>VOFK01003844.1_pt1 | contig 771841 bp, 786 predicted proteins | sample 5384121 | NCBI WGS metagenome assembly VOFK01 (sample SAMN12384730, study PRJNA508395) | human gut metagenome | isolation source: healthy gut J | host: Homo sapiens
CGGCGCTTCAGCTCGGACTGCCGGAGGCGCGCCTGCCGCTGGCCGAGGCGGTCATCTTCCTCGCCACCGCGCCGAAATCCAACAGCGGCCTTATGGCGATCGACGCTGCCATCGCCGATGTCCGTGCCGGCAAAAGCGGTCCGCCGCCGCGCGAGCTGCAAAATGTCCACGCCGACGGCACGGGCTTTGAGCGCGAGCAGGGCTATAAATATCCGCACAGCTACCCCAACCACTGGGTGCGGCAGCAGTATCTGCCCGATGCGCTCAAGGGCACGCACTACTACGATTTCGGTGACAACAAGATCGAGCAGGCCGCGAAAAAATACTGGGACGAGATCAAAAAGTGAGGTTTTGACCATGCCAATGGATATCCATGTCGGCGACGTGCTGACAATGAAAAAAGCGCACCCCTGCGGCGAGAAGCGCTGGCAGGTGCTGCGCGTCGGCGCAGACTTCAAGCTCCGCTGCCTCGGCTGCGGCCACGAGGTCATGGGTCCGCGCAGTAAATTTGAAAAAAACATCCGCTCCGTTTGTTCAGAGGCGAATTGACGCACCTACCGATACGGTTTTTGCGGTTGCCCGGTTCGGAACAATGGAGGAAACCGCGACTGCTACGCAACCCGGTAGTGCGCAGCTGAGTTTTGCACCGCAACCAATTGGCTCTCCTGTCAAGGGGAGGTGGGTCAGCCGCGCAGCGGATGACTCGGTGGGGTTTTAGTGGCGAATTAGCGCACTCCTTATACATTTATTGCCGGTTGCCCGGTGTCGAAAGTACCGACGAAACCGTGAAATTCTCGCACTACGTTAGTGCAGTGTCGGTTTTTGCGGTTGCCCGACCGGTGGGTTCCGGCAAAACCGTGGCAAACGGAACGGATGAATCCGTTTTTTCGGAGGCGTTTTTTTAGAGGCGTTTTTACATTGTACCGATACATTCATTGCGGTGTCACGACCGGAAACTGCCAGCTAAACCATAACATGCGGAACGGATAAATCCGTTCCCCTACGAGCGGCTGTTGGCCGCAGCGGAGAGCTAACAGCTGATAGTTAATAGCTGTCAACCCCTCGGCAGCAAAGCTGCCTGCTCCCCTTGACAGGAGAGCCAATTGGTTGCGGTGCAAAATTCAGCATCGCATTCATGTTACGCGAAACGTGACGGTTTTGCATGCACCCTCGACACCGGGATACCAGAGATATACGTATCCGTGACTGCGTCAATTCGCTACTGAAAAAAAACAGGTGCAAAATATGGAGGCGTGTGGTATAATCGTGGCAAAACCAACCCGGAGGGTGAGCGGAGAAAATGAAGCTTGACAACAAACGCACCATATTGACGGGCTTTGCGTTCCTGTCCATCTGCGCGTTCTGGCAGATGTACAACAGCATCGTTCCACTTATACTGACCAACACATTCCACCTCAACGAGACGTATTCCGGCGCGATAATGGCGGCCGACAACGTGCTTGCGCTGTTTCTGCTGCCGCTGTTCGGCGCGATCTCGGACAAAACGCACACGAAGATTGGCAAGCGCATGCCGTTTATCCTTTTCGGCACCGGCCTTGCGATCATACTCATGAACCTGCTGCCGCTTATCGACAACAGCTATGCCGCCGCGCCGACCACCTTCAAGACCGTTTCGTTCGTGGTCGTTCTCGGCCTGCTGCTCGTTGCAATGGGCACCTACCGTTCCCCGGCGGTTGCGCTCATGCCGGATATTACGCCCAAGCCCCTGCGCAGCAAGGGCAACGCGATCATAAACCTCATGGGCGCGCTCGGCGGCGTTATCTACCTCGGCGTAGCCGCGGTCATGTACCCCAACAGCAAGGTCGAGGGCCTTGCGCACGTCAACTATCAGCCGCTTTTCATGGTCGTTTCCGCGATCATGTTCGTCGCCATCGCCGTGCTGTTTCTCACGATCAAGGAGCCGAAGCTCGTCGCCGAGCAGCAGAAGCTCGAGGCGCAGCATCCCGAGTGGAACCTCGCCGAGGACGACGGCAGCGGCAGCGAGACCCTGCCCAAGCCCGTAAAAAAGAGCCTGATATTCCTCCTTTCGTCGATCAGCCTGTGGTTTCTCGGCTATAACGCGGTCGAAACGTGGTTCACGACCTACGTCAGCCAGGTCATGGGTCAGGCGCTTGGCGGCGCATCGACCTGCCTGCTGATCGCGACCGGCGGCGCCGTTATCAGCTATATCCCCATCGGCGTTATCGCGTCCAAGGTCGGCAGAAAGCGCACGATCATGGCCGGCATCATCCTGCTGGCGGTCTGCTTCGGCCTGGGCTACTTCCTGACGACGGCCTACAGCGAGATCAACGTTATCATGTTCATCGTGTTCGCGCTCGTCGGCCTTGCGTGGGCGGCGATAAACGTAAACTCCCTGCCCATGGTCGTTGAGATGTGCCGCGGCTCGGATATCGGCAAATTCACCGGCTATTACTACACCTTCTCGATGGTCGCGCAGGTCGTGACCCCGATCGTCGCAGGCTCGCTGATGCGCCATATAAGCTACACGGTGCTGTTCCCCTATGCCGCGCTGTTCGTCGCGCTCAGCTTCGTGACGATGATCTTCGTAAAGCACGGCGACAACAAGCCCGAGGCCAAGCGCGGCCTTGACGCTTTTGAGGATCTGGACGACTGATGAGGATCTGCATTTTCGGCGCGTCCGGCCGTGAGCTGGACGCACGCTACTACGCCGAGGCCGAGGCCGTAGGCCGGCTGATCGGCGAAAACGGCGACAGCATCGTTTTCGGCGGCGGCGCGGAGGGACTCATGGGCGCGTGCGCGCGCGGAGTGAACGCGGCAGGCGGAGACGTCGTCGGCATAGCGCCGCGATTTTTCGATGAACCGGGCATACTGTACGACAAGTGCAGCCGCATGATATTCACCGAAACCATGCGCGAGCGCAAGCAGCGCATGCAGGAGGAGTCCGACGCATGCATCGTCCTGCCCGGCGGCATCGGTACGCTCGAGGAATTTTTCGAGATCCTCACGCTCAAGCAGCTTGGCCGGGACGACCGCGCCATTGTCCTGCTAAACACCCTCGGCGCGTTCGACGCGATGCTGCGCATGCTCGAAGAGCTTGCCGAGCGTCGATTTATGTCGAAAAACTGCCTGGAGCTGTATTTCGTGGCCGACACGCCCGAGCAGGCGATGGAATATCTGGCCGGCTATGTTCCCCGGAAGGGCAGCATCCGCAGGCTCGAGGATTATAATAAGTAAATTTTAGCCGTGTGGCAGGTGCTACACGGCTAATTTTACGCCGGGTATATCATAGTGCTGCAAAGTGAAAATTAATTGGAGGCAATGCAAATGATACGAAGAGTTATTCAGATAGACGAGGAAAAGTGCAACGGCTGCGGAAAGTGCGTCCACGCATGCCATGAGGGCGCGATAGGGCTTGTTGACGGCAAGGCCCGGCTCATGCGCGATGATTACTGCGACGGTCTGGGCGACTGCCTGCCCAATTGCCCGACAGGCGCGATAAGCTTCATCGAGCGCGAGGCCGCGGCATATGACGAGGCGGCGGTCAAGGCCGCGCAGAGCGCGAAAAAGCAGGCTGCTTCCGGCTGCCCCGGCTCTGCGCCGCACGGCGTTAAGTCCGGAGATGCGTCGCAGCTTCGCAACTGGCCCGTGCAGATCCGTCTCGCGCCGGTCAAGGCCGCGTATTTTGACGGTGCGGATCTGCTCGTTGCTGCCGATTGCAGCGCCTATGCCTGCGGAAGCTTCCACGCCGACTTCATGCAAGGCCGCGTTACGCTCATCGGCTGCCCGAAGCTCGACCCCGTCGATTATGCCGAGAAGCTCGGCGAGATCCTTGCCGCAAACGATATCAAGTCCGTCACCCTCACGCGCATGCAGGTGCCCTGCTGCGGCGGACTTGAGCACGCCCTTCAGCGCGCCATCGCCGCCACCGGCAAAAAGATCCCCCTCCGCGTTTTTGTAGTGGCGAATTGACGCTGCTACCGATACGGTAGTTGCAGCATCCCGACCGGAGAGTTCAGGCAAAACCATCACAGCGGAACAGGCAAGCCTGTTCCCTACGAGCGGCTGTTGGCCGCAGCGGAGAGCTAATAGCTGTTAGTTAATAGCTGTCAACCCCTCGGCAGCAAAGCTGCCTGCTCCCCTTGACAGGGGAGCCAATGGGGGGCTGTGCAAAACTTAGCACCGCACTACCGGGTTGCGTAGCAGCTACGGTTTCCACCATTGTCCCGAACCGGGACACCAGAGATATATGTATTGGTAGGTGCCCCAATGCGCCACTAAAAAAACTGCATCGTACTTTGTTGTAGTACGATGCAGTTATTGTTTTTGCTGAGGTTTTGAATCGGGCGCGCGGAATTTATTACCGCACTTGCGTTACGCGAGGCAGCCACGATTTCCTCCGCAACCTCGACACCGGGCGACCGGAAAGTTCAGCGCCGCACTTGCGTTACGCGAGGCAACCACGGTTTCCACCGCAACCTCGACACCGGGATACCGCAATATGCGTATCCGTAGCAGCCTCAATTCGCCTCTAAAACTCCTTTGCAGCGGGGGCAGAGTCCGGTTTCGGGGTCGGCGTCCTTGGAGTGCATCCAGCAGCGCGGGCACTTGGTGCCTTCGGCCTCCTTGACGGAGACGGTCAGACCCGGATTGTACGAGCCGGCGGCGGTGACGGCGTCTGCGTCGGCGGCATCGTCCTCTGCGATCAGGCACTCGGAGACGATCAGCAGCTCCTTAAGATCCATATCGGAGATCTTATCGAGCACTGCCTTGCTCTCGCCTGAAGCGCGCAGGGTGACGGAAGCCTCGAGGGGCTTGCCGATGCGCTTATCCGCGCGCGCCTTTTCGAGGACGCCGTTGACGTCGTTTCTGACGGAGATCAGCGCATCCCACTTTGCCATCTCGGCATCGTCGAGCGCATACTCGGTAAAGGGCTTGTTCATCTCGTTGAGCACGACGTTGCGCGCATCGTCCGAGCTGCGGTGGGGCATTGACAGCCAGATCTCATCGCAGGTGAAGGCGAGGATGGGCGCGAACATCTTTGTCAGGGTGTCGAGGATCAGGAACAGCGCGGTCTGAGCGCTGCGGCGCTCGAGGCTGTTCTTGCCGGAGCAATAGAGCCTGTCCTTGATGATATCGAGGTAGAAGTTTGAAAGCTCGACGACGCAGAAGTCGTTGATAAGGTGGGAAACGACGTGGAACTCGTACTCGTCATATGCGGCGAATGCCTTCTCGATGAGTTTGTTGAGGCGGGACAGCGCCCACTTATCCAGCTCGAGCATATCCTCGGGCTTAACAAGGTCGTTTGCGTCGAAGCCGTCGAGGTTGCCCAGGCAGTAGCGCGCAGTGTTGCGGAACTTGAGGTAATTCTGGCTGAGCTGCTTGAAGATCTCGTCCGAGCAGCGGACATCGACGTGGTAATCCGACGAGCCTGCCCACAGACGCAGGAGGTCTGCGCCGTATTTGTTGAAGATCTCGGCAGGATCCATGCCGTTGCCGAGGGACTTGTGCATTGCTCTGCCCTCGCCGTCAACGGTCCAGCCGTGGGTGACGCATTCTTTGAACGGTGCGCCGCGGCCGAGTGCGCCGACCGCTACCAGCAGCGAGGACTGGAACCAGCCGCGATACTGGTCAAGACCCTCGATGTACATCGTTGCGGGCCAGAAGCCCTGATCGCGCTCCATAGCGGCGTAATGGGTCGAGCCGGAGTCGAACCAGCCGTCGAGGGTGTCGGTCTCTTTGGTGAAGTGCTTGCCGCCGCAGTGGGGGCAGGTGAAGCCCTCGGGCAGAAGCTCAGCCGCTTCGCGCTCGAACCATGCGTTCGAGCCTTCGGTTTCATAGATCTTGGCGACGGACTCGATGCTCTCGTCGGTGCAGACGGGCTTTGAGCAGTCGTCGCAGTAGAAAACGGGGATGGGCAGACCCCAGCGGCGCTGACGCGAGATGCACCAGTCGGTGCGCTCAAGGATCATGCTTCTCATTCTGTCCTTGCCCCATGCCGGGACCCAGCGGACGTCCTCGCATGCGCCGGTGGCTTCGTCCTTGAAGGAATCGACCGAGCAGAACCACTGCGGAGTTGCGCGGAAGATGATCGGGTGCTTGCATCTCCAGCAGTGCGGATAGCTGTGGATGATTTCCTCGGACGCGAAGAGCATGCCGCTCTCCTTCATGTCTTTGAGGATGACGGGGTTACTTTCGTCGGTGCCCATTCCGGCGTACTTGCCGGCGTATTCGGTGTGCTTGCCCTGATCGTTGACGGGAACGACCATGTCCATGCCGTAGCGCTTGCAGGTGACGTAGTCATCCGCGCCGAAGCCGGGAGCGGTGTGGACGCAGCCGGTGCCGGAGTCCATGGTGACGTAGTCGGCCAGAACAAGGCGGCTGGTCTTGGGCAGGAAGGGGTGGTCTGCGAGCATGTTCTCGAAGAACGCGCCCTCGTGACGCTCGATGATCTCATAGTCCTCGAAGCCGCCCAGACCCATGACCTTCTTGGTCAGAGCCTCGGCCATGATGTACATCTCGCCGTTGGGAGCCTTTACGATGACGTAGCTCTCCGACGGGTGCAGTGCGATCGCAAGGTTGCCGGGCAGAGTCCAGATAGTCGTCGTCCAGATGACGAAGAAGAGCTTGGATTTGTCGATATTGCCGAGCTTGCCCAGGTCGTCGTGCATGGGGAACTTGACATAAACGGTCGTGCAGGGATCGTCCTTGTATTCGATCTCGGCCTCGGCCAGTGCGGTCTCGTCGTGGGCGCACCAGTAAACGGGCTTGAGGCCCTTGTAGATGTGGCCGTTTTTATACATCTTGCCGAACACGCGCGTTTCCATGGCCTCGAAGCCGGGATCCATGGTCTTGTACGGGTGCTCCCAGTCGCCGATAACGCCCATGCGCTTGAAGCCCTCGCGCTGCACGTCGATGTAGTGGTCGGCGTAGGCGTGGCAGGCCGAGCGGAAGTCGGCGATGCTCATTGCCTTGTGGTTGAGCTTCTGCTCCTTGATGATGGCAGACTCGATGGGCATGCCGTGGTTATCCCAGCCGGGGATGTACGGCGTATAGTAGCCGCGCATTGCGTAGGTGCGCGTGATGAAGTCTTTGATGGATTTGTTCAGCGCGTGACCCATGTGCAGAGCACCGTTGGAGAACGGAGGGCCGTCGTGAAGGTTGAACAGGGGCTTGCCCTCGTTCTTTTTAAGCATCTCGTTGTAGATGTCCATCTCCTCCCAGTGCTTGAGCATCTCCGGCTCGCGCTTGGGCAGACCCGCACGCATCGGGAACTCGGTCTTGGGGAGATTGAGTGTTGCGTCATACTTCTGTGCCATAAATTTATCCTCCATTTTTAGTTACGAATTTAGTCTGTACCTATACGTTTATATTGGTATCCCGGTGTCGGTTTTTCCGACTAAACCGGTTTTTTGGTGTTTCTTTGGCGCATTTGAGCACCTACCTATACTTAATTTGCAGTTGCCCGGTATCGAGGGTGCGGCAAAAACCACCGCAGCCTCGATCTTTTATAGGCAAATCATTATTGTTGTTATAGTTTATATTGATGTCCCGGTTTTTTAGAGGCGAACCGACTCCGGCTTTTGTTTTTATTCCGGTGTCCCGGTATCGATACATTGGCGGAGATCGTATCGTCTCGCATCCCGGGGGATTTGTGCTATATTAGTGCAAATTTTCGTCTGCACTCTAAATGTCTTTGCCTGCACTCTTGTAGGGAACGGATTTATCCGTTCCGTTTTGTTGCATCTACCGACGCAGTTAATATAGCGGTACGCAGCCGAGTCTTCGTCATTGCCTTCCCCTGCGTAGCTTGAGGGGATGGTGTCACCTTGGTGACGGATGAGGTGTTATTTTAATCTTTGCCGTAAGGCAAACACATTATTTCAGTGGCGCTTTTTCAGAGGCGCATTTACATTGTGCCGATACGTTTTTTGCGTCAGCCCGACCGGGAACTGCCGTCGAAACCGCGACACGCGGAACGGATAAATCCGTTCCCTACGAGCGACCGCTTGCCGCAGTGAAGAGCTGACAGCTGTCAACCCCTCGGCAGCAAAGCTGCCTGCTCCCCTTGACAGGGGAGCCAATGGGTGCGGCAAAAAACTCAGCAGCGCACTTGCGTTACGCGAGGCACTCACTGTTTTGTCAGCAGTCTCGAACCGGGCTACCAGAGATATATGTATCCGTAGGTGCGTCAATGCGCTATTAAAAAAACAAAAAAGGCGCGCAGTTGTTTCCGCACGCCTTTAACTCACCAAATACCGATAGCCGAAGCGTCTGCTTCGGCAAAAACTCAGATCTCGTCTTTTATAAAGTTGAATACCTGAGTGTTGCCGGAATCCGCGGGAGTGGGTTCGGAAACGGGAGCGGGCTGCTCCTTCGGTATTCGTATAGCCTCGGTCTTGAGCGCTTCGGGGTTTGCGGCCTTCATGATGGTATCGAGCGTCTGAAGCTGCTTCTGGCACAGCTCACGGGCGCTGTCGAAGAATTTTGCCGAGCTGAGCTTGGCAGCCTGAAGACGGGATTCCTCCTGGGCGATCCTGTCGTCGATATTGCCCAGCAGTGCCGCGGCCTTGGCCTCGGCCTCCGCGACGATGTTCGCGCTGCGCGTTCTTGCGTCGTTTTCGATCTGAACGCTGAGCTTCTGCGCCGAGAGAATTGCCTGATTGAGGGCGCTTTCGTTGGTGCGGTACTCTTCGATCTTGTCAACAAGAACCTTCATCTTGCTCTTGAGGACAACATTCTCCTTCTGCAGAGCTTCAAAGTCGTTTGCAAGTTCCTCGAGATATTCGTCGATGGTCGCCATATCGTAACCGCCGAACATACTTCTGGCCTTGTCAAAGCTTTTTTCACGGATCTCCTGAGGAGTAGTCATATCTTAAAATCCACCTTTCAGTACTTGCTGTTTGTTTAGAAATAAAGCCCTGCGCTTTCAAAATCGGCGACCGCATCGCCGACGAGATCGACATTGGTCGGCGCGATTATATACGCCTGCGCGGAAACGCGCATGACCCTGCCGCCCAGAGCATATGCCGCGCCGGACAAAAAGTCGAGCAATCTGCGCGCAGTGTCCGTCTCGGTCATCTCAAGATTCATGAGCACCGCCTGATGTGCGCGGAGACTGTCGGCAATTTCGGCGGCCTCATCGAACTGCTCGGGATGCACGAACTTGAGCTTCATCTTCTGCTTTTCCTGCGCCGGAGCACTGTAGCTCGGCTGGGGCTTCGGCTCGCGCCGCGAAAACACGGGGCGCGGCTGCTTATCCTCAAAGCTTTCGTCTGCCGGGATATCGTCCTGCTGCCGGGAAAACTCATCCTCGGCGGCGCGCTCTTCGTTTTCTATATAATCATCGTCGTAAGGGTGCATAGCGTTGCGAATGTTATCTAACCATGCCATTGCACATCCTCCTTTGCGCTTAGTAATGTCTGGCCCCGAAGATGCCGGTGCCTACGCGGACTATGTTCGCGCCTTCCTCTATCGCGGTCTCAAAATCCGCGCTCATTCCCATGGACAAAAAGTCCATGGAGACATTATCGTATTTTTTTGCTCCATTGTCAACAAAAAGCTGCTTCATTGCGCGAAAATATGGGCGAATTTCTTCCGTTTTTTCGCAAATCGGGGGTATCGCCATCAATCCGCGCACCCGAATCGAGGAAAATTGCCCCATCTGAGGCAGGCACCCGGCAAGCTCACCGGGCGCAAAGCCGCTTTTTGCTACCTCGCCGCCGATGTTCACCTCCAGCAGCACATCCTGCACAAGTCCCATCGACTTTGCGCGCTTATCAATCGTCTCAAGAAGCTCGAGGCAATCGACCGACTCGATAAGCTGTACCTTGCCCACAAGGTATTTTACCTTATTTTTCTGCAAATGTCCGATGAAATGCAGCGGACAGCCCTCGTACGCGCCCTGCTCGAATTTCTCGCTCAGCTCCTGCACGCGGTTCTCGCCGCAGATATCTACCCCGGCGGCTATCGCCTCGCGCACGCGGGAAGCGTCGTTCATCTTCGTTGCCGCGCAAAGGCGCACATCCTCCGGCGCTCTGCCGCTTCTGACGGCGGCCTCGGCAACGCGCTGCTTTATGCTTTTTACGTTTTCTGCAATACTGCTCATTTTCATCCCAGCTTTATCTTAATTTTTAACTGTCTAATAACTGTCCAAAATTATCTGCATGCCTTCGCGTATCTCGCCCTCGCGGACAAGAACGTATCCGTCGCCGGTGTGCAGGATATCGGCCTTGCAGCGCTCGGCGATGCCGGCGCGCAGGACATAGACAAACGCTCCGTTTTCGTCGCGGTGCAGAGCATCGTCGGGGATCTTTATCCCCTGCGCCTCGGATACCGTTATGCGGAATGCGGCGCGGCGCGTGTTGACAACGTCCTCAAGCCCGTCGCGGCAGCGGAGCACCGCCTTTCCGTTTTCTGCGGAAATGACTGTCGCGCTCACCTCGTCCGGGAGCGATATCGTAACGCTCTGCCCACGGCGGAGCTTATCGGTCTCCGGCGTTTCGGCGATGAAATACCAGCCGCCCGAGACTATTTTGCCCACCGCGCCCTGCGGAATAAACGGCTCGGCCGAGCTTACCTCCTCGAGCGAGCATGCCTCCAGACCGTCAACAAAGGTGCTGAATATCCCGGCCTCGGGCGCGTATGTAAGGCCGCGCATTTCGCCCTTGTCGGGCTGCGCGCCGCCGGATAATTCAAGGTGCGTCAGGTAATCGTCGAGCACGCTATTCTCGACGGCTATGACGCTTCCGCCGGACACTCTGTCACCAGGCTTGTGTGCAAGGTACGCGCCGGCATCATCGCAGACGATGACGGTTTCCCTCCGCCAGACCGTGCCCTCGGCAACGATGCTTATCCCGGCCTCGGCCCGTTCTGCCCTCACCGTTTCCGGCGACTGCTCGCGGCCGATGAAGAATGCCAGCGTCCACGCGGCAGCGGCGAGAAAGACCGCAGCCGCCGCGTATCGCAGGTACGATGCGCCCGTTTTCACTCCTCGCGGCTCAGCTCGACGGGCTTGGGCGGAATTATCGTCGATATCGCGTGCTTATAAATAAGCTGCTGCCTGCCGTCGGAATCGAGCACGACCGTGAAGCCGTCGTAGGCGCGGATAACGCCGTGCATCTGAAATCCGTTTACGAGAAACACCGTGAGATTGACCTTCTCGCGGCGAAGCTGATTGAGGAATGCGTCCTGAAGATTCTGTGTCTTTTGCATCTTTCGTGCTCCTGTTTATGTAGATTATCCCGTGCCGGGACAAGAGCATCATAAACCACACGAGTGCAAATATTCGGTCGAAAACCGTCGCGCTTCATTAAAATCGGGCGAGGACGGCCACAGGTACCATTTGACCGTTTCGTCGCGCCGCAGCCATGTCAGCTGCCGCTTTGCGTATCGGCGCGAGGAGAGCTTGATTAGCTCTATCGCCTCGTCCTTTGTAATTTCGCCGGCAAAGTACGCTGCCGGTTCCTTGTAGCCTATCGCCTGCATGGCGGTGCTATCCGGCGAAAGGCCGGAGTCAAGAAGCCCTTTTACCTCATCGAAAAGCCCGTCGGCTACCATTTTATCGACGCGCTCGTTTATCCTGTCGTACAGCATGGCGCGGTCGGCAAAGCTGAGGGCTATCTTCACCGCGTCGTACTTTTTCGGGCGCTTTCTGGTTTTCTCGTCGTGCTCGGTGATCGTCTCGCCGGTGAGGGTGTAGATCTCGATCGCGCGCACGATGCGGCGCTTGTCGGCCGGGTGGAGCTTTGCGGCGCGCTCCGGGTCAAAGCCGCGCAGAGTCGCTATCATCGCCTCGCCGCCAAGCTCGTCATACTGCGCGTTGAGCCTTTCGCGCAGAGCATTATCCTCCGCCCTTTCGGCAAAGTCAAGCCCCGAGATGAGCGAATCAATGTACAAATTCGTGCCGCCTGCAATTATCGGCAGCCTGCCGCGTGCCAATATATCCTGCACTGCTTTATTGGCATCCTCAACATAGCGCGACACGGAATAAACCTCGGTAGGGTCAGCAATGTCTATCATGTGATGCGTAACACCCTGCATCTCGGTATGCGTAACCTTGGCCGTACCAATGTCCATACCACGGTATATCTGCATCGAGTCGGCCGAGACTATCTCGCCGCCGAACTTTTTTGCAAGCTCAACGGAAAGGCGCGTTTTGCCCGTTGCCGTCGGGCCTGTTATAACAACGATTTTTTCTGCCATATCAAACGATCCTGCTGAAGAATTTATCGAGCTGCTTTTTGCTCAGGCGCGCGGAAACGGGTCTGCCGTGGGGGCAGTATTTGACCTCGCCCGAGGCAACGGCGCAGGCGATGCGCTCAAGCTCGGCAATATCGTGCCGCCGTCCGGCCTTTATTGCCGCCTTGCAGGCGACGGTGTGCAGTATTTCGTCGCGCGCGCTCTCGGCCGAGACCTCGCCGCCCTCGCGCAGCCTTTGGCATATCTCCTCAAGCGCGGATGCGGCCTCGGAAACGTCAACGTCGTCCGGTACCGAGCGCACGGCAAAGCTCTCCTCGCCGAACGGCTCGACCTCAAAGCCCATCTCGTCCAAAAGCGCGGCGTTTTTCTCGATGATCTCCGCGTCCTCGGCCGTCGGCCGGATGATGACCGGCGCAAGCAGCGTCTGGCTCATTATCTGTCTGCTCTGCGCCTTGAGGCGGTCAAATATCATGCGCTCGTGCGCTGCGTGCTTGTCGATGAGCATAAGCTCGTCGCCGATCTCCGCAAGGATATAGGTATCCAGCGCTTCGCCGATCACGCGGCAGGCCGGAGCGCTGATTTTTTCAACATTTTCAACTGATTTTTCAACATTTTTTCGCTCGGGAGCGGGAGAAAAAAGGGGGTTTTTGTCGATTTTCGGCGAGACCGGGTCTTTTTGCAGCGGCTCGGGAGCCGGGTACGCCGCCGGAGCGCGGAAAGCGGGTCTTTCCTCGCGCCTCGGCGCAGGCGCGGAAGCCGGGGGCTTCGCGGGCGAGGAGGAAGCCGCCTTGGCGCGGTATTCCTCGGCGCTCATGCTGCGGAAAAACTCCGGCTTCGGAGCGGAAACGGCGCGCCGCGTGCCCTCTGAGAGCGTTATCTCGATCGGCTTTTCCTCGGCCTCGAGACAGGCGCGCACGGTCTGGTAAACAAGGTCGAAAACCTTCTTTTCGTCGGAGAATTTGACCTCGGTCTTTGCCGGGTGAACGTTCACGTCTACCGCGCCGCGCGAAAGCTCCAGATACAAAACGCAGGAGGGGAATTTTCCGGTCAGGAGCGTGTTTTTGTACGCCTGCTCGACCGCCGATTGCAGCAGCACGGACTTTATATACCTGCCGTTGCAGTAAAAGTGCTGGTTTGCGCGGTTGCCGCGGCCGAAGGCCGGAGATGAGGTGAAGCCCGTGACTGCCATATTTTCGCCCTTGCCGGAAACCGGCAGCATGCCGCGCGCGGTCTCGCGCCCGAGAAGCGCGTACACCGCCGATTCCTCGCGCCCGTCGCCGGGGGTGAAGAAAACCTCCTCGCCGTCGCGCTTTAGGCGCACCGAGACCTCGGGTCTGCCGAGGGCGCAGTGCAGCGCGGCCGAAATGCAGGCCGAGGCCTCCGAGCGGTCGGATTTGAGAAACTTCAGCCGCGCCGGGGTGTTGTGGAAGATATCGCGCACGGTGATGCTCGTGCCCTCCGGGCAGCCGATGGGCGACATATCGATGATATCGCCTGCCTGAACCGAGACGCGCACGCCCTCGGCCGCGCCCTTTTCGCGCGTTATAAGCTCAATGCGGCTGACGGCTGCGATCGCCGCAAGCGCCTCGCCGCGAAAGCCCATCGTTCCGATGGCCTCAAGGCCCTTTTCGTCGTGCAGTTTGCTCGTTGCGTGCCGGGTGAAGGCAATGCCGGCGTCCTCGGGGCTCATGCCGCAGCCGTCGTCGCTTATTTTTATGTAAGTTGCTCCGCCGCTTTTGAACTCGACCGTCACCTTGGATGCGCCCGCGTCGAAGGAGTTTTCCATAAGCTCCTTTATCACCGATGCCGGACGCTCGACGACCTCGCCGGCGGCGATCATATCGGCCACCAGCGGCGGAAGAATATTAATGCGTGTCATGCGGTAACCTCGTCAACTAAATTCATTATACCATTATACATTAATTGTGTTGAAAATTCCACTGAATTTATGTTAATATATAATGTACTTTTTTGTTTGCAAGGGAAAAGAAAAATGGCATACGAAAGAAAAGAAATAAGCATTGAATCCATTCGCCGGCAGGAGGATATCTGCCGAGAGATATACGATAGCTTCGTTTCGCAGAAAAACCGGCCGCTTGCAATGGTCGATACCTACGGCTGCCAGCAGAACGAGGCCGACAGCGAGAGAAGCTGCGCGGCTACCTCGCCGAAATGGGCTACGGCTTCACGCAGAACGAGTTCGAGGCCGACGTCATCGTCGTCAACACCTGCGCCGTGCGCGAGCATGCGGAGATGCGCGTTCTCGGCAATGTCGGGCAGCTTAACCACAGCAAAAAGCAACGCCCCGGGCAGATCATCGCCGTGTGCGGCTGCATGGTGCAGCAGGAGCACATGGTCGAGAAGATAAAAAAGTCCTACCCCGTGGTCGATCTCGTTTTCGGGCCGCACGAGCTGTGGCGCTTCCCGGAGCTGCTGCTGAAAACCATGACAAGCCACAAGCGCGTTTTCGCCGCCGAGAAAAGCGACGGCGCAGTCGCCGAGGGCATGCCCTTAAAGCGCGACAGCAGCGTTAAGGCCTGGCTTTCGATCATGTACGGCTGCAATAATTTCTGCACCTACTGCGTCGTGCCCTACGTCCGCGGCCGCGAAAGATCACGCCGCCCGGAGGATATCGTCGCCGAGGCGCGCGAGCTTGTCGCTGCCGGCTGCAAGGACATTACCCTGCTCGGGCAGAACGTCAACTCCTACGGCAAGGATCTCGGTCTGGGCGTTGATTTTGCCGACCTTATCCGCATGATAAACGACATCCCCGGCGAGTTTCTCATCCGATTCATGACAAGCCATCCCAAGGATGCGACGGAGAAGCTCTTCAAAACGATGGCCGAGTGCGAAAAGTGCGCGCATCAGCTGCATTTGCCCGTGCAGTCGGGCAACGACCGCGTGCTCAAGGCCATGAACCGAAACTACACTGCCGAAAAATATCTTGCGCAGGTGAAGCTTGCGCGCAGCTACATGCCCGACCTCGTCATAACCACCGACATCATCGTCGGCTTCCCCGGCGAGACGGACGAGGAGTTTGAGGACACGATAAAGCTCTGCGACGAGGTGAGATACGATGCGATGTTCACCTTTATCTACTCCAAGCGCGTCGGCACCCCGGCGGCGAGTATGCCGGATGCGGCCACGCGCGAGGATAAGCAGCGCAGGTTTGACAGGCTGCTGGAAGCGGCAAACCGAGTTTCCGCCGAAAAGCACGCCGAGTATATCGGCAAAACCGTGCGCGTTCTCGTTGACGGCGAGACCGGCAAGGACGAGTATAACCTCTCATCGCGAACAAACGGCGGCCGCCTCGTGCATCTTTCGGGCGACAAGTCGCTGATCGGGCAGTTTATTGACGTAAAGATCACCTCGGGCAACACCTGGGCGCTGTACGGAAAGGTCGGAGAATAAAATGAAAAATGAAAAGCTCAAAAGATATCAGGTCACGCAGACGCTGCGCTTCCCCTCGAACATAATGAAAGGCTTTTTCTATGCCGGGCTTGTGCTGCTGCCGCTGGGCGTTATCGTCGCGGTGCTGAGCTTTTTCGTTCCGGCGCTTGAGGGCGTGCGCGGCATTGCCGTCATAGCCGCCGCGCTTTCCGTGATCTGGCTGTTTGCAGCAAAGTTCATTTCCGAGACCAACTTCGGCCTAGCAAACGTCTCTTTCACCGAGCAGCATAATTTTCCGCACCGGCGGCGCGGACAGCGTCGAGTATCGCCTTAACTGGGACGATGCCGTCTGCTGCGGCAAGATCAAAACGCGCTGGGCGTGGTGGTGCTATGTATCCGATCACGAGCTGAGCGAGAAGGAGAAAAAGGAATTCCCCGAGTTTGTCGAAAAGGGCGTTTTCTATTTCTCCGACGCCGACAACACCGTCGAGGAGCTGAAAAAATTCCTCCCTCCCCAGTTTTCGGAGGCGCTTTGACGCAGCTACGGATACGCATATTGCGGTTGCCCGGTGTCGAGGGTGCGTGCAAAACCGTGACGTTTCGCGTAACGCAAGTGCGTTGCTGAATTTTCTGCCGCACCCGTAGGGGCGATCATTGATCGCCCGATTCAAAAATGTTGCGGCTAACGCCGCAGATTTAATAACACCTCATCCGTCACCAAGGTGACACCTTCCCCTCAAGCTACGCAGGGGAAGGCAAAAGGGACGGTCCATGACCGCCCCAATGAATAATGAATGATGAATAATTAATAGTGAATAATTGCCGATACACATACTGCGTCAGCACGACCGGTGGGTGCTGGCAAAACCGTGGCAAACGGGCGATCAATGATCGCCCCTACGGTTGCGTTGCCTTATGGTGTGCGAAACAATATGGTTTATGCCAATGTTCCGAACCGGGCTACCGCAATAGACGTATCCGTAGGAGCAGTAAGGCGCCTCTAAATGTCTTCCCCTCAAGCTACGCAGGGGAAGGCAAAAGGGTGCAGACGATATTTTGCACCAATATAGCACAATCTTCCGGGGTGCGAGAAAGCACGGTTTCCACCGCAGCTTCGACACCGGGTTCACGCAAAAAATGTATAGGAGAAGCGCTAAAGCGCTACTGAAAAAATGGCAGAGCTTACACCGATGAAAATGCAATATCAGCAGATCAAGTCGCAATACAGCGACTGTCTGCTGTTTTTCCGCCTCGGGGATTTTTACGAGATGTTCGACGAGGACGCACGTGTTGCCTCGCGTGAGCTTGACCTTGCGCTTACCACGCGCGACAGGTCGGTCGCCGACCCCGAGCAGCGCACACCGATGTGCGGCGTTCCGTATCACAGCTGTCAGACGTATATCGCGCGGCTGATAGCCAAAGGGGTATAAGGTCGCCATCTGCGAGCAGATAGAGGACCCGGTGACGGCCAAGGGCCTTGTCAAGCGCGACGTTATAAGGATAATCACCCCCGGCACAGTTACGGACGCTTCGATGCTCGAGGAGGGCAAGAGCAACTACCTGGGCGCGGTGTACTACGAATCGGGCAAGTGCGCGGCGGCGTTCTGCGATATCTCGACGGGCGAGTTCTGCGTCGCGGCGTTCGAGGGCGATAACCTGAGCCACGTTCTCAACGAGCTTGGCCGCTTCGCGCCGCGCGAGCTTATCATGAACAAGGGCGCGGCCGAGACAAAGACCATTCCCGACTTTGCGCAGAAAAAGCTCGGCTGCCTGCTCGAAATGGGCGGCGACGATTACGAATACATGGCCTGCGCTGCGCGCGTGTGCGAGCAGTTCGGCCTTTCCTCGATTGACGAGGCCGGGCTTGGCGACGCACCGGCGGCGGTGTCGGCAGCCGGAGCGCTTTTGCGGTATATCAGCGAAACGCAGAAAACCGACATGGCGCACATACGCCGCATCGACCTGTTCACCGGCGGAAGATACATGGAGCTTGACTGGGCTACGCGACGCTCGCTGGAGCTGACGGAATCGCTGCGCACGGGCGAAAAGCGCGGCTCGCTTCTGTGGGTGCTGGATAAGACGAAAACGCCGATGGGCGGACGCGAGCTGCGCGCGTGGATCGAGCGGCCGCTTCTTAGCCCGATCGCTATAAAGCGCAGGCTCAGCGCCGTGGACGAGCTTTTCAAGGACAACGTCGCGCGCGGCGAGCTTATCGACACTCTGCGCGGCATGGGCGACATGCAGCGGCTTATCGGCCGCATAGTTTACGGAACGGCAAACGGCCGCGACCTTATCGTTCTGCGTGACTGCGCGGCGGCGCTGCCGAGGATAGCTGAGCTTTTAAAGCCCTTCAAAAGCGCGCTTCTGCGCTCGATATCCGAGCTTGACACGCTTGAGGAGATACACATGCGCATAAGCTGGGCGATCTGCGACGATCCCCCGTTTTCCGTGCGCGAGGGCGGCATACTCAAGCCCGGCTACTCCGACCAGGTCGATCACCTGCGCAACATCCGCGATAACGGCGCGCAGGCAGTCGCGGAGCTTGAGGCCAAGGAGCGCATCCGCACCGGCATCAAAAAGCTCAAGATCGGCTACAACAAGGTGTTCGGCTACTACATCGACGTGCCGAAATCCGCAGGCGATGTCAAGATCCCCGATAACTACATACGCAAGCAGACGCTTGTTTCAAACGAGCGCTACTTCACCCCGGAGCTGAAGGAGCTTGAAACGACGCTCCTGACCGCTTCGGACAAGATAAAGCAGCTGGAATACGACTTTTTCATGGACCTGTGCAGTACGATAGCCGAGCAGGTCGCGAAGGTCCAGGCAACCGCCGAGGCGATAGCGCAGCTTGACGTTCTGTGCGCCTTTGCCGAGGTCGCCGTGCGCAACGACTACTGCATGCCGGAGGTGGACGCCTCGGGCGAGCTTATCATCCGCGAGGGGCGGCACCCCGTCGTCGAGCAGACGCTCAGCGACATTGCCTTTGTTCCGAACGACACGCAGCTAAACTGCGAGGGCAACCGCGTCGCCATCGTCACCGGGCCGAACATGGCCGGCAAGAGCACCTACATGCGCCAGACCGCGCTCATAACGCTCATGGCGCAGATAGGCTCCTTTGTTCCGGCAAAAAGCGCCGTCATCGGCGTCGTTGACCGCGTGTTCACGCGCATCGGCGCGTCGGACGATCTCGCGTCGGGCCAATCGACCTTCATGCTCGAGATGAGCGAGGTCGCGAATATTCTCAGCCACGCGACGGGGCAAAGCCTGCTGATCCTCGACGAGATCGGCCGCGGCACCTCGACCTACGACGGCATGGCGATAGCGCGCGCGGTGCTGGAATACTGCGCGGACAGGAAAAAGCTCGGCGCAAAGACGATGTTCGCAACGCATTATCACGAGCTGGCCGCGCTCGAGGGCAGCGTCGAGGGCGTGCACAACTATTCGATAAGCGCGAAAAAGCAGGGCGACAGCCTCGTTTTCCTGCGCAAGATCGTGCCCGGCGCTGCCGACGACAGCTACGGCATCGAGGTCGCAAAACTCGCCGGAGTTCCGGACAAGGTCGTTTCCAAGGCCAAGACCTATCTCCGGCAGTTCGAGGCCGAAGCCGCGTCGCCCAAGGCGAAAAAGCCGGAAAAGGACGATCAGATAAGCCTTGTTGACGCAGGCACCGACGAGGTCGGGCGCATTCTGCGCAGCACGGACATAAATTCACTCACACCGCTCGAGGCGCTGAATCTGCTCAGCGAGCTTCAGCAGAAAGCGAGGGGCTGATGCGCGACAGTCTGAAAAAATCCGAGTTTTGGAGCGCGATGATACTTTTGGTGCTCCACATGGCGGTGTTCCCGATCGCGCTGAGCCTGCTGATGGCGGCAAAGCCCGACCTTTTGAGCGCTTCGCAGATGAATTTTATCTACTATGCGCTGAGCCTGCTGCTTGTCGCGCTGTTTCTGGGCAAGTTCCTGCGCCGCAGCTTCGACGGGCTTGTTGACGCGCCGGGCAGGTGCCTGACGAGCTTCGCGCTCGGCTGGGTAGCGTATATCGCGCTCGGCATGATAGCGACGTATGCGCTCAAGGAGCTGAACATAAACACCGACAACCTCAACGAGCAGACCATAAGCACCATGCTCAGCTCCGACCGCGGCATCATCATCGCAATGACAGTTTTCCTCGCGCCCATCGTCGAGGAGAGCATCTTCCGCGGCGGAATTTTCTGCGGTCTGCATCAAAAAAGCCGCGTCGCGGCCTACGCCGCGTCGATCGTGATGTTCTGCCTTTACCACGTCTGGCAGTACGCCGTGCTGCTGTGGGACGCAAGCTATCTGCTGCTTGCGATACAGTATATCCCGGCGGCGATAGTCCTGTGCAGGATCTACGAGCGCTCCGGCTCGATCTGGACAAGCATATTCTTCCACATGTCGGTCAACGCGATCGCCGTGTTCTCCGCCGGCAGCGCCGCTGTCGGACTTCTACCCTGATCTGAGAGGTGCCAATGAAAATAAGCACGAAAAAAATCGCGATAAGCGCAATGCTCATCGCCTTCGACGTAATATTCACGCGCGTACTTGCTCTTAACATGCCGCTGACGAAGATCGGCCTCGGCTTTGCCGCGGTGATGGTCTGCGGCATGCTCTACGGCCCCGGCTGGGCGGCGCTCTGCGCCGGACTGGGCGACCTTGTCGGCTCGCTGCTGTTCCCGACGGGGGCGTATTTCCCCGGCTTCACCGTCACGGCCGCCATCGGCGGCGCGATCCTCGGCGCCGCGCTTTATAACAGACGCCTGAAGCTCTCCGGCTGCATCCTCACCGCGTTTGTAAACGGCCTTGTCGTTTCGCTCATCCTCACCTCGACGATGATCTCGCTCGTGTTTGGCCCGCCGCTCGGCCCCCTGTTTTTGACGCGCCTCGGGCAGTTCGGCATCATGCTGTGCGTGCAGACGCTCGTCCTGTTTTTCCTCGAGCGCTCCGACACGCTATATAATAAAATCATCTCCTTCAGAGACTGAATTTTTAGAGGCGAATTGGGGCACCTACGGATACATATATCTCTGGTAGCCCGGTTCGGGAGTACGGAGGAAACCAGGGCTGCCTCGCCATACGTTAGTGCAAGCAGCGCTTTGCGGTTGCCCGGTGTCGAAGTTACCGACGAAACCGGGAAACTGCCGCCACACATTAGTGCGGTGTTAAATTCTGCGCCGCACCACATTGGCTCCCATGCAAGGGGAGCAGGCTGCTTTGCCGCCGAGGGGTTGAATAAAAAAGCTATTAACTATCAGCTATTAGCTCTCCGCTGCGGCCACCGGTCGCTCGTAGGGAACGGATGAATCCGTTCCGCCTGTCATGGTTTTGCCTGCACCCTCCGGTCGGGCTGACGCAATAAATGTATCGGCACCAGCGTTAAAGCGCCTCTAAAATGCCTTCCCCTGCGTAGCTTGAGGGGAAGGTGTCACCTTGGTGACGGATGAGGTGTTATTTTAATTTTTGCCGTCAGGCAACACATTTTTAGAGGCGTTTTTTAGTGGCGCAATCACATTGTACCGATACGGTTTTTGCGGTATCCCGACCGGAAATTGCCGACGAAACCGATACATATTGCAACAAAGTAGCGCCTACGGCGCGGATATAATTACACCTCATCTGCCGCAAGCGGCATCTTCCCCTCAAGCTCCGCAAGGGGAAGACAAATGGGGTGCGCCGCAAAAATTAAACACCGTACTAACGTATGGCGGCAGTTTCCCGGTTTCGTCGGTAACTTCGACACCGGGTTCACGCAATATGCGTATTGGTAGCTGCGTCAAAGCGCCTCTAAAAAAGCGTGGCAGCTACGGTTTATTCCATTATCTCGAACCGGGATACCGCAACAACCGTATCCGTAGCGGCCCCAATGCGCCTCTAAAAATAAAAACCGGGACGGTGGATACCGTTCCGGTTTTTTGAATGCTTATTATCAGAGCTGCTTCTGAGCGTTGATCTTGACGCCGGGGCCCATGGTGGAAGCGGTGACGCAGGACTTGATGTACTGGCCCTTTGCCGCTGCGGGCTTTGCCTTGATGATAGCGCCGATGAGAGCTGCGTAGTTCTCGTACAGCTTATCTGCACCGAAGGAGACCTTGCCGATGGGGCAGTGGATGATGTTGGTCTTATCCAGACGGTACTCGACCTTACCGGCCTTGGACTCTTTGATAGCCTGGGCGATGTTGGGGGTGACGGTGCCTGCCTTGGGGGAGGGCATCAGTCCCTTAGGACCGAGGACCTTACCGAGACGACCGACGGTGCCCATCATGTCGGGGCTTGCGATAACGGTGTCGAACTCGAACCAGTTCTCCTTCTGGATCTTCTCAACGAGATCCATGCCGCCGGCGTAGTCTGCGCCTGCTGCCAGAGCCTCTTCCTTGCGCTCGTCCTTGCAGAAAACGAGGACGCGGACGGTCTTGCCGGTGCCGTTGGGAAGGACGATAGCGCCGCGGACCTGCTGGTCTGCGTGACGGCCGTCAACGCCGAGCTTGACGTGCAGCTCGACGGTCTCGTCGAACTTTGCCTTGCTTGCCTTTATTACCAGGCCGAATGCCTCCATGGGATCATAGAGGGCCTGCTTATCTATGAGCTTTGCGCTCTCTTTATAATTTTTACCTCTAAACAATTTCGTTTCCTCCTAAAAATGTGGTTGAGTCGGAATAAATCCTCCCACTTTTGCCTTTCCTCAGTCGCCGACCAGGACGCCCATGGAACGGCAGGTGCCTGCGATCATGCTCATTGCAGACTCAATGTCGGTGCAGTTGAGGTCAGGCATCTTCTGCTCTGCGATCTTGCGGAGATCTTCCTTGCTGATGGTCGCGACCTTGTCCCTCTGGGGAACGCCGGAAGCGGTCTCGATGCCGCAGGCCTTCTTTATCAGCAGTGCTGCCGGGGGAGTCTTGGTGATAAAGGTGAAGCTGCGGTCGGAGTAAACGGTGATAACGACAGGGATCATCATGCCCATGTCGCCCTTAGTGCGCTCGTTAAAATCCTTGGTGAACTGGCCGATGTTGACGCCGTACTGACCAAGTGCAGGGCCTACAGGGGGAGCCGGAGTCGCCTTTCCTGCGGGAACCTGGAATCTGACATATCCAACTATTTTCTGTGCCATAATTCAGCACCTCTTTCTTATTATTCTTTGATTTCCTCGACCTGATCAAGCTCAAGATCGACGGGGGTCTCTCTGCCGAACATCGAAACGACGACGCGGACTCTGTCCTTATCAGGCTCAAGCTCCTCAACCGTGCCGAGGAAGCCTGCGAGGGGACCGTCGGTGACCTTGACGGTGTCGCCGATCTGATAGCCCGTGACGATCTCGTGACGCTCGACGCCGAGATCATATATTTCCTGCTCCGTGAGGGGGACGGCCTTGCCGCCTGCGCCGACGAAGCCGGTTGCGCCGCGGACGTTGTGGATAAGATGCCAGCTATCATCGGTCAGCACCATCTTGCACAGAACATAGCCCGGGAACACCTTGCGCTCGACGGTCTTTTCGCCGCTGTCGGTGATCTCGGTCACGGTTTCCATGGGGATGTTGACCTCCTGGATCAGATCCTGCATCCTGCGGTTCTCGGCAGCCTTCATGATCGCTGCCGCAACTGCGTTTTCATAACCGGAATAGGTATGGATCACATACCATCTTGCGTCTTCTGCCATGGCCACTAACCCGCCAGCTCGAAGATGACGTTAACGACCAGACCTGCCAGCTCGTCAAATCCCCAAAGGACGACGGCGGCAAGCGCCATAACGAAAAGTGCGACACCGGTGTTGGTCGCAAGCTGCTTCGGGGTCGGCCATACGACCTTCTTCAGCTCGCTTTTAAGCTCGCGGAACCATTTTCCGATGCGCTGGAAAAAACCAAGTTTCTTCTCTTCTTTCTTGACGGCGTTGGTGTTCTTGACAGGAGCAGCTTTTTTCTTCTCTTCAGCCATTTTTTACACTCATCCTTTCAGAAAGTTACTTGGTTTCGACGTGCTTGGTGTGCTTTCTGCAGAAAGGGCAATACTTGCTTCTCTCAAGCTTTTCGGAAGTATTCTTCTTGTTCTTGACAGTGTTGTAGTTCCTCTGCTTGCACTCATCACATCTAAGTGTGATTTTGACTCTGTTGTCAGCCATACTTTTCGGCACCTCCTATTTTATTTATCCGCGTTACGGTGCGGACATTTGCCTCCCTGTATGGGAACCCGGATCCCTGCCTGCGCCCAAATAAGCGCACGAAAAAAGACCTCTCGTCCGACAGGTAATCATTAATATACCATATACCCCCTCATTCGTCAAGGTTTTTTAGTGGCGAATTGACGCACCTACCAATACATTTTTTGCGGCAGCCCGGTTCGAGACAATGGTGGAAACCGTATCGTTTCGCGCTTTTTTAGAGGCGAATTGGGGCACCTACGGATACGGTTATCTCCGGTGGCCCGGTGTCGAAGTTACCGACGAAACCGGGAAACTGCCGCGCTACGTTAGTACGGTGCTGAGTTTTGCTCCGCACCTTGTAGGGAACGGATTTATCCGTTCCGCGTGTTATGGTCTTGTCGGCACTTTCCGGTCGGGCTGACGCAAAAACCGTATCGGTATCAGTGCTGACGCGCCTCTAAAATGCCTTCCCCTGCGTAGCTTGAGGGGAAGGTGTCACCTTGGTGACGGATGAGGTGTTATTTTAATCATTTGCCGTCAGGCAAAAACATTATTAAAATCGGGCGAGCAATGCTCGTTTTTTTAGAGGCGATTTTACATTCTACGGATACAGTGATTGCGGTTGCCCGACCGGAAACAACTGAACAAACCATAGCGTTTCGCGCCCTGTTAGTGCGTTGCTGAATTTTGCGCCGCACCACATTGGCTCACCTGTCAAGGGGAGCAGGCAGCTTTGCTGCCGAGGGGTTGAATTAAATCCGTGCGCTTTAGCACACACAATGGCTAACTGCTATTAGCTATCAGCTCTCAGCTGCGAAGCCGCCCGGTTTCCACCAATGTCCCGAACCGGGCAACCGCAAAACTCAGCAACGCACTACCGGGTTGCGTAGCAGTTACGGTTTCCACCAATGTCTCGACACCGGGCCACCAGAGATAAATGTATCCGTAGGTGCGGTAATTCGCCACTGAAAAATATTGAATTGTGGAGATATTGTGGTATAATAAGCTATTATAATTTGCCCTTGGCAAATGGGGGCAGCCGTAAGGTAAACGGAGGTTTTGAACATGGGTAAAAAACAATTCAAAGCTGAGAGCAAGCGTCTGCTTGATCTCATGATCAACTCGATCTACACCAACAAGGAGATATTCCTCAGAGAGATCATCTCCAACGCATCCGACGCGATAGACAAGCTCTGCTACATCTCGCTGACGGATGACAAGGTCGGCCTTGAAAGGTCCGATTACCGCATCCGCATCACCGTTGACAAGGACGCGCGCACGATCACGGTGTCCGACAACGGCATCGGCATGAGCCAGGACGAGGCCGAGAAGAACCTCGGCGTCATCGCAAAGAGCGGATCTTATAATTTCAAAAACGACATGAGCGCCGAAGAGGCGGAGAAAGACGATATATCCATCATCGGCCAGTTCGGCGTCGGCTTCTATTCCGCGTTCATGGTTTCCGACAAGGTCACCGTCATCACGAAGAAGTACGGCGAGGAAAGGGCGTCAAGTGGGAAAGCACGGGCGCCGACGGCTACACCGTCACCGAGTGCGACAAGTTCAAGCCCGGCACGGACGTCATCATGCACATAAAAGAGGACACCGACGAGGAGGTCTACGGCTCGTACCTTGAGATATGGAAGCTCAAGGCGCTGGTCAAAAAGTATTCCGACTATGTCCGCTGGCCGATCGTCATGGACATCACCCACCAGGAGCAGCAGCCCACCGGCGAGGAGGACAAGGACGGCAAGCCCATCATGCACACCGTCAACGTCACCGCTCCCGAAACGGTCAACTCCATGGTGCCTATCTGGCAGCGCGCAAAGACCGAGGTCACCGACGACGAGTGCGTCGCGTGGTACAAGGAAACGAACCGCGACCAGACCGACCCGGCAGCGGTGCTGCGCATAAACGCCGAGGGCGTTGTCTCGTACAAGGCGCTGCTGTTCATACCCGGCAAGGATATCGACAACGGCATTTCCGGCGCAGCGAAGAAGGGCGTCAAGCTCTACTGCAACGGCGTGCTCATCATGGAGGACTGCGACAAGCTGCTGCACGACTATTTCGAGTTCGCGCGCGGCGTCGTCGATTCGCCCGACCTGAGCCTGAACATCTCGCGCGAGATATTGCAGCACAACCGCCAGCTCAAGGTCATCGGCCAGAACCTTGAAAAGAAGATCAAGGCCGAGCTTGAAAAGATGATGCGCGACGATCGCCCGAAGTACGAGACGTTCTGGAAAAACTTCGGCATCCACATCAAGTGCGGCGTCTGCGACGAGTACGGCCGCTTCACCGATTTTCTCAAGGATCTGCTGATATTCTACACCTCCGAGGACTCGATGCGCTCGCTCAAGGAATACGTTGACGCAATGCCCGAGAGCCAGAAGGCCATCTACTACGCCTCGGCCGACACCGTAAAGCACGCAATGGCTCTGCCGCAGTGCGAGGAGGTACGCTCGCGCGGCTATGAGATACTCTATCTCGACCACCCAATCGACGAGACCGTGCTCCAGCAGCTTCGCATGTACGAGGGTAAGGGCTTTGTCAACATTCTCACCGAGGATCTCGGCTTCCAGACCGACGAGGAGAAGAAGGCGGCCGAGGAGAAGGTCGTCGAGAACAAGGAGCTGCTCGACTTCATCCGCGACAGCATCGGCGATGAGAAGCTCAAGCAGGTAACGCTTTCGAGCAAGCTCGTTTCGTCGGCATGCTGCCTGACCTCGACCGGCGGCTTCACGCTCGAGATGGAAAAATACTTCCGCAACGGCCCGAGCGAGGAGATGCGCAAGCTGCGCGCCGACCGCGTGCTCGAGCTTAACGGCAAGCACGCCGCCTGCCTTGCCATAAAGAAGGCTTACGACGACGGCGATAAGGACAAGGCCGCCGCCCTGTCGAAGATACTGTACGCACAGTCCGAGCTGATTGCCGGCGTCGAGATCGAAGACCCCACCGCCTACGCCGACCTCGTCTGCAGTCTTTTTTAGTGGCGAATTGACGCACCTACCGATACGGTGATCTCTGGTTGCCCGGTTCGGAACATTGGTGGAAACCGTGGTTGCCACGCGCCGCGTTAGTGAGATGCTGAGTTTTGCACCGCACCCGTAGGGGCGATCATTGATCGTTTTTTTAGAGGCGCCTTTACGCTGATATCAATACACCCATTGCGTCAGCCCGACCGGAAACTGCCGACCAAACCGCGACAAAGCGGAACGGATAAATCCGTTCCCTACAAGGGTGCAGGCAAAGTTTTGCACTAATACAGAACAAATTCCCGGGATGCGAAACGATACGGTTTCTGCCATTGTTCCGAACCGGGATACCGCAATAAATGTATCCGTAAACTTTTAATTCGCCTCTGAAAAAACGTATAGGTACAGCGCTAAAGCGCCTCTAAAAGTATGAGAGATAGACTTGGAATTTACATTCACATACCGTTTTGCGTTTCAAAATGCAGCTACTGCGATTTCTACTCGATCGCCGGCGGCAAGCAGCGCATGCCCGACTATCAGTCGGCGCTGCTGTCGCACATAAGCGAGTCGGCCGAAGCGATAGAGAGCTACGAGATCGACAGCATCTACATCGGCGGCGGAACGCCGAGCTGCTACGGCGCAAAGCGCATCGTCGAGATCCTCGACGAGCTCAAGCGCATCGGAAACGTGCGCCTCGACTCGGAGATAACGGTCGAGGTAAACCCCGACACGACGAAGCTCGAGGAGCTGAAGCTCCTGCGCGCGGAGGGCGTGAACCGCCTGTCGATCGGCGTGCAGTCGGCAAACAACGACATATTGAAGATCATCGGCCGCCGGCACAACTTCCGCCAGGCGGAGATAGCCGTTGACACGGCGCGCGAGGCCGGGTTCGAGAACGTGAGCCTTGACCTGATATACGGCCTGCCGAGCCAGACGCGCGGCGACTGGGCCGACACGCTCTCGCGAGCGCTTGAGCTGCACCCGGAGCACCTTTCGTGCTACGGCCTGAAGCTTGAGGAGGGAACGCCGATGTATCGCAGCTACCTCGGCTCGCCGCTCATCCCGGACGAGGACGAGCAGGCCGACATGTACCTGTACACGGTCGATACGCTGGCGCACTACGGCCTGAAGCAGTACGAGATATCGAACTTCGCCATACCCGGCTACGAATCGCGGCATAATTTGAAGTATTGGCAGCTGGGCGACTACATGGGCTTCGGCCCGGGCGCGCACTCGTGCGCCGGCGGCGTGAGATACAGCTATGTGCGCGATCTTGACAGGTATGTTTCCGCCGTGGTGGGCGACAGCATGATAATCGACGAGTACGAGCAGATAGTTCCCATCCAGAAGGCCACGGAATATCTCATGCTCGGCATGCGCACGACCCACGGTATATCCGAAAAGGAATACCATAGGATATACCGCAGCGACTGGGAGCCGATAGAGGAGACCTTCGAGCTGTTCGAGCGCAAGGGCTGGGCAGAGAAAAGCGGCGAGCGCTGGCACCTCACCCCGGCAGGCTTTTTGATCTCGAACGTGCTCATAAACGCCGTTCTGGAGGCTCAGACGGGCGCAAAGGTCGAGAACAATCCGTGGATGCGCGACGCGTTCCGCCAGGAAAAGAAGCAGGAGCTTCCGCAGGGCGAGTACGAGCGCTTCACCTCGGTGTATAAGGATAAGCTGAACTGATAAAAGGAGGGACGGCATGGCAAGAGGCAAGCATGAAGCTTCAAAAAAGTCTGAAAAGACCAAACCCGAGAAAAAGCCGAAACGCTCGGGCGGCGCGAAAAAAGCCGTCCTGATAATCGCTGTGGTCTGTGTTTTGCTCGCAGCGGCCGCTCTCGGCGGAGGATACCTCGCCGGGCATTCGGATAAGATCCACCCCGGCATGACCCTCGGTGGAGTGAGCATCGGCGATATGACGGCAGGCGACGCCGCCGCCGCGCTTGAAAAAGCCGGCTGCGACTTTGCCGGCGGCAGCGTCAAAGTAACGCTCCCGGGCGATTTTGAGTTTGCCGTGTCGGCCGAGCAGGCCGGGATGGCGATGAGCTGCGCGCAGGCCGCGCAGGCGGCGTTTGACTACGGCCACTCGGGAAATGCTTTCGGCGACCTTGTGTGCTATTTTAAGAGCATCACAGGCGGCGTGAGCGACGCCGAGATCCTCGCGTCGGCGAGTGCCGACGGCGTTCGCGCGGCGGTGGATAAGGCGCTTAATGACTATAACGAGCACATGGGCAAGGGCTACGAGGTCGATGAGGAAAACCAGACCCTGAAAATGATAAAGGGCCTGTCAACGAAGGATATCGACGCCGATAAGCTCTGCCAGAGCATCGTGAAGGCGTTTTCCGACGGAAGCGGCGCCGTTAAATACGAGGCCGGCGGCGAAAATGCCGAAGCGCCGGACTTTGACAAGCTGCACGAGGAGATATGCGCCGAGGCGCTCGACGCAAAATACGACCCCGAAACGCAGAAGGCTACCGAGAGCCGCGTCGGCATTGAGTTTGACGCGAAAAAGGCTCGGGAGCTTTGGGATAAGGCCGAAAACGGCGCAACGGTGAAGATACCGCTGGCCGTGACGCAGCCGAAATATACTCAGGAGCAGCTTGATAAGATGCTCTTTGCCGACAAGCTCGGCTCGCAGACGACGGGCTATGCCTCGAGCAACGCAAACCGCGCAGCGAACGTTGAGCTTTCGGCCAAAAAGATAAACGGATATATCCTCGCTCCGGGCGAAACGTTTTCGTACAACACCGTTGTCGGCAAGCGCACTGCCGAGGCCGGCTTCAAATCCGCCGGAGCATACGCCGGCGGCAAGGTGGTGCAGGAGATAGGCGGCGGCATATGCCAGACCTCATCGACGCTCTACTGCGCGGCGCTGTACGCAAATCTTGAGATCGTCGCGCGCGACGAGCACGGCTTTGCCGTTTCCTATGTCCCCTGGGGCATGGACGCAACGGTCAGCTGGGGCGGCCCGGAGTTCAAATTCAAAAACAACCGCGAATTCCCGATAAAGATCGTGACCAAATGCGAAAACCGCCAACTCACGATAGAAATTTGGGGCACCGACACCGACGGAAGCTATGTTAAGATGGACTATTCGGCGTGGACGGTGTATGATACAACGTATCCGAGCGTTGCGATAGGCACAAAGGCCGTGACCTACCGCTGCGTTTACGATAAAGACGGCAACCTGATAAGCCGAAACAAAGAGGCAAACAGCTACTACCACTATCACCCCGAGAATATACAGTGGCCGACGCCGTCGCAAACCCCGGCCCCGGCAGAAAGCCCGGCACCGTCAGAAACAGCAAGCGCTGATCCTTAAACGAATGGAGAAACACACAATGGAAAAGGGAAAGTTTTATATCACAACACCGATCTACTACCCCTCGGATAAGCTGCACATAGGCCACACCTACTGCACCGTGGCGACCGACGCCATCGCGCGCTATAAGAGAATGTGCGGCTACGACGTCATGTTTCTGACCGGCACCGACGAGCACGGCCAGAAGATAGAGGAAAAGGCAAAGGCCGCCGGCCTTACGCCCAAGGAGTTTGTCGATAAGATCGTCGAAGGCCCCGGCGGCATCACCGATCTGTGGAAGCTCATGAACATATCCAACGACCGCTTCATCCGCACGACCGACGACTATCACGTCGAGGCTGTGCAGCGCATCTTCAAGAAGATGTACGACAAGGGCGACATATATAAGGGCGCATATAAGGGCATGTACTGCACGCCCTGCGAAAGCTTCTGGACCGAGAGTCAGCTCAAGGACGGCAAATGCCCCGACTGCGGCCGCGAGGTCCACTACGCAGAGGAGGAGGCATACTTCTTCCGTCTGAGCAAATACGCAAAGCCCGTGCAGGAGCTGCTTGAGAGCGGCACCTTCCTTGAGCCTGCATCGCGCGTGAACGAAATGATAAACAACTTCATCAAGCCCGGCCTCGAGGATCTGTGCGTTTCGCGCACGAGCTTCACCTGGGGCATCCCCGTTGATTTTGACCCCGGCCACGTCGTGTACGTCTGGGTCGATGCCCTGTTTAACTACACCTCCGCGCTCGGCTTCTTAAACGATAAGTACGACGATTACGACAAGTTCTGGCCGGCAGACGTTCACATCGTCGGCAAGGAGATCGTCCGCTTCCACTCGATCATATGGCCTGCAATGCTCATGAGCATGGGAATGCCCCTGCCCAAGAAGGTCTACGGCCACGGCTGGCTGGTCATCGACGGCGGCAAGATGAGCAAGTCAAAGGGCAACGTCGTTGACCCGTACAGGCTTGCCGACATGTTCGGCGTTGACGCGCTCAGATTCTTCCTTCTGCGCACCTTCCCCTTCGGCTCGGACGGCAACTTCTCCAACGAGCTGCTCATCTCCACCATAAACACCGACCTTGCAAACGATTTGGGCAACCTCGTTTCGCGCACGACCGCAATGGTCGAAAAGTACTTCGGCGGCACCCTGCCCGCCGAGCGCGAGGCCGACGCCCTTGACGACGAGCTTAAAGAGCTTGCGCGCACGAGCCGCGATAAGTACGAGCAGCAGATGGACAAGTTCCAGCTCCACCTCGCGCTCGAGGAGGTTTTCAAGCTCATCCAGCGCGCAAACAAATACATCGACGAAACAGCACCCTGGCAGCTTGCCAAGGACGAGAGCAAGAAGGCTCGCCTTGCAAGCGTTCTGTATAATCTGCTCGAGTGCCTGCGCATAAGCCTCATCATGCTCAAGCCCTTCATTCCCGAAAGCTGCGACAAGGCGTTTGCGCAGATCGGCGCATGCGAGAAGTGCTCAAGCTGGGACAGCGCCGCCGTTTTCGGCACCCTGCCGGCAAACGTCACCGTCCACAAGGGCGAAACGCTCTTCCCCCGACTCGATATGGAAAAGGCTCTTGCCGAGCTTGAGAAGATGAACGCTCCGGCAGCGCCGAAGTTTGCGCCCATCGAGCCGGAAGTCACCATCGACGATTTTTCAAAGTGCGATATGCGCGTGTGCAAAGTCCTCTCCTGTGAGGCCGTGAAAAAGAGCAAGAAGCTTCTGAAGTTCAAGCTCGATGACGGCACCGGCACTCCGCGCCAGATCCTCTCCGGCATCCACGAGTTCTACGAGCCGGATCAGCTCGTCGGCAAGACCGTCGTCGCCATCCTCAACCTGCCCAACCGCAAGATGATGGGCGAGGATTCCTGCGGCATGCTCATCTCCGCCGTGCACGAGCACGACGGCAAGGAACAGCTGCACCTGCTGATGCTCGACGATAACATCCCTGCCGGCTTCCGCCTGTGCTGAAAGGAGAATTGCATTGAACCTTAATCTTAACGTCATAAAGTTTTTGCAGCAGTACGATAATGATCCCGAGTTGCGCGCAAAGGTCGAGCAGGCCGAGATGATGTATCCCGGCTCGCTGGAGATACGCGAATCGGTCGTCGAGGATGTGCTGATCCCCATCGCCGAGGAGATGGGTCTGGGCTTCACGCTCATGGATCTGTATAATTACGAGCGCCAGCTCAAGCGCGAGCGCAGCCGCGACGTTGCCCTCACCGAAGAAGAACTCAAGGCTGCCGACGAGGAGTATCACTACTGGCTCGTCGATAAGGGCTGGGAAAACGACGAATCCTGCTTCAAGCAGGGTGAGCAAAAAGGCATAGACTGAGTTAGGTAACGAGAGCCGAACCGTCATCGGTTCGACTCTCGTCTGCCGATGCGCAAAAAAACAGACGGTCAAATGACCGTCTGTTTTCCTTGGTGCTCCAGCGGGGATTCGAACCCCGGACACCCTGCTTAAAAGGCAGGTGCTCTGCCTACTGAGCTACTGGGGCATGTCTGGCTGGGATGGCGGGACTCGAACCCACTATATCAGAGTCAAAGTCTGGTGTGTTACCATTACACTACATCCCACCATCTATATCTATTCTATTGTACACAGAGACCGGGCTTTTGTCCGGCCTCTGTGACTTGTGGGGTGGGTAAAGGGACTCGAACCCTCGACACCCGGAACCACAATCCGGTGCTCTGCCAACTGAGCTACACCCACCATATTTTTATTTTGGCACGCCAAGAGGGATTCGAACCCCCGACCTACTGCTTAGAAGGCAGTTGCTCTATCCTGCTGAGCTATTGGCGCATGTTTCCGCTTTTTTGGAGCGGGCGATGGGAATCGAACCCACGTATCCAGCTTGGAAGGCTGGTGTTCTACCATTGAACTACGCCCGCATGGCCGTCCCCATTGATATTCAGCTTAAAGATAATAACAACATTTTTGCGAATTGTCAATATTTTTGCGGCAAAAACTTTTGAAAGTCAAAAAAATATTTAGTGTTGCTATTTTCGGCGCTTTTCTGTATAATGCTTCTGTTATATATAATGTATGCAATTTCACCGGAGGTTTGCAATGATCGAATTAACAATGCAGGTAAGCGAATTTGACTACACCGAAACGCTTGACACCTTCCTGCCCGACTTGATAAAAATTCTGTCCGAAAGCGAAGGCGTGAATCCGCTGATCCGCAAGTGCGTCGGCGCGTCGCCCGAGTTTTCCAAGAAGATCGTCAAGGGCATCCTCGCCGCGATGAGCCCCAAGCAGAAGGAAGCGCTCACGGTCAAGTTTTTGAACGTCTACGCATCCAAGCTCGTCGCTCAGGTAAATGAGGTCGCCGCAAAGAACGGCATCGTCATCACCCTCGACAACGCAAGGGCAACGATTAAGTGATCCGCAAAAGGTGCAGCTATTCGGCTGCACTTTTTCATTTGCGGGAATCTTAATGAAATTCAGCTCCGCATCAAACCGATGCGGCGCTGAATTTTTTCGCCGCACTCCATTGGCTCTCGGCTATCAGCTATCGGCTAACAGCTCTCGGCTGCGGCAAGGCCGCACGGTTTTGCCGGTAACTTCGACACCGGGCCACCGCAAAAAAACGTGTCCGTAGGTGCATTAAAGCGCCTCTAAAAAAACACTTGATTTTTTGCGTTGGATTAGGTAGAATATCATAGCACAATGTAAGGAGTGACCGCGATGGCAAAGCTCGTTTCAAAGATAGTCGAGATATGGCATGACCGTAAGCGCATACTCGGCATGCCGATAAGCTTCACGCGCTACGCCCTGAGCGAGGACAGACTGTTCCTGCGCCGCGGCTTCCTGAACGTCAGGCATGACGAGATCGTGCTGTACCGTGTGCGCGATCTGCGCGTTTCGGTGTCGTTGTGGCAGCGCATTTTCGGCGTCGGCTCGGTGACGGTGGTCTCGACGGATAAGAGCATCCCGGAGCTGACGCTAAAGAACATCCGCCAGCCGAACGAGGTCAAGGAGCTCATCCATGAGCACGTTGAGAAAATGAAGATCGAGCGCCGCATGCGCATCGGCGAGATGAGCATGGACATGGACGACGATTCGATAGATCTCGAGGATATTAATTAAACGCAATCGGCCATGCGCCGCTTGCTATATATGGATAGGTATCGAAGTGGTCATAACGGCCCTGACTCGGAATTTTTGGAAGCTTCAGCCGTTTCGTCCGCTGAAAATGTCCGCCGCACAGGGCTTTGCGCGGGTTCGGATTTCACAATTTCATATCGTTCTTGCGTGTTTTCTTGCATTCCTCCGGAGCAAGGATCACACTTGAGTAATACGGAGAGTTGTCCGAGTGGTCGAAGGTGCAGCACTCGAAATGCTGTAGACCGAAAGGTCTCTAGGGTTCGAATCCCTAACTCTCCGCCAAAAACCCAGTCATATCAAGGCTTTCGCCCATATGACTGGGCTTTTCCTTTTCTCTCAAGGTCACATCGGCGTACATGATTTTCGGCAAGAACTCAGGTATGCCAGCCAGTCTGCCTTGTGTCCGGCAGAGTCAGGATATTGTCCATTACATTTGCCGAGGTGATCTTGGACTTGTAATCCAAGTGGCTGTAAATATTCGCCGTCGTGCCGATGTCGCTGTGCCCAAGCCATTCCTGAATCTGCTTCAGCGGCACGCCGTTGGCCAGCAGCAAGCTGGCGCAGCTGTGTCTGAGGTCGTGAAAGCGCATCCGGCGCAGGCCGTGACTCTCCAAGAATTTTGGGAATGCCGAGGTCAAATAATTGGCCCGCATCCGCTCGCCCAGCTCGTCCACAAATACAAATCCATCATATTCGTGATTGTAACAGTTGCCGCATATTGAGTTCCTGCGCCTCCTTTACCTGCATAAAGTATTCCCGAAAGCTGCCAATCAGCGGCAGGGTGCGCAGACTGGACTTTGTCTTAGCGGACTGCTGTTCATTTTCCGTCTGCTTGCCATCAACGGTAATCGTCGTCACGGTTCGTATGACCGAAATCGTGCCACGCTCAAAGTCGATGGCGTCCCACTTCAGTCCCAACACTTCGCCCCGACGGAATCCGTAAAAAGCAGCTACCAGCACCGGCAGCTCCAGCTTGGTTCCACGGAGCGCTTCAAACATCTTCTGCATCTCCTCTGCCGAAAGGAAAACCGGCTGAAAGCTGTTTTCCTTTGGCCTATCCACCTTGTCCGCCACATTCTGCACCAGCATATCGGTCTTGACCGCATATTTCAGCGCCGAGTGGATAATCGCGTGATAGTGGATGACCGTATTTGGCGTTACCTTTCTGAGCATTTCGGAATAAAACATCTGCAAGTGTCGGGCTTCCAGCTCCCGCAAGGTCAGATTTCTTTGGCGGAAGTACGGCCCGACTGGCTTCTTGATCATTGCGGCGTAAGAACTGTATGTTGCCACCGCCAGCCGTCCCTTGGCGATCTCCAGCCACTCCAACAGATAATCGGCAAACAGCATATCGCTGCTCAGGTCGCCCACCTCTTTGGGCGGCTCAAACTCCGCCCGAAGCCTCGCCAGCTCCGCCTCCGCCTTGCGCTTGTTTCCCTTTTCGGGAAGCCCCAGCGAGATCCATTTCGTTTTCCGCTGCCCTCCGGCGTTTCTATAGTTCAGCACGGCGTAATACCTGCCGTTTTTCAAAGTCAGATGTCCTGCTACCAATTTCATTTCCTCCTGTCCTTTGTATTTGCAGAACAGAACTCCAAACCGACAGCATCAGTATAGTCCGTGAACATCACCTCGTATAGGGTCTGAATTTCGATTTTACACAAATATATTAAAACCGCCCTGACGGGCGGTTTTTTACATGATTTTTCCGCTGCGCTCAACGGCGCGGATATTTTTCTCGAACTTGCTGCGCGCGCCCATGACCTCATGCCCGCAGCCGAGGCATTTGAGCTTGAAATCAGCGCCGGTGCGCAGCACCTGCCGATCTTGGAGTCACCCGCTAAAATGGCGAGCCCGTCGGAGAGAACACCGTCGATGAGCATTTTGGGGTGGGCAAGGGGTTTGTAATACAGGGTATCGGCATCGATCAGTTGTAGCTTGTTCATGTGTTTCACCTTCTTTCTTTCGCTGGTAATTGTGTTTTTTGGTTGGTGCCGTACTTCCGATATCGTTTTTATATGCCTGCCCCGGGGCCTCCGCGGCGTCGCCGTGCTCGCTCTTTTGCGGTCGTCGCACAGTCATATCTGTCTCGGTAACGGCTATTCAGTTGTCGAGGTACACGGGGGAAGCTTAGAAGCTCCTCTCACTTTCCCTTTGCCGAATTTTTTTCGGATTTTCCCGCTGCTTTTCAAAATTTTTTCTTTTGAGCTGGTAAATTATAAAAAGCCGAGCTTGTGCAGAGCTTTTTCAAAGTTCCCCTCACTTGGTAGGCAGCGAGAAGGCCAAAAAAAAATTAACCCCTTGAAAAATTCTTTTTGTTTTGGCTCTAAATTGGAGCCATTTTCCTATGCAGGACTGCTCGTGGCTCCGAAATGGAGCCATTTTTCGTCTATGGCATCAAAATTGATACCATGTCCATTCCGGATTTCATCGGTGTGGCTGCAAAATTGATGCCATAAAAATAAGCGCCTGCCTCTTTTCAGAAGCAGACGCTCATTTCTCGTATTCAGTTTTTACCGTAGCAGCCGGATCAGCAGCTCATTGATATCCTCGGTGGGCTTGCCGCTTGCTACCAGCTTGTTCCGAAAGGACAACAGGGCCATTGTCAGCAGCCGTCGCTCGCCGGCGCAGAGTGCTAACACTCGATTTCTTCTATACTTGAACATCACCACACCTCAGCAATAAACCAGCTCAGAAAGGACAACTTCCTCCGCACGGCTGCAGATGCTGTTCATCCGTCCCACCCATTCCATTTGATTCTCGGTCTTCAGCCGCTCAGTGACACCTTCGGCTTTCTTCATCTGTTCGACCAGCTGATCAAACATTTCTTGTGCAGTGTCGCCGATTTCCTTGAGATGCTCGTCCAGTTTGCCGGTCAGCAGCATCCCCGTGTAGATGCCGTCTCTGTACTCGCGCAGATACCGCCTGCGCTTTTCTGCGAATCTGTTGTACATATTCTTCCTCCTTTTGCGCCCGCCGTGCGGGTTTCTATCATCATCCACATGATGGCGCAACCCGAAGGAAAAGCCCAATGTGCGAAAAACAGATTTGCAGATTTGACATCATAGAAACTCCCTCAGAAACGCAGGTTAATATTTGCCAAATTGAAGGGTTTGTATGTCCTTATGACGTTATACCTTGATTGAGTTTTCGAACGAAAACATTTGTTGAAATATGTGGACTTTTTGTGCGGGCTGTGATATAATTATCAAAATACAGATTTATATGTTGAAAAGCGGCACTCCCAATACTATTGGCACAAGCAATAAAGTAAATGAGGTTTGCTATATGACTGTGAGTTATAAAAAATTATGGAAGCTCTTAATAGACCGAGATCTAAAGAAGAAGGATCTTGAGGAAATGGCTGGCGTTAGTCATTATGTAATGAACAAGTTGACACATGGGGATAACGTCACCACTGATGTCCTATGCAAAGTGTGCAAGGCTCTTAATTGCACCGTTGACGACATTATGGAAATGATTGACGAGTAGCTGTCGCTTTGGGTTTTTCAGTATAGGTATCATCGAATGCTATCGGAAAGTTGGTGAGAAATAAATGCCGTTTGATGCGAGCGTCAGAGCTTATTTGCGGGCTTACCAAAACGAATACAGAGCTGCTCTTCATGGAGGGCAGCACACAGCCGAGCTTTCTTTTCGCGTCCCTATGCATGAAATGTTTAGGAGGATAGCGCATGACTTGAACCCGGCAGGTACTTTCGACATCATTCTTGAGCCGAGAAATCAAGGAAGAATGGGGCGGCCTGACTGGAGAATACAGGATCGCATCTCGCTTGGTGTTTACGGCTATATTGAGGCGAAAGGTCCATCCAACGAGCCGTTCGATACTACCCCGTATAGGGATCAGATTAACCGATATCTGACGTTAGGGCACAAGCTTATCATTACGGACGGCATTGATTTCGTATAAAAACGATGTGGATTCCTTCGTTATCGTGTCCAGCGATTCCGATTACTGGGGATTGATCTCGTCACTGCCAGATGCACATTTCCTTGTTATGATTGAGCGCGAGAAATGCGGACCGGACATGAAGGAAGCCCTTGCTGATTCCGGTATCTTCTACTGCTATCTGGATGACTTTTATTCCGGCAATAGCGAGGACATCAAAAAGAACGCTTTGTTCAAGGAAATGTACCGCTGGATTGACAACTCCGTTCACCTGAATGTCAACGATATGTTTGACGCTGCATTGAGAAATACACGCATTGATATGTCTCCGGCTGAACGGCGGCAATTCTATGAAAAGCACATCAAGCACATGACCTTACAGATCGATGAAGACGGCAATGTCGGTATTGAGCTAAAACGAGGATAGTTTGCATTTGTGAAAAACGCCCCCGACACTGTGCCAGACGCACAGTGCCGGGGGCGTTCCCGTTTCCAGCGATTTATTTTTCTCTCGGCAAGGGGCTGTTCATAAGGTGACACTTTCCATTTTGCGAAGCCGTGAAAATTCGATGTGTTCCGTGGAGATGTTCACTGGGCAGCATCCTACGGAACGTGCGCTGTCTGTAATTGATGAGGTGCAGACGGTATGTGAAAAGACAGAAGCTCTTTTATTGCAGGGTATGAGCGAATCCGAGCAGAACCTTTTTATGGATTTCTTAATACAGGCGGGCAGAAATATCACATCGGAACTCCATATAGAGAAAAAGGGGGAGGAGTTCAATGACTGAAAATCCTCTGGGCTATGAAAAAATTCCAAAGCTGTTGAAAAATTTTGCTGTTCCCAGTATTGTGGCGTCTCTTGTCGGCTCAATCTACAATATTGTGGATCAGATTTTTATTGGTCAAGGGGTCGGTTATTTGGGAAATGCAGCAACCAATGTTGCCTACCCGTTTTCTACCATCTGCCTTGCCATTGCACTACTGGTCGGAATTGGCAGTGCTTCCCGTGTTTCCCTCTGTCTTGGATGCAAAGAGCCGAAAGCTGCCGCCAAAGCAGCGGGAAATGGTATTGTTCTGATGGGAATTTTCGGAATTATTTATTTGCTGGTTGGAGAAACTTTTCTGTCTTTGCTCCTAAAGGCATTTGGGGCAACGACAGATGTATTTCCATATGCAAAGCAGTATGCCAGCATAACATTGATTGGAATGCCGTTTCTCATTGTAACGAATGGTATGAGCAATTTGATTCGAGCAGATGGAAAACCAAAGTATTCAATGGTCTGCATGGTTGTGGGAGCTATTATCAATACCATTTCTTGACCCCATTTTTTTTTTTTGTTTGCGATTGGGGAATTGCCGGCGCAGCTTTGGGCAACAGTTATTGGGCAAATTTTTTTCCTTCATACTCGCACTCCGTTATCTATGGCGTTTCCAAACAATCCATTTTGAAAAAGAGTCGTTTTTATTGGACATCAAAGAAAGCATGAAAATTTGCAGCATGGGAATCAGCAGCAGCTCAAACCAGATTGCAGTTACCGTGATTCAAATCATTCAGTACAATTCGTTGACTTATTACGGCGCATTAACAAAATATGGAACGGATATTCCCTTGGCAGCTTGCGGAATTGTTATGAAAACAAATGCCATAATCCTTGCGATTGTTGTAGGAATCTCGCAAGGGACACAGCCGATTATCGGTTTCAACTATGGAGCAAGGCAATATCATCGGGTACGGGAGGCTTACATGCTTGCAATAAAGTGGAATCTTGTTGTTTCCACTATTGCTTTTATCGCATTTCAATTTTTCCCGCAATCTATCATTTCACTATTCGGAGACGGGGACGAGCTGTATTTTGAATTTGCTGTTTTGTTCATGCGTACCTATCTTTTCATGGTGTTGGTAAATGGTGTGCAGTTGCTTTCTTCCAGCTTTTTTACCGCAATAGGAAAATCGTTAAGAGGTGCTCTGTTGGCATTAACAAGGCAGACCTTTTTCTTGATTCCGCTTACCCTGCTGCTCCCGCTTCGTTTCGGAATTATGGGAGTATTGCTAGCGGGGCCTGTTGCTGATTTTTCAGCGTTTGTGCTATCTGTTGTCCTGGTGGGTATAGAATTAAAAAAACAAAAAAACTCGCTTATAATTTAAGCCATAGCATATAGCTATTATCCACAGCTACTAAGCAAGTGTTATCAATAATGGATAGTTGAGGAGGCAAGGATAATGCCCAAAGTAATGGAGATCATCGAAAAGGAAACCAAGGGGAAAAGCTACCACACATATAAGTATAGTTATGATTCGATTGGTTTACCGTCCATCTCCCGGTACCAAACTTGAGAACTTGACCGTCGGCGTTATACAAGACTATATGGTTGAAGCGGAAAAACGGATGTTTGCTGAGCTGGTCAGAGACAAGCGTTTGGGGCAAGATGCCTACTTGCCTAAGGATGGTTCCCTTGAATATAAGATTATGAAATCTGGGCGAGAAGATTTGAGAACACTTCAAAAAATCAAGCACAATTACAGTTGGGTAATCGGTGTTTCTAAGTCTTTTAATCCAGAAAGCTGTCTTGACCACACGGGTAAACCGAATTCCAATTACATCGCAGATCTGCCAGTATTCCAAAGGTTTATAATTAAACCTTTTTACGAGTGTCTAGTATAAACCGATTCAATAGGCATTTGCACTTGAATAAAAAATGCACTTGTTCAAAACTGAGCAAGTGCAGAAATCAATTCGTTTCCTATTTACTTTTCCATAGATTCACTTCTTGACTGAGCCACTCGCACCATGTGTCGACCCCTTCGCCGGTCTTTGCGGAAATGGGAAATATCTTTAACTCCGGATTTCTCATATGCGCATAAGAAATAACCTTTTCCAAATCAAAATCAAAATATGGCAGAACGTCAATTTTGTTGATGATAAGTGCGTCGCAGACCTGAAAAATAAGCGGGTATTTCAGCGGCTTGTCATGCCCCTCAGGCACGGAAAGGATCATGGCGTTCTTTACCGCGCCCGTATCAAATTCCGCGGGGCACACAAGATTTCCCACATTTTCAAGGATGGCAATATCCACATTCTGGATTCCCATGCTTCTCAATCCCTGCCGGGTCATGTCGGCGTCAAGGTGACACATGCCGCCGGTGTGGAGCTGAATCGTCCTGATCCCCGTATCCGCAATAGCCGCAGCGTCCACGTCCGAGTCGATATCCGCCTCCATAACCGCCATACGGTACTTATTCTTCATGCGGGAAATCGTTTGCTTCAATGTTGTTGTCTTGCCGCTGCCTGGGGATGACATCAAATTCAGTAGGAAGGTCTTGTTCTCCTTCAGCTCCTGCCTGAGCCTGTTTGCGTCCTGATCATTGTCCGCAAATACGCTCTGCTTGATCTCTATCACTCGATAATTTTCCATAACAATCTTGTCCTCCTTTTTGCAAAGCTCCCCGAGCGGCCTGCCCGGGGAGCTTCGGCTAACAAGCCAGTATCTCTTTAATTAAGAACTCTTTCCCGGAGAGCACGGTATATTCGCTCTCCTGACAACAGGGGCACTGTGCGTCGCAGGTGAAGGGATTAAAGACGCTTCCGCAGTTCCGGCACTTTGCTGAGGCTTCTATGATTTCAATCTCCAGTGCGGAGCCTTCCAGCCGGGTCCCCGGTATGGAACGCCTGTACACAGCTTTCATCATCTGCGGGACAACGGAAAACGCTTCGCCCACCTGAAGAACCACCTTATCAATTTTCTTAAGGTTCTGTTCTTCGGCGATCCGGTCAACCTTCTCGACGACGTCTATAATCAGACCCAGCTCGTGCATGTTCAGGCTTCCAGAACGATGCGGTTGAGGACATGCCTCATGCGCGCCTCATTGTAGATTACCGGCACGGGATAGGTTCCGTTGCCCTCTGCCAGCGCCCACTTGATGATCTGCGGGAAGTCCTTCTGCTCGATGAAGTCAAAGCCCGTGGGAAGCCCCATCTCCCTGTTCATCTGACGGATCGCAGCAATAAAGGCGTTTGCCTTCTCTGCGTCGCTGCCGGTCGTCTTCACGCCGGTAATCTCCGCAAGATGCGCAAGCTGGGGATGGACTGCCGTGCCGTAGTCCTCCAGAACAATCGGCATGATGACCGCGTTCGCGAGCCCGTGCGCGGTGTTATAGATGCCGCCCATTGCGTGGGCAATCGCGTGAACATACCCGACGCCGGTGTGGTTGAAGGCAAGCCCTGCCTTATAGGAGGCGATGAGCATGGCCTCGCGGGCCTCCAGATCGTTCCCGTCCTCATAGGCGCGCTTGAGATTTCTGAATATCTTTACCACCGCTTCCTCCGCATTGCGGTTGCTGGCGTTGTTGTTATACGCCCACGTGACATAGCTCTCTACCGCATGGGTCAGCGCGTCGATACCCGTCGTCGCGGTGACGAATTTCGGCATGGACACCGTCAGCTTCGGGTCGAGAACGGCATATTTGGGGACGAGGTTGGGATCCATGATCGCGTACTTGTGGCGCTCGTCATGATCGGAGATCACAGCGCCCATTGTGACCTCGCTGCCCGTGCCGGACGTGGTGGGGACGGCAACGATCGGAGCGACCTTTATCATGACCTTCATCAGGCCCGCCATCTTCCCGATCGGCGTATTGGGCTTGGCAACGCGCGCCGCTGCCGCCTTGGCGGCGTCCATGGGGGAGCCGCCCCCGATCGCGAGGAAGCCGTCGCAGCCGTTTTCCAGATACTGCGCACGGATCGCCTCCACCGTCTTCACCGAGGGGTTTGCCTCCACCTGATCATAGATCGTGTAGCCAATACCATGGCGCTCAAGATTTTCCGCGATGGGCGGGACAATGGTTCTGCCGACGGTTGGGCCGGTCACGATCATGACCTTGTTCACGTTCAGCTCTTTGAGTACCTCCGGGATCTTCTTTGCGCTGTCCGCTCCGCTTACCACCTTCGGGCCGGGGAACATGGCGTCCGTAAGCGGGAGCGCCTGCTCCATGATTTTGCTGTTCGCGCGGCACTTGAATACCGTAAGCTTATCCTTTGCCTTTTCAAAGAAGCGCTCGTCCATTGCGTATGCGATACCGACCGCCGCGACAGCCGCCGCGCCGCAGAGAAGCGCCTTATATGTTTTCTTCATTTCAAACCCCTCTTTCCTTACTTAATGCGCATGACCGCGTCATACGCGCTGTGTACCGCATCCGCGATCCTCCCGCTCTTGCACGCGTCTCCGACCGTTACCACATACGGGTACTGATTTTCAAGCGCCTTTGCCAGCGCGTTTACCGGGCGGACGCCCAGAGACAAGACGACCTCGTCAACCGTCACCGTGGTCAGCATACTGGTTCTGACGTCCTCGAGGATCACGCTGTCCTCCGTAATCTTCATCAGGCGCTTGCCCGGCATAAACTCCGTGTCGTATTTCTGAATCCGGCTCAGCTCGTCATCCTTCAGCTGGAACCAAGTACCCGGTGCGATCTCCTCCGCCATCTCAACGACGACCACATGGTTTCCGCTCTCGTTGAGGATCTCCGTTGTTTCAAGCCCCGTCATGCCGCTGCCGATCACCGCGACGATCTTGCCGCTGATCTTCTTCTCACCCATAATGATCTCCGGCGCAGTGCAGACATTGGGCAGGTCGATGCCCTTGATTGAGCGCGGTCTTACCGGGACGCCGCCCGTCGCGATGACGACGGCATAGGGCTTGAGTTTGGCGATGGCCTTTTCCGTGGCCTCCGTGCCGAGCTTTACCTCTACGCCGAGCTTCTCCACGTTTGCCATCAGGTCTTCGATCGACCAGTAGAGCTTACCTTTGAGCAGGCAGGTCGAGGCGGTCTTCACCTGTCCTCCGGCCTTCTCTTCTTTCTCAAAAACGGTCACGGCAAAGCCGCGCCTCGCCATGATCTCCGCCGCCATCAAACCGGCGGGGCCTGCGCCGACAACAACGACCCTGCGCCCCTCGCCGTCCTTCGGCATGTTGGCGAAAAACCGCTCCTGTCCGACCGCGGGATTGAGCGCGCATTCGCCGTTCTTTCCGCTCAATGCCCCGTAGGTGAAGCTCTCGATGCAGTTGAGGCAGCCGATGCAGCGCTTGATCTCGTTGGTGCGTCCCTCCTCCGTCTTCTTCACCCAGTAGGGGTCGCAGATAAAGGTGCGGGCGGAGCCGATAAAGTCCTGCACTCCCTCCTCAAGCTGCCGCTCCGCCTGATCGGGAGAGCGCATGAAGTTGGCCGCGCACACAGGGATTTTGACGGTCTCCTTGATCGCCTTTGCCAGATAGGCCCGCCAGCCCGGCTCAAAGGACGTGGGCTCAAGCCAATAATTGTAAGTATCATAGCAGGCGGAGGATACGTTGATCGCGTCAACACCCAGCTCTTCCAGCCGTTTTGCGATCCGCTTTCCTTCCTCCAGATCATAGCCCTTTCCGGGCTTACCGATCCGGTCATACATCTCGTCGGCAGACAGGCGCACCATCAGCGGATAGTCCTTTCCGCAGGCGGCCTTAATGCCGGTGATGATTTCGCTGATAAAGCGCAGGCGGTTATCAAAGCTCCCGCCGTACTCATCCTTGCGGTGATTGGTGTTTGGGGAAAGGAACTGCTGGATCAGATAGCCGTGGGCCGCGTGCAGCTCCACGAGGTCAACGCCTGCCTTTTTGCAGCGGACCGCTGCGTCGATGAAATCCTGAATCGTTCTCTTGACCTCGAACTCTGTCATCGCGCGCATCGGGCTTGGGACATGATAGCTGCGCTCACAAACGGACGGGGCGGCGACCGGCTGGCAGATTCCCTTCTCCTCCAGCGCCATCATCGTAGGCGTCGCCTTGTAGAGCATCTCCATAATTTCCGGCTTTTTCTCCACCAGCGGCAGGATCATCGGAAGGGAATTCACGCTGCTGGCATAGCCCTGACGGCCGGGGTGGTGCAGCTGGATGCCGAGTTTCGCGCCGTGCCTGTGGATTCTCCCCACGAATTCGCGCATCGGCTCGATATGGTAGTCATGGCTCATCGCAAGCTGGGTAAAGGAAGATGTCGCGTACATGTCGTTGACGCGGCAGATCCCCGGGATGATCAGTCCCACGCCACCCTTGGCCCGCTCCTCATAGTAGTCCATGAGCTTTTCCGTGGGCTTGCCGTTGGCCTGACCCATGCTGAACTCGGCGGCGGTCATGACCGTGCGGTTTTTGATTTCCAGATTGCCGATCTTCATCGGCGAGAGAAGCATTGAATAGTCCATTTTTTATTCCTCCCTGTTGTTATCTTCAAGGGTGACCGTGTCCAGCTCGGGTCTTCCGTACTTTCCGGCCAGCAGCAGCTCCCTATGCATTACTTCATCATAGCCATAATCCTTGCGCTCCTCCAGCTCCCGGGCGCAGCCCTTGCAGGTGGCGACGCACAGCTCGCATCCCATGCACTTTTCCTTGTCAAAAATGACCATGCCGTCCTTGATCTTATTTGCGCCGAAGGGGCAGCGCTTCACGCACATTCCGCACTCCTGCGCGCCCAGACATTTGCTTCTGTCGCGCTTGATCACCTCCGGGCCTTTTTCGCAGTTGATCCCCGGCCCGAGGATGCGCGTCCCCTTGACGACCGCGCACACCTCCCTGTCACAGTTGCACATGACAAACGCACCGGACTTTTTGCCGAACATGTAAAGGACATTGTGGACATAGCCCTTTTTGTGCATGTCGGCAAGGATCTCCTTTGCCTCCTCCTTTGTCACAGGATGATGACCGAGCGGCAGGTTCTCATAGATGTCCGCGCCGTAATAGAGTGTGAGATCCTTGATCTCCGGCTCTGTCACGCCCTCCGGATACTTCTTGAGCGCCACCTCGCAGATACAGGGGCCTGCGGAAACGTGCGCACCTGCGCCGACTTCTACTGTATAGACAAAGTCTATGACGTTTTCGGCAGCCTTTTGGCTTAGGATAATGCCATGCGGGAGAAAGTAGTTGCCGGTCTTGGAGGTGTTCTCCATTTTAGCCATCAGCTTTTTATAAAACTCCCGCTTCTCCTCCGTCGTCGCTCCCTCATAGCCGCGCATCAAGATATCGCCGGTCTTCAGGATGGTCGGCTCACTCGCCCCGTAGGCATAGTGCATAATGTACTGGGCGAGGGAAACGGGTTTTGCTTTTTCTCCCTTCCCCTGAAAGGACACGGTCTTTCCTTTCTTGTAGTTCAGCAGTGCCACTTCTCTTTTTCCTCCTTGATTTGTTAATTAAATGTCTAAGCTGTTTTCATTTTAGATTATCGCCGAAAAATGTCAATATCGGCGAAAAGCATTCTAAAATTGTCACAAAAACCATGTATGTGTTTTGCATACGAAGAATTTCATTGTGCTTGAAACAGCTTTACAAATATGCTAAAATGTAAGCATAGATTTTTTGAAAAGAAGGGACAAAGATGACCGGCAAACACCAAACGGCAAGTTTGATTGCCGATACGGCAATGGAATTATTTCGTAAAAAGGGTTACGAGTCTGTCTCCGTTAACAGCATCTGTGAGCAGGCCGGTGTCTCCCGTGTGACCTTCTATTCGATTTTTTCCAATAAGGATCAGATCATCGGCTTTATTCTCAATGACTTTCAGAACCAGTTTAAAGAAGACTTCTCCTCCTTTATCGCCGCAGAAAATGACTTTGAGCGGGTCATGATTCTGTTCAATTATTACGTGGAGCTGTCTGAACGCGGCGGTTACCAGCTTATGCTGGAGTTGCTGAAAGCGGAGTTGGAGCGTTCCATCGGCATTATGGACGCCGTTTATGTCTTCAACGACTGGTTTGTCAAGCTCATCGGGAACTGTCAGAAATCCGGTATTATCCGAAACAAGGGAAACGCAGCTGAGCTTGTTTCATTGGGGATTCAGGTCGCGATCTCCGCTCAATATGAATGGTGCCGGAGAAAAGGGGCTTTTTCCTATCGGGAGAAAACCAGAAAGGATATGGAGATTTTATACGACGTCGCCCCGGCTTACCGTAAAAGCTGGTAAAGCAATATGCAGCACAATGCCCGGCTCTGTTTTGGAGCCGGGCATTGCCATGTTGATTATCGTATCTTTTTAAAGGGTGTGCAAGAACAGCGCCTTACTATGCTTCAGTTCAGGCTGTAGCCGAACTTGCTGCCGTGGAGGACTGCCTTGTTGATCTTGCCGGTGGCGATGGCATCGCCCGCCTTCCAGACGCTGGGATGGCCGGAAGCAAGCAGCTCCTGCCACAGTGCGTCGTTGGGCTTCACACCCACGGACAGAACGATCACGTCTGCGGGAAGCTCCTTCACCTCGCCGTCCTTGGTGCTCTCAATGAACAGCTTGCCGTCGGCAAATTTCACAACCTTGTTATTATAAAATAGGGCAACACCCTGATCGTTGCAGTGGCGGACCTCCAGCAGCGCTTCGTTCTGATAGCGCATATCCAGCATATCCACCGGCCATTCGGGCAGCATATCCACCACGGAAACCTGATTAGTGCCCTGACGGTTGATATACAGCGCAGTCTCCAGCCCGGTAATGCCACCGCCGATGACAACGACCTTCTTGTTTGCAAACTGCATGTCGTTGGCAAGCACGTCGTGCGCCTGAACCGTCTGTACCTGATCCAGCCCCTCGAGTGGGATGGAAATGACGTTGCTGCCGGTTGCAACCAGAATGGAATAGGGTTTGAGAGCCAGAACCTCCTGCGCCGTGACCTCCTTCCCCAGCTTCATCGTGATATTCAGCTTCTTTGCCATGGACTTATAATAGTCGATAGCCCACTCAAATTTGCCCTTGAAGGGGGGCTTCTTTGCAACATGGAGGTTACCGCCGATCTCATCGCGTTTGTCGAACACCACCACGTCAAAGCCGCGCTGTTTGAGCGTGACCGCAGCTTCCATGCCCGCGGGGCCTGCGCCGATGACCGCCACCAGACGGCCGTCCCCGTCCTGAACGATGGGGCGCTTGGAGCCTTCGCGCAGGGCAAAGGGGTTCACGGAGCAGTTCGTCTGCTCATAGCTGAACGGATTGACATTGAAGCAATTCATGCAGGAGATGCAGTAGCGAAGCTCATCCTCGCGACCTTCGGCACACTTCTTTACCCATTCGCGCTCAGCCAGAATGCCGCGGCCCATGCCGACCATGTCGCACTTGCCGTCATTGATGATCTGATCCACGAAATCCGGGTGACGGATGCTGCCGGTAGCTACTACGGGAACGGAAACAGCATTCTTGACCATGGTAGCAGCAGGAACCTTCCAGCCTTCGGCACGATGCACATCGCCGGACATAATATCGTCCTGATGATATATTGTGCCGCCGGCGGACACTGCAATCATATCCGCACCGGCCTTTTCCAGATAGGGAGCGACCTCGGCGGCCTGTTCCGGCGTGATTCCGTCGTTGCCGTTGGGACCTTCACTCTTGGGGTAGTCAAAGCCCTGCATTTTCACGGAGATGATTTTATCCGGTCCGATGACCTTGCGGATGCGGGTCAAAATCTCCGTGGCAAAACGGGTGCGATCCTCTACCTTATTCCAGCCGTACTCATCAGTGCGGTGATTGAACAGAGGAGAAATGAACTGGCAGGCCAGATAGCCATGACAGGTTTGGAACTCGATGCCGTCCGCACCGGCGGCCATAGCACGCTTGGCAGCGGCCACAAACTTGTCCTGAATGGCGTGGATCTCGTCCTTCGTCAGCTCGTCCACAGTCTTCGGATCAATGCCGGAATAGTTGGTTGCGCCGGGATGCCAAAGCTGGAACAGGATCTTTGCGTCGTACTTATGGGCAGCAAGCACCAGCCTGCGAAGCCCGGGGATAAAGCGGTCATCATAAATGCCCGGCTGCAAGGGCAGCACAGAAGGCCACTCCGGGTCTACGATCATTGCGCCGGGAACAAGAAGCCCCACGCCGCCCGCGGCGACCGATTCCACATAGGCGATGTCTTTTGCGGATACGCTGTCGTCGAAATTAGAAATATTCTTTGCCATCGCAAGGAACATCACTCTGTTTTTCACGGTCTGATTACCGATTTTAATAGGCTCCAAAAATTTATGGCTCATGATGTGACCTCCTTATACAAACATGGCTTCACCGGAAGCGCGGACAGTCAGCTCACTGATATTCACGCCCCAAGGCTGGTCAATGGCGTAAATGATGTTGTCCGCCAGAATAGACGGAGAAAAGTCAAAGCAATGGATGCTCTCCGTGTCAAGACGATCGGGGATCGCCAACCCCATAAATGCGTCAATGATTTTCCCGTAAATGCCGGACAGACCTGCATTATAATCTACTTCTGTAGAGACCAGACCCGTATTTGCCACGGATGTGGGCTTGATGTTGGTAACTTTGATTTTCCCGCGGGATTCTACGCGCAGGCTGTCGCCCAGCATTCTGACGGCGGCCTTTGTCACATTATAGACCCCGCAACCGCTCACGGGATAGTTGCCGAGGATGGAGGAAATGTTCACGATATGTCCCTGCCCCTGCTCAATCATCTGGTCATAGACCGCCGCGATGCCGTACAGTGTACCATTGATCGCGGTAGCAATGCTTTGCTCCCATGCTTCCATGGCAATTGCGTGTTCGCTGTAATAGGCAAGCGGCATTGTGCCGGCATCATTGACCAGCACATCAATGCGTCCGTAGGTGTCCACGGCGAACTTCGCCATGGCATTGACCTGATCTTTCACACGAACATCGGTCTTGATGTAGGAAGCCTCGCCGCCGCTTTCACGGATCTCCTGCGTAATTTCCCGGAGCAATTCCTCACGCCGCGCGGCCAGAACAACCTTTCCGCCCAACTCGGCGGCCTTCTTTGCGGTCTCTTTGCCGAAACCGCTGGAAGCGCCGGTGATGACAATGACCTTGTCTTTTATGTAGTTTTCGGTTCTATAGCTGTTCATCGAAACACCTCCTAATCAAATGACAAAGGATTCGCCTGAAGCGCGCACGGTCAGATCACCGATGCTGACACCCCAAGGCTGATTGATGGCATAAATAATATTGTCCGCCAAGACCTGTGGATCAGGATCGTTGTAGGTCATGCTGTTGATGTCATGGAAATCGGGACGCAGCGGAGCCTCTTCTACCCAGTTGCTGAGGATTTCAAGGGGGCCTGCCACTGCGGGCATCATTGCCATCTGATCGACCACGCTGCTGGAAAGGTTGGTTTTCATAAAGCCGGTGGGCTTAATGGTCGTGACCTTGATTTTGCCCTGACACTCGCTGCGCAGAGATTCCGCCAGATACTGCACGCCCATCTTTGCGACCTGATACACGCCTGCGCCCGCAACGGGGAAGTTGGCGTAGATGGAGGAGACATTAATCACCTGTCCCTGTCCCTGCTTGATCATCTGGTCATAGACGGCGGAGATGCCGAAAATAGTGCCCTTGATGCTGATGTCGATGCACTGTTCCCATTTGTCCAGCGCCTGCTCATGCTCACTGAAAAAGGCCAGCGGCATCGTCCCGGCGTTGTTAACAAGCACATCGATCCTGCCGTAGGTATCTACCGCGAATTTAGCCATTGCGAAAACATCGTCCTTTTTCGCCACGTCTGTTACGATGTAGCTGGCCTCACCGCCCGCCGCCTTGATCTCCGCCACGGTCTCCTTCAGCTTCTCTTCGCTGCGTGCCGCCAGAACGATCTTGCCGCCCATCTCTGCGGCTCGCTTTGCAGTCAGCTTGCCGAAGCCGCTGGAGGCGCCGGTGATAATAATGACCTTGCCTTCCACGTAGTTTTTCTGAATGTAATTGCTCTTGTATGTCTCCAATTCAATTACCTCCTGTCTGATTGATTTGTTGTGCGTCATGACTCACACGTTTGATGTGTTAATTTTAAAACAAACATGGGGCAAAATACATTCACAATCTTCCACTTTTCTGTATTAGTTCATAATTATCCTTTTTTCTGAATTTAATTCTCCCGTTTTGAGCCGTTATCAAATCGTTCATTTCTTGTATTTCTGCAAAAACTGTGTTAAAATTTTATTATGCTAACAGAAACTGGGGGGGTACCGTGAAAGCTCTGCCATCAACAAAAGAGAGATTTGCATTGGCTTTGAGGGAATTGCTTGAGAGCAACTCCTTTGAGAGTATTTCTGTCGGGGATATCGTGGGGCTCTCCGGTCTTAGCAGCAGGACGTTTTACAATCACTTTCGGGATAAAAACGAGTTGCTTGCCTATCTCTATCGGATAACTGTCGAGCCTCTGTGGTATACGGATGGGAAGCGAAACTCTCTCGAAACGTTTTTTACTTGCTGCAAGGACAACTTTCTTTATAACGGCACCCTCAAGGGCTTCGGAAACGCTCTATCCTATTACGGGCAGAATGACCTGCGCTCCGAAATAGAAAACAAGGGCGTTGAGGATCTTGTAAGGCTGCTGAAATGGAACCATTTTCCGGGTGCGATAACGCCGGAATTGAGAGAAGTGCTCCGTTTCTTCATGTGTGGTATTACGCGCTATTTTGAAAAGTATTATCTGGATTCCAAAACCATTCAGGTCGACTGGCTGTATACCTTCTGGATCAACTGTGTCCCAGCCTATTTGGCTGAATATCTAGTAAAAGAGCCGGAATAAATCTTTTCCGCAAAACTTATGATACCTCGGTACATGAGATATCGAGATATATTGAGAGAGACAAAAAGAAATCTGTTTTTTCCTCATGAATGCGTTTCACGGTGAAACGCATTCTTTTGACCGTAAAACGCCATATCTCACGGTGCCAGTCCGGCAGCAGGATAATAAGGGCCTATCGTCAACAGCGCATGGTAGAGCGCTGTCAGCCGATAAGCCCTTATTTTCTTTCTGTATGTAGTTGTCGATCCCGGTGAATCCCGCACATAAGCCACATGCCCAGAGTAGGTCTGCATTTTTGGTGTGGGGCTCATAAACCATCAAAAAGGAAGCGCATTGTCGACTTTAATCAAGGAATCGATTCCAGACTAATTACAGAAGCCAACATATAAAGCAAGCGGAGGCCATCGATCTCCGCTTGTTCGTTACCCATATACAATCTCCTGTGAATATTTACGACAGCCCCTATCCATACCCGCAGTATACCGGCCCAAAGAGGATCACTTCCCTGTGAAGGCATTTCAGAGTCAGCGTTTTTCGCCCTCTTTTGCCGCCTTCTCGATGCTGCGAATGGTCTGCAAATATTCCTCCTCCACGGGAGAAAGATTCTGCACCTGATATTTCCTGTATTCCGCCTTTGCCTGCTCCATCGCCTGCGTGTGGCTTACGGTTCCCCCGTCGGTAAGCAGGGCTTCTCCGGTGGAGGCAAGGATGCGGTCCAGGTTCTCTACATAATCGCTCATGCACATGGGCCGGCGGCGCATCGCCTGAATTTCCGCAAAGTCAAAATATCCGGAAACGAGATTGTTCAGTATCTTCAGTTCGTCCGCAGAGAGATAGTTCTTTGCAACAGCAATATCCTTCGCCGTGGGAAAATCCCCGGAAAATGCGGTAAGCCCCATAAATGGCTTTTCGGCATCGGCTCGCTCAAAAATCACCTCTGCGGCGGTATGGCCATGGGCGGCATAGTGCAGCTTGTTCTGCACCATTTTGAAAAAAGCCACCGACTCGGCGCTTTTGGGGTCATAGTCCACGCTAGTAGCGTAGAGGTCGAGGACCTGACGGTACATCACCTTTTCGGAGGAACGGATGTCCCGGATGCGGTCAAGAAGCTCCTTCCAATAGCTGCCGCCGCCGAGATTCTTCAGGCGCTCATCATCCATGGCGAAGCCCTTGATCATGTACTCCTTCAAGCGCTCGGTAGCCCAGCGGCGGAACTGCGTTGCAATGGAGGACCTGATGCGATAGCCCAGAGAGATGATCATGTCCAGGTTATAATATAGTCTTTCGCGCTCCACATTGCGATTTCCCTCGCGGCGAACTTGTCGGAATTTCCGACAGGTTGAACTTTCGTCCAGCTCACCTTCGGAATAGATGTTTTTGATGTGCTCAACCACATTTGCATGGGAAGATTGGAAAAGCTCCTCCATCTGTGCCTGTGTCAGCCAGACAGTTTCATCCTGAAACCGGACATCAATTTTTGTCTCGCCGCTTTCAGACTGGTAAATGATGATATCGCCCTTGTTTTCATCGTTGAGGAAATTACTGCTCATTTTTGTTCCCTCCCGGCTTTTCGGTGGCTTCAGCAAACGCTCGGCTTATTATTATTATAGTATCACAGAATCGGCGTTTTTTCAACAGACGCCAAGGGAATGATGCCCCTGTGCCTCTTTTTGAGAAAACAAGGGAAAATGTCCGCATCAATCTCTCCATTTCTGCGCCTCCCAAAGCATATCGATATGCCGGCGGGATTTTCGGTTTGTGTTGTTGTAATCGTCTGAGCAGAGCCAGTCGATGAGATAGCATTTGGGGATCATGTACTTCTGCAGCAGCGACAGCGCCTTCAGCTTCCCCACGCGAATCCATTGGCAGACGGTGCGTCGGTTATAGCCTGTGAAGTCCACGGCGGCGGCCACATCCATCACATCCGGCAGCGCAGCCAGCTTGCTCTCATAGTAGCGCCGGAGCTTCTTCTCGTCCTTGGCGCACGGCGGTTGGATGCGAATTTTATAGGGCCGAACTATTTCGCCTCCGTATTTGTACCAGTTCTTCGGCGCTATGTATTTTTCCGGGTTGACCTCACGGTCGTTCATAAAAGCGATCACATCGCTCTTTTTGATGGCGTAGCAGCGGGTTTTCTTGCCGGTGAAGGTGTGGGGAATCAGGTTGAATTGGAGAAGATAGAGAGCCGTCCGTTTGCTGATGTGACAGGCGATCCGCATCTGCTCCTTGCTCATAATCTCTGGGTATCTTTGAATTCCTTGGCGTCGTATTTCATAACGAAGACTCCTTTCTGTGTTTCGGTCCGAAAGGGTGCTTCGTGTGATTTGTTTTGAGCCGGTTTTTCTTGCATTTATCCGGGAGGCCGCTCGCAAAGCCATACCGGACAAGGGCTTTCTTCTTGCGTATTTTCTTGCCAGCGTGCAAAAAGCTGGTCGTTTTGGGGCATTTCTCATTTCAATTTGAACTCAGGTTTTTTCTGATATGGAGCTGGTCAATACCGGTCGGCGCGTCCAAAATCCGTTGCAGCACAAGGGCTTTCGCCGTTTCCAAAGCTGCCGTCACCGACCACAGCAGACACGGAAATGCCAAGTGCGAACAAGACTCGAAATCAGTTGAACCGCAAGGTTCCGTGGGTTCGAATCCCACCCGCTCCGCCAGAAACCTCGCCAGTAGTCGGTTTTCCCGGCTACTGGCTTTTCTTTTTCAATTCTGCACAAAGCCCAAGCCATTGAGCATTGCATCCGCAGAGGTCAGCTTCGAGCTGTAATCCAGATGTGCTTAGATGTTTGCCGTAGTTGAAAAATCGCTGTGTCCGAGCCATTCCTGTATCTGCTTGAGAGGAACACCGTTGGCCAGAAGCAGCGGAGCACAACTATGACGCAGGTCGTGGAAACGAATGTGACGCAAATTGTTCTTTTCAAGCAGCTTCGGAAATGATGATGTGAGATAGTGCGGAGAAATCAATGTCCCCATCTCATCTACGCAGATATACTCCAAATACTTTTTGTTGTAGCATCGTCCGCATACCCGCCGGTATTCTTCCTGCTGTTCCTTGAGCTTTAGCAGCTTCTCTTTGAACGCAGGAACAAGGGAAGCGTTTTCAGGCTCGATTTGGTTTTGGTCGTATCCTGTGCTATCTGGATATGCTTGCCGTCAAGGTTGCAGGAAGTAACGGTATGTCTTATTCATAAAAGCTCCGAGAAACGAGAAAAAGATCAATGCCGAACAGACTGCGGATAAAAAATGTTTGCTTTCTTCCGAGCCTGCCGCTGTGCCGCCCGTTTGCCGGAATGAAAGTCCGTTTTTGTTTGTGTTTGATATATCAAAGCTCAAGCTGCACCATACCCCGTTCAAGCTCATCCTTTCTTATGATGAGCATATTTTCAGCTATCGCGTCAGGACTCCGAACGCCATTCTCATCCGAAACGACAAGCAGAGTGGTAACGACCGCTCCACCGAAGAAAAGCGCACTATCAGCATTGCGTGCTCCTGTCAGAACGGCTACGTGCGCAAATCTGAGCCGAAGCTGATCGGGACTTAGACACTCGCACACGGACGCCACACCGTATTCCGCACATGAGGACATTATTTCCGACAGCGCAGCGCCAAGCTCGTGCACATCTGCTATATCGCACAACTCAACGCTGTCGATCCCGTGCCGCTTCCAGCCGAGCGTGAACGGCAGCGCTGCGCCCAAGAGAAAATACAGGAAATGGAGGAGAAAAATGATAGACAAAAACGAAGTAATTGAATTCTTCGACCGTTGTGCGCCTTATTGGAATGCGGACATGGTGCGAAGCGATGAGATAATAGATAAGATCCTTGATAACGCCGGAGTAAAAGCCGGCAGCCGGGTGCTGGATGTCGCCTGCGGTACGGGAGTGCTTATACCGGACTATCTTAAGCGCGAAGTCGCATCCGTAACGGGAGTGGATATCTCGCCGGAAATGATTAAAATCGCTGTCGAAACCCATAAGGCAGAGAATATTCATTTCATTTGCGGGGATGTTGAAGAGCTCGACTTCGGTGAAGCCTTTGACGCCATTGTAATATATAATGCGTTTCCGCATTTCCCGGATGCCGAGCGGCTTATAGCCCGGCTTTCTAATGCCCTTGCCCCCGGCGGGATACTTACAGTGGCGCACGGAATGAGCCGTGAGCGGATAAATATGCACCACAGCGGTGCGGCGAAGCACGTGTCGGCAGACCTTATGCCGGCTGAGGAACTTGCGGAGATATTCAAAAAGCATCTCACGAGTACCAATATAATTTCCAACGACACCATGTATCAGGTCGCCGGTAAGGAAAGCACTACCTCGGCCGGCGAACATACATTCGGTTGGTGCAGCCCGTCACTTTTCGCCTGATTTCCACGACCGAATTTTAAAGCCGGTACATAATTCCATCAAAGATATGGCGAGAGATTTTCTCACGCTGATTTGATGAAATTATGTACCGGCTCTATTTGCCGTTCGTTGAAGAATGAAAAAAGCGCCTCTGAAAAGCACCGGGTCATCCGCTGCGCGGCTGACCCGCCTCTCCCTGACAGGGGAGGCAAAGAGCTGCAAATAAAATTTGAACTGATATAGCACAAACTCCCGGGATGCGAAACGTCACGGTTTCTGCCATTGTCTCGAACCGGGCAACCGCAATAAGCGTATCCGTGACTGCGTCAATGCGCCACTAAAAAAACCGTGTATTGACAAACGGGGGGTTATGTAATACAGTGAGACTATACAATGTGTTAATTATTAATCATTACAGCGCGCCAAACAGACGCTAAATTTTCGACAGATGAGCTTTTGTCATCACATCCCCCCCGAGTCAAGGTCCCCATCATGTAATATCTGCGCCCGGCACGGCCGGTGAGCGCATTTATGATAATTAAGGAAGAGGAGAATTTGATTATGGCACAACTCAGACCCAAGATCGTCAAGCTTGCAAAGGTCATCGGCGGTGTTTCCGGCATGGTCGTCAAGATCGACGAGAACGCACCCGAGTACTACTGCATGGCGAACATCGTTTCCGATGACGAGGCCGACATTGCCATCGCCGCCGGTCTGCGCAAGGAGCGCACGGCCGAGTACCTTGCAAAGAAGGTCGGCAAAACCGTCGAGGAGATCAAGCCCCTGCTCGACAACCTCGTCTACTACGGCATTTTCCGCCGCACGCTTGACGAAAAGCTCGGCGAGGACGTCTACTTTATGCAGATCTTCGCGCCCGGCATACTCGAGATGATGGTAAACAACAAGGAGCTTATGGCCGCCCACCCCGAGGTCGGCAGAGCCTTTGAGGAGTACACGCGCGTGCGCATGCAGCTGCTCGGCCCCGTGCTTCCCAACGGCTACGGCCTGATGCGCGTTATCCCCGTCGAGAGCGCGATCAAGGACATCCCCGGCGTCAGCGACTACGAAAAGCTTTCGTACTACCTGAATAAGTACGACACCTTCTCCGTCTCGCCCTGCTCCTGCCGCGCATCGCGCACCAGCATCGGCGACGGCTGCGGACATCTTGACGAGGACATGTGCGTCCAGATGGGCAAGGGCGCAGAGCACTACATCCGCTCGGGACGCGCGCGCCGCATAACGCGCGAGGAGGCGATGGAGATCATCCTGCGCGCCGAGGAAAACGGCCTGATGCACGATATCCCCAACATCGAGGAGGCCGGCGACAGCGCCGCTATATGCAACTGCTGCTCGTGCGCATGCTTCGGCCTGCGCGCAGGACTCATGTTCGGTGCGCGCGACGCCATCCGCTCGAACTTCGTCGCCGAGATCGACGAGGCAAAGTGTGTTGCCTGCGCTCAGTGCGTCGAGACCTGCCCCGGCAATGCGCTCAAGCTCGGCCAGAAGCTGTGCTCGAGCGAGGACCTCACGCCTCCGGGCTACGCAAAGCTGACAAACACTGTTTTTGTAAAGAAAACCTTCAATCCCGATTACCGCGAGAATTTCAAGGACACCCTTGACACCGGCACCGCGCCCTGCAAGGCAGCCTGCCCCGCGCACGTTCCCGTTCAGGGCTACCTGAAGCTCGCCGCTCAGGGCAGATACACCGAGGCTCTTGAGCTTATAAAAAAGGAGAACCCCTTCCCGGCGGTCTGCGGCCGCATATGCAACAAGCGCTGCGAGGACGAGTGTACTCGCGCAAGCGTTGACGAGGCCGTTGCGATCGACGAGGTCAAGCGCTTTATCGCCGACCACGACCTGCACGAGGACACGCGCTTCGTGCCCAAGATGGTCAACCAGATCGGCCGCCCGTACACCGAGAAGATCGCCGTCATCGGCGCAGGCCCTGCCGGCATGAGCTGCGCATACTACCTCGCGAACAAGGGCTACCCCCGTCACCGTTTTCGACCGCAACCCCGTGCCCGGCGGCATGCTGACCCTCGGCATCCCCAACTTCCGCCTTGAAAAGGACGTTCTCAACGCCGAGATCGATATTCTCAAGGATATGGGCGTCACCTTCAAGTGCGGCGTCGAGGTCGGCAAGGATATCACCATCGAGCAGCTGCGCGGCGAGGGCTACAAGGGCTTTTACCTCGCCATCGGCGCACAGAAGTCGCAGTCGCTGCGCATCGACGGCGAGGAGCTGAGCGGCGTGTTCGGCGGCGTTGACTTCCTGCGCGAGGTAAACCTCGGCAACAAGCCCGAGATCGGCGAAAGCTGCGCAGTCGTCGGCGGCGGCAACGTCGCAATGGACGTGTGCCGCGCGGCGGTGCGTCTGGGCGCAAAGAACACCTACATAATCTATCGCCGCTCGGCCGACGAGCTGCCTGCCGACCCCGAGGAGGTCAAGGAGGCCATGGAAGAGGGCGTGCAGTTCCGCTTCCTCAACGCGCCCGTCGCCATCGAGGGCAAGGACGGCAATGTCACGGCGCTCAAGGTCGAGATCATGGAGCTTGGCGAGCCTGACGAAAAGGGCCGCCGCAAGCCCGTCGGAACCGGTAAGTTCGAGACCATCGCGGTCAGTTCCGTCATCGCGGCCATCGGCCAGGTCGTTGATTGGGGCACGCTCGACGTCGGCGCACTGGAGACCACGAAGAAGGGCACTGCCATAGCCGACGGCCTGACCTATCAGACCGCTCAGCCCGATATTTTCGTCGGCGGCGACTGCTACACGGGTCCCAAGTTTGCCATCGACGCGATAGCGGCCGGCAAGGAAGCGGCCATATCGCTGCACCGCTATGTGCATCCCGGCCAGACCCTCACCATGGGCCGCGACAGACGCGTTTACAAGGCGCTGGACAAGGAGCACGCGCTGCTGGATATATCGCACTTTGACCACGGCAAGCGCCAGATGCCCGGCTACAACGAGGCAAAGGCCAAGACCTTCGCCGACGCGCGCGTGACCTTCACCGAGGAGCAGGTGCGCAAGGAGACCGCGCGCTGCCTCGGCTGCGGTGCGACAAAGGTCGACGAGTATCTGTGCATCGGCTGCGGTCTGTGCACCACCAAGTGCAAGTTTGACGCGATCCATCTCAAAAAGGTGCGCGACTGGCACGCCGGCACCTTCGAGACCATGCCCATCAAGGTCGCCGAGGGACTTGTCAAGCGCGCAGGCGGCTTGGTCAAAAACGCGGTGAAAAATAATGCACGAGCTTGGAATTTGCGATGCGCTGCTGAAAATGCTGCGCAATGTCGCCGAAGAAGAAAAGCTTCAAAACGTGCAAAGCATCACCGTCGAGGTGGGGACGCTCTCCGGAGTCGTCCCCCGCTTCCTGAGCGACTGCTGGCAGGCCGTCATCGACGGCACGGAGTTTGACGCTGTCGATATGATCGTCGAGACCGTCGAGGGCGAGGCTCAGTGCATCGAATGCGGCGAGCGCTTCGTCGCCGACCTCGAGCGTCTGCGCTGTCCAAACTGCGGCGGCAATAAGCTGACCCCCGTCTCCGGCACCGACCTCACCCTCAAAGAAATTTTAGTAGCGAATTGAGGCAGCTACGGATACGGTTATCTCTGGTGGCCCGGTATCGAAGCTACCGACGAAACCGTGCGTGTCTCTCGTAACGTGAGTGCATTGCTGAGTTTTTGCACCGCACCCTTGTAGGGAACGGATTTATCCGTTCCGCATGTACCGACTTCGTCGGCAATTCAAATCTATAATCGTAGGGGCGGTCACAGACCGTCCCTTTTGCCTTCCCCTGCGTAGCCTGAGGGGAAGGTGTCACCTTTGGTGACGGATGAGGTGTTATTATATCTGCGGTGCTAACCGCCACATTTTTTCAGAGGCGGTTTCATATTGTGCCGATACATTTATTGCGGTTGTCCGACCGGTGAGTGCAGGCAAACCCATAACAAACGGAACAGGCAAGCCTGTTCCCCACACAATAATGTAGCGCCTACGGCGCGGATATAATAACACCTCATCTGCCGCAAGCGGCATCTTCCCCTCAAGCTCCGCAAGGGGAAGACAATGACGAAACCTCGACTGCGTACCGTTACATTAACTGCGGCAGTAGGTGCAACAGGCGGAACGGATAAATCCGTTCCCTACGAGCGACCGTTGGCCGCAGCGGAGAGCTAATAGCTGATAGTTAATAGGCTTTATTCAACCTCCTCGGCAGCAAGCTGCCTGCTCCCCTTGACAGGTGAGCCAATGGGGTGCGGTGCAAAACTCAGCATCGCACTTGCGTTACGCGAAACGTCACGGTTTCCTCCAACGTTCCGAACCGGGCAACCGCAAAACTCAGCAGCGCACTTATGTTACGCGTAGCACCTACGGTTTCCTCCGCAGTCCCGAATCGGGCCACCAGAGATAACCGTATAGGTAGGTGCGTCAATTCGCCTCTAAAAAAGTAAAAACAAAAGACCGCAGCCTGAGCTGCGGCCTTTTGTTTTGGAGAAATAGAGAGGATATATGTCGGGAGGAAGAGAGAGAACCCTCCCGATAAAGGAGAAGAAACATAGCGTGGTTATTGCTTCGGAATGCCGGAGGCTCCGAATTCGCTGACGCCGTTCGTCCCGGACTCGGGCTTCGACTCGTCGAAGGTGATATTCAGCGTCGCGTACTCGCCGCCGCGATAGACGACGATGTCGGTGCTTTGACCGGCTTTGAAGTTTTTGACTGCGGCATTGAGGTCGGAGTAGCCTCCGATGGCCTCGCCGCCGACTTCGGTGATTATATCGCCGGCAGCCAGCCCCGATTTCTCGGCGCATCCGCCGGATTCGACGTTGTACACATACGCGCCCTCGGGCATGTTGTAGTACTGCGCATACATTGATGTGTAGCGGTTGTCGATGTTGACGCCCATATAAGCCTTGCCGCTGACGTAGCCCTTGGTGATGAGCTCGTTTGCGATATCGGCTGCGTCGTTTATCGGGATCGCAAAGCCCAGACCCTCAACTCCGTAAGAGCCGACCTTTGCCGTTGCAATGCCGATGACCTCGCCGCTTTCATTGTAAACAGGTCCGCCCGAGTTGCCGGAGTTGATGGCGGCATCGAACTGGAACATGTTTATCGGGGCGCTGCTGTGGTCGGTCGTGATGCTGCGGTCAAGCGCACTGACACGGCCGGAGGTCATCGAAAAATCAAGCTCGCCGAGCGGATTGCCGATGGCAAAAACACTGTCGCCCACGGCGATATCGTCGCTGTTGCCGATCGTGGCCGGAGTCAGATCCGATGCGTCGATCTTCAGCACGGCAACGTCGTTGTCCTCGTCCAAGCCGACGATCTTGGCTTCGTAGCTCGATTTATCCTTGAACAGGACGCTGACCTTGTAGCCGCTTTCTTGTGCCGACTCGATAACGTGATAGTTCGTCAGTATATATCCGTCGGCGGTTATTACAAATCCGGTTCCGGCGACCGCGCTTGCGCTCCGCTGGCCGAATATGTTGGCATAGGTGCTTTCAAGCGAAACGCCCACTGTCTGCCGGCAGCCGAGCTCGTATATCTCGTTTGCCGAGGCGGTTTCGGTGCTGACCTTCTTGATGTTGGTCGTGCTGACGATGGGTTTGGTGGCATCGCCGGCCGGCGCGTCGGCCGCGATGCTGCCCTTGACTGCGTTCCATGAAATGAAGCCGCCGGCAAGGCCGCCGACGAGTGCGCACACAAGGCACAGACACGCCGTTTTCAGTGTGCTGCTGCGATGTGCGCTGCCCGACTTCTCGCGAGGCTTCTTTTCCTCGGGAGCGTAGTAGTTCGGCACCTCGGTCGCTTCATCCTGCGGGACGAATTCCGCGTCCTCATACAACCGCTGCTCGGGCCGCACAAAGTGATACTCACCGTCAACTCCGGTGTCGTCGGACGAAGCACGTGTTCTTTGTCTCTGTTATCGTCCATGACGGCCTCCGTCCTTGCTCGTTTCGATCTTGTGAGTTTATAATACACATTCTTTATGACAAAGGCATGAACAAAAAAGAAAAATTCTATAAACACTTATTTTTGGAGGCGCATTGGGGCTGCTACGGATACGGTGATTGCGTAAACCCGGTGTCGAGGGCGCGTGCAAAACCGTGGCTGCCGCGCGTAACGCAAGTGCGCTGCTGAATTTTGCACCGCACCCCATTGTCTTCCCCCTCAAGCTACGCAGGGGAAGGCAAAAGGGACGGTTTGTGACCGCCCCGATGAATAATGAATGATGAATAATTAATAATGAATAATTGCGGTGTGCGCAAGCGCACGAATTTTTAATTGCGCATTAACGCTGATGCCGATACGGTTTTTGCGGTTGCCCGACTGGGAAGTGCCTACAAAACCGTGGCAAACGGAACGGATGAATCCGTTCCCTACAGGCGACCGGTGGCCGCAGCGGAGAGCTAATAGCTGATAGCTTATAGGTTTTAATTCAACCCCTCGGCAGCAAAGCTGCCTGCTCCCCTTGACAGGTGAGCCAAATGAAGTGAGGTGCAAAACGCAGCGCCGTACTAACGGGATGCGAAACGCTATGGTTTATGCCAATGTTTCCGGTCGGGATACCGCAATAACCGTATCCGTAGCTGCGTCAAAGCGCCACTAAAAAAAGAAAAAATCGAGAGGACGGACGAGCCGTACTCTCGGTTTTTTCTCGATTGGGACTTAGCCCTCGATTGCCTCTGCGGGGCACTGAGCTGCGCACGCACCGCACTCAAGGCACTTGCTGGGGTCGATCTCGTAGTGAAGCTCGCCCATAGAGATAGCTTCGGCAGGGCACTGAGCTGCGCATGCGCCGCAGGACAGGCACTCGTCGGTAATTACAAAAGCCATGATGTAACCTCCATAAGAAATTTGCTCAATAGGAAATCAGGTCTTTGCCTATGTCTTGCAAATGCATTGTAACACATAATCGCAAAAATGCAAATGTAAATTTGCAGTTAATAACTATTATTTTTGCAAATTGGCAATAATCCCGTATACGACAGTATCGGCGCGGACGATATACTAAAATATAAGCTGACGAGAATTGAACCCATATCGCCTGTCAGCGCGCCCTTTCGGCTGTTTTCGCCTTTTTTGTCTTGATGGGCGCCGGCCCACCTGCACCAAAGAAAGCCGAAAATATCTCGAAAAGCACAGATGACAGATGCTTCGCCTGTCAGCTTACCCAAGGGGGAACGAAACTTTGAAGAACAACGAGAAATTCACCGAAAAGGCCGAGGGCGCGATCGAGCAGGCGCGGCTTGCCGCGTTCGGCCTTGGCCACAGCTATGTGGGAACGGAGCATTTGCTGCTGGGCATACTGCGAGAGCGTGCCGGACTCGGCGCGAGAATACTGCGCGACCGCGGCCTGAGCGAGCACAGCCTGAAGGACGCTATAAGCCGCGCAAACGGCACCGGCGAGCCGGGAGTTCCGACGCAGGGACTCACAAAGCACGCATGGCAGGCGATCGAAAAGGCCGCATCGGACGCCGCGCGCTTAGGCCACAGCTATATCGGCACGGAGCATCTGCTGCTGGGCATACTGCGGCAGCCCGATTGCGGCGGCGCGCGTGCGCTGGCCGCGGCAGGGCTGAGCGTAAACGATATCTACACCGACATCCTTGCCGTGTTCGGAACAGGCTCCTTCAAGCCGCGCAGTCAGCCGCCAGTGCAGCCGAAGGCTACAGTTAAGCACAGCGAAACGCGCATTCTCGATCAGTACAGCCGCGACCTCACGATGCTTGCCGCCTCGGGAAGCTTCGACCCCGTCATCGGCCGCGACGAGGAGATACGCCGCAGCGTTCAGATCCTATCGCGCCGCAGCAAGAACAATCCGGTGCTCATCGGCGAGCCGGGCGTTGGCAAGACCGCCGTGGCCGAGGGCATAGCCGCTTATATCGCAGGCTCCGACGCGCCCGACAGCATGGCCGGCAAGCGCCTTGTGGCGCTCGATCTTCCGGCGCTGCTTGCCGGAACAAAGTACCGCGGCGACTTCGAGGAGAGAGTCAAGGCGGTGCTCAAGGACGTGAAAAAGCCGGCGACGTGATACTTTTCATCGACGAGATGCACACCATGATCGGCGCGGGCAGCGCCGAGGGCGCGATCGACGCGGCAAACATCCTAAAGCCGGCGCTCGGCCGGGGCGAGGTGCAGATAATCGGCGCGACCACGCCCGAGGAGTACCGCCGCCATATCGAAAAGGACGCAGCGCTCGAGCGCAGATTCCAGCCGGTGAAGATAGCCGAGCCGTCGCGCGGCGACAGTCTGAAAATGCTCGGCGCGGTGCGGCAGAGCCTTGAAAAGCACCACGGCGTGAAGATATCGGACGCGGCTCTCACGGCGGCGGTCGATCTCTCCGCGCGGTATATTAACGACCGCTTCCTGCCGGACAAGGCCATCGACCTTGCCGACGAGGCGGCCGCGCACATCCGCGTTTCCGGCGGCGGTCTGGTAACGGCCGAGGACATTGCCGGGATAGTGTCGATGTGGACGGGCATTCCCGTGGCGAATCTCAGCGCCGACGAGACAAAGCGCCTGTGCAATATGGAGAGTATACTCCACCGCCGCGTGATCGGCCAGAACGAGGCCGTCACGGCCGTGTCGCGCGCTATCCGCCGCGGCAGGGTGGGGCTTTCAGACCCCGACCGGCCGATAGGCAGCTTTCTGTTCCTCGGGCCGACGGGCGTTGGCAAAACCGAGCTGTGCCGCGCCCTCGCCGAGGCCGTTTTCGGCGAAAGCGACGCGATGATAAGGCTCGACATGTCCGAATACATGGAAAAGCATGCGGTCAGCAAGCTCATCGGCTCGCCTCCGGGCTATGTCGGCTGAGGACGGCGGCCAGCTCACCGAGCGCGTGCGGCGCAAGCCGTGGTCGGTCGTGCTGTTTGACGAGATCGAAAAGGCGCACGAGGACGTGTGGGGCATCCTGCTCCAGATCATGGACGACGGCAGACTAACAGACTCCGCCGGGCGCGTCGTGAGCTTCCGCAACACGATCATCGTCATGACCTCGAACGTCGGCGCAAAGTCGATAAGCGACGGCCGGCCGCGCATGGGCTTTACGCCTGACGGCGGCGATGAGGCGCAGCTCATGCGCGCGCGCATAAACGAGGAGCTGCGCCGGACCTTCAAGCCCGAGTTTTTGAACCGCATCGACGAGACGATCGTTTTCCGCAGGCTCAGCCGCGCCGAGATACGCAGCATCGCCGAGCGCATGCTGCTGACGGTGGCCGAGCGCTTCAAGGCGCTGGGCATGACGCTTTCCGTGCCCGATCAGGTCGTGGATTTCCTCGCCGAGCGCGGCTACGACGAGAAATACGGCGCGCGTCCGCTGCGCCGCGCGATACGCAGCATGATCGAGGATAAGGCCGCCGAACTTATGCTTACCGACAGCCTTGGCCGCGGCGACACCGTGCAGGCGCGTATCGACGGCAACGAATTGATTTTGACAAAGCACGGCGTTTAGTTTATAATGCTTTCCATGATTTTTACGGAGGACAATTATGGATAAGCAGAGGTTTATAAATGAAGTCAATACGCGCTGCGAATTTAATAAATATAATCATATTTTTGCTACCGATATTGAGCCGGAGCTTGCTGTAGTCGAGGCCGAGCTTCGCCCCGAGTCGATGAATCCTCTCGGCATGGCGCACGGCGGCTTTGTGTATTCAATGTGCGATATCGCCGCCGGAGTCGTTGTTTCTCAGTATGCCGGAAAATTCGTAACGCTCAGCGGCAATCTGTATTTCATGCGCCCGGGCAAGGGCAAAAAGCTCCGCTGCGAAGCGCAAATAATAAAGCGCGGCCGCACCGTCAACGTCGTTGACACCTGCGTTTTTGACGACAGCGGCGCCGTCACCGCCAAGGGCACGTTTGAGATCTATATAATGGAGTAAGCTGACGAAACAAAAAAAGAGTGCAGACACTGTCTGCACTCTTTTTTTACATTAATTTACATCAAGACTTTTTGCAACCGATCAGGGCTTTACGGAGTCTGCAATGCTGCCGAGGTAGTCCTTGAGGCCGTCAACAAAGGTCTTGGGGGTATTGAGTATGCCCTCGACATCGCCCTTGTCGTATGCCCGGCCGATATCCTCGAGCATGCCGACGAAATCATCGGTCGCGCTCTCAACGCCGGCCTCGACCTTATCGCCGTAATTCCAAAGGTTTTCGAGCTTATCGACGTCAACGCCGACCTTCTCGCCGACGGTCGCCTTGATCTCGCCGAGCTTTGCGGAAACGGTCGCGTGGGTCTTTTCGACTGCGGATGCTACACTGCTGTCTGCCGTGCTGTTGTCGGCAAGGCTTACGGGAGCAAAAACGACTGCCAGAAGCAAAACCGCTGCCAGCGCCGCCGCAAGAATCATAACAGCATTCTTTTTAAGAGTGTTGGTCATAATTTTCCCTCCATTTTTACGGTTTTTGTTCAGAACTATACTTTTTCCCATTGATAATATAGATTAAACCATATCATGGAGCGGATTGCAAGAGTTTTTTATTGATTTTAATAAATATTTTCCAAACGGGCAGTTTTTGTCCCAGAACGAATGCCAGCTCGCCGAAGAATATGCCGCCGATAACGTCGGCGATGACGTGCTGCTTAACAAACAGCGTTGACAGGCACACGAGCACCGTAAACACGGCGCAGAACACCCTGTACCACAGCTTTGCGCCGGGCGAGCTCAGCGACTGGCGGAACACGAGATAGGCGAACAGGCAGTGCATCGACGGGAAGCAGTTCGTCGGTGTGTCGAAAATACACAAGCGACAGCACCCCCTGTAAAGAAGTCGCTGACAGCAAGCTCGGGGCGCGTGATGCAGCTGGGAAACGCGATGAATATGACACAGCAGATGATTTCGGCAATGATGACGCCCGAGGCAAAGCGGAAACAGAGCTCTTCATCCTGCCGCGCGGCGAACAGAAGGCCCATCATCCAAAACAGGAACGTCACGACATATATGACCACCCACTCGGGGCGCAGCGGTATCAGCGCGTCAAGCCCGAGCGTCACGTCAAACGCGCGAGAGAAATCTGCCAGGTTTTTTGAGCCCAGCCACACCGCGGCGTGCATTGCCGCGATCGCAAGCAGCGGCGCAACGGCGTACTTATGTATTATCGTCGTTTTTTGCATATACTTCTCCTGAGCTGTAAGCTGACGAGAGCCGATACGTGTTCGACTCTCGTCAGCTTAACTGTATGATTCGAGACCGTACAGCAACTATAACCCCTACTTCTCGCCCCTGTCAAGGTTTTTTAGTTGCGCTTTACCGCACCTACCGATATGCATATCTCTGGTGGCCCGGTGTCGAAGTTGCCGACGAAACCATGGTTGCCCCGCACTTTTTCAGAGGCGCATTGGCGCAGCTACGGATACGGTTTTTGCGGTTGCCCGGTGTCGAAAGTACCGACGAAACCGTGAAACTCTCGCACTACGTTAGTGCAGTGTTGGTTTTTGCGGTGGCCCGACCGGATACAATGGAGGAAACCGCGATTGCTACGCAACCCGGTAGTGCGTTGCTGAGTTTTACACCGCTTCCCATTGGCTCACCTGTCAAGGGGAGCAGGCAGCTTTGTTGCCGAGGGGTTGACAGCTATTAGCTCTCCGCTGCGGCCACCGGTCGCTCGTAGGGAACGGATTTATCCGTTCCGCATGTCGCGGTTTCATCGGTACCCACCGGTCGGGATACCGCAATGAATGTATCGGTATCAGCGTTGATGCGCCTCTAAAAAAACGGGCGGCCAATGGCCGCCCCTACGATTCTATTTTACTGCCGTCAAAACCGTAGCACGCGGAACGGATAAATCCGTTTCCTACAAGGGTGCGGCGCGAAATTCAGCGGTGCACTAACGTTACGCGAGGCAGCTACGGTTTCCACCATTGTTCCGAACCGGGCGACCGCAAAACTCAGCACCGCACTTATGTATGGCGGCAGTTTTACGGTTTCCTCCGTAACTTCGACACCGGGACACCGGAAATCACCGTATCCGCAGGTGCCCCAAGGCGTAACTAAAAAGCGTCGCAGTCGTCGAAGTCGAGGAGGGTGGGATCGACGGGCGTTTCGCGCAGGACGCTGGTCATATACTGGTTGACCTGGCGGCGCATATCACGGCGCGAGATCGTGCGCGGATCCATGAGATCCTGCTGCACCCAGATGAAATTGATATTTCGCTCGCGCGCCTGCTCGTCAAAAATGCCCTGAAGTCCGTCCATGCCCTTGCAGGAGATCTGGTCGTACATGATGATGGTATCGACGTTATACTCCTCGGCGACGCGCCACATCTCGTCAACGGCGTTGCGATAGCCGCCCTTGGTGTGCTTGCGCATGGTCGCGCGCTGATAGGTCAGTGCAACGCCCTCGAGCATCGTTTCGGGCGTGGAGGTGTCGATAATGACCTGCGAAATATGCGTTTCCATGTCCATGACGGAAACTATGCCCCAGCACTGCTCGAGCCAGTTGGAGAAGTTCGTGTAGTAGTTTGCCGGGCACGACCAGACGAGCGCCTTGTGGCGCATTTCGGCCGAGCACGGCAGGCGCTTTTCGTAAGCGTCGGTCATGAGCTTGTGTACTCTTTTATCGGCCTTGTTGAAGCGCTGATCCATGCCGCCGTGCAGATGATAGGTGTACATGCGGTACAGCCACGGCGTGGGGCCGGTCACCTGCGGATGATCGGTGCGGTTTATCTCCCACAGATCGAGGTGGAAGCGCGTCACCTCGTTGTAGCTCTCGAGAGCTTTGGCAAAGGCATCCCAGTCAAACTTCTCGCCGGTGTGCTCCTCAATGAACTTTATGCAGCCGCGCAGCTCCTCGACGGCGTACTTCTGCGCGTCAACATCGTCGTTATAGCGCAGCGGAACGCCGAGGCAGTAGGTCGGCAGCTTGAAATAGCGATCCTGGAACGACGTGGTCATGATGCTGCCGTCGCAGGGCATGTTGCAGGCGATGAAGCACTTGCCGAAGATCGGGAAATCGCCCTCGGCGGCAACGCCGGCCTCGGCAGACGGCAGAGGGCACACGTCGGCAGGCACGCCGAAATTCTCTATCGCGTCGAGATACACCGGCGGAAGCTGCTGATTTATCATCGAGGACAGGAAAATGGGTATGGTCTGAACGGGAATGCCGATGAGGTTCGGGAAGCCTGCCATAAGCTCGGTCGGAACAAGCTCGTCAAAGCAGACGATGCGGTCGGCAAGCGATTTTTTGCCGCCGATGTTCTGATCGGCGTTGAATGAGTCGGCAATGATGTCGATGGTGTGCTTTATTATGATGTCATACAGCGCGTGGCCTGCGCGAAGCTGCACGCCGCGCATACCCTCGAGCTGGCGGTCGATAAACTGCGGCAGCGTAAGATAGGTCAGCATCCAGCGATAGCGGAAAATGCCCTTGATGACCTGAAGCGGCGATTGGAGGACAAATTTTATCATGTCCTTCCACATGACGCACCACCAGCCGTAGTCAACGAGCGTGTCCTTGATGCCGCGCCACTCGCGCCAGCGGCGAACGCCGGTTTTATCTATGTAGCTAAGTCCAAGCTTTCTCGGTTTTCCTGCCATGTCAGCGCCCTCCCTTTTCCTTGTGGATCTGCTTTATCTCGAGGCTCTCGACAAACGCCTGAACGCGCGTGCGCAGCTGGCCGGACGCGTTGCCGGTGTATTCCCTGTCAACGCAGACGGTCGGATAATTATACAGCTCGGTCATGACGTGCGAGGCAAGCGCGCGCTCATAGCCCCAGAACTCGCAGAACTTCATCTGCTCGTAGATAATGCCCTGGGCATTGTATTCCTTGGCGAGCTTATCGACAAAATCGTATCGGCCGTGGACCTTATCCTGCGACATATAGCGCGGACACTGGCTCGTTTCCTGATAAAAGCGGCAGATCTGGTCGAGCGCAGGCTCGGAGTCGCTGAGAACGATCTCCTGTCTGCCGGGGAAGGAGCCGAAGCAGAAGCGGTCGGCAACGATGAGCGCGCCGGACTGCTCGACGGTGCGCGTGAAGTCGAGATCGTCGATCTCGCTTCCGACAACTACAACGCGTGCGCGATGCGCAGGCTTCGCGTCGGGAACGCGGGTCTTGACCTCCTCGAGCGTTTCGCGCAGCTTGTCGATTATAAGCGCCTTCGGGCAGCAGTAGGAAACAAGGCACAAAACGTGGAACTCATAGCCCGTTATGGGCGGATTTGCGAGCTTGCGCATATCGCCGATCTCGGTTATGATGCGGCAGACCTCATTGTGCTCGGCAACGGCCTTGCGTATGGAAGCATCGGAAATGTCCGTGCCGTATCTCTCGTGCAGCGGCTCAAGAACTTTTTTCGTGATCTGGTTTTTGTAATGCTCGAGTCCGTGGCGTGACCTTGAACGGCACGTCGATGAAGGAAACGAAAAATTTTTCGTTCTTCACCAGCTGCAAGACCTCAAAATGCTCGAGCGTGCGGTTCATCTCGGTGCATGTCTCGCCGCCGGCAAGCGCCGACAGGAAGTTATAGCCGCCCTCGATGCCGCGCTCGACAAGCGCCTTGGCGTAGCCGCACAGATAGTTTGTCATGTAGTAGGTCGATATCTCCAGCGAGCCTGTGCGCGGCGCTCTCATTCGGACGGAAAAGCAGTTGTCAAGGTTGAGCAAAACCTCGGGCATGTGATAGCAGGTGTAGCCCACCGCATGCTTTCCCTCCGACACCGCCTGCATGACGAGCTCGTTTGCCGCCTCGTCGAGCAGATGCTCGAAGTAGATAAGGTGCTTAAGTCTTTCATTTTTCCTCCCAATTATTAAAAAATCATTAGTTCGTCCAAGATTTATCATTACAATTAGTATATTATGTATAAAGCTCTGTGTCAACAAAAACCTATTGAGTATATGGCGTTTGACAGAGGCATGACTATGGTTTATGATATATTATTATAAAGAATACCGGAGGGATAAGCTATGAGCAAAAAGGAGCTTGCCGCGCAGTATCACGCCTCGGGCTGCAACTGCGCGATGGCCGTCGGCTGCGCGTTCTGCGACAAGGCCGGCGTGAGCGAGGACGAGATGAAGGCGCTCACTCGCCGCTACGGCGGCGGCGCACACAAATACTGCGGCGCGCTTTTGGGCGCTGTTGCCGCGATGAACATGGCAAGCGGTCAGCTCAACGAGGACGATCCCGCTGTGCTCGATGGGAAAGCATCGGACAAGGCCGCCGAGCTTCTGCGCAGATTCGAGGCGAAAAACGGCTCGGTGTTCTGCCGCGAACTCAAGGGGCGCGACACCGGCGTTGTGCTCCGTCCGTGCCGCGGCTGCGTCGAGGATGCGGCCGAGCTTGCCGAAGAGATATTCGAGGGAAAATAAATGTACCGTATCTTTATCGTCGAGGACGACCCCGGCATAGCCGAGGGCATAAAGCGGCAGGCCGAGGCCTGGGGACTTGAGGTGCGCTGTGCGGACGATCTGCGCAATGTTATGGGCGAGTTTGCCGCCTTTTCGCCGCACCTTGTGCTGCTGGACATAACCCTGCCGTTTTTCAACGGCTATCACTGGTGCAGCGCGATCCGCGCGGTGTCGAAAGTGCCGATAATATTCATATCCTCGGCGGCCGACAGCATGAACATCGTCATGGCAATGAGCATGGGCGCGGATGATTTCATAGCAAAGCCCTTTGACGGCAGCGTGCTCATGGCCAAGATACAGGCGCTTTTGCGCCGCAGCTATGATTTTGCGCCGGGCATGCCCATCATCGAGCACCGCGGCGCGATACTCAATACAGACGATAACTCGCTTTCCTACAACGGAAAAAGCATTGCGCTGACCAAAAACGAATACCGCATCCTGCTGTGCCTTATGCAGAGCCGCGGCAAGGTCGTCAGCCGCGAAAAGCTCATGGAAAAGCTGTGGGAGACCGACAGCTTCGTGGACGAGAACACCCTGACCGTCAACGTCGGCAGACTGCGCAAAAAGCTCGACGCCGCCGGGCTTGAGGGCTTTATCGCGACGAAATTCGGCGTAGGCTACATCGTGGAGTGATAAAATGAAGCTTTTTGGCGAATATTTAAAAGAGCATGCGCGGCTTATCGCGGCGTCGGTGCTTGCAGCGGCGATATTCCTTGTAAGCTTTGCTCTTTACGGACTGCCGCTGCTGGCGGTGGCGTATCCTGCGCTGCTGTGCCTTGCGCTGGCGGCCGTATTCGTCATACGCGACTATGCACAGGCAAAACGCCGTCACGCCGAGTTCATGGCGCTCACGGAGATAACCGCCGCAGAGGAGAAGATGCTGCCTCCGGCAAGGAGCATAGACGATGCCGACTATCGCCGGATTATCGCGCTTCTGGCCGAAAGCCGCGAAAAAATAAGCCGCAGCGCTCACCGCCGCTGGAGCGACACGCTCGATTACTACACCGTGTGGGTGCATCAGATAAAAACGCCGATCGCATCCATGCGCCTGACGCTTGAAGGCTCCGACTCGCCGGAGTCGCGCAAGCTGTCGGCCGAGCTTGGGCGCATCGAGCGGTATGTCGAGATGGCGCTTGTGTACCTGCGCCTCGATTCCGAAAGCAGCGACTATGTCATCCGCGAGTTTGAGCTTGACCCGTTCATTCGCCGCTCGGTGAAGAAATTTGCCGGCGAGTTCATCTCCAAGCGGCTGAGCCTTGAGCTTGAGCCGTCGGGCGCGAGCGTTGTCAGCGACGAGAAGTGGCTGGCCTTCGTCGTCGAACAGGTGCTTTCAAATTCGCTTAAATACACGCGCGAGGGCAGCGTGAGGATATATCTTGCCGAGCCGAAAACACTGTGCATACGCGACACGGGCATAGGTATCGCACCCGAGGATCTGCCCCGCATTTTCGATAAGGGCTACACGGGACTCAACGGCCGTGCCGACCTGCGCGCGAGCGGACTCGGGCTGTATCTTTGCCGCCGTGTCTGCCGCAAGCTCGGGCACGAGATATCCGCCGTTTCCGCCCCCGGCAAGGGCACGGAGATAAGGATAGACCTAAGCAGCTATGACCTCGACCCGGAGTAAGGGGCGGCGCAAGCGCCGCAGTGAAGAGTGAATAATGAATGATGAATAATTATGGTGTACCGATTCGGTTTTTGCGGTATCCCGACCTGTGGGTACCGGCAAGGCCATTGCAAACGGGCGAGCAATGCTCGCCCCTACTATGGGATGCCGCAAAATCCGGCAGCGCACTAATGCGTCGCGAGAGTTTTACGGTTTCGTCGGCAGTTTCCGGTCGGGAAGCCGCAATAAATGTATAGGAGAAGCGCCAAGGCGCTACTAAAAATATGGGAGTTTTGATAGACGGAAAAAAGCTCGCGGAGAAGCTCTGCGAGGAGGTGAAAAGCGAGGCGGCGGCGCTCAGCCGCAGGCCCTGCCTTGCGGCGGTGCTGGTAGGAAACGACCCGGCATCGCAGATATATGTGCGCAATAAGGAGCGCGACTGCCTCAAGTGCGGCATAGACAGCCGCCGATATGACCTCGCGGCCACAACGTCGGAGGCAGAGCTTCTGCGGCTTATCGCGGCGCTCAACGCCGACGACGGCGTTGACGGAATTCTCGTGCAGCTTCCGCTGCCGGAGCAGATATCCGAGCGTGCGGTGATAAACGCGATCGCGCCGGAAAAGGACGTGGACGCCTTCCACCCGATAAACGTCGGCCGCATGGTCACGGGCGAGGGAACGCTTATGCCGTGCACCCCGGCCGGAATAATGGACATGCTGCACGAATACGGCATCTCGCCCGACGGCAAACACTGCGTCATAGTCGGACGCAGCAACATCGTCGGCCGCCCGATGGGGCTTATGCTGCTCAACGCCGACGCAACCGTGACATATTGCCACCGGCACACTCGGGATCTTGCGTCGTTTACACGGCAGGCGGATATTCTCATCGTCGCGGCAGGCTCGCCGAGGCTTATTCGCGGCGACATGGTAAGACGGCGCAGCCGTTATCGACGTCGCCATGAACCGTGACCCCGAGACCGGCAAATTCTTCGGCGACGTGTGCTTTGACGAGGTCGAGCCGAAGGCGGCGTTCATAACGCCCGTACCGGGCGGCGTCGGCCCGATGACGCGCGCGAGACTGATGAAAAAACATCCTCGCCGCAGCAAAGTGCAGGGCAGAAAAATGAATGACAAGCGGCTGTACGGCATTGACCTGTTCAAGGCACTGGCTATGTTCCTCGTCGTCGTTCTGCATGTCAACACGCTCGGCACAGCATTCGACAGCAGCGTGCCCGGCTCAGCACAGTGGTGGCTGACCGACGGCATGATGACCGCGGCTTACTGCTGCGTTGACTGCTTTGCTCTGGCGACGGGCTTTCTCATGGCAGAGCGCGCATTCAGACCCGGCCGCATCGTATCGCTCTGGCTTCAGGTCGTGTTCTATGCCGTGGTAACGACTGTTGTGTGGTACTTTGCCGTTCCCGGTGCGGTCGGGATCAAAGATATCGTATCGGCGTTTTTCCCTGTGCTCACGTCAAAATACTGGTACTTCTCGGCGTATTTCGTGCTGTTTTTCTTCATGCCGTTTATAAACGCAATGCTGCATGCGCTCGACAAGCGCGCAAGAGCTGCACTGCTTGCCGCGGTGTTTGTGTTCCTGTCGCTGCTGCCGACCTTCAGGCCGCTGGACGTTATCCCGCTCTCGGCAGGATACTGCTTTTTCTGGCTGGCAGCACTGTACATCATCGGCGCATGCATAAAGCTCGACAGGCTGTATGAACGCGCGAGCGGAAAAACATTCGTGCTTTTATATTTTGCCTCGATCGCCGTGATGCTGCTGTGGCAGCTCGTGTTCGGTGCGGAAAGCGAGACGCTTATAAGCTATGTTTCGCCGACGGTGCTGCTGTGCTCGGTCGCGCTGCTGTGCGCGTTTTGCCGCCTTCAAGTGGGCGAAAGCTTCAAGGGCGCGGCAAAGCTTTTAAGCTCGACCTCGTTCGGCGTGTATCTTATCCACATAAGCCCGTTTATCTTGGCAAACTACATAGCGGACAGTTTTGCATTTATCGCCGGTCTCGATGCGGCGCTCGTCATTCCGTGCGAGCTTGGCTGCGCGGCGGCAATATACGCCGTGTGTACGCTTATAGAGTTCCTGCGGCAGAAGCTTTTCGCCCTGTGCGGCATTGACCGCCTTGCGGATATCGTCGGCCGGAGGCTTGACCGGGCCGCCGCAAGGCAATAAAAGAGCAGGCCGGCAAGCGGCCTGCATAAACAGGGTTGTGGGATAAAGATATGAGCCGCGGCCTTGCTTTGCAAGACCTATTGGATAAGCTGTGCTTAGATAATACATCGCCGGTGCGGCCTTGTAAAGAGCGAAAAAGCACTGCTTTTGTCGAATGGAAAAATTTTTGCAAATAATTCTTTTCCGATCGGGAATACTGAGTGGGAAAGGAGTGTTTGCAAGTGATAATCGACCGCATCGCACTTATTCTGACCATAATCGGCGGCATCAACTGGGGCAGCATCGGCCTGTTCAAATTCGATATCGTCGCATGGATCTGCGGCGGACAGACGGCGACAGTCAGCCGAGTGATATACACGCTTGTCGGCCTCGCCGCGCTTTGGTGCATTTCCCTGCTTTTCCGCAGCGACGCGCTTCCCGATGAGGCATAAACCGATAAAAAACACCTTGCAATGACGCAAGGTGTTTTGATTTTATGCAGCTTCGGCAGGAGGCTCCGTCGGCTCGACCGGCTCCGTGGGTTCCGGATCGACCGGCTCGATCGGTTCAACAGGATCAACGGGCTTCTCGGCCTGATCCAGTGCTCGGTAAAGGAACGTTGCGACCTGGGCGCGGCTTACGACGCTGTTTGGCGAGAACGTATACTCGCCCGTTCCGGTGGTCACGCCGTTTTCGTATGCCCACAGCACCGAGCGATAGCAGAATGTTCCGGCATAGATATCGGCAAAGGGATTTTCGATGCCCGGCTCGGTCTGGCCGAGATAGCGCCACAGAAGAGTAACAAACTGCGCGCGCGTGACCTTGCCGTAGGGGTCAAAATACCCTGCGGAGACGCCCTTTGTTATGCCCTGCTCGACCGCCCACTGCACAGCCTTGGCACAATAGCTGCCGTCGGAAACATCGTAAAAGGTGCAGGTTCCGTTCTTCGGCGCCGGGCGGCCTGCCGCGCGCCAGATAAAGGTCACGACCTGCGCACGGGTACACTGCTCATCGGGCAGGAATTTTGCGGCGCTCGTGCCGTTGGATATGCCCTCGTCGATTACCCACTGTATGCCCTCGGCATAGTCGGCATGCCTGCCGTCGGGGCAGATGTCCGTCGCCGAGACCTTGAAGGGATAGCACTTTTGCATGTAGTTATAGTTTTCGTCGACCGCTTCGATGAACAGCTCATAGCTGCCGGGGCCGAGTGCGGAGAAGCTGAGCTTGCCGTTAAGAGCGTAGAGATCGGCAGTCTTGCTCTTGGGGGATGTCTGCACGCAGGAGAAATAGTCTCCGTCCAGGTTGCGGATATCGGCATACAGCCAGGTTATTGTGCTGCCGGAGCGGACAGTGCCGCTTATACTGAAATCCTCGCCGCCGAGGGTGCCGCTCGGAACGACGGCGCCGGATACCGATATTGTGCCCGATGGCGAGCCTATCGTGCCGTACTGCGGCGTAGCGTAGCCCAGAACGGAGTCGTCGCGCGGTCTTTCGCGGCGCTCGACCATGTCGTTTATACTGTTGCCCTCGATGGTGTATATCGTCGTGTCGCTTGCACGCTCGACAATTGCTACATGCTCGGCAAGGCCGTCGCGCTTACCGTTATCTTCAAGCGCGTCGATAAACAGCAGGTCGCCTGCCTGCGGAGTGTACTCCTTCGTGCGCCACAGGCCACGCTCCTTGAACCATTTCACGCCGCCGAAGCAGCCGGAAAAGTTCGGTATAACGCTCTCGGGTACGCCCGAATAGCGTGCACACCAGCTTACGAACATCGCGCACCACGGCTGTCCGGGCAGACCGTACCACGAGCCGTACTTTGTGCCGTTCTGGAATTTTTCACGGTAGCCGAGCTGCGACTCGGCAACGCTCATGAAGCTTTCGCGCCGGCTGCGCCCGGAGTCGGCAAGCGCCGCCGGGGCAAGTCCGAGCAGCATCACCGCCGCAAGGACAAGGCTCATCACTCTCTTTCTCATATCTTCTCTCCCAGTTTCTAAAAAACCGCCGATCGGCATCGGCGGTTTTCATTTTTACTTCTCCAGATTGTTTGTGCGATAAAGGAAGGTCACGACCTGCGCACGGGTAGCCGTAGTGCCGGGTGCAAAGGTGGTGGCCGTAGTGCCGGAGGTCACGCCGTTTTCATATGCCCAGAGTATCGCCGGGGCAAAGACGCTGCTTGACGAAACGTCGGTAAACGGATTGAAGGTGCCGTAAACCGGCCTGTCGAGATAGCGCCAGAGGAAGGTCACAAACTGCGCGCGCGTGACGGTGGCATCGGGCGCAAAATGAGTGTCGTCAACGCCTGTCGTTATGCCGCGCTCTGCAGCCCATGTGACGGCCTTCGTGTAATATGCGTTATCCATGACGTCGGCAAAGCCGCTCTCGGAGTTCGTCGGCTCGGGCTGACCGGCAAGCCGCCAGAGGAAGGTGACTACCTGGCCGCGCGTACACTGCCCGTCGGGCAGGAAGCTCGTTGCCGTGTAGCCGCTCGTGATATTATTTTCCGCCGCCCAGATGATGGCGTCGGTGTAGTAAACGTGTTTGCCCTGCGCGTCAATATCGGTGAACGGGTTTTTTATGCCGCAGACCGAGCACACGCCGTTTACAAAGCTGTGGCCGAGCTGGCGCACATAGCTTGATTCAAACTTTTCGGTGCAGCTTTTGCACTCGTATATCGTGTAGCCGCGCTCGGAGCAGGTCGGCGCAACGACGGTGGTCTTATAATCGTGGACATGGTTATCGTAGCTTTCCCAAACAAGGGAGCCGCCGTAGCTTTCGCCCTTGTGCTCGCCCCACTTCGTGCCGTTTGCCGGGTAGACGAGGCTGGTCGAAACGCCCCGGAATGCGTTCGGCGCAACATAGCCGTATTCGCCGGAGATGTTTATGTAGTCGATCTGCGCGGCCGAGGGGAACGCGTTGTCGTCAAGGATAAGACTGCGGCAGTCGATGGACACGGACTTGAGGCCCTTGCAGCCGGAGAACGCGTTTTTTGCTATGCGCAGGCTGTCGGCGCGGCTGTATATGCCGACCTCGCGCAGGGCGGTGCAGCCGTAAAATGCGTTCGTTTCGATCGTCGTGCCGCTGCCGCCGTAGCTGGAGTCGTCCTTAACGAAGAACGCCTCGAGCGCCGTGCAGCCGGAAAACAGCGAGCCGGACACGGACGAAATGCCGGAGGGCAGCTCGGCATAGCTGAGCTTTTTGCAGCCGGAGAATGCGCCCTCGCCGATGTTCGAAACACTTTTGGGAACGGATATGCTCTTTATCGCCGTGCCTGCAAAGGCATAGCTTCCGACGCTTGTGCAGCCGGAGGGGATACCTATGGTCGAAAGAGCGGAGCAGCCGCGGAAGCAATCGTTGCCGATGATCCTGACGCCCTCGATGCCCTCAACATCGCTCAGTGCGGTGCAGCCGTAGAACGCACCGTCTCCAAGGCGCTTTAGCTCGGCGTTTATCTCAATGGAGCTAAGGTTTTTGAGGTTTGCAAAGGCATAGTTGCCGACGGTTTTAACGCCCGAGCCGATGACAACGGACTTTATAGACGCGGCATAGTCATGCCAGGGCGACTCAAGGCCGTCGGCCGAGTGATAATCGCTCATCTCGCCGCTGCCGCTGATGTGCAGAACTCCGGTGTCCTCGTTGAGGCTCCATTTGAGGTTGCTGCCACATTCGCCGCGGATGGTAGTATCCTTCCACTGAGCGTAGAGCGTGATATCCTTCAAAACGGGAGTGCTCGTTGTTACCTTGTTGCCGCCCTCGGGAGCGTCATACCAGCCGAGGAAGCGGAAGCCGTCCATGGTCGGCGTGGGCAGGGAGCTTATCTTGCCGTCTATCGTTGCATAGACATACAGCGTGTCGCACTCGCCGCCGCAGGGGTCGAGCATTATGCACGGAACGCGCTGCCACTGAGCGTAGATGGTGGTGTCCTTTGTGAATTTATACGAGCTTGTGATCTTCGTTCCGCCGGAGGCGGCGTCAAACCAGCCGGTGAAGGCGTAGCCGTTGCGCGTGGGCGTCGGCAGGGACTTCACGGTGCCCTCGGCTGTGACATAGGCGTTTGCCTCGGAGCAGGCGCCGCCGTTGGGGTCGAGCTTTACCGTCAAAAGGCCGGGGCCGCCGCCGGATTTGTTGGTTATGTACCAGATCTGCGTGATGTTCGCAATGACGTTATCCTGCGAGCCGCGGTTTGTCGCGTTCCAGCTCTGCGAAAGCTTGATGCGCTTAGCGGCCGTGCCGGGATCGGCGCAGTAGAAGGTGTCGGTATCGGCGTCGTAATCGGTCAGCAGCACCGCGTGGGGGATGCTGCCGTCATAGATCTCGATGCCCTCGGGGTGCTTGTCCAGCAGGGCGAGCAGCGCGGATCTTTTCTCCGCGGCGCTCATGCCGGAATAGCTTTTAACGTCAACGGACATGCCCATGTATGAGTATTTATATCTCATGCCCGTGCCGCTTATCCACGCGACCGAGCCGAGCGTTGACTCTGTTATCGTTTCCCAGTCGGCGTTTCCGTCGATTATGGCGCGGCGGCGCAGCATCATGACCGCCGAGGTCAGCGTACATTTTCCGCTGCCGCTCTGCATGAGGAAAACGTTGTCGTCGTTTATGGTTTCGGCCAGCGCGCTCGCCGGTATCATCGTCAGCACCAGCGCAAGCACCAGCAGCATGCTAAGTATACGTTTTTTCATTCTTTCCTCCCGTGAATTTGCTGAGAATATTTTATAATTATATCTCACGGGAGCGGTTCAATCAAGGAATTTCAGAGATTGTTTACATTACAGCCGCCTACGCTTGGCATATTACAGCGCCGCTGCATCAGATCAGCAACGGCGCAAGTGTCAATATGCCCAAATTATCCTCGAAAATTTCGTCAAATTGCCCGATCGGCAGAGGATTGATCCCTCGCCCGGCCTCGATCGTGTAGCCGGGGCGGTCGAAATTTTGAATAAACCAGTCCTTATACCCGGCAAAGCCCGAGGCAAAGGGCGTTTCCTCGGCGGCATAGCCCGAAACGGCGGAAAATGTTTCGGCTATCTCGCGTGAGCGCGGCGGCAGAAGGTCGAGATAGCGCCAGTAGATCACCTCGCCCTGGGTGTGGTAGGCCAAAGTGAGCTGCGGCGAGAGTGCGAGCGTGAAATCATACATCGCGCGGCTCTCCGGCGCGGACAGCGGAGACGAGCCGACATAGTCGGCAGGCGCCGGGCCGACAACGCCGAGAGCAAATTTGTTCTCCCGCGCCTGCTCCCACCCGGCAGGATATTGCAGATTTAGATCCGTGCCGCGGATATTTGCCTTCCAGCCCGACGGGAACGGCACGTCGGGGTAATTTTGCGCGATGCGCTTAGCGCCGTTGTAAAATTCGCCGCTTGTAAGCTCGCCGGTTACGAGGTCAACGCCGTCCGGGTCAACACAGGGCGCTATGTAGATTGCAGCGCTTTGGTATATCTCTTTCGCGCTGCGCCCGAAAATTTTTCCGCCTTCGGCATATGCACGCGCTAATTTTTCGGCAAATGAAAGCAACAGCGGAACGGTTATCCACTCATTTGCGTGGTGCGCGGCGTTGTAGAAAACGCTTTTTTCTCCCTCGCCGATCGAAATATACCACAGCGGCCGGCCCATGACCGACTTCCCGATCTGCCCGGTTTTCACAAACGGATACCGCGCCGCGATGCCGCGCACGCAATAGGAAACGAGCGCGGATGTAAAACTGATATTTGTGGGCACAATATCAAACGGGAGCGGAATGACGACCGAGCTTCCGACGGCGAGCTTTCCGGAGCGATGCCGGGATTTGCCGTCAAGATCGCCGACAGAGGCACATTGTAAAGCTGCGAAAGCGCAAACAGCGTATCGCCCCGATGGATGCGGTGCGAGGCAAAGCCCGTGTAATACGGCATGAGCGCGCGATGCGTCGCAGGGCCTGCAACGCCGTCGGCGGCAAGACCGTTATCGGACTGAAAGGTGCGCAGCGCGGCTTTTGTTGCGTTGCCGAAAATGCCGTCCGGCGCAAGCGAAGCGAGCGCCTGCACGCCCCAGCGCAAGCTGCAAAAGCTCCACCGACGGCCCGACAGAGCCAAGCTTCAAAACCTTCATATTATAAAACCCCCTTTTTTAGTGGCGCATTGAGGCTGCTACGGATACGCATATCTCTGGTGTCACGGTATCGAGACATTGGTGTAAACCGTATTCGTCTCGCGCTACGTTAGTGCGGCATAGCGTTTTGTTGCCCGGTGTCGAAGTTACCGACAAAACCGTAAAACTGCCGCCACACATTAGTGAAGTGTTAAATTCTGCACCGCACCCCATTGGCTCACCTGTCAAGGGGAGCAGGCAGCTTTGCTGCCGAGGGGTTGAATTAAAACCTATTAACTATCAGCTATTAGCTCTCCACTGCGCCCACCGGTCGCTTGTAGGGAACGGATTTATCCGTTCCGCTCGCTATGGTTTTGCCAGTAGCTTCCGGTCGGGCTGACGCAAAAAATGTATTGGCAGGAGTGTAAAAGCGCCTCTAAAAAGGTAAAAGTTAAAGTGCGGTTCTGAAATATATTTTACGCTCAAGACCACATACTTTATGTGTGGAGGTGAGATATGACGATCAAAAAATCATGGCGGCGGCGCTGTCGGCGGTGCTGTGCGTCGTGCTGAGCGCGGCGGCGTTTGCCGAGTCGCTCGTGCCGGGCGGCGGCGCCGTCGGCATACGCATGACGACCGACGGTGTTGTGGTGGCAGGCGTTTCGGAGGTCGAAACGCCAAACGGCAAGCGCTCTCCGGCAGCGGAGGCAGGGCTAAAAAAGGGCGACGTCATAACGCGGCTGGGCGGAGCCGACATCGGCACGGCGCAGGACTTCAAAACGGCGCTCGCGCAGCTTGACGGCAGCAAAACGACCGTTACGATCGAGCGCGGCGGCAAGGCAAAGCAGCTGAACATCACGCCGGCGCAGGACGCCGACGGCGCGTGGAAGCTCGGGCTTTGGCTGCGCGACGGCGTGAGCGGCGTCGGCACGCTGACGTTTTACGACCCCGAGACCGGCGTTTACGGCGCGCTCGGCCACAGCATCAGCGACGAGGCTACCGGCGAAGCGCTGCCGCTCGGCGACGGCGGCATCTACAAGGCGCAGATAGTCGGCATCGTGCCCGGCGAGGTCGGCGCGCCGGGGCAGCTTGACGGCAAAACCGACTGCACGAAATTCCTCGGCGATATCCGTATAAACTGCGGCTGCGGCATCTTCGGCAAGGCCGATTTTGACGGTCCGACGCTCGAGACCGGCGAGTTTGAGACCGGCAAGGCGACGATAAGATGCACGCTCAGCGGCGAGGAAACGCGCGAATACGGCATCGAGATCAAAAAGGTGTATTCCTCGGCAGAGGGCACGACCGTCATGCTGACGGTGACAGACCCCGAGCTTCTGGCGCAGACCGGCGGCATCGTTCAGGGCATGTCGGGAAGCCCCATCATCCAGAACGGAAAGCTCGTCGGCGCGGTGACGCACGTTTTCGTAAACGACCCGACCTCGGGCTACGGCGTCAGCATCCGGGACATGCTGAAAACGGCGGAATCGGCGGCGTAAGCGGCAGCAAAAAACCGGGAGTGCGGAAAAATCCGCACTCCCGGCGATCATACTTATTTATTCATTGTTTTGCCCGGCGCGAAGAGAGCAAACAGCAAAAACGCCGCGCTCACGCCGACAGCGAGGTAATACGGAAGCTTCACGGCTCCCGAGGCCAGCCCCGACACGAGCGAGAGGATGAGCGGGCTTAAAAACTGCGACAGATACAGCGACGCGGAGATCAGCGGCATGACCGTAGTCGCGGCGGCCTTGCCCTCGTTTGCCGAAGCCGACGAGATGATAAACGGCACTCCGACGCCGTTGGCAAATCCGACAAGAGCCGAGCCTGCGATCGTTCCGCCCCAGCCACCGACGAAAGCCAGCAGGCAGTAGCCGAGCAGGAACAGCGCCGGCGCGACAAGGCGCGCGCATTTGCCGCTTACGCGCTTTACCCACACAAACGCCAGGCCTCCGCCGAACGCGACGAGGTCGGTTCCGGCCATGATCACCGCGCACAGGCTCATGGGTATCGCGCCCTCGGCAGCGGTCACGATGGCGAAGTTTGCCGGGTAGATAAAGAACGCGGTCATGAGCAGGAACATGCACAGGATATAGCCCCAGTTCCTGCGCCAGACGCCGCCAGAACCGCCTTTTTCCGCGTCGGCGCTTTCACCCGAGCGTATGCGGTCGTTTGGCATGAAGATAAGGCACAGCACAATACTGATAAGCCCCATGAGGTACACCAGAAAGCTCATGCGCCAGCTGATATTGGCAAGCACGCCGGCCAGAAGCGTTGCCACAACGCCGCCGAGCTGGTTTGCCGCCGATGACAGGCCCATCAGTCCCTCGCGCTTTTCCGGCGCAAAGTAATAGGTCAAAAGCCCGGTTGACAGCGGCATGATTATGCCGACGCCCACACCGACGAGCGCGCGCATGACAAGCACCGCCCAGATCGAATTAAACAGGCCTGCCGCAGCGCCGCCGATCGTGTAAAGCGCAAGGCCGGCCATCGTCAGCGTGCGCGCGCCGAAGCGCGAGGCAAGGCGGCCGAAGAACATATTAGTTATTACGATAAACAGCGCCGGCATGCACACAACAAGCTGCACCTCGAGCTGGCTTGCGTCGGAAAAATGCCGGCGTATCACCTCAAGCGCCGGGGCGACCGCCGCACCGGCCATTACCGTTAAAAGCGACAGCGACAGTATGCTCGCCGCCAGCGGCTTCATTTTAATTTCTCTGTTTCTCAAAAAACTTCCTCCTTTTTTTAGAGACGCATTGACGCACCTACGAATACAGTTTTTGCAGCAGCCCGGTTCGAGGTTGCGGAGAAAACCGTGGGTGCCTCGCGCAGCGTTAGTGCGGTGCTGAATTTACGGTGTACCCTGTAGGGAACGGATTTATCCGTTCCGTTTGCCACGGTTTCGTCGGCACTAAAATCTATAGCTGTAGGGAACAGGCTTGCCTGTTCCGTGTGTTGCATCTACTGCCGCAGTCAATGCAGCAATACGCAGCAGAAGTTTTGCCCTTTTGCCTTCCCCTGCGTAGCTTGAGGGGAAGGTGTCACCTTTGGTGACGGATGAGGTGTTATTAAATCTGCGGTGCTAACCGCCACATTTTTGAACCGGGCGATCAATGATCGCCCCTACGGGTGCGGTGCAGAATTTAATGCTGCACTAATGTATGGCGGCAGTTTTCCGGTTTCATCGGTAACTTCGACACCGGGCAACCGCAATAAACGCATCGGCACAATTTGAATGCGCCACTGAAAAAATGTAGCGCCTACGGCGCGGATATAATAACACCTCATCTGCCGCAAGCGGCATCTTCCCCTCAAGCTCCGCAAGGGGAAGACAAAAAGGGTGCGCTGCAAAATTCAGAACCGCACTAATGTATGGCGAGGCAGTTACGGTTTTCACTGCACCCTCGAACCGGGCAACCGCAATATGCGTATCCGTAGCAGCGTCAAAGCGCCTCTGAAAAAATAAAAAGAGCGTAAGTCCGGTTTGGACTTACGCTCTTTTTGCTACACAACATCAGTGATTATAGCAGGTTTTTTTTAAAAGTCAAACGTTTTTGCGCCTTATGCCATGGCCTCGTTCTGCTCTTTCTTAGCCATAATGAACTCATAAGCGGTGATGCCGCCAACGAGGATAAGGCCGATCGCGTCGGTCTTCCAGCCGGGGATGATGAGTGTCAGACCGCCGACGATAAACAGAACGCGGAACAGCCAGTTGAGCTTGCGCTTGACAAAGCCGTTGAGTCCGGCTGCGACGCCGTAAATGCCGAGCATAGCGCTCAGGCAGATGGTCACGATATCGACCCAGCTTTCGACATCAACAAAGAGCATCGAGGGGCTGTAAGCGAAAACATAGGACGATGAACGCGGCGATGGCGAGCTTTGTCGCATTGACGCCGGTTTTCATCGGGTTTGACTTTGCTATCGCGCTGCCTGCGTAGGCCGCGAGGGCGACGGGAGGTGTGATATCGGCAACGATGCCGAAGTAGAACACGAAGAAGTGAGCCGCGACCGTGGGTACGCCGAGCTTCTCGAGGATGGGAGCGCAGGTTGCCGCCATGATGCAGTAGTTAGCCGTGGTTGGGAACACCCATGCCGAGGATGATGCAGCAGATCATGGTCAGGAACAGACCGATGATGAGGGTGTTGCCGGACAGGGCGACGATGGCGGTGATGAGCTTGGATGCAAGGCCCGTTACGGTGATGCAGCCTGCTATGATACCTGCCATTGCACAGGCAACGGCGACGGTGATGGTACCCTTGCCGCCTGCTTCCAGCGCTTCAAGGAACTTTTCCGGGGTAAGGCGGCTGTCCTTGTTGATAACGCCGACCGCGATAGCCGCGATGATGGACAGTGCGGCTGCCTTCTGCATGGTGTAAACGTTCAGGCTGACGAGAACGACCAGCAGAACGATGGGAATGAGCAGATAGCTCTTGACGGCAAGCTCCTTGCCGGGGACCATTTCGCTGCGCGAAAGGCCCTTGAGTCCGAGCTTCTTGGCCTCGAGGTGGACTGCGATGAATATGCCTGCAAAGTACAGGAACGCCGGGAGTATCGCCTTGAGCGCGATCTCGCCGTAAGTAACGCCGACATACTCGGCCATCAGGAACGCCGCCGCGCCCATGATGGGGGGCATGATCTGGCCGCCGGTGGATGCCGCGGCTTCAACTGCGCCCGCGAATTCGGGCTTGTAGCCGGTCTTTTTCATCATGGGGATGGTGACGGAGCCGGTGGTGACGGTGTTGCCGACCGAGGAGCCGGAAACCATGCCGCACAGAGCCGAGGATATGACCGCGACCTTTGCAGGGCCGCCGGAGGAAGCGCCGGCTACCTTATTTGCAAGGTCGATGAAGAACTTTGCGATGCCGGTGCGCTCAAGGAATGCGCCGAAGACGATGAACACGACGATGAACTTTGCGCAAACGTTTATCGGGGTGCCGATAACGCCGCCGGTGCCGTAAAACAGCGTGTAGATCACACGGCCGAGCACACGCTCGAGATCCATGCCCTTGGAGAGCATGCTCCAGAACGTGTACACGAGCAGTGCGCCGGCGACGCACAGGATGGGAATGCCGACGCATCTGCGGCACAGCTCGACAAGGGAGAGAATGCCGATTATGCCGATAACAGTAAGGGTCGGGGTCATCTTCGATGCGCTCGTGAGCACCTTGATGATAGCGTCAAAATTAAATGCGTAATAGAAGAAGCAGGCTGCACCGACGATCATGATGATCCAGTCAAACCACGGGATGTAGTTTTCCCTGGCGTGGTGCTTGCTCATGGGGTAGTACAAAAAACCCATGATGGTTACGCAGCCGAGGAAGATCATGAGGCGGACCTCAAGCGAGGCATTGCTCCACAGGGTGGAATAGATGCAGTAGAGCGAGAAAAGAGCCATGATGAACTGGATGACCCTCTTGGGAACTCCGGTCCAGATACGGGTGTTCGACTCGCGGTCGTATTTTTTCATGACCTCGTCAACTTCTGCCGCAGAAACGGTCTCAAACTCGCCGAATGCCGCCGAGCCGTCAACTTTTATCTCCTCTGCCGGAGCCTCTGTGTCCTTTTTCTTGAACAGGGACATATGAAAACAATCCTTTCGTCCCGATACTTTGCTGAACCCGGCAGCGCTGAGCTCAGCAAAGTATCGGGGTGTTTTTTAGCGCAATGACTACGGCGCACAAGACGCCGTAGTCATTAATTATACAATAGTTTGCCGTTAAGCTGCCGTTAAACTTATCAGGCGGTCTTTACGGTGATGTCCTTCTCTGCAAAGTACTTTGCAGCACCGGGATGGTACGGTACGTTGGTGATGGAAGAAGCAAAGTCAAGGCTCAGCTCTGCCTTCTTTGCGTGGCCGATGTCGTTGATGTTATTGAAGATAGCGGAAACAAAGTTGTAGATAGCTGCCTCGGAAACGTCGTTGCGAGCAATGACTACTGCTGCGACAGCAACTGTGGTGACGTCTTCGGGAGTATTGTAGACTTCCTTGGAGATGGTGTACTCCTTGTAGTAGGGGTTGGAAGCGATCAGGCTGTCGATGTGATCCTTGTCGAGGGAGACGAGGTAGACCTGCTTGCCGGTGCTCAGGTCCTGAACAGCGGGGGTGGGAGCGCCTGCTACGACGAATGCTGCGTCGATCTTGCCGTCCTTGAGGCTGTCGGTGGAGTCACCGAAGTTGAGGTACTCGGGCTTGATGTCGTTTTCGGTCAGGCCGTATGCGCCGAGGAGGTCAAGTGCGTTGAAGTAAACGCCGGAGCCCTTTGCGCCGATGGAAACGGTCTTGCCCTTGAGGTCGGCAACGGTCTTGATGTCGGGATTGAGAGTCACGATCTGGACCTGCTCCATGTAAAGAGCTGCGACTACGGAGAAGTCGGTCACTTTTTCGGTGAAGAGCTTCTCGCCGTTGTAAGCATAGCTCATAACGTCGGACTGTACGAAACCGAGCTGAGCATTGCCGCCTGCAATATCCTCAACGTTTGCCTGCGAGCCGTTGCCGGACAGAGCGGTGACGCTGGTCGAGGTCTTGTCGGAGACCTGCTGTGCCAGAACGGTGCCGAAGGCATAGTAGGTGCCCTGCTCGCCGCCGGTCACGAAGTCGAGGCTGACTTTGCCGTCATCCTTTGCGTCTGTGCCGCCGTTATCTCCGCCGTTCGAGCATGCGCACAGCGCAAATACCATCATAACAGCCAGAAGCATAGCTATTATTCTTTTCATGATTTTTTCCTCCTGTTGAATCTGAATTTTCTGTTTTGAATAATGTCATCTGTAAAAATTCATCACAAATGCATTATACACTCTCCGGAGCGGCATTTCAAGTCCGAAAATGAAATTCAGACTTTGGAAATTTGCAAAAAATTTCGCAAGCTAATGTATTTTTAATTAAATTTTCGCCGTTTTTTCAAGCGTTTTTGCAACATCTTCCCCTTGCTGAGGAATTTCAAACTACATGTAGTTGCAAAACCGCAGGATGCGATTCTGCAAGTTTTCTGCCCGTGAATTGCATTTTCGTCATTGTGCCCTATTTTGCGGTGGACTTATTGTTGCTTTTTTACATGGTTTTTGAAGAAAAGACTTGCATAATGCTGATATGCATGTTATATTGTTCTCAGCTCAAAAACATATGTTTTTGACTGAAAGACACATAAAGGCGGTAAAGATATGAACATTGCACTTTTGGGCTGCGGAGTTGTCGGCGGCGGCGTTCTGGAGATCGCGGATAAGCGCGCGGATATGGCGGTCAAATACGTTCTCGTACGCAGGGACAAGCCGGAGCTTGGCGAAAAGGCAGTTAAGGACATAAACATTATATTAAATGATAAAGAGGTCGATACGGTCGTCGAGGTCATGGGCGGTCTGTCGCCGGCGTTTGAATACGTCGCGGCGGCGATGAAGGCCGGCAAAAACGTCGTAACGGCAAACAAGCACCTTGTTGCACATTATTATAAAGAGCTTGTCTCGCTCGCGGCAGAATGCGGCGTTGCGTTCCGCTGCACACCGGCAGTCGGCGGCGGTATTCCGTGGCTGGTCAATCTCGAACGCGTAAAGCGGCTCGACAGCGTGCAGTCGTTCTGCGGCATCATGAACGGAACGACGAACTTCATCCTCGACGCGATGCACACCGACGGCTCGGACTTTTCCGAGGTTCTCGCCGAGGCGCAGAAGCTCGGCTATGCCGAGGCAGACCCCTCCGCGGATATCGACGGACTGGATATCCAGCGCAAGGCCGTCATCTCGGCAAACGTTTCATTCGACGCATGCCTCTCGGAAGCGGACGTTCCCGTGTTCGGCATCCGCAGCATTTTATCCTGCGACATTGCCGCGGCCGAGAGCAGATCGCGCATCTGCAAAATGCTCGCCTTCGGCGAAAGAGCGCATCGGGCGCCGTGAGCTGCTATGTTGAGCCGTGCTTTGTGCCCTCGGGCGAGCTTGAGGCTGCGGTCTCGACAAATCGCAACGTCATTTCCTTCGTCACGGAGCTTACCGGCAAGGAGAGCTTCTACGGTCAGGGCGCCGGGCGCTATCCCACCGCGTACAACGCCGTGGCCGACTGCGCCGACATAATCGGCGGCGTGAAGGAGTTTTACACCTCGCTCGTGCGCGACGTTCCCGTTGACAACAACGCGGCTTCTCACCCCTACTATGTGCGTCTTTCCGGCAGCGACGAATTTTTAAGCTCGATCGAGGCCGAAAAATGCGGCGAGGGCGTCGTAACGATGCCCGTTCCCGTTGCGAAAATGCACGCATGGGCAGCAAAGGCAAAGGAGGCAGACCCCGGAGTGTTCATAGCCGGGCTGATATAATTATAATGTTAAAGGTTGCAAAATTCGGCGGCTCGTCAATGGCGGACGCCGGGCAGTTCAGAAAAGTCAAGTCCATCATCGAGGCGGACCCGGCGCGCAAGGTCATCGTCGTTTCCGCGGCCGGCAAGCGCTTTAAGGACGATCACAAGCTTACGGATCTTCTGTATCTGTGCCATGCGCACAAAAAGTACGGCGTCAGCTGCGATCCGGTGTTCGACATGATCGCCGACCGCTATCGCGAGATCTGCGCCGAGCTTGGGCTTTCGGTCGATATCGACTCCGAGCTTTCCGCGCTGCGCGAGGAGATCGAGGCCGGCATATCCAAGGATAAGCTCGTATCGCGCGGCGAATATTTCTCGGCAAAGCTCATGGCCGATTTCCTCGGCTACGACTTCCTCGACGCGGAGCTTTGGCTGCATTTTTCCTTCGACGGCACCATCGACAAGGAGCGCTCCTACGAGGAGCTTGAGCGCCTTGCCACCGGCCGCAGGATAGTCACCCCCGGCTTTTACGGCGCAATGCCCGACGGCAGCATCCGCGTGCTCACGCGCGGCGGCAGCGACGTGACCGGCGCGCTGGCAGCGGCGGCGCTGGACGCTGACGTTTACGAAAACTGGACAGACGTTTCCGGCATACTCATGGCCGATCCGCGCATAGTTGACGATCCCGACACCATCGAGCGCATAACCTACAACGAGCTGCGCGAGCTGAGCTACATGGGCGCGCAGGTGCTGCATGAGGGCGCGGTGTTCCCTGTGCGTGAGAAGAATATTCCGCTCAACATCCGCAACACGAACGAGCCGGATCACCCCGGCACGCTTATCATGGAGCGCTTTGCCGACGAGGAGATCAGCGACCGCTTCATCACCGGCATAGCCGGGCGCAAAAATTTCTCCATCATCACCGTTTCCAAGGCCGGAATGAGTTCGCAGATGGGCTCGCTGCGGCAGATGCTCGAGGTTTTTGAAAAGCACGGCGTGTGCGTTGAGTACACTCCCTCCGGCATCGACAGCGTATCATTCGTCGTTGCCGCAGATAAGGCAAAGGACCGCATCTATTCCATCGTCGGCGAGATCCGCGATGCGCTCAGCCCCGACAACATTCAGATAACCGGCGGAATTTCCGTCGTTGCCGCCGTCGGCCGTCAGATGGCCTTCAAGCCCGGCACATCCGGCCGCATCTTCGCCGCGCTCGGCAAGGCCGGCATCAACATCCGCATGATATCCCAGGGACCGGACGAGCTGAACATCATCGTCGGCGTAAATAACGATGATTTTGAAAGCTGCGTGCGCGTACTATATAATAGCTTTGTAAAATAAGGAGTAAGGTCAAAATGAAAAAATACAACATAGGTATTCTCGGCGCGACCGGCGCCGTCGGACAGGAAATGATGAAAATTCTCGCCGAGCGCAGCTTCCCTGTCGGCGAGCTGAGGCTGCTTGCAAGCCGCAACTCTGCGGGCAGGGAGATAAACGGCCACGTCGTTGTCGAGGCGTGCAGAGAAAACTTCGAGGGTCTGGACATCATCCTCGGCGCTGCCGAGAACGATATTGCCGAACGCTTCGTCGATGATATCAAGGCATCGGGCGCGGTGTTTATCGACAACTCCAGCGCGTTCCGCCTGTGTCCCGATGTGCCCCTCGTCGTTCCCGAGATAAACCCCGAGGACGTTAAAAAGCACAAGGGCGTTATCGCAAACCCCAACTGCACCACCGTCATCTCCTGTACCGCGGTCAACGCGCTCAACGCGGTCTCCCCGATAGAGAGCATGGTCGTTTCGTCCTATCAGGCCGTTTCCGGCGCAGGTGCTGCCGGTCCGAAGGAGCTTTTCGGCGAGGTCGAGGCGCTCGCCAAGGGCGAAAGCTACGAGCCGAAGGTTTTTGCGTACCAGATCGCCTACAACGTCATTCCGCAGATCGGCGGCGAGCAGTTTGCCGGCTATACCTCCGAGGAGATGAAGCTTCAGAACGAGGGCAGACGCATCATGCATCTTCCCGAGCTGAAGGTCAGCTGCACCTGCGTGCGCGTGCCCGTCGTGCGCAGCCACAGCGTTTCCATCTGCCTGAAAACCAAAGAAGATCTCCGTCGAGCGTGCGCGCGAGGTCATCGCAGCCGCTCCCGGCGTGAAGCTCGTTGACGATCTCAACGCGCTGCAGTACCCCATGCCGCTGGACACCCAGAACCAGGATCTCGTTTTCGTCGGCCGTATCCGCGAGGATCTCACCGACGAGCGCGGTCTGAACATCTGGTGCTGCGGCGACCAGGTCCGCAAGGGCGCAGCCACTAACGCCGTCCAGATCGCCGAGCTTCTTTTAGAGGCGCTTTGAGGCACCTACGAATACGGTTATCTCCGGTAGCCCGGTGTCGAAAGTACCGACGAAACCATAGTTGCCTCGAGCTACGTTAGTGCGGTGCTGAGTTTTGCGCCGCACCACCTTTGTCTTCCCCTTGCGGAGCTTGAGGGAAGATGCCGCTTGCGGCAGATGAGGTGTAATTATATCCGCGCCATAGGCGCTACATTATTGCGTAGGGAACGGGCTTGCCCGTTCCGCTTGCTGAAGTTAAGTCGGCACCAAAACATATAAACATATAATCGTAGGGGCGAGCATTGCTCGCCCGTTTTTTATATTGTTTTTGCCTGACGGCAATGATTTAATCACACCTCATCCGTCACCAAAGGTTTTTTAGAGGCGCATCCAATCTGTACCGATACATTTTTTCTGTTGCCCGACCGGTGAGTGCCGACAAAACCGTGGCAAGCGGAACAGGCTTGCCTGTTCCCTACAAGCGACCGGTTGTCGCAGCGGAGAGCTAATAGCTGATAGTTGATAGCTGTCAACCCCTCGGCAGCAAGCTGCCTGCTCCCCTTGACAGGAGAGCCAATGAGGCGCGGTGCAAAACTCGGCAACGCACTAACGTGGCGCGAGGTAGCCATGGTTTCCACCATTGTTCCGAACCGGGCAACAAAACCGTCTGCCACACTTGCGTTACACGAGGCACGCACGGTTTCCTCCGCAGTCTCGAACCGGGCAACCGCAAAAAGCGTATCCGTAGCAGAGTCAATGCGCCTCTAAAAGAACGAAAAAAGCTCGCCGTTATGGCGAGCTTGTTTCGGGTAATATCAGGTTATTACACAGCGCGGGTGACCTTACCGCTGCGCAGGCAGCGAGTGCATGCATAAACATGCTTCGGACTTCCGTCCACGATCGCCTTGACGCGCTTCACATTGGGCTTCCAAGTACGGTTGGAACGCCTGTGGGAATGAGACACCTGAATGCCAAAGGCAACGCCCTTGTCGCAAAACTGACATTTTGCCATAAGTTGAAGCACCTCCTTGCTTGTGTTTAACTGCGTGCAATTTGCAGACAGCTTATTAATAATAACAGAATAAGCCTGTAATTGCAAGAAAAATTTTCGCCGTTGTAAAAATCGTTGCAAAATAATGCATTTGAGGTTAATATTAATAATGAAATAATATAGTTTAAAGGAGATCGGCAATGGCGAGTAAATATTCTGTTCCGCTGCGGACGATCGTGAAGGAAAACGGCCTTGAGCCGCTGCACACCTCCAGCGATTACGACACGCGGCTTCTGACGGTGGCGGACGTGAACCGCCCCGCGCTTCAGCTTGCCGGATTTTATAATTACTTTGACCCCAACAGACTCCAGATAATCGGCCGGGTCGAGAGCACATATCTTGAGCTGAAAACCGAGGCCGAGCGCCGCAGCTGCTTCGAGGAGCTTATGCGCTATGACATATCGGCGCTTGTTATCTGCCACGGCGCGTCGGTGTTCCCAGAGTGCCTGGAGGTCGCGGAGAAATACGACCGCAACCTGTTCGTTACGCCGGTGGACACCTCGGACTTCATGGCCGACGTCATAAGCTCGCTGCACACGCACCTTGCGCCGCGCACGACGATGCACGGTGTGCTCGTCGAGGTACACGGCGAGGGCGTGCTTTTAACGGGCGACTCGGGCATAGGCAAAAGCGAAACGGCGCTTGAGCTTATAAAGCGCGGACACAAGCTCATTGCCGACGATGCGGTGGATATTCGCCGCATAGGGCGCGACAGGCTCGTCGGCACCGCGCCGGAGCTTATCCGGTATTACATGGAGCTGCGCGGTATCGGCGTTGTCGATGTCAGGCACCTTTACGGCGTTGGCGCCGTAAAGCCCGAGGCGCGATCGACCTCGTTGTGAATCTTGAGGTCTGGGACGATCAGAAGGCGTACGACCGCCTCGGCCTTATAAGCGAGACGCAGGATATCCTCGGAGTGACGGTGCCGAGCGTGACGATCCCGGTGCGTCCCGGCAGGAACCTTGCCGTTATCCTCGAGCTTGCGGCAATGAACAACCGCCAGAAGAAGATGGGCTACAACGCCGCGGAAACTCTCTCGCGTCAAACGTAGATCACGCCGTTGACAACGGCACGTTTTAATAGGAGATAGTATGGAAGGTCTTGAAAAAGCAATTGAACAGATAAAGGAGAACATGCCCAAGCTCGATCTGAGGGAAAACGAGCCGATGCGCAACCACTGCTCGTTCAAGGTCGGCGGCGAGGTGCGCGCGTTTGCCGTGCCGGGCGATCTTTTCGAGATGTCGAAGGTCATGTTCTATCTGCATATGAACGGCGTTTCGCCGCTGACGCTCGGCAAGTGCACCAACGTCATCTTCCCCGATGAGGGGCTTGATATCATGGTCATCAGCACGGAAAACCTGCGCAAGCTGCGCCTTGGCGAGACTGAGAACACCATCTATGCCGAAGCCGGCGTATCGCTTGCAAAGCTCGCGCAGTTTGCGCGCGACAACGGCCTTTCCGGGCTTGAGTTTGCAAGCGGCATTCCCGGCTCGGTGGGCGGCGGCGTTCTGATGAACGCCGGAGCTTACGGCGGAGAGATGAAGGATGTTGTCGAATCGGTCGTCGTGTACTATGTCCCGACGCAGGCTCTGACCGAGGTCAAAGGCTCCGACTGCGGCTTTGAATATCGCCGCAGCGCATTTGAGAAGATAAACTGTGCGATCATGGGCGCGGTGTTCAAGCTTACTCCGACGACCCCGAGGCCATCGGCGCGCGCATGAAGGAAATGAACGAAAAGCGCACGGCAAGTCAGCCGCTGGATATGCCCTCGGCAGGCAGCGCGTTCAAGCGCCCCGTGGGCGGCTACGCCGCGGCGCTCATTGACCGGTGCGGTCTGAAGGGCTACACCGTCGGCGGTGCGCAGATAAGCCAAAAGCATGCCGGCTTTGCGGTCAATACGGGCAGCGCAACATACGACGATGTCGTTGAACTGCTCGACCACGTCCGCCGCGAGGTCTATGCGCAGACACAGATCACCCTCGAGCCGGAGATACGCATCTACCCCAAGGGCATGATGCTTGTTGACGACTGGCGCGAGAGAAAGCAGACCATCATCGACGGTATGCTCGAGCAGGCAAAGCAGAATGCCGCAGACTCGGCGGCCGAGAGCAGAGACGTTCGGCCGAGCTGAGCGTTTTGGAGAGTGGATATATGGAGTTTCTTATCATAACCGGATTGTCCGGCGGCGGCAAGAGCCAGGCCGCGGACATAATTGAGGATCTGGACTACTACTGCGTGGATAACATGCCCGTTGCGCTCATTCCGAAGTTTGCCGAGCTTTGCGCGGCGACAAAGGGACGCTATGAGAAGGTCGCTCTGGTGACGGATATCCGCGAAAAAAACGGAATAAAGGACATTTTCAACGCACTCGAAACGCTCAGAGAGATGGACTTCGGCTATAAGATCCTGTTCATGGAGGCAAAGCCGTCGGTCATCGTAAAGCGCTATAAGGAGTCGCGCCGTCCGCATCCGCTGGCGGCAAAGTCCGGCGGCTCGATCGAGGACGCGATACTCAAGGAGACCGAGCAGCTGCGCCCGATACGCGACATTGCCGATTATATTATCGACACCTCGCACCTGACCCTCGGGCAGCTGCACAACGAGCTGTACACTTATTTTTCCGACTCCGCGACCGACCGCGCGATCATGGTAAACGTCATGTCCTTCGGCTTTAAATACGGCATGCCGCTGGACGCCGACCTCGTGTTCGACGTGAGATTTCTGCCCAATCCCTTCTACGTTGAGGAGCTTAAGCTTTTAAGCGGCCTTGATGCGCCGGTCAGGGACTATGTTTTCAGCTTTGAGCAGTCGAATGTTTTCATGGCACAAGCTCACGGACATGATAGAGTATCTTCTGCCGCTGTACATAGAAGAGGGAAAGTACAGCCTCACGATCGCCATCGGCTGCACCGGCGGCCGGCACCGCAGCGTTGCCGTGGCCTCGGCGCTTGCCGGGCATCTTAAATGCTTCGGCGTGCCGACGGTGAGCATAAACCGCGATATAAACAAATAAGTATGGAAAAAACCTTCGCACAAAAAGTTAAAACAGAGCTGTGTCAGCCTCGGGTCGAGCGCAAATGCTGCGCCGTCGCCGAGGCCTATGGCGTTTTGCTGTATGCGCACAGCTTTTCGGCAAAGGAAATACGCATAACGACGGCAAGCGACGAGCTTGCCGCGCGCCTTCCGCACCTGATGCGCCGCGCCTTCGGCATTGATTTTGACGAGCCGGAGAAAAGCCGCGGCGTGAAGCATTCGTTCCGGGTAAACGACCCGGATAAGCTGCGCGCGGTGTTCGACGTTGTCGGAAACGACATGAACAGCCCCTCGCTGCACATAAACTTCGGCGTTATCGAGGAGCCGTGCTGCAAGGCCTCGTTTATCCGCGGCGCGTTTCTCGCCGGCGGCTCGGTGACGGATCCTGCAAAGCGCTATCACATGGAGCTTGCAACGACGCACTACAGCGTAAGCCGCGAAACATACTCGGTGCTGCTTGAGATGGGCTTTTCGCCCAAGGAGGCGCAGCGCAAGGGCGACTATCTGCTGTATTTCAAAAAAAGCGAGCACATCGAAGACCTGCTGACGACGATCGGCGCGCCGGTCTCGGCAATGGATATCATGTCCGCCAAGGTCGAAAAGGATATGAAAAACAGCATAAACCGCAAGGTAAACTGCGATTCTGCAAACGCTGACAAGGTCGTTGAGGCCGCGGCAAAGCAGATGGAGGCCATCCGCCGCATAGATAAGCTCTACGGGCTTGATTCGCTGCCGGATAAGCTTCAGGAGGCAGCGCTGCTGCGCTACGCAAACCCCGAGGCAAGCCTTGCCGACCTTGCCACGCTCTCGTATCCGCCGGTATCAAAAAGCTGCCTGAGCCACAGGCTCAAGAAGCTGCTGACATACACTCCCGAGGAAGACTGAATATGAGCTTTGTTCACCTGCATGTTCATACCGAATATTCGCTGCTCGACGGCGACTGCCGCATCGAGCCGCTCGTTGCGCGCGCAAAGGAGCTGGGGCAGACCGCTCTTGCCGTCACCGACCACGGCGTCATGTACGGCGCCGTCGCGTTTTACAAGGCCTGCTGCGCGGCCGGTATAAAGCCGATCATCGGCTGCGAGGTCTATGTTGCGCCGAGATCGCGCTTTGACAAGGAGCACGGCGTTGACTCGGAGTACACGCACCTCATCCTGCTGTGCAAAAACGAAACGGGCTACAAAAATCTGTGCTACCTCGTTTCCATGGCCTTCACCGAGGGCTTTTACAACAAGCCGCGCATAGACTGGGCGCTGCTGCACGAGCGCGCCGAGGGGCTTATCTGCCTTTCCGGCTGCGTCGCCGGTGCTATACCGCGCATGATAAACGCCGGAAACTACGAGGGCGCGAAGAACAAGGCGCTGGAGCTGAGCGAGCTTTTCGGCAGGGACGGCTTTTATCTTGAGATCCAGGATCACGGCCTTGAGGCCGAAAGCGCGCGGCCGAGGGGCTTTTGCGCATCCACCGCGAGACCGGCATTCCCCTTGCCGTCACAAACGACGCGCACTATGTCGAAAAAGACGACGCGTATTATCAGGACGTTCTGATGTGCGTGCAGATGCAGAAAACCATAACCGACCCTGCGCGCATGAAATTTGAGACCAACGAGTTTTACCTCAAGGATGAGGCCGAGATGCGCGCGCTTTTCCCCGAATATCCCGAGGCCGCCGACAACACCGCGAAGATCGCGGACATGTGCGGCTACGACTTCGAGTTCGGAAAATACAAGCTGCCGCGCTTCAAGCTGCCCGAGGGCGAGAGCGACAGCTTTGACTATCTGCAAAAGCTCTGCCGCGCAGGACTTGCGTGCAGATACCCGAACGACGACGGAACCGTTGCAAAGCAGCTCGACTATGAGCTTGCCATGATAAAAAAGATGGGCTTTGTCGATTACTTCCTCATCGTTTCCGACTTCATCGCCTACGCGAAAAGCCAAAAGATCCCCGTCGGCCCCGGGCGCGGCTCGGCAGCCGGCAGCGTCGTTTCCTACACGCTGAACATCACCGACGTCGATCCTATAAAATACAGCCTTTATTTCGAGCGATTTCTAAACCCCGAGCGCGTGAGCATGCCCGATATCGACATCGACTTCTGCGTCAACCGCCGCGGCGAGGTCATCGACTACGTCAACCGCAAATACGGCCACGACCACGTTGCGCAGATAGTAACCTTCGGCACGATGGCAGCTCGCGCTGCCGTGCGCGACGTTGCGCGCGTGCTCGACATAAGCTACGGCGACGCCGACGCCGTTGCAAAGGCCATACCCATGGGGCCGAACATGACCATAAAGGACGCGCTGCGCGTGTCAAAGCCCCTGCGCGACATGTACGAGGGCGACGAGATGCTGCACAGGCTCATCGACGTTGCCGAAGCGCTCGAGGGCATGCCGCGCCACGCGAGCATGCACGCAGCCGGCGTTGTAATAACCGATAAGCCCGTTTATGAATACGTTCCGCTGTCGAAAAACGACGAGTCGGTCGTCACGCAGTATCAGATGACGACGCTCGAGGAGCTGGGGCTTCTCAAGATGGACTTTCTCGGTCTGCGAAACCTCACGGTGCTCGAGGACGCGGCGAAAATGGTGCGGCGCACCGAGCCGGATTTCGAGGTCGAAAAGATCCCCGACGGCGATGCGGAGGTTTTCAAAATGCTCTCGGAGGGGCATACAAGCGGCGTTTTCCAGCTTGAAAGCACCGGCATGACCGGCGTTTGCACCGGCCTCAAGCCCAAGAGCATTGAAGACATCACCGCAGTCATAGCCCTTTACCGCCCCGGCCCGATGGACAGCATCCCGCGATTTATCGAGTGCTCGGCGCATCCCGAGAAGATAAGCTACAAGCACGAGCTTCTGCGCCCGATACTTGAGGTCACCTACGGCTGCATCGTCTATCAGGAGCAGGTAATTGAAATTTTCCGCCGCCTTGCCGGATTTTCGCTCGGCCAGGCAGATATGATCCGCCGCGCGATGAGCAAGAAAAAGCACAAGGTCATCGACGCCGAGCGCGTCGCCTTCGTCCACGGCGATGAAAGCCGCGGCATCGATGGCGCGGTAAAGCGCGGCATTACCGAGGATATAGCAAACAGCATCTATGACGAGATCCTTGACTTTGCGTCCTACGCCTTCAACAAGGCGCACGCGGTGAGCTACGCGATCGTATCCTACCGCACGGCGTACATGAAAAAACACTATCCGCGCCAGTATATGGCCGCGCTGCTCTCGTCGGTGCTCGATAACAGCACCAAGATATCCGAGTACATCGCCGAATGCCGCGAGATGGGCATAAAACTGCTGCCGCCGGATGTCAACGAGTCGTTTGCCGACTTCTCCGTCAGCGGAAACGATATCCGCTTCGGCCTTGTTGCGATAAAAAGCATCGGCCGCGGCTTCATAAACGAGCTTATTTCGCGCCGAGAGGAGGACGGGCCGTTCCGCAGCCTTGAGGATTTCTGCCGCCGCATGGCAGGCAGGGAGCTCAACCGCCGCGCGGTCGAAAACCTCATCCGCGCCGGAGCGTTCGACAGCATGGGCTTTAAGCGCAAGGCGCTGCTGCGCGTGGCCGGCGTTATGATCGACGGCATCCAGCAGGAAAGCCGCAACAACGTCGAGGGGCAGCTCAATCTCTTCGGCGAGCCGGATTTCGAGGATGCCGGAGCCATCAGGATCAAGATCCCGGAGGTCGAGGAGTACACACGCGCAGAGCTGCTTGCAATGGAAAAGGAGACGGCCGGTCTGTACCTGAGCGGCCACCCGATGGACGAGTACCGCGCCGCCGTGCGCAGAGCCGGGATAGTACCCATAGGCGCGATTTTGACAGACTCCGCCTCCGAGAGCGAGAAAAAGACCTATCCCGACGGCGCCGTCGTCACCGTTGCAGGCGTCGTGCAGTCAAGCCGCACGCGCACGACGAAGTCGAACACGCTCATGAGCTACATCAACCTCGAGGACGACACCGGCGCGATGGAGCTGATCGCGTTCCAGCGCGCGCTGGACACCGGCAGCATCTACATCAAGGATAACGCGCCCATCATCGTGCGCGGCCGCATATCCATGCGCGACGAGAAGGAGCCGCAGCTCATGGCGGACAGCATCCGCCCGATAGCCGATCTCGGCAAGCTCAAGCCCGAGCCGCCGAGACCAAACGCCGACTCCAAGCTCTGGGTCAAGCTGCCCGGCGAGGACGATCCGCGCCTTGTGCGCATCGAGCTGATCCTCACCATGTTCCCCGGCCAGCAGCAGATGATAATTTACCTCGAGCGCGAAAAGCGGCGCATCGGCGCAAAGTGCCTGATCCAACCCCTCGCTCATCGCCGAGCTGAAAGAGCTCTGCGGCGATGCCAATGTTTTCTTGGAGGCGCATTGACGCCGCTACAAATCCGCGCAATAAACGCGCAATAAACGTATAGGAGGAGCGCCAAAGCGCTACTGAAAAAATGAGTGTTAAAAATGCAGTACATAAGACATCCGGATATGCCGCGGCGGCCGCGCTGTCGGCACTTTTGGTGAAATACCCACTGCGGAAGCTGGGCATGCATAAGGCCAATGCCGCGCTGATGCAGGCGCATGAGGCGGCCAGCGGTGCGTACTTCCTCGCCGCGCTGCTGCACATGGCAACGTCACCGAAGACGAGCGGCTGCAAGGCCGCAAGCGGTGCTGCCGCATTTGCCGTCAGCGTCGTGCCCATCGCCGACTGCCACATGGCAAAGGATCAGACCTCGAAAATGCAGCGCCATCGTATCTATTCCGCGGCTCTGGCCGCTGCCGCCGCCCTCCATGCTTTTTAGCAGCGCTTTACTGCGCCTCTAAAAAATGGAGAAGATATTTATTGCCCGAAAACGGGTCAAAAATCTGAATATACGCATCACGCGCGATGGCCAGGTGCATGTAACGGCGCCGCTGCGTATGTCGGACGCAGATATCGAGTCGATACTGGATCGAAAGCGCGGCTGGATCGAAAAGCACCGCGGCCAGATGCTCGAAAAAGCCCGGCTCAGACCGCAGAATTTTGAAAGCGGTGAGACTCTGCGCGTGCTCGGCAAACCGTTTCGGCTTCGCGTTGAGGAGGGCGGCACGCCCGGCGTCGCGATATCCGGCGGCGAGGTCGTGCTCACCATGCGCCCCGGGCAGCTCGCGCGAGCAGCGCGAGGCTGCGGTAATCGAGTTTTACCGCGCGATATTAACGCCGATCGCGGAGGAGTATCTTGCGCTGTGGCAGGACAGGACCGGCTTGCGCTGCCGCGAATGGCACACAAAAAAGATGAAAACGCGCTGGGGCAGCTGCAACGTTGCCGAGCGCAGGATATGGCTGAGCGTGTACCTTGCCGCCGAACCGCGCGAGTTCATCTCAGAGGTCGTTCTGCACGAGCTGGCGCACCTCAAGTATCCCGGTCACGGCGTCGATTTCAAGGCCTTCATGGATTTTCAGAGGCGCATTGACGCACCTACGGATACGGATTTTGCGTGAACCCGGTGTCGGAACTGATGACAAAACCGTGACGTTTCGCGTAACGCAAGTACGGCGCTGAATTTTGCACCGCGCCATGTAGGGGCGAGCATTGCTCGCCCGTCACCACGGTTTTGTCGGCACGAAAATCGACAGTCGTAGGGAACGGATTTATCCGTTCCGCTGTGATGGTTTCGTCGGCACCCACCGGTCGGGCAACCGCAAAAAACGTATCGGCACCAGCGTTAATGCGCCTCTAAAAAAATGTAGCGCCTATGGCGCAGATATAATTACACCTCATCTGCCGCAAGCGGCATCTTCCCCTCAAGCTCCGCAAGGGGAAGACAATTGGGTGCAGCCTAATTTTGCACTAATATAGCACAATCTAATGTAGCGCGAAGCGCACACGGTTTTGCACGCACCCTCGAACCGGGCAAGCGCAATATATGTATCCGCAGCTGCGTCAATTCGCCGCTAAAAAACCGGGCGCTAACATAAATGTATAAGGAGTGCGCTAATTCGCCACTGAAAAAATGAAGAAGATCGGAAGCTTTAATTTGGGTCTGGCGTTTGCCGGATGTTTTTTGGGGGCAGGGTATGTCTCCGGGCAGGAGCTGTGGCAATTTTTCGGCTCGTTTGGCGCAAAGGGCGTCGCCGGGCTGCTGGTGGCCGTGGCGCTGCTGTTTTTCACGGGAATCATAATGATCCTGCTGGGCAGACTCACGAGGCTCAGCGAGATCGACAAGATAGTTGTGCGCCGTGACTGGCCGCTGCTGCGCGGCGCGGTGACGGTGCTGGAGCTGCTGTTTCTGTTCGGTGTGGGCACGATAATGTCGGCCGGCGTCGGCGCGCTGCTCGAGCAGCTGTTCGGCCTTGCGCCGTTCATCGGCTCGGCGGTGTTCGCGGCGCTCGTCGCGGTCGTGTCGCTGGCCGGATTTTCGGGCATGGTCTCGGCGTTTTCGGCGACCGTGCCGGTGCTGTCGGTCGTGACGCTCATATTCGGCATCATGAGTATATGCTCAAACGGCCTTGTTCTGCCGCAGTCGGGCGGCGGCAGCAATCCGCTCATGAGCTCGTGGCTCGTCGCGGCGGTGAGCTTCGCCTGCTATAACGTGTTCGGCAGCATTGCCATGATCGCGCCGCTCGGCCCGTATGTAAAAAGCAAAAAAGCCGCGGTAGGCGGCATTGCGATAGGTGCGTGCGTTCTGCTGCTGATAGCCGGAAGTGTGCTCGTTTCCGTCTCGGCCGCGCCGGAAACCGCCGATGCGCAGCTTCCGATGCTCGCCCTTGCTCAGAGCCGCGGCACCGTGTGGGGCTATGTTTACGGCGTTTTGCTTCTGCTTGCCATGTTCGGCACGGCGCTTTCGAGCCTCGTCGCCTTCGTTAGTATGCTGGCGGCAAAATCTGCGCGCATTTCCGGGCATAAAAATAAGTTCACCGCGCTGTGCGCTCTGTGCATGTTCCTCGGCAGCCTGTTTGGCTTCGGCGACCTCATCGGCGTTGTGTATCCCATATTCGGCTATTGCAGCAGCGTGTTCATCGTCCTCATGGCGGTGCACTATTTTAAAGTTAAAAAACAAAATGCACAAAAGGCGTGACCGTTCGGCCACGCCTTTTTTTCTATCTGTATCGGGCAGTCAGGACGATGCTTATCAGTGCTGTGATCATCTTTGCGAAAACTGTGCTCCACCAGATCATTATCTGGCCGCCGAGCAGAGGCGGCAGAGCGAGCATCAGAACAAGCATGAGCACGGGCTCGGCGAAGGTAAGGATATAGGACAGCACGTTCTTCTCGGTTGCGTAAAATGCCGCCGTTGAAACTCGTGTTATCGCGTCAAACGGGACCGAGACAAGAAAGATCGGCATGACCGCTATGACCCCTGCGTTCACCGCGGCGGACGAGCCGAACAGCAGCCCGATCTTCCCCCTGAGCAGATAGATAAGCAGCCCTCCGATAAGCGCCAGAGCCATGGCAAATTCATACGCCATCGTCTTTGTGTGCTTGAGCGATTTTTTGTTGCCTGCGCCGTAAAAACGGCTCATAAGCGGCTGGCTTCCGTCGCCGACGCCCTGCAGCAGCAGATAGACGATGCAGATGATGTACGATATACATGCATAGACCGCGATCGCCTCCTGTCCGCCGTAGGACACCGAAAAGCGGTTTATGATAACAAGCGATATGTTCGGCGCGAGGGTAAGGCCGAACGGTGCAAGGCCGATCTTCAATATCCGAAGTGCCGTTTTAGGAGCGCCGACAGCTGCGACCTTCAAAGCGAGATTCTTTTTAGCCGCGCAGTAAACAAGAGCTATCGCCATTGTGATGCCCTGCCCGATGACCGTCGCCAGAGCCGCGCCGTACATGCCCTGTCCCATGACCCACACGAAGGCATAGTCGAGGACGATGTTCGCGGCAAAGCCGCAGATCATGGCAAGCATTGCCCACACCGAGCCTCCGTAATTGCGCATAAACGGAACAAGCCCTGTGCCGAATATCTGCAAAACGGCGCCGAGTGCGATCACCCTTATATACTCATCGCCGAGCGTGAGCAGATCGCCCGATGCGCCGAGCGCAGCGAGAATGCTTTTTGAGGCGAGGTACACCGCTCCGGTCAAAATCACGCTGAAAAGCAGCATCAGCCACGTCGCCGCGGCAATGTATTCCCGCGCCTTCTCCGCGTTTCCCTCGGCTTTCAGGATCGAATATTTAACAGCGCCGCCCATGCCAAGCCCGTTCCAACGGCTTGAAGGACAGCAGTTACGGGATAGGCAATGTTTATCGTGGAAAGCCCGGCATCGCCGATGGAGTTGCCGACAAAAAAGCCGTCAACTATGGCATACACTCCGGACAGCGCAAACGACAGCACGGACGGTATGACATATTGGAAAAAACGTCCGTCTGTTACTCATTGCCTAAGCCTCCGTGTGTAGTGATATGTTCCGATAATAGCATTTGCAGATCCAATAGTCAACGGCGCTCGGCGCGATGGCACTCCGGCAAAAAACAGCCGCGGCAGAGAAATCTGCCGCGGCTGCTTGCTGCTTAAATTATTTTGCTCACGCCTTGGTCTCGGGCGGAACAATGTCGAAGGTTGGAACGACCTCGATGCTCAGGTCGCCGTCGCCCACTTCGAAGTTCGTCAGAACGTCGCTGCCGGCGATGACAAAGGTGAAGGTCTCGATATCGTTAACTCTCATATTGATGCCCACCATGCGGTTGAGGTCGTACGCAACGAGCTGACCGTTGAGATAGACCTTTACGATGTATGAGCGGAGGAGTATCTCCGAATCAAGCTGGTTTGTGTACTTCGTCTGCACGATGAAATCGCTGCCGCGCGAGAATGCCTTGGTAACGGTGATCGGCAGATTGGAAACCGTGCTGACGCTCTCGGTCGTCGAGTAGAAGCCCTTGCCCTCCTCGGGAACGAAGCGCGCACCGGTGTAGTAAACGCTCTGGCCGAGCCAGTCGCCGTAAAGAGCACGGGCGGCAAGGCTCTTGGCGTTATACACCTTCAGCTCGTTCGGGTTGCTCGTTGTGAGCGTATTGGGGATGAGCACGAGCTTGTCGGCGGTGAAGTTCAGGCTGTCATAAACGCCGCCGCAGATAAGGGCAAGCCGGGTGCTGCCGGTCTTATCCATGCTGTACACATAGCGGTTGAAGGACGACAGGCAGTAGAACTTATCGCCGAATTTATACAGTGAGCGGTTGCGCACGTTTGTCGTCTTGGGGAACTCGCCGACGAGAGTTATCGCGCCGGGAGCTTCAACGGAAACGGCGTAAAGGTTCAGGTCATAGTTGCCCTCGGTGTCGTATGCCAGGAAGTACATGACATGTCCGTCAAAAAAGCTTGTGTTGATCTTATAGTCACAGACCTTTGATATATTGCCGCTTGCGATGTCGTAGGCATAGAGCTTATCGATGTTTACGCTTGACTCCACGCCCTGCTCGTTTTTGAAAACCATAAGCTCGGCCATCTTGAAATAGATCTTGCCGTTCCAGCCGTAGGGCACGAAGTTCGGCACCTGGGAATAGGGGATATCCGAGCGTATCGCGTTGAACGCACCGTTTACGATCCTGCCGAATACGTATGTGTAGCCGGAGGGCTTGTCGGCATATTTGGTGAACGCAAGCGCGTAAAGCTGTCCGTCATAGAAGCAGTAGGACTCGATGATATAGCCATCGTAGACAGTGGAGAATGTGCCGCTTGCCGGATCATAGCACATGAGCGCGCCCTTTTCGCTTCCGGTCGTGCTGCGGCAGAAATACACCTTGCCGTTATACACGCTTATGTTGTCAAGATACTGGCCGACCGCCGCGCTGTAAAGCTTGGTGCTGACTCCGGCGGAGCTGACCGCGTACAGGCCGTAGCTTACAGTGTCCACAGTGTCGTAGCCCTTATACAGGCAGTAGTTCGTTTTGCCGATCTGGACGGCGATGCTGTCGTTTTCGAGGTTTGCCTCGTATGCTGCCATGTCGGCGTTGACCTTGGAATCGTGGCCCTGGCGCAGCGCAGGCTCAACAAGGCGAGAGATGACCGTTGCTATCTGGCCGCGGCTGGTCGTGCTCGTTCCGCAGAAGCGATAGGACGAGTCAACGCCGATCATTACGCCGGCGGCATAGAGCTTTTCGACCGAGGCCTTGTAGTAGCCGGGGATGCTGCTCAGATCGCCGATGGCGTAGTCGCAGATCTTCGGCATGTCCTGATCGTCGATCGTCTTGGCAAACAGATATGCAAGGTTATAGCGATTGATGCTCTGGCTGAGCTTTCCCACCGCCGGAGTTGCCGAGGGCAGCATGCCGCGCTCGGAGCAGTATCTGTAATAGGTCATGAACCAAGCCTCGTTCTGGCTCGGCTCTGCAATCAGGTTGTCGTTATACGCGGCGTGGATGCGCGCGGCTATCGTTATGGCCTCGGCCCAGCTGACGTTGTTGTTCGGGCGGAAGGTCTTGTCCGTATAGCCGAGCATGATGCCCTTGTTATAGGCGGTCTTGACGCCGGAATAGCACCATGTTTTTGAGCTTACATCGGTGAACGTGCTGCTGTTCATCTGGCCGATATCGTCAAAAACAGCGAGCCTTTGTCCGGGGATCGCATCGGCCAGCACGCCGACAGACGCGACGGCGAGCAGGCTGCTTACAACAAGCACCAGCGCCAACACTCTGCGAATTTTTTTCATATGGGCAAACCTCCGGGGCAGTAGATTTGTGGTTACAAAACGGTGTCATTTATTATATCAGGTTACATAATATTTTGCAATACCATTTTATAATTATTGTATAGCCGCGGCGATTGCGAAAACGGCCGCAAGATGGTAAAATGAATGCAAATACCAAAAAACTAAGGAGTGTGCGCTATGAAATACGGCTTCATCGGGCTCGGCAACATGGCCGGAGCCATCATTGCAGGCATGGCAGCTTGCGGCAAGTTCAAAAACGACTATCTCTACGGCTTTAATCGCAGTCAGGGCAAGACGCTTGCGCTGAAGGAAAAGCACGGGCTGATCCCCTGCGCATCGGCGGCCGAGGTCGCGGAAAAGGCAGACGTGATCATTCTCGCGGTCAAGCCGCAGGTGCTGCCCGAGGTCATGCCGGAGATAGTCAAGGGCGTCACCAAGGACAAGACCGTTATCAGCATCGCCGCCGGCAAGAGCATCGGCTGGTATGAGGAGCGCCTTGCCAAGGGCGTGCCCGTTGTAAGATGCATGCCGAACATAAACGCAAAGGTCAAGGCCTCGGTCACCGCGATCTGCGGCGGCAAGGGCGCGACGGCCGACGATATAAAAATCGCCGACGGCATTTTTGCGTCCGTCGGCAAGATATATCACATTGAGGAGAAAATGTTCCCGGCGTTCGGCGCGCTGGGCGGAGCCTCCGGTGCGTTTGTGCTGCTTTACATTGACGCGCTGGCCGAGGCCGGAGTGCGCGCGGGATTTTCGCGCCCCATGGCCGAGGAGATCGCAACGGCTACCGTCATGGGCAGCAGCGCTTTGGCTATGGACAGCGATGAGCACCCCATCGCGCTCATGAATCGCGTATGCTCGCCCGGCGGAACCACCGTCGAGGGTGTCTGCAAGCTCAAGGAGCTCGGCTTCGAGACCGCCGTCCAGCAAGCCCTCCGGGCCATAATCGACAAAGACTTGTTTTTAGAGGCGAATTGACGCACCTACCAATACATATATCTCTGGTAGCCCGGTATCGAAAGTACCGACGAAACCGGGAAACTGCCGCGCTACGCAAGGTTGTGCTATATTAGTGCAAAATTTACGCCGCACCCATTGGCTCCACTGTCAAGGGGAGCAGGCAGCTTGCTGCCGAGGGGTTGAATTAAAAAACTATTAACTATCAGCTATTAGCTCTCCGCTGCGGCCAACAGCCGCTCGTAGGGAACGGGCTTGCCCGTTTTTTTAGAGGCGCTTTGCTGCACCTACGGATACGGTTATTGCTGTTTCCCGGTTCGGAACTACCGACAAAACCATGGTTGCCTCGCGCAACGCAAGTGCGATGCTGAGTCTTGCGCCGCACCCCCGTAGGGGCGAGCAATGCTCGCCCTTTCGTTATGGTTTCGTCAGCAGTTCCCGGTCGGGCAACCGCAATAACCGTATCCGTGACTGCGTAAATGCGCCTCAAAAAAAGGCGCTATTAAAAAAGTGCGGCACGAGCCGCACACCATAATTATTCACTATTAATTATTCATCATTCATTATTCATTGGGGCGATCGCAGGCCGCCCCTCTTTTGCCTTCCCCTGCGTAGCTTGAGGGGAAGGTGTCACCTTTGGTGACGGATGAGGTGTCATTAAATTATTGCCGTCAGGCAAAAACATTATTAAATAACGGGCGATCAATGCTCGCCCCAGTCTGTCGAGAAACCCGGCTGCGGAAACCGGGTTTCTAGTGCATTTAACGGGGGGAACTGGAAAAACCAAGGGATAAAACACTCCTTCCACTTCTGGGTTGCCAGCTTTTTCAGATTCATGGCAGCAAATTTAAGCTTCACCCAGTTCGTAACCTGGGCCAAGCCTCTGTATTGTGTATAACGCATAGCGTGTTTTTCTTTGGCGTCTGCAAAGACACGTTCAATGGTCTCTTTCCGTTGCTTGTAAAGGCTCTGGTACTTCGGTGTATAGCGTGCGTCATCTGCCAGCTCTTCGTAATGTTTCCAGATATGCCTCTGTACGGTTTTTACGCAGTCTTTGGAGTGGGTGCAAAGCTCTCTTGTCGGACACTTGGCACAAAGCCGTGCATCACTTTTGTATTCCCTGTAGCCGTCCCGGTTTGTGGTGGCATATATGGGGCGTCTTGTAGGCAGAATCGGCAACAATGGTCTCTGTTTCGGGAAATGTCTTCGTTACCTTGTCGTACACCTCGTCAAAGGCAACGCTGTCGTGGACATTTCCGGGCGTTACCACTGTCTCAAGCACGAAACCGTGGCTGTCACAGGCCGTATGGGCCTCATATGCAAACTGCCGCTTGTGGCTGCCCTTTACGAACAAGCCACAGTCCGGGTCGGTCACGCTTTTCGTGACTATATGCGCTTTATCTTTCTTTCGCCTCGCCAGTTTCTTCTTGGATGTGTTATCTCTGCATTTTTTCGGTGGCTTTGGAGGCTCATCGTCGTCTTCAAAAGGCTTCTTCCCATGAGCTTCCCGGTCTGCGTTGACTTCCTCCATCAGTTCCTTCGCATAGTGCTTGGACGCCACAGGCACCTGCTCTTTTATCTGCTTCTTTGTATTGGCATTTGCCTTAATATGGGTGCCGTCTATAAAAACTGCCTTGGGGGACAGATATCCCGCTTCCGCCACCTCTTCCAGTATCCACGCAAAGACCTGGTCCACGGTTTCTGCGGTAAACCGATGACGGAAATTATAACTCACCGTGGAGAAATGCGGTGTTTCCTCTTGCAGCGTATATCCCAGAAACCAGCGGTAGCAGATATTTGCGCTGATCTCATCCGCTGTCCTCCGCAGAGATGGCAGGCCGTACAGATGCTGGATCAGCACCATCTTGAACAGCACAACAGGGTCCACACTGGGCCGCCCGTTATCTTCGCTATACAATGGTTCCACCATTTCATAGAGCCGGTTAAAATCTACTGCTTCATCTATTTTTCGCAACAGATGGTCTCTCGGCACCAGACTTTCTGTATCTACAATCTCTACGATTCCGCGATCCAGTTTTCCGCGTTCCAGCATCTTTCATCACCCATATTTATTATACCATCTAAATACGAAAAAGCCCAGCCGTTGCTGGACTTTTTCGACAGACTGACAGCTGACGTGAAAATCACGTCAGCTGTTTAATTCAGCGCTTTATCTTATCTGTAAGCTTGCGCACGGCGTCGGTGAAAGCACGCAGATCGCGGTTCGAGCGTCCCTCGCAGCCGCGCACGGCCTGCATGAGCGCATCGGCAGCGTTCAGAAGCTCGGTGAACAGCGGATTGACCCTGCGCTCGGCAGAGGGAGCTTTCGGCGTTTTAACAATGGGCCTGCCCTGCGTCACGACTGTGAAGCGGCCGGCTGCAATGTCAAACTCGGTGCCGCTGTATGGTGCAAATGCGCGGTAGCCGAGCTCGTTATTCAGGCAGGCGGTGAAGCTGTCGGCACTTTCGGGGTCGCCGTGATTGACGAAAACAAGCTCCGGCTTTTCGGAGAAGCCCTCGAGCCATGCGATCAGTCCTTGCTTGTCGGCGTGGCCGCTGACACCCGGAAGCGAAGCGATCTCGGACTCGACCTCGATCTCCTCGTTGAAGAGCTTTACTTCCTTTGCACCGTCGTGCAGTGCGCGGCCGAGCGTTCCGACCGCCTGGTAGCCGACGAACAGGACAAGACACTCCGGACGCCACAGATTGTGCTTGAGGTGGTGGCGTATGCGGCCGGCATCGCACATGCCGGATGCAGAGATTATGACCTTCGGAGTTTTATCCTCGTTTATGGCCTTGGATTCCTCCTGACTTACCGACAGACGGAGTCCGGGGAAGCACAGCGGATTTTCGCCCGAGCGGATAACGGCCTGCATTTCCTCGTCAATATAGCTCGAGTCGCACTGCAAAAACACGCTCGTTGCCTCGATGGCAAGGGGACTGTCAACGTAAACGGGAAAGTCGGAATGCCCCGTTACAAGGCCGCGATTTTTGATCTCGCGGATAAAATACAGCATTTCCTGCGTTCTGCCGACAGCAAACGAGGGGATCACGACATTGCCGCCGCGGTCGAGCGTGCGCTGGATGCATGCGGAAAGCTCGGCAATGTAATCGGGGCGCTCATCGGCGTGGTTGCGGTCACCGTAGGTGGACTCGATCACGAGGTAATCGGTTTTGTCGATGTGCTTCGGGTCGCAGAGTATCGGCTGGTCGAGGTTGCCTATATCGCCGGAGAAGACGATCTTCTTTTTCGCAGTCGCCCTCTTTGAGCCAGATCTCGATAGCTGCCGAACCGAGCAGATGCCCGACATCGGTGAAACGGATCGTGACCGATTCGTTGACCTGCACCTGGCTGCCGTATTCGCATGGGTGCAGCAGCTTCATAAGCCCTGCAACATCATCAAGATCGTAAAGCGGCTCGACGGCGGCTTCACCGCGGCGCATCGCCTTGCGCGATTTCCATTCGGCGTCGGCCATCTGTATGTGCGCGCAGTCGCGCAGCATTATGTCCAGCAGCGAGCATGTAGCGCCCGTGGCGTACACGGCGCCGCGGAAGCCGTTTTTATAAAGCAGCGGCAGCAGACCGGAGTGGTCAACGTGCGCGTGCGTCACCAGTGCAAAGTCAAGCACCGATGCCGCGACCGGCAGCTCCTGATTTTCAAAAAGGTCCTTGCCCTGCTCCATACCGCAGTCGATAACACCTTTTTTGTCGCCGACTTCGAGAAGAGTGCAGCTGCCGGTGACCTCATGGGCAGCGCCTAAAAATGTTACCTTCATGCTTCTGACCTCACAGCTCCGGAGTCCAGCCGTCGGCAAAGCCTGCGTCGGCCTTGGGCTTTGTAAGCTCAACATAGTAGCCTGCGTAGGTCAGATTCATGTACGGCAGCACGAAGAACTGCACCAGAACGCCGAAGCCGATAACGCCGATGATCTGTGCAATGATCGACGGTCCGATTGCGCCGGCAAGCCATTCGCTGACTGAGTCGGCAATGCCGATAAGCAGCGTCCAGCCGATGAAGCTAAGATCCATCCAGAACAGCTCACCCTTGTGGCCGACCATAAGGCGCTTGCTTTCGCTTATGCACTGCAAAGCGCTCATCTCCGGGTGCTCAAGCAGCAGATACAGTGCCATGCGATAGCGGTACACGGCGATTATACCGGGGATAATGAACAGCAGCGACCAGAGGAAAACGAATATACCCTCGAGGATGTACAGCCAGATGACACGGAAGAACATGCCGAACGCATCGAAAAGGTTCCAGTAGCTTGTTTGCATTCCACGCACCGTGCGCAGGCAGTAGATCGTGAAGCCGGCGCCGATCACAAAAGCGACACTATGCCTACGGCGAGATTAAGAAGAGCTGCGCCCGGAGTCGGAAGGGCCTGCTCGATCGCATAGGCAAACTGATCCGGATCAAAGCTGTCGTATGCGCCTGTGCCAAAGCCGACGTCATAGCCGATACCAAACTGCTCATAAACCGACTGAAGCTCAAACGACGAGCCGCCGACAAGCTTATACGATAGGAAGCCGAGCACCGAGATGATGAGAAGATATATGATCGCGGTGACAACGGGCTTGGGTTGGGCGGTGCGAATGAGGTTTTTCGACTGCGCCTTCAATTGCTTTCTGTCCATATGTCAGACCTCCTGATAGTTATGCTGCAATTATATCATCATATGCCGCAAAATAACATAGCAGTATCAAAAAAATATTAAACTATGATAGTTTTTCGGGTTCAAAGCAGCTTCCGTTGAAGTACCACAGCTCATCAAAGCCGCAGCTGCGAGCTATCTGCTCGCACAGGTCAAAGGCGCAGCATATGCTGCTTGCCGAGTGCGAATCCGAGCTTATCACGATGCGTCCGCCTATATCGTGAAGGTGGCGCAGAAGCTCCGGCGAGGGATAGGGTGTCGTTCTGTAGCCACGGCTTATAGCGCCCGTGTTCATCTCGAATATTTTCCCGGCGGCATTGAGCGTCTCCATCGCGGCAAAGGCTGCGTCGCGGTACCATGAGCTTTGCGTGTCGTACAGTGCGCCCTGCTCGTTGTACTTCGTCAAAAGGTCGAAGTGCCCGACGATGTCCACCTCGGGTATCTGCGCCATAGATGCGTAGTTTGCAAAAAACACATCAGCGGCCTTCTCGGCCCCGCCGAAGTGCTCGATGAGCGCAATTGCCCGCTCGCGCGTGGAGTCAACATAGAAGCCGTCGAGCACATGTCCCGAGCCGATGATATATTCGTAGCCGTCGAAATTTTTCTCGGCCGCGGCATCGTATTCAAGGCCGGTGTACAGCGTGATCTTTCCGGCATATTTTTCTTTCAGGCGCTGCATTTCCGCCTTGAAGCCGGCCTCTTTCTCCTTCGGAGTGCACCAGTCCTCGCCGTCCATCGGAGCGTGCGCGCTTATGCCCAGCGAGCTTAGCCCGTGCTCCATTGCCGCGCAGACCATCTCCTCGGGCGTGCTCGCCCCGTCGTCAAACGTCGTGTGGCAATGCAGATTTTGTTTTACCATAGCTTTTCTCCTGTGTGTCGATTTATCAGGCCTATGTTAGCATATCGCCGCCCGACAGGCAAGCAAAAGTCCGCCGCGATCGCTCGCAGCGGACGGATCATTGAATGGCGGATAATATAGAACAAAACTCCGTCCTCAAACGAGAACGGAGTCTTGGCTTTGGTGGACCCGAAGGGATTCGAACCCTCGACCTCTCGGATGCGAACCGAACGCGCTCCCAGCTGCGCTACGGGCCCATACCTTGCTCGGCTTTAGTATTATAACACACTTTTCAAAAAAGTAAAGAAAATATTTGTTGATTATATTGCTGATCTGAGTTATAATATTTTCGCGGCTTTTGACAAGGCTGCACTAGTTGGGGAGCCAGCGGTGCCCTGTAACCTGCAATCCGCTACAGCAGGAATGAATTCCCAACATAGGATCTGTCATGTGTCGTCTGACACCGGTAAGCAGCGTTGACGAGCCGGTCTCGCGCAACGGAAACCCGTGAACCATGTCAGGCGGGGAACCGAGCAGCATTAAGCGGTGCTTTTCGTGTGCCGTGAGGGTGCCGGTTCTGAGCCGGCTGCCGGCGTAACGGGCATATGTCAGTTTTCGAAGTTGGGTGTGCAGTCTTGTCAAGGGCCGCATTTTATTTATTAGGGATCATTATTTATGTATCAGGCTTTATATCGTAAGTGGCGGCCTAAGACCTTTGACGAGGTCGTCGGGCAAAAGCACATAACGGAAACGCTTAAAAATCAGATATCTACAGGCCGCACCTCGCACGCGTATCTGTTCATCGGAACGCGCGGCACGGGCAAGACCACCTGCGCGAAGATACTTGCCAAGGCGCTCAACTGCGAGCACCCCGTGGACGGCAATCCCTGCGGCAAATGCCCTGCCTGCCTCGGCATCGAGGACGGCAGCATCATGGACGTTGTCGAGATCGACGCTGCGTCCAATAACGGCGTGGATAACGTCCGCCAGCTGCGCGAGGAGGCCGTGTTTTCTCCTGTCTCGGTCAAAAAGCGCGTGTATATCATCGACGAGGTGCACATGCTGTCAACGGCGGCGTTCAACGCGCTGCTGAAAATTCTTGAAGAGCCGCCGGAGCACCTTGTGTTCATCCTCGCAACGACGGAGCTTAACAAAGTTCCGGCGACGATACTTTCGCGCTGCCAGCGGCACAGCTTCAAGCGCCTTGACGCGCAGCTTATCGCCGACCACCTCGAGCACGTTGCGCAGTGCGAAAATCTCAGGCTCGAGCGCAGCGCCGCCGAGCTTATCGCAGGTCTTGCCGAGGGCGGCATGCGCGACGCGCTGTCGCTGCTTGACCAGTGCTCGGGCGAGAGCGATATCGACACCGACGCCGTGTACTCGGCGATGGGGCTTACGGGAAACCGCCGCACGGCGCAGCTGCTTGACTACTCGGTGAAGAAAAACACCGATGAGGCGCTCAAGCTCTTTGACGGCCTTTGGCGCGACGGAAAGGACCCGGCGACGCTGCTGTATGAGCTGAACACGCTCCTGCGCGACTGCCTCATGCTGGCGGTTGCACCGAAAGCAGGCGCAGATCTTATATCGGGCCGCTTCAGCCGTGATATTTTGGGTGTTTTCTGCAAAAAGCTCACGAAAGCCGAGCTTATTAACCGGATAAACATTGTTTCGGACTCTCTTTTGAAGATACGCGATTCTAAAAGCGCAAAGCTCACTGCGGAGTTGTGTATAATATCACTGTGCGAGCCGCGCCTGACGGAAGGCGTTGACGAGCTTCGTGCGCGCATATCGCGCATCGAGGAGGACCTGAAGCACGCGCCGGCGAGAACAGCCGTGCCGGCAGCCGAGGATGACGATGATGAGGAAGAGTTTCATTCGACTCTTGACGAGCCGCCGTTTGACCTCGATGAGCCGCCTGCGCCGCAGCCGCGATACGAAGACGATCCGGCAGACGAGCTTGACCCGGCCGACTTTGCCGAGTATCAGCCCGAGGATGACCTTTTGGATAAAAAGTCGCCTGTTGATCTGAATCCCGATGCTCCGGCGAGCGCGGCGGATGCGCCGCAGGACAACGAGGCACTGTGGGCGGCGATAGTCGAAAATGCCGAGGAGTCGCTTCCGCGCGGAGTGATCCCGATACTGACCAACCCCGTTCAGACTCGATGCACCGTGAGCTACGATACGCTCTCGCTCGAGGTGGTGCCCGGATTTTTCTACAACGCAGTGAATAATCAGGCGGTTCTCATGCGCCTGCGCGAGGCGGCAAACGCTGTCACGGGGCGCAGCCTTAAAATAACGATCTCGGAGCTTCTCGAGGATAACGATAAGCCAAAAAGGGACATCGAGGAGCTTCGGAAGTTCAAAGAAACACGTTTCGTATAATATTTTAGGAGGAATTTTAATATGGCAAAAGGCGGATTCCGCGGCGGTATGGGCGGCGGCAATATGATGAAGCAGGCTCAGAAAATGCAGGAAGAGTTCATGAAGATGCAGCAGGAGCTTGAGAGCAAGGAGTTCACGTCCACGGTCGGCGGCGGCGCAGTCAAGGCGACCATGATCGGCACACGCGCGCTCAAGAGCATTGAGATCGATCCCTCGGCCGTCGATCCCGACGATGTCGAGATGCTTCAGGATATGATCGTTGCCGCGGTCAACGAAGCGATCACGCAGAGCGAGAACGCGACCAACGAGGCAATGAGCAAGCTCACCCCCATGGGCTTCCCATTCTGAAAAATGAAAACCTCGCGCCATCAAATTTGAAGGCGCGAGATTTTTTTGCGCAGATGCGAAGAAACGCATAAGAAAAAGGCTCGAAAGCATCAGCTTCGAGCCTTTTTGGTCCGAGTGGAGGGACTTGAACCCCCGGCATCCTGCTCCCAAACTTATTGGGAATACTTTTTTCACTTGTTTATAGCGGTTTTTAGCCGTTTCCTGTTTGTTTTGCTTACTCTTTGGCGCTCTTATCTCCGCTGTTTCCGGGTGTTCCAGCGCCGTCTGTGGTAATCTATGTGGTCAAAAACGCTTCCCGCCCGGTTTCCGGTGAAAATTCACCGATGCCGGATGGGAATCGTTTCTCGTTGCTGTTGGCTGCATTGTAACTCTGAGCAGGGTGTTATGCAAGTGGTTTCTGCGCAGAGAGTAGCTCAAAGGTTGAGCCGCTATAGACAAAGAAATACCCGCATGCCTTACTCTCTGAAGATAAAACTCGCTTCCCCTCAATAACTATCGCATTCCCGTAATTTGAGGGTCATTTTAAGGGAAAGGATATTGAAATGCGAGAATGCGTTTGTTCATGTGAGCGTCGTTTTTTACACTGCCTTACTCGAAAAAATACTGCTTCATATCTGAGACACCGCCATCCTTATCACAGAACCATTCGTAATCAGCGAGACAGTTCTGGCAGTGAGCAATTACATCGAACCCGCCGGGTGAATGCCTGTTATCGGTAATGCTCATGACTTCCAAGGACCTTCCGCAGGCCGGGCAGCACCTACTCTTCTTTGCCTGACGAGTGGCACGTTCTCTCTGCTCTGTCTCAAGTGCGCCAAAAAGACTCTGCCAAAGATTCGGATTCAGTTCATGCTCTGCATAGTCTTCAAAGTGCCGCCTAATCTCATCGGCAGCCAGTACGAGAAACTTATCATCCAGAAGCTGAATGTGACGCTTGATATAATCAGCGACTACCATGGGCATGCAAGTATTCCTGCCCATCGCATACCGCATTGCTGACAGCAGGATTAAGCGAAAGTCAGAGTCGCAGACCGGAGCGAGCAGATCTTGAGGGAACAGCAGAAACTCCTTGCTATTATTCATGCATACGCACAGCGGTCGTTGCTCCTCCGTTACCAGATTCAATAGGCTGTTGGCTTGATCCTTCAGTTCATCGATAGTGATTGATTCGTAGTTCTGAAACGGGCTTGCTTCATAATTCATCATTTGACCTCCAATCAGTTTGTCCTCGCGATGAGGTGTTGGCATTGTAGCTCTGACTGCCCGGAGGTTCAACCGTTTCTTTTGCGGCTCGAAAAGAAATTTAATAGAGTCGGAATTCGTGCGGATTTATCATTTTCTTGCTTTTCCTGCCCAAATGTGCTATCATTATAAACAACGCTGTCAAGTGTTGGAATAGGCCTTGGCAGTATGGCTGCAATAGACCGAATGCTCTGCCAAGCGGCAGAGCATTTTTTGTATATCGGTACGGAGGAGATATTTTATGTCTGTGAGTTATAAAAAACTCTGGAAGCTGCTCATCGATAAGGACATGAAAAAGAAAGACTTGTGTGAAAAGGCGGGTATCAGCCCAGCTTCCGTCACCAAAATGGGACGGAACGGACATGTTACCACGGAGATACTCGTGAAGATTTGTGCGGCGCTGGATTGTAGAATTGAGGATATTGTGGAGATTGTACCGGATCATAATTAAATTGCCTTTACCGATATATACCGGGGGGGATACTGTATGCCAATTACATTTTCAGAACAATTCAATATCTCTAAAGAAGTCCTTGAAATAACTGGCGTATTTGATGTCATTCTTGATATTGACACCAGAGTTTTCATAGACCCTGCACTTTTGGAGTTATGCACTGAACCTGAGTTTCTGGATGCACGCAAAAAGGTTGAAAAGTACTTTTCTGACATTATAACATTACTCAGACATTCCAAAAGCCAAACTGATATGTATAGAAAACGTGCAGAGAGGATGTTAACGTTTACGGAACTGTCTGGTACATGTTTTGGATACTCTCAAAACGGAACCGGTGGAAACGCAATCGGCTCAGTACTTAGAAAAACGATTTTGAACACTATACAAGATCTTATGACTGAAGGAGATACGGATCCGGTATTGTTTGAATTGTTAGGAGTATTTCAAGAAGGAATTGGTTGCGATCGCGTAAGCGATCTAATAACATTTATTCTCCGTGAGGATATGCTAAAATATACACAGCGCGTGACTGAATTTGCTGGAGTCGATTCGCTTTCGGTTAGTTTCGGACACAAAATATATAAAACGTGTAGAAATCCTTACAACAACAAACCGCTTCTGCTCTTACCTTCTGCTATCCTTAGTCCATTACCTATAGCGGATACTTTTGATGATATTGACTGGATTTGCCAAGAGAATGAGCGAGTTCGGGAGGAAATCAACAGTTACTTTGATTTGGGAAAGAAAACAAAACTTCATAAGTCTCAAATCCTTACTTTGATGCGTAACAGTACGAGCTTTCGAACCGCTCTTATAGCTGCTTATAAAGCAACTCCTAAAAGGGTGTATGATTTTTCTGAAGATCCAGCTGGCGAATACGTGTGGCTTTCTGCTGCAAGAGAGTATACCGAAAAATATCCACTATCTCTCTCACAAGTACCACTGGAAACCAGTGATGACGTCCTAACTATAGCAAAAACGATCTGTAATCAATTCAAGACTTTAGTCGAAGACAACGGACTTTCTAAGCTTCTTTATAATTCAAATGGAACGCCCAAACATGAATCAGCGGCGCAGTTACTTTTTTATGGTATTGCCGATTCATATTGTGACGCGAATAACATTGATCTTACAAAAGAAGGAAACAACGGGAGAGGTCCTGTCGATTTTAAATTATCGAGGGGAGCAACTGATAAAGTCATTGTCGAAACAAAACTGACTTCAAATCCTCAATTACGACACGGAATTGAAATTCAACTTCCAATATACATGAAACAAGAGAAAACTAAACAGGCAATTTATTTGATTATCGATAATGGACATCCTAAGGCATTAGAACATTTTATTGCCTTCTACAACGAGTTGGACAAAGAGATAAAAAGAAAAATATCTTATTTTATTATTGATGCTACTATGCGACCCTCTGCAAGCAAAGCCTAACCACTTGCTTGATGGGGATGCTTTGCTCTGCAATAGATAAATGTACTGTACATGAAGAGGAAAAGTTTTTTCAACGAGGAGAAAACTCTATGTTACATCCCGGCCTATACGAACAAGTCATCAACAACGCCTTGACGGGCGAGCTTGCGGAGATTCCGGAGGCACGCAAGTCTGTTGCGCCCATTGACAGGGCGGAAGCCTCTAAGGTGTTGGCGCAGTATTTGGCGGATGTGGTTCAAAAGGGCTTGGATAACGTACTGGACAATGGTGGGGATATTTCTGCCCAGATCGGCCTGACCAACCAGATTGTAGATCTCATTCAGAATACGACAAAAGAAGCTGGCTTTGCTGCGCTGGGCGTTGACCAGCGGGCAGAGCAGCTTCTTGCGCTTTTGCGGGAAGCCGATCCGCGGCTGGCCGTAGGAAAAACAGCGGCGGACATAGAGCGCCCGGAAACCTCCATCGCACAGAGTTCCCTATTCACCGGCGCAGTGCATGAGCCGCAGATGTTCACAGAGCTCAAGAAAGAGATCGTCTCGGCCGACCGAATTGACATGCTGGTGTCCTTCATCAAATGGAGCGGCCTGCGGCTCATTATGGACGAGCTGCGGGAGTTTACGCAGAACGGCGGCGAACTTCGCATTATCACCACTTCTTACATGGGCGCAACGGATGTGAAAGCCATCGAGGAACTTCGCCAACTGCCCAATACGCAGATCAAGGTCAGCTACAATACCAAGACAACACGCCTCCATGCCAAGGCGTATATCTTCTACCGTAACACTGGCTTTACGACGGCCTATGTGGGCTCGTCCAATCTGTCCAATGCGGCGCTGACCAGTGGCCTTGAATGGAACACCAAGGTAACGAAACGCGACTTGCCCGAAACCATTGACAAGATCGCTGCCACCTTTGAGTATTACTGGAATGACCGTGAATTTGAGTACTATGATGAGGGGCAAGAGCGGCTGGCCCGTGCGCTGAAAGCAGAAAAATACTTCGACACCAACAATGCCGAAGTCTATACCATGGATATCCATCCGTATTCCTATCAGCAGGAAATTCTGGACAAGTTGGAGGCGGAGCGCACTGTTCGGGGTTACACGCGCAATCTTGTGGTGGCTGCCACCGGTACAGGCAAGACGGTCATTTCCGCGCTGGATTACAAGTGCTTTCGCAAGCAGAATCCGGATAAGCTGTGCCGCCTGCTCTTTGTGGCGCACCGGGAAGAAATTCTCAAGCAGAGTTTGTATACCTTCCGGGCTGTACTCAAGGACGCAAACTTCTGATACGTTTTGTCAAGGGTGTTTAAGAACTTTTTTCGCTGTCATTCAAAATCAGACGCTTGATTTTGTCGCTCATGGTTTCTTTGCTCGTTTCACTGAAATGGATTTTGACGCGGTAGGTGGTCTTTCCGATTTTCTTTATCATTACAGGTGGCGCGGCTTCCTTTACGGTCAGAGGGGAAGCGGTTGCGGGGGTGCTGCGGTTGCTGGTGTCGTTGTTCATAGGCTCTCCTTTCCATGAGAAAAGCCCCATGCGGTCATACATGGGGCGGTGGTTTTGAGGTTGAAGTGGCGAAGTGGCAAAGTGGCAAGGTATCTGGGTTTTTCCACTTGGATTTTGCCGTTTCACTTTTTAAGAGCGTGATACCATGCCGCGCCAATGCGCTTTGAGGTAATGCGCCCGTCAAGGTTTCTCTTTGCCGCCCGGACGGTACGGGCGGATATGCCCGCTTCTGTGGCGGCTTTCTCTATGTCCTCGCTGGCAAGCTCTTTCCCGTCTGCCAGTAAATCCAGTATCAGCCGTTCCGCCTGTTCGGTCTTGGTGGCGGTGTTGCCGCCCGCGCCGGACAGCAGCTCGTCGGCGGTTATATCATATTCGCCTATCCACGAAAAGCCCGTTTCCGGGTCAAGGCAAAAGGCAACGGGCTTGCCCTCCGGCGCAAGGGAAGATTTGTCATGGACGATAACGCGCACATTCGGTTCTCGCTTCACGCGCCCGATCAGCAGGACGCTCCTTGCTGCGGCGCGGAAGTCGATAGAACCTAAGCCCCGGTATGCGCTCTGCCCTCCGGCAGCTTTGTTCAGGTGTCCGATAAGGATAACGGCGCACCCGGTACGCTCGGCAACATCGGCAAGGCGGCGGAACATGGGGCGCACTTCGTTTGCCCGGTTCATGTCGGTTTTTTCGCCCATGTACGCCTGTATGGGGTCAAGGATAATCAGCCGCGCCCCGTTCTGCGTGATTGCCTTTTCTATGCGCTCATCGGAGAGGGTAAGCTCCCGCTTGGCTTCATCAATCACAAGCACCCGGTCAAGGTCGGCTTTGGCTTCCATCAAGCGTGGCTTGACGGTATCGCCCAGCCCGTCCTCGGCGGTCTGGTAAATCACTTGGAATGGCGGCAAGGATTTCATTCCCGGTAGCGTTCCCCCCGGTGGTGCAGGCGGCGGCAAGGCGTAGGGCAAAAGTGGTCTTACCTTCGCCGGGATTGCCTTGCACAATGGTTACTTTCCCAAAGGGGATATACGGCTCCCATAGCCATTCAACGGTCTGTGTGTCAACCTCGCTCATGCGGATAATCTCAACGGTTTCCTCCTGCGGCGGCTCTTTCAAGCCGTAGATTGCTTCCCGCAAATACTTCCCGTCTGTGATTTCCTGTCGGCGCGTCTGTACCTCGTTCCAATCTTTGAAAAGAGGGATAAGGCGGTGGACGGTCAAGCCCTCCGGCATAAGCGGCACAAGGCGGCTGCAAGCGTCATTCCCGGCGGTGTCGCTGTCAAGGCAGAGGTAAACGGTCTTGATGTTCGGACGGTCAGAAAGGAAACGCAAAAGGGCTTTCGCCCACGCCGCCCAACGCCAGATAGCTTTGCCTCTGCCAGTCCTTTTTGAACAGACAGAGGAAAGATAAGAGGTCTATCGGGGCTTCAAAGACAAACAACCTTTCGCCCTCGCCCTGGTAGCAGAAGTTAAAGGCTTTGTCGCTGCCTTTCACATCAAGCCGGAAGCTCCCGGCTGTGCCGCGCTGGTGGGCGTAGCGTGGTACTCCGTCCTCGTCCCGCCCTACGAATACGGCGTTATGGTGGGCGGCTTCCTCGTAAATATCCCCGCGGGCAAAGAAAAAGCCCGTCACATCTTCATCAATGCGGCGGGCTGCTGTGAGGTAATTCCTCGCTGTTCGGTTGTCGCTGTTTGGGGGTGGTAGCCGGAAGTCGGATAGGGACGCGGGGCAAGGTCTGTCCGGCGGCGGTGCGGCTCCTTTCTCGCCTGTGAGAAGTTCAACGGCTTCGGTAAAGCTCTTTCCGAAAAACTCCATGACAAAATCAACGGGTGCGCCGCCTTTGCTCTGGCTGTGCCTGTACCATTTGTTTCCCCGGACGGTCAAGCTGTCGTGCCGTTTCCAACGGTATTCATTTCCGGCGCGGGTAAGCTGCTCGCCCTGTGATTGCAGGAAAGAAACAAGGTCGGCTTGGTTCGCCCGGTCTATCTGTTCTTGGGTGTAATACATGGTTGATACCTCGCTTTCTGTGGTTGAATTGTTCATAGTTTTGATGTAGAATGAAACCGAAAAATCGGAAGTTAGTGAGGTGCTGGATTGTGAATGAAAGAGAAAAAAATATTCACTTATGGTTTGAAATGTGGCTTACAAAACAGGATTTAGGTATTGATAATATTTTTGCAGAAGATGTAATTTATACTGAAAGTTGGAGTCCAAAATATAATAACCGTCAAATCGTAAAACACTGGTTTCAGGAATGGAATACTCGTGGCAAAGTCGTTGCTTGGGAAATCAAACAATTTTTCCACAAAGGAAATCAGACGATTGTGGAGTGGTATTTCAAAAATGAAATGAATAATGGGAGCATAGAGGAATTTGATGGAATTTCCCTGGTTGAATGGACAAAGGATAATAAAATAAAATCATTGAAAGAGTTTGGCTGCAATTTGAATAATTATAATCCTTATGAGCATAGTGACCTGCCCGAATTTAGGGACGAAAGAGCAAGTTGGTTTTAATATTAGGAATCAATAGCGTCCATTTTATCGGAAAACATTTAGGACGGACAGGCAAAGTAGCTTGCCCGTCCTTTTCTTTATCGCTCCTGTTCCTGCCGCTTGGTGCGGCTCTGCGTCTGTTCCGGCTGGTCGGCGCGGAGTGCAATATCCACGCATTTGCGATTTTTGAAGCTCGGCAACCTCGGCGCGGGTATCTTTCAGTTTGGTATAATCGCTGTCCCTCTGTGTTTTGAGGTCAGCATATTCCTGTTCCCATTCCGCAATAGGCAAGGTCTTTGTTCCTTTCGGCAGATTTGCATGGAGATAGCGGTTTGCCGCGTCCCATAGGGTAAGCTCGGCGCGGCGGGCTTCCGCAAACTTCTCCTGTTTTCCTTTCCAGCGGATTTGCCGATACTCGTCCTGTATGGGCTTGTAGGTCTGATAATTTCTGCCGTACTCCATGAGTTTTTGCAGTTCTTTCATGCGCTGCTCGGCGGTTTTCATTCCCTCCCGGATTGAATAGGCTCTATCACTGACAGAGGAAAGAGAAGCGTCCAGCTCATCAAGATTAGAGATACCATGCTCGGAAAGATAGTTGACCGCCGCCGCTATGGTTTTCAGTTCATCGGCTGTGTGCTGTTGTTGCCAACGCTGCGAATACTTCCGGCTCTTTTCTCTCTGAACGCTCAAATACTTCATCAGCAGATTTGCAAGGTTGGGAGATTGCGGCGGCTGCTCCGGGGCGGTTTCCCGCGCTTTGAACAGGTCGGCAATCCATTCTTTGAGCTTCCCAATCTGCGCCCGGATTTCCCGGATAAGGCGGTTTGCCTTTTGGATATTTCGGTTCAGTTCGCCTTTCTCGGTGGCGATACCTTTCTTCTCCATCTGGCAAGCCGCCACGCCCATGTGGACGGTGGGTATCTCGTCTATGCCGCGCTCGGCGTTGCTGCGGTGGTCGATACGCTGCGGGCTTCCGTTCTTCTCCAAAAAGTCGTTGGTAAAGTCAGCCCATGCCTTGCGCCACAAGAGGGTGTTGTCCTTGTCGTTCCAGCCTGTAAGGTCAATTTTGTGCGTCTTGTATCTGCCGCTTGGCAAGCGGATACGCTCGCCGTTTTCGTCAAGGTCATATTCCTTTTTGGATTTCGCTGCCCACGCGCCGCGCTCGTCAAGGGGGGCGCATAGTCAGCATGATATGACAATGGGGGTTGCCGCTGTTGGTGTCGTGAATGGCAAAATCCACACACATTCCTCTGGAAACAAATTGAGAGGAACAGTATTCCCGGACAAGCCGGATCTGTTCCTCTCTGGATAATTCTATGGGGAGCGCCGCGTCAATTTCACGCGCAAGCTGGGCGTTCCCGGCTTTCTCGTAAAGCTCCACGCTGTTCCACAAGGTTGAACGGTCAGAGAATGAGGGCGGGGCATGGGGCGGCAGCATGATTTCTGTATGGACAACGCCGCCTTTGCGGGTGTAGTCATGGGTCATTCCGTCCCATTCGTTTGTCAGCTTTTCGCCGCTTCGGTAGGCGGCTGCGGCAACGGCTGATTTGCCTTTTCCTCGGCTCACAATGCCGACGTTCCAATGGTAAATGGCTATGGGTATCACCTCCCGGATAGGATAATAAAACCCGCAAAAATGGTACAGACGCCAACGGCGGGTGTACTGTTTTTTTTGTGTGTGAGGGATAGCCGCAAAGCGGCGCAAGGGGTGCAGCCCCTTGTTGCGGCAAAGCCGCCATATCGGAGCGCGGGGAAATCTCCCTGTGCGGAGACAAGCCCTCGGCAGAGCGCACACGCCCGTAAGGGTGTATAAGTGCGCCCTTAGTTCCTAAGGGATTTTCAGCTTGTCGTTTCCTCGGCTCGTTTTCTCAAAAACTCCCGTACTGGCTCACTCGTTAATGCAAGCCGGAGAAGCGCGGCAGCTTCCTCGTCGGTCATGCCCTTTGCTTCCGGCACAATGCTTTCAAAGACCGCGCCCCGGATAATAAGGCGGTGGCTGCGCGTTCTGCGTTCTTCTTTGGATAGCTTCTGACGCAACATCTTTTCCCGGTTCTCAAACTGCCGGATTTTCTTCTTTCCGTCCTCAATCTCGGCTTGCAACTCCTCGCGGGTTTTCTCTCTTGGCTTTGTCATGGTTAGGCGCTCCTTTCTGCTCATAAGCATAGAAAAAGGACAGTCGATTTTCTCGGCTGCCCTTGTAAAATAGAAAACTTATTTACTTTGCAAGAAGGTTTTGTTCGGATACTTTTTCATCAGAAGTATGGCTTGTTTGGGCGTGGGGCATATCAGTCTGAGTTTCCGTCAAAGTCTGTGTTATGATAGTGTTCATATAACCAGTATTTTCCCTCAAACTCAACGACAATGTTATCGCCGTACTGATAAACCGCAGCCCCTCAATAGGAGTGAAGTGCAGTTCCAGCAGAATTGCCTGACAGACGATAAAAATCAAGAGGCATTCCAATATTTCAAAGAGACTGCCGCGGCAATTAGCCTCGAGGTGGAAGGCATCAACATCCTGAGTATGCAGTATGACAAGATCAAGCAGATCAGCGAGGATACCGTGTTGGCAAGCTATCTTGCGCCGCAGAAGGAAGTCAAAAGCACCCCAAATGCCGGGGGCTGTGATCTATCCGTTTGGCCTGAACCAGAGTCTGGCGGTGGAGCGGGCGCTTTCTTCCAAGATCAGCACTATTCAAGGGCCTCCAGGGGACGGGTAAGACACAGACAATTCTGAATATTATCGCCAACGTAGTTCGGAGCGGGAAGACCGTGGCGGTCGTATCCAACAACAACTCTGCAACACATAATGTGGCGGAAAAGCTGGAAAAGAAGAATGCCTGACTTTCTGACCGCGTTTCTCGGGAGCCTTGCCAACAAGCAAAAGTTCCTGGAGAACCAAAATGGCACCTATCCAGATATGAGCGATTGGGAGATGCAGCCGGAGGAACGGCAGCAGTTAGAGCAGGAAACAACTGCGCTTTCCAAGGAATTGAACGAAATGCTCAACGCAAAGAACCGCATTGCGAAAATTGAGCAGGAGTTCTTGCAGCTGAAGCCGGAGCAGCATTATTTTGCGGACTACTATGCGACTTACAGCGGCGCACCGACGGAAGGCCTGGACAAGCTGTCCTCGCAGAAGATTCTTGCGCTTTGGATGGAATTTGAACAGCACGCAGAACATGCGAGCCGCTTAGGACTTTTTCAAAAGCTCTCCATCATGTTCCGATTCAACCGCAGTGCACTCAAATTGTTTCTCCGTTCTCCAGAGCTGGTTATTCCCTATTTGCAAAGTCAGTTCTATTCCGTAAAAAGACGGGAGCTGGAGGCCGAAAAGCAGGAACTGAACCGCAAGCTGGAACACTACGCTTTCGATGAAAAGATGGACGAGCTTACGCAGAAGTCACTGCGACTGTTCCGGGCAGAGCTGACAACACGGTATCACTGGCAGAGTAATAGACAGCGCTTTGAAATGAGTGATTTCCGTCGGAATTCCGCAGAGTTACCCGGGAGTATCCGGTGGTGCTCAGCACGACCTATTCCATCAAGGGGACCCTGGGCATCGATCATATCTACGATTATCTTATCGTGGATGAGGCCTCGCAGGTCGATCTGGCCACCGGCGTATTGGCCTTTTCCTGCGCACGAAATATCGTGATCGTCGGTGATCTGAAGCAGCTCCCCAATGTACTGACAGAGAACGATATTCGCACCAGTGATGCCATTTGGCAGAAGTATTCCTTGGATGAACGATATCGCTTTTCTACCCACAGCTTGTTGTCCTCTGCGCTGGAAATATGGCGGGATGCACCGGTCACGCTGCTGCGTGAACACTACCGCTGCCATCCAAAGATCATCAACTTTTGCAATCAGAAGTTCTATCATGGGCAGTTGATCGTCATGACCAAAGACCATGATGAGCCGAATGTGTTGACCATGTACCGGACGACTGCCGGCAATCACGCCCGTGGGCATCTCAACCAGCGTCAGATCGACGTGATTCAGCAGGAGGTGCTTCCGCGGCTTCGTCAGGAGAACTACCAGAGCATCGGCATTATTACACCCTACCGGGATCAGGTAGCCGCCATCCGCAAGCAGTTGGGAGATATCTTATGAGGTGGACACCGTCCACGAAGTTTCAGGGGCGGGAGCAGGATGCAATCATTCTGACTTCGGTCGACAATGTCATCACAGATTTTGTGGATGATCCCCATATGCTGAATGTGGCAGTTTCCCGCGCGGTTCATTCTCTGGCTGTGATCACATCGCAGGACCCACGCAATGACCAGACCAACTATGGTGACTTGGCCCGGTACATCGAATACAACAATTTCGAGATCATCCAGAGTCAGATCTATTCTGTATTCGATATGCTCTATCAGGGTTATGCCGAGCAGCGCAGAGAATATCTGCAAAAGCATAAGCGGGTGTCTGAGTACGATTCTGAGAACCTAATGCACTCGGTAATTCAAGAGATATTGTCCGATGAGCCTTTTTCCTCTATCGGCTGTGCGGTGCATTTTTCTCTTGCCACGCTGGTGAAGGATTATGCGCCACTGACAGAGGAAGAACGCAAATATGCCCGCAATCCGCTGACACATGTGGATTTTCTACTGTTCAATCAAATGGATAAGCAACCTGTTCTGGCGATCGAAGTAGACGGCGGATCTCATAAATCCGGGAGCAAGCAGGCAGAGCGGGACGCGAAAAAGAACTCCGTTTTGAAGAAATGCGCCATCCTGCTGCATCGTCTCCGTACGGATGGTAGTGGAGAAAATCGGGACTGCATTAAAGAAGGAATGATTATGCCGAGAATTATTAGGAATGCAATCAGATGCAAAAAATGTGGAGATGTCATCGAAAGTAAAACTGTCCATGATTTCAAGTTTTGCAGCTGCGGCTCATGCGCCGTGGATGGCGGCCACGATTACCTTCGCAGGTGTGGAAATCGTGAGGATTGGGAAGAACTGTCCGAAGCGGAAAAAGTAGAGAATAACGGCGCATTGACTTGATCCTAATCTTGCGGAATGGTGGTGCCAGGATATCACTTATCATCATTCGCAATGTCACCACGAATTGCCCCGGGCAGCCATCGTCATAAAAAACTCTCAGCATGAATGCAAACAGGAGTAAATGTACTTAGGGGTATAGCTAACCTGCGAGCCCGCACCACGAGTACCCCGCATCGCAAATAGCGGCTGAAACACAATGTTCCAGCCGCTATTTTTCTGAAAAAGTTTCAGTAGCTATTTCCGTCGAACTGTGGTATATGTTTGTGCTGCAAGGAGGCGAGCGCATGAAATACAAGCTGCTGAAAGACCTATATGACTGTTTTTGTACCCCACCTGAACTCCCAGCACAGAAACAGGAAATTGAGGAATGTCATCAAGCACTTAGTGGGGTGTTGGGCAAATCGGAGCGCCGGCTGGTGCTCCAGATCATTGACGCAAAAGACCGCATTGCGGAGGACACCTCCATCGACAGCTTTATCGCTGGATTTGAACTGGCGTGGAAGCTGTCCATAGAACTGAATCACTACGAAAACGAGCACTCGGTCTCCTGCCGAACGGCAATGGGATTGAGGGCTCGTTTCATATCTGCAGAGGAGGAAGAAAAATGAAGAAGCTCATCATAGTGACAATGATTACCGCATGTGTTGCACTGTGCGCCGCTGTGTGGCCACATGGCAACGCAGTCGAGGAAACACCCGTCCCAGCCGCAGGAACCGCTGTGAGCGCCAGGAAAGCGACTGTCGTGGAAATAACAGAAAAGAATTCTGCGTCACTGACAGAGATGGAAAACGAGATTTCGCAGCAAGAAGCATCCCAAGAGGAACGTCCTGAACCAGAGACAGAGTCTATTGGAACGCCCGCAGATTCTGAACTCCAGCCTTCCGCAGAGCAGATGCCCGGTAAAAATTCTGTACCAGAGCAGACTCTGTCCCAACCTTCTAAAGAACTGCAGCCCGGCGACAAGGTTTATGTGACGGGCTTCGGCTGGGTGGAGTACGAGGGGCCCAACCGCTGTGAAGATGGTACGGATATGTACGAAAATGGCAATAAAATCGGGAGCATGGGTTGAAATTTGCGGAGAATATTCAAAATAGGGTCAAGTCGCTATTGACAATCAAACTTTCTATGCTATTCTATAGTGATTTAACCTCGAGGTTGAATGGGTGGCATGGGCGAGAAGGAGAGTATGTATGGCGTATGAGTTTGTTTGCGAATCCGAGGCAAAGCGCTATCGTTCGGATTGCTCGGATGTCCTGAAGGAAACCTGCAAGTTGCTGAAAAAGAAAGGCATTTCTGCGCAGTTTTCGCTTGTCGGAAGCGGAGCAAGGAATATGATCACGAGAAATGGAGATGGCCCGTATGACTTGGACTACAACCTTTTGGTCATGAAGGCAGATGAAAGATATTGGAATGACCTGCGGTTGTTAAAAGAAACGGTAAGAAATGCTCTGAACCGGGCGGAGAGAAACGAATTCTTTTCGGATGCACAAGATTCAACTTCTTGCTTGACTGCACTGCTGCATTTTAAGGATACTCCAAATGTTGAATTCAGCTTTGATGTTGCGATTATCAAGAAAAATCCAAACGGGAACTATATGCGGTTAGTACATAATAAACCTTGGAATCAGTACACATGGAATGAAGTGCCACGCTCACATCAAGTGAAAGATAGAGCGGATGATATAAAGGAAGAAGGCTTATGGCAGGAGGTTCGGGACAAGTATCTTGAGAAGAAAAATATGTATCTGTCTTGGCAGGATCATAACCATCCATCCTTTGTGGTGTATGTGGAAGCGGTGAATGAGGTTTATAACAGATATTTCAATAGAGGAGGCGGGTACAGTGTGCAATCGATTTTTTGACTACGATGACGGAGACTTTGCCATGAGCATTTTGGATAATATGGCGATGGACTCCGACGGGGATCTCATGATGCGCATGGGCGACCACATGGCAATGGATATGGACACCGGCGATATTCACATGATCTCATCATGGCCAGATGATGACGAATAAATCATAGGCAGCAGCGCAGCGGCTGCACCGCCATAAACAAGGAAAATACTTTCAAAATCCAGACAGAAAAACAGCGGGACAGGCCCGTAGAGGCTTGTCCCGCTGTCTGTATCGTAATAGTCAACAGTTTGGGGAGGGCAAATGTAAACAAACAGGTCGGTAAGAGCTTTTCTCTTGACTGATTATCGGCGCACCGATATAATAAGAGTGGTGATGTATATGACGATCCAACAGATACTGCGGGAAAAGAACCTTTCCCGTTACCAGCTCTCCAAGAAAAGCGGTGTGCCTTGGGCAACGCTGGCGGACATCTGTTCCGGCAAGACGACGCTCTCACGATGCAGCGCCGGAACATTGATGAAGCTGTCTTCCACACTGGATATCCCGATGGAGCAGCTCATTACGCTGACCGTGGAGAAACCGCAAATGCATGGCGGCAAGCCAATTGACCGAAGCTATTTGGAAAAGGATCTGCCCGCCAGTCTGGATAAAGCGCTTCGTGAGTACATTCAGGGCGAAAAAGACAAGGTGTCTTATATGGACTGCCTGTGGGGAGAATTGTATAGTGCGATCAACTCCAATCAGTGGAGCAACGCCATTACACAGGAGCAGGCAGATTATCTTCGCGCAAAATATTTATAAGGGGGTGAGAACCCGTGATTGATTTTACCAACTGCCCAGTCAACCGCTTCCGCGCCTACGGCGGAGCCAATGGGAATAAAATCAATATCACCTATCAAGGACACAGTTATATGCTCAAGTTCCCGCCAAAGCCCAGCCGAAATCGGGATATGAGCTACAGCAACGGCTGCATCAGCGAATATATCGCCTGTCATATCTTTGAAATGTTGGGCTTTCGGACGCAGGAAACGCTCCTCGGAAACTATACGGACAGCCGCAGCAAAACAAAGCTGGTAGTTGCCTGTCGGGATTTTACAGAGGACGGAAAACGGCTCATCGAGTTTGCCCATCTGAAAAACACCTGCATCAACAGTGAACAGAACGGTTATGGAAAAGAACTGTCCTCCATTCTGGAGGCCATTGAGGAGCAGAGTATTTATCCCGCCGATGAGCTGCGGCAATTTTTTTGGGACATGTTTATTGCGGATGCGTTCCTTGGAAACTTCGACCGGCACAACGGCAACTGGGGGTTCCTCGTGGATGAGGAGAAGCAGCAGGCAGAGCTGGCGCCGGTCTATGATTGCGGTTCCTGCCTGTACCCGCAGCTTGATTTGGAACGGATGAAAACTGTGCTGCAAGACGAAGCGGAAATCGACCAACGTATCTATACTTTTCCAACTTCCTCTATCGAAGAAGGCGGGAAAAAGATATCTTATTTCGATTACATTTCTTCGCTGAAGAATCCGGATTGCAATGAGGCGCTCAAGCGTGTCTGTTCAAGAATCGACCTCGATGCGATCCATAACTTTCTCGAGGGTGTCCCAGAACTGCTGCCGATCCAGCGTGAATTCTATCTGACCATGCTGACCGAGCGCAAGGAGAAGATTTTGGATTACAGCTTGGAACTTCTGATGGAGCAGGAACATCATACCTCACCGACGCTGGGAATGTAAAACCAAATATTCTATTTAGAGGGCCGCGCCAATTGGCGCGGCCCTCTCAGTCTGTCGAGAAACCCGGCTGCGGAAACCGGGTTTCTAGTGCATTTAACGGGGGGAACTGGAAAAACCAAGGGATAAAACACTCCTTCCACTTCCGGGTGGCCAGCTTTTTCAGATTCATGGCAGCAAACTTAAGCTTCACCCAGTTCGTTACCTGGGCCAAGCCTCTGTACTGCGTATAACGCATAGCGTGCTTTTCTTTGGCGTCTGCAAAGATGCGTTCAATCGTCTCTTTACGCCGCCGGTAAAGGCTCTGGTACTTCGGTGTATAACGGGCATCGTCTGCCAGCTCTTCGTAATGTTTCCAGATATGCCTCTGTACCGTTTTCACGCAGTCTTTGGAGTGGGTGCATCGCTCTCTGGAGGGACAATTTGTGCAAATCTTGGGATCGCTTTTTGTATTCCCTGTAGCCGTCCCGGTTTGTTGTCGCATATTTGAGGAGCTGGTATTCCGGGCAGATCACACAGTCATAGAATTCGTCATAGACATACTTCCACCACTCGTGGCCGCCCTTCATCGTCTGCGGACGCTTGTTACGCTGTGGATAAAACTCTTCCGTCATCAAATACTTTCTTGCAAATATGGGACGTCTTGTAGGCAGAATCGGCAACAATGGTCTCTGTTTCGGGAAATGTCTTCGTTACCTTGTCGTACACCTCGTCAAAGGCAACGCTGTCATGGACATTTCCGGGCGTGACTATGGTTTCCAGTACGAAACCGTTCTTGTCGCAGGCCGTATGGGCCTCATACGCAAACTGCCGCTTGTGCTCACCCTTTACGAATAAGCCACAGTCCGGGTCAGTTATGCTCTTTGTTACCGTGTGTGTTTTCTCTTTCTTCCTGCGGGCCAGCTTCTTCCTGGAGGTGTTGTCTTTCCGCTTCTTAGGTGCTGTCGGCGGCTCATCGTCGTCATCAAAAGGCTTCTTCCCATGAGCTTCCCGATCCGCATTTACCTCCTCCATCAATTCCCTCGTATAGTGCTTGGATGCCACAGGCACCTGCTCTTTTATCTGCTTCTTTGTATTGGCATTTGCCTTAATATGGGTGCCGTCTATGAAGACTGTCTTGGGGGACAGATATCCCGCTTCCGCCACCTCTTCCAGTATCCACGCAAAGACCTGGTCCACGATTTCTGCTGTAAAGCGGTGTCGGAAATTATAACTCACCGTGGAGAAATGCGGTGTTTCCTCTTGCAGCGTATATCCCAGAAACCAACGGTAGCAGATATTTGCGCTGATCTCATCCGCTGTCCTCCGCAAGGACGGCAGGCCGTACAGATGCTGGATCAGAACCATCTTGAACAGCACAACAGGGTCCACGCTGGGCCGCCCGTTATCTTCACTGTACAGCGGTTCCACCATTTCATAGAGCCGGTTAAAATCTACCGCTGCATCTATTTTTCTCAGCAGATGGTCTTTCGGCACCAAGCTTTCTGTATCCACGATTTCTACGATTCCGCGATCCATTTTCCGCGTTCCAGCATCTTTCATCACCCATATTTATTATACCATATTTCTCCCTGTTTTACGAGAAAAAAGCCACCTTGCGGTGACCTTTTTCGACAGGCTGAGCTGCTTATTCAAAGAATAAACAGCTGTTTTTTGATTCTTTAATTATGCCTCGCCGCGCTCTTTGAGTGCTTCCTTGCGTGAAAGGTTTACTCTGCCGCGGTCGTCGATCTCGGTGACCTTGACCCAAGTCATGTCGCCGACGTTCAGAACGTCCTCGACCTTTTCGGTGCGCTTGAACTCAAGGTCCTTGATGTGGCACATGCCGTCCTTGCCCGGGGCAAGCTCGATGAATGCGCCGATGGGGATGATGCGGACGACCTTGCCGTAGTACAGTGCGCCGACCTCAGGCTCGAAAACGATGTTTTCGATGGTCTGGCGTGCCGCGCGGCATGCCTCGATATCCTCGGATGCGATGAAGATGGTGCCGTCGTCGTCGATGTCGATCTTGCAGCCGGTGTCGGCGGTGATCTTCTGGATGACCTTGCCGCCGGAGCCGATGACCTCGCGGATCTTGTCGGGGTTGATCTTCATCTGGATCATCTTGGGCGCGCTCTTGGCAAGCTCCTTGCGAGGTTCGGGCAGAGCCTTGAGCATGACCTCGTCGAGGATCTGGTAGCGGGCCTCACGGGTGATCTCGAGAGCTTCCTTGACGATCTCGTGCTTGAGGCCGTCGTTCTTGAGGTCCATCTGGATGGCGGTGATACCGGTCTTGGTACCGGCGACCTTGAAGTCCATCTCGCCGTGGAAGTCCTCAACACCCTGGATGTCGATGAAGGTGGTGAAGTCGTCGCCGTCCTGGATGAGGCCGCAGGAGATGCCGGCAACGGGAGCCTTGATGGGAACGCCTGCGTCCATAAGAGCCAGCGTTGTGCCGCAGATGGAGCCCTGCGAGGTCGAGCCGTTGGAGGACAGGATCTCGGAGACTACGCGGATGGTGTACGGGAAGTCCTCGACCGAGGGGATGACGCTCTCGAGCGCCTTCTCGACCAGTGCGCCGTGACCGTATTCGCGGCGGCCGGTGCTGCGGCTGGCACGAGCCTCGCCCGTGGAGTAAGAGGGCATGTTATAGTGATGCATGAAGCGCTTCTCTTCCTCTTCCCAGATGGTGTCGAGCTTCTGGGACATGGACAGAGTCGCGAGGGTAGCTATCGAAAGCACCTGAGTCTGGCCGCGGGTGAACAGTGCCGAGCCGTGGACTCTGGGGATAATGCCGACCTCGCTGCCGAGGGGGCGGATCTCGTTCATTGCGCGGCCGTCAACGCGCTTGCCGGCAAGCAGCCACTTCTTGACGACCTTCTTCTGCAGCTTGTACAGGATCTCGTCCATGTACTGCATCATGTCGGGGTGCTCCTCGGAGTACTTTTCCTCCATTGCGGTGACCCACTCGTTAACGCGCGCCTCGCGTACGTTCTTGTCGTCGGTATCCATGCAGTATTCCATGCCCGCAAACTCGTTCTCGACCAGCTTATTGAACAGCTCATCGTCGAACGCCGCGTGCTCATACTCGAACTTCGGCTTGCCGATCTCCGCGACCATCTTGTCGATGAGGTCGAGCACGGGCTGCAGGTGCTCATGCGCCTGCACGATGCCCTCGTACATGACGTCCTCGGGGACCTGGTCGGCCTCGGACTCGATCATGACGATCTTCTTATGCGTTGCCGCGATGGTGGTGGTCATGCGGTTGGTTTTGCGCTGCTCCTGCGTGGGGTTGAAGAGGTACTTCTCCCCGTCCCAGCCGAGGACGATGCCGGCGATGGGGCCGTTGAAGGGAACGTCGGAGATGCTGACTGCTGCCGATGCGCCGATCATTGCGGTGATCTCGGGGCTGCAGTCGCGGTCAACGGACAGGACCTCGCAGGCGATGACGACGTCGTTGCGCAGGTCGGTCGGGAAGAGCGGACGCATGGGGCGGTCGATCAGGCGAGATGCCAGGACTGCCGGCAGGCTGGGCTTACCCTCGCGGCGCATGAAGCTGCCGGGGATGCGGCCGACTGCGTACAGCTTTTCGTTGAAATCGACCGACAGAGGGAAGTAATCAATGCCGTCCTTGGGACGAGCCGATGCGGTGCAGGTAACGAGAACGGTGGTCTCGCCGTAAGTCACGAGGACCGCTGCATTGCACAGCTCTGCCATCTTGCCGACTTCCATCTTCAGAGGACGGCCTTCGTACTCGATCTCAAACTTTCTGTAATCGGGAAACTGTTTGTGCGTGATTATCATTTGTTTTGCTCCTTTTCATTTTTTCTATTTCAAAAACCGCCGGAGCATAGCACTTGAAAACGGGTTCCGTCCCGAAACCTATTTTCAAATACTAAGCTCTTTTAGTGGCGATTTGAGATTTTTTTAGTGGCGCATTGACGCAGCTACGGATACGCATATTGCGTGAACCCGGTATTGAAGCTGCGTAGGAAACCATTGCGTTTCGCACCCCATTAGGCCGCACTGCTCGTAGGGGCGATCATTGATCGCCCGATCCTAACGGTTTTGCCCGCACTCACCGGTCGTGCTGACGCAATAGCCGTATCGGTATCAGCGTAAATGCGCTATTAAAAATTCGTGCGCTTGCGCACACCGCACCTATTCACTATTACCTATTACCTATTACTTTCTTTTTTCCGCGGCCTCAGCCAGAAAAAAGCAGGGGACATATTCACTTGTCCCCTGCTTAAAACCTTCATACCCTTCGGAAATGCCGGACTTACTTGCGGATGCCCAGCTTTGCAATGATTGCGCGGTAACGCTCGATATCCTTCTTTGCGAGGTAGTCGAGCAGACGGCGGCGCTTACCGACCATCTTGTACATGCCCAGACGGCTGTGGTCGTCGTTGGGATGGACCTTCAGGTGAGCGGTCAGCTCGCGGATGCGCTGAGTGAGAATAGCGATCTGGACCTCGGGAGAACCGGTGTCGTTCTCGTGGGTCTTGTTTGCCTCTATAACGGCGGTCTTGGTCTCTTTGGTGATCATAATGATACCCCTTTCATGATTTTATATACCCAATGGCTAAGTAAAGGGAGGAAAGGTCTCCGATCACTGAGCACACGGGCTTAGCCTTGTAATATTACCACTTACGGCGGCGTTTGTAAAGAGCTTTTTTCAGTTTGAGAGAAAGCCGTCGCCGCCGGGATTCAGCTCTGCGGTCTTGAAGTACAGGCTCTTCAGGGTGTCCACGCTCGCGCCCTCCGTCATGCCGACAGACCAGCTGCTGCCGTTAAGATACCAGTAAACGATGCCGGCGCCCTTTCCGTCGAGCTTGAATAAGGGGTTTCCCTGCAAAAGCTCCAGGGTCATTGTCGGATCCTCGGTCCACTCATAGTTCATACCGGAGATGTCCTTCTGTTCATCCGTTTTCTGTGCACGGATGGTGAATGTGCCGTAATCTGCCTGATACAGCGTCTCGTCTCCGTCAATCGTTGTGTACACGGGCGTTTTGCCGTCGATCTCGGGCATGACGATACCGGCGGCCTTAAATTTCTCGGCACTCGATTCATGCACGGGGTTTGCTATCCGGCTGTTATCGTTTTCATTGGTCTTCTTGGCTTTATCGTTTGTCTGGCTGCCGCAGGCGCACAGCGCGAACACCATTGCAAGGCACAGCGCCGCGCAGACCGTTTTCTTAAAAGCTTTCATATGATAAACGCTCCTTTATTATGCTGATATGATGATCGATCAATGCTTCTATGACGAAGCCTCAGCAAAAAATGTTCCGCAAATATTTGATATTATCCGCGCCGTGTGATAACATTATTTCATTCTAACAGAGGAGAGCGAAAATGGACAGCAATTTTTTTGCGCTGATCTCGCGCATGCGCTACATCGAGCGCTGGAGCCTGATGCGCAATTCGATACATGAAAACATTCAGGAGCACAGCCACATGGTTGCGGTGATCGCGCACGCGCTGGGAGTTATTCGCCGCGACGTTTACGGCATCAACTGCGACCCCGAGGCCTGCGCCGCCGTTGCGCTGTATCACGACGCAAGCGAGATACTCACCGGCGATCTGCCTACGCCGATAAAATACCACGATGACGAGATCATGAGCGCTTACCGCCGCGTAGAGACCATTGCGTCGAAAAAACTGCTGGGCATGCTGCCCGAGGAGCTTCAGCCGGCCTTCGAGCCGATATTGACGGGGCAGACTCAGCGCGAGCTGCACCCGATAGTAAAGGCTGCCGACAAGCTGAGCGCCTACATCAAATGCATCGAAGAGCGCAAGGCCGGCAACAACGAATTTTTAAACGCCGAAAAGCAGACGCTTGAGGCGATACATGCTTACAACATGCCGGAGGCAGAATACTTCATCGAGCATTTCATTCCTGCATTTGAAAAAACTCTTGACGAATTGGGGACGATAAAATAATGGAAAATTCAAAGCTTCAGAGAATAAATGAGCTTGCGCGCATAAAAAAAGAGCGCGAGCTGACCGCCGAAGAAACGGCCGAGCGCGACGCGCTGCGCAAGGAATACCTCGACGAGTGGCGCAAGGGCGCGATCGAGGTGCTTGAGAACACATATATCCAGACGCCCGACGGCAAAAAGCACAAGCTTCAAAGGAAGGATAATAAATGACTGCCTTTTTCGTTTGCTTAAACGCGGTCGTTCCGATATTTCTCATCATGGCGCTCGGATGCCTTGCAAGGCATCTGGGCGCTATTAAGCGCGAGGACGTTCCCAAGCTCAACAGGCTTTTGTTTCGCTATTTCATGCCGGTAATGCTGTTTTACAACATCTACACCTCGGATCTTTCCGGCGCCGTGCAGCCGAAACTGCTCATATTCGCGGCCGCAGGCGTCCTTGCCGAGTATGCGCTCGCCTTTTGTTACGTCATGCTTACCGAAAAGGGCACCTCCAAGCGCGGCGTTAAGATCCAGGGCATTTACCGCTCGAATTTTGTCATAATCGGTCTGCCGCTTGCGACGGCTCTCGTCCCCGGCGCGGACGCAGGCTCTGTCGTTGTGCTCATCTCCGTCGTCGTTCCGATGTTCAACGCCATCGCAGTGATAACGCTTGAGCTGTTCAGCGGCAAAAGGCCAAACGCCCTCGGCATCATCATAGACGTTTTCAAAAATCCGCTCATCCTCGGCACGGTCGTCGGCATTGCGTTCCAGCTGCTCGGCATACGCCTGCCCGAGGCGCTGCTTTCCACCATAAAGCAGATAAGCGCCGCCACTAACCCCATGCTGCTGTTCATGCTCGGCGCGTTCTTCCAATGGGGCGGCATACATAAATACATCAAGGATCTCGTCGAGGTCTGCCTCGGCAGGCTCGTCGTCATGCCGGGTATCTTCCTCACCGCCGCTTACTTCCTCGGCATACGCGGCATCGCCTTTGCCGGTATGATCGCCATTTTCGGCTCGGCGACCGCCATTGCCTCCTTCACCATGGTCCAGCAGATGGGCGGCGACGATGAGCTTGCCGGAGATATTGTCGTTTCCACCAGCGCCCTGTGCTGCTTCACCATGTTCGCCTGGTCATTTATCTTCAAATCCCTCGGAGTTTTTTAGTGGCGCTTTGGGGCACCTGCGAATACATATATCTCCGGTAGCCCGGCAGCGCAGACTACGTCTGCGAAGTAATAAGTAAAAGGTAAAAGTGAAAAAGTTAGGTATTCGCCCGGAGGGCGAATGAATTTAAATCCGTGCCAAAGGCACACCCCATCTATTCACTATTACCTATTACCTCTTCACTGCGGCCAACGGTCGCTTGTAGGGGCGATCATTGATCGCCCTTTTGTTACTGCCTTACCTGCACAGAAATCTATAGTCGTAGGGAACGGATTCATCTGTTCCCTACAACTCTATTTCAGTGCCAGCAAAACCATAACAAAAGGGCGAGCAATGCTCGCCCCTACGATTATATGTTTTGGTGCCGACTTAACTTCAACACACGGAACGGGCAAGCCCGTTTTTTCAGTGGTGCATAAGCACCGAGGCCAATACGGTTGTTGCGGTATCCCGACCGTGAACTACCGGCGAAACCATAACAGGCGGAACGGATAAATCCGTTCCCTACGAGCGGCTGTTGGCCGCAGCGGAGAGCTAATAGCTGATAGTTAATAGGTTTTAATTCAACCCCTCGGCAGCAAAGCTGCCTGCTCCCCTTGACAGTGGAACCAATGGGTGCGATGCAAAATTCAACACCGCACTCATGTATGGCGAGGCAACCACGGTTTCCACCGCAACCTCGACACCGGGCACCGGCAATCACCGTATCCGTAGCTGCGTCAATTTGCCTCTAAAAATCAGTCTTCGGGGATGTGGATCTCGCGGATGAGGAAATCCTTGCCCGAGAGGATGGTTTTTTCAAAGCTGCCGCAGTTCGGGCAGTAGCCCTCGTGCTCGATGACGTTGAACAACTCGTTGCACTCGTCGCACTCGGCCATGCCGGGGATGATGTTGATGATAAGCTTAGTGTCTTTAAGGAAGGTATCCTCAACGACGACGGGGTAGATATCCTCAACGTATTTGGGAATGACCAGCGACAGCTCGCCGATGTCAAGGACGATCTCCGTGACCTCGGCGATGTTGTTGGCTTGGGCAAAGTCCGTGACGGTCTTGACCATCGAGCGGACGACGCCTATCTCATGCATGACGCAGCTCCTTTACTTTCTTGCGATCTTCTTGGTGACGAGCTTTGCGACTGCTGCCGGAGCGTTTCCGGCCGCGCCGAGCAGCGCCTTGAAGTACGGTGCGCCGACATAGTCGGTGACCTTCTCGAGGTGGATAGCGTCGAACTTGCACTTGGTGGTGCAGATGCCGCAGCCCACGCAGAGGCTCTCGTCAACGACCGCAGCGCCGCAGCCGAGGCAGCGTGAGGTCTCGATCTTCATCTGCTCCTCGGTGAGGGTACCGCGCAGATCCTTGAAGGTCTTCTTGGCTTCCTTGGCCGAGCCGTCGGCGGCCTTCTGTCTGGGAGCGGTGTCGAAGCCTGCTACGGAGATGCCTGCCGTTGCGGTGTTCATTGCCTTATAATCGCGTCTGTCGCGGCCGATGACCTGCGACTGGCCGGGATGCACATAGCGGTGGATGGAGATCGCGCCCTCCTTGCCTGCCGCGATAGCGTCGATGGCAAACTTCGGGCCGGTGACAACGTCGCCGCCTGCGAAAACGTCGGCAACGCTGGTCTGGTAGCTGGGCATGGAGACGTTGACGGTGCCCTTTGCGCCGGTGGCAAAATCCATGCCGTTAAGGTCGATCTTCTGGCCGATGGCGGAGATAACGGCGGAAACGGGCAGAGTTTCAAACTTGCCGGTGCCTACGGGCTTGCTGGCCTTGAGCTCCATGACCTCGACCTTGAGCGTCTCGGCCTTGCCCTCGCCGGTGATCTCGACGGGAGAAGCGAGGAACATGAACTTCACGCCCTCTGCGATCGCCTCTTCAACCTCGTCGTCTGCTGCCGGCATCGCGTCGCGGTCGCGGCGGTAGACTATCGTGGTCTTTGCGCCGAGGCGGACTGCCGCGCGCGCAACGTCGATGGCGACATTGCCGCCGCCGATAACTGCAACGTTCTTGCCGATATCGGGCTTCTCGCCGAGGTTTACCTCGCGCAGGAAGTCGATGCCGGTCATAACGCCGGGCAGCTCGTCGCCGGGGCAGCCGACCTTTGCGCCCTTGGACGCGCCGACTGCGAGGTAGAATGCCTTGAAGCCCTGCTCACGCAGCTTATCAAGGGTGATGTCCTTGCCGACCTCAACGCCGGTCTTGAACTTTACGCCCAGATCCTTGAGAACCTTGATCTCGGCATTGATAACGTCCTTTTCGAGGCGGAAGGAGGGTATGCCCATGGTGAGCATGCCGCCGAGCGCCTTTTCCTTTTCGTAAACGGTCACGGGGTAGCCCTTGACTGCGAGATAGTACGCGCAGCTCAGGCCGGCAGGGCCTGCGCCGATGACGGCGATCTTCTCTTCATAGGGCTTGCCGATCTGGTTGACCATCTTGGGAACGAAGCGGTGCTTGGACTCAAGATCCTTCTCGGCGATGAACTTTTTGATATCGTCGATAGCAATGGGCGAGTCGATGTCGCCGCGCGTGCATGCGTCCTCGCATGCCTTGTTGCAGATGCGGCCGCAGACTGCCGGGAACGGGTTTTCTTTCTTTATAAGCTCAAGCGCCTCGGTGTATCTTCCCTGAGCGGCGAGCTTAATATAGCCCTGAACGGGAACGTGCGCCGGGCACTGTGCCTTGCAGGGCGCCGTGCCGGACTCCATGACGTCGGTGCGGGTTGTGCGGTAATCGACGTTGTAGCTCTTCTTATCCCAGGGCACTTCCTTATCCGACTGATATGCGTCGGAGACATGCGGATCGGTGGTGCACAGCTTCTGGCCGAGCTTTACGGCGTTGGTCTGGCAGTTTTCAACGCACTGGCCGCAGGCGACGCACTTGTCCTTATCAACCTTGGCGATGAAGTTCGAGCTTACGCCGTCGGGAGAGCGGAACAGCTCTGCGATGCGCAGCGCATAGCAGGAGCAGCCGCAGCAGTTACATATGGCGTTTATGCCGTCAAAGCCGAGAGCCTGGTTGACCTCGTGGACAAGGCCGTTATCCTCGGCGCGCTTGAGCACCTCATAAGCCTCCTCCTTGCTGATCAGGCGGTGCTCGCCGTGCTTGGAGAAGTTGATGGCATTGTCGTCAAGGTACATGCACATATCCTCTTCAAGATGGCCGCAGCCCTCTCCGATCAGGCGGCGTGAACGGCGGCAGGAGCACGGGCCGACGGAAATCGCCTTTGCCTTCTCTATGATGGTTGCCAGCTCATCGTAGGATGCCGTGCGAGTGTTGCTTTCGACAGCACTCATAACGGGCATAACGCGCATGAAGTTAACGCCGTTGCCGAGAACCGGGGCAAGCATACCGACGCGGATGCGAGTGTATTCCTCGAAGCATGCTCCCAGATCGGGATACTTATCGCACTGTGCGCGATTGGAGAGGATGCCCTCCATGATGCCGGGCACCCAGATGGGATAGTAGTAGCAGGGCAGCTCGCCGCGATAGCGAACGCGGATAACGCCCGCATTTACGAGCTTGTCGCACTGCTCCTGAACAAATTCAACGCTCTTTTTGCATTTTTTTGCAAGCTCTGCCGCAGAAAATTCCTTCTCAAGACGCATACGCATCATGACAGAGCACATATCGTCATCGACGATGGGCTCGAGGATCCTGTATTCCGGATCCTTGTAGGTGATGCCGGTGTAGGTCATGCTTTCCAGGCTGATCTTTGAAGCCAGCGCCAGAATGTTAGGTCTGTTTGCCATAGTTTTTCCCCCTGTTTATTGTTGTTATATTTAAATGTATCTTCTCGCATATTACTCTAAAATATATTGTACCACATAGGTATACGCATTGTCAATTATTTGGCTTACCGTTTGGCACGTTAATTAACAACTGCGCACATTTATGTTCGAAAAGCCTGTTAAAAAAGCTGCAAACCCTTGAAACTGCACATTTTTTTGACCAGAACAATTTTTTACCACGCCTTTCCCGTATTCATGCAAAAAGACCTGAAATAATAGCGATTTGATTTAGATGGATTAATTTTTTTAAAAAATTGAACGTTTTTAATTCGTTTTAGTAAAATCGACGAAAATGGCCTATTTGTTTGAGTTTTGACAGTCGATTTTCATTGAAAATATCGGTTGAAATATTGACGCATTGTAAACTTGCATGTAAAATATGCATGCATTTTGAAAAAGCCATAAATAAAGCGAAGACAATTCCGCAGGAGGATCACTCGTCGGAATGCAGCGGATGAAGAAGCCGTCCGCCTGTCTGCCGCGGCAAGATTTTTTCTCTCCAGTGAAGCCCTGTTGCCCAAGGAATTGTTTTATCGAAGCGTTCCTTCGGAGCGACGGGGACTTTGTTTTGGTTTTAACAAGATGCAGGAAAAGAACATTAACCCCAGAGTTTTGCCGGGCGGTTGAGGAGCTGCTCCGCAAAACGGGCAATGTTAAAGAGATACTATTAAAGGAGAGTCATTATGAACAACAAAGCAGCCAAGGGCACATGGGCGGCAGCGTTTACGGTCGCCTCGGTGTGGTTCGGCACCCACGTCGGCGGCGGTTTCGCCTCCGGTAACCAGGTAGTAAGTTATTTTGCACAGTACGGCATGTGGGCCGCGGTTCTTCCCCTTATCGCAATGGGCATACTCGCACTGGTGATGTACACAGTTATGAAGTTTGCAAAGCTCAACGGCTTCACCAATTATAAGGACACCTTCTCGGCTCTGTATCCGAAGCCCTGGATGGAAGTCTTCTTTGAGATCTTCTACATCGTAATTCTTCTGGCGGCAGTTGCGGCAGCAGTCGCAGGCGCAGGCGAGGTTCTTGCAAACTTCTTCGGCGTTGACTATTCCGTCACCGCAAACAAGCTCATCTTCAACCTCATCATCGTTGCAGTGCTCATCATCCTGAGCATCTTCGGCGTAAAGCTTGTTATCGCAGCTTCCACCGTTCTTTCCATCGCAATTCTTATCTCCACCGCAGTCGTCGTTATCGCCGGCTTTGCAGCAGACTTCGACGCAATCAGCGCAAACCTGCTTACTCAGAACAGTATCACGGCAGCACCGTATGTTGACAATGCCGGCGAAGCGATCTGGCGCGGCGTTCTCGTTTACGCAGCATTCCAGTGCGTATCCATCCCCGCAATGATCGCAGCAGGCGAAGGCCTGACCCTCAAGGGCGTAAAGCGCGCAAACATCCTCGGCTGGCTCATGAACGGCCTTGCTCTTGCGGCATCCACCGCAATGCTCTCTCGCTGGTATCCGCTTCTCAAGGCTCTTCAGGACGGCGGTGTTGCAGGCTTTACCACCGCAGCAAACGGCATCCCCAACCAGACCGTTCTGACCCTCGTCGGCATCAAGTGGCTGATGGTGATCTTCAGCATTCTGCTGTTCAGCGCTTTCGTTTCCACCAGCGTCACCCTCGTATTCACCATGATCCAGCGCTTCCAGGGCGCCTGCTGCCCCAAGACCATCAAGAGCGAAAAGGCTCGCAGTGTTATCGTCGGCGTTATCGTCATCGCTATCTGCTTTGCGATCTCCCTGCTCGGCCTCGGCAACATCATCAAGTACGCTTACGGCTACGACGGCTACTACGCAATCCTCGTTATCTTCCTGCCCGTCCTGATCTGGGGTCTTCCCAAGGTCAAGAAGCTTTCCGCAGAGAAGAAGGCAGAGATCGAGTAATTAATCAGAATAATTCAAACACCACCGGATGACCGGTGGTGTTTGACCAAGGAACAGTGTCAGAAAATGAGAATAGCTATGATCGGCTCCGGCGCTGCCGGCAGCGTTTTTGCTTCATATCTTAATAAAGGCGGCGCAGAGCTTTGGCTCGTTGACCGCTACAAGGCGCACATGGACAAGGTCGCGCAGAGCGGAATGACCTTCGTCACCCCCTCGGGCGAGGAGCTCCTCACCGGCTTCCGCACCGCCTATTCCGCCGAGAATATCGGCGTTGTGGACATGGTCATACTTATGGTGAAGGCCACTCAAACCGACGGCATCATGCCCTCCGTTATGCCCTGCATCGGCAGCGAAACGGTCGTCGTTTCCCTGCAAAACGGCATCGGCAACGACGATGTTCTCAAAAAATATGTCCCTGCGGACAGGATCCTCTATGGCTTCGGCACGATAGGAACAGAGCTTCCCGAGCCGGGCAAATGCGTTTCAAAGCCCGAAAGCGGCGTTATAATGCGCTTCGGAGCCTCGGAAAACGATCCTTTTTCCGAAAGGGCCGGCAAGGCGCTTGAAAAGTGCTTCTGCGACGGCGGCTGCCTTGCAAGCTTTGAAAAGGATATCCGCCCCTTCGTTTGGAAAAAGGCGATATCCAACAGCGGCTACAACACCCTGTCGGCGCTCACGCGCCTGAAGGTCGGCCCCATGCTCGACTGTGAAAGCGGCAGAGAGCTTATAAAAAGCGTATGGGCGGAGGGCTGCGCGGTAGCCAAGGCACTTACGGGCGTCGATCTTTGGGGCGAGATGCTCGAAGAGCTTGAACGACTCAGAGAGGGCTTTGCAAAATATTATCCCTCCATGGCACAGGATGTTCTCATCCACCAGCGTCAGACCGAGGTCGAGCTGCTAAACGGCGCCATCGTGCGCTACGGCCGCGAGCTCGGTATCCCCACCCCCGTCAACGGGGCGCTGACGCTCATGATTCAGACAATACAGCAAAACTACGATAAGCAGTATTGCAAACAATAATAAGTTATCAATTTTATAAGGAGACGAATAAAAATGAAAATTGCAATGTATGGTTCCGGCGCAGCAGGCAGCGTTTTTGCTTCTTACCTCAAAAAGGGCGGCGCAGACATGATCCTCATCGACCGTTATGAGGCTCACATGAAGAAGGTCGCCGAGGACGGCATGCACTTCACCATCCATCAGGAAGAGAACGGTGCTTACACCGATTATAATTATCAGCTCAAGGGCTTCCGCACCTACACCAGCTCTGCCGCTGCGGAAGAGGCCGAGGGCAAGGTCGACGTCATCATCTATATGACCAAGGCAACTCAGCTCGAGCAGGCAATTCAGGACTCTCTGCCCGTCGTCGGCGACACGACCGTCGCCGTCTCCCTCATCAACGGCCTCGGCAACGATGACAACCTCTTCAAGGTCTTCCCGAAAGAGCGCTGCATCATCGGCTCCGGCGTTCTCGGCACCGCACTGCCCGAACCCGGCCACTGCGTTTCCACTCCTGCCGGCGGCGTTCAGATGAACTTCGGCGGCGCTGTAAGAAGCGAGCTCAACGACGCAGCTTGCGCAGAGATGCTCAAGTGCTACCGCGAAGGCGGCTGCGACGCTTACTGGCGCGACGGCGAGCCGGGCACCGACAACAACATCTACAAGTTCATCTGGAAAAAGGTCTGCGTCAACGCAACCGTCAACACCGTCTGCGCGGTTCTGCGTCTGAAGATCGGTGAGGTCGAGGCTGATCCTTGGGGTCAGCAGCTGTTCCACGGCGTAATCCGTGAGACCTGCGCCGTTGCGACCGCAAAGGGTGTTCCCATGAACGCCGACGATTTCATCGCACACGACCATGCCGACATCGTCACCAACATCGGCGACTACTATCCCTCCATGTGCCAGGACGCTCTGTTCCATCAGCGTCAGACCGAGATCGACGTCCTTAACGGCAAGATCGCAGAGTACGGCAAAGAGCTGGGCATCCCCACTCCGACCTGCGACATCCTCACCAAGGTCGTCCACTGCATCCAGGACAACTACGCAAACCAGTACTTCCAGGATAAAGACGGCAACGCATTCCACATCGGCAAGTAATTTTAAGCTTAAAAACACCAAAAAACGGAGAACAGTTTTTGCTGTTCTCCGTTCAGGCTGTCGAAAAACTATGCTGCAAAAGAAAGATAATAGAGCAGCAGGGGAGCTCGAGGGGTAGCGAAGCGGCGGCGCGGTAGTGAATGACATGCCGGGGGCATGTCAGAGCCGCGACGTGACCGAGCCGCAGCGAGAAAAAGGCCCCACTCGAAATTGGATTAATAGCCATCAAAAACGCCTGATTTATCAGGCTTTTTGACGAGCGTAGCGAGATTTTTCGTGAAAACTTGTTTTCACAAAAAATGTGGCGTTTTTGAAGCGTGCAAAAAAGTCAAAGACTTTTTTGACACGCTGAAAGCAGCAGCCGACAGGCTGCTGCTTTTGTCGTTTCGTTGCCGCGTGGGTTTATTCTGCCGACTCGAACTTCTTTATGAGCCGGTCGAACAGCTCGGCATTGTTTTCGATCGCGATCTCCGGCTCGCGCTTTGTCGTGTGCGCAAACACCGGCTCGTTCATTTTCCTTGAATACACCGCCTTCTGGATGCGCACGGCGTCCATGCCGCACTTTGCAAAGTGCACCGCAGCGGATGCGAAGTGAGCCGCGCAGGGGCAGATCTTGTCCGCAACCGGCTCGAGCGTCTCGACTATGCGGATGGACATATAGAATATCTCGTCGATGATGCAGCAGGCGGTGCGGTAAGCAGCCTCAAGCTCGGTATCATCGGCATTTTCCTTCTTCAGCAGCTTCTCAAGCGGCTTTTTGGCCTTGTTCTCTTCGTCGATCAGGTGCAGGAAATAAACGCGCAGCTTTTCCATGTCCTGCTCTGCGTGTAGCATATCGGCATCCTCGGACGCTGTCATCCGCAGGGCGCGCAGCGCCATGGATGCAGCGCACATCGACGACGTTGCAGCCGCCGAGCCGAGGCCGAAAACGCTTTTGGGATCTGCGATCATCCCCGAGTACGATTTAAGGGTCTTGTCCGAATAGCTCTCGACCATAAGGTCTTCGATGTTGATCTTTTCTGCCATAATATATCTTCCTTTCGTTTGACAATTGAAAATTCAGGTCATATAATTTCTCTTGATAAATATACAACAAATATTGTTTATTTACAAGTGATTCTACTACAGGAGCGCACACAGATGAAAATTTTGCTCTGCGGAGATATAAACTCCGGCAAGTCAACGCTTATACAAAAGCTCGTTTCCGATATCGGCAAGGCCCCGCGCGGCTATATCACCGTGCGCATGCCCGAGGATGAAACAGGCATTTCGCACGTCTATCTTTACGATATTTCATCACCGCCCGGGCGCATCGAGGATGCGCAGGTGATAATGGAGATATGCGGCGATAAATTCGACCGCAGGCCGGAATACATGAGCAGCATCGCAGCGCCCATTCTTGAGGGCATCCCCGAGGGCAGCCTCGTTGTTTTGGACGAGCTGGGCACGCTTGAGGAGCATGAGGAGCGCTTCAAAAATGCGGTAATGCGCATACTGTCCGGGCCCTATGACGTTCTGGCCTCGGTCAAGGCGCAGAACACCGATTTTCTGCGCGATATCCGGCGGCATCCCGACTGCGAGCTTTACATTATAACGCCCGAAAACCGGAACGCATTGTATGCCCAGCTAAGGCGTGAATACAACATATAGTGCCGTGATTTTGTTCCCTAAAAATTGCACAAAAATCGCGTCGATTTTATGTATGAAAATTTTATTAGTTTTTCGCAGAATTATGTTGACTTAACGGACACAGGTTGATATCCTGAAAACACAGCGAATGAAATCAGGAGGCAGTCATGAAGAGAATTACAGCACTGCTGCTGGCTGTGCTTTGCATGCTTTCGGTCTGCGCATGCAATAACGGCAGCAAAGCGGCGGACGTTTCGGCAAAAGACCTCATCGCGGCAACGATGAATTCCGCAAAGCCCGAGAGCGCCGATACGCTCTGCGGCTCTGACGATCAGAGCTTTAAAAACAGATTTTATTATTATTACGGCATCGAGACGGACGCTGTGCGCGACTATGCCATAGCATACTCCTCCGCCGCGAAGTCGGACGAGATAAGCGTTCTTGTTGCGGCCAAGGGCACGGATATGAAAACTCTGACCGACGCGCTGGAGGGCAGACGCGAGATGCAGCGCCAGACCTTCGAGCTGTACAGTCCCGAGAGCGTTGAGATGCTCAAAAACGCAGTCATCTTCACTCAGGGCAGCTATGCGGTCATGATAGTTGCAAAGGATCCTACGTCGATCGAGAGCCGGATGAAGGAGCTTCTTTCCGACGCGGGCGAGGTCGAAAAAGAGGCGAAGGCATACTATGATACCGCCGTCACCCCCACCGTGACAAGTAAGCCGGAGAAAGCATACGACTACTCCCTGCCCGTCCCGGCGACCGAGGCCAAGGATAACTCGTGGTTCAAGGACGCCGCGTTCGTCGGCGATTCGCGCATGGAAGGCATCATGAACTATGCCGATTTTGAGCATTCCTCTAACTTCTCGCACGTCGGCCTGAACGTTGCGGACGTTTTCACCAAGCCTTATATCAAAACCGAGTCCGGCACCGTTACCGTTGCCGACGCGCTGCGCAATGATCTGAAATACGGCAAGGTCTATGTCATGCTCGGCATAAACGAGCTGGGCTGGTACAATCTCGATAAATTCATCGAATACTACGGCAACATTGTCGATCTCCTGCGCGAAACTCACCCCGAGGCACAGATCTACATCATAAGCATCCTGCCCGTCGGCGCAAAGGCGACCGCGAGCCAGGAAATGCTCAATAACGACCGCGTTCAGATGTTCAACGAGCGCATTCAGGGCATGTGCAGCGAAAAGCAGGTCTATTTCGTCAACGGCTTCGAGGCGCTTGCCGTAAACGGTTCGCTCCCCGACGACGCCTCTCCCGACGGTGTGCATATGCAGCCAAGCTACTGCCACAAGCTCACCGATTACCTGCTGACCCACACCGTGAGTGCATAAAAACAGAAAAAGCCGAGAGTGCAGACACAGTTTGCACTCTCTTTTTTAGAGGCGCATTGGGTCACCTACGGATACATATATCTCTGGTGTCCCTGTATCGAAACTACCGACAAAACCGTATTTGCCGCGCGCTACGTTAGTGCGGATTTGAGTTTTTTTGCCGCACCCCGTAGGGGCGAGCATTGCTCGCCCGTTTGCTATGGTTTTGCCTGTACCAAAATCCATAATCGTAGGGAACGGATTCATCCGTTCCGTTTGCTGTGGTTTCGTCGGCAGCTCCCGGTCGGGCTGACGCGAAAACCGTATCGGTATCAGTGCTGACGCGCCTCTGAAAAACCGCTTGCGGCAGATGAGGTGTAAATATATCCGCGCCGTAGGCGCTACTTTGTTACAATATGTATCGGCTTTGCCAGCACCGAAAGCTATAGCCGTAGGGAACGGATTTATCCGTTCCGTTGTGATGGTTTCGGCGGAAACTCCCGGTCGGGGTGACGCAACAAACGTATCGGTAAAATTTTAATGCGCCTCTAAAAATGCGCCTCTAAAAAAGCGCCACTGAAAAAATGTGTTTGCCTGACGGCAAATGATTAAAATAACACCTCATCCGTCACCAAGGTGACACCTTCCCCTCAAGCTACGCAGGGGAAGGCAAAGGGCAAAACCTCTGCTGCGTATCGCTGCATTAACTGCGCAGGTAGATGCAACATAGTGAAACGGTTTTGCCTGCGGCCAACGGTCGCTTATTGCGCCGCCGCGACGTGCGGTGGTATAATATCAAAAAAGCAAGTGGAGTGAACGCCATGACCGAATATACGATAAATTCAAGCGGCGCCGTCGTTCCGGCAAAGGACGGCGCGCAATCGATACTTATAACAATGACCGCCGATGAGTTTCGCGAGAACAGATCCGATTTTCCGTTTCACCGCGAGATGCTGCACAGCCTCGGCTCTATACGCTATTGCAAGGCCGAGCTTTACAAGAACTGCATCATCGGAACGATGCGCGTTCCGCGCAAGGAGGCGCAGCGCGCGCCGGAGCTGTGCTTCGGCTTCTGCCTGACGGATAAAACGCTGCATATCATTGAGGACACAGGCGAGTACAAAACGCTCATCGCGCGGCTTGTCAAGCACTCATCGGGCGCAGCGCGCCCCTCGCACCTTCTGCTGCGCCTGCTTGAGCTTTTGACGGAAAACGACGTGCCGTACATGATGCACATCGAAACGGAGCTTGAGCGCATGGAGGATGAACTTGGCCAAAAGCCGGGCGACGATTTCTTCCGCCGCCTGACGCGGCATCGGCAGAAGCTCTCCGAGCTCGGCGCATACTACGGTCAGCTTTCGGATATTGGCGAGCGCCTGTCGGATGAGGTCTGCGCACCCGTTTCCGGCGACTGTGCCGCGTGGGAAAAGTTTGCGCGCCGTGCCGAGCGGCTCCAGGATCACGCCGAACTCGTGGCCGAGAGCGCGCTGCAATTGCGCGAGCTTTACCAGTCCGAGCAGGACTCGCGCCAGAACCGCATCATGGGTCTGCTCACCGTCGTTACAACGCTGTTTCTACCGCTTACCCTGCTCACCGGCTGGTACGGAATGAACTTCCGCAACATGCCCGAGCTGAGCTGGCGCTGCGGCTACGCCGTCGTTGCCGTCGTCGCCCTCGTAATCGTCGTGATCGAGATCATCTGGCTCCGCAAAAACTTCAAAAAGTTTTAGAGGCGCATTGACGCAGTCACGGATACATATATCTCTGGTATCCCGGTTCGAGGGTGCATGCAAAACCGTCACGTTTCGCGTAACATGAATGCGATGCTGAATTTTGCGCCGCACCTTGTAGGGGTGAGCATCGATCGCCCACATGCCACGGTTTTGCCGGCACTGAAATAGAATCGTAGGGAACGGATTCATCCGTTTTTTCAGAGGCGCATCAACGCTGATACCGATACATTCATTGCGGTATCCCGACCGGTGGTTACCGGCGAAACTGCAACAAAACGGAACGGGCAAGCCCGTTCCCTACAGGGGTGCGGTGCAAAACTCAACTCCACACCTGCGTTACGCGAGGCACGCACGGTTTCCACCGCACCTTCGACACCGGGCACCGGCAATCACCGTATCCGTAGCTGCCCCAATTCGCCACTAAAAAGCCTTGACCGGGATGGTGCAGGGGTGTAAAATGTGGATATAGAAATGTTCACCGGAGGTGTTATAATGAAAAAACAGGTAAACGCCGCAAAGCTTGCCGCATTTGCCGGAGCTGCCGCTGTCGGCGGATTTATATACCTCATTGCTCCCGGCAAGATCCGCAAGAAGCAGAAATCGCCTTTCCAAAACCGTAATTTTGCCCACCGTGGGCTGCATAAACGTGATAAATCCGTGCCGGAGAACTCGCTGGCCGCGTTCGAGCGCGCCGCGTCCTACGGCTACGGAATCGAGCTCGACGTTCAGCTGTCGAAGGACGGACAGGTCGTCGTGTTCCATGACGATACGCTCAACCGCGTCTGCGGAGTTGATGCGCGCGTCGATTCCAAGACCCTTGCCGAGCTGCAGCAGCTGAGCCTTTGCGGCACCGACGAGACGATACCTCTGTTTTCCGACGTTCTTAAAACGGTCAGAGGCCGCGGGGCTATCATCGTTGAGCTGAAAAACGGCAAGCGCAACAAGGAGCTTTGCGAAAAAACCTATGCACTTCTTCGCCGCTACACCGGCGACTACTGCATCGAAAGCTTCAATCCGTTTATCGTGCGTTGGTTCAAGATCAATGCGCCGGAGGTCGTGCGCGGCCAGCTGGCGAATCCGCCGAAGGACTATAACGGAGAGGTAAAACCCGTGACCGGCTTTATACTCGGAAATGTCTTGCTCAACTTCCTCGCGCGGCCGCAGTTTATCGCATATAAGATCGCGCCCAAGCCGTTCCCGGTGAAGCTGTGCGAAGCACTCGGCGCGATGAAGGTCTGCTGGACCAGCCACGAATGGGCCAACGAAAAGGGCAACGACACCGTCATTTTCGAGTTCTATAAGCCCAAACTCAAGTTTGATAAGCACTGATATCTATTGAAAAAAGCGCCCTCGGATGAGGGCGCTTTTTTCATGTTCAAAATCGCATCATCAGCTCGCGGTCGATCTCGCGGCCGTTTTTGAAGTAAACGCGCGGAACGCGCTTGCTGACGGCGCAGGTCAGCTCATACGGAATGGTTCCGGCAAGCTGCGCGAGCGTCTCGACCGGGTTATCCGGGCCGAAGATCTCGACCTCGTCCCCTACGCCGACATTGGGCAGCTCGCTGAGGTCGATCATGCTCATATCCATGCAGATCCTGCCGCGCTGGGGTGCGGGGCCGTCGGCGGTCATGATGCTGCACCGGTTCGACAGGCAGCGGAAGAAGCCGTCGGCATAGCCGTAGGGGATGACGCCGATGCGCGTCGGCGCGCTTGTTGTAAACAGCCGGCCGTAGCTGATATCGGTGCCCTCGTCATAGATCTTTATTGTGTTTATCATTGCCTTGAGCGCCATAGCCGGGCGCAGGCCGAGCTTTTCGGCAAACTCGCCGTAACCATACAGCAGCAGTCCTGGGCGTACCATGTCCATATACGTTTCCGGATACAGCGCAACGGCGCCGGTGTTGGCGCAGTGGCGCAGCGGTATGCGCCGGCCGATGCGCTCCTCGACGGCGGCGACGGTGCTTTTGAAAAGCTCAAACTGCTTTTTGGTGTAGTCAACGTCGGCCTCGTCGGCCTCATCTGCAACGGCAAAGTGCGTGAACATGCCTTCGACATCGAGGTAAGGCATGCCGCAGCAGTCAACTATGCCGGAAACACCGGTTTCAAAATGCCGCCCTGCGCACAGAACGCCGAGGCGCGACATGCCGGTGTCCACCTTGATGTGAACGCGCAGCTTTGCGCCGAACTCGGCTGCGGCTGCATTGTATTCATGCGCCTTGGCAAGGCAGGTGACTGTTTGCGTGATGTTGTTGGCTATCAGGTTCGGCACCTGCTCGGTGGGCGTGTGGCCGAGGATTAGGATGGGCATTACGATGCCGTTTGCGCGCAGCTCCATCGCCTCATCGAGGCTTGAAACGGCGAGATAGTCCGCGCCCAGCTCCTGAAGCGTGCGCGCGACGTGAACCGCACCGTGACCGTAAGCGTCGGCCTTGACGACGCCGAGGAATTTGACGTTTTCGCCGATGCGAGCGCGCAGAGCCTTATAGTTATGCTCTATCGCGTCGAGCGAGACCTCTGCCCATGTTCTGCGGAGAGTGGATCTCATGCTGTCACCTTCATCCCTGAATGTTAATCGTGCCGCCGGCGGAGACCCTGCTTATCTCCACACCGCCGTAGGTCCCGTAAAAGTCCCACTTGACGGAAACGGGGATCGCCGTTGCCTGGCCTGCCGGAACGGTGACTTCGATGCTGCGGCTCGTCAAAACGGCATTGTTTCTGACCTTTTCGCTCTTGTAGCTTATGCCGGGGCTCGTGAAGCTGTAGTCAACGCCGGCAACGGTGATAACGCCGTTATGGGGGCCGACGGACAGCGTGTAGGTGCTCAGGATAACGTCGAGCTTTATCGTAACGGTCTCGCTGTTTTGCGAGGTGGCCGTCCAGTTTGCATACATTATCATTTTGGTGCCTGTGTTGCTCTCAAAGCTGCCGGTCTGGTTTATGGTGCGGTTTATGACCTGCTGCGTCGGCTGCGGCGCGGCAGTCTGACCGGGCTGTACACTCGGCGAGGGCGAAGCGCTCGGATCTGCCGATGGCCGCGCGCTCTCGGCCGGAGCCGGGGTCGGGGTCGAAATGACGCTCGGCGTGAGCGCCGGGGTCGGCTGCGCGCTCTCTGTCGGCACGGTGTTCTTTATGTCGCGGCTTGTAAGCCACATGGAGACCGCGGCTATGATGATGAGCACCAGCACAAGTGCGATGAATATGTTGATTCTGTGCTTGTTCATACAAATTTACTCCGATCTGCCGCCGTGCGGCAAGTGATACAAATGATTATATATCATCACCGGCGAAAAATCCAGTGCTATGTAAGCTGAGCCGTCAGCTTATAAGCTCCCAGCTCATGTCGATGAGAAAGCGCAGCTTATCATCATCGACTGCGGCAAGCTCAACGCTTATCCAGTGCTCCTTGCTCATGTGATAGGCCGGGAAAAAGCCCGGCTCGGCGCGCAGTGAGCCGGAAAGCAGCGGATCACACTTGAGGTTTGTGACCGTGACCATGTCATCACCGGGCTCGCCCAGCCTGTGGCGCGGCAGCTCCATGACAAGTCCGAACCACTTTTTACTGCTTTCGTGGCGAAAGACCTCGTAGGTCGGATTCGATATCCAAGGGAAATCGTTTACGGCGGCATAGTTTTCAAGGATATACTGCCGCAGAGTGTCTCTGTCCATTTATGTTCTCCTGTTCAAAACGCCATCCGGAGGACCCGGATGGCGTAATACCGTTTGTCACTTATTCTCTTCCGAGCGGCGGCGCGCTTCCTCGAATCTGCGGCGAGCCTCCTCGTATTCACGGCGTGCCTTTCGTAATCGTACCTGCGAGCCTCTGCTTCGAGCTTTTCGGCCTCCTCGTTCAGGCGGCGGGTCTGCTCGGTGAGCTCGTCGATGCTGTCCGGCTCGGGCGTGTATTCAAGCTTTTCGGCGCTGTGCTTTTTGTTCTTATTGTCCCTGCGGCGCGGCTTGGGAGCCGGCTCATCGTCGTCATCGTCGTCCTCCTCGCCTGCGTCAAGCTCGGGCTGAGCGGCGGCGACGGCCTCCGACGGGCGTACATACTTTTCCCTCTCCCGGCCGTTTACGGCATCGGTGTACGCTCTGCCGCAGACGACGGCGACTATCGCCGCTATGACCGAAACGGCAAGCAGCACGAGCATTGCGATAAGCTGCGTCTGTCCGTTGCCCGAGCCGTCCTCGAGCGAATAGACGAAGCTGCGGTAATCGTTGGACAGACCGTAGATGTTCAGCGCAAGGGATGCGACAGCGGCAATGCCGGCGGCTCCGGTCGCCGCATAGATGCGCGTACGGTTGGGCTTGAGCGAAGCGAGCACGCCGATAACTCCGGCGATAACGCCGACGATGCTTATAATGCGCAGAAGGTTATACAGGTTCTGGCGCACGTCAAGCTCGCTGTTGAGCTTGTCGGCATCGTCCTCGACATAGTCGCGCGCGGCCTGGAGCACGGCTTCGTAGTCGCTCTCGTCGCTCACGAGCTTTGCGATGCCCTCGTTTTCCATGAGCACGGCAATGCCGGATTTTACTGCGGCCTCCGCGTCGTCCTGCTCGGTGAGCGTTTCCTTGAGGTCGTTCATTTTATCAACATTGTCGTTGAGCTTCTGCTGACCGGCGCTGAGCTGATTTTTGGCAACGGCGAGCTGCGCTCTGCCGTTATCGAGCTGAGCCTTTGCAGCGGCGAGCTGAGCCTTGCCGTTATCCAGCTGAGTTTTCGCGGCGGCGAGCTGAGCCTTGCCGTCGTTTATCTCCTGCTCGGCGGCGGATATCTGGGCGTTTGCCTCGGCAAGCTGTGCCTGACCGTCCTCATATTCCTTCATAGCGGCCCTCGCCTCGTCAAGCGAGGTGAAGCCGAAGTTGCGCAGGATGCTTTCGGCTATCTGGAGCGCCGGGTGCTTGTCGATAAAGGCAAAAAGCTGCTGCGCCTGCTGGTATGCCGGCGTTGCGGCGTCGAGCTTGGCCTGCGCCGCGTCGCGCTGAGCCTTGGCGTCGTTGAGCTGTGCCTCGCCGTCGTTAAGGCGCTTTTCTGCCGCCTGATACTCGGCGAGCTTTTCATTATACTGCTTCTCGGCGGCGTCGTATTCCGCCTGACCGGCCGCGATCTTCGCAGCGCCGGCGTTATATTCCTGCGTGCCCTGACTGAGCTGCTCATTGCCCTTCTGGTCGGTCACGACGGATTCGGTGTAGTCCTTTTCGTCCTCGGTGCGGTTTTCCTCCGCCTTGCGCAGATCGGCAACGCGCTTATCGAGTACATCGACAAAGTCGATGATATCGGCCTTTTGTCCGCGCTTGAAGCGCATGATGTCCGACAGCTCATCCGAGCCGCGTCCTGCCGCAATGATCCCGAATACCGAGCTTGCGGCGAGCAGGATGCTCATGATCATTAACAGTGTTCTTTTCATTATATCTTCCTTTCTCCTGCGGAAACACATTCCCCCCAGTGCTTCCTGCGGAATTACTTTCCCTTGCGCGCCCTGTCTCTGAGCGCTATCTGCTCGAAGTCCTCGTCAAAAAGCGGATGCAGGCGAAGCCTTCTGCCCTTGACGGTCGTGCGCGAGATAAATCTGTCGCCCCAGACGAGCATCTGCGGCAGAACGAACAGCACCAGCAGCAGAGATATTATCGTTCCGCGGCCGAGCACAAGTCCGATGACGGAAATTATGCTCTCGGTGCTTATAAAGCCGATGAGAAGTCCGGCGATGACGAGTATGCTGCCGCTTGTGACGAGCGTGGGCAGAGCACCGTTGAGCGCAAGGCGTATCGACTTGCGGCGCGAAACATTGCGCTGCCTCAGCTCAAGGTATCGGTTTGAAACGACGATTGCGTAGTCGATATTCGCGCCCATCTGTATCGCACTTACGATTAGATATCCGACAAAAAAGATGGAGTTCTGCGTGAAATACGATATCGAGAAGTTGAGCCAGATGCTGCCCTGAATGACCGCGATCAGCAGCACCGAAAGTCCTGCCGAGCGGAACACGAACATGATGACCAGCACGACGAACACTGCCGACAGCACGCTGACCAGAATGTTATCCGTCGAGAACGAATCCTTCAGGTCGCGCGCGGCGGTAGCGTTGCCGGTGACGTAAACATCGTCGCCGTAGTAGCTGTCGGCAACGCCGTGGATCTGCGAGATGAGCGCGTAGCTTTCGTCCGACTGCGTGGGCAGGTCGGAATAAACGAGCATGCGGCTGTAGTGCTGACCCTGAAGCTGTGCCTTGGCGTCGGAAAGCTGAGCATACAGGCTTTCGATCATATCAAGCTTGTCCTGCTCAAGCTCTATCGTGCCGTCCTCGGCAACGTCATACAGGAACAGAAACAGGTCTATAAGCGGAATTTTATATTCGCGCATGTTGCTCTGCACCTGATCGTAATCGGCGTGGCGCGCGGCGTAGTAGACGAAAAGCGCGCTCGCGCTCGTGTCGTCAAGTCCGGCAAGCTCGGAAAACTCGCCGATGGTCAGCTTATCGCCGACGGCGGTAGCCGTCCATGACCTCAACGGAGGCAATGCCGAGAACCGAGGTTACATGGTCAAGCTCCGATATCTCGTCGAGCATCTTCGCCTGAGTCTCATAGTCGCCCGTCGGCACGACGAGCGCCATCATGTTATTGTTCCCGAATGTGTTTATGATCTCCTGATGCGCCTTTTGCGAATCGTTCAGGCGCAGGGGGTAATCGTCGCTGTAGTTATACGAAAACGGGCACATGCTCGAAAAGAAGAACGCAGCCGCCGCGACACAGATGAAAACAGGCGGCACGATCTTGTGCGTTTTCCACGCAAAGCGGCCGATCGCGTTTATGTTCGGCATAAAGCTGCGGTGCTTTGTCTTTTCAATGGATCGGCTGAACATCAGAAGCAGTCCCGGCATGAGCAGGAACACCGTCAGCATTGAGATAAGTATGGATTTTATCAGTACCTTGCCGAGGTCTCCGCCGAGGCCGAACTGCATGAACGTCATCGCGACAAGGCCGCCGATGGTCGTCAGCGAGGACGAGGCTATCTCGGGTATAGCCTTCGACAGTGCCTCCACCGCCGCGTCATACGGCTCAAAATACCGCTGCTCCTCGGAAAAACGGTTGCACAGGATGATGGCATAGTCGATCGCCAAAGCAAGCTGCAAAATGAGCGTTACGGAGTTTGCGACATATGATATCTCTGAGAACAAAAAGTTCGTTCCCTGCTGGATGGCAGCGGCCATTGCAAAGGTTATCAGCAGCACAGGCACTTCGGCATAGCTGCGCGAGGTAAGAAGCAGCAGGATTATGACCGTAACGACGCTCAGTGCGCCTATTATGAGCATCTCGCCCAGCAGAGTGCTGCTGAAATCCGTGCCGACCTCGGTGTAGAGCTTTACGTTATCCCGGTCGAACTTTCCGCCGACGAGCGATTTTATCTCGTCAAGAGCCTGTGTGCATATCTCGTCGCTCGATTTTCCGGCAAAGCTCACGGAGATAAGAGCCGTTCCGGACTTATAGTGCTCCTGTGTATCATCGAAGCTTGCCTGGCGCACGCCGTCGATATTCTCTATATCCTGCGAAAGCGCCAGCGCGTCGTCATACGAAATGTGTTCGATCATAAGGTCGGCCGTCGCGTAGGTGATAAACTCGCCGTCCATCGCCTTCAGGCCGCGCCGCGTCCGTTTCGGCGGGAAGAAACTGATAAAGATCGTTCTGAACCGTCGTAAGGCGCATCGTGTACGCCGACATACATGCGGCCGCAATGAAAAGAATAAGTATTATTTTTCTGCTGTCTATGATAAATTTGGCTAATTTGTGCATCTGATTCTCCCACGGGTGATGTATCTACATATTTTATTACACAGATAAAAAAACATCAAGGGATTATTGTCAAGTTTTTATTAATTTCCTTGTGTTTGGGATAAAAGCGTTATATAATTCATGTGCGCCGCAAGGTGCAAACAATATAAGGAGAGCGCGAAAGTGCTGCCGTAAAATGGTTAAGCTGTTATCAAAACTGTTCATAAAAAATCCGACGGAGTATACGGATCCTTCGGTGCGCAAGGCTTACGGAACGCTGTGCAGCCTGCTGGGGATATTCCTCAACGCACTGCTGTTTGCCGGAAAATATGCCGCCGGCGCGATCTCGGGTTCGATAGCCATAACCGCCGATGCGTTCAACAACCTATCCGACGCCGGCGCGTCGGCGATATCGCTGCTGGGCTTCCGGCTTTCGGGCAAAAAGCCCGATCCCGACCACCCGTTCGGCCACGGCAGGATAGAATATATCTCCGGCCTCGCAGTCGCGGCGCTGATCGTCATCATGGGCGTTGAGCTGCTGATAAGCTCGGTTGAAAAGATACTCAGCCCCGAGCCGGTCGAGGTCGGCCTGCTCCCGGCGGCGATACTGCTTGCGTCAATCCTCGTCAAGCTGTATATGTTTGCGTATAATTGCAGCGTCGGCAAAAAGATCTCGTCCTCGGCCATGGCCGCCACGGGTGCGGACAGCCTGTCCGACTCCGTCGCAACGATGGTCGTGCTTCTCTCGATGGGCGTAAGCTGGCTGTTCAAGGTCAATATCGACGGCTGGGCAGGCGCGGCGGTCGCGGTGTTCATCCTCTTTGCCGGCTACGGCGTTGCAAAGGACACACTCTCGCCGCTGCTCGGTCAGGCGCCCGATCCGGAGCTTGTCAAAAGCATCGAGGAGATAGTCATGAGCTCGGACGCCGTCATCGGCATGCACGACCTCGTTGTTCACGACTACGGCCCGGGCAGAATGATGATCTCTCTGCACGCCGAAGTAGACGGCCGCGGCGATATCTTCCAGCTGCATGACAGCATCGACACCGTCGAGCGCAAGTTGAAAAGCGCACTCGGCTGCGACGCGACGATCCACATGGACCCCGTCGAGACCGACAACGAGCAGGTAAACGCCGAACACGCCGCGCTTGAGGAGGCGCTTAAGGGCATTGACGGGCTGCGCGGCATTCATGATTTCCGCATGGTCATGGGACCGAGCCACACAAACCTCATCTTCGACGTCGTTATGGACACCGGCTGCGGCAAAACGCCAGAGCAGTTCCGCGATGTCATCTGCCGCACCGTCGAGGAAAAGCTCCCCGGCCACTTCGCCGTCGTCACCGTCGATACCTCCTTTGTCTTTTAGTTTTTTTAGAGGCGCATTGGGGCACCTACCAATACGGTTATCTCTGGTTGCCCGGTTCGGGACATTGGAGGAAACCGTGACTGCTACGCAACCCGGTAGTGCAAGCTACATATTACGGTCGCCCGGTGTCGATGTTACCGACCAAACCGTAAAACTCTCGCGCTACGGTAGTGCGCTGCTGAATTTTGCGCCGCGCCCCATTGGCTCACCTGCAAGGGGAGCAGGCAGCTTTGCTGCCGTGGGGTTGAATAAAACCTATTAACTATCAGCTATTAGCTCTTCACTGCGGCCAAAGGTCGCTCGTAGGGAACGGATTTATCCGTTCCGCGTGTTATGGTTTTGTCGGCACTTTCCGGTCGGGCTGACGCAAAAACCGTATCGGTATCAGTGCTGACGCGCCTCTAAAAAACCGCTTGCGGCAGATGAGGTGTAAATAAATCCGCGCCGTAGGCGCTACATTTTTCTGAGGCGCATTCACATTGTGCCAATGCGTTTATTGCGGTTGCCCGGTGTCGAAGTTACCGATGAAATCGGAAAACTGCCGTCAAACATTAGTGCAGTGTTGAATTCTGCACCGCACCCGTAGGGGCGATCATTGCTCGCCCTTTTTTTAATAATGTGACGCCTACGGCGCGGATATAATAACACCTCATCCGTCACCAAGGTGACACCTTCCCCTCAAGCTACGCAGGGGAAGGCAAAAAAGGGACGGTCTGTGACCGTCCCGATGAATAATGAATGATGAATAATTAATAGTGAATAATTGCCGATACAGTTGTTGCGTCAGCGCGACCGGAAACTGCCGACGAAACCATAACAAACGGAACGGGCAAGCCTGTTCCCTACAGTGGTGCGCTGCAAAACTCAGCACTGCACTTGCGTTACGCGAGGCACATACGGTTTCCTCCGCACTCTCGATACCGGGCAAGCGCAAAAAGTGTGTCGGTATCAGCCTCAATGCGCCACTAAAACCTATTTGGAGCATAGGAATGACGTTTTGGAGCGGACAGAGGGTGGTATATAAGCTAAAATGCATATCGTAACCCCCATATGTATCTTCTTTGTCCGCAGGGCGGTCAGGTCTCCGCTCTGCGCGATATTGAATCACAGCCGAAAGGCATGGTTCTCCCTTCCCCTTTACCATAGCAAAGTTCTATACTCCTTTTATCTTCACTTTATGCACACTTTGCGGCAAAGCCCCGGACAAGCTCCGGGGCTTTGTTGTGCGCTGTTCGGGGCGGAAATAAAAAAGCCACGAGCTGCGGCTCGTGGCTTGGAATATCAGATTTTTGCTTCCGCTTCGGACTTCCTGGGCTTGACGATTGCTGCAAGGCCGAGTGCGAGCAGGCCGAAAATGACGGCCGGAAGTATCCAGTACAGGCCCATGTCGTACAGGGGAAGATTCTCCATTGCGGGGACCTTGAACGCACACAGGATGCTCGCGCCAACTGCGCCGAGAGCCGCGCCGCGGCTGACATAGTCATTTGCATTGGGGATAATGAGCGAGATAAAGATAACGACAAGCGCAGGCGGATAAACGATATCCAGCACTGGAGCCGCGATCGAAACGATGCGGTCAAGGCCGAGATTGGACGCAACGGCGCTGAACACACAGATAACGATGACGAATGCCTTGTAGGGCACCTTCTCGCTGCACAGCTCGGTGAAGTAAGCTGCGGCGGAGCTGGTCAGACCGATGGCGGTGGTGACGCAGGCAAGACCCACGACGACGCCGAAGATGATCATGCCGGCCTTGCCGAGCAGCGCCTCAACGATGGCCATAACAAGCTCTGCGCGGCCGATCTCAAGGCCGTACTGAGTCGAAACGGTAGCGCCGAGGTAGCACAGGCCCATGTAAACGCCGAGCAGCAGCACACCTGCGAGGATAGCCGAGCCGGAGACGATCTTGAACTTCTGGCCGTTGGTGGTGTAGCCCTTGGAGGCTGCGCTCTGGAGGATTATGATGCCAAACGGCAGCGCTGCGAGCGCGTCCATGGTCTGGTAGCCGGCCTTGATGCCGCCAAGAATAACGTTGTCGGCGTTCGGGGTGAGCGCTATCTCGCCGAGCGGCGTTGCAACGCCCTTGATTATGATGACCGCAAGGCCGATAAGCAACAGCGGAGTGAGGATCGCGCCGACGATATCGACGACGGCCGACTGGCGGATGCACAAAAACAGGATAATCGCGAAGAATATTATGGAGAACACAACGGATGAAACGCCGCTGATGTTCGGGACGATTGCCATTTCAAAGGTGGTCGCAGCGGTGCGGGGGATCGCAACCATGGGACCGATGCACAGGATGAGCGCGCTCATGAGTATTGCGGCCGGGACCTTGCCCAGACGCGCGGTGACGGCCTCGCTGCTGCCGACGCGCAGGAGCGCAAACACCGCGCACATAGCCAGACCTATGTCTGCAATAAAATATGCCGAGAAGCCGCCGAGCCACTCGGGACCTGCCTCAACGCCGAGATACGGCGGAAAAATGACGTTGCCTGCGCCGAAAAACATCGCAAACAACGCAAAGCCGACGACGATAATGTCGCGGACAGTGTGGGGTTTGTTCTGAAGCTTCATTCAATTTTCCTCTTTCATCAATTGCTTTCTCATCTGCTGAGCAGCGCCTCCGTAAATACGCTGCACACTGTTACACTTCAACCCAATGCGTTGAAAAATGTGAATAAAGGATATCATTTTTTTCATGATTGCGGAAATCACTCTTGTTCATCCCCATATTAAAAACTTTAATACTATGCACAAAATAATTTCATGTTACGCGTGATAAAATGTTAACCAAATGTTATTGAATGTGTCGATTTGGCGTGTTATATTTGCATGGCAATAATTATATAGATATAAGAAAGGTGTGAGCGTTATGGATGACGGAAGACTGCGCGCAGTGCTGACAGCGGTCGATCGCGGCAGCTTCAGCAAGGCCGCGGCGGAGCTGGGCTACACGCAATCGGCAATGACGCATCTTGTGAATAATCTTGAAGCAGAGCTGGGCTGCACGCTGCTCAATCGCGGCAGTCACGGTGTCCGCCTTTCGGAAGAGGGAGAGCAGCTTCTTCCTTATATAAGGGCGTTATCGACGCTTGCGACGCGCTGCGCCAGGAGGCCGCCGCGCAGAGCCGCACCCAGCGCCACCAGCTCAGCCTCGGCTGCTTTGCGAGCATTGCGCGCTCCGCGCTGCCCCAGCTTTTGCAGGAGTTCAAGGCGCTTTACCCCGATATCCAGATAGATGTGACCATCCGCGGCTATGAGATGCCGGCGCTTCTTCAAAAGGGCGAGGTGCAGCTTGCACTCGTGGACGAGACCTGCGCCGAGGGCTTCGAGTGGATACCTCTTACGCGCGTTCCGCTTATCGCGGTCGTCCCCCCGACGTTTCGCTGGGAAAGGGAACGCATTTCCATCGGCAGGCTTCTGAAGGAGCCGTTTATCACCTGTCAGGAGCAGTATTCCGAAAAGCTGCTGCCGCCGGACGCAAAGCGCATCCAGGTCACGGCCTCGGACGATGCGGCGATCCTGTCCATGGTGTCGTGCGGCCTGGGAGTGTCGATCCTGTCGTCGCTCTCGCTTGCCGGATACGAGGGGCAGGTCAAAACCATACCGCTCGAGATACCCGTCGTCGTGCGCGTCGGCGTCGCGATCAAGTCGCTCGAGTCCGCCTCGACCTCCGCGCGCCGCTTCGTCAAATTCCTCAAAAACCACTACGGTGTTTTAGAGGCGTAATTTTAGAGGCGAATTGAGGCAGCTACCGATACGGTTATCTCCGGTGGCCCGGTTCGGAACAATGGAGGAAACCGTGACTGCTACGCAACCCGGTAGTGCAAGCTGCATATTGCGGTTGCCCGGTTCGAGGGTACGATGGAAACCGTGGTTACCTCGCGTAACGCAAGTGCGATGCTGAATTTTGCGCCGCACCCCTGTAGGGAACAGGTTCGCCTGTTCCGTTTGTACCGACTTAGTCGGCACTGAAAACAGCGTTGTAGGGAACGGATTTATCCGTTCCGCTTGTCGTGGTTTGGTCGGCATCCACCGGTCGAGATACCGCAATAAATGTATCGGTATCAGCGTTAATGCGCAATTAAAAAACCGCTTGCGGCAGATGAGGTGCTATCAAATTATCGCCGTCAGGCAAACATAATAAAAAGACGAGGCCAAAGCGGCCTCGCCTTTTTTAATGGGGAGTATAAAGAAGGAGAATTGTATCGAAATCAGTGTCTGCCGTACTCGATCCTTGTGACCGAGACGACAAGTCCGGCGACGCCTGCAAGGGCAAGGACTGCGCAGACTGCCGTCCAGACGGCTGCGTCGTGGTTTGCCGCGTCAAGATCCATGCGGTAGGCCTCGCCTGCTGCGGCGCATATGCCGCCGTAGGTCGTGGCATAGGTGTCGGTGCCGCCGAGCAGATATTTTACCTCGCGGTCGAGTGCGGCCGAGTCGGTGTTGTATTCGGCGATGGGCTTGAGTGCATCGGCCATGCGGCCGAGATCATCGTCGTTGTCGCCGGCAACGTTCTGCACCCTCGCCTGATACACATCGTTTTCAACGCCCATCGAGGCGGCAAGCTCTGCGGCCGATTCCGCGCGGCTTATGAAATTCGAGTCGGCCGATACGCGCTCGACCTTCTGCGCTTCAACATTTGTAAAGCCGACTGCGGCCAGCAGGATGACAACTACGGATGCAATGGCTGTGATAACATATAATGTGTTGTTTGATGACTTTGTTTTCATGATGCGATCCTTTCCGCTCTTAAAAGAGCTATCTTTATTCATTGACCACATAATAGACCCGAAGTTTATGTAATTCAACGTACAAATTTGCCTCAAGTGACAAGAAAATAGGCAATTGCATAAAAGTGCGTAAAAAAACAGCTGACGTGAAAATCACGTCAGCTCAGCCTGTTGAAAAAGCCCAGCCGTTGCTGGACTTTTTCGACAGACTGGGGTGATCAATGATCGCCCCTACGATTCTGTTTCGGCGCCGACCAAACCGTTACACATGGGCGAGCAATGATCGCCCCTATGGGTGCGGTGCAAAACTCAGCTCCGCACTAATGTGTGGCGGCAGTTTTACGGTTTGGTCAGCAACTTCGACACCGGGATACCGGAGATGACCGTATCCGTAGCAGCCTCAATGCGCCTCTGAAAGACATTCGGACATGGCTTTTTGGAATTTGGGCAGGACGCCGATACCGTTTGTGCGGTGGGGCGGAAGCTGATAGATATCGTGGCCGGGATAGTCGTTGCCCTCGATCAGCAGCGGCCCGTTATCGGTCACGCACACGTCCCAGCCGACGACGCCGACCTGCGGCACGACCTGGCCCGCGCGCTCGACAAGCGCGATGACCTCGTCCCAAAGCGGTATCTTGAAGCCCTTTATCGGCACGCCGGTCAGGGGATGCACGTCGTACAGATGCCCGGACTTATCCAGCGCAGGGTAGATTATCTCGCCCCTGTCCTCCTCTATGGGCACGACCATGCCGCCGTTATTGAAGTTATCGACATACTTGCCGTTGCCGATGCGCAGGTACGCGGCGACAACGCGCGTTTTTGCCGTGGGTGAAGCTTATGACGCGGCAGGTGTTGACCGAGCAGGGGTGCAGCGCCATGAGGTCGCGATGCTGCACGACGCACTCCTCCAGCAGCACCTTACCCGCTCCGTCCAGGTGCTCGCGCACAGGCTCGGTCAACTCGCGCACGTCGATCTTTTCAATGCCGCGTCCGCATTGCCCGTCAACGGGCTTTACCATGAACACGGGGTGCTTTTCGATAAATGCGTCAAGCTCGGCGTCGCTCGCTGTGGAGTAGTCGAGCCAGTCGCGGTGCAGAAATTCGGAGAAGTTGTGCGCGAATTTGAGCTTATTCTCGATCTCGGGCATATACGCCGGGTCGTTATACGCCTTGATAAAGCCGTTATTTATGCCGCGCGTGAGCACCGTTTTGCGCTGCGCGGCGTTGAGGTCGTACATCTCGAACAGCCAATAGTCCATATAACCGGCCTGATAGCGCAGTCCGCACCAGACCATGTCAAAAAATATGAACAGCTTGCTGCGTCCGGACTTCTCGTGGACCTCGTCTATCTTCCGGAACATCTGCTTCCAGTTCAGCCCCGCTATGCGCGCAAGCAGAAATTTTAATTTTCCCATACTATCTCCTTTTTTAGAGGCGCATTGACGCACCTACCGATACATATATTGCGTGAACCCGGTATCGAGAATGCCGACAAAACCGTGGCTGCCTCGCAACCCGTTAGTGCAATGTCAAATCTTTTGCCGCACCTCGTAGGGAACGGATTTATCCGTTCCGTTTGTCGTGGTTTCGTCGGCAATCTCCGGTCTGGCTGACGCAATAAATGTATCGGCGCAATGTCAATGCGCTACATTATTGCCATGCGTATCGCTTTCGCGCACTCACCGTGCGGACATGGTCTGCGAGGCCGCGACGGCAAGCTCATCGCAGCGGTTATTGAATTCGTTCTCGGCGTGGCCCTTGACCCAGTGACAGCGGACCTCATGCGTATCGCACAGCTCCAGAAGTTCTTCCCAGAGGTCGGAGTTGAGCGCCGGTTTTTTATCGGCCTTTTTCCAGCCGTTGCGCCGCCAAGACACCGCCCAGCCCTTGCTGAGCGCATCAATGACGTACTTTGAATCCGAGTACAGCTCCACGATGCACGGCTCCTTGAGCGCACGCAGCGCCGAGATCACGCCGGTTAGTTCCATGCGGTTGTTTGTCGTCTGCTTTTCGCCGCCGGACATCTCCTTTCGCGCCGCCATAGCACAAAATCGCGCCCCAGCCACCCGGACCCGGGTTGCCGGAGCACGCGCCGTCGGTGTATATCGTAACCGTTTTTTTCATCATTTCAGACCGTATTTCCGCATGAGTATGTTGTATTCGTCCTTCTCAATGAGGCCGTTGCGCAGCAGCTCCTTGAGCTGGGATGCTCGTTTTTCCTCATCTGTGCCGTGATAGTCCGGCTCGACGTGCTCATGGTCATCGTCGCAGCGCGTGAGGTCGTCGCGCATCTTCTCCGTCAGACGCTTGCTGATGCTCTCGCCCTTGCCGACAAATTTCGACACGTCAAAGTGCTCCGGCTTGAACTCGCGCTTTGCAGGCTCTGTGCGGGCCGGCTGCGCAGCATCGGACTCGGAGTTTTTATCCGCGGCATCTGCCTGCGCTTTTTTTCATTGCTATCACCGCCAAAACGACCGCGCCTATCATCAAAACGATGAAAAGCACCGTGCCGCCGCCGATGCCCACCGCATCGGAGAGCACTAACAGCGCAACAATAACGGCAATAACCAGCTTTACCGGACTGCCATCGGGCTTCTGATCTCTTCTGTTGTCGTTATTCATCACTTTCTCCTTTTTTTAGAGGCGCTTTGGCGCACCTACGGATACGGTTATTGCGTGAACCCGGTATCGAAGTTACCGACGAAACCACAAAACTCTCGCGCTACATCAATGCGGTGTTGAATTTTGCGCGCACCCCATTGGTTCCCCTGTTAAGGGGAGCAGGCGGCTTTGCTGCCGAGGGGTTGAATTATAGCGCACACAACACCTATTAACTATCAGCTATTAGCTCTCCGCTGCGGCCAGGTCGCTCGTAGGGGCGATCATTGATCGCCCGTGTGTATCAGTTTTGCCGGCACCCACCGATCGTGCTGACGCAGTATGTGTATCGGCAATTATTCACTATTAATTATTCATCATTCATTATTCATTGGGGCGGTCATGGACCGTCCCTTTTTGCCTTCCCCTGCGTAGCTTGAGGGGAAGGTGTCGCTTGCGACGGATGAGGTGTTATTTTAATCTTTGCCGTCAGGCAAACACATTTTTTAGAGGCGCTTTTTTTAGAGGCGCATTCACATTGTACGAATACATTTGTTGCGGTGTCCCGACCTGGAGCCGCCGACTAAACCATGACATACGGAACGGATAAATCCGTTCCCTACAACGCTGTTTTCGGTGCAGACCAAACCGGTACATGCGGAACAGGCAAGCCTGTTCCCTACGAGGTGCGGCGCAAAATTCGGCATCACACCACCGGGTTGCGCACACCGCAATTATTCATCATTCATTATTAACTATTCATTTTATTATGACTCTGTCGCCATGGATCTCGAGCCGGCCCTGGCAATACAGGCTTATGGCCTGGGGCAGGAGCTTCCACTCCGCGTCCTCAAGGATGCGGCGCGACAGGCTCTCGGGTGTGTCGTTCGGGAGAATGTCAACGGCCTGCTGGGCGATTATCGCGCCGATGTTGCCGTCGATATCCGCGAAAAACGCGGTCGCGCCGGTCACGCGGCAGCCGCGTTCGAGTGCGGCGCGCTCGGGAGCATCGTCGCAGTTGACAAACGCCGGGATGAGCGAGGGGTACACTCCGATTATGCGCTTGCGAAACTGCGTTGATATAACGCCGAGCGGCATATTGTACCCTGCGAGGATCACAAGGTCAATGTCCATATCGCGCAGCTTGTTGGATATGGCCATGCTGTAGCTGAGCTTGGTGGGGAAAAGCGATGGCTCGACCACGAAGGCCTCAACGCCGGAATTGCGCGCACGGCGCAGCGCATAAGCGTCCGACTCCGTGCATATTACCGCGGTAAGCTCAAAATTCGGGATCTCACCGAAGTACATAGAATCAAGAACCGTCTGTAGCAGTGCTCCGTCGCCGGAGACGAGTGCCGCCGCCCTTATCATATAATTTCCCCCTTATTCGCCGAGAAGGCGCTTTGCCGTTTCAATGTTCATCTTTTCAACGTTTTTGATATATTCAAATCGCCGGCTTATCATGTCCGCACCTGTTTCGGACAGCGCCGCGTCGATCTCATCAATAAGTCCCTGCGCCGTGACCTTGTCAAAATCCACGCAGGATATGCCCAGATACTGCGCACAGCCCGAGACCTTCGGATCATAGCTCAGGCCGACCGACGGCACCTCGCCGCAGGCCGCGTACAGCAGACTGTGCAGCCGCATCGCAACGCACATCTTCATCTGCCGCATGATCGCAATCTCAAGCTCCGCGTCATCTGTCTTTGGCATTATTTTAAACGGCGTGTCAAGTCCGCCGGCTACCTGCTCGGACACGGGAAGATCCAGATCGTAGTTCATCGGCATGAACAGCGGCGTAAGCCCATGCTTATCATAGCAGGCCCTGAGCGCCTTGCGTATCTCGCCGCACTTTTCGTCAAAGCCCGGCCACGAGCGCAGGCCGAGGCAGATATAGCGCCCGTCGGGGTCGATGTCGTGGCTGCGCATGAATGCCGCGGCGTCGGCGTCGCTTCTGCAATGCATGTTCAGCACCGGGTCGCCGGTGACGAGCACCTCCTGCACGGTAACGCCGATCTCGCGCGTAAGCTCAAGGCTCAGCGGATCGCGCAGGGTTATCGCGTCAACGCAGCGGTTTATCGTTTTTGCCGCGCGCCGGCGGTCGTAATCATAATTGAGCGGTCCCATGCCGCAGCCGTACATCTGCACCTTGCAGCCGCATTTTTTTGCGAGCGATATCGTGTGCAGATAAAACCACAGGCTGCGCCGGCTCGTGACGTCCTGAATAAGGCTGCCGCCGCCGCTTATGAACAGCTTCGAGCGCTTCAGCTCGCGGCGCAGCCGGATAAACTGGCCGCGCCTTATGGCACTGAGTGCGTGCACGGATTTAGTGTGCTTCGGATTTTTGGAAACGATCGTTATGCGCATGTCGGGATCTATCGTTCTCAGCTGGGCGGCAATGGCCGTAAGCAGAGCCTCGTCGCCTGCGTTTCCGTGGCCGTATGCGCCGCAGATCACCGCGCCGCTGCGCGGCCGGGAATAGCGCTCGAGAACGGTTTTATATATTTTAAGCTGCCTGCGGCAGGTGCTTTCCGTTGAAAATTCGCGCTTTGCCTTTTCGTACACCGCCTGTCCGAGCCTTTTGCGGAGCGCCTCGTCGTTTGCAAGGGCGAGGATGCAGCGCGCCATAGTCTCGTGGTCGCGCGGCGAAAACAGCATGCCGGTCTCGCCGTTTGTTATGAGCCTCGGCAGGCCGCCGACTCGGGACGCAACGGTCGGCTTACCGGCGCGCGCGGCCTCCGTCACGGCGTAGGGGAAGGTTTCCGACAGGGAGCTTATGGCGTTTATGTCGATGCTGGCATAGTATCCGTCCATGCCGTCGCTTATCCAGCCTGCGAAAAACACCTTGTCGCGCACGCCGAGCTGCACGCACAGACCCTCGAGCATTTCGCGCTCCATGCCGTCGCCGGCAATGAGCAGGCGCAGCCGCTCGTTTTTCTCCGCCGCTCCGGCAAAGCCGCGTATGGTGGTGGCGACGTCCTTGACCGCATCAAAGCGAGCCGCGATGCCGAGAACTATGCTGTCGTCGGGAAAATCACAGCCGATCTTGCCAAACCACTCTCGCCGCGTGATGCTCGGCGCCGGGTGCGAAAAGTCAACGCCGTTATATATCGTCAGCAGATCGTTCGGGTCAAAGCCGCGATCGATGAGCGTCTGACGCATACTGTCGGAAACGCAGACGCGGTAGTCCATATGATGCAGCGCAAGCTTGTTGAGCCTGCCGTAGGTCATGGCGGCCAGCGGCCGGCCGAGATAATCGAGCTTATAGTCGCTGTGGACGGTGCTGATAAAGGGAATGTCAAAATGCCGTTTCAGCAGCGCTCCCGTAAGGTTTGCGCGGCTGCCGTGGCAATGGATGATGTCGTAATTTCCGTTTTCTATGGCCTCGCGCGTTTTTCAGTCCCACGCCGAAGCTGCCGGGGAACACCCTTGTCGGTATGCCCATTTCGCGCGCTTCTTTTGAAAAATCGGCCTCCATATAGCAGACGAGGTCTGCGTCGATGTTATCATTAAGGTCGCGCAGCAGCGACAGAACATGCGTTTTTGCGCCGCCCGAATCGCCGCCGGAGATAAGATGCAAAACTCTCACGTTAACCCCCACTTGTTTCTCAGGGAAAGATAATATATAATATCATTATACCATCGGTTGACAAGGACAGACACGGTTTTGACGGGCAGAAATACGCCCATACCGCGTCAAGCCCCTTGACAATACAGCAAGTATTCTCTTCGGGTCTTTCCTTGTCTGTCCGCATTTCTGCTCCGGCAAAACTGCTTTGCACCTGTCAGCGATGAATTTTCGAGTAATTTTTGTTTTTTGAGGTGCAGGCGGGCTGACGCCCGTCAAGGCGAAAAGGGCAAAAAGCGCCGAAAAGGCACGCTGCCAGGCGTATTTGCCCTTGTTAACCGATGGTATCATTATATATTAATAACTAATTGAGGTCAAGGCAAATGACAACTATCTACATGATCCGCCACGCCGAGGCGGAGGGAAACCTCTACCGCATCGTGCAGGGTCAGCACAACAGCTTTATAACGCCGCGCGGCCACAGGCAGATAGCCTGCCTCGCGGAGAGATTCAAGGACGTGCAGCTTGACGCGCTGTATTCAAGCGATCTGCGCCGCACGGTGACGACGGCAGGCGCGATAACGAAGTATCACGCATTGGAAATGCAGCTCACCGAGCGCCTGAGGGAGATAAATCTCGGCGTGTGCGAGGGTATGAGCTTCGGCGATATGTATAAATTTGATCCTGTGCAGATGGACAATTTCAACAATGATCCTGCGCAGTGGCGCGCTCCGGGGGCTGAGACCTTTGCCGAATGCACCGAGCGCATAGTTTCGGCCGTTACCGAAATAGCGGTAAAAAACGACGGTAAGACTGTCGCCGTCGTCAGCCACGGCATGGCGATCCGCTCGCTGCTTGCGCACATTCTCGGCGTCGCAAGCCGCGATATCCCCTCGCTTCCGCACGGCGACAACACCGCCGTCAGCAAGCTCATATTCGATAACGGAGTCTTTTCCGTTGAGTATTACAACGATAACTCCCACCTGCCGCCCGAGCTTTCGACCTTTGCACGGCAGAGCTGGTGGAAAAAAGAGACCCGCGGCGCGGACCCCAACAACCTGTATTACGAGCAGCTCGACCCGAACCGCGAGGGCGAAACATACAAGGAGTTCTATGCGGCCTCGTGGAAGGCCGCGCACGGCGATCTCAAGGGCTTTTATCCCGAAACCTACCTCGCCTCGGCGCGCAGGCATTTTGCCGCGGATAACAAGGCGATACTCAAGGCCTACCGCTCCGACGGCGAGCTTGCGGGCATCGTCGAAACGGACACGGAGCGCTCAAAAGGCGCGGGCGTGGGCTGGATAAGCCTTGTGTACATAAAAGAGCCTCTGCGCGGAGTCGGACTCGGCACGCAGCTTGTCGGCCGCGCGATAACAAACTACGAGATGCTCGGCAGACAAAAGGCGCGGCTGCACGTTTCGTCGGAAAACGCGGCGGCGATAAAATTTTACGAGGATCTCGGCTTTGAGATACTCGGCAGCGAGCCCGGTGCCGGCGCTCCGCTTTACCTCATGGAAAAGAGATTTGAATAAGCAATGTCAATGTGGAACATTAATGCGCGTGTGCAGAAGCTTGACACGCGTGATCGGCGTATCATCGCCGTTTCGGATATACACGCAAACATGCCCTATTTCAGAGGACTTCTTGAGAAAATAAGCTTTTCGGACGCAGACGAGCTCATCATCGACGGCGACTTTCTCGAAAAAGGCGAAAAAAGCCTTGAAACGCTGCGCTTTATAATGAAGCTTGCCGAGCGCGGCAACTGCCGTGTTGTCTGCGGAAACTGCGACACATGGGCCGATGTGCTCGACACCGAATGGCAATACTGGAGCTCGCGCATCGTAAAATACATGCTGTTTAAAAAATGCGGCCTTATGTGGGATATGCTCACGGAAATGGGCGTTGAGATACGCGAGGATATGGACTTTGAGCGCCTTATCCCGGAGCTTACCGAAAGATTCAAGCCCGAGTGGGACTTCCTGCATGCCATGCCGCACGTCATCGAAACGCCGCACTATATTTTTGCTCACGGCGGCATAAAGCCCGATATTCCCATCGAGCGGCAGCGCGGCGGCGACTGCATGAAGTTTGACGCATTTATGAATTACGGCTACACTTTCGATAAGTGGGTCATCGTCGGACACTGGCCGGTGATGCTGTATCTTGCCGACCATGTCTGCGCAAACCCGATAATCGACCGCGAGCACCGCGTCATCTCCATCGACGGCGGCTGCTCGCTAAAGGACGACGGGCAGCTGAACGCACTTATCATCCCATATGAGGGCAGCGAGAATTTTTCCTTTGAAGCGTATGACCCATTCCCCGTGCGCAGGGTGAAGAGCGCGCAGTGCGGCGGCGGAAAGAGCTATTACATCCGCTGGGGTGACAATGACGTACAGGTGCTGCGCCGCGGCGAGGAGTTTTCCCTCGTGCGCCATGTCCGCACGGGCTATGAGATGGAGATACTCACGAAATATCTTTACTCCGACGAGGAGTTTTGCAAATGCAACGATTCGACCGACCTCGTGCTTTCGCTTGAAGCCGGCGACGAGGTCAGCGTTGTCGAAGAGACCTCGCGCGGCTATCTTGTCAAGCACAAGGGAACGTCGGGCTGGTATTGGGGAGAGCTGATATGATTGAAGATCAGGATTTTTTGCCTGTTTCGCAGGATGAAATGCATGAGCGCGGCTGGTGGTGGTACGATTTTCTGCTCGTAACGGGCGATGCGTATGTCGATCATCCGAGCTTCGGCCCGGCGGTGATAAGCCGCGTTCTGGAGGCCGACGGCTTCCGCGTTGCGGTGCTCGCGCAGCCGGACTGGCACTCGGCGGCGGACTTTGCGGCCTTCGGCAGACCGCGGCTTGGCGTTTTGATCGGAGCCGGAAACCTCGACTCCATGGTCGCGCACTACACTGCGGCAAAAAAGCGCCGCAGCGAGGACTTTTACTCACCCGGCAAAAAGGCCGGACTGCGCCCGGACAGAGCAACGATAGTCTATTCAAACCGCGCGCGCGAAGCCTTCGGCGCGGATGTGCCGATAATCATCGGCGGCCTTGAGGCCTCGCTGCGGCGCTTTGCGCACTATGACTATTGGGACGACAAGGTGCGCCGCTCGATCCTCGTCGATTCGGGCGCGGACATGCTCGTTTACGGCATGGCAGAGTACGCCGAGCGCGAGATAGCAAGGCGGCTTAAAAAGAAGATCCCCGTTTCCGAGATGCGCGATATCCGCGGCACCGCGTTTTTGGCTCACGATGCGTCGGAATGCGAGTTTGACTCGGTGACGCTGCCCTCGTTTGCCGACGTTTGCGACAGCAAGCGCTTTTACGCGGACGCAACGCGCATAGAATACGCCGAGCACGACCCCGTGCGCGGCAGGGCGCTGATACAGGAGCACGACGGCAGATATCTCATCGTAAATCCCCCGGCGATGCCGCTGGAGACAAAGGAGCTTGACCGCGTGGCCGAGCTTCCGTACACCAAGCAGTATCACCCGATGTACGAGCCGCTCGGCGGCGTTCCGGCCATCGAGGAGGTCAAGTTCTCGGTCATACACAACCGCGGCTGCTTCGGCGGCTGCAACTTCTGCGCGCTTGCGTTCCACCAGGGCAGAATGGTCACGAGCCGCAGCCACGAAAGCATCATCCGCGAGGTCACGGCGCTCACGAAATTCCCCGATTTCAAGGGCTATATCAACGACGTCGGCGGCCCCTCGGCAAACTTCCGCCATCATTCCTGCAAAAAGCAGGCCAAGTGCGGCATGTGCGCCGACAGGCGCTGCCTTGCGCCCACGCCCTGCCCGAACCTCGACGCGGATCACTCCGACTATCTGGCGCTGCTGCGCAAGCTGCGGCAGATACCGGGCGTGAAAAAGGTCTTTGTGCGCAGCGGCATAAGATACGACTACATGCTTGAGGATAAAAACGACGATTTCTTCGCCGAGCTTGTCAAATACCACATCTCCGGCCAGCTCAAGGTCGCGCCCGAGCATTGCATCGACGGCGTTCTCGACTACATGGGCAAGCCGCACATCGACGTGTACGAAAAGTTCATGGACAAGTACAAAAGATGAACAACCGCTTTTCAAAGGAGCAGTACGTCGTGCCGTATCTGATGTCCTCGCATCCGGGCAGCACGCTCGCCGACGCGGTCGCGCTTGCCGAATACCTCAACAAAAAAGGCCGTCAGCCCGAGCAGGTGCAGGATTTCTACCCCACCCCCGGCACGGTTTCGACCTGCATGTATTACACGGGCATTGACCCGATGACGATGAAATCGGTCTACGTTGCGAAAACCTTCCACGAGAAGGCGATGCAGCGCGCGCTTTTGCAGTGGAAGCGGCCGGATAAGCGTAAGCTCGTCATCGAGGCGCTCAAGGAAGCCGGGCGCGAGGATCTCATAGGCTACGGGCCGGAGTGCCTTGTGCGTCCCGACCGTCCGCCGCGCCAAAAGGCTCCCGAGAAGCCCAAAGCGCCCGAAAAGCAGCAGATAACGAAAAAAGCCGGCTACGCCAAGGGCTGGGCAAAGCCCAAGCCCAAGAAAAACGCAAAGCCCGGCAGCAAGAAGAAAGGAAAGTGAACCGCATGAAGTACAAAAGATTCGGAAACACGATAGTCGCACGCATCGACCGCGGCGAGGAGATACTCGATAAGATACGCGAGCTTGCCGAAAGCGAGAGCATTAAGCTTGCCTCCGTCTCGGCGCTGGGCGCAACGAACGATTTCACCGTCGGCGTTTTCAACACGGCCGAGAAAAAATACTACTCGAACGAGTTCAAGGGCGCGTTCGAGATAGTATCCCTGACCGGTACCATAAACACAATGGACGGACAGTTTTACACGCACATCCACATGTCTGCCGGCAACGACAAGGGCGAGGTATTCGGCGGCCACCTCAACCGTGCCATGGTATCGGCGACCTGCGAAATGATCGTCAACGTCATAGACGGCGAGATCGACAGATACGCAGATCCCGACGTCGGACTTAACCTGTTTAAGCTCTGATGCAGTACCTTACCTATTACCTGGCAGCGATCAATGTCGTTTTGTACGCCTTGATGGGGCTTGATAAGCTGTTTGCAAAGCTGCAAAAGCGCCGCATTCCCGAAAAAACGCTGTTTGCCTTCGCCGTTCTCGGCGGAGCGCTCGGCGGTACTCTCGGCATGTACGGCTTCCGCCACAAAACGCTGCACAAGACCTTTGCCATCGGCTTTCCGCTTCTGGCCATAGTCCAGATCGCGGCAGTCGTATTTTTAGTAATCAAATTCGCTTAGAAAGAAGTTTCCCGCAATGAAAGAAAAGATCAAGGGACTGCTGCTGTGCCTTGCTATTGCAGTTCCGGCATGGCTGCTCGGCCGCAAGTTTGCCGTCGTCGGCGGCCCCGTTATCTCCATCCTGCTCGGCATGATCGTCGGCATGTTTCTCAAAAACCGCGCGCCGTTTGACGCCGGCATCAAATTCACCTCGAAAAAGATCCTCCAGTGGGCGGTCATTCTGCTGGGCTTCGGCATGAACCTGACCGTTATCGGCCAGACCGGCGTGCAGTCGCTGCCTATAATCCTCAGCACGATAACGACCTCGCTGCTTATTGCGTTCATCCTCTGCAAGGCACTGAAGATACCCTCGAAGATATCCACCCTTGTCGGTGTCGGCTCGTCCATCTGCGGCGGCTCGGCCATCGCCGCCACCGCGCCCGTTATCGACGCAAGCGACGAGGAGGTCGCGCAGGCGATATCGGTAATATTCTTTACAATGTCATTGCCGCGCTCGTCTTTCCGCTCATGGGCACGCTTCTCGGCTTTTCAACCACCTCCGGCGAGGCCTTCGGCATTTTCGCCGGAACTGCGGTGAACGACACCTCGTCCGTCACCGCCGCCGCCTCGACCTGGGACAGCATGTGGGGGCTCGGCTCGCAGACGCTGGATAAGGCCGTCACCGTTAAGCTCACGCGAACCCTTGCGATAATACCCATAACGCTCGTTCTCGCGCTCGTACGCTCGAAAAGAACGGCAGGCGAAGGCGGCAAGAAAGTCAGCCTCAAGAGCGTTTTTCCGATGTTTATCCTCTATTTTGTGCTTGCCTCGGTCATAACGACCGTCGCGCAGTCGCTCGGCGTTGACGCAAGCGTGTTCTCGCCGCTCAAGGAGCTGAGCAAGTTCATGATCGTGCTCGCCATGGCTGCGGTGGGTCTCAACACCAACCCAGTCAAGCTCGTCAAAACCGGCGGTAAGCCGCTGCTTCTCGGCTTCTGCTGCTGGCTCGGCATAAGCTGCGTTGCCCTTGCAATGCAGCACGTTCTGGGGCTTATCGCGTGATGAAATGGCTGATTATCCCGGCCGCCGCAGGCGTTTTGACGCTTGCGGCGGCTTATGCCGCGGTGCGTGTCGGATGCTATGTTCCGCCGCGCTGCGACGAGGACGTTTTCTCAATGCCCGATACGGAGCAATATAACGTTTTTCGCGCGCAGTCGGAAAAAATGATCCGCGACACGCTGAGCATACCGTACGAGGATGTGTTCATCACGTCCTTTGACGGGCTGCGCCTGCACGCGAAGTTCTATGCCGCGTCCGAGCGCAAAGCGCCGGTGCAGATCATGTTCCACGGCTACAAAAGCTCGGCCGAGCGCGACTTCTGCGGCGGTCTGCGCGAGGGCATCGACGGCGGCTTCAACGTGCTGCTGGTCGATCAGCGCGCCCACGGCGAAAGCGAGGGCAAGTACCTTACCTTCGGCGTGAACGAGCGCTTTGACTGCCTTTCGTGGGCAAGCTACGCCGCCGAACGCTTCGGAAATGATGTTAAGATATATCTATACGGCATCTCGATGGGCGCTTCGACCGTGCTCATGGCCTCGGCGCTGCCGCTGCCGAAGTCGGTGTCCGGCATTGTCGCCGACTGCGGCTACACCTCGCCGAAGGACATCATTTTTTCCGTCCTGCGCGATCATCACGTTCCGGCAGCGCCGGTTTACGCAGTCGCGCGCCTCGGCGCAAGGCTCTTCTGCGGCTTTGACCTCGACTCAGCCTCCGCGCCGGATGCGCTCAGCCGCAGCCACATACCCGTTTTGTTCATTCACGGCGATGACGATCGCTTCGTGCCCTGCCGCATGAGCCGTGAAAATTTCGAGGCCAGCGCCGCCGAGCACAAGAAGCTGCTCATCGTCCACAACGCCGGCCACGGCCTGAGCTATATGCTCGACCGCCCCGCCTACCTCTCCGCCCTCCACGAATTTTTAGAGGCGCATTTTTAGTGGCGCATTGACGCAGCTACCAATACATTTATCTCTGGTGTCCCGGTTCGAGACTGCCGACAAAACCGTAGTTGCCTCGCGTAACATGAGTGCGCTGCTGAGTTTTTTGCCGCACTACAATGGCTCTCTGCTCTCAGCTCTCAGCTGCGACAAAGCCGCACGGTTTCCTCAGCATATTCGATACCGGGCTACCGCAATATGCGTATTCGTAGGTGTGGCAAATCGCAACTAAAAAGCTCCAAGGCATTTTGCCTTGGAGCTTTACGTTTCGTTATATCAGGTGAAGCTGGAGATCATGCTGATGGGCCAGCTCAGGATATCGCCGACGAGGCGAACCTTGCTCTGGACGAACAGACGAGTGTCTTCATCGGTGACCTTGTCCTTGATCTTCTGGGCTACGTCCTTGGGATTGATCTCAAGAAGCTTGCCTGCAACGCCGAGGATCTTGCCTGCGTCGAGGTACTTAACGGTCTCAACGAGGTTATCCTTCGCAGCCTCGTAGTCAAAGTTGGCGATTGCCTTAATGCACATGTTGTTTTCCTCCCATATTAATCTTTGTTGTTCAGATGCAGTAACTATACCACATTAAGCTACATTTTGTAAACCGTTCCATCATACAGTGTAAAATATTTTAGCACAAAGTGTACGATATGTCAAAAAGAAAAAACTGCAAGCCTACTTTTTGCGCATAAATGCGCAAACGAGGCCGTGCAGGCCGCCTTTCTCGCGGTTTGCCGCGCGCAGCAGCGCCTTGACCTGAACCTCGGTGACGGCGCCCGTGAAGCGTGCAAGGCCGCGATACGGCAGGTTCAAGGCAAACTCCGTGTTGTTTGCGCCCTCTGTGTTCCCGGTCATGCGGAAGAAGCCGTAGACAAGGCGCAGTGCGCGATAAAGCAGTCTTCCGATGCCGGGTCGGAAAGCGCCCTGCACGAGCGCGGAATTAAACTCCAGCGGCTCATCCCTGTTCCACAGATGCGGCGGTATCTCGCGGCCGAGCAGCGCGGCAAAGCTCTCATCCGGCACCGACTGCACCGCCGCATGGCGGTACGGCGCGAAAACGGGGCCGGCGTAAGGGTCGGTCGCACCGTCGCCCGGCTTTTCGACACTGCCGCGCAGGCGGATATCGCGCGACGAAGCGCCGATGAGGATCTCGTATCGTCCGCCGGCAGTCGCCCAGCGGTTTTCGGAAACGTTCCAATACTGATACGCGCGCTCGGGCAGCCGGACGAAAACGCGCTTTGTCTCGCCGGGCGATAGCTCGACGCGCGCAAAGCCGCGCAGCTCCTTTTCGGGGCAGAACACGCCGCTCTTCGGCGCGGCAACATAGACCTGCGCTATCTCCGCGCCCGGCACGCTGCCTGCGTTTTTTATCGTGAAGCTCACGCCGTCGGGAGCAAGCTCAAGGCCGGTGTACTCAAAGCTCGTGTAGCTCAGACCAAAGCCGAACGGATACTTGACCGCCTTATTCGCCGTGTCGTAATAGCGATAGCCGACGAAAATGCCCTCGCGGTATTCGCTCGTGCGCTCAGCTCCGGGATAGCGTATAAAGCACGGCGTGTCGGACAGCCTGAGCGGCATGGTCTCGGCAAGCTTGCCGGAGGGACACGACTTGCCGGAAATAAGGCGCGCTATAGCCTTCGCTCCGGCCTGACCGCCCAGATACCCGTGCAGCAGCGCCTTGACGTGTTTATCCCAATCCGTTTCCACCGGGCTTCCGCAGGACAGAATGACTACGATGTTGGGGTTAGCCTCGCTCACCTCGCGCAGGAGCCGTATCTGGTTTTCGGCGATGCGCATATGCTGCCTGTCAACGCCCTCGGCCTCGCTGCCCTCGTCAAGTCCCAGCCACATGAGTACGGTGTCCGCACTCTCGGCAAGCTTACAGGCCTGCTCGCGCAGCCTGCGGCTCTCGCCGCCGCTTCGCCTGAAGCCGGGCGCAAAGCCTATGACGTTCACGCCCTCTGCGCGCAGCGCGTCAAGGCCGCATTCGAGCTTGGTCGGCTCGATGTGCGAGCTGCCAGCGCCCTGATAGCGCGGCGTTTTCGCAAAATCGCCGATAACGGCGATGCGCGCGCCGGGCCTGAGCGGCAGAATGCCGTCCTCGTTTTTCAGCAGCACCGCACACTCCTCGGCAAAGCGCGCGGCAAATTCATGATGCTCGGCCATGTCGCAGCCGGGCGCGTTCCCGAATGCCTCCTCGGCATCGGAAACAAGACGCAGCAAGCGCGCAACGCGCTCGTCAAGAAGCTCGCGCTTAACTGTGCCGCTCTGCACGGCCTCAAGTATCTGCCGGTCGGTCTCACCGCCGGTGCCGGGCATTTCAAGGCTGTTGCCGGCGATCAGGCCGCGAACTCTGTCGTTATCGCCGCCCCAGTCGGTGACGATGAGGCCGTCGTAGCCCCACTCGCGTGTGAGGATATCCTGCAAAAGGTGCTCGTTTTCGTTGGTGTACTGGCCGTTTAGCATGTTGTACGAGGTCATGAGGCACTTAACGCGCCCTTCCTTGACCGCGATCTCGAACGCCGGCAGGTAAATTTCACGCAGGGTGCGCTCGTCCATGACCGAGTCGCTGGTCATGCGCAGCGTCTCCTGCGAGTTTGCGGCAAAGTGCTTGACACAAGCGGCGATGCCGTTTGACTGCACGCCGCGTATGAGCGCTGCGGCACATTTTCCGGCCAGCAGCGGATCCTCGGAGTAGTATTCAAAATTGCGGCCGCACAGCGGACTGCGCTTGATGTTGACGCCCGGGCCGAGGATCACGCCGACGCGCTGCGTGCGCGTTTCCGCGCCGAGACGGCGGCCCATCTGCTCGATCATGGCCTCGTCCCAGCTGTTTGCCGCCGCGGACGCGGTCGGGAAGCATGTCGCCGGGTACGCCGCGTTCAGGCCGAGATGATCGTTCTTGCCGATCTGCTTGCGCAGGCCGTGCGGCCCGTCGGTCAGCATCATCTGAGGAATGCCGAGGCGCGCAACGCCCTTCGTGTGCCAGAAGTCCGCGCCCGAGCACAGCGAGGCCTTCTCCTCGTCCGTCATTTTCGATATCAGTTCTGTATAGTCCACCATTCTCCTCCTTCTTTAGTGGCGAATTGACGCACCTACCAATACATCTATCTCTGGTAGCCCGGTTCGAGACTGCCGACGAAACCGTATTTGCCGCGCAACCCAGTAGTGCGTTGCTGAGTTTTGCACCGCACCACTGTAGGGAACAGGCTCGCCTGTTCCGTTTTTTTAGTGGCGCTTTGCTGCACCTACGGATACGGTTATTGCGGTTGCCCGACCGGTGGGTACAGGCAAAACCGATACATATTGTAACAATGTAGCGCCTACGGCGCGGATATAATTACACCTCATCTGCCGCAAGCGGTTTTTTAGAGGCGCGTCAGCACTGATACCGATACGGTTTTTGCGTCAGCCCGACCGGAAAGTGCTGACAAAACCATAACACGCGGAACGGATAAATCCGTTCCCTACAAGGTGCGGCGCAAAACACAGCAGCGCACTACCGGGTTGCGTAGCAGCTACGGTTTTTACCATTATCCCGAACCGGGCGACCGCAAAACTCAGCACCGTACTAACGTATGGCGGCAGTTTCCCGGTTTCGTCGGTAACTTCGACACCGGGCCACTGTAATAAACGTACAGGTAAAATGTGAAAGCGCCACTGAAACCCTTAAGTCGGCAGAGCCAATGGGGTGCGGTGCAAAATTCAGTATCGCACTTGCGTTACGCGAGGCAACTACGGTTTCCTCCGCAGTCTCGAACCGGGCCACCAGAGATAACCGTATTGGTAGGTGCCTCAATTCGCCTCTAAAATTACATTTCTTCGACGGCGAAGACGTTGGGGAGGGCGGTGATGGCCGGGACAAGCTCGGTGCCGCCGAGCTTCGGCGTTGTCTGAACCGACAGCAGCGCGTAGTAGCGGTGCTCCTCGTCCTCGCCCTGGGTGCGGCTGACCTCAAGGTTCGAGACCTTGAGCGAGCGCTCGCTCATCATCTCGAGCACGGTCTGGATGGTGTCGGGCTTTGTGTATTCGATATACAGTGTGCAGAGCCTGCTGCTTTTGGCGAACTTGAATTCGAACTTTATCAGCACGATCTCGGCAAAGAGTATGACTGCGGTCGCGAAGACCGCGCACTCGACGAAGCCTGCGCCGCAGGCAAGGCCGACGATGGCCGAGGCCCACAGTCCGGCGGCGGTGGTAAGGCCCTTGACCTGACGGCGGCCTGTGACAATGATCGTGCCGGCGCCGATGAAGCCGATGCCGGCGATGACCTGCGCTCCGAGTCTGCCGACATCGGTGTAAAGCCCGAGGCCGAGCAGCAGGTACTGGCTGGTCAGCGTCGTTATTGCCGCGCCCAGGCAGATCAGAATGTGCGTGCGGAAGCCGGCCGGGCGGCGCTTTATCTCGCGCTCGGCGCCGATGACCGCGCCGCATATGAACGCAAGCAGCAGGCGCAGCGCCATGGCCAGCGTTGTGGATTCCCTTATAAAATCAAAGCATGAAAGCATGGCTGCACCTCCTTACTGACTTTCCTCGATCGAAACCGTGCCGCCGAGCGCCGCAAGCTGCGCGAGAAGCTCGGTATGGTTCAGGCCCCTTTGGCAGATACACGCTCAGGTGTACGCCAAGCTGCGCACGCCTGTCCTCCGGCTGCTTGCTCAGGTCGATGTCGAACACAGTGACGCCCTGCTCGCGCAGTGCAGCCAGCACGCCGCCGAGGCACTCCATACCGTCAAGCTCGGCGAGGATGTTCATGTACCGCGAGCGCTGTATCAGCCGGTTTTCCAGCGCCGGAAACGCATACATGCACACTAAGATCAGCGCGACCGATACGAGCACGCACTCGTAATAGCCTGCGCCGATCGCAAGGCCGAGGCATGCCGACGCCCACAGCCCGGCGGCGGTGGTCAGACCCTTGACGCGCTTGCGCCCGGTCAGAATGATCGAGCCTGCGCCGAGGAAGCCCACGCCGTTTATGACCTGCGCGCCGAAGCGCGAAACGTCGTGCGTTGCCCCGACGGACTGAGCTGTTGCCGCCCACTGCGTTGACAACATCAGGTCGATATACTGGCTGAGCATTATGGTCATCGACGAGCCGATGGCCACAAGCATATATGTTCTGAATCCGGCAGGCGAGCTGCGCCGCTCGCGCTCAAGCCCGAGCAGGCCGCCCACTACGACCGCCAGCAGTATTCTCACTGCCACAGACAAAAAACTCATCTTTTTAGTGGCGCTTTAACGCCGCTCCTTTACATTTATGTTGGTGCCCGGTTCGGAACATTGGCATAAACCATTACGTTTCGCAAACCGGGAGATTGTGCTATATTAGTGCAAAATCTGCGTCCACACCCTGTAGGGAACAGGCTTGCCTGTTCCGTTCACTACGGTTTTCTCCGCACCATCCGGTTGGGATACCGCAATAAATGTATCAGCATCAGCGTAAAGGCGCTATTAAAAAGTGCGCCTGCACAACTTTTCAGCGCCGCTTTCCACGCATTCTGCGGCTGCGGCGGACGAGGAGCAGGATGAACACCAGCAGCAGGAACACGGCGATCGAGCAGACTATGACCGTTGCAAGCTTTTTTTGCTCGCGGGCTCAGCTCCTGCGGCCGAACGGTCTGCGGCTCGGGCTCTTCAAACCGTGCCTCGCCCTGAGAAACGAGCGTCACCGTTCCGTAGACTGTGCCGTCACCGGGGTCTGAAAACGTGACCTTGCCAAGCTCCGTGCCCTCGGCCGGAACATCCGTCAGCGTCTCCGCATAGAGCGTGACCTCGCTTTTTGAGCGTTGCCGCGTCCAGCGCCTTTTCCGCAAGCGCGTTTATCTCCTGCGCGCAGACGAGCGTAAGCTCGCCGCGCCTGCCGTCCTTTTCGATCGGCTGCGCCGCGGCAGGGTAGCCGCGCTCAACGATGCTGCGGTAAGAATAGTTTTCAAAGCACCAGTCGAGCAGCGTCACCGTGTCGGCAAAGCTGTCGAATTCTTTTGCTGCCGCGTCGCCGTCCGCGCCGAGTACGACGGCAATGACGTTCACGCCGTCGCGCTGCACGGCGCTGACCAGGCAATAGCCGGCCTTTTTCGGTGTAGCCGGTTTTTGATGCCGACCGCGCCGGGGTAAACGTACTTGTCCGAATACGGCGAATCGGGCGTTATGAGTGCGTTCGAGCTTTCCAGAACGCGCGCCGGCGAGTCGTTGGTCGCGCTCGTCGTGTATTCGCGGCAGCCGACAAGCTGAGCAAAAAGCTGATGGCGCATGCCCTCGCAGGCGATGAGGAAAATATCCCTCGCGGTGGTGTAATGGTTATCGTCCGGCATGCCGTGGGTGTTTGCAAAATGCGTGCCGGAGCAGCCCAGCTCCGCGGCGCGCGTGTTCATGCGCTCGACAAAGGCGCTTATCGAGCCGGAAATGTGCTCGGCGATGATGTTGCACGCCTCGTTTGCCGATGCAAGCGCCGCGCAGTAGAGAAGATCGCGCAGGCTCATCGTCTCGCCGCGGTCAATATACGCGGTCGAGCTGTCGTGCTCAAGGCCGGTCTTGCACGCTGCCGAGGCCGTCACCATGTCGTCGGGCGAAGCCGTTCCGGCCTCGATCGCTTCCGACTGCCAGCAAAGAGTCATTATCTTCGTAAGCTTGCCGGCTCGCGGCGCAGTATGCGTCGATATTAAAAAGTATCCTGCCGCTGCCCATATCGCCGAGCAGCGCGCACTGTGCGCTTTTGAGCTTCGGCGCACCGTCATCCTCGGCGAGGGCGCAGGGGAGCGCCATGCCCAGCACAAGGCTCAGGCATAGGGTGAGTGCCGTTATGCGCAGTTTCATCATTATCTATTCCCCACAGCTTCCGTTTATACCATATATTATAGATATATTTTGCTGCCGGCGCAAGCGGTAATCGATGTTGTTTTATACGTTTGCAAATTTGCAAAGCTGTGTTATAATAAAGTTTCAGACAAGAATATTATATAGGAGGTAATAACCTTGACTAAAATAGACATTTTCTCCGGATTTCTCGGAGCAGGAAAGACCACGCTCATCCGCAAGCTCATCGCGGAGGGCTACAAGGGCGAGAAGCTCGTTCTGATCGAAAACGAGTTCGGCGAGATAGCCGTTGACGGCGGCTTCCTGCGCGACGCCGGCGTTGAGATAACCGAGATGAACTCCGGCTGCATCTGCTGCACCCTCGTCGGCGACTTCACCGCCGCACTGCAGAAGGTCATTGATAAATATCACCCCGACCGCATCCTCATCGAGCCCTCGGGCGTCGGCAAGCTCTCCGACGTGGCAAAGGCCGTCGCGAGCGTGCCCGGCTGCGAGATCGGCGCAAAGGTCACCGTCGTTGACGCCGGCCGCTGCCGCATGTATATCCGCAACTTCGGCGAATTTTTCAACGATCAGGTTCACAATGCCGACGTTATAGTCCTCAGCCGCACCGACTCCGACGCCGACGGCAAGGTCGTCACCGCGACCGCTATGCTCAGCCAGCTCAACCCCAACGCGACCGTCATCACCACTCCCTGGTCGGAGCTTGACGGCAAGCAGATAGTTGACGTTATGGAGCGTATCGACTCCCTTTCCACCACCATGCAGGAGATGGAGCATCACGATCACAACGAGCATCACCACGATCACGACCATGACCACGAGCACCATCATGACCACGATCATGAGCACGGCGAAAGCTGCTCCTGCGGCTGCGGACATGACCATCACCACCACGACGCAGACGAGGTGTTCACCTCCTGGGGGGCGTGGAGACTCCGAAGAAGTTCACCGAGGAGGAGGTCAGAAAGGCGCTGGGCGAGTTTGACGAGGACGCAAGCTACGGCACGATCCTGCGCGCCAAGGGCTTTGTCGATTCGACCGACGGTCAGTGGATCTATTTCGACTACGTTCCCGGCGAGGCGGACATCCGCCGCGCGGCGCTGCCGTCACCGGCCGTGCGTCATCGGCTCGAAGATAAACGAGCAGGGTATCAAGGAGTTGTTCGGCATTGAGTAAGGTTAAAGAGGTTCCCGTTTTTCTGTTCACGGGCTTTCTCGAGAGCGGAAAGACCAAGTTCATTCAGGAAACGCTTGAGGACAAGCGCTTTCAACAGCGGCGAGAGAACGCTGCTGATCGTCTGCGAGGAGGGCGAGGAGGAGTACGCGCCCGACAAGTTCTCCGCGCCTAACGTTTTCATGGTAAATGTCGAGGAGCAGGCCGAGCTTACACGCGCCAATCTGCGCAAGTGGCTCGACGAGCACGACTGCGAGAGATGCGTCATCGAGTACAACGGCATGTGGATGCTCGACGATCTGTATCAGGCGCTGCCCGAGATGTGGATGGTGTATCAGGAGTTTTTCTTCGCCGATGCGCGCAGCATCCTCAGCTACAAACGCCAATATGCGCAACCTTGTTTATGATAAGCTCAAAAGCGCCGAGCTGACGGTTTTCAACCGCTATGACGATTCCATCGACAAGATGGAGCTGCACAAGCTCTCGTTCGCGCCGCCTCGCGCCGCAGCGACATCGCCTATGAGTACGCCGACGGCACCGTCGGGTACGACGAGATCGAAGATCCGCTGCCGTTCGCCCTTGACGCGCCCATCGTCGAGATCGGTGACGACGACTATGCCGTGTGGTATCGCGATATGTCCGAGGAGCCGAAAAAGTACGAAAACAAGGTCGTTCGCTTCAAATGCCGCTATTTAAAGCGCAAAAGGTCCCGGCCGAAACTTCATAGTCGGCCGCCACGTTATGACCTGCTGCGCCGAAGATATCCAATTTGCGGGCCTTATCTGCCAGTGGGAGGATTCCGACAGCATCGTCGGCGACTCCTGGCATGTGCTCACCGCGCGCATCAACTTCAGTTCAGCCGCGCCTACGGCAAAAAGGCCCCGTGCTCACCTTCATCGAGGACTCGCCCTGCGAAGTCCCCGAGCAGCCCGTCGCCATATTCTTTTAGAGGCGATTTGACGCACCTACGGATACGGTCATCTTCGGTATCCCGGTGTCGAAGTTACCGACCAAACCGTAAAACTCCGCCACACATTAGTGCGGAGTTGAATTTTGCACCGCACCTGATTGGCTCACCTGTCAAGGGGAGCAGGCAGTTGCTGCCGAGGGGTTGAATTAAAACGCTAGTAACTATCAGCTATTGGCTCTCCGCTGCGGCCAACAGCCGCTCGTAGGGAACGGATTTATCCGTTCCGTGTGCGATGGTTTAGCCGGCAGTTTCCGGTCGTGACACCGCAATAAATGTATCGGTACAATGTAAAAACGCCTCTAAATGTGCTTCCCCTTGCGGAGCTTGGGGGAAGATGCCGCTTTGCGGCAGATGAGGTGTTATTAAATCTTTCCCGTCAGGCAAAAACATTATTAAAACGGGCGAGCAATGCTCACCCCTGGGTGCAGGCATAGATTTTGCACCAATATAGCACAGACTCCCGGGATGCGAGGCACACGCGGTTTCCACCATTGTTCCGAACCGGGCAAGCGCAAAAAAAGCAAAAAACGGAGTCGGTTCGCCTCTAAAAAAGCGAAACAGCATGGTTTCCTCCGCAGTCTCGATACCGGGTTCACGCAATAAATGTATAAGGAGCGGCGTTAATTCGCCACTGAAAATGAATTTTAAGAATAAAAAACCGTTTGAAATATTCGTCGCGTACATAGTGCGTGAGAAAAAGCTGTTTATCATCGACACGATATGCGCGGTGCTGGTCGCGGCGATAGACCTTGCATTTCCGTATGTGTCGAAAAACAGCATGCAGACCTATCTGCCGCAGAGCATGTACAAGACGTTTTTTCATCGTTATGGCGATACTTGCGGCGGCGTATGTGCTCAAGGCGGCGCTGTACTATGTCATCACCGTGCTCGGCCACCGCATGGGTGTCAACATTGAATCGCGCATGCGCGAGGATCTGTACAGCCACATGCAGGCGCTGTCATTCGGCTTTTATGACAAAAACCGCACCGGCACGCTTGTGAGCCGGCTCACGGGCGATCTGTTCGAGATCACCGAGCTTGCCCACCACGGCCCGGAAAACATCATCATCTGCGCGCTGACGATCGTCGGCTCGATGCTCATCATGTTCACGATAAACTGGCAGCTGACGCGCTCGTTCTTGCGGTGCTGCTGCCGCTGTGCCTGTGGTTCACGCTCAAGTGCCGCGTGAAGATGAAGGATGCGAACATGGAGGTCAAGCGCAAGATGGGCGTCATCTACTCCGCGCTTGAAAACGGCGTTTCCGGCGTGCGCACGGCCAAGGCGTTTGCCAACGAGGAGCTTGAAAAGCAGAAATTCGACGCGGCAACGACATGTACCGCGGCGCGAAAAAAGGAATACTACAAAACCATGGGTGCGTTCATGAGCGGCATGGAGTTCACGACTGGCATCATGCCGTCGTGGTCATTGCCGTCGGCGGTGTGCTGATCATGAACGGCCGCTTCAGCTACATAGACCTCATAACCTTCACGCTTTACGTTTCGACCTTCATCAACCCCGTGCGCAAGCTCGCGCAGTTTGCCGAGATCTACATGCAGGGTGCTGCCGGCTTTCGAGCGCTTTCTTGAGATCATGCGCACCGAGCCCGAGATCGTCGATGCCCCGGACGCAGTTGATATCGGCCGCATCCGCGGCGATATCTCGCTCAACGACGTGAGCTTCACCTACGACAGCGCCGAGGTGCTGCACCACGTTTCGCTGCGCGCCGAGGCCGGCAAAACGCTCGCGCTCATAGGCCGTCCGGCGGCGGTAAGACCACGCTCAGCCAGCTGATCATGCGGTTTTACGACGTGTCCGACGGCAGCGTTACCGTTGACGGAAAGGACGTGCGCGGCGTAACTCAGGCCTCGCTGCGGCGCAATATCGGCATCATCCAGCAGGATGTTTACATGTTTGCCGGGACAGTGCGCGAGAACATCCGCTACGGCCGCCCGGACGCGACCGACGAGGAGATAGTCGAGGCTGCGCGCCTTGCCGAGCTGCACGACGAGATCATGCAGATGCCCGACGGCTACGACAGCTATATCGGCGAGCGCGGCGTGATGCTCTCCGGCGGCCAGAAGCAGCGAATATCCATTGCGCGCGTATTTTTGAAAAATCCGCCAGTGCTCATCTTAGACGAGGCGACCAGCGCGCTGGACACCGTCACCGAGCGCCGCATTCAGGCCTCGCTCGACCGGCTGTGCGTCGGCCGCACGAGCATCGTCATCGCCCACCGCCTGTCAACCATTCGCAATGCCGACAGCATCGCCGTCATCGAGCACGGCCGCATCGCCGAGCAGGGCAATCACGAAGAGCTCCTCGCCCTCGGCGGCACCTATTCTTTGTTGGCGAATTGAGGCTGCTGCGGATACATATATCTCTGGCAGCCCGGTTCGTAAGTGCGTAGAAAACCGTGCGGTTTTTCCGTAGCTTACAGCCCGACTCACAGAAATCGTAAGGAAGTCCTGCGTCCAGTTTTTCTTCTTCCGTCATTCTAAGCCCCTCAGATCAGATCCATCTTATCCCACAGGTGCTGAGTCTGCGCAGTACCTGTGGGATAATTTTTTCGGTTATTGAATTTTCTGCTCCGAGTCAGCGCGGTACGGTATTTAGCCGGAGATCGTAGCGGCAAGATTACGATGGACATTTACGCTAAGGTGAAATATAATAGACTGGAGGAACTCATCCGAGCAGCTGATCGAGCATGGATGTAGAATGAGGTGAAAAATATGTGTACAGCAGCAACTTATAAAACAGAAGATCTTTATTTCGGCCGCACGCTCGACTACGAATTTTCCTACGGCGAAACGGTCACCGTCACGCCGAGAAATTTCAGGCTTGAATTTCGCCACATGGGCGTAACGGAGCGGCATTTTGCCTTCATCGGCATGGCGCATGTCGCGGATAACTATCCGCTGTATTACGACGCGGTGAACGAAAAGGGGCTGTGCATTGCCGGGCTGAATTTCGTCGGCAACGCGCATTACCGCGAGTGCCGTGAGGGGAAGGACAACCTTGCCCAGTGGGAGCTGATCCCGTGGATCATGGCCCGGTGCGCGTCGGTGAGCGAGGCAAAGGCTCTGCTTGCCCGGATAAACCTCACCGCCGAGCCGTTTGCTCCGAATCTGCCCACGGCGCAGCTGCACTGGATCATTTCGGACAAAAGCGGTTCGATCACGCTCGAAAGCGTCAGCGACGGAATTTTCGTCTATGATAATCCCGTGGGCGTTTTGACGAACAATCCGCCGTTCCCGATCCAGCTGTTTAATCTTAATAACTACATGGGCCTTTCCGTCGATAATCCGGAAAACCGCTTTTCCGAGCGGCTTGAGCTGAACGCTTACAGCCGCGGAATGGGTGCTATCGGCCTGCCCGGCGACCTGTCGTCTGCGTCCAGATTCGTGCGAGTTGCTTTTACCAAAATGAACTCGCTGTCAGATGACGACGAGAAGTCGAGCGTCAGCCAGTTTTTCCACATTCTCGGTTCGGTCGATCAGCAGCGCGGCTGCTGCCGACTGGCGGACGGAAAGTACGAGATATCCATCTACACCTCGTGCTGCAACGCCGATAAGGGCATTTATTACTATAAAACCTATGATGATCACAGTATAGTCGGCGTTGACATGAACCGCGAGGAGCTTGACGGCGCTGCGCTCATAGCCTATCCGCTGAAAACGGACATGGAGTTTGAGATCTTGAACTGAGGGAATTTGTTGTGGAAGAGATAAAAACCGGCCGCTACCGGCATTTTAAGGGCAACGAATATCGCGTCCTGTACGTCGCAAAGCACAGCGAAACGCTCGAACCGATGGTGGTGTATCAGGCGCTGTACGGCGAATATGGCATCTGGGTGCGCCCGGCGAGCATGTGTAACGAGCTTGTCGAGCGCGACGGCAGGACGTATCGGCGCTTTACTTATGTAGGAGATCGATAACATGATTTTTCTTTGCTACCCCAAATGCAGCACCTGCCAGAAGGCGCAGAAATGGCTTGACGCAAACGGAGTTTCCTACGAGCTTCGGAATATCAAGGACGATAAGCCCACCGAGGCCGAGCTGTGCGCGTGGCATAATCTCAGCTGCCTGCCGCTGAAAAAGTTTTTCAACACAAGCGGTCTGCTGTATAAGCTGACGAGAGCCGAACTCGTATCGCCTGTCAGCGCGCCCTTTCGGCTATTTTCGCCTTTTTTGTCTTGATGGGCGCCAGCCCACCTGCACCAAAGAAAACCGAAAATATCTCGAAAAGCACAGCTGACAGATGCTTTGCAGTTTTGCCGGAGCAGATTTTTGCTCAGGCAAGGCAAAGCGCGAAGAGAATACTGTCGTATTGTCAAGAGCTTTAACGCAGCGTGGGCGGAAATCTGCCCGTCAAAACCGATATGTGTTCGACTCTCGTCAGCTTAAGGAGCAGGGGCTGAAGGATAAGCTCCCCGGCATGACCGAGGATGAGATGTATGCCCTGCTCGCAACGGACGGAATGCTCGTCAAGCGCCCGATGCTCATCGCCGACGACTTCGTTCTGGTCGGCTTCAAGGAGCCGGAATGGGAAAAAGCAGTGAAGCATCAGTAATGAAAAAACCGCCTAAAGGCCGGCTGACATAAGAAGACACACGCCAAAAAAGGCGGAGCAAGCACGAATGTCTATGTTGCGACGGCTTGGTATACACAAAGTATGCCTGCACCGCCGCGCCTCGACCTCGCACTTGCTCCGTCATTTTTGGTGCTGCGCAGTTTTGAAGCTGAGATTTTTTGTTCCTGCAAGGACAAAGTCGCTGAGCATACTGACGTATTCTCAAGGCTTTGGACGCCGCAGGGGCGAAAAAGATCGCTTCAAAACCGTATGTTTTCTTGTGTCAACCGGCCTAAGATCAGGCGGTTTTTTTCTACTTCGCGTAGCGGTTTATGAACTCTGCGCGTGTTTTTGAGTACATGATCTTCTGACTGCTGTAAAGGCCGAAGTAGCCCGAGAGCATGTACGATATGCCGCAGGCAAGCGCGAAGTACAGCAGTTCGCCCGAGCCGAACAGCTCGACCGACAGGATGATCGACGCTATCGGGCAGTTTACCGCGCCGCAGAACACCGCGACGAGCGCGATCGCCGACGCGAACTGCGCCGGTATGCCAAGCAGCGGCCCGACCGTGCAGCCGAGGACCGCACCGATGAACATCGTCGGCACTATCTCGCCGCCCTTAAAGCCGAAACCTATGGTAACGGCGGTGAAAACTATCTTCCATAAAAAGCCCCAAGTCGGAGCCTTGCCCTCGCCGAGGGTGGAGGCGATGATGTCGGTGCCGATGCCGTTGTAGCTCTCGTCGCCGACGATGAGCGTCAGCACGATGACGATTACGCCGCCCAAAAATGGGCGCAGATATATATTTTTGACGGCTTTGGCCGCAAATTGCTCGGTTTTGTGCATTGCAACGCAGAACACGATGCTGACCAGCGCACACACGACGGCGAGGACGCACACGCGCAGCAGCAGCCCGAACTCCAGCGGCGCGAGCGCGACAGAGTAGCGCATTGGTGCAATGCCGAACAGCAGCGACACGCCGTACGCCGTCACCGACGCGGCGAGGCATGGGATCAGCCCCGAGTAATGCAGGATGCCGACCGATATGACCTCAAGCGCGAATATTGTTGCGGTCAGCGGTGTTCCGAACAGCGCAGCGAACACCGCGCTCATGCCGCAAAGCGTGACAAGGCGCATGTCCTTGTCATCAAGCTTCAGCAGCCGTCCGACGCGGTAGCCGATGCCGCCGCCGATCTGAAGCGCCGCGCCCTCGCGGCCGGCCGAGCCGCCGACGAGATGAGTGATCGCAGTTGAAACGAAAATGACAGGCACGAGCATGATCGGCACATTCTCGCCGTCGTGGATCGAGTCGATAATGTTGTTTGTGCCCTCGCCCTCCATCTTGCTCACCCGATAGATCAGCGCGATCGCAAGACCGCCGATCGGCAACAGGAACACCAGCCACTGGTGCTGCGCCCTGAACGATGTTGCAAAATCGACCGTCAGGTGGAACGCGGACCCGACCAGTCCGCACACAAGCCCCGTCACCACCGACAGCAGCACCCAACGATAAAATGTTCTGAAATATTTTCCGACGCTTATCGCGCCGCTTTTAAAACTGTCCACTGTTATCCATACCTTCTTTTTAGAGACGCTTTGACGCAGCTACGGATACGCATATTGCGATATCCCGGTGTCGAGGGTGCGGAGGAAACCGTAGTTGCCTCGCGCACCGCGAGATCGTGCTATATTAGTGCAAAATTTGCACCGCACCCAATTATCTTCCCCTTGCGGAGCTTGAGGGGAAGATGCCGCTTGCGGCAGATGAGGTGTAATTAAATCCGCGCCGTAGGCGCTACATTTTTTTAGAGGCGCATTAACGCTGGTGCCGATACGTTTTTTGCGGTTGCCCGACCGGTAGGTGCCGACAAAACCGTCACAGCGGAACGGATAAATCCGTTCCCTACGAGCACCTTTGGCCGCAGCGGAGAGCTAATAGCTGATAGTGAATTAGGCGCTTTTATTCAACCCCTCGGCAGCAAAGCTGCCTGCTCCCCTTGATAGGTGAGCCAATGGGTGCGGCGAAAAACTCAGCTTGCACTACCGGGTTGCGAGGTAGCCACGGTTTTCTCCACACCCTCGAACCGGGCAACCGCAATATGCGTATCCGCAGCTGCCTCAATTCGCCTCTAAAAAGCCATGACGCGGCGGCGCATGTAGTCGAGGAAATTGTTGTACTCGGCCTCGTCGATCCTGCGCGGAGACGACATGATTATGAGCCTGTGACCCTTGCAGTCGCGGTGATACGGCAGATGCGTGTAGTCATAGTCGTTGGCCGCAAAGCCGTTTCGCTCATAAAAGCCCTTTCTGCGCCGGCTGATCTCGTCCACGGGCGGGTCGATCTCCAGAATGATCGTCTTGCCGCGCGCCCGGAGCAGCTCCAGCGCACGTGCTCCGCAGCCGCGGCCGCGCACATCCGGCAGCATGCAGAAATGCTCGACGTAAATAAAGTCCGCGTTTTCCCAGCTGAGCACCGTTCCTACGAAGCTTTCGTTTTCATAGATAAGCTCGAAATGATACTCCGGGTCGCTCATTATTTTTGCCTGAGAATCCGGCTCGCGCTGCTCGTTGTAGGGAAAGCTCATGCCGTAAAGCTCCATTGCAGGAGCAAACATCTCGTCGTTTATATTATTTATTCTCACGAATTTCATTTGCTTTGTTTTTTACCTTTTCGCTCAAATTTTTTCTGTGCTCCTGAATGCGCTCAAATGCCGCGCGGTACTCTGTCTGACTCAGGCGCGGGAACGCCGACAGAAGGTGACGGTGGACAAGGTTGCGCTCCTCAAGCAGCCCCTTGAGCTTTTCGCGCAGACGCTCGGCCTCGGCGCGGCTCTCCTGAACCTTGAGCGTGCCGTCGGTCAGGCCGTCGCCGATGCCGTAGGACACCTTCTCGAGCGCCTTTGCCACGTCGTCGATCGCACGCATATGCGCATCGAGCTTGAAGGCGTTCACGGCCGTTATGCCGAGGTCGCACAAAAACGCCGCGGAAATTATGCACAGCATAATATTGCCGTGCGTGCGCGGTATGGCCTCGATCAGATACACAAGCTTCATCGCCATCGGGTGGAATATGTACAGGATGCAGATGCAGCCCACGCCCCACAGCAGCGAGAATTTCAGACATACATAGCCGCCGATGTTGAAGGCGTTATCCGTGTAGTCCCACAGCCGGGTGTGCATGAATTTCTCCGATGCCCAGCCGACGATCAGCTCGAACACCGAGCATATGATCACGCTGCCTATGTACACCAAAAACACGTTATCCTTTATCGGAGTCAGTGCCAGTATGACCGCAACAAGGCCGTAGCCGTAGATCGGGCAGATCGGCCCGATGAGGAAGCCGCGGTTAATAAATATGCCCTTGTTCGCCGCGTGGAAGATGACCTCCACACACCAGCCGGCAAAGCCGTAAATGAAAAACAGCCACAAAAGCTGCGTGAAGCTATAACTCAAAAATCATCAACCTTTCTTTTTTAGAGGCGCATTGGGGCACCCACGAATACGCTTATTGCGGTAGCCCGGTTCGGGACAATGGTGGAAACCATAGCGTTTCGCGCTTTTTTAGAGGCGCTTTGACGCAGCTACGGATACGGTGATTGCGGTGTCCCGGTGTCGAAGTTACCGACAAAACCGTGAAACTCTCGCGCTACGCAAGATTGTGCTATATTAGTGCAAAATTTTCGCTGCACCCCATTGTCTTCCCCTTGCGGAGCTTGAGGGGAAGATGCCGCTTGCGGCAGATGAGGTGTAATTATATCCGCGCCGTAGGCGCTACTTTGTTGACATATGTATCGGTTTGGTCAATAACCACCGGTCGGGATACCGCAAAAAATGTATTCGTAGAATGTAAAATCGCCTCTAAAAAAACGATCAATGATCGCCCGATTTTAATAATGTTTTTGCCTGACGGCAAATGATTAAAATAACACCTCATCCGTCACCAAGGTGACACCTTCCCCTCGAGCTACGCAGGGGAAGGCATTTTAGAGGCGCATTTTTTTAGAGGCGCATTAACGCTGGTGCCGATACGTTTTTTGCGGTTGCCCGACCGGTAGGCGCCGACGAAACCATCACAGCGGAACGGATAAATCCGTTCCCTACAGGTGTGCGGCGAAAAATTCAGCATTGCACTGCTGTAGCGCGAGGCACACACGGTTTCCACCATCTACGGGTGCACCGCAAAACTCAGCGTCGCACTTGCGTTACGCGAAACGCTATGGTTTCCACCATTGTCCCGAACCGGGATACCAGAGATAACCGTATCCGTAGGTGCGTCAATGCGCTACTAAAATTCCGATTCGACGTAGCCGATGCGGTCAAGCTCGCCGTCCTTATCCCAAAGGAAATCGAGCTTAAGCTCCTTGCCCTGCTTGATGCGCTCCAGGTTTTCGATGTGCTTGGAGAGGATGGGCAGGGTTATAAGTCCGAGTATCGCCGCCGCGCGCCAGTCGCCGCGCTCAATGCCGTGGTAGATCGGATAAAATACCGAGCCGGTTATCGGCACAAGGCAGAGATAGCGCGTAGCCATCAGCAGCACCGACTCGAGAAACAGCGTGGTGAGGAAGTCGTGCACGCCGAACGCGAGGATCACGCCGCCGAGACAGGCAAGACCCTTGCCGCCGCGAAAATGCATCAGCGCCGGATACATGTGGCCGAGGATGCAGCCGACTCCGGCGGCTTCACCGGCGTAGCCGCTCTGCAAAAACAGCTTGCGCGCAAGCCCGACGCTCACCGCGGCCTTGCTGATATCAAAGCACATGACGAACGCGCCGGCCTTCTTGCCCTCGAGTATCATCAGGTTTGTCGCCCCGGCGTTGCCGGAGCCCTTTTTGCGAATGTCATAGCCTTTGCGCAGACCCATGACGTAGGCCGGGTTGAGGTTTCCGATGGCGTAGCCGAGTCCGGCGGCCGCAAGCGCGGCGGAAAGCGGCTTGTTTATCTTCATTTCTCGCCCTCCGTAAGTATGTTAAGAAGCTCGTCGGTGCTGTCGGCTATCGGGCAGCCGAAAGGCAGCAGAGTCTCCCTGCCGCGAAAGCCCCAGGCTACCAGAATGCAGTCGCAGCCGGCGTTGGCGGCGGTCTGTCCGTCAACGTCGGAGTCGCCGATGTAAACGGCCTGTCCGATATCGCAGCCGAGGCTGCCGACAGTTTCAAAAACGCTGTCCGGTGCAGGCTTTTTGCGGACATTTTCGCGCTCGCCGACGACGCTGTCGAACACACCGGGAAAATAATGCGCAATGAGCGCTTTCACCGGCTCGTCTGCCTTGTTCGACACAACGCCGAGCTGCCAGCCGCGCGCCTTGAGCGCGTCGAGCATTTCCGGTATGCCGGGGTAGGGTCGCGTCAAAACCATGCAGTTTTCCGCATAGTGGCGCTTGAAGGCTGCAAACACGCGGTCGGTCACGTCCGGTGCGCAGCCGTCCGGCACGGCGCGCTCAATGAGCTTCCGTATGCCGTTTCCGACAAAGCGCCGAACCTCGTCAAGACTACGCTTCGGCAAGCCCTCGCTTTCGAGCGCAAAATTCGTCGAGGCGTGCAGATCCTCAAGCGTGTACAGCAAAGTTCCGTCCAAATCAAATATCGCAAGTTTTTTCATAGTTTGTCCTCCGCCATGATTTTAATACATGTGTCCGAAAAATTCAAGATTCTTTGTCGAACCATTGACCGCCCCGGAATTGGATGGTAAAATATTTATCCGACATTGAAAGGGGATATCGGCATATGGAGGATAAAACGCTGCTTGAAGAGCTGCTTGAGCGCTCGCCGGACGAGCGGATGCACAAGCGAAAAATGGACAAGGCGTATCAGCTCATGACGATGGGCTTTCGCGACGAGGCCGATGCTCTGTTTGATGAGATACTTGCCGAGGAGCCGTTTAACCGCGACGCGATGACCGGCAAGAAGCTCATCGAGCGCCAGAAGGCGGTCGAAAACAGATTGGACAATCTCGCTGCCCGTGCGCGCACGTCTATACCCGAGCCGAAGCCGGGCGCGACTCCGGAGGAGCCGAGCGAGACCGAAGAAAACGCGCCCGTTTGCGAGCCGAGACTCAAGCTTTTGCGCTCAAAGAAAGTGAGAGCCGTGCTCGTCGCGCTGTTTGTCGCTGCTTTTTTAGCGGCACTTTGGGGCGCCTACCGATACGGTTTTCTCTGGTAGCACAACAGCGCAGACTGCGTCTGCGAGGTAAAAAGTAAAAAGAATCGTAGGGAACGGGCTTGCCCGTTCCGTTTTTTTTAGAGGCGCATTTACGCAGTCACGGATACGTTTATTGCGTCAGCCCGGTTCGAGACTGCTGACCAAACCGGAAAACTGCCGCTCTACATGAGAACGCAGCTGAAGTTTGCACCGCACCCTTGTAGGGAACGGGCTTGCCCGCTCCGCATGTTATGGTCTGGTCGGCACCAAAATAGAATCGTAGGGGCGGCCATTGGCCGCCCGTTTTTAATAATGTGGCGGTTAGCACCGCAGATTTAATAACACCTCATCCGTCACAAGGTGACACCTTCCCCTCAAGCTCCGCAAGGGGAAGGCATTTAGAGGCGCATTTACGCAGTCACGGATACGTTTATTGCGTCAGCCCGACCGGAGACTGCCGACTTAACCGTAGCAAGCGGCGGCACAAATTTTGCACTAATATAGCACAATCTTATATGGCTCGTGGCAGCTGCGGTTTCCTCCGCACCCTCGAACCGGGCAACCAGAGATAGCCGTATCCGTGACTGCCCTAATTCGCCTCTAAAAAAACGGCGATCTCTTTGATGTTATACTCGTTGCCGGTCTCGAGCCAGGTGTTCTCGCTGCCGCAGTGAGGGCAGACCTTGGCGTATTTGACTGTTTCGTAGGTTTTTCCGCAGTTGCCGCAGCGAGTAACGGCTTTTATCGGCTCTATGATCAGCTCGGCATCCCGGAGGCATTTTTCCTTAGTGACAGCCCAGTGCCAAAAATTTTGGATATACTCCGGGATAATGCCGGAAACCTCGCCGATCTCAAGCGTGACGGACGCGACCTTGCTGAGCTTGTTTTGCTCGCAGACCTCGTTTACGGCGCGGATAACGTACATTACGGTTCCCATTTCGTGCATGATGCCACCTTATTTCGCGCCGGTAATACGCTTTACTGTGAGCTTGGCGACGCGCTTTATGCCGTGCTTGAGCACTGCCTGCTTTGCATAGTCGCCGTTAATGTAGTTTGCAAACTCGGGGTGAGTGCGGTTGAGGTGGATCGCGTCAAACTTGCACTTTGTGGTGCAAAGTCCGCAGCCGATGCACTTTTTCTCGTCAACGACCGTCCTGCCGCAGCTGAGGCAGCGCGAGGCCTCGAGCTTGACCTGCGCCTCGGTAAGCCCCACGCGGTTATCGCGCATGGTTTTGGTCTTGCTCTCGTCGTTTTCGTTAAACTGCCGTTCCGGCGCGTTCAGCTTCTCGACCGGGATGACGACATCCGACTTGTCAAGCTCCTTGAAATTGCGCAGATTGCGCGCGATCGTCAGGCTGTGGCCGGGATGCACGAAGCGGTGGATGCTCGTTGCGCCCTCGCGGCCGTTTGCGATCGCGTCGATGGTGTATTTAGGCCCCGTTGCGATATCGCCGCCGCCGAAGATATCCGCATCGGCGGTCTGCCAGGTGATCTCCGCGGTTTTGACAAGGCGGCCGTTTTGCGTTTCGACCTTTGTGCCGGAAAGGACATTGCCCCAGTCGGCGCACTGACCGATGGAGACATAGACGTTCGCGCAGGGAACGACGATCGTTTCGCTCTCGTCGAATTTCGGCGCAAATCGACCGTTTTCGTCGCGCACTGACAGGCAGCGCCTGAACTCAACGCCCGTGACACGGCCGTTTTCGCCGATGATGCGCTTCGGACCCCAGCAGTTGTTTATCTCGATGCCCTCGGCTATCGCTTCGTTCTTCTCGTCGGGAACGGTGGGCATTTCCTCGTCGCTTTCAAGGCAGAAAAGGCTGACCTTGCCGGTTCCGAGCCTGGTCGCCGCGCGGCCAACGTCGATCGCAGCGTTGCCGCCGCCGATAACGACCGTGTCGCCGCTGACAGACGTGGTCTCGCCGCGGTTTACGCCGCGCAGAAAATCAATGCCGCCGATAACGCCGTCAAGCTCCTCGCCCTCAACGTTGAGGCGGACGGCCTTTTGCAGGCCGATGGCGAGATAAAACGCCTTGTAGCCTTGCTCGCGCAGCTCGGGGATGGTGACATCCTTGCCGACCTCAACGTCGCACTTGAATTCAACTCCCATTTCCCGGAGAACATCGATCTCGGCATTGACAATGTCTTTTTCAAGGCGGAAGGAAGGAATACCCTTGGTAAGCATGCCTCCGGGAATGGGGTCTTTATCAAAAACGGTGACGGGGTAGCTCATATTCGCGAGGAAATACGCGCAGCTCATGCCCGAAGGGCCTGCGCCGATGACGGCAATCTTCTGCGTGTAGTCGATCTCGTCGCCCTTGTGGCGCAGCTTTTTGGGAATGTAGCGATGCTCCGCGTTCAGCTCGCGCGAGGCTACGAATTTCTTTATCGCGTCGATGGATATCGGATCATCGACCGTGCCGCGTGTGCAGGCGTTTTCGCAGCGCTTGTTGCATATCGAGCCGCACACCGCCGGAAAGGGGTTATCCTGCTTTATAAGCTGGAGCGCCTCGTCGTATCTGCCCTCGCCGGCCATTTTGACGTAGCCCTGAATTGCAATGTGCGCAGGGCAGGCGGTCTTGCAGGGCGCGGTGCCTGTGTCGTAGCACTGGATCTGGTTATCCTCGCGGTAGTTGTAGTTCCAATTTTTCCTGCCCCAGTCGAGGGTCTCGTCGGGCAGAGTGACGGTGGGGTATTCCACCGCGCCCTCACGGGTGCACAGCTTCTGACCGAGCTTTGCCGCGCCTGTCGGGCATGCCTCGACGCACTTGCCGCAGGCAACGCAGTTTTCGGGCGTAACGCGCGCACGGTAGGCGGAGGCGGAGCAGTTGGGGTTGTTGAAAAGCTGCGAGCAGCGCAGACCGAAGCACGAGCCGATGGTGCAGTTGCAGATAGCGAATATCTCGTCCGGGCCGTCGCCGTTTGTTATCTGGTGCATGTAGCCGTTTTCCTCGCATCGCTCGAGCAGCGCGACGACCTCGTCGTAGCTTGCTTTTTTCACGTCCTTGCCGGTCTCCCAAAGGTACTGCGCATAGTCGCCGAGAAGGATGCAGACATTATCCTCAAGCTCGCCGCAGCCCTCGCCGCGCGTAACCATCGCCTTGCGGCACTGGCAGGGCGCAATGGCAAACTGATCGCGCTCCTTGTATTTATCGAGCCAATATGAGATATGTTCAACGTCAAGCGACCGGCTCTCCTTCGGGATGGCCTTTTCAACGGGGATAACGTGGAAGCCCAGTCCGCCGCCGCCGGGAGGTATCATGTGCGAAATGCTCTCCATGGGCAGGTAGCTCATCTGATACGAAAATTCGCCGACCTTTTCGGGAACGCGCTTAAACAGCTCCTTGTTGTATATCATGTTTTCGCTGCTGCCGACAACGAAAACGGGGACGAAATACTGCTTGTGCCGGTCGGCGTTGTGCCAGTTGTACTCAACGATGCCGATCTGCGCAAGCTCCTCGAGCAGCTTCCCGACGCGGCTTTCCTCCCAGCCGATCCTTTTGGCAAGCTCGGCCGGAGTGTAGGGCTTGCGAACCTTCATCTTCAGCATAAGCTGCGCCATCTCGTCGGTGAGTATCTCATCGAGCATCCAATATTCCGGGCGGCTCTCGTCCATCTTGGCCTTGCCGAGAGTAACGTCCATGCAGTCGGTGATGTGCTTTGCGAGTTTTACTATAAGTTCTCTCATAAGTCTACTCCTTTTTTGCACTTGTGTTCTGGTGAAGTGGTCACAGATAGAATAGCACTTGGCGATTTTTTTGTCAAGTAGGAATGAAAAAACTGCCGGGAAAATTTCCCGACAGCGAAAGGATATATTTAAATCACGGAGTACGGCCCCTCGATCGCGCTCATCTGGCCGCTTGCGGCGTACATGCGCGCATGCTCGATATCGCGCGCAATAAGGCACTTAAGCTCGGCCTCCATGTTGTCGATGACCGGCTGAAGGCCGTTTTTTTCGATGAACATCTCATACATGCCGATCTGCGGCGACATGGTCGAGTTATAAAGCAGCGCGCAGAACGAATTCTGGCTGATGATGTACATTTTGTGATAAAAATGCGTTATCAGCCTGCACGTTTCGTGCAGCTCCTCGGATTTTTTTTATCTCCTCGATAATGCCGCCGAGCGAGGCAATCTCCTCGTCGGAGGCGCGCTTTATAACAAGCTCCGCTATGAGCGGATCGAGCGCAACGCGGCTTTCGGTGAACGAGCGGAACTCCTTGGCGTTAATTTTGCCGCCGTTATAGCGGATGATCGCAAAGAAGGTTTCGGTGTTTCCGTTTTCGATGTAGTCGGCGACGTATGTGCCGTGGCGCGGCTTGACCTCAACAAAGCCCTTGGATGCAAGCTCGCTGACTCCAGCATTGACCACCGTGAGGCTCACGCCCATGATCTTGCACAGCTGCCTTGCCGGCGGCAGCTTGTCCCCCGGCTTCAGCTCGCCGGACAGTATCTTGTTCTCGATCTCGCGGACAAACGTTTCGCGGACGGAAAGCGTGCTTATCTTGTCAAAACTCATTGTGTCCTCCGATGCTTTCGTGCGGCCGCTTCAGGTAGTCGGCAAGCTTGAGCACCCATTCCGGGCGCGTGCTGCCCTTTAGTATAAGCTCGCCGTTTGCATACTCGGCGACTTCGACAAAGCCGTTGTCGTTATCGAAAAAGTGCTTCGTCGCAGTAGGGCAAAACCTTGGCGACTGCAGCCCAGCGCCCGGCAAAGCGCCGCTGCACATCCTCGTCCTTTATGTTGTGGCCGCCGCGGCGGACGCGGTTTTCTATTCGTGCAAGGCTCTCTTCCAACGTGTCAAGCCCAACATAATACAGGCGCACAAAATAGCCCTGCCGCTTTGCCTGCGCGGCGGTTATCTCCGTTTTGCGGCCGCTAAGAGTTGTCTCCTGCGTAAAGCTGACGTTTTTTTCAGGCAGTCCGCTATGCGCTCGAGCGCTATTCTGCCGCCGGTCAGGGCGCTGCCGCCGTTCTGCGCGCTTATTTTGTCAACATCTATTACAATTCCAAGATCGGTCGTCTGCGTTTTCAAAACGCCGGTAAGGCTGCTTTTGCCAGTGCCGTTTACGCCGCCTATAATGGTGTAAGTTTTCATTGCCTGTCCTCCGGTGGCCTTTGGCAAAGTGATGCTTATTATTATTGCACAAAAATCATTTCCGCGCAATAGCGAGGCAATGCAAAAAAGCCCCGGCTTCAGGCGAAGCCGGGGCTTTGAGTATATTTGGCTTAGAACTTTATTTCCTTGCCTGCCTTGCGCCACTGCTTGAATTCCGCAACGGCGGTGAACAGTGCGTCGGAGGAGGAGTTGATCGCGGTCTCGACAGAGTCCTGAATGACGCCGATGATGAAGCCGACGCCGACGACCTGCATTGCAACATCGTTGGAGATGCCGAACAGCGAGCAGGCCATGGGGATCAGAAGCAGCGAGCCGCCGGCAACGCCGGATGCGCCGCATGCGCCCAGAGCGGCCATGACGGACAGGACGATCGCTACGGGAACGCTTACGGTCATGCCGAGAGTGTGAACCGCAGCGAGGGACATGACAGTGATGGTGACTGCCGCGCCTGCCATGTTGATGGTAGCGCCGAGGGGGATGGACACGGAGTAGAACTCGCGGTCAAGTCCGAGGCTCTCGCACAGGGTCATGTTAACGGGGATGTTAGCTGCCGAGGAGCGGGTGAAGAATGCGGTAACGCCGCTTTCCTTCAGGCACTTGAACACCAGCGGATACGGGTTCTTGCGGATGACTATGAAGGTCATGATGGGGTTGACAATAAGCGCCGCTACCAGCATGCATCCGACGAGGATGAGCAGGAGCTTGCCATACTCTGTGAAGATGGCAAGGCCGCTGGTGGAAACTGCGGAGAACACGAGGCCGAGGATACCGAAGGGAGCGAGGTTAATTACAAAGCGGACTGCCTTGGTGACTGCATCGGATGCGTCGGCGAGGAACTTCTTGGTGGTGTCGGACGCTGCCTTGAACGCAAAGCCGAGTACGATCGCCCAGAACAGGATGCCAAGGTAGTTTCCGGAAACTATCGAGCCGATGGGGTTGGCAACGATGTTGTTAAGAAGTCCGGTGAATATTGAAGCAAAGCTGTCGGGAGCTGCGTCGGTGGCTGCGTCCGTGAGGGTGATGGTCACGGGGAAGATGAAGCTTGCAATGACCGCGATGACAGCTGCGAGGAAGGTGGATACAAGATACAGCACGATAACGGTGCCGAACTGCTTGCCCATCTTTTCTCTGGACTGTGCAAGTGCGCTGATGATAAGGATAAATACCAGCAGGGGTGCGATTGCCTTGAGTGCGCCGACGAACAGCGTGCCGAGAATACCGATTCCGGGAGCGGTTTCGGCAGCGTTGGGGATAATAAGCGCAAGTGCTGCGCCGATGACCATACCTATAACAATTCGCAGCACGAGGCTTACGCTGTTATATGCTTTTACGATTTTCATTTCTCTTTTCTCATCCTTTGATGTTAGTTTCGCGTTAAAGTCGCGTTGCATAGTTTAACAAACTGTTAACGCAATGTCAACACCGGCAGGTAATATATATCATTTTTGCTGCTGCTGAGGAGCATCGCCGACGTTTACATCCAGGCCGAGACGTTTAAGCCTTGCGGTGACGGCTCCCACCGTGCGGCCGAGGGTGCGCGCGATCTCGGTTTTCTCCACGCCTTTTCCGATAAGCTCGCCGAGTGTTGCATCATCCTGCACGCTCCAGGGCTTGCCCCGGTTTTCTCTGCCGCCGCTTTTTTCGCGATTGAGCTGCTCTATCGCGTCGATGTTATCGAATATGAACTGCTGCGCCTCCGGCTTATACAGCACGACGGAGTACACCGAGTTTTCGCCCTGAAATTCCTGCGTTATCAGGCCGAGGCCGCGTCCCTGCGGCGTGGGAAGTCTGGTCGTCTTGCCAGAGGGAAGCTGCACCTGCTCAAGCGCGCCGATTCCGAGAAGCCACCGGGTGATAACGCCCGAGCGCAGGCTTTTCATCGTCTCGGGGTCAACCCTTTCGTTTATGAGGCTTGTGACCTGCGATATCCTCAGCGGCTCGTCGGCCGGGGTAAGCTCGCGCCGGGCGCTGCTATCGAGCGCAAACGGTGCGCGCCCTCGCTTTGCCGGCTTTTTGCTCTCGGTCCCACCGTTTTCTATGACGCGGCGCAGAATATCCGAAACATAATACATGCAGCGAGATATTCTGACATTGTTTAGAAGATCGCCCTCGGCGATCGGCGTGCCGTCGATCGGGTTTATCCCCTCGGCAAGCTTGTCAACAAAGCCTTTTGTGTACTCAATCTTTTCAAGCTCGGTCATATCTTGCACCTCCTGAAATCACATATTGTAAATTCTGTTATATCCTGAGGCGCAGAATTTGTCAATAAGATTTATCAAAGCACATGGTTTAAAAACCGGCGGCCAAAACTGTTGAAAACTCAGCGACAATCGGCTATAATTACTTATTAAACTATCACACGTTAAACTATCACACGGGAGTGAATGAAATATGAAAGCAATCGTAACGGTCGTCGGCAAGGATCAGGTCGGCATAATCGCCGGAGTGTGCAACACGCTGGCCGACCACAACATAAACGTTCTGGACATCAGCCAGACTATCATGGAGGGCTTCTTTACGATGATGATGGTCGTTGACCTTGCGCTGTGCACCGAGTCCTTTGCAAATCTGCAAAATGTGCTCAAGACCTTCGGCGAGGGGCGCGGCCTTTCCATCCGCATTCAGCGCGAGGATATTTTCGACGCGATGCACAAGCTGTGAGGTGCCGCCATGCTGAGCCTTAACAACATATTCGACACCATCGATATGATCGACAAGCAGCACCTCGATATCCGCACGATCACCATGGGTATATCGCTGCTCGACTGTGTGAGCGAGGATCCCGGGCGCTGCTGCCGAAAGATATACGACAAGATCTGCCGCCGCGCAGAGCGGCTCGTGAAAACGGGCGAGGATATCGAGAGCGAGTTCGGCATCCCGATCGTAAACAAGCGCATCTCGGTAACGCCGATAGCGCTCGTCGCCGGAAGCTGCGCGACGGAGGATTACGTTCCCTTTGCGCTGACGCTTGACCGCGCGGCAAAAACCTGCGGCGTGAACTTTATCGGCGGCTACTCGGCGCTTGTGCACAAGGGCTTTGCCAAGGGTGATGAGCTTCTGCTGCGCGCAATTCCGCAGGCAATGGCGCAGACCGATCTTGTCTGCTCGAGCGTGAACGTCGGCTCGACGCGTGCCGGCATTAACATGGACGCCGTCGCAGCGATGGGGCGCATAATTAAAGACACCGCGCACCTGACACGCGATACCGACGGACTCGGCTGCGCAAAGCTCGTTGTGTTCTGCAACGCGGTGGAGGATAACCCCTTCATGGCAGGTGCATTCCACGGCGTCGGCGAGGCCGACAGCGTGATAAACGTCGGCGTATCCGGCCCGGGCGTGGTTTACCATGCGCTGCAAAAGTGCAAGGGCGCACCGTTTGATGTTGTTGCCGAGACGATAAAAAAGACCGCGTTCCAGATAACGCGCATGGGTCAGATGGTTGCCGCCGAGGCTTCCGACAGGCTGAATGTGCCGTTCGGCATAGTTGACCTCTCCCTCGCGCCGACGCCCGCCGTTGGCGACAGCGTTGCGCGCATCCTTGAGGAGATGGGGCTTGAGACGTGCGGAACTCACGGCACGACCGCCGCGCTCGCGCTGCTCAACGATGCGGTCAAAAAGGGCGGCATTATGGCCTCCGGCCACGTCGGCGGACTTTCGGGCGCATTTATCCCGGTGTCCGAGGATGAGGGTATGATCGCTGCCGCAGAGTGCGGTACGCTGACGATAGACAAGCTCGAGGCTATGACATGCGTGTGCTCGGTTGGTCTTGATATGATCGCAGTTCCCGGCGACACGAGCGCCGAAACCATATCCGCGATCATAGCCGACGAGGCCGCCATCGGCATGGTCAACAGCAAGACCACCGCCGTGCGCATCATCCCCGTTGAGGGCAAGGACGTCGGCGATATGGTCGAGATGGGCGGACTTCTCGGCTCTGCGCCCGTAATGCCTGTGCATAAGGCGCAAAGCGCCGATTTTATCGCGCGCGGCGGACGCATCCCGGCTCCCCTCCAAAGCCTCAAAAATTAATTTTTAGAGGCGAATTGAGGCACCTACGGATACGCATATTGCGGTTGCCCGGTTCGAGGGTGCGGAGGAAACCGTGGTTGCCTCGCATCCCATAACATTGTGCTATATTAGTGCAAAATTTGTGCCGCACCAATTGGCTCTCCTGTCAAGGGGAGCGGGCAGCTTGCTGCCGAGGGGTTGACAGCTATTAACTATCAGCTATTAGCTCTCCGCTGCGGCCAACAGCCGCTCGTAGGGAACGGATTTATCCGTTCCGTTGTGATGGTTTAGCCGGCAGTTCCCGGTCGTGACACCGCAATAAATGTATCGGTACAATGTAAATGCGCCACTAAAAATCCGTGCGCTTGCGCACACCATACCTATTCGCTATTAACTATCAACTATCCGCTGCGACCACCGGTCGCCTGTTCCCTACAAGGGTGCAGACGAAGTTTTGCACTAATATAGCACAATCTCCCGGAGCGCGAAACAGCATGGTTTCCACCATCGTCTCGATACCGGGTTCACGCAATAAATGTATAAGGAGCGGCGTTAATTCGCCACTAAAAAGATGGAGATAAGGTTGCAGGCTTTTGAAAGCCTTGATTCTACGAATAATTATTTAAAGAAGCTTGCGGCGGAGGGCGCGGCGGAGGGCACGGTCATCATTGCCGACGAGCAGACCGCCGGACGCGGCAGAATGGGCCGCAGCTTCGCGTCGGCCGCCGGCTGCGGCATATACATGTCGATGCTGCTGCGTCCTGCCGACTGCGCGCCGGACTGCGCGCAGAGCCTGACGGCGGTCTGCGCCGTCGCGGTGTGCCGCGCCGTGGAAAAGGTCTGCGGCCGCGCGCCGGGCATCAAATGGATAAACGATTTGTACCTGCGCGGCAAAAAGATCTGCGGAATACTGTGCGAAAGCTCGGTGAAAAACGGCAAGGTCGATTACGCCGTGCTGGGCATCGGCTTGAATGTCACGACACGCATCGAGGACTTTCCCGAGGAGCTGCGCGAAACGGCAGGCTCGCTGCTTACGCAGACGGGCTTCACTTTCGAGCGCGGCAAGCTCATTGCCGCGATCATCGCGGAGCTTAGCTCACTGTACACCGCGTGGCTCGAAGCGCCGAGCGTATGCCATGCCGAGTATAAGCGCCGCTGCATCGTGCTCGACAGGCAGATATCCGTAAGCTCACCCGAGGGGGAGTATGAAGCCGTCGCCGAGGGAATAAGCCCGGACTACGGGCTCATCCTTCGCCTTGACGACGGAACGCGCCGCACGGTTCACAGCGGCGAGGTTAAGATAAAAATGTAAACTCGTGAGAGGAGAAGATCATGAAAAAACAGACGGCATATATTTTCGCGGCATTCATCGTTGTGCTGATCATACTTGCCATAGTTATCATGTGGCTGACCGGCGGCATAGGCGGCGATAAGCCCGAAGCGACTCCGACCCCAGAGGTCGAGACGAGCGCTCCGCGCCAGACTCAGTTTGTTATCCCGACTGCCACGCCGCAGCCCACCGAGGCTGTTCCGACCGAGACTCCGACGATGACGGCAACACCGGCTCCCACTCCCGAAGCGCCGAGCGGCACGGTTATCGGCTCGGGCTCGTTTGATTCGTCGACCGGCGTCGGCCTGAACACCCACACCGCGTGGACGGCAGCCGAGCAGGCAGACGGCAGCGTCAAGCTCACGCTGTCGGTGTATGTGCGCTCGTACACGCTGGAGATCGGTCAGCGCTCGATCGCGATAAGCGTAAACGGCGCGACCTCCGGCGGTATGACGCGATCTTTCAGCGTCGATTCCCCGAACTCGCAGACCGATACGCTCATCTACACCTATTCGACGACTGTTCAGAAGGGCAGTGCCGTTTCCGTCAGCGTAGATTGGAACTACAAGGGCCAGTACAGCGGCCAGGATCTCGACGTGATCTCATCATCCTCAACGGTTCTTTAGAGGCGATTTAGAGGCGAATTGACGCAGCTACGGATACATATATCTCTGGTATCCCGGTGTCGAGGGTGCGGAGAAAACCGTGCGGTTTATCCGCAGCTGATAGCTAATAGCGGATAGCAGAGAGCCAATGTGTGCGGCGCAAAACTCAGCATCGCACTTGTGTTACGTAAAACGTCATGGTTTTTCCTTTGTTTCGACACCGGGTTCACGCAATAAACGTATCGGCACAATGTGAATGCGCCTCTGAAACAATGTGGCGCCTGCGGCGCGGATTTATTTACACCTCATCTGCCGCAAGCGGTTTTTTTAGTGGCGCTTTTACATTGTACCGATACGGTTTTTGCGTCAGCCCGACCGGAAACTGCCGGCTAAACCATCACAGCGGAACGGGCAAGCCCGTTCCCTACGAGGGTGCGGCGCAAATTTTGCACTAATATAGCACAATCTTGCGTAGCGCGAGAGTTTCACGGTTTCGTCAGCACCCTCGATACCGGGCAACCGCAATAACCGTATCCGTAGCTGCCTCAAATCGCCACTAAAAGACTCCAGAGGTTGGAGATTTGAGGGGAGAGGCGGTCGTAGGTCCAGTGCTTTGCGCTGTTATCAGGGCTGTTGGGATCGTTGACGGTAAAGCCGCAGCTGTCGTAGCCGGTGATAACGACGAAGTGTCCGCTGCTTGTGAAGTCGCCGGGGCCGAGCGCGAGGATAATGACCGCGCCGGAGTCCAGCGCGTTTTTCATCGACTGCTCCCACAGCGGAAGCTCGGCTGCGGAAAGGCCGAGCAAAGCGCTGCCCTCGCTGATAAGCGTCCACGAGCTGCCGTTTCCGGGCACGCAGTAGCCGTTTTTCTCGGCAAGGCGTGCAACGAACAGCGGCGAGTATGCGGCGTTTTTCGTGAGGTACACCGCCGCCATCGACAGGCAGGTCGGGCCGCAGCCTGAGGTGCCGATAAAGCCGCTGCCGTATGGCGCATAGCCCCAGCGCTCGTCCCACTGGATAAACAGCGGAACGGTGCCGCTCTGTGCATCGGAAGAAAGGTCGATGTCAAAGCGCTTATCCTTCAGCTCCGGGTAGTTGTAAACATAGTCCAGAGTCTGCGGACATTTCTCGGCCGTTTCGACTAAAATTTCGGGGTACTCGTCGCTTGTGCGTATCTTTTCGAGCTTTTCTGCGTCGGTCGGGCCGTCCGATATCGGCAGGTCTATGCCCGAGCAGCCTGAAAGCTGCGCGGCAAAAATGCAGATGCAAAGACAAACGGAAATAAATTTTTCATAATATCCTCCCTGTGAGCAAAAAACGCTCCTGTTTTCGCTGCTATCGTAGCAAAAACAGGAGCGCTGTTTATCCGTTTGTCCATATGAAATTGTGATGTTTTCCGCTCGAAAATCTTACGATTTTCTTACGGGCAGAGTGACGGTGAACTCGACTGTTTCATCGGCGCTGCGCGCGTTTATCTTGCCGCCGTGGAGGGTGACGATGTTGCTTGCTATGGCAAGACCCAGCCCGGCTCCGCCGGAGGACGAGCGCGCGGAATCGAGCCTGTAAAACTGCTCGAAAATGCGCCGCAGCTTCTCCTCGGGGATAGTGTTTCCGCGGTTAACGACGCTGACGGAAACGTTGTCGCCGTCAAGCTGCGCGTTTATCACGATCTCGGTGTCGGGATAGCTGTACAGCACCGCGTTGCGCAGGAGATTATCGAAAACTCGCTGCATTTTGCCGGAGTCGCAGCTTATCGGCAGCGCATCCGGCGTGCAGAGGGTGCAGGTGAGCGATTTTTCCTTGAGCATGGGCATGAACTCGAACCTGAGCTGCTCGAGCAGACGCACAAGGTCTATGCTCGAGTAATCGAGCGTAACGGTCGATAGATTAAAGCGCGTGATCTCAAAAAATTCGTTTATCAGATCCTCGAGCCGCTCGGCCTTGTCGAGCGTTATCGAGAGGTACTTCTCTCGCAGCTCGGGGCTTATCTGCTGCTCGTCGCGCAGAAGCGTGAGATATCCGATGACGGAGGCAAGCGGCGTTTTCAGGTCGTGCGCAAGGTACATCACAAGGTCGTTTTTGCGCGCGGTTTCCTCGCGCAGAAGTGTCTGCGCGAGCATGAGCTTTGACTTTGCGTCGCTCAGCGGAACGGCGATCTCGTTGGGAATGCCGGCCTCGGGCGAGTCGCTGAGCATAAACTGCCCGACCGCATTGCCGATGCGGCGGCGCTCGGCGTTCAGGCGAAGCCGCGAAACGACGCCTATAACAATTACGCAGAACGCAAAGACCGCGAGCGCAAGCCTGAATGCAAGGCCCTTTATGGCGATCCAGTCCGGCTGAACGTAATCCGTTGCCATCTCGGAATCGTAATATTCGGTCATGTAGCCCCGGTAAAACCACTCGCGCAGCGTGCCGTTGAGCGTGTTGTCAAAAAAGCTCAGCAGCAGAACAACGAGCACCGCGCCGCAGATGAATATGCCGATGTAGATGAGCGCCGTGCGGAGCACGCTTTTACTTTTCGATCTCATACCCAACACCCCAAACGGTTTTAATAAACTTCGGCTTTCGCGCCGGCTCGTGCATCTTCTCGCGCAGGCGGCCTATGTGCGCCATGACGGTGTTGCTGCTGCTCGTGAGGAATTTTTCCTTCCACACGGCCTCGAACAGCTCCTCGGATGCGACGACCCTGCCGGCGTTATCGCACAGATACCACAGAATGTCGAACTCCGTCGGCGTGAGCGCAAGCTCGCGCCCGAACAGCGAGCAGCGGCGTGAAGCGCGGTTTATCGTAAGGCCGCGGATATCCATTTCGTCATTGGTCTCCGCTCCCCGGCGGCAGCGGCGCAGAACGGTCTTGACGCGCGCGGTGACCTCAAGGGGGTTAAACGGCTTTGTTATATAGTCGTCCGCGCCGATGGTCAGGCCGAGTATCTTGTCCGAGTCCGTGACGCGCGCGGTGAGCATGATTATCGGGAAGTCGTGCTTTCGCGCATTTTGCGCAAAAGCGCAAAGCCGTCGGTATCCGGCAGCATAACGTCCAGAACGGCGAGCGCAGGCTCGCATTTTTCGACAAAGCTCAGCGCATCGGCGCCGTTGAGGAACTTATGCACCTCGTATCCGTCATTTTCAAGGTACAGGCCGATGAGATCGGCGATCTCGCGCTCGTCATCGACGACGATGATCCTGTCAGCCATTTATCCGAGGCTCTTTTCGAGCTTTTCGATGCCGACGCGCATTCTGCGCAGGGTCTCGTCCTTGCCGAGGATGCGGCAGATCTCGACAGCGCCGCCGGGCGTTACGGCCTTGCCGGCCGCGGCGATGCGCACGGGCCACATGACCTTCGCATTTTTGCACTCGCACTTTTCGGCCATGCCGGTCATCGCGGCGAGGATATTCTCATCGCACCAGTCGGAAATGCCCTCGAAAACAGGCAGCATGGCGCGCAGCATCTCGAGTGAACCTGCCTCGTCGGTCTTGCTTTTTGTGAACATACAGAGCCGTGTCGTACTCGGGCAGCTCGTCGAAGAAATCGAGCTTCTCGGGAATGTCGGTGAGCACCTCGGTGCGCTGCTGCAAAAGCGCGGCGATAGCGGCGGCGCTTATCTCGGGCTTTTTGACGGCCTTGCGGATAAACGGCTCGGCGGCCTCGGCAAAGGCCTCGGGGCTCATGGCGCGGATGTATTCTGCGTTAAAATACTTGAGCTTTTCGATATCGAAGATGGCAGGGGACTTGGAGATGCCCTTTATGTCGAATATCTCGGCAAGCTCCTGCATGGAGAATATCTCGCGCTCGCCGCCGGGGCTCCAGCCGAGAAGAGCAACATAGTTTACAACGGCGTCGGTGAGATAGCCCTGCGCGATAAGATCCTCATACGAGGGATCGCCGTGGCGCTTGCTCATCTTATTGTGCGCATCGCGCATGACCGGCGAGCAGTGGACATAGGCCGGGATATCCCAGCCGAAGCCCTCGTACAGCAGGTTATATTTCGGCGAGCTTGAAAGATACTCCGAGCCGCGCACGACATGGGTTATGCCCATGAGGTGATCGTCGATGACGTTTGCAAAGTTATAAGTCGGCAGACCGTCGCGCTTTATGAGCACCTGATCGTCAAGAGTCGAGTTTTCAACGGTGATATCGCCGAAGATCTCGTCGTGGAACGTGGTGCTGCCCTCCCCGGGTATCTTCTGGCGCACAACGAACGGCTCGCCGGCCGCGGCCTTTGCGTCGCTTTCCTCGCGGCTGAGGCAGCGGCAGGGATCGGCGGCCTTTTCAAAGCCCTCGGTCTCCTCCTGCTTTTCGCAGAAGCAGCGGTAGGCGTGACCCTTTTCGATGAGAAGGTCGGCATACTTGCCGTAAAGTGCGCGGCGCTCGGTCTGAACATAGGGGCCGACAGGGCCGCCGACGTCGGGGCCTTCGTCGTGATCAAGGCCGCACTCGGCCATCGTGCGGTAGATAACGTCAACCGCGCCCTCGACCAGACGCTCCTGATCGGTGTCCTCGATGCGGAGAATGAACTTTCCGCCGTTGTGGCGTGCTATAAGCCATGTGTACAGCGCGGTGCGCAGATTGCCCACATGCATATATCCCGTGGGGCTGGGCGCAAATCTCGTGCGAACCTCGCCCTTGGGTATGCGAGCTTCCATTTGCTCGAACCATGTCATATCCATAGAACTTTTCCTCCGAAAAACGTAGATATCAATAGTGTAAAATGGATTTTGGCAGTTGTCAAGTGACAGTTAAAATGGTAATATAGTAAATTAGGTTATTAGTCTTATAGGAGATAACGAAAATGGAAAATGAGATAAAAAAGAAAAGTATGCTGTCCGGCATCCAGCCCTCGGGCGATCTGCACCTCGGCAATTACCTGGGCGCGGTGAAGAACTGGGGCGCAAGAGCCGAGGAATTTGACTGCTATTATTTCATGGCCGATCTGCACACGCTCACCGTGCGTCAGGATCCCAAGCTGCTGCGCCGCCGCAGCCTCGAGCAGCTTGCCCAGTACATTGCCTGCGGCATAGACCCGGAGAAGAACGTCCTGTTCCTGCAAAGCCATGTTCACGAGCATGCGGAGCTTGGCTGGATACTCAATTGCTACACCATGTTCGGCGAGCTGAGCCGCATGACGCAGTTTAAGGATAAGTGCGCAAAGAACGCCGATAATATAAACGGCGGCCTGTTCACCTATCCCAGCCTCATGGCGGCGGATATCCTGCTGTATCAGGCCGACTACATTCCCGTCGGCGAGGATCAGCGCCAGCACTGCGAGCTTACGCGCGATATCGCCGTGCGCTTTAACAATATCTACGGCGAGACCTTCAAGGTCCCCGAGGCGTATATCCCCAAGGCCGGCGCACGCGTCATGGGTCTTGGAAACCCCACCTCAAAGATGAGCAAATCCGATCCCAACGGCTGCGTTTTCCTCATGGAAAAGCCCGAGGATATCGCGCGCAAGTTCAAGCGCGCCATAACCGACTCCGACACCGAAAACTGCGTGCGCTTCGACCCCGAGAACAAGCCCGGCGTTTCAAACCTCATGAACATCTATTCCGCCGTCACCGGCAAGAGCTTTGACGAGATAGAGCGCGAATTTGAAGGTCAGGGCTACGGCGTTTTCAAGCCTGCGGTCGGCGACGCGGTCATCGAGACTCTGCGCCCGATCCGCGAGGAGGCAACGCGCCTGCTCAACGACAAGGCCTACCTTTGCAGCGTCTACACCGAGGGCGCGCAGAAGGCAAGCGTCATCGCGCGCAAGACCCTTCGCAAGGTATATAAGAAGGTAGGTCTCGTAGAAAAGCCCTTCTGATTTTACTGGAGATATTATAGATATGATCGATCTAAGTTTTGACGTCTGGAAGAACATCCTGCTCGCGCTGGCTGTCGCGTTTGTCATTTCATTTGCCGCGACGCCAGTTGTCAGCTCCTTTGCCAAAAAGGTCGGAGCGATCGACATTCCGGACAAAAAGCGCCATATTCACAGCCACCCCATACCGCGCATGGGCGGCCTTGCGATATTCCTGGGCTTCCTGCTGTCGGTGCTGCTGTTTGCAAACATAACGCCGCAGGTGCGAGGCATTCTGCTCGGCGCCATCCTCATCGTCGTCGTCGGCGCAATAGACGATGTGATGAACCTAAATGCCTGGCTTAAATTCTGCGTGCAGATAGTCGCGGCGGTCATTGCCGTCTTGTCCGGCGTTATCATTAACGTCGTGTCAAATCCGCTGCTGATAACGAGCGAACAGGCCGTGACCATCGGCATCCTCGCCGTTCCGGTGACCATACTGTGGATAGTCGGCGTCACAAACTCGGTCAACCTCATCGACGGGCTTGACGGACTTGCCTGCGGCGTTTCCGCCATCGCGTCGCTGACGATGCTTGTCGTGTCGCTTCTTGTGTCCGATGCGAACATCAATGTTGCCGTCATCCTCGCCGCGCTCTGCGGCGGATGTCTGGGCTTTATCCCGTATAACCTCAACCCGGCGAAGATATTCATGGGCGACACCGGTGCGCTGCTGCTGGGCTATGTTCTGGCAACGGTCTCGGTCATCGGTATGTTCAAGTTCTATGCCATTGTTACATTTGTCCTGCCTGTGCTTGCGCTTGCCGTTCCGCTTTCGGACACGATATTTGCGTTCACACGCCGCATCCTGCACGGACAAAGCCCCTTCCATGCCGACAGGGGACACTTTCACCACAAGCTGCTGGACATGGGCCTGAGCCAGAAGCAGGCCGTCGCCGTGCTCTACGCCGTTTCGGCCATCCTCGGCCTTGCCGCGGTGCTGCTGACCTCGACGGGCATCATCCGCGTCGTCGTTGCCGTCATTGCCTTTGTCATTGCCGTGTGCATATGGCTGTTCGTGTTCAGAAACAACAACAATATCCATCCGCTGCCGCACGAAAAACCGGCGGATGAGTCCGGGGAGGCCGACAGCAAAAATGAGTAAGCTTAAAGTCATGTCCGTTTTCGGCACGCGCCCGGAAGCGATAAAAATGGCGCCGCTCGCGCTTGAGCTTCAGCGCCGCGAGAGCATAGAAAGCCTCATCTGCGTTACCGCGCAGCACCGCGAGATGCTTGATTCCGTGATGCACTGCTTCGGCCTGAAAGCCGACGCGGACCTCAACATCATGGGCAAAAACCAGACGCTTACCGATGTTACCGTCAAGGCGCTCAAGGGGCTTGAGGGCTGCTTTGCGGAGCTTCGCCCCGATCTTGTCCTCGTACACGGCGACACGAGCACGACCTTTTCCGCCGCGCTCGCCGCGTTCTATGCGAAGATACCCGTCGGCCATGTCGAGGCCGGCCTGCGCACCTACGATCGCTACAGCCCGTTTCCCGAGGAGATGAACCGCTGTCTCGTCGGCCGCCTTGCAACGCTGCACTTCGCGCCGACGGCGAAGAACGCGGAAAATCTGCGCGCCGAGGCCGTCACCGGCGATATCTTTATCACCGGCAACACCGTCATCGACGCAATGAAATATACAGTCGGCGACGGCGGCTTTGCCTCGAGCGAGCTTAAAAGCATCGACTTTTCAAAGCGCGTCATTGCAATGACCTGCCACCGCCGCGAAAACTACGGCGAGCCGATGAAGAATATTTTTTCCGCCGTGCGCACCGTTGCGCTGACGCACCCCGATGTTGAGATCGTCTATCCCGTGCATCTGTCGCCCGTCGTGCGCGGCGCGGCAAGCGAGTACCTTGCGAATCTGCCGAACGTTCACCTCATCGAGCCGCTCGACGCGATGGATATGCACCGGCTCATGAGCGCAAGCTACATGGTCATGACCGACTCCGGCGGCATTCAGGAGGAGGCGCCCTCGCTGGGCAAGCCCGTCCTCGTTCTGCGCCGCGAGACCGAGCGCCCCGAGGCCGTTGCGGCCGGCACGGTCAAACTCACCGGCGTTGACCGCGACGATATCATCCGCGATGCCGACGAGCTGCTCACCGGCGGCGAAATGTATCAGCGCATGGCGCACGCCGTCAATCCCTATGGCGACGGCCACGCCTGCGAGCGCATCGCCGACGCTATCGAGTTCTCCTTCGGCCTGCGCGAGACTCGCCCCTCATCTTTTTAGTGGCGTTTTTTTAGAGGCGATTTGACGCAGCTACGGATACGGTTATTGCGGTGTCCCGGTTCGAAACTGCGGAAGAAACCGTAACGTTTCGCGCTTTTTTAGAGGCGCATTGGAGCACCTACGGATACATATATCTCCGGTAGCCCGGTTCGAGGGTGCCGACGAAACCGTAACGTTTCGCGCTTTTTTAGAGGCGCATTGGAGCACCTACGGATATATATATCTCTGGTAGCCCGGTTCGAGGGTGCCGACGAAATCGTAACGTTTCGCTTCCTGTAATGTTGCGCTATATTAGCGCAAAAATTGCCTGTATGATCGAAAAAAGCGCCGAGTATGAATTGACTTGAAAATCGCTGCCGGGATCTTATCGATATTGCAAAGGACACGGGCATCTGGTATATTCATATCCGTAAAGCTCGAGGAGGAAAACGGCGATGACAAAAATACTGTTTATCTGCCACGGCAATATATGCCGCAGCCCGATGGCGGAGTATTTCATGAAAGACATTGTGCGTCGCGAGGGGCTGGAAAAGCGGTTTGAGATAGCGTCCGCGGCGACGAGCCGCGAGGAGATAGGAAACGATGTGTATCCGCCTGCGCGCAGGACGCTCGTTGAGCACGGCATTTCCTGTCCGCGCCGCGCGGCAAGGCAGCTTACGCGAGCGGATTTCGAAGAGTATGATCTCATAATTGGCATGGACAGCGAAAACGAGCGCGGCATGCGGCGCATCTGCGGCGACGGCGATGCCGAAAAGATACACCTGCTCATGGACTACACCGACCACCCGGGCGATGTTGCCGATCCGTGGTACACCCGCGACTTTGAAGCAACCTGGCGCGATGTGTCCGACGGCTGCCGCGCCCTTCTGAAAAGCCTGAAATAAACAGAATTAGCACGCCTTGTAACGTATCACTTTTGTGCATTGCCGAAAGTGCGATAATCTCCGCCGAATACGACGATGTTTTGTTGACAAACAGCCGCTTTGCTATATATAATAGTTAAGATTGTACAGTTTTACCGGCAAAGGAGGAGTGCTGCTTGGTTTCGGGCGGAAAACACCTCAAAAAGCAAGCGAATAAAAAGCGCGGCAGCGGCGCCCATCTGTCGGAAAGAGACAGGCAGCGTGCGGCCCGGCGGCGCTCACGCAGCGCAAACCGACGCGGCAGACTCAGGCGCGGCGCACCGCAGATGATAGTCATGCTGCTGCTTTGCATCGTCATGATATCTCCGCTGCGCAGCTGCATTATAAGCGACTCGGACTATGTCGGCTATGCCGCCGCACGCGAAACGGCTCTTGCCGACGCCGGCATCACGCAGGAAAAGGCAAACAACCTTTCCGCCGAGATGATCAAGATCGGCGACACCGTGTGCTACAAGGTCCAGTTCACCGGCTCCGTCACCGACTATCGGTACATAATAGACGCAAAAACCGGCCTCATAATCGGCCAGAATTTTTACAGAACAGAAGGATAAATAGACGAAAAAGCCAAAAACAGGGCATGGTTAATATGCCCTGTTTTCATTTATGAGACACAATTAAATGTGTTTAATAACAAATTGATCGCCAAACAGAGGCGCGTTTGTTCAACATAAAGCACAAAAAACATGTTTAAATAGGGATATATTGTGGTTGCAATTTGTGAAAAAAAGTGTTATACTTATTCCACTATTGTGTGGGCGCACGTCAACCTATGGCGTGATACTGTTTTGTAAACGTTCGACACCGCGGTTTTACCGACGGTGTCTACCGTGATAAATTAGTCAATCATATTTAAAGGAAGGAAGAACCATATGATGAACGAAAAGTACGCACCACTATTCACTCCGTTCAAGATTGGCAATGTCGAAATAAAGAACCGCATTGTCCAGTGCTCCATGGGCGGTACCTCTCTGTTTGGCTGGCTTGAGCCCTGCCATTTCGACAAAGAGGCAGCTTATTTCCTGCTCCAGAGAGCTCAGAAGGGCGTTGGCCTTGTTCTCCCCGGCATGCAGTGTGTCCGTGATACCATGGGCCGCCGTTGGCTGTATCAGAACAAGAGAATGTTCAAGCAGCTCAAAGAGTACATGGTAGAGTACCACAAGACCGGCGCAAAGCTGTTCATCCAGCTGGCAGCAGGCTTCGGCCGCTCCATGGCAGTTACCCCTTGGATGGTCGTCCTGAACAAGAATCCCATCCTCAACAAGATCGCTTCCCCTATCGTTGACGTTAGCTACAGCTGCGCTTCCGCATCTGCAACTCCTAACCGTTGGCAGGAGGATATGCTCTCCCGTCCCATGACCGTTAAGGAAATCCACGAGATGGTCGAGGCATTCGGCAAGACCGCAAAGATGCTGCGCGACGCAGGCGTTGACGGTGTCGAGATCCACGCTGTCCACGAAGGCTACCTGCTTGACCAGTTCACCATGGAGAACTGGAACTGGCGTGAAGACGAGTACGGCGGCTCCTTCGAGAACCGTTTCCGCTTCCCCGTTGAGATCGTTCAGTGCATCAAGAGATACGCCGGCGAAGACTTCCCCGTATCCCTGCGTTACTCCGTTAAGTCCTACACCAAGACCTGGGGTAAGGGCGCTGTTCCCGGCGAAGAGTTCGTAGAGTGGGGCCGTGACATGCCCGAATCCGAGAAGGCTATCAAGTACCTCGGCGACGCAGGCTACGACTTCTTCAACTGCGATAACGGTACTTACGACGCTTGGTACTGGGCACATCCGCCTCAGTACATGCCCGACAACTGCAACCTCGCAGACGTTGAGCACATAAAGAAGTTCACCGACAAGCCCGTAGCATGCGCAGGCCGTATGCTGCCCGAGACCGCCGCAGAAGAGATCGCTGCCGGCCGTCTGGACGCTGTTGCAATCGCACGTCAGAACCTCGTCGACCCCGATTGGATCATCAAGATCCAGGAAGGCCGCGAGGACGAGATCAAGCCCTGCATCCGCTGCCACAACGGCTGCTTCAACTTTGCTAAGTACAAGGGCACCGCGAACATCCAGGGCCTTGAGGACTCCCTGCACCTCGGCCGCTGCGCACTTACTCCGTCCACCATGCAGCACAACCGCTACAAGATCGTTCCGACCAAGAACCCCAAGAAGGTTGCTATCGTCGGCGCAGGTATCGGCGGCGTAGAGGCAGCTCTGGTTCTTACCCAGCGCGGCCACAAGCCCGTTATCTTTGAAAAGACCGACCGTATCGGCGGCCTGTTCCTCACTGCTTCCGCAATGAGCTTCAAGGAGAACGACAAGGCTCTCATCACCTGGTATGAGAACGAAGTTAAGAAGGCCGGCCTCGACATTCGCTTCAACACCGAGATCAACGATCTGGGTATCCTCCGCGGCTATGACGAGATCATCGTTGCAACCGGCGCAGTTCCCAGAAAGATGCTGATCCCCGGCTTCGAGAAGTGCCTCACCTTCACTCAGCTCCTGCGTGAGAAGTACCCCGTAGGCGACAAAGTGGTCTTCTTCGGCGGCGGCCAGTCCGCTTGCGAAGCTGCATACGAGATGGTCCTCCAGGGCAAGCACCCGATCATCGTCGAGTACGCAAAGGACCTCGTTCCTGCACAGAACGTCTGCCTGTCCAACGCTTCCTTCCTGCGTGATGTTCTCGAGTATCACAAGGTTCCCACTTACCTTGAGCATACTATCCGCGAGATCAAGGACAAGACCGTCGTTATCGCTTCCAAGGACGGCAAGAACGTATTTGAGGTCGAGTACGACAATATCGTAAACGGCATCGGCTTCGTTCCCGCACCTGTCGGCGGCAAGGGCAAGAACATCCACCGCGTCGGCGACTGTGTCACCATCGGCAACCTGCGTACCGCTATCTGGCGCGCATGGGATGTCTGCATGAAGATATAGTCTCCAGACCCCAATAAAACCAAAGCATAACAAATCCGGTACGGAATTTTCCGTACCGGATTTTTTAGTTGCGCCTTGACGCAGTCACGGATACATATATCTCTGGTAGCCCGGTTTCCTCCAACGTCCCGAACCGGGCAACCGCAATTACCGTATCCGTAGCAGCGTCAATTCGCCTCTAAAAATTCGCCTCTAAAGAGGCAGGGCGTATTTTTCGGAGTAACGGCGGTAGTGCTCGGCAAATTCAGGAACGTCCTTGCGCTCATGCTGCGTTTCGTGGGCGCTGAGCGTGTGCTTTTTCAGATCGAGCACACACAGAGCGACGTTGGAGCAGTGGTCGGACGCGCGCTCGAGGTTCGTCAGGAGGTCTGACCACACAAAGCCGGCCTCAATGCTGCACTCACCCTTTTTCATGCGCAGGATATGCCGCGTGCGCAGCTCATCCTTCAGATCGTCCACGACCTGCTCGAGCGGCTCGACGCAGGAAGCCGCCTGTGCGTCGTTTTCGGCAAACGCCTTGACCGCAAGATCCATGACCTCGCCGACGGCAGCCGACATGACCGACAGCTCGTACTTTGCGCTGCGTGAAAATTCAAGCTGCTTGTCGTGCATCTCCTCGGCGGACTCGATGATGTTCACCGCGTGGTCGCCGATGCGCTCAAAATCGCCGATGAGCTTCAAAAGCTCAGTGACCTCCTCGCTGGCGGCGTCGCTGAGCGGCTCCGCGCCGAGCTTAAGCAGATAAGTTCCGAGCATATCCTCGTACTTGTCGGTTTTGTCCTCGCTCTCGCGCACCTCCTGCGCGGCCTTGGGGTCAAACTCCATGACGCAGTCGATGGCCTTTTTCAGCGCGCCGGATGCATAGTATGCCATATCCTCGGCGACAACGCTGCACTGCTCGAGCGCGAGCGGCGGAGTCGCGAGAAGGCGCTCGTCGAGCGTGACCTCGGCATCCTTTTTCTTGCCGTCGGGAACGAGGCGGATCGCAAGCTTTTCAAGCAGTCCGGACGCCGGCAGCAGCAGCGCAGTGCAGGCGACGTTGAACGCCGTGTGCGCGATCGCAATGCCGTACATCGTTGCGCTCTCGCCGAGTATTGCCGGAGCTGCAACGGCGCGGATAATGCAGAACACCGTGAGCCACACCACCGTGCCGATGACGTTGAACGACAGGTGGACGATAGCCGCGCGCTTTGCGTTGCGGCTCGTGCCGACGGAGGAGATCAGCGCCGTGACGCAGGTGCCGATGTTCTGGCCCATGATGATGGGTATGGCCGCAGCGTAGCTCACCTGTCCGGACAGCGCCAGAGCCTGAAGAATGCCGACGGATGCCGAGCTTGACTGGATGATCGCGGTCAGGGCCGCGCCGGCGAGAACGCCCAGCAGCGGATTGGTGAATGCTATAAACATTTGCCTGAACGCAGGCACCTCGCGCAGCCCGGAGACCGCGCCGGACATGGTGTCCATGCCGAACATGAGCGTCGCAAAGCCCAGCATGATCATTCCGGTGTCGTTTTTGCGGCTGTCCTTGCTGAACATATACATTATTATACCGATAAGCGCGAGCACCGGTGTGAACGACGTGGGCTTGAGAAGCTGCACCCACACCGCGTCGCCGCTTATGCCGCCGAGGCTCAGCAGCCACGCGGTCACGGTCGTGCCGATATTTGCGCCCATGATAACGCCGATCGCCTGCTTGAGGGTCATAAGTCCCGAGTTTACAAAGCCGACGACCATAACGGTCGTGGCCGATGAGCTTTGTATAACAGCCGTGACGACAAGTCCGGTCAAAAAGCCCGTCATTGTCTTGCCGGTCATCTTGCCAAGCGTCGTGCGCAGGCGGCTGCCCCGCGCGGCGCTCGAGTGCCTGACCCATTATGTTCATGCCGAACAGAAACAGGCACAGCCCGCCTATCATCTCCAGCGCGTCAAATATGTCCATAAATTACCCTCTCTTACATTTTACAATTCATTTTACAATCACCATTTTAGCCCCAGTTTATCAAATCAATAATCCGCTCTTTGTAAAATCCCCGTAAAGTTTTTTAGAGGCGATTTGACGCACCTACCAATACGCTTATTGCCGGTGCCCGGTGTCGAAGTTACCGACGAAACCGTAAAACTGCCGCCATACATAAGTGCGGCGCTGCGTTTTGCGCTTGCCCGGTTCGAAACGTTGGAATTAACCGCAACTGCTACGCAACCCAGTAGTGCGTTGCTGCGTTTTGCACCGCATCCTTGTAGGGAACGGATTTATCCGTTCCGCTTGCCACGGCTTCGTCGGTACTCAAATATAGAATCGTAGGGGCGGCCATTGATCGTTTTTTAGAGGCGATTTTACATTCTACAAATACATTTTTTGCGGTATCCCGACCGGTGATTACTGACGAAGTCGGTACATATGGAAACAAAGTAGCGCCTACTGCGCGGATATAATTACACCTCATCTGCCGCAAGCGGCATCTTCCCCTCAAGCTCCGCAAGGGGAAGACAATGTCGAAACCTTGACTGCGTACCGTTGTATTAACTGCGTCGGTAGATGCAACAAAACGGAACGGATAAATCCGTTCCCTACGATTCTATTTCGGTGCCGATGAAACCATAACATGCGGAACGGGCAAGCCCGTTCCCTACAATGGTGCATCCCAAAATTCAGCAGCGTGCTATGGGGTAGCGAGGCAGTTACGGTTTTCACCGCACCCTCGAACCGGGCAACCGCAATAAACGTATCGGTACAATGTAAAATCGCCTCTAAAAAATCGCCTCTAAAAAACTCTTGACATGGCGAGGATTTTTTGATATTCTATTTAAGCGCTCCAAAGACAGCAGGTGACTTATGGTGTAAATCCTGCCGAGGATGGCATCATATTTTTGATTGCTTACAACCTTCGTGTCTTTGTGCACGGAGGTTTTCTTTATGAGCGTGAACATCAGTGTGGAGGTGAAAAACACACATGCCTAACGCAAAAGTTCTCAGCGAGAAGCAGGCGATAGTAGAAGCACTCGTCGAACGCATCAACGCAGCAAGCGCAGGTATTCTGGTTGACTACCAGGGTATCACCGTGGCCGAAGATACGGCTCTGCGTACCGAGATGCGCAAGGAGGGCGTTGACTACACCGTCGTCAAGAACACCCTTACCAGGATCGCTATCGACAAGGTCGGAATGAACGAACTTGATCCCGTCCTCAACGGCAGCACATCCATGGCAACCAGCACCGAGGACCCCATCGCTCCGTTCCGTATCATCAGCGATTACTCCAAGAAGCTCGGCGATAAGTTCAATATCAAAGCAGCTTTCATGGAGGGCAAGATCCTCAGCGAGCAGGAGATAGCAGAACTGTCCACGCTCACCAGCAAGAACGACCTGTACTCGAAGCTGGCAGGCTCCCTGAATGCGATCATGGGCGGCCTTGCAGTTGCTCTGAGCGAAGTCGTCGAGCAGAAGGGCGGCGCAGCCGCTCCGGCAGAAGCAGCAGAATGATCGGCTGCATCAAACATTAAAATTTGGAGGAAATTATAATGGCAAGCGAAAAAATCACCGCCATGATCGACGAGATCAAGGCTCTTTCCGTTCTCGAGCTCAAGGAGCTCGTTGATGAGATCTGCGAGACCTTCGGCGTTTCCGCAGTAGCAGCAGCAGCTCCCGCAGCAGGCGGCGCAGCAGAGACTGTCGCAGAGAAGACCGAGTTCGACGTTGTTATGACCAGCTTCGGCGCAGAGAAGATCAAGGTCATCAAGGAGATCCGCGGCATCACCGGTCTTGGCCTGGCAGAGGCAAAGGCAATGGTCGAGAAGGTTCCCGTTGCTGTCAAGGAAGGCATTTCCAAGGAAGACGCAGAGGCTCTCAAGGCTCAGCTCGAGGCAGTCGGCGCAGCAGTCGAGATCAAGTAAGAAATTACTTAAACATTCAAAAAACTCCGTTCATCCGAACGGAGTTTTTGCTTTTTAGAGGCGTATTTGGTCTGATACCGATACGGTTCTTGCGTCAGCACGACCGGATGGTGCGAAGGAAACCGTGGATGCCTCGCAACCCGGTAGTGCGGCGCAAAACGCAGCTCCGTACTAATGTTACGCGACAGTTTCCCGGTTTCGTCGGTAACTTCGACACCGGGCTACCGCAATAAATGTATCCGCAGGTGCGTCAATGCGCCACTAAAAAATTATTCGATGAGAAGGGTGTCCATGATTGCGAGCATTTCGGGGTTTGAGCGGAGCTTTACGCGCTCATCCTCGTTATCGTCGCCCATGAGCACGACCGTTGTCAGCACATAGTCGGACGTCGAATCAGCGGCCGGGAACGCCATGCAGTAGCTGCCGCCGTTTGTGAAGCAGATGCCTTCGGCGTTTTTGAAGCTGACCTTGCCGAAGTTCTTGTAGTTTTCGGCAACGGATCTCTCGAGCGCCGCGAAGTCCTCGCCGTGATAGTACGGCGCGTACTCGATCTGGATGGAGAAGTCGTCGGTGTTTATGATCGCAACGTGCGAGTCGCCCGAGTCGGTGATGTAGCCCTCGGACACGACGCCGAACGCGTGCTTATCGGCATCGTATGTGACCGTGACGGTGATCTCCTTTGCGTCCTTATAGCCGCTTGCGAAGCTGTAAACTCCGGCTTTGGGGTTCTTGAAGGAAAACTCCGCATTGTTTTTGCCGCCGGACTTAGGAGCGGCTTTCGCCGCGGGCTTTGCCGCTGCCGGCTTCTTCTCCGCGCCGGACTTGCCCTTGAGCGCAAGCGCCGCACCTGCCGCCGCTGCTGCCGCGATGGGTGCTATGAACAGCCATTTTTTCATGGTTTCAACCTCCGTTTATTTTCATTTTCTGGCTTGCTATGATTTTAACCCATACAGGCATGCATAGTCAAGCGCATTGACGCGAACCTTAAGTTTTGCTACAATATTTTAGAGGCGAATTACTGCACCTACGGATACATCTATCTCTGGTAGCCCGGTTCGGGGCATTGGCAGAAACCATCACGTTTCGCGTAACGCAAGTGCAGCAAATGGTTTTGTCAGCACTCACCGGTCGGGCTGACGCAACAAACGTATTGGCATCAGCGTAAAGGCGCTACTAAAATGCCTTCCCCTGCGCAGCTTGAGGGGAAGGTGTCACCTTGGTGACGGATGAGGTGTCATTATATCTGCGGTGCTAACCGCCACATTTTTAGATGCGAATTCACATTATACCGATACGGTTTTTGCGTCAGCCCGACCGGAAACTGCCGACGAAACCGGTATATGCGGAACGGATAAATCCGTTCCCTACAGCTATGGATTTTGGTGCAGGCAAAACCGTTACATATAGCAACAATGTAGCGCCTACGGCGCGGATATAATAACACCTCATTTGCCGCAAGCGGCATCTTCCCCTCAAGCTCCGCAAGGGGAAGACAATCGGGTGCAGACAAAGTTTTGCACTAATATAGCACAATCTTCCGGGGTGCGAGACGTCATGGTTTCCGCCAGCGTTCCGAACCGGGCAGCCAGAGATATATGTATCAGCAGGTGCGGCGAATCGCCACTAAAAAAGCCCGTTCCCTACAAGCGACCTTTGGCCGCAGCGGAGAGCTAATAGCTGATAGTTAATAGCTGTCAACCCCTCGGCAGCAAAGCTGCCCGCCCCCTTGACAGGTGAGCCAATGGGGTGCGCCGCAAAACTCAGCAATGCACTAATGTATGGCGAAACGTTACGGTTTCCGCCAATGTTCCGAACCGGGCACTAATATAAATGTATAGGAGCGGCGCTAATTCGCCTCTAAAAAAGCGCCTCTGAAAAAATGGAATTGTGGAAAGACGGGCCGCAGTTTGAGCAGTCGGAGCATTTCCGGCTGGGCACGGACTCCGTGCTGCTGGCCGATTTTGTGAATATAGGCGCGCGGCGCAGGGGCATCGACCTCGGCTGCGGCTCGGGCATACTGCCGCTGCTGCTTCTGACAAGGAGCACGGCACTGCATATGACGGGGCTTGAGCTGAACCCCGAGGCTGCGCGCGTTGCGCGCGAAAATATTGCCGCGAACGCGCTGGATGCGCGCTGCGATATCGTCGTCGGCGATATCCGACGCTGCCGGGATGAGTTCAAGACCGGGCAGTTTGACCTCGTAGTGTCGAACCCACCGTACTTTGCCGCCGGAAGCGGCAAGCTCAGCCCGAACGCGGACAAGGCCGCGGCGCGAGGCGAGGTGCTGTGCACGCTGGAGGATGTCTGCCGCGCGGCCGCGTTCCTGTGCCGAACGGGCGGCGCATTCTGCCTTGTGCATCGCGCCGAGCGACTTGCGGACGTGATATGCCTGCTGCGCGACACGGGCTTTGAGGCAAAGCGGCTGCGCACGGTCGCGCACAAGCCCGGCAAGGAGCCGTCGCTCGTGCTCATCGAGGCGCGGCGCGGCGCAGGCTCGGGACTTAAAATAATGCCGCCGCTGCATATCTGCGGCGACGACGGGCGCGAGAGCGCCGAGATAAAACGCATCTATCACAGGGAGGACTGACATGAGCGGTAAATTATACTTGGTCGGAACGCCGATCGGCAACCTCGGCGACCTTTCGCCGCGCGGCGAACAGGCGCTGCGCGACGCGGACTTCATCGCCGCGGAGGACACGCGCGTTACGATGAAGCTGCTCAACCACTTCGACATACGCAAGCCGCTCGTGAGCTATTTCGAGCACAATAAATATGCGTCCGGCGCGAAGATCCTCGAGCGCATCATCGCCGGAGAAAACTGCGCGCTCGTGACCGACGCCGGCATGCCGGCCATATCCGACCCCGGCGAGGAGCTGGTGCGCATGTGCGCCGAGAGCGGGGTCGAGGTGCTTGTCGTGCCCGGCCCGGCCGCCCTGGTATCGGCCGTTTCACTGTCGGCGCTGCCGTCGGGCAGATTCTGCTTCGAGGGTTTCCTGTCCACCGCAAATAAAAGCCGCCGCGAGCACCTTGAAAGTCTGCGCGGCGAGAAGCGCACCATGATCTTTTACGAAGCGCCGCACAAGCTCATGCGCACGCTCGAGGACATGAAAGCCACATTCGGCGCGGATCGCCGCATTGCGCTGTGCCGCGAGCTGACAAAGCTCCATGAGCAGACGATACGCACAACGCTCGGCGAGGCGGTCGAGTATTTTTCCGCAACGCCGCCCAAGGGCGAGTTCGTGCTGGTCATCGACGGAGCGCCGGATTCCGAGCCGGAGTTTACGCTCGCCGACGCGCTCACCCTCGTCGAGCACTATCGCTCCGAAGGCCTGTCGCGCAAGGCCGCCTGCAAAAAGGCTTCCGCCGAAACCGGTCTGTCCCCCAAAACCCTCTACGACAGCTCTTTGGAGGAGCATTGACGCAGTCACCAATGCGCCTCTAAAAAATCGCTACTAAGAAGTTGACAAAGGGAAAGGCAGGGCGTATAATCGAGGCTGTTTTTTCGGGCGAGGGGGAATTTGCTTCATGTACGCCAAGCGCATACGCGGCCAGATGTCCGAATCCATGCTCACGGCCGTGTTTATAATCCTGTCCGGCGGTTTGCAGGATTCTTACACCTATCTTTGCCGCGGTAAGGTTTTCGCAAACGCGCAGACGGGCAACATCGTGCTGCTCAGCGCATATCTCTTCGACGGAGAGTGGTCGCACTGTGCAAGATATTTTGTCCCTGTGCTGGCCTTTATGCTCGGTATTTTCGTTGCCGAGTGCGTCCACCGGCATTATAAATACATGGAGCGTGTACACTGGCGGCAGCTCATAATTTTGTCCGAGATAGTCCTGCTTTTCGCCGTCGGCTTTCTGCCGCAGACGATTAATACTTTCGCCAACGCCGTCGTCTCCTTTGTGTGCGCCATGCAGGTGCAGACCTTCCGAAAGGTTCGCGGCCACGCCTACGCAAGCACCATGTGCATCGGCAACATGCGCAGCGGCACCGAGGCGCTTTGCGCATATTTCCACACGCGCGATATCGCGATCCTGCACAAGGCGCTGACGTATTTCGGCGTGATCGGCCTGTTCGCGCTCGGCGCCGGGCTTGGCGCGCTGCTGACAAACGTTTTTGCCGTCCGCGCGATCTGGTTTTCCTGCGCTCTGCTGACAATAAGCTTTTTCATGATGTTTATTAAAGAGACAGAGGAAAAGTAAGGCTGCACCGATAGTAGGGGCGAGCATTGCTCGCCCGAATCTTCCGTCCGCACTATATCATCACATTAAAAATGACCCGTACATAAGATCCGGGTCATTTTGTTTTGGGCGTGATCATCCTGCTTTTGTTATCTCATCAATGTTAAGAAAATACCCCATTACGTCTCCAACATCGGTAATTTTGCCCTTTACTATCAGGGTGTCGCCGATGGTCGCGTCCATTATAACGTCTTTCTGCTCGGTAGCTCTTATATAGCAAGTTATATTTGCGAGAGTATAATTATCTGCCGCATCAAGAGTTATGTACGCACCATCACTGTCAATAGCGTCTAATCGGCCAGTGATTTCAACATACTGCCCCTTGTACTTATCTGATGCTTTCATTGCATTTGTTTCAAGGTCAGACATAAGTTCGGACATGTTATAGGCAGTGTAGGTGATCTCCGGACTATTTGATTCAGAAGTGTTATTTGTGCTTGTGTTACCGTCGGAATTATTACTGATCGTATTATTGTTGCCCTGATTGCTGTTGCTCGGATCATTTCCACCCACGCTGGCCGCAACGGCAATTATCACAACAACGATCAGCGCGATGATCAGCGGATTTTTGTAAAAGGGCTTTTTGTTTTTACCTCCGCACTGAGGGCATGTTTTTGCACCGGCGGCTATTTCCGCGCCGCAATGCTTGCACGTCACCATTTTAGGCTCTTTTGCCATTTCTTTTCCATCTCCTTATCATTCAGCCTTTTCTATCAAATAGTGTACCTTTTGATAGTAAAGATTTTGCACCCAAAAATGGCAAGAGTTGTCGGCAAAACAAATTTGTACAAGCGGTTTTAGACAAAATTAGAGGTAAAGTATTGCATTTTTGTGAACAATCTGTTATCATAGCATGTAATGACAGCTACTATCAAAAGGTACACCTTTTGATAGTTTTTTATTTCCCCTTGCCGCGTTCTGAGCGCAGGCGGCGATAGAAGGTGGCCTCGCTCATTCCGCAGCGCGATAAGCTCGCCAAAGGGCAGCGCGCCGATCTCCCATCTGTAAACAAGCTTTGAGAAATCATCCGGCAGCGGCTTTTCGGGCCTTCCGAAGCGCACGCCGCGCTCCATTGCCGCCGCTATGCCCTCGGCCTGCCGCTTTTTGATGTTCTCGCGCTCGGACTGCGCGACGAAGGACAGAATCTGCAGCACGAGGTCGGCGATGAATGTGCCCATGAGGTCCTTGCCCTGCCGCGTGTCCAGAAGCGGCATGTCGATAACGACGATGTCAACGCCGATCTCCTTCGTGAGATAACGCCACTGCTGCTGGATCTCCTCATAGTTTCGGCCGAGGCGGTCGATGCTGAGCACATACAGCAGATCGCCCTCGCGCAGGCGGCGCGCGAGCTGTTTGTACTGCGGACGAAGGAAGTCCTTGCCCGACTGCTTGTCAACGAAAATGTTCCGCTCCGGGACGTTTCTTGCGCGAAGCGCGAGCAGCTGCCGCTCCTCGTTCTGATCGGTGCTCGATACGCGCGCGTAACCGTAAATATCCATAATATCTCCCATGTGCAAACAGCAGGTGCAGAACAGTCCGCACCTGCTGTTTTAGTTTTATTCCTCATTATCGCCGTCGCCGGTTTTATCGTCAATGGTCTTTTTTCCGCGCGCGATGAGCTTTTTGAGGAGATCCGGGACGGGAGCACCCATTGCGGCGGCGTTTTCCACGATGCTGCCAAGCTCCGTGAAGAAATACCACGCCGCGACTATGGGCGTTATCAGGCAGCTTTGGCCGATCATCGGAAGCTCAAAGCCGAAGTTATCGCCCACGAGCCTGAGAACAAGATCGCACATTGCGGCAACCAGCACGCCGAAGATGCTGCCCAGCTTGTGCCACAGGCCGCGCCGTGCGGCCGCGCTGCTCCAGGTTTTGTTATACAGTGCCGCGAACGTGCCGGTAAGATAGTCCAGCGCCATCGCGATAAGCCACAATACCACCATCCAGCCGACCCAGCCGAACAGCGCGGTTCCGAAGGCGATAAGCGCTGCCGCCGCGGCCTTAATCTCGGCGGCTTTATCCGGTGTGTCCATTTTCCTAAGCCTCCCTTTCAAAATAGCGGCGCATGATCTCCATCGTGCGGAGCATATCTTCCGTTATATCAAGCTTGCCGCCATCCTTGCCGCGCAGGGCGCCGGCGTCAACAAAGCGCTGCGCCATCTCGCGGTAGCTGGCCGGTATATCCTCAAGCCTTTCCCATCTTGTCATGTCGTTTTCGCTTCCTTTCTCAATATAATTTCGCCCGGCGGCACGGCATATGCCGCGGCATATCGCCTCGCCGATATCGTCCGTGTGCTCGACTATCCAGCGCGCGGTGTCGGGCGAGTCGTGGAACTCGCACTCGCAGTAGATGCATGTTCCGGTCGTGTTGCGGATCTCGTAAAACTGCTTCTCGCGTATGCCGTAGACCGAGCGATAGGGCGTGATCGCGTCGATCTCGTCAAAAACCGGCTGCGCGTATTTCATGCGCTCGGGACTTTTTGACGCGACGAACACGACGCAGCCGCGGCCGCGGCCGGCGTTTGTGTGGATGCAGACGTGAACGTCCGCGCCCCAGGCGTTGGACTCGCGCACGCGCTCGTACATGGCGTTCGAGCCGTCGGCGAAGTTTGTTTTTACCTCAAAGCCGTTTCGCTCGAGCGCCGTCTTGCACGCAGCGGCGATCTTCCGGCACTGAAGAGCCTCGTTCGTGCCGCCGTAAGCATAAGGATTGCTCAGCTGATCCGAGGGTGAGAGATATATTTTCAAATTGATCATTCCTTTCGGCAATTTATTCTATGCTGATGCCTCAGCTCCCTCTACCCATAGGCTGTTTTCGAGCCCGGCTTGTACGTTTGCGTGCAAGTAAACCGTTAAGGATGAAAGATATTTACACTTTGTTCATGATTATATTGACAAATTTACTAAAACGGCGTATTATTTATATACTGCTTTAAATTAAAAAAGCAAGAGAAAGAATTAATGGAGAGAAAGTAATGGAAAACAAAATGGAAAAAAGGTACGGACTGCCTACAGCGATTTCCATGGTCATCGGAATCGTTATCGGTTCCGGTGTCTTTATCAAAGGCGGCAAGGTCCTGTCGCTCACCGGCGGCAACCTTTTGCAGGGTATTGCGGTCGTCGGCATAGTTGGCTTGATATGCATCATCTGCTCGCTGGTTTTTGCAACGCTTGGCAGCAAGTATGAGAAAGTCAACGGCGTCGTTGACTACGCCGAGCTTGCGCTCGGCTCCAAGTACGCTTACTATGTAGGTTGGTTCATGACAACGATCTACACTCCGGCGCTTGCGTCGATGCTGGCGTTTTTCTCGGCAATGATGTTCTTGCAGCTGTTCGGCATATCGTCGATCGACTTTGCAAACGGCCAGGTAAACGCCGTTGCGATCGGTGTCGGCGCGGGATTTTTGATGATCGGCTACGGCATCAACGCGCTCAGCCCGAAGATCGCCGGCAAGCTCCAGGTCGGAATGACGGTCATCAAGCTCATTCCGCTCATTCTCATGGGTGTTGCCGGAACCATTGCCGGACTTGTCAACGGCACGACGCTCGAGGTGCTCGACTATGTAAATTCCGCCGACTATGTCGCCGTTGACGGCACGGGATTTTTCAAGGCGATCGTCGGATTTGCCTTCGCCTACGAGGGATGGATACTCGCAACGAGCATCAACGCCGAGCTTAAGGATTCAAAGAAGAACCTGCCTCGCGCACTGGTCATCGGCGCGCTGGTGACGATCGTTCTCTACGCTCTGTATATCTGGGCGATGAGCATCGTGGGCGATGTTAACACCATCATTTCCACCTGGCCGTTCGGCGAGAGCCTGCCGCGCCTTGCGTTCTCGAAGCTGTTCGGCAACGTCATCGGCACTATCGTGTATGTGTTCATCACCATCTCCTGCCTCGGCACGATGAACGGCCTCATTATGGCCTCCTGCCGCAGCATGTACTCAGTTTCCGCGCGCGGCATGGGCCCTCAGCCGAGCTTCTTCGGCCACATCGACGATCAGAATAACTTCGCCATCAAGTCCTCCATCGTCGGCATGATGCTCGCAGGCTTCTGGTATGCCTGGACGGTCATGATGTGGATGGGCGGCCCCGGCCTGTTCGGCGCGGTGCACTCAAGCGAGTGGTTTGCCTGGGAGCCGGACGAGATCGGCATCATCTGTCTGTATCTGATGTACATCCCCATGATGATCGGACTCATGGTCAAGGCAAAGGAGCTTGGCCCTGTCAAGCGCTTTGTGCTTCCCATTCTGGGCGTTGCCTGCTGCCTGTTCTTCTGCTACGCGATCTGGACGGGCTACGGCTGGAAGCAGTGCGTCGGCTTCCTGATCTTCTTCGCGGTCGTCATGTTCATCGGTTATCTGTTTGAAAGATACCGCGTAAAGAACGCGCAGACGGCAAAGAAATAAGCTCAAAACAAAAAATCGCCCCTGCGTCACATCGGCGCAGGGGCGTATTGCGTGAATGAAAAAACAAGGTATAATATATATAAGTAATTATCAGGTCCCGGAGGAAAACATGAGATATCCCTGTCTGGTGGTCGATCATGACGACACCGTTGTCAACAGCACCGCCACGGTCCACTACCCCTGCTTTGTCGAGTACACGGGCATTTATCATCCCGAGGTGCATTACACGCTCGAGGAGTATATAAAATACAACTTTGACCCCGGCGTGGTCGCGTTTTTCTGCGATATCATCGGCATGAGCCGCGCCGAGACCGAGCGCGAGCAGATATATTGGAACGACTATGTCCAGCACCACGTTCCGCAGGCCTACGACGGCATGCGCGAGCTGCTTTGGCGGCATAAGGAGCAGGGCGGCGTGCTGTGCGTCGTATCGCATTCCTACACTCAGAACATTCTGCGCGATTACCGCGAAAACGGCCTGCCCGAGCCTGACCTGGTGTTCGGCTGGGAAAGTCCGGCGAGCGAGCGTAAGCCCAGCCCCTATCCGCTTGAGCAGATAATGAAGAGCTTCGGCTTTTCACGCTCGGAGCTTCTGATGCTCGACGACCTCAAGCCCGGCTACGATATGGCCAAAAGCTGCGGCGTGGATTTCGCCGCCGCCGGCTGGTCGAATGACATCCCGGAGATCGAGAGCTTCATGCGCTCAAATTGCGATAAATACTTCAAAACGGTTGCCGGATTTTCCGACTTCCTTGAGGAGATTTGACAATGAAAATGGGTAAAAAGATCTACCGAGTCGTGCTCACCGGAGGCCCCGCCTCGGGCAAAACGACGCTTATAAGCCGCATTCTCAAGGAATTCAAGCAGGATGACGGCTGGCGCGTTATAACCATTCCCGAAACGGCGACCGAGCTTATATCGGGCTTCGGAATAAACCCATTCGGTGTTTGCATGTCGATGCTGAAGTTTCAGGACTTTGTCATTGCCGACCAGATCCACAAGGAAAAGCTTGCCCTCCAAGCGGCAGAAGTCGTGCCAGAGGAAAAGGTGCTCATCGTTTACGACCGCGCGCTTTTGGACGACAAGGCATACATCACCGACGAGGAGTTTGCCGACACGCTTTATCGCGTCGGCGGCAAGACCGAGGCCGAGGTGCTCGCAGGCTACGACGCGGTGCTGTATCTCGTCACCTGTGCCAAGGGCGCGGAGTTTGCGTACAACCTCGGCAACACCGCGCGCAGCGAGTCGATAGAGTACGCGCGCGAGATCGACGATCGAACGCTGAATGCCTGGAGCGCGTATCAGAACCTGCGCATTATTGATAATTCGGTCAATTTCGAGGATAAGATCAACCGTGCGATACGCGAGATCTATCGCGTCATCGGCGAACCCGAGCCTATGGTCAAAAAGCGCAAGTACCTCATTGCCATGCCGGATATCGAGCTGCTGAAGTCGCGCTACCGCGCCGTCGGCATCGACATGGTGCAGACATACCTCGCAATGACGAACCCGGCCATCGAACGCCGCGTCCGGCGGCAGAAAAACGGCGAAGAGGAGCTGTATTTCTACACCGAGAAGCATTTTCGCCCCGACGGCACGAAGTGGGACACCGAAAGGCCGATCACCGAAAAGGAATACGGCCGCTATATGCTCGAGGCTGACCCAACGCTCAGCAGCGTGAGCAAGGTGAAGTACCGCTTTGTGTATGACAGCTGCCGGTTTGAGATCGACGTTTACCCGTTCTCGGCCGAGCGCGCAGTGCTGTTTTGTTATTCCGAAAAGCCGGAGTGCAGCGCTCCGCCGGAGCTTGAGATCATCAGCGACGTGACCGGCAAAGCCGAATATAAGAATAAGCAGCTTGCAAAATCACAAACTCTGTGAAAAAGTGCCCGACAATTTGTCGGGCACTTCAGTCTGTCGAGAAACCCGGCTGCGGAAACCGGGTTTCTAGTGCATTTAACGGGGGGAACTGGAAAAACCAAGGGATAAAACACTCCTTCCACTTCCGGGTGGCCAGCTTTTTCAGATTCATGGCAGCAAACTTAAGCTTCACCCAGTTCGTTACCTGGGCCAAGCCTCTGTACTGCGTATAACGCATAGCGTGCTTTTCTTTGGCGTCTGCAAAGATGCGTTCAATCGTCTCTTTACGCCGCCGGTAAAGGCTCTGGTACTTCGGTGTATAACGGGCATCGTCTGCCAGCTCTTCGTAATGTTTCCAGATATGCCTCTGTACCGTTTTCACGCAGTCTTTGGAGTGGGTGCATCGCTCTCTGGAGGGACAATTTGTGCAAATCTTGGGATCGCTTTTGTATTCCCTGTAGCCGTCCCGGTTTGTTGTCGCATATTTGAGGAGCTGGTATTCCGGGCAGATCACACAGTCATAGAATTCGTCATAGACATACTTCCACCACTCGTGGCCGCCCTTCATCGTCTGCGGCCGCTTGTACGCTGTGGATAAAACTCTTCCGTCATCAAATACTTTCTTGCAAATATGGGACGTCTTGTAGGCAGAATCGGCAACAATGGTCTCTGTTTCGGGAAATGTCTTCGTTACCTTGTCGTACACCTCGTCAAAGGCAACGCTGTCATGGACATTTCCGGGCGTGACTATGGTTTCCAGTACGAAACCGTTCTTGTCGCAGGCCGTATGGGCCTCATACGCAAACTGCCGCTTGTGCTCACCCTTTACGAATAAGCCACAGTCCGGGTCAGTTATGCTCTTTGTTACCGTGTGTGTTTTCTCTTTCTTCCTGCGGGCCAGCTTCTTCCTGGAGGTGTTGTCTTTCCGCTTCTTAGGTGCTGTCGGCGGCTCATCATCGACATCAAAAGGCTTCTTCCCATGAGCTTCCCGATCCGCATTTACCTCCTCCATCAATTCCCTCGTATAGTGCTTGGATGCCACAGGCACCTGCTCTTTATCTGCTTCTTTGTATTGGCATTTGCCTTAATATGGGTGCCGTCTATGAAGACTGTCTTGGGGGACAGATATCCCGCTTCCGCCACCTCTTCCAGTATCCACGCAAAGACCTGGTCCACGATTTCTGCTGTAAAGCGGTGTCGGAAATTATAACTCACCGTGGAGAAATGCGGTGTTTCCTCTTGCAGCGTATATCCCAGAAACCAACGGTAGCAGATATTTGCGCTGATCTCATCCGCTGTCCTCCGCAAGGACGGCAAGGCCGTACAGATGCTGGATCAGAACCATCTTGAACAGCACAACAGGGTCCACGCTGGGCCGCCCGTTATCTTCACTGTACAGCGGTTCCACCATTTCATAGAGCCGGTTAAAATCTACCGCTGCATCTATTTTTCTCAGCAGATGGTCTTTCGGCACCAAGCTTTCTGTATCCACGATTTCTACGATTCCGCGATCCATTTTTCCGCGTTCCAGCATCTTTCATCACCCATATTTATTATACCATCTAAATACGAAAAAGCCCAGCCGTTGCTGGACTTTTTCGACAGACTGAAGTGCCCGACAATTTGTCGGGCACTTAAAATATATAAGTAGATTACTTATTTACCTTCAATTTTGCCGAAGATATTTGCGAGGATATCCATGACGGTCTTGCTTGCGTCGCTGCCGCCTGACCATTCAAGGATCTTGCCGATGCTTTCAAAAATGTGATTTAACATTGTATAGTGCTCCTTCCTTATAAAAATGTTTTCCGTTGGCCGATACATGTTTGGAAATAGTCATGTATTTTCGTGTTGCGGCTCGGCCGTTTGCCGCCTCAATTATAAGGACGGAAAAATTTCGACGACATTCCGCAAAATTCGACTGTTAACAGCTTATTAAAAACTTTCAATAAATACTTGCGTGCAATCTCAACATGCGGTATAATAATTCCCACTGAACATCCGGGTGTAGCGCAGTTGGTAGCGCGCCTGCTTTGGGAGTGCCGTGGCGGTATCCGGGACGGGGCAAGGCGAAACGCCGCAAAGCCTTGTGACACCTGCATTTGCGGGATTTCCTCCGATTACCGAAAGCGGCATAAAAGCGGCTTTGACCACATGAATGACCACAGACAGAAAAATCTTTGATTTTCCCCTCCGCCGTGGTATAATGGCAGAAATTGAATATCCGGGTATAGCGAAGTTGGTATCGCGCCTGGTTTGGGACCAGGAGACCGTGCGTTCGAGCCGCACTACTCGGACCAAAATCCCTCTGAAATCATTGATTTCAGAGGGGTTTTTTTATTTCTTCTTTATTGATTATTCTTAGAATGAAATAGTGTCGATTTTCCTGTTATATTGTGCTATAATTAGTATATCAGTAATAAAGGAGGGTGACGCATGTCATTTATCATTGCAGTACATGTAAAAGAAGGAATTGTTCTTGCCAGTGACAGTCGAACGACTTATACACAGACCATTCAAAATAATAACATCACTACTGTAAAAATTGGTACACATACTACGGATACCACGAACAAGACTTTTTTGTGCTCAAATAATATTGGCATTTCCACTTGTGGCGATGCTTCTCTTGATGGGACTCCAATTACTGGATATATCGAGGCTTTTATAAGAGAACACATCAACGAAACTACTGATGTTGTCAATGTACCACAAATGCTAATTGATTATTTTCAAACAACGCCAGTAATACCTGATACAAATTTTATTGTTGCTGGATACCATCTCGAAAACAACATACCGTCCCAACAGATTATTTGGTTGAATGTACGTAGCGGGGAAATCACACCAGTTGACACAACAGCTCAAGGTGCGAGATGGGATGGTGAAACTCAGACTCTTTCAAAAATCATCCAAAACACTTATATGCGCAATCAGGCCGGCACCGAAATTGCTCTGGGATCAACAGAAGTCTCGTGGGGGCTTTTTACATTACAAGACGCCATAGATTTTGCTCAATACGCAGTTGATGTAACGATAAAAACTATGCATTATTCGAGCGTTGTTGAAACTGTAGGTGGACCTATTGACATTCTTGTCATAAAACCAGACAACGCCTTTTGGATACAGCACAAAGAGCTTCACGCATAAAACAAGTATTCAGTCGCTTGCAAACCATTGTTTTTCAGGATTTTGTCAAAGTCTTCAGATAATGTTTTGCCCCAAAGTTTTTGGACTCTCCAGAGTTCAGAAGCTTTTTATCCCTTGTTTATTGTGGCGCAAGGATCGAGCTTTTTCATATACACATTTAGACCGAAAAGCATAAACTCCACGGTCAAAGCAAATTGCTATACGGTTTGCACTAAGTAACAGAAAATGCTTAGTGCTATTTTCTCCCCAGCATTGCCGCCACCATCCCATAATGTTTCTTCACCGTATTCCGCGCCAGTCCGGTTCGTTTGGCGAGGGTCGAGAACTCTGTGACCTCCGGGTGGAGGCGCATATAGTCCCACAGCTTGCGCTGTTTCTTGGTCAGCTTTTCTGGCGGGGCGATGCCCGCAAGCTGCTCCTTGAGATTTTTGCGTTCCTCGTTCATCTCCACGATCAGCACTTTAAGCTTCTCCTCGCACTCCTCGCGGGTATGGGCATAGACATTGCGGGCGTGTTTCTTGCCATCGGGCCACTTTGGAGAGTAGCGCCCTTCAAAGAGATGGTCGTTGATCTCGGTGACGCAGCCGGTGCCGGATCTGCGCTTGCGGCCTACATAGGGCTTGAAGTCGGTCATTCTCGGCTTTTCCGCCTGGGCCGGGGCAGTTTCCTGCCCCGGCCCTGAAGCGTCCTCCTGCGGCGCTGCTTTGCCGATGCCGCGGTCAATATTTTCGGCGGCTGCCCGCTGCATATCATCGGTAATGTGGGTGTAGATATCCAGCGTGGTGGCAGCCGACACATGACCCAGCATGGCGGAGAGCGTTTTCACATCCATGCCGTTCTCCAGCGCCAGCGTTGCAAAGGTGTGGCGCAGGTCATGGAAGCGAACATGCTTGCATCCTGCGTGCTCCAGAATGAGCTGCAATCTACGGCGCACCACGCCAGGTGTAATGGGACAGTCCTCCTTCACCGGTGACGGGAACATCCAGCGGGAGTCCACCGTCTTTTTGTACTCCCGCAGCACTGCCACCACCGCAGACGGCAGGACGATCTTGCGGACGGAGGTCTTCGTCTTGGGCGTGCTGATCTGGAGCTGACCCCGCACATCGTAGACCTGCTTGTTCACATTCAACACACCGGTTTTGAAGTTCAGGTCATCCCACTGCAGCGCCATGAGCTCGCCGCGGCGCAGGCCGGTGGCCAAGTCCAGGAGGAACACTTCATAATAGCCCTCAAACTTCGCTTGAATGAGGAATCGCTGCAACTCTTCTCGTGTCAGCACCTGCATCTCCCGCGCCTTTTTTGGCGGCAGCTTGCAGCCGATGGCCGTGTTCACACGGATCAGCCCATCCTGCACCGCCTTCTCCAATGCGGAGCGGCAGGTGGCGTGACACATACGCACCATTCGGTCGGACAGTCCTTCGCCGTACTTGTCGGCGAACCGCTTCCGGCCGCTTTTCTTGAGCCGACCGTAGAACTGCTGCAGGTCGTTCTGTGTCAGCTTGTTCAACGGAATGTCCCCGATCTCCGGTATGATGTGCAGACGGATGCGGCTCTCGTAAGTCTCCTGCGTAGTGGGACGAATTTTTGGCTTAGAGTGATTTTCGTACCAGTATGTCAGCCAGTCTCCGAAGGTCATCTCGGGCCGCACCTTCTCTGGCTTTAGTCCGCCGCATTCCTCCTTGAGCTTTTGAAGCTTCTCGATGCACTCCTTCTTCGTTTTGGCGAGGACATTTTTCGTCTTGGGATAGCCGTTGTCATCGTAACCGATGACGATGCGGCCTTCCCACCGCCCGTCCTTTCGTTGTCTTACTGTTCCGTCTCCGGCTTTTCGCTTTCTTGCCACGGTTTCAACTCCTTTCCGAAGATGTCTTCCATAAATCCGCCCACGATGCCGCAGGCTTGCTTCTGCATATCTGAGGTGACATGGGTGTAGGTGTCCAGCGTGAAGGACGCATTGGTGTGGCCCAAGATGCCGGACAGCGTCTTGGCGTCCACACCGCTGGTGAGGGCATGGGTGGCGAAGGTATGGCGCAGATCATGGAATCGAATGCTGGGCAGCCCCGCCCACTGGAGCAGCGTCTTCATGTGACGATAAGCTGCATTGGGATCGACTGGATTTTCCGGCTTCACGGGGTCAGGAAATATCCATTGACTGATGGCATTCGCTTTTCGCCGCCGCAGGATTTCAGCCACGCTGTGCGGCAGGATGATGGTGCGCATACCTTGATTGGTCTTTGTCTCACCGACGGTGTATTCGCCCTTTCGCTGGCTGTGGAGGGTGCGGCACACCTTCAGCGTCCCGGTGTCCCCATCGAAGTCGTTCCACTGCAGACCGCAGATCTCGCCGCGGCGCAGGCCGGTCATCAGCTCCGTTTGGAAGAAGTCCCGCCACACCTCGTCCTGCTCCACCACCGCAAGGAAGGTGTCCAGCTCCGCACGGGTGAGGATGCGCTTTGGTTTATAGTTGGGCTTGGGAGCCGTTGTCCCCTCAGTGGGGTTCCTGGGAATGACATGCGCCTGCACCGCATCTTTCAGTGCAGCGTGGAGCGTGGAGTGGATGTGGCGGACCATGGAGTCCGAGAGCTGATGATCCATCTCGGGATGCTCGTGGATACGCCCCTCCGTTTTCAGGCGGCGGTACATCCGCTGGATGTCCTGCTGAGAGATGAGGGAAATTTGCTTGTCGCCCAGCTGCGGTTTAATGTAGTATTCGATGTAGCAGCGATAGTTTTTGAGCGTACCGGGGCGTACCGTACCCGCCTTGTACTCCGTGAGCCAGCGGTCCAACCACTCGCTTAGCGTCATGCGGCTGTCCTCGGTCAGCTCCACATCGCGATAGCACTCGATGTTCTGGTGGAGCTTGTCCAGCAGTGCTTTTTGATTTTTTGCGTAGACATGGCGGAACAGCGGTTCGCCGTTTTCCTTGTGGCCGATGACGATGCGGCCTTCCCAGCGTCCGTCCTCCCGCCTGCGCACCATGCCGTCACCGGCCGGTCTTCGTTTTGCCATGTATTTCACTTCCTTTGGATTCATTTTCTTTTTGCAACACAAACAACTACCACACTTTTGCGGAAATAGCTACTGTATTCTTCTATCAGCTTTAACCGCAAATTGGCCTGAAATCGGGGTAAAATGGGGATTGGGACCGGTATGACGTCGGTAGAAACCCTTGAAAACACTGAGGAAACTGGAACTTAGAGCGTTCCACAGGGTACAAACTCCCGAAAGGAGCGTTCCTCTGTCCCCGGTCACAAACCCTTGAAAATGCCCGCACTGCGGGCATTTGTGGGATGGACAGGGGCGTTTACGACCCCGGTCCTTTCTCCTGCTTTTCTTTCGTCGGATGCAAATCGGCCTGATTTTCGGTTATCCCGCCCGGTCAAGCATCCACGGCGCATCACCCCCTTCCGAGCAAAACACGCTGCGGTAGGTGCTGCTGTCCGGCACCATGCCCCGCTCCAGCATGATCTCACTTTGCAGCAAGCGCACGCACAGTTCCGCATAGACACTTCGCATCTTGTCCCGGCCCTGACGAGCGAAGGCTCTTTGCTCATCGGTCAGATCACCGTAGTGTTCATCGCAGAGGAACAGGCGAAGCTCCTCTGCGTCGATGGGTTCGGCATGATCCTTGTTCCACACCCACCGAATGTAGCGCACCGTGTCGTGCGTGCGCCGGATGGCCATCATCGGGTCATGGTCTACGATAAAGTTTGCGATCTGCTGCATCATGCTCTTTCCTCCTTCTTGTTCTGCTGATTCAACTCGGCCAGCCGTTTCTCTGCCTTTGCCCGCTCCATGTCACGCTCCGCCTGTAGGAATTGCCGCTGATAATTCAGTTCCAACGCTTCCTGAATGGGGCGGATGGTGTAGATGAGACTGCCGTTGCGCATGCGGCCATCCTTCGTTGTGACGGTGCTGGGCTCGGTGCGGATGAGGCCCTTCTCCTCCAGACCGGCCACATACTTCCGCACGGTGTTTTCACTCAGCCGCACCGCCCGACCGATGGTGCGGTAGCTGGGATGGCACTGGTAGATCCTGCGGTCCTCGCAGCGCAGAAGATAATTGTAGACGGCGATCTCGTGAGAGCTAAGACCGAGATTGAAGACTTCATTGGGGACGAGATAGTAGTGCTTGTTCGGATCTCGCTTAGGCCAGCGCTGGTACATCAGGCATCACCTCCTGTCTGCGCATCGACCCACCGGCAGAACTTTTTCTTTGGGCACCACGATGCGGCTGCCGATCCGCAGTGCCGGGAAGCCCGTCTCGTGCATCAGCTCGTAGGCGCTGGAGATGGACACGCCCAAGGTCTGCGCCACCGTGTTCGCATTGAGAAACAACGGCAGCTGGTCATAGTTGGTGAATGTAGATTCTTGCATTGGATTCCTCCTTTATAATTTTTGATGTCGGTTGACGGAAGCCATAACGCAGCCCATAGGCATCACTCCTTTCGGTTCGATTTGAATGCAGAGAGTTGATCCCTGCCAAGTGCCTTAAAAAAGTCCCTTCACTTATCGCGGAAGAAAACATGTTTTGCACACCCTGTTTTTAGAAAATTTTTTCTTTGTCTATTGCGGCGTATCTTTTAAGTCGGCAAGTAGAAGTTCCATATCATCCAACAGCTTCACGAGGGACAATGTTAACGTTCCTCTGCTTATCGCCGCTTTTAAGACTTTTGTCACTCTGCTCATCGCCGTTTTTGGCGATTTTTCAAGCATTTTTGCTGCTATCCGGAAATCATTCCATGTTCATGCCGGATACTGTGATGGATGCCGCCTATGAGGTTGCAAAAGAACAGGGGGCCGTTATTCTGCCTGACGATGAAAGCCGTGCGGCATTTTTCCATACCTTTATGGATGGCCTGATGGAAAAGGCCAACACCCTGAAATACATTGATGATCTGATCAACACGATTAGGGCGGAAATGGATAACAAGGCCGCTTGCAAAAGTGAGAGCATTAGCCGCCTAAAATGGGAAATGGTGGCTTCCATGAAGACTATTCTGGATTCCGCTTCAGCAATTCGGGCAAAAGCCCTTGAAGTTAATTGCCTGTCTGATACTTTCTTTCCACCGCTTTTCAAAAAGGACAGCTATGAATGGGATGCCCTTGCAGATGTAGCCCGACAGCTTGGCATGACGCTATGACACAAGAAACTTTAGATACCCTTGCCCGTGTTCGGGAAATGAACCGGGAAAGGTATGCCACTATTCAGACCATTCGGAACACCGATACAAGGCGGGTTGGCCGAACCATTATGCCGGTTGATGAAAGCACAAAAACTTTCCAAATCGCCCAAATAAACCGAATTTACCGGCAGAACGCCAATGGTGCCTATAATGCCTTAAACCTTGATCGGCTGGAAGCAGGGCTTCCAATGTTAGAAAATCCATTTGAGAAAGGAACCGAAAAATGAACACTAACTTGAAAAAGAATCTTCAGGATTTAATTGATGAATACAAGGCGAACAAAATCATCTTTTGGGCGGAGTTCAAGCAGACACTTGAGGGCTTCAACAAAGAAGAAGTAAGAAATCGTTATACACCTGTTGGCCTATCTGAAGTTGTTCAGGAAGCCAACGAGAAAATGGTTGCTGACTTGAACGCTACCTGTGTTGTTTATAACCAGAGCGCCAAGGCCCTTGTTGAGAGCGTCAAGAAAAGCATTATGCCCGCTTTGCTTGGACAGTCGAACCACCTCGCCGATTATGCCGCCCGTGTTTCCAATGCGCTGAACTTCCTTGATCGTGAAACCGCCGAAAGCCTTACCGATGATGTGGCCTATTCTATTCTGAAAGATTTCACCGGTGATTTTGAGCAGATGAAATTGTTCAAGCGAATTGTGGAAAGCAAGGTTGGCCCAATGGTGGTTCAGGATGGAAATACCACATTCCCCAAAACCTTTGGTGAGTATGCCAAGGCGGATCATCTGATTCAGGTGTTTGGGGAAATTGATTCCATTGTGGAAAACATTTTTACCCACCCCAAGAACAACTATGGTGAAGGTGCTGTGGTTGCCGGGGTTTATTACTCTGCCCCTGATGATAGCTATACCGAACTTGCGAATTGGGCCACGCTTCTTGGCCTTGCCGACATTGTTGATCAGGCCGTTCCCGGCAACGATGCCTGAACCGGTTAAAAGGTGAAGCTATGAGAAAATCCCCTGTCACAAGAATTTTCGTATCAGCGGCCCCGGATGGACGGATCAAAGCCAAGATTTACCGGGGCCAACGGCAAACCGAACCACTAATGTTCAACACGGTTCATGATTTGTTTGAATGGCCTGAAATTACTGACCGAACGGAAGTAGGGTTCACAGCCAAGGGCATTGTTCCAAACACGCTGGTTCTTCCGTGTGAACCTATTTTCTATTTCTGTTCACCTGATGAAGTCATGGATTTTATGGCGCTGACCCGTTCCGGGGATCGTCTTGGGTGGATGGAGCAATACACGGCATTGATCAAAAGCGTTCACGCTGAACAGTTCAATCTTGAAAATATGGTTGGAACCAGCGTTGACCTGACTGATCTAATCAGCAATCCTAACGGCTATGATCCCCAACTGATGATCCGCCGCTATGAAGGGGATCGGCATTTCATTTGATCCCGGAAGTTACCCTTCCAATTTACTGAAAGGACAGATAATATGAAAACTTTTGCAGAAATCAGAACATACGCCATTGAGCAGTATTCCCGAATTGCCGAAAAGCAGGCTGAAGTGGATGCGGCCTATGAAAAGATGCTCGGTATGAATATCTACACCTCGGAATATCTGACAAAAATCAAGAAGGCCGGTGAAGCAGAAGTGGCCGCTGTTCGTGCCGTTGCCGCCGCCAATCTGGAAGCTGTGGTGAAGCTGACGCTTGCCGAGAAGAAAACCGCATTGGAAAAGATGCTGGCTACGGCCCCTTCCACAGAGCAGACAAACCTTTTGAATACGCTTCAGGTTCAGGGCAACAGAATCACGCCTGACGAAATCAAATCCATTGCCGTTCAGCTTTCCGGTAATTACAGGGCGCTTCATGCGCTTCAGGCCATTGCAGAGAAAGCCGGTCATAGGCTTCACCTTCCGGTTCAGTCTGACTATCAGGAATTGACTGAAGCCTTGAAGTGGACTGAAAAATATCTCAATAAGGCTATTGCTGATATGAAAAATACCACGCATTACAGACAAATGAACTTTGATAGTAGATGCTTCTTTGATGTTTATGGTGGGGCCGATGATGGCGCACATGATGATCTGAATTACAAGACCGCCGCCATTGATATTCTGGACGGCAACACGCAGACCACCCCCAAGGTGGAAGCCCGTACCTTGTCCGATCAGGAAAAAACCATTGTGGAAAGTCTGTTTTCTGATGGAACCCCGGTTGAGGATGCCATGACGCAGATCATGAACAGCCCTGAACTGAAAACGCTGGTGAGCCTTCACCCCAAATACAAGGCCCTGTTTAACTAACTTTGCTACCTCCATATTTAGGCAAAACCCATGAAGGTTCTATGTGGGCCTTCAGGGGTGGAGCCTATCAAGGAAGAAGGTGAACCGTTAAATGACGAATGAAGAACTTGTGGCCCTGATCCAAGCCGGGGTTGATGTGCAAGAGAATATGGGCCAGCTATACCAGCAGAATCGAAACTTCATTGTAAAAATTGTTCTTCCGTACAGCAAAAGTTGTGAAATGGATGATCTGATGCAGGAAGCATACTTCGGCTTGGAAAAAGCAGTTCAGAGATTTGAACCGGATCGGGATGTATTATTTATCTCCTATGCTGGTATCTGGATCAGGAATGTAATTCAGCGATATTGTCAGAACAATGGAAACCTGAAGCGGGTTCCCGTTCATGTAGTGGTACGCATTTCCAAATATCTGCGTTTCCAGGATGATTACAGAATGACAGTTGGTGAGGAACCGTCTGATAATCAATATTGCGCTTTCCTTGGCATTAAGAAACCGCAACTGAAAGAACTGCGTAAATTTATGGTGGAAGCTGATACCATAAGTTTTGAATCTGTTGCCCCCGGTACTGATGATCTAACTTTGGGGGAATCCATTCCTGACGATTTTGACCTTGAAGGTAGCGTTGTTGATACACTTTCTGAAGAATACGCTGGAAACCTTATTGAAGAAGCGGTTTCGGCACTGCCTGACGCAAGGGCCGGGGAAGTGATTCGAAAATGCTTTTGGGAAAATAAGCCGCTTCATGAAGTAGGGGAACAACTGGACATATCCAGAGAGCGAGTGCGTCAGATACAGTACAAGGCACTAAAACGGCTAAAGATTGATCGCCGTATCAAAGAAGCTGCTGAAATTTACGGTTATGGTTCCGGTCAGGCCTATCATTGGGGTGTGGGCCGTTGGAAAGATACGGGCTATTCTTCTACAGAGTTTTTGGCAATCAAAAGGATAGAAACGAGTGACCGGCTGAAACAACATTTGGAAGATACCTGTGAGTTAAATACAGAGATTCCCATTATTGCTGATGGAGTTAGGAACCGCAATGATGGATATACCCCATCCGGCATTAGAAAGCTGGAAGAATTAAACAGAGAAATGGATCAGCTAATTCAAAATCACTTGGCAGAAAGGAAAAGGATAGCCGCCAATGGATGATATGAAACCCCGTTCCCGGCGTTCTACGGGAACACCAATACCCAAACACAAAGTTGAATACACGACCATCATGGACGATGGTACAACCGGGAAATTCACCCGGCCAAACGATGTGGAACGAACCTTCACCTATTCCCGTTCCGGTGAACCGGGTGTTTTCTCCAACCATCAAGAAATCATGCTTGAACCCTTCAGGGGGTGGGCCTGATGGGAAGATGGGGCCGATGTGATTACCGGGAATTGAAGAAGCTGGATGAACGCCTTCAACAGCTTTCGGAAGTTGACATGGATCGGCTTTGCCGGGATGCCGCCAAGAAGATTGCCCAAATCCTTCTGAATAAGGTGAGAAAAGAACCCCCGTTGGTGTGGTTCCGCCGTATGCCACGGATGAAGCCAAGGAAGAATATTGGCCCGGTTATCGTGGCGGTTCCTTGCGTGACGCTTGGACGATCCTTCCCATTGAAAAACATGGGGATCAGTACACCGTGACCATCATCAACAACTTGGAATATGCGTCCTATGTGGAATACGGCCACCGGCAAACACCGGGGCGCTATGTTCCCGCCTTGGGAAAGACCCTGAAGGCAAGTTGGGTTCCCGGAAAGTTTATGCTGACGATTTCTGAACAACAAGTAAAAAACTTGGCACCATCTATCTTGAACAAAATGCTTTACAACGCTATGAAGGAGGCATTTAAGTGATTCAACCCCACCCAACCCTGAAGGCCCGTCCACCCCCCTTCATAAAATGATTCACAACAATAAATTAAGCCCACATCCACATTCAAGGTTTCTTTCGGGGTTTCCTCGGATGGGCGGCGAAGCGTCAAATTGTAATTCAAAATCAGCTCACAGGTTTCACCCGCCTGTGGGCTGATTTTTGCGTATAGTAACACCGATAGTAACAACCATAGCTTGAAACCCTGTTATATCAACAGTATTCAAGGGTGTGAACCTATATTGGCTGATGAAAAAGGGCTTGTGAAGCTATTTTTCCGGGATGATCCCACCGCTATAATTGATCTTGCGGTTCGCCGCAAATCTTTTATAGGAGGTTCACACGATGAACACGAAACACAGCTTTTGGAACCGTCTGGTTGCCGCTTTACTGCTTGCGGTCATGTTGGTAACGCAGACCACCACGGCCTTTGCCGTTGAGGACAGCCCCGAACCCACAGAACCAAGCATGGTTCAGGCACAGGACAGCGACACCGGCACAGAAGAAGCCGGGGAAGGTACTGATACCCCTGGAGGTGGAAGCCTGTCAGAGGGGCCAGAAACGGCCTTACAGACAGTTTCCAGTTTGGAAGAATTGCTTCAGGCAATCGAACAGGCGGAAGCCGGGGCCACCATCGGGATTGGATGTGAAATCGTCTGCCCGGATGGAACGGTTCTTGGTGACACATACAAGCGGGTTACACTTCAGAGAACAGCCCCGGAAGGCCATATCAGCACCTATTCCCCGGATGGAACTGGAAATGTGATCATTCAGGCTATTGATTTTGACGGCAATGTGGAAGCTACCACCCCATTTGTTCAGGCAAGTATTTCAACGGCATATTCAGAATGCCACTTTTCTGATTGCATGGCGGGGGCCATTGAAGCTAATAACGGGGATCAGAACTTTGGATATTGTGTTTTTGAGCGAAACACCGCCCAATACGGCGCACATATCCGCATGAACGGCGGTTCGGCCAACCTATTCAACTGCGTCTTGGGCAGGGGTACGGCTACTATTCGGGGCGGGGCCATTGCCTGTTATACAGATCAGGAAGTAACCCTTGAAAAATGCTCCATTTGGGAAAACACAGCCGCCCAGCATGGCGGGGCAATCTGGAACCGGGGCAAGCTGACAATCACCCAAAGCACGATTCACAACAACACCGCCAACGGCGAACCGGATGATATTGTGAATGAGTATTCCGGGCATTTGGCTTTGATGGATGATTATGATGCGCTGGTTGCCCTATATGCCACCTATGGCCTGATTCCTAATAAATGGGCCGTTGACACCTTCATTGATGAATCTGCGGAAAGGCCCAACATGGTTTTCAGTATGTCCTTTGCCACCAATGATCCAGAGCCTTCCCCGGAGCCTGAACCGGAACCCACGCCGTCACCCGATCCAGAACCGAAAATCATTTACAGAACCCGCACGGTGGAAAAGCTGGTGAAGGAACCTGAAGTGGAACCGGCCACCATTACTAACAGGAAAGCCGTTCTAAAAGCCCCTGACAGCCGTTTTTGGACAGGGTATGAAATCGGCCACGGCGGAGCCGGTGGAACCGTCACACGGGCTGATTTTGCCGCCCTGATGCTGTCTATGATGGACGATGAAAGCCGGGAACGATATTACACAGAAACAGCGCCCTTTGATGATGTGGCCCCCGGCGTGTGGTATGCACCGGCCATAGGAACGGCCACCAATGCCGGGTTCATGCTTGGGTGTGGCCTTGGGGTGTTCCAGCCAGAACGGAACCTGACTTGGGGTGAACTGATCACCGTGTTTTCACGATTCACAGAGGAAGGAACACCGCCTGAAGTCTATACCGGGAACCATTGGGCCAAGGATGCAATCAACACGGCAATTTCCTTGGAGTGGATCAGCGCCGGGATTGATCCGGGGCAAACTGTGACCACAGGTGATTTGGCCGGGTTCGTTCAAACGGTGTTCAAATGGGCTGAAAAAAGTTGAATAACACGATAGTAACAAATCGGCCGAAAAGCACAGTAAAACCGGCATTTTGTAATTATTAGGCCACAAAACCCGCCCTTGTGAATGTCACTTGGGCGGGTTGCGTTTTGCTGATTCCTGTGTTATCCTGTCTGTGGTGCTACCGATAAACGGCAAGCGGTTAGTTCCCCTGTTTCGTCAGGGGGCGCTTCTTGGCCCCCTGATCTTACGAAAGGGGGGGCTGACAATGGTTACATACTCTGATTTGATTCAAGTCGGTATTTTGATCGTTGGCATTATCAGCCTTTTCATACAGGCTCATAAAAAGAAGTAACCGCCCAGCTTCCCGGCCAGCGGTTACTTCTGTAATCCAGTAGGGGGCTAACCGTCTGCCGGTAGCACCCTTGTTTCTATATTCAGTATAGTTCAGCATTTTGAAATTGTCAACATGATTTTGAAAGGCGGTGGGATTGTGGATCACGAAAAGGTCTTAGCTTATGCCAAGGCAAATGGCTATGATGGCGCTGAATACTTGGGCCTGTGTGAAGGGTTCTTCTGTTATGCTCCGTTCTTTAATCATCCAGCCGGTGAAGCTGTTCCGCCAACCGGCGTGCCTTCCCTGATCTTGGTGGATCAAAATGGAAATATGCGTTTTTCATTCCCTGAAGAAACCTTCCACCTTGGGGATAAACTGAAGAGCCAACTTGAAGCGGATTTCACAGCCCGTTTTGGTGGGCGCTTCTTCTGCGCCATGCCTGATGGCCGGTATGTCTACCAGCGGCGGGGCCGGGATTACCTTTTGGAATGTTCTTCGGCCAGCCCTGAAGTGGTCATGAAGGCCAGCTTAGAACAAGGGGAAAATCTTCTGATCACAACTTTCCCGGTAGTTGATTTGTACCCTGATCCTGATGCGGTGTATTGACTTTGAAAGTTGATTTTCAAAAGGGAAAACCGTGTTATTTGTTTGTTACTAATAGCCCCGGAAATCAAGCGGCGTTCCCTGAAGCTGAACTTTGAACTTCCTTGAACTTGCAAGGGTTTCCAACGCTATGCGGCGCTCAAAATTCAGTAGAAAAGTTGAAATATTTATGGTATAATAAGTACGGGTGATGAACGTGCTTACGAAAAATATAGAGAACAGAAACCAAGTTGAATTTGTAAGTCTGGAGGAAATGGTTCCTGCAGACCATCTGCTGCGTCAGATCGATGCAGCAATCGACTTTAATAAGGTGTATGAATTTGTAGGAGATTTGTATTGCAAGGACAACGGCCGTCCCAGTATAGATCCGGTCGTGCTGTTTAAGATCGTGCTGATCCAGCATATCTACGGTATCCGCTCTTTACGCCGTACGCTGGAAGAAGTCGGCATGAATATGGCGTATCGGTGGTTTATTGGCTATCCGCTGAACGAGCAGGTCCCACACTTTTCAACGGTGAGCTATAACTTCAAACTCCGTTTTAATACGGCATCGGTAGAGTATATTTTCCGCTGGGTATTAAAGGCAGCTGCGGACGAAGGCTATCTGGACACAGAAGCCGTATTTGTAGACGGTACGCACATAAAGGCAAGTGCAAATCTGAAGAAGCAGGCTCGCAAAGCTGTACCCAAAGAAGCAAAGCGCTATGCACACGAATTGTTTGATGAGATAAACAAGGACAGAGAAGCGCACGGAAAGAAGCCCTTCGACGAAAAAACAACAACGGAATGATTCCGGCAGCGGAGATAATTCCGGTGAACCGGAAATGATAGAAAAGACTGTTTCTACTACAGACCCGGAATGCGGCGTATTCCACAAGGGCGAACACAAGAAAGTCTTTGCCTATGAAGCGCACACAGCATGTGACAAGCACAACTTTATTTTAGGTGTACATGTTACGCCCGGAAATATTCACGACAGCGTAGCATTTGATTGTCTGTATGATGATATCTGTAAGCATTACCCCGAACACAAAATCGTTGCAGCCGACAGCGCCTACAAGACCCCTTGGATCTGCAAAAGAATCTTTGAAAGTGGCAGAGTTCTGACTTCTGCCTATACACGCCCCAAAACCAAAGACGGCAACCACCCTTGGTACACCTATGTTTATGATGAATACTTCGATGATGTGATCTGCCCGGAATACAAGGTTTTGCACTATTCAACAACCAACCGCGATGGCTACCGCGAATACAAAAGCCGCTCTTATCTGTGTGCAGACTGCCCAACAAAAGCGATGTGTACACAAAATGCCAAGTGCGAAAAAACCGTTACAAGGCATATCTGGCAGCGTTTTGTAGATATGGCTGAGGATGTACGACACACACCTTTGTACAGGGGGATATCTACAAGCTAAGACAACAAAAAATTGAGCGTGTGTTTGCCGATGCAAAAGAAAAGCACGGTATGCGCTATACGCAGTACAGAGGCTTGGCTCAGGTTACCAACTGGGTGAAGCTTAAATTTGCAGCCATGAATCTGAAAAAACTGGCCACTTGGAAGTGGAAACGGAAAAATCTTTCTCCGGGGAAGAGGCGGAGAAGGATTTTTGCGGCCGATTATTTTTCTTGGCTGCTATTTTTCCCTTTTCAAACGAAAAAGCCTGCCTTGGCGTGACTGCTAAGACAGACTTTTTCTACAGGCTGAGCTGTTTATTCTTTGAATAAGCAGCTGTTTTTAAAAAATCGAAAGGAGCTTTGAATGATGGAAAACGAGATCAAGCGTGCCAAGAGGCGTATTATTATCGCATTTTCTGTTTTGATCGCCGTGCTGCTGATAATAGCGGCCGCTTTCTGCGTGTACCGCTATCAGCACACGTTTTCGCAGGAAAAGTGGCTCGAATGCGGACGGGCGCTACATGATCGTCGACGATATGCTCGAAAAGCACCAGCTCATCGGCATGAGCGAGGCCGATGTCATAGCGCTTCTGGGCGCGGAGGACGGCGGCGGACAGACCTCCTTCAAGCTCAGCGATAAAAACTATCCGCCGGAGCCCACGCTCGTGTACCATCTGGGCGTCGAGTACATGGACAACATGTGGCTCATAATCTCGATAAGCGACGGAATCGTCACGGAATACCTCATCGACGTGACCTGACGCTCAAGCAGGCACTATGAAAAAGCAGCAGGCATTTCAATGCCCGAAGAAGCTTTTTATTCATACGAGAATCTCCTTTATCAAAGTCCGATTTGCCTGCGCACACCGTTTTTATCAATTCTTCTTGAGAGCCGCTTCCACAGGGAAGAGAGTTCCCAGCATCGGCAGCATCTGGATCGCAATGACGATTATTCCGACCCTTCCGACGGCCGACGCATCCTTGCCGATCACGAAAAGGAAAGGGATCACGGACAGCGGCAGCATCGCCAGGCCGCACCGAAGCCACAGCTTCCCTATCATCTTATGAGCAAACTCCCATGTGTCCCTGTTCTTCATGGACATCACCGTTCGATAGCCGAAAACCATATTGATGTTTTTTGGGGCTCTGGTCAAAAACAGCTTGCCGAAGCCGACCATTGTCAAAGGGATCAGCAATCCCATGATAAGCATAAATACCCAGAAAGCCATGCCTTTACCTCCTTACTAAACATTGACCTGTCTGCCGCTTTTTCACAGACGTCCTGACACATCTGCCGATATATATTGCGTGGATCCCGTATCCGGACTGTGTGCGCCTTCGTGTATACCTACCCAATATAATTATACCATGCCGGCAGCAGGCATTTCAATGCCCGAAGAAGCTCTTCCCTCTGCGGGAACATTTCCGCATCCCTCGGCGTCATACAGGCAAAGAACACAAAAGGAGTTGAGAGATCATGACAAAAAAGCTTGCCGCGAGCATTCTGTGCCTTGCTCTTGCTTTTTCGCTCGCAGGCTGCGGCATATTTCGGGGCGCAGCGCCAGAAAACCACTCCGGCAGTTCCGGACGACTTCTCGCTGCGCTTTTCATGGTGGTATGACGAGACGCAGAAAAACATCCTGGACACACAGACGGGCAGTATTCAAAAGGATCTTGCCTCGGACGGGACGGCATCGGCGGAGCTTCGCCCCGAGCCGGACTTTTTGCAGCGGCTGTACGAGCTTGTCTGCAAATATCGCCTTACGGATATCGACCGCGAAATGACCTCGCAGGAGCTCGCGGACGATAAATCAAAGGCGGTTTCCATGATCCCGCTCGAGCATTACGAGATCTCCGTAACACTGAACGGAAGGAGCCTTCTTATCTGCGGCGATCAGACGGCCGTCTACCACATGACCTCGGATGAGGACGCCGCAAATTTCATAAACGCCGTGACCTCCGTTAAGAAGGCCGTGACGGAGCTGCCGGAATGGACGGCCCTGCCGCCCGCAAACGGAGGCTATGACTGAGCCTTAAGAAAGCGTTCAGAATATGAATAAACGGTATATTTCGCCTTTATGCTCTTGCATAGAGGCGAAATTTATGCTATCATTTAGCTAATAGTGTTAGCTAAATTGCAAGGAGACAACAATGGACTATTTTTCTCTTGCGGAACAGATGCTGTCGGTCAGGGCAAGGCTGAGCCATCTCCCGGCGGGCGAGGCTATAAGCGACGCCTGCGGCGGCGAGTTTTTCGCACTGAGTCTGCTGCTGCTCGACGATGCGCCCGGCTGTCCCTCGGGGCTGCGGCGCAGCATGGGGGTATCGTCGGCGCGCATTGCGGCGCTTTTGAAGCACCTTGAGCAAAGGGCTGGATCAGCCGCAGCGCCGATGAGCACGACGAGCGTCGGGTCAACGTTTCGCTGACCGATGCCGGGCGCGAGCTTATAAACAGCCGCCGCCGCGAGGCGATCGAGCGCGTCGCGGCGGCACTGCGCTCGCTCGGCGAGGAGGATGCGCACGAATACGTCCGGCTTCAGCAGAAAATGCTCGACGCGCTTTCCGAAGATACCTTCGATTGACAAGAGCGCATACGGTTTCGGCAAGCGATCATTGTTGTGATGCCCGGCAGCTTCGATACCGGGCCGACGCAATAAATGTATCGGCAGAAGCGTTAAAACGCCTCCAAAAAAGTAAGGAGTGATATTATCAGAAAATCAGTTGAATTTGGGAGCAATCACACTGCGATAGTCGAAAAAACGCGCGAGGCGGCAGTCTCGGTGCTGCCGATAGTCGCGATAGTCATAGTGCTGTGCCTTTTCGTGATGCCGATGCAGGCCGACCTGCTGCTGTGCTTTCTCATCGGCGGACTGCTGATAGTTGCCGGTATGGGACTGTTTTCGCTGGGCGCGGAGCAGGCGATGATGCCCATCGGCTCGAAGATCGGCACGGCGCTGACAAAAACCAAAATCTGCCGCTCATCCTCGGCGTGAGCTTCCTGCTGGGCTTTGCGATAACCGTGGCCGAGCCGGATCTTCAGGTGCTTGCGCAGACCGTTCCGCACATAAAAAGCAGCGTGCTGCTCATAACCGTCGGCGTAGGCGTCGGATTTTTCATGACGGTGTGTATGCTGCGAATCCTCACCGGCGCAAGCCTCAGATGGCTGCTCATAGCCTGCTATGCGCTCATCTTCGTGCTGGCCGCGTTCACCGACCGCAATTATCTGAGCATCGCGTTCGACTCCGGCGGCGTCACCACCGGGCCGATGACGGTGCCGTTTATCCTCGCAATGGGGCTTGGCGTTTCCATGATACGAAGCGACCGCTCCGCCGAGGCCGACAGCTTCGGCCTTGTCGCGCTGTGCTCGATCGGACCGATACTCTCGGTGCTCATCCTCGGCTTTTTCTATAACGACAGCGAGGCGACCGCAGGCGTGAGCGCCGCCGCATTTGCCGACACGCGCGAGATAGGCTCGGCCTTCATCTCCGCGATACCCGATTACATGGCCGAGATGGCCGTCGCGCTGCTGCCGATAGTTGCGATATTCCTTATTTTCCAGCTCTGTCTGCTGCGTCTGCACGGGCGGCCGCTTGCAAAGATACTCATCGGCATTGTCTACACCTATGTCGGCCTTGTGCTGTTCCTCACGGGCGTGAACGTCGGCTTTTCGACCCTCGGCGCGTCGCTGGGCGCGGCGCTTGCCGAAAGCGGAGCCAAATGGCTGCTCATTCCGCTGTCGATGCTGCTCGGCTGGTTCATCATTTCCGCAGAGCCTGCCGTCGGCGTTCTTGAAAAGCAGATCGAGCAGGTCAGCGCCGGCGCGATACCCGGCAGGGCGATAAAGCTCAGCCTTTCCGTCGCCATTGCGCTTGCCATGGGCATAGCCATGCTGCGCGTCGTGACGGGCATAAGCATCATGTGGTTTCTCGTGCCGGGCTACGCGATCGCACTGGGGCTGTCGTTTTTCGTGCCGGATATCTACACCGCGATCGCCTTCGACTCCGGCGGCGTTGCCTCCGGCCCAATGACGGCGACCTTCATGCTGCAATTTATGATGGGCGCATCCACGGCGCTCGGCGGCAATGTGCTCAGCGACGCTTTCGGCGTTGTCGCAATAGTCGCGATGATGCCGCTGCTGTCGATCCAGGTGGTCGGCGTCTTGTTTGAAAAGCACGCAAAGCGCAGCGAGGCGAACGAAGAAGTTTACGGAGACCTCGATATCATCGAGCTGTGGGAGGAAGCGATATGAACTACGTTATATCAATAATTAACCCCGAGGCGCTCGATACGCTGTGCGCGATATGCGCCGAGCTAAAGCTGCCGATGACGGTTGTCATGCACGGGCGCGGCACGGCCGTGCAGAGCATGATGGATCTTCTCGGCATCGAGTCGAACGAAAAGCGCGTCGTCTTGACCGTTGCCGACAGCGATAAAACAAAGCAGCTCATCGCCGACCAGCGGCGCAGGCTGCATCTGGGCGTTCCGGGTCACGGCATCGTCATTGCCGTGCCGGTAAAAAGTATTGGAGGTGGAAAGGCCTTGGCATATCTTAATCAGGACAACAAAAACGTGAAGCAGGCGCCTGCGCTCAGCTTCGCTTACGAGCTTATAGTCGCGATCACCAACGAGGGCTGCACCGATATGGTCATGAACGCGGCGCGCGCCGCCGGTGCGCGCGGCGGCACGACTTTGCACGGCAAGGGTACCGGCGAGAAGGATCCGCATTTTTACAACATCACCCTCGCCGAGGAGAAGGAGGTAGTCCTCATCGTTGCCGCGGCCGAGCAGAAGTCCGAGATCATGACATCTATAATCAAAAAGGCCGGGCCCGATACCGAAGCCGGCACGATAGCCTTTTCTCTCCCCACGACCGAAGTCGCCGGCTTTTCTTTTTAGTGGCGAATTGACGCACCTACGGATACGGTGATTGCGCTTACCCGGTTCGAGGGTGCGGAGGAAACCGTAGTTGCCGCGCCATCCGTTAGTGCGGTGCTGAATTTTGCACCGCACCCCATTGGCTCTCCTGTCAAGGGGAGCAGGCAGCTTCGCTGCCGAGGGGTTGAATAAAAAAGCTATTAACTATCAGCTATTACCTCTTCACTGCGACCAACGGTCGCTCGTAGGGAACGGATTTATCCGTTCCGCCTGTACCGACTTTGCCGACACCAAAATCTATTGCTCGTAGGGAACGGATTTATCCGTTCCGCGTGTTCCGATTTTGTCGGCACCTAAATATATAGTCGTAGGGGCGGCCATCGGCCGCCCGTTTTTTATAATGTGGCGGTTAGCACCGCAGATTTAATAACACCTCATCCGTCGCAAGCGACACCTTCCCCTCAAGCTCCGCAAGGGGAAGGCAATGGCAAAACCTCTGCTGCGTAGCGCTGTATTAACTGCGTCAGTAGATGAAACACACGGAACGGATGAATCCGTTCCCTACGAGGATGCGCCGAAAACTCAGCAGCGCACTAATGTACGGCGAGGCAAATACGGTTTATTCCAATATCCCGAACCGGGCCACCAGAGATATATGTATCCGTAGGTGCCTCAATGCGCCTCTAAAAATAGACAGGGGGAGGATTGTTTGGTATAATGAAGCGTTAGAAATTTTCAAGGCGGTGGAAGAATGCTCAGAATACTCTACGGCACGGCAGGCACGGGCAAAAGCGCGGCGATCATGGACGAGATCCGGCGCGGCGCGGACAGCGGCGAGCGATACATCCTGCTCGTTCCCGAGCAGTACAGCCACGAGGCCGAGCGCGAACTGTGCGCCGTGTGCGGCGACGGCCTGTCGCTGTACGCCGAGGTGCTGTCGTTCACGGGACTTGCGCGCGAGATAAGCTCCGAGTGCGGCGGCGCGGCAAACGAATACCTCGACAAGGGCGGCAGACTTTGTGCATGGCGCTGGCTGCCGACGGGCTGTATTCGCGGCTGCGCGTTTACGGCGCGGCGCGGCGCAAGGCCGAGCTTCAAACGATGCTGCTCGGCGCCGTGGACGAGTTCAAAAGCGCCTGCGTGACGAGCGAGCGGCTTATGCAGGCTTCCGAAGCCTGCGAGGGCGCGCTGGGCGACAAGCTGCACGACCTTGGGCTTATACTCGAGGCGTATGACGGCGTTGTCGCAAACGGAAGGGCAGACCCGTCCGACCGGCTGAGCGTGCTTGCGCAGCAGATCGGGCAGTGCTCGATGAGCGAGCGCACCCACGTGTTCGTTGACGGCTTCACAGACTTCACCGCGCAGGAGCGCAGAGTGCTCGAGGCGCTGCTTTCAAAGGGCGTGTGCCTTACCGTGTGCCTCGGTTGCGACGAGCTGCACGGCGGAAGCGAGGTCTTTGCACTCAGCCGCATAACAGCCTCGGCGCTTTTGAAATTTGCCGCCGATAACGGCATCAAGGCGCAGACCGAGCGCTTCGGCGGCGAGAGCACCAAGGCAAAGCCGCTCGGCGAATTTGCCGAAAACATGTTCAGTTACCGCGCCGTCGAGGCCGGCGACGCGCAAGGCCGCATCAAAATAATAAGCGCAGCCGACACAAACGCCGAGTGCGAGTTTGCTGCCGCCGAGGCGGTGTCGCTCGTGCGCGACACGGGCTGCCGCTGGCGCGATATCGCCGTGTGCGCCAAGGGCTTTGACGATTATCGCCTGCCGCTGGAGTCGGCATTTTCGCGCTTTGGTGCGCCGATATACACCGCGCGCAAGGCCGACATGCTATCAAAGCCGCTGCCGATGCTTATCGAGTCGGCGTATGAGATCATCCTCGGCGGCTGGGAGGCCGACGATGTGTTCGACTATCTGCGCACGGGCTTCGGCGGATTGGATACAGACGAGTGCGACGAGCTTGAAAACTACGTTTTCATGTGGCAGCTGCACGGCTCGGCGTGGACAAGAGCCGAAAATTGGCGGCTGCACCCGGAGGGCTACGGCAAGCAGCCGGACGAGGCGTCCGAGCAGACGCTTGAGCAGATAAATCTTCTGCGCGAAACGGCGCGCCGGCCGCTTATGCGCTTTGCCGAAAACGCCGCTGCCGCCACGACCGCGACGGAGCAGGCGCAGGCTCTGGCAAGCCTTTTTGAGGATCTGCACCTTGCCGATAAGCTTCAGGCGCGCGCCGAGGCGTTGGAGAAAGACGGCCGAGCCGCCGCAGCGCAGGAATACGCCCAGCTGTGGGATATAACGGTCGGCGCGCTCGAGCAGTGCGCGGCGGTGCTCGGTGATACACCGGCGGATGCGGAATATTTCGGCCGCCTGTTTTCGCTGATGCTCTCGCGCTACGATATCGGAACGATCCCGGCCTCGCTCGACTGCGTGACGGCCGGCGAAATGGACCGCATGCGCCGCCGAAACATTAAGCACCTGATCGTCCTCGGCGCAACGGATGAGCGCATCCCCGGCACGGAGGCGGACACCGGCGTTTTCTCGAACGATGAGCGGCGCAGACTGCTCGAGATGGACATCGACCTCGGCGGCGTCGGAGACAGCGAGCTGTGGCGCGCGTTTTCGGTCGTGTACAACTGCCTGACGCTGCCGTCGGACAGCCTGAGCTTTTGCTATGCGCTCACCGACGGCGCCGGCGCGCAGCAGCGCCCGGCGTTTGTCGTTAACCGAGCAAAGGCCATGTTCGGAATAGATATCTGCGAGTTTGACGTTGACATGGCGCGCCTTAACGCCGCAGCTCCGGCGCTGGAGCTTGCCGCGCAGTCGCTGCACGGCGGCGGAGCGTGCGCGGCAAGCGCGGCCGAGTTTTTCGCCCGGCACGAGCCGGAGCGCCTGCGCTCGCTTGAAGCGCAGGCAAACCGCAGCCGCGGCAGTCTTTCGCGTGCGTCGGTCAGGGCGCTTTACGGCGAAAAGCTGCGCCTTTCGGCCTCGAGGATAGATAAATTTGCGTCCTGCCGCTTTGCTTACTTCATGCAGTACGCGCTCAAGGCAAAGCCGCGTGAGCCGGCAGGCTTCACAGCGCCCGAGATGGGCACGTTTATGCACAGGATCCTGGAGCAGGTCTCGCGCGAGGCCGCCTCCATGGGCGGCTACAAGAGCGTTGACGACGAGACCGTTACGCGGCTGTGCGATAAATACATCGATGAATACATCACGCGCGAGCTTAACGATTTTCGCGATAAAAGCAAGCGCTTTGAATATCTTTTCCGCCGCCTGACCGGCAGCGTGCATCGGATAGTGCTCGATCTTGCCGACGAGCTGCGCCGCAGCGATTTTCAGCCGCTGTCGTTTGAGCTTGACTTTGCCGACACGCCGCAGCTTCCGCCGCTTGAGCTTGGCGAGGGCGAGGATAAGCTCGTGCTCACCGGCATTGCCGACAGGGTGGACGGCTGGCTGCACGAGGGCAAGCTGTATCTGCGCGTTGTCGATTACAAAACAGGGCGCAAGAAATTTGACCTCTCGGACGTGCTGTACGGCATGAACCTGCAAATGCTTCTGTACCTTTTCTCGCTGGGCGAGAACGGAAAGCTTTTGTACGGCGAGGAGATCGTCCCGGCCGGAGTGCTGTACGTTCCGGCGCGCGACGGAGTGATAAGCGAGGACGGGGATATAAGCGACGCCGAGCTTGAGAAAAAGCGCAGCAAGGGTCTGCGCCGCAGCGGCCTTGTGCTCAGCGATCCGGAGGTCATCCGGGCGATGGAGCATGCCGACACGCCGAAGTATATACCCGTTGATTTCAAGAAAAACGGCCCTGCCGGCGACGCGCTCGTTTCGGCAGAGCGCCTGGGCACGCTCGCCCGGCATATCGACCAAACGCTGTGCGAAATGGCGTCGGAGCTTCGGCGCGGCAGCATAGCTGCCGACCCTTACTATGCCGGACAGCAGGAGAATGCCTGCATAAACTGCGATTATTTCGACGCATGCCGCTTTGCCGACGGCGAAAACGGCGAGAGCATGCGATCTACTCCGCACCTGCCTGCAACGAAGGTGTGGAGCGTTCTGGAAGGAGGCGGGGAAGATGGCGAGGTTTGAGCCGACAGCGTCGCAGAAATGCGCGATCGAGGAAACCGGGCGCGCCGTGCTTGTTTCGGCGGCGGCCGGAAGCGGAAAAACAAGGGTGCTCACCGAGCGCCTGCTTCGCAGAATAGAGCATGACGCGGATATCGACAGCTTCCTGGTCATAACCTTCACCAAGGCCGCGGCCGCAGAGCTTCGCAGCCGCATACTCGACGAGATATCCGAGCGCCTTGCCGCAGATCCCGATAACCGCAGGCTCAAGCGGCAGAGCGCATTGTGCGCCAAGGCGCAGATCGGCACGATCGACTCGTTCTGCCAGAGCTTCCTGCGCGAAAACTGCCACGCGGCGCAGCTTTCGCCGGAGTTCAAGGTCATCGAGGAGGACAGGGCGGAGGCGATAAAGCAGCGCGTTATCCAGCGCGTGCTCGATGAGTGCTATGAAGCGCCCGACGAGGGCTTTAAGCTCCTTGCCGACACTGTCGGAGCCGGGCGCAGCGACGATCGTCTTGCGGAAACGGTGCTTGCGCTGCACCGCAAAACGCAAAGCCACGCGCGCCCTGCAAAGTGGCTGGGCGAGCAGCTTTGCGCAATAGAAGCAAATGCCGACGATGCCGGAAAAACCGTCTGGGGCGCGGAGATCCTCGAGGAGATCAGCGCCTCGGCGCAATACTGGGCGCAGAGGATGGACGATGTTTGCCAAAGGGCGGCCGAAAACAAGGTCATTGCCGAAAAATACGGCCCGAGCTGTGCGGATACCGCGCTTTCGCTGCGCTCGCTCTCGCGCGCGTGCGCCCTCGGCTGGGACAGGGCGCGGCAGGAGCTGCCCGTAAGCTTCCCAACGCTCGGCAGGCTTTAAATTCGCCAGACCCCGAGCTTTCCGAGTATGTAAAGCAGGTGCGTACTCTGTGCAAAAAGGACTGCGAAAAATTCACGAAAATGCTCTCGGACGACAGCGAAAAGCTCCTGAGCGACATGCGCGCCTCGGCGCCGGCCATGCGCGCGCTCATCGAGCTGACCCTGCGCTTTGACAGGGCCTACGGCACCGAAAAGCGCCGCAGGGCAGAGGTCGATTTTGCAGACCTTGAGCACCTTACCGCCCAGCTTCTGACGAACGAGGACGGAAGCCCGACAGCCCTTGCACGCGAAACCGGCGAGCGCTTTTGCGAGATCATGGTCGATGAGTATCAGGACGTAAATTCCGTTCAGGACGAGATATTCCGCGCACTTTCGAGGGATGGGAGCAACCTGTTCATGGTCGGCGACGTGAAGCAGTCGATCTATCGCTTCCGCCTTGCCGATCCCCTGATATTCACCGATAAATATGAAAAATACGCATTTTTGCCCGATGCGCGCGAGGGCGAGCCTGTGAAGATAATGCTTCAGGAAAACTTCCGCTCGCGCCGTGAGGTGATCGACGGCATAAACGGCGTTTTTGAAGTCTGCATGTCGAAAAAACTCGGCGAGGTTGATTACGACGAGAACGCGCAGCTCAAATGCGGAGGTGTGTATGAGGACGAGGGCGTTTCTCCGGAGCTTGTTCTCATCGATGTCAGTGCCGACGAGGACGATCTGCGCGGCAAGGCCGAAAAGGAGGCCGCTGCCGTCGCTGAGAAGATCCTTGAACTCATGCACTCGGGCATGACGGTAAACGGCCGCGCGCTCGGCTACGGGGATATCGCGCTGCTCATGCGCTCGGCAAACTCCGTAGGCGAGACCTACCGCCGCGAGCTTATCCTGCGCGGCATACCCGTTGCGGCAGGTCAGGGAGGCAGCTTCTTCGGCTCGACGGAGATAGCCTCGCTTATGAGCCTGCTTGCGGTTATCGACAATCCGCATCAGGATGTTGCGCTCATCGCGGTGCTGCGCTCGGGCGCATTCGGCTTTTCCGCCGATGAGCTGACGGAGATACGCCTTGCCGACCGAAATTCGGATTTTTACACGGCGCTCAAAGCCGCCGCGCAGGATAACGAAAAATGCGCGAATTTTCTGAAGACGCTCGATAAATTGCGCTCGCGCGCTCCCGAAATGTCGATCGACGAGCTTTTGATGTTTGTCTATGATGAGCTCGACCTCATGGCGCTTTGCGCTGCCATGCAGGATGCGCCGCAGAGGTGCGCTAACATGCGCATGATGCTCACGCTTGCAAAGCGCTTTTCCGCCGGCGGATTTCGCGGACTGCACCGCTTCTGCCGCTGGCTCAGGCAGCTTGCCGAGCGCGGCGGAGACATGGGTGCGGCATCATCCGACGATGCGGTGAAGATAATGACCATCCACAAATCCAAGGGACTTGAATTTCCGGTCGTTTTTGTGTGCGATACCTCTCGCAGGTTCAACGATGCCGACCTCAAGCAGACAGTGCTCGTTCATCCCGAGCTTGGCCTTGGCGCCAAGATCTACGACACCGCGCGCAGACTTGAATACCCCGGCCTTGCGCGCAGCGCGATAAAGCAGCGGCTGCGGCGCGAGAGCTTTCCGAGGAGATGCGCCTTTTATAACGTCGCGCTCACGCGCGCGCGCGAAAGGCTCATTGTTACGGCGGCGATAAAGCATCCCGAGGAAAAAATGCAGAAAATGATGCTGCAATGCACGCGCCCCATGTCACCGGAGATACTGCTTAATGCATCGAGCATGGCCGAATGGATGATCTATGCTCAGCTGAGCACCGAGGATGAAAAATTCCGCCTGAGCTTTTTGAGCACTGAGGCTCAGGAGGCCGGTCAGGATACCGCAGCCGTGGCGGACATTGCCTATGCAGACCCGGAGCTTGTTGCTGAGCTTGAGAAAAACGCCGCGTTTTCGTATCCGCATGCGGCCGCGTCCGCGCTGCCCTCGAAGGTCACGGCAACGGAGCTGAAGCGCCTTGAAGCGCCCGACGAGGAGGCGCAGAGCATCGTGCCGATGCAGCATGCTCATTTTCGCGCGCCCCGTCTCGGCGGCGGGGATAAGCTCAGCCCCACCGCGCGCGGCACGGCGACGCATATGCTTCTGCAATACATCGACTATGAAAAAACAGGCACCGAGCAGGAGATACGCGAGGAGCTTGCGCGGCTGACCGCAGCGCGCTTTTTAAGCCCCCGGCAGGCCGAGGCCGTCGATACCGGCAGCATACTGCGCCTGTTTTCCTCGCCGCTCGGCAGGCGCATAATGTCGGCCGATGCGCGAAAGCGCGAGTTTAAGTTTTCGCTGCTTTGCCCGGCGGAAAAATTCTTCCCCGGCGGCGAGGGTGAGAGCGTGCTCATGCAGGGCGTTATCGACTGCATGATCGAGGAGGCCGGCGAGCTTACGATAATCGACTATAAAACCGACCGAGTCCGCGGCGAGGAGACCGCCGAGCGTGCGCAGACCTATTCAAAACAGCTTGAGGCCTATGCCTATGCCGCACAGCGGATGACAGGCAAGCCCGTGCGCGAGTGCGTTTTGTATTTTTTATATTCCGGCGAAACCGTAAAAAGTTCTTGCAAATAGCAAAGTGCTGTGCTACAATTACCCTTGCGTCTTGTAACCACGCTTTTGCGTGCTCAAGATAGCCTACGACGAGGAGATATGAACAATGAAGGCAGGAATCCATCCTAACTATCAGCCCACCGTTATAAAGTGCGCTTGCGGCGCAACCATCGAGACCGGCTCGACCCGCCCCGGCATCACCGTCGAGATCTGCTCGAAGTGCCACCCCTTCTACACCGGCAAGCAGAAGCTGGTCGATACCAGCGGCCGTGTTGATAAGTTCAACAAGAAGTACGGCATTAAGTAATTTAAGATTACAAAGTTTAAGACCGCGTCCGGTTGGACGAGGTCTTTTTCTATTTGTTCTCTATCGGGATGCTGATCTCGTTGACGAATTTTTCAGGATCGCAGATTCTCTCGCGAGATACCGACGCCGACCTTGCCGAGAAAAACAGCCGTGTCCTGCGCGCTGTCGAGCCTGCGTATGGGAAGCTCCATGTCAAGCGAATCATCAATACTCAGCGGTTTTTCGACCCAGACAAGGCGGCAGGGCGGCAGCATTTTCACCTCGATAACGGCAAGCTCGCGCTGCTTTTCCAGAATCTCTTCCTTTTGACGGCGGAGCTTCTGCTCAATGACGTCAACGTCTCGGTTTTGGAGAAAATTGCCGATCGAGCCGAGCGGCATATCCAGCATGCGCAGATAGCGCACGGTGTTAATCGGCTCGAACTGCCGCACGCTGTAGTAGCGATAGCCCGTGTCGGGGTCCGTGTACTCGGGCGTGATAAGCCCAAGCGTTTCATAGTGGCGCAGCGTACCGGTGCTGAGGTTGAAAAGCCCGGCAACGTCGCCTATGGAAAACAGCTTGCTTTTATCCAAGGGCATGCACGTCCTTTCCGCGGCGGCATATTATTCTGTATGCGACGATGCAGATAAGAACCTGCAAAATCGAGCCTGCCGCCGTTGCAAGCCCCATCGGGAGCAGCGTTGCAGGGTACATTTTCGACATCAGGTATGCGCCCGGAACGCGCACAAGCGCGCAACGCCCGAAATGTTGTGGATAAACGAGATCATCGACTTGCCGCAGGCGCAGAAATAGCCGCTGAAGCAGAAGTGGATGCCTGCAAACAGGCAGTCGAAGATATATCCGTGCATGTACTGTCCGCCGGCGGCGATAACGCACTCATCCGGTGTAAACAGGCCGACCACCGGCTCGGCGATAAACTGGAACAGGACGCTGACTATGACGCCGAAGCCGACGGCAATGCCGATTGCGTACCACATAGTTTGCTTTGCCCGGCCGTAGTCCCCGGCGCCGATGTTCTGCGCGCCGATGGCGGACACCGTCGAGAGCATCGACGACGGAACAAGGAACAGGAAGCTTATGAGCTTTTCGACTATGCCGACCGCGGCCGAGTCCGTCAGCCCGCGGAGATTTGCGATAACGGTTATGAGGATGAACGCGATCTGGATAAGCCCGTCCTGAAGCGCAACGGGCACGCCGATGCCGAGGATCTGCCCCATAACGTCGCGCCGGGGGCGAAGATCGGCGCGCGAAACGGCAACGCTCCTGCGGCGGCGGATGGCGATAAATGCAACGAGCACGCTTATCGCCTGCGCAAGCGTTGTGCCCAGCGCAGCGCCGACGGGGCCGAGGCGCATAGCGCCCATGAACAGATAGTCGAGCGCAATGTTTGCCGCGCAGGCCACCGCAATGAAATACATGGGGCTTTTGCTGTCGCCCATGCCGCGGAAAATGCTGCTTATGATGTTGTACGCGGTTATAAACGGGATGCCGATAAAGCACACGGTGAGGTACCGCGCCGTGCCGTCCACGGCCTCGGCCGGAGTTGACATCACGGAAACGATGGGATCGACCAGCAGCACCAGCGCCGCCGTCAGCACGACGGAAACGAGCATGAACAGCGTAACGGTGTTTCCCACGCAGGCGGACATGCGCTTTTTGTCGCCGGCTCCGACCGCGCGGCCTATAGACACCGTCGTGCCCATAGCAAGGCCGACGATCATGACCGTCAAAGCATGTGCATGACCTGGCTGCCGACGGAAACCGCCGTTGTCGATGCAACACCCTCATATTGGCCTATAATAAATAAATCCGCCAGTCCGTAAAGGGTCTGGAGGAAGTAAGACAGAAAATACGGCAGCGAGAAAATGACGATGTTTTTGAAAACGCTGCCCGTTGTAAGATTGCGCTCCACGGTATATCACCTCAAAAAAGTATGACGAGGGCCGTCCTTAACGAAACCGCAAAATACATTTTGTGCCCATAGACAATTAAAAACGGATTGGCCCTCGCCACGCTTATATTAAACTCTACAATTATTGTAGAGTCAAGATTTTTTTGCTATAAAAAAAAAGTGATATGACGAATATGCATTACAGCGCGCATTGTTTTTGCCGAGCCTATTGAAAACTGTCGGCGGCGGTGATATACTGCCTCAGTTCCGTTTGAAAAGGGTGAGGCACATATGGAAACAACAAAGCTTTTCGGAACCGAAAAAATCAGCAAAATTTTATTCAGGCTTGCGCCGCCTGTTATGCTCGCGCAGCTTATTCAGGCGCTGTACAACATTATTGACAGCCTGTTTGTCGGCAGGTATTCCGGATCGGGCCTGACCGCACTGTCGATCATCTATCCGATCCAGCTTCTGATGATCGCGCTTGCCGTGGGCACGGGCGTGGGCATCAACACCGTCATGGCCGCAAAGCTTGGCGTCGGCGAAAGTGAAAAGGCCGACGAATACGCCGGCGTGGGAACTCCGCTGGCCGTTTTTCTGTGGCTTTTGTTTGCCGCGATATCGTGGTGTGCCATGCCTGCGTTTGCAAAAATGTCCACCGATGACCCGGCGATAATCGCCGATGTTGTCGTTTACGGCAGGATAGTCTGCGTTTTCAGCTTCGGACTTTTCCTCGAGAGCATCTGGACAAAGGTGCTGCAGGCAGGCGGCGACATGAAAACGCCGATGATCGCACAGATAGCCGGCGCGGTCGCCAATATTATATTGGATCCGAAGCTGCTTATTTTCGGCATGCTCGGTCTGCCGGAAATGGGCATTGCCGGCGCTGCCGCCGCAACGGTCGCCGGGCAGATAGTCGCGGCGCTGATCGTCATGAAAAAGGGTTTCCGCAGATCTCCCGAAAGGGCGGTATATCCGCACCACATCGGCGAGATATTCCGCCTCGGTGCGCCGAATATTCTGATGCAGTCGGCGTATACGTTTTACATATTTGGACTTAATCTTATCCTGGCGGCGTTTTCCGACCAGGCGGTGACGGTTCTCGGCCTTTACTACAAGTGGCAGAGCTTTTTCTTCATCCCCTTGGGTGCCATGCAGACCTGCATCGTGCCGGTCATAAGCTTCAACTATGCCTCGCGCAACATTGATCGCTGCAAAAAGACGCTTTGGGCCTCCGTATGCTTCGGAATGGCGCGCTCATGGCTCTGGGAACGCTGTGCTTTTGAGCTTATCCCGACCCAGATGCTCCGCGCGTTCAGCTCCGATGAGGCGGTCATTGATATCGGGCGCGTTGCCTTCCACATCATCGGCGTAAGCTTCCTGCCGCTGGTGACGTCGCTGACGTTCCCGGTGTTTTTCCAGGCGGTCGGCTCGAGCATGAAAAGCTCGGCGCTGACGGTGATCCGCACGGTCGTGCTGTTCGTGCCGCTGGGGTATGCGTTTTCACGCATCGGCCTTAATTGGTTCTGGCTGACCTTCCCCGTGACCGACACCGTCACAAGCATCGTCGGCCTTGTGTTTTACAGGCAGTTTCTTAACAGCGACTATGTCAAAACTCCGGCTCTCGGCGCGGCTCAAAGCATTGCCGCACCGGTGCTGAAGCCCTCGGCGCCCGGAGTTATCATACCCATTGCCCGCGAGCACGGCTCTTCCGGAAAGCAGATCGGCAAGCTCGTTGCCGAAAAGCTGGGAATACCGTTCTATTACAAGGAAATGATCGCGCTTGCCGCCCACGAAAGCGGTCTTGATCAGGAGTTCATTTCCGATGTACACAAAAATTTCGCCGGATATCCTGCGCGACCTTTATTTGAGCACGCGCGTCGTGCAGCACGCTATCGAGGCGCAGGAGAAGATCATAAGGAAGATCGCAGACAACGGAAGCTGCGTCATCGTGGGCAGAAGCGCAGACTATGTACTGAAGGATTACGAAAACGTCGTGCGCGTGTTTGTCCATGCGCCCATGGAATTTCGCATCGGCAGAGTCAGAGAGGTTTACGGCGACACGCTCAAGGAGGCCAAGCGCAATATCCGCCGCTCGGACAAGGCGAGAGCCGCCTATTATAAGCATATCTCCGGCATGCGCTGGGGCGAGGCCAAAAACTATGAGTTGACGGTTGACTCCTCCGTTGGCACGGAAAAAAGCGCGGAGATCATTTTGGCCTATATTTCGGCACACGAGCGCAAAAACTCCTCACCGGTAAGGTGAGGAGTTTTCCGTTGCTTTATATTATGATCCCCTCGCAGTGGTCGATCTCGTGCTGGATTATCTCGGCGGTGAAAAGCTCGTAAAGGTCTTGACCCGGGTCTGGAGCTTTTCATTTTGCCACTGTACCCTTATCGAACGCCATCGCTCGGTTTTGCGCGTTCCGACAAGCGACAGGCAGCCCTCCTCGGCTTCATACGGGTCGAGCTTTTTTATTATTACGGGGTTGAGCATGATCATGTATTTTCCGCCGTTTTCAAAGGCAATGATGCGCTTGTTGACCCCGATCATGTTAGCCGCCATCCCGACGCAGCCGTCCTTGTGGGCAATGAGCGTATCCAAAAGATCCTGCGCAATTCCGAGATCATCCGCCGTGGCCGGCTCTGCCTTCTGCGCGAGAAAAGCCTCGTCTTTACAAATTTCGCGAATCATATTGTGTCCTCCTGCAAATTAAAAGTCTCCTGATGTTGTTTCATTATCCTACATTGGGAGACTTTTGTCCATTGCATAGTTTCGAAGGCCTGAAAAAAATTCCGCTGCGCTTCCGGCCGAATACTTCGGCGTTGTCGAGCGCTTCAGCGTTTTTGCGGCAACTGGCTTTAACGCCGCCCTCGGCATACATCTTTTCTGTATGAAAGAGTAATTTGCCGTTTATTTGCCGCAGAAGGATATATTAAAAATAATCGAGCACGCGGAAAAAGGAGAATTTTTATGGACGCAATAGTTTATACATCAAACACAGGCAGTACAAAAAGATACGCCGAGCTTTTATCGCAGATGACGGGACTTCCGGCATTTGCGCTGGGCGACGCGAAGGATAAGCTCTCGGCCAACGCCGGGATAATATACCTCGGCTGGATAATGGCAAGCGGCGTCAAGGGCTATTCGGCCGCCGCAAAGCGCTATAAAATACACGCCGTGTGCGGCGTCGGCATGGGGCAGACCGGCACTCAGCTAAAAGAGGTCCGCGAGAAAAACCATATTCCCGAGAATACCGCGCTCTTTACGCTTCAGGGCAATTTTGATGTGAAGAAGCTGCACGGCGTTTATCGAATGATGATGGATATCATGGTGAAAACCGTCGGCAAGGCGCTTGAAAACAAGGCCGACCGAACCGAGGAAGAGGACGATATGCTCGACATGATGCTCACCGGCAGCAAGCGCGTAAAGGCCGAGAATTTGAGCGCCTTGCTCGAATGGTACGCGGGAGCAAAGGCGTGAAGCGCATTGTTCCGGCGCTTGTCATGGCGCTGCTGGCGGCGCTTATCCTGAGCGGATGCCGGGCGAGCACCGCGCCCGAGACGCCGAGCGCCGCGCGAAGACTCAGCTGCGTGCAGCTAAGCTCGCTCACGGGGCTTTGCCCTGCCGGAGGCGCGAAGGTCGCCATGTGCCGCACGGACGAAAGCGGAGAGACAACGGCAGTCGAGCTTGACTACGATCTGCGATTTTTGGATATCGCCGCATTCGATGCTTCCGGCAGCAGGATGCTTGCGCACTTTTACCTTTCGCCTTACAGCAGCAAGTGCGGCTCGGCGATATTCGACCCCGACTGCCGGCACTGGACATATTACAGCGGCGGCAACGAGGGCGTTTATTTTGCTGACGGCTATTCGCGCACCTTTGCAAGCGAAGATCGCGCGCGGATAATGGAGTTTTTCATGACGCGCGACGATGATGCGCAGGAGCTTATAAAATCTCCGGCGATAAAGAAAAAATTGCAGCATATGAGCAGCGCCGTGCGCAGTGTTTTTGACACGAGCGGCTGGGAAAGCGTGCGCTGGGAGCGGCTTTTGTAAGGAGAGATCAACATGATACCGGAATGGAAAACGTATCCGAGAAGTCAGGGTCACAGCACGGTGTATCTGCAAAACGTTGTGCACAGTGACTTTATCGAGATCGGAGACTACACCACATATGACGATTTTGAAAAAGACCCACGGGGATTTTCAGCGCAACAACGTGCTGTACCACTATCCCGAGTGCAACCACGATAAGCTGAAGATCGGCAAGTTCTGCTCAATCGCCTGCGGCGCAAAGTTTATTTTCAACGCCGCAAACCACACGCTGGGCAGTCTGTCAACCTATCCGTTCCCGATATACTTCGAGGAATGGGAACTGCCGACGGATGTCGGCTCAATAGCGCAGGCGTGGGATAATCACGGCGATATCGTCGTCGGAAACGACGTGTGGATAGGCTACGAGGCCGTCATCCTCTCCGGCGTTACGATCGGCGACGGTGCGATAATCGGAACGCGTGCACTTGTCACCAAGGACGTGCCGCCCTACACCATCGTCGGCGGAACTCCGGCAAAGCCGATACGCAAGCGCTTTGACGACGAGACGATAGAAAAGCTCAGGAGACTCAGCTGACGAGAGTCGAACGCATATCGGTTTTGACGGGCAGATTTCCGCCCATGCTGCGTTAAAGCTCTTGACAATACGACAGTATTCTCCGCGAGCTTTGCCTTGCCTGAGCAAAAATCTGCTCCGGCAAAACTGCGAGCACCTGTCAGATGTGCTTTTCGAGATATTTTCGGCTTTCTTTGGTGCAGGTGGGCTGGCGCCCATCAAAGCAAAAAAGGCGAAAATAGCCGGAAGGGCGCGCTGACAGGCGATATGGGTTCGGCTCTCGTCAGCTTAAGCTGGTGGGACTGGGACGAGGAAAAGATACGCCGCAGCCTCCCTGCGATCATGTCCGGCGAGCTTGACGCGCTGCTTAATCGAAAATAAGGATGCAATGATATGAAAGCAACAAATCGCCGCCGCACTGCTGACCGGCGTTTTCGTAAGCCTGTTCGGCAGACTTTTCGCCGGCGCAAAAATTGCAGAAAGAACCGGAGTCGCCTGACTCCGGTTCTTTCAATGTCGTTTGTTTCACGATTGCAGCAGCTTGTCAAACGAGCCGAGGATATCATCGCTTATGCCGCCGGTGAGGGCGTTGTTGTAGTTGCAGATGAACGTTCCGGCGATGAGGATCATCATGCCCTCGGCCTCGCGCGCGCCGACCTCATCGCCGTAGATCCTCTTCAGACACAGCTCCATCACGCGCCGCCATTCGGCAAATTCTTCCCGAACGAGCTCGCCGACACGCTCGTTATAATGCGCAAGAACATAGGTCTGCGTCGTCGCGTTCGGGCGCTGCTCGCCGACTTTTCCGCGCGCGACATAGCTCATGAAAGCGTTCATGTATTCTGCGTTCGAGCCGTAGTCGGCTCGGTCATGCTCATTAAACCAGGCAAGGCACTTTTGGCTCATGTAATCGCGCGTGTAGCGCACATAGCTCACCAGCAGTTCTTCCTTGCTGTCAAAATAATTTAAAAGCTTGGCATGGCTCATATTCGCCTCGGCGGCGATATCGCGCAGCGAAACATTCGTCAGCGGCTTGCTGTCAATGCAGCGCTGGAATGCCATGAGTATTTCCATGCGCACGGCTTCCTTGTCAACGATAAGCGGCATATTTATCTCCTTTGCGGTTATTTACAAGACCGATATTTTGTGATAATATGTTACCAAGTGGTAAATAAAAACTGTGAGGACTGAATTATGACTGATGAAAGATCGCCGATCAGGATACATGTTCTGCATTGCGGCAGCATGCTCGTTTCAAAAAAAGCTGTGCCGTATGGCGGCGGCGTGAACCTAATAAAAAATGCGCGGCGCGGAGTGTTTGATAAAGTGGCTGACCGCGTAGAGCTGCCGGTTTCGGCCTATCTCATCGAGCACCCAAAAGGCAAGGTGCTCATCGACACGGGCTGGAGCCGCGATATAAGCCCCGAGGGTGTTTATGATGCGGCGGCGGTGAGGCGGCAATTGCCCGGCTATCTTGCCGCATTTTATCACCCGTGGGTGGAAAAAGGCAAGACCGCGGCCGAGCAACTTGCTCAAATGGGCATTGCGCCGGAGGAGCTGAGCGCCGTTGTGCTCACGCATCTGGATGCCGACCACACAAGCGGCCTGCGCTCGGTGAAAAACGCGCAGCGCATACTGCTGCCGGAGGAAGAAGGCTGGTGGACAATCCGCACGGTGTATAAGCTGCGTCAGCCCGAAAGCATGTACAGAGGTGTTCCGATCGAGCATTTCTGGTTCAAGGGTACGATGGACGGACCTTTATGGTGGTCGTACGATCTTTTCGGTGACGATACGATAAAATTCGTCTGTCTGCCGGGGCACACGGACGGTCAGATCGGCGTGAAGATCAAAAACGGCAAAAAGTTCGTCGTTCTGACCTCGGATGCGGCATTCACGGAGCGCTCGTGGCGCGAGAAGATACTGCCGGGCTTCGGCTTTAACGAAAAGGCCATGCTCAAGTCCTTCGATTGGATAGAGGAGCAGGCAAACGATCCAGACTGCGTTGCGGTCATTGCAAATCACGATCCGGATGTGCATCCTCAGGTCATTGAATTATAGAGCAAACAACGTGCTGACACAGGAGCAGTCCCGCGCTTGCCGGTACCCAAACCAGCGAGCCGGGCACGCTCCGGCGACCGGGAGGCGGAGCCTCAAACTGCGCTGCCTTCATTGCCTCCTCGGGCGAGAAAACAACGTCGTGATGCTCGATGCCGATGCTGCGCAGCTCCTTGCGCACCACCCTTGCCAGCGGACAGCCGCTGGTTTTTTTTATGTCGCACAGCGTAAGGCGCTGCGCGTCGCACTTGTTGCCGGTCCCGAGCGCGGACACGATGGGTATGCCGCGGATTTTTGCCGTCCGGATGAGATCGACTTTGCAGGCCACGAGGTCGATGCAATCGACGATGAAGTCGTAGTCTGCAAAGAAGTCCTCGCGGTGCTCGGCGTCGTAGCGGCCGACGATGGTCTTAACGTCCGCATCGGGGTTTATGTCCTCAAGGCGCAGTTTGATGACGTCGGCCTTCGGCATGCCGACAGTCGAGGTCAGCGCGCACAGCTGGCGGTTTATGTTGCTCGTGCCGACCGTGTCCTGGTCGATAAGAGTAAGATGCCCGACACCGCTCCGGGCAAGGGCTTCCGCGCACCATGAGCCGACGCCGCCGAGTCCGAACACGGCAACGTGCGCGTTTTTGAGCTTTTCCATCGCCTCGGCTCCGAGGAGCATTTCGGCGCGTATGGTTCTTTCGTTCATTATAATTTCTCCGTCAGAAAAGGCCGTCCCATTTGGAACGGCCTTTTTAAATCATAATTTATCAGAGTCCGACATAGCGGGAAGATCCGTTGTACGAGCCCTTGTAAGCTTCGACGATGCCGCTGAAAACATGCTCGTTCCACTCGCTCAGCACATCCTGCTTGAGCAGATTCTCCGCAACATAGTCGCAGTAGTTCTGATCGCCGCTCTCCTCGGTAGGAGCCTGGTTGTTGTCGCGCTTGGTGAACACGACGACATAGCTGCCGGTGCCGGAATCAACGACTGCGGTGTCGCCGGCCTTTCTGTCGGCGCTCTTTATCCACTCGGACAGGGCGGTCTCGACGGAGGAGCCGGCAAGATCGGTCTGCTCCTTGACCTCGGCGTCGGTCACTACTGCCTTTGCCGCATCTGCAAGAGAGGTACCGTCGCTGAGCTTTGCGAGGATCTCCTCGGCGGTAGCCTTGGCTGCTGCCTTTGCCTCGTCGGTCGGCTCGTGAGCGTGCTCATCCTCATCCTCGGAGTGCTCGTGCTCGGGGAGCTCGGCAGCTACGAGATAGTAGCTGTAGGTGAACTTATCGTAGCTGTCCTTGACGGAATCATACTTTTCGGCAAGCTGCTCGGCAGTGTAGGTCTCGACATCGGTGATGCTTGTCTGAACCTTGCCTGCGAGGGTCTGAAGCTCCATTATCGCGCGTGCAACGGACTCGTTGCAGCCGCGGCCGTAGTTTGCGGCGAGGAATTTGCTGACGCTGCCGTAGTTGTTTTCCTTAGCGGTGCTTTCGATGGACTTGATAGTCTCGTCGATCTCGGCATAGTCGTCGTCCGTGAGCTTGATGTCATGCTGCTCGGCATAAGCCTCGAAGGCTGCAAGCTGCACAAGTTGGGACTTGGTCGCGTCGCGGAAATACTGATCCCAGGTGTAGTTTTCCTTGCCCTCTTTGTTCAGGGGGCAGGTCTGCTCGTCGAGAGGCTTGGTGGTGTCAAGCTTAAAAAGCGTGGAGGCATAGTCGCCGTAGGTGTTCATAAGGCTGATATACTGCATATGATATACATAGTTGCACTCAGCCACGGAGAAGCCGCGCTCGCCGGCGGAAATGGTCGTGTCGCCGACGGTGACCTCGGTGTTCTTGACTGTCAGCGCGTCAAGCGATCTGTACAGTGCGCCGGAGTTGAGGTAAATTGCAAATGCAAAGAAGATGACCAAGGCAACGCCTACGATGATCCATTTGGTCCTCTGCTTTTTTTTCTTGTCGGCTTCCTTTTTCGCATTGATGTCCTTTGCATAGGAGCCTTCGCTGCGAGCGGTCTGCCTGTTTTTTCTTTCGGTTGATGCACTCATGTCTTGTCTTCCTTTTTAATTTGGATGTGATTTATACATTATACCCCAAAAGCACGGCGGTTTCAATACCAAAGTTGCGGCATTGGCGGCTTTGTGGTACAATTGACTCAAACTGATTTAAACTATGGCTAAACATTTCGGAGATGCAAATTGAAAACTAAGGGCAAAAAGCACAGAGGCCGGGGCTGCCTGACGGCGCTTATCATTCTTGCGCTGATCGCGGCGGCTGCGGCATTTTTGATAAAAGACAGCAGAGACGATCTCGAGATAAGCCGCTACGAGGTGAAGTCTCAAAAGCTTCCGGAGAGCTTCGACGGATTTAAGATCGTGCAGCTGTCGGATCTTCATGGCGCGGAGTTCGGCGAGGACGGCATGGGGCTTGTCGAAAAAGTCGAGGAGCTTGAGCCGGATATTATTGCTCTGACGGGGGATTTCGTCACCGACGAGGGCGACCTCGCGGCCGTCGAAAAGCTTGCTGCAAGGCTCACGGAGCTGTGCCCGGTGTATTTCGTCAGCGGAAATCACGAGTTCGGCTCGGGTCTTGCCGTCAAGGTCCGGAACATTTTGGAGCGCGCCGGCGTAAAATATTTAAGCAATGAATATCTGACGATAAGCCGCGGCGAGGACGAGATACTCCTCGGCGGAGTTGAAGATCCGCTGGCCTATGCCGACATGCTCAGCCCCGACGAGCTTGCGCAGAAAATGAACGACGCCGCGCCGGACGCGTTCAAAATACTGCTCGGGCACCGAAACTACTGGATGACCGAATACCCCGAGCTGCCGGTCGATCTCATATTCTGCGGCCATGCGCACGGCGGACTTATCCGCATCCCCGGCGTGGGCGGACTTATCGGAACCGACCGCCGCCTGTTCCCCGATTTTGACGCAGGAGAATACAACAACGGCCGCTACACGCTGATAGTCTCGCGCGGCCTCGGAAATTCCGTGCCGATTCCGCGCGTTTTCAACCGCCCCGAGATAGTTTGCGTTGAGCTCTCGTCAGCTTACGCTCGGGCGTAAATAAAAATTTTTGTCATGTTTCCGCCGATCGCAGCATATACTGAAAGTATGCTGAATTTGAGCTGAGGTGAAAAACATGGGAACAGATATGACGATATGATATTCGGAGACTACGATCCCGGCCCGAGTGACCGCTGAAATTCCTGCTCTTGAGCAGGACTTTCAGCGAAAAACGCCACATTTTTTGTGAAAACAGGTTTTCACGAAAAATCTCGCTACGCTCGTCAAAAAGTCCGTACCGGACGTTTTTGATGGCTATTAATCCCAATCACGAGCGGGGCCTTTGCCCCCTCGCGCTCCCCTGCTGCTCTATCGTCTTTTCTTTACACCACGGGTTTTGGATCAAATTATGCTTATAACATCTGCCTGTTTTTTGTAAGCAGGCATTTTTCATATTATTTTCATATCACTGCGCGGAAAACTATGCTCTTTCCATCGGCGGTCTCTGCATTTATGCTGCCGCCGAGCGCCTGGACGATGGCTCGCGCTATGGCAAGGCCGATGCCTGTTCCGCCGTCGTAAGTGCGCGATTTGTCCGCACGGTAGAAGCGGTCAAAGAACCTGTCGATGTCGCCGAGCGAGTCCGGCGGACAGGTGTTGTAGACCTCGATGACTTTGTTCTTGTGCTGCGCGTAAACCGACAGGCGGATCTCGCCGCCGTCATCGGAGTATTTAAACGCATTATCGAGCAAAATCGATATAAGCTGCTGCACGGCGGCCATGTCTCCGGTCATGTCAAGATCGGGGGCGATGCTCTGACTGTAGCTCTTGCCCTGCGCCTTTGCGCGCATTTCAAACGGCTCTGCGGCCTCCCACGCGGCGTCGCTGAGCGAAAAATCGCTCTTATCCGGCAGCGGCATGCCCTCGTCAAGGCGCGAGAGCATAACGAGGTTTTTCACGAGCTTTGACATGCGCACGGTCTGCTTCTGGATGTTATCGACCCATTCGTTATCGCCGTTTTCCATTTTCAAAACGTCCGCGCTCGTGGATATCGAGGTCAGCGGAGTTTTAAGCTCGTGCCCGGCGTCGGTGATAAACTCCTTTTGCAGCTGCATATTGCGCACATACGGCGCGATAGCCTTTTTGGAAAACGCCGCGACGAGCGCAAAGCCTGCAAGCAGGAACTCGCCGCCGCGACGATGAGCGATACGTTAAAAAGCGTTTTCATCGACTGCCGCTCGGGCGAGGCGTTCAAGAATATGACCGCCGCGCCGGACGAGCCGCTTTTGAGGCAGTAGCGATAGTCGCCGTAATAGCCCTGTGTATGCCCCGACGACAGCGCGTCGGACGCGTAGTAAAGCGCCTCCTGCGCACTGACGGTTGCAATATAATCGCTGAACACGCGCACCGCATGGCCGTCGGAGTCGTACACCACCGCAAAATATCGCGTCATGTATTTTGACTCCGGCGAATTATCGCTGAAAATGTCCGGAAGGGTGAAGTTAGACGAGCCGCTGTATGGATTTTTTCCTGTGGTTATGAGCGAATTTATCGTATCGTCGAGCCTGTTTGTGGTTATATTGTAGTTCCACAGATTTATCGCGACGAGCAGCACGAGCGTAACGGCTCCCATCGCCGCCATAGCCGAGGCGATAAATCTGCGCCGCATTTTCGTAAGCATCATTTTGCCTCCAGCGCGTAGCCTGCGCCGCGAATGGTCTTTATCTCAACATCCGCGTCAAGCTGCCTGAGCTTCTTGCGCAAAAAGCCTATGTATGTCCACACGACGTCCGTTTCCGACTCCGTGTCGAGATCCCAGACCTTCTGCATGAGAGCATCCGTCGAAAAAACGCGGCCGCGATTTCGCATGAAAAGCTCCATGAGCTGGAACTCCTTATTATTAAGGCGCACGCTGCCGCCGCCGGACGAAAGCGTGTAGGAGCTAAGATCAAGGCTCGTGCCGCCGACGCATATAACGTCGGGCGCGTAATTTCCGCTGCGGCGCGTGAGCGCGCGCACGCGCGAGATAAACTCACCCATGGCAAAGGGCTTGGGCAGATAGTCGTCCGCGCCCGCGTCAAGTCCGGCAATGCGATCCTCGACCTCGGCCTTGGCCGTGAGAAACAGCACCGGCGTTCCCACGCCCTTTTCGCGCGCGCGCTTTAAGACCTCAAGCCCGTCAAGACCGGGCATCATTATATCAAGCACCACCGCATCGTAGGAAACCGACAGCATATATTCAAGCGCGTCAAGGCCGTTGTGGACCATATCGACGGCAAAACGGTTTTTTTCGAGAACAAGCTTCAAGGCCTTTGCAATGCCGACCTCGTCCTCCGCTATAAGAATACGCATAGTATCATCTCCGATACACATATTAATATACTCAACTGAAACGAACCTGAAATCATTTTAACAGCGCCGAGGAAATTTTCAAAGCAAATTTTTCGAATTCACATTTTGCTAACAAAACTTTTTCAGCTCATTTCAGGTTCGCGGCTTATTCTCATGACAGTTCCACAAAATACAGGTAACTGCCCACCGGGCGAGCAGAGCCTCGCCGAAGCGGCAGATCAATAACGACCGCCGGATTGACAAATGCGGCGAAAAGATACATTATGTGCTAAAGATACATTATGCGCTCGACAAGGAGGCCATCAGCATGGATAACATGGAAAACAAAAACGAAAACGTTCAGGATCAGCAGAACGCACCGGTTGACGGTGAATACAGCTTCTTTTACGGCCACAAGCCGGAGGATGAGCAGAGCAATTCTCAGCAGGCTCCCAAGGCCGAGCCGGAAATGCCCAAGGCGGATAAAAAGCCGTTCTGGAAAAAGCCCGGCACGATGGTCGCCGGTCTGCTCGTCGCCGCGATGCTCGCAGGCTTCGGCGGCTCGGCCATAGGAAACGCCGTTTTCGGCGGCTCAAGCGGCGGCACGACCGTCAACGAGGGCAAGCGCCCGACCTCGGTCATAAACACCGCAAGCATCGACACCAGCAAGCAGATGACCGCTGCCGAGGTCTATGCAAAGAACGTAAACTCCACCGTCGGCATCACGACCCAGGTAACGACCAACTACTGGGGCTACACCACGCAGTCGGCGGCGTCCGGCTCGGGCTTTATCTATTCCTCCGACGGATATATACTAACAAACTTCCACGTCATAGAGTCGGCAAGCTCCATCAAGGTAACGCTCTATGACGGCACAAGCTACGACGCAAAGCTCGTCGGCTACGATGAGAGCAACGACATTGCCGTTTTGAAGATCGACGCGGAAAACCTCACCCCCGTTACGATCGGCGATTCGGATAACCTCAACGTCGGCGACTCCGTCATCGCCATCGGCAACCCCCTCGGCGAGCTTACCTTCTCGCTGACCTCGGGCGCCGTGAGCGCGCTTGACCGCGAGGTCACGATGTCGAACAACGTCACCATGAATCTTATCCAGACCGACTGCGCCATCAACTCCGGCAACTCCGGCGGCGCGCTGTTTAACCTCTATGGCGAGGTCATCGGCATAACCAACGCAAAATACTCCGGCTCGTCCGGCTCCGGCGCGTCGATCGACAACATCGGCTTTGCAATCCCCATAAACTCCGTGCGCAGCATCGTTGACAGCATCATCGAAAAGGGCTATATTGCAAAGCCCTACATCGGCGTCATGGTCGCAGATGTAAGTGACGAAGCCAAAAACTACGGCACACCGGCCGGTGCGGCGGTTGCATCCGTCACCGAGGGAGGCCCTGCCGACAAAGCAGGACTTCAGACAAACGATATAATCACCGCCGTTGACGGAAAGGAGATAAGCGGCAAGAGCGACCTCAGCTCCATAATAGCCGACCACGCCGCCGGCGATAAGCTCACCCTGAGCGTTTATCGTCAGGGTCAGACCCTCACCCTGACCGTCGAGATCGGCGAGCAGACCACATCGGCCGTTGCCGACCAGCAGGACAGCCGGCAGAGCCAGTCGCAGCAGGCGCCCGGATTTTTCGGCTTCGGCGGCTGATAATCAAACAGACACAGTCTTTTCATCTTCATTTTTCCTTCATTGCCCGTCGCGCTTTTTGCGCGGCGGGCTTTTCTTGACATTAAAGCTCCTACAAGGTATATTTAGAAAAGCGTGTTAAAATAGAGAGCGAAAGGTAAGAACAATGGAGAAAAACGAACACAAGCGCGACGGCTTCCGAAGCCGCAGTGGCTTTATCATCGCCTGCATAGGCTCCGCAGTCGGCATGGGAAACATATGGCGCTTCCCGATGCTGGTCTCGACATGGGGAGGCTTAACCTTCCTGCTCCCGTACTTTATATTTGTCATCCTCATCGCGTCCACCGGCGTGATCGAGGAGTTTGCCCTCGGCCGAGCCGGCGGCGCAGGCCCTATGGGCTCGTTCGGCATGTGCACCGAGCTTAGATACGGCAAGCGCAGGATCGGCGAGCGCATAGGCTACATACCCATCCTCGGCTCGCTCGCGCTCGCTATAGGCTACACCTGCGTTATGGGCTGGATATTTAAATACACATTCCTGTCCTTCACCGGCGATCTATTTTCCATGGGACAGGATATGGATGTCATAAACGGCACATTCGGAGGAACGGCAAGCGCATGGGGCGCGAACATATGGATCATCGTTGCCATAGCCGCAAGCTTTGCCATAATGTCCTTCGGCATTGCCGGCGGCATAGAAGGCCAACAAGGTCATGATGCCGGTGTTGTTTGCGCTGTTTCTTGCGCTGGGCGTGTATATTTTCACGCTCGACGGCTCGTCGGACGGATATAAATATATCCTCACCATAAATCCCAAGGGTCTTGCAGACCCCAAGCTGTGGATATACGCCTTCGGTCAGGCATTCTTCTCGCTGTCGGTTGCCGGCAACGGAAGCGTCATTTACGGCTCGTATCTCAGCCGCGAGGAGTGCATCCCCTCGTCGGCGCGCAATGTTGCGATATTCGATACGCTCGCGGCGCTGCTTGCGGCGTTTGTCATCATCCCTGCCATGGCGACCGGCGGCGCTCAGCTCGACACCGGCGGCCCCGGACTTATGTTCATCTTCCTCGTAAATGTTATTAACGGCATGGCCGGCGGAAGGATAGTCGGCATAGTGTTCTTCGTATGCGTCTGCTTTGCCGGCATAAGCTCGATAATAAATCTCTACGAAGCGCCGGTTGCGTTTTTGCAGGAGAAGTTTAAGCTCAAGCGCGTTCCGGCAACGGCGGTCATTCACGTTCTCGGCTGCGCGGTCGCGCTGTGCATTCAGGCCATCGTGTCCGAGTGGATGGATGTCGTTTCGATATACATCTGCCCTCTCGGCGCGCTTATCGCCGCGGTCATGTTCTTCTGGATCGGCGGAAAGAAGTTTGCGCTCGACGCCGTCAACCTCGGCGCGCGCAAGCCCATAGGCAAGTGGTTTTATCCCTTGGGCAAATACGTCTACTGCGCCTGCGCGCTCATAGCGCTGATTGCCGGCGCAGCCCTCGGCGGCATCGGCTGACGGCCACTTTAATATGCAAAAAATCCGTAGCATTGCTACGGATTTTTTGCGCTTTCCGCATCAACGGAACAGGTATTCACCGGCTTCGACGGCAGGCAGAAGTGCGGAAGTGTCGATAAGCTCGGATATGTTTTCCGCAGTGATGATCTCGCAGTCGGCCAAAGGATTTACGCCGCCGTTAAAAGCTCCGCTCATAACGCTCGGCTTATCCACAGGCAGTATCCTGCGTCCGCCCTCGCAAATGAAATACAGGCGATAGTCCACATCGCGGCCGCTTGTTGCGTGAAGGGCAAGCTGTCCCAGCAGCGGATACATTTGCTCGAACATCTCCGCCTGCGTCACCTCCAGAAGATACACATCCCCGGCGCTCTCCGGCTTCCGGCCTATCCATTTCTTTATTATCCTCATTGCGCGCTATCCCCCTTGCTGTTTCCCTGAGCGTAGCACCTAACGGACTGTGTTGTCAATAATATATTGGAAATTTCATCATACCATTTACAGAGGTGATGGTATGAAGATCTACGTTGTCAGGCGCGGCGACAGCCTGTATTCGATAGCAGGCAAACGCAAGCTCCGTGCAGGAGCTTGCCGCGATAAACGAGCTTAGCGACCCTGCGCGCCTGAGCATAGGGCAGGCGATAGTCATTCCCGATGGGGCGCGGCCGACAGCCGAAACAGAGGTAAACGGCTATGCCTATCCGAACATCAGCGAGCGGCAGCTGGCAGCCGTTATGCCGCAACTTACATATTTATGCCCGTTTTCGTGGCGCATTGACGCGCTGGGCGGCATAACGCCTGTTGAGGATTCAAGCATGATAAGCGCTGCGTGGGAGGGCAGCTGCGCTCCGCTTCTGACGCTCATGAACATCGGCACAAACGGCGGATTCTCAAGCGATATTGCGCACAGCATATTCAGCGATGCGGCGGCGCAGAATGCGCTTGCAGAAAACACGCTTGCTGCGCTGCGAAGCCGAGGATATTATGGCGTAAATCTCAACATCGAGTATGTTCAGCCCTACGACCGTGAGGGCTACAACGCATTTTTAAAACGCATGTCCGAAACGCTGCACGCAAACGGCTACATGCTCTCAAGCGCCATCGCGCCCAAGACCTCGGACGATCAGTACGGCGTTCTGTACACCGCGCATGATTATGCCGCCCATGGGCAGTACTGCGACAGGGTGATCATCATGACCTACGAGTGGGGCTACACCTACTCCGCTCCGCGCGCGGTGTCGCCGGTGAACGAGATGCGCAGGGTGCTGTCCTACGCGGTTACGAAAATGCCGCCGTCGAAGATCCTGCTCGGCTTTTCAAACTACGGCTACAACTGGCTGCTGCCGTGGAAGCAGGGGCAGGCGGCGCAGGTTATATCCAACGCCGCGGCGGCCTCGCTTGCTGCAAGCGTTTTTGCGCAGATACGTTTTGACGAGGCAGCTCAGGCGTCGTTTTTCAATTACACCGACCCTGCCGGAAGGCGGCACGAGGTGTGGTTCGAGGATGCGCGCAGCGTGCGCGCGCGGCTTGCTCTGGTGCGCGAGTTCGGCCTTGCAGGGATAAGCATATGGACGGTGAACATGCGCAATCGGGCAGGACTTGCGGTGCTCGAAAGCGAGTTTTCAAGCGAAAAAATAGTATGAAAAACCGGCGGACGCAAAGTCCGCCGGTTTGGCATTTTGTGCTGTTATATCAGCCGAGGCGCTCTGAAATGACCTGGGCGACTTTCACGCCGGAGGCCGCCGCCTGGGCGAGGCCGCGCGTGATGCCGGCACCGTCGCCGATGGCGAAGAAGTTTGAAAACTTGGTTTCAAGCTCGCCGCTCAGTTCAAGACGAGAGGAGTAGAACTTGACCTCCGCGCCATAGAGCAGGGTGTCGTAATTTGCGGTGCCTGGCGCGATCTTATCCAGAGCGTAGATCATCTCGATGATATCGTCAAGCTGCCTCTTCGGAAGAGCGAGGCTCAGGTCGCCGGGAACGGCCGCGGTGAGCGTCGGACGGGTGTAGGACTGCGCCAGACGGTGCTCGTTCGTGCGCACGCCCTTAACCAGATCGCCGAAGCGCTGAACGAGAACGCCGCCGGAGAGCATGTTGCTGAGCGAGGCGATGTGCTTGCCGTAGCGTAGGGCTGATCAAACGGCTCGGTGAAGCGGTTTGATACCAGAAGCGCGAAGTTTGTGTTTTCGCTGCGCAGAGCGGGATCGGAGTAGGAATGGCCGTTGACGGTGTTGATGCCCTCAACGTTTTCGGCAACGACGTGGCCGTAAGGATTCATGCAGAAGGTGCGGACCTTGTCGCCGTACTGCTTTGTGCGGTAGATGAGCTTGGACTCGTAAACAACGTCGGTGATGTGCTCAAACACGGTCGCCGGAAGCTCGACGCGCACGCCGACATCGACCTGGTTGTTTATAAGCTTCACGCCAAGCTTGCGGCACTGCTCGGAGAACCACTCGGCGCCGCTTCTGCCGGGCGCAACTATGAGATAGCGGCATTTTATGTCGTCGCCCTTTTTAAGGCCGAGCGAGTAGCCGTCGCCGTCGCGGTCTATGCTGCAAACCTCGGTGCGGAAGCGATATTCTATTACCTTGCACAGATCCTCGTACATGTTCTGGAGGATGCGCAGATTGTTTTCTGTTCCGAGATGCTTGACCTTTGCCTGAAGCAGGTGAAGATCGTACTTGAGAGCCTCGCGCTCGAGCGCTCTCGCCTCGGGCGTATTGGTGGAGAAGGTCTTGTCGGTCGCGCCGTATTTCATGTTGACGGTATCTACGTAGTTTATAAGCTCCATGACCTCGTCGTCGCCCATGAAATCGGTCAGCCAGCCGCCGAACTGCGTTGTGAAGTTATACTTGCCGTCGGAAAATGCGCCTGCGCCGCCGAAGCCGCACATGGTGTCGCACACACTGCAGTGGATGCACTCCTTGACCTTGCCTGCGACGATGGGGCAGTGTCTTGAATAGATATCTCCGCCCTGGTCGAGTACGCAGATCTTAAGCTCCGGATGACGGGCGATAAGCTCGTAGCCTGCGAAAATGCCGGCCGTTCCGCATCCGATTATTGCAACATCGTATGAATTATTCATAAAAATGCCCCCTTATGTAGTACAGGCCCAAACGAGCCCTCGGTATTATACGGATTTCGCGTGGCATAGTAATTAATAAATTGTAAATTTTCTGAGAAGTTCGGTAAGTTATTGGACACTTGCACCAAGGTGTCTATTGCCAATAACTTGACGGAATTTTAAAATGCCTATAAAATATTAAGATACTATATATTTTGAGATGGTGAGTATATGTCAAACGAAGAGAATAAGAGAGACATAGGTAAACAGATACGCGAGGAAGCGTTTTCGATACCGAACCTTCTGAGCTATTTCCGCCTGCTGCTTATACCGGTTTTCATCGTGCTGTATGTGCACGAGGAGTTCACCGCGGCGCTTATAACGCTTGCCGTCAGCGGCCTGAGCGATATCCTCGACGGGCGCATCGCGCGCAAGTATAACATGGTGACCGATCTCGGCAAGGTGCTCGACCCGGTCGCCGATAAGCTCACGCAGTGCGCGATGATGCTGTGCGTTGCGATGCGCTATCCTGCGATGTGGTGGCTGCTGGGGCTTCACGTCGTCAAGGAGATAATCATGCTCGTCATGGGCTGGTATGTCCTTAAAAAGACCGACACGGTAAACAGCGCGATCTGGGTGGGCAAGCTGTGCACGGGCGTTATTTATGCCGTCATGATGCTGCACGTTATCATGCCGTATCTGCCGCAGGCGGTCTCGATCGGCTGCACGGTCGTCTGCGCGGGACTGATCGTGCTGAGCCTTATAGTTTACACTGCAAGATATGTTAAAATTCTCGGAGGGACGAAATGAAATTTCTCTATGCGCTGCTGTATATAGCCGCTTTGGGTATTCTGTCGCATTTTGTCGGCCAGGCGCTGCCGCGAGCGTGGTTTTCGGCGGAAAGATTCCCGTACCGCGCGGCGGAGTGGGAAAACGGCGGCAAGGTCTATGAAAAGCTCGGCATAAAGCGCTGGAAGGACTTCTTGCCCGACATGAGCCGCATCATGCCGGATATGGTCAAAAAGAAAGTGACAAAGCAGAGCCGCGAGCAGGGCATGGGCGTGCTCATTGCCGAGACCTGCGTTGCGGAATGCGTCCACTTTTGGCTGATCGTTTTGTCGCTCGGCATATTTTCGTTCTGGCGCGGCGGCTGGGCGGTCGTGTTCTGGCTGGTCTATAACATTTTGGGCAACGTTCCGTTTATGATAATTCAAAGATACAACAGGCCGAGACTGGTGCTGCTCGAGCAGCGCAGAAAGGAGGGCAACTGCACAGTGAAGGTACTTATATTAAGCTGCAACACCGGCGGCGGACACAACAGCGCAGCTTCCGCGATATGCACTTATTTTGAAAAAATGGGCTGCGAATGCGACATAGTGAATGCACTTGATTTTCTGCCGAAGGCTCGCGCGGAGTTTATCAGCCGCGGCCACGAGCTTGCGTATAAATACACTCCCAAGCTCTACGGAGCGGGCTACCGCATCAGCGAGATGCTGCCGCAGAACCGCCTGTACGAGCAGAACGCAAAGGGCGCAGATGAGCTGTGCAAGGTGCTGTTTTCCGGAAGCTACGACGTTGTGATAAGCGTGCACGTTTTTGCCGCGATGATGATGACCGAGCTGCGCGTCAGCCGCGAGATAAACATACCGAGCTTTTTCGTCGCGACCGACTACACATGCAGCCCCGGCGTTTCGGAGATAGTTGCCGACAGGTATTTCATTCCGCACGAAAAGCTGCGCGAGGAGTTTGCAAGCCAGGGCCTGCCGGCAAGCAGGATCGTCGCCTCCGGCATCCCCGTGCGCGAGGAGTTTTGCCAAAAAAGCGATAAAAAGGCCGCGCGCCGCGCCCTTGGCATGGGCGAGGAGGGCAGAGTTCTGCTGCTTTGCTGCGGAAGCATGGGCTGCGGCCCGATACGCAGCATCGCCATGCGCATAGGCGAGATAATGGACGAAAACGACAGCCTTGTTATCATCTGCGGCAGCAATCGCCAGCTGGAAAAGGAACTGCAATTTCTCGCAGGCGACGATATGCGCATAAAGATCTGCGGCTTTACGGACAAAATGAGCATGTACATGGACGCGGCCGACCTCATCATAACAAAGGCCGGCGGCCTGAGCACCACGGAGGCCGTTATGAAGCGGCTGCCGATACTGTTTATCGACGCCGTCCCCGGCTGCGAAAGCCGAAATATCAAGTTTATGACCGAGAATGCGTATGCCCTTGTTGCCGACACGGCCTCGGGCGTTGTGAACCTCGTCGATACATGCTTAAGCGGCGCGGTCGATCCCATGGAGATGGTGCGCAGAAGGGAAAACGATTTCCCCTTCGAGGCGGCAAAAACTATTTACGACACCGTGTGCGAGGAGTACCGCCGCTTTGATGCCGAGCGCTCGGACACGATGGCGGAGCCTGTGACAGAGCCTGCGCGCAGCATGCCGGGCGCAGAGAAAAACATGATGCTCGTAATAAACCCCGTTGCCGGAAAGGGCGAGATGATGCGCCATCTGGCCGAGGTCACGGGCATATTCATGGACGCAGGCTACCGCGTGAGCTTTTATCCGACGCGCGGCCGCGGAGACGCGACAGAGTACGTCAAGGCATACGGCAGGGACTATGACATGATCTGCTGCTCGGGCGGCGACGGTACGATAAACGAGACGATATCCGGCATGATAGCCGCCGGATTGGATATCCCCATCGGCTATATGCCGTCGGGAAGCACCAACGATTTTGCCGAGTTCCACGGCATAAGCTGCGACACGGTGAAAACTGCGAAGAAGATCGTTTCCGGCAGGGAGCACCGCGTTGACGTCGGCAGACTCGGCGATAAGTTTTTCATAAACGCCGCCGATTTCGGCGCATTCACATGGCTGCCGTACACAACGCCGCAGCGTCTTAAAAACAAGATGGGCTTTTATGCCTATGTGCTCGACGGCATAAAGGATCTTGCAAAGCTGCAAAGTGAGCATCTGCGCATCACGATCAACGACCAAACTCAGGAGGGCAAGTTCGTATTCGGCGTCGTCGCGTCCTCAAGCGCGCTTGCCGGTGCGCTGGATTTCTTCGGGCAGAAGGTCGTTGCCGACGACGGTCTGTTCGAGGTGCTGCTCATCCGACGCCCGAACTCGCCTGCCGAGCTTCAGTCCACGATAGCGGCGCTGCGCGAGCAGAATCTCAATAACGAGCTTATCTCGTTCTGCCGCACCGACAGGATCGAGGTCGAGTGCATGAAAAAGCTCGCATGGGCGCTCGACGGGGAAAAGTGCGTCGGAGGCAGCCGCCATGCGCTCGAGATGCTGCCGCGCCGCGTGAGAATAGTTTACTGATATGGTAAGGTTTAAAGATATACGGCTTATCGCGCTCGACCTTGACGATACGACGCTTTGCAGCGACGGAAGTCTTGCGGACAAAACGCGCGAGGCGATAGAAGCGGCGATAAGCTCCGGAATCGAGATCGTCATAGCCTCGGGCAGGGCGTTTAACTCGCTGCCGCGAGCCGTCGCGGAGATATGCGGCATACGCTATGCCATAACCTCAAACGGCGCTGCCGTTACTAAAAATCCAGGCGGCGAGCGCATAGTGAGCCTTACCCTGCACCCGGACACGATCCAAGGCATTCTCGAGCTTTTCGGCAATGAGCTGCTTGAATGTTTTATCGATGGGCAGGCATACTGCGATGCACGGTATATGGCCGATCCGATGCGCTTCGGCTGCTCGCCGGCTTATCTTGAGTATGTAAAAACAACGCGCCTGCCGGTCGATGATATGCCGGGCTTCATGCGCGAAAATGCCCGAAGGCTTGACAGCGTTGACGTTTTGTGCGCTTCGGTTTTTCACAGAGCGGAGCTTTGGGAAGCGGCGCTTCGGCTCAAAAACGCTTACATAACAAGCTCGTCGCCCCGGCTTATCGAGATCGCCGCCGCGGAGGCAGGCAAGGGCGCGTCGCTCATGCGGCTGTGCGAGCTGCTTTCCGTTCCGGCGCAGTGCGTCGCAGCGTTCGGAAACGGCGATAACGATGCGGACATGCTATCGTTTGCCGGCCTCGGCGTTGCAATGGAAAACGCGACCGAGGCATGTATCGCGGCCTCCGACGCCGTGTGCGCGTCGAACGACGAGCACGGCGTAGCGCAAATGATATATAAAATTTTAGGAGACATGAGAAAACAGTGATAAGAGAAGCAAGACCCGTTGACCTTGACGCGATAGAGAAAATTTATGACAACATCCACGCCGCCGAGGAAAGCGGCAGGGTGAAGATCGGCTGGATAAGCGGCGTGTATCCCGTGCGTGCTACTGCCGAGGAGGCTATACGCCGCCGCGACATGTTCGTTTTTGAGGAAGACGGAATAATAAAGGCAGCCGCGATAATCAACAAAACCCAGGTCGATGTGTACAAGGGCGCAAACTGGAGCTTCGAGGCCGGGGATGACGAGGTGTGCGTTCTGCACACGCTTGTTGTAGATCCGAATTGCTCGGGGCGCGGCGTGGGGAGCAGGTTCGTTGAGTTTTACGAAAAATACGCGCTCTCGCGGCAATGCACGGTGCTGCGCATAGATACCAACGCCATAAACTCGGCGGCGCGCCGGCTTTACGCAAAGCTCGGCTACCGCGATGCGGACATCGTCCCCTGCGTTTTTAACGGCATCCCTAATGTGAATTTAGTCCTGCTGGAGAAAAAGCTGAAATAAAAAAGACGGCCGATGGCCGTCTTTTTTACTTTATAACTGTGCTGATGACGGGCTTGCCGTCGCGGTCGAGCAGGGGAGTCAGGCCGCCGGAGTTACCGGAGTAGTGGTAGAGATAATTTACGCCGGTCTCCTTATCCACCCAGATCTCCATAACATCGATCACGCCCTGAGAATAAACCTTTTCAAAACGTTTTTCTGACATTTTGCTTAAGCTGACGAAAGTCGAACCCCTATCGCCTGTCGGCGTACCCTTCCGGCTATTTTCGCCTTTTTTGCCTTGATGGGCGTGTCGTATTGTCAAGAGCTTTAACGCAGCATGGGCGGAAATCTGCCCGTCAAAACCGATACGTGTTCGACTTTCGTCAGCTTTTATTCCTTTCCTTATATATTTTTGCGGCGATGCTCATCGGGATAAGCGCAAGCGCCGTGACACACGCAGCGGCAATAAACAGCTCGTTTACCGGCAGATAGCCCTCGGCAATGCTGCTTATGTCATAGCCCATCTCGCCTGCGCGCTGCGCGGTAACGAAGATGAGGTTTCCGTTATCGACGACCTGATACACCTTTCGCCGAAGGCACGGCAGATGGGGTCTGCCAGCAGCGGCCCTGCTATCATCGGGAAGAACACGAAGAACATTATCCTTATGCCCTCAAACTGGCCGCGGTGCTCCTCGGGATACAGGCGCTTCATCCACACCGTCATTGCCTGCATGAAAACAACGTAGCCTATACCGACAAGGATTATGCCGACAAAGCACGGCCAGTTGGCGGCAAAGTTCAGGGCGTTTTCCGTGTCGAATGAGCTCTGCATATTTCCGACGACGAAGTAGACAAACAGGCAGCCGAGGATGCTGAGTATCGTCGCGAATGCGGCGACGGCCGGAACCTTTTTGTTGTTTATGATCTTTATAAACGGTATGGACATCGCAACGGCTATCAGCAGCGGAATGCCGAGAATGAGGCTGGGATCGGTAAAGCCGAGGGTGTAGTTCATCCAGTTCATGATGTGGATAAAATAGCAGTTGTAGCCGATGAAGAATATGCACAGCGTGAGAAACACAAGAGCCAGCTCGCGGTTTGCGGCAAAGCGCCTGAAATTGAAAGTCGAGCCGAACTGGTGCCAGAAGCCGCCGTCCTTGACGGGCTTGAGCGTGGGCGCATCCTTGAGCAGGAAAAACGACGCTATGCCCACGAGGACGGTAACGCCGCCTGCGACGGAGAAGAAAATGATATAGCCTGCCTGAGGATTTGCCTCGGTCGCAAGCCCCGTTACGAACATGCCGCCTACGAGGGTGCCGACGAGCGTTCCGATAACGGGCAGCGTTGCCGCGACGGCGCCGATCTGGCCGGAGTTAGAGTCGTCCATCATGTCGGCATACCAGGCGTTGTAGCCTGCGTCGTTTGCCATCGAGCCGAAAAAGCTCATTATGGTGTCGGCTGCGACGATGGTGACGCCGACGAGCATCACGTCGTTATAAATGCTGTCGCGCAGATAGTGCGTAAGCCCGAACGCGATGGTGAAAATTCCCCAGAGTATCGAGCCCCAGGTTATCAGCTTCTTGCGCGAGCCGATGCGGTCGGACAGCGTTCCGAAAAACAGCGCGGAAAACGTCGTTGCGGTTGCCGAGCATATGGTCATTGCCGTAACGACGCTGAGCTGCGCGCCGAAGTCGGAATACAGAAAGTTTGCAAACCAGTTGTTTTCGATGACCCATGCTATCTGCGCGGAAAAGCCGATCACCAGCAGCAGAGTCCAGTTGAGCGCGCCGATGCCTTTTTTCTCGGCGCTTTTTGTGTTCCCCATTAATTCTTCCTCCCTATAAAATCTCTTACAAGAGCTTCATACTCATCCTTTGCGCACATGTAGCTTGCCGCATGCCCTGCGCCGGGCACGAGCAGCAGCTTCTTTTCGCTTTTGCAGGCGTTGAATATACTGAGCGCCATGTCCTTTGGAACATAGCGGTCGCAGTCGCCGCAGATGTACAAAAGCGGTATCTCCGTCACGCTCACGCTGCGCACCGAGCTTGCCTCCTTGAAGCCGTAGCCGGCCTTGAGGAGATTAACGTATTCAAAAACGTCAACGAACATCGTCGGCAGGTGATAGAGCTTGCCGACAAGGTTGCGGAACACCGTGTTAAGATCGGAATAGCCGCAGTCGGCGATAATGCCGCGCACGTTTGTTAAGGTCAAGATCCGCACTTTGCAGAATGCTCGCCGCACCCATGGACATGCCGTGCAGATAGATATCGTTATCCGGGAAAAGCTCGGCGGCCTTGTTTGTCCACTGCACGACGTCGTATCTGTCCAGCGCGCCGAAGCCGATGTAGGTCCCGTCGCTTTTTCCGTGCGCGCGCATGTGGACATATATAAGGTCGCAGCCGAGCGATTTATAAAAATCGTACATTGCAGCAAAATCGCAGGCAGGCTCGGACTTGTAGCCGTGGAAAAAGATCACCGTTTTTCCCGTGCCGCTGCCGCGCAGCATGTCCGCGCGCAGGGTAAGCCCGTCGTCCGAAACGATGCTTATCTCGTCAAAAGGCAGTTCGCGGAAGGGCCGGAAGTACGGAATGTTGTGCGCCCAGAGCGCCTTTCCGGTCGGCTCGAGCAGGGAAGATGAGCTTGCGCCCGCCTCCGGAGTCGGGAAATTATCCTGCCGGAGGATGAGCACACGCACAAATTTTATGCCCACTGCGTAAAAAAGCGCCAGCACGGCGCAGATAACTATAAGAACGATCACAACTGCTTTCATAACATCACCAATGGTATTTTATTATATTTCTATTAAAATTGGAATAGCTAATATTGAAGAAATGGGAATAATATTATATAATTTGTGCGTTAAACTGAGAAAAGGAGAAACAGTATGGAAAAGTCAAAAGTGTATTTCATAAAGGAAGTAAGTCCGGAAAACGTTGTGCGAGCATATGAAGCGCTGGGCGTTGAGCTAAAGGGCAACGTTGCCGTGAAGCTGCACAGCGGCGAGCCGGGCAACCAGAACTTCCTGCGCCCCGATTTTATGAAGCCGGCCGTTGACCGCGTCGGCGGAACGATAGTAGAATGCAACACTGCATATGACGGACAAAGAGATACCACCGAGGCACACAAAAAGACCATGCAGCTGCACGGCTGGGTCGAGATCGCCGACGTTGACATCATGGATGCCGAGGGCGAAATGACCATTCCCGTTGTCGGCGGCAAGCATCTTGATAAAAACTATGTCGGCAAAACGCTGCCGGAGTACGATTCCATGCTCGTTCTGTCGCACTTCAAAGGCCACCCGATGGGCGGCTACGGCGGCGCGCTGAAGAATATCTCGATCGGCATCGCGTCAAGCTACGGCAAAAAGTATATCCACGGCGTGAAGAACACCGAGGATTACTGGCACGCAGACCACGACAGCTTCCTTGAGTGCATGGCGGACGCGGCAAAGAGCATCGTCGATCACTTCGGCGGCAAAATGGCGTTTGTGAATATAATGAAGAACATGTCCGTTGACTGCGACTGCTGCGCCGTGGCCGAGGATCCCAAGCTCGGCGATATCGGCATTCTGTCCTCGCTCGACCCCGTAGCGCTCGATCAGGCCTGCCTTGACCTCGTGTACGCAAGCGACGATCCCGGCAAGGGCGATCTTATAAAGCGCATCGAGTCGCGCAACGGAGTACACACGATCGAGGCCGCCGCAGCCCTCGGCGTGGGAAGCCGCGAATATGAACTGATAACACTATGAAAAAGCTTGTTCTCGGCATCCTGGCGCATGTCGATGCCGGAAAAACGACTCTGTCCGAGGCGCTGCTGTATACCTGCGGCAGCATAAGAAAGCTCGGCAGGGTCGATCATCGCAACACCGCGCTCGATACGCATAAGATCGAGCGCGAGCGCGGTATAACCGTGTTTTCAAAACAGGCGCAGCTTCGTACCGACAATATGGAGCTGTGCCTTCTTGACACGCCCGGACACGCCGACCTCACGGCGGAGACCGAGCGCACGCTCGACGTTATCGACTATGCGCTGCTCGTCATATCCGGCACCGACGGCGTTCAGGCGCACACCGAAACGCTCTGGCGGCTGCTTGAGCGGCACAATGTGCCGACAATCATTTTCGCAACGAAAATGGACCTTACGGGCAGCGACAGACAGCGGATACTCTCCGACCTGCGCGAGCGGCTTTCGGAGGGCTGCTTCGACCTTTCGGACACTTCGCGGGAGACTCGCGAGGGTATAGCCATGTGCGATGAGGAGCTTTTTGAAAAGTTCGCGTCCGGAGAAGATATCGACGACGGCGATATTTCGCGCCTGATGATCGAAAGAAAGCTCTTCCCGGTGCTGTACGGCTCGGGACTCAAGCTCGAGGGCGTGAGTGAGCTTGTTGAATTTATAGAAAAATACGCCGCCGGCCCGGAGTATCCCGAGCAGTTCGGCGCAAGGGTATATAAGATAATGCGCGATGCGCACTCCCGGCGCCTAAGCTGCATGAAGATAACCGGCGGCGCGCTGCACAATCGCGACAGCGTAAACGGCCAAACGGTCACGGAGCTGCGCGTATATTCCGGCGCAAATTACGAAACCGTGCAGGAGGCGCGCGCCGGCAGCATCGTCGCCGTGCAGGGGCTTGACGATACATACGCCGGTCAGGGTCTCGGCTTTGAGAGCGACGGCATGCAGCCGGATACGGAAGCGGTAATGTCATATAAGATCTCTCTGCCGGAGGGAACCGACGCGCTCGTCGCCTACAGGCAGCTAAAGCAGCTCGAGGACGAAGATCCTCAGCTTAAGATCGAGTGGAACGAGCGCCTGCGCGAGATAAGCGTGAAAATAATGGGCAAGGTGCAGACCGAGGTGCTCACCGAGCTTATCCGCGAAAGGTTTGACCTTGACGTGAGCATAGCGTCGGGCGGCATTGCCTATAAGGAGACCATAGCGGAGCCGGTGCACGGCGTGGGGCATTTTGAGCCGCTGCGCCACTATGCGGAGGTTCATCTGCTCATTGAGCCTGCCGAACGCGGCTCGGGGCTTAGCTTTGAAAGCCGATGCCCGTTAGATGAGCTTGACCGCAACTGGCAGAGCCTTATCATGACAAATCTTGCTGAAAAAACGCATTTGGGCGTTCTGACCGGCTCGCCGCTTACGGATGTGAGGATCAGCCTCATAGCCGGCAGGGCGCATGTCAAGCACACCGAGGGCGGAGATTTCCGCGAGGCCGTGTACCGCGCGGTGCGGCAGGGGCTTATGAAGGCGAAAAGCGTGCTGCTCGAGCCGTGGTATGATTTCCGCATCGAGGTCCTGCCCGAGCAGATAGGCCGGGCCATAAGCGATGTGCGCGCAATGAGCGGAAAATTCGACACCGAGGGCAGCAGCGTCATAACCGGCATTGCGCCCGTTTCCGAGATGAACGGCTATGCCGAGACTCTTGCGTCCTACACCTCCGGCAAGGGCAGGATCGTTTGCCGGGCGGCAGGATATTACCCCTGCCACAACGAAAAGCAGGTCATTGAGAGCATCGGCTATGACCCCGAGGCGGATGTTGACAACACGCCCGATTCCGTTTTCTGCTCGCACGGAGCGGGAACGGTCGTGAAATGGAACGAGACGGAAAAGTATATACACCTAAACCCCGATCTCGGCGGCGAGAAAGCGCCCGAGGAGTTCAGCAGGCCGCGTTATTTTTCCATTGACGACAAAGAGCTTGAAGCTATCATGGAGCGCGAATTCGGCCCGGTGCGGCGCAGAATGTATACGCGCGCGAAAGCGGCGGAAGCGCCGGAGTATTCCGTTGCGCCGTCAAAGCGCGAGTACGTCATAGTTGACGGCTATAACTTCATTTTCGGTGCGCCGGAATACAAGGAGCTTGCTGCGGCCTCGCTCTCGCTTGCGCGCGAGCGCCTTTCGGATGTGCTGCGCAGCTACCGCGCAATGCGCGACTGCGAGCTTGTGCTCGTTTTCGACGGCTACCGCGTTGCCGGAAACACCGGCGAGCGCGAAACGCAGGGCATACGCACGGTTTACACCAAGGAAAACGAGACCGCCGATATGTATATCGAGCGCCTTGCAAACGATATCGGCAAAAACTATTCCGTAAAAGTCGTCACGAACGACTCGCTCATTCGCCTTTCGGCCATGCGCTCGGGCGTTCTGCGCATGTCGGTGAAGGAATTTTCCGACGAGCTTGACGGAGTGATGAAAATGATCATGGAGTACATTGATGGAAAACGATGAGCTTATCCGGCGCGCGGAGGATCTGTGCCGCCGATGCGAAAAAACGGCGAGCATCACGCACACGGCTTTCCTGACGCCGGCAGAGCAGTTTGCGCTTAAGGCCTGGGCGAAGTCTGCGCCCGACTGCAAAAAATGCTGCTGTGCGGAGGAAACGAGGGATGCGAGCGGCGCGCTGCGTTCTTCCTGCCTTTTTATATGGAGGAGGACGGCTTTGATGCATCCGAATACATAAGCGTGCTGCGCGCAAAGGCTCATTTCGGGAAGCCTTCGCACCGCGACTATATGGGCGCTGTGATGGGGCTTGGCATAAAGCGCGAGTGGCTCGGCGATATCTGGGTCAGCGGCGAGGATGCGGTGATATTCCTCATGCAGAGCGTTGAGCGCCATGTTGCCGACGGGCTTGACAAGGTCGGCAGATGCGGCGTAAAGGTAAGCCCCGTGCCGCTCGGCGAGCTTAAAGCGCCCGAGCGCAAGGTAAAGCACATTTCGTTTTCCGTAAAAAGCATGCGCTTTGACGCGGTCCTGGCCGGAATATTCGGCCTTTCGCGCACGGCGGCTTCGTCGCATATAGCAGAGGGCGCGGCGAGCCTCAACTATTCTGTTTGCATCAAAAACGATGCGGCCATATCGCCCGGCGACGTGATCTCTCTGCGCGGCTATGGCAAGGCGGCGGTGTCCGCCTCCGGCGGAATGAGCCGCAAGGGGCGGTTGTTTGTTGAAGCGGAGATATATAAATGATCAATGGCGGAGCTGAATGCTCCGTCATTAAAAATATGTTTTATATAATTTGCAAAAATATTTATATAAAACTCTTGACAAATTAAAAAGAGAGGAGTATATTAAGCTCATAAAGAAAAAATATCAGGGTCGGGTCTTAGGATACGGCCCGTAAGCCATGATGAAAGAGAGAAGGAGCCATGAAAAAGACACTTTACAGCTTAATGCTTTCAGATGAAGTGGTCGCCGAGGTCGACAGGCTTGCTCACAGACTCGGAACCAACCGCTCAAATCTTATAAATCAGATCCTTGCAGAGCATGTAAATCTCGTAACGCCCGAGCGGCGCATAAACGATATATTCTCTGCCATCGAGCAGATGATGACGCCGTCGCGTGAGCTTGTTCCGTTTGTTTCGCCGAATACGATGACGATGTCGCTCAAATCCTCGCTGGAGTATAAATACCGTCCGACGGTGAAATACGAGGTCGAGCTTTACCGCGGCGACAGCGACAGCCTCGGCGAGCTGACGGTCATTTTCCGCACGCAGTCGGCATCGCTTATCCGCTCGATGACGGAATTCTTTCGTATCTGGAAGAGCATCGAGGATGCGCACCTGCGCCCGTTGATGGAGCAGGAGCCGCCGAAATATGCTCTGTATGACGGAAAGTTCATCCGTTCCATTTCCGTTCCGGCTCACGACTGCTCGTCGGACGAGCTGGCAAAGGTGATCTCGGAATACATCAAGCTTTTCGACACCATGATGAAGGGCTATCTCAGCGGACGCCTTAGCGCCCGCGACATTGAAGCCTGTTACTTCTCCCAGCTAAGGAGAGCCGATATTTTAATCTAATTTGAAGAAAAAAAGAAGGTGCTTTTTTATGAATGCACAGAACTTCACCCAAAAGACACTTGAAATGATCCAGACCGCCAAATCAATGGCGATGGAAAACAACAATCAGTATATCATCCCCCGAGCATCTGCTGTATGCCCTCGTTGATCAGGACGGCGGCCTTATCCCGTCGCTGCTGGGCAAGATGGGCGTTGACTGCAACGCGGTGCTCTCCGAGCTTGACACGGCGATCGAGGGCATGCCCAAGGTCTCCGGCGACTATGACATTTACCTCTCGCGCGAGGCCGAGCGCGTTATGAACGCCGCCGAGAAATCGGCAAAGAGCCTGGGCGATGAGTATCTGTCCGTCGAGCACGTCATGATCGGCATTTTTGCATCCCCCACACCGGCGATAAAGCGCATTTTTGACGGCCACGGCATAACCAAGGCAAAATTCACCGAGGAGCTGTCGAAGGTCAAAAAGGGCCCCGTCACGGGCGATAACCCCGAAAACAGCTATGATGCGCTTAAAAAATACGGCACCGACCTTGTCGAGCGTGCGCGCAGCAATAAGCTCGACCCGGTCATCGGCCGCGATACCGAGATAAGAAATGTCATCCGCATCCTTTCGCGTAAGACGAAGAATAACCCTGTGCTCATCGGCGAACCCGGTGTCGGCAAAACCGCTATTGCAGAGGGACTTGCTCAGCGTATCGTCCGCGGCGACGTGCCGGAGGGACTTAAAAACAAAACGATATTCTCGCTCGATATGGGCGCGCTTATAGCCGGCGCAAAGTACCGCGGCGAGTTTGAGGAGCGCCTGAAGGCGGTGCTTGAGGAGATCAAGCAGTCCGATGGTCAGATCATCCTGTTCATTGATGAACTGCATACAATTGTCGGCGCAGGCAAGACAGAGGGCAGCATGGATGCAGGCAACCTCTTAAAGCCCATGCTCGCGCGCGGTGAGCTGCACTGCATCGGCGCAACGACCCTTGACGAGTACCGCAAGTACATCGAAAAGGACGCGGCGCTCGAACGCAGGTTCCAGCCCGTTCAGGTAGATGAGCCGACGGTTGAGGACACCATCTCCATCCTCCGCGGACTTAAAGAGCGCTATGAGGTCTATCACGGCGTGCGCATCCACGATAACGCCATTGTCGCCGCCGCGACGCTTTCAAACCGCTATATCTCCGACCGTTTCCTGCCCGATAAGGCCATCGACCTTGTCGATGAGGCCTGTGCGCTGATCCGCACGGAGATCGACTCCATGCCTGCCGAGCTTGACGACATGCGCCGCAAGATCATGCAGCTTGAGATCGAGGAAACGGCGCTTAAAAAGGAGACCGATAAGCTTTCGCAGGATCGTCTTGCAAAGCTCACCGAGGAGCTTGCAAACCTCAAGGACGAGTTCAACGAGCAGAAGTCCCGTTGGGAGGCCGAAAAGGGCAGCGTTGACGAGGTAAAGAAGCTCAAGAGCCGGATCGAGCAGATGAACGCCGATATCGAGAACGCTCAGCTCAGGTACGAGTACGAAACGGCTGCAAAGCTCAAATACTCCGACCTGCCTGCGCTTGAAAAGAAGCTCGAGGAGGCAGAAAAGCTCAGCGAGGAGCGCAAGGCCAGCAGCATGGTGCACGACACCGTCACCGAAGAGGAGATAGCCGGTATCGTGGCCAAGTGGACTGGCATCCCCGTTTCGAAGCTGCTCGAGGGCGAGCGCGAGAAGCTGCTGAACCTCGATAAGGTGCTGCATAAATCCGTAATCGGTCAGGACGAGGCCGTGCAGAAGGTCACTGAGGCCATCTGGCGCTCGCGTGCCGGCATAGGCGACCCGAACAGACCGATAGGCTCGTTTATGTTCCTCGGCCCCACGGGCGTCGGCAAAACGGAGCTTGCAAAGGCGCTGGCAAGATGCCTGTTCGACGATGAGCACAACATGGTCAGGATCGACATGACCGAATACATGGAGAAGTTCTCCGTCTCAAGGCTCATCGGCGCGCCTCCGGGATACGTCGGCTACGACGAGGGCGGTCAGCTTACCGAGGCTGTGCGCAGAAAACCGTACTCGGTCGTGCTGTTTGACGAGATCGAAAAGGCGCACCCGGATGTTTTCAACATCCTGCTGCAAATTCTCGACGACGGCCGCGTCACCGATTCGCAGGGACGCACGGTCGATTTCAAGAACACCATTATCATCATGACCTCCAACCTCGGCAGCCAGTATCTGCTTGAAGGCATAAACGATAAGGGCGAGATCGAAGAGAGTGCAAGGCAGCAGGTCCTGGCTCAGCTGCATCAGCAGTTCAGGCCGGAGTTCCTCAACCGCCTTGACGAGATCATCTGCTTCAAGCCGCTTACCAAGACGGAGCTTAACGGTATCATTGATATCCTCACCTCCGCGCTCAGGCAGCGCCTTGAGGACAAGAGCCTCGGCCTTGAGATCACCGACAGCGCAAAGCAGCTTATCATCGACCGCGGCTTTGACCCCGTGTTCGGCGCGCGTCCTTTGAAGAGATATCTCCAGAGCACCGTCGAAACGCTCATTGCGCGCGCAATCCTTGCAGGCGATATGCCGGCAGGCCACGTCATCAAGGTCGATGTGCGCGACGGCGAGCTTGTCTGCGAATAAGATCAATAACGGGTATCCGATGAAGGTCGGATACCCGTTTTTTTCGCTCAAAAAAATATGCGTGGGATTTTCGGCCGCGTCGTGTATAATGAGATAGACAGACAGCGCTAAAGGAGGCGGTGATGTGCAGGAGAACACGGTCGAGCGGCTGCTGCTTGAGAAAAACGAACAGGGCATGGACGCGCTGCTGCTCCATTACGGGCCGCTCATGAGATACATCATTGCGCCTATACTGCAAAATCCGCAGGACAGGGAGGATTGCCTGTCCGAGGTCTCGATGCGCGTGTGGGAAAAGATCGGGCAGTTTGACGGCGAGAAGGGCAGCTTTCACGCGTGGCTTACGGCGATAACAAGAAACACTGCGCTCAACCATGCGCGCAGGGCCTCCGGCAGCAGCGCCGAGGAGCTTTCCGAGAGTACGCCGTCGCCAGAGCTCTCACCCGAGGAGGCGCTGCTTAAAAAGGAGCGGCAGGAGGCATTAAAGACCGCTTTGAGCCGCTTATCGTACAAAGACCGGCTTCTGTTTTACAGAAAGTATTATTATCGGCAGTCAACCGCCCAGATAGCGGCGGAGCTTGGCATGACCGAGCGCGCCGTCGAGGGAAAGCTGTATCGCGTGAAAAAGCAGCTTCGCAAAAGCTTGGGAGGTGAGGCGTGTGAATGATCGTGACTGGAGCTCCATGAGCGAAAAGGAATTTGATACGCTGCTCGAAGGCAGTGTTGCGGAAACTCCGCCGGAGGATATCGTTGCGGAGATAACGCCGTGGAAAAAGCGGCAAACCGCGTGCTCGCCGGTATGGCACTGTGTGCGATAACGCTCAACTTCCTGTGCTTAAATTACATTCTCCCTGCCGTCGGCATTGTGCTACAGCTGCTCGGCTTTCGCGCTCTGCGGCGCGAGAACAGGTGGTTTAACGCATGCTTTGCCGTAACGATCATCCGCGCGGCATACTTTTTCCCGACGCTTGTTCTGAATACGACCACTTTCCATGCGACGATTCTGACGCCTTCCGTTACATCGGCCTTGACGGCGGCGAGCGTTGTTCTTATGCTTGCCGAGTTTGTCTGCCTCTGGCAGGGACTGAGGGCGGTCAAGGCCAAGGTCGGCCTTCCGCCGAGCGCGAAATGCGCCGCGGCTCTCATTGTCTGGTATGCACTTATGGGCGTGCTGGCCGTGGCCGGGTACGAGGGTACTATAATCCTGCTGGCAATGGTCGTCGCTTATATCTGCATTATCCGCAATCTTTATAAGCTCTCCGGCGAGCTTGACGAGGCCGGATATTCGATAACTCCGCAGCCGGTGAGGGTTACGGATAAGTGCGTCGTTATCGCGCTGAGCGCCGTCGTTTTAGTTGGCTGCGTGCTGGGGTATATCTTCGGCGACAGCTATGACATGGATTGGCGCGAGGTTCAGCCGTCGGAGCAGAGCGGAGTTGAGGAGATAAAGAGTGAGCTTCTCGAGCTCGGCTTCCCGGAGTACGTTTTGAACGATCTTAATCCGAAGGATATCGCAGCCTGCGACGGCGCTATGCGCGTCGTCACGGACGTTGAGGATAAGCCGGCAGACGGCGGCAGAACGGTAACGAGCGTATCGGGCAGCGGAGCAAGCCGCCGCATAGTGCAGGACACGGTTTACGACAAGAAGCTCCGCATGACCGGCGTCGCGGTGCAGGTATCGGATGAGCGCGAGCGGTGGGTCATTTTCCACCACTTCCTGTGGCTTACCGATCCCGGCTTTTACGGCACGGAGGCAGTTCAGCTCTGGCCGACCTACACCGAGGTTTCGGATGGCTGGGCATCCGACGGCGAGGTGAGCGGCCGCGTTTTGTACGACCGCGGCGGCAAGACCTTTGCAGCGCCCTACCGTTCGCTGAGATCCGAAACCTACGATTACGACAGCGTCTTTTTCGGGATCAGAACGCGCAGCGATGTTTTTGCCTCGTTCTCCGTGCCGAGAAACGGTGAAAACTGCCGCGGATACGTCGCCTATGCGACCTCTGAGCTTGCGGATGACTACATCATCAGCAGCTGGATAAACTATGTGCATCAGCAAAGCTGGCTTCAGTATCCGGCGATGACCGCCGAGGAATACAGAAAGTCGGGCTTTTGGGATGACAGCGGCGCATTCCGAATGATACAGAACGCGCTTCAGTTTTATCCGTCAGACGACGGTGTTGAAATGATAAGCTGACAAAAGCAAAAAACCTCTCATGTCATTTGACGTGAGAGGTTTTCATATTATCTGTAAGTAACGATGCCGTTTTCGCCGAAAAGGCGCTCGATCGCGCCGCTTGCAAGCAGCGTATCCAGATGCGCGAGCGTTTCGCCGAAGGCGAAGCCCTTTTGCGAGGGCGGAAAGTCGGCCCAGTTTTTTGCCCTTATGCGCCAGGTCATAAGGCCGGCAAGCTCGTATGCGGTGACGCCCGGATGCTCGTGAACGAGCCGCTCGGCCTCGCTGAGCCGCAGCCGGTGATGCTCTATCAGCTGCTGCGCTCGCTCACGCAGAGTGACTTCACCGCGCGCTCTGTGTGCCGGGAGCGCGGTTTCGATATCGAGACTTTTCATAAGCTCCAGACTGCGCAGGTAATCGCCGAGCGAATCGGGAACGCCGTTCCACGCGCAGATGTTCGGGCTTATGTCAAGAACGTGGTCGCCGAGGAAAATGAGCTTTCGCTTTTCGTCAAAAAGGCAAAGATGCCCCGGGGTGTGCCCCGGCGTTGCAAGGCAGCGCAGCTCGTAGCCGCCGTAGCACAGCACGTCGCCGTCGTCAAGCTCGCGCGCCGGGAATGCGCCGGGGGCGAATTTTATTGCCGGGGTCTGCGCCGACCACAGCGCAAGATCCTCTTTCGGCATGCCTTCGCGCAAAAACCGCGCATGAGTTTCCCTGTGCTTTTCCTGCTCGGGCATGGTGATGACACGGTGGTCTTTTCTGCCCATCAAAATGTTGAAGTCCTCTCCGGCGAGATATGCGGCGTTGCCGGTGTGGTCGGAGTGAAGATGGGTGATGAAAATGTCGGTGTTGTCTGCCGTCAGACCAAGCTGCCGCATTCCGTCGAGCAGAGCCTCGCGGCATTCAGGGCGATTAAACCCGGTGTCGATAAGCAGATTCCTGCCGCCGGAGCTTACAACATAGCAGTTGAGCCATTTAAGCGGATTGTTCGGCAGAACGATCGGAAAGGCGTATATATTATCCGCGACTTGTTCAATGTTCATGGCGGATACTCTTTCACGATATAGGCTTAAAGTCGGGGTTTTGTTCGCGCTGCTGGCGCTCGAAGTCTGCGGCTTCTTTCATATAAGGCAGCATGTGGTCGCGCACAAGCTCGGGCCACATGAGAAAATATGTGCCGAAGGGGTTTACAACGGCGTGGCGCTTGTTGTCAACGAGCATCTGGAAATAGTCCATCGGCTTTAAGCACACGCAGTCGCACTGATCCTTGAGCTTCCCGAACTCATCGGGATCGGTAAAAATGGGGATGAACACCTGATTGTTCACGGTAAGCGTTATAAAATTGAGCATCGCGGAGGACGCGCCGTTTTTCTGCACGGCAAAGTACATCGGCGTTTTCGCAAGCTGCTCGAGCAGCATGGTCAGCGACTGCTGATCCTTGCCCTGCGACCGGCTGTATTTGCCGATGAGCTTTTTTATGCCCATGCGCGATATCTGATCTATCTGCTGCTGGCTAAGTTCCGAATTTGCCATAAATATTACCTCTTGATTACGTTTTTCACCATCATACCACACATTGCCGCGATTGTCCATTGAGCAAAAATTTACGCAACAGCATAGCGCTTGCATTGACAAATTACGCATTTTTGCTACTATCAAAGATGCCGATGCAGAAAGCAGCCTCGAGCTTTTTACGCACGGCAGCATGAAAAGGAGAATTCTCATGGACATAAACATCAAAGTTAAAGACAAGATCGCGGTCGGGGACGAGACGCTCATCGTCTGCGGCAACAGCGACTACACGGTAAATTTCGAGCTTGACGCCGAGTGGGCGGAATACGACAAAGACCATGCGCATAGGCTATCGCAACGGCAAATACAAGGATGTTGATTTCACGGGGGCAAGCTGCGCGCTGCCTGTTATAAAAAAAGCGCCCGTGGATAGCCGTCGGCCTTTACGCCGGACAGCTTCATACCTCGACCCCGGCTGTGTTCCGCTGTGCCGAGTGCATCACCGACAGAGATGACGAGCCGATCGACAAGCCTGAGGTATCGCCATATAAGATACTGACGATAAAGCTTGGCGACAGGGTTGAAAGCTACGAATACACCGGCCTCAAGGATAAGACCATTGAGGTCGCAGACGGAAGTGAGGTGAGCTACTGATGGCAAAAAAGCTTTATGAGGAAGCAGATGTTCAGGCCGTAGCGGCGGCCATACGCCTGCGGAACGGCTCGAGCACGACGTATAAGCTCTCGCAGATGGCGTCGGCGATAGAGTCGATGAAAACCGGCGATAAGTATGTGCAGACGGACGTGCCCGAGTACGTCAGGACCGAGGCGCTCGCGGTCGCAAAAAAGGTCAGCGCCGTGCAGACGACCGACAGCATAACCTTTATCGCCGCATCCGATGCGCACCATCACAGCGACGACGAATACATCGCAGACGGCAATCTGCACGCCGGAATGGCAATGAAGGCGCTCAGCTACATTATGCCGGGCATTGACTTCTGCTGCTTCCTGGGCGACTACAGCATAGGCAGCGAGACGACTACGCTCGCGCAGGGCAGGCAGCATTTTGCCGAGATAAACGCAATTTTAAAAGAGGGCTTTGGCGGTATTCCGCAGTTTCGCACTCCCGGCGACCGCGACGGACTGCGCCGCGCGCTGGAGACAAACGACAACACATGGCTCCAGCCCAAGGAGATATACACCTATGTCGGCCGCTATAACGAGGGCGCGACCTACGGCAGCACCACCGAGGGCTACTGCTATCGCGACTTCGACGAGAAAAAGCTGCGCGTTTTCTGCCTGAGCACCTCCGAGATCGGCATGAGCTGGGACAATGTTTCGCTCACGCAGCGGCTCTGGTTTGCAAGGGCGCTCAAGGCCGTCGGGGCAAAGGCCGGCTGGGGCATCGTGATACTGTCGCACTATCCGCTCGACTTCACGGAAAACCTGGATAAGAACAGCTCGGCCAAAACTCTTGGCAGTATTCTCAAGCAGTATGTTGACGGCGGCTCGGTCACGCTCTCTGGCATGACGGTGTCCTTCAAGGACTCAAACAGTGCAAAAATTTACGCCGCGTTCCACGGACATACGCACAATTTCGCCGTTGCAAAGCTCAGCGACGTTCAGGACAGCGGCAACACGGAGTTTGACGTTCTGCGCGTGGCAACGCCGAACATGTGCTACTTTTACAATAACGAGTTTGGCTCGAACGAGGGCGCGGACTCGAACGGCATAGAGTACGGCGAGACGACGACGTACGCAAAAACGCACGATACGGCCGACGATACGTCCTTTGTCGTGAACGTCATAAATCCGTCGGAGGGGAAGATACACTCCTTCTGCTACGGCGCGGGCTATGACCGCGAGATAACGATCCCATCGTCGGGCGAATAACAAAAAGCCTCCCACGGAACTGAACGTGGGAGGTGATTTTTATGCCTCGCGCAGCTTGCCGCCGGCGGCAAGGACTGCCGCGCGCGCAAGCACAAGGGTGGGGTCGATGTGCTCGTAGTCAAGGCCGTACATATCAAATGCGGGGGGAAGCTCCGTGCAGCCGAGGATGAGCGTCTGCGCGCCCTTATCGAAAAGCTCGTTGACTGCTTTTTCAAAGCCCGACGTGTCAAAATCGAGCCTGCCGGCCTTGACTCCGTTATAGGTAAGATCCATAACGGCGGCCTGAGCCTCGGGCGAGGGCGTTATAAGCTCGATGCCGCTGCCGGCAAAGCAGGTTTCGTATATTCCGCTCTGCACCGTGCCGTCGGTAGCGAGAAGCCCGGCGCGCGTGATCTCGTGCCGCATAAGCTCCTCGGCGGTCAGCTTTATCATGTGGAGCACGGGAACCGGCACGGACGCGCACACGGCGTCGTAGAAGCCGTGCGCCGTGTTGCACGGCATGACGATAAGCTCGGCCCCGGCCTCGGCAAGGCGGCGCGCGCTCTGCGTCATCTGCTCCGTGGGGTCTGCTCCGCCGTGAATGAGCGCCTCGGTGCGGTCGGGAATGTTCGTGTTGCTGTCGATGATGACGTGCAGATGATCCTGATCGCAGCTCGCCTCGGTGCTGTTTATGATCTTTGTGAACAGGTCGGCCGTCGCGGCAGGCCCCATGCCGCCGAGAATGCCGATTATTTTTTTGTTCATATAATTCACCGCCCAATTTATTGTCAGGCTATGACAAAATCAAGAAAGCCCTGAAATCGAATGACTTCAGGGCTTATCTTGGAGCTGCTGGGCAGATTCGAACTGCCGACCTCATCCTTACCAAGGATGCGCTCTACCTACTGAGCTACAGCAGCAAAGTTGATGCCCCTTAAAAAAGGGGCATCTGTGGCGACCGAGAAGGGACTTGAACCCTCGACCTCCGGCGTGACAGGCCGGCGTTCTAACCGACTGAACCACTCGGCCACGGCTCAGTTAATATAACAGATTTTTTGCCTCTTGTCAACAATTTTTGAAAAAGTTTTTTTGAGAAATTCTAATTTATTTGCGTGACTTAGGTTTTTTCTTTGCGGACTTGGACTTTTTGGCCGCCGCCTTTGCGGCCTTTCTGTCGGCAGATTTCTTTTCTTTCAGCGCTTTTTTTGTTTTTATCTCAACGATAACGTAATATCCGATGACGGCAAGCACCAAAAACGCTACATATGCATACCACGGCATGCTTCATCCCTCCAATCTCTGATTATAATAATATACATTAAAATGCAGCTGCGGTCAAGAAAACAAAAACATGTGGACAATGACAGACACAGTGAGATATAATATAAAATTATATCAATCTCAAAAGGAAGGCTAAGATGAAAAAGAATCTGAGATTTATAATTGCCCTGATATTCGGAAAGCTCGCCATGTGGCTGCAAAAGCTTTTGGGCATGAACGCAAGCTATTTCCCCGGCAAGCTTGCGATAAAGCTCTGCCCCGATTTCCTCGGCAGGATTGACAAGCCCAAAACCATAATAACCGTCACCGGCACAAACGGAAAAACCACCTGCTGCAACATGATCCTTGACGTTTTGTCCGACGCAGGCTTCAAGGTGCTCAATAACCGCGCAGGCTCGAACACCGACGCCGGCATTGCGACCTCGCTCATATCCGGCAGCACCCTCGGCGGCAAGGCAAAGTTTGACTATGCCGTGTTCGAGGTCGATGAGCGCAGCTCGCTGAGGATATACAAATACGTTCACCCCGACTACGCCGTGTGCACGAACCTGTTCCGCGACTCTATCCAGCGCAACGCGCACCCGGAGTTTATATTCTCGTTTATTGATTCCGCTCTGCCGGACGATACGCACATGATCCTCAATGCCGACGACCCTATAAGCAGCCGGCTTAAAAAGGACAACAAGCGCAGCTACTTCTCACTGAGCCGCCTGCCGACCGACAGGGACGAGTGCGTCAATATAATAAACGATATGCGCGCATGCCCCTATTGCGGCGGAAAGCTTCAGTATGAATATGTCCGCTATCACCATATCGGCAAGATGAAGTGCCCCGGCTGCGGCTTTGCCTCGCCCAAGGCGGATTATCTCGCATCGCCCGACTATGAAAAGCGCTGCTTCACCGTGCGTTCGGATAAGGGTGAGGAGGAGTATCCGCTTATTAACGACAGCGTGTTCAACACCTATAACCAGGTCACGGTCGTTACGCTTCTTCGCGAGCTTGGACTGTCGGCGGAGAATATCGCAAAAAGCTTTTCGCACATGAGCATCGTCAAGTCGCGCTACACGAATGTCGAGAAAAACGGCGTCGAGGTCGTGACGAACATGACCAAGGGGCAGAACCCCGTTGCGTGCTCGATCGTGTTTGACTATATCCGCTCGGAGCCGGGCGTGAAGGAGGTCATCGTTATGCTCGATGACCTGACGTATAAGAAAACGACCGAGATAGTCACATGGGTCTACGATGCAGATTTCGAGTTTTTAAACGATGAGAGCATAAAGCGCATCGTTGTCGGCGGCGTGAGAATGCACGACTATCACCTGCGTCTGCTGCTTGCCGGCGTTCCGGAGGAAAAGATCCGCTGCGTCGAGCACGAGACCGACGCTCCGGCCGAGCTTGAGCTTGACGGAACGGACAAGGTGTTTATCCTGCACGATCTTACAACGCCGCAGCTTACAAAGCAGGTGCGCGACGGCATACTTGCCCGTCTTGAGGAAAAGGAGGCACAGGCATGAAGATAGAGGTGCTGTTTCCCGAATTTGCAAACCTTTTCGGCGACTGCTGGAACTGGAAGTATCTTTCGCGCTGCATGCCGGAGGCCGAGCTTATCGAAACCGGCTACAACGACGAGCCGCGCTTTGCTTCCGAAAAGGTCGATATGATAATCATGGGCGCGATGACCGAGCACGGCCAGGAGCTTGCGATAAAAAAGCTCATGCCCTATCGCGACAGACTGCGCGAGCTTATCGACGGCGGCGTTGTGTTTCTCATGACGGCGAACGCCGGCGAGGTGTTCTGCGAATATATCGAGAACGAGGACGGCAGCCGCATTGCCGGTCTTGGCCTTGTTACGCTGCACGCAAAGCGCGATATGATGCACAGATTTAATTCAACTCAGCTGTGCGCGTTCGAGGACATGGAGCTTGTCGGCTTCAAGGCGGAGTTTTCGCAGCTTTACGGAGATAACTCGGACTTTTACTTTGCCGAGGCCAAGTACGGCATCGGCATTAACAAAAAGTCAAAGCTCGAGGGCGTGCGTATCAAAAACTATTTTGCGACCTCGATGGTCGGGCCGTTTTTGATGATGAATCCGCCGTTTGTCAGATACCTCATGGCGCTTCTCGGCGTTAAGGAGCCGAAGCTTCGGTTCGAGGAGACAAATATGGCCGCCTACGAGCGCCGCCGCGCGGACATTATCCGCATGATGGGCGAAAAATGAACTTAGGTCAAAATTGATATCTGTTCGCCTTCCATCAAGTTATCCCGAGACTTAAAGCCTTGGGGGATAATTCTATTTCAATTCAATTTCAAACGGTTGCTTTTGGAACTTCGTATGTGACAAATGTTGCAGAAAAAAAACCGTATAGACGATATGATAATATTGTAACGATGTGTTGGAGGGCGGAGTAATGGAGAATCTGTCGGTAAGTCCGTCTCGGTTTGACGATGTTGGAATAATACTCAACGGCAACAACTGCTTCGTGGGTCTTGAAACGCCCGACGGAGTCGAGGCTTGCACGCTCGATAAGCCGTTTGTTTTGAATAAAAAGGTGCTTTCGCGCTATGACGAAGCCTGCAATTATATAAAAAAGATACTGCCTGTCAAGATGAAGATCGAGCTGCCTCGGGGCTACCGACTTACGCTCACTCCGGACGATCTGGCAGTATTTTTTTCGCAAAAATGCGATATGAGCGCGATGCGCGACTACATAGAGGAACGGAAAACGCGGACTGAGGCCGAAACGCGGCGCTGGCTTGCCGAGCGCCCGTGGGACACCATGCCCGTCAGCGGAGCCGAAGCCGAGGCACAGAACTTCGTTTTTGACAGCGATACCGGAATGATATCGACCGACGGCTGCTTTAATCCGGCGACGACGATAGTGCTTCCGTCCTCGATAGACGGTGTGCGCGTTTGCGGGATAAAAGAGTATGCCTTCGTGTCTTATACATATCTTGAGACCTTTATAATGCCCGACAGCATTACATGTCTGGAACCGTATGCGTTTTATGACAAGGTCCATCTGCGAAATGTGAATCTGTCAAAAAATCTTGAGCGGATATCTGAAGGTGCATTTTCGCGCTGCCGTGCGCTAAATTCAGTTATTATTCCCGACAGTGTCACGCATATCGAGCCCGAAGCGTTTTATCAGTGCGCAAACCTGTTTTCCGTACACATACCGGACAGCGTCGTGTCCGTAGGCCGGTGTGCGTTTTTGAGTGTGCCGCATATATATTATAACGGCCCGGCCAAGGGATTCCCCTGGGGCGCGGTCGCCGGGAACTGAGGAGTGGATCATGAAAGGTCGGACAGAAACAGTCATTTGCGGAGGAAGTAATCTGCGCGCGCCGATGAAGCTTGATTTTATAAGCTCGCTGCGTGATGTTTCGCCGGGCGAGTGGCCCGAGATAGTTATTGTGCGCACCGGAAACGAAACGGAACCTGCGTGCTTTGTGCATGCCGAGGATGCAGGAGATATATTTAACTGCATCGGTATCGTTGCCGCGCCGAGCGAGCGGCTTGTGGCCATGCTGCGCACGGCGGCAGTTACGGCACGCCCACGCGCGTTTTGCAGAAACGATGCAACGGTGTGCAGGGCAGACGATCCGGAGGCGTGGGGGTTTATAGCCGAGTTCGAAGCGGTAGATGAGCTGCCGCTGGCCGTCAGCGAAGCGATATCCCGGGCATCCGAGCGCGGCTGCGGCAATGAAGCCGAGCTTCTGGAAAAGGCGGCGTATATGACCGAGCAAGGCATTCCTCAAAAGGTTATAATAAGCACTTTTGAACAGATGCTTGCAGACCCCAAATATCCCGAGCTTGTTCCGTGCCCGGCTGTTAAATTCGTTCAGTCGGATGCTTACGGGGAGCTGACGCGTGGTCTTGCCTATAGACTTTCGGGCTTGAATTTAAGACTTATCGGAGGCAAGGGCTGCGGCAAGAACACCCTGCGCAGACGCTCGACTGGATTCTTAACGTTCCGCAGTACAGAATGCAGGGCAACGCGGAAATGGATAAGCTTGATCTGCTTGGCGGCCCGACTATAGAAAACGGAACTTTGCGATATAAGCTCAGCGATATGCTTCGCTACATAGAGGCCGGGGCGGACGTCGTTCTCGACGAGGGCAACACCATAAAACCGGAATGCGCGGACGTTCTGCACTCGCTGACGGACGAAGCGCGCAGAATTCAGGTGCCTGGCTACGGACTTGTAAAAATGCATCCGAAGTCTTCATTCACGATAACCATGAACGAGGGCTATGCCGGAACGAATTATATGAATGAAGCGACCATAGACCGCTTTACGCCTATCCAGATGTCCGAGCATGAAAGCGTGAAGGAAATACTGCGCCGCGTTGTTCCGACGGCTTCCGAACACTGTCTGAACGTTTGCGATGTGGTATACTGTGCGATTAAAAGCCGCATCGATTCCGCCGGTGGACTTGAACCCGATGCAATGACGATACGCGGTCTTGTTGACGCATTGCGCGCCGAGCCGCTTCTTGGACTCAGGTGGGGGCTTATGGACAACGTTGCCGCAAAGCCGCAGGATCAGTACACTCGCTTGCAGCTTACGGAACTGATCGAAAGCATGGTGCCCTGATGCGCGAGATGTCAGACGCGGCGTTTGAGCGATACGCCGAATTTCTGCGGGCAGATCCGATCGAGAGCATACTCGCAAGGAATCTGTCGTTCCTGCTTGACGACAATAAGCTTGTCTCGGCAGTCAAGCTCGATACTTCGCTGAAAAACCGCACCGAAAATGGGCAGATCGTACTCGGAGGCGCGCCGTATCTGCTGCGTGATGATTTTGATGGACGGCATTGGACCGCCGGCTTACGCGTTCTGCTTGCGCATGAGGTGCAGCATGATAACAGCTCGGATGCCGACGCGCTCAAAAGAGTGCGCGAAAATGCAGAGAGCCTCTTTGCCGAGCAGGGCTTTCGCCCGTTCGTCGGGCGTATACTCGGGCAGAGATTGATGAACATCCTTGAAGATGCGCGGGTGAATAATATTATCTGCCGTCGGTTCCCCGGCTATATTCCCATGCTCAGATTTGTAAACTATGCGCGGACAGACGCAGCGATACACGGCGGCGCTTTGGAGGAATTCTTTTCGGAGCTTGAGCGCTTTGCTCTTACAGGCACGGCACGGGATCTGGAAGCGGATATAAAGGAAAGAATCGATAAGGCGGCGATCTCGAGAGATTGCGCCGAGTGTGAGACTATTTGCAATGAGCTTTTGGCGCTTTTGATGCCAAGGCTTGCTGCCATGTGCAGAGCCGAAGATGATCTTTCGGCAGTGCTTGAGAAACTAAACGCCGATCTTGAAGACTATGCGTTTTCCGCAGATACGCGTGACGAACAGCGCGGAGACGGCAAAGACAGTTATCTGCGCAGTCACGCCGAGGCTGAGACCGAGCGCAAGGGAACACCCGATGACGGAGACGATGCCGACGGTGATAAGGGCGACAGCGCAAGTCCCGGCAGCGGCGATAATTCCAAGCGCTACGGCGATATGAACGGAAGCCTTACAGGCTCGGATGTTAAGCCCAAAGCGAGTGCCGGAACGGACGGTCGCGAGGACAGAGGCGCATCCTCGAGCGCAGGAAGATCGACGAATCACGGCCAAAGCAGCTCAATCGGCATAAAAAATGATTCCGGCAGCGCCCTCGGAAAAGCGGCGGCAGAAGGCCCGAATTCCGTCAGAGAGGTCATAGGAGCGGACTTTTCACGTCGCCGTTCGGCAGCATTGAGCGAGCTTGAGCTTAAACAGATGCTCAGTAACGCGGCTGCCGATCTCTTAAGGGAAAGACGATATGAAAAAATGAGCGCTGTTCAGACCGCCGGCATCGGTCGGTTGAGCCTTGACGATAAGTTCAGACTTGGCGGAGCATACTCCGATGTGAAGTTTGAGGAAAGCAGCATTGTCCCGTCGCGCCGCCGTCTGCCGCCGGAATATGCGGAAAAAGCGCGCCAGATGCACAAAAGGCTCGACCGCATCCTGCGCGAGCAGCGGATACGAAGTCTCAGCCAGCGCCGCGGCGTTCTCAGTGAGAGCGAGCTTTGGAAGATACCTCTCGGCTCAAAGCACGTTTTCAAGAGCAAGACGCCGCCAAAGGCGCGCGAAACTGCATTTTTCCTGCTTATCGACCGCAGCGGCAGCATGGGGACCGGCCTCGGTAACGGAAATTCAAAGCTGTTTACTGCGCTCATGACAGCAGCGATGATAGAAGAGGCGCTCAAAGGCATTGCATACACAAAAATAGTCGCTTTTGACGGCGGGCCGAATGTGGTTGAGCATTGCGTCATAAAGGACTTTGAGCAAAAGGAGATCGGAAGCCGCTGCTTTGACGCGACAACGCAGTTAGCTGCCGGAAACGGGAACAAGGACGGGTATTCGATACGTGCAGCGTCGATGGAGCTTGTAAAGCGATGCGAAAAGCGCAGGATACTTGTCGTCTTGTCCGACGGATTGCCGTCGGCGTACAGAAGCGAGGATGAGGCGATAGAGGATGTGCGCAGTGCGGTGCATGAGGCAAAGCGACGCGGCATAGTAGTTATCCCGGTGATCTACTCCGCCGATGCAAGCCGGAGTATTGAGGCGTACACAAAAATGTATGGCAAAAGCATCGTTCTGGCCTCAGACAGCAGTATAATGTCAGAGTTTGAAAAAATGCTGATAAAGCTGGCGAGCCTGCGATAATAAAAAATATCCGAGGACAAGAGTCCTCGGATATCAGTAGTACCAGAGCCTTTACCGGCAGCGGAAAGAGACCATTGAACGCGTCTTTGCAGACGCCAAAGAAAAACACGCTATGCGTTATACACAATACAGAGGCTTGGCTCAGGTGACGAACTGGGTGAAGCTTAAGTTTGCTGCCATGAATCTGAAAAAGCTGGCAACCCGGAAGTGGAAGGAGTGTTTTATCTATCCGCTTTTTCGAGCCGTTTTCCTCTTTCTTGAACGAAATCCGGCTGTAGCTTAATGAATGGGATTGGTCTTTCGACAAACCGATGCCGCCATCCAAACGGATGGCGGCAATTTTTACAAAATGTCCATTGATGTCATAGAAGATGTATGATACCATAAAAACATATGGCAAATAGTTGAAAAAATTAAAGTGTTAAGGAGATGAGATCGGCTTGAAAAAGTATACACTGTGGATAATTATCGCCGTGCTGGTCGTTTCGGCGGCAGTCACGGCCTACGCAATGCGCGATGAGCCTGCATCGGAGCATGATAATGAAAATGTTCCGAGAACTGTCGAGGTCAAGGATAAGCAGGGCGAGGAGACAACAAACAGGCTCCTTTCGGATATCGGCACATGGTCGGTCAAAAGCTGCCTTGTGCTTGACGGCGAGGAATACGACCTGTATGCGACCTTCGACGATCCGGAAAAAGCGATCGAGAACGTGAAGGGAAAATGTCCGGATGCTCTTGCACAGCTCAGGCGCGGATCGCTTACTCTCGGTGAGCTGTGCGACGGAAACTGGCAGCGCTACCGCGATGCGCTTGCCGCAACAAGCGACGGAGATAATGAGCAGGGCGACACTCTTGCGGCGTTTTTCGACATATACGAAAATGTGGATAAAAACGCGCAGATCATAAAGCTTGCCGATGAGCTTTCAGGCTCTGCCGCAGATAAGGCCGGCGAGCAGTACGACAGATTAATGATGGCTCTGCCTTATACGTCAATTGAGAAATAAACGTGAAACCGGCTGCCAACTGGCAGCCGGTTTTCTGTATGCTCAGCGCCTTGCGCCGATTTTGATTTTCAGCTCGCCGAGGCATGCGCCGCCGAGGATGAGCACAGCGCCGAGAAGCTGAACTGCGCCGAGCTTTTCGCCGAGGAACGCAGCGGATACGATCAGGGCGGTGAGCGGCTCAATGTAGCTTATAAGCGCCGAGGTCTGCGCAGGGAGCTTTTGCAGCGCGGAAAAATACATGTAATAGGCAAGCCCGGTGTTGACAAAGCCTATGATGAGGACGTTAACTGTATCGTCCGCTGCCGGGATGACGGGCAGCTTCACGCCGCTTACAAGCAGGTAAAGCACCATCACGATAAATGAGATGAAAAGCTCATAGGCAGAGCAGTTTAGCCCCGACATGTGCGTTATGCGCTTTGTCACGATGATGATGAGCGCATAAAGCGCCGCAGCGCCGGCACCCATGAGAAGCCCCGTCTGCATATCGGAGCCGCTCGATACGTTTCCCGATATGCACAGCATGCCGGCCGCGACCGCTATGACCGCTATCAGCTTGTTGGCGGTGAGCCTTTCCTTGAAAACTATCGGGCTGAGGATTATCGCTATCATCGGGCCACAGTAGTAAACAAGCGTGGATATGCTCACCCCGGCGTATCTGTACGCCCCGAACAGCAGCACCCAGTTTAAGCCCAGCGCCACGCCTCCGACTGTGGCCGGAACGAGGTCCGATTTAAGCTCGGCAAACGAAAAGCTCCGCCGCGCGGCAACGACCGCGAGCAGAAAACAGAAAACCGAAGAAGGTCCTGAGCAGAACTATCTGAGCGCTCGGGAGCGAAATGCGCGCAACGAGCAGGCCGTTGGTTCCGAATATGATCATGGAAGCTGTTAAAAAATACAAGATTTTTTCGACCGTGGCATTATAAAACTCCAAAAATAAAAATTTTTTTTTTCAGTATACCATATATTCACCTGACGTCAAAGCAAAAATGCCTTCCCCACAGGGAAGGCATTTTTGGCATGTTATCACAGAGCAAATTTTTTGCTGTATTCCTCGTAATACTCATCAAAGCAGTGCGAGCGGACTTCGATGAGGCTGTTTATATATTCATGCGTATCAAAGCTGTCCGACTCAAGCTCAATGAGAGCAACGGCGATGTTAGAGCAGTGGTCGGAAATTCGCTCGAGATTTGTCAGCAGATCGTTGAATACAAAGCCGTGGTTGAGCGTGCATATGCCCTTTTTGCAGGCGGTCGATGTGGTGCAGCTTCATCTCGTCGCAGAGGTTATCTATAAGCTCCTCAAGCGGCTCGACGCGGTAAGCGCTTTCCAGATCGTTTGTGATAAACGCATCTATCGCGGTGTTTGCGACCTCGGTCACGGCGGATATGAGGACGTTCACCTCGCGCGCACCGTCCTCGGAAAAGACGATGCCCTTTTCGTGTATCTCCTGCGCGCATTCTGCAACGTTCAGCGCATGGTCGGAGATACGTTCAAAGTCATTTATCGTGTGCAGATATTTGCCGACGGCCTCGTTCTGCTCGGGGTTAAGCTCGCGGCTTGTTATATGTATGAGATATGTTCCGAGCTTATCCTCGTATTTATCGACGATATCCTCGGTATCGGTGACGTGGGCAAAGCCGTCATCGGAGTAGTTGTCAATAAGCGCAAATGCGTCGAACAGATTTTCACGCGCCTTTTTGGCCATGGAGTTTACCGTCAGGCGGCTCTGCTCAACGGCGAGGGCGGGTGGTCAAGGAAGCGCTCCTCCAGTCTGTCGAAGTCCTCGAGAACAGCGGCGTCCTCGGGCTTATCTTTGATGATGAGCTTGCAGATTTTTTCGAGCAGTGGGATAAACGGAGCAAGTATTGCGACGATGACAAAGCGAAACACCGTGTTCATAAGAGCGAGGCTCACGGTCGTCATGGTCATTGACATGAAGGAGAAATCAAATATGGCGTTTAGAGTGTAGAACACAAGTGCGGTTATGACAACGCCGAGCGTGTCTACCATTAGGTAGGAAAGCGCGGTACGTTTTCCGTCGGCACTCGCGCCGAGAGCCGAGAGCAAAACAGGAACGGCGGCACCGATCGCAATGCCCATGATGATGGGCAGCGCGATATCAAAGCGTATGGCACCCGTTATTGCAAGCGCCTGAAGAATGCCGACCGCGGCCGAGGCGCTCTGAATGACGCTGGTGAACAATGCCGAGGGCAATACCGAGGATCGGGTTCGAGAAGGTGGTGAGCATGTTTATAAATGTTTCGCTCGAGCGCAGATCGTAGACCGAGCTGCTCATTGCCTTCATGCCGAACATCAAAACCGCAAAGCCGAGCATGATCTCGCCCACATGCTTTTTCGTCGGGGCGGAGCAGAACATGCGCAGAACGATACCGATAACGGCAATGACCGCCGTGAGCGTATCGGTGGACAAAAGCTCAAGCCAGCCCGAGGAACCGCCGCCAATATCGGAAAGGCAGATTATCCAGCCGGTGATGCTCGTTCCGATTATCGCGCCCATGACAACGCCTATCGCCTGACGAACCTTCATCATGCCGGAGTTAACAAAGCCGACGACCATAACGGATGTGGCCGAGGACGACTGTATAACGGCCGTAACTCCCGTGCCGAGCAATATGCCCTTCAAAGGCGTGCTCGAAAGGCGGAACAGAATAAGCTCGAGCTTGTTGCCTGCAACCTTCTTCAGACTGTCGCCCATGAGCGCCATGCCGAACAGAAACAGTGCAACGCCGCCTAAAAGCTCAAGCACGTTTGAAATCCCCAAAATAGCATATCTCCTGTGATCGATAATATCGCAATATAACTATAACGTAAAAGCTGTGTAAAATCCAGCTATTTTTATGATTTGCGTCTTTTGTCCAAATACCGCAAAGCGCGCGTATGCGAAATTTGTGCTATATGCCGTCGCTTTTGCTTGAAAAATCGGCGCTGTGTGATATTATTATCACTATAGGAGGGCAGAACTATGTCATTTTCAATCAAAACCGGCGCACAAGCCGTCGCGACCGGCGCAAGAGCCGTTGCAAAGGGCACGGGAGTGCTGCTTGATTTTCTCGACAACGCGAGCGTGAAGCTCAGACCGCTTTCACATATTCCCCTTATCGGCGACACCATCGGCGATGTGCAGGACCTTATATCAATGCTGCACGATTACTATCACGGCGAATATAAAAAGGTTCCGGCGGTCGTAATGGCCGGAACGGCTGCGATAGTTGCGTATCTTGTAAGTCCGCTCGACCTTGTCCCGGATAATATTCCGCTTTTAGGCTTTGTGGATGATGCGCTTATAATAAATCTTGTCATGCAGCTTTGCATCGACAAGGAGCTTGACCGCTACCGCGCATGGCGCGAGCAGCAGGCATAATAATAACTGCCCCGGACAATGCGTAAAACGCCGTCCGGGGCAGCTTCGTTTTTTACTTATAGATAACAAGCGCGAGATACACTAACGGCTCGCTGCCGGTGTTTTTCAGGGAATGGCCCTCGCCGTCGGGGCAGAATGCCGTGTCGCCGGCGTGAAGCATGACGGGGGTGCCGTTATCGCTGTATTCGCCCTCGCCCTCAAGGATGCAGTAATATTCTCCGTCGCCATTATGGATGTGCCAGCCGCACTCGGCACCGGGGTCGAGTGTTATAAAGGAAAAGACGCGGCCCTTGTCGTAAAGCTCCTCGGGCGTTTCGATTATGTTCTTAAAATGTGCCTTTCCGCTGCCGCCGAGCAGGTTTTCAACGGTTTTGCGTTTGTGTTCTTCATTCCGGATGATCATCAGTCATTTCTCCTTCCGCCTACAATAATAAGAAATCTCATAAGCTGAGCAAGCGACACGGCAAGGGCGGCAACATAGGTCATTGCCGCGGCCGAGAGCACCTGCTTTGCCTGCCTGAACTCCTCGCCCTGCAAAAGATTCGTCTCCTCGATGGTTTTGAGCGCCCTTGATGAAGCGTTAAACTCCGTCGGGAGGGTGACGAGCTGGAATATCGTCACAAGGCCGTACAGCGCGCAGCCTATATACGCGATCGTAACGAACACCTCGCCGAAGGACGAGAGGATAAGACCGAGTATGATAAGCGGAACCGACAGCTTTGCGCCGAGGTTCGTTATCGGAACTATCGCCGTGCGGATCTTGACGGGCGCGTAGTTTGTCGCATGCTGTATCGCGTGGCCGACCTCATGGCAGGCAACGCCTATGGCGACAGTCGAGGTGCTGCCGTAAACATCATCCGACAGGCGCACGACGTTTGCCGAGGGGTCGTAGTGATCGGTCAGCGAGCCGGAAATGTGCTCGATGGGAACATTGCTCAGCCCGTTGCGGTCAAGCACCCAGCGCGCTGCCTGTGCGCCGGTCAGGCCGCGCGAGTTGCGTGTGTTCTTATATTTTTTGAATGTCGAGTTTACCCTTGAGCTTGCCCACATTGCAAACAGCATTGCAGGAAGAACAAGGACTATATACGTCCAGTCAATGTACATTCATCACATCCCCAATTCTTCGTCAATGAGCACGATCTCGACCTTTTCCATGTCCATCATCGGCCCCCACAGAACGAGCATTGCGTTGCACACGCGCTCCGGCGAGCGGCAGTCGTGGCACTTATCATCGATCTTGCAGGGGGTTTTTGCGGGAAAACGCTTGCAGTTCTGCACTGCGGCAGTGTTGCGCGCACGGAAAACCGCCGACTCGAAGTCGGGGCAGATCTTGTTTGTTCCGGCAATGATATAAACGGTCTTGCGGCCGTAGACCTGACCGGCAAGACGGTTGCCGCGTCCGTCGATGTTTATGATCTCACCGGTTTCGGCGATGGCATTTGCGCTTGAGATGAACACCTTTGCGGCGTTCTCCTTATCCAGTGTCTCAAGTCCCGGCTCGCGCCAGTGCCAGAAAACCTCGTTTCCGTTATCGACAAGCTTGTCGTACAGGCCGAGCTGATCGACCGTCTTTGATCCGCCTATGCCGACGCTCGTGTCCTTTATCTCGCCGAGAAGATATTTGCAGGCCTCCTCGCCGCTTGCAAAATGCTGCACCGAAAAATGGCGGGCTTTCAGGTTCTTTATTGTTTTTTCAATGTCCATATGTACAACCTCCGTCAGAGTATCTTCTGACGGATATTATATATTAGAGATATTAATTAATCAAGCCGCTTTTCAAGCTCACTGACCAGCGCGCAGGCCGCTTCGGCAAGCTCACGTGCGGTCTCTGTATCGTTCGCATTTGCCTCGATGCGCAGCTTTGCGCCGACGGCAAGCGGCGATATGCGCAGCTCGTAGTCGTCTCCCTTTAGGCTGAAGCCGTCCGAGTAGTCGGCGCCGAGTTCCAGAAAAGCGGCGCTTATGCTGTCCATGAGCCGCGCGCGGTCGGCGCAGGCGCAGTCGGCGTGCTCCATGCACTTGCATTCGGGATCCGAGCATTCGTCGGGCGCGTCGGCCTCAAAGCCTCCGGCAAGCTCAATTTTCAGCTTGCCGGACAGAGCGTCGGCGCAGCATTCATAGTAGCTCTTCGGCGTGCCGATATCGCACCAGTAGCCGTCGCACGGAACGCCGAGCAGCTTCTCGCCTTCATCCAAAAGCCGCGGAAACAGATCCTTTGCAAAGTCAAATTCCTCGTTTTCGGGAACATGCTCCATTGCACGCGGAGAGATGATGTATATGCCGGTGTTAACGAGGTTTGTCACAACATGCCGCCAGTCGGGCTTTTCAATGAACGAGCGGATGAAGCCCTCGCGGTCGCACAGCGCAAGGCCGTAGCGCAGAGGCTCAGGCTCCGGGCACAGAGCTATCGTCGCGGCAGGGGAGCGCCTTTGGTGCTCGGCAATGAGCTTTGACAGGTCGATGTCGCACGCGGCGTCGCCGGATATGACGAGGAAATCCTCGCTGCCGTAGAAATCGGCGCAGTTTTTTACGCCGCCTGCCGTGCCGAGCGCGGTTTGCTCGACCCGGTATTCAAGGCGCACGCCGAGCTTTTCTCCGCTGCCGAAGTAGTTTTTTATGTCGTCCGGGCGGTATTTTAGCGCTGCGCAGATATCTGTTATGCCGTGCCTGCGCAGCAGCAGAATGATGTGCTCCATAACCGGCCTGCCGCACAGCGGCACAAGCGGCTTCGGCGTGCTGCCGGTTATCGGCTTGAGGCGTTTTCCCTCGCCGCCTGCCATGATAATTGCCTTCATAAGCCATCCCTCCTTAAATCTATTGTTGCCGCCGCGGCATGATATATTCAAAGAAAAGGCTTGACTTTAGCAGAAAAGTGAATTATAATACATAAGCTGAACATTTGAATATTGTTTGTACTCGGAGAAGTCGCGTAGTCCGGCCGAGCGCGCACGATTGGAAATCGTGTAACACCCATAAGGTGTTCGAGGGTTCAAATCCCTCCTTCTCCGCCACAAAGGTACGGTAGCAATGATACAAATTGCTACCGTACTTTTTAATTATTCCATATGAAAATCCCTTGATATAAAGCCAAAAGCGAGGTTAGTGGGTTCAAATGTGAACCTGCCGACCTCGCTTTTTTTCGTTTATGGAGTTTCTGGCAAACGCTGCCGCCGGAAAAAGTGAACCCACTCTGCCGAACCTTTTAATTTTTCATAGAAAAATTAAAAGGTTTAATCCGCTGTAGCGTTGTCCTCAATTTCCTTAAGTGTACGACCATCCTTTGCCTTCCATGTACGAGGGCCGCTTGCGCTATAACCAAGGACGAATTCAGCAGCCGCGGAGGAGCTGGAGAACAATATGTCTTCCGTGGTCATATTTTCAACCTTACCATCTGCAAAAATCTTGTCTCGAAGTTTCTTCATTCCAGCACTGAGCGATTTTGCTGATGTCTTTTCATTCACTACGGCTCCCTTGAGAACTACAAAGCCCTCAGAGGTCACCATGCCAGTAGCAGATGTGTTGCCCGTGTTAATGAATAATTCCTCATCATCGACAGCGACGGCATCAGTACCGATTTGCAGCAATGGGTCTAAAACTTTATATCCCAAAGCGTTGATGAGAATTTTTACATTATCCACGAATTCTTCCATTACAGCAACTTGGGACTCTTTCATCACCGTATTACGATATGTATTCTTGGTTAGTACCATATAGCGCTTGCAGCTTCTCGCAATCTCAACGAACCGATTTTCGAGATATCGGATAAGTGCCTTGTTAAGGTCTCTGCCCACAAAAATCACAGCTGTGTTCCAGTAAAACTTTTCTTTTTCGGACTGATAATCACGCAGGTGCTGCACAAGACGCTCTTTTACATTTTCTGCTTCGCCAATATAAACGGAATCCGCACCGTCGTCCTCTTTGCAAAACAGGAAATAGACTCCTGCTTGGGAAATATCAGCACGACTGCATGAAGCCACCTCGATACGAGGGAGCTTTATGGCTTTACCGTTCCAGTTGGATAATTCTGCTGTTATTAAGCTGTCTGCTGTACCGTTTACGAGGAACAGCTCTATTGATTTCCCGTATGCCATTGGAGAAACCTCCCTTACTTAGTCATTCATGTTGCCGCTGCCTTTACTACCACCGAACACACATCTGTGTACATTAAAGGTCGAACAGCTTACGCATTTCAGCATCCATCGTTCCGTTCTTTGCGTATTCCAGCGTATCGCAGAGGCGGATATTGTTTTTAGCAATGCGTATCTCATCGCTGAATCCGAGGATGTACCGCAGGCAGATCCGATATATGATCTCCGTCGGAGCGCAACCGAATACCTGCTTGGCAAAGATGTGATTCAGCCTCTCGGCATCATCGGGGTACAACGCCTTCATGCGCTTGCTCTGATAGAGCCGTGTCACGATCTCCGTCACATACATTCCCGACTTCATATAGAGGTCGGCAAATGTCGCATCGGGATCGTCAAAGCAGCCGGGGTTTTCCTGCTCCAGCCTGTCCACCATGTCCTTCACGACCTTTTTCGGCGTGAATATCTGGTTCGTGCGCTGGGGAGGAATGAAATCAAAGATATCTCCCTTGTGGTCTGGCTCAAAATAGTTCGCAAGCTCGGCACGTTTTTTCATAAACTCCTGCACGGCATCGTTGAACACGACCTCGTCAAACAGGTGCCCGTCAAAGTGCTTCTGCTCGCCGCTTTCCGATACATAGTCGCCGCCGTCGCGCAGCATACGGAACTGGTCGAGCGTCACGCCCTGCCCATTCTGCGGATTGACGGTGACCTCCCAGAACACCTCGTCCGGTACAAGGGTGTCAAAGTTCGCAAGTGTGGTATTTTCATCACCATAGGCCATGAGGAATGCCGGGATCGTACGGGAGAATCCGCGCAGATGGTCGCGGACGCTGCCCTCGATAGAATCCTTTTCTGCATTCAGCTTTTCGGTTTCTACCGTTTCGACGATGGTTTCCGCAGCCTTTTTCACAGTCTCATCGCTATGGAGCTTCCTGCCGATGTTGTCGACCATATCACGGTAGCCCTGGAGACGCCTTGCGGCATACTCTTCATCAATTTGCGTGATCTCCGCCATTGTGGCTCCGGATTGCTGTGCCTCCTGGATTCTGTCTTCGCGCTCTTTGGCAAGCTGATGATCCCGAATCGTGTAATCGCCGTACTCACGGGTTACGACGGTATCTGTTGTTTCCTGTATTCTGCGTTCCAACTGTTTCTGAGTTGACTTTTTCAAATCGCCACCATACTGCGCTCTTGCGGAGTCCATAAGTGTGTCTGCGATCGGCCTTGAGAACTGTTCGCGGAGAGCCTTTAACTCATCCTTCTTGGGATTCGGCGTCAGTTCCACATTTCTCTGGATCTCCTCCACGGCTGACGCCAACTGATCCTCAACGTCTGCATAAACCTTATCACCGAAAAGCTCGCTTGCCGTTCCGATGACCTGCTCTCTCGGAATTTCGACTTCGCCGTTCTCGTTCAGGTTGAGGGAGTCTGCCGTAGTCTCATCCACAGCCGCAGGAGCAAGCGCCTTCGGTTCTTCGATTGCCTGCATATTGTTGATGATGTCGATGATCTCCTTCGGTGCTCCGAAAATACCGCCGATGTTCGCAAATAGGAAATTTGACATAAAGCCGCGCTCCACAACCTCTCTTGCGTGGATATGGCGCGGGATCGTAAGAACCTTCTGCGTCAAGCTCTATCATAGAGCCTTCCTCATCTTCGCCGTAAACCGGGAAGAAGTTCAAAAGCTCTCTGACGTGCTGTTTGCGGCTGTCAAAGTCGCCCTTGTCGCCGGAGGTTTCCGGAATCAGGTCATTGGCAAACTGCTCAAAAATCGTAAGGGTACGGGCAGGGTCAAAATCGAACACATAGGCGTTCTGTTTTCTGTAGGAATTACCGTCTTTATCATGAAACAGACACGGATTCTGCGCGCGGAAAGCCGCCTGCATATAGAGAGCAGGACTGGCCATGTTGGAGAGCATGAGAACCGCCGTCCATTCGGGGATCGTTACGCCGGTCGTCAACTGTCCCACGGATAAAGTGATGGTTTTATCGTGTTCCGAGATCGCCTTTGTCACCTTGTCAAAGGACTTCTCGTTCTCATCGTCATCATCTAATTTCCCGTCACCCGCCGCAAGGATGATCTCGTAGTCCTTGAATATCGGATGGAGCTTCAGCTTTTTGGCCAGAGCCTTTGCGCTGGCAACTCGATTCAGAATCCAGAAGGTGTGCTTCAGTTCGTCCCGCAGTTCGGGCGTTGAGAACGGGAACTTATCCTGCCGTGTCATAGCGTCAAGGAACTTATCCACGTCTGCGTCATGCACAAACTTCCCGGACTCGTTCGTTTCGAAAAACTCGTTCAGATCAAAGGCAAATTCTTCAATATCATCATCCGCAAGCTCGATACCTTTTCTCACTCTGTCACGGACAATGTCGGACATCTGATAGGTAAAAAGGGACAGTCTGGGCAGCTTGGCATAGGGATTCTCGATCTCGCTGGAAGCATCCCAGTCGCGCTTCTTTTTCTGCTCATCGGCATACGTCCAGTTGTAGATGGCGCTCTCCGGGAACTTGTCGTTCGCCAGCGCCTTAAACGGTGTACCGGAAAGATGCAGCGTCCACTTGCGGCGAATATGGTTAAAGGCGGTGTCGGTCTTATAGGTATCGACTCCCTCGTGGGCTTCATCCACAATAAGGACATCCCATGTCAGCCCTTTCTCTGCGCTGAGTTCCGACAGCTTATCAAAGCGTCCGCCGAAGTAGATGGAGCCCTTCAAATCCTGCAGGCTGACAAATTCAATGCAGCCCTTTGTATTCTCATCGAGCTTTGCTATGTATTCCTCACGGCTGTAGACAAACTTCCTGTCCTTGATCCCGTCCACATTGCTGACAAAGAGATAGCCGGACTGCGGGCCGAAAAAGGTCTCATAATCCTGATACCAGGAATTGGCGATGGCGGGGCGGTTCGTCACGATGAGAATATTTTTTGCGCCGAGCTTCATGCACAGGTCATAGGCGGAGAGGGTTTTGCCAAAACGAGGCTTTGCGTTCCAGAGGAATTCGGCATTCTCACGGCTGCGGAAATAATCCGCCGTTCTCTGCACAGCCTCCGCCTGTTCATCACGGAGCCTGTACGGAATCACTGCATCGGCATCATCCTCCGACACCACACCGTGATTCTGCGTGAAGTCGATAAAATTACCGCGGGCGGCATTCGGCTCGATCCGGAACCACTCCGTCCCGGCCTCGCGGGAAATACCGAGCTTCTTCAGGTAGGCGTGGAAGTCCTTATCCGTAAAGGTTCCGTACGGCTCTGTCATATAGGCGGCACGCATTGCCCACCAGGTCTTGTGCGCGACTCCCACCGTGTGGGTCTGCTCCTTAATGCGGGTTTCAACATCCCGCTCGGTAAAGCCGATTTTCGTCCAGCCGTCATGTACCGGTACTCCGGGAGTGGTATAGGCATAGCACTGCGGAACGACCTTTGAGGCTGCTGTTTTTATCTGGATCGCTGCCATTATGCCATCTCCTTTACATGAGATTCTATAAACTCGATCTCCTTTTCGTCCAAGCCATATTTGCGATACAGCTGTAAGTCAATCTCGTGAATCGACTTCGACCAGTCGATGTCGGAGGCAGGAGTGAAGTCTTGAAGGGGAATCAGCTTCCAAACACCGCGATCATTGTCTTGTGTTACTTTAAGTACGCCTAAGATAACGCGTGCAAATTTTGATTTGATATATTTCATGGCTGCGGCGGCTTCAAACTCCGTATCGAAAGAGCCAATACCGATAAATGACTGTGTATAGCCGATTAACGGCTCGCCGATTAACGGCGTAGACAAAACCTCACCTAATGCACCTGAACCATTTGCTCGCGGAACAAGGACTTTCCATTTGTCAATGTTTTCATGAGACATATCGACATACTTCAACGGAATGTACTTCCATGTACGCTTGTTCTTCAGAATGCCTAACACCTTTATATCATCGGTACCTTTGGGGGTATCTGTAAAAATTTTAATCTTGTCAAATGCATTATTTCTAAAACGCTTATCTCTCCCGTTTGAGCCAATGATACTTTTATATTCCGAATAATCTGCATACAAAGCGTCCAAATCAAAACGCACCTGTGTATACACTATTGATGCAACACTATAGGCCTCATCAGAAACAGCAGCTTTATTTACGATACCGTTCAGTTCAGGGAAAGCAGTAAAAGTTCCAATTTTACCGAAGGCTTCGCCCTCATCTCGGTAAGTGATTGCAATACCGCCTTTAATATCTGTATTTGGGAAGACCTTTGTGCAATCAGCTTCATACTTCATAACTTTAAAATGCTCGTCATTAAGCATTTTTTCGTTCCATACCTTTGGCGTACTTCCTGCATTAAAGAGAAAACGAGCAGGGTGGATGAGTTCCACTTTTTCTGCCACCTCGTAAGTAGCGTCCATAAAATAGTTATAGACAGGCTTTGCAAAGTTACCGTTATCTCCTGAATTCTCAAAATCCTCGTTATAGGGCGGATTCCCAATCACATAATCAAACAGTTTCTTTCCCATAACTCACATCTCCTTCAGCTTTTTGAAAAGTATGGAGTTTTTGCTTCTCCAGTCAAATATCCTGCACGGCACGGCTTCCGGCTCATCGTCTTTTTCGTCACCCATATCCCCGAACATATCAAAGAGCGTGATCTGACGAAACTCTTCATATGGCTTTCCGAGCGGAACGGTGTCCTTCAGCCCGTCCATCTGCCATATGTTCCAGGCGATCTTATTTGCCATCTGCCTCAGGAGCTTGTCATCCGGCCGTCGTTCCCAGCGCTCCTCGTAGTAGTCCGTAAAGGTCAGCAGCAGATTGATCCGCGCTATCAGCACATTGTCGCCCTGATACTCATATCCGTAGCAGGCCTCAAATGCCCGGAGCGTCCATTTCAGCCAGTCGTCATAGTCTTCCGTATTCTCATTTACTATGCGCAGCTTCCGGTCAAGCATTCCGATGCGCCGCACGGGCGGGACGATCAGCTCTCCCGTCGATACATCATACCGGGAAACCAGATACGGCGCCTCGCCGCAGGTGATCTCCAGCCGGCGGGAGTCCACATAGTGCTGCCACTTCTTTTTTTTCGGAAATTCGATTTTCCCCTCCGACACTGTCCAGGTATGGTCGGCATTCTCCGTGTTAAACACGCCGCTCCGGCCGAACCAGTCCTCATCGCAGTGATTGTTCATCTGATTGCAAAGCCATGCTGGCGTGAACACCTCTGCTTTTTTCCTCGTTCGCTGCGCCTGTGCCTCCTGCGACTTCTGGATGCGGGGGCGGATGAGATCGGTTCGGCGCAGGATGGCGTTCGCGTCCAGCTGCACCTTGTCCGTGAATTCTTCACCAAACTCCGCATAAGTGTCGGTCGCCCATATGATGTTCTTTTTTGTCGTTTTATCTTGAAGCAGCACATCCAGCACCTGCGCAACAGGATAGCTGCTGATATCAATCAGCTTTTCCACAGGAGAACCCCCCTCCTTTTATGCATTCTTCTCTTTATCCTGTTGGAGGGGAATTCGCTCCATAATGTCTTCAATATTGCAATCAAGGGCTTCACAAATCCGGAGCAGGACATCTGTTGTGACATTTTCACAACGACCCATTTTTGCAATCGAAGCAGCGGAAACATCGCTTATTTCTTGCAGCTCTCCTTTTTTCATGTTGCGGTCGATCAGCATTTTCCAAAGTCGGTTATAAGAAAATTCGGACTTAAATTCTTTTTTACGCTTGCTCTGTTTCATCTTGTCTCTCCTTGTTCCATGCCCATCCGAAAAGCTCATTGCCTCCTGGAGATAATTGCAGCACGGCGTTTTCTTCCACTAATTTACGGGTCTCCTCATCATAAGCATCAAGGGTATCATACGCCATAAACACCTGTTTGTTCTGATCCTTTTGATTGTGGTACACCCTAATAATAGCAGAGAATACCGCTCTCTCTATGTTCTTAAGCAGCACGGAATCGTGAACCACAAACGGAACGGGGGCAACGGCCATGTTGGCAAGGTCAAAGGTAATGAGACCGCGGTACTGCGCTCCGGTACCTCCGTCGTTTGGTGTGTTGAATGCGTACTTGTTCAGCTTTTCAAGCCTGAGGACAGGCGGCATATGAGTTGCATCGCCTAAAATCTCCAGGGTTATTCTGCCCATCTCCTGATTAATAGTACTTTCAATAGCGAGAAGTTCGTCAGCTATTATAGTATCCCTTGTTGCGGCGTAATCGGCAGCAACCCGCTTCAAACGCTGCAGTTCATCATAGTTTTCATTTGCCTTTCTTAAGTTGATCAGTTCAGTGGTGATCTGCGCATATTCCCGCAGGATCGCCTGTGAGACATTCGGAACATTTTTGATCTCGGTGATCTGCTCCTTAATTGCGGCTATTTCGTTGCCCAGCAACACATAGGTAGTGGCGAGACTTCTCTCTGTTTCTGTGAATTCCTGTGTTAGGATTTTAGTCAACTTCTGGTGAAAACTCTCTATCTCTTCCAATGTGTGAAATTCCTCATTGGGGAAGAAACGTTCCAAATCGGTAAATGTTTTCTTGAAGCTACGTCTTTCGCCAGTCATGTCACGGCGCACGGAATTCAGCTGTGTTTGAATCAACGCCCTCTGTCTTCGGTAATTTATAAGAGCTTCATTCAGCTCCGAGAGTCTCTGTGCAGTCATACTATCAAGGTCAAGAAGCCCACGATTATTGTCATCGATCAGAATTCGTTCCTGCTGTTCAAGTTCGGTGATCCTGGCTTCGTTTGCCTCTTTTTCCTTATCATTTTTTGCGGCACGGATATGATTGTATTCCTGCGTAGACTTACGAAATGCTTCTTTTTCATCTTCAGCCACAGCGGCCTGCTTTATCTGTGCCTCGACAGATGAGTATCTGTCAAATAGGCGCATATATCCTTTGATCGCGTCGGCCGTCTTCTCGTCTTTGGAGGAGCGCAAAGGGCGCTCTTCATCCAAAGTGTCTCTTTTATAAACTCGAATAAACCTTGCGATTGCTCCACGCCAAGTTATCCCCTCTGCTGACAAGGCATAATGTTCGCAGAGAAATTCTCCATACTGCTGAAGTGATAGCGGATCTTCATCCGGCAATGCTTGATATTCAGCGTCACATTTCACGACATTGTTATAGTCGACCGTGTTTCTTGAAAAGTAGTACGTCTGTCCATCAAAGCTGAAGGCAAAACAAATGGTATGTTCCTTGACATTCTCCTGAACATCAACGCATTTTTTGACATAGTCTGAACCACCAAATACAAAGTCCAGAATCATGAGAAAAGTGGATTTTCCGATGGAGTTTGAGCCGTTGTCATCTCCAAGAACGGCGTTAAGTCCGGCATGAAAACGGATCGGTTCTCTGGTTTTGCCGTTGCTGACAAATTTATCGCACCTTACTTCAACCAACATAGTGAAGCACCTCCCCGTCGATTTCTATTTTATGCATGGCATAGAGACAATCTATAATCTCTACAAACTCGTCGATGCTCTGGATCTTATTCTTCCTCACCTTGGAAAACAGTTCTGATGGTGTCATATTCTTCTTTTCGAGAAGTTCAAGAATTACCGGGAATTTTGCGATACTGCTTTCTTTGTATGGCGTCACCTTATTCGGCATTTTCATTTATGAAACACCTCACAATTCTGTATAAAAAAGGATACAACGATGTTGCAAGCCAAGAGGCTTTCCGTTCCAAGCCCAGCCTTGTTTCGTATCCACTCTGATAGCTGCCTGATTACATCTTGTTGTGACAAACCGGCTTTTTCCAGCTTCATGGAACTAACTTTAATTTCGGACGCTATCATGTCAAAATCAGCATTTGAATTTGAGAAAACCTTCTCTATGTATCGGTAATAAGTTACCACTTGCATCTGTGTCTCATTTTTTAAGATAAAGTTTTCAGCATCAAACTTCTCATCTATGCGCAAAGCCTCATACTCAAGTTCGACAAGTTCCGATGCGTTTTTTATGGTGCCCAGGGCACTGAGTATAGTTCGGATATCATCTTCAAGCTGCACATCGTTTACGGACAGTTTCGCCGCATAATTCTTTGTAAGCTGTGTTTTAATTTCATGAAGTTTGCCGTACTCTTCGGCAGTAGGGCTCAGAAGGTATCGCTCTGCACAATCCTCGTCAAGGGCGATCAGATTCTCCGGCGTATCAAGCTTTATCGGAATGGGATAGACGGCAGCAAATTCTGCTGCTGTCTCTTCTTTTAGCCCTGCGGGAAAAACATGTGTAATCCTATATTTTTTTACTGCTTGCCCCTTTATAGAGTCTACCAACTTTTTGTGGCAAAGCGGACACTCGTAGTTTGCCTCGGCAAGCAAAGGAGCATCCTGATATTCAACAGTATTGCTCTGCTTCTTGTTTGGCCTGTTGAGGGCATATAAAAATACTTCTGCAAGAAATGTAGCATCATCACCAGTCTCATGGAATGCCATGAGGCTTTTCTTTTTGCTTTCAGGTATAGTCGTATCTATGCTTATCAGCTTGACCATTTTGTCAATAGTGTCATCCTTCAGATGTGGATTCAGATCCGGCATCACTTCTTTTTTGAAGTACGCAACAGTGGCATCAATAACCGCTTGCTCCATGGATGCTTGCCGGAGTCCATCGGGGACGGGGTCATCCTGACTCACAAGACGGCTAATTTTTTTGGAGCTAAGGTTGCTCGTCCAATACCCGTTATTAGAGACATATTCCTGATCGTTGATAGAACTAAGAAGAAATACGCCCGCCGCCTCCTGCTTATCGTGTGTTTTAAATCCCGGCTGCATGATTCGGATATATGAAGATATATTCAATTCATTCATCTTCTTGCTTCTCCTTTCACATACCACGGAAAAACGCTGGCAAAACAGTGGCAAAGCGGTGGCAAATACTTTTGGGTCGTGATCCGTTAAAATTTGATTGTAGTTCAGAGAGAACTCAGCCAAACCAAGCCAGCATTACATTGATGTCTTATTATACCACGTTACCACGCAGAAATCAATGCCCTTAGGTGAATATTTGTGCTTTCGCTTAGATTTCTCTCTGAATGCACCGTTAGGCAAAAGCCATTTGATCCGTGGCAATCCAGTGAGTCTGACGAAATATCACGGCCTCCTGCTGGATAGGAGCCGGACATAGGAGGCAAATGATGTCAAATGTAAGTAATGCTGACTACATAGCAAGCATCGAACAGTCCGCTTCTGCAATAGGCGCTAAGCTCGACAGCAGTGTAGTCAAATCTGTGTTTGAAAGATACGGCGCTCATGGCATTGAAGACTTAAACCCGAGCGATCTGCCCGAAGTTTTCAACGAAATATATGCCATTGAAGCTGACCTTGGCTATGCTGAGAGCGCCCAACTGCCCGTTCGTGCTTTTCGTCGGCACAAAGAAACTGGTAAAGTGCCGGGAGTTTGAAGAGTACATCAGCCGTACAATGGCAATTTGAAGGTAAGTTCACTATTGAGAAAAGGAAGCCCTTGTGCTACAATTATAAAATGCATAGGGGCTTCTTCTCATAGTGAGAAAGGAGCTTCCGAATGGGTAAAAGTTTACGAGGCAAAGAATGCGGTAAGGGTATCTGCCAAAGAAAGAACGGTTTATATTACGCACGGCTCGGCTGGTCATGCGTGATCTGGTCTTTATCAACTGGCGCACCGGGGAACCGGCAAAGAACAGTTCCTATGATACCCACCTTTATAAGCTATGCGACGAAGCAGGAATTGAAAAATTCTGTATGCACGCTTTACGCCATACCTACGCCACAAGAGCGATTGAAAGCGGCGTGCAGCCGAAGGTGCTTCAAAAGCTGCTTGGTCACGCAAGTATAAAAACAACAATGGATCGGTATGTTCATGTGACGAATGATTCCATGTCAAAAGCCGTATTACAATTTGAAAAAGTGCAGCAAAACCAAAATGGTACAGTAATGGTACAGTAAGCGCCGTTCAAGTGCCGAAAACCCTTGAAAAATAAGGAGATAGAGAAAACTATGAAATTAGGTATCGTCGGGCTGCCGAATGTCGGCAAATCCACACTGTTTAATGCAATTACGAACGCCGGGGCGGAGAGCGCGAACTATCCGTTCTGCACGATCGAGCCGAACGTCGGCATGGTCACCGTGCCGGACGAACGCCTTGACTTCCTGCGTCGATATACGAGCCGAAGAAATACACTCCGGCGGTCATAGAATTTGTGGATATAGCCGGCCTTGTCAAGGGCGCGTCCAAGGGCGAGGGCCTGGGAAACAAGTTTCTGTCCAACATCCGCAACACAGACGCTATCGTTCACGTTGTCAGATGCTTCGATGATGAAAATGTCATCCATGTCGAGGGCGGCACGGATCCTGCCCGTGACGTTGATATCATTGACCTTGAGCTCATCATGGCGGACATGGAAATGGTCGAGCGCAGGATAGAAAAGGCAAACAAGAACGCCAAGGGCGATAAGAAATACCTGCACGAGGCCGAGGTGTTCAATGGACTTCTTGAGCACCTGAACGAGGGCAAGAGTGTGCGCAGCTATGAGTGTGATCCGGACGATATGGAGCTTATCGCAACGAGCGACCTTCTTACGATAAAGCCGGTCATCTATGCCGCGAACATGGATGAGGACGGCATCGCCGATTATGAAAACAACGTTTATTACAAGCAGCTCTGCGATATAGCAACCAAAGAGGGCGCGGAGGTCCTGCCTATCTGCGCGAAGCTCGAAGCTGAGATCGCGGCCCTTGAGCCGGATGAGCGCGAAATGTTCCTTGAAGAGCTGGGCATGAGCCAGTCGGGACTTGATCGCATGATAAAGACCTCGTATTCGCTGCTTGGCCTGATATCCTTCCTCACTTGCGGCAGCGATGAGTGCAGAGCATGGACGATACGCCGCGGAACGAAAGCGCCCCAGGCCGCCGGCAGATACACACCGATTTCGAACGCGGATTTATCCGCGCCGAGATAGTAGCATTTGACGATCTCAAAGCCTGCGGAAGCATGGCGGCAGCCAAGGAAAAAGGCCTTGTCCGCTCCGAGGGCAAGGATTATGTTATGAACGACGGCGATGTTACGCTGTTCAGATTCAACGTGTGATGGAAGATGTAATGTTTGTTCTCGAACTCATCGGTGCGGCGGCGTTTGCAGTGTCGGGAGCAATGGTCGCAATCGAAAAAAAGGCCGATATATTCGGAGTTTTGTTCCTCGCGGTGACAACGGCGCTCGGCGGCGGCGTTATCCGTGACGTGCTCATAGGAAGAATACCGCCGGTGATGTTTGTTAGCTACTGGTATCTTCTCATATCCGTCGTCGCGGCGCTTGCGGTGTTTATAGACGCTTATCTGCGCAGCGAAAAATACAAGCTGCATTTGGACAAGCTTGACGCAGTGAACAATGTCTTTGACGCGATAGGCCTTGCTGTTTTCACCGTATCCGGCATGAACGCCGCAATGCCGGTGAGCGATAATGTAATCCTAGTTTTGTTTGTAGGCATGTGCACCGGCGTCGGCGGCGGCATGCTGCGCGACGTTATGACGAACACCATGCCCAAGGTGCTCCGAAAGCGCGTGTACGCGGTCGCGTCGCTTATCGGCGGCGGACTTTACTATGTGATGCATGTGCTCGACATAAATCAGCTTTTGTCAGTCGGCTGCGGAATGCTCGTGATTTTTGCGCTGCGCCTGTTTGCGACGATCTATAAGTGGAATCTGCCGTCTGTCAAGTTAGATTAAGAAAATGTAAAATTTCGTGTGTAATATTGACGCGGCGGCATTGCTGTGATATTCTATAACTCAATAAAAGGGAGTAGCGTGCGCCAAGCGGCGTTCGGCACGTCGTCATCTCAACCGTCAGGTTCGGTGTGCCGAGTACGATACAGTATTTGCAAGACTTTTACGGCAAGAATAATTGCCGTAAAGGTCTTTTTTATACTATTTATAGAAAGGACTTGAGAACTTAAACATGGAATCGGACTCAATATTGCCTCAACTATTGCTTCAGCTTGTACTGATAGCGGTCAACGCACTGTTTGCCGCAACCGAGATAGCCGTTATTTCGCTCAACGAGACGAAAGTGCGGCGCATGGCCGAGGGCGGAGACAGGAAAGCGGCTAAAATGCTTAGAATGGTGACTGAACCTACGGGGTTCCTGTCAACTATTCAGATATGCATAACGCTTGCAGGCTTCCTTGGCTCGGCGTTTGCGGCTGATAACTTTTCCGATAAGCTCGTAAACTGGCTTATAAATGATTGCGAAGTATCCGGAGTGTCACCCTCGGCACTTGATACGATATCTGTCATCATAATAACCCTTGTTTTGTCTTACTTTACGCTGGTGCTCGGCGAGCTTGTTCCAAAACGTATCGCAATGAAACGCCCGGAGGGCATTGCACGCGCTGTAAGCGGACTGATGATAGGAATGACAACGGTGCTCCGCCCTGTAATTTGGCTGCTGACCGTTTCAACTAACGGTGTGCTGCGCCTGTGCGGCATAGACCCGAAGGATAATGCCGAGGAGGTGTCGGAGGAAGAGATAATAATGATGCTCGATGAGGGTGAGGAAGCAGGCTCTATAGAAAGCGGCGAAAAAGAGCTTATAAAAAATGTATTCTCACTCAACGATACCACTGCCGAAGATGTTATGGTGCATCGTTCGCAAGTAGCTTTCCTAAAACGCGACGATGCTCGAACAACACTGCTCAATGAAATAGCCGAAAGCGGCTATTCTCGCTTTCCCGTGTACGGCGAAAATATCGACGACATTGTAGGAATACTCTACGCAAAGACGTATCTTACCGCCCAAAGCAGGGGCGAACGGTGCGAAATGAAGGATTTCCTGATGCCACCGCGCTTTGTCCACGCGAGCACACATATAAACCGCATTCTTCTCGATATGCAGCGCGAGCATGCGCATATGGCAGTGGTTGTTGATGATTACGGCGGAGTTATCGGAATAATCACGCTTGAGGATATTCTTGAAGAATTGGTGGGAGAGATATGGGACGAGAGCGATGAAGTGATAGAGAACATAAGGGAACGCCCCGACGGCAGCTATGATATAAATGGAAGTACACGGCTTTCAGACATGTGTGAAAGCGTTGGATGCAGCATCGACAGTAATGCCGACACGGTCGGCGGCTGGGTCACGGAAACACTCGGCGGCATACCGGCAAGCGGCGAAAGCTTCGAGTGCAGCGGCATGCTGGTAACGGTCGAGGCTACTGATGAAAGACGTGTGCTCGAGGTAAATGTTAATGTTAGCATACTCAGGGAGGATTCATAAGTGAAGTATTATTGCGAAGAAAAAGATCTCGTGATGCGGCAGCTTGACAGTGGAGAAAACGGCCTGAGCCAGGCCGAGGCGGAGCGGCGCCTTGCCGAAAACGGCAAAAATAAGCTCGCCGCGGCAAAAAAGGACTCGATACTCAAGCAGCTTTTGAAGCAGCTGGCAGACCCGATGATAATCATTCTTCTGGCTGCGGCCGCTATAAGCGGAGTGCTCGCAGTGACGCAGGGCGAGAGCTTTACGGATGTTATAATCATCCTGTTTGTCGTCGTCGTTAACGCCGTTCTGGGCGTTTATCAGGAAAACAAGGCGGAAAAGGCCATTGAAGCTTTGCAGGAAATGTCGGCGGCAACGTCAAAGGTGTTGCGCGACGGAAAGATAGTCACGATCCACAGCGAGGAGCTTGTGGTCGGCGACGTTGTGCTGCTCGAAGCGGGCGATGCCGTTCCGGCCGACGGCAGAATAATAGAAAACGCAAGCCTCAAGATAGAAGAAGCGGCGCTCACGGGCGAGTCGGTGCCGGTCAGCAAGTTTATCGACATCATAAATCTCGCAGACGGCGAGGGCGACGTTCCGCTCGGCGACCGCCGCAATATGGCCTACATGGGCTCTACCGTTGTTTACGGCCGCGGCGCAATGATAGTCTGCGCAACCGGCATGGACACCGAGATGGGCAAGATAGCCGATGCTCTTGCGCAGGCTTCCGACGGGCAGACGCCCTTGCAGATAAAGCTTACGCAGCTGAGCAAAAATACTCACATGGCTCGTTCTCGGCATATGCGTCGTCATATTTGCCGTGCAGCTTCTGCGCGCCGGCGGAATGAGCTTTGAGGTCGTGCTCAACTCCTTCATGATAGCGGTATCGCTCGCGGTAGCCGCCATACCCGAGGGGCTTGCCGCGGTCGTTACGGTGGTCTTGTCCATCGGCGTTACCAACATGTCAAAGCGCAACGCGATAATCCGCCGCCTGACGGCGGTCGAAACTCTCGGCTGCGCGCAGGTCATTTGCTCGGATAAAACCGGCACGCTGACGCAGAACAGGATGACCGTTGTCGATTTCTTCGGCGAAAACGAGCAGGAGCTTGCCAAGGCAATGGCGCTGTGCTGCGACGCCGAGATAGACGATGAGGGGAAAGTGACCGGCGAGCCTACGGAGGCCGCGCTGGTAACATGGGCAAACACGCTGGGGCTTAATAAAACAGCGCTTAAGTCATCGTTTCCACGCTGCGGCGAAGCGCCGTTTGACTCCGGCAGAAAAATGATGAGCACCCTGCACCTTGCCCCGAACGGTGTGGTTCAGTACACAAAGGGCGCACCCGACGTTATCATCGGAAAATGCACGCACTATCTCAAAAACGGCGAAGCCGTTCCCATGACCGAGGACTACCGCCGTGAGATACTCCGCAGCAACAAGGCAATGGCCGATAAGGCTCTGCGAGTTTTGGCCTGTGCTCTGCGCATTTGGAGCGCGCAGCCTGACGACTGCGAGCCGGAGACGCTCGAGCAGCAGCTCTGCTTTGTGGGCCTTACGGGCATGATCGACCCCGTGCGTCCGGAGGTTAAGGACGCTATCGACGAGTGCAAGGCCGCCGGCATCCGCGCAATTATGATAACCGGCGACCATGTTGACACGGCCGTAGCCATAGCCAAGGAGCTTGGCATCCTGCGCGAGGGCGACAGAGCCGTAACGGGCACGCAGCTTTCACAGATGAGCGATGAGGAATTCGAGCGCGAATTTCAGAATATAAGCGTCTATGCGCGCGTTCAGCCCGAGCACAAAACGCGCATTGTTTCGGCGTGGCGCAAGGCAGGCTATGTCACTGCAATGACCGGCGACGGCGTAAATGACGCACCGTCCATAAAAAGCGCCGATATCGGCGTCGGTATGGGCATAACCGGCACCGACGTTACCAAAACGTTGCCGATATGGTGCTTGCCGACGATAACTTTGCCACCATCGTCGGCGCCGTCGAGGAAGGCCGCAGGATATACGATAACATCCGCAAGGCGATCCAGTTCCTGCTCGGCTCGAACATGAGCGAGGTCATAAGCATTTTTGTCGCTACCATACTGGGCTTTACGATATTAAAGCCGGTGCATCTTCTGTGGATAAATCTCGTCACCGACTGCTTCCCGGCGCTGGCACTCGGCATGGAAAAGGCCGAGGGCGATATAATGCGCCGCCGTCCGCGTCCGGCGAAGGACGGAATATTCGCAGGCGGAATGGGCTTTGATATCGCGTATCAGGGCGTGCTCATCTCGGTGCTCGTTCTGGCGGCGTATTTCGTCGGACATTATATCGAAACCGGAGTCTGGACGATAACCGACAGCGCCGACGGCACAACGATGGCATTTCTTACGATGTCAATGGCCGAGGTATGCCACAGCTTCAACATGCGCTCGCTGCGCGGCTGCATCTTCACCATGGGCACGAAGAACAAGGCTCTCGTATGGGCTGCCGTCGGCAGCATTGCCGCAACCACGCTTGTGTGCGAGGTACCGTTCTTGGCCGAAGCATTCGGCTTCACGCCGGTATCGTTTGCCGAATACGTCATTGCAATGGGCATAGGCATGCTCGGCATGGTCATCGTTGAGATCGTCAAGACCTTCCAGCGCCGCGCAATGCGGAAAAGAGGCGAAATTCTTTGAGCTTGCAGGTTGACAGCGCTCAAAGACGGTGATAAAATCAAACAATCAGCGATGACGGAGAACGATGACGCGCTGTCTGTCCAGAGAGAAAGGCCGCCGGCTGCAAGCCTTTTCGGACAAAACGTCGGAGACCGCTCCCGAGCCGAAGCAAGGAAATGTGCTTCCGCGCCGCGCCCGTTAAGCGCATGATGAGTTCTATCAAGGTGGGACCGCGTAAAAAATATTACGCCCTTGACGCATTGCGTCAGGGGCGTTTTGATTTTGATAAAGGAGTATAAATCATGGAAGAAAATAAGTACACTTTGAAAATCCCGAATTCAAAAACACCTATCGCCATACAACAAGCCATATCCTCGCCCAGGCGGTAAAGCGCCTGTATCCCGAGGTCAAGCTGGCCATCGGCCCTGCTATCGAAAACGGCTTTTACTATGACTTTGACGCTCCCTTTGCCATAACTCCCGAGATCCTCGAAAAGATCGAGGCCGAGATGCGCAAGATCTGCAAGGAAAAGATAAAGCTTGAAAGATTCGAGCTTCCGCGCAAGGAAGCAATAAAATTCATGGAAGAGCGTGAAGAGCCGTACAAGGTCGAGCTTATAAACGACCTGCCCGAGGACGCGGTCATTTCCTTCTACAAGCAGGGCGACTTTACCGACCTGTGCGCAGGCCTCACCTCGATTCGACCGGCAGAGTCAAGGGCAACGCAATAAAGCTCACCTCCTGCACCGGCGCATATTGGCGCGGCGACTCCAACCGCAAGATGCTCCAGCGCGTTTACGGCACCTGCTTCATGAAAAAGGACGAGCTTGACGCATATCTTGCCCGTATTGAGGAAGCCAAAAAGCGCGACCACCGCAAGCTCGGCAAGGAGCTTGGCCTGTTCATGCTCACCGAGGAAGGCCCCGGCTTCCCGTTCTTCCTGCCCAAGGGCATGGTTCTTAAAAACACGCTTATCGACTACTGGCGCGAGGTCCACAAGAAGTACGGCTATGTTGAGGTATCGACCCCGATGATCCTCAATCGCCAGCTTTGGGAGACCTCCGGCCACTGGTTCCACTATAAAGAGAATATGTACACCACCGTTATCGACGGCGAGGACTATGCGATAAAGCCCATGAACTGCCCCGGCGGCATGCTCGTATATAAATCCGAGCCGCACTCCTACCGTGATCTGCCCCTGCGCGTGGGCGAGCTTGGCCTTGTCCACCGCCATGAGCTGTCCGGCGCTCTGCACGGCCTGTTCCGCGTAAGATGCTTCACCCAGGACGATGCGCACATCTTCATGACCTGGGATCAGATGAAGGACGAGATTAAGAACGTCGTCAAGCTCTTTGACGAGGTGTATTCGCTCTTCGGCCTGCCCTACGAGATCGAGCTGAGCACCATGCCCGACGATCACATGGGCGACGAGAAGGACTGGGAGTTTGCGCAGAACACCCTCAAGGAAGCCATCACCGAAATGGGCAAGAGCTATGTCGTCAACGAGGGCGACGGTGCGTTCTACGGCCCGAAGCTCGACTTCCATCTTGAGGACAGCCTGGGAAGAACGTGGCAGTGCGGCACCATTCAACTGGATATGCAGCTGCCCGAGAGATTCGAGCTTGAGTATGTCGGAGCCGACGGCGAGAAGCATCGTCCCGTCATGATCCACCGCGTTGTGTTCGGCTCGATCGAGCGCTTCATCGGCGTTATCACCGAGCATGCCGGCGCGTTCCCGACATGGCTGGCTCCCGTCCAGGTGAAGGTCATGCCGATAACCGATCGCGTTGACGATTATGCAAAGCAGATCGCAAAGCGCCTTGACGAGCACGGCTTCCGCGTTGAGACCGACCTGCGCAACGAAAAGATCGGCTACAAGATCCGCGAGGCTCAGACTCAGAAGATCCCCTACATGATAATCGTCGGCGATAAGGAAGCCGAAAACGGCACTGTCTCCGTGCGCACACGCGCCGGCGGCGACGAGGGCAGCATGCAGGTAGAAGACTTCATCGCAAAGCTCGGCGAAGAAGTGTCCACCAGAGCAAAATAATTATTTCAGCCTGCCGATACCCGGCAGGCTGTTCGAAAATAAGGAGAAGCTATGAAACTACTTTTCAAGCAGCGCTTTTTCTCGTGGTTTGACAGCTATGATATTTACGATGAGGGCGGAAGAGCCGTGTTCACGGTGGAGGGCAAGCTCGGCTGGGGGCATGTGCTGCATGTTTTGGACGCAGGCGGCCGCCATGTAGGCACGGTGCGCGAAAAGGTGCTGACGCTGTTCGAGCCGAAGTTCGAGATATTCACAGGTGCAGATGAATACATCGGCTGTATAACAAAGCGATTTACATTCTTTAAGCCCAAGTTCGATATCGACTTCAACGGTTGGCAGGTCGAGGGCGATTTCTGGGGCTGGGACTACTCGGTCGTGTCGCCAACGGGCGAAACGGTCGCCGTCATAACAAAGGAGCTTTTCAACTGGACCGATACCTATTCCATCGACGTTGTGCGCCCCGAGAACGCCCTGTGCGCGCTCATGCTCGTGCTTGCTATCGACGCCGAAAAATGCAGCAGCAATAACGGATAAGGCCGCACCGCTCAAAGCCGAAGAAGAACGGCTGCAATATGCCATTAAGCAGCTATCCCGCTCCAATGAGGAAGTACAGGCGGATATTGCGGCAGTAGACGAAGCGATAGAATACCTGCAAGAGTAGCGGGAGCTTTGGCCTACAGCCTCGTGGGCGAGGCGGCGCACGAGTGGATCGGAATTGCGATGCTCGCGCTGTTTATTCTCATAGTCTTCCTGGCGGCAAAAACACGCTCCAAAGCAAAATGATATATAGAAAAACGGTGCAGCTCCCAATGGGAGCTGCACCGTTTTTCGTTTAGATCAAATTCGGAACACGCGGCCGTCGCGCGTGGGGTGGGCTGCCGGCTTATCGCCGCAGACATAGCCGAGAATGCAGTGACCGATGCCGATGTACTCATCGCCGATGCCTGCCTTGCGCAGTATCTCGCGCGCCTCGGGCATCTCGAACACTTCCTTCGCTCTGTTGACCCAGCACGAGCCGAGCCCGATGGCATTTGCCGCGTTCATGAGATTGCCAAGAACGAGCGCGCCGTCCTCGATATATGTGGGAACATTGCGGTCGGCCAGAACGACGATCACGGTCGGAGCGCCGTAAAACGGATCGATGTCCTTGCCCATGACCTTGGCGTTGAGCTTTGAAAGCAGCGCGATAGTGTCCTTATCCTGCACGACGAGCATAGCCGTCGGCTGTCTGTTCATTGCAGACGGGGCTAACAGACCGGCTTTCAGAACGCTCTGAAGCTCATCCTCCGATATCTGCTCGGGCTTGTAAGCTCTTATGCTTCTGCGCTCGAGAAGGTTGCCGAGTGCCTCACTCATTGCCGCCGTCCTCCTCAATGTCGTAAAACTCGGCGTATTCGCCGCCGTTTTTTCCGGCCTCAACAGCGGCCTTCGCGGCTTCAAGCTCCTCGCGCATCGTCTCTATGCGATCGTCCATCGCCTTGAGCTCGTCAAACAGCGGAGCATAGCTCTCGCCGGGGTTGTCGCGGTTTTCGTCGTAGCAGAGTCTGCCGATCTCGATGAACACCTTGTTCTGCTCCTCAAGCTCGCCGTTTATCTGAAGGGTGAGCTTTGCAATGTTGGCATAGCAGCGCGCGGCCGTGCTGCCCTTGTCATAGGCGTCCTTGAGACTGCCGCTTTCAACATAATCCTTTGCCTTTTTGGTCACACTGTTGATCGTGCCCTTGAGTATGCTTTTGTAATCTGCCATGATGTTAGCTCCTTTCCTGCCCGTCGGCCTTTTTCGTCCGCTCGCTGCGGTTTACGAAAAGCTCGTCGGGTGAATGTGTTTTTCTTGCGTTTACTATAAGAATGACGGCCGCGATCAGCGCGCTTACGATCGCAAGCAGCTGCGATACGCGGATATCCGTTGTGCCGATATACAGACTGTCGGTTCGCAGGCCCTCGACCCACGCCCTGCCGAGGCCGTACCACAAAACGTACAGCCATGTAAACTGCCCGTCGTATTTCCTCGCGCCGCGGCGCAGAAGTATGTAGAGTATGATAAGCCCCGTGAAGTTCCACAGGCTTTCGTAAAGAAACGTCGGGTGGACGAACACCGTAACGCCGTCGGGTGTGGTAAGTCCCATGCGGCAGAAGATATCCGTTTCAACGCCGAAGGCCTCGCGGTTTATAAAGTTGCCCCAGCGGCCTATGGCCTGTCCGATGAGCAGACCGAACGCAGTAAGATCGCCGAGCGCGAGAACGGGTATCTTCTTCTTTTTGCACACGAGAACACCGGTTATAACGCCTGCGATTATACCTCCGTAGATAGCGAGGCCACCGTCGCGCAAGGATAGGATCTCCGATGGGTTGGCGAGAAAATAATCAAGCTTGAACAGAACGTAATACAGCCTTGCGCCGATTATGCAGGTCGGGATCAGCCATATTACGAAGTCGAAAAGATCATCCGAGGTAAGGCCGAACTTTGCCGCCTGCTTTGCACAGAACAGTGCGGCGAGGATAAAGCCGAGGGCGATTATCGCACCGTAAAAATAAATTTCAAAGCCGAAAACCGTAAAGCTGTACGGTGGGTCGATGCTCCAGTCGCCAAGCATCGGGAAGCTTATCGCTGCATCACGCAGCATGGTTGCTGTAAGAAAAGTCATAGGATATCACGCCTTTACAGGGGAAATGACGCTCATTGCGAGCCTGTCGGGAGTCATGAATGCCTTGAGGAAATCCTCGCACTCATTTTTTGAAACGCTCCCGAGCACTTCAAACGCATCGAGCGCGCAGTAATTTCCGAACACACCGTCGGCAAGGGAGAGACACAAGCTGTCGAAGTCTTCAAGTCCGCGCAGGCGCGAGCCGAAGGAGGCGCGCTTTGCCGCTTCGAACAGCTCTTTGTCAAGCCCGTTTGCGAACACCTCGGCAAGCTCGACATTTATCTCGCTCAGGACGCGCTGCGGATCGGGGCTTTCGCCGCCGAGCATGATCGTTGCCGTTCCGGCGGTGTAGTCGATCTCGTAATCATAGTCGCGGTTGAGCACGCCCTCGGAGTACAGCCGGTTGTAAAACTTCGCAGAGGTGCCGAACACCGTGCGCAGAGCAAGCTGGGCGACTATCTTCTGGCGCAAAAGTGCCTCGCCGTCCGGTGCAGGAGTGACCTTTGCGCCGATAAGATACTGGGGCGCGGAGACCTCCATCTGCTCCTCGTTGTAGCTTTTTATGGGCTTTTCGGACTCGGGCTGACCCATGTCGGCCTTTGGGATCTCGGCCTTTTCGCGCGGCAGAAGCTCGTCTGCGATGGCGAAGACTTCCTCGGGATCGCAGTCGCCTGCAACGCACAGCGTCATGTTTGACGGTGCGTAAAACGCCTTGTGGCAGTTATAGAGCGTTTCGGCGGTTATCTCCGCAATGCTCTCGATGCTGCCGGCGACCTGATCGCGGATGGGGTTAAACTCATACAGCATGCGCATGAGGCGGTTATACACGACATAGCCGGGATTATCCTCGACCATGCATATCTCCTGCCCGATTATGCCCTGCTCCTTATCGACGGTCTCCTGCGTAAAGTAGGGCGTCGAAACGAACTTGAGCAGCATGCGCAGGTTTTCCTCAAAGCCCGAGGTGCAGTCGAAAAAGTACGCGGTCATGCCGCTTGAGGTGAAGGCGTTCGGCTGCGCGCCGTTTGCGGAAAGCACGCTCAGCGCATTGTCGCCGTCGGGCATGTCAAACATCTTGTGCTCAAGAAAGTGCGCAACTCCGGCAGGCGTGTCGTGCATCTTTCCGCCGAGGGAGAAGCGCCTGTGCGCGCCGCCGTAATTGGTGGCAAAAACGGCATACGACAGCCGGAAGCCGGGCTTTGTTACAACGTTTACGTTAAGACCGTTGCGCAGCTGGCCGAAGTACAGATCCTCGCCGATCTTTTCATATCTTTTATGCTTCATCGCTGTCCTCCTCACCGTTTCCGCGCAGGTAATACACCGCGTCGCCGACAACGCTGTTTGCTATATCGACAACGGCCTGAAGCTCCACACATTCGACCGCCTCGGCAAGCTCCTCGGGGTCAAAGTCAAGTCCGTCGATAGTATTGGCGAGGTAAAATCCCTCGAGATTATACTGCGAGTCGAGCGTTGCGCGAAGATCGGATGCAACGCTTTTCTTGGCAGCAAGCAGCTCATCGTCCGTGACCTCGCCGCGCTTTATAGCCTCAAGCTGGGCGCAGATCTCGTCCTTTGCAGCGCCGAATTTGTCAAAATCAACGCCGGATGAGACGATCATAAGTCCCTTGTGCAGATCGACAAGCGAGCTTGCGTAATAGCACAGCGAGAGCTTTTCGCGAACGTTCATAAAAAGCTTGGACGTTACGCAGCCGCCGAAAACGGCGTTGAAAACGTAAAGCGCCGCAATATCCGGATCCTCCATGCAGTCGCCGAGGCGATAGCCCATGACGAGCTTGCCCTGAGTGACGCTCAGCTCGTCGGTGAATTCGCGCACGGACTCCTCAACGGCGTTCATGCGTATATCCGTGCCGATATCATAGTCGATCTCTCCTCTGGGCATGCCGCTGAATGCATCCGAGAGCTTCTCGGCAACGGCGTCCGCGCCGAGGCTGCCGCAGTAGAAGATCTCGATCGGGCAGGTCATGATAAGGCTGCGGTAATGCTTGGTGAGCTTCTGATAATATATATTTTCCGCCGTGTCCTCGGTGCCGAGGCGCGATACGGCAAACGGCTCGTAGCAGCACATCTGCTCGATAAGCCTTTGCAGCGCCCACGAACGCTTGTCGTTTAGCCTGCTTTTTATGCTGTCGAGCAGCTTATCCTTTTCGCTGTCGACATATTCGGGCAGAAGCAGGCCGCCCTTGGTGCAGGGAGCGAGCAGTATCTCGCCGCAAAGATTTGCAATGCTTTCAAAAACTCCGCTGCCGTCGGGCAGATATTTGTCGTCGGCAAAGCTCGCAAGAAATCCGATGCACTGTATCTCGCCGATCTTGCGCACAACAGGCTCGATATAGCTGCCGTAAAGCCCGTCAAGTTCGGTCGCGAGCGCTTGCATATCGGTGTGATTTCTGCTGCCGCGGCGCAGAACATAGGGGATGAGCGCGTTCATCGCCGCCGTTTCGCGGTCAAGCTGAGTCAGCAGGCTGATGCTCAGACATCCGGTCTTGAATTTGTCGTTTTCGAGCGCAGTTAGCCATACGCCGGGGAGTATCTCTTTTCTGACGGTCTCCATGGCATGACCTCCTTTGATTTATAATGAATCAGTATAGCACACTTTTCAGATATATGGTATACCTTTTCCGTCATAAATTTCGCCGTCGAGCCATACTCCGCCGAGGCCGATCAATATATCGTGCGTCCTGCCGGAGCGGGTCTTGAGCGTCACGCGGCAGTCGGAAAAGCCGTCGGGCAGACAGGGGCGGATATATATCATACCGTGCCACGGTTTAAGGCCAAGAAGCTCCTCGGTAAACACCCTGAAATACCAGCCGGATGAGCCGGTGTACCACGTCCAGCCGGCCTCGCCGATGTGGCCGGGGCAGGTGTAGACATCGGCAGGAATGACAAACGGCTCTGCTTCATAAACGCGCCCGTCGTGCGCTTCCGGCAGCAGACAGCGCAGTATGGCCCAGCCGTCATTCGGCCGGGAGCGCTTAAAGCAGGCCTGAGCAAGCCACAGCGCAGCGTGCGTATACTGCCCGCCGTTTTCCCGGAAGCCGGGGCCGTAGCTGCGAATATAGCCGGGGTCGCGCCCCGAACCGAAAAACGGAGGGTCAAATAGCTTCACAAGGCCGTTTTCCCTGTCAAACAGCAGCCTGAGCGCACTGCCCAGCGCGGTGTCGGCCTTCGTGTTTGACGCTTCCGGGCAGAAGCAGGCCCAGCTTTGCACGATGGAATCTATGCGGCAGCACTCGCTCTGCCGGCCGCCAAGCTCCTCGCCGTCGGGCCAGTAGCCGCGCAGATACCATTGACCGTTCCACGCGCGGTCGGCGGCCTTGCCCAATGCGGCGGCAAGAGCACGGTATTCGTCGGCGCCCTGCCTGCCAAGCTCGATCAGAATATCCGCAAATCGTTTTACGCAGCAGGAGAAAAACCAAGTCAGCCACACGCTCTCACCGAAAACGGCGCTCATGCCGTCGTTCCAGTCGCTGCTGCCGAAGTACAAAAGCCCGTGGCTGCCCGTGCCGCGGCCTGCGCAGCAGTCAACGGCGCGCTTTGCGTGCATAAGAACGCTCTCGGCGCAGTCCGAGCGCATGGGCGTTTCATAACGGTCGCCTTCACAGGAGTCCAAAGGCTTTGAGCTTATATAATGCTCGGAGATTTGGCATATTGAAGCGTCGCCCGTTTTTTCGACATATTCGCACAGCGCCCACACCAGCCAGAGCAGATCATCCGAGCACCGCGTGCGCACGCCCTTATCCGCGCCGCCGACGCTGTGCCACCAGTGCATAACATCGCCTTCAAGGTACTGGTGCCGGCAGCAGGCGAGTATCTGCTGCTTTGCGATGTTCGGGTCGAGCAGGATGAGGTTCACGGCGTCCTGAAGCTGATCGCGGAAGCCGAACGCGCCGCCGCTTTGATAAACCGAGCATCGCCCGAGAATGCGGCATGCAAGCGTCTGATACACTGCCCAGCCGCTCATATATTTGTCTGCCTTGCCGCAGCCGGAAACGGTCAGACGGCGGCACATACTGCGCCAATGTGCCTTTGTTTTTTCGAGCGCTTCAAATGCGGCATCGGGCTTGCACAGATCAAGGAGGTTTTCTGCGCTCTCACATCCGCAGACGAGCACGGTCACGGGCTGCGCCTCGTAGCTTGCGGCAAAAACGGGATAGCTCAGCCCGTTCGTGCGCGAGTCAAATTCGTTGTGCAGCCAGGATAAGCCGTCGCAAGTCCAAGCGAGCGCGTCACTTGAGCAAACGGCGCTGAAATTAAGCCCTCGTATAGCCGAGCGCGTGCTCGATGCGGTAAACACGGAGCTTACATAACTGCACGCGACCGCGCCGCGGTTGTTGTCACTGTCCGACATGAGAAGCTCGCATTTCCAGCCGAGCTTTCCGCTGTGCTCGCCGAAAAATTCAATTATCATTACTCTTGCATCCATATCCGGCGGAACAAAAGCCGTGCAGCGCGATGCAAAGCTGCCGAAGCTTTTTCCCAAACGGCAAAGCCGAAGCCGAAGGTGACGCGGCAGGGAGCGCCGTCATCGTCGGCAAAAAGGCTGTGTCGCCCGGCTGCGTCGCAGTATTCCAACACCTCGGCTCCGTCTATTGCCATGGGGTCGTTTATCCATGGGGTAAGCCGCAGCTCGCGCGCGTTTTTGAGCCACATGTTTCCCATGCCGCTGTCGGCGGCAATATAGCCGAAGCTCCCGTTTGTCAGGATGCTGCTCCAGACTCTGGGCGGCAGCGAGCGGTTTACATAAAACGAAAAGCTCCCGTCATCGGCGTACTCGTGCCGCAGAGGAAGAGCTGCTTCTTTTTCGCTGTGTAAAACACCTCGGAGCATTTTCAAATCTGCGGCCGGGTGTATCCTCTCCGACGATGAACGAGGCGGCGCTTTCTATAAGCTCGGCATCCTCGGTCGGCAGCAGGCGCACCCCGGCGTGAGTGCCGATGAGCGCTTCAAGCCCGTGGGAGGCAAGCGTGTCGCGCACCTTGGAGTACACGGGCCTGCGATACTCGCCGCCCTCATCGGTCAGGAACACAAGATCTGCGTAAACGCCGCAGCTTCTGAGCAGACAGAACTGCTTTGTTACAGATACAACGTCGCCGTCATCCTTGCAGCAGATTATAGGAAGATCGCCCGAAAGGCCACAGCGCCAGAGGCTGCTCTTGGGCGGAAGCTGCGACTTTGGGCTGATAAACCACAGGCTTTGCAGCATGCCCATAGCATCGTCAACTTCACGCGATGACATGTGCGTGACGCTTGCGCAGGCCGAAACCATCGCGCCGTACTCGGCGGGCCCCATCGCAAGCATATGCTGCGCGCCGCTGTATGCGCCCTCGGGAGTGTATGCAAGACACAGGGAAAAGCGCACGTCCGCTTTTTCTCCGGCCTTGAGCGACAGCGGAACGGATGCCGTTACCGCCGGATAAGACAAAAATCCGTCCTCGCCTGAGCCGCCTGCCTTTGTCGTCATTGGCTTATCGCAGGCAAGGCACAGCCAACACTCGGCCTGGCTTCCGCGCGGCAGACGGTGCAGCGTGATGCAGTTTTGGTCGCGCCGCGCTTCGATGCCGAGCCGCCAGTAGGCAGGATGGTTAACATAATCTGAAGCGTCGGCGAGCACGGCCTCGAACGAAAATTCAAGGCTTGCACTGTCGATATCCGATTTTGCAAAAACCGACACCGTGCGCGCCTCGCCGTTTTCAGCGCCCGATACCGCAACGGAGGTGCGCGCCGTGAGCTCGTCGCAAACGCAGGAAAACTCGGCGGATATCTCGGAAAATTCCCACATATATGCGCCGTTTTCATCGGGCGAGGGGAGGAGCGAGCGCACTCTGCCGCCGAGTGTGAGCGTTATTTCCGCGCCGTGCCCTTCGCCGGTCTGTTTAAACGGCGTGCGATAGATCAGCGTATCGGAGCAGCTTGCCGAGCTTATGCCGCTTTCGGTTAACATAATGTTATACGCGCCGTTTGACAGCAGCGAACACTGCGGCGAAGCGTAGTCAATTGCGCCGCCGCGCTTTTCCCAGCGGCTGTTGGGCAATATCTGCTTGTCGGACTCCGCCTCGCTCAGACGCAGAACCGGCGCGCCGAGCGGTATGCGTTCTTCGAGAAGCTGCCCGTAAGCAGCCATATCCGGCGAGTGCATGAAAGCGTGCCGGACGCAGTTTTCTCCGAGATAATTTGCGATGGCGAGCATGCTCATGCCCAGATGATGCGCCATGAAGCAGCGCACCTTTCGCCCTCGGGTGTTCGGCAGCGTGACGGAGTGAAGTCGAGCGCCTCAAAAAATCCGTAGCGTGCTCTCATGCCGCACTTTTCGAGCCGACGCAGATTCGCAACGGCGGCACCGGGGTCAACGGCGAGGGCGAGAAAGCTGGCGTACGGTGCAATGACAAGCTCTGTATCCTGGCCGCGCTTGAGCGCAAGCCGGGCGCAGCCGTGAGCCTTGTAGCGGTAATTCAGCCCCGGGTCGAGCGAGTAAAACGCGCTTTCGGATATGCCCCACGCACCGCCGCGGCTGCGGCGCTTTTTTTGAACGTAAACGCAGAACTTCGCTGTTTCATAAAGCAGACTGTCCTGCGTCAGCGGCAGAAAAAGCTCAGGCATGAGGTACTCAAACATCGTGCCCGTCCAGCTTGCCATGCCGCGGTAGCCGCCCGACGAGCGCATCGCGCGCGACAGCCTGCGCCAGTGCCTGCGAGGCACGTCGCCTTTGGCTATGGCGGTGTAGCTCGTAAGGCGCGCCTCGCTTGCCATAAGGTCGTAAAGCCCCGGCGAGGCAGTGCCTTTTTCAAGATCAATGCCGATGTGCATAAGGCCGCGCCGGACGCTGTAAAATATCGAAAAATCCATGTCGGATATAAGCTTCTCCGTCCTGCCGGCAAGCGCTGAAAGACCTGCTGCATCCAGCCAGCTCCTGAGCGCGATAAGGCATGCGCACAGATTTCCGCAATCGACCGTGGACAGGTATTTCGGCTCGAGCGCGCGCAGAGAACGCGTGTCGTACCAGTTGCAGAAATGTCCGCCGGAGCGAGGGAGCTTTTCCATAGTGCCGAGCATGTTTCCGATAAACTCCTCGGTGCGTGCAAGATCTATTATCCCAAGCTCCTGCGCGCACATTGCCGAGCAAAGTGCAAGCCCGATGTTGGTCGGGGATGTGCGGTGGGCGATGCCGACGGGCGGCTGCTCCTGGAAATTATCCGGCGGCAGGAAATTGTCCTGCGCGGTGCAGAATGTGTCAAAATAGCTCCATATCTCATTCGCACAGCCGATAAGGTATCGGCGTTCCTCCGCTGACGGCTGTTTTTCCGCCTTCGCAGGCAGACTCAGAGCCAGGGCCGCAAGCGGAGCAAGGATCCACAGCAGCCCGACGGCTTTCGCGAAAATTCCGACCGAAAATATTACAAGGCACAGACCCGATATCGGGGCAAGCCACATGTTTTTATAAAACCCGGCCGCACCGTTTCGCTTGCCTGCGCTCTGCGCGGCCGTTTCCCACTCAAGCAGATTTCTGCCGCTTACGAGCATCCGCCAGAGCGCGCTCACGGCGGCGGAAAGCGATATCCACGCCTCGTACGGCAAAAACCAGAGCCTGAACGCCGTGCGCACGATGCTCTCGCCAATTCCGCCGAGGGTGCGGCTGTGATACTTTGCCGTCAGCGCCTCGGGCTTGCCGGACGCAAGCTCGGTGAGCGATATTATAAGTCCGGCAGCGAGAGCGATGAGCGCCGCCCATGCGGCGAGGACAAGGCCGTGCGCCCTGAGCAGCAGTCCGGCGAATATTGCGGCGAATGTAGCCGGAGCTACTAAGCTGCGGCGCAGCGAGTCGAACAGCTTCCAGCGCTCAATATCCGGAAGGAGCGCGCTTTTGCGGAATATCCAGCCGGCGTTCTGCCAATCGCCGCGTATCCAGCGGTGGCTGCGCCGAAAATAGGCGATCGGCGAGCCGGGGAAGGAGTCGGAAAACTCAACGCCGCTCATGTATCCGCCGCGCAGATACGCCCCCTCGAGCGCATCGTGCGAAAGCACCCTGCCCTCGGGGATGTGCATCTTAGAGCACAGCAGCAGCGCTTCGGCGTCTATTATGCCCTTACCGGAAAAACCGCCGCGGTCGAAGATATCCATGCCCACCTCGCCGCAAAGCATACCGTATGGCTCAAGTCCGCCGCCTCCGGAGAAAATGCGTGCAAAATCGGTCGAAACGGTCGAGGGCAGCGTTGCGCACATGCGCGGATGTATGATGCCGTGCCCGGCGGTGACAAGTCCGCGCTCGCGGTCGAGCACCGGCAAGTTCATCGGATGCAGCATTGCGCCGATAAGCTCGCGCACCGAGCCGGGCGAGGGCACGGTGTCGCCGTCGAGGGTGAGGATATAGCGCGCAGAGCGCAAAAGCTGAGCGTCGCCGCAGCGCGTGTTCAGCTCGCTCTTATCGCCGCACATGAGCTTTGCAAGCTCCAGCAGCGCGCCGCGCTTGCGCTCAAAGCCGGAGTATTTTCCGCGCCCCTCGTCGAGCGTTCGCTCGCGCGTGAAAAGATAAAATCCGCCGCCGTATTTTTGGTTCAGCGCGTCGATAGCGCGCTTGGCCGCCGCAATGATCGCCTTGTCCTCGGGCACGGTCTCCGTTTTTGCCTCTCTCAGGTCGGCAAGTATGCCCATGAGCAGATTTTTGCCGCAGTCGCGGTTTGCAAGATAAAACTCCTCCAAAAGCGCGGCAAAATGCTTGCCGCCTTTCTCGTCCGTGAGCAGCGCCGATATAACACACACCGTCCGCCCCTCGTCGGGAACGCCGCCGTCAAGCTCGAACCTCGGCAGGCGGCGCGGCGGAACGCACAGCAGAATGATGTAATCGAGCATGACCTTCGTAAGCTCCGACAGCGGCAGGAGCAGCAGCGCCGCGGCAACGGCGCTGCGCGATAAAAAGCCGCACAGCAGCGTCAGAAACAGCGTTATCAAAATGTTTGCGGATATATATGCCGACGCGAGCTTTTTTTCGTTCGGCGCACTGAACAAATGTATGCCGACGTGCCGTTCGAGTCCATTTGCGGCGCGGCTTTTCTCGATGAGCTTTTTCGCAAAAACGTGTTCCTCGAGTCCCTCGCGTCTGGCAAGCTTGGATAACCTTGCGCGGTACTCGGCGCGGCTCTGCTCATCCATGCGCGGATAGACTCCGGCCGGGTCTGCCGACAGCGTCTTTTCAACAGTGTCCGCGCGCTCAAGCAGACTGTGCATGTCAAGCTCGGATATCAGCCGCACAGAGCCGAAAAGTGCGGCAAACTCCTCGTCAAGATTCTCCGGCTCCGCGGTGCTTTCAAGCCTGCGGCAGACATCGGCCAGCGCGGCTGTGAGCTGCACGAGCAAAACTGCCGGAAGAAGATAAAGCTCGTTCTGCGGCAGCGGCGAAACGCTTTGGAAACCATTGAGATATTCAAGCATGCCGTCCTCGGTCAGATTTCCCGAGCACACGTTTATCATATCCCGGCACAGTGCGGATAATATTATGCCGTCGTTTCCGGCGCGCAGCCGGCGAATGTCTCTGAGTGCGCTGCCGGCGCGTTTTGCCTCGCGCAATGCAAGATATCGGTTATCCAGAAGCCAGCGGCAGCTCGACGGCATAGCTGCCGCGCTGCCGAAGCGCGCCTCAACGAGCCTGTAGGCCGAGTTTATTTCCGCGCAGCTTTTTTTTAACAGTGCGCGCAGCTCGCCCACAGAGGCTGCTGCCGTGCATTCATTGAGTCTTGCGCAGCTTGCCGCGTGGCTGAAAACGGTGTTCTTGTTCTGGCTGTCCATGTTCATTCTCCCGTCGGTATATTTATAAATGTCAGTTTTGCCGCAAAATTTGAAATATATTCGACTCTCGTCAGCTTGAGTTAAGTGACAAGAATAAACCCTTGACAGCGAGCGGAGATGATGCTATACTCTGTAAAGCAAAAAACGTTTACAGGGGGGATCGCCGTGGAGAACAGTGCAGTGATGCGTTCAATGCTGTTTGATTTTTACGGCGAGCTGCTCACGGATAAGCAGCGTGAGTATTTCGACCTCCGCTATAACGAAGATCTTTCGCTTGGCGAGATCGCCGAGCAGTGCGGCATATCGCGCCAGGGCGTGTGGGACATAATCCGCCGAGCCGAGGCCGCGATGACCGAGATCGAAGAAAAAACCGGGCTTATAAAGCGCTTTCTCGAGCGCAACGCCCAGATAGACGAAATAATCCGGGAGCTTAGGGATAAGGGCACAGAGCCGCATATCCTCAAGCAGCTTGAAGAGCTTAAGATTTAGGAGGCAGAGAACATGGCATTTGAATCATTGTCCGACAAGCTGTCCGCTGCCTTTAAAAAGCTGCGCGGCAAGGGCAGACTGACCGCAGCCGACGTCAAGGAAGCCATGAAGGAAGTGCGCATGGCGCTTCTGGAGGCCGACGTCAGCTATAAGGTCGTAAAGGAATTTACAAAAAGCGTTACCGAGCGCGCCTCGGGCGCGGATGTGCTTGAAGCGCTCTCGCCTGCTCAGCAGGTCATCAAAATAGTCAACGAAGAGCTTGTAAAGCTCATGGGCAGCGAAAATCAGCGCCTGAGCATCGGCTCAAAGTCGCCGAGCGTTGTTATGCTCGTCGGCCTTCAGGGCGCCGGTAAAACGACAAACGGCGCAAAGCTTGCAGCCTATATGCGCAAGCAGGGCAAGCGTCCGCTGCTGGCCGCATGCGATATCTATCGCCCGGCTGCCATAAAGCAGCTCGAGACCGTCGGCAAGCAGCTCGATATCCCCGTGTTCCAGATGGGAACGACAAATCCCGTCGATATCGCAAAGGCCGCAGTCGAGCATGCGAAAAAGCACGGCAACGACCTTGTGTTCCTCGATACGGCAGGCCGTCTGCACATTGACGAGGAGCTGATGCAGGAGCTTCAGAACATCCGCGATGAGGTCGAGCCGAGCGAGATACTGCTCGTGGTCGATGCGATGACCGGCCAGGATGCCGTGAACGCGGCAAACGCATTCAACGATGCGCTCGGCGTTACCGGCGTCATGCTCACAAGCTTGACGGCGACGCGCGCGGCGGCGCGGCGCTTTCGATAAAGGCAAGCACCGGCAAGCCCATCAAATTCATCGGCGTCGGCGAAAAGCTCGATCAGATCGAGCCGTTCTACCCCGACCGCATGGCCTCGCGTATTCTCGGCATGGGCGACGTGCTCACGCTTATCGAAAAGGCCGAGCAGAGCTTTGACGAGAAAAAGGCTCTTGAAATGGCCGAGCGAATGAAAGCAAACCGCTTCTCGCTTTCCGATTACCTCGACCAGATGCGCTCACTCAAGGGTATGGGCGATATAAACGACCTTGCCGGCATGATCCCCGGCGTTGACGCAAAAGCGCTCAAGGGCGCAAAGGTCGATGAAAAGGGCATGGCGCGCATCGAGGCTATTATCCTCTCAATGACTCAGGCCGAGCGCGACGATCCGACGATACTCAACGCCTCGCGCAAAAAGCGCATTGCCGCCGGCAGCGGCACCTCGGTCGTCGATGTAAACCGCCTGCTCAAGCAGTTTGACGCAATGCAGGGCATGATGCGCCAGCTTTCCGGCAAGAACATGAAGAAGCTGCAAAAGCGCTTCGGCGGAATGGGCGGAGGCGGCGGCTTCCCCGGCCTCGGCGGATTTAAGCTTTGATTACTCTCGCAAACGCGTTTGTAATATATGAAGAAATAATATGGAGGTGAAAGATAAATGGTAAAGATCAGACTTCGCAGAATGGGCGCAAAGAAGGCACCTTTCTACCGCATCGTCGTTGCTGACTCCCGCTGCCCCCGTGACGGCCGCTTCATCGAGGAGATAGGCACTTACGATCCCATGGCAGAGGGCGAGAACATCAAGGTCGATCTCGAGCGCGCAAAGTACTGGATATCCAACGGTGCTCAGCCTACCGAAACCGTACGCGGCCTGCTTACTAAAGTCGAGGCCTAACAAGGAGAAGCTACCGGCATGAAAGAACTTTTGACCTATATCGTACAGAGCCTCGTTGAAAAACCCGAAGAGGTCTCTGTGACCGAGCGCGTTCACGGCGGCGAGACCGTATATGAAGTACGCGTAGCTGACGGAGACATGGGCAAGGTCATTGGCCGGCAGGGCAGGATCGTAAAAGAGATCCGTATACTCATGCGGGCTGTCGCCCAGAGACAGGGCAAAAAGGTTTCAGTCGATATCATGGACTGATCAAAAAGCAGAACGGAAATTACCGTTCTGCTTTTTTGTTGTTCACAAAGTACACAAAGTGCATTTTTGGTGCCGCCGCGCTTGTTAAATCGTGAGTATTGTGGTAAATTATATACTGACCAACTATGGAGGTTTTCACATGGAAAAGCAGCAGTATATCGAAGCGGGCAAAATCGTGAATACACACGGCGTGCGCGGCGAGGTCAAGATCCAGGTATGGCTTGACAGTCCGGAGTTCATGCGCCGTTTTAAGACTTTATATATCGACTCAAAGCCGGTCAGGCTCCTCTCATCGCGCGAGCATAAGGGCTTTCTTATAGCCATGCTCGAGGGGTGTGGAGGACATAAACGCGGCCATGAGCCTGAAGAATAAGACCGTTTACATCGACCGCGCGGATGCAAAGCTTAAAAAGGGCGAATACTTCCTGTGCGATATCATCGGCTCGCGCGTCGAGACCGAAAACGGCGAGCTTGTCGGCACGCTTGAGGATATCCTCGAAACGCCGGCGTCGTCTGTTTACATCGTGCGCGGCGAAGCAGAGCACATGATCCCGGCGGTCCCGGAATTCGTGCTCAAAACCGATGCCGAAAACGGGATAATAACCGTGCATCTGATAGAAGGCATGTAATATGTTATGTTAACTGACGATAAGGAGAGCTTCCCCGGAATGAGAATAGATATAATGACGCTGTTCCCGGATACGATGAATGCGATCATGCATGAAAGCATCCTCGGACGGGCGGCGAAAAAGGGGATAATCGAGATAAATTGCGTGCAGATACGCGATTATACGGAAAATAAGCAGTGCCAGGTAGACGACTATCCGTATGGCGGCGGCTGGGGCTGCGTTATGATGGCGCAGCCGCTCAAGTCCTGCCTTGATGATATTATGTCAACCATGCAGGGCAAGCGCAGCCGCGTTATCTACATGTCGCCGCAGGGCAAGCCCTACGATCAGGCAACGGCAAGGAGGCTTAAAAACGACTATGACCATCTCGTGCTCGTGTGCGGCCATTATGAGGGCATAGACGAGCGCTTTATCGAGCAGTGCGTCGATGAGGAGATATCGCTGGGCGATTTCGTGCTCACCGGCGGCGAGCTTGCCGCGATGGCGGTTGCCGACTCCGTGTGCCGCCTCGTGCCGGGCGTTCTTGCCGATGAGGAGTGCTTCACCGGCGAAAGCCACTGGGACGGAGTGCTCGAATATCCGCAGTATACGCGCCCCGAGGTCTGGGAGGGCAGGGAAGTGCCGAAGGTGCTCCTGGGCGGCGACCACGCCGCCGTTGCGCGCTGGCGGCGTAAGAAAAGCCTTGAGCGCACGATGGACAAGCGCCCGGATATGTTTGCAAAGCTTGAGCTGACGGATAAAACCGACTTGAAGCTTGTTGAGGAGATCAAAAGAGCGCAGCCGTATGAAGCTTACAAAGCCCGTGGAGTGCCGCAAGGCCGTGCCGGAGGATATGGGCGAGATCATGCTCATCGTGCGCCAGGCGCGCAATTACCTCAAAAAGCACAGGGTCGATCAGTGGCAGGGCGAGTATCCGGCCGAGGCTAACTTCCTGCCGGATATAAACGCCGGAAGGTGCCTCGTTATGACCTACGGCGGCGAGGTAGCAGGCTTTTTCTGTCTCGGCGAGGAGCCCGAGCCGGACTACGACGGCATAACCGACGGCCGCTGGCACGGCGAGGGCAAATACTGCACGCTGCACCGCGCGGCAGTGGCCGCCGAATTCCGCGGAACGGGAATGAGCCAAAAGCTCATGGAAGCTCTTGAATGGCATTCAAGAGAGCTTGGAGCAAAGGCCATACGCACCGATACGCACAGAAAAAACAAGGCCATGCAGCAGCTTCTGCGCGCAAGCGGCTTTGTCTATCGCGGAAATATGCTCTGCTCGGCCGAGCCTGGGCACGACCCGGCGCGCCAGTGCTTTGAAAAACTGCTTTGACGGAGAAAATGATGGATCTTACGAACATAAACGATATAAAGGCGCTGCTTGCACGGCACGGCTTCCGGTTTTCAAAATCCATGGGGCAGAATTTTCTGACCGCCGCGTGGGTGCCGGAGGATATCGCCGATTCCGCCGGAATTGACAAAGACACCGGCGTTTTGGAGATCGGCCCAGGCATAGGCTGCCTCACCGAGCAGCTTTCAATGCGCGCAGGCAAGGTCGTTTCCGTCGAGCTTGACAAGGCACTCAAACCGGTGCTTCGGGAGACTCTCGGAGGCTGTGAAAATGTCGAGATAGTTTTCGATGATGTGCTCAAGGTCGATATTCCTTCGCTTTTGGATGAAAAAATGCCGGGAATGCGACACGTTGTGTGCGCAAATCTGCCGTATAATGTGACGGGACCTGTGATATCAAAGCTTCTGGAGATCGGCTGCTTTGACTCCGTCACCGTTATGATCCAGCGTGAAGTGGCACGCAGAATATGCGCAAAGCCCGGAACGGGCGATTACGGAGCGTTCACGGTGTTCGTAAACTGGTTTGCGCAGCCCGAGCTTCTTTTCGATGTGCAGCCCGGCTGCTTCATTCCGCAGCCCAAGGTGACCTCGAGCGTAATACGTCTTACGCGGAGATCCGAGCCGCCGGCAGAGGTCAAAAGCGAGGCGATGTTTATGCGCGTCGTAAAGGCTGCATTTGCTCAGCGGCGCAAGACTTTGCTGAACGCTTTAAGTGCAGGATTTGGCGAAATGAGCAAGGAAACCGTCGAAAAATGCCTTACAGATAGTGGTTTTGACCCAAAAGTGCGCGGAGAAGTACTTTCAATTGGTGAATTTGCAAAAATCGCGGATGCTTTTTGCGCTGTTTTAGATTAATTTTTGTAAGCAAAATGCATTGATTAAGAACTATCAAAGATGGTAGTCTTAATTAAGGTGTTATTGGTAATAATTTTTATGAAAATATGGAGGAAAAGATCATGAAACTGACCGATAATGTCCACATTCTCAAGTGGGTCGACGAAATGGCCGCACTTACGAAGCCTGAAAAGATCGTTTGGATCGACGGCTCTGAAGAGCAGCTCGAGCAGCTGAGAGCCGAGGCTATGGGCACAGGCGAGCTTATTAAGCTCAACGAAGAGAAGCTCCCCGGATGCTACCTTCACCGTTCGGACGTAAACGACGTTGCGCGCGTCGAAGATCGCACCTTTATCTGCTCCAAGCGTCAGGAGGATGCAGGTCCGACCAACAACTGGATGGATCCTCAGGAGATGTACAAAAAGCTGTACGAGATATTCGACGGTTCGATGAAGGGGCGCACAATGTATGTTATCCCCTATTCGATGGGTGTTATCGGCTCTGATTTGCCAAGTACGGCATCGAGCTGACCGACAGCATCTATGTTGTCGTTTCAATGGCGATCATGACCCGTATCGGCACCAAGGCGCTCGATGCTATCGGCGACAGTGCCGACTATATCAAGGGCCTGCATTCCAAGGCTCAGCTCGACCCCGAGAAGAGATACATCGTCCACTTCCCGGAGGACAACACCATCATGTCCGTCAACTCCGGCTACGGCGGAAACGTTCTGCTCGGCAAAAAGTGCTTTGCACTGCGCATAGCCTCCACCCTCGGCAGAAAAGAGGACTGGATGGCAGAGCATATGCTCATCCTCGGCGTTGAAAACCCGCAGGGTGAGATTCGTTATGTTTGCGGCGCATTCCCGTCTGCATGCGGCAAAACGAACCTCGCAATGCTCATCCCCCCCGAGGCCTACCGTGAAAAGGGCTGGAAGTGCTGGACGGTCGGCGACGATATCGCATGGCTGCGCATCGGTCCTGACGGCAGACTGTGGGCAGTAAACCCTGAAAACGGCTTCTTCGGCGTTGCACCCGGCACCAGCGCAAAGTCCAATCCCAACGCTCTTGCCGCAACCAAGAAGAACACCATCTTCACCAACGTTGTTCACAATCTTGACGACAACACCGTGTGGTGGGAAGGCATGGACAAGAATCCTCCCAAGAACGCGGAAAACTGGAAGGGCGAAAAGTGGGACTGCACCGACGGCAGCAAGGGCGCACACCCCAACTCCCGTTTCACCGCTCCGGCCGTGAACTGCCCCTGCATCAGCCCCGAGTTTGAAAGCAAGACCGGCGTTCCCATCTCCGCCATCATCTTCGGCGGCCGCCGCGCAAAGACCGCTCCTCTGGTCTATCAGTCCCGCGACTGGGATCACGGCGTGTTCGTCGGCTCCATCATGGCAAGCGAGACCACCGCAGCTGCAACCGGCAAGGTCGGCGTTGTAAGGCGCGATCCCATGGCGATGCGTCCGTTCTGCGGCTACAATATGGGCGACTACTGGCAGCATTGGCTCGACATGGGCGCAAAGCTCACCAATCCCCCGAAGATTTTCAACGTCAACTGGTTCCGTACCGATGACGAGGGCAATTTCGAGTGGCCCGGATTCGGCGACAACCTGCGTGTTGTCGAGTGGATACTCGGCCGCTGCTTCGGCGAAAAGGACGCAGTCGAGACCGAGCTTGGCTATGAGCCCAAGCCCGAGGACATCAACCTCGAAGGCGTTGATGTCACTCTCGACACCGTTAAGGATATCCTCGGAGTCGATAAGGAGCTGTGGCTTGAGGAATGCAAGGGCATCCGCGAGTATTACGCACAGTTCGGCGATAAGCTGCCCAAAAAGCTTGCACAGGAACTCGACGACCTCGAGGCAAGACTTAAAAAGTAAAAAACGCGCGCTTTTGCGCGCGTAAGCATAGAAAGGATGATTACCCAATGAGCAAGAAGTATGTTTATCTGTTCTCCGAAGGCAACGCAAAAATGCGTGAGCTTCTCGGCGGCAAGGGCGCAAACCTGGCGGAAATGACCAACATCGGTCTGCCCGTACCCCAGGGCTTCACCATTACCACCGAGGCATGCACGCAGTACTATGAAGACGGCCAGAAGATCAATGATGAGATCATGGCAGAGATCATGGAGTACGTAGTGAAGATGGAAGGCATCACCGGAAAGAAGTTCGGCGACCTTGAAAATCCTCTCCTCGTATCTGTCCGCTCCGGCGCACGTGCATCCATGCCCGGCATGATGGACACCATCCTCAACCTCGGCCTGAACGAGCAGGTCGTTGAAGTCATGGCTAAGAAGTCCAATAATCCCCGTTGGGCATGGGACTGCTACCGCCGCTTCATCCAGATGTACTCCGACGTTGTTATGGAGGTCGGCAAAAAATACTTCGAACAGCTCATTGATGAAATGAAGGAAGCACGCGGCGTAACTCAGGACGTTGAGCTCACCGCAGACGACCTTAAGGAACTTGCAGGCAAGTTCAAGGCAGAATATAAGGAAAAGATCGGCGAGGACTTCCCGACTGACCCGAAAGAGCAGCTTATGGGCGCTATTAAGGCAGTTTTCCGCAGCTGGGATAACCCCCGCGCAAACGTTTATCGCCGCGATAACGACATCCCCTACAGCTGGGGCACCGCTGTCAACGTTCAGATGATGGCATTCGGCAACATGGGCGACGACTGCGGCACCGGCGTTGCATTTACCCGCGACCCCGCAACCGGAGAGAAGAAGCTCATGGGCGAGTTCCTTACCAATGCACAGGGCGAAGACGTCGTTGCAGGCGTTCGCACCCCGATGCCCATTGCACAGATGGCAGAGAAGTTCCCCGAGGCATTTGCTCAGTTCGAGAACGTCTGCAAGACACTTGAGAATCACTACCGTGATATGCAGGACATGGAGTTCACCGTTGAAAACGGTAAGCTCTACATGCTCCAGACCCGTAACGGCAAGCGCACCGCACAGGCCGCGCTCAAGATCGCATGCGACCTCGTTGACGAGGGCATGATCACCGAAAAAGAAGCCGTTGCAATGATCGATCCCAGAAACCTTGACACTCTGCTGCACCCCCAGTTTGATGCTGCCGCCCTTAAGGCTGCAACTCCGATGGGCAAGGGCCTTGGTGCATCCCCCGGCGCTGCATGCGGCAAGGTCGTTTTCACCGCTGAGGAAGCAAAGGCATGGAACGAGCGCGGCGAAAAGGTCGTTCTCGTCCGTCTCGAGACCTCTCCCGAGGATATCGAGGGCATGAAAGCCGCACAGGGCATCCTGACCGTTCGCGGCGGCATGACCAGCCACGCAGCCGTTGTCGCTCGCGGCATGGGCAAGTGCTGTGTCTCCGGCTGCGGCGACATTAAGATGGACGAGGAGAACAAGCAGTTCACCCTCGCCGGCAAGACCTTCCACGAGGGCGACTTCATCTCTCTCGACGGCTCGACCGGTAAGATCTACGACGGCATCATCCCCACCGTTGACGCTTCCATCGCAGGCGAGTTCGGCCGCATCATGGCATGGGCCGACAAGTATCGCCGCCTCCAGGTTCGCACCAATGCAGATACTCCGTACGATGCACGCAAGGCTCGCGAGCTTGGCGCACAGGGCATCGGCCTGACCCGTACCGAGCACATGTTCTTCGACAGCGACCGTATCGCAGCATTCCGCGAGATGATCTGCGCCGACACTCTTGAAGAGCGCGTTGCGGCTCTTGCAAAGCTCGAGCCCATGCAGCAGGCCGACTTCGAGGGCATCTATGAAGCAATGGAAGGCTGCCCGGTAACCATCCGCTTCCTCGATCCTCCTCTCCACGAGTTCGTTCCCACTGAGGAAGCCGATATCGAGGCTCTGGCAAAGGCACAGCATAAGTCCGTTGAGGCTATCAAGGCTCTCATCGCATCCCTGCATGAGTTCAACCCCATGATGGGCCACCGCGGCTGCCGTCTGGCTGTCACCTATCCCGAGATCGCTGCAATGCAGACCCGTGCTGTCATCAGCGCTGCAATAAATGTTCAGAAGCGCCATCCCGATTGGAAGATGGTTCCCGAGATCATGATCCCGCTGGTCGGCGAGGTCAAGGAGCTCAAGTACGTAAAGGACGTTGTTGTCAAGAATGCCGACGAGCTGATCACAGCAAGCGGCCTTGATATGAAGTACCTTGTCGGTACCATGATCGAGATCCCCAGAGCGGCTCTGACCGCCGACGAGATCGCCAAGGAAGCAGAGTTCTTCTCCTTCGGCACCAACGACCTGACTCAGATGACCTTCGGCTTCAGCCGTGACGACGCAGGCAAGTTCCTCGGCGCTTACTACGATAAGAAGATCTATGAGAACGATCCGTTTGCAAAGCTCGACCAGGTCGGTGTAGGCAAGCTCGTCAAGATGGCATGCCAGCTCGGCCGTGCAACCCGTCCCGATCTGCACCTGGGCATTTGCGGCGAGCACGGCGGCGATCCCTCCTCTGTGGAATTCTGCCACAAGGTCGGCCTCGACTACGTCTCCTGCAGCCCCTTCCGCGTTCCCATCGCTCGCCTCGCTGCTGCACAGGCTGCCATCAAGGAACAGCGCCAATAAAAAGTTGACGCTGACGGCGCAGGCAAACAACCTATAAAAATACGGTCACACTGTTCTTTGGAATGGTGTGACCGTTGTTTTTGCCTATTTTGATCAGAGCACTCGTCATAGCCCCTGTTTTCGCAAGAAAGAAGGGGCTTTTTTTGCTGCTCAGAAAAATTTTTGAAAAAATTTTGTTTAGGGGGTCCATAAATGAGCCTTCTCGCTGCCTACCTATGGCAACGGGCAAAGCGTGCAATATTCCTATGACAAATTTGACAGGACGACAAAAGAGCAGTATAATAACGTCACATATGAATATGCCTACGATGCCTCGGGGCAGCTCGCAAAGCAGACCTCGACAGCAGGGGAAGAGTATAACTACGAATACGACAGCCTTGGCCGACTGATCCGCAGTAACGAGTATAACGACGGCACGTTCGAGCAGCGCACGGAGCATATCTACGACGCTTCCAATCGCCTGACGAAGCAGAGCTGGTATAACGCCGGGGGCACGACGACCATGTCGTACGCCTACAGCACGACTACCGGCCTGCTCTCAAGCCTGAACGCGACTGTTCAGAACTCGAGCCTCCCCGTGACCTACACGTATCAGGGCACGAACCAGCTGCGCAGCAAGGCCATCGGCAGCGTCATGACGAAGGCGTATAACTACTGCTATAATGAGGATGGCGGCTACAGAGCCTCGCTGCCGAACTACGTCAATTACCGCGACTCGTCGGGCAACCTTATCTACGGCGATAATTGCTACTACGACAGCAACGGCCGTTTGGTTAAGATCCTCGATTCGGGCAGCTCAACGACGACCCGCGCCACTTATGGCTACGACCAGCAGGGGCAGCTTACCTCGGCGACGGTCGGCGGAACGAGATATACCTACACCTACGACACCGCGGGCAACATTCAGAGCAAAAAAGTTGGCAGCACGACGACCAATTATACCTACGGCAACAGCGCTTGGCGCGACCTGCTGACGGCGTACAACGGCGGCTCGATCACATACTCGGGCGGCAACCCGACGAAGTATTACGACGGCAGCACGTTCACGTGGACGCAGGGACGCAGACTGGCGACGGCCAAGGTCGGCAGCACGAATATAAGCTATACCTACGATATGGCGGGTGTTCGCAGCAGCAAGACCGTGGGCTCGACGACGTATGATTTCACGACCCTCAGCGGCCTCGTGACCCGTCAGACGGGCGGCGGCAAGACCATCGACTTCGTCTATGACGAGAATAACCAGCCGCTGGCAATGAAGTACAATAATACGTTGTACTATTATGTGCTCAACGCGCAGGGCGACGTTGTTCGCATAGTCGACAGCAGCCGCAACACTGTCGCAAGCTATACCTACGATCCCTGGGGCAAAATAATAAGCAGCAGTGGAACGCTTGCGGATATAAATCCTCTGCGTTATCGCGGTTATTATTACGACTCTGAGACGGGCTTCTACTATCTCCAGTCGCGTTACTACGACCCGGAAATAGGCCGCTTCATAAATGCCGACAGCTACGCCTCAACGGATGCAACAGGCCTCCTGAGCACCAACATGTTCGCATATTGCGAAAATGACCCGGTGAACAAGAGCGATCCGACAGGTGAGGTTGCACCTATACTGGTCGCCATGGCAGGCGGCGCGCTGGTCGGAATTGCAGAGCAGTTCATGACGGATGTCATCTATGCGATGGTAACCGGTCAGTCGTTGGACGCATGCTTCAGCTCCGTTGGCACATATGTGTCATCGGCAGTCGGCGGCGCAATGTCTGTGCTTCCGGGTGGAGGCGTTATGAGAGCATTTTCGGAATTGGTGTTAACTACGACTATACAGACAAGTATAGATGCCGCACTTGCACCGCAGAAATATGAAACTACCCCCTATAGTGAAGCTATTGAAAATGTGTTTACGACGGGGAGCTTCAAAGTTGGGAGATAAAACGGCATCAAATGTTGCTGACAAGATGTTCAAATCTGCGGCTAAGCAAGGAAAAGTTGGCTCAAAGGTGACAAAGGCAGCTGCTGGTGCCCTGAAATCCATCAAAAAGTACTTTGGTAATGCGTTTAACATACTTCTGCGTATACGAGATGATATGCGGCAGGATAAGCGAGGGAGATAAAGATGGACTTCTCAGAGTATACGGTATGGTTGCTGAAAACCGCACTTGCGTACTGGATTGTCTTTGCTATCATTATGCCATTCTTTCTCGCTGGCGAACTCATATATATGAACTCAAAAAAGAAAATGACAAAAAAGGAAAATGGAGAATGGCAGCAAATTAATAATATAGCAATTGGGATGCTTGTAGTTTTTTTCGTTATTAACATAGTAGATACTTTCCCAATTATTAAAGACGCTGTGGGACAGAACTATGTATGTGTTAAAGGAGAATATTCAATTGAGCATGCAAGGCAATCAAAAGGTGGTGGCGCGACAGAATGGGTTGTAATTACAACCGACGACGGAGCACGAATCGCATTAGACTACCCTCGAGGAAAAGACCTGAGCGAACTGCCGGATGATACGTGCTATGGTACTGTGTGGTATTCCGAAAATTCACACTATATCCTTGAATTTATCCCCGATGAGCCTACAGACGGCAATTAGTAATTAAAATCAAATTTGCAGGAGTATATCGCCTGATATGCTCCTGCGTTCCTTTTGATGTTTGACAGCGCGGCGTGTGCGGTGTATAGTGAATAAAGGAATGTTATTAATTTGCCGCACACTTTTTCGAGGAGCCCTATGAAAACGCAGACTATACACAGTTGTTTTCAATTAAGAATATTTATTACGATCATTGCAGACCCGGCGAACAACCAGCCGCTGGCAATGAAGTACAATAATACGTTGTACTATTATGTGCTCAACGCGCAGGGCGACGTTGTTCGCATAGTCGACAGCAGCCGCAACACTGTCGCAAGCTATACCTACGATCCCTGGGGCAAAATAATAAGCAGCAGTGGAACGCTTGCGGATATAAATCCTCTGCGTTATCGCGGTTATTACTATGATTCCGAGACAGGCTTTTACTATCTCCAGTCGCGTTACTACGACCCCGAGATCGGCCGCTTTATAAACGCCGACAGCTACGCTAGCACCGACATGGTTGGTCTGCTCAGCACGAATATGTTCTCATATTGTGAGAACAACCCAGTAATGCGCGTTGACCCGACAGGCAAGTTCTGGGATATACTTGATTGCTTTATGGCGGCACTAAGCTGGGAAGAATTTGTAAGCAATCCTTCTTGGGCAGGCTTCGGTTGGGCGGTTGCAGATACGATTTCACTTCTACCGGGGATTCCGTCGGTTAGTTATGTGCGTCGAGGCCTTGAAATTGCTGATACAGTTCAAGATATCAGTAAATCTATGAGAAGAATTCAAGATGCAGCAGAGACCTTACCACGCGGCAATAATTACGTTTATTATTCCTTGAATTCTAATGGCATAATTGATTATGTGTGGATCACTAATAACTTCGAGCGGCGTTCGGCTGAATGGGCGAGAAAAGGTAGAGTTATTCAGCACTATGTTGACGGAGTCGATCGCACGAGTGCACGTTATGTTGAGCAGGCGGTTATAGATACGTTTGGAATGAAGAAAAATGGAGGACTGCTTGATAATAAAATTAACAGTATTGCACCTAAACCAGTTACAATATATGAAAGGTTCAAACGATTTATGAAGCCGCTAATATGAATTCGGGAGGATCATTTAATGAAAAGAGCAAAGCTGGGGGATCTTTACTGCATGAAAGTTCCTAACGGTTATAAGATATATCAATGGGCTTACCAGATTCCTAATGATGGCAGTTACATTCGCGTCTTTCCACATCTGTATGAGAAAATTCCAGACAATCTTAGTGGAATCGTTGGATCTGAACATAGTTATATCATTGGATTTGCAGCAGCAAAAGCATACAGGAAAAATCTATCGGAATTGTTAGGAAATTTTGCGGTACCCCTACAATACCCGTTTCCACAGTATAGCCTAACTGTAGGTGTTGGGAGCAAAATGTGCATAAGAGACAATTCAACAGACAGATGGCTGACAGAGTTCGTTGGCGGATACGCTGAACTTCCAGAAAAATTTAGAGCTGTAAAAGCGCTGTCGGGCTCGGTAACACCGGATTGGCTTATGTATCTGTTTGATACAGATTTTGATTTCTCGGATTGGAACAGGTTCTTCCCGAGAGATGAAATTGATAAATACCACAAGATTTATCAAACAATGCTTGAATGATCCAGTATGGAGACCGCATAGTTATGAATGATGATTCAATCATACTGCCGACAAGAAAATAGGTGACGGCAACCAGGTATATCAGCGGCGTTCTGTGCGCGGTGCTGACTGCGGGACAACGACGCTTGAGTACGCCTACAGCACAACGACCGGTCTGCTCTCAAGCCTGAATGCGACTGTTCAGAACTCGAGCATCCCCGTGACCTACACGTATCAGGGCACGAACCAGCTCCGCAGCAAGGCAATAGGCAGCGTGATGACGAAGGCGTATAACTTCGGCACAAGCAGCGGCTACAGGACGGCGCTGCCGAACTTCGTAAATTACCGGGACCCGGACGGAAACCTTATCTATGGCGACTACTGCCTGTACGACGGCAACGGGCGCATAGTGAGCATAGCCGATTCGGGCAATACGTCGAGCGTGCGCGCGACCTACGGCTACGACGAGCAGGGGCAGCTCACCTCGGCAGCGGTCGGCGGAACGAGATATACCTACACCTACGGCATGGCAGGGGTTCGCAGCAGCAAGACCGTAGGCAGCACGACATATAAGTATACGACCCTCAGCGGACCTGTAACGCGGCAGACGGGCGGCAATGCAATTACACATCACAAAAAAATAACCGACCGCGAACGCGGCCGGTTATAATTTTACTTATTACTCCATCAGAACCCAGCAGTCGGTGGAGGGGGATTGACCGGAGCACATCGGAACGATGCGCATTTTGGCTTTGCCGAGCTTGACGTAATCTGCGCCCTTTGTTACGGTGTCGGCGGCAGAGGCACTTTCGGCCGAGCAGTAGACGCGGTCGAATACCTTGAGCAGAATGTCGGCGCTCTGTCCTGTGACCTCGTCCGTGCCGTTTTGCAGGGCTGTGCTGCTCGTAAGCTGCACCGACATCTTCGTCGAGGACGAGCGCATTGCGCGCGTCACGCTTATGCCGAAGCTTGACACGGCGGTGACAGGCGTGGGCTTTACGGCCGAGCTTGAGGAAAATGCAAATTCAAGGCCGCTTGCCTCGGGCAGACGCATGCCCAAAAGGACGATCTCGTCAACGCCCATTTTCGAAAGCTCGCTGCAAAGCGAGAGAATGTAGCTCTTCACGGTCGCGTTCGTCGGGTCGAGCCATGCGCCGTTTGAATCGGAGTAAGCCTGGCCGGCGGTCGTTTTCAGCGCAAGCTGCGTGTATCGCGAAGCGAGCGTGTTATCGACAAAGCAGCACATGCGTACGGCAACATACTTATCCTGCTCCTTCAGCGAGGACACGATGGATTTAAGGTCAACCGTGCCTGCCGTGCCGTAGCCCTTGGCGATATCGGCCTGCGAATCCCAAACGAGCATTCCCGTGACGGTTTTCACGTCGAGCAGAACGCCGCTCGCATCCGGAGCCTTGGACAGATACGACACAACGCCCGAAGCCGTCACCGAGGACGCGGGGACGTACACGAGCTTGACCGCGCCGAGATTTTCGCCGGCGACGGCCTTTATGTTTGAATAATCGGCCTGACCGATCTCGAGCTGCGCATTGACAGGCTCGAAGCTCTGCTGCACGACCTCGCCGTCGTCGCTCTGGACGGGCTTTGCGCTGTCATCCTGGAGAAACGGTATCTCAAGATGCAGACCGCTGTTTGTCACCACTATATATTTTTGCAGTCCGTAGAAAAGCATGACCGCAAAGGTGATGACGGCCAGAATGATTATCGTGGCTATCAGCGCCGGGGCGGTTTTCTTGCGTTTTCCGCGGTAAAACTCAGAGTTGTTTGCCAATTAAATCAGTCCTCAATCTGCTTGATGCGGCGGACGTGTCTCTCGTCGCCGGAGAAGGGAGTGTCAAGGAAAGTGTCAACGATTTTCAGAGCAAGGCCGGGGCCGACGACTCTTGCACCCATTGCGAGGATGTTCGCGTCGTTGTGCAGCCTTGTCATCTCGGCCGAGAAGCAGTCGCCGCAGAGGGCTGCGCGGATGCCCTTGACCTTGTTTGCCGTGATGGAAATACCGATGCCGGTGCCGCAGATTATGATGCCCTCGCACTCGCCGTCTGCTACCGCATGGGCGACCGCCTTGCCGTAAACAGGATAGTCGCAGCTATCCTCGGAGTAAGTGCCGTAGTCTTTGTATTCAAGGCCGCGCGCGTCGAGGTGCTTCATGACCTCCTGCTTGAGCGCCCAGCCGCCGTGGTCGGAACCTAATGCGATCATATCTTTGTGATCCTCCAAATAAATATTACATTTTATTATCTCACTAAAAAGCGATAATTACAAGCAAATTTATCAAAACGGCCAGCTCGGCAGCCATTTGAGCAGATTTGATGCCAGCTGGGCGTTGACTCTTGCGCCGGACAGAACCGGGTAAAAGACAACAAACAGTGCGCAGGCAAGCCCCGTCAGCCCGTAGACGTTGAATTTCCAGCCCTTTGTGTTATCTTTCATTAGCCGGAACATACGCGCGATCGCAAGCACGAGGAACACCGACGAGGGAAAGTAGTGATACTCAAACGTTGTGCGCGTTATGAACACCCATGGCAGGAGCTGCGCGAGATATCCGATGACGATAAACAGCGAAACATCGTCGCGCCGCTTTATCGCGAACACGGTGCACATCGCCATCGCAATAAGCCCTGCCCAGCACAGCACGGGATTTAAAAATGCACCGAAGGATGAGCGCGTGCCGTCCTCAAAATACTTGAGATAGTATAGAATCGGCCGCTCGTCTATTACCCATTGCCACCAGCGCGAGGAGTACGGGTGCTCGGTGTGGACGCCGGAGTGGTAGCTGAACATGAATTTCTGATTGTCCAGAACGAGGTTTGCGTAGTCGGAGGTGAAATACATGCCGACTCCGTTCATGCCGCTCGCCTGACCGTAGGGGTAATAGCTCATGTAGTATATCGCCGCCGGGACGATAACGAAGAAAACAACGCAGAACGCGCAGTTTCTGAAAAACGCCTTCACCTCAAAATTGCGCAGCCAGTGGACGAGCCATATGACCGCAAGCCCGGCTCCGGCATAAAAGCAGGTCCATTTGCACGCGGCCCCTATGCCGAAAAACAGCCCCGAAAGCGCAAGGTCGCGTTTTCTGCCGCCGGTGATGTACATATACATGAAAAGGTACATGAGCAGGATGAAGAAAACGGCGTAGGTGTCGATCGTGGCAAGGCGCGTCTGCGAAAAGTGCATGAAGTCAAAGGCAAAGATCGCCGTTGCACAGGCGCAGATGTCCGTCGAACCGAACATGCGCTTTAGAAGTGCGTACAGCACCGGCAGCATCAGAACACCGAACAGAACCCCGGAAAAACGCCAGCCGAACGGAGTCATGCCGAAAAGCTCAATGCCGATGGCGATGATGAGCTTGCCCAGCGGAGGATGCGAGACCTCGTACGGATACACGCCCTCAATGTTCTCGTATGCCGTGCGCGCGTGGTATATCTCGTCAAAATAAGTGCTGTTTAAATAGCTCTGATATTCGGGCACGGTGTTCTGCTCGTCGAAAAGCTCCGGCGCGTCGGAGCTTTGACCGAAAAGCTCACCGCCGCAGCGCACGGCAAGCTCACCGAGCCGAACATCGCCCGATGCCGTCAGGCGGATATAGCGCGCATTTGTTTCCTTCGATGCGTCAAGCTCAAAGTCGTTCCACTTGAACAGAGCAACATAGTTTTGCTCAAAGCTGCCGGCGTCGGAGAAATTATTTCCGTCATCGGACAGCTCGATGCGGTAGCTTCCGGTGTTCAGACCGGAATAGAGCATTATGCTGTCGATATCGCGTACTTGACCAAGATCGACTGTTACGCTCTCGCCGCTGTGAAAATCATGGAATGACTGCGGCGCGTCGGTATCGCCGAGGCCGATAAATGCCGTCACGGTGTAGAGCGCGGTTATTACCCCGAGCGCTATCGCGTCGCGCCGGCGGAAGGCGCTTTTCGGCGCATTTTCGATCACCGCCGAGGCAGGGGACGGGCAGCCAAAGAAGAAAAGCCCTATGAAAAGCAAAATGAGTATCGGAAAAACGTATGTCAGCTGCACGTTGAGCCTCCAATTCAAATAATAGTTAATTATATTAAATTGTATGCCGCTTGTCCACCGTGCGCGGCAGTTGTTTTAAAAAATTCATATATTTTTTGTTCGTGCTTGACATAATGCGGTTTTGGAGATAAAATTAATCGGATAATATTTTAGACCACTGCACCCATTTGGGGATTAGGATCGGTGCAGCGTTCATAAGATGCCCGGGGAGGCGTCTTTGCGAAAATATTAGTTTCAATTTTACGGACGGAAAGCGCTTGAGGCTTCCGTCTTACCCTTAAATTACCCGGCAATTTTACCGAAGGGAGCATCCCTTCAACGGAAAACCACCGCAAAATTCTTAAAGAATGGAGGTGTGTTTACTTTCTATGGACTTATGGTTAGCAATCGTTCTTATCGTTGCTTTTTGTGTTATAGGATTTGTACTCGGCATGACTTACCGCAAAAAGTCGCCGAGCGTGAGATATCCAGTGCAGAAGATGAAGCAAAAAGAATAATCAATGATGCCATAAAGAGCGCCGAGAGCAAAAAACGTGAAGCTCTCGTCGAGGCAAAGGAAGAAATACACAAAAGTCGCTCGGAGTTCGAGCGCGAGGAAAAGGCACGCCGTGCCGACCTGCAAAAGCAGGAGAGAAGACTTCAGCAGAAGGAAGAAAACCTTGACCGCAAGACAGACTCTCTTGAGCGCAAGAACGAAACTCTTGCACGCAAGATAGCCGACGTCGAAGCGCAGCAGCAGGAGATAGCACTTATCAAGAAGAGCCAGCTCGAAATGCTCGAAAAAGTATCGGGATACACGGTAGATGAGGCAAAAGCATACCTGATCAATGCCCTTAAGGACGAGGTTACACACGAAATGGCCGTCAAGGTCAAGGAGATCGAGGCCCAGTACAAGGACGAGGCCGAGGAACGCGCACGCGAGATAATCGTAACGGCTATCCAGCGCTGCGCGGCAGACCACGCAAGCGAAGTCACAGTATCCGTCGTACCACTCCCCAACGACGAGATGAAGGGACGCATCATCGGCCGCGAAGGCCGCAACATCCGCAGCATCGAAACTCTCACCGGCTGCGATCTTATCATCGACGATACGCCCGAGGCTATCACCGTATCGAGCTTTGACCCGGTCCGCCGCGAGGTGGCGCGTCTTGCTCTTGAAAAGCTCATTGCCGACGGCAGGATCCACCCGGCCCGCATTGAGGAAATGGTCGCAAAGGCGCAGAAGGAAGTAAACGCGACTATCAAGGCCGAAGGCGAGCGCGCAGCGTTTGAAACGAACATCCACGGGCTAAATCCCGAGATCATAAAGCTGCTCGGCCGTATGAAGTACCGCACCAGCTACGGTCAGAACGTCCTGCAGCATTCGATCGAGGTATCGCATATTTCAGGCCTTATTGCCGCAGAGCTGGGCGTTGACGTCAACACCGCAAAGCGCGCCGGTCTCCTGCACGATATCGGCAAGGCCATCGACCACGAGGTCGAGGGCAGCCACGTCTCCATCGGCGTTGATATCTGCAAGAAATACAAAGAGAGCGAAGCGGTCATCCACGCTATCGAAGCTCACCACGGCGACGTTGAGCCGCGCACGGTCGTTGCCTGCATCGTTCAGGCCGCCGACGCCATCTCCGCATCACGCCCCGGCGCGCGCCGCGAGAATATCGAAAACTACGTCAAGCGCCTCGAAAAGCTCGAGGAGATATCCAAGAGCTTCCCCGGCATTGCCGGCAGCTACGCAATTCAGGCAGGCCGCGAGATCCGCGTAATGGTAAAGCCCGAAGATGTTTCCGAGGATCAGATGGTTCTCCTGGCTCGCGATATCGCAAAGAAGATCGAGGAGGAGCTGACCTACCCCGGCCAGATCAAAGTCCACGTCCTTCGCGAGACAAAAGCCGTCGAGTACGCAAAATAATAGTATTGCAGGCAGCCGAAAGGCTGCCTGCCTTTTTTACGGTGAAAAATAAAAATCCGCACCGAACGGTGCGGCTCTTAATGCCTTAGAGACCGTGGTCTTCGAGCCACTTTGCAATTTCACCGAAAGTGTTGCCCGCTGCCTGATCCCAGTCGTTGTCACTGTGCATTTTCTCAAGGGCTCTGAAAATCCAAGATATCATCGTGTTTCTCCTTTCTTATAGTTTTTCTGACTATTTCCGCGGTTATGTTATCATAGCTTATCACTTATGTCAACCTATATTTGTGCAAAAAAACCGAAAATGACGATAATAAATACTTAAAACCCCATAAATTATGCACTTTAAATAAATCCGGCACAATTCGTTTAACAAAAAGCACCGCAAAGCGGTGCTTTTACATGTTCTAAAGATTAGTACGGCTCGTACATACCAAAGAAGTTGTCAAGAATGTCGAGCTCATCCTGAGCATTTTTTTCAGCCTTGAGAATTATGGCGGTGACGAGATGATAGATTTCGGTAATACCGGGAATATACATTGGTGTTTCTCCTTTCTCTTAGTTATTAAAATTGTTTAATGACTATTTCCACCGTGATAATATCATTAAATAACCAGTTCGTCAAGGAAAATAAGAAAAATAACTAAAGAAAATAGCGGAACGTGAGCTTTTTGCTCACATTCCGCTATTTTTCCTATTAATATCAGATGTTCCAGGTCTCAACGCCTTCTTCAAGAATCTCACCGTTGTTATAGGCCTCGATGATCTTCTGGATCGCGTGGTCGGCAAATACGGTGCTTATCCTGTCCTCGGTGGCCTCGGGCCATTCCTCGTCGGTGAGCTCGGGTATCTGCTCGATGTTGCGCATCTGGTTGACCGCCTTGCGCCAACGGTTCTGATTTTCAACCGTGTGGCGAACAAGTCTGTCATCGGGAGCAAGCTCGGTCACATCAAGCTTGCCGAGGACGCGGTCGATGACTATCGTGCCGTGGCCGTTTTCCTCGTTGCCGTGGGGGAAGTACCAGTAGACAAGCTGCCGGTCGTTTTCTTCTTTAAGTTTGAAAGTTACCATGTCTCATTCTCCGCTTATAATTAGTGGACACCAGTATAGCACACAGAGCGGAAAATATCAATCAATATGAATTATGCTCTCCATAAGCTCGGCGGCGCTGACGTTGGGGTTGTGGTAATGCTCGCGCTTTACGCTCTTTTCGGTCAGAGTGATAGCCTCCTTCGGGCAGTATTGCAGGCAGCTGAGGCACTGGATGCAATTTGTGCCGAAGGTGGGCTTTCCGTCAACAAAGCGTATGTTGCCCTTTGGACAGAGCTTTTCGCACTGGCGGCAGCCGATGCATGCGTCGGTGACGGCAAATTTCTTGGCCTTGCCGACTGCGAGCTTCGGCCAAACCTTGCTCTCAAGCGCGTTAAGCCCCATTTTAGGCGGAGCCTTCTTGCTCTTTTCGCCCGCGAGAATGGATTTGACAAGCTTTTTTGCCGTGCGCTCGCTGCGCTTCTGCGCCATCTTGGGCGTAACGGGCGGCAGCATGAGCTGGTGGGGGAACAGCCATATGCAAGAGCACTGGTGAGAAAGGCCGGTCCACAGATCGAGCTTGAACTGCTTGTCGATCTTGTGCAGGCCGCAGCCGAGATATCCGGCGTACTGGCCGACGGCGAAGGTGTAGGCATTCGGAGAGATCCTGATGCTGCCGAGAAAGCTCTCGACGTCACCGGGCAGACCGCCGCCATAGCAGGGGACGATGAAGCCGACGCGCTCCGCGTCTCTAACATCGGTCTTCACCGGCGCCTTACGCATCATGATGATGTCCGTATCGCCGAGACCTTTTGCGACGTTCTTTGCAAAGTCCAGACAGTTGCCGCTTCCGGAATAGCAGAATATAACGTTTTTGCTCATTGTTCATTGCTCCCTTGTTAAATAATCTTCATGCGCTGATTGTAGCATAAACAAAATATGATACAATAGTACCGCAACAAAATAATACAAAGGAGCCGAAAATGTACCACATCAAGGAAGATAAACGCGCCAAAGCCTCGGTCGAGCTTATATGCGACGGGCTCAAACGCTGTCTGAAGGAAAAAAGCTTTGAAAGCGTAACAATATCGGATATCCAGCGCGTATCCGGCGTAAGCCGATCAACGTTTTACCGCAACTTTGACCGCATCGAGGATGTGCTCGCGCTTATGTGCGACAGAGTGTTCGAAGAGGCGTTCTTGTCGGACTATGCCAACATCAGCGAGGCGGTCTTTCGGACATGGTTTCGCCATCAGGAGCTTATCGAAACCATTGTCGGCATTGACCGCGGCGACATGCTGTATGCAAGCTTGCGCCGCTGTACGAGCCGTATGCGCTCCGGACTGCCCGAATCGGGAGATGCGGCGCTGCTGGATTATCTTGCGTCCATAATCGCATCGTCGATGATGGGCATAATGATAACCTGGGTCGAGCGCGGCAAAAAGGAGAACGAGGAGGAGCTTAAGGGCATGATCCTGCAAAGCTTCAAGGCAATGAAATTCATCGGCCTGATGTGAAAAAATCTCCGACCGGCGGTCGGAGATTTCAGGCTGTCGAAAAACTATGCTGCAAAAGAAAGATAGTAGAGCAGCAGGGGAGCTCGAGGGGGCAAAGGCCCCACTCGAAATTGGATTAATAGCCATCAAAAACGCCTGATTTATCAGGCTTTTTGACGAGCGTAGCGAGATTTTTTGTGAAAACTTGTTTTCACAAAAAATGTGGCGTTTTTTAAGCGTGCAAAAAAGTCACAGACTTTTTTGACACGCTTAAATCTCCGACCGGCGGTCGGAGATTAAAATTACTGATATTGCAGGAAGTTTTGCCTCGGCTTGGGTCGGTATTTTACGCCCGAAACCAATCCTACTGCGGCATACATCGCGACGACCGACGAGCCGCCGTAGCTGAAAAACGGAAGCGTTATGCCGATGACCGGCGTTATGCCTATGCACATGCCGATGTTTATAAACGTCTGGAATGCAAGCGCCGTTGCAACACCGAAGCAGATGAGCATTCCGAACGGGCTGCCCGAGCGCACGCCGATGATGCAGCAGCGGATGATGATTATGCTCAGCAGGACGATGATGGCTATGCAGGCGACCATGCCCAGTTCCTCGCCTATCGAGGCGAAGACACAGTCTGTGTGCCTTGCGTTATAGCTGCTCTGCGAGAAGCTGCCCTCGCCGAAGCCCACGCCTGTCCAGCGGCCGGAGGCAAGAGCGTCCTTGCACAGATTCATCTGCCACGTTATGCCCTGACCCGTGGGATCGACCACGTCGGGAATGTACGGCGCGAGGATACGGTTTTTCTGATAATCGGCAAGGAAGAAGTTCCAGAACAGAGGGATCATTGCCGCAACGACAGCCGCTGCCGCGGCCATCCAGTACCACGCGATGCCTGCGCAGATGAGCATGACCACGAAAATAGCGAGGAATATAAGCGCGCTGCCCAGGTCGTTGGGGATAACGGTTATAAGACCGAAATACAGTGCCCAGTGAATGCCGAGCTTCAGAACCGACGGGGAATTTGTTGAGCGTGCGCTGCTCTTTATATGTCGCCATCTGCTTGGCTATAAGGACGATGAATATGACCTTAACGATCTCAGACGGCTGAACGCCGATGCCCGCGAAACGATACCATGCGCGCGAGCCGACCTCGTCGCCCTTGCCGAAGAAGATAAGTCCGACGATGAACAGAACGTTGAATATCGTAAGATAAACCCACTTATCGGCAATAAGATCGGGGTCAATGACCGTGAATACGACGAATGCGCCGATGCCGAGGAACATTGCAAAGCCTTGGACGACGACGTATTTTGCCCAGCCGTAGGAGCTTGTCATACTGTAGATCATGACGATGCCGAAGATCGTGCATATCATGCAGACAGCGAGAAGAAAAATATCCGCCCGTTTAAAAAAGTCTTTAATTTTTCTGGAATCGATTTTAATCGCTGCCGCCGCCCTTCAAAAATGCCCGATTTCACAAATAATCGCAGCTTGATGCGTTACATTTTAGCATATTATTGCCCTTTACGCAATGAGGTATCTTGTGGTATAATTCAAATTCAGAAAAAGTTTAAAAAATGAGGTGAGGTCAGTGCAGACGTATATAAGCCACAGTGAAACGGAAACAGAGAGCATAGGCGAAAAGTTTGCAAAGGATCTCCCCGACGGAACCGTTATCGCCATGTACGGAGACCTCGGAGCCGGAAAAACCGCCTTCGTGCGAGGCATGGCAAAGGGCATGGGGCTTAGCTGCCGTGTGTCCAGCCCCACGTTTACCATCGTAAACGAATACATCGGCGAGCGCGAGCTTATCCATTTTGACATGTATCGCCTTGAAAGCGCGGACGAGCTGTTCGACATCGGTTGGGAGGACTATCTCCGCCGCGGAGCCGTGTGTGCAGTCGAATGGAGCGAAAAGGTCGAGGATGCGTTTTTCGGCGACGAGATCGTCCTGCGTATCGAAAAGCTCGGCGACAGCGAAAGAAAGATCACCATTGAGGAGGGAAATGCAAAATGCTGATACTTGCACTTGAATCCTCTGCTAAGGCAGCATCAGTTGCGCTTATGGAGGATGAAAAGCTTATTGCGCAGTACAGTCAGTGCAGCGGACTTACTCACAGCCGCACGCTTCTGCCGATGGTGGACGATATGCTTAAAAATACTGAAAATACTGTTGCCGGCGTTGATCTTATCGCCGTTGCTCACGGACCGGGTTCCTTCACGGGGATCAGAATCGGTGTTTCCACCGTTAAGGGTCTTGCATGGGCAGCCGATAAGATGTGCGTCGGCGTTTCTACGCTTGAGGCGATGGCGTGGCACGGAGTGCCCGCAGGCGGTATTATCTGCCCGGTCATGGATGCGCGCCGAAGCCAGGTGTATAACGCGCTGTTTGAAATAAAGGACGGAAAGCCCGTTCGCCTGTGTGACGACAGAGCGATAGCCCTTTCGGAACTTGCCGGGGAGATACGCGGCAAAAACGTCTTTCTCGTCGGCGACGGGGCGTTCATTGCGCAAGAACACATGAAAAATGCCGGCATAGACTGCCGCATGGCGCCGTCAAACCTCGTGTATCAAAGCGCTTATGGCGTGGGTATGGCCGCACTGGACAAAACGCCGGGCACGGCCGACGATTTGCTGCCGGTTTATCTTCGCCTGAGCCAGGCCGAGCGCGAGCGCCAGGAGCGCATGAATAAATAGTGTATAGAAACCGGGTCTCCGGTGTATATAAATAGGCTCCGACCAGGAGCGGACTAAAAAGGAGAAAAATAATGAGCAAGGTATGCGTATTTGACCACCCCCTCATCCTTCACAAGCTGTCGATACTCAGAGACAAGGGCACTTCCGTCAAGGAATTCAGAGAGCTCGTTTCCGAGATAGCGATGCTCATGTGCTACGAAGCCACGAGAGACCTTCCCCTCGAGGACGTCGAGATCGAAACTCCCGTTGCAAAGGCAACCGTGAAGCGCATCGCCGGCAAAAAGCTTGCGATCGTTCCCATCCTGCGTGCAGGACTCGGCATGGTCGACGGCATGGTCAGCATGATGCCTAACGTAAAGGTCGGCCACATTGGCCTGTTCCGCGATCCTGAAACTCTTGAGCCTGTGAAGTATTACTTCAAGATGCCGCCCGATATCGATGAGAGAGACGTTATCGTTGTTGACCCCATGCTTGCAACCGGCGGATCGGCTTCCGCAGCGATCCAGTTCCTTAAGGACGACGGCGTGAAGCATATCAAGCTCATGTGCATCATCGGTGCTCCCGAGGGCGTTGAGCGCATGCAGAAGGATCACCCCGATGTCGATATCTATGTTGCCGCTCTCGACGATCATCTCAATGAGCACGGCTACATCGTTCCCGGCCTCGGCGACGCCGGCGACCGCATCTTCGGCACAAAGTAAGTCAGCATAATAGTTTAAGCCCGACAGGTGTTCCTGTCGGGCTCGTTTTTATTATATTGTGTGCTTTTCCTTCTCTGCCATGCTTATCGCGGCGTAAGAGACGCCCAGCAGGATGAAATACGCGAACAGATCCCTCGGATAGAACCAGATGTATTCCACGATGCAGGAAAACGCAATGCCGATAAACGAGGCGGCGCAGGCAATGAGCACGGTCTTTGTAAGTGTGCTTGAGCCTCTGCGCGCGATAACGGAGTTTTTGATGCTGCGCAGGGCAAGCCACATGAACGATACAAAGCCGAGTATGCCGGTTTCGAGAATAAGCTCAAGATACAACGACTGCGTGTGCGCCGCACCGTCGATCGCAAGCGGCTGAGCGTACAGCGGATACAGCGACGCAAACGCGGCCGGCCCGATGCCGATGCCGCTTACGCCATAGTCGCGGATCATGTACTCAACGCCCTGCCACAGCGCAAAGCGGTGCTGCGCGGAGGAGTCGATGTGCCCGCTGCTTCCGAGGAAGCTTGTGACTATGCTCGTGAGCCTTGTTATTATCGTCGATGGCAGCAGCGGTATTGCAAGCAGCGCCAGCGCGATGAAAAGCGGAATGAGCTTTTTGTTGCGCAGCCAGATGTAAACAAAGGCTGCGAGCATGAGCGATATCCAGCCCGAGCGGGAGTAGGTCATGATAAGCGCAACGGCAGGGAACGCAAGCCCGATCAGCAGCACGACGCAGCTCAGCTGCTTTTTGCGCGTTCCGGCAAACGCCGCGCACAGCGGCATGAACAGAACGAGAAATTCCGAGAAGTTGTTCGGGTTATCGAGCGTCGATGTAACTCGGCTGGGAATGCCGGTGTTGAGCTTGAGATCGGTGAAGGATGCGCTGACGTAAACAAGGCCGAACTTGCGCTGTATAATGGCGTAAAGCGAGGTGAGGATAACTGCGGCATAGATAAATGCAAGCAGCTTCACAAGGCGCTTTTCGTCGCTTATATCGGCGGCAATGACATAGGTGAAGATAAATGCCGCAATGAAAAACAGCAGTATTCTTATGCTGTCGGAGCGGCTCTGCGTAAACAGCAGGCTGACAAGCAGCGCTATTGCAAACAGAGCAAACGGAAAGCCCAGCTTATCGGGATACAGAAGCTTTCTCTTTCCACAGCCGACGAGGATAAGATACAGCGCAAGGAAGCCCACGGCGGCAATGACCGCATATGCATTGTTCCAGCTCTCGTGCGGCATGACGAACATAAGGCATATAAACGCGCCGAGCAGGAACTCAAAATTCAGAATAAAGCTGCCGCGGCAAAGCCTTGCAATAAGGCTGCCCTCCCACGCCGGGGCGAAAAAGCCTGCAATGGCGGAGAGAATTTTTTCGATAAGATCAAGGATGAAGCGGATAATGCGCGCAAACAGCGAAGTTTCGTACACCGCCTGGATGCGGTCGCCGCGCCGCAGCCACTTTACCAGAGCAAGATCGTCGTAAGCCCGTTTAAACGGCCTCCAGATCTTTTCGAGTATGGCAAAGAACACGCTGTGAGTCCAGGCATTATAAACATAGTTTAATATAGCGCCGTACTGCAAATAAGCCGCCCTCCTTTCGCGTTGATATCATGGCTCATAATTACGCTGCTTCGGAAACGCCGGAAACGCTGGCGTAGATGGTCGCCTTGCCGAAATGCATGGTGAAGCTTGCGCCGACGCCGTAGAGCCTGCCGCCGACGTAAAGCCCCTTCTCCGTGAGGTTGCCCTGAAGCTCGACCGTTACGGTGACGGCGTCGTTATATGCTACCTCGGCCTTGGCCTGATTGCCGTCGGCATCAACAAAGTAGGTGTACGACGGCTCGCTTTCAACGGCAACTACCTTGCCGAAATCGACGTTCGTCGTGTCCTCAAAGGCAGGAGCGCCGATCTCTATCGCGTCGGCTGCGCCGACCTGAGCCTTATAGCAGAAACTGAACTCTGACGGTGCTCGTATCGGTCTTCGCGGCTTCCTGAGCCGGGGTGAACGCCTTGGTTGCGAAAAATACGGCGGCTGCGATAATGACAAGGATTATCAGCAGGTCGATGATGTTGATTTTTCCGAAAAGTTTTCCGTTTTTGTCGATCATTGTTTCAATACCTTTCAAGATTATTTATATGTTTCAAACACGTCGAGTGCCAGCTTGCGCAGGTCAAACTCCTCGCTTACCTTCTTTAACGCGTTTGCCGAATACTCTGCGCGCAGAGCGTCGTTTTCTATAAGCTCAAGTATTGCATCGGAAAAACCGTCGCTGTCGCCGAATTTGAGGACTCTGCCGCAGACGGTGTGTGTTTCGGCAAGGTCGCGGTTTCCGCCGACATCGGTCACAACAAGCGGAACGCCGGCGTTCATTGCCTCAAGTATCGCAAAGCTCATCGCCTCGTTTTTCGAGCTTGTGTTCAGATAGAGATCCGAAGCCTTCAGCATTCTGTCGGAATCGCGGCGGAAGCCGAGCTGGATGACACAGTCGCTCATACCGGAGTTCGTGCTCATAACCGCAAAGTCGTCAAACTCCTCGCCGTCGCCGGCAATGAAGCACACAAAGGGCTTATCGGTCTTGCGCCTGAGCTTTGCAAGCGAGGCAAGCAGGAAGGGCAGACCCTTTTCCGGGGCATAGCGCGCCATGATGGACATGACGAAGGTATCGTCGTTAACTCCGAACTCACGGGCAAAGCTGCGGTCATACACGCGCTCGCGCTTCGGTTCGACTCCGTTGTAAACGACCTGAATGCGATCCTTTTTCACACCGTTTGAGATCATTATATCCGCTCCCTGGCGGCACACGGCGATTATGCGGTGGTCAAACGGAGTAAACAGACGGTTGAGTATCTTCCATTTCGTGTTCTGATATATTGTAAGATGGCTTGTGTACACGACCTTTACCTTGCGGTAGAAAAGCCGGGACAGGATGGCGATGACGTTTTCCATGGGATACTGTGCGTGGATAACGTCGATCTTGTTCTCGCGGCAATAGCCTGCAAGCTTCTTTGCCGCAGAGAGAGCTTTTTTTGTGCTCATCTCAAAGCGGAAGCACGCAAAGCCCTCGCTGCTCACGGTTTCCGAAAGCTGGCCGGGAACATTGTAGGCCAGATGGCATGTCTCGCCCTGCGCGGACAGAATGTGCATAAGGTTCAGAACGTATTTTTCGGTTCCTGCTTTTCCTGCATAATTTATTAGGTACAGGATGTTCATATAAACACCTCTATTTTTTAAACTTGTCCTTATAATATACAATGTAATTGCTTCGTTTTCAAGAACAAAAGGTTAAGCTTTGCCTTTAATACTGTTGCACAACAGTTTTAGATTAATGTATATTGACTTAGCAAATATTTGCGGTATAATATTTGTAAACTATACAACGTGTATACGAAGGTGCTGGGGATGAATATTAAAAGCCTAAATAGGAAGCTGAACAAAAAGTTCGCGGGAAGGGTCACGGCAAGGCTCAGTGACGGCTGCATAGTGCTCACGGGTGAGCTTGACGATTGGAACGACGTTGTCGATGCCGGCATGACTGCGGCCACGCCGCATTCGAGCACACACGTTGTCAACGACATCGTGTTTACCGGTGCCGCAGAAGAAAAAATGCATATGCCGGCAATCGATGACAAGGCGCTTGACGGTGAAAAGCCCGATGTGCTGGTCATTGGCGGGGGTATATCCGGCTGCTCGGTGGCGCGCGAGCTTTCGCGCTATAAGCTCAGCGTTTTGCTTATTGATAAAGAGGCCGATCTCGCGCTCGGCGCCTCCGGCCGCAATGACGGCGAGGTGCATCCGGGCGTTGATTTGTCGAAAGGTTCGCTCAAGCATAAATACATAAGGCGCGCAAACCACATGTACGAAGACCTCTGCCGCGAGCTTGACGTTCCCTTTAAGCGCACGGGGCAGTACGCCTGCTTTACGCACAAAAGCTGGCTGCCGTTTGTAAGCCTCTATGCCAAATGGCGCAGAGATCATGACGGCATTGAGGACACATGCATCGTCATGGGCGATGAGATACGCAAAAAAGAGCCGAAAATATCGGCAGACGTCGCCTTTGCGCTGTCAAATCCCTCGTCGGGCAGCGTAAGCCCGTATAATCTTGTCATTGCCTATGCCGAAAACGCGGTGCAAAACGGCGCGCGAGTTTCGCTCAACACCGCCGTTACCGGAATGGACGTTTCGGGCGGGGAGATAAAAGCGGTGTACACGAACCGCGGAACGATATATCCGCGCGAGGTGATAAACTGCGCCGGAGTCTACTCCGACGTTGTTGCGCAGATGGCGCAGGACAGATTCTTCAGCATTCATCCGCGCCGCGGCACAAACTCTATTCTTGACAAAAAGACCGGCGCAAGCTTTCATGGAATCGCCTCCATCGTCATGTCGCAGAGCCCCGTCAAGACGCACACCAAGGGCGGCGGCATTCTGCACACGATGCACGATAACCTGCTCATAGGCCCCGACGCCGTCGAAACGCCCGAGCGCGAGAACACCGCCACCGATGCCGAGAGCATAGCGCGCGTGTTCACAAAGCAGAGAATCACCATGCCCACTCTCACGGAGAAGGACATTATAACATATTTCACCGGCGTTCGCGCGCCGACCTACGAAGAAGATTTTATTATTGAGCCGGGCAGAAAAACGAAGAATATCTACCACGTTGCCGGCATACAATCTCCCGGACTTACGACGGCTCCTGCAGTCGCTCAGGATGTTGCCGAGTACGTCGCAAAGCTCTTTAACGCGGAGAAAAAAGCGGATTTTGACCCCGTGCGCAAGGCTCCACCGCATCTTGCGGGGATGAACGACGCCGAGCGCGCAGAGCTTATACGCCAAAATCCCGATTACGGCGTTATCGTGTGCCGCTGCGAGGAGGTCAGCCGCGGCGAGATACTTGATGCGCTCAGAAGCCCCGTCTGCGTGCCGACGCTTGACGGTGTTAAAAAGCGCGTCAGACCCGGCATGGGCAGGTGCCAGGGCGGCTTCTGCTCGCCGCTGGTAACGAAAATAATTGCGGAATATCTCGGCGTTCCGCTCACGGAGGTAATGAAAAGCTCCGATCGGTCGCCGATAGTTTTCGGAAGCAAAAAGGGAGGCAGCGACAATGCATGATTACGATGTTATCGTGATAGGCGGCGGCCCTGCCGGCCTTGCAGCCGCACTTGCGGCAAACGAAAACGGCGCGAGAGTGCTCGTCGTTGAGCGCGAGGAGCGCCTTGGCGGAATGCTCAAGCAGTGCATACACGACGGCTTCGGCCTGCGCCGCTTCGGCGAGCGCCTTGCAGGCCCCGAGTATGTCGAGCGCTTTATGGATAAGATAGCGCAGTCGGATATCGAAGCGGCCTGCAATACCTTCGTTACGCGCGCGGAAAAAACCGAGAGCGGCTTTGCCGTCACCCTCGTGTCGCGTGAGGGGCTGCGCACAGTCACGGCCAAGAGCCTTGTCCTTGCCACCGGCTGCCGCGAGAGAAGCGCAAAGCAGGTGTTTATCCACGGAACGCGTCCGGCAGGAGTGTTCACTGCCGGCACAGCGCAGCATTTCACAAACCGTCTCGGTGTCATGCCGACGAAAAAATGTGTTATCCTCGGTTCGGGCGATATCGGCCTTATCATGGCGCGCAGACTTACTCTTGAGGGAGCGGAAGTCCTCGGCGTTTATGAAATTAACCCCACGCCCTCGGGACTTACGCGAAATATCTATCAGTGCCTTACCGATTATGATATACCCCTGCACCTGAGCCACACTGTAACGCGCGTGTTCGGAAAGGACAGACTCGAAGCTGTCGAGGTCTGCGCGGTGGACGAAAACTATAAGCCCATTCCGGAGAGCGCCGAAAGGATCGAGTGCGATGCGCTTATCGTCTCCGTAGGCCTTATTCCGGAAAACGAGCTTGCCCAGTCGCTGGGCGTTGAGCTTGATAAGCACACGGGCGGCCCTGTGTGTGACGCTCAGCTTATGACAAAGGTTCCGGGCATATTCTCCTGCGGAAACGCATTGCATGTAAACGACCTTGTTGACTTTGTTTCCGAATCCGGCGAGGAGGCCGGAAGAAACGCGGCAGCATGGTGCGGCGCAAAGCAGCGCAGAGTGGATATAAACATCGGCGGCGAGTTTTTGTATCTTGTTCCGCAGCAGATAGACCTTGAAAGCGATAATTCAAAAACGGTCGTCTACTTCCGCTCGAAAAAAGTTCTCGACAAAAGCGTTCTGCGCCTTAAAATAGACGGTGAGGAGGTCTGGAAAAAGACCTATCCGTTCCTGCGTCCGCCCGAGATGCAGCAGCTTACGCTTGATATGACAAAATACGATATAAACGAAAACAGCGACGTGCGCTTTGAGATCGAGGTGGTAAAATGAAACAGCTCGTATGCATAGGCTGTCCTCGCGGCTGCCGCCTGACGATAGATGAAAAGGACGGAGAATACATCGTCACAGGCAATACCTGTCCGAGAGGCAAGGAGTTTGCAATAAGCGAGATGACAGCGCCGAAACGCACGATATGTTCAACTGTGAAAACCGCGTTTCCCGACGTGCCGGTGCTGCCGGTGAGAGTGTCGGACGATATTCCCAGGGAGAAAATATTCGACGTCATGCGTGAAATAAACGCGGTGACGCTTAAAGAGCGCATCGGCAGGGGAGATGCCGTTATAAAAAATGTGCTCGGACTGGGCGTGGACGTCATTGCAACAAGTGATCTTTTAAAACAGATATAAATGCAAAGACGGAGGGAGAAGAAACAATGAACAGACCGCTTATACTGACTTACGACGTCGGTACTCAAAGCACGAGAGCCATACTGGTCGATAAGCAGGGCAACATCGTTGACAAAGAGCAGGTCAAATACGCAGAGCCTTATTTCCGGCAGCGTCCGGGCTGGGCGGAGCAGAAAACGGACTTTTACTTTGACAACATGTGCAAGGCATCGACGGCGCTCATGGCGCGCAATGCCGACAAGGTGCCCGATATCATCGCCTGCGCTGTCACCGTGATCCGCGACACGCTCGTGTTCCTTGACGAAAACTATCAGCCCACGCGCGATATCATCCACTGGCTGGATGCTCGCAAATGCGTTTTTGACGATCCGTTTCCCCTGTGGAAGGAAGCCGTGTTTGAGCTTATCGGCATGGGAAAGGGCACGAGGATTGCTTACCGCACGTCGAAGGTCAACTGGGTGCGCCAAAAGCAGCCGAAGGTCTGGGCGCGCACAAAGAAGATAGTCTGCCTGCCGGCCTATATAAATTACCGCATGACCGGCCGCCTTGCCGACACACCGGCAAGCACCATCGCGCATATCCCCATGGACTACAAGAAAAAGCGCTGGATGAAGGAAAACGACCTCACCCGCTGCTTTTTCGATGTTCCGCAGGAAAGACTTTATGAGCTCATTCCTTCCGGAGAAGTTCTCGGCTGCATAACAAAGGAAGCTGCTGCGCTCACCGGCGCGCCCGAGGGACTGCCGCTCATCGCAACGGGTGCGGATAAAGCCTGCGAAACGCTCGGTCTTTCCGTGGCAAGCCCCGATAAGGCGTCGATATCCTTCGGAACAAGCTCGACCATCGAGATGTACACCGAGCAGTATTTTGAGCCGCAGGCATTCCTGCCGTCGTATCCGTCGGTCATCAATAAGGCGTGGAACCCGGAGATACAGGTGTTCCGCGGCTTCTGGATGCTCAGCTGGTTTATCAAGGAGTTCGGCGACAAGGATAAGGAAGAGGCCGAAAAGCTCGGCGTGTCGCCCGAGGAGATACTCAACAAAAAAGCCGCTCAGGTCCCGGCCGGCTGCCAGGGACTCATGCTCCAGCCGTACTGGACGCCCGACGTGCTCAAGCCCGACTCCTACGGCGCGATCATCGGCTTTTCCGATTATCACACGAAGTATCATATTTACCGCGCAATTATCGAAGGCATATGCCTTGAGCTTTACATGTCCATGAAGAGCATGGAAAAGCGCGGCAAAAAGCACATAAAGCAGCTGTATGTCGGCGGCGGCGGCTCGAAGAGCGACCTTGCCTGCCAGATACTCGCCGATACCTTCGGCCTGCCCGTAAAGCGCATCCACACCCACGAGGCGTGCTCGTTGGGCGCGGCGATGGTGGCTTTTGTCGCCAAAGGTGAGTTTGCGGATTTCGACGAGGCGATAAAGAGCATGGTCCACGAAAAGGATGTTTTCACGCCCGATCCCAAGAACCACGAAATATACATGAACATGTACAATAAGGTATACCGCAAGATATATAAAAACGTAAGACCGCTGTATGCAACGATGAATAACCTCAAAGAAAGGAACATGATCTGATGAGCCACAAGCAGTACAAGGGCTTCGAGCCGAAATGGGTAAAAACCCCCGCGCCGGCCAACAGCTACCGTTCGATATTCCGCTGGGGCGACCCCGAGTTCTTCAAGTTCCCGAAGGAATCGCTTTACAAAATGATGAAGGAGGTCTTCAAGCTCACCGACGATGACTTCAAAGAGTATTCCGACGATATCGGCTTTGACCCCGTTGACCTGTCCGACCACCCCGTGAAGCTTGCTCAGGAACATCTTGACGCGCTCAAGGCGATAGTCGGCGAGGAGGGCTTTTCCGTTTCCGATTACGACCGTCTCGCTGTCGCCTACGGCTTCACCGCCTACGACATTCTCCGCTTGCGTCATAAGATAATCGACTCCGTTCCCGACGTTGTTCTGTATCCCGATACGACCGAGCAGGTCGAGAAGATAGTCGCGTATTCTACCGAGCACGACATTCCCCTCTATGTCTACGGCGGCGGCAGCTCCGTAACGCGCGGCGTCGAGCCTGTAAAAGGCGGAATTTCGCTGGATATGCGCCGCCGCTTCAATAAAGTGCTGTCATTTAACGAGATCGACCAGACCATAACCGTTCAGGCCGGCATGTCCGGACCCGATCTTGAAAAGACGCTTCAGAACGCGCCCGAGCTTTTCGGCGCAAAGCGTCAGTACACCTGCGGCCATTTTCCGCAGAGCTTTGAGTATTCCTCCGTCGGCGGCTGGACGGTAACGCGCGGCGCGGGCCAGAACAGCACCTACTACGGCTGCATTGCGGATATCGTGCTCAGCCAGAAGTATGCCACCCCCATCGGTCCCATCACTACCAGCCACTATCCTCGCGAGGCCTGCGGCCCCGATCTTAACCAGATCATGATGGGCTCGGAGGGCACATTCGGCGTGTTGACCGAGGTCACGCTTAAAATTTTCCGCTGGATGCCCGAAAATCGCAAGAGATTTTCTTACATCTTCAAGACCTGGGACGACGCAATGAAGGCAGCACGAGAGATGATGCAGCATGAGTGCGGCTATTCCTCCGTGTTCCGCCTGTCCGATCAGGAAGAGACGAGCATGATGCTCAGACTGTATAACGTTGACGATACTCCGCTGTATCCGTTGCTCGACAAGCTCGGCTATAAGGACATGGAAAGATGCCTGTTCCTCGGCTTCACCGACGGCGAAAAGGGCTACTCCCAAAAACGTCGCGAAGAATATCGCAAAGATCGCCCGTCAGCACGGCGGCCTGCCCCTGACCGGGTACGTCACGAAGAGTTGGGAAAAGGGACGCTTCAACGATCCGTACCTGCGCGATACGCTCATGGACTTCGGCATCACCACCGATACTCTCGAGTGTACCGTCAACTGGTCGAACATGGAGCAGGTGCATCTTGACGTGCGCAAGGTCTGCCACGCGCTGCCGAACACAGTCGTCACCACTCATATGAGCCACTGCTATCCGCAGGGCGCGAACCTGTATTTCATCTTCCTGACCAAAATGCAGGACGAGAAGGCATTCAAGGCATACCACACTACTATCCTTGACGCTATCCAGCGCTCCGGCGCGTCTATAAGCCACCACCACGGCATCGGCAAGATGTTCGCCCCCTGGCTCGAGGGCTACGTCGGCGAGAAAGAATACGGCGTTTTCAAGGTACTCAAAAATTACTTTGATCCGAAGTACAATATGAACCCCGGCGGCACTATCGGCCTTGACCTCCTGCCCGAGGAAAAGAAATTTGACCGTCAGTACACCGATTACGAAGCACAGCCCAAGTTCGATTGATATCAAAAAATCAGCGCCGCACTGCATTTTCGCAGCGCGGCGCACAGGCTGTCGAAAAACTATGCTGCAAAAGAAAGATAATAGAGCAGCAGGGGAGCTCGAGGGGCAAAGGCCCCACTCGAAATTGGATTAATAGCCATCAAAAACGCCTGATTTATCATCAGGCTTTTTGACGAGCGTAGCGAGATTTTTCGTGAAAACCTGTTTTCACAAAAAAAATGTGGCGTTTTTGAAGCGTGCAAAAAAGTCAAAGACTTTTTTGACACGCTGAGCGCCGCACTGCATTTTCGCAGTGCGGCGCAATTTTTCCTTGAAATGTCCGCAGCATCATGCTATAATACAAAAGCTACGGAGAATTAGCTCAGCTGGTTAGAGCGCTCGCCTCACACGCGAGAGGTCAGCAGTTCGAGTCTGCTATTCTCCACCAATATTTTAGACCTGAAAGTTAACGCTTTCGGGTCTTTTTTGCGTTTTTGCAAGCTTTTTAAGGCAAATTGAAAAACACAAATACGGGCGCTTTTTGCAATACGTCCAAAAATACGTCCAAAAGTTAAGAAAAATAAATTTTGTTCATAAGATTTGCCGTCTCAATTTTAGCCTCGTTAAGGCAATGCGCGTATATATTCATCGTCGTGCTCACAGTCTCGTGACCTAAAATTCCTGCGTCTGTTGCGGTGTTGCTCAGCTGGCTATTAACAATGAAGCTTCGGTATGCCCTCTATATCCGGCTGTCCATCGAGGATTACAAATACGACAGCTGTCAATCGTTTCTTTCCCCAAAACCTCGGAGATTTCTTTCAGCGTCGTTTTCTCCTTGCCGCCGAGGAAAAAAGAAACTTACGCAGACCGATAGAAGATACAATAGGTACGCTTGTGCATTATGCCTGCGCTGCCTTTCCGACGCGCGACGGACGGTCGCGGACGATCATAAAAGCAAATGCGGCAAGAAAGTTGAAGAACAGTCCGAGGATCGGCCAAAGTGATTTGTTCATGCCCTCGTTCACGGCCTCTTTATAGAGCCAGGCTACAACGTCAAACCAGTAGAACAAAACGAGTACCGCCCAGAGAACGCCGAGTCCGCCGATGATTGCATAGTTTGTTGCGTTGAGTGGAGTAATGCTGCTTTTGAGCGCTCTTTCCGCCTGATGCTCGGTCATGTCGGCGGCCTGTGCCTGCTGGCGGAAGTGTGATGCGTCGCTTATCTGCTGCGACAGGCTCAGCGGAATGGCCACTGCAGTGAAAACGGCCAAAACGATGAAAATTACTAAAATTAGTCTGAATGCTTTTGCAAAGTCCTTATGCATGATCCTGTTTTTCATATTGTTTTCCTCCTTTTATGTTCCGATATGCTCCGGCCAAGCTGAGACTCCCACTCGTAAAAATATTTAAAAAGAAGAAAGAGGTGAGAGCTGCTGCATCTGTTGGGGGGGTGAGAGATGCTGCCTTTAGGGGTAAGGGGGTGAGTGGGAGCCTTAGCTCGACCGGATATAAAAAATCTGTCCTCCCTATCGGACAATGCCAGTATAGGAGAACAGATTAAACCTACAATAAATCAATTTTAAACGATTTTTAAACGGTATCCAACGCCCCAGACGGTCTGAATGTATTCCGGCGCGGAGGGGTCTTTTTCAATCTTCTCGCGCAGACGGTTGATGTGAACGGCGACGGTTATGTTGTCGCCCATGCTCTCAAGCCCCCAGATCATCTCGTACAGATCCTCGCGGCTGAAAACCTGATTCGGGTGGCGCAGAAGAAACAGCAGCAGCTCAAACTCCTTGTTCTTGAGCTTAAGCTCGCACCCGTCTATCGACGCCGTGCGCGCGTTGGAATCCATGGTAAAAGGCCCGGCACTTATGATGCTGTCGGCGGATTTTGCCGCAGGGCGCAGCCGCTCGTACTGCGCAAGGTTTGCCTTGACGCGCGCGACGAGCACGCTCGGCGAAAACGGCTTTTCGATATAATCGTCCGCGCCGAAGCCGAGGCCGCGTATCTTGTCGATATCCTGTGTGCGAGCCGTTACCATTAAAATGGGTATGTCGAGCTTTTCACGCAGCTTTTTGCATATCGTAAAGCCGTCAAGCCCCGGTAGCATCAGATCGAGCAGGATAAGGTCAAAGCCGCCGGACAGCGCCTTGTTCAGCCCGTCCACGCCGTCGTACGCAACGTCGGTCTCAAAGCCCGAAAGCTCAAGATAATCTCTTTCAATGTCGGATATCGCGCGGTCGTCTTCAATAATAAGAATTTTAGCCATCGGCTTTACCTCCGGGAAGATCTATAACTATGCAAAGTCCGCCGTAAACGCTTTTTTCGGCGAATGCGCCGCCGCCCATCTGCTCGGCGGCTTTTTTTACTATCGCAAGTCCGAGGCCGCTGCCCATGCCGGAGCCGGCGCGGGCAGGATCCGTGCGGTAAAACAGGTCGAAAAGCTTCGGACGCGCCTCATCGGAAACGCCGTTGCCGTCATCTGCAAACCTCAGACGCACCTTGCCGCAGCAGTCCTGCGAGGATATGAATATCTTCACCCTTTTGCGGCCGGAATAGCGTATGCTGTTGCATATTATGTTTTCGGCGATGCGGCGGAACTGATAGTGATCGGCTGTGACGACGGCGGCTTCAAGCTCGGACATGTCGATGTCCGCATCGGGCGTGATATCGGAAACAATTCGCTCAAGCTCGGTTTTAGCGTTCAGCGTTTCGGGCTGAATTGGGTATTCGCTCAGCTCCAGCTTGGAAAATTCGAGCAGTCGGGCAACCATGTTCTCCATCTCGCTGCCCTTCTTCTTTATTGTCTCAAGATACTTTTTCTGCATCTCGGGTGTGTCGGCGACGCCCTCGAGCAGAGCCTCGGTGTAGGCGCGTATTGATGTCAGCGGACTTTTCAGGTCATGTCCCATGCCGGCCATAAGCTCCTTACTGCTCTGCTGACGGCGCTGCTCGGCTTCGAGCGAAGCCTTGAGCTTTGCCGCCATAAGATCGACAGCGTCGCAGGCGGCCTTGAACTCATCCGGCTCCGTGTAGTTTATGGGATTGTCGAGATCGCCCGAGCGAATGCGGTCAACTCCGCCGACAAGCGTATCGAGCGGCTCGGAAATGTGCGTAAAAAGCTCGCGCGTGAGGTTAACGTTCGTGAAAACGATGGTCAGCAGCAGCGCCGTGCCGACCGCTCCGATATATATCCACACGAAGGTCTCAAAGCCTTGAAACAGATCTTCGTTTTGCTCGACGGCGATGTGCAGGTCATATAGGCTCAGCCCGATTCTCGGCAGATATTTGACCTCCAATATATATATGGCGATCCCCGCGCCGAGGATGAGCAGCAGCGCCGCCGTCACCAGCGGAATGAGAAACATATATATATTTGAGCGGTGAAGTCTCTTTTTGATCGTCATTTTAATCACACCTTATTAATGGTGCGTTCATTATATCAGGGATTTAGGGCGCTTAGTTAAACAATTTTTAAAACGTCGGCGAAAGTTTAAGTTTTGTTTAATTTCTCGTTATACCTGCTTAAAAAAGCTCGGGTAGACTAATAGCCGTGGACAGGAAAGAAGCCGCAAACGAATAAGAAAATCATAAAAACTATCTACGGAGGTAAATCAAAATGAAAAATACTGTTTCCAACATCAATATAATCAACACCATTCTTGAGGCACTTGACCGCAGCGAAGAGGATATTCGCCGCCGCGCAGCCGATGCTGCCGCAAATGAGGTCGGCTATGCCTACGGCGCAGGCAGCCTCACGGTCAAGCTGTTTTCCGACTGCACCGGCAACTACGCCGAGGTAACGCTTCCCGGCAACTATGAATATACCTGCGGAATGAAGCTGTGCTGCATTGTCGATACCGACACAATGGGGGTTCGCGGCGTGTGCCCGGTCGAAGAATTCTGAGAATATATAAGCGCAAAAGCACAAAAACCGATGCCTGTACCGGCATCGGTTTTTTTCTGTTATAGTGCGGCGCGCTGCTCGGGAGTCATGCGGTATTGCGGCTTGACATGATAGGCGACCTCGGCATACTGCCGCGCGCGCTCGCGCAGCGAGAAGTTGCCGTCCTGACTGCACCAGACGTACAGCTCGTGCAGAATAAGATCCGTCGCTATGCGCGACAGAAGCTCCGGCGGCTCCTCGGTTTCGATAATGCCGTTTTTTGCGCAGTTTTTCGCGAGCGTGGCGAAAAGATCGTCCAGCGCATGCACCGCATCGCGTATGCCCTTGGGCGAGTCAAACTGCATTATAAACAATCTGCTCGTGAGCTTCGGGCCGAAATCGAGCGCGATATCAATGAAGCGGCCAAAAAGCTGCCAGATGCGTTCAAAGTCGTTTTCCGCATCGGCAAACTTGCGGAAGCTCTCCTCGTCGTTCTGCTGCGGCTTTGAAACGACATAGTCCAAAATGGCGCGCTTGCCCTTGAACACGCTGTAAAAAACCGAGCGCGACGTGTGAGCCGACTCGCATATTTCGTTGACGCTTACATTATCGTAGCCACGGTCGCGAAACAGGGCTATCGCGCACTCGGCAATGTCATCCTTGAGGCGGTTAGACGTACTTTGCACAAAAAACACCACACTATCAAAATGTCCTGATTTTAAAAACATTTTACGATTTTTGTCCGAGAATGTCAACTGATTATCAAAGGTGTTCTCAAAGTTTTTGCAATTATTTTGTGAGTTATTACAAATTGAAAGGCGCATTATTGACTGTTTTCAACAAAAAATGTATTCTGCGAGTAGCAATTGATACATTAATAACAAAGAAGAAGCAAGCCACACATTTTATCAGGAGGCCTGAAACTCATGACAAAAGACCAGAAGATCGCCAAGCTTGGCAAAGAGATCACCGACCGGGCTACAGTGCTGCTCGGAAAGGATAAGATCACCCCGAATTCCCCGGAATACCTGGGCATCAATTCCGCACTGAAATACACCGCTTACAAGTACGATCAGAAGATGGCGGACGATATACTCGATATCTGCCTGACCATGAAAAAGCGTGTGCCGCTGACCATCGAGCAGCTGGCCGCAAAGAACCCCCAGTTTGACAGAGCATACCTTGAAAAGGCAATGCAGGCAGTCAGCGAGAGCGGCCTTGTCGAGTTCCACTGGGAAAACCTCGACGGCAAGAACCCCAACCATGAAAAGCGCTGGGTGCTGGACATGTTCGTTCCCGGCAGCGCTGAGATCATGATGATAAACCCTGAGCAGTCCGATATGTACCCCGAGACCGCAGACTTCTTTGAGCGCATGGCATACCTGCCCCTGGCAGGCATCACCGAGCTTGTACCTCCCGGAGGCGCAGGCATAGGCATGCATGTTATTCCCGTTGAGAAGGCTATACCGGCCGAGAGCAAATCCCTGCCCATCGAGCATCTGAGCCACTGGCTGAAGAAGTACGAAGGACACATCGGCGTTTCCGTCTGCTCCTGCCGTAAGCAGCAGCGCATCCGCGGCGAAGGCTCGGGCGATATCGAGGGCGAATGGTGCATCGGCGTCGGCGACTTTGCCGACTACTGCCGCGAGACCAACCACGGCCGCGACATCACCTATGAAGAGGCAATGGAGATCCTCCAGAAGGCCGAGGACAAGGGCTATGTTCACCAGATAACCAACATCGACGGCGAGAACAAGATCTTCGGTATCTGCAACTGCGCAGTCGGCGTCTGCAACGCTCTGCGTACCTCCCAGCTTTTCAATACCCCCAACCTTTCCGCTTCCGCATACACCGCAGAGTCCGACCCCGAGAAGTGCGTCGCCTGCGGCAAGTGTGTTGAGACCTGCCCGGCCGGCGCCGTCCGCCTCGGCCAGAAGCTCTGCACCAAGGAAGGCCCCATCCAGTATCCGCATCACGAGCTTCCCGACGAGACCCAGTGGGGCGAGGATCACTGGAACAAGAACTACAAAAACGAAAACGGCTCTATCCAGACCTGGCCCACCGGCACCGCACCCTGCAAGGTCGCATGCCCGGCTCACATCGCAATTCAGGGCTACATCAAGATGGCAGCCGACGGCCGCTACGCCGATGCGCTCAAGCTCATCAAGAAGGATAACCCCTTCCCGGCAGTCTGCGGCAGCATCTGCCGCAAGTACTGCGAGGATGCATGCACCCGCGGCACCGTCGATGCACCTCTTCAGATAGACGAGATAAAGAAATTCATCGCCGAGCAGGATATGAAGGCCGAGCACCGCTATGTTCCTCCCATGGTCTCCTGCACTCACGAGAAGTTTGACCAGAAGATCGCCATCATCGGCGCAGGCCCTGCCGGCATGAGCTGTGCTTACTTCCTCGCCATCGAGGGCTACAGCCCTGTAGTGTTCGAGAAGGAAGCCGTTCCCGGCGGCATGCTAGTAAACGGCATCCCCTCCTTCCGTATCGGCAAGGACATCGTAAAGTCCGAGATCGACGTTCTGCGCGAGATGGGCGTTGAGTTCCGCTGCGGCGTTGAGGTCGGCAAGGACGTAACCATCCAGCAGCTGCGCGAGGAAGGCTTCAAGGCATTCTACGTTGCAGTCGGCCTGCAGAAGGCGGCAAAGCTGAACATACCCGGCGAAGAGCTGAAGGGTGTTTTGGGCGGCCTCGATTTCTGCGCTCTGTAAACAGCGGCAAGACCAAGAAGCTCAGCGGCGACGTCGTCGTCATCGGCGGCGGCAACGCGGCTATCGACGTTGCCCGTGCAGCACGCCGTCTGACCAAGGGCAGCGTCAACATGTACTGCCTTGAGAAGGACGAAGAGATGCCCACCGTTCCCGATGAGAAGAACGCAGGCCTCGCCGACGGCGTTGTTATCAACAATTCCTGGGCACCCAAGGCCATCTTCGGCGAAGGCGGCAAGGTCACCGGCATCGAGCTTATGCGCTGTGTTTCCGTGCGCGACGCAAGCGGCAAGTTTGCTCCCGTTTATGACGAGAACGAGACCATCACCGTTTCCTGCTCGAACGTTCTCGTTGCTATCGGCCAGCGCTCGGAATACGGCGCGGTTCTCGCCGGAACGGCAGCAGAGACTCCCGACGGCAGCCTCATCGACCACAACGGCGTCACCTTCCAGACCGAAGAAGCAGACATCTTCGTCGGCGGCGACTGCGCGACCGGTCCTAAGTACACCATCGACGCTATCGCATCCGGCCGTGAGGGTGCGGTTTCCATCCACCGCTATGTAAACGTCGGCCAGACTCTGACTATCCACCGCAACCTGCGCGAGTTCAAGGAGCTGGACAAGGAGAACATCACCCTGCCGGCAGAGAAGTTCAAGAAGCCTGCACGCGCCGAGGTCGCAATTGATCAGAACAAGGTCCTCACCATGCAGGACGACCGCGTGACCTTCACCGAGGAGCAGATAAAGAGCGAGGCATCCCGCTGCCTGAGCTGCGGCCGCAGCGTTGTCGATCCGAACAAGTGCATCGGCTGCGGCATCTGCACCACCAAGTGCGAGTTCGACGCTATCCACCTCAAGCGCAACCGTCCGCAGAACAGCAAGATGATCCCGGCCGAGGATAAGTTCAAGGCCATCGGACCGTATGCCGCAAAGCGCCAGGTCAAGATAATAAAGAAAAAGCTTTCCGGAAAATAATCCTCCCGGAGCAGAAACCAGGGTGTGGGAGAGATTCCACACCCTTTTTTGAAAGGAAACGTTATGCACGAGCTGAGTATAGTTACATATGTAATAGAGCAGGTCGAAAAGATCGCAAAGGAAAATGAGCTTACGGATATACAGTCCGTGACGTTGGAATTCGACGAGGTATCGGGCATCGTTCCGGAGTACCTCAGCGATTGCTGGCAGTGGTATGCAAAGAAAAAGCCGATCATAGAGCATGCCGAATTCAAATATGAGATAATCCCGGCAATAACCTGGTGCGACGACTGCAAGAGCACATATCCCACCGTCAAATACGGCAAGACCTGCCCGCACTGCGGCAGCGGCAGAACGTGGCTTCAGCAGGGGCAGGAAATGAATATCAAGCAGATAGAAGCCTGCTGAGAAGGAGATATAATGGGACAGTATAAAGTTTACGAGATAAAGCAGAGCATATTCAAGGCAAACGACGACGCTGCCGACGTTCTCCGCGCGGAGATGAAAAGGGATCACTGCTTTCTGCTAAACCTCATGTCGTCGCCCGGCAGCGGCAAGACAACGACCCTGACGCGCACGATCGAAAAGCTCGGCGACAAAATGAATATAGGCATCATGGAAGCGGACATAGACTCCGACGTTGACGCCGAGCGCATCTCAAACACCGGCGTTAAAAAGGTCATCCAGCTGCACACCGGCGGCATGTGCCACCTCGACGCGGACATGACCCGTCAGGGACTTACGGAAATGGGAACGGACGATCTCGACCTCGTCGTTCTCGAAAACGTCGGCAATCTCGTTTGCCCGGCGGAGTTCGACACGGGCGCGGCGAAAAACGCCATGATCCTCTCCGTTCCGGAGGGACACGACAAGCCGCTGAAATATCCGCTCATATTCCAGGTCTGCGATGCGCTTATAATCAACAAGATCGACGTTCTGCCTTATTTTGATTTCGACATGGACAAGGTCGTTGAGTTTGCGAAAATGCGAAATCCCAACATAAAAATATTCCCGATAAGCGCAAAAACGGGCGAGGGCGTGGACGAGTGGTGTGCATGGCTGCGCGAGCAGGCCGACACATGGAATGCGCGCTGACGCTTTTTCAACAAAAACGGCAATAATTGTGCATCTTGTATATTGCAATTTCACACCTCAGTGTTAAAATAATGACAGTCGGCATTTGGCGACTGCTTGCTTTTATGCCGATAAAAGTATGCTAACTGATGAACGGAGAAAGACATGAAAGATTTAAAGCATCTGCTGTATTTTGAAAACCTCCTTCAGGAGGCTCAGAATGAGCTAATACTCCAGGCGCAGAGCGAGGGGAAGGTCTGCGTAGCTTACGTCTGCGAAAATACTCCCGAGCCGCTGCTGAACCTGCCGGGCGCGTTTTCGACCCGTCTGCGCGCGCCGCGCACCGGCTCAATGGAAATGGCCACATATTATATGACAAGCTTCCTTTGCGAATACAGCCGCGCGCTGCTTGAGCGCGCGATCGAGGGCGGCTATAATTTTGCCGATTGCCTCATCACTCCCGACGGCTGCACGATGATGAACCGCGCGGTCGAAAACATGGAGCTTTTGAAGGCTCTGGGCAAGGACAAGGAAAAATTCTTCTTCGAGTACATGGAGATCCCAATGAAAGCCGACGATAACGGCCTGAATCTGTACACTCTCCAGTGCAAAAACCATATACTCGATCCGCTGAACAAGGCATACGGCATTGATACCTCCGATGCCGCCATCCGTCAGGCGGTCGCCGAGCACAACCGCATATGCGAGCTTATCCGCGCCATCGGCGAGTTCCGCAAGGGCGATAAGCCGCGTATCACCGGCTATGAGTTTCAGGTAATAACCCTCGCGACCTATGTTGCGCCGAAATATCTGCTCATCGACAAGCTCGAGGAGACCCTTGAGGAACTTAAGACCCGCGAGCCTGAGGATAAACCATATCGCGTCCGCGTAGTCGTTGCCGGCTCGGAGGTCGATGATACCGACTTTATAAAGCTTGTTGAGGACTGCGGCGCATATGTCTGTGCCGACCGTTTCTGCTACGGCTCGTTCCCCGGCAGAAATCCCATCGAGCTTACAGATGATGAGAATGCCCTCACGCAGGTCTGCCGCCAGTATATGTACCGCGGCCAGTGCCCGAGATATATGAACACCGCAAAGATGACCGGCCGCCGCGAGTATGTAAACGAGCTTGCGAAGGAATACGGCGCCGACGGCATCATCTATGAGCAGATCAAGTTCTGCGATCCCTGGGCGTACGAGCGCATGATGGGCTCGCACATTCTGCATGACGATTACGGCTATCCCGTGCTGTCTATCGACCGTCCTTACAACATCGGCAGCACCAACGGACAGCTGCGCACCCGTGTTCAGGCATTCGTCGAGAGTGTTGAGATCAAAAAAATCAACGGAGGTGTAAAGTAATGTCCAACAAGAGAATCGGCGCCAAAAATTTCGGCGATATTTACGTTGAGGGCAAGCGTTACAGAAGCCGCCGTGAGTGGCGCGGCGTAGTCGATACCCTTTATGATTATTCCAGATGGCTTTATAACTGGATCAACATGTTCAGGATCGTTCTCGTAAAGCCCCGCAATATAAAGGCAATGTTCCGCTATCGCTGGATGGCGAACTATCTGGCAGTTCCCATGATGGTCGATCGACATACTCAGGGCCTGCGCGGCGAGCATCTGCGCATCTGCCATGCAGAGCAGGACGTTATCATCGAGGACGTTGCAAAGCTTCTCGATAAGCTCTTCCGCGGCGACCGCCGCATAGGAAACGACGAGGAGTTCTCCAAGAAAGTTGTGCTCGTTGATGAAAACGAGATGCAGTCCGTTATGATGGGCTTCCCGACAGTAGTTCCTCTCAGCCGTGAGATCGCATCCACCTATATCCCCGTGCTGCTCAACCAGCGCGCCGCAATACATTACATTGACATTGCTCAGGAATACGGCCTTGCAGGCGACGTATGCCCCATGCCCGAGGCGGAAGCCGGAGTTTCTATCGATGACGATGCGCCCATCCTCGGCTGCTGCGCCGTTCAGTGCAACACCACCTGCGACGGCTCGCTGCTCAGCAACGGCGTTATCTCCAAGCGCATGGAGTTTGAGGACGGTATCCCCGTGTTCCAGCTGGCATCGCCGCTGCGTCATATGAACGAGGACGTTCAGGAATATGCCGCTCAGGAGATCCGCAACGCCATCGCTTTCATTGAAGAGCACACCGGCGAAAAGTGGGATTGGGACTACTACTTCGAGTGCGCAAAGCGCGTAAACTACGCCACTAAGTGCCGTTTGGAGTGGCTTGAGATGAGCAAGTCGCCCTATCCGCAGGTGTTCGGCTCGAACCTTGCGCTTTACACCGAAACAAACTATATGGCCATCAGCGGCCGCCTTCCCATATTTGAGAAAACCGACCGCAAGATCATGCGTCTTGCCGAGAAGGCATACAAGAAAAGAAAATGGCCGCAAACGAGTACCGCCACAGAGCCATCGTGTGGGGCGTTCAGTCGCATTACTACATGGATCTGCTCGTGTGGATGCTCAACTGCTGGGGCATCGTTCCGCTCACCGACATGCTGTCGATGGACAACACCACAATGATAGCCGAAGAGGACACGCCCGAAAACCGCGAGCAGGCAATGTATGATATCGCGATGCTCACGGAGAAAATGATCATGCGCAACCGTACCCACGGCGGCTACAAAGTTCTGCTTGACGACCTCTGGGAGATCGTTACGGAGTTCAATGCCGATATGGTCATCCTTTGGGAGCACATGAGCTGCAAGGCGCTCGACGGCATGCACGGCATGTTCGAGCAGCGCGCGCGTGAGCTCGGCATACATCTCGTTTGGGTATCCCACGACCTGTTTGATCCGCGCGTTGTTTCCCGTCAGGGCGTTCGCGACCAGATCAACACCTACATGCGCACCGTTATGGGCGAAGAGCCTGTTGATCCGACACTCGAAGTCCTCCCCGACGAGGAATCATGGTAATTGGAAAGGAGATAAAAATGGCCAAGTTATCCTGTTCTCAAAAAGCTGTCGCTCGCAGGCTTCTCATTTTTCGCCGTGACCTTCGCGGTTTATTACTTCAACCTCGATATGAAGCTCACCGCGGCTATGGAACCCGTTCTCGAATACTTCTACGATAAAGTAGACCGCGACCAGCACCTGTAATACAAAATCAAAATCGCCATGACAGATTCATTCTGTCATGGCGATTTTTTTGCGTTTTACGATGCGGCGCTCTGTGCGTTATCACGGAGGTTCAGCCAGTACTGCGCGCCGTCATCCCATGCGGCCGCGTTCTCTTTTGTCTGCTCGCGGGGAGAGTAGCCCTTGTCGAGCAGCATTTTGCCTGTCCACTCCGAGAATTTGCAGGCGCCGTAGAAATTGAGATGTCCGCCGTCATACAGATCCCGGCTTATATCAAGGCCGATCTCGTCAAAGCTATCGGCAAGAAGCTCAAAGTCTGCCTCGGGGGCGATCCCGGTCAAATCTCTTTCCAGCTTATCATAGATCTCCGGAGAGCACTGGCTGAAGGTCGGGTTAATAGTGACGATAAGAGCTATGCCGTTGTCCCCGCATAGCTCGGCGATCTTTTCGAACGCCTCAAGGTGCTTTGCGTAAGCTTCCGTATCCTTGGACGGCTCGCGGTGATAGGGCGTGCTGCCCTTCGTGTCATAGACGTTATCGACATATGTATAGCCCTTGTTGACGTCCGCGGAGGCAGGCGTTATAAGCTTGGCTATGTCCTCGCGCGTCAGCTCCTTCCACCGATCATGGTAAAAGTAAAGATCGAAAAACAAGCCCAGGCGCTTATCCGGCTCGGCGGCGTCCAATATGGCTCGCGCGCGATCAATTCCGCGCGGCATATAGTCAAGGTTTATCTGAGTGTAATTCTGGTACATCTCGAAGAAAAATGATGAACCTTCCATTACCACGACCTGAGGCGACTGCGTTTTCAGCGCCTGCTTGAGATACCAATATGTAATGGACGGCGTTTGCTCGGAGCCTGCCATGACGTAGCCGGTCAAGCCGGATGCAGCATACATTATCTCCGGGTTCCAGTCACAGTAGGCATAGCTGCTGCCGAGAAACAGCACGTCGATCGAATCCTCCGGCTCGCACAGATACGCATCCCATGTTGAGCCGTAGCTGTTATGCACAGGTCTCATTATGATCGAGGCGCAATGTATAAGCACGGCGGCAAGCACGACAAAGATGACGGCGTGTGCCAAGTCTTTTCTGTTTGCTTTTTTCATACCGGCCTCCCGTCAAAACTGCCCGTAAATAAATGACTGTGCGTCATATCCCGTGCCGTAGCTTCCGAAAATAAGCGACGCGAAAAGCAGCGCCAGCAGCAGAAGGCAGCGCAGCGGCCACGGCTTATCTGCCGCGCGCTCGGCCTGATCGCCGTGCCTGAAGTGAAGTGTATCGGCAATAAGCATGACGATACAGCTCACGGCGGCAACGACAAACTCCCATTTGTCCATGCCCATTGCCGACAAAGGGGCGGCCCAGAGCGGCGAGCCTGCGCAGGCGCGCAGAACGTCTATGGCACCGGAAACGGAGCCTGCTTCGAAAAACGTCCATGCGACAGTTGCCAGAACGAACACGCAGAGCATTTGCCACAGCACGGTGAGCTTTCCGTTATCCTCAAGGCGCAGCGCGCTGCGAACTCTTGCGCGAAGCGGCGCGGTGATGCTCCCAATGACCTGATAAATGCCGTTTAGAAGTCCCCAAACGAGAAAAGAGGTCGCCGCTCCGTGCCACAGACCGCTGACCGCGAACACGATCAGCACGTTTATGTACTTTCGCGCTTTGCCGCGGCGGTTGCCGCCAAGCGGGATATACAGATAATCCCTGAACCATGTTGAGAGCGAGATGTGCCACCGACGCCAGAATTCCGCAACGGAGCGGGAAAAATACGGTGTGTTGAAGTTTTCCGTAAGCTTAAAGCCCATTGCGCGCGCAGAGCCTATGGCCATGTGCGAATACGCCGCAAAGTCGCAGTAGATCTGGATAGAAAAAGCACATGCGGCCGCAATGACCTGAAGCGAGCCGAAGCTCTGCGGAGAGGCAAACACGGTATCGACCATGACAGCCAGCCTGTCGGCGATAAGCAGCTTCAAAAAAGCGCCGTAGGCAAAGCGGAAAAGCCCGACTCGCACATCTCGCCACGAAAATTCGTGACGCTGCTCAAACTGCGGCAAAAGTCTGTCGGCTCTTGCAATGGGGCCTGACAGCAGCGAGGGGAAAAACGACAGGAACAGAGCGCTCTTTACAAAATCCTTTTCGGCAGGAACTTTCCCGCGATATACGTCGATAAGATAGCCCATCGCCGCAAAGAAATAAAACGATATCCCGGCAGGGAGCAGAAGCTTCGGCACGGCAGCCGTCCAGTCAAGCCCGAAAATGGATAGGGCGCTGCTTATGACGTTTGCGGCAAAGCCGAGGTATTTAAATAATGTAAGAAGCCCTATAAACAGCGCCAGCATGAAAACGAGCAGCGCCTTCTGCGGCTTCTTTTCAAGCCTGCGCGCGGCAAAATACACGGCTATCGACGAGCCGACGAGAAAAGGCAGATACTCAGGGCCTGCGCACGCATAGAAAAACCAGCTGCCGATAAGCAGCCAAAGATTCCTGCACTTTTGCGGCAGAAGAAAATATATTAAAACCGTTACCGGGAAAAACGCAAAATAGGCCGGCGATAAAAAACTCAAAATATGCAACTCCAGTCAAACAGACATTCGCTTTATTTTACACGCTATGCGGTGAGCTGTCAATTTTCCGATGCGCGTATTTGCCGGCTAATAGGAATATCATTAAACTGCCAAAAACATTAACAAATTATTAACGAGTATAGCGAGTCTCGATATGGATATTAACATGCTCTGACACTAAAATAACAATCGTCAGGGCGCGGCGGTTTTTGGCACCGTCCGCCGAAATTCACCTGTTATAAGGAGGGAAACATTGTGATAACATTCATAATCGGTCTCGTGATGCTTTTCGGAGGCGCTGCGCTTTACGGCAAGCTCTGTGAAAAGGTTTTCGGACCGGACGACCGTAAAACTCCGGCTTACACGAAAAACGACGGAGTTGACTACGTTCCCATGAAGGGCTGGAAAAACAGCCTTATCAACCTTCTGAACATTGCCGGTACCGGCCCCATCCTCGGACCTATACAGGGCATCCTGTTCGGACCCATCGCATTCATAACCATCCCCATCGGCAACGTCATCGGCGGCGCAATGCACGACTATTTCTCCGGCATGATCTGCCTGCGCGACGGCGGCACTCAGATGCCCGACATGGTCAAAAGGTACACCAATAAGGGCATATTCACGGTTTACAACATTTTCGTATGCCTGCTCCTGCTGCTTGTCGGCGCAGTGTTTATCTACACCCCCGGCGACATTGCCGCAACCCAGGTCTTTAACTTCTCGGGCGCTGCCAACGCGACCTCGACATGGGTCATCTACGGCGTTATCTTTGCTTACTACCTCATCGCGACCGTATTCCCCATCGACAAGATCATCGGCCGCATTTACCCGATCTTCGGCGGCATTCTGCTGTTCTCGGCAATCGGCGTTTTCATCGGCCTGTTTGTCAAGGGCTATCCCCTTGTTGAGGTGTGGAACAACGTCTGGGAATATAACGGCGTGTTCAACTACAGCGAGTATTTCGCAAACGGTCATTTCTTCCCGATATTCTTCGTCACCGTTGCATGCGGCATACTCTCCGGATTCCACTCCACCCAGACTGCTATCATCTCGCGTACCATGAAGAGCGAGCGTCAGGGCCGCAATACCTTCTATAACATGATGATCCTCGAGGGCTTCATCGCAATGGTCTGGGCGGCAGGCGCAATGGGCGTTTACAACCTCGGCCTTCAGGCAGCCGACGCATCCTTGGCAACCAAGACCGTCGGCATCGTCTGCAAGGACATCCTCGGCAATGTCGGCGGCATCATCGCGCTGCTCGGCGTTATCGTCCTGCCCATCACCTCGGGCGACACCGCGCTGCGTGCGCTGCGCCTTACCGTTGCTGACTCGCTGCACATCAAGCAGGACTCCAACGGCAAGCGCCTCGCTCTGTCGGCTGTCATATTCGCACTCGTCGCGGCCATCCTCGTATGGGCGAAGTCCAGTCCCGAAGGCTTCAGCGTCCTGTGGCGCTACTTCGCGTGGGCAAACCAGACTCTTGCACTGTTCGCATTCGTCTGCATCTCCGTTTGGATGTTTGAAAACGGCAAGAGCAAATGGGTTTGGATGCCTCTCATCCCCGGTGCGTTCTACGCATTTGTCACCATTACCTATATCATGAATGCGTCTATCGGCTTCAACCTGCCCTGGACTGCGGCTTACATTATCGGCACTGTCTGCGCTGCTGCTTACCTCGTCGGCATCATCATGTATGGCAAAAAGCGTGCGGCAAAAGTGAAGCTTGCATAATAACATACCTGCAAAATACGTTTAAAGGCGGTTTTGACCGCCTTTTTCTATTCGCTTTCTTCCTGCGCAATGTACATCTCCTCGCACTTTTTCTGAGCCTCGATCATTATCCGCAGCGCCTCCTCGGAAGCGCGCATGAGCGTGTAGTACATCTCTTCAAAATCCGGCATGATATCACCTCCAGGGTATAGTTTAGAACAAAATGTTCAAAATATCAATAGACCAATTTGTTCAATCTATACTTGAATCGGTGATAATGATGCAAAAATATCAGCGTATTCGGGATTTGAGAGAAGATGCAGACCTCACGCAGAAGCAGGTAGGGGAGGCAATAAACGTTCCGCAGCGGACATATGCCTATTATGAGAGCGGACAGCGAATGGTTCCGCCGCAGGTTTTGTGCGCTCTTGCGGACTTTTATAATGTCAGTGTAGACTATATCCTTGGCAGGGTGGATGAAATGTAATGTACAAACGACTGCGCGATATGCGCGAGGACAAAGATCTCAAGCAGCGCGAGCTGGCGAAAATTCTCAACGTGAGCCAAACTACATATTCACGCTATGAAAGCGGCGAGCTTGACATACCCAGCGCCGCACTCATAAAGCTTGCCAATTTTTACAACGTCAGCGTCGACTATATCCTCGGCAGAACGGATAAATAGACGGCAAAAACCCGGACGATCGACCGATCGTCCGGGTTTTGTGTATTTTATACTCAGCTTAAAAGCATACGGTCGTTATCCAGCGCCTTGCCGGAGCCTGCCTTGAAACGGTCGAGGAAGTCCTGCACGGTCATGCCGTCGCGCTCTGCGCCCGATACGTCCATGATAATATTGCCCTTATCCATCATCAGCGTGCGGTTGCCGAGATCGAGCGCCGACTGCATGTTGTGGGTTATCATCATGCAGGTGATGTTGTCCTTTGCAACGATGCTTTTTGTAAGCTCCAGAACCTTTTCCGCCGTTCCGGGGTCGAGAGCCGCAGTGTGCTCATCGAGCAGAAGAAGCTTCGGCGGAACGACTGTCGCCATAAGAAGTGTAAGCGCCTGGCGCTGACCGCCGGAGAGAAGCCCGACCGGCTGCGTGAGTCTGTCCTCAAGTCCCATATCCAGAAGTGCAAGCTTTTCGCGGAACATTGCACGATCGGCCTTTGTTATGTGTGAGAACCAGCCGCCGCTTTTTGCCGCCATGGCGAGGTTTTCCTCGATGCTCATGCCCGGCGCGCTGCCGCGCATGGGATCCTGAAACAGACGCCCGATCATGCGTGCACGCTTGTGCTCGGGCATGAAGGTAATATCGCGCCCGTCAAGCTCGATGCTGCCGCTGTCGGTGTAAAAGCTGCCGGCGATGGCGTTAAACAGCGTTGATTTTCCTGCGCCGTTTGCGCCGATTATGGTGATGAAGTCGCCGTCGTGAACGTCGAGGGTAAGTCCGCTCAGCGCGGTTTTTTCGTTGACCGTTCCGGGATTGAAGGTCTTGCTGATGTTGTTGAGCTTCAGCATGTCACACACCGCCTTTCTGCGTTTTTATCCCCATGCGCCGCTTTATCATCGGCATCTGCTTTTTGAGATAGGGGATGGAGATGGCAAGCACGACGATTATAGAGGATATAAGCTTGAGCATGAATGCCGGCATATCAAAGCGCAGTGCGATGGTGTAAACGAGCCTGAACAAAACGGAGCCGAGCACAACGCCGACTGCACGAGTGAAGATGCCGCCCTTACCCATGATAACGCCGCCGATGAGCAGCGAGGCCAGGGCGATGGTCACCATGCCGGTGCCGATGTTTATATCGACTGCCTTCTGCGACTGCGCCAGCAGGCAGCCGGACAGCGCCGTGAACGAGCCTGCGATGCACAGACCTATGATGGTCGTGAAAGCGGTGTTTATTGACGATGAGCGGACCATGTCGGGATTGTTGCCCGTTGCGCGGATGGCAAGGCCGAGGCGCGTTTTCAAAAACAGCGTCAGCAGAACAAGTATCACGATGACCGCGATCAGCGCGACGGCGAGCTTATACTGCTTTTGCGAAAACCGTTCCCTTGAGAAGATCCTTCATCAGCGAGAACACTGTATCGACCTTGTTCATGTTAAGCAGCGATGAGCCGCCCATGATCGCAATATTGATTGAATAGAGTCCGGTGTTTACGATAATACCGGAAAGCAGACTGTCAACACCGAGCTTGGTCTGCAATATGGCAGTCACAAAGCCCGAGCATACGCCGGCGGCCATCGCGGCAGGTATCGCAAGATACGGATGCCCCGAGATGACAACTATCGCGCCGACCGCAGCGCCGAGCGTAAAGCAGCCGTCGGTGGACAGGTCGCACACGTTGAGCATGCTGTAGCTCAAATACAGCGCAAGCACTGTCAGCGAGCAGATAAGTCCCAGCTCAAGCGCTGTCTGCCCAAGGCTCAGTATCGTTGCAATATCCATGTCGTTTCCTCTTTCCTGTGTGCTGTGTTTAAATTACTGCTGAACGTCGCTGAAGCTCTCGGCAGTGGTGATGGTGTTTATCTTGGTGCAGTAGGGCTCGAATGCCGCTGCAACGGTGTCGTAGTCGTAGCCGAGCTCGGTGCAGATTTCGGTGTTGATGGTTGCGGTGCCGTTATCGAAGGTCTTGACTGCCAGAGTTGCAGGGTCTGCGCCGTTGAGGAGAATGTCCGCTACCATGTTTGCGGTCTCAACGCCGAGGTTTGCGTAGTCAACGCCGTAGCCGAGGAATGCGCCGTTGAGTGCGAAGGAGTCTGCGCCGGTGTAGTGGGGGATGCCGGCCTTTGCGAGGGTTTCGTAAATTGCAAGCTCTGCCTTCATGATGGAGTTATCGGTCGGGGTGAAAACTGCGTCAACGCCGTCTGCTACCATTGCCTGAGCTGCGAGCATGACCTCGTCTGCGGTGGAGCCGGTGTGCTCAACGATCTCAACGCCCTTGTCGGTGAGGTATTTCTTGCTGCTTCGATGGATGCTGCCGAGGAGTCCTGGCCGACGTCATACAGCAGGCCGATCTTCTTTGCGTCGGGGTCGTTTGCGAAGATAAGGTTCATGATTGCGTCTGCGTCGAGGTAGTCGCTGGTGCCGGTGACGTTTGCGCCCGGCTTATCGAGACTTTCAACAAGCTCTGCACCCACGGGGTCGGAAACTGCGGAGAACACAACGGGGATCTCGTTATCCTCGGTCAGCGCCTGCATGCGCATCGCAACGGGAGTTGCAACGCCGATCATGAGGTCAACGTCGTCTGCGATGAAGTTCGAGATGATCTGCTCCATAACGGTCGCGTCTGCGTTGCAGTTATCGTAGCTTACCTCGAAGGTCACGCCCTTTCCTCGCCGATGGCCTTGAGCTGAGCCTGGATGTTTTCAACGATCTGGTTGAGGGAAGCGTCGTCAACATAGTTGCATATGCCGACCTTGTAGACCTTTGCGCTGTCGCCGCTTCCGTTGTCGCCGCCATTGCTGCTGCATGCGCAGAGGGTGAATACCATTGCCAGTGCGCAAACGAGCGCGAGTGCCTTCTTGATGATGCTGTTTTTCATTGTTTTTTCCTCCAAAAATGTTTTTGTAGCTTGGGTGCAGATGGAGGGGAGCTTGCTTTAAAAACCAAAAAAAGCAGCCTCCTATCCCAACAATGGGACAAGAGCTGCGCTCCTGCGATACCACCCAAATTGACGAAAAATTCGTCCGCTCGCTTATGCGTACCATCATACGCACCCCGATTGATAACGGGAGGGATCCCGTCGGCATCTACTCAAGCAAGCGCTTTTTCAAGCCGCCCTCCGAAGTCCATTCATTCCGCACCGACGACCGTGATCTCACCACCCACGATTCTCTTAACAACGGCTTCCCGGAACTACTACTCTTCGTCACAGGTTTGATGTTTGCATTATAGCACCGGATTTCATCTTGTCAAGACCCAATTAAAAATTTCGAAAAAGATTTTTTGTACATTACCTCTTGCAAAGGGACGTACAATCGGTTATAATGCATACAAACTTGATAGGGATTCAAATTTTTTTGCAAGCCAGTTAGCAGCTGCTAACTCAAATGCAAAATTTTTTGAGCCTTAGTTAGCATGCGCTAACTAAACGCGGAAATACGCCGTTACCCCGTCAAAAAGCGTATGGACGCAGACAAGTATATCTCGCAGTTAGCATATGCTAACTGACAAAAATCAGCAAAGGCAATAATGTGGGCCGTAGAAAACGGCATCACCAAGGGCACGACGGATACTACCTTCAGCCCCAACGCCGTATGCACCCGTGCGCAGATCGTTGTGTTCCTTTACAGAGCATCCGGTGACGATGCGTCGAACCTGAAGCTTCAGTTTACCGATGTTCCGGCAAACGCATGGTGCGCAGAGGCCGTCGCATGGGCGGTTTCCAAGGGCATAACCAACGGAACCACGGCGACGACGTTCAGCCCGAACGCGACCTGCACCCGTGCTCAGGCGGTAACCTTTATCTATCGCGCTCAGTAAAATCAGCAAAAACCCGTATCCGGCACGATTTGTGCCGGATGTAGTTTTTTGCCGGATAATTTAAGCGGCTTTTGTTATATTTGCCGGTTGACTTTTGCCATTTAAAGCGCTATTATTGCAGCATGAAAACACGGTGGACGCCACCGGGTGAACTTGAGAAAGGAGATACGGCAATGAGCATCTGCGCAGCGAAAAACACGATAAACACCGGCAGACGCGCAGTGTCTGCTTACTCCTATTTCAGCTTTACTAAGGTCTGCTATGCAGGCCGATATTTTGCTGCTCTCAATTCTACCGACCGGTGCGAATGTCCTTGTACGGTTTTCTGATGCAGGAAATCTCAGGGTGTTGCCGGCTCGGCAGCACCCTGTTTTTTTAATCAAAAAGGAGAAAAACGTTATGAAAAAGAAAATCACAGCTTTAGTAATGGCCGCTGCAATGTGTCTGAGCGTTGCGGCATGCGGCTCATCGGATAACGGCGGCAGTGGAGATACCGCCAAGGATACCTACACCGTCGGCATATGCCAGCTGGTGCAGCACCAGGCGCTCGATGCGGCGACCCAGGGCTTTAAGGATGCTCTGAAGGAGGAGCTCGGCGACAAGGTCGAGTTTGTTGAGCAGAACGCCGCAAACGATATCCCGACCTGCGGCACCATCTGCAACGGCTTCGTTTCCGACGGCGTTGATCTCATCCTCGCAAACGCAACTCCGGCACTCCAGGCCGCAACCGCAGCTACCCAGTCAATTCCCATCCTCGGCACCGCAGTTACAGAGTACGGCGTCGCTCTTGACATTGCAAACTTCAGCGGTACCGTCGGCGGCAACGTATCCGGTACCTCCGATCTCGCCCCTCTGGATCAGCAGGCTGCAATGTTCTCCGAGCTTCTCCCCGATGCAAAGACCGTCGGTATCCTCTACTGCTCGGCTGAGGCAAACTCCGTATATCAGGCAGACGTAGTTAAGGCCGCTCTTGAGGACAAGGGCATCACCGTTAAGATCTACACCTTTGCAGACTCCAACGACGTTGCAACCGTAACCGCGACCGCATGTGACGAATGCGACGCACTTTACATCCCCACCGATAACACCGCCGCTTCCTGTGCCGAGGCAATAAACAATGTTGCTCTGCCTAAGAAGACCCCCATCATTACGGGTGAGGAAGGCATTGCAAAGGGCTGCGGCATCGCAACTCTGTCCATCGACTACTACCAGCTCGGCGTTACCACCGGCAAGATGGCTGCAAAGATCCTCACCGGTGAGAGCGATATCTCCACCATGCCCATCGAGTACTACCAGAACCCCGTCAAGAAGTACAACGCAGACATCTGCGAGCAGCTTGGTATCACCGTTCCTTCCGATTACACCGCTATCGGCTAATTAATCGTAATTGCTAACCAATCAACCGAAATGAGGTCTGAAAAATGACGATGTCCGTTTACCTGTCCGCTCTGAGCGTGACAAACCTTATATCAAGAATGCCTGCTGCCGTTGCGCAGGGCATCATATGGGGACTCATGGCGCTGGGCGTGTTTATAACCTTCCGACTGCTGGATATACCCGATATGACCGTTGACGGTTCGTTCGCGACCGGCGGTGCGGTCACGGTAATGCTCCTGCTTGCCGGTATGCCTGCCTGGGCAGCGCTGCTCATAGCCATAGTTGTCGGCGTGCTCACGGGTCTGTGCACGGGCTTTCTGCATACAAAGCTCGGTATTCCTGCGATCCTTGCCGGTATACTCACGCAGTTTGCGCTGTATTCGATCAACCTGCGCATCATGACAAAGGCCAATCAGACAGCCAGCGTGCAGAAGTTCGGCATGTTCTGGGAGAACGGAAACGGATTCCTCGTCTCCTCACTGCATATTCCGCAGGCAATATTGGTCGGCCTTGTCCTTGCAGCGATAATAGTTGCTCTTTCTTACTGGTACTTCGGTACCGAGCAGGGCAGTGCATTGCGCGCTACAGGCAATAATCCGGCGATGAGCCGTGCACAGGGCATCCATATCGGCACGATGAAGGTCATCGGACTCGGCATCTCAAACGGCATAGTCGCCCTCGCAGGCGGCCTTATGACTCAGTTCCAGGGCACCGCCGACGTCAGCATGGGCCGCGGCGCCATAGTAATCGGCCTTGCGGCGATCGTCATCGGTGAGATCCTGTGTGACGCTATCTTCAGCAAGGGCTGCAACTTCGCCGTAAAGCTCTGCTTTATCATATTCGGCGGCATTGTCTACTACGCGGTCATGGTCGTCATCCTCTGGCTGAAGCTTGACCCGAACGATCTTAAGCTGTTCACTGCGATCATTGTTGCCGCCTTCCTTGCGATACCGCAGCTCAAGGCGCAGTCGAAAAGCTCGTTTTCACGCTCTAAGAAGAGAACAGTAAGCGGAAGGAGCGATGCGTAATGCTGGAGATAAAGAATGTTTCAAAGACCTTTAATGCAGGAACGATAAATGAAAAGCGCGCGCTGACAGACCTCAGCCTCAGCCTAAATGACGGCGACTTCGTTACCGTTATCGGCGGCAACGGCGCGGGCAAATCGACGCTTCTTAACGCTGTTGCGGGCGTGTGGCCGGTCGATTCCGGATCTATACTCATCGACGGCGAGGACGTCACCGGCATGCCCGAGTACAAAAGGGCAAAGTACATCGGCCGTGTTTTCCAGGATCCGATGATGGGTACAGCACCCAATATGCAGATCGAAGAAAACCTCGCTTTGGCCTATCGCCGCGGAAGAAAACGCGGACTCAAATGGGGCGTTACGAACGCCGAACGTGAGATATACCGCGAAAAGCTTGCGACCCTCGGCCTCGGCCTTGAGGACAGGCTCACTGCCAAGGTCGGACTGCTCTCCGGCGGCCAGCGTCAGGCGCTGACGCTGCTGATGGCTTCGCTTCAGACCCCGAAGCTGCTGCTTCTGGACGAGCATACCGCAGCTCTCGACCCCGCGACGGCCAAAAAGGTCCTTGAGCTTTCCGATAAGATCATAAGCGACAATAAGCTGACGGCGCTCATGATAACCCATAATATGACCGACGCCATCCGCCACGGCAACCGCCTGATCATGATGGACAGGGGCAAAATAGTCCTCGATATATCCGGCGAGGAAAAAAGCCGCCTGACCAAGGCTGATCTTCTCGAACGCTTTGCCGAAAAGGCCGGCGTTCAGGAGGAGACTGATTCCGTCCTGCTGTCGTAAATTTCAAATTGTTATTGCACCGCCCGCGAGGATGCCTCACGGGCGGTTTTTGCGCTTTTCAAGACAACAGATTGCTTCAATTATATAGCAACTAGTATAAAAATATTGATAACTAGTATTGACATTTTCACACTATCATGATACTATCGATCCAGAGGTGATTGAGATGAGCCGTCTGATTTCAAAATGTCCGTGCTGCAACGGTACATTGCAAATTTCTATGTTAAAATGCAATGACTGCGGCACAGAAGTAAAAAATAACTTTGAACTAAGTGCTTTTGATGCACTTAGTAGCGATCAATACAACTTTTTAATTGAGTTTATCAAGAAGAGGGGTAATTTGAAAGAAGTACAAGCAAATCTTGGAATTTCGTATCTCACGGCGAGAAACAAATTGGATGATTTGCTGATAGCGTTAAATCTCGGTAGTGAAAAAAATGAAATGTGTGAAAGGGGAGAAAATAATATGAGCAATTTACAAATTGACAGATGTAGCATTAGGGCAGCTGATATTATTAAAGCAAAACTAATTGACAATGGCGGCCATGCGAAAGTTCGGTTGTTTAGTGGCGAATTGCGTGAAATCGCTATATCATCTGATGGTAGATTTTTATGCCCACAATTGGTGCCATATGATTTTGAGGTATTCAACGCAATTGTAGATTTACTTATCAAAAGTCCTGGATATCGTGCGAAAAAGGGTAATGCCCGAGCTGCAAAGTTAGGGGAACCGGGGTGCGAAGAAAACACTGTTGCAGGTACGGTGCTGCTGTTCCTTGGCAAAACCGGGCCAATCGGGTTTCGACCCAGGTTTTATACTTTTAGCAACTTTGGAGTGGGCTGGAATAATTATTAATGGTAGAGGCGAAATAGTTCTCACAAGTCAATACATAAGTATGTTATGATTACTGTTGTGATTTCCTTTTTGTTGTATTTAATGTACTGCATATTGGTCAAGTATAATAAATACTAATATACACTGCAATTTATAAGAACGATAAATGTGATGGTGCTCACATGCCAAGTAAGACAATCTAGTTCGTTTTACCGTGCGTTGATTTGTTTACATCTGCATGATATACTTTCGGCGATATATACCCGAAGGGAGAAGCGTATGAGCTTTACGATAATATTGGCAGTTGTTTATGCTGCGCTTATCGGCTTTGCGGCCGCGGCATTTGCGAAAAAGCACAGGGCGCTCGGCGCAGGGCTGCTTGCTGCGGTCGCGGTATTGACTGCCGTGCTGATGTATATGTGGATCCACTCGCCGATGTGACGTAAAAATGAATATAAAAAAACAAAGAGCAGCTGCCTCCTGCGCGGAGAACAGCTGCTCTTGCGGTTTTAAAATCAGAATATGCAGTTTTCAATGTAACGGTGGAGTATTGCTGCCACCTGAGCGCGTGTTGCGCCTGCTTTGGGCATGAGACGGCCGTCGGCCGAGCCGTTTATTATGCCCTCTGCCGATGCCCAGGCTATGGCAGTGCGCGCATAGGCCGAGACGCTTTCGAAGTCCGCAAAGCTGCCGAGGTCGGCTGCTGCCGATACGTCGATGCCCTTGAAGGCGGCGTAGCGATAAAGTATGGCCGCCATCTGCTCGCGCGTGACGGTTCCATTGGGGGAGAAGGTGTTGTTATCAAAGCCGTTGACTATGCCGTTTGCTGCCGCCCAGCCGACAGCCTCGCTGCACCAAATCCCGCGCGTATCGGAGAAGGTGGGTGCGGCGGCCTTGGGGCTTCCCTCCATGCGCCACAGAACGGTCACGAGCATGCCGCGCGTCATGGTGACGTTGGGAGAGAACGTGTTTGCGCCCGTTCCGGCAAACAGAGCATTGTTGTAGGCGTAATATGCATCGCCGAAGTACCATGCGTTTGTGGGAACATCGGCAAACGGGAAGCCCGTTACGGCGGTCATGATGCCGGTCTCGGTCGAGCAGGTGAGCCAATTGCCGCTTACGCTGCTGCCGGTCGCCTTTATCGTGCCGTCATCAGCTATTGCCGCTGCGACGCAGCCGCCGGTTTTTACGGGAACTCCGAGCGAGCACTGAGCGTTAATGCTCCTGCCGCCTGCTGCGGCGGAGACAAGGAAGAGCTGCGCACTGTCAAGCTTTTCGCCGAGAGCGCGTTTCTGCACTGCGTTCGGCTGAGCGGTGCCGACCGAAACGCTCACGTCGCCGCCCGAGGTGAGCACGGAGGATTTAAACTCCGCGCTGCCGTTTGCGGTGGTAAAGCGAACGGAGCTTGCCGCCGAAAGCGCCGAAACTCCGCGCTCCCAAACGTTTACGGTGTCCGCACCGGTAACGGATGCGTCGATAATAACGGTTTTGCCGCTTGCGCCGATCGTGCGCATCATGTTGCTTGTCGGGAAAACGGTGCATACACCGTTTTCGACGATGGCCGGCGCACTGACGGGCACAGTGCCGGTGGTGATGATCACAGGACGTATATCGAGCTTGCCCTCGAGAACGATGAGCGCGTCGTTATCGTCGGTGAAGTTTGTGTCGTTGCCCATGGAGTCGGCAATTTTATAGATGTAATCGTTTATGCCGGCTTTGACGGCCTTGGTAAAGATGTTGTCGAACTTCACGGAGCTTGCCGCATCGCCGAAAGCGTGCTTTTTGATGATCGAGAGCAGCTGGTCAAGTATCTCGCCGCTGTTTATCTTGTTAAGACCGGCCTGCACCCAATCGGGGTAATTGCCGTCATCCTCGCCGCCGAGGTGGCTCTGATAGATGTAGTTTACGGCGTCGAGCAGTGTCTTGGTGTCCGTAACGGGGATATTGACGCCCTCTGTGATGATGCTCTGCAAATTTGCTATTATGCGGCCGTTTATCCATGTTGAAACGCTGTTTTCAACGGGGACGAATTTGTTCAGGAAACTGCCGACGAAGCTTCCGGCAACGGTGTTGAGCATATCGGCGGTGAAGCCGCGCTCTCTGCCGTACTCGGTCACGTCGGCGATGGTCTCGTACTTGCCGGAAACGGCGTTGTAGTAGCTTACGGGGCCGATGTGATTGAGCGTGTTCACGGCGGCAACGAGACTTCCGGAGACCTCACGCAGCTGAACAAAGCGCATGGGCGAGGGGTAGGTGAGGTTTGAGCCAGTCTCAACATCGTAAAGAGTGTTTCCGCTCTTGGTCGTCATTACGGCGATGTCGTTTGCGTGCATATGGCCGGTGAAGATCATTTCAAGTCCGGCATCGGCAAGCTGGGCGGCAATGGTGCCGTAATCCTTAACAAGATACATCTTGAGAATGTCCGGCTCCATAGAGAAGTGCGGAACGAAGCCGTGATGCGAAAGGCCGATGACGTGATTCCCTTTTGCCTTGGCTGCCTTTATCTGCTCGGTTGCCCATGCAACGAGCTCGGGGCTCATTTCGCCGCGCGTTTCGTGCTCGGCTTCCTTGTCCGAGGTGTTGTCGGCGCTGTAGCAGCAGGTGTCGAGCGCGATAAGCGTTACACCCTTGCAAGGCTCTGCAACGTATGAAAGCTGACCCGATTCCTTGTCCTGGGGAGGAGTGTAGCGCGCAACTATGCTGCCGTCGGAATACACGAAGTCATAGACAGATGCAAAGTCCTCGGGCTGAGTGCGCGTTGCCGGAACTGCCTTGCCGTCGGGAGTGTTGAAGTTTTTTGCGTTTTCGTTGCGGATGTCATGGTTGCCGTTTATGACATACACCTTCATGCCCGGAACGTCCTTCTGAACCTGCTGCAGGCGAGCAGAGAACTCCTTGTGGCCTTCAAGCTCGCCGTCCTTCGTGAGGTCACCCGAAATAAGCAGAATGTCTGGCTTGTCCTCACGCACGGCATCGAGCAGCTTGAGGTTTATCTCGCTGCTTTCCGTGAGCAGCTTTCTGTCGCTGTTGAGTGCATCGGTGTAGTCTGAGGTGTCCTTTATCATGTTCGGGGACAGGTAGTGCGTGTCGCTCATGACGGCGATCTTAAGATCTATGCCCTTATCGGCGTCGTCCCGAGCGGCCAGCGCAGGGCTGCACAGCGTGCTTATCATTATAATGGTAAGCAGCGCGGCGGCAAAGCGCCGGAAATGGTTTTGCTTTCTCATTGTTTTCCTCCTATTTCTTCAATTACTGTATCGGCATCCTAACCAAATACAATCATACATGAAAAATGCGGCGAAAACAAGAGTGATAACGGTTGACAGGTAAAATGTGCGTATATATAATGTAAAACGTTTTTGAAAGAGGAGCGTTATGAACAGAGAAAACTTTTTCAGAAAATATGATAAGATTGTCGCCGGCTTCGGAGACACCAAGCCGAGCATACTGCTGCACAGCTGCTGCGGGCCGTGCTCAAGCTCGGTGATCGAGCTGCTTTCGCAGCATTTTGATGTAACGGTTTTGTGGTATAATCCGAATCTCTGGCCGGAGGAAGAGTTCGAAAAGCGCCTTGCCACCCAAAAGCAGCTTATATCCTGCCTTGCCGAGGACGGGATTTGCGCAGGGCTTTTGACACTGCCGTGGCGCAGTGAGGACTATTTTTCGCGTATAAAAGGACTTGAGAACGAGCCTGAGGAGGGCAAAAGATGCCTCGAGTGCTTTAAGATACGCCTCGAAGAGACCGCGCGCATCGCCGCCGAGAGCGGCTTTGACTGGTTCTGCACAACGCTCACCGTGTCCTCGCGCAAGGATGCGGTCGTCATAAACGCCATCGGCCGCGAGGCCGAAAAAAAGTACGATGTCAGATGGCTGCCCTCGGAATTTAAAAAACGCGAGGGAAACCACAGATCAATTATCTTGTCCGAAAAATACGGGCTGTACCGTCAGGAATACTGCGGCTGCGTATTTTCGCTCAATGGAGGCAGCAATGAATAAAACCACAAGAAATATAGTGACAGCCGCCGTTATCGGAGCGCTGTATGCCGTGCTTACGATGGTGCTTGCGCCGATAAGCTACGGCCCTGTGCAGTGCAGAATATCCGAGGTGCTGTGCATACTTCCGTTTTTCATGCCGAGCACCACATGGGGGCTGTTCTTCGGCTGCGCGATAGCCAATATTGCAAGCTCGGCCGGACTTCCGGATATCATCTTCGGCTCGCTTGCAACGCTTATAGCATGCCTGTGCATATCGTGGTGCGGAAAGCACAATAAAAAGGCGCTTGCCTGCCTTATGCCGGTTATCTGGAACGGACTTATAGTCGGCGCGATGCTCACGGTCGTCGTAGCAGGGCTCAATCCGATCAAAAACTTCGGCGCATTTGCCGTCTTTGCCGGCGAGGTAGCTCTCGGAGAAGCCGCTGTAATGTTCATTGCCGGCCTTCCGCTTCTGTCCTGGCTGCCGAAGCAGAAGTTCTTTGCCGACTATGTAAGCAGGTCTTGACAAAATGCAGCAAAAATATTAATATGTCATTGCAAAAGGGGTGCTGAGTTTTCTCGGCTGAGACGGAAAGAATCGAATTTCCGAGACCCTCGAACCTGATCCGGGTAATGCCGGCGTAGGAAACGAAAATTTTTATATCAATCGTTTTCCTATGACCGCATTGCTTTTGCAGTGCGGTTTTTTATGTTTTAGGAGGAATAGAAAAATGACAAAGAACAGAACGCTCCCACTTGTGGAGTGCGCTATCATGATAGCGCTTGCCACCGTGCTGAGCATGGTAAAGCTTGCAGAGCTTCCCTACGGCGGCTCGATAACGATAGCGTCGATGCTTCCGATAGCGATAATCGCTTATCGCAGAGGAATGGGCTGGGGACTCGGTTCGGCATTTGTTTATGCCGTCATCCAGCAGCTTTTGGGTCTTAATTCGCTTTCCTATGTTACAACTTGGCAGAGTGTTGTCGCAGTCATATTGCTCGACTACATAGTTGCGTTTACGGTGGTCGGCTTTGCGGGCATTTTCAGAAATGCTATCAAAAGTCAGGCAGCGGCTCTGACACTCGGCTGTGTTTTTGTATCCGTCCTCCGCTATGCCTGCCATGTGATTTCCGGTGCAACGGTTTGGGCAGGATTGTCCATCCCTACGCAGGCGGCACTTTCCTATTCGTTCATATATAATGCGACCTACATGCTTCCGGAGGCCATAATTTTGGCTGTATCTGCGGCGTATATAGGCTCTGTCATAGATTTCAGAGAGGAAAAGCTTCGTAGGCTGGTTCGCGCAAATTCCGGCGTACATGCACCTGCCATGAGCATAGTCGCGGGACTTGTTGCCGCCGCTGCCGTGGTATATGACGTTGTTGAGGTGTTCTCGCATCTGCAGAGTGCCGAAAGCGGCGAATTTGACATCACCGGTCTTGCAGCGGCAAACTGGACTGCCGTTATAGCGGTAACGGCATCCGCGGCTGTTGTTGCCGTTTTGCTTATCGTGGTAAGCAAGGCACTGAAAAACGGCCGTGAGGCCTAAAAAAACCTTGACACGGTAAAAGAGTATCGTATATAATAAACTTCCGATGCTTGTGAGCATCGGAAGTTTATTACTTTGTCAACTACTCGGGCTTCGCCCGATGTTGAGTATTATTCTGAAAGGAGTGCACAAAACATGCTGCGTACTTACCAGCCCAAGAAGCGTCAGCGCAAGAAAGAGCACGGCTTCCGCAAAAGAATGGCTACCGCAAACGGCCGCAAGGTCCTTCGCTCGCCGCAGAGCAAAGGGCAGAGCAAAGCTGAGCGCCTGATTTGGCAGCTCCGAGCAGGAAAAGCAAATAAATTTTTTAGGGCAGCTAAGCTGACGGAAGTCTAACCCGTGCTGCCCTTAACGTGTTTACTGATATAAACGGAAAGCAAGGGTGGAATAATTGGATTTCAGGTCAACTCTGAAAAGAATTATGAGTTTAAACGGCTTTATAACAAAGGCAAAACCGCCGTTACGCCCTACATGGTCGTGTATGCTCTGAAAAATCATAAGGGGATCCGCCGCGTTGGATATACCGTGTCCACCAAACTGGGCAAGGCAGTCGTGCGCAACCGCATCCGCCGCAGATTGAGGGAGATATACAGGCTTAATTCGGACAAGCTCAAAACAAATGTCGATATCGTCATCGTTGCGCGCAGCCGCTGCGTAGAGGCGGAGTATTCCAAAATGGAAAATGCCTTTTTGCATGCCTGCGCCGAGCTTGATATTTTAAGAGGCGATGAGCAATGAAAAGGCTTCTTCTCGCGCTTATCCGCATATATCAGAAATACGTCTCCCCGGCGTTTCCGCCGAGGTGTAGGTTTATTCCGACCTGCTCACAGTATGCCGTTGAAGCTATCGAGAAATACGGGGCTTTGAAGGGCGGCTGGCTCGCCCTTAAACGACTGTCGAAGTGTCATCCTTTTCACTTCGGCGAACACGATTTCTTCGATCCCGTTCCCTGACGAGGATCGGAATACAAGGAGAAACTTATGTCACTATGGGATATTATAGTCTGGCCGTTTGCCAGACTGCTGGAGATCCTTTATAACTGGACCGACAGCTACGGCCTTGCCATTATCCTCTTTGCGCTCGTGGTCAATCTGATACTGCTGCCGTTCATGGCAAAGAGCAAAAAGGGCATGATGAAGACCACCCGTATCCAGCCTCAGCTTAAGGAGCTGGAGAAAAAGCATAGGGGCAATCAGCAGAAGTATCAGCAGGAGGTCATGAAGCTCTACAAGGAGCAGGGTGCAAGCCCCACTTCCGGCTGCCTGTGGTCGCTGATCCCGTTCCCCATACTCATCGCACTTTACAGCGTCATCCGTCATCCTCTCGGCAGCATGATGGGCCTGGGCGATGAGAGCATCAAAAAGCTCACCGAGTGGGCTACCCAGAATGCAGGCTTCGTCGCCTCCAAGCAGGGCACCTATGACCAGATCGGCGTTGCCGACGCGATCCATAAGAACTGGGACGCAGTCACAAGCGCCCTCGGCAGCTTTGACGGAAAGCTGCTGAACATTGACTACAGCTTTCTCGGTATGAACCTCGGCTCGATCCCCGATTGGAAGATCTGGAACTTTGATTTTTCAAGCGCCGATATCCTTGCGACCATCGGCCTGTTCCTGATCCCGATCATTGCGGCGTTCCTTTCCTGGGCGTCGATGAAGATCAGCCAGGCGACCAACCCTCCCCAGGCAGGACAGGCTCAAATGAGCATGAAGACCATGAACCTCATGATGCCCATTATGTCCATCTGGATCTGCTTCATCATGCCTGCGGCTCTCGGCGTTTACTGGATCGCCAACAGCTGCTTCGGTATCGTGCGTGACCTTGTGCTCACAAAGCACTACAAGCGTAAGCTCGATATCGAGGATGCAGAGCGCATCGCAGCACAGAAGGAGAAAGAGGCCGAGCGTGCACGCCGCCATGAGGAGCACGAGCAGCTCAAGGTGGAGGGTGCAACGACCCGCAATAACAACACCAGCAAAAAGAAAATGCAGGCTCAGCAGAAGCAGGCCGATGCAGAGCGCATCGCCGCAAGCGAAAGAGCGGAGCGCGAGGCGCGCCGCGAAAAGCTTGGCATAGAAAAGCCCGAAAATCCCTCTCAGGTCGGCAAGCGCCGCTACGCAAGAGGCAGAGCTTACGATCCCAGCCGTTATGCCGACGAAATGGCGGCGGCAGAGGAGGTTAATGAGCCGGTCGAGGAGACCGCAGCGCAGACCGAGGGCGAGCCTGAACAGTCACAGGAGAATAGTGAAACATGATAAAGTCTTTGGAAACCACAGGCCGCACCGAGGATGAAGCCATCGCCGCAGCCCTGAAGGAACTCGGACTTGAGCGCGACGATGTTTCGGTAACAGTCGTTGAGCGTGCAAAATCCGGCTTCCTGGGAATAGGCGCTTCACCCGCAGTCGTGCGTGTCGAGTATGAAGCTCCGGATGAGCCGGAAGTCGAAGCCGAGCCTGCTCCGGTTGAGGCCGAAGCTCCCGTAAAGGCGGCGGAAAAGCCTGTCGATGACGGCGAGTTTGCCGATATCAGAGCCTTCCTCGCAGGACTTCTTGAGCGCATGGGAGTTAAGGCGAATATCGAGATCAGCCGTCGCGACGGCAAGAGCATTGCCGTTAATCTCTCGGGAGCGAATATGGGAGCTGTCATCGGCCGCCGGGGCGAGACTCTCGACGCAATTCAGCACCTGACCAACTACGTCATCAATCGCGGAAGCGACAAGCACATGCACATCTGCGTTGACGCGGAGAGCTACCGTGCAAAGCGCGAGGAGTCGCTTGTGCGCCTTGCCGAGAAGATGGCTGCAAAGGTCATAAAGTATAAGCGCAGCATGGCGCTTGAGCCGATGAACAGCTACGAGCGTCACATTATCCACGCCGCCCTTCAGGATTACGAGGGTGTTACCACCAGCTCGACCGGCACGGAGCCTAACCGCCGCGTCGTCGTGTCCTATGATCGGCCGCAGAATAACGGCAATAAGCCGCAGAGCCGCGAGTGGGCATAAGAACCGTATATTGGAGGAACTAAAATGATACTTGAAAAGATCCAGCAGATCCTTGCACAGCAGTTTGAAGTATCCGCCGACAGCATTAACGCTGACACCAATATCGTTGATGACCTCGGCGCAGATTCGCTTGACGTTGTCGAACTGATCATGTCCGTTGAGGATGAGTTCGGCGTGCAGATCCCCGATGAGGATGCAGCAGAGCTGGCCACCGTCGGCAAGATCATTGAGTACATCGAAGCAAGACAGTAATTATAAACCACGAAAAATCCCGCCCGGCAGGGCGGGATTTTTTGCGTCAATATGCGCGCAAGTGCTGCCGTATAACGGAATGCGCACTTTTTGTTGACTTAAAACACTGAAAAGAGTAAAATAAACTGATTAAGCTGACGAGAGTCGAACACGTATCGGTTTTGACGGGCAGATTTCCGCCCATGCCGCGTTAAAGCTCTTGACAATACGACAGTATTCTCTGCGAGCTTTGCCTTGCCTGAGCAAAATCTGCTCCGGCAAAACTGCGAGCACCTGTCGGCTGTGCTTTTCGAGATATTTTCGGCTTTCTTTGATGCAGGTGGGCTGGCGCCCATCAAAGCAAAAAAGGCGAAAATAGCCGGAAGGGCGCGCCGACAGGCGATATGGGTTCGGCTCTCGTCAGCTTAAATATTTTTTCGGAGGATACTATGGAAAAACTGTCGCATGCATATATAGTGTCCTCGGCGTCGGAGAATGCGCGAATGGGCAAGGCCTTTTACCTTGCCGAAAAGATGCTGTGCCAGAGTGAGGGCGAGCGTCCCTGCGGTGTGTGCCGTGATTGCAGGAAGGTCAAGGCGCGCGTACACCCCGATCTTGCGGTCGTCGAGCGCATCACCGACGATAAGGGCAAGCAGAAAGGAGATACTGGTCGATCAAGTGCGTGCAATGGGCGCCGACGCCTACGTTCTGCCGAACGAGGCCGCCGAAAAGGTATATATCATAAAAGACGCCGACACCATGAACGAGCAGGCGCAGAACGCTGCGCTGAAGATACTTGAGGAGCCGCCGAAGGGCGTTCATTTCATCCTGTGCGTATCCAATCCCGAGCGGCTGCTGGTCACCGTGCGCTCGCGCTGTGTGCTTATAAGCTGCGCCGGCGAGGAGGACGCGGAGGACGAAAACGCGGCAGCTATGGCCGATGAATTTATCGCTCTTGAGCGAAAGGGCGACACTCCGGGGCTTACCGCGTGGTGCTTTGCGCATGAAACGCTTGATGCTCGCTCGCTCGGCGAGTTTCTGCTCGCGCTCAAGCGGCGCTATGCCGCGCTTCTTGCTTCGCAGCAGGATAAAATGCGCATAATGGATATTATACGGCTCGTTGACCGATGCATGGAGTATCAGACGGTCAATACGGGCGTGAAACACATTCTGGGGTTGCTGGCAGTCAGGTCGGCAGCGGAAACGAGGAAAGCAATTGACTGAAGTTATAAGCGTTAAATTTAAAAATCGGGGAAAGAGCTATTATTTTTCGCCGAACGGAAAGACCGTAAAAACCGGCCAGCAGGTCATTGTCGAAACCAGCAAGGGTCTTGAGATAGCCGACTGCTTCCGCGGCAATCACGAGGTCGAGGACGATGCGGTCGTGCAGCCGCTGCGCCCGGTCGTCAGAGTCGCGACGCGCGATGATCTTCGCGTTGCCGAGATTAACAAGCAGCGCGAAAAGGAAGCGTTCGAGATATGCCAGCAGAAGATCGCCGAGCACGGCCTGGATATGAAGCTCGTTGACGTTGAGTGCAACTTCGAGGGCAACAAGACGATGTTCTTTTTCACCTCCGACGGCAGAGTTGACTTCCGCGAGCTTGTAAAGGATCTTGCGGGCATTTTCCGCAACAGGATCGAGCTGAGGCAGATCGGTGTGCGCGACGAGGCAAAAATGCTCGGCGGACTCGGTATCTGCGGAAGACCGTTCTGCTGCAGCCAGTTTATCGATGAGTTCCAGCCGGTTTCCACAAAAATGGCGAAGGTGCAGTCGATGTCTCTCAATCCCGGGAAGATATCCGGCAGCTGCGGCAGGCTTATGTGCTGCCTGAGATACGAGCAGGAGGCCTATGAGGAGCTTACAAAAAATGTGCCCAAGCAGGGCGCGTTTGTAGAAACTCCGGCAGGCTACGGCATTGTTACGCAGGTAAATCTTTTGCGCCAGATGGTTAAGGTAAAGCTCGACGGCGAGGGCGACGATACGGTAAAGACCTATCGGGCTGTTGAAGTTGCGGCAGTGCCCGGCGGCCGCCCCAAGGATGGTGAGACTCCTCCCTCGGTGCTCAAGTACATCCCCGAGCCGGAAGAGGAAGAAGAGGAGGAGCAGGATATCTGGAAGCTGCCGCAGCTGTTTGCCGATGACGACGCAGCCAAGGAGAAGAAAGCGCACAGGAACAGAAAAAGCGCAGCCGCCGCTCGCGCAGAGGAGGAAAGAAGCCTCAGAGCGATGCAAAACCGGCGCCTCAGTCTGCACAGGCACCTTATGCGGAAGAAAAGAAGAACACGGCAAAGCCGAAGCTGAGAAATCGCCGCGGAGGCGGAAAGAAGCCTGCCGAACAGAGCGCTTCCGCCGAACAGCCGAAGCCGCAGCAGGCCAAAAGCCAGGACGGCGAGAAGAAGCGCTCAAACCGCCGCTATTATCACCGCGGCAAGCCCAAAAATAAAGGCGGACAGGCGCAGGATAAATAGTATTCCCGGAGGCTGAGATATGAGTAAAAAAAGCAATAACAAAAGCGGAATGAGCATGAAAACAAAGTGGATAATAACAGGTATCCTCTGCGTTCTGGCGGTTCTGACGGTGGTTGTCGTCGCGGCCGACGGCTGCTTTGACTTCAAGCCCGGCTCGGTTCAGTCCAACGACAAGGCCGTCGCCGAAAGCGCCGCGCCAGACGCCGACAAGGATACCGCAAAGACCGGCGGAACGCACACCGTTCTCGTCACGGCCGGCAACGGCGGCACAACGGATCCCAACGGCAGCCTCACGGTTGAAGACTGGGAGAGCGTGAAGATCAACTTCACACCCAATGAGGGGTACGAGATCCAGTCGATATCGGTCGACGGTAAGGATATGGGCGCTATCGAGAGCTACGAGCTGACAAACGTCACGGAGGATCACAGCATCATCGCAACTTTTGTAAAGAAAGCCGTTCCCACGCCGACACCTGCTCCGGCAACCCCTACGCCGGATGACGGCGAGTGATATTAAATGAGATGAATTGCCCCATGGTCAAGCTGACCGTGGGGCAATTTTATGGGCATATACAAAAAGGCCATCCGCGGATGCGGATGGCCGAATTGCTTTTTGGGGGTATCAGACGGAAGCGCTGTTTGCGCGGTAGATCAGAGTAACCGCCTGACCGCGGGTGCAGGTCGCGTTGGGAGCAAAGGTCGTTGCGGTGGTACCCTTGGTAACGCCGTTGGCAACTGCCCATGCAACTGCGTCTGCGCAGTAGGAGTCTGCCGCTACGTCGGTGAAATCGGTGACGCCGGTGACCTTGTCATCGCCGCTTGCGCGGTACAGGAAGGTCACGATCTGGCCGCGAGTGCAGACTGCATTCGGGTCAAAGGTGGTCTCGGTAGTGCCCTTGGTGATGCCCTTCTCGACTGCCCACAGGATTGCGTTGTAGTATACGCTGTCCTTGCTTACGTCGGTGAACGGATTCTCCAGACCATCGACGCTGGGAGAGCCTGCGGCGCGATACAGGAAGGTTACGATCTGCGCACGGGTGCAGCCGTCGTTGACGCCGAAGGTGTCGGCGGTTATGCCGTTTGTGACCTTGTTATCAACTGCCCAGAGGATCGCGTCGTAGTAGGGGCTGCCGGACTTGACATCCTTGAACGGATTCTCGGCCGGAGTGGGGTCGGGATCGACGGCGGGGAGCTGATCGACGGGGATGACCGCGTTGACGGAGCTGTTATCGAGAGTGATCTGATAATTCTGGGAGTATCTTGCCTTGCCCTGCTCGTAGGTGTAGATGACGAGGGCGAGGGTGTGACCTTCCTCAACGGTGTAGAGGTTGGGCTGGAGGTAGATGGTGTAGTCGTGGTTTTCGCCGACCTTCAGAGCGACCTTGGTATCGGCCGAGGCGGAGTTGTAGCCTGCGCCGGGGTTGCACAGATCCATCCAGCCGCGAGCGATGATCTTGTAGCTGACGTCGCTTGCCTTGAGCTGCGCGTAGTCGTAGTTGCTCAGACCGCCGCCCATCCATGCGCCGTTTTCGGTGAGATCCTTGGGAACATAGCTGCCCTCGGTGTTGAATGCCTTGAAGGTCTTGCCTTCGGGAGCGATGTCAACGAGCATTGCGCTGACCATGAGCGCGTCGCGGTCGATAAGATCGGCTGCGTCGGGCAGGGAAACAGTCACGCCGCTGCCTGCTGCGCTTGCAACGTAGTTGTCGTGATCAAGCGCGCTGAGGTCAAGCTCGGGAGAAACTGCGTTGTCGTGATCGACGCCGCCGCGCGGAGCGTTGGGAGCGTCGTAGTTATCAACGCTTGCAGAGAAGTTAACGGCAACCGAGCCCTTGATGACCGTGTCGGCCTTGACGGGCATGGTGTACATTGCGCTGACTGCGGTGTCGCCTGCGGTGAGCTTATCTCTCCAGTTGCGGCTGGTGATGCCGAGGGAGGAGTAGTCGCTGTTGATGGTGGTGCTGCCGGTCTTGCCGGAGGAAAGGGTCACGCTCTTTGCGGCCTCCCAGCTGTCGTAGGTGTGCCATACGGAAGCGTCGTGGCTGTCCTGGGCGGTGACTGCCGCCATGTTCTCTGCGCCGTTCTCAACGCCGCACAGATAGTGGCTGAACCAACGGTTAAGGACATTGTTGTAGCTTTCGCCGTCAATGTAGAACTCGAGGTTTCCGGCAGGGTAGCTCGGTGTGAGGTGAGCGTCCTGGTGGAGCAGGAGCTTTACGTTTACGCCGGCCTTCTGGTATGCCTGATACATCAGGTCAAATTCCTTGGTGCGGACGTTGTCGTCGTTGAGGCCGTGAACTATGAGAGCAGGGCACTTGATGTTCTCTGCGTCAAGAGTGTAGTCACGGGTCTCCCAGTGCTTGGAGTAGTCGCCGTTGGTGGCGAGCTGATCCTGCTGGATCTGGTACAGGTAGTTGCCGTACTTCTCGGCGATGGTAGCGTAATCGGCAGGATCGAGGTAGCGGCCGTTGCAGTACCATGCGAGCATCTCGGAATAGCTTGCCGACCATGCGCTGGTGGAAATGCCCTGAGAGTTGGTGTACTCATACCAGCTTGCGATGCCTGCTACGGGAACGATGGTCTCGAGACCGGCAACGCCGGTGGTGGCCAGACCGAACTGGGTGGTGCCTGCGTATGAGCGGCCGGTCATGCCGACCTTGCCGCTGGACCAGTCTGCCGCGATGGTGATGTTGCTGGTCTTGTCGGTGTAGGCTACGCGATCGCCGTGCAGCCATTCGATGACGCACTTGAACGCATCGATCTCAAGATCGGTGCCGCAGGTCTCGAAGCCGTCCGAGCCCTTGGTGCCGAGACCGCCGCACTCGACGACGGCAAAGCCGCGTACGAGGTAGTAGTCGTACCACTCAAGGTCTTCGTAGTCGTACATGCCCTCGGAGGGGTTCCAGTAGTACCAGTCTGCGCTGTTTGCGTTCGCGGCGGCCTGCGCGGTGGTTGCGCTGCCTGCCGGAGTGCGTGCTGCCGGCTGGCTGTAGAGCTTGGAAATATCATAGTTCTCGCTGCCGAGATTTTCGCCGGGGCTCATGGAATCGTTGCAGCCGGTGATGTAGGGGCGAGCTTCGTAGATGGTAGCTGCCTTGTAGTTGCCCTCGACTGCCGCGCGGGGAACCTGAACAACGGCCTTGACGAGGTCGAGCTTGCCGTCATCGTCGGTGTCGTAGTTGGTCTCAACGTATACGCAGTAGCGGATGACATCGCTGTCGGCGTTGCTGTAGCCGGTCTCGACGGAGCCGGTGGTGTACGGGAATATGGGCTGAGCCATGCCGTTCATGTAAAGCGGCTGGAGCTTATCGGCATGCAGTGCGTCGTACATGGTGTTGGCAACTGCCTTCATCTGACGGTAAGCGTCAAGGGTGCAGGCCGCGTCGGTGTCGGTGTCGGCACTGATCATGCCCATGCTGCGAGCCAGAGCAAGATAGTCGGCAGGGAAGGTGCCGAGCTGCTTTTCGCTCATGCCCGTCCAAAGCAGCAGTGCGCGTACCGCGTCTGCAACGGACAGTTCTTCACTTGCGGAAGCGCCGTCGGGGATGGTGATGCTGCTGTCGATGTCTGCAAGATCCGCATAGGTCAGCACGTCGCTGCTGTCTGCCGGCTCGGCAAAGGCTGCGCCGGGCAGAACGGAGAGGATCATGACAAGGCTCATCAACAGAGCAAGAAGTCTTCTCTTCATAATACGCCTTCTTTCTGAGTATTCTAAATCAGTACATCTAATATAATAATACAAGATTGCCGATTTATGAGGTTTAGTTTAAATCACGAAAGTGAAATTTTCAATTGACAGAATTAACGAGCGTTAAGAAAAATTGATACCGATATTTGTAGTATTTATATGAATTTGCGAAAGTGTAGCATACTCGCGCTGTTAAACGACAAAAGCAGCCTGAAATGTCCAGCATTTCAGACTGCTTTTGGAAAATAACTATATTCAGAAGGTCATTCCGCCTGCGAAGCGGTTGAACATGACCGCGACCTGCGAACGGACCGCGCTGTCCTTCGGGCTGAGCGTTGTGCTGCTTGTGCCGTTGATGATCCCTGCGCCTATTGCCCAGCACATGCTCTCACGCGCAAAGGAGCTCACCTGCTGCGCGTCGGCATAGCCGCCGATATCGGCGTAAACGTCGGTGTTATAGCCCTTGTAGTTTGCGTATCTGTGCAGGAAGGTGACAAGCTGCTCGCGCGTGAGCGTTTCGTTCGGCGCGAAAGTGCCGTCGGCGTAGCCGTTGGAGATGTTGTTGTGCGAGCCCCAAAGCAGGGCGTCGTAGCAATACTGCGAGGAGCTTACATCGGAAAAACGGTTTTCATATTCCGAAACATCGGGGCTTCCGTCAAGCCGATAGAGCACTGTCACGAGCATGGCTCGGTCCATTGTAACAGTGATGCCGAAGTTTGTCTCGGTCAGCCCCTTGAACATTCCTGCCGCAACAACATTGTCAATGTCGTTATGTGCCCAGTAGGTCACGGGAACATCGGCAAAATTTTTCGAGGGACAATTATCTCCGAACAGGCAGCCGTCCTTCCACACAGCGACCGCCGTGACGTCGGATGTGGGCATCGTTATGTACCAGTATCCGTCGCTGCCCTTTGAGGCCGTTGCGCCGGTTACTTCCCAGTGATCGAATATCTTTGTGCCGTTTGCGCCCGGAACAAGCTTTATTTTTGCTCCGGCCGTGTAGCTTCCGCTGCCTTCGCCTCCGGAAACGGTGAGCTTATAGGTCGTCGGCTCCGGAGTGCCGCTGCCTGCCCAAACGGCGACGAGAGTCCGAGTTTTGTCTGCGATCGTCGAGGTCGTAACGGCCTGACCTGTGCCGGAATCCTTCCAGTAGTCGAGCTTATATCCGTCGCGCGAAACGTTGGGGAACGAGCCGTAGGCCTTGTCCTTGTAGTAAGCAACGACGCGGTTTCCGCTCACCGTGCCGCCGTTTGCGTTGAAAACTCCGGCAACGAAGTGCGTAAGCTCGGTGCTGTAATTGTTATAAAGGAAGATCTCCGCCTCGTTTATGCGGCGCTTGACAAGTCCGGGGAGGATCTCGCCGCCGGCAGAGCACAAAACCGCGAACGAATCCGCAAGCTCAAGATCGGAAATAGGGTTGCCGTAGCTGTCTTTAAAGCCCTGCTGTATGTACCGAGCCAGTCTCCAGCCTGTGTTGTAATCGACCCAGTTCGGCCCAAAGTTGTAAGCAAGGCTTACAAGCGCGTCAAACTGATTTTTGCGTCAAGCTCAGTCCGTATTTTTTTCGCGGTGTTGTTGACGCCTCTTTCAAATCCAACTATATCCTGCTCAAAATATGCATCGGCCTGCTCGAGCGTGATCTCCATGCCCTCGTAAATGTCCGAGGCGTAGTGACCGTAGCCGATCGTCCAGTATTCCTCGCTCGGATGCGCCTTGTATGCCGTAAGCCGTAGCCCCTCCCAGCCCTTAATGAGGAGCTTTAGGTTGTCGCTGGCTTTCATGTCTGTCTCCGCAGCGTCGGCGAAAGCCGCCGTCGGCACAAGCGTCACGAGCATCAGAACGGCAAGCAGGAAGGATATGTACCTTTTCATATGCATGTCTCCTGTTTTACGTGATGTGTGAAAATAAGTTTAAAAATGAGTGGCAAAATTATTACATTCTGCATTCTAACAAAAAAACCTTGAAAAATCAAGGCTTTTGTTGTCGAACGCCCCGGAAGGTAAAATTTACTGCGTTTAAAGTACCCGAAAGGGGCAAAAGTCGCCTAAATGCGAGGTGCTTGGACGGCCTATTTTGTCACAGGCGCTTATTGACAGAATCGGGCGGATATTATAAAATTTATTGTCCGATATTTATAATTATTGAGGAGCTGAGTGCAATGCGTGATTACAGCAAGGAATTTGCCGACAGAGTTCAGTATATAAGAAACCTTGTGGAGGAAAGCGGCGTTGACGGCATCGTTTTCGGAAACTCCGGCGGCAAGGACTCCGCCCTTGTCGGCATACTGTGCAAGTTTGCCTGCGAGAACACCGTTGGTATAATGATGCCCTGCGCGTCAAAGCGCAATTTTGAGCAGGACATGAAGGATGCAAAGGAGGTCGCCGAGCATTTCGGTATAGAAAGCCGCGTTATTGACCTTACCGATGTCCGCCAGGCAGAGATAGACAGGCTTCAGAGCATAACGACGCTGACGAATGCCGCCGTAAATAACATCGCTCCGCGCCTTAGAATGACAACGCTGTACGCCGTTGCGGCCTCGGAGTACCGCCTCGTTGCCGGCACGGGCAACCGCAGCGAGCGCTACATGGGCTACTTCACCAAGTGGGGCGACGGCTCGTGCGACTTTAACCCCATATCCGATCTCACCGCGACCGAGATAATCGAATTTCTCAAATGGCTCACGGCGCCTGCGTGCATCATAAACAAGGCCCCCTCGGCAGGACTGTTCGACGGTCAGACCGATGAGGACGAGATGGGCGTGAGCTATTATGCGATAGACAGCTATATAAACGGCGGCGAGGTAAGCCCCACCGAGAAGAAGATAATCGACCGCTACCACCGCGTAAGCGAGCATAAGCGCAGCGGCATAAACGTATTTAAGCAGATAGATGAGTAAACACGAATTTTATGAAAATCCCCTGTGTGGGAGATATGCCGGAGAAGAGATGAAGCGCCTTTTCTCCGATGACTTCAAGTTCTCGACCTGGCGCAGACTGTGGATCGCCCTTGCCGAGAGTGAGAAAGAGCTTGGACTCGATATAAGCGATGCGCAGATAGAGCAGATGAAAGCGCACGTTGACGATATCGACTACGAGTCGGCGACCCGGCACGAGCACGAGGTGCGCCACGACGTTATGGCGCATGTGCTCACCTTCGGCGAGTGCTGCCCCGACGCAAAGCCGATAATCCACCTCGGCGCAACGAGCTGCTATGTCGGCGATAACACCGATATCATCCGAATGCGCGAGGCGCTCGTCCTTGTGCGGAAAAAGCTCGTTAACGCCATTGCGGCGCTGCGCGATTTTGCCGAGAAGTACAAAAGCGTTCCGACGCTTGCGTACACGCATTTTCAGGCTGCCCAGCCGACGACCGTCGGCAAAAGAGCAACGCTCTGGGCGTATGACCTCATAAGCGACCTTGAGCAGCTTGATTTTCAGCTCGGCAGGCTCGAGCTTTTGGGCTGCAGGGAACCACCGGCACCGGCGCAAGCTTCCTTGAGCTTTTCGACGGCGACGAGAAAAAGGTTACAGAGCTTGAAAAGCTCATAGCCGAAAAGATGGGCTTTAGCCGCTGCGCACCCGTGAGCGGACAGACGTATTCGCGCAAGGTCGATTTTTACGTTTTGCAGGTGCTCTCCGGCATTGCGCAGAGCGCGTCGAAATTTTCAAGCGATGTAAGGCTTCTGTCGCACCTTAAAGAGGTCGATGAGCCGTTTGAGTCAAAGCAGATAGGCTCGTCGGCAATGGCCTATAAGCGCAATCCCATGCGTAGCGAGCGCATAGCGTCGCTTTCGCGCTTTGTTATAAGCGATCTGCAAAACGCGGCCTTCACCGCGTCGAGCCAGTGGCTCGAGCGCACGCTGGATGACTCGGCAAACAGAAGGCTGAGCATCCCCGAGGCTTTCCTCGCCGTTGACGGCATCCTCAACCTTTATATAAACGTCGCGTCCGGCATGAAGATATATCCTGCCGTGTGCAAAAAGCATCTGGATGAGGAGCTGCCGTTCATGGCAAGCGAAAATATCCTCATGTACTGCGTTAAAAATAAGGGCGGCGACAGGCAGGAGCTGCACGAGCGCATCCGCGTCCACTCCGTTGCCGCGGCGCAGCAGGTCAAGCTCTATGGCGAGAAAAACGACCTGCTCGGGCGCATAATGGCAGACCCTGCGTTCAAGCTCAGTGAGGATGAGCTGCGTGAGCTATGCGATCCGCGCGGCTTCACCGGTATGGCCGAGCATCAGACCGAAAAGTTTATAAACGAGTATCTTGATCCTGTCATCGATGCAAACAAAGAGTATCTCGGCGTCGAGGCAAGTGTAAATGTGTAAAGGAGCGTAACAATGTTAACTGCAATCGTGGGAACAAACTGGGGCGATGAGGGCAAGGGCCGCATGGTCGATCTGCTCTCGGAAAATTACGACATCGTTGTCCGCTATCAGGGCGGCAACAACGCAGGCCACACCGTGGTAAATGATAAGGGCAAGTTCATCCTGAACCTGCTGCCGTCCGGCATTCTCCGCGACGACACCGTCAACGTCCTCGGCGCCGGCATAGTCATCGACCTTGAGCACCTTTTCAATGAGACCGCGCGTCTGCGCGCCGGCGGCATTGCAATAAGCCCGGCAAATCTCAAGATCAGCGACCGTGCGACCATCTGCATGCCCTATCACAAGCTCCTTGACGGCCTGGAAGAGGACAGACTCGGCGACAAGAAGTTCGGCTCGACACGCCGCGGCATTTCTCCGGTCTATTCCGATAAGTTCATGAAAAAAGCCCTGCGCATGGGCGACCTTAAAAACCTCGATCACCTGCGCGGCCGCATTGCAGATATCATCGAGTGGAAAAACCTCACCGTCGCCGGCGGCTACGGCCACGAGCCGATAGACGTTGACGAGATCATGGCATGGCTCGAAAAGTACGGCAAGCCCTTTGCCGACTATGTGTGCGACACGACCGTGTACCTCACCGATGCGGTGAAGGCCGGCAAGTCCGTCATGTTCGAGGCTCAGCTCGGCGCACTGCGCGATATCGACTTCGGTATCTACCCCTACACCTCCGCGTCCACCACGCTCGCTGCCTACGCGCCCATCGGCTCCGGCGTTCCTCAGCTCAAGCTCGATGAAAGCATCGGCATCATGAAGGCCTACTCCAGCTGCGTCGGCGAAGGCCCCTTCACCTGCGAGCTGTTCGGCGACGAGGCTCACGCACTGCGCGAGGCAGGCGGCGAGTACGGCGCTGCAACCGGTCGTCCGCGCAGAGTCGGCGGCTTCGACGTCGTCGCATCGCGCTACGGCGCAATGATGCAGGGCTGCACCTGCATCGCCCTGACAAAGCTCGACGTTATGAGCTATATGGACAAGATCCCCGTCTGCGTGGCTTACGAGCTTGACGGCAAGAGAATCGAAAACTTCCCCGGCAACATCGAGGAGCTTGAGCGCGCAAAGCCCATATATGAATATGTCGAGGGCTTCAAGTGCGATATTTCCGGCTGCCGCAAGCCCGAGGATCTGCCCAAGGCGGCGCTTGACTATGTCAAGTTCATCGAAAAGGCAGTCGGCTGCCCGATCAAATACGTTTCAGTCAGCGCCGAGCGCGAGGGCTGCATCGAGATGTTTTAACGGGAGGGCAAGGAATGCAGAATCAGCGCGTACTTGTTCTGGACTTCGGCGGCCAGTATAACCAGCTTATCGCACGCAGAGTCCGTGAATGCAATGTCTACTGCGAGGTAAAGCCCCACAGCATGACGATAGACGAAATCAAGGCATACGACCCCATCGGCATTATCTTCACCGGCGGTCCGCAGAGCGTTTACGCTGCCGGCTCGCCGCAGGTGGATCCGAAGATATTCGAGCTTGGCATTCCCGTGCTCGGCATATGCTACGGCTGCCAGCTCATGGCGCACTACCTCGGCGGCGAGGTCACCGCCGCGCAGTCGGATACGGCTCGCGAATACGGCAAGACCCCCACCTTTTTCGACACCGACTGCCGCCTGTTCAAGGGCCTGCCGGAAGAGAGCGTAACGTGGATGAGCCATGGCGACTACATGGCCAAGGTCCCCGAAAGCTTCCGCCTTGTTGCGCACAGCGCAGCCTGCCCGACCGTCGGCATATGCGACGAAGCTCGCGGCTTTTACGGCGTGCAGTTCCACCCTGAAGTAAACCACACCGAACACGGCCAGAAAATGCTGCACAACTTCCTGTATGAGGTCTGCGGCGCAAAGGGCGATTGGACGATGGGCGACTATATGCGCGCATCCATTGAATCTATCCGCGCCAAGGTCGGCGACGGTAAGGTACTGCTCGCGCTCTCCGGCGGCGTTGATTCCTCCGTTGCGGCGGCGCTGCTCGCCGAGGCTGTCGGCAATCAGCTCACCTGCATTTTCGTCGATCACGGTCTTATGCGTAAGGACGAGGGCGACGAGGTCGAGGCCGCGTTCAAAAACTGGGATATAAACTTCATCCGTGTTAACGCACAGGATCGCTTCCTGTCAAAGCTCGCCGGCGTTTCCGAACCGGAGGCAAAGCGCAAGATCATCGGCGAAGAGTTTATACGCGTATTTGAGGACGAGGGTAAAAAAATAGGCTCGGTTGACTATCTCGCTCAGGGCACTATTTACCCCGACGTTATCGAGTCCGGCACAAATGTTGCAGCCGTTATCAAGAGCCACCACAATGTCGGAGGCCTGCCCGATTTCGTTGACTTCAAGGAGATCATCGAGCCGCTGCGCCTGCTGTTCAAGGATGAGGTTCGTGCGCTCGGCCGTGAGCTTGGTCTGCCCGAGTATCTGGTAATGCGTCAGCCATTTCCCGGCCCCGGCCTTGCCATCCGTGTCATCGGCGATATCACGAAGGAAAAGCTCGATATCCTGCGCGAGGCAGACTTCATCTTCCGCGACGAGATCGCAAAGGCGCACCTCGAGGGCACGATGAATCAGTATTTCGCGGTTCTCACGAATATGCGCTCCGTCGGCGTAATGGGTGACGGCAGGACCTATGACTATACTCTTGCACTGCGCTCTGTAACAACGACGGACTTCATGACTGCCGACTGGGCACGCATTCCCTACGACGTGCTCGATAAAGTCTCCGTGCGTATCGTAAACGAGGTCAAGGGCATAAACCGCATCGTCTACGACATAACCTCCAAACCCCCCGCAACAATCGAGTGGGAGTGAGTTTTTGAAACTCCGAACCCGTTGCGGCACAACGATTTTGCGGTTTTATATCTCTCTTTTGATAACGATTTGATAACGCTCCCCATAGGCCGTATCATTCTGTATCCCCAGTGGATTGCGGGTAAAGAATGTTCTTTTGCGGCTTATAAGTGAGGACAACCATATTAGAAAGCCCTTACCGATGGCAACGTCGGTAAGGGCTTTTGCTGTCTATTCATCAGTATCGGGGCTATCTTTGAGTGCATCCACCAGGAAATCACTCAATTCCTGTGAGGGAACTTTTGCCCACCGCAGGGTGGTGTCGTACTTGGGGTAGTTGTACCGCCAGCGGTCATAGTCCTCCCTGGTGATCTCCCCGGCCTCCAGCTTCTTGGCCTGCTCCGCCCAGGCGGACAGCATATCAAGCATATTGGCATAGGTCTTGCCTTTGGATTTGTCCAGACGCAGACAAACCTCGCCGTCAATCTCCCCAATAGTCAGCCCCCGAATATCCTCCAAAGCAAAGAGGGTGTGCATCAGGCCGATGTCGGTATCTATGTCAGGGACGGTCAGGGCATCAGGGGAAATATCAAAGAAGTCAGCCAGGGTCTTTGTCAGGTCGGCCTTGGGGGTGCGGCTCCCGGTTTCATACTGTGCCATACGCACATCGGCGGAGCGTTCCGGGAAACCCACCACCATGCCAAGATACTTCTGTGTGATGCCCTTCATGTTGCGGAAGAAACGAATACGTTCACCAATCGCCATAACTGCCAACTCCAATCTATGTAATGGGGACACTTGAAGTATAACAGATATGTTTAGACCAGTCAAGAGAAAAAAATAAATAAATTTGTTTATATTTTCTCGTTGGAAGGTCTTGACATAACGGAATAGAGTTAGTATAATAGGACTACGTTAAGCAAATAGCGTTAAATCAAAAGAAAGGAGGAATCCATATGGAGAACAGATTCATCCGGGCGGAAGAAGTTGCGGACGAGCTGGGTGTATCGAAGCCCTACGCCTATAAACTCATCCGGCAGCTCAACGAAGAATTGAAGGACAAGGGCTTCATCACCATCGCAGGGCGGGTCAACCGCCAGTATTTCAACGAACGGCTCTACGGGGCCAGAAAGGAAGGGAACTAAATGCCAGTCTTTAAGGACGAAGCAAGAGGAACATGGTACGTCATGGTGCGGTATCAGGACTGGACGGGGAGCGCAAACAGAAGTGCAAGCGTGGCTTTGCCACCAAACGGGAGGCCCAGGAGTGGGAGCGCAGTTTCCAGATGCAGACCTCCGGCGACCTGGATATGACCTTTGAAGCCTTTACCGAGCTTTACACCAAGGATATGAAACCCCGGCTCAAGGAGAACACCTGGCTGACCAAGGAGAACATCATCCAGAAGAAAATTCTGCCCTACTTTGGCAAGCGGAAGATTAGCGAGATCACCACCAAGGACGTGATCGCATGGCAGAACGAGTTGCTGGCCTACCGGGACGAGAAGCGCAAGCCCTACTCGGCTACCTACCTCAAAACCCTGCACAACCAGCTTAGCGCCATCTTCAATCACGCTGTCCGCTTCTATGAGCTGCGCTCCAATCCCGCCGCCAAGGCTGGGAACATGGGGTCAGAGGAACGGAAGGAAATGCTGTTCTGGACGAAAGCGGAGTACCAGAAGTTTGCAGATGCCATGATGGACAAGCCCGTTTCCTACTACGCCTTTGAAATGCTCTACTGGTGTGGTATTCGGGAGGGGGAACTGCTGGCCCTGACCCCGGCAGACTTTGACTTTGAGGCCGGGACGGTGAAAATCAGCAAGTCCTATCAGCGGCTCCACGGCAAGGACGTCATTACCACGCCAAAGACGAAGAAAAGCAACCGCACCATTAAAATGCCCAACTTCCTCTGTGACGAGATGAAGGATTACCTGGGGATGCTCTACGGTATCAAGAAGAAGGAGCGCATTTTCACCATCACGAAAAGCTATCTCCACCATGAGATGGACAGAGGGGCGAAGTCGGCAGGGGTCAAGCGTATCAGAATCCACGACCTCCGGCATTCGCACATCTCACTTCTGATTGACATGGGCTTCTCCGCTGTGGCGATTGCTGACCGTGTGGGGCATGAGAGTATCGAGATCACCTATCGCTATGCCCACCTGTTTCCGTCCAAGCAGACGGAAATGGCAGACAAATTGGACTTTGAAAGGATGGGAGCGTAATGTCAGCTAAGAATTTGGACACTCACAACCGCTGGAGGAACAAGACCGTGGCCTTCCGGGTATCCCCGGAGGAAAACAAGCAGATTGACGCCGCTGTGCGGCTCTCTGGCCTGACGAAGCAGGACTACATCACCCGGCGGCTCTTAGACCGGGCCGTGGTGGTGCAGGGCAATCCCAGGGTCTACAAGGCCCTGCGTGACCAACTCGCCGCCGTCCTGGGGGAACTGCGGCGCATTGAGGCCGGGGGCGACGTGGGGGATGAACTTCTCGCCACCATTGACCTTATCTCAGTGACGCTGGGCGGCATGAAGGAGGATTGATAGATTGATGGATTCCAGAGAAACGAAAAGGACTGTCCCGGTTCCGTCTGTTGGCGCAGACGGGGAACAGCCCAATTCTCAAACAACTACCCAAAGTATAGCAGAGGAAACGGCTGAAAACAACCCCCAAGAGAAAGATTTAGAGGAAATGCTCCGGGATATGCGGCGCATGAACGACCCAGCCTACCTCCACACAGTTTCCATGAACGACCTTTACCAGAACATCTACCAGAGCAGACCGCCCGTAATAGACGGTCTGCTCTACCCTGGGACGTACCTCTTTGCGGGAGCGCCCAAGGTGGGCAAGTCGTTCCTGATGGCCCAGCTTGCCTACCATGTCAGCATGGGCCTCCCCCTGTGGGGCTACCCTGTCCACAAGGGGACTGTCCTCTATCTGGCGTTGGAGGACGACCACCGCCGCTTGCAGGGGCGGCTATACCGAATGTTCGGCACAGAGGGCACCGACAATCTGCTCTTTGCGGTCTACGCCAAACAGCTTGGCGTTGGCCTGGAGGAACAGCTAAAGAAGTTCGTCCGGGAACACCCGAACACCAAGCTGATTATCATTGACACCCTCCAGAAAATCCGGGAGGCTGGTGGGGATAAGTACAGCTACGCCAACGATTACGAGGTGGTGGGTAAGCTGAAACGCCTTGCCGATGATTGCGGCGTCTGCCTCCTGCTGGTACACCACACTCGAAAGCAACAGGCAGATGACAAATTCGATATGATCTCCGGCACCAACGGTCTGCTGGGAGCGGCGGACGGGGCCTTTCTTCTTCAAAAGGAGAAGCGGACAGACGGCAGCGCCGTTCTGGACGTGGCCGGGCGTGACCAGCAAGACCAGCGATTCTATCTTACCAGGGACAAGGAACGGCTGATATGGACGCTGGAGCGTACGGAAACGGAGGCATGGACAGAGCCGCCCGACCCGGTGCTGGAGGCCATAGCCGCCCTTGTGACGGCGGAGAAGCCGACCTGGGGTGGTACGGCCACCGAGCTGGTAGCGGCGCTCCAGACCGACATGAAGCCCAACGCCCTGGCGATGCGGCTAAACGTCCGGGCCGGGAAGCTGCTGATAGACTACCACATCCGCTATGAGAACAGCAGGAGCCACGCCGGGAGAAGTATCAGCCTGACGCTGGAACCGTCCCAGGCGTGACGACCGTGACGGCTGTGACGGCTTTTTTGAGAGTGGCGGCGGTGTCTGAAACATCGTCACGGTCGTCACGGCTGTCACGGGGAGCAGCAAAGTTTAGGCGGGGTGCAGGGTGCCCTTTTCAAAGGGCGGCCCTGCTGGGGGAGGCAACCGCAGTTGCCGGGGGCAAAGCCCCCACACCCCCTCGGGAGAGCCCACGACACTTTGCAGACCGAAGGGATGAAAGTGTCATAGTGGGTTATTACACTTCCTGCAGGAAGTGCCTCCCCCGAACCCCCGTCCTCTTTCAACAACCCAACATCTGAAACAGGAGGATTTTTGCCTATGGCGAGAGGCGACGGTATTGACCGTACCAACGCAAGAAATATGAGGCTGACCGAAACCAAGATCGGTAACACCCAGCAGCACAACGAGCGTGAGAAGGATTCCTATGTCAATCAGGACATTGTACTGGAGCGGACGCCGCTCAATGTCCATTTCAAAACCCCGTCTGCCGGGTATCGGGAGATGTTTGCTCAAATGGAGGCCGACGGCGTGATCTCCACCCGTGGCATCAAGGAGGATGCCTTTCGATACGGTGAGTTGGTCTTTGATGTAAACTCCGCTTACTTCTACAATCACGGCGGGTATGACTTCGCAAAACAATTTTACACCGAAGCCTATAAAGCCGCAATCAAAATCGTGGGCGGAGAGCAGTATATTTTGTCGGCGGTCATGCACGCTGACGAGCGCAACCGGGCCATGTCCGAGGCGCTGGGGGAGGACGTGTACCACTACCACCTCCATGTGGTTTATATCCCGGTAGTGGAGAAGGAGATACGCTGGACAAAGCGGTGCAAGGACAAGTCCCTGGTGGGCAAGGTCAAGGAAACGATCATGCAGGTGAGCATGAGCAAGAAGTGGGCGTCCAAGCCCATTCTGGACGAAACTACCGGGGAGCCGTTACGCACAGCTAAGGGCAAACCCGTTCTACGAAAGTCGTACAGTGTCCTGCAAGATGATTTCTTTGAGCATATGCGCTCCGCTGGCTATGACGATGTAGAGCGTGGGGAACGTGGTAGTTCCGAAGAACATTTGACTGTTACGCAGTTCAAGACGGAGCGTGAGCAGGAACGGCTTGCACAGCTTCAAGAGGTGTCGGCGCTGGCCCAGGTTGAGGCCGACAAAAAGAATAAGGAGGCAGCATCAGCTGAGAAGAAAGCGGCCCAGGCCAGGGCTAAGCTGGACGATGTAGCGCCCTTGCTCAAGGGCATGGAGAAACTGGCGGCGGACTTCTCCGACGACCCGGAGCGGACGCTGCCGGAGGCGGGGCCGCTGGAATCGGCCAAGTCCTACCGGGAGAAAAAGGCCAAGCCCCTTTGGGAGAAGATCGTCAAGGTGCTGCGCTCCGTCTACCGGGCCTACTTCGACCTCAAGAGCAAGTTTGAGCGGTTGCAGAGCGCCTATGATCGTGAGGTCAGTAAGAACGGCTCCCTGTCAGCCAGGATTTATGAGGTTTGTGCCGAGAGGGACGGCTTGAAAGGGCAAGTCAGGGACTATGAGCGGGTCAGACGGGCCATTGGCCCGGAACAGGCGGACAGGATACTGGAGGCAGCTTACCAGCAGGAACAGGTCGAAAAGGAGCAGAAATGGGGTGCAAGGTCAAAAATAAGGGTAGGCGCACGATAATCACAAAAAATGGAGGTAATTTCATGGAAAAGTACATCTTTGACGAGGGCAACGGTCTGTGGTATGAGTTGCAGAGGGACTAACAATATTCGGGCGTGTGCGGCGGAAATCGTGGACACAGAAATTATTTGCGCATGAGGCCCCAAATCGGAGGGTGTCCCGGTGAATGCCCTCCTGATTTATTTGGGACAGCGGGTAAAAACTTCTTGCATTTTAGAGTGTGCTATGCTATACTGCTGTCATCCTGATTTGAGGAGTCTATTCAACATGCGGCAAGGTATTCTTAAATAAAATTTGATAATGGGCACAAAAATAATTGCCCCCCTTGCAGGGGCTTGGTTTTTGTACCCAATTTAAGAATGCTTTTGCCTTTTTATCAAATATCGTGACGGATAACGGCTCATGTTAGCTGAATGCGTTTCTATGTATCCGAAGTCATGATCCCCAGCGGTAAAAGTATTTGCCGCTGGGGATTTTTGCGCCCTTTTGGGCCTTGTATGGAGGATAGACATGAACATTATCAATATCGGGATTCTTGCCCATGTAGATGCGGGCAAGACGACACTGACAGAAAGCCTGCTGTATGCCAGCGGAACCATTTCAGAGCCGGGGAGCGTCGAAAAAGGGACAACGAGAACGGACACTATGTTTTTGGAGCGGCAGCGTGGAATTACCATTCAAACGGCAGTCACTTCTTTCCAGTGGCACAGTTGTAAAGTCAATATTGTGGATACTCCCGGCCACATGGATTTCTTGGCAGAGGTATACCGCTCTCTGGCTGTTTTGGACGGGGCCATCTTGGTGCTCTCCGCTAAAGATGGCGTGCAGGCCCAGACCCGTGTTCTGTTCCATGCCCTACGGAAATTGAACATCCCCACCATTATCTTTATCAACAAGATCGACCAGGTTGGCATTGATTTGGAGAGCGTATATCAGTCTGTTCGGGATAAGCTCTCCGCTGATATTATCATCAAGCAGACAGTGTCGCTGTCCTCGAAAATAACTCTGACAGAAAACACTAGTGCAGAGGTGTGGGATTCGGTCATCGAAAATAACGATGAGTTATTGGCAAAGTATATCGCAGGAGAATCAATCAGTCAGAAAGAACTTGCGCAAGAAGAACAGCGGCGAGTTCAAGACGCCTCCCTGCTCCCGGTCTATCATGGTAGCGCCAAAAACGGCCTTGGCATTCAACAGTTGATGGATGCGGTGATAGGGCTGTTCCAATCGACCAAGGAACAGGGGAGCGCCGCCCTGTGCGGTAGAGTTTTTAAGGTGGAGTATACAGATTGCGGCCAGAGGCTTGTCTATCTGCGGCTATACAGCGGAACGCTGCGTCTGCGGGATACGGTGGCCCTAGCCGGGAGAGAAAAGCTGAAAATCACAGAGATGCGTATTCCATCCAAAGGGGAGATTGTTCGGACAGATACCGCCCATAAGGGCGAAATTGTCATCCTTCCCAGCGACAGCTTGAGATTAAACGATATATTGGGGGACAAAACCCAACTTCCTCGTGAAATGTGGAGTGATGTTCCCTTCCCTATGCTGCGGACGACGATTACGCCAAAAACGGCAGAGCAAAGAGACCGGTTGCTGGACGCTCTTACGCAAATTGCGGATACTGACCCGCTTTTGCACTACGAGGTGGATTCCACCACCCATGAGATCATTCTTTCTTTTTTGGGTCGGATGCAGTTGGAGGTTGTTTCCGCTTTGCTGACGGAAAAATACAAGATTGAAACAGCAGTGAAGGAACCCACCGTCATTTATTTAGAGCGGCCGCTCAAAGTGGCCAGTCACACCATCCATATCGAGGTGCCGCCTAACCCGTTTTGGGCATCTATCGGACTGTCTGTTACACCGCTCCCGCTTGGCTCCGGTGTAAAATACGAGAGCCGGGTTTCCCTGGGATACCTGAACCAGAGTTTTCAAAACGCTGTCATGGATGGTATCCGTTACGGTTTGGGGCAAGGCTTGTGTGGCTGGAACGTAACGGACTGTAAGATTTGCTTTGAATACGGACTTTACTATAGCCCGGTCAGTACGCCGGCGGACTTCCGCTCATTGGCCCCGATTGTATTGGAACAGGCATTGAAGAAATCTGGGACGCAGTTGCTGGAACCTTATCTCTCCTTCACCCTCTATGCGCCCCAGGAATACCTTTCCAGGGCTTATCATGATGCGCCGAAATACTGTGCCACCATCGAAACGGCCCAGATAAAAAAGGATGAAGTTGTCTTTACTGGCGAGATTCCCGCCCGTTGCATACAGGCATACCGTACTGATTTGGCCTTTTACACCAACGGGCGGAGTGTGTGCCTGACGGAACTGAAAGGGTATCAGGCCACTGTCGGCGAGCCAATCATCCAGCCCCGTCGTCCAAACAGCCGTTTGGATAAGGTGCGCCATATGTTCAGTAAGATTCCTTGATACGCCACAGCAAGGATGGTTATTGCATTTCCCTGCCTTTCGTGGTAAAATGTAGTTGTAAACCACCAGAGAAAACAACAACCCTGCTACCCCCCGTTATCACCACCGATAACAATTTGATAACAGCCCATCGTATAGGGCTGGATAATATGGACACATCAAATAATCAAAAAAATGAGGTATCAAATTTATGAAGCAAAATCCGTTAAATATGATGCCCAACAACGAGTGGGAATGAATATTTAGTGTTTTTGGAATCCTGAAAAGCGTTGGTAATACAGCGTTTTTCAGGATTTTTCTTTTTTAGCGGCTACAAATTGGCTACATTTGCAGCGTTTTTTGTAGCCAGAGGCTCACGGCATGATGCCGTCAAGCTGTCTGGCTACCTCCACCTGCTTGTTGGGGTACAGGTGGCTGTACGTGTCCATCGTGGTCTGCACCTTCTCGTGTCCGAGACGCTCCGCAATCAGCAGCGGGGAGAAGCCCATCTCCACAAGCAGGCTGGCGTGGCTGTGTCGAATGTCATGCACCCGGATGCGCTTTCCCCCTGATACCTTGCAGCCATACTCCATTTCGTGATACAGAAAGCTCTTGGTGTAGGGAAAGAGCCTGTCGTCCTTTTGCAGCCCGTAGCAATGGGACATATACTCCTGCAAACAGCTGCAAAGACCGTCGGGAATAGGGATAGTGCGGATGCTTTTCGGTGTTTTCGGAGTGGTGATAATATCCTCTTTGCCGAGGCGCTGATAGCTCTTGTTCACCGTCAGGGTCTTCTTCTCGAAGTCGATGTCCGACGGTGTGAGTGCCAGCAGCTCTCCCTCCCGAATCCCCGTGTAGTACATGGTCATGAATACCGTGTAACTGGCGGGACGGTCTTTCATGCTCTCGATAAATGTCTGGAACTCGTCCTTTGTCCAGAACAGCATTTCATCGGCTTTCTTCTTGCCCATGCTCCCCGCCTTGTGGCAGGGGTTTTCTTTCAAGCCATAGTATTTGACTGCGTAGTTGAAAATCGCCGTGAGCTGGTTGTTGATGCACTTGAGATAGGTCTGGGTGTAAGGCTTGCCATTTTCATCTCGATAGCTGGTCAGGGAGTTCTGCCATTGGCGCACGTGAGTGGGCTTGATCTCGTTCAGCGGGATTTTCTTGAAGAAAGGCGTTACCTTCAGGTCAATCAGCCATTTCTTACTGGCAACGGTTGAGGGCTTGAGACGGTGCTCCATATCCTTGACATACAGGGCGATGAAGTCACCGAAGGTCATGCCGAGGCTGCCTGTGGATTGGCTGATGAAGTCACGTTCCCATTGAAGGGCTTCCTTCTTGGTGGCAAAGCCGCGCTTCTTCTTGCGGATGGTCTTGCCCGTCCAATCCGTCACGCGGATCTGGGACATCCAGCGACCGGTGTCGCCGTCTTTGTTACTGACATTTTTACCTCCTTCCCTCAAGAATCAGGCTTTGATGGGGTTATTTACTCGTTACTCTCGCTTTTGCCGTATTCCTTTTCCAGAAATGCTGCCCGTTTTGCAATCCGTTCGTCGCGGTCAAGTTCTTCCGGCTCTGTGCATTTGACTGCGTTCGCGGCGTAATATGCCAAAGTCTGTTCCTTCCACCGCTTGTATGCCGCTTGCGTGGAGCCGTAGGCGCGAAGCTCGCTGCGCTCGTCCTCCCACTGTTCAAGAAAGAGGCACATATCTGCGTTGAACTCCGCTGTGCTTCTGCCGTCAAAGGAAATGGAACATTAATCGCTGGTGGGGACGGTCAAGGAGACGATTCAGCAGGTCAGCATGAGCAAAAGGTGGGATTCCAAGCCCGCGCTGGACAAGAATGGTGAGCCGATTCTGAGTGCCAAAGGAAAGCCCGTTCTCAAGAAATCCTACAGCGTTTTGCAGGATGATTTCTTCCAGTATATGCGCGACGCCGGGTATGACGATGTGGAGCGAGGCGAACGCGGCAGCTCAGAGGAACACCTGACAGTGACGCAGTTCAAGGTGCAGCAGGAACAGGCGCGGCTGGCAGAACTCACGGAGCAGAACCGCCAGCAGGAGCAGCAGGCAGCGACGCTTGGGAGCAAAATTGAAAAAATCCAGAACCAGCGGGTCAATGTGCGGTCTATCGAAAAAATCGAAGCGATGTCTATTCCCTTCTCATCCAAGGTTGCCGTGGAGCGTGAGGATTTTGACCGACTTTCCACTCTGGCAAAGAAGTACGTTACAGCAGAGAAAAAGGAATCCAAACTGCAAAAGGCGTTGGATGCAGCAAACAAACTGATTGCAAAGCTCAAGGCTGAGATTGACGGTTTGAAGCAGGAGATTTCCGATTATAAGTCTGTTCGCGGCAAGCTCCGTGCGGCAGAATTGGAGATTGAAAACGCAGAGCTGCGCGGGAAAGTCCGCAGCTATGAGGATGTGATTCAGCGCAATAATCTATGGCGATTCTTCCATCCGCACAGAGAAAAAGCGGTCACGAGGGACGAAGCTCGCTGATTCCTGTGTAGAGCCGGAAAAAACGCATTTTATCTAATGGGAGCGCGTCGGACAGGACAGACATCGTCCGGCGCGCTCCTGTTTGAAAATCGCCATTTTTCCCAAGTCAAGAGCCGGAGAAAATCCCCCAAAAACACCCCTATTGCGTAACAGAGGCGCAGAAAGGAGAGTTTATGAGAACAGGGCTTACGAAGCAGGAAAAGGCCACTAATATATGGTTTGACGAGAAAGAGCCGCTGATCTATATTCGCACACACAACACCGACTTGAAGAAGCGGCTTGCTGCCTACGCTGGACAGCACCCCGACCAGTGCCGCCAGATCGACGCAGACCCGGACACGGGCTGCAAGGAATTTGAGATTGAAAAGGGACACTTCTCTTTCCGTCTGACCGCCCCATACAGCGAGGAGCGCCGCAGGGCGGCAAGCGTGGCGGCGAAAAAGAGCGGCGTTCATAGAAAAGGCACTGGACGGTAAGATAATTATGCTTGACAAGTTTACTTGGCATTGATATGATAATGACAAGAAAACTTGGAAAGGAGCGATTCTGTTCAATGAATAAAGAGAAGATTTTAGAAAGCAGCCGCAGAGAGAACAAAAACAGGGATTTGGCGGAGATGGAAGTAACCGCGCAGGCAGGAAATATTGCCGGTCGTGTCGGTGCTGCGGTCTGCGTTGTTCTCACGCTTATCTTTCGTATCTTTACAAAAACATACTTTCTGAGTCCGTGGGTTGTTTATTTCAGCATCCTTACCACCCACACTCTTGTAAAGTATGCAAGGCTAAAGAGAAAAACCGACTTGATCCTTGGCATTCTCTATTTGGCGATGTGCCTCACATTTCTTGTCTTTTTTATCCTGCGGCTTGTGGAGGTCAAGGAATGAATGACGAGCTGAAATTGAAAAACAACCTCAAGGAAGCACGCGCAGAGAAAAAGCTATCTCAAACACAACTGGCGGAAATGATTGGTGTATCGAGAAATACAATCAGTTCCATTGAAACGGGGCAATTCAATCCGACCGCAAAGCTGGCATTGATCCTTTGCATTGCTCTGGACAAGAAATTTGAAGAACTGTTTTACTTTTAAGGAGCAAGCAAATGGATAATATCGCTCTGTTGATCTTAGGCATATTCATCTCCGTTATTGGAATCGTGAATATGACTGGAAATATCAGCACAATACATTCCTACAACCGAAGAAAGGTCAAGGAAGAAGATGTACCGAAGTATGGGAGAGCCGTCGGCACAGGTACGCTTATCATCGGTGTATCTTTGATAGCGGCATTTGTCACAGCTTTCTGGAGTGAAAAGGCAATGTCTTTCATTGTTATTCCGGCGCTCGTCATCGGCTTGGGCTTTATCTTGTATGCACAGTTCAAGTACAATAAGGGAATATTCTAACTCATTTTTTGAAAAACCTATTGACTGTCACCTTGGGGGATAGCTTATCCTATATGTGGAGGTGAGTACAATGCTCATAAATGAAGTATGCAAAGAATGTAACCTGACCAAAAAAGCAGTTGAGTATTACACAGAACAGGGACTAATCCAGCCAAGGATAACAGAAAACGGGTATCGGCAGTTCTCCGAGACAGATGCTTTGAAGCTCAAGCGGATTGCAGTTTTGCGCGGACTGGGCTTTTCCGTTCTAGAGATTCGCACAATTCTTGAGAATGATAGCCGTACAGCAATTTACGATGTCCTCAACAGGAAAGAGCTTGAAATCGTTGAACTGCAAACAAAGCAGGCATTGATAAAACAACTCGTGGAAAGCGGCGATTGGGAGCATATTGAAGGACAAGTGGAGGCGCTCCAAAACAAGCAATCCATATTGAACCGTATCCTTGATAAGTTTCCGGGCTTCTATGGAAAATTCGTATGCTTGCACTTCGCTCCGTTTTTGAGCGAAGCAATCACAACGAATGAGCAGAGGGAAGCGTTTGAAACGATCATCCGATACTTGGACGGCATTTCAATATCCGTTCCCAGCGATGTGCAGCAGTATCTTGATGAGGTTAGAGAAAATGCGGATGCTGCTGTGACGCAAAGCGCATCTGCCGCACTTGCGGCAGCTATGGCAGACCCGGAAAAGTATATTCACGACAACAAGGAAATGCTCGAACAATACCGAGCGGTTGCGGAATCGGAGGAATATAAGGTATCTCCCGCCTACCGACTGCAAGAGTATCTAAAGCAATTCCAAAGGGAGAGCGGCTATAACGATGTATTCATCCCCGCAATGCAGAGGCTTAGCCCCCGCTTACCGCGAGTATCACAAATCCCTGCAAGCGGCGAATGAGGTTTTCTTGCGGCATTTCCAGCAGGAGTGATTTTGTAAAAAAGTTCATAGAACAATTCCCACCCACCAAAGCGCAATCGACAAAAAACGGTTGCGCTTTTTCATTGCCTTCCCCATACAGCGAGGAACGCCGGAGAGCCGCCAGTGAAGCAGTGAAAAACGAATAAAAGGGTTTTAGGGCTTCGTTGATTGTTGCGTTGGCAGCTCCACCGCAATGACAGTGCCCTTCTCCGAGCTTTTCTCCACCCAAACGGAGCCGCCGTGGAGGTCGGCGATCTCCCATACCAGTGAGAGCCCCAGTCCTGCGCCACCGTATTCCCGGCTGCGAGACTTGTCCACCCGGAAGAAGGGCTGGAAGATACTGCGCTGATACACCTCCGGGATGCCGCAGCCGGTGTCGGAAACGCGAATGATGCACGTTTCCTGCTCCTGCGCAAGCTCGACCCGCACCGAGCCGCCGGGACGGTTGTATTTGACGGCGTTCTCCGTCAGGTTAAAGAGCAGACGATAGATCAGCGCGTCGCTGCCGGTCAGAGCAGCGTCGCCATCCGCTTCCAGCGTGATGCTTTGCTTCTCCGCCAGCGGCGCGAGATCTGTGAAGATCTCCTCGACCATGGGGGCGAGCTGGAGCTGCTCGTTCCGCGCCACCTGCTGCAAATTGCTCATCTCCAGCAGCGTCTTGGTCATCTGCGTCAGCCGCTCCGTCTGCTCGCGCAAAAGCGTGAGAAACTCCGCCGTCTCCGGCCGCACATCAGGATGCTCTGCGGAGGAAACAGCTCCAACTGCGCCTGCATCAGCGCAAGCGGCGTGCGCAGCTCGTGGGCGGCGTTGCCGGTGAACTGCCGCTGGGCGGCAAAGGCGTTGTTCAGCCGCTCCAGCATCTGGTTGAACGAGCGGCTCAGCTGCCGGAACTCCGAAATAGCGTCTTCATCGATCCTCATATCGGCAAGATTGTTCAGCTGCACCTGCTCCACCTGCGAGGCAAAGCTGCGCAGGGGCTTGAGAGCGCGCCCGCTGACGAAATAGGCGAGGATGCCGCTGAGCAGCGTTACCGCCGCCGTGATGTACCAGTTGGTGGTGCGGAAGCGCCCCTGCACCCCATCGACGACGATGGTCAACTCCTCGTTGGGCGCTATGAGCTGCGGGTCAAAGCTCGCTGCTCCACCCTCATTCAGGATCACCGTGCCGCCGCCCTGCAAGGCGTCCGCAATGGTGTCCATATAGTACACACCGGAGGAGCACAGCAGCAAATTCATGGCCACGCAGGTGATGCCGATGAGCAGGACGGACATCAGCGTGATGCGCCACTGCAGGGAAAGCCGCTTCATTCCTCCTCGCCTCCCATCAGATAGCCCTCGCCGATGCGGTTGCGGATGGGGTCATAGCCCAGCACGGCGCGGAGCTTTTTGCGCAGGGCGGAGATGTGGACGCGAATGGAATTGCTGAAGCTGTCCACGCTGTTGTCCCAAACGTGCTCCATCAGCTCCTCCTGACTCACCGGCCGCCCCTGATGCACCATCAGGTATTCGAGTATCCCAGTTTCCTTGCGGGTCAGCGTCAGCGTCTGCCCGTTGACAGCGGCGGTACGGGAGCGGGTGTCAAAGGTTAAAGCTCCGCAGCTTAGCAGCACATCCTGCTGGGTGAACTGCCGCAATGTCAGGCTGCGGATGCGGGCCTCCAGCTCCGCCAAGTGGAAGGGCTTCGCCAGATAGTCGTTCGCCCCGGCATCCAGCCCCTGCACCTTGTCCTCCACTTCGCTGCGGGCGGAGAGGATCAGCACCCGCGTCTCCCGATCGGTCTGCCGCAGGGTGTGCAGCACCGTCATGCCGTCCTTTTTCGGCAGGTTCAGATCAAGAAGCACCAGATCGTATCGTTCCACGCCCAGAAGCGCCAGCGCCTTTTCGCCGTCATAGCAGTAATCCACGCTGTAGGCCAGCCGCCGCAGGCTGCGAACGATGGTCTCGCACAGGGCGCGTTCATCTTCAATTACTAAAAGGTGCATGAGAGCCCTCCTTTTTATTTATTCGTTTTTGTGTTGCTTTCATTATAGCAAAAACAGATAAGGTTTGCGTTAAGTTTTTTTCGTTCTTAACAGAGACTTTAACTCTCCCGCGCTATGATGGGGGCAGAAAATCGGAAAGGGTGATGAAAAATGAGCTGCGGGAAAAAAGGCCATGCGGCGCAGATCGTGCTGCTGATGGCCGGAGCCGCCATGCTGTGCTTTGGTGTCTGGCGGGGCGAGGCGGTGACAGTGCTGAGCAAAGCAATCAAATTATGTCTGGAGTGTGTGGGCATTGGGTAAAAAGTTTTCAGGCGTTTCGCAGACCATGTCCCGCTTCCGGGGCTGGATTCAGGCGGGGGCGACGCTGCTGACCAACCTGCATCTGCCGAATTTCCTCAAGGGCGGACTGTATCAGGGGGGGCGGGGAAGACTGTCTGCGTGCCGGGGCTGAACTGCTACTCCTGTCCGGCGGCCTCCGGAGCCTGTCCCATTGGGGCGTTTCAGGCGGTGGTGGGCTCGTCCAAGTTCAGCTTCTCCTATTATATCACAGGCTTTCTCATTCTGCTGGGCGTGCTGCTGGGGCGCTTTATCTGCGGCTTCCTCTGTCCCTTCGGCTGGTTTCAGGAACTGCTGCATAAGATCCCGACCAAGAAGCTCTCCACAAAGAAGCTCAAAGCCCCTGACATACCTCAAATACGCTGTCCTGCTGGTGATGGTCGTTCTCCTGCCGGCGTTCCTTGTGAATGACGTGGGCATGGGCGACCCGTTCTTCTGCAAGTACCTCTGCCCCCAGGGTGTGCTGGAGGGAGCCATCCCGCTGTCCCTTGCCAATTCCGGCATCCGGGCGGCGCTGGGCAGCCTGTTTACCTGGAAATTCAGCATTCTGCTGTCGGTGATCGTGCTGAGTATCGTATTTTACCGTCCCTTCTGCAAGTGGCTCTGCCCGCTTGGCGCGTTCTATGCGCTGTTTAACAGGGTGTCCCTCTTCCAGATGAAGGTGGACAAGAGCAAGTGCGTCTCCTGTGGGAAATGTGCCAGAGCCTGCAAGATGGATGTGGACGTGACAAAAACGCCCAACCATACCGAGTGCATCCGCTGTGGGATGTGCATACGCGCCTGTCCCACAGGTGCCGTTTGCTTCCGCTACGGCTTTGGAGACGGTCAAGATAAGCAAACCCTTGCGGCCAAAGCGCCGCAGAAAAACAACGACATGAATCAGGAGGAATAAAAATGAACGTCAAAAAACTGGTAACCTTGCTGCTGGCCGCTGTGCTGGTCCTCTCTCTGGCAGCCTGCGGTGCGGCGGGCGGCGATAAAAAGGACGGCGAGCCGAAAAACGCCGAGGAGGCGGCCGCCATGTACAAGGAACTGATGGAGCAGGAAAACGCGATTCTTGGAAAAAACACCGAGCTTTGGGAAAAGGTCTTCATGGCGGCCGACAAGGGCATGACCATGCAGGAGGACGGCAAAAACTACGGTGAGTTCTTGTTGGACACCATCGAAGGTGCCAAAGATCAGTTTACGGAGGATGAGCTGAAGCTGCTCCAGGGCGAGGCGGAGAAAATCCGCGACATCGAAACCAAGCTGGCCAAGCTGGTGGAAAAATACCCCGACGCGGTGCAAAAGGATATGGACAGCGACATGAGCGTGCCCGCGGGCAGCGACATGACCACGCCGCCTGATGACGGCAGCATGCAGAAATTCCCCACCTTTGAGGGCAAGGATCTGGACGGAAACACGGTGAAAAGCGACGAGCTGTTCTCCAAAAATGCCGTCACCGTGATCAATTTCTGGTTTACCACCTGCAATCCCTGCGTGGGCGAGCTTTCCGAGCTGGACGCACTGAACAAGGAGCTTGCGAAGAAGGGCGGCGCGCTGATCGGCATCAACTCCTTTACGCTCGACGGCGACGAGAAGGCCATCGCCGAGGCGAAGGAGGTGCTTGCCAAGAAGGGCGCGACCTATCAAAACATCTATTTCGCTTCCGACGGCGATGCCGGTAAGTTTGTGGAGAATGTCTTCGCCTATCCCACCACCTATGTGGTCGACCGCAACGGCAATATCGTGGGTGACCCCATCGTAGGTGCTATTACGGAAAAGAAGCAGGCTGAGACGCTGCAAAAGCTCATCAACCAGGCCCTTGCCGCCGATATGGGTTGACAAACGGATTTATCTCCTCAGGAAGGAGGGATACACCATGTATCGGAGCGTATTGCCGCTTCTGCTCACCGCGGTACTGCTGCTGAGCGGCTGTACTGCCGGGCAGAAAAATATGTCGCAGAAAACGGACGAGAAGGAAATGACCGGACAGCCCTCTGATATGTCCGGTGAAGGAAGCATGTATATGGATATAAGTTTGCTCATGGTCATACCTCCAAGATGTTTTTTGAGGTGAATCAGGCGGTCAATTTCCGGGTGATTATTGGCGGGAATCATATCGAAATCTGCCGCAAATCATTCAAAGAAAGTCGTTGCGAACGGTTAGTACGTATAAAATAGCTGGCTACAAAACGGCAAAGTAAAGAGCTACCAGATTTTTTGAAAGTCTGATAGCTCTTTTGTTTTATCGTGAATTATTGCCGATTACCAATTAACAAAGTCATAGGCTAGATTGCCAAGCTTTGATAACTCTAAATCTAAAGAATTTGCATTTAGTAGTTCTGTTATTTTTGCTTGGCATTCTAGATACTGTTGCTCAGTAAGTTTGCTCCAAACACAATCATTAATATGCGCCTTTTTAATAATGATACTGTCAAGAGGGCAGTCACACGATGAAAAATTAGGAATAGGTTTGTCTATAAATATCAAATCGCTAAAAACATATAGATATTTGAAAGTCATATTTATAAGTTTTTGAGCGAGCCCAAACCCGGTTACATAATGGTTGTCATTGCCTATAGTATTATCACAAAACAACAGCGAAATATCTTCAATAATTTTTCTTGAAAACACAAAATTTGATTCAATAATAGCTCTGTTTGTAGCTAAGCAAATTTCATCTTTGTTATTCAGAAAAGAAGCGCTGTAATAACGACCTGCCGTCATCATATCCGAGTATGCCAATTCAATGCACCTTTTTAACACTTCCGATGGGCAGTCCTTGTTTGTTGCTCGTCCCAATACAGAAGACTCTAAAAATGATTTTTTCCAGTCTGTAAATTCACCCCATTTAGTCGTTCTTTAACCTATCCTTATTAACGGCTGCATTGAGCTTGTCAGCGATGAATTTTCGAGTGATTTTTGCTTTTTGAGGTGCAGGCGGGCTGGCGCCCGTCAAGGCGAAAAGGGCAAAAAGCACCGAAAAGGCACGCTGTCAGGCGTATTTGCCCTTGTTAACCGATGGTATGTTTGGAGCTTTAAGCTAAGGAGAAAAACGAAAAATGAAAGAAAAGATCATAAGGGCATTGACCGCGATTTTTTCCGTTACAATATTTGTTGTAATGCTGCTTGCGCTTCTGATAGCGGTGATATATATACCATAGCCTTTATTCTCGGAGCACCATATTCCGAGGCGCTGTGCGGATTTTCCGCTGCCTATATTCAGAGGCCATCTATATAGCCACGATAATTGACTGCCTGCCCGGCGTGGTGATAATGTATCTGAAGAAGCAGTATGTCTTTGTTTTGGATATGGGTGCAAAAAGCAAATGATCATAGCCGTACAGCCATAAAGCTGCACGGGAAATTTGATGACATGCCCGGCAGCAAATTCAATTGTGTGCCGCCGGCAGATAAAATGCCTTGCGCAGGGCAATAAGACCTATTGCAATTTTGTGCAGGCGGTAGTATAATCGGGATGAAAAAACAGGGGAGCTTGTGCTGACAGGCTGAGAGGAAGGACATACCTTCGACCCTTTAACCTGATGCGGATAATGCCGCCGGAGGAAGTCATCAACGAGCTTTTAACGGAGGCGTTCGAATCGGGCGTCTTCGTTTTTTTATCTTTTGGAAAGGAGAAGCGGACTGAGGGGGAGCGCCCTGAGTTCTGTATGACAGCGATGGGAAGCCGTGTTCCGGCGTGAGAGGATGCCAGCAAGCATCGACCGAACTTCCAGACAGCCGGGATCGACGGGCTGAATTTTACGCATGGAAGCGCCGCTGCATACAGGTATAAATACAGCCGCACAGCCGCTTTCTGATTTCAAAGGAGAAATAAAAATGAAAAAAAGTCAATACCAAGAAGCTTGCGACGGCGAGCATCCTGTGCGCCGTTGCAGTTGTGGGAAGTCTGTTTTCCTTTCCCGTGTTCGGCAGCAAGTGCGCGCCGGTTCAGCATATGGTGAACATCATATGCGCGGTGCTGCTCGGCCCGGCGTACGGCGTGGGTGCGGCGTTTGTCGCCTCGCTTATCCGCAATCTGCTCGGCCTGGGCAGTCTCATGGCTTTCCCCGGAAGCATGTTCGGCGCACTGCTGTGCGGTCTTGTCTATGAGACCGGCAACATTGCCGCAACGCTTGTCGGCGAGGTGTTCGGAACGGCGATCCTCGGCGGCCTGTGCGCTTACCCCGTGGCGATATACTTTATGGGGCAGTCGGCCGCGGCCATCGCGTTTTACGCATACATCATCCCCGTTTTTCGTATCAACGGCAGGCGGCGCGGCGATATCCGCAGTTTTGATATACAGTCTTAAAAAGGCCGGAGCTCTCGGCCGTATGCAGCTTTCGCTGGCCCGGTGAGGAGGAAACCGAAATGCTTGGAAAAATGCTTGAAAACGTAAGAGCAAAATGCCCTCTTATTCATAATATCACAAATTACGTCACGGTCAACGACTGCGCGAATATCGTGCTCGCGTGCGGCGCGTCGCCGATCATGGCCGACGATAAGGCCGAGGTCGCGGAGATAACAAGCGTGTGCGCAGGCCTTAATATTAACATCGGAACGCTCAACAGCCGCACGATAGAGTCGATGCACATTGCAGGCAAAAAGGCAAACGAGCTGGGACACCCCGTCGTTCTCGACCCCGTCGGCGCCGGCGCGTCGAGCCTGCGCACGGAAACGGCGCTCGGCCTTGTGCGCGAGGTGAAGTTTTCCGTCATCCGCGGAAACATTTCCGAGATAAAAACCATTGCCTCCGGCAGCGGAACGACCAAGGGCGTCGATGCCGACGTTGCCGATAAGGTGACCGAGGCAAACCTTGCGGACGCCGTTAAATTCGCAAAGGCATTCGCTCGCGAGACCGGAGCCGTTATCGCGATAACCGGCGCTATCGACATTGTTGCCGATGCCGACAGAGCCTTCTGCATCCGCAACGGCAACGCCATGATGTCGTCCATAACCGGCACCGGCTGCCAGCTTTCAGCAATGACGGCGGCATTTGTCACCGCAAATCCGGATAATGTGCTTGAGGCAGCGGCAGCGGCGGTGTGCGCGATGGGGCTTGCCGGCGAGATAGCGCATGACAGGCTCGGCTCCATGGACGGCAACTCATCCTACAGAAACTACATCATTGATGCAATTTATAATCTTACTCCCGAGCAGCTTGAGGAAGGTGCAAAATATGAAGTGCGATAAAAAATACATGCTTCTGTACGCAGTGACGGACAGAGCATGGGTCGGAAAGCAAAGCCTTTACGAGCAGGTAGAATCCGCGCTCAAGGGCGGCGCTACCTGTGTGCAGCTTCGCGAAAAGGAGCTTAACGACGATGAGTTTCTCGCCGAAGCTGTCGAGATCGGCGCGCTGTGCAGAAAATACTCCGTGCCGTTTTTCGTCAACGACAACGTTGACGTTGCGATAAAGTGCCACGCCGACGGCGTTCACGTCGGCCAGGAGGATATGACGGCAAGCAAGGTGCGCGAGAAGATAGGCGGCGACATGATGCTCGGCGTTTCCGTTCACACGGTCGAGGAAGCTCTTGAGGCCGTGAAAAGCGGCGCGGATTGCCTCGGTGTCGGCGCAATGTTCTCGACCTCCACTAAGGCGGATGCCGATGTTCTGCCAAAGGAGACTTTGCGTGATATCTGCGCGGCTGTCGATATCCCGGTCGTCGCCATCGGCGGCATATCCGAGAGCAATATCCTGCAGCTTTCCGGCACGGGCGTTGACGGAGTTGCGCTCGTCAGCGCCATTTTCGGAGCGGAAGATATCGAGGGCGAGTGCAGAACGCTCAGGGCACTGTCCGAAAAAATGGTGCGCGCATGAGGATAAAGGGCGCGATATTCGATTTTGACGGGACGCTGTTTGACTCAATGTATATATGGGACACCGCCGGGGAAACCTACCTCGCCTCGATCGGCGTCACTCCGAGACCCGGCGTGAATGAAGCCGTTTGCGCGCTGAGTCTGAGCCAGACAGCGTCATATTTTAAGAGCGAGTATGACCTTGAAATGACGACCGCTGAGATCGAGGAAGGCATAAACAAAATGGTCAGGCATTTTTACTATGACCTTGTGCAGCCCAAGCCCGGTGTGCGTGAATTTCTCGATTTGCTTCAATGCAATGGCGTAAAAAAAGGGCCGTTGCAACGGCAAGCGAGCACGACCATGTTCTGGCCGCGCTGCGCCGCTGCGATATGGAAAAGTATTTTGACGGTATACTCACCTGCGCCGAGGTCGGCAGCGGCAAGGACGAGCCGGAAATCTTCCGCGCCTGCCTGAACGCACTTGGTACAGCCAAAAGCGAAACGGCTGTTTTTGAGGACGCGATCCACGCGGCGCGGACGGCAAAGCGCGACGGATTCGTTATTGTCGGAGTATACGATAAAAGCGAAAAACGGGCCGAGGAGCTTAAAGCGCTCAGCGACTGTTATATAACCGACTTTTGCAAGCCGGAAACATTCCGTTGCTTTGCATCGGACTGAAAGGAGCACAACATGAAAACAGCACTCACCATCGCAGGAAGCGACTCCAGCGGCGGAGCCGGTATTCAGGCGGATATCAAGACAATGACCATGAACGGCGTTTTTGCCATGAGCGCTATAACTGCGCTCACAGCGCAGAACACGACCGGCGTTTCGGCGATCGAAGAAGCCTCGCCCGAGTTTTTGCGCCGGCAGCTCGACGCCGTGTTCGAGGATATATATCCCGATGCCGTTAAGATCGGCATGGTATCGTCCTCGGAGCTTATCCGCGTCATAGCCGACAGACTCAGGCATTATGACGCTAAAAACATCGTAGTTGACCCTGTCATGGTCAACGAGCGGCTCGGCGCTTATGAAAACCGACGCCGTGCAGACGCTTGCCGATGAGCTTTTTCCCATAAGCACGGTGATAACGCCGAATATCCCCGAGGGTGAGATCCTTTCAGGAATGAAGATAGAAAACGAAGAGGACATGCTCAAGGCGGCCGAAAAGATAGGACGCGAGCACGGCTGTGCGGTGCTGCTCAAAGGTGGACACAGCGTAAACGACGCAAACGACCTGCTGTATTCCGACGGCGAGTGCTGCTGGTTTGAGGGAAAGCGCATAGATAATCCCAACACCCACGGCACGGGCTGCACCCTTTCTAGCGCGATCGCGTCAAACCTCGCCAAGGGTTATGACCTGAAAACCTCGGTTCGCCGCGCAAAGGACTATATATCCGGCGCGCTCGGAGCAATGCTCGACCTGGGCAAGGGCCGCGGCCCGATGAACCATGCGTTCGCGCTCGGCGGCGAGTTTTCAAAGGAAGCGGAAAAATAATTTTGGTAAATGCCGCGCGTCGAAGATAAGCGCCGTTTGCCCACAAAGGCGGTGCCGATGCAAAGTGCACGGCAGTTTATAAACTTTTGCAGACTGGCAAAAAATTATGCTATAGATAAAGAAAATTGAGCAGCAGGGGAGCGCGAGGGGGCAAAGGCCCCACTCGTGATTAGATTAATAGCCATCAAAAATGTCCGGTACGGACTTTTTGACGAGCGTAGCGAGATTTTTCGTGAAAACTCGTTTTCACAAAAAATGTGGCGTTTTTGAAGCAAGCAAAAAAGTCACAGACTTTTTTGAGACGCTGCAAAAGAGACGACCTTGATAAAGGCCGTCTCTTTTGCATATTGAATTAAAATGCGACCTGCATGAACAATGCTACGCAGCAGAGTATAAGCGCGAGCGGAACATAAACATAGCGGCCGACGCTGTACCACAGCTTGCCGCGCTGCTTTGTGCTGCCGGTGTTCACTGCGTTGAGTAGCTCGCTCTTCTTCATTACATAGAACCACGAGATCGCGCCGAGCGTTGCGCCGATAGGAATGATGTAGATAGAAACAAGATCCATCCACGGACCCCATTTTGAGATCGGCTCCATACCGATGCCGAAGCCGAGGCACAGAACGCACAAAATCGCAAGCACCGCGGTGCGGCTGAGCTTGGGGAATTTGTGCATCAGCGATTCGGCCACAGCCTCAAACATGTTCTGCAGCGAGCTTACTCCGGCGAAGATCATAGCAACGTATAGTATTATGGCAAACAGTCTGCCCAGGGGCAGATCCTGCAAAATAGTCGGCAGGGTCACGAACAGCAGGCTCGGGCCTGCGCCGACATCCTGGCCGTAGGCAAAGCAGGCCGGGATGATGACAAGCGCGGCAACAACGGCGGCGATAGTGTCAAACAGCGCGGTGTGCTGCGCAACTCCGACAACGTCCTCCTCATCGGAAAGATACGCGCCGTACACGATCATGCCGCTGCCGGTCACCGACAGCGAGAAAAATGCCTGCCCCATTGCCCATATCCAAATCATCGGGTCGGTAAGCGCTTCCCAGCGCGGTGTGAACATGAACTTGTATCCCTCTGCGGCGCCGGGCAGAAATGCGACCCTGACCGCGAGCACGATGAATATGAGGAAAAACAGCGGCATCATGATCTTGTTGGTCTTTTCAATGCTGTGCGCGCCGAGATACAGCGTCAGAAGCGTTCCGGCAACGACTATGATGTGGTACGGAACGACCGACATCGGCGTCGACGAGAACTCGCCGAACCATGCGGCGGTGTCGGCCGTCATGAGCGTTCCGACGAGGGAATCGACAAGCGCCTTGAGGATGTACGTCACGATAACGGCATAGCCGATGGCGATGCACAGCGATCCGGCAAGCGGAAGCCAGCCGAGAATGCCGCCGGCCTTGCCAAAGCCCTTGCCGCGCGTTGCCCATGCGCTTTCATATGTCCCGAGCGTACCGGTGCGCGCGCGTCTGCCCCATTGCAAACTCGGCCGGCAGGCCGACATAGCTGAATATGAACACAAACAGCAGATATATCAGCAAAAACGCTCCGCCGCCGTTTGAGCCGAGCTTATTCGGAAATCCCCAGACGTTTGCCATACCGACGGCAGAGCCGACGGATGCAAGGATAAATCCCCAGCGGCTCGCAAAATTCTTCGTTTTTTTCATAAGTAAACTCTCTCCCTTATTATCCTCCGCATGAGCGGACTTTTTCATTTTAACGCAGCAAAGCTAAAAAGGGAAATTAGTGAAATTCAAGTAGGTATGAATTTTATTAATACCGCGAAAAATTATTGACAAACGATAATTTTGCAGGTATAGTGTAATTATCGAAAAACGATAATTTTGGGAGGATGATATCGTGAGTAGGAAAAAACTTTTTGCAATTCTTGCGGCAGAGAGTGTAGCTATAATCGCGCTTTATGTGCTCACTGCGCAGATGCAGGAGACATTTTCGGCCATTTACAACTTCCCGTTTGAGCAGATCGGACTCGGCCTGCGCGCGCTGCACGGTCTTGGAGGTTTTGGCGTAGGTGCCGCGTTTGCTCTGTGGATCGGTCTCTCGCTGCTGCCGATGATACCGGCAGTGTGCGGCCGCAGAAAAAGCGCGTGGGAGAAAGCGCTGCTGGGGCTGGTTTCATTTTCGCTGTTGACGACGCTGTATGTTATGACAGATCCGCAGTGCATCGAGCTGCCGTATGCGGATTCGGACTATATTGTGAAAACGAGCTTCAGCATGACGACATGGTCGGCGCTTATTTTATATTTCATAGTTTTCGCGGTCCGGCTGATGCGCGAAGGAGACAGAGATAAGCTCATGGACTATTTCGGCACGGCTTTGTATGCTCTGGCGATGCTGTGCACGGCGTGTATCATAATATTGGGTACGGGAAGCGCACAGAATATCCGCTTTTCGAACAGGCAGACCGTCGACACAGTGTTTGCCCTTTTGCAGTTTGCGGTCGCCGCGCTTCCGTATGTGCTGGACATTATGATAGTTATTCACGTTGGCGAGCTTGCCGATGCCGTGCGCAGAGGGGAAAAGCTCACGGAAAAAGCCGACGGCCTGACAAAGCTGTGCTGTGTTTCGCTCATCGCCCCGTCTGCCGCAACGGTTGGATTCAATTTTCTTCAGGAAGCCTTCATCAATGTGCGAACCTATATAGCGGCAAGCCTAAATATACCCGTTTTCAGCGTGGTATTTACGCTGTTTGCGCTGCTTCTGACTCGCCTCCTGATCGAAAATCGCCGTCTGCGCGACGATAATGACCTTTTTATCTGAGGTGGGACATATGGCGATAAGGGTACATCTTGAAGATGTTTTGAAAGCGCGCGGCATGACCTCAAAGGAGCTGTGCACGCTTATCGGGATAACCGAAGCGAACCTTTCGATACTGCGCAGCGGCAAGGCAAAGGGCATCCGCTTCGGAACGATCAATAAGATATGTTATTATCTCGGATGCGATGTTGGGGATATTCTGAAGTTTGACGGTATACTGGAGGATGAGAATGAAAGCTAAAAAGACGATAAGGGTAATAATCACGGCAGTCGTTATTGTCGGCGCTATGGCAGCGGCGTTCGCGCTCGGCGCGTCGGGCAAATTTTCAATGGTCAATCCGCACGACAGGCTTGTTGGTGTTCTCATAACCACGCAGCCTTGGCCTGATGGCGAAGACAGAGTCTATGCCGAGTATGTCGACGGAGAATATGTTTTTAACGGTATTGACGGAATTGCGTGTTTTGCTTCGATGGACGATAACACGCTATGCACCCATGTTGACGACGCGATGACCGATGCATCCGTAGATCTGCACAGCGTCAATGACGATGCGGAAGAGGTTACGATAAACGCGACACTGTATCTGAGCTCAAGCTCGGCGTGCATAGTACAACGAAATCCGGTTTATCAGACAGCGTCCGGAGCCGTGTATGTTGTCGTGGGAGACGGCGCGGAATACCGCGGCGAGGGCCTGAGCGGAAACTTTTCGCTCAGTGACAGCGTGAAGCGGTATGAAGGCGGAAAAACAATGACATACGGCACGTATTTAAACGTTGCGGTCAAAATCATTGCAGAGCCGGAGAAGATAGAGGTTTCGCAGTTTGAAGCGGATGGGAGGCTCATTTCGCTCGAATATTATGCGCCCGGTGCGCTGCCGGACAGCATCGACAGCGCTGCCGCATATATCGTTGTCGGCACGGTTTCGCAAAGCGGAACGAACTATGAGTTGTTCCAAAGCGGCGATGAAGCCATAACCGCGCTGTACTGCCGTGAAGACGGCGTTTGTGTGCAGCAGCTGTGCAGTGAACAGGAGTGTGGAGAAATGACATATGTACATGATTATTTATCTCCCGTCGGCAAGATACTGCTTGCCGCGAATGAGGATAGCCTGACCGGCCTTTGGTTTTACGGCGCAAAGTATTTTGCCGCAGGACTTGAAAGCGAGCGAACCGAGATGCTCACTCCGGTGCTGGAGCAGACGATGCAATGGCTTGATGTGTATTTCTCCGGATCGGAGCCGGGTTTTGTGCCGCCGCTGGAGATGCATGGTTCTGCCTTCCAACGCAGCGTGTGGGCGGAGCTTATGAAAATTCCATACGGCCAAACCTCAAGCTATGGCGAGATCGCCCTAAGGCTCGGTGTAAACAGCGCACAGGCGATCGGCGGAGCAGTGGGGCACAATCCAATATCAATAATAGTGCCGTGCCACCGAGTCCTCGGTGCGGACGGAAGCCTGACAGGTTATGCAGCCGGAGTTGACAAGAAAATGCGCCTGCTTGAGCTTGAAAGCGCGCGTGAATTATAGTCGATATGGACGACAAGCTTGCATATGAGGCGCTGTCGGCTTAAGTCCAACGGCTGCGTTGATATGAAAAAGTACAAATGTTAGTAAAAAAGCAGCCGAAAGGCTGCTTTTTGCTATTTTTTTGCCCACACGAGGAACATCGGCGCATCACTCAGATCGTTTTCCGCGAGTATGCGCGTACCTGCGGATTTGTCAAAGCCGCAGTCGGCGCAGCCAAGTGATTTGAGAAGCTCGGCGTCCCACTCGGGACGGGGTTTTTTGCTTATCGGCATTGAGAGCGTGATTTGCGCGTTTTCGCTCTCAAGCTCGGGCGTCATTCCGCAGTGGCCATAGACATTGCCGACGGGCAGATGAGTTCCGTTATGCTCATTGTTGCGGACATTGTTGCCGTAGCTTGCGTCGAAGTTTATGAGGATCCCGCCTGGTGCGAGAACGCGGAGCCATTCCGAATATGCGCGCTCCGGCTCGGGCAGTGTCCAAGTGAGATTGCGCGTGACTACGGCGTCAAAGCTTTCGTCGGGAAAGTCGAGAGACTGTGCGTCCATTACCTCAAACCGTGCACTGATATCAAGCTCGTCTGCAAGAGCCTTTGCCTCGCCTATCATTGCCGGGGTGAGGTCGATCCCCGTGACCGTGTGCCCCTTTGCGGCGAGCAGTACGGCAAAATATCCCGTACCCGTGCCGACATCAAGAATGCGAAGCTTTCCCTCCGGAAGCAGCCTGTCAAGCTCGTCGCTCCAGCGCTTGCTGAGCTTATTATGTATCTCATTGCGGCGTACAACGCCGAAGTCGTGCGCACGCACGGTCCAGTAGTCCAGGACCCGTTTTTCTATCTTTTCCATATCGTTACCTTTCCTCGATTGCATATGCAACCATTGGGCAGTCCTTTTCTATGCCGAGCGACGCCGTCTGATACAGAATAACGCCGTCGTGTTTTGCAAATTCCTCGTGCAGCAGCTCGCCGAATATATCGCATATCCGGCCGAGACTTTCGCCTGCCTTTATACGCTCGCCGACCGCCTTGGCAGGATACCAGCAGCCGCTTACGGGTGCGTCCAAATATTCTCCGCGATCAAAAATCCTGGGGTTCTTCCTGACTGAGGGAATCCCGTCCCGCAAAACTCCAAGGAAGCGCAGAATGTTCTTTACGTCCTCGATATCACGGGAGGATTCATCTTCTGACCACAGGCCGCAGCAGCCGCGCTCAATCAGAACGGCCGGAACGCCGCAGGTACCGGCGTGACTGTAAAACCCGTTTTTCGCCTGCGAGCGCACGGCGTACGGAACGCCCACATGCATCGCAAGCTCCTGCGATTGCGCGCAGACCTCCGGAGCTGCCGCGCCGTGAAGATAGACGTGCGGCGTAAGATATTCATAGCCGCCGCCGGAGTGCAGATCGACTATGCAGTCGCTGTGACGTATCACGGTTTCCTCAAGGAATGCAGCAAGCTTTTCGGCGTCGGTTCCGCATATGCTGCCGGGAAAAACGCGATTGAGGTTTTTCCCGTCGGACGGAAAAACGTCCGAGCAGCGGCAGATGAGACCATCGTAATTGAATGCGTGCACTAAGTGAAGCTCACCGTATATATCTTTTGGGTCAATAGTCCGTGCAAGCTCAATAACTGCCTGTATGCCTACGTATTCGCGGCAGTGAACACCGGCGGATACGGTAACGCATTTTCCGTCGTGAGCACCGAAGATCACTGTTTCGGGGTAGTTAAGCCGTGTTCCCGGAACATTAACAAATTGCTGAATTTTCTTGCCTGTGTTCAATACTTTACCTCCATCACCGATGCTATAAGCTCCTTTGTATATTCGTTCCGCGGAGCTGAAATAATGCTTTTTGTATTGCCTTGTTCGACGATGTCTCCGCCGCGCATGACGAGCATTCTGTCGCACAGAGTGCTGACAACGGAAATGTCATGCGATACGAAGATTATGGACATGCCCTTATCTTTACGCAGCGAGGATAACAGTGCAAGTATTTGTGCCTGCGAGGATACGTCCAAAGCGCTTGTTATCTCGTCGCACAGCAGCACCTTCGGCGATGAGGCAATGGCTCGCGCAATGGCAAAGCGCTGACACTGGCCGCCGCTGAGCGAACCCGGATAGCGCTGAGCAAGCTGTGAGCTTAAGCCGACATTGAGACAAAGCGTATCAAGATCCAAAACCGCACCCTTGCCCATAAGACTTTGAAATGCATCGTTTATCGAGCTCGCTATTGTCCTTCGAGGATGAAATGATGCACCGGCGTCCTGGAAGATCATCTGTATATCGCGTTTTTCTGCAATGGAACGCTTCGTGCCGAGTTCATGCCCGTCAAGCCGGATCGAGCCTGCATCCGGAGCTTCAAGGCCGCTGATAAGGCGCAGAAGAGTACTCTTTCCGCTTCCGGAGGTACCGACTATGCCAAGTATCTCGCCGCATTTAAGCTCAAAGCTCACGCCGCGAAGAGCCTCGGTTTTGATATCATTGCGCTCATAGCTTTTGCTGAGATTCTTAATGCTTAATATGCCTTCCATATCAGACCTCCGTGAGAACAAAGTGGCCGGGACTCGATTCAATCAGCTTGCCGGAGCATTCCGGATCCACATCAGGAAACGCAGGAATACAGCCGCCGAGAATCGGAACCGAGCCGAGCAGGGCCTTTGTATACGGATGAAGCGGCGACGATACAAGCTCCTGCGCCGGGGCAAGCTCAACTATCATGCCGCGGTGCATGACAGCAATGCGGTCTGCAACATATGAAGCAAGCGCAAAATCATGCGTCACGATCATCTGCGCTATGCCGCAGTCGGAGCGCATGGCGATAAGCTCGTCGGCAACGTTTCGGCGCGTCACTGCGTCAAGGGCGCTTGTCGGCTCGTCTGCAAGCAGAAGCTTCTGCTGCATGAGCATCACAAGAGCAAGCGCGATACGCTGGTTCATGCCGCCGCTCATTTCATACGGGCAGGAGGCGAGTATACGCTCGCAGTCGGGAAGATCCAGCTTTGAAAAAACATCGCGCACGGATGGCAAAAATGCTTCTTTTTCGTATTTGCCCTGACTTTTCAGGGTTTCGATAAACTGCTTTTTGTAGCTCCGTATTGGGTTGAACGCAGCGCCCGGCGTCTGGAATATAAAGCCCATGCCGGAGGTCGTGAGCGCACAGCGGCGCTTTTGCGAAAGCTCGTACAGGCGGCAACCGTCAAACACAATGTCGCCGCCCGTTATAACGGGCTTGTCTAACACCCCGATCACGGACTTTAAAAGCGTGCTCTTTCCGCAGCCGGATTGCCCGACAACGCACAGCGCCTCTCCGGCTGTAAGAGAAAGATTTATGTTAGATATGGTATTGCTGCCGCCATATCCTGCGCTTAGTCCTTCGAGGGACAAAATAACGTTATCATTCATTTTGCCGCCTCCACATCGAGATAATCGCGCAAAAAATCGCCGAGGCAGTTGAATATCATGACCGTCACGACCGTCGCCCCGGCCGGGGCGAGCGTCGCCCAAGGAGCCAGCTGCATATAAGCGCGCGACTGATTTATCATGCTGCCCCACTCGGCGTGCGGCTCGGTAACGCCGATGCCGAGGAAGGAGAGCCCCGCAATGCCGATCATCATAACTCCAAGCTGAGTCGCGGCGTTGACAATAAGGCTGCCGAGCATGCACGGCAGAAGATAGTGCAGCATTATTTTTATATTCGAACAGCCGGAAAGGCGCGCTGCGCTTATAAACGGTTCGTTTTTCATGGCAATGACCTGAGCGCGTGCAAGCCGTGCATAAAGCGTCCATCCCGACAGTCCCATAGCAAGCATGGCATTTATCATGCCGCCGCCGAGAATTCCGGCAACGGCTATGGCAAGCACCATCTGCGGAAACGCAAGCATGATATCGACAATGCGCATGATTATGCTGTCAACCGCGCCGCCGTACCATCCGGCGATCATGCCGAGCACGGTGCCGATAACAAATGTTACCGCAACAAGAACAACGGCCGAGAATATCGAGGTTCGCGCGCCCATGAGGACACGGGAGAAAACGCATCTGCCGTATCGGTCGGTTCCAAAGAGATATTTCGCACTCGGAGAGGCGTTCATGTTCGCGGCGTTCGTCGCGTTTGGGTCGTTCGGAACGATAAGCGGAGCGAGCAGCCCGATGAGCATCAGAACTCCGGCGAGAGTGAGAAAAACGCAGAGTCTGCGTTTTTGCTTTTTGCGTGCAGTCATAGTAAGATCCATGCGCTCACCTCACATTTGCCCGACCCTAGGGTCGAGACGGCGATAGCAGAGATCGGCTGCAAGATTTATGAGAACATATATGCAGCTTGTGAATATCACAAAGCCCTGAATTACGGGGTAGTCGCGCGCGGTGATCGAGTCCATGACGAGTTTGCCGATCCCCGGCCAGCGGAATATCGTTTCAACAACGACGCTGCCGCCCAAAAGCGAGCCGATCGAAAGTGCGACTATGGTCAGAATGGGGATCGCAGCGTTGTGCAGCACGTTTTTGAAAAGAATGATCGAGCTTTTCACACCGCGCGCCTTTGCGCCGAGAACGTAGTCGCGCCCGAGCTGTTCGAGCACCTCAGCGCGAAACTGCCTCAAAAAGCGCGAGCACATCGGTATTGCCAAAGCAAGGCAGGGGAGGATAAGCCCCTTTACGCTTTCGTCTGCAAGGACCGGCAGAAGGTCGGTCTTGACGCAGAAAAAGTACATAAGCAGCACCGAAATGAGAAAATTGGGCAGCGAATTTCCGATGAAGCTCAGAAGCTTTACGATGTTATCGAGAATGCCGTCCTTCTTAACGGCACTTATAACGGCCAGAGGAAGCGATACTATGAGCGAAACCGCAAGGCTTGCCACGCTTAAAATAAGCGTATAGCGCAGAGCATGAGTGAGCTTTCCGGCAACGGGCATGCCGTCCTTATATGATGTGCCGAGGTCACCGGTCAGCGCATTTCCGAGCCACTGCGCATAGCGAGCAAGAAAAGGCTCGTTTAAGCCCATCTCTTCGCGAGCAGCTTCCAAAGTCTCCTCGGAAACGGTTATACCCTGCGCGTTGAGTTTTTTCAGCGCAGGGTCACCGGGCGATATGTACATCAGAAGATAGGTCAGAAAGCTCAAACCTATCATTATCACTGCAAGATGCAGCAGACGTTTTAAAATTTGCTTTTTAATATTATCCACCTCTGACTGAACATCAGGAGCCTCCGGGGGGGGGGGGAGAAGGCTCCTGATGCAGGGGTTATTACATGTCCGTGTCAGCGTCTATGCGATAAAAATCGAAGGGGCAGTTTTCGTATATGCCGCTGACATTCTTCGCGGAAACGGTAATTTTGTTGAAAAGGCCTACGCAGCCGATGGCGTTATCGTCGATGGCAAGCTGGACGATCTCGTTTGCAAGGCGTGCGCGCTCGGCCGAATCGGTTTCGACCTGAAGCTTAGCGATAAGTTCGTTTGCCTCATCGCTCTCAAAGCCTGCCGAGGCCCAGTAGCCGCCGGGACGAAGCACGGTATCGATGAAATAGTACGGGTCGCCGTTCTTGTCGGCTATCATGCAGTAGAGAGCAATGTCATAGTCGCCGGAGAGAATGTAGGTCGCGTCTGCGTCCTCCTGAGAGGTGAGGGAGGAGCCGACGCCGATGGCCTTGAGCTGTTCCTGAATGAGAAGCGCCAGCGAGTCGAGCGAGCGGGCCGGATAGTAGCATATGTTGAGATTGAGATCCTGTCCGTCCTTCTCATAGATGCCGTCAGAGCCGAGAGTGTATCCGGCTTCTTCAATCGCGGCCTTTGCCGCGGCCGTGTCAACGGCGGGCTTTGTGACCTTGCCGTAAGCCGTTGAGGTTCCGAAGGGGCCGACTGCTGCGGTGACTGTGCCGTTTAAATAGGAAGCGATAGCGTCACAGTCAACGGTGAGGTTTATTGCCTTCCTGAGCTCGTCACTCAGGCGGTTCTGGTTGAGCATGTAAAACTGCAATCTTGTTGCCGGAATGTCCGTCACCGTGTACTTGTCGGGAGATGCGTCGAATATCTCCTTTGCGGCGGCTGTGACCGAGGTGTAGCAGTCAATTTCGCCGTTCTGCATTGCCATGAGCTTGGACTCATCATCCTGCATGTAGTAGAACACCGCGCCGTCAAGCTTAACGTCTCCGCCCCAGTATTTGTCGTTGCGGCTGACTTCCACAGTGCCTTCTGGCTGGAAAGACTTTACAACAAATGGGCCGGTCGCAACAGGGGCATTGTCGATATCATTAGATGCGTCAAGATCCATTATCGCCATCTCGGGAGAGGCAAGGTCATTTACGAGCGTGGGGTAAATTTCATCGGTGGTTATCGTAAATTCCTTGTCGCTGACAGCTTTGTATTCGTAGTCGGCAAACTGCGCAAAGCGCACGTTGACTTCGCCGCAGCGCTTGAGATTTGCGATGACATTCTCTGCGGTCACGGCATTGCCGTTTGAGAAGCTTATGCCGTCCTTGAGCGTAACGGTCCAGGTCAGGTTATCGTCGGAGACCTCTGCCTTTTCCGCAAGACAGGGCTGAACCGAGCTGTCATCACCCATCTTGAATAGTGCCTCTGTGATGCCGTAGATGGAGGTGTACCATCCGTAGTACTCCTTGTGCGCGTCAAGGCTGGGGTAGGCGAAGCTTTCCGCGACGTGGAGTATCTTTTCGCCGTCATCGGCAGCGCCGTTATCATTGCTGCTGCATGCGGCAAGGCTCAGCACCATGATAAGTGCGAGCATAAGTGCGATTATTCCTTTTTTCATTGTTCCTCTCCATTTCAGAGTTATTTTACGGCTCTTATCAGAAAGCACGGAGTGGATGCGTAGTTGAGCATCTCCTCGCGGCTCCAGAGCCTGCGGCTGACGGAAGTGTCCGCGCTTACGTTTTTGAAGCCGAGGTTGAGCAGCGTCACCGCATCCCAGTGAGGGCGCGGAAGCTTTCCCATCGGCAGCGTGCGCGAAATGTTTTCCATAAGCCAGCTTTCGTCGTAGCTTTCGTAGTCTTCGACTCCGGCCTGCACCGTGCAGTCTCGCTCGGCCTGCTTTTCGTTCTTTTTCTCCTCGTCGAAAAGATAGGCATACCAGTTAGAGTCGATGTTGAGCATCACGCCGCCGTCGCGCAGAACGCGCCGCCACTCGCCGTAGGCCTTCACGGGATCGGGCAGGTTCCATGTGAGGTTTCTTGTGACGATAACATCAAACTCGTTGTCGGGAAATTCGAGCGTCTGAGCGTCCATCTTGAGAAAGCGAATCTTTTCGGCAAGCTCGCCTGCGTTGGCTTTTGCCTGCTCGAGCATTCCCTCGGACAGATCGACAGCGGTCACGTCATAGCCGCGCGAGGCGAGGATTATGGCGTAAAATCCCGGACCTGTGCCGATATCCAGCACTTTGAGAGACCTTCCTTCCGTCTTGGGGAAGTTCTTGATGAGCTCGTCAGCCCATTTGCTGTCCCAGCCGTCGGCGAGGTTTTTCTTGACCACCTCGGTGTACGAGCTTGCGCGGCGCGTCCAATACTGCTCAATTGTGCCTGTAAGAGTGCTCATGGTTCTTGTCTCCTTGCGTTAGTGCAAACTTCTCATGTTTGAAGTTTAACATGCAAAATCACCCTCCACAAGCCGGGTGGGGGGATATAAATTTCAAAAATGAAGAGTTTTTTGTTCTTTACACAAATTGAGCTTTGTCATATAATTCAGTGCATAAAACGTCGAGGTGCTTACGATGGACGAAAAGCGGAGAAAAATACGGAATAAATACACGCAGCTGCTGCTTAAAAGCAAAAAAATATCCGAAGGCTATGAAAGCTCGTGGAGCACCCATTGCCGAATGTTCGGCGACTTGCTGGAGCCTGCATTTGCCGACGATGAGGCGTCGCGCCTTGAGCTTGTCGGTGCGCTCAACCTGATAAGCAGAGGGAAATACACTGCCGCGGCCAAAAAGCTCGACAGGCTTTTGGACGCATGCCGCAGCGACGCGGATTTTGCGGCGGTAAATTTCTTCACGGGTGTGTGCTGGGATAAAACCGGGATAATAGATATGGCTATTGTTTATTACGGAGAGGCCGCAAAGCGTGAACCGGAGTTTTACATGGTCTATCTCATGCTGGCAAAGTGTCTGCACGCAAAGCGTCATTACGAGGCCGCATCCGGCGCGTATGTCAAGGCGCTTGACGAGATCCTCTCACGTCCTAAAAAAGACGAGGTGCCGGCCGTCAGAGAGGAGCCGCTTCTCGGCTCGGTGCATGGGAACCTTGCAAGCTGCCTTATAATGATGCGCCGCTATGACGATGCGGAGTTTGAGCTTTACGAGGCGCAGAGGTATAACTATTCTCCGCCGCAGATGCTCGTCACATGGGCGACGCTCTATGCAGCAACGGGGCGCAAGGTCCAAGCCGCAGAAAAAATGAGCGAGCTGAAAAAATGCGCGCCTGAGCTTGAAAGAGCCTCGGCGCTCGGAGTTATGGAGATAATCGAGCAGAAAAACTCGCACTTTGCGCCGCGCGCCATCGACAGCGAAAAGCTCAAAAAATTCTGGGACTGGTTCTGTGAAAATGCCGAAAGGCTGAAAGCGCTCACTTTCGGCGCGCCGTCGCCGGACATGATGAATGAGGTTTACGAGCAGGTGAGCGGAATATTTGACGCTATTGTCGAAAAGCCGGGCTTTGAGTTCGGACGCGACGGGGCAAAGGCACGCATGAGCTTTTTCGATAATTATAATCTGACGTTTGAGCTTTGGCTTTCAAAGCTCGTGGACACGGCTCCGCGCTCGCTGCGCACAGACTGGAGCTTTTACCTTGTGCACTGAGGAGAAGACCATGATAAAGTATGTGTTTCTTGACATTGACGATACGCTGCTTGACTTCGGTAAGGCCGAGGCTGCGGCAATAAAGAAAACCTTTGACCGCATCGGCGTTCCCTCATCGCCGGAGGTCATAGCGCTCTACAGCCGGATAAACGACGAGCATTGGGCGATGCTAGAACGTGGCGAGCTGACGCGCGAGCAGGTGCTTGTAAAGCGATTTGACGTGCTGTTTGCCGAGCTTGGCATAAAAAATGTGCCGAGCGAGATGGCACAGGCAAGCTACGAGTATCTTCTCGGCATAGGGCATTATTTTGTTGACGGCGCGCCCGAGCTTTTGCAGGCGCTTAAAGATAAGTACGAGCTTTACATAGTCTCAAACGGCACGGCTTCCGTGCAGGACAGCCGCCTTGAGAGCGCCGGCATAGCGCCGTATTTCAAGGATATTTTCATATCCGAGCGGCTCGGCGCGGATAAGCCGACAAAGAAGTTTTTCGATATCGTGTTTTCGCGCATCGAGGGCTTTGAGCGCGACAAGGCCGTCATCGTCGGCGACAGGCTGTCATCGGATATCCTCGGCGGCATAAACGCCGGCATAAAAACCTGCTGGTTTAACCCAAAGCGCCTGCCCGGCAAAGAGGATATCCCGGCAGATTACGAGATACATGCCCTGTCCGAGCTTCCGGAACTGTTAGAAAAAATCTGAGGTCAAGCTGACCTCAGATTTTTTCATTAATAACGATAACTTCGCCGATATCCTGCGTTTTAGCGCAGCAGCCGATGAGATATTCGCCGTAGGAAGCGCTCGAAAACGAGCAGCCCTCCGCGCCGCTTACTACCGAGAAGCTCCGCACGTTGCCAAGACGCAGGTCGGCATATTTTATATAGCTTTCCTTGAGCGCCCACAGGCGGCAGAACTCGCGGTCGGGGTCATCGGCAGCGTAAACGAGCGCGGCCTCGTCGGGCTGAAAAAAGCGCTTTGCAAGTCTCGCACCGCCGGCCCTCGGCAGCTCAATATCAACTCCGACGGGCACATCGGAGACAGCGCATACGGCATAGTCTCCGCAGTGGGCAAGCGAGAAGAAGACCTCGTTGTCGGGGAAATAGGGCTTTTCATTTTTGCTGAGAACGTAGTCATCACGCCCCGCGGCTTTGATCAGAAGCATCTCGGCTCCGAGACTGCGGCGCTTATCAGCGTCCTTCGAAAGGCGCAGCGTCTTTTCGCGCCGCGCAGGCGACACTTTGCCGAGGAAAGCTTCAATGTCTATGCAGCTGACGTCGGCAATGAAAATCCTTGTCATGCGCGCATTGCGTCGAGCGTTTTCTGTATAAGCGTATCAAGATCCCAGCCACACATTTCGGCTCCGCGCAGGATAACGTCGCGCGAGCAGCCGGCGGCAAATTTTTTGTCCTTGAACTTTTTCTTAACCGATTTTACCTCCATATCGGATATGCCGGTCGGGCGCATGAGCGCGACGGCACCGATAAGGCCGGTAAGCTCGTCGGTTGCAAACAGGACCTTCTCCATGAAAAGCTCAGGCTCAACGTCGATGCATATGCCGTAGCCGTGACTTATGACGGCGTGGATCACCGATTCGTCTATGTCCTTGTCGCGCAGCATCTCCTGCGCCTTGACGCAGTGCTGCTCGGGGTAAAGCTCAAAATCAATATCGTGAAGCATGCCGACGGCGGCCCAGTAATCAACTCGCTCGGGATCAAACTCCTTTGCAAGCTCGCCCATGACCTTGGAAACGGCTTCGGCATGCTGGAGGTGAAACGGTTCCTTGTTGAACTCGGCGACAAGCTCTCTTGCCTGATCGACTGTGGGAATGTAGCTCATTTATGTTGCCTCCTGAAAAATGTGATGAATCATTTTACTGCAATATGCGCCATAAATCAACGGGAAATTCTTAATTGACACCGCACTGGCGAGAGGTTAAAATTTATATACCATATTACTTAGGAGAACGTGATGGAAAACCCCGTTTTGTATATTGTCATTCCCTGCTATAACGAGCAGGAGGTGCTGCCGATAACGGCACCGATGTTTCTAAATAAGCTGCATGAGCTTGCCGAAAAAAAGCTCGTTTCCGAAAACAGCCGCATAATGTTTGTAAACGACGGCAGCAGCGACGGAACATGGGACATTATCCGCGCCCTTGCCGCGAGCGACGAGCATTACATCGGCATAAGCCAAAGCCGCAACCGCGGCCATCAGAACGCCGTGCTTGCCGGACTTATGGAGGCAAAGGATAGCTGCGATATAAGCATATCCATCGACTGCGACGGGCAGGACGATATAAACGCGATGGACGATATGGTTCGAGCCTATCTCGACGGCTGCGATATCGTCTACGGCGTGAGAAATGACCGCGAGACCGACAGCTTTTTTAAGCGCACGACCGCGCAGGGGTTTTACAGATTTCTCTCCGCCATGGGCGCTGAGATCGTGTATAACCACGCAGACTACCGGCTGATAAGCGCACGCGCGCTGCACGAGCTTGCAAAGTTTAAAGAGGTAAACCTCTTTCTGCGCGGAATGGTGCCGCTTGTCGGCTTTAAAAGCACAAGCGTCGAGTATAAAAGGGCAGAGCGCATCGCCGGAAAAAGCAAGTACCCTCTGCGCAAGATGCTCGCGCTTGCCGGCGACGGGATAACCAGCCTTTCGATAAAGCCGCTCAGGCTTATAATGAGCTTTGGCGTGATCGTTGCGCTTTTGAGCTTCGTGGGCGTTATATGGGCGATAGTTGCGGCGCTTGCCGGGCGCGCGGTGGCCGGCTGGGCGAGCATGACGTGCATCATCTGCTTTGTCAGCGGCGTGCAGCTTATCTGCATGGGCATAATCGGCGAATACATCGGCAAGATATATATGGAAACGAAGCAGCGCCCGAGGTATATCATATCCGAGCGCACATGGAAGGAATAAAGGTCTTGTTTAGTCGGAAAGATTTGCTATAATGAGCCCATCTGATATTTAGGATAAGGAGAAATTACAATGAACTATTGGAGCACAGCGCGCAGAGGCGTTCTCGGCCTGAGCGCGGCAACCATCGCCTATTCTGTCTGGAAGAAGAACCCCGTTCTGCCTTTGGCACTTTACGGAATGCACCTTGCGGAGTATTTCATCGTTGCCAAAAAGGCAGGCAAAAAAGTGTGGTATGACGATACTCGCTGCTTTATCAACACCATGCTTTACGGCTTCACCTTCTGGCTTCCGATGAAGCTTGAGATCGGAGTGATTCAAAATTCCGGCCAAAAGGCCGGAATTTTTACATGAAAGGAAAACCATGCTCAACACAACCTTGTGCTACATAAGCCGCGGCAGCGAATATCTCATGCTGCACCGCGTGAAAAAGAAAAACGACATAAATCACGATAAATGGATCGGCATCGGCGGAAAATTCGAGGCCGACGAAAGCCCTGACGAGTGCCTGCTGCGCGAGGCAAGGGAGGAAACGGGGCTTACGCTTACCTCGTGGCGCTGCCGCGGAATAGTCACCTTTGTAAACACCAAGTGCGAGTCGGAATACATGCACCTGTTCACAGCCGACGGCTTTGAGGGCGAGATCAGGACCTGTGACGAGGGCGAGCTTGAATGGATAGACAGAAAAAAGCTCTGCGACCTCACGCTGTGGGAGGGGGATAAGATATTCCTCCGCCTTCTCGAAAACGACGATGAGCCGTTTTTCCTTCTGAAGCTCGGCTACGACGGCGATGAGCTTGTAAGCGCCGTTTTAAACGGGACGAAAATCGTATAAAAAAGCAAGCCGGATCCGTTCGATCCGGCTTGCTCAATGTTAATGTTAGTATGCTACGCCCCAGTAGATCATGTGCTTTGCTTTTTTACCGCATATCGGGCAGGTGTCGCCGAGGTTTTCCTGCTTGAAGGGGATGCAGCGCGAGGACATGCCTGCCTGCTCCTTCATTTTCAGCTCGCAGTCAAGCTCGCCGCACCACATGGTCTTGATGAAGCCGCCCTTTTCCTCCTGAAGCTGCTTTGCTTCCTCGAGGGAGTGCGCTTCGAAATGTGCTCGTCGAGGTTCTTCTTTGCCTTGTCGAAAAGACCCTGCTGCACGGCGTCGAGCAGCTCGGGGACCTTTGCGGTCAGCTCGGAAAGCGCGACGGAGGTCTTTTCGCCGTTATCGCGTCTTACTGCCATGCATACGCCGTTTTCAATATCGCGCGGACCGATCTCGATACGGAGGGGAACACCCTTCATCTCGTACTGTGCGCACTTCCAGCCGAGGCTGTTGTCGCTGAGATCGATCTTTGCGCGGATGCCTACCGCCTTGAGCGCATCGTAAAGCTCGGTGGCCTTTTCGGTGACACCCTCCTTGTGCTGGGCAACGGGAACGACGATGACCTGTACGGGGGCGATGCGCGGAGGAAGAACAAGACCGTTGTTGTCGCCATGGGTCATGATAATGCCGCCGATGATGCGTGTTGACATGCCCCAGGAGGTCTGGTGCGGATAACGCTGCTTATTTTCGCGGTCGGTGAAGGTGATGTTGAACTGCTCGGCAAAGCCGGTGCCAAAGTAGTGGCTCGTGCCGGACTGCAGAGCCTTGTGGTCATGCATCATGCATTCGATGGTGTAGGTGTTCACGGCGCCTGCAAACTTTTCCTTCTCGGTCTTGTTGCCGCGGATAACGGGCATTGCAAGATAATTTTCGCACATGTCCGCATAGACCTCGAGCTGGTGCAGAGTTTCCTCGCGTGCCTCGGCCTCGGTCTCGTGCAGAGTGTGCCCCTCCTGCCAGAGGAACTCTCTTCCGCGCAGGAAGGGACGAGTTGTCTTTTCCCAGCGCAGCACAGAGCACCACTGATTGTATTTCATCGGCAGATCGCGCCATGAGTGGACGATATGACTCCAGTGATCGCAGAAAAGCGTTTCGGAGGTCGGGCGGATGCACAGTCTCTCGGGCAGCTCCTCCGAGCCGCCGACGGTGACCCATGCGCACTCGGGCGCAAAGCCCTCGACGTGATCTTTTTCTTTCTGAAGCAGGCTTTCGGGGATGAGCATGGGCATGGAAACATTCTCATGTCCGCCCTCTTTGAACATCCTGTCAAGCTCCTTCTGTATATTCTCCCAAATGGCATAGCCGTATGGGCGCAGGATGAAAAGTCCCTTAATGCCGGAGTAATCGACAAGCTCCGCCTTGGTGCAAACATCGGTGAACCACTGGGCGAAATCCTGCTCCATATCAGTTATCTGTTCAACTTTTTTATCCTTTGCCATTATGATTTCTCCTTTATCTTAATAACTGAACTATTTTATCGAATGCGCCGAGCCTTGTCAATAGATATAAAAAATCTTGACCGATGTATTCATTTTGTCTATAATAGTATGGATTTAATAGATACAATTGACGAAACTATTCGGAGGTGACGCATATTAACAGGCAAAAATATATGGCGGAGCTTTCAAAACTTCTGGCATTTATGTTTAAAGAGGACAAGGAAGATATCCTTGCGCAGTACAATAAAATGCTTGATGAGTCCGATGACGAGCAGGCTCTGCTCGAAAGCTTCGGCTCGCCGACAAAGTTGGCCGTTACCATTTCCCGTACCTATAAGCGCTCCGAGCGCAAGCTCGCGGTGGAGGCGGACTCTAAAGAGGATAAGCCTGCCGAAACTGAGCATATATTTGTGACTCCGGTGAAAAAGGAAAAAACGGTGGAGGTAAACACAGGACTTTCATATGCGGATATAATCGAGGAGATCCGCCGTGAAAAGGCCGAGGAGGAGGGCGTGGAGTACAAGCCCATGTTCTTCGATGAGCCGGAGCAGCCTGCTGCCGAAGAAACCGTCCAGCCGGAACCCGAGACAGAGGAAGACGGCACTCAGATAGCTTCCGATGAAGAAAGCACGGTCGTCGAGCCTGAAACAGAGGCGCCGGTGTCGGAAGAGACCGAGAACGAAGAAAAAAGCGATGAGACGGCGCCGGAAGAGGAAACTCAGCCGGAGGAAGCTGACGAGGCCGATGAAAAGCCTGCCGAAGAAGCTGCTTCGGATGAAGCTCCGGTCATCGAGACGACCGAGGCCGATCGGCAGACGGAGGAGACGGAGACTGCCGAAACCGGGGAAGAACCGGCCGATGTTGCGCCTGTCGAGGATAGCTACGCTCCCGAACTCGTGTTTGAAGAGCTTGAGAGCATAGAGCTGCCCGAGGAAACGACGCGGTATAAAACAAATGTCGCGCTGCTGATACTGTACCTTATCTTTGCGATCCCCATCAGCGCCGTTCTGATCGTGCTCGCACTTGCGGTGGCGGTCGTACTGGTCGCTCTCGGCGTATCGCTCATTCACGATCGGCGTTGAGGCTATAGGCTTTGCATTTGCAAAGCTTGTGATATTTGCGGATATAATGCTGTGTGCAGGTGCTGTGCTGATAGCGTTTGCAGTGGCGCTTATCCTGCTGTGGATCGGCGTTCTTGTGCTGGTGCGCGGTATAAGCGGAATAGTCCGCGGCGCAAAAGCGCTGGGAAGAAGCTTCTGCGTCAAGGAGGTGCCGGATAATGAGTAAGGTATGGAAGGTGGTTTCGACCGTCGCGATCGTGGCGCTCATTCTGGGCGCGCTGTGCATCCTCGCAGGCTTTGTCACAGGCGGCGATACGCAGAGAATAAAGGACATATTTTTCGCGTCGTATGACATTGAAAACAAGATAAATGCGTTAAGATCGGCCATGGGGATCATGGCTCTTAACTGATGAGTGCAGGGGCGGCAGAGGCTGCCCTTGCATTTTTACACATAAATGTGGTCAATACGGTTACAAAATTCTATGTTCAGCCCTCTTTTCAAATTATCATGTATTTGGTATAATCCAAGAGATAAAGATAATGGGTTAAACCCCGAATAAATACAGAGAGGACGATTACAAATGATTTCCCACGGCAAAGAGATCAAGGTATTTACCGGCAACTCCAATCCCAAGCTTGCAAACCAGATATGCAACCAGCTTTTCAAGAACCTCGGTGACTGCACCTGTGCTCACTTCGCTGACGGCGAGTGCTCGATATCCGTTCATGAGCCTGTTCGCGGCGCCGACGTTTTTATCGTTCAGTCGACCTGCAAGCCCGTCAATGACAACCTCATGGAGCTGCTCGTTATGATCGACGCTATGCGCAGAGCATCGGCAGGCAGAATCACCGCCGTTATTCCGTATTTCGGTTATGCCCGCCAGGACCGCAAGGCAAAAAGCCGCGACCCCATCTCCGCAAAGCTCGTTGCAAACCTTATCACCGCAGCAGGCGCAGACCGCGTGCTGACAATGGATCTCCACGCCGCACAGATACAGGGCTTCTTCGATATCCCTGTTGACAATCTTTTTTGGCGCCCCTCTCTTTGCAAAGCATTATATAGACATTTACGGCAGAGAAAACGACGATATCATGGTCGTATCCCCCGACGTCGGCAGCACCGCACGCGCACGCAACTTCTCCATGAAGCTCGGCTGCAACATGGCCATCGTTGACAAGCGCCGCGAAAAAAGGCAAACCAGTCCGAGGTCATGAACATCATCGGCAATGTCGAGGGCAAGACCTGCATCCTGCTTGACGATATGGTCGATACCGCAGGCTCACTCGTCGGCGCGGCAAAGGCTATCGTCGAGATAGGCGGCGCAAAGGAAGTTTATGCCTGCGCAAGCCACGGCGTCCTTTCTGGCCCGGCTATCGAGCGCATTGAAAACAGCTGTATCAAGGAGCTGCTCCTGCTCGATACCATCCCGTATCCCGAAAATGCACAGCCTTGCGATAAGATCAAGTACATGTCCGTAGCACCTGTGTTTGCCGAGGCGATCCAGCGCGTTTACGAGGAGATATCCATCTCCAACCTGTTCGAGTAAAATGTTCTTCTCCAAAGGCGGAGCCGAGTGGATCGTTGCGTTCCTCGGCAATCCCGGACTTAAATACAACGGAACAAGGCACAACGCCGGGTTCATGGCGGCCGACGCCATGGAAAAAAAGCTCGGCGTGAGCATAAACAAAATGCGCTTTAAGGCGCTTACGCAGACGGCTGATATAGGCGGAAAAAAGGTGCTGCTTATGAAGCCGCAGACGTACATGAACCTCTCGGGCGACGCGATAGCGCAGGCGGCAAACTTCTATAAGGTGCCGCCCGAGCGCGTCATTGTCGTGTCCGACGAAACGGCGCTGCCCATCGGCAGACTGCGCATCCGCCGCGGCGGATCGGCCGGAGGACACAACGGACTTAAAAGCGTCATTGCCCGGCTCGGGACCGATCAGTTTCCGCGCATACGCCTCGGTGTCGGCGATAAGCCGCACCCGGACTATGACATGGCCGATTGGGTGCTTTCGGCCTTCAAGGGTCAGGACGCGGCGGATATGGAGCTTGTCGCAAAAAAAGCCGCCGACGCCGTTGAGTGCTATATCACCGAGGGCGCTGATCGCGCGATGAATAAATTTAACTAAGGGGTAAATTCCCCTGTGCAATGACGGCAGGGGGCTAAGGCACTTTGCCGTCATTTATTTAAAAGTCAGAAAGGACGGACGACATGAAGAAAAGCTGCATAGCAATGCTCCTTGCCGGAGGTCAGGGCTCAAGACTCTACGCCCTTACGCAGGACGTGGCAAAGCCCAATATGCCCTTCGGCGGCAAATATCGCATAATTGACTTCCCTCTGTCAAACTGCGCAAATTCGGGGATAGACACGGTCGGCGTGCTCACGCAGTACCGTCCGCTGCAGCTCAACAGCTATATCGGCGGCGGTCAGCCCTGGGATCTTGACTCGACGGACGGCGGCGTGTTTATCCTTCCGCCGTATCAGACAGCCGGCGAGACAGGCTCGTGGTTTTCCGGAACGGCAAATGCGATCTATCAGAACATCGGATTTATCGAGATGTATGATCCCGATAACGTTTTAATTCTCTCTGGCGACCACATATATAAGATGGACTATTCCAAGATGCTCCGCGAGCATATTGAGAAGGACGCAGCCTGCACGATAGCGGTCTTGCAGGTGTCCATGGAGGACGCAACGCGCTTCGGCATCATGAACCTCGGTCCCAACGGATATGTTGAGCAGTTTGAGGAAAAGCCCAAGCAGCCCAAGAGCGATCTTGCCTCTATGGGCATATACATATTTAACTGGAAAAAGCTCCGCAAGTACCTCATCGAGGACGAGAATGACCCGACCTCGAGCAAGGACTTCGGCAAAAATATAATCCCCAACATGCTCAAAGCCGGCGAAAAGCTCTGGCCGTATCGCTTTGACGGCTACTGGCGCGATGTCGGCACGATAACGAGCCTGTGGGACGCAAATATGGACATGCTTTCGACAACGCTCATAAATCTTTATGATCCGAGCTGGCCGATAAGGTCAAGAAGCGTCGCACAGCCGCCGCATTATATCGGCCCGGAAGCAACGGTCGTGCATTCGATCGTAACCGAGGGCTGTGAGATCGAGGGTCATGTCGAAAACTCCGTTCTCTCGTCGTCGGCAGTGGTCGAAAAGGGTGCAAAGGTGCTCTATTCGGTGCTCATGCCCGGCGCGAAGGTCGAGGAGGGCGCGGTCGTCGAATACGCCATAATCGGCGAGCAGACGGTCATACACCGCGGTGCACACGTCGGCGCTCCGCCCGACGGAAGCGAGGCATGGGGCGTTGCCACCTGCGGCCCGAGACTTGATATACGCGAAAACGCAAGCGTCAAAGCCGGCGCTATGATATACAAAAGCGAGGAGGTCTGAAAATGAGTGATTTTCACGGAATAATCTTTGCTTACGGCGCAGTGCCCGAGCTGGGCGAGCTTGTGCGCCGCCGCACGGCGTCCTCGCTGCCGTTCTGCGGACGATACAGACTTATTGATTTTGCTCTGTCCTCGCTGATGAACGCGGGCATACACGATGTCGGCGTTATCATGCGCCGCGACTATCAGTCGCTGCTTGACCACCTTGCCAGCGGCAAGGACTGGGACATGGGCAGAAGAATAGGCGGACTGCGCATGCTGCCGCCGTTCGGCCTGCCTGAATATCACCGGGGCGACTACACCGGCACGATCGAGGCGCTCAATGCCGTTTCGACCTATATTCACGATATTAACGCCAAGTACATAATAATGATGCACGGCAACACGGCGGCAAACATCGACCTGCGCGCGGCGATAAGGCAGCACCTTGCATCGGGCGCGGAGATAACCGCGATCTGCACCGACGCAACGCCCGACTATCGGCACCACCGCTATATCGTCGATGCCGACGGCTTTGCGCGCAGCATGATCTTCAATCAGACAGCAGCCGGCGAGGGCGCGGCTTCGCTTGAAGCATATATTATTTCAAAGCAGCTGCTCATAAGCATGATGGACGCCTGCGCCGCCGCAAACCACTATCACTTCCACCGTGACGCGATAGCTGACTATCTTGCGTCCGGCGGCAAGGTGAACGTATTCTTCCACCGCGGCTACGGCAAGCGCATAATGAGCACCGAGGCATATTTCAATGCCAATATGGATATGCTCTCGGCTGCAAACAGAGCCGAGCTGTTCCCGGCGGAGCGCCCCGTGCGCACAAAAACGCACGAGGATGTCAGCACCTATTACGCCGAAGGCTCGGCGGCGAAAAACTGCCTTGTTGCCGACGGCTGCATAATCGAGGGCGAGATCGACAACTGCATCATCTCCTCCGATGTGCGCATAAGAAAGGGCGCGCAGCTTTCCGGCTGCGTCATCATGCGCGGAACGGAGATCGGCGAGGGCGTCATAATGAAAAACGTCATTGCCGACAAATCTTCGACCGTTTCGTCGTTCCAGACGATAATGGGCAGCGAGAAGCTGCCGGTAGTGCTCCCGAAGGGCACAAAGATCTAATCAGGAGTTACCTAAAATGTTCACAAGCCAAATCTCACGCGACGAGGTACGCAGCGCGATCGAGGATAAACTCTGCGCGCACTTCGCCGTGACAGCAAAAACCGCGACCGACGATCAGGTGTTTCAGGCAAGCGCCATCGTTATTCGCGAGATCATGAGCAGACTGCTTGCAGTCGAGGAAACGCGCTGCCCCGACCGCGAGGTACACTATCTGTCCATGGAGTTCCTCATGGGACGCAGCCTCATGAAAAACGCATTCAACCTCGGCATTGCCAACGCGCTCACCGGCGCTCTGGAGGATCTCGGCCGCAACGCCTCGGATATATTCGAGGCCGAAAACGACGCGGGTCTCGGCAACGGCGGCCTCGGCAGGCTCGCGGCCTGCTATATGGATTCGCTGGCCACGCTCGGTATCCCGGCAACGGGCTACTCGCTGTGCTATGAGCTGGGCATTTTCCGCCAGAAGATAGTTGACGGCAAGCAGACCGAGGTCGCCGACGATTGGCGCAGCGCGGCCGAAAGCTGGCTCGTTGCGCGCAACGACGAAGCCGTTGAGGTCCGCTTCGGCGGAACCATTTCCCCGAGATGGGACAGCTTCGGCAGATATCACGCCGAGCATACCGGCTATCAGACGGTTACGGCCGTTCCGCGCGATATGCTCATTGCCGGCTACGGCGGCAATGAGGTCAATATCCTCCGCCTTTGGGACGCGCGCAGCACGAGCGCGCTGGATATGTACCTGTTTTCCGAGGGCGAGTATGTAAAAAGCCTTGAGCAGCGCACGATGAGCGAGGTCATAACAAAGGTGCTGTACCCTGCCGACGACCACATCGAGGGCAAGACTCTGCGCCTAAAGCAGCAGTATTTCTTCCTCTCGGCAACGGCGCAGTCGATCATAAAGACGCATATAAAGCGCTTCGGCGATATAAAAAGCTTCTCAAAGCACCACAGGATCCAGATAAACGATACGCACCCTGCGCTCGTCATTCCCGAGCTTATGCGCATCATGATGGACGAATACGGCCTCGGCTGGGACGAGGCGTGGGATCAGGTGAGCCGATCGGTTGCCTACACGAACCACACCGTCATGAGCGAGGCGCTCGAAAAATGGCCGCAGGATCTGGTGCAGACGCTTCTGCCGCGTGTGTGGGAGATACTGTGCGAGATAAACCGCCGCTGGTGCGAGTACCTTGTATCCAAGTTCGGTAACAGCGAAAAGGTCGGCAAGAACCTTATAATTCAGGACGGGCAGGTTCACATGGCAAACCTCTGCCTTGCTGCGTGCTATAAGATAAACGGCGTCTCCGGCCTGCACGGTGAGATACTGAAAAAAGACCTCTTCAAGGACGTCTGCCGGCTCCGGCCGGAGAGATTTACCTATGTCACAAACGGCATCGACCATCGCCGCTGGCTGGCACAGATAAATCCGCGCCTGCACGGCCTGGTGAGCGAGCTGCTCGAGGGCGACGATTACCTGACAAAGCCCGAAAAGCTCATCGGACTTCTTGACTATGCCGAAAATGTCGATGTTCAGCGCCGGGTCAACGAGATAAAGCGCCTCAATAAATACGATTTTGCAAAGTTTTTGGCCAAAAACGACGGCTTTGCGCTCGACCCCGACGCGATACTCGACGTTCAGGTAAAGCGCCTGCATGAGTATAAGCGCCAGCTTTTGTGCGCGATGCTCATAACGCGGCTGCAAATGAAGATCCACGACGATCCGAACGCGGATTTCATGCCCGTCACCTTCGTGTTCGGCGCAAAGGCCGCTGCCGGATATTACACTGCAAAGCGCATCATCGAGCTTATTTGCTCGCTGGCCGATGACATAAGCCGCGATCCGCTGTGCAAGGGCAAACTTCAGGTTTGCTTTATGGAAAACTACCGCGTTTCGGCTGCCGAAGCGCTCATGCCGGCAGCGCAGGTTTCCGAGCAGATATCCACCGCCGGCAAGGAGGCCTCCGGCACCGGCAACATGAAGCTCATGCTAAACGGAGCCGTTACCATAGGAACGCTTGACGGCGCGAACGTCGAAATGTACGAGCGCCTGGGCGATAAGAACATGTTCCTGTTCGGCCTTAAAACCGATGAAGTAACTGCGCTCAAGGCATCCGGCTACGATCCCCAGCGCTATGCGCGCGAGGATGCCGAGCTTGGCGCGGTGCTCGACAGGATAAGCCGCGGCTTTGCCGACGGAAAGAGCTATTCCGATCTCGTTTCAAACCTGCTTTACAACGGCGACCCGTATATGCTCTGTGCGGACTTCCGCGACTATGTCAACACTCATGACAGAATGTACTCGGTGATCTCCGATCCGGCCGAGCGCGCAAGACTTTCAATAATAAACACTGCCGAGGCCGGCATATTCGCCGCCGACCGTGCGATAGAGTATGCGGAGGACATATGGGGAATAAAACTGTAGTTGTTATCGGCGCCGTCAATATGGACATATTCGGGAGACCCGACAGGGCGCCGCGCATGCATGATTCAAATCCGGGAACAGTGTCGTTCAGCCCCGGCGGAGTCGGCAGAAACATTGCGCACAATCTCTGCCTGCTTGGACTTAATGTAAAGCTCGTTGCTGCCATCGGCGACGATGTTTACGGCGACAGCATTTATGAAAGCTGCACAAAGCTCGGCATGGATATGCATTTGAGCCGCCGCATGAGCGGAGGAAGAACGTCGAGCTATTTGTGTGTTACGGATGAAAATGGCGACATGCTCGTCGGCGTGAGCGATACGGATATATCTGCAAGCATAACTCCCGAATATCTCAAAGCACATATAAAAGAAATAAACGAAGCCGACGCAGTCGTGATTGATGCAAACCTCACTCAGGAAACCGTTTCGTGGATAGCCGACAACGTTACGGCTCCGCTGTACGCTGACCCTGTGTCCGCCGCAAAGGCGGATCGGCTCAAGCCGGTGCTCGGCAAGCTCACGGCGTTTAAGCCGAACGAATATGAGGCAAAAAGAGCATGACGGGTGAATCCACCTCGCTGTTTGCAGCCGAAGCGCTGCTGAACGCAGGCGTAAAGAAGGTGTTCGTGTCTCTCGGAGGCGACGGTATCGTGGCAGCGTCCGACGGCGAGATAATAAAACTTCCGTGCGTGACGACGGAGATATCCAACTGCACCGGATGCGGCGATGCTGCAACTGCGGCGATAATCTGGGCCGGAGTCAACGGACTGGGAATTGCCGAAAGCGCATTGGCTGCCATGAAGGCCGCCGCAATGTGCGCCGCCTGCTCCGAAACGATAAATCCCGAGCTTTGTCCGGAGCTTATAAGCTGATATGAAAATTCTGCACTAATATAGTGCAGAATTTTTTCGCTTGAATCACATGATGCGCCATACTTTGCGCACAAAGCAGTGTACATTTTCCATATACTACGGTGTATAGGAGGTACACTTATGCAAGCGACAAAATTGCGCCCTGGAACACGAAGGGGCGGCGTTATCTGGCTGCCGGTGGACGAGCTTGAACCAAGCCCCATGCAGCCGCGAAAAAACTTCCCCGACGGCGAGCTTCAGGAACTTTCCGAGAGCATCGCCCAATACGGCGTGCTCAATCCGCTGACTGTGAGACTGCGTGACGGGCGATACGAGCTCGTAGCGGGCGAGCGCAGACTCAGGGCGGCGCGCCTTGCGGGCCTGTGCGACGTACCGTGCATACTGCTCGACGTGAGCCTTGAGGACGCAAGCCTCATTGCACTCGTTGAGAATTTACAACGCCGAGACCTCGATTTCATCGAGGAGGCAAACGGCCTGAGCCAGCTTATTAAGCTGTTCGGAATGAGTCAGGAGGAGGCTGCGCGTCGGATCGGCAAATCGCAGTCGGCCGTAGCAAACAAGCTGCGGCTTTTGAAGCTGCCTGACGATGTTTTGCGCTCGCTGCGCGATAACGGACTTACCGAGCGTCACGGCAGAGCGCTGCTGCGCCTGCAGGACGAAAATATGCAGCGCGCGGCGCTTGCGTATATGATAGAGCATGACCTCAATGTTGCAGCGGCCGATGCTTATATCGAAGCGCTCCTGCGCGAGCCGGAGGAAAAAGCCGACCCGAAGCGAACGTTTGTAATGAAGGACGTGCGCGTATTCGTAAATACGATCCTGCACGGGCTTGACCTTATGAAGCAGGGCGGCATAGCGGCCGGCATGAAGCGAGAGGAAACGGAAAACGAACTTATCCTTACGATATCAATACCTAAGAACAAAGCCGAATAGGACATACATATGCCGCCGTAGAATAATACGGCGGTATTTTAATGTGGGAGGCGCGGCAATGATAAGCTATTTTTCCGAACTGCGATACAAGGAGGTCATAGACATCCATACCGGTAAACGACTCGGCTATGTATGCGATGCGGAGTTTGACGAGACCGAGGGGCGGCTTATATCGCTCATAACGCCGGGAAAAGCAAAATTTTTCGGGCTTTTCGGCAGGGAGGATGATTACATTCTGCCGTGGAAATGCATAGTGCGCATCGGCGGAGATATCATACTCGTCGAGACCGAGGCCGACCAGCCCAGGCGCCGCAGAAAAAAAGAAAAAATTTTTGACAAAATGGCAAAAAACTATTGAAATTACATTAGATTTTTGATATTATATCAAGGCATTTCGCACGGGCACGGACTTTTTCCCATGTGGCTACGGCTTGGGGAGAGGGAAGAAGTGTCCGGAGGAAAAAACAAATCAGGAGGAAAAACAAATGTCAGTAGTATCTATGAAGCAGCTGCTGGAAGCCGGTGTCCACTTCGGTCACCAGACCCGCCGCTGGAACCCCAAAATGGCCGAGTACATCTACATGGAGCGTAACGGCATCTATATCATCGACCTGCAGAAGACCGTCAAGAAGCTCGAAGAGGCTTACAACTTCGTTCGCGACGTTGCCGCAAACGGCCAGAGCATCCTGTTCGTCGGCACCAAGAAGCAGGCGGCAGAGGCAGTCAAGGAAGAGGCTTCCCGCGTAGGTATGTACTATGTCAATGCTCGTTGGCTCGGCGGCATGCTCACCAACTTCAAGACCATGCGCACCCGTATCGATCGCCTTGCTCAGCTCAAGAAGATGCAGGAGGACGGCACCTTCGATATGCTTCCCAAGAAGGAAGTCATGAAGCACATGGGCGAGATGGAGAAGCTCGAGAAGTACCTCGGCGGCGTCAAGGAAATGAAGAAGCTCCCCGGCGCAATGTTCGTCGTTGACCCCCGCAAGGAGCACAATGCGATCGCAGAGGCTCGCAAGCTGCACATACCCATCGTTGCAATCGTCGATACCAACTGCGACCCCGATGAGGTCGATTACGTTATCCCTGCAAACGATGACGCTATCCGCGCAATTCGCCTGATCGCATCCACCATGGCAAACGCCGTTCAGGAAGGCCGTCAGGGCGCCGACGCTGAGGTCGAGGAGACCCTGGCAGAGCAGAAGCCGAGAAGGTTGAAGAAGAATAATTCATCAGGGAGCACATCCTGCTCCCTTTCTTAAATAATACAGGAGGAAAAAGTTATGGCATTTACAGCACAGGACGTAAAAACTCTCCGTGAGATGACCGGCGTCGGCATGATGGACTGCAAAAAGGCACTGTCCGAGTGCGACGGCGATATGGACAAGGCCGTTGAGTATCTGCGTGAAAAGGGCCTTGCAAAGGCAGCAAAGAAGGCCGGCCGCATTGCAGCGGAAGGCATGGCATACGCATCCGTTTGCCCCGAGTGCGGCGTCGGCGCAGTTGTTGAAGTCAACTGCGAGACCGACTTCTGCGCAAAGAGCGATCTTTTCGTCGCTTTCGTTAAGGATATCTGCAAGGTCGTCCTGAAGGACAACCCCACAGATGTTGATGCCCTCATGCAGTGCAAATACCCCAACAGCGAGCTTACAGTTGCTGAGACCATGCCCGAGAAGGTCATGTCCATCGGCGAGAATCTCCAGATCCGTCGTTTCGCACGCTTTGGTGAGAACACCTCCGTCGCTTACGTTCACGCAGGCGGCAAGATCGGCGTCCTCGTCAACCTTGCAGTTGAAGGCGGCATAGATGCTACCGAAGTCGGCAAGAACGTCGCAATGCAGATCGCAGCTCTCAATCCTCGCTTCTGGGATAAGTCTCAGGTGACCGAGGACGTCCTCGCAGAAGAGAAGAAGGTTGCTCTTGCACTTATGGACAACGATCCTAAGATGGCTTCCAAGCCTGCTCAGGTCAAGGAAAAGATCGTCATGGGCAAGATGAACAAGTTCTACGAGGAAAACTGCCTCATGCAGATGGAGTTCGTCCGCGGCGATATCTTCCAGGGCAGCGTTGAGAAGTACATTGCCGATGCGGCAAAGAAGCTCGGCGGCAGCATCAAGTTTGTTGACGCAGTTCGCTTCCAGACCGGCGAAGGCATTGAAAAGAAGGAAGAGGACTTTGCAGCCGAGGTTGCAGCTCAGATGAACATGGGCAAGAAATAATTCCCGATTTCAAAATCTAAAATCAAAATCCGGCAGAGGAAACTCTGCCGGATTTTTGCGTTTATATTCAGTCAATTCGCTTGAGGCCGACGGGCGCTTTGCAGCGCGCGGCAAGATCAATGTATGTCTGCTTGCTGCGCTCCCATGCATAGATGTCTTTTTCTTCAAGCTCCCGCAAAACTTTCGCAGGCGCTCCGCCGACAACGACACGGGGAGGTATCGTCTGATGCTTTTTCACCACTGCGCCCTCCGCGACAACGGCGTATTCTCCGATATCAGCGAAAAGACTGACTATGGCTCCCATGCCGATATTTGCGCCGTCGCGTATATAATTCCCGTGGACCATTGCACCGTGGCCGATCGTTACGCGCTTTCCTATGTGGCAGCCGTCGGTCTTTGCATCGGGGCCGCCGACATGAATAACGCACAGATCCTCAACCGCGCTTTCGTCGCCTATATAAATCGGGCGCTCGTCGCCGCGGATAACGGCGCCGGGACCGACATAGCACCGCGCGCCTATGGTGACATCTCCGATCACGATTGCGCTGTCGCTGATATAAGCGCTGGGATCGATTTTTGGGCGCTTTGACTCAAATTCGTATATCATGCTATGAGTTCTCCTAACTTTGCTTTCTGACGTATGTTCCCGGTATGCCGAGCGCATCGCGGTATTTGGCAACAGTACGACGCGATATGGCAAAGCCGTTCTTGGTCATGATATCACTCAGCTGCGCATCGGACAGCGGCGCGGACTTATCCTCGCCGTCGATCACTTGGCGCAGATATTTTTTCGCTTCGTCGGCCGAGCGTTCACCGCTGTCTCCCTCGAGCTTTGCCGAGAAAAACAGCTTGGCCGGTATGACGCCGCGGCTGCACTGAATATACTTTCCTCGCATTGCGCGGCTGACCGTTGATACGCTCAGACCCGTCGAATCGGCTATGTCGGCAAGCGTCATAGGCTTGAATGCATTTGTGCGGCCATAGAAAAACGCGCTCTGCAGCCGGGCAAGCTTGCCGAAGCAACTCAGCAGAGTCTCCTCATATTTACACACATTTTGATACAGTCTGCCGGCGGCAGAGATACGCTCTTCAACGTATTTAAGAACGTCGGGATCATCCGACGATTTTTTCAGCTCGCTGCAAAATGAGCTTATTCTCAGGTGAGGGGTAAACGGATGGCAGAGCGAAACATTGAGCCCCTCGTCGGATGCACTTATTATGATGTCGGGTGAAACATATATGCTGTCGTCGCTCCTGTCGCCCTCAAAGGCCGATGAAGGATAAGGATAAAGCCGCTTTATGCGCTTTTCCGCAGAGCGAACGGCTGCTGTTGTAACGTTAAGCGCTTTTGCTATTGCTGCGTAGTGGCCGCGCGATAGCTCCTCAAGGTGGTTTTCGACGATGCTGCGGGCTACTCCGTTCGCTTTATCGCTGCCGAGCTGAGCGGCAAGACAGCCGCGCACGTCCCTTGCGCATATACCTTTCGGGGGCAGGGAACGCATGACGGCAACGCAATTTTCGACCTCTTCCCGTGAAACGCCGAGCTTTTTTGAAACGCTTCCCCAATCCTCGGATAAAAATCCGCGGCTGTCAACGCAACCGATAAGGTAGCGGTAAACCTTTTTCGTTTCGCAGTCGGCATCGGAGTTTAACAGCTGGCTCAAGAGATATGCTCTCACGTCGGGGACCTGAGCACGGCTTGCTATCGGACTGTCGAGCGTGTCGTCGTCGCCGGCGATGTTTTGTTCACTCCTGTCGCGGCCAAATGAACTGAGCCACTCGACCTTGTCGGAAAACTCGCTGCTTTTTGCTGCCGAACCGAGCTCGTCAATGTCGATCGCGGGATTTTCCATGGCCTGCTCGGTCAGATAGGAGCTTAGCTCGGTCGTGTTCATCTGCACCATCTCCAGCAGTTGAATCGTGGCCGGAGTGATGGTTTGTTTAATTGTAACCTGATTGTGTAGCTTCATGGCGTTAGACCGACAGGATAAATACTTCGGCGATCGATTGCAAAATGTTAGTTTACGATTTGACAATTTGAAACACTTTTTTGCGTACTATATAATAGTATCAAAAGAAACGTACAAAATCAAGCCCTAAAACGTGATAGTTTACAATGAAAAATGCTGCGAAGTGTTTCACGACGATACACTTTGCGCCAAAACAGCTGACTAAAGATGATACACTTTTAACAATTTGACACACTGCCGACTAAGTGATACAATGGCTGAGCAAACGAAAAAAATATTTTTTGAAAATTTTGAGAGGTGTGCTGGGCATGACGGCAGATTTTTTGAACCGCGGAAAAGAGTATATCAGTATGCTTGAAAGCTCGAAATACATGTGCGAGAGAAACGGCTTGGATGCGCATGCGCTTAAGCTTCCGGATGTCACGGAAGAGGATACGGAGCGCTGCAAAAAGCATGTCACAGGACATATCCGACTCATGCGAAAAAGCACACCCGAGTACTATCAGGCAGTGGCTGAGACACTTTCAGCAAACAAGGCGGTTTTGCTGTATTTGTACGATAATTTCGATATTTTCGGACGTTACGGTAATAAACAGCTAAAGGATGAGCTTTCACAGAAAAATATCAAGCTTGGCGGAAATCTCGGCGAGAATTTTGCCGGCACAAATGCGGCTGTCATGGCTGCACGCAGCCCAAAAAGCACATGGGTGGTAGGGGATGAGCACTATCTTGACGCGCTCAAGCCTTATGTGACATTTGCGTTCGGGATCAAGGGAAAATACGGCCGAAACGGGTATGTTGTGCTTCTAACGTACAAGGAAAACTTTGATGAGTGCATGTATACGCTCTTTAAACTTCTCGAATCTACCGAGACCATAATAACCACCGGCCATGTTACAAAGGATGTTATCATGCGCGATATTATGCAGCGCAATGAATACAGCAGGGGCAGCACCAACGATATAGTGATACTGGTCGATAACAGCTGCTCGGTGACCTTTGCGAACGATATGTTTTATGATTTTTATAATTATCATCCGCAGGAAACGATAAACAGCTTTTTGGGCGATATTTGTCCCGAGCTCGTGTCGCTCGTATCGAAAATAGCCGAGGGAAAACGGGTCGTAGGCAAGCCGGTAGAGCTTGTCCGCGGCAACGGAGTGCGCGAGCAGTATTCCGCAGATTGCAGTCCGATAAATACAAATTCGCGTCAATTCGGGGCACTTATAACCATATATAAAGACAAAATAAGAAAAGAGGAAAAACCTGCCGACGGCAACCATGCGCGCTATACATTCGATGATCTTATAGGCGTTTCGGATAATTTTGTGCAGCTCAAACGCTTTGCCGAGCAGATATCCGCAACCTCGAGTCCTATACTCATTCAAGGCGAGTCCGGCACGGGCAAGGAACTTTTCGCAAATGCGATCCATTGCACGAGCCAGCGCAAGGATAAGCCCTTTGTTGCCGTAAACTGCGCTGCGATCCCACGCGATCTTATAGGCAGCGAGTTGTTCGGCTACGTCGGAGGCTCGTTCACAGGCGCGAGCAGAAGCGGTGCAAAAGGCAAATTCGAGCTTGCCGACGGAGGCACTCTGTTTCTCGATGAGATCGGTGAAATGCCGGTTGAAATGCAGAGTGTCCTGCTGCGCGCGCTTGAGGAAAACTGCATAACCCGTATCGGTGCTACAAAGCCGATAAACGTTGATGTACGAATAATTACAGCCACCAATAAGGACCTGACAAAGTGCATAGCAGATGGAACTTTCAGGGCGGATCTGTATTACAGGCTGAACGTAATTAACCTCACAATGATACCTCTCAGGCGTCGCAAAGAGGATATTAAAGAGCTTGCAGAGTATTTCCTTGAGCGATTCGCGTTTGAAAACGGGAAGAATATCCACAGCATAAGCACGGCCGCAGCGCTGGCTATGGGCGAATACGGCTGGCCCGGCAATGTGCGCGAGCTGCGCAACTGCATGGAATACAGCGTGATCGTATGCAAAACCGATCAGATAGAGAGGGAGGATCTTCCGCAGAGCATAAGCATGCTCGAGAAAGAAGAGCCTGTTCCGGAAATCGAGCAGGATAGCTCTGAGCTGAGGATAATGAGCGATTTCTTCACCAAACAGCGTTTGGAAATGGCCAAAAAGCTTATGGTGGAGTATAAGGGCAACAAATCCCGTGTTGCAAAGGAAATGGGCGTATCGCGCTCGACGCTTTACAGGATACTCAACGCGGCGGAGAACACGCAGAATGAAAAATAGCAAAACCGATAAATAGTCAAAAGGAAGTCGGCTGTCTGATTTACGAAGACGGTCGGCTTCCTTTTGCTTTACATGAACAACAAATGTGTCGCGATAGAAAAACGCAGGTGAGGGCAAAAATATTTTTTTGACAAAGTTGGCACGATGTTTGCAAGTAAAGATAGGCGTCACAAAAAATAATCGGCGCGATCAGTTCTCCGGCCGGGATAATCGATGCTGAAAACCGGTTATTAATTTGAGGAGGAAATCATGAAAAGACTTTACACACCGTTTAAGGTCAACAAGCTTGAGCTTAAAAACAGAGTGATCATGTCACCTATGAGCATAGGCCACACTGTTGATGGCTTCATTATGGATGACGTTGTTGAATTTTATAAGCGCCGCGCACAGGGCGGCGTAGGACTTATCATCTTCGCCAACATGCAGTGGGATAAGCTTCGCTACAATCCCAACCACGGCGCAATGCTCACTGACGAGAAATATATCCCTTCGCTTAAGAAGCTCACCGATGCGATCCATGAAGGAGGCAGCAAGGTTTTCGCACAGCTCATGCATCGCGGCAGATGTGCAAATCGCGCAAGCATTCAGGGCGAGCAGGCTGTTGCACCGTCTCCCATCCCCGGCAGATTCACCCACTTTGAAATGCCCAAGGAGCTTACCGTCGAGGAGATCAAGGAATTTGTTGATTGGCAGGCAGAGGCCGCAGTCATCGCAAAGAAGGCCGGCTTTGACGGCATCGAGATCGAAACCAACTCCGGCTACCTGTACGGTCAGTTCTTCTCTCCGCTGACCAACCACCGTACCGACGAGTATGGCGGCTCTCTCGAAAACCGCTGCCGTTTCATGGTTGAGACTCTTGAAGGCATGCGCGCGGCAGTCGGCCCCGACTATCCCATCTCCCTGCGCGTCAGCGGCAGCGACTTCATGGACGGCGGCTGCAACGGCGACGACATCGCAGAGATCTGCGAGCTGCTTGACAAAACCGGCTATGTTGACGGCTTCTCGATCACCGCAGGCTGGCACGAGTCGGCAGTTCCCCTTATTACCATGGAAGTTCCCCACGGCGCATGGGCATACCTCGGCCGCCAGATCAAGGCTCGCGTAAAGGCTCCCGTTGCTCAGGGCATGCGTATGAACATAGAAAAGGCCGAAGAGCTCGTCGATCGCGGCGACTTCGACGCCATCGTAATGGGCCGCCCGTTCCTGGCAGATCCCGACGTTGTTAACAAGGCCGAGGCCGGCAAGGCATCAACCATCCGTCCATGCGTCGGCTGCAATGCAAAGTGCCTCGACATGGCAATGGTCAGCAAGCCCATCGGCTGCATTGGCAACTACGAGTGCAACCGCGAGGAAGAGCTTGAGGACGAACGGCCTTATGCCCACCGAGAAGAAGAGCGAGCATCCCGAAAAGATCCTCGTTATCGGCGCAGGGCCCTCCGGTATGGAATTTGCCCGTGTAGCAGCTCTGCGCGGCCATAAGGTCACTATTTGGGAAAAGCGCAACCGTACCATCGGCCTGTCCCTGTATGCAGCAACTCCTCCGCGCCGCTACGATATCCGCTACTTCGGACAGTGGCTCGAGCGCACCTGCCGCGAGCTCGGCGTTGAGATCATCCTCAACAAGGAAGCAACGGCAGAGGATATAATCGCAGCAAGCAAGGACTACGATCGTGTTGTTCTTGCATGCGGCTCCAAGGCATCTATCCCCCCGATCCCCAGAGATCCCAGCGTTCCCATCGTTCATGCATGGGATGTATTTGAAGGCACCGCAGAGCTCGGCAAGAACGTAGTTGTCGTCGGCGGCGGTGATGTCGGCGTCGAGGTCGCAATGTACATCGGTGAGATCGGCACTCTTACAGCCGATGAGCTGAGATTCATGATGATCTATAAGACCGAGCCTTATGAGAAGCTCCAGCAGCTGCTCAACCACGGTGTCCACAACGTTGCTATCGTCGAGATGGGCAAAAAGTTTGCTCCCGACATCAACCCTGGCAGCCGCTGGTCGATCATCGCACGTACCAAGCAGCTCGGCACCAAGATGCTCAAGGAGACAAAGGTCATCGAGATAACCAAGGAAGGTGTTGTCGTCGAGAATGAGGAAGGTCGTCAGACCCTCCCGGCAGACACCGTTGTTATAGCAGCCGGTGCAAAGCCCAATAATGATATGTATGAGCAGCTCGTCGGAAAGGTCAAAAACGTTGACTGCATCGGCGATGCGGTAAAGGTAGCAAGAATTCCGGATGCGGTAGAATCTGCTTACAAGCTGGCCGCAAGCATATAAATCGCCTGAGCCAAAATAGAGGCTCAAGTGTTCTCCTCCCCCTCTTCCTTCTCCCTGGGCTGCCGGATAAGCTCCGGCGCCTGAGGGCGGAGGCTGGTAAGGAAAAATAAAAAGTTAAAATGCTTAGAGGATATGAGAAATGAATCAGCTGCAAAACAAGAGCTTTGAGGAAGCTCTGGTTCGGTACAGAGAAAAGTGGGACAAGATCAAAGACCCCTGTGTTGTTTATGATTTTCCGATCCCCGATGTTTCCTGTAAGGAGCTGTTCCTCAAAAGAGTTAGCGAACATCCCGACAAAACCTATGTTATCAGCCGTGGCGCGAAGATGAGCTATGTCGAGTGCAACACGCTTGCAGCAAAAATCGCAAACGGCTTTCTTGCGAACGGACTGAAAAAAGGCGACAGAGTTATAACATATGTCTCTAACGGTTTTGAGTTCGTTGCGCTGGCACATGCCTGCTTCAAAACAGGCATCATAATGGTAAACACAAATCCACGTTCCACTGCTGATGAGATCATCCGCAGAATTAAAGACTGCACACCTAAAATGGTCATAACCGACTCCGACGGTGCGGATGCTGTAGTTCAGGCGCTCAAGGACGATAAGGCCGGCGTCGAACACATGGTGTTCTGTCCGGCGCTTGAGAAGGAAAATCGCTGGGAGGCACTCAGCGCATGGGAAAGCATCATCTCCGACGATGCCACCGAACCCGATATCGCCATCGAACCCGAGGATATTGCAATATTGCAGTACACCGGCGGTACTACGGGAGTTTTAAAGGGCTGCTGCCAGACAAACCACGCATTTGTTGCCAAGGCAATGGCTCAGGTGCAGTATTTCAGACCCTTCCTTAACGACAATGACTATGAAAACTACATGGTCATAATCGCGCTTGGAATGTCCCACGCATTCGGCTTCGGCCAGGGCATTGTGGTCAACCTGACTATGGGCGGCACGATATTCTTTGCGGAAAGCCTGGACGAGATACTTCGGGTGATCGAAAAGTATCGGCCGACCGTCTGGCCGAGCGTTCCGCTGTGGATGAAGCTTATAGCTACCCACGAGGAATATCAGAAATACGATATTAGCTCGCTGAAGGTCATAACCTGCGGCTCGGCTCCGCTGCCGGTTGACGTGATAAGGCGAGTCGAGGAGCTGACAGGCGCAGTTATCACCGAGGGCTACGGCATGACCGAAACAGTCAACACCATAACAATAAACGGCCATGACCACCGCAAGGTCGGTACCGTCGGCGTTGTCAATCCCAACATTGAATACCTCATCGTAGATCAGGAAACCGGCACCGAGGTCGTTGAGGACGGCCAGCCCGGCGAGATCATCTGCCGCGGTGAGTGCGTGATGCACGAATACTGGAATAACCCCGAGGAAACGGCAAAAATGCTCCGCAACGGCTGGCTCTATACCGGCGATATAGGCCGCATAGATGAGGAGGGCTTCCTTATCATCTGCGACCGCAAGAAGGACCTTATTATCACCGGCGGCTTTAACGTGTTTCCCAGTGAGCTCGAGGCGGCTGCCATAACCGCAGAGAACGTAGCCGACGCAATAGCGATAGGCGTTCCGAACGAGCGCAGAGGCGAGGTGCCTGCGATATTCGTTCAGCCGATTGCCGGCAGAACAGTAGACCTCAACGAGGTAGAGAGAGTTTGCCGCGAAAAGCTTTCGCGCTTCAAGGTTCCTAAGGAGTATTACGTCATGGACATGCTCCCCAAAACCAAAAATCGCAAGCCCGACAGAAAAATGGTCAAGAAGCTGTATCTTGAACATGCATTCGATGACCAAAAGTAGGAACATTAGAATTTAATTAACCAGCACTTGTTAATTAATTAATAAACAAAAAACAGAGGAGAAGATTAAAATGTCAAAGAACACAAAAAGGACACTTCTTGGATTCGTAGTTGCGATCGCAGCGCTTCTGCTCATAGCCTATCTCCCAGCCGAAACCGAGGCAATGAGCCGCGCAGCGTGGCAGTATCTTGGCTGCTTCGTATTCATGCTCGTACTTATCATTTCCCGTGCGATCCCCGACTGGGCGGCGGTCCTGTGCACGATGGCAGTGCTCGTTGCGCTTAAAGTTGCAACGGTTGCCGAAGTTACTTCAAACTTTGCATCCAGCACCGTATGGCTCTGCATCGGCGTGTTTATCATGTCGATAGGCATCAACAATAGCGGCTTTATGAAGCGCCTGGCGCTGTGGGTGCTGACCCGCTTCCCCGGAACCTATGCAGGTCAGGTTACCGCAATGCTCCTTTCCGGCGTTATCATGAGCCCCATCATCCCTTCGTCCACTGCAAAGACTTCTATGATGGCCCCGTTTGTCAACCAGGTATGTGAAGCATCCGGCGCAGAGCGTAACTCCAAGCAGTCTCTCGGCCTGTGGTTTGCAAACTTCATGGGCACCAACCAGCTCGGTATGGCTTTCGTTTCCGGTTCTGTCTATGTTGCTCTTATGCTCGGCTTCGTCGGCGAGAGCGTTTCCTGGGGTCAGTGGTTTGTCCGCGCATGCGTATGGTATGTAGTCTGCATAGTGCTTGTCTATGTGTTCTGCCTTGTATTCTGCAAGCCCACCGATACTCAGAAGGCAGCAAATGTTGAATTCATCAAGGACTCTTACAAGGCTCTCGGCAAGCTCAGCACCAAGGAAAAGCAGGGCATCATCATTGTTCTCGTAGCACTTATCCTCTGGCTTACTCAGTCCACTCACAAAATTGACGCAGGCATGGTCGCAATTCTCGCAGACGTTGCATTCATCGCATGTGGTCTGATCACTCCTCCCGAGGTCGGCGCAAAGGGCATGTGGACCATCACCATCTTCGTCGGCGGCGTTCTCTCCGTTGCAGGCCTTATGGCATCCCTCGGCGTGAGCACCTGGCTCGCCGGCATCCTCGGCCCCATCCTCGCTCCCATCATGAGCAGCCCCTGGATATTCATCCCCTGCCTGTGCATCATCACCTATCTGCTTCGTTTCGTTATCGTCTCCCAGTCCTGCTGCATGGCAGTCATGATCGCAATCTTCGGCTCGCTGCTTGAGGCGCACGGAATAAACATCTTTGTCCTCGTATTTACCTCCTGGGTTTCCGGTACCTGCTGGAACGTTGCTTACCAGAACCCCGCATCCGCAGGCCTTATCAAGATGTGCGATCCGTCCCTCGACTTTGCAACCGCATCCAAGGGCTCTTATGCATACTGCATCATCAACCTCATTGCAATGACCTGCAGTGTGCCTCTCTGGATGGCACTGGGCCTTCTGTAATTGAGCATGTACGATTACGAGTACATTCGCGTTGAGCAGCCCGAGCCTGGAATAGCCGTGATGAGCTTCATCCGGCCGGAAAAGCTCAACTCGTGGTCGCGCGAAGTGTTCAACGATATGCTGCACTTCTTCCAGCTCCTCAAAACGGATGATGAGACAAAGGTTCTCATCATCCGCGGAGAAGGGGACAGAGCCTTCTGCACGGGAGCAGACTTTAACAGTCTGTTCCCCGGCGAGGGCGACCGTGACAGCGTTGAAAAGTCTTTCGCGTTTCAGGAGGAGCTGCGTGAGCTTATTGTTTCGGTTCACGAGGCAAAGCAGATAATCATAACTGCGGCACATGGGTATGCGGTAGGAGGCGGCTTCTTCCTCACCATGGCGTCGGATATACGTCTTATTGCGGATGACGTCAAATTTTCGTGCCCACTTCTTAAAATGAGCATGAGCTGCGGAGATCTCGGCTGCGCTTACATGCTGCCGCGGCTGATAGGCGATGGCGTTGCGCGGGATATTCTGCTCACGGGCAGGTATATGTTCGCTGACGAGGCAATGTCCCTTGGCTATGCATCCGGCTGCTATCCGCTTTCCGAGCTTGATAACGCGGCCATGGAAAAGGCACGAGTGCTTGCAGGATATTCATCCGAAGCGTTGCGGTACAGCAAGCAGCTTCTGAACATGATGGAATCGGTCGGCGATCTCGATACCGCGATAAAGATCGAAAACCGCAACCAGCAGCTTGTAAAAGCATTTAATAAGGAAAAAAGAAATAAGTAATATGCTCTGTGAGCAGAGCAATTCAATAAAAAGTATCTGAAAGGAGAATACAAATGCAAAGCTTACCTAAAAAATCTCTACTGCCCTTCACCGAGGAGCATGAAGCATTCCGTAAAGAGTTTGGCGAATTCCTCGACAGAGAGATCGTTCCCTACTACATGGACATGGAGAAGAACCATTCCGTCGGCAAGGAGACCTTCAAAAAGTTCGGCGACGCAGGCTACGGCTGCCTGTGGCTAGATAAGAAATACGGCGGCAGAGAGCTTGACATGCTCTATTCCATCGTATACGGCGAGGAGCTTAATAAGCGCGGCCTTAACGGCGTCCTGACCCGTCTTAGCAGCGATACCGTTGCACCTTATATCTATGCACACGGCACCGAGGAGCAGAAAGCAAAATATCTGCCCGGCGTTGCATCCGGCGATACCTGCATCTGCATCTGCATGACCGAGGCGGAGCACGGCTCCGACCTTGCTCACATTGAAACCAGCGCAGTCAAGGACGGCAAGGGCAATTACATCGTAAACGGCGGAAAAATTTATATCTCCAACGGTATGGTTTCCGACTATGCGATCGTTGCGGTCGTCACCAATCCCAATGCCGAGAAGCCTCACAAGGGAATCAGCCTTCTCATCATCCCAACCGATGCACCGGGCTTCGAGCGCAAGCTGCTCAACAAGATCGGCCTGAACTCTCAGGATACCTCCGAGTACATCTTCCACGATGTCGTTGTTCCCGAAGAGAATCTGCTCGGCGAGGAAAACCGCGGCTTCTACTACCTCATGCAGCACCTCGAGAAAGAGCGCCTTATGGGCTCCTGGGGCACCCTCGGCATGGCCGAATATGCATTTGAGCTGTGCGTGCAGCGTGCAAACGAGCGCCTTGTTGCCGGCAAGCCCCTCGGCGCATATCAGCACTGGCAGTTTGAGATAGCAAAGGCAGCAGCAGAGCTTGACCAGGCAAGAAGCTATGTTGAGCACCTGACCCTTCTGTTTATGGCAGGCGAGAGCGTCAACACTCAGGTCTCCATTGCAAAGTACGCAACCAGCGAGCTTGCATACAAGATCTCCGACCTCGGCGTACAGATCTGGGGAGGCCCCGGCATCCTGCGCGAGAACGCAATCGCACGTCAGTTCGTCGATACCCGTCACTATCGCCTGATGGCAGGAACCTCCGAGGTTCAGCTTGGCATCATCGCAAAGGCGATCGGCCTTGGCAAAAAGAAGTAAGAACTATAAAAGGGGGATCTCTTCAGATCCCTCGATAAGTGCAAGGAGGTGCTCTAATGGCATTACCGCTTGAAGGTATAAAAATTCTTGACCTGAGCACAATGCTTCCCGGCCCGTTCTGCTCGATGATCCTTGCCGACTTCGGCGCAGAGGTCATCAAAGTTGAAGCTGTCAAGGGCGGCGACCTCTTCCGCGGCGGCGTTCCCAAGATCGGCGACACGGGCGGAGCCTTTTTCCAGGTCAACCGCAATAAGAAAAGCATAACCCTGAACCTCAAAAGCGAAGAGGGAAAGGAAATATTCTATAAGCTTGCCAAAGACGCAGATGTTGTACTTGAGCAGTATCGCCCCGGCGTTGTGAAAAAGCTGGGCGTTGATTACGAAACGATAAAGGCCATAAATCCGAAGATAGTTTACTGCTCCCTGTCAGGCTACGGCCAGACCGGCCCGTATCGCCTGACCTCGGGGCATGACCTTAATTATATAAGCTACGCAGGTATCCTCGGCCTTACAGCCCGCAAGGGACAGACACCGACCATCCCCGGCGTTCAGATCGCTGATATCGGCGGCGGCGCACTGTATGCGGCCATAGGTATTCTCATTGCGCTCATGGGCGTAAAGCAGAACGGCGTCGGTCAGTATGTTGATACGTCGATGCTCGACGGGGCGGTTTCGTGGCTGCCGGTCCTGGCAAACGATTATTTCGTCAAGGGCGTATCGCCCAAGGCGGCAGAGAATATCCTCAACGGACAGAATGCATGCTATGAGGTCTATGAAACTGCGGACGGCAGATACATCAGCATCGGTGCGATAGAGCCGCATCTGTGGGCAAATTTCTGCGACGCCATCGGCAAGGAGGAGTTCAAGCTCTGGCAGCGTGATCTGACAAAGCAGGACGAGATGTTTGCTTACCTGCGTGAGATGTTTAAATCGAAAACACAGGCGGAGTGGATAGAAAAGCTCACCGGAGTTGACTGCTGCTGGGCGCCGGTAAAAAATCTCGAAGAAGTCTTTGCGGATTCTCAGGTGCTTGCGCGCGACATGGTCTATGAGATGACCGACCCCGCAGGCTGTTACGGCAGCGTGAAAATGATAGGCTCGGCAGTTAAGCTGTCCGAGACCCCTGCTCGCCAGGAGCTTTTCCCACCGAGAAAAGGCGAGCACAATGCGGAATACCTCAAAGCTGTCGGCTACAGCGATGAGCAGATAGCCGAGTTTGAGAAAAACGGAATAATTTAAATTAAAAAATACAAGGAGAAAACGATATGAAAATGCTCGAAGGCATCAAGGTCCTTGACTTTACCACCAATGCATCCGGCCCCAAGGCAGGTACCTATTTTGCCGACTACGGCGCAGAAGTAGTCAAAGTCGAAGTCCCCGGCGGCGAGGGCGGCAGAAAGTTCGCGTTCTATGTCAACGGTATATCCACCTACGCCTGCGGCAAGGACCGCGGCAAGAAGTCCGTTGAGATAAAGCTCAGCGACCCCGACGCACAGAAGCTCCTGCTTGACGTCGTAAAGGACTATGACGTTATTATTTCCTCTAATAAGCCCGGCTTCCTTGAAAAGTTCGGCCTTGGCTACGAGGATGTTAAGAAGGTAAACCCCGGCATCGTTTACGGTGCGCTGACTCCGTTCGGCTACAAGCCCAATAAGTACAGCGACAAGCCGTCGTACGATATCTGCGCAGTTGCAATGAGCGGCCTGAACGCTCAGACCGGCGAGCGTGACGGCAACCCCACCCGTATCGGCTCGGTTATCGGCGACATGATCGGCGCAGAGGGCTTCTTCGCGGCTCTGATGCTCGCTCTGTTCCACAAGCAGCGCACCGGCGAAGGCCAGTTCGTTGACTTCTCGCTCGTCCGCAACCTCGTTCACATCAACGACACCCTCCAGTATCACAACAAGAAGGGCCACATCCAGTACCGCTCCGGAAACCACAACTCCAACATGTCGCCTTACGGCATCTACACCGGCAAGACCATGTCCATCGTTATCGGAGCCGTTGCACCGAGCACCTGGAATCCCCTGTGCGACTGCATGAACCGCCCCGACCTTAAGACCGATCCTGATTTTGCAACTCTGCCTATGAGATCGAAGAATCACGAGAAGGTCGAGCAGATCATTACCGATTGGCTCATGACCTTTGACGATACTCGCGAAGCATATGAAATGATGGAAAAGGCCGGCGTAGCCGTTGCTCCCGTTATGACCGCTGAGGAAGTCTGGGAAGACGAAGAGTACAACCGCCTCGGCTGGTGGGTCAACTTCCCCATGTACCCAGAGTGGGAAGGCACCGACATCATCTCCAACAAGCACTGCGCATATTTTGCAGACTTCTCCACCATTGATGAACACCCCGAGAATCGCCCTGCAAATATCAGCACCCGTATCGGCGAGAACAACTATGAGGTCCTCAAGGAGTGGGGCAAGACCGAGGAAGAAGCAAAGGCTCTGCTTGAAAAGTGGGGCGCAAGCAACATCTGATAAACAATATCCCTTTCTTTGAAATACCATAGGCCGATCTCTCCGGACATAATTCTGCCCGGGGAGATTTGGGCTAAACTGACTATGATAGGAGGAAAAAAACAATGAAAATGCTTGAAGGTGTAAGAGTTCTCGATTTTACGACCAACGCTGCCGGACCGATCGTCGGCTCGTATTTTGCCGATTACGGTGCGGAAGTTATAAAGGTCGAGGTGCCCGGCGGCGAAGCCGGACGCAGATTTGCATATGTTGCAAACGGCATATCGACTTATGCATGCGGAAAAGACCGCGGCAAGAAGTCAATTGAGATTAAGCTCAGCGATCCTGCGGCTCAGAAGCTCATTCTTGAGCAGGTCAAAAATTTTGATATCGTTCTTGTTTCAAATAAGCCCGGCTTTATGGAAAAGTTCGGACTGGGCTATGAGGAAATGCGCAAGGTCAATCCCGGCATAATCTATGCCTCGCTTACCCCGTTTGGCGTGAAGCCGTCGAAGTACAGCAACAAGCCCTCCTATGATATATGCGCGGTGGCGATGAGCGGCATAAACGCCCAGACCGGCGAAGCCGACGGAGCACCGACGCGTATCGGCTCCGTTATAGGCGATACCAGCGGCGCAGAGGGTATGTTTGCATCGACGCTGCTTGCTTATATCCATAAGCTCAAGACCGGCCGCGGCCAGTTTGTCGATTTTTCGCTCGTGCGCAATGTTCTGCACATAAACTCCAGCACTTTGCAGATACACAACCACATGGGTCATATTCAGGGGCGCAGCGGCAACCACAATGCGAATCTCTGCCCCTACGGTATTTACACCGGCAAAACCATGTCCATGGTCATCGGCGCAGTATCTCCCGCAACGTGGAACGCACTTTGCGACTGCATGGGGCATCCCGAATACAAGGAAGATCCGCGCTTTGTGACGATGCCGGACCGCTGCAAGCACCATACCCTTGTAGAGCAGATCATCACCGACTGGATCAACACTTTTGACGATTCCAAAGAAGCTTATGATAAGCTCGATGCAGCCGGTGTGCCCTGCTGCCCGGTGCTCACGCCCGAGGAAGCATGGGAAGACGAGGAATACAACCGCCTCGGCTGGTGGGTCAACTTCCCGATGTATCCCGAGTGGGAGGGAACAGATGTTGCATCGAACAAGCACTGCGCGTACTTTGCCGATTTCTCGGATGTCAGCGACGAAGATCGCCGTCCGCAGCTCGCTCCCCGCATAGGCGAGAACAGCTACGAGATCCTCGAAAGCTGGGGCAAGAGCAAAGAGGAAGCAAAGGCTCTGCTCGAGCAGTGGGGCGCGAAGAACATCTGATAATTTTAAGCATGCCGATGGCAGACATTTGCCCGCCATCGGCTATTTAAAATGCGGCAAGGAGAAGCTATGGAAAAGAGAAATTTCATCATACCGGAATTTGGCCCGCTTGCGGGACTCAGGGTTATCGGCGCAGGCTCGCTGATCGCCATGCCCTTTGCGGCAACAATGATGGCGGATTTCGGGGCGGAGGTCATTCAGATAGAACGGCCAAAGATCGGAGATACATACCGAAGCTTTCCACCGCTGAAAAAAACCGAGCAGGGAACGGCAGGCTCATCGTGGATGCAGGATGCGCGAAACCGACTGTCGATGACGCTTGAGCTTGACCTTAACGATCCTGATGTTAAAGAGATATTCTTCAGGCTTATCGAGCGCAGTGATATTTTTATCGAGAATATGGTCTGGCTTGATAAGCTTGGCATTCATGACAGTGAGCTGCTCAAGATAAACCCCCGGCTGGTGATAGTTCATGTGTCGGGCTACGGCCATAAGGAATTCGGAGGTCTGCCTGAGATCTGCGATCAGGCGTCCTACGATATGACCAGTCAGGCATATTCCGGCTATGCTCTCTTTAACGGATATCCGGACAGGGATCCGCTTATAGTCAAGCCCTCGCTCGGCGACTATATAACGGCGCTGTTTGCGCTGTTCGGCATGCTTTCGGCTCATATAAGCGCAAAAAAACACGGGACGCGGACAGGTGGTCGATGTTTCGCAGTTTGAAGCTCAGGCGCGCGTTATGCGCGATGCTTTTACCATGTCGTCGCTCGGCCTTGCCGAGGTGCAGCGCTGCGGAACGAAAGCGATCGGCTTTCAGCCGTGGGATCTGTTCACCAGCCGTGACGGCATTTATGTCAGCATCGGCGCGGTTGGCAAAAGCGTGTTTGAGCGCTTTATGACAGCCGCCGGACTTGACCTTGAAAGATACCCCTATGAGAAGACATCAAAGGATAAAAACGCCGTCAATTCTCCCGAAGGGCGAGAGCTTGACAGGATCATAAACGAGTGGTGCGCGTCTCATACCGCCGACGAGATCGAAGAAGCCATGCGCCGAGGCCGAGTCCCGTGCGCACGCGTCAATGACGCCGTGGCGTGCATGAAAAACGAGCATTATCTCAGCCGCGGAGATTTCGTCAATTTCATTGACCAGACCACCGGTATTGACGTAACGGCTTTTGGCATAGCGCCGAAAATGAGCGCATCACCCGGCATGGTATGGCGTGGTGGCCCGAAGCTCGGGCAGGATACCGACGAGATACTCACCAAGCTCCTGGGCTATGACGAGGATCGTATAGCCGCTTTCCACGAAAAGAAAATAATATGAAATAACCCCTCGGTTCGAATTTGAACCGAGGGGCTAATACTATGTTCAGTGAAGCTTTTTCATCAGCGCCGGTATAAACTGACGGTAATCGGCAACGATGCTGTAATTTGATATCGCCATGATTGGAGCGGTTTCGTTTGTGTTCACGCTCACGATGCATTTGGAGTTCTGCATACCGGCAAGGTACTGCGTCGAGCCGGAGATGCCGATGTTTATTATAAGGTCGGCCTTTACGGTGCAGCCGCTTTGACCGAGCTGCGCCTCATGGGGCATCCATCCGCAGTCGGAAAGTGGTCTTGAGCAGGCAAGTGATGCGCCGATGCGCGAAGCAAACTCGGCTATCATGTCAAGATCCTCTTTTTTCTTAATGCCGCGGCCACAGGCGACAACGATTTTTGCGTCCTTGAGCTGAGCGTGGGACTTCTCGGCTGCGACCGCTTCAATAAGTGCATATGCAGGGTCTGCGGCGCAGTCAACAGCCTCGCGGATGACCTCGGCCTCTCCGGCGTGCTCAAGAGGAACGGCATCAAAGACCTTTGCGCATACTGTCACCATCTGCGGACGCTTTTGCCCGATGCATATGTGTGCCAGTATATTTCCGCCGAAGCCTGCGGTGACCTGAATAAAGTCGCCGTCCTCGTCATAAATAAGATCCAGTGCGTCGGCGGTAAGACCTGTATCGAGCGCCTGCATGGTAAGGGGTGCTATCTCTCGCCCGACGCCGGTGGCCGGGATAATGAAGATCTCAGGCTCATATTTCTGCGCAAGTGCGGTCATTGCCTGCGCGTAAGTGCGTGCGCTGTAATGTTCAAGAGCCTTATTTTCGCCAAAGATCACTTTGTCGGCACCGTATTCGCTCAATGTGCCGATCGCCTGCTCATCGGCAGCGCCGAGAACGACGGCGACGAGATCACCGTCGCTGTGAATCTTGAGCTGTCTGCCCTTTGTGAGAAGCTCGGGCACTATATCGCAAAGTTTGCCGTTATTGGTTTCGGCATAAACCCATATATCTTTGCTCATTTTAAGTCCTCCGTCAGATAAGATGCATGTCTGCAAGCAGTCCGGCAAGAATGCCGGCGGTCTCGTCGCTGCTGCCGCTGATCACGGTCGAGTCAACCTCTCTGACCGGCGGCACAGTGACGCGCTTTGTACGCGAAGGCGAGCCTTTTACGCCGCATTTGCTCTCGTCGCAGCCGAGATCGGTGCAGTTCCAAACAGTTATGCCTTTTTTGAGGCCTTCAATGACGTTTGCAGGCGTCATAAAGCGCGGCGTGTTTATTGCAGGGGTGACCGTGATAACGGCCGGGAGTTCGGTCTTCGATGTTTCGATGCCGTTTGTGAAGCTGCGGCGGCATACGATCGCACTGCCGTCAAGCTCGATACCGTCAACGCTCGTGATAAGAGGAAGTCCGAGGAAGCCCGCAGTCACAGGGCCTGTCTGCGCAGTTTCGGCATCTGGCTTTGTTGCCGAAAATGGCAAGGTCAAAGCTGCCGAGCTTTTTCGCGGCCATTGAAAGCACGTAGCCTGTTGCAAGCGTATCGGCTCCGCCGAATGCGCGATCGGAGAGAAGAACTGCCTCGTCGCAGCCCATGAACAGCGCTCTTTTCAGAACGTCCTCGGCCTGCGGCGGCCCCATGGTAACTGCGGTCACTTTTCCACCGAAGCGGTCGCGCAGGGAAAGACCGGCCTCGATCGCGTTTTTGTCCACGGGATTTATCATGGTCCCGGCTCCGCTGCGGATGAGGTTGCCGTTTTCGTCGAGCTTCACCTCATCGCTGTCAGGGATCTGCTTTATAAAAACAATAATATTCATTTTCCGAACCTCCGTCACTTAACGCCCATCCATTTGGCAATGATCTTCTTCTGAATTTCGCTCGTGCCCTCAAATATCTCGGTGAGCTTTGCGTCGCGATAGAGCTTTTCGATGACGAATTCCTTGCTGTATCCGTAGCCGCCGTGCAGCTGCAGGCAGCCGCGAACGACCTCGTTGAGAACGTCGGACGCATAGTATTTTGCCATTGACGAAAGATGGGACACGCGCTGGCCGTCATCCATCATGCTGGCGCAGTTATAAACCATAAGGCGCGCTGCCTCGACCTTGGTCTGATATTCGGCGAGCTTGAACTGCGTGTTCTGGAACTGTGAAATGCGCTTGCCGAACTGCACGCGCTCTTTGGTGTACTTAACGGTCTGGTCTATCGCGTCCTGCGCCATGCCGACGCATACTGCCGAGATACCGAGTCTGCCTGCATCGAGGGTCGACATTGCGGCATGGAAGCCCTTCCCGATCTGGCCGAGCAGATTTTCGGCAGGAACGTGGACGTTGTCGAATATCACCTCGGCCACGCTGCTTGCGCGCATGCCCATAAGATCCTCGCTGCGGCCGATCGTTATGCCCTCGCATTCATGCACGTCTATAAGCAGGCAGATGGGGCTTTTTGTGCCGTCGGGAGCTTTGAACTGACAGTAGGTCTGGAAAAAGTCGGCCTCGCGCGCGCCGGTGATAAAGGCCTTCGTGCCGTTGACGACAAATTCTCCGTTTATAAGCTCGGCGGTCGTCTGCATTCCGGCTGCATCGGAGCCTGCGCCGGGCTCCGTGAGCGTAAATGCCGAGCGCTTTTCGCCCTTTACCCAAGGAACAACGTATTTCTGCTTCTGCTCCTCGGTGCCGTAGTGAAGAATGGGGAAGCACATGTTTGTCTGTCCGGAAACGGATTTTGCTACCGGGCCGCTGGCCTTGGAAAGCTCCTCAACGGCAAGAACATAGTGAACATAGCTGCTGCCGAGGCCACCGTATTCCTTCGGGATAACGATGCCGCAGAAGCCAAGCTCGTGCATTTCCTTCAGCAGCGGTTCAACGCTGAAAAGCCCCTTGTCGATCTCAAGCGTGTGCGGACGAATGCGCTCGTCGGCATACTTTGTATATCATTTGCAATGCGCGTTCTTCTTCTGTAAGAACGGTGTTCATAGAATAAACCTCCTGTAGTGGATTTGACAATATAATATCAAGCAGATAGAATGCAGGCAATATTGACTTTGCGTTGAACATATTTGAACACTTATGTATAAATGTGTTGAACATATTTGGCGGAGAGATTATAATATGAAATGAGATGTGCAAAAATGTTCAACAAGGAGACAGCGACATGAATGATCTTCCGAAAAATGATGTTCTGAAAAATTTAAAGCAGCAGTTTTTAAACGGAAATCTGGTCGAATACGACCATAAGTATGAAAAAACGGTTGCCTCGTGGGAGAAGTCACGCGCCGCCGGCGCCGATGCTCACGCAGTGCGACTGGGCGAGGATTGCCGCGATCTGCATGTGTTTGACAGGATAGACGATATATCAAAGTGCCACCTCGCATATTTCCGCGACTACTATGAAAGCCGCAGCACGGCACTTGAGCGTATGGGCGGAGCGATGTTTTATCTTGATACGCAGCTTGTTGCGTTCCACAAAAGCGGCAGTGCCGCGCTTTTGAAGGAGCTCAAAGCAAAGGGCCTGCGTATCGGAACGCGGTTTTCCGTTGAAAATGTCGGCGTTTTTGCCGGAAACACCGCGCCGGAAAAGCCCTTTGTTACCTGCTTCAGTGCAGGGCAGGGGCACTATTGCGATCTGCTCACGCCATATGCCTGCATTGCCCGCTATGGCGAAACTTCGGCAGGCCCCGGATTTCACGCGGTGACGGTAATATTTCTGCCGCTGGATAAATGCTTTAAAAATTCGCTCAATTCGGCAACTTTCATGCTTGAAGCGGGCGACTTCACCTATAAGAACCGAATACTGTATCCGCACATAGAACGCAGGTTTCACCTGCTTGAACAGTCGGTGCAGTGCAGCACGGATATAACGCTGCTGGTTGATGATACGGGCGTCGTGGTTTTTGCCAACAGCAGGTTTGAAAATGAATTTGATATGCACATAACCTCTATTATCGGCAAGGCTCTGCGCGACAGCCTTCCGGAGCTGTCATTTGTTATGAAAGCTCTGCGCACCGGTAAGGAGATATCTGCCGGTAACATTGCCCTTGGCAGCACGGGAAAGCGCTATTATGTCGAATGCCTTGCCATAAAGGAAAATGACAAGGTGATCGGTCTCAAGGTGTCAATAAAAACGGCAGAACAGATCAGAAAGTACAGCGCCGGAGCGCAGCGCAATAACGCAGTATATAATTTTCAAGATATAATCGCAGTCAGCTCCGGAATGAAATTGGTCAAAAGCGAGGCACGCACAGCGGCGGCAAGTCCGGCGAACGTGCTGATAACAGGGGAGTCCGGCACGGGAAAGGAACTTTTTGCACAGGCTATACACAATGCAAGCCCTCGCTTTGCCGGACCGTTTGTGCCAATAAGCTGCGGAGGATTTTCGCGTGAAACGGTTGATTCGATACTGATCGGGACCGAAAAAAATCCCGGCAAATTCATTCAGGCAGACGGGGGAACGCTTTTCCTTGACGGAATATCGGAAATGAGCCAGGACATGCAGAGCTTTTTGCTGCGCTTTCTTGAGGACGGCATCGTAACGCCGATCGGCTCGCGCCGCAGTGTGCAGACAGATGTGCGCGTTATTTCGGCGGCAGGCAGCGAGGTACTGCAAAGGTGAAGGACGGCTCGTTCAGACTTGACTTATATTACAGGCTGAATGTCCTTCGCATTGATCTTCCGCCGCTGCGCGAGCCGGCAGGCAGATATGCAGGAGCTGAGCAATTATTTTGTAACACTGCTGTCGGCCGGATACGGAAAGAATATTTTCAGCGTTTCGGCGGAAACCGTTGAACGCTTCAAGGCAAATTACTGGCCGGGCAATCTGCGGCAACTGCGCAATATAATTGAGCGCAGTCTGCTAAAAGCAGAGGACGGCCGCGAGCTTGAAATAAGCGATGTCTGCGACGATTTCGGAGGTGAGCAGACTGCGGTGACGTCGCAGAAGCAGGGACGGACCCTCGATATGCGCGATGCCGAAACGAACAGAATACTCGACGCTCTGCTCAAGCATAATGGGAATAAGGCAAAGACCGCGCGATACCTCGGTATGTCGAGGGGAACTCTCTACAATCGCCTACGTGAGCTCGAGGCCAACGGCATAGTGTTGTGATCGTAGTTGTGATCGTAATAAAACACGGAGACGCATTGCGTCTCCGTGCTTGTTTAGGCTTTGCTTGTTGACTTTTGCGGCGGATCATCGGACGGGCGGTCTCCTCTGCCAAAACCGTTGCCCTCACTCGAATAGGCGTTTATCGTGCCGCCCGAGATGTTCATGGAAAGGTCATAATTTGAAAGGTCGGATTTTGCCGCGTTCAGGCAGTCGTCGGATGACAGAATTGAGATATTGCCGGACAGCACATTCAGCTCGGCTGCCTCAAGTCCTTCATAGCATTCTGCTATGTCTATTGTCGGCCCGTCGGTTCCGTCTGCGCCTATGTTCAGAACAAGATCGCAGTGTACGGCATCATCGGCAGCGGAGATATTTAGTGTGCCGCTTTCAATGTTTAAAAGCTGCTCTGCATTTATCGCATCGTTTACAGGCGCCGAAATGTTAAGCGTCAGATTCTTTATCGTCAGCGAGGCTTCGCCATCGGCATCGGTCGTAACGCCGGATTTGATGCCGTTTTTGCCGTTAGCGGTGATGTTTATCGTATGAGGTAAGACCTAAGGCGTTTATCGGATATGACCGTATGGCGTTCTCGGGCATTGAGCAGCCTGAACTGCGTATTACTTTCGACACAAATTTGCGCTTTCGCACGGATGAGCTTGATCTGCGCCTCGGTTCTCACGGCGCGCCGCTGCTGATGCCGGATGAGGTGCTTATGGAGCTGAAGATCCCGGGAGTGTGCCCGATGTGGCTGAGCAGGCTTTTGTCCGACACCGGCGCATTCCCGACATCGTTTTCGAAAATCGGCCATTGCTATAAAAACAGCATCCTCAGGGAGACTGCAACGAATGATAAGGAGGGATCCGACTGTGCTTGAATCCATAATATCCTCGCAGCTTACGCTGTCTGCGTTTTTGATATGCACGTTCACATCCATTGTCCTCGGCGTCGGTATCGCGCTTGTCGGGATGTACCGCTCGCGGTCGAGTCAAAGTTATGCGGTCGCGCTGGCGATACTTCCGGTGGTCGTTCAGCTCGTCATCATGCTCGTAAACGGAAACGTCGGCGCCGGAGTCGCCGTTGCGGGCGCGTTCAGCCTTGTAAGGTTCCGCTCGGTTCCGGGAACCGCGCGTGAGATAGGCGTGCTGTTCATGGCGATGGCCGTCGGCCTTGCAACAGGCATGGGCTATGTCGGCCTTGCGGTCATATCGTTCGTGATCATCTCGGCCGTTATAATGGCGCTGACTGCGCTGAATTTCGGCAAGGGCAAAACCGAAGAGCGCACGCTGAAAATTACCATACCCGAAAATCTTGATTACGAGGGCCTGTTTGACGATATTTTTGCCGAGTATACTAATTCAAATTCGCTTGTAAAGGTCAAAACCTCGAATATGGGAACGCTTTATGAGCTTGAATATCGAATCGTTTTAAACGGCGATAATGTGCCGAAGGATTTCCTCGACGCCCTGCGCTGCCGAAATGGAAACCTCAATATCACCTGCGGCCGTGAGAGCACGAAAGAAGTGCTGTAAATGTAAAAGAGCATGTAAGATCTCATGCTCGGCGAACACGTAAAAACACACATCCGATTTCTACATATTTTTTGCAACATTGCAGAGAATATAACCGTACAACAAAAATACGGAGGATCATAGATATGAAAGCAACAGGGATAGTAAGGCGTATTGACGATCTGGGCCGGGTTGTTATCCCGAAGGAGATACGCCGCACAATGCGTATTCGCGAGGGCGACCCGTTGGAGATTTTCACGGATCGCGACGGTGAGGTCATATTCAAAAAGTATTCCCCAATTGGTGAACTGGGCGATTTCGCAGCGCAGATATGCGACAGCCTGCACCGCTCGACCGATGCAATAGCTGCGGTTTGCGACCGCGACAGCATTATTGCCGTTTCGGGCGCATCCAAGCGCGATTTTATCGACAAGCGAGTATCGCCGGCGCTTGAACGCGTTATGGAATCGCGCGGCAGCGTGCGCTATGACGGCACCGAGCCGATGCACGTCATTGACGGCGACGAGCGCTACTATGTTTCGGTCGCATCACCCATCCTAAGCGAGGGCGATATACTCGGCTGCGTGGTATTCGTGAGCCAGAATGCATCTGCCGGCAGCGACATTGAGTTTAAGCTTGCGCAAACGGTGGCATCCTTCCTCGGCAAGCAAATGGAAAGCTGAAAAAAGCAGACGCTCGGCGTCTGCTTTTTTACATATTTGATATCAACGTTCGCTCAGACCTTTGCGAGGAAGCACTCCTGACTTTCGACTTCCGAATAGAGGATCGCATTGCCCTCGCCGAGGTCATACACGCTTATAACGTCGGCGATAGGGTCTGCGGCATCGGCCTTAAGGGCTTTTTGCATACACATCCTCGCAGCCGGAAAACCGCTCTTCGTTAAAAAACGCAGCCGTCCTCGCCCGGATAGAGCGCAGCGTAAAACGTTCCGGCCTCGACGAGATCCTGGAAGAAGTGGCTGCCGTAGCTAAGCTCTGGACGCAGTCCGTGCGAGCTGTACGCAAGTTCGGCGATGCAGTCGAAGCGGTTTATCTCCATGAAATGTACCGGCACGCCGAGACTCGGAGTGGTCGTTCCCCAGCGCCCGGGGCCGAGCAGGATAGTGCCCTTGTCACGCAGGAGACTGTTAAGCTCTCCGAGCCTGCGCGCAACCTGATATTTGCGCTGCTCCGGCAGGGCAAGATAAGGCTCGACCTTGACCATGATGGCATATCTGATCGGCAGGCACACATTGCCGCCCATGAAGTTGCCCTCGGTGCGGAAGTACAGCTCCTTGATCTTAGGCATGACTCCGGATGAGCCCACGCCGCGTGTCTGAAGCGGACGGCACTGGAGCAGGTTGACGCGGTAATTGCCCTCGGCGTCAAAATTACAGGCGTACTCGATATCGACGGGGTAATCGTACTTCTCTTCGAGAATGCGCATCGTTTCGGCCATGACTGCGGCGAAGTCCGTGTTTCCGAGAAGCTTGCGGAAATTGAGGATATCCGGAGCATCGGAGGCGCTCAGACCCATTTCGCGCAGTCTTGCGGCGGTGGGGTAATCCAGTTCCATGAACAGCGTCGGATCTGCCTTGAGATCCCTTTTGTCGATGCTGTCAACGCTTATCGTCTCAAACTCGTTGTCCTTGAGTCCGATAACGTCCATCTTATGCTGTGAATACTTGTACTCATCGCCATAAGCCACCATCGGCGGTGCGGTGGGATTATCCATATTCAAAAGCCGCGCATAGTCGTCGGCCTCGCGATCGACCGCGCGCGTACCCATGCCGAAAACAAGGCGCAGCATGCCTTTGTTTTCCGATGAAGAGTTCTGCTTGTTGAGATAAAGATTTTTTGAATGCCCCACGCCGGCAATGTGCGGATAGTAATAGTCGCCGTGAACGTCGCCGCACACTCGCATGACCAGCAGAGCCATCTGCTCATCGCGGTCAAGGAGGTTTCGCTCTGCGCGGTATTTGATCGCGTCCGGGTCGACGGTGCTGGCGTAGACCTGCTTGACCGCACGCTCAAAATCGTCGTAGCGCTCTTTCAGGCTGCCCTGATTTGGGCAGAAAACACTCTCATATTTTCCGGCGAAGGCGTTGCCGAAGCCGTCCTCAAGAATGGAGCTTGAGCGCACGATTATAGGCGACTGGCCGAAATATTCGAGCATGGACATGAACTGCTCCTTGATACTGGGCGCGAATGTGCCGTTTAGCAGCAGCTCGCGTATGTCGGGAGCGTACTTGAGATAGTCCTCGGCCTCGATCATTCGTATTCGCGAGCCCCACAGGCCGCTCTGCACGGCGTAGGTATAGAAAACGTCCGCGCCGATATAGTACGAATCGTGCGGCTCGATCCGAGAGTTGTACAGCTCCGGAGCTTCGTCGCGCAGAATGTTGCGCGCAAGCAGCATGCCGGCGGCCTTGCCGCCGATGCAGCCGGTGCCGATCTCGCGGTTTTTTATGTACATAAGATCCTTCATGGAGAAGTATTTGCGGCACAGGGCAAAGCGCGTCGGCTCGTTGCCGAGCAGGCAGCGCATGATGTTTTCTTTTAAAAGCATGCTCTCGGCGTCGGTCGGCTCGCGCCCGTCGGCGACGGAGTCAAACATGCTGTCCCAGCAGTCGCGGCGCTCGCCGGTCTGGGTGAAGCGCTCGAATATGGCATAGGTGTCGGCGCTCGAGGTGAGCGTGCGCCATTTTGAGCCGGTTATTTTAAGAGGAAAGTAGGTCGTCGTTGTGTTGCGGCCGCGAACCTTTACCGGATGCATGTAAACGCTGCCGTCGAGAGTGCGGATGTTGACAAGCAGCGGCGCTTCCTTGCGGATGCGCGAGATAGTCTCGTAGGTGTGCTTTTCATAGTCTATCGGCTGATAGGCTATCGCCTGGCGGCGTATGAGAAACGGGTTTATCAGCAGGAAAAAGTTCGAGATCATAAGGTCCGAGAACCAATAATTTTGCAGATCCGACAGGCAGTCGAACACGAAAAACGTACCCATAGGCTCCTTGTCGATTATTCTGTGAACCTGCACTGCGAAGGTCTCGAAGCCCACTCGCGGATCGAGCCCGTACTCCTGCACATTTGCGCCGCCCTCGCAGAGCGCGGCTGCGTCCATGATCTCTTCGTGGTCGGCAAAGCGTATGTATGCTATGCGCTTGCCCTGACGGGCGATGTTGGTTACAAATCTCGTTGCGACGTACATATAGTCGCTGATGTGCTCGCACTGCCAGACAACGGTATCACCGGGGCGCAGAAAATCTATAGCCTGGTCAAGGCCGTCTATGCCGGTGCTTATGCGGCGCTCTTTATCCATGTCTTTTCCTCCTTGCGTAGTGAAAAAATGCGCAGGCCGCCGGAGCATTGCTCCGGCGGCCGTTACTGCCTGATTTATTTGCCTATATCCGCCGGATCCATAAGTTTTACGGTGATATCCAGGGTCCTTCCGTCGCGCCAGACAGTGAATGTCAGCGTGTCGCCGGCATTAAGGCCCTCCTTCGCATCTGAAACGTCGGAGTTTTCAAAAGCGTCCTCGCCGTTGACTTTAGTGATTATATCGCCGCGCTCTATGCCCTTCGCCTCGGCATCCGAGCCTTCGGTGACTGCGCTGACGTACAGCCCCTGCGGAATGTCGTAGTACTGAGCAATGTCCTTGCTCACGGGGCCTACCGTAACGCCGATCGACACCCGGCCGTACACCGCACCGTCCTCGATAAGCGCCTGAACGATGCTCTCGACAGTGTCGGACGGTATTGCAAAGCCGAGACCTTCAACTCCCGAACCGAAGGATGAGATCATCTTCATGTTCGTTATACCGATGACCTGACCGCGGCTGTTGAACAGTGGGCCGCCGGAGTTGCCTTCGTTGATGGAGGCGTCGGTTTGAATAAGAGTCATTGTCGCGCCGTTGTAGTTTATCTCACGGTTGAGTGCGGAAACTATTCCGCGTGTCATGGTAAGACGCAGGTCGGGGGAGAGAGGGTTGCCGATGGCGGCAACACTGTCGCCGACGCTGAGGGTTGAGCTTGAGGCAAATTCGGCGGCTGAAAGGCCTGTCGCGTCGATCTTTATTACGGCAATATCGCTGGACGCGTCAAAGCCGATGAGCTTTGCTTCGTGCTCGCTGCCGTCGTATAAAACCACCGTGGCCGAGTCGCCGTCATCAAGAACGTGCGTGTTTGTGATGATATACCCGTCCTCGGAGGCGATAACGCCGCTGCCCCAGGCGTAATAGTCCTCACTCTCGCTGTCATTATAGACCTTGATGCCGACAACGGAAGGGCTGCACTTTTCATAGATCGTGCTGAAATCGAGCGAAGCGCCATCGCTGCCGTTTTTGATTGTAAGGCTGCCGCGGTCGTCGGCAAGGGGGATGCGCACCTCCGCCGACGCCGTCGGAGCATCTGTTCCGTAGAGCTTGTCGAAATAAACGTGCCAGTCCGAGGGCTTACCGTCAGCGTTATAGTCTATTACGTCCGAGCCGAAGCCGCCTGCTATGAGGGCTATGCCGGCGATGAACACACACAGACATACTATCAGCGCGATAACGCGCGTTTTCCTGTTTCCGTTGGGCAAATTTGCCGCAGGCTGCCGATCCTGAGCGCCCGTCTGTGAGCTCGGCTTATACCAGTCGTTGCCGTTAGTGTCATACCAGCCCATTAATTTCTCCAATCTGCCGCGGCATGCGGCTTACTTTCGTTCTGCTTTTTCTTTTTTCTGCTTCGCCGGCGCGAGGGGGAGCGTGAAAACAAACACCGTCACTCCGTCGCGGCTGGACACAGCGACCTCTTCGCCGTGGCTGTTGACGATCTTTTTTACAAGATACAGGCCGAGACCTACGCCGTCCTTATCCAGACTGCGCGAGCGGTCGGATTTGTGGAAGCGGTCGAAAATGTACGGCAGATCGTCCTCGGGGATAGGCTCACCGATGTTTTTTATCGAAACATAGGCCTTGGAGCCTTTTTTGTATAGTCTTATGGTTATCGTACTGCCGGGCGAGGCGAACTTCATTGCGTTGTCGGTGAGGTTATATATGACCTGCGTTATGGAGTCACGCTCGGCAAAGACCACAATGGGGTCTTCCGGAAGTTGCGGATCGACGTCAAGATTTTTCTCCTTGGCTCTGCTCTCAAAGCTCAGAAGGCATTGCAGCAGAAGCTCGGAAAGGTCAAAGCGGCTGCGCTTTGAAAGATCGACGGCATCGCTCTCGGCCTGGCTGAGGTCGAGCATGCTGCGCACAAGTCGTGAAAGACGCCGCGTTTCGTCGGCGATCTTTCTCAGGTATTTTTCCTCCTGCTCGTGCGGTATCGTTCCGTCAAGTATGCCGTCGGCAAAGCCGGCGATGGTGGTCATCGGGGTTCGCAGCTCGTGTGAGACATTTGCGATGAACTCCTGACGCTTGTTGTCGCTTTTCTCGAGCGTGTCGGCCATTGAGTTGAACGACTCAATAAGCGTTCCGATCTCGTCGTCGCGCTTTTCCTTTGTTTTGACACGCACCGAAAAATCTCCGAGAGCAAACTTACGCGCGGCAAGCGTCAACTCATCAAGTGGCTCGGCCATCTTCTTTGAGTAGACAAGGCTCATGAGTATCGCAACGAGCACGACCGCTATCGCGACGGCCAATGCAACGCCGAAAAAGGCCTGCCAGTTGTTCATTATGTTGAACTCATCGGACGCGACAAAGACATAGCCGAGCGTTTCGTTATCCGAGACTATCGGCTTTGCAACGACGTATTGCTGCTCGGAATAAAAGCCCATGAGCGTCGTCATACTGTCAAACTCGCTGCCGGAGCTTACGGCCTGCATGACCGACGGGTCAAGCTGCTTGCCCTGATGTTTTGCGCAATACAGGGTCAAATCGGAACAGGACAGCACAAGACCGTCCTGATCGCATATAAATATGTGGCTCGATGTGACATTCGCAATCGGGCTTATCGTTAAACGCAGATTCCAGCTCCCGAGCGTTTCCTGCTTTGAAAGAGCAAGCGCGGATCTTATGACCTCGTCTGCGCTGGCGTTCATTCTTTCCCTCGTGGAGTTTATAAGATAGTTCCTGCCGATGAAGAAGAACGATGCGCCGACTATAGCAAATGAGACGAAAACAAGAAGCGCCGTCGCAAGAAAATTGCGTAAGTATATGCTCTTCATACAGAGCCTGCTCCTTTTATTTTACGACTTCGAATTTATAACCAACGCCCCAAACGGTCTGCAGTGACCACTGAGGAGAAACACCCTCGAGCTTTTCCCTCAGACGCTTGATGTGAACGTCAACGGTGCGCGAATCGCCGAAGTAATCGAAGCCCCATACCTCGTCAAGCAGCTGGTTGCGCGTAAAAACAATGTTGGGCGATGCTGCAAGATGATACAGCAGCTCCATCTCTTTGGGCGGAGTGTCTACCTTCACTCCGTCAACTATAAGCTCATAGGAGTCAAGGTTCACGATAAGCTTATCGTAGCAGAGCTTTTTCTCTTTGGGCGCGTTGTCGGTCTCCGAACGGCGCATGACCGCGTGGATGCGCGCAAGAAGCTCCTTGACTTCAAAGGGCTTTGTTACATAGTCGTCCGCGCCGATATCCAGACCTGCGACCTTATCTCCAACAGCGCCCTTTGCGGTGAGCATGATGATGGGAACCGACGAGGTCTTGCGAATCTCGCGGCAAACCTGCATGCCATCCATAACTGGCATCATGACATCAAGCAGCACAAGGTCGGGCGATGTCTCGTTGAACATTTCAATACCGCGTCCGCCGTCGTGCGCGATACTGACTTCAAAGCCGTCCTTTTCAAGATAAAGCATAAGAAGCTCGGCAATATTAACGTCGTCTTCAACAACAAGGGCTTTTTTGCTCATATTATTTCCCCCTTGGATCAAAATATTATTTGTACTTAATACAAGTATACAGTAATTATACAGATAAAAAGAGTTTTAGTTAAAAAACTGTAAAATGGCGAATAAACGGGGATGAAAAAAGGAAGCCGCATTTTTGCGGCTTCCTGAATTGATTTGATTGCGATTATTCTGCTGCTGCGGTCTTTGCCTGTGCCTGCTTTTTCAGAGTCTTGATGCCCTCGACAACGAGGTCGATAGCAAGGATGATAAGCAGGACGGCGATGACGGCACGGATAACAGCCCAGGTCGTGTCGGTGCCTGCGGAGATGAGGCCGATCTGAGCCTTGATGGTGAATACCAGCGAGGTCAGAGTTACGATCAGCATGAAGCCGAACGGGAAGTAGAACATCTTGTTGTCTCTGCCGACCTTGCCGAGCCATGCGGCGACTGCGAGCAGACCGAGAGCGGCCAGCAGCTGGTTTGCAGCTCCGAACAGAGCCCAGATCTTTGCATAGCCGGTCATACCGAGTGCAACGCCGAGAACTACGGTGATCAATGTAGCGACGTAGGGGTTAACGAGAACCTTGCGTGCGCCGGTCAGAGTCTTGATATCCTCGCCGGGCTTGACCCAGAATTCCTGGAACATGTAGCGAGCAAGACGGGTAGCGGTGTCAAGCGAGGTCAGGCAGAATGCGGAAACTGCCAGAATGAGCAGAGAGTAGGTGACGCTCTGTGCACCGGCGCCGAACAGATTGCCGAGCATGGAGGACAGGCCGCCTGCGAAAACTGCGGTGGGGACGACGGTGGTGCCGTCGGCGTAATCCTTCCAGATGTACGCAACTGCGCACAGGGAGATGATTGCCAGAGCGGACTCGATGAGCATGCCGCCGTAAGCGATGGGGCGTGCGTCGCGCTCGTTGTTGAGCTGCTTTGCGGTCGTGCCGGAGCCGACGAGGGAGTGGAAGCCGGAGATAGCGCCGCAGGCGATGGTAACGAACAGTGCCGGGAACAGGTAGCCCAGAGAGGTACCGGTCGGGGCGAGGGTATCCTGGAAGCCGGTGAATGCGGGCATCGCATCGATGCTCGGATGGCAGCCGATGATGCCGATAACGGCGAGGATCATCATGCCATAGAGCAGGAAGGAGCTCAGGTAGTCACGCGGCTGCAGCAGGATCCAGACAGGCGTTACGGATGCCACAAGGATGTAAACGCCGCAGATGATCATCCAGGTCTCGTAGCTGAGGTAAATCGGATGCCAGTTCAGGCCGATATACATTGCAACGGCGATCAGAACAACGCCGATGATGGTGGAAACACCGAGAGGAGCGTTTCTTCTGTAAACGAAGAAGCCGAAGAGGATTGCCAGAACGATGAAGAAGATGGAGATCATCGCGGTGCTGGCGTTTGCGGCGCTGGCTGCATAGTCGATAGCGCCGTTTTCAAGGTAGGTTGCCTTGAAGGTGTTTGCAACGATCGAGCCGAATGCGGCAACGACGAGCAGGAGGGTCAGGTAAGCGAAGATGATGAACAGACGCTTTGCCTTCAGACCGATACTGTCTTCGATAACGGTGCCGATGGATTTGCCCTTGTTGCGGACGGATGCGAACAGTGCGCCGAAGTCGTGCACGCCGCCGAAGAAGATACCGCCGATGAGCACCCACAGTGCAACGGGAACCCAACCGAAAACGGCAGCCTGGATAGGTCCGTTTATCGGGCCTGCGCCGGCGATGGAGGAGAAGTGGTGTCCCATAAGGACAGGAGCCTTGGCAGGAACATAGTCCACGCCGTCTTCCATGGTGTGAGCAGGAGTCGCTTTATTGGGATCGACTCCCCATTTTTTGGACAGCCATCTGCCGTAGAAAATATAACCGATGAGCAGAATGGCGATGCTGATGATAAGTAATACAGCAGCATTCATAATTTTGTTTCTCTCCCTTCAAAAATTATGTTTTTTTCAGCAGCGTTTTTTTCAAAAGCTGTGCTGTACTTCTTCCACTGCCGTTTGCGGCAGTTTTCCCCGTCTGAAGCTCGATAAGGCCGGTGTGGAAATCCATCCAGCCGTAGTAAGACAGACGGAAGCTTTTGTATATCCGCGTCCTTTTGAGCGCACGCACGGCGTCGGGGTCGCAGGTATCGCAAATAAACAGCGCCGTAATATACGAACACATGTGTCCGGGCTTGGGCTCTATGCGGCTCATCCCGTCCTTATGGGCATAGTCACGGCACTTGGTGAAGACGTCTTTCGTCAGGTGGGGGACATTAAAAATGTAAACATACTCGTTGCTGTCGGCCTCCCAAAGCTTTGCGGCCTTGACGAGGACGTACTTTTCCGAGTGGACATACAAAAAGCATGTTGCGGCAAGCAGGTCTTCGTTTTCCTCAAAACGCTCAACGTCGAAATAAACGGAATAGCTTTCGCAAAGCTTGTCAATTGCTTCAAGTCGTGTCATCGTCTCACCCTTCCAAAGAACTTATTAATAATGAGTGAAAATCGTTAAAAAATATCCAAAGGTGTTAACAGTATATATCTTATCTCTGTGAAAATCAAGTGCTTTTTCGGTATTTTTAGCATTAAAATTGTAATGTTACACAAAAGATAGCGAAGATAATGTTAATCTTCACGATTTATACATATATAAAAGTAATTGCATCTTTACAAGCGCAAAACTATGAAGTATGATGAAATGCGACGAAATTTTGAGAATTTACGGAGAAACGTATTATGGATAATTTTAAGCTTTGCGTGCCGTGCCTGCTCGGCCTTGAGGGTCCCATTGCCGACGAGCTGCGGCGGATGAAAATGCAGAATGTGCAGAACGAAAACGGCCGAGTTTACTTCACGGGCGGTGCAAAGGAGATAGCAAAAGCCAATATAAATCTTCGCATAGGCGAGCGCGTGCTGCTTGAGCTCGGTCGCTTTAGAGCCGAGACCTTTGACGAGCTTTTTGAGAGAACCAAGGCGCTGCCGTGGGAGGTGCTCATTCCGCGCGATGCTGCCTTCCCTGTTAAGGGATACAGCCTGAATTCAAAGCTGTTTTCCGTTTCCGACTGTCAGAAGATAATAAAAAAAGCCATAGTCGAGCGGCTCAAAGGCGTATACGGAATCGAGTGGTTTGCCGAAACCGCCGAAACGTATCAGATACAGTTTTCGATAATGAAGGATGTCGCATCGCTTTGCATAGACACCTCAGGCGAGGGGCTGCATAAGCGCGGCTATCGCCCGGCGCATAATGCCGCGCCCCTTAAGGAGACTATGGCTGCGGCAATGGTCAGCCTTTCGCGCTATCGTGGCAGGGAGGACTTCTGCGACCCGTTCTGCGGCAGCGGAACGATACCAATTGAGGCCGCACTGATAGCCAAAAACCGTGCTCCCGGCCTGCACCGTGATTTTTCGGCCATGCGCTGGAGAAGCCTTGATAAGTCCGTGTGGCAGCTTGAGCGCGAGGAGGCCGTATCGCGCGAGTTTAACGGTAACTATAATATAATAGGTACGGACATTGACCCGACAGCGCTGGATATAGCGCGCGAGAATGCCGCCCGCGCAGGAGTTTCTGATATAGTCCGCTTTGAAAAAGCCGATGCCACGAAGTTTGACCGCGTGACTGAAAACGGAATCATAGTCACAAATCCGCCCTACGGCGAGCGCATCATGGAAAAGCAGGAGGCCGAGCAGCTTTACAGGCTTTTCGGTGATGCGTGGCGCAAAACGGAAAACTGGAAGCTATACCTGCTGTCGTCACATACGGAGTTTGAGCGCACCTTTGGTAAGACTGCGGATAAAAAAACGCAAGCTTTATAACGGCATGATCAAATGCGACTTGTTCATGTATCTCAAATAAAACTTCGCGAGAAAAAATATATAAAAATTTTTGCGAATTTTTTGCCTCAGGGGCTTGAAATTTAAAAAATATGTGCTATTATAATAACCGAGTTAGCACTCAGGGCAAAAGAGTGCTAACTCGGTCGAATTTTTTGTTTGTATATTATTCTATTTGGAGGTATATATGATGAAACTCAAGCCTTTGGCAGACAGAGTAGTGCTCGTGCAGTCTAAAGCCGAGGAAAAGACCCAGAGCGGTATCTTCCTTGCGGCATCTGCGCAGGAAAAGCCCGAGATATATGAAGTCGTCGAGGTCGGCCCCGGCGGCATAGTTGACGGCAACGAAGTTAAAATGGAAGTTAAGGTTGGCGAAAAGGTTCTCGTCGGCAAGTACAGCGGCAGCAAGATAAAGCTCGATGAGTCGGAATACACCATCGTCCGTCAGAGCGACATTCTCGCTATCGTAGAATAAGGAGGCGCTTACATCATGGCAAAACAGATTATTTTCGGCGAAGAAGCACGCAAGGCTATTGAGCGCGGCGTGAATCAGCTTGCAGATACGGTTAAGATCACCCTCGGCCCCAAGGGCCGCAACGTCGTGCTCGATAAGAAGTTCGGCGCACCGCTGATAACCAACGACGGTGTTACCATCGCAAAGGAGATCGAGCTCGAGGATCCGTTCGAGAACATGGGCGCTCAGCTTATAAAGGAAGTCTCCACCAAGACAAACGACGTAGCCGGCGACGGTACCACCAGCGCGACCGTTCTGGCGCAGGCAATGATAAACGAGGGACTCAAAAACCTCGCAGCCGGCGCAAATCCCATGACCATGAAGCGCGGCATCAAGAAGGCAACCGACGCTGCCGTTGAAGCCATCCGTGCAAACTCCCAGCCCGTTTCCGGCAGCGGCGATATTGCCCGTGTCGGCGCTATCTCCAGCGGCGACGATGTTATCGGCACCCTGATCGCCGAAGCTATGGAGAAGGTTTCGCAGAACGGCGTTATCACCATTGAGGAGTCCAAGACCGCAGACACCTACAGCGAGGTCGTTGAAGGCATGCAGTTTGACCGCGGCTATCTCAGCCCCTACATGGCAACCGACACCGAGAAGATGGAAGCAGTCCTCGAGGACGCTCTCATCCTCATCACCGATAAGAAGGTCACCAACATTCAGGAGATCCTGCCCCTGCTCGAGCAGATCGTCAAGGCCGGCAGAAAGCTCCTCATCATCGCAGAGGATGTCGAGGGCGAGGCTCTTGCAACCATCATCCTCAACAAGCTGCGCGGCACCTTCACTTGCGTATGCGTCAAGGCCCCCGGCTTCGGCGACAGACGTAAGGAAATGCTTCAGGATATCGCAGTGCTCACCGGCGGTCAGGTCATCTCCTCCGACCTCGGCATGGAGCTCAAGGATGCTCAGATCGAGATGCTCGGCCAGGCTCGCCAGGTCAAGGTCACCAAGGAAAACACCGTTATCGTTGACGGCGCAGGCGAAGCGGCCGATATCAAGGCTCGCATCGCTCAGATAAACGCTCAGATCGAGACTACCACCTCCGAGTACGACAAGGAAAAGCTCCAGGAGCGCCTTGCAAAGCTCTCCGGCGGCGTAGCTGTCATCAAGGTCGGCGCTGCAACCGAGACCGAGATGAAGGAAAAGAAGCTGCGCATCGAGGACGCGCTCAACGCGACTCGCGCTGCTGTTGAAGAAGGCATCGTCGCAGGCGGCGGCACGGCATATGTCGCGGCTGCAAAGGCTGCCGACGCACTTGTCGCAACTCTTGACGGCGACGAGAAGACCGGCGCATCCATCATCGCAAAGGCGCTGAGAGCACCTATCATGCAGATCGCTGCAAACGCAGGCCTCGAGGGTGCGGTCATCCTCGACAAGGTCTACGGCAGCGAAGAGGCTTCCTACGGCTTCGACGCGGCAGCAGAGCAGTACGGCAACATGATCCAGCTCGGTATCATCGACCCGACCAAGGTCTGCCGCAGCGCACTCGAGAACGCATCGAGCGTGGCATCCATGGTTCTTACCACCGAGAGCCTCGTAACCGATATCCCCACTCCTCCGGCGCCCGTAGCGGCTCCTGCCGGCGGCGACATGGGCATGTACTAAGATAACCCCCCAATTTAATTGAATTTAATTGCTGAGCTATAAAACAATAAACTCCGTACCGTTTCGGTACGGAGTTTATTGCATATATAAGCGGAGACGTTTATTGCAGATGGAAGTATTCCAGAACGATCTGGATGAACTTTTCCGTTGCGGGGGAGGGGCGGCGGCCCTTCTTGACGGCTATCGCAACGTCGCGATACTGCGGCGGATCAAGCTCCTTTAAGCGGATGTCAAACGGCATTCTGCCCGTCACAAGCTCCGAGAGCACGGCAACGCCCAGTCCGCTTTCCACCATCGCCATGATCGAGTAGTCGTCGTTTACGTCGCAGTAGGCGGTGACGGGGGTGTCGAGCGTTGAATTGAGCTGAGCGAACACCTTGGAGACCTCGTTGTTCGCCTCGTCTGTGAGCTTTATGATGCGCTCTTCGCTGAAACGCTTGAGCGGATATGACGGCGCATCCGCCAACGGATGATCCGGCGGCAGAACGGCAAGCATTCTGTCACGCATAAGTACAGTAACGTCAAGCTCCGGAGAATACGGTGCGCTTATGAAGCCGCAGTCGATCTCGCCTGCGCACAGCGCCTCTTCGGTTTCGCTGTATTCCATGTTCTGAAGCTGGAACACTATCCTCGGATAGCGCTGCTCAAAGTTTTTGAGTATAGAGGGCAGGCATTGCGTCGAAAAGCTCGAGCACGAGCCGATGCGAATAAAACCGGTCTCCAAACCCTTGAGCGAATTTGCCTGCTCCTGCAAAGCCTCGTAATGGCTGCACAGATCTTTTATATAAGGCAGCAGCATCAGCCCGTCCGACGAAAGCGCCAGACCGCCGCGGCTGCGGCGAAGCAGATTGAGGTTCCATTCGTCCTCAAGGTCGGCAACCATGCGGCTGACGGCCGACTGAGTGTATCCCATCGCCTCGGCTGCCTTAGTTATGCTGCCCATCTCCGCGACCTTGACAAATGCCTGGTATTTATGAATTGCCATGACAAATACCCCAATTCCGAAAATGAATGATTCGCATAAGATAAATTCTAATACCTCATATTATATGCCGAAAAACGGCAGAATGCAACATGATTTTTCATTCCGAAAAATCATACAACATGCGTAATATTCGCTTGCGTAATAAGCAAAAACGTAATATACTTTGATCATAAAATAACGAAGCTTGAAAAAAGGTTAACGCCTTTTAGACATATTTCATCCATTCTTTCTCTCTCGTTACCGGGCCTCTCCATCCCGGTAACACCAACAATCTCCCGAAAACCGAGTGTCTTTACCGGCACTCGGTTTTCGCCTTTTTAGAGGCGCATTGACGCTGCTACGGATACGGTTATCTCTGGTAGCCCGGTTCGAGGGTGCAGGCCAAACCGTGAAACTCTCGCGCTACGTTAGTGCGGTGCTGAGTTTTGCGGTAGCCCGGTTCGGGACATTGGAATAAACCATGACGTTTCGCGTAACACAGGTGCGATGCTGAGTTTTGCGGCGCACCATATTGTCTTCCCCCTTGCGGAGCTTGAGGGGAAGATGCCGCTTGCGGCAGATGAGGTGTAAATAAATCCGCGCCGTAGGCGCTACATTATTGCTATATGTACCGGTTTTGCCTGCACTCACCGGTCGGGCTGACGCAAGAAATGTATCGGTATCAGCGTTGATGCGCCTCTAAAAATATTGATAGTTAATTAACTAACATTACAAAACGTCATGTAATACATGAATTTTATTCGCTTGCTTAATGTGACTTTCGGTAGTATTATGATATCAGAAAGAGAAAGTTAAATCTCTGACAAGCATAAAAAACCAATTCGAATATATTATAAAAGGAGTTTTTAAAATGAGTAGCGAAGTAAAAAATTTCATCCGTAAGATCATATTCACCGTTATCGCTTTTGCAGCACTGTGCATCTTCTGCTTCGACATGTTTGGCTCCACCGGCAATTCGCACTTCGGCTTCCTGGCACTGCTCTTCCCGGTACTGGGTGTGCTTGAGTACATGCTGCCGACCCCCGATTTCACGAAATAAGATCTTCCACGATTTTAAACATTACCTATCCCTATTAAGAAATCCCGTCCGAGAGGGCGGGATTTCTTTTGCTATCCGATATTTATTGTAAATTGCTCGGGGCCTTCAGAGAGGTCAAGCTCGCCGCCGCATTCCGGAACGGCAACGGCCTCGTCGCTGCACGACAGCTTTATGCGGTTCGGGTCGTTTATAATAAGCCGTGAGCTTTCGCAGGCTACCGTGCCCTCGTCGTTTAGCATAAGGATGCTGATTGCGTTTTCAAGCGGATACTCAAGCCTCAGCTCGGCGCTCTGACCGGCCTTGAGCGTAAGCTCAATGACATAATAGGCAAAGCCCTCGCCGGAATGTGTGGCGTTTTCCAGCGCCGTTTTGTAGTATTTGCCGCTTTCGATGTCGGATCCAAAGGCGCTGCCGTCCGCAAACGGCTGCTCGCCGACACCGTACCACCGGCCGGTGGCTTTACCGTCAAGCGTTATGCTGACGCGCTCGTCGTCGGATCTAAGATAGTTTACGGGGAAGAATACGCGGCAGCTCAGCTTCTTGCTTCCGGTGTCTTTAAGGTGGTACACATCGGTCACGGTGACGAGCTGCGGCAGCGTGCGGCCCGTCGGCGCGTGCGTAAACGGCTCGCCGAAGTCGAGCGTAAGCGTTCTGTCCGCTGCTGCGTTTGTAAGCTTCTCGTCCGCGCCGAGCTGAACGACAAATTGAGCCTTTGAAACGTCGCCGGGCTTGGAATCAAGCGCCGCAGTCAGCACATGCGCCACATATGCCAGCAGCGCAATGCCGAGCACGGCGACAATGCCGCCTATGATGATTTTTCGCTTTGAGCTGTTCATGGCGTTCAACTCCTGCTTAAAATTTGCGACATGTTATCAAATCTGTCATGACTTCATGATAGCTTGAAGCCGGAAAATTGTCAAGAAAATGAAAAAGCCCCCACGTTGTGCCATTAGGCCTAACGTGGGGGCTTAAAAAAGTTTATATTACTCTTTTGCAACGGTGTCGAGCGAGGCCATGAACAGGCTGTTTTCGGCATCTGAGGGGATGAGGAAGCCGGTTCTGGGCGAGACGGAGAATGCCTCGACGCTCGGGCCGTCCATAAGGCAGCTGCGCTTAAACTGCTGGCTGAAGTAGCGCTTGCAGTAGCTGCGGAGCCATTTGGTCAGCTCCTCGTCGGTGAACTCGTCGCCGTAGGCGGCCTTTGCAAGGCGCATGGTCTTTGCCGGGGAGAAGCCGCAGATCATCATCTTGTGGGTGAAGAAGTCCTGCAGGCTGTAGGAGCCGACATTTTCCTCGCTCTTCTGCTCGATCTGATCGTCGTGGATCGGCAGCAGCTCAGGCGTTACGGGGCAGTCAAGAACGTCCCACAGCGCATCGGCAAGCACCTTGTCCTCGGTGTGCTGGGCGATGTAGCGAACGCCTGCGCGAACCTGAGTCTTGGTCAGACCCATATTCACGTCGTACATGCTGGTGTGGTCGCCGTTGTAGGTGCACCAGCCGTCAACGAACTCGCTGAGGTCCTCGGTGCCGACGTCAAGGCCGTTGACCTTGTTGGCGATATCCATGAGCACCTGCGTGCGCTCGCGCGCCTGAGCGTTCTCAAATGCGATGGAGTAGTCGTCGTGCGCATGTCCGATATCGTCAAAGTGCTTGTAAACGCTCTCGCCGATGTCGATCACGCGAACCTCCGCGCCGACCTGCTCGGCAACGATGATGGCGTTGGACTTTGTGCGTGACGAAGTTCCGAAGCAGGGCAGGGTGCAGGCAACGACGTTTGTCGAGGGCAGGCCCATGCGCTTGACGGCTTCGGCGCAGACCATAACGGTCAGGGTCGAGTCAACGCCGCCGGAGATGCCGACCACGCAGTGGTCAAGACCGGCGTAGGTCATGCGCTACAAGGCCGGACACCTGGATGTCGATCATGCGGCGGCAGTAGTTGCCCATGTCCTTTTCAAACTCGGGCAGATGCGGCAGCTTGCGATAAGTGCGCGTAAGCTCGGTTTCGCAGACCTCTTCGCCCCAGTAAAGCTCGGAGTGGCTGTATTTATACTGGCTTCTGCCGTATTTGCCGCTCTTGCGGCGGAGGTTTTCAAGATACTCAACGTCGATCTCGGAAACCACGAAGCAGTCCTCGCACTCGTCGGAGGCAAGCACCTCGCCGTTTTCGGCGACCATGCACAGGCCGGAGTATACGTTGTCGGTCGTGCTCTCGCCCTTGCCGGGCGCGGCGAGAATAATGCCGCATTTGAGGTGCTTGGAGCGGTACTTGACAGACTCGGTAGCCTCGATGGTAGAGGTGACGGTGGCCGGGAAGGATGCGAGTGAGGCGATAACGGTTGCACCGGCCAGAGCGTGGCGCGCAGCCGGAGCGTCTATGGCGTCCGCGTCGGCACCCAGCTCTACCGCGACTGAAAGGCCGGGCAGCACATCGCTTGTAAACAGCAGCTCGGTATCAAAGAACGCGTCGAACTTGCCGCAAACGGTCTCCTCGCCGCCCTCGTCATCGGCCGCGGCAAACAGGGTGCCGTCGGTTTCGGAGCGGGGAACAAGGCCGAGAAGCTCGCCGTCGGAGATGACGGCCGCAACGCTGTACAGCGCGCCTCCGCGCGGAGCATAGGGCAGACCGACGATAACGAGCATATCGTTTCCGGCGCTGGCCTCGATGACTCTTTCAAGCGCTCTTTCTGCGCCGCGGAGAATGACGCTGTGACCTACAAGGTCATAGCAGGAGCAGCCGGTCAGCGTAAGCTCGGGAAAAACGAGAACCTTTACGCCCTTGTCGGCTGCTTTTTTCATGCACTCGATAACCTTACCGGCGTTATAATCGGCGTCGGCTACCTTGATCATCGGAGATGCGGCAGCAACTTTAATAAATCCGTCTTTCATTTTGATCACTCATTTCTCTGATTTTTGTATGTCAAATAAAGTTTTGCCATAATAGTGATAGATTATCTGCGACGATGCGTCGAAGCTCTCGGGAGCGATGACGATCGTTATTTTGTCTCCGTTCCGGCGGCAGTCCTCAATGCCGTCAACAAGCGGAAGAAGATTTGTTTTAAGCTCCTGCTCAAACTCGTCGAGGTGCTCGGAGTAATATTCCGTTGTCTGCGGACAGGTATATTTATCGCCCAGCGGAGCTTTGCTCGTGAAGCAGAACACCATGAATACGGCGAACAGAATGAGGAATAGTACGCAGCCGAAGGGTTTGATGGCTTTTACAAAGCTCTGTCCTGCTGTCATGACGCTACCTCCGAAAACTTAAAATTCCGTCTCATGTAATACTGCACTTTGTTGATCGTCTGCTTCTGATCGAGAAGACTGCCGCTTATGGAGTCGGTGACCTCGCCGTCAACAAGGTAGAAGCCTGAAGTGTTTATGACAGGAAGAAAGGTCTGCGCGTCGTTCATGAATTTCATGTAAGCAGGGCCGTCCCAACCGAGCTGAGAAAACAGCACGTTCATTAGATAGCACGGGCTGATATCCGGTCCGGAGCCGATAAAATCATTATCGCAGACTTCTTTGGCGGCATCGTTTGCCCAGATGAGATAACGTGTTGAATAATAGTTCTTAAAGCCCGCGGTAGTCGAGCGGTCAAGATTTATGCCAAGCTCATCGTATGTTACGCTGTTATCGCCCAGCCATGGCTTGTGATCACCGTAGACTACCAAAACGACCGGTTCATCCATAGCTTCAAGCTCGGCTTTGAGCTCGCACAGCCTTTCGATAGTATCTTTTACAGAGCCGAGATAGTTGTTTATGACATAGTAGCTGTACTCGGAAACGTCGCCGTCCCAAACCGGATCGCCCCAGTCGAGCCTGTCGGTGCTGTACGGGCCGTGCCCCTGATAGGTCACATTAAATGAAAACACGTTTTTGCCGTCGGCAACGTCGTCTTTGAAAAACTTCAGCATATCCGGGAAAAATTCCTCGTCATAAGTGACAGGATAGCCGTATTTCTCGTAATATCCTTCGGTGAACAGATAATCCTCAAAGCCGAGATAACGGTTGACATTGTAGCGATTATAGAAGGTGCGCAGGCACGGATGGCTTCCGTTTGCGGTGTAGCCCTGCTCACGCAGATACCAGACATAGGAGTTTACGGGCCTGCGATAGTCTTTAAGCTGCGTGTATCCCGTCAGGAAGCAGCGCTCGGTGTCAATAGTTCCGCCGCCGAAAACGTTTGTCATGAGGTTTCCGGTATAGCTCTCGGCTTCAAGGGCATGATAATCGGCATAGATATCGTCAATGCCCTGCAATCCCACGGTCGTAAGATCCGCAAAGGCTTCAAGCTGAATGGTAAGTATATTGACTTTCTTGCTTTCGGGGATATCCGAATCGGAATATGCAGAAAGCTCGTTTTCCGCAAGATTTTCGTCATATCCGTCGGGCGGAGTGTCTATCGCGGCAGATATGCTGTGTATAAACGGGTACACAAAGCCCTTTGAGGTGAAAACATCGGTGGCTTCCCAGCGGCTCACATGGTCAAAGTTCTCGGTCTTTACATTGTATATATCCGCGCTTGAGTAAACAAGCGTCCACAGAGGCCATACGGATGCTGCAATGACTATTGCGGCGGCGATGCGGAAAGAGCCTTTTGCACGTCCACGCACGAAAAAGTACATAAACAGCGTTCCGATCACGATGCAGATAAGGCATATGGCAATGCGCCTTGTGATAGTTATATTGTACCCGGAGGAAACGCCGAGCGCGGTGTGTATAGCCGATATATCCGAAAACATGAACGGATCATCGCGGAATTCAAGCTTGAAATAGTTTCCCACCGAGGCCGTGATAAATACGACGGCAGTCGCCAGAAACGAAGCCCATGAGCGGTTTATAAGGCAGAACATTAAAAGCTCGAACAGAAAGATCGGCAGGAAATTTAAAAAGAATATCAATGGATGCCGAAGATAATCGATAAGCAGAACACGTCCTCCCGTTCCGATGCCGAGAAGCAGCGACAGAAAGCACAGCCCGGCTGCCGACAGGAGCAGAATTCCGAAATTCCACAGATAAAAACCGAAGCGCTTGCCGGGTCCGGCACAGGCCGATGCGTCTGTGCCGAACAGGAAGCTTCTTTCTTTAGTGCCGGTCATGACTTGAGCCTCAGAACTTGATCCTTTCGGCTATGTAGTCCTTGACCTCGCTGATGGGGATACGGACCTGCTGCATGCTGTCGCGCTCGCGGATGGTGACGCAGTGATCGGCCTCATCGGTCTCGGTGCCGACGGTGTTGAAGTCAAAGGTGATGCAGTAAGGCGTGCCGATCTCGTCCTCGCGGCGATAGCGCTTGCCGATGGAGCCGGTCTCGTCGTAATCGACCATGAACTCCTTGCTCAGCTCGTTGTAAAGCTCCATTGCCGGGCCGGTGAGGATCTCCTTCTTGCTCAGCGGCAGGATCGCGCACTTGTACGGAGCCAGTGCCGGGTGCAGATGCAGAACGGTGCGGATATCGTCGTTGCCCTTCTTATCCTTGCCGACGACCTCCTCATCGTATGCCTCGCACAGGAATGCAAGAGCGACGCGGTCGCAGCCGAGAGACGGTTCGATGACGTAGGGAATATAGTGCTTTCGCCGGTGTCCTGATCGAAATAGGTAAGATCCTTGCCGGAAGCCTCCTGATGACGGCCGAGGTCGTAATCGGTGCGGTCTGCAATGCCCCACAGCTCGCCCCAGTCGGTGAACGGGAAGGCGTATTCGATGTCGGTGGTGGCGCGGGAGTAGAATGCAAGCTCAGCCGGCTCATGATCGCGCAGACGGAGGTTGTCCTCGCTTATGCCCAGCGACAGCAGCCAGTTTTTGCAGAAGTCCTTCCAGTAAGCAAACCACTCAAGGTCGGTGCCGGGTTTGCAGAAGAACTCGCATTCCATTTGCTCGAACTCGCGGATGCGGAAGATGAAGATTGCCCGGAGTTATCTCGTTGCGGAAAGCCTTGCCGACCTGGCATACGTACGCCGAAGGGCAGCTTTTTGCGCGTGGTGCGCTGGATGTTTGCAAAGTTAACGAAAATGCCCTGAGCGGTCTCGGGACGCAGATAGCAGGTGGAGCTGGAGTCCTCGGTAACGCCGATGGCGGTCTTGAACATGAGGTTGAACTTGCGGATGGGGGTGAAGTCATGCTTTCCGCAGACGGGGCAGATGATATCCTCGTGCGAGGCTATGAACTCGTCCATCTCGTCGAAAGTCATTGCATCAACGTTGACCTCGTGATGCTCTTCGCCGATGAGCTTGTCGGCGCGGTGGCGCGCTTTGCAGGAGCGGCAGTCGAGCAGAGGGTCAGAGAAGCTTGAAACGTGGCCGGTGGTGATCCAGGTCTGCGGATTCATGATGATCGCAGCGTCGAGGCCGACGTTGTATGGGCTTTCCTGCACGAACTTCTTCAGCCATGCCTTTTTGACGTTGTTTTTGAACTCAACGCCGAGAGGGCCGTAGTCCCAGGAGTTTGCAAGGCCGCCGTATATCTCGCTTCCGGGATACACATAGCCGCGGTTTTTGCACAGGGCAACGATCTTGTCCATAGTCTTTTCGCTATTTTTCATTTTCCGTCCTTTCCCGCGGCTGGCTGCCGCAGCAAAAATTTAATATATAATATAGTAGTGACCTACAAATTGTAACTATATCATTTGACGGCGTTTTTAGCAATACAGTGTCAAAATTAAAACTAAACGCAAACTTTATGCCGATATTCCAAATGGGAATGCAATGCATGAATATTTGTGCAATAACAGGCGATAGAGGGCATGAAAAGAGTATAACAGAACATAAATCTGTGCAATTATCACAAATTTAACGAGTGAGTTGAGAATATTGTGTTTACAAATGCTCCGAATTATGATTAAATAGCATGGTAAAATGCCTTAAGCTGACGAGAGTCGAACACGTATCGGTTTTGACGGGCAGATTTTCACTCATGCCGCGTTAAAGCTCTTGACAATACGACAGTATTCTCTGCAAGCTTTGCCTTGCCTGAGCAAAAATCTGCTCCGGCAAAACTGCGAGCACCTGTCGGCTGTGCTTTTCGAGATATTTTCGGCTTTATTTGATGCAGGTGGGCTGGCGCCCATCAAAGCAAAAAAGACGAAAATAGCCGGAAGGGCGCGCCGACAGGCGATATGGGTTCGGCTCTCGTAAGCTTACAATATCAACAGGAGGAATAATCACAAATGATCAAGTTTTCAAGCAGAATGAATCTTCTCAAGGGTTCGGCAATCCGTGAGCTCCTCGCACTGGCTAATAAACCCGAGGTCCTCTCTTTCGCAGGCGGCATGCCCGCACCGGAGCTTTTCCCGGTAGACAAGATCAAGGCCGCGACAGACGCTGTTCTTGAAGAACAGGGCAGAGTTGCTCTTCAGTACTCCAGCACCAACGGCTTTGAGCACTTCCGTCAGCAGATCGCTGATCGCATGGAAGCAAAGCTCAACATCAAGACCAGCGCAGACAACATCCTTGTAACCTCCGGCTCTCAGCAGGGTCTGGATTACTCGGCTCGCGTTTTCTGCGACAAGGGCGATGTTATCATCATCGAGAGCCCGTCCTACCTCGGCGCACTCAACGCATTCAAGGCATGTGAGCCGAACTTCGTCGCTATCCCCACCGACGGCGACGGCATGATCATGGAAGAGCTTGAAAAGGTTCTTGCCACCACCGAGAACGTCAAGATGATCTACGTCATCCCCGACTTCCAGAACCCCTCCGGCCGCACCTGGCCCCTCGAGCGCCGCAAGCAGTTCATGGAGATCGTAAATAAGTACGAAGTTCCCGTTGTTGAGGATAACCCCTACGGCGAGCTCCGCTTTGAAGGCGAGTACCTGCCCGCACTCAAGAGCATGGACACCAAGGGCCTCGTAGTCTTCCTCGGCACCTTCTCCAAGATCCTCGCTCCCGGCTACCGTCTCGGTTGGGTCTGCGCCGACGGCGAGATCCTTCAGAAGTACAACTTCCTCGCTCAGGCTGCATCCCTGCAGGCCTCCACCGAGGCTCAGCTCGTTGTTTCCAAGTTCATCGACATGTATGACCTTGACGAGCACGTTGCAGCTATCAAGGAGTGCTACCGCAAGCGCCGCGACGTTATGATCGAGACCATGGAAAAGGAGTTCCCGCCCGAGGCAAAGTTCACTCACCCCAACGGCGGCCTGTTCACTTGGGTCGAGCTGCCTGAGTACATCAACACCAACGAGATGGCAAAGCAGTGCCTGGCACGCAACGTCGCTTACGTTCCCGGCGACGGATTCTTCCCCGATGCAGGCCACAATAACTGCATCCGCCTGAACTACTCCTGCATGCCCGAAGAGAAGATCGTTAAGGGCATGACCATCCTCGGCGAAGTCATCAAAGAGAACATCAAGAAGTAATTTCTTTATATTTTTGATAAGTTGAAAAAGCTCCTGCTCGGTCGAGCAGGAGCTCAGCCTGTCGAAAAAGGTCACCGCAAGGTGGCTTTTTTCTCGTAAAACAGGGAGAAATATGGTATAATAAGTACGGGTGATGAACGTGCTTACGAAAAATATAGAGAACAGAAACCAAGTTGAATTTGTAAGTCTGGAGGAAATGGTTCCTGCAGACCATCTGCTGCGTCAGATCGATGCAGCAATCGACTTTAATAAGGTGTATGAATTTGTAGGAGATTTGTATTGCAAGGACAACGGCCGTCCCAGTATAGATCCGGTCGTGCTGTTTAAGATCGTGCTGATCCAGCATATCTACGGTATCCGCTCTTTACGCCGTACGCTGGAAGAAGTCGGCATGAATATGGCGTATCGGTGGTTTATTGGCTATCCGCTGAACGAGCAGGTCCCACACTTTTCAACGGTGAGCTATAACTTCAAACACCGTTTTAATACGGCATCGGTAGAGTATATTTTCCGCTGGGTATTAAAGGCAGCTGCGGACGAAGGCTATCTGGACACAGAAGCCGTATTTGTAGACGGTACGCACATGTAAAGGCAAGTGCAAATCTGAAGAAGCAGGCTCGCAAAGCTGTACCCAAAGAAGCAAAGCGCTATGCACACGAATTGTTTGATGAGATAAACAAGGACAGAGAAGCGCACGGAAAGAAGCCCTTCGACGAAAACAACAACGGGAATGATTCCGGCAGCGGAGATAATTCCGGTGAACCGGAAATGATAGAAAAGACTGTTTCTACTACAGACCCGGAATGCGGCGTATTCCACAAGGGCGAACACAAGAAAGTCTTTGCCTATGAAGCGCACACAGCATGTGACAAGCACAACTTTTTATTTTAGGTGTACATGTTACGCCCGGAAATATTCACGACAGCGTAGCATTTGATTGTCTGTATGATGATATCTGTAAGCATTACCCCGAACACAAAATCGTTGCAGCCGACAGCGCCTACAAGACCCCTTGGATCTGCAAAAGAATCTTTGAAAGTGGCAGAGTTCTGACTTCTGCCTATACACGCCCCAAAACCAAAGACGGCAAACCACCCTTGGTACACCTATGTTTATGATGAATACTTCGATGATGTGATCTGCCCGGAATACAAGGTTTTGCACTATTCAACAACCAACCGCGATGGCTACCGCGAATACAAAAGCCGCTCTTATCTGTGTGCAGACTGCCCAACAAAAAGCGATGTGTACACAAAATGCCAAGTGCGAAAAAAACCGTTACAAAGGCATATCTGGCAGCGTTTTGTAGATATGGCTGAGGATGTACGACACACACCTTTGTACAGGGATATCTACAAGCTAAGACAACAAAAAATTGAGCGTGTGTTTGCCGATGCAAAAGAAAAGCACGGTATGCGCTATACGCAGTACAGAGGCTTGGCTCAGGTTACCAACTGGGTGAAGCTTAAATTTGCAGCCATGAATCTGAAAAAACTGGCCACTTGGAAGTGGAAACGGAAAAATCTTTCTCCGGGGAAGAGGCGGAGAAGGATTTTTGCGGCCGATTATTTTTCTTGGCTGCTATTTTTCCCTTTTCAAACGAAAAAGCCTGCCTTGGCGTGACTGCTAAGACAGACTTTTTCTACAGGCTGAGCTCCTGCTCGGTCGAGCAGGAGCTTTCCTTTGTCCTGGGAATATGTGTTGTATTTTGTGTGGACAAATTAAATTTACTGCAATTTGCAGTAAAAGTCAATACTACAAAACTCGACATAATATTCTTGCCCGATGGAGGTGGTGTTATGTACCCTCGAATTCGGGATCTGCGCGAGGACAGAGACCTAAAGCAGCGCGAGGTTGCCGAGTATCTCAACTGTTCTCAGCAGGTGTACAGCAACTATGAGCTCGGGCAGAGAGATGTTCCGAGCGAAACACTTATTCGCTTATCCCGGTTTTACAATGTGTCGGTGGACTACATACTCAGCCTGACGGATGATCCTAAGACTAACCGGTGAAAGCTTACGCACGGCAGGATAACTGCGCTTTTTACTCAATTGCAAATAAAGTTTATACAAATCAAAAAAAGTGTTGCAATATACGAAACAATATGATATATTGTTAACGATATTAAGGATCGCGTCCCCCCGTGATCCGGCTCCCAAGGCCATGATGCTTCGGGAGTCTTTATTTTTTGCTTGTAAACTACGGCTTTGTGTGCTAAATTGTTTCCATCAAATATTAGAATTAAGGAGAAAATTTTATGGAAATCGGAATAAAAGGCAAGGTCGAAACGGTTGTTGACGGCAGCAACACCGCAAAATTCGTAGGAAGCGGCTCGCTGGACGTTTTCGCAACTCCGTGCATGGTAGGCCTCATGGAGCAGGCCGCTCAGATGTCAGTCGCGCCGTATCTCGGCGAGGGCGAGGGCACCGTCGGCACAAAGCTTGAGATAAGCCATGACGCTGCAACACCTCTGGGAATGAAGGTCTGGGCCGAGAGCGAGCTTATCGAGATCGACCGCCGCAGACTGGTTTTCGAGGTCAAGGCATTTGACGAATGCGGCCAGATCGGCGCAGGCCGCCACGAGCGCTTTATAATCAACAACGAAAAGTTCATCGCAAAGGCAAACGCCAAGGGAGCCAAGTGATGAAGCATTTCATCGTTCTCATCGGCAATTACGGCTCGGGCAAAACGGAGATAGCGATAAACCTCGCCGTGAACTCTGCGGCAAAGGGACTCAATACGCTGGTCATCGACCTTGACAAGGTAAATGATTACTTCCGCATGAGCGACCGTGTTGACGTGCTCAAGGAGAATAACGTTAATCTCGTTTCTCCGACCTTTGCCGGTCAGGGCGTGACTCCGAGCAATATGTCTGCCGCCGTCGCGTCGGCCTTTGCGGGCGACTGGGATCTGTGCGTGTTCGACGTTGGCGGAGATGCGGCAGGAGCAATGTCGCTCGGCAGATATCACACTGATTTTGCCGCGCTCGAGGAGGGGCAGCTTGAGGTTTATGATATCGTAAACGTGTTCCGCCCGATGTCCGAAAGCCCGGAGAAGATAGTTAAGCTCAAGGAAGAGATGGAGGGCTTTGCGCGGCTCAAGGTCACGGGCTTTGTCAATAACTCCAACCTTCTCAACTTCGCAAGCGCCGACGATATCCGTCAGGGCTATGATGTCCTGCGCAAGACGAGCGATATGACCGGCATTCCGGTTGCACATACGACCGGGCGCAAGTGCTTTCTGGAGGAGTTTCTGCGCGACGGGCGCGATCCCAAGTATATAGGCGAGCCGATCGGACTTGAAACATATATGCACCGTTCGTGGGAAGCGTTCACGAATCTCGGACTATAATGAAAAAATCTCGAAGCATTCGCTTCGAGATTTTTTCAGCCCTCCATGACGTGCAGCGCGCGTATGGCGGCGTTTTCAATATGGCTTTGCACGTCAAAGGCCTGCTTTTCGAGATAGTCCCAGCTGCCGCAGCTCAGACCCTGCGCGTGCAGCTCGGAAACTACCTGCGTGCAGATATCCTCGATCACCTGCGATTTAAGCACCTTTCCGCCCTCGTCGTTATCGCCCGTGAGCAAAAATTCAAGCGCGTCGGAAAGCTCTCCGAGATTTTCAAGCCCACGCATGCCGCGCAGCAGCCATTTGTAATACGGCGCGTGACGGCGGTTTAGCAGAAAAACGGCCTCGGCGGTGTTCTTGACAAACTCGCTTACAGCGAGCATGGCGGCGCCGTCCTCGCCGTGGGCGAGGCAGCGCGCGTAGTTATATTGCCCCGACTGCGCCATAAGAGCAAGCCGCGCGGCAAGCTTTTTGCGCCGAACATCCTCAGGCATTCCGCAGGCGATCTCCTGCCGTATGCGCGAAAACTCGCCGAGATCGTCGCGGAACACCTCGCCGCTGACCGCCTGAGATAGCGCGTAGGAAGGCAGATACAGCCAGTCCTGCCACGTTTCCGGCGCACCGGGAAGCCCGGTGAAGCGCCGGTAAAAGTCGCTTATGCGCATAACGCCGACGCCGGGCGTTCCGAGGGCGGAAGCCTGCGAAACACGGCTTCCGAATAAGTCTCTCATTTTGCGCGAAAGCTCGATGCCGATGCGAGCGTCGTCTGCATCTGTAAGCCACAGGCAGAAGCCAGGCTCAAAATCGTGATCGCGAGATATCTCATCGTCAAAGCCCAGGCACTGCGAGCCGGAGCCTGCAAGCCCCACGGCAATGCGCCCCTCGTATTCCGGGAAGTGCTCATGGATGATGGCAGCGCCCTTTTCGGCGTATAGCCTTCGCGCCGCTTCAAGACCTTTCATTTTATCGCCTCCATACGCTCTCTGAGCGCTTTAACGTATATAAAATATCCGAAACGGTCAAAGGTCGGAATGCATTTTGATAGCGTAAATGCATTGTAGCCGTCGAGAGGAAGCTCCGGATCGGTGAGGCAGGCGTAGGCATTGTCGAGCGCAGGCTCTATATCCTCGTCGCGCCCCATGCGCTCGTAAAGCTCGGCGAGATTGCACCATGTTACCGCCGTGTCGTTGCCGGGATCATTGCAGCTCTTAATAATGTCAAGCGCCATGAAAAAGTGCCGCTGCGCGCTGTCATAGTCGCCCGTATCCTCAAAGGCGAGCGCCATATTGTTGTAAAGTCCTGCAAAGCGATAGTCGCCGGGGTCGAGCGTTTCGGAATAAACGCGCGAAACATGGCGGAATATCGGAAGCGCCTCGGCCGATAAGCCGAGAAACTTCATCGTTGTCGCGGCGTTTAGCATGATCGTTGCGCCGGAAACGGTCGCACCCAAACGGTGACGGCGTATAAGCTCAAGACCGTGCGCGACGGCGCTTCTCGCCGCGTCCTTGTCGCCTGTGCGGCGGTGCAGCCCCATAAGCTCACTTTGCAGCGAAAGATCACTTCGCCAGTCGCCGGACTGCCGCGCGGCGCAGACCTCGTGCTCAAGAAGCCGCTGCGCCTGTTCGAGCTGTCCGCTATTTTGCAGCCTGTCAAGCTCTTTGACTATCTCGGGAACGTTCACGGCGCTTGCGCACGGCTCCGTATCGGGATGCCCCATGTACTGCGATGCGTCAAAGCAGCAAACGGGATCTGAGTATTCGGCTTTGTCCATGTTATCACCTCAAGTCTATTCTATCACTCGGCGCAAGATGAGGCAGTGGCATGTGCAACTGTTGAAAATATGCGGCTCACAGGGTATAATCATTGCATGAAGAATTTTCTTGTAAAAGCTTTCATATGCGCCGAAGCGGCGCTGTATCTGGCATTCACGGTGATGGACGTTTTCGACACAGGTGACAGCCGCTGGCTTAAATTTGCCGGTATAGCGCTTTGCTTTGTGGTTTCGGCTTTGCTGAGCGCCAGGGGCGGAGAGGTGCTCGTCACCGCGGCCGTCGGTCTCTCCGCTGCGGCGGATATTCTGCTGCTTATTTTGGATGTGCACTATGCGGTCGGCGTTATGCTGTTTTTTGCCGCGCAGATACTGTACTTCGTGCGTATTTATCGGGCAAACGGACACAAAAGCGCATGGCCGCTGCGGCTGTTTCTGTTCATGGCCGCCGTTGCCGCAATGGCTCAATTCGGCCTGCTTTCGCCGCTTGACCTGCTTGCCGGAGCGTACTTTTCATTTTTTGCCTGCAATGTGATGCAGGCCTCCGGCTCGGAAAATAAGCTGTTTTTTGCCGGACTGTGCCTGTTTTTATGCTGCGATGTATGCGTGGGACTTCATAATATGCCGTCGGCTCTGCCGGATTGGCTGCAAAGTGCCGCGCGTATCGGAATGTGGACATTCTATCTGCCGTCGCAGGTGATGATAGTTTTGTCGGGAAAGGAGCGGGATGTGTATGAAAAAATGCAGTAGGCTGCTTTCGGCGCTCATGATCGCTGCCGTTGCGCTTGCGCTTTTGACAGGCTCGATCGCGGCGCCGATCATAATACGGCCGTTTTACTATGCGCAGATAGAGCCGCTGGAGCTTGAGCAGTCAAGCAGCCTGAGCCGGGAGGAGATAATCGAGGCATACGATGAGGTGCTCGATTATTGCATCGGCGCAAGCGATGAGTTCTCGGCCGGGGTACTGCCGTTTTCGGAATCCGGCAGCGCGCATTTTGCCGACTGCCGCACGCTGTTTATCCTCGATCTGTGGCTGTTTTTCGGCAGTATGGCCGCTATAGCGTTGCTGAAGCTTTATCGGCGGCGTCACGAAATCCCGCGCCTGCGCGGCCACGGTGCGCCGTTCTGGGGCGCTGTCGGGATCGGTTCGGTACTCATAGTTATCGGAGCCGCTGCCGCAACGAATTTTGACCGAGCTTTCACGGTGTTCCATTCGCTGTTCTTCCCCGGCAAGGATAACTGGATTTTCGACCCTGCGCTGGATCCTATAATCACCCTCATGCCGGAGGAATTTTTCCGCAACTGTGCAATACTAATTCTTGCGGTGCTGCTCATTGCCGGAGCGGCGATAATCATTTCGGATAAAAGAAAAGGCTATGCGAAATAACGCATAGCCTTGTTCATGTTATTTTGTGATTTATCAGTAATCCACGGGCTCGCTGAAAGGACGCTCAAGGCACTCGGGATGCTCGAGAATGTACTTGAGAAGCCTTACGCTCTTGGAGTAATAGTAGCCGTCTGCAAGACGCTCGTCGATCGTAAGACCGAGATCGACGCTGTTGCGGTATTCATCCTCGCCTTTTTCGTTGCGGAAGATGCGCTCCTTCATTTCGCCGACAACGACGAAAGGGAGGTCGTGCCCCAGTTGGTGAGGTGGTGGTAGCCGCTTCTGAGCTTTATCGAGCCGAGGTTAGAGAGAATGACCGAGGCGTAGTAGGGGTCTGCCTCGATGATGGATTTCGGAACGATGCCGTGGCGATCGAGCTGACGCATGAGCCAGATGAAGAACTTGACGAACCAGCGCGGCAGCTTGTTGAGAATGTCCATAGTGCTGGAGGTCGCGTTGCCGGCTCCGCCCTTTTTCTCGCGGCTTATCTGCTTGAAGAGATCCTCGTGCAGCGAATCAAGGGTGGAGTCCTCGGTAGCATAGATGAAAGCAAGACCCTCCCGAGGTGTCGCTGAACTGTTTTTTGACGACAAATGATGCGCTGTAGCTGTTGCGCTGATAGTTGTTTTTGTTCGCGATGAAGCGGTTGAGCTTCGGACGCAGGATAATCGTTTTGAGTATTGCGGCAACAATCAGGTGGAAAAGCGTGAACTTGAACTCGGGGTTTTCCGCGTTGCGCTTTTCAAGGTACTTGTCGATGTTCGTAAGGTCGATGCGTTCTGATATAAAGGCCTCATTGTCGCAGCGGTTGGGGTAGATCATCGGCATGATAAGATGCATGCCGTCCTGCTGATGGATAAGTGCGCCGTCTCGTCTGTCGCCAAAGCGACGTTTTTCTTTACTCATAGTTATCCCTCAAATACTTAAAAATTTTTAACAAGTTTGTCTGTAATACAGCAATTTTATCATATTGTTTTCATAAGTCAAGGAATATATTTGTTGACAAGAGCCTTGCGCATGTGCTCTAATATCTTTTATATCAAAGAGTAAGGTGAAGATAATTGAATTTCATAGACATATTCCTGATCGGTGTTGCGCTGAGCATGGACGCTTTTGCGGTTTCCATATGCAAGGGGCTTTCGGTAAAAAAGGTCAGCGCAAAGCATGTGCTCACGGTGGGCGTGTATTTCGGTGGCTTTCAGGCGCTCATGCCGACGCTGGGCTTCCTGCTCGGCTATAAGTTTGAAAGCTTCATAACAAGCATAGATCACTGGATAGCGTTTATCCTGCTTGCGCTTATAGGCGGTAATATGATAAGGGAAGCCCTCGGTAAGGACGATGAGCACGAAAACGACGATTTTTCGGTCAAAGCCATGCTTCCGCTTGCGGTGGCAACGAGCATCGATGCGCTGGCAGTCGGCATAAGCTTTGCGTTTCTGGGCGTTGACATCGTGCAGGCTGCGCTGCTTATCGGTGCAACGACGTTTGTGCTGTCCGGTGTAGGCATTTTCGTCGGGAATATTTTCGGCTCGAAATACAAGTCCAAGGCCGAGCTTCTGGGCGGCGTTGTGCTTATACTTATTGGTCTGAAAATACTTCTTGAGCATTTGGGAGTCATTAATTTCTGAAAGCTATGAAAGAAAAACTCAAAATGTACCTGCCGATAATCATCATGCTCGTCGTAGCGCTCACGGCAGGAATACTCATATGGCTCGATATTCTGCATGTTGATCAAATCATCGCCGCTGTAAACGACAACAGACCTCTGGCGGCGCTCGTTATCCTTGCGCTTTTCGCGTTCAAGGGCTGCTCGTGCATACCGTATGCTGTTATTCTCATCGGCTGCGCGCTCATTTTTGAGCTGCCGGTCGCCATTGCGATAAACACCGTCGGAACGGCAATATGCATTTCCGTTTCGTACCTCATCGGGCGCTTTTCAAAGGGCCTGACGTTTGAAGGGATGATGGAAAAGTACCCGAAATTCCGCCGGTATTTTTCCAATGCCGAGGGATACAGCTTTACCTTTGTGTTTTTTGTGCACACGCTGCATCTTTCCACCGAGGTGCAGGGCGTACTTTTCGGGCTTCTGCGCACGCCTTACTGGGCGTATATCGGCGGCTCGATGGCGGCGCTTATACCCAGTATGCTTATCTATACGGTCATAGGCGATAAGTTTGATTTCACAAATCCTCTGTTCTGGGCATTTGTTGCGCTCGATGCGCTGACTGTTGTTTTCGGATTTGTTTATGCAAAGAAAAACCTCATAGACGGCGGCAAAAAAGCTTCGGAAGAATGATTCCGAAGCTTTTTGAGTTTCTGCGTTAAAACAGCATATCCTTTGAAAACACAATGTCCACACCGCCCATGGTTATCACGTCGCCGGAGAAGATGCGCTCCTTGTGGTCGATGCGTTTTCCGTTGAGGTAGGTTCCGTTTGTCGAGCCTAGATCCTGTATGTAATAGTGCCCGTCGCACAGCTCTATCTGAAAGTGGCGGCGTGAGGCCTTTGGAGCCGGGTAGACAAAATCGCAGTCCTCGCTGCGCCCGAATATCCATGCGGTCTTTCCGCTTGCAGGCTCATGCACCGAGACGTTAACCGTTGCGTCGCCGAAGTTATTTATAAAATCAAAAAGTCCCTTGAACTTGTCTCCTGCCATTGTCACACCTCCAGTGTATGTTTTAAGTATATCAATAACAATGGGATTAAGCAAGAGTAAAAGTGTGCCGGCTGCGGTTGAAAAAAACTCGGATTTAAGATATTATTATCTATTATATAACAGTACCATCGGTTGACAAGGACAGACACGGTTTTGACGGGCAGAAATACGCCCATACAACGTCAAGCCCCTTGACAATACGGCAAGTATTCTCTTCGGGTCTTTCCTCGTCTGTCCGCATTTCTGCACCGGCAAAACTGCTTTGCACCTGTCAGCGATGAATTTTCGAGTGATTTTGTTTTTTGAGGTGCAGGCGGGCTGGCGCCCGTCAAGGCGAAAAGGGCAAAAAGCGCCGAAAAGGCACGCTGTCAGGCGTGTTTGCCCTTGTTAACCGATGGTAGTGACGAGGTGAAAGCTTGAGGAAGATCGCTCTGTGGGAGGCTAAGCATCCCAAAACGGTTATAATTGCGGCGCTGCTGCTTCTTATTCCGGCGTTTTTGGGCTTTATCGGAACGAAGGTGAACTACGATATCCTTTCGTATCTGCCCGATGAGCTTGAGTCGGTACAGGGCGAGCAGGTGCTCGATAAGACCTTCAACACGGCCGGAATATCCATAGTTATAACCGAAAATATGCAGCCAAAGCAGACCTTGGCGCTGAAAAACGAAATACTCGCTGTCGATGGCGTGTCGTCGGTCATCTGGGTCGATACTATTGCCGATATCGGCATCCCGGCCGATATTCTGCCGGATGTGCTCAAGAATATATTCTACAGCGCCGACGGCAGCCAGACGATGATGCTCGTGCGGTATGACAACACAGGCTCGGACGACAGCCAGCTCAAGGCGATAGCGCAGATAAAAACGCTTCTGGGCAAAAACCAGTTTCTTAGCGGACTTACGGTCGTCGTTGACGATACTCGCGAGATCGCCGAGACGCAGGCACCGCTGTATATTGCCGTTGCGGTCATTCTCGCGCTCATTGTCATGAGCGTTCTTATGGAGTCGTGGTTCCAGCCGCTTATCATCCTGTTCTCGCTCGGACTTGCGGTCATATACAATATGGGAACGAACATTTTCCTCGGGCAGATATCGTTCATAACCCAGTGCGTCGCCGCGGTTTTGCAGCTTGGCGTCACGATGGATTATTCAATTTTCCTCATTGACCGCTATGCCGAGGAAAAGCAGCGCTTTTCTTCGCGCGAGGACGCCATGGCCGAGGCTGTAACGGTGTCGCTCACGGCGCTTATGGGAAGCTCTTTGACAACGGTGTTCGGCTTCCTTGCCCTGTGCTTTATGAAGCTCGGGCTTGGCTTTGATATCGGCTTTGTCATGGCAAAGGGCGTTGTGCTGGGCATACTCACGGTCATATTTATTCTGCCGGCGGTCGTGCTGCTGTTTGAAAAGCAGATAATCAAATACCGACACCGCAGCTTCGTTCCGGATTTCACGCGCCTTAACAAATTTACGATAAAGCACAAAAAAGCCTTCGCACTGCTGTTTTTGCTGCTGCTTGCTCCGGCGTATCTGATACAGAAAAATATCGACATGTATTACAGCATGGATAAGGCGCTGCCGTCGTATCTCACCTCAATGGAGGGACTTACAAAGCTGAAAGACGACTTCGGCATGGCGTGCACGCAGTTTGTTATAATTGACGACAGCCTGCCGGCCGATAAGCTCATTGAGATGGAGCATAAGCTCGAAGCGCTTGACGGCGTTACCTCGCTTCTGGCATATAACTCAATAGTCGGCGCCGCGATACCGGACACGATAATTCCCGACGACATCATGTCGCTGTGCAAGCAGGACGGAAAGCAGCTTATGATGATAAATTCCGAGTACGGCGCTGCTACCGATGAGCTGACGGCGCAGTTAGTCAAGATGGATGCGATCGTCAAGTCCTATGACCAAAACGCCTATATAACCGGCGAGGGCGCGATCACGCAGGGGCTTATAGACACGACGGACGTTGACTTTGCCGTGACGGCGGTGCTGTCTATAGCGGCGATATTTGTGCTCATAGCAATATGCTTCAAGTCGCCGTCGCTGCCGGTGATATTGGTGCTGTCTATTGAGCTTGCGATATGGATAAACCTTTCCATAACGGTCATTATGGGAACGGAGGCCTCGTTTGTCGATCCCACGGTCGTAAACTGCGTGCAGCTTGGTGCGACGGTAGATTATGCGATACTGCTCACCACGCGCTTTCGCGAGGAGCTGCGGCACCTGCCGCGCGACGAGGCAATGCTCAAGGCGGTCAGCGCCGCTCAGCAGTCGATATTCCAGAGCGCCGGCGTGTTCTTTGCCGCGACCTTCGGAGTGTATCTTGTCTGCGATATATACATTGTTCGCGGAATGTGCGCCCTGCTTGCGCGCGGCGCGATAATAAGCGAGATCGTTATAATAGTCCTGCTGTCGCCCGTGCTGTGCGTGTGCGAGAGCTTCATTGCAAAAACAACCCCGAGCTGGAGGCTGAAAACATGAAAACAAAACGACTTATCGCCATGCTGCTGGCAATGAGCATGCTGCTCACGCTGCTTGCCGGCTGCGGAAAAAAGAACGATGAAAAGCCCGAGAACATCCCCGAGCCGACACAGAGACCGCAGTATGAGCTTACCGACGCCGCCGTTAACAAAGAAGAAACGGTGTATATAAACGTATCTCCCGACGGCGAGGTGAAAAAGGTCAGCGTGACCGACAGGCTGCATACCGACATGCCCCAGGTGCGCATAGAGGATAAGAGCAACCTTTCGGGCATTCAGGATGTAAAGACCTTCTCCGAGCCTGTTAAGGATAACGATAAGCTCTACTGGGACATGGACTCGACCGATCTTTACTATTCCGGAAGCACGGATAACGCGCCGCCAATGAAAATATCCGTCAGCTACACGCTTGACGGAAAAGAGATAAAGGGCGCAGCCCTTGCCGGAAAAAAGCGGCGATGTTACGATAAAGATAAGCGCGCAGAACACGCTTAAAAAATCCGTCAGCGCCGGCGGCGGAAGCTATGATATATCATGCCCGATGCTGTTCGTGTGCGGCATGATCCTGCCGGACGAGAATTTCAGCGAGGTTTCGACCCCGAACGGTGTGCTTTTGAGCGACGGCTCTCGCCAGCTCGTGTTTTTTGCCGGCGTTCCCGGAATGAACGACAGCCTGGGAATAGATAAGCTCGGCATCAACATCGGAACCACTCTCGGTGGCAGCGAATACACGATAAGCGCCAAGGCAAAGGACTTCAAGCTCGGCAACATGATGTTCGTTGCGGTTCCGTTTTCCTCGATATCCTCGCTCGGCCCGGATGATATCAAGCTCGGAACGGAAAGCGTAAAGGGCATGCTCAGCGATATCGAGGGGCTGATGGGCGCGTTCAACTCGCTGAACCTAAACGACATGGTGCAGATGCTCTACGGCGATGCGCAGCAGATAGAGCAGCTTGTCAACTCTGTGGGGCAGGCGGCCAAGCTTTATAAGGAAAACAAGGCGCTCATTGATGTCTTGAATAAATACGTCACCGAGGGTAACCTCGCAAAGCTCGAGCAGCTTCTTTACGATATGCAGCGCATCGACACGAGCAGGCTTCAGTCGCTTGCGCAGTTCACACACCTGTCCGAGCTTTTGGAGCTGCTGGGCAAATTCAATACCAATATCGGCGCGCTCGCGCAGTTTACGCGCGATTATCTCGATATGGCGCCGACCTTTGAGAGCTTAAACCGCGACCTGTCCTCGCCCGAGGTGCAAAAGTCGCTGGACAATCTGCCGAATATAATAAGCCAGCTTCAAAATCTCGTGAACGTCATGCACGCAAGCGAGCAGATGCTCGACCGCATGACGAGCATGCTCGGCGGCGAGAGCATCAACAAGATCATTGCTTTCACGCAGAAGCTTGAAAACAGCGTGAGCATGGAAACGCTCACCAAGGCGCAGCAGCAGGCGCTGACCGAGCGCATGCAGGCATGGCTCGACTTCGGCAGCAGCTATGATATCTTCACCCAGCGTACCGAAAAAAATGACCTCAACCGTTGTGTTCGTGTATAAATCCGAATCCATCGGCTGAGCAACAAAAAAGACCGCCTCGGCGGTCTTTTTTGTTATTCGATCCAGAAAGCGGAGTCGTCGTTTTTTATCCACTCGTCAACATCAACGATGCTGAACGCATCATCACCGGTGCGGATGATGACGCGCTCAATGCCGGCGTTTATTACCTGGCGGCGGCACATCGAGCAGCTTGTTGCATTTGTCAAAAGCTCATGCGTCTGCGCATCGCGCCCGACAAGGTACAGCGTTGAGCCTATCATATCGCGCCGCGAGGCAGATATTATGGCGTTTGCCTCGGCGTGAACGCTGCGGCACAGCTCGTATCTTTCGCCGGAGGGGATCTTCATCTCGACCCTCGCGCAGCGGCCTGCATCGGTGCAGTTTATTCTGCCGCGCGGCGCGCCGTTATACCCGGTCGATATGATCTCATCGTTGCGCACGATTATTGCGCCGTACATTCTTCTCAGGCAGGTAGAGCGCTGCAAAACAGCGTCGGCTATGTCGAGATAATAGTTTTCCTTGCTTGTGCGCTTATCCATGAGATCATCCTCCAAAAGAGATATGCTCTATTTTACTGGTTCAGCGCCTTTTCGTCAATAGCGGCGCTGCTGCTTTTGACATGGTTTCCGATTATTTCGGACACCTCGGATATCGTCACAAAAGCGCTCACGTCCGCTTCGCTTATAATGCGCTTGAGCTGGCTGACCTCAACGCGGGTGATAACGCAGTACAAAACCGTTTTTGTGCTGCCGGAAACAAGACCCTCGGCCGAAATAAACGTGCAGGTGCGCCCGAGCTGCTGATAGATCGTATCGGCAATGTCGGCTGCGTGATCGGTGATTATCATTGCTGCCTTGGCCTGCTCCATGCCCTCCTGAACGATGTCGATCAGCTTGAAGGTTATGAAATATGTCAGCAGCGACAGCATGGCCCTGTCCCAGCCGAAGAGAATGCCGGCGGTTATGTAGATAAAAATGTTTATCATGAATATGATCTGGCCGGTCGATGCGCTGACGTTTTTGGAAAGCAGCATCGCGGCGATCTCGGTTCCGTCTAGGCAGCCGCCGTGGCGCAGAACGGTGCCGACGCCGACGCCGAGCAGAACTCCGCCGAACACGACGGCAAGAAGCTCGGAGCTTGTCACGGTCGGGATGAGCTTGCAGACCTCAAGAAAGCCGGAGAACGCAGCCATCGCGATAACCGCGCGCAGCAGAAAACGCTTGCCCAGTGCCTTGTAGCCGACGAAGAAAAACGGAATGTTTATGACTATAACGAGTATACTCAGCCTTATTCCGGTAAGATAATTTATCATCATGCTCACGCCAGTGACGCCGCCGTCGAGTATCGTATTCGGGATCAGAAAGCATTCGATCGAGAACGCGGCGCACGCAGCGCCGACGATTATCATGATAACGGGGAAGAGCTGCTCTTTGAAAAAGTGCTTCATTCTTTCACCATCCTTTTTGATTAAAAAAACTGCGGTATATAGATATTATACCGCAGTCAGGATGAATTTTGGTAAACTCAGGGTAAATTATCAGTCGCCCTCGACCATTCTGTAGCCCACGCCGATCTCGGTGAATATATACTGAGGCTCTGCCGGACTTTTTTCGATCTTGCGGCGGATGTTTGCCATGTGAACGCGCAGGGACTGATTGTTGCCGCGCGTGCCGGGCCCCCACAGCTCTTTGATTATGTAGTCATAGGTCAGCACCTTGCCTGCGCATTTGCCCAGCAGCGCAACGATCTTGTATTCGTTCTGCGTAAGGCCGACGTTTTTGCCTTCAACGAGCACCTGGTGCTTGTCGTAATCTATCTCAAGGTCGCCGGACTTGAACTTGCCGGTGGTGGCTATAGTCTCGTTGGCAAGGCCTGTGCGCGTGTGGCGTATGGCGGTGCGTATGCGCGCCAAAAGCTCGCCTGCGCCGAAGGGCTTTGTTATATAGTCGTCCGCGCCGAGGTCGAGAGCCTCGACCTTGTCGCGCTCGTGCGCGCGCGCCGAGACAACGACGATGGGCAGAAGAGTCCATTCGCGCACGGATTTTATTATCTGAAGCCCATCAATATCGGGAAGGCCGAGGTCGAGAACGATCAGATCCGGACAGTGCGAGGTTATCATGGAGTACGCTTCCGCGCCGGAGCGGGCGATGATAACGTCGTAGTCGTTGGACGTAAGTATTGTGCGCAGAAAGTTTGTTATGCTGCGCTCGTCTTCAACAATGAGAATTTTGTCTCGAATGTTCATTCTTCTTCCTCCTCAGCAGGTAATGAAAAATCAAATACAGCGCCGCCCTCGGGACGGTTTGACGCGCTTATTTTGCCGCCGTGAGCGGATACGATGGCCTGACACGCGGAAAGGCCTATGCCGCGGAAACGGTTGCTGTCGTAGGGTTTGCCCTTTTCCGGATCGATCTGTCCGCGGAAAAGAACGGGTAGTATTTTGGGGTCAATGCCCGAGCCGTTGTCCGAAACGGTGAAGTGCACCCACTTTCCGTCGAGCGATACATCGAGTCGAAGCTCCGTCATACCCGATGCATGCTTTGCGGCGTTATCCAAAAGGTTCATGATGACCTGCGCAATCAGCATTGCGTCAACATTGACGAGCACCGGCTCATCGGGAATGGTAACCTTGAGGTTTATCTCCGGGTTACGCTTTTTGAAATTAGCAAGGCATTCGCCGAGAATTTCCTCGACAAGCTCGGGACTTTTTTCGATGTGAGTCTGCTCCGTTCCGCTTATTCGAGTTATCGACAGCAGGTTTTCAACCATTCGCACAAGCCATTCGGCATCCTGCTTGGCATCGCTGAGCAGAACGTTGCGCTCGTCCGACGAAAGGTGATCGCCCTCGTTGAGCACAGTGTCGATCGAGCCGATTATTGAGGTCAGCGGTGTCCGCAAATCGTGTGATATCGCGCGAAGCAGGTCGGCGCGCAGCTTCGCCTGCGCAGCCTCGTGCCTGAGCTTTTCCTGCTCGCGCGCACGGGTCGTAAGCGTTGATATAACAAGCGAAACGGCGAGCATCGTGACAAATGTCACAGGGTAGCCGTATATGGAGAAATTGAGCTTCATATACGGGAAAGTGAATGCGTAGTTAACGCCGATGACGCTTGCAAGCGAGGTAACGATTCCGTAAAAGTATCCGTCGGTGGTGAGTGAAACGATAAGAACGGCAAGGATGAATATCATCGGAACAAAGGTGTCCGACGTTCCGACTGTGCTCAGCGATGAGCACAGAACCCATGCCGCTGTCAGTGCGGCGGCAAGGATCAGCCAGTTTCGTATCGTCCGGAATACTTTATTTTGAGTTAGCTTTTTTTCCATTATGCATCACCCTTTTTATTAATTATAGCATATGCAGCATAAAGACTGTGTTAAGAAATTTATACGAAGCCATTTTCGCTTGACAGAGTTTTTGCAAAGACTGTTGACAAACCGGGTAATATGGCGTATGATACATACAGCAAAAACCCCATTTGGGAAATAGGAATTGAAAGGAGCGGCGATCATGCATAGAGCAAACGTTATAGTTGCAAACACCTGTTGTTGTGGCATCTGCGCTTGTCGATGTCAGCGTCGTCGCATGCCTTGATACGGTGTTGAAACCATATTTGCAGCGGCGATGCTTTTGGGCATCGTCGATTTTTTTATGTCATGAGAGGGATAAAAATGAGGATCTACAAATCAGTATCGGAACTTACCGGGCGCACTCCGCTTATGGAGCTGAAAAATATCGAGGATGAGCACAGGCTTTGCGCGAGGGTGCTTGCAAAGCTTGAGCTGTTCAATCCGGCAGGCTCGACCAAGGACAGGGTCGCAAAGGCAATGCTCGACGACGCCGAGGCAAAGGGCCTCCTTTCCGCGGGAGGCACGATAATCGAGCCTACCAGCGGCAACACCGGTATAGGCCTTGCGGCGATAGGCGCATCGCGCGGCTACCGTGTGATCATCGTAATGCCCGACAGCATGAGCGTCGAGCGCCGACTGCTTATGACGGCGTACGGCGCCGAGCTTGTTCTCACCGAGGGCAAAAAGGGCATGGCCGGAGCGGTCGAAAAGGCGGAAGAGCTCAAAGCCGAGATACCCGGCGCGCTCATTCTCGGCCAGTTTGAAAACCCGGCAAACCCTGCCGCGCACAGAGTAACGACCGGCCCGGAAATTTGGGAGGACACCGACGGCAAGGTCGATATCTTCGTCGCGGGAGTGGGTACTGGCGGCACGATAAGCGGTGTGGGGCAGTACCTCAAAAGCCGCAATAAGGGCGTCAAAATAGTCGCCGTTGAGCCTAAGACCTCGCCGTTGCTGTCGGAAGGCCATGCAGGCCCTCACGGACTTCAGGGCATAGGTGCAAACTTCGTGCCCAAGGCGCTTGACCGGAATATTTATGATGAGATCATCACCGTTTCTGATGAGGAGGCGTATGCCGCCGGCAGAGAGCTTGCCTCGCGCGAGGGCATCCTCGCCGGAATATCCTCTGGAGCTGCGCTGCACGCGGCGCTTGAGCTTGCAAAACGCCCAGAAAACGCAGGAAAGTGTATAGTTGCGCTCCTGCCCGATACAGGCGAGAGATATCTGTCCAGTCCCATGTTTAAGGAGAATGTCTGATTATGTTCGATGAATTGCTTGAAACCGTAAATGCATATCTTTCGCGCGACCCGGCGGCAAAAGGGCCGTTTGAGGTTCTGTTTCTGTATCCCGGTGTGAAGGCCGTGTTCTATCATCGCCGCGCGCATTGGTGCTATGAGCATAACCTGCTGTTTCTCGCGCGTATGATCTCGCAGATCAGCCGCCACAGAACGGGTATAGAGATCCACCCCGGCGCAAAGATAGGCCGCCGCCTCGTCATCGACCACGGCATGGGCATAGTTATCGGCGAAACCGCCGAGATCGGCGACGACTGCCTTATTTATCATGGCGTTACCCTCGGCGGTACGGGCAAGGACAGCGGAAAACGCCATCCGACGATCGGGAATAACGTTCTTATCGGAACAGGCGCAAAGGTGCTCGGACCCTTTAAGGTCGGAGATAACAGCCGAATTGCGGCAAACTCCGTTGTGTTGAGCGAAATTCCGCCCGACAGCACAGCAGTCGGCATACCGGCGCGCGTGGTTCGCCGCCAGGGAGTTAAGGTCGATTATGCGACCGAGGTCGATCAGGTCAATATCTCCGACCCCGTAGCCGAGGAGCTGGCCGCAATACGCAAGGCCCTGTGCGAGATGAACACAAGACTTCAGAACATGGAGAAATAAAAATTATCCGCATCGAAAAAGAAAACCGTTTGAGAAAAGAAAAAACCTCTGCAATATCCGCTGATATTGCAGAGGTTTATTTATATCAGTTGTTCTTGAGAATAACGTCGTGACTGCCGCCCTCGACTATGCTGACGGAAGACACCAGAGTGAGCTTTGCATCGCGCTTGAGGTCTGCAAGATTGGTCACACCGCAGTTGCACATGGTGGACTTTATCTTGTAAACGCTCTTTCGAGGTTGTCGTGCAGAGGGCCTGCATAGGTGACGTAGGAGTCAACGCCTTCCTCGAAGCTGAGCTTGCTCTGGCCGCCGAGGTCATAGCGCTGCCAGTTGCGCGCGCGGTTTGAGCCTTCGCCCCAATACTCCTTGACGTAGCTGCCGTTTACGATAAGCTTTGCCGTGGGGCTTTCGTCGAAGCGGGCAAAGTATCTGCCCATCATGAGAAAGTCTGCGCCCATTGCAAGGGCAAGGGTCATGTGGTAGTCGTGAACAAGGCCGCCATCCGAGCAGATGGGGATGTACACGCCGGTTCTCTTATAATAATCGTCGCGCGCTGCCGCAACCTCGATGAGTGCGGTCGCCTGACCGCGGCCGATGCCCTTGGTCTCGCGCGTTATGCAGATCGAGCCGCCGCCGATGCCGACCTTAACAAAGTCCGCGCCGGCCTCGGCGAGGAAGAGGAAGCCGTCTGCGTCAACAACGTTGCCTGCGCCGACCTTTACGCTGTCGCCGTATTTTTCGCGGATGAAGTCGATGGTCTTTTTCTGCCAGCAGGAGAAGCCCTCGGAGGAGTCGATGCACAGAACATCCGCGCCTGCCTCGATCAGCGCCGGAACTCGCTCGGCGTAGTCGCGGCTGTTTATGCCTGCGCCGACAACATAGCGCTTGTGATCGTCGAGGATCTCGTTGGGATTGTTCTTGTGCTCGGCGTAGTCCTTGCGGAAAACGAAGTAAAGCAGTCTGCCTGCGGCGTCAACTATGGGCAGGGAATTTAGCTTGTGATCCCAGATAATATCGTTTGCTTCCTTGAGCGAGGTGCCCTCGGGAGCGGTGACGAGCTTTTCAAGCGGAGTCATGAACTCGGAAACGCATGTGGAAAGCTCCATGCGGGAAACGCGGTAATCGCGGCTGGAGACGATACCGAGAAGCTTGCCGGTAGCGGATCCGTCCTCGGTGACGGCCATGGTTGAGTAGCCGTTGCGCTCTTTAAGCTCGAGCACATCCTTGAGCGTCGCGTCGGGAGTGATGTTCGACGCGCTGGGGACAAAGCCTGCTTTGTAGCTCTTTACGCGAGCTACCATTGCCGCCTCGTCCTCTATCGACTGAGAGCCGTATATGAACGATATGCCGCCCTCCTTTGCCAGAGCTATCGCCATCGTATCGTTGGAAACAGACTGCATGATGGCCGACGCAAACGGCACGTTGAGACTCAGCGTGGGTTCTTCGCCCTTCCTAAATTTCACGAGTGGCGTTCTGAGACTTACGTTATCGGGAATGCATTCCTCGCTCGTGTAGCCGGGGATAAGAAGATATTCACTGAAGGTTCTCGAGGGTTCGTTAAAATAAATCGCCATATTACTTCTCCTTTATATATTCATTCTGTCTGAAAATTATGCTGCTGAGCAAAGAAAACAAAGCAGCAGGGGAGATCAAGGGGGTAAAGGCCCCACTCGTAATTAGATTAATAGCCATCAAAAACGCCTGATTTATCAGGCTTTTTGACGAGCGTAGCGAGATTTTTCGTGAAAACTTGTTTTCACAAAAAATGTGGCGTTTTGAAGCGTGAAAAAAGTCACAGACTTTTTTTCGCGCTGATATATTGTCCGCTATTTTCTCACAAAAGCTTAAAAACGTCAATTGTTAAATTGACGTTTTTAAAGATAAAATCGAGATTTTTGTTGTTAAACAATGAATCCGCCGCCGAGCACTCGGTCACCGTCGTACAAAACAGCCGACTGCCCTCTTGCCGGGGCGCGCACGGGCTCGTCGCAGATTATGCGCACCCTGTCGCCCTCTGTATAAGCGGTGCAGGCGGGGTTTTCCCACTTCGTGTGGCGCACGCGCACAGATGCGCGCACAGGCTCTGCCGGAACGTCGCACAGCCAGTTAAAGTCGCGCGCTATGACCTCGGTTTTGAAAAGCTCCTCCCACAGGGCAAGCTCTATCTCATTGGTTTCGGCGTTTATCGCCGAGATATACAGCTTGCGCTCGTTATAAAGCCCGGGGCGGCGCTGACCGACCGTGTAGCGATGTATGCCCTCGTGACGGCCGATGACCTCGCCGTGGAACACAAAATTTCCGGCAGGCGGAAGCTCGGCGCGAGCGGCCAGCCAGGAAATGTAGTCCTTATCGGGAATAAAGCAGATCTCCATGCTGTCGGGCTTGTGCGCAACGGGGAGGTCAAAGACCTCGGCCATTTTCCGTACCTGAGTTTTCTCAAACCTGCCGAGCGGAAGCGTGAGCCTGTCAAGCTGCTCGCGGCGTATGCGGCAGAGCATATAGCTCTGGTCGTTTGACGGCATTCCTTTGTATAAAACTCCGTTTTCGGCGCGTGCATAGTGCCCGGTTGCGATGTTATCGGCGCCGATCTCGTTTGCAAAGTCCAGCAGAGTTTTAAATTTCAGTGTAGGATTGCATATGATGCAGGGATTTGGCGTTTCGCCCCTGAGGTAGCTTTCGGCAAAGTGTGAGCATACGCGATCTTCAAGCTGTGCGTGAACGTCGCGCACCTCGAGCGGAATGCCTATGAACCGAGCCGTGTTCACGGCATCGACAAGCGATTTTTCGTCGGTGTTGTCCATATAAAGACCGTGAACGTCAAAGCCGGAGTCCTTGAGAAGCTTTGCGCACACCGCCGAGTCCACGCCGCCGGAAAATCCAAGCACGACCTTCATCTTCGACCCTCCATCCACACCATCAGCACCGAAATGTCGGCAGGGGATACACCGGAGATGCGGCTTGCCTGTCCGAAGGAGCGCGGACGGATCTTTTTAAGCTTCTCGCGCGCCTCAAGGCGCAGACCGGTGACTTCGTCATAATTTATATCATCCGGCAGCAGCTTGTTTTCCATGCCGGCAAAGTCCTCGACCTGCTTGAGCTGGCGCTTTATATAGCCCTCGTATTTCAGGCTGATCTCCGCCTGATACCACACCGGGCGCGGAAGCTCGGGGCGCTGAACGTCAAACGGGGCAAGCCCCTCATAGCTCAGCTGCGGACGGCGAATGAGGTCTGCGAGGGACACACCGCTTGATACCGGTGCCGTACCGTTTGCTTCAAGATATGTGTTGAGCTCTTCTGAGGGCGCGATATGCGTCTTTTCAAGCCTTTTTATCTCGCGTTCGACCTCGGCATATTTTTCCTGCACAGCGTCGTAGCGTTCCTGCGATACAAGGCCTATTCTCAGACCGATGCCGCAAAGCCGCTTATCGGCATTGTCCTGTCTGTGCAGCAGCCTGTATTCGCTGCGCGAGGTCATCATGCGGTAAGGCTCGTTGGTGCCCTTGGTGACAAGATCGTCTATGAGCGTTCCGATATACCCGTCCGAGCGGCGCAATATCATAGGTTCTTTGCCGTTGAGCTTTAGCGCTGCGTTAACTCCGGCAACAAAGCCCTGTACGGCGGCCTCCTCGTAGCCGGATGAGCCGTTGAACTGCCCGGCGCCGTATAGCCCCGAGACCTTCTTCGTCTCAAGCGTCGGATACAGCTCCGTGGGATCGACGCAGTCATACTCGATGGCGTAGGCGCAGCGCGTCATTTCCGCGTTTTCAAGCCCGGCTATCGTGTGCAGCATTTCTATCTGCACATCCTCGGGCAGAGATGAGGACAGCCCCTGAATGTACAGCTCCTGTGTGCCCAGTCCCATCGGCTCGATAAAAAGCTGATGTCTTGGCTTATCACGGAAGGTCATGATCTTCGTCTCGATGCTCGGACAGTATCTGGGACCGATGCCTTCGATAACGCCCGAATATATTGGACTGCGGTCTATGTTATCGAGAATGATCCTGTGCGTTTTTTCGTTTGTGTATGTAAGGTAGCACACCGCGCGGTTTTCAGGCGGCGTTGTCGTTTCAAAGGAAAAGCCCTCCGGCTCGTCGTCTCCCGGCTGAAGCTCCATTTTTGAAAAATCAACGCTGTGAGCATTAACTCTTGGCGGAGTGCCGGTCTTAAATCTACGCACGGAAAGCCCCAATGCCTCAAGACATGGGGTAAGCCCCTTTGCGGCCGCAAGCCCATCGGGACCTGAGGAGCGGATAACGTCGCCGACTATCGTTCTGCCGTCGAGATACGTTCCGCAGGCAACGATCGCAGCACGGCAGGAATACACCGCGCCCGTGTGTGTTTTAACGGCGCTCACAGCGCCGTTTTCCGTGCGAATCTCGACTACCTCGGCCTGCTTGACGCGCAGTTTTTCCTGATCTTCAAGCGTAAGCTTCATGACCTCCTGGTATCTGCGCCTGTCGGCCTGCGCGCGCAGCGAGTGCACGGCCGGCCCTTTGCCGCGGTTGAGCATGCGGTACTGTATGCATGCCTTGTCAGCCGCCTTTGCCATTTCGCCGCCGAGTGCGTCAAGCTCACGCACAAGGTGCCCCTTGCCGGTGCCGCCGATGGCCGGGTTGCACGGCATGTTGCCGATGCTGTCAAGATTTATTGCAAAGCATATCGTGTCAAGCCCCATGCGTGCGGCCGCAAGCGCGGCTTCAATGCCGGCATGCCCTGCGCCGATGACGGCTATGTCGCATTTTCCTGCGTAAAATTCAGTCAATTTCATTCACCTTTATATCGTACATAATTAAAAGCGTGCCGTTTTTGACGCTTATCTCGGCTTCGCGGGAGGCAAAGCTGTTGCTCACGCCAAGAGGAAAGTCGGAGCTTATCTTGGCATCGTCAAGCTCGTATTTAAGCCCCTTTATCGAAACGCCCTCTGCTTTGCCGTCAAAGCAGAATACCGCAACGTCACCCTCGCCCTCAATGCGCAGCGAGGAATTTTTTTATGGCTGTCCAGACGTAATTTTCGCCGAAGAGCCAGCCGCGCGCGCCGTGGCTTAAAAGAAACAGAAGCGCCTGCATATTAGCAATGGTGTGATCCGGGCGCTTGCCGCCGAGGCCGCCGTAAATGTAAAAGCGCCTGTAGCCCTTTTCAAGGCCGAGCTTGAGGGCGAACATCGTGTCCGTATCGTCCTTCTCCACGGGAAGCTGCAAAACGTTCGGATGCTTCGGCGCTTTGCCGAGCGAGTCAAAATCGCCGAGCACAAGGTCGGGGATGATGCAGTTTTCGGTGCAGTATTCAAAGCCTGCGTCGGCAGCAATGACATAGTCGCTGTCGTCCGGCGCTTCGCGCAGTCCGAAAAAATCGCCTGCGCCGATTATATAGCATTCATGTCCGTTCATGGTAAATCTCCGATAATGAATTTTGCATTTATAATAGGTTATAATATCATATATTGCGTCAAATTTAAAGCCCGGTTATAAGCGAATGTAAACAAACTGTGAAAACGCTTGCGATATCGAACAACGTGTTGTATCTTTATTGCATGCCGAGGGAAAGCCCGGCGATCAAAATAAATAAAATTAAGGTGAGTGAGAAAATGAAAAGACTACTATCCGCTATTATCGCGGCAGCGCTTATGCTGACTATGCTTGCAGCCTGCTCTTCAAACTCGAACGCGAATCTCACAAGTGATAATCTTGCCAAAATTATAAACGAAAACGGCAACGAAATGACCGGGTCCAATCCTGCGATCGCACTCGACAGCGAGGATGAAAACCTCAGCAATCTGTTTGAGTGGAACGAGTGGGACAAGGCCAACTTTGAGGCCGGTGCGTTCTCCTTTTCGCTTATGAACGTTCAGGCCTATACGATAGCGATCGTTAAGCCTGCCGACGGCAAGAAGGATGCGGTGCTTAAATATTTCAGCGATTATCAGGCGCTGCAGGAGAGCAATTTCAATATGTATCTTGAGGATCAGTACGAGATCGCAAAATCTGCCGTGACGGAAGAAGTCAACGGATATATCGTCTTCGTCATGGCTGAAAATGCCGACAGCATCGCGGCAAATATTAAGGCAAAGCTTTAATGAACGACCCCGGTGATACGCACCTGTATCATCGGGGTATTTTCATGGGCAAAATGGTTTGACTTGCATTTGCAGCCGTGATATTATGTAAATCAGCAAATACTTGATTGGAGGTGCAGCATGGCAGATAAAGTCGTGTTTGACCCTCAGAAGCTGCAAAGCGGCAGCCTTGTTGACTGCCAGGAGCAGCAGCTTCTGGAGCTTGCAAAAAAGCTGTGCCGTATTGCCGCGGAGGAATGCGGCGAAAACGGCTTCAAGGGCGGTATTCGCCCGGGGAATATATATGTCGCCGAGGATGGGCGAGTCAAGGTCGGCAAAGCCGGTAAGGCCGGTGAGAACGGCTGGACGAAGCTTGAGCTTGAATATATGGCTCCCGAGGTGTTCTGGAACGGCGAGGAGAGCGCGGCGGCGGATGTTTATGCCATAGCGCTTATCATGTATGCAGGACTCAACGGCGGCAAGCTTCCGTTTGCTGATGAAGCCGAGCCGAGCGCCGAGAAGCGCGCGCATGCGCTCAGACGAAGAATGAGCGGCGACAGCTTCCCGATGCCGGAGGGAGTGCCCGATAAGCTGCTTGCGATACTTAAGCGTGCTTTGGCGTTTGAGCCTGCAAAGCGTTATGAAAACTCATACGAAATGCTCAAGGCGCTGTGGGAATACTGCGGAGATGAGCCGGAGGAAATAAAACCTGCGTCAAAAGCTCCCGAGCTTCCCGAGGAACCGAAGAAACAAGCCGAGCCGAAACGGGAGCCGAAGAAACAACCGAGACCGGAGCCTAAAAAAACCCCGGCAAAAGAGGGAGAGGCCAAGGCCGCACCTGTACCAAAACCGCAGGAGCCGCCTAAAAAAGACGAGGCAGAGCCTGCTTTGCCGAAGCAGACGCGAAATATTCATGAAAAGCGCGCGGCGAAGCGGTCGGCAGTTACGCTTGCTGTGATAACTCTGCTGCTCGTCGGCGTAGGATTTGGGCGCAGCAGCATAAGCTTTGATGTAACTCCGCCTGCTGTGCAGACGCAGGCACCGGAGCCGACGGCTCAGCCAACAACGCTGCCGAGTGTTGCACCCACCGAGACTCCCGAGCCGAGCAAGGCTCCTGCCGAGGTGCAGTATATGCTCTATTCCGAGGATGTCAGCTGGGATGAGGCCGAGCGCCGCTGCACAGAGCTTGGCGGCCATCTTGCAACGATAAAGGATGCCGCCGACTATGAAAAGCTCTGCCAGCTGCTTGCCGACAGCAATGCTCAATATGTCTGGATCGGTGCATATCGCGGCGATGACGGTCAGATCAAATGGCTCGACGGGAAAGAACACGATTTTTATGCCTGGGCTCAGGGGGAGCCGTCCATGACCGACTCTTATGACGGCGCGGCCGAAAACTACATCATGCTCGTTAAGCAGACCGACGGCACATGGCTTTATAACGACAGCCGCCCGGATCCCATGGCGCAGTATTCGCGCTTCTACAGCGGAAAAATCGCATACATATGCCAGATAGGATAACAAAAAGCTCCCCATCGGGGAGCTTTTTCAATACAGAGAATTAATAGAAAAGGAGCAGCTTTTGCTGCTCCTTAAATTTATGTTATGTTGCTTAATTTGATTAACCGAAGAAGTCTGTGATCTGAGCGTACAGAACGAAGGCCATGCCGATCGGGGTGATGAACTTGTAGCAGATGTTGAAGAATGCACGCCCGCAGAACTTGTGTCCGGAAGCTTCGCACTCTTCAACGACCATGTCGATCTTCCAGATCCAGCCGATGGCAAACGCCATTACCATTGCGCCGAGCGGCATCATGATACCCTCAGACAGCATGTCGTAGAAGTCAAGCCAGTCGCCGTTCCATGTCCTTGCGGTGTTCAGGTAATAGGTCTCGGATGCGTCGAATGCGACAGCCGCAGTGTCTACCTTGGAGTAGATGCCGTCATCACCCTTCACATAGTAATTGGTGCCGTCGGCAAATTCGCTGATATCGCCGGCCTCTGCCCAGTGCATGCCGAGAATATCTGCCGGGCTGCCGATGGTTGCGCCGCCGTTGGTGCCGGCGCCCAGACCGTCAAGGCAGGTGGGCAGACAGAATACGAAGACGATGACGGCTGCGAGGATAGCGTACTTTTTGCGTCCGGGAGCCTTGCCCTCTGCAACGTTCTGGTCAACCTTGAAGGAGGTAATGACCTCAAGCAGGGAGAAGGAAGAAGAAATTGCTGCGATGAAAACAAGGGCGTAGAACAGGAAGCCCATGATGTTGCCGACGTAGCCCATCTTGTCGAAGACGATCTGCATAGACAGGAACAGGAGTCCCGGGCCGGAGCTGGTCTCGCCGCCGAGGAATGCGTAGCAAGCAGGCATAACGATCATGCCGGCCATGATCGCAACGAGGGTATCGCAGATAACAATGATGACTGCGTTCTTCTGAATGCTCTCCTGCTTTTTCAGGTAAGAGCCGTAGGTCATAGCGCCCATGCCGAGGGACAGGGAGAAGAACATCTGGCCTGCCGCAGTCTTGAGAACCTTGAGGAAGTCTTCCTTGAGCGGTTCAACGTTCCAGCCGAACATGAACTTGTAGCCGTCCATTGCGCCGGGCTGAACAGCAACGTAAACGATGACGATAAGAAGCATGATAAACAGAGCGGGCATGCCGATCTTACAGAACTTCTCGATGCCTTCTGCAACGCCTGCTGCAACGATGAATGCATTAAGTGCGATGAAGATCGCGGTCCAGAGGATCATCTGGCCGCCGTTGAGGATGAATGTGCCGAAGAACTCGGAGATATCAGCAACGTTCCAGGTGTTCCAGCCGAAGATAGCGGTCAGGTAGCCGAGAGCGTAGCGCATGACCATGCCGCCGAGGACGAAGTAGAAGCAGAGGACCAGGAACGGTACCAGAACTGCCATGTAACCCATCCAGGTGAACTTCTTGCTGAGCTTGCGATAAGCCGCAACAGGGCTCAGGCCGGTCTTACGACCGATTGTCAACTCACCGATCATAACGGCGAGGCCGACCAATACCGCAAGAACGAGGTAAACGAGCAGGAAGGCGAAGCCGCCGCTCATACCCATCTTGTACGGGAAGCCCCAAATGTTGCCCAGACCGACTGCCGAACCGATAGCGGCCATCAGGAAACCAAAGTTGGAGCCAAAAGAAGCGCGATTGTTTTCCATAACTTTCTCTCCTTAAAAATTAATGCTTTCGCTGGAATCTATTTTATTTGTTAAAAATATGATTACAATAGCTTTATCCCCAAATTAACGCGTTCTTAACGCTTATCAATAATGCCTTTACAGAAATTTATTAGATTTGCTGCGAAACTGGTAATAGTTTGTTCACAAGCATGGTCAAAATAGCTCGAAAATACCTATGAGACACCATGAGCCGTTAACAAACAGGTCAAAAACACGTTAATTATCTTAGCGGGTCTGAGGTTGTGATGGGGCGTTTGGCTATAAATTCAGTTAATATGCGTATTAATAAAACGTATATGCCGGCAGCAAATGCGTTTGAAAAACATAAAGACGCGAAGCAATAAAGAGACACCGCTTATGCGGCGTCTGAGCATGAAAAAGGAGCAGCGAGGCTGCTCCTTAAATCGTATGTTATGCTGCTTGCTTTTTATCAGAAGAAGCTTGTTATCTGACCGTAAAGGACAAGGATCATGCCAAGCGGAGTGATGACCTTGTAGCAGATATTGAAGAACGTTTTGCCCCAGAACCTGTGCCCGGAGGACTCGCACTCCTCAACAACAAAGTCCAGCTTGAGTACCCAGCCTATCAGGAAGGCCATGACCATTGCGCCGAGCGGCATCATGATGCCTTCGGATAAAACGTCGTAGAAGTCGAGCCAGTCGCCGTTCCAGGTCTTTGCGGTCTTCAGATAGTAGGTTTCGGAGGCGTCAAAGGCGGCGTCATCGGCAACAGCGGTATAAATTCCGTCATCACCCTTTACATAGTAAGCGGTATCTTCTGCAAACTCCGTGATGTCGCCGGCTTCACCCCAGCTCATTCCGAGAATTTCGGCGGGAGTGCCTATGGCAGCGCCGCCGTTGATGCCTGCACCCAGACCGTCAAGGCAGGTGGGCAGGCAGAATATGAAGATTATGCAGGCTGTGAGAATTGCATATTTTTTGCGTCCGGGAGCCTTGCCCTGCTCGACATTCTTGTCGACCTTATATGCGGTGATGACCTCGAGCAGAGAGATCGACGAGGTTATGGCGGCGATAAAAACAAGCGTGTAGAACAGGAAGCCCATGATATTGCCGACATAGCCCATGTTGTGGAATACCTCCTGCATTGACTTGAAGAGAAGTCCGGGACCCGCACCGGCATTGGTGCCGAGGAACGCGAAGCAGGCGGGAACAACGACCATTGCCGCCATGATGGCGACGGTGGTATCGCTGATGACGACAATAAGGGCGTTTTTCTGAACGCTCTCTTTTTTCTGAAGGTAGGAGCCGTAGGTGATCATTGCACCCATGCCGAGGGACAGGGAGAAGAACATCTGACCTGCTGCGCTCTTGAGAACGAGCAGCCAGTCTTCCTTGAGCGGTGAGAGATCCCAGCCGAAGATAAACTTGTAGCCTTCACCTGCGCCGGGCTGGCATGCAACATAGATAATGATGATGATGAGCATCACGAACAGAGCGGGCATACCGACCTTGCAGAATTTTTCGATGCCCTCGCCGATACCGCCTGCAACGATGGCGACATTAAGCACAATGAAGATTGCCGTCCAGAGTATCATCTGGCCGCCGTTCATGATGAAGGAGCCGAAGAAGTCGGCGATGTTGGATACTCCCCAGGTGTCCCAGCCGAAGATGGCGGTCAGGTAGCCTGCCGCGTAGCGCATGACCATGCCGCCGAGGACAAAGTAGAAGCAAAGGACCAGGAAGGGGCAGATGACTGCCATGTAGCCGAGCCAGGTGAATTTTTTGCTCAGCTTTCTGTAAGCTGCGATCGGGCTAAGACCTGTCTTGCGGCCGATGACAAATTCGCCGACCATAACGGCGAGACCGACGAAGATACCCAGTGCAAGATAAACGAGCAGAAATGCGAATCCGCCGTAAGCGCTTATCTTGTACGGGAAGCCCCAAATGTTGCCCAGACCGACAGCCGAACCGACGGCGGCCATGATAAAGCCGAAATTGGAGCCAAAAGAGTCGCGATTGTTTTCCATAGCTTTCTCTCCTTTAATAATAGTGCTTTCGCTGATAACCATTTTATTTGTTAAAAATATGATTACAATAGTTTTGCGGGGATATTAACTCGTTGCTTATGGTTAGCGCAAATCTCTTTGCAGATACTTATGTGATTTGCTGCAAAATTGGTAACAGTTTGCTCACAAGCATGGTCAAAACGGCTCGAAAATACCGATACGTGTCTGCAAGTGGTTAACAGGCAGTCCAAACTTACGTTAATTTGCCTAACGCATCGTTTATTGCCTGACGCTCTCCGGCTATGATTTTCGCTGATATACATATTACAAATATGTATAGGCAAAAATAAAAATGCAGCCGGTTTTACGGCTGCAATGAGTATTTGATTATTTCGATTATTAAGGTCAGACGTAGTCGACATTTATGGAGTAGGCAAGCTTATCGGCAACGGAGCTGTCACTTTTGCCGGTGATGAGCGCATCGCATTCTTTGAGGTTGACTATGTGCGCTATCGAGCGCTTGCCGAGCTTCGAGGAGTCGCAAAGGACGTACTTGCGCTTTGCGTTTTTGAGCACCGCACTTTCCACTGCCGCAACGGCTATATTGTCGCTGTAGACCTCGCCGTCATCGTCGATAGCATCGCAGCTTATGAAGGCATAGTCAACACAGATGCCGTTAAAGAAATTGTAGGCCTCGTTTCCGATGATGGTTCCGGTCGCGCTGCGGATTATGCCGCCGCAGATGTGAACATCGAGCGAAGCGCAGTGGGCGAGGAAGTCAGCAGCCTGCATGGAGTTTGTGTATATAGTAGCCGAGTCCATGTCGTCAAGAAGGTTGCTGAGCGCATACACCGTTGTTCCGCTGCCGAGCGATATGGAGTCACCGTCGTGAACGAGCTGACGCGCTCTTGTAGCGATGCGCCGCTTTTCAGAAACACTCTTGTGCAGCTTGCTGTCGAAGGTCTCGTCCGGGAAACGGTTTGCTGACATAACGCCGCCGTATGTGCGGATGATGAGCTTCCGGCTCTGCATGTCCGCAAGCTGCTTGCGCAGCGTGGACACGGAAACGCCGAGATATTCGCTCAGCGCGCTTACTGACATTTCGCCGCGGCTTTCAAGTATGCTTATTATTTTCTGCTCACGAATACCGGTCTTCATATTTAACACTCCCAGATATGAAAATTCGTGTTTTGCCCAAAACGTGTTAACTGTTTAATACAATTATATGACGAGTATGTAGAAAAATAAAGAGTTTTTTTGTTAGAAATCAATAATTTTTTTGCTTACTTTCGCGCAAAACGCAAAAACTTCTGCGCGAAACACGCAAAAATGAAACAATCTTCCTTTTCGAACGGTTTGAGGCGAGTTGCGCGAGTTGACGAAAACGGAAATTACGATTATTTTTATGTACGGAAACTACCGTTGTGTTATACAAAAACGTTGATTTAGTATAGCACAAAATTTAAGTTCAAATCAATATTTTATAAGGAGACGAAGAAAAAATGAAACCTGAGATCATAATAATGCTGACACATCACGATGTGACCGTGAAGGACGCAGGCGAGATATTTGAGCAGTGCAAGGATCTGCCGGTAAAGTTCTGGGGCTTCAAGAATGTCGGCCTGCCGAAGGACGAGATGAAGAAGGTAGCCGGAGCAATGAAGGCAGCAGGCAAGACCACATTCCTCGAGGTCGTGACCTATGACGAGGCAAGCTGCCTCGACGGCGCACAGACGGCGATCGACTGCGGCTTTGATTACCTGATGGGCACAGTATACTATGACTCCGTAGCAAAGCTTCTGAAAGAAAACGGCATGGCATATCTGCCGTTCGTCGGCAAGGTTTCCGGCAGCCCGAGCATCCTCGAGGGCACGAATGAAGAGATCATTCAGAACGCAAAGGATCTGATGGCCAAGGGCATCAAGGGCTTTGACATTCTTGCATACCGTCATGTGGTTGACGGCGAGAAGCTGGCACGCGAGTTCTGCGCGGCTATCGACGCAGAGATCTGCATAGCAGGCTCGATAAACAGCTATGCACGCATCGACACCATGTTCGACATCGGACCCTGGACCTTCACCATGGGCTCTGCACTGTTTGAGAAGAAGTTCGTTGCCGACGGCAGCTTCCGCGATAACCTCAAGGCTGTTGCCGATTACATGGCAGCAAAATAAGCTTGCCAAACGCCGTCGAGGCATGATAAAGTAAGTCAACAAGGAGGGATGATCATGACAGATCTCACAATAGGACAGGCCCAGCGGATGACCGCGCCTGCACCGTTTGCATTGCTTACCTCGGCAGATAAAGAGGGAAAGACCAACATCATGGCCGTCTCGTGGTGGACTTATCTCAGCAACCATCCCGTGAAAATCGGCGCATGCCTGAGCAATAAGGGCTACAGCGGCGGAAACATCCGCGAGGGCGGCGAGTTTGCAATATGCGTCGTTGACGAGCAGCTCAGAGACTCGGCGCTTCAGTGCGGCCGTTGTTCGGGCAGAAGCACGGATAAGGCATCCGAGCTTGGCATAGAGCTTGCCGACGCAAAGTCAATATCGCCTAAGGTCGTTGCCGCCAGCAAGGTCGTTTTTGAATGCAAGCTCAGTGATATGCTGGAGGTCGGCGATCACACATTTTTTGTGGCCGACGTTGTTGCCGTCTACGGCGACGACAGCAAAAAGCAGCTGTTTGCATACGACGGCTACGGACGTCTCGGCACCGCTGTCGAAGGCTGATAAATCAAATTGCGCGTTTTGCACGGAGCACTCAGGTGCTCCGTGCATTTTTTTACAAAAGACCTGTTGGGCTCCATATAAGCGCTTTTAACAATTACGACATGTGTTATTTGTGCAAAAGAGCAAAGAACGTGTAGGAAACGGCAAATTTTAATCGAGAAATTGTTAAAAATGCATCATACTTTAGCTAAATAAAGTGTAAAAATTTTTACGTCTTTTTTGTGAAAAATGTAAAAAACGAAAAAAGCGAAACGCTCATTTTTGCATCCAAAATGAGCGTTATGCGAAAAATGACGGAGTCATAGACAATTTAACCGTAATCGCCGGTTTTTGCGCGCACGATTTTTGTTTACAATCCCAAAAAACTGAAATATTATTATTCTCGTAAAAAGCACAGCAAAACGATAGGTTTTGACTAAATGATAAGGAGACGAAGAAAAAATGAAACCTGAGATCATAATAATGCTGACACATCACGATGTGACCGTGAAGGATGCAGGCGAGATATTTGAGCAGTGCAAGGATCTGCCGGTAAAGTTCTGGGGCTTCAAGAATGTCGGCCTGCCGAAGGACGAGATGAAGAAGGTAGCCGGAGCAATGAAGGCAGCAGGCAAGACCACATTCCTTGAGGTCGTGACCTATGACGAGGCAAGCTGCCTCGACGGCGCACAGACGGCGATCGACTGCGGCTTTGATTACCTGATGGGCACAGTATACTATGACTCCGTAGCAAAGCTTCTGAAAGAAAACGGCATGGCATATCTGCCGTTCGTCGGCAAGGTCTCCGGCAGCCCGAGCATCCTCGAGGGCACGAACGAAGAGATCATTCAGAACGCAAAGGATCTGATGGCCAAGGGCATCAAGGGCTTTGACATTCTTGCATACCGCCACGTCGTTGACGGCGAGAAGCTCGCACGCGAGTTCTGCGCGGCTATCGACGCAGAGATCTGCATAGCAGGCTCGATCAACAGCTTTGCACGCATCGACACCATGTTCGACATCGGACCCTGGACCTTCACCATGGGTTCTGCACTGTTTGAGAAGAAGTTCGTTGCCGACGGCAGCTTCCGCGATAACCTCAAGGCTGTTGTCGATTACATGGCATCCAAGTAAACCGTATTTAACTGCATGTGATGCAGCTTGAATAATTTATAGGGAGGTTTAATACTCGTGGAAGAAAACAAACTTAAAAAAGCCTTGACCGCCGCAGGTATATGGTCGGTCGCGGTCGGCGCTGTTATTTCCGGCAGCTACTATGGCTGGAACTACATCGCATCCGAGACAAACTTCACAGGCTGTCTCATCGCAATGGCAATTGCAACACTGTTCTACATCCCCTTCGCATTCATGTTCGCAGAGCTGGCAACAGCTATCCCCAGCTCCGCAGGCCCCGCAGCCTACACCGAAAAGGCATTTGGCCGCGGCGCAGGCTTCTTCGCAGGCTTTAGCTATCTTGTTGAATCCCTGTTCTGCACTCCCGGTATCTGCATTGCGGTCGGTGCATATGTCCACACTCTGTTCCCGGTAGTTCCGGCAGTCGTCGCATCCGTTGTTGCATACCTGATATTCCTGTTCATCAACATGCGCGGCATTGAGGCCGGTCAGCTCATCGGCCTTATCGTCACCGTTATCGGTGTTGCAGGCGTCGTTTTCTACGCATGCATCGGCCTGCCCCACGCAGACTTCAGCCTGCTCGGCAAGATGGGCGACCTCGGCGGCGTAAAGGGAATCTTCGTTGCTATCCCCTATGCAGTATGGTTCTACCTCGCATTTGAGGCAGGCGGCATGGGCGCAGAGGAATGCAAGAATCCTTCCAAGGACATCCCCAAGGGATTTATCGTCGGCATCTTCACGCTGCTCATCGGCGGCATGCTCATGCTCGTGACCACCTTCTCTCTCCTGCCCAAGGAAGAGCTTCTTAAGAACGACGCTCCTATCGCAAACGTAATCAACCACCTCTTCGGCGAAGGCAGCACGATGAGCATCGTATTCATCGTCATCGCAATGATCGGCCTGATCGCATCCCTTAACGGCATCATCATCGGCCAGTCCCGTCAGACCTACGCACTTGCTCGCTGCAAGTGCCTGCCCGGCTTCCTCGGCAAGCTCGATAAGAACGGCACCCCAATCAATGCTCTGCTCACCACTTCCGTTATCGGCATCGTCCTTACCCTCATCGGCTCGGTTGACGTTATCGTTGTTATCGCAAACATGGGTTCCGCATTCATGGCTCTTTGCTGCTTCATCTCCTGGATCAAGCTCGCAAAGGATCAGCCGGATATGCCTCGCCCCTACAAGTGCCCCCCGTTGGCTCGGCTACATCGGCATTCCCTTCTGCCTTATCGTTGCGTTCTGCTCGCTGTACAGCGCAGTGACCGCAGGTACTCTGTTCTACATCGCAGTTGCATTCTTCGTGATCGCAATGCTCTACTATGCAGCTGTCTGCAAGAAGAAGAACGGTACCTTCCTGGTTGAGCCCGAAGATCAGTGACAGGCTCTTTTGAAACATCATAATTAACCAAACGCCATAGCGGCATCGTCAAATGGCGGTGCCGCTGTTGTCATTTTACAAAAAGGAGCAAAAGTTTATGAGTTATGTAATCGGCGTTGACCTCGGTACGCAGTCGCTCAAGGGCCTGCTTGTCGATCCCGAGGGCAAGATCGTCGCAGAGGCTACCTGCGCGCACGATCCCATATATCCCAATCCCGGCTGGGCAGAGCAGCCCGTTGAGGATTATCTCCACTCTTTCACCACCGTTATAAAGCAGCTCGTTGCCGATTCCGGCATTGACCCTGCCGAGATCGGAACGATCGGCATGGATGCTATAAACGACTCCGTCATAGCGACCGACGAGAACGGCAATGCACTTATGAACTGCATCATTTGGCTCGACCGCCGTGCCGAGGCAGAGACTGCCGAGATAGCCAAGACGGTTGATCCTGCACGCGTGTTTGAGGTTTCCGGCCTTAACCTCGACTCTACCCACACAGCCGCAAAGATGCTGTGGATAAAGAAAAACAGACCCGACGTCTTTGAAAAGGCAAAATATCTTCTGAACGTTGACAGCTACCTTGTCTACTGGATGACCGGTGTTGCAGCGGTTGACTATGCTCAGGCATCGGCTTCGATGATCTACAACGTTGCAGAGAAAACGTGGTCGCCCGAGATGGCAAATGTTTTCGGCCTTGACCCCGAACTTCTCGGAAAGATAGTAAAGGCAGAGACCGTTGTCGGCACGCTTACCGCTCCTGTTGCACATCGCCTCGGCCTGACGACAAACACAAAGGTCATCTGCGGTACCGGCGACGAGCACAGCGCGTGCCTCGGCTCCGGTCTTGTAAAGCCCGGCATGGTCTGCGATATCACCGGCACAGCCGAGCCTGTTGCGGGAACCTCCGCAAAGCCTGTTTTCGATAAGAAGGGCCTCGTTGAGACCCACCATTCCGCCGACTCGCGTCTGTGGCTCATTGAGAACCCCGGCTTCGTTTCCGGCGGCTCGACCAGATGGTACAAGGACACCATCCTGCGCCTGCCGAACTATGATCTTATGAACACTCAGGCAAAGCGCAGCCCGATCGGCTCGAACGGTATAACCTTCCTGCCATGCATGGGCGGCGCAATGACCCCCAACTGGAACGGCAGCGCACGCGGCACGTTCACGGGTCTTACGCTCAGCCACACGCTCGACGATATGTCGCGTGCGGTATTCGAGGGCATTTCCTTCGGCCTTAAGGACAACGTTGACAGATTTGAAGAGATCGGTATGGACTGCTCGAGCGTCCGCATTGTCGGCGGCTCCACAAAGTCTCCGTTCTGGTGCCAGATGAAGGCCGACGTTCTCGGCAAGCCTCTGGTCGCAACGAAGAACCCCGAAGGCGCGGCTATCGGCGCTGCGATGCTTGCAGCCGTTGCCGAGGGCAACTTTGCAAATCTCGATGAGGCAGCAGAGGCAATGGTCGAGCTCGGTGCGACCTACGAGCCTGATCTGAACAATAAGGCAGCTTACGATGAAGCATACGCTCGCTACTACGAGTGCTACTACACCATGGAGCCGTTCTTTAACAAGTATTACAAAGCATAATTAAAAAGGAAGTAATCAAAATGCTTGACAATCGTTTAATTGAAGCCGACGCAACAAAGCTTGATGAGCTGCGCGAAATGCTCAAGGCGCAGGAGAATTCCGATAAGCTGTGCGGCATCGGCATGAAGGAGATCCACATCGAGCACGGGGCAGCCAAAAAGGTCTGTCAGGCCGTGAAGAGCCTTACCGACGGCAAAAAGGTGCTGATGGTAACAGGCCCGACCGAGATCGTCGATGTGGACGGGAAAAACGTTAAGGAAGCGGTCAAGTCATATCTTGACGCGGAGTATGATGTTGAGTGGCTGGTCATCAGCGAACCGAACAGCATAGTTCACGCAACGCCCGAGAACGCGGCAAAGATCCAGGCTCACTTTGAGGGCAAGGATATCGTCGTCGGCATAGGCGGCGGCACGATCTGCGATCTGTGCAAGTACTCCACCTATTACTACGACCATGAAAACCCGCTGCCGCTGGTAATCGTGCAGACCGCGCTTTCTGTAAACGCGTTTTCCGATGATTCCTCGGTCATGCTCATAAACGGCGTTAAGCGCACCGTTCATTCACGCTATCCGCTTATCCTTATTATTGACCTCGATATCGTTGCCGCAGCTCCTGCGGAGATGAACGTCAGCGGTTACGGCGACCTTATTGCAACATGGACAGCGCCCGTTGACTGGTATCTGGGCAATGTTCTCGGCATGGGACAGCATTTCCACACCGCACCCTCGGATATGATCCGCACCCAGTGCGACAGACTGCTTGAGAACTCCGAGAAGCTTGCGGCAGGCGATGCCAAGACTCTCGGCGAGCTTGCAAATGTCCTGACCCTCAGCGGCCTTTCCATGGGCCTTGCAAACGAAAGCTCCCCGGCATCCGGCTCGGAGCATGTAATGAGCCATCTTATCGACATGGCCTCCGGCGTCCGCAAGACCGGCATTTGCTATCACGGCACCCAGGTAGCCGTTTCCGGCATCATGAGCGAGATCATATGGGATTGGCTTCTCAACGACTTCGACCCGAAGAAGGTCGATCTCGATAAGTGCTACCCCAGCTTCGAGGAGATGGAGCCGCGCGTGAAGGCCGCGTTTGACTGGCTGGACGATACCCACAATGCCGCAAACGAGTGCTGGGCGGATTACCAGAAGAAGCTGCAGCGCTGGCACGACCACAAGGCCGAGTTCAAAGCCTTCCTCGATAACTTCGATGAATTCAAGAAGGCCGTAGCGCCCTGGGTAAAGAAGCCCGAGTACATTGCCGACTGCATGCACAAGGCAAATGCGCCCACCAGATATTCAAAGCTCAACTTCCCCGTGGACGAAAAGACCGTTCGCTGGGCTATCACCAACTGCCACCTGATGCGCAACCGCTTCTCGGTCATCGACCTGCTGCACTTCACCGGCTTCTGGACCGACGAATTCGTGCAGAAGCTCATCGAGCGCGCCGAGGCGATGGACGCAGGCTTATGAGCTACGCGCCCGAATGCTTTCTTGCAGGGGCGATGAACACCCGTGACCTCGGCGGCATAAGAGCTGCCGGAGGCAGAACGGTGGCAAAGCAAAAACTCATCAGATCCGGCGAACTCTCAAAGGTGACTGACGACGATATCGCCAAGCTGACCCACATAAGGCTTAAAACGATAGTTGATCTCAGAAGCCCGGCGGAGACCTCGCTTAAAATGGACATAATACCGGACGGTGTGCGGTATGTACACTGCCCTGTCGTGTCCGATCTGGTTCCCGGCATAACGCGCGAGTCGATCGAGGATCCCTACGACGGACTCAAGCGCACCGACTATGCCAGGGATCTGCGCGAGGGCGGCATGGCTAAGATGCGGTCGCTTTATCCGATACTTGTCGAAAACAGCAACGCCGTCAAGCAATACAGGCGGTTTTTCGACTGCGTCCTTGAAAACGACGGCGACGGGGCTATACTCTTCCACTGTGCGATGGGAAAAGACAGGGCAGGGGTAGCCGCGGCGCTGCTGCTGTACGCATTGGGCGCGTCGATGAAAGATATCATGGCCGACTACATGTACACCGGTATCTGCTGCGCCGAAAAAATTCGGCGCGATACCGATGCATGTCGCTCTCTGACCGGCGATGAGTCGCTGCTGGAGTCCGTTTACTGGCTCAACACTACGCACGAAAGCTATCTTGAGGCAATGTTTGAAAGCTGCATTCGTCAATGCGGAAGCGTTGACAGATACCTTGCCGAAAAGCTCGGTATCACGCAGAACAAAATATCGCGTTTGAGATCAATGTACCTCGAATGAAAAACAGCCCACGGGAAATCCTCCCGTGGGCTGAACTTTTTATGAAATTAATGGGTGTTGAAGTACTCGACAGCGGCCTTGTTTGTAAGAATGAGGTCGCAGTCACCGTTATCAAGGGCACTGAAATATTCGGCTGCGCCGCCGTTGATTCTGGTTATCTGACCAAGCTTGCGGCTGACCGAGCTGCTTGCGTTTACGGTGTCGAGTGCAGACTGCGTTGTGCCGATGTACAGCAGCTTATCACGCACCGAGCTTGAACCGCTGCCCTTACCTGCAAGAACGACATCCGTTGACATATAGGTTTCAAGTATCGTATAGTCGGGGCTTTCCTTGTCAAGCACGACGCCGCCCCATGCGCAGTCGATGTTTCCGGAGTTAAGCTCAACATAGGCATCCTCGGAGTGTATCGGCTGTATTTTCAGCACCCAGCCGAGCTTCGCACACCTTGCCGGCAAGGTCAATGTCAAAGCCGACGTACTCCTCGCCCTTGGTGAATGCCATGGGCGCCGAGTCGAGGTCAACGCCGATTATAAACGTTCTCTCTGCGATATAGCCAAGCTCGCTGAGCGCATCCTTCTGCGACGGGAAATCGACCGCACGGCTGCTGCCGAACCACTGCGTGCTAAGCTCGTCTATAACGCCCTCGTAGGCAAGCTCCTTGAGCGCCTTGTCAATGTAATGATACGTCGAGTCGCCGTTTCTGAAGCCGATAGAGTATTCCTGACTGCCGAGACTCTTAACAACTTTATATTTTCCGTCGCTGCCGCAGCCGCAAAGGCTCAAAACCATAGCCAGCGCCAGCGCAGCGCAGATAATTCTCTTTTTTTCATAGGGTACTACCGCCTTTCAATTTGATGATACGCGAAAAATGTTAAAAAATCAAGGCAGTAAATTCACCCTGTATGACTGCTCGATTGCTCATAGTCAGCGAACGAACCTGCGATGAGGAATATGTAGCTGCGGCGCTTACCGTTCCGCGAGGCTCTGTAAGGCGCACGGAGGCGTATTCGCCGTCAAGCTCTGCCAGATAGGCTGCCACAGCAGCCGTTCCGCTTGCGCAGGAGCCTTCCCAAACTGCCGTGTCGGTAGAAGCGACGTAAACAAGCGGCGTGAGCGTGCATTTATCCCTGTCGAAGAACATAAGACCCAAAGCATCCGCGCTGAGCTGACGGCACCACGAGGCTATAACGGCTTCGGCTCTTTCGGGATTGATCGCTCCTGCCGGCACTATCGCGTGGCATATGCCGGGAAAACGTACGAGAGGGAAGGTATAGCCCTCAAAGCCGTCAAGGAAGCTGCATTCGGATATGGATTCGGGCAGAGGCATAGCTACCTCGCCCTCAAAGCAGGCACTGTTCACCATGTGCCCTGAAATTTTTACAGGCTCCGGCGCGCCGGATACCTCGAATAGCTCCTCGCAGTATAAACCCTTGCCCAAGCCTGCGCGGCTGAAGATAACGGCCGCGGCCGAAAGCGAGGCGTTGCCGCAGAACTCGCCGCCCATCATCTGAAGACGCACGGCGCAGCAGGGATCATCGGGCTTTTCGAGAAATCCGACCTGCTCTACCGTGACGTCGCGCTTCATAAGCTCGGATGCAACACGGCTCTGCTGCTCACGCGGTACGAAACTGTCAACGATTACGGTGATGTTCCCGGCAGGATCGATTTTAGTGTAGCTTATATTCATGACTGTCCGTAATTTTTAAGAAACTGCTTTGTGCGCTCCATCTTAGGCGCACCGAACACATCCTCGGGATCCCCCTGCTCGACGATAACGCCGCCGTCCATGAAGATAACGCGGTCGGATACTGCGCGCGCAAATGCCATCTCGTGAGTAACTATGACCATTGTCATGTGCTCCTCGGCAAGCTTTTTTATGACCTTGAGCACTTCGCCGGTAAGCTCCGGGTCGAGCGCGCTCGTCGGCTCGTCAAAAAACAGGATCTGCGGATCCATTGCGAGTGCCCGGGCGATGGCAACTCGTTGCTGCTGACCGCCGGACAGCTGGCAAGGGTATGCGTCGGCTTTGTCGGATAGGTTCATTTTGCCGAGCAGCTCCATGGCTTTTGCCTGCGCATCCTCCTTGCTGCGGCCGAGCACGCATATCTGAGGATCCATAAGGTTTTTCAGAACACTGTAATGGGGGAAAAGATTAAAGCTCTGGAAAACCAGGCCGAAAATGCTGCGGATCTTTTTCAGCTCGGCCTTGCCGGAATAAACCGAGCGGCCGTTGGGATCGTTCTTGGCTGCGTACTCGCCGTCGTAGAGAAGCTCGCCGCCGTCCATTTCGGTCAGCAGCGTTGCGCAGCGCAGCAGCGTCGATTTGCCGGAGCCGGACGGCCCGATTATGGACACGACCTCGCCCTCGGATACGCTGAGGCTTATGTCCTTGAGAACATGCAGCGTGTTGTCATTGAAGCTTTTCTGAACATGGTTCATTTCCAATATCTTTTTCATGTTGCACATCCTCCTTCTTATTGATAATAGTTCATTGATTTTTCGGCCTTGCCCATTACATAATCAACGATCGCGTTAAATACGAAATAGAACACGCCGGCGACGACAAACGGAACAAAGCTCGACTGCGAGTTTGCTATCTGCTTGCCGATGGTGAACATTTCAACATACGAAACGGTGAAGGCAAGCGAAGTGTCCTTAACGAGGGTAACGACCTCGTTTGTGACGCTCGGCATGATGCGCTTGAGCACCTGCGGAAGAATTATGCGGAAGAAGGTCTGAATTTTGGAATAGCCCAGAATGTCCGCAGCCTCGTATTGGCCAACAGGGATAGATTCAATGCCGCTTCGGTAGATCTCGGCAAAATACGCCGCGTAATTTATCGCAAATGCGATAACTACGGGGACGAGCTTATTTTTCGCAACGGGAAGCTCAAACAGATAGTACGGGCCGTAAGTGACCGCGATAAGCTGGAGCATGAGCGGAGTGCCGCGCAGGACGGATATGACGGCGCGGGTTATGGAAGAGATGACTTTGACTTTGCTCATTCTGAGCAGAGCAACGACCATGCCGAGGGGAAGCGCAAACAGCAGCGTCAGGAAAAATATCGCGCAGGTGCCGCCCATGCCGTCGAGCATTGTCTTGAGCATTGTAATAAGATCCATAGGATATCCTCACTTTAAACGCACGCATTCCCGAAGGTGCATTGCGCCTCCGGGAAGCCTGCGGCTTTTTTAAATTATGCCTTGATTACTTGTTAAGAAAAATCAGATTGTTCACGATGTCGGGATACTTCTCGGCAATTTTTGCATAGGTTCCGTTTTCAACGAGCTGATCGATTGCTGCCTGGATCTGGTCGCACAGCTCCTGGTCACCGGAGCGGAATGCAATGCCGTACTGCTCTGCGCCGAGACCCTCGTCGATGATGGAGTAGCCGTCGTTTTCGGCAACGTATGCCGCTGCTACGGGGTAGTCAACAAAGACTGCGTCAACGCTGCCGCCGCCAAGCTCGGTGAAGCAGCTCAGGAAGCTGTTGCAGGTAACTACGTTGGCAAAGCTTGCTTTGAGGTCAGAGAGATTGCCGTTGAGAAGAGTCTCACCGGAAGTGCCGAGCTGAACCGCAACGGTCTTGCCCGCAAGATCCTTGGAGGTCTTGTAGCCGCTGTCGGCCTTAACGAGGAGAACCTGAGTGTTATCATAGTAAGGCTCGGAGATGACGTAGCCGGCTTCCTTCATGCTGTCGAGGATGGTCATGCCGGCCCAGATGCAGTCGCATTCTTTTGCGTCGAGCTGAGTGAGCTTCTGATCCCAGTTGAGTGCGAAGATCTCCATCTTCCAGCCGAGCAGATCGCAGACTGCCTGAGCGACCTCAACGTCGAAGCCGGTGTACTTGCCGTCATCGCCCATGTAAGCGTAGGGGGGATATTCGGGGTCAACACCGACGGTGAGAGTCTTAACGCTGTCGTCGGCCTTCTGCTTGTCGTCATTGCTGGTGTTGTTTCCGCAGGCGCACAGTGCGAAGACCATTACGAGCGCCAGCATCATAGCGATAATTCGTTTCATTTTCTTTTCCTCCAAAACGTTGCGGTTAAGTTTAGTTTGTTATCACGCTGCTATAATAACACATTAGCGAAATAAAGCAAGACCTTTTTGCAAAATTATCTGTGCAGTTTCTGCACAGCGCTTTTGCTGCTTATATAAATAAAAACAGCGCACCAAAACTGGTACGCTGTGAGATGCTTATGCGTTTGCCATAGCGGCAGGCTCAATGTTGTCCGGAGTCGGGTGCTTCATTCCGACCTTGAGCAGCAGCGGCGTCACAAGCGTTGTGACGATGACCATGAGGACAACAGCCGGGAACATGGTGCCGGATATAAGCCCGGCCATGCTGCCTTTCTGCGCAACGATCAGCGCGACCTCGCCGCGCGATACCATGCCGAGGCCGATGGACACGGCGTCGTAGGTTTTAAAGCCCGTGATCCTTGCGCCGATGCCGCAGCCGATGATCTTCGTGAGAATAGCCACTATCGTGAGAGCGACAGCGAAGAGGATCAGATTGCCGTCAAGCCCTGCAAGCTCGGTTTTTATGCCGATCGATGCAAAGAAAATAGGGGAGAAGAGCATGTAGCTCATGGTGTTTATACGCTTTACAACATAGGTTCGCGTCTCGCCGTGGTCGCTGAGCATAAGTCCGGCAAAGTAAGCGCCGGTGATGTCGGCAATGCCGAAAAAGTGCTCGGAAACAAAGCTGAGGATGAAGCAGAATGCAAGCGCGTATATGGCAATGCGTCTGTGATTGCCCCAGATCCTTGCGCGCAGATGCGCAAAGGCTTTGCGGATGACTATGGCGACGATGGCAAGGCAGATGAAATATGCGATGATGCGTATGAATATCGTAACGGGCTGAACCGTCGAATCGGTAAAGCCGGTGAGCACGGTAAGTACGATGATGCCGAGCACGTCGTCAATGACGGCAGCTGCCATTATCGCGGTGCCGACGCGGCTTTTGAGCTTTCCCATCTCGCGCAGCGTCTCGACGGTTATCGAAACGGAGGTTGCGGTCAGGATAACGCCGATGAATGCGGCCTTGAGCATGCGCAGGCTGTCCGGCTCGCCGTTAAACAGCAGATAGCAGCCTGCGCCGCCCAGAAAAGGAACTATAACGCCGATCGTTGCAATGATAAAGGCCGAAAGGCCGGTGTGCTTAAGCTCCTGAACGTCGGTGTCAAGTCCGGCGGTGAACATTAATATAATAACGCCGATCTCGGCCGTCTTTACGAGAAAGTCGGATTCACCTATAAGACCGAAGCAGCTCGGGCCGAGCAGCAGACCGGCTATCAGTGCGCCGACGACCTGCGGCATATTGACCTTTCGCTTGCAAGGCCGAGAACCTTGGTTGAAAGCATAATAATTGCGATGACTAAAATGAAGCTGTAATCCATAGAAAAAATCCCCCCGCAAAACACTGCTGAAATAATCAAAAAATCCACAATCTCAAGGCTTTCAGCCTCAAGGCGCAAGGCGGATTTTACGCGCTTTGCGGCAGAAATTCAAGTTAATTTTTCGCGTCGGAGATGAGCAAAATTAATACGGCCATGAGTTTGCGGCATAACGGCGCTGCTGTGCAAAAAATGCACCGCAAAATTGGACAAACTGTGGCATATGTACTTCAATTCCTATCGTGGAAGTGGTATATTAATATCACACAACAGACATAGGAATTACGGAGGTGATATGATGAACGTGACCAGCAAGGGGCGCTATGCTCTGCGCATTATGATCGACCTTGCCCAGCACAGGGAGGATGGCTTCATATCGCTCAAGACCGTGTCCGAGCGCACGGAGCTTTCGATGAAGTATCTTGAAATGATAGTCGGAAATCTCAAAAAAGCCGAGCTTGTGCAGAGCACGCGCGGCAAAGAGGGCGGATATAAGCTCGTCAAGGATCCGAAGGACTACACAATCGGCGAGATACTGCGCTGCATGGAGGATAATCTTGCACCCGTTGCCTGCATAAAGGAGGGCGAGATACAGTGCGACCACTCCGGCGGCTGCTTGACGGTTCCGATGTGGAAGGAACTTGACGATATAACAAACGCCTATTTGGACACTGTCAGCCTTGAGGATCTGCTCACGGGCGAAAAATGGCGAAATAAGACTTGACTTAATATAAGCATAGTGCTACAATTCCCACAGATTTAATAGGATATATAAATGCGAAAGGAAGATAAAAATGTTTGTTTACGCTGATAACGCTGCAACTACCTGCGTCAGCAAGACCGCGCTTGACGCGATGATGCCCTACCTCACCGAGCAGTACGGCAACCCCTCGAGCCTGTATGCCTTTGCTCAGAATGCAAAGGAAGCGCTTGAAAATGCAAGAAAGACCGTTGCCGACATAATCGGCGCCCAGCCCAAGGAGATATACTTCACCTCCGGCGGCTCCGAGGCGGATAACCAAGCCATAGTTTCCATGGCAAAGGTCGGCGCACTCAAGGGCAAGAAGCACCTTATATCCACAAAGTTTGAGCACCACGCGGTTCTGCACACCCTCAAAAAGCTCGAAAAAGAGGGCTTTGAGGTAACTCTGCTGGATGTCCATGAGGACGGCGTTGTCCGCCTTGAGGATCTGGAGGCCGCCGTTCGCGAGGATACGGCGCTTGTCACCATCATGTTTGCAAATAACGAGATCGGCACCGTTCAGCCCATCAAGGAGATCGGCGAGTTCTGCCGCGCAAGAAAGATCCCCTTCCATACCGACGCGGTTCAGGCAGCCGGCCATATGCCGATAAACGTTCAGGAGATGAACATCGACCTGCTGAGCATGTCAGGCCATAAGTTCCACGCTCCCAAGGGCGTAGGCGTTCTGTACGCAAAGACCGGTATGCCGCTGTTCAATATCATCGAGGGCGGCGCTCAGGAACGCGGCAAGCGCGCCGGCACTGAGAATATCCCCGGCATAGTCGCTCTGGCGGCGGCACTCAAGGAGAGCGTTGACAATATGGAAGCCAACACCGCGAAGATCATCCCTATGCGCGATAAGCTCTTTGCCGAGCTCAGCAAGATCCCCCATTCCAAGATAAACGGCTCGCTTGAGCATCATGTTCCCGGCACTGTCAACATGTGCTTTGAGGGCATAGAGGGCGAAAGCCTGCTGCTCCTGCTCGACGCCAAGGGCGTCTGCGCATCGTCCGGCTCGGCATGCACCTCCGGCTCGCTCGACCCCAGCCACGTTCTGCTCTCACTCGGCCTGCCTCATGAGGTAGCTCACGGCTCGCTGCGTCTGTCCATCGGCGAATACAACACCATGGAAGAGATCGACCACATCATCAAGGTCGTTCCCGAGGTCGTTGCCTATCTGCGCGATATCTCCCCCGTGTGGGAGGAGCTTGAAAACGGCACCAAGAAGCATCTTATTTAATAAACAACACATCGTGATATAATAGGAGGAACTTAGTTATGGCACTTTATAGCGATAAGGTAATGGATCATTTTCAGAATCCCCGTAATGTCGGCAAAATGGACGATGCAGACGGCGTAGGTGAAGTCGGCAACGCAAAATGCGGCGACATCATGAAGATGTATATCAAGGTCAAGGACGGCATCATCACCGATGTTAAGTTCAACACCTTCGGCTGCGGCAGCGCAATTGCCACCAGCTCCATGGCAACCGAGCTCATCAAGGGAAAGAAAGTCGAGGATGCACTTGAGCTTTCCAATAAGGCAGTTGTTGAAGCTCTTGACGGTCTGCCCGCACATAAGATCCACTGCTCCGTCCTTGCAGAGGAAGCTGTTGCAGCGGCAGTCAAGGATTACTATGACCGCAACGGCATAGCATACGATCCCGAGCTGTTCAGCAAGAAGCTGCACGATTGTGAAAGCTGCGCAGAATAATCAAGAACGTAGAAAAAGCTCCCCACACGGGGAGCTTTTTTGCATGTAAAGTATTACTTTCCGGCCTCGGGCAGGCAATGCATGCGCAGTGTGTCGAGCATTCTGAAGCCTTCGGCGTGCAGGCACAGCCTGCGCGCGCCGAAGTCAAGCGAGCGCAGCTTGAGGTACAGCGCAATCGCTTTGCCCTCGCTGCTGCCGTCGGGAAACTGGCTTTTGTGGCAGTTGAATATCGCAGATAGCTGCCGGTCAAGAAGCTTTTTCGAGGTCTTGACGTATCGGTTGGGCGAGGCAGTCATGTAATATGCTATCGCCTTTACCGGGGCGGACGCCGCGCCGTGCCTTTGCATTATGCCCTCGTATGGAGCAAAGTAAGCGACCTCGGATGCGGCCTTGCCGACGTTCAGGTGATCGGGGTGGCACTCGCTTTTCACCTGCGGATCGGGGCAGAATATGACGTCAGGCTTAAAATCGCCCACGACCTTTGCAATGGCGGCCGTAAGCTCGCGAGCGTCGTAAAATCCGCCGTCGCAAAACGGAAGAAAGCGAACGTCGCTCACGCCGAGGGCTGCGGCCGACGCCTTTGCCTCGGCTTGCCGAATGGGGATAAGCTCCTCGGGCGGAACGGAAGCGGAGCCGTATCTGCCGTCTATGCAGCATAAAAACGCAACTGCCTTTCCGCTTTCGGCTAACTTTGCCGCCGTGGCACCGGCGCCGATCTCTATATCGTCAGGATGCGGCCCGATGAAAAGACAGCGCTCGAAGCCTTCAAGCTGTGGCAGGGGAGAGGCGAGCTTTATCGCAAGCTTTGTTATGCTCATGCCTTTGCTTCCTTGCGCGCGGCTATCTCGCTGCAAATGCGGTCGTACTCATCCTCGTCAAGTTTGTAGTGCTTTTTGTACAGGAAGTAGCTGAGCAGCATCAGTACGCAGGGGACAATGACCATGCAAAGCAGCAGAGCCAACGTCTTTCCCGGCTCAATGCCGGCAATGACGTTGTCGATCGCCATGATCTTATCCTGCTCGGATATGAGATTGCGTGCGCACTCGTTTTCAAAATCGGATATCTGATTGGTGTATTTAGTAACGCCGAAGATGATGTAGCTGAGATTTGTGACGAGAACGATAAGAGCCGATGACATCTTGGTCAAAAACGGGCGCAGCGAGGTGATTATTGCCTCGTCGCGCGAGCCGGTGCGGTATTCGTTGTATTCGACCGTGTTTATGATGGAGATCATCATGATGAGATAATAGCCGTACTGACCGAAGTTTGAAAGCGCGTAGCCGACGGTTACGACCCAGAATTTGAGCATCGTTGAGGGCAGGGCGAGTCCGGCAACGAGCATGAGCGCATAGCCGACCATCGAGATGCATGCTAGTATGGTCATGAGTTTTTTGCGTTTAATATGGCGCGAAATTGCCGGATAGAAGATCATCAGAAATGCTGTGACGGACATTCCGACGATCGAAAACAGCGAAAACAGGCCACCCTCATATCCGAAATCAAAATAAATATATGTCGAGCCTATGCCGCCGACGATAAGCCCGTTGCCTATCTGCTGAAGCAGGAAGATAAGGCTTATCCAAAGCAGCTGATCGTTGCCGGTGATGGTCGTCCAGATCTTTTTGAAGCTTATAGGGGGCGCGTCGGTGTGTTCACGGTTTTCACGCACACCGAAAATTGTGAAGCACAAAAACAGCGGAGCGATTATGCAGATTATAAGCGCAATTTTGCCGTAGGCAACGGTGGTGCTGCCGCCGATGGCCATGTCGCCGACCGTGAACATGGGTATGAGAACGCTCGCAAGCGTTCCGCCTATGCCGGCAAACAGCGTTGCGCGCGATGCAAATTGATTTCTCGCGTTTGCGTCGGTCGAGAGTGCAGGAACCATTCCCCAATAGGATATATCGTGCATCGTGTAGGTTATCGAATACATGAAGTAGATCACTCCGAAGAACCACACAAAGCTCCAGCCCTGAAGATCGGTGTTGAACGCAAGATACACGACGACCGAGGTCGAGAGTATGCCGATGACGAGCCAGGGCTTGAATTTGCCCCAGCGCGTGCGCGTGCGCTCGATGATGTTGCCCATGATCGGGTCGTTTAGCGCATCGAATATTCGCGCGGCGACGACTATTGCGGTTATCGCACCGAACTGCGCGTTTGTGAGGTTTCGCGTAAACAGCACAAAGGTGATGATGCAGCTTGTGAACAGATAATAGATCATGTCTCTGCCGACGGTTCCAAGCGGGAACATGATGAGGTTTTTCTTCCTCTGCTTGAGATCTTCCATGATAATCTCCTATCCGAATAATGAATGTATCTTCCATTTTATCAGCCGTGCCGAATAATATCAAGGAAAACGCGCCGCGCCGCATGATGAAGTTTCGGGCGAAAAATTGTTGCACATGCACAAAGACGGCGGCGGAAAATCGTGATAATCTGCAAAATTCCGTCTTGCTAAATATGTCGATATCGGATAGAATGTGTGTTATTCAAATAATACATGAGGTGGTCAAATTGCAGCAGCTTATCGAGCGCATCAAGCGTGACGGCGTGGTAAAGCCCGGCGGAGTCCTGAAGGTGGACAGTTTCCTTAACCATCAGATCGACCCCAAGCTGAGCTATGACATGGCCAAGGAGATACACAGACTTTTTGAAAACGAGGACGTCAACAAGATCCTCACGATCGAAGCCTCGGGAATCGGCATGGCGGTTTTGACCGGCCTTGTGTTTGACTGCCCCGTGGTTTTCGCAAAAAAGAGCAAGACGATAAATCTATCGGACGACGTGTATGCAACGACGGTGTATTCCTTCACGCATCAGGTGTCAAAGCAGGTGCTCGTTTCAAAGCGTTATCTCAATCCCGGCGACAGAGTGCTCATAGTCGATGACTTCCTCGCAAACGGTGCGGCGCTCGAGGGACTGTGCGACATCGTCGAGCAGGCCGGAGCAACGGTCGTAGGTGCTGCGATAGCGATAGAAAAAGCCTTCCAGCCCGGTGGCGAGAAGCTTCGCGCAAGAGGGCTGCGCATAGAGTCACTTGCACGCATAGAGTCTATGAGCGATGACAGCATTGTTTTCTGCCAGGAATAAACATGCACAAAAAACGCGGTGAAAAATATGAAACTTGGCTAAAAACCAGACTTGACTTTTTTCGACGCAGTTGATATGCTAAGCATGTACCCGTTAAGGGACGCGCAAAACAGAATATTTTCGATATATAGCAAATGATATGGATTTGAAGTCTCTACCCGGACGCCGTAAATGACCGGACTATCGAAGTTTTTATACAGAGGAAAAGCCGAGGTTCTTCCTTTGACTTTGGTATTTTATTTCGCCGGTCACAGATCCATGTGCCCGGCGTTTTATATTTTCGTATCAAAACTCAAAATTGAGTTTGATAATAGATTATTTTGGAGGATAACCGAAAGATGATGAAGAAGATTACAGCGCTTCTGCTCGCAATGGTCATGGTCTTTGCACTGTGCGCATGCGGCAACAATTCCGACGACAAGAAAACTGACGACAATGCCGACGCATCCAAGATCAAGGTTGGATTCATATTCCTGCATGATGAGAACTCCACCTATGACCTTAACTTCATGAACGCAGCAGAGGCTGCATGCAAGAACCTCGGCCTCGACGAGAGCCAGTACGTTTTCAAAAAGAACATCCCCGAAGATCAGAAATGCTACGACGCAGCTGCTGAGCTTGCTGAAGAAGGCTGCAACATCATCTTCGCCGACAGCTTCGGCCACGAGCCCTTCATCATAGAGGCAGCTAAGGAATTCCCCAATGTCCAGTTCTGCCACTCCACCGGCACTCTCGCTCACACCGAGAAACTTGCTAACTACCACAACGCATTCGCTTCCATCTACGAAGGCCGCTACCTCGCTGGTATCGCAGCAGGCCTCAAGCTCAACGAGATGATCGCAAACGGCGACTTCACCGCAGACGAGGCAAAGATGGGCTATGTCGGCGCATTCACCTACGCAGAAGTCATGTCCGGTTACACCTCTTTCTTCCTCGGCGCACGTTCCGTCTGCCCCACCGTCACCATGGACGTAACCTTCACCGGTTCCTGGTACGATGAGACCGCAGAGAAGGAAGCAGCAAACACCCTTATAAAGAAGGGCTGCAAGCTCATCAGCCAGCACGCCGACTCCATGGGCGCTCCCACCGCATGCGAGACCGCCGGCGTTCCCAACGTTTCCTACAACGGCAGCACCGAGTCCGCTTGCCCGAACACCTTTATCGTTTCCTCCCGCATCGACTGGGCTCCTTACTACGAGTACGCGATCAAGGCAGTCATGAACGGTGAGACCATCGACACCGACTGGACCGGCACCCTCAAGACCGGCTCCGTCGTTCTGACCGACGTAAACGAGAAGGCAGCCGCCGCCGGCACCGCAGAGGCAATTGCCGAGGCAAAGGCAAAGCTCGAGGACGGCTCCCTGAACGTATTCGATACCGCGACCTTCACCGTTGAAGGCAAGAAGCTCGACAGCTACATGGCCGACGTTGACACCGATAAGGACTACACCAAGGACACCGAGGTCGTTGAGAACGGTGTGTTCTACGAATCCAAGTTCCGCTCCGCTCCTTACTTCGACGTCATGATCGACGGCATCAATCTGCTCGACACCAACTTCGGCAGCTGATATACGAAATAAGAAGTACGAAGTATGTATTAATAAAGGAAGCTCCGCAATTTACGGAGCTTCCTTTAGCCACTTATTCGGTTGCAGAGGAAAGAGCATGAAGCGCATCGTGCTTTTTCCTGTGCTGCCACTTATTACACATGGGGAGTGAAGAGATGGATAACAAAAACGCCGCCGTGAAGATGAGAAATATATCAAAATCCTTCGGCACGGTAAAAGCTAACGACAAGATTTGGCTCGATATATACAGAGGCGAGATACTTGCGCTTCTGGGCGAAAACGGCTCGGGAAAGACCACCCTGATGAACATGCTCTCGGGTATTTATTTCCCGGACGAGGGCGAAATTTTCATTGACGATAAGGAAGTCGTCATCCGCTCGCCGAAGGACGCTTTGAACCTCGGCATCGGCATGATCCATCAGCACTTCAAGCTCGTTGACGTGCTTACGGCCACGGAGAACATAATCCTCGGCCTTGAAGGCAAGGGCAAGCTCGACCTCAAGTCGGCCGCAAAGAAGATCCGCGAGATCTGCGACGCTTACGGCTTTGACGTGGACCCTGATCAGCATATATACGAGATGAGCGTTTCCCAGAAGCAGACTGTTGAGATCGTAAAGGTCCTCTATCGCGGCGCGGATATACTGATCCTCGATGAACCGACGGCAGTCCTCACTCCGCAGGAGACGGATAAGCTCTTTGCCGTTTTGCGCAATATGCGCGATGCAGGCAAGGCAATAGTAATAATCACCCACAAGATGCACGAGGTCGAGGATCTTTCCGACCGCGTTGCCGTTTTGCGCCACGGCCAGTTTATCGGCGACATGCCGACGAAGAACACCAACGCTCAGGAAATGACTAACATGATGGTCGGACACGCTGTCGAGCTTAACATCGACCGTCCCGACCCTGTCGATCCCAAGCCGAGAGTTGAGGTGAAAAACCTCACTGTGCGCAGTATTGACGGTATCGTTAAGCTTGATGATGTCTCGTTCACTGCCAACAGCGGCGAGATACTCGGCATTGCCGGTATCTCAGGATGCGGTCAAAAGGAACTGCTTGAAGCCATTGCCGGCCTTCAGCCGACCGAGAGCGGCAGCGTCAGCTACATAAAAGACGACGGCAGCAGGGAAGAGCTTCTCGGCAAGGATCCGCTTTCAATCGCCGATCTCGGCGTCGTTTTGTCCTTTGTTCCTGAGGACAGACTCGGTATGGGGCTTGTTGCCAATATGGATCTCGGGGATAACATGATGCTGCGCTCATTCAGAAAGGGCAAAAGCATTTTCACCGACAGAAAAAGCCCTCGCAAGCTTGCCGAAAACGTCGTTGACGAGCTTGACGTCGTAACTCCCGGCATAAGCACCCCCGTGCGCCGCCTCTCCGGCGGCAATGTTCAGAAGGTGCTTGTCGGACGCGAGATAGCATCCGCACCGACCGTTCTGCTCACGGCTTACGCCGTTCGCGGACTGGACATCAATTCGTCCTACACTATATATGACCTTATAAACCGCCAGAAGCAGAAGGGCGTTGCCGTTATCTACGTCGGCGAGGATCTTGACGTGCTTCTTGAGCTGTGCGACAGAATACTTGTTCTGTGCGGCGGCAAGGTCAGCGGCATAGTTCCCGGCCGCGGTGCGAAAAAGCGTGAGGTCGGCATGATGATGACAAAGCTGGGAGGGGAAAAGGCAGATGAATAATAACAGCAAAGAGCCTCTGTTCCACATAGTTAAGCGCGGCGCTCTGCCGTGGTACAAGGCATGGGGCATACGCCTTCTGGCAGTTGTGATCGCACTTATAGTCTGCGCGATCATTACGATGACCGTGACGGGAGAAAACCCCATTCAGGTCTATGCAACCATGATAGACAGCTCCTTCGGAAGCGAGCGTAAGGTCTGGATACTCGCCCAAAATACCGCAATGCTCCTGGGCGTATCGCTTGCCGTAACTCCGGCGTTCCGCATGAGGTTCTGGAACATAGGCGGCGAGGGCCAGATCCTTGCAGGCTGCCTTGCGGCGGCCGCGTGCATGATCTGCCTTGCAGATACCGTCCCGAACGGACTGCTTATCGCCATAAGCGCCGTAGCCAGCATCATAGCAGGCGCGATCTGGGGCGGCATTCCCGCGTTTTTCAAAGCAAAGTGGAACACTAACGAAACCCTGTTCACACTCATGATGAACTATGTTGCAACTCAGCTCGTCGCGTTCTTCGTTATCATCTGGGAAGTACCCAAGGGCGCAGGTCAGATCGGTATTATAAACCAGAGCACCCAGATCGGCTGGCTTCCGCAGATCGGCGGCAATAAATATATGCTCAACGTCATAATAATCCTTGTGCTGACGGTTGCCGTTTACGTTTACCTCAATTACTCCAAGCACGGCTATGAGCTTTCCGTTGTCGGCGAAAGCGAGCGCACGGCGCGCTATGTCGGCATAAAGGTCGAAAAGGTCATCATCCGCACGATGCTCCTCTCAGGCGCTATCTGCGGCATAGTCGGCTTCCTGCTCGTTTCCGGCACTGATCATACGCTTTCAACAAGCCTTTCCGGCGGCCGCGGCTTCACGGCGGTCATGATATCATGGCTTGCAAAGTTTAACCCAATTATCATGATCTTTGCCAGTATGCTGCTTGCATTCCTTGATAAGGGCGCAAGCGCAATATCCACAAACTTCGGCCTGAACCACTCGTTTTCCGATATCCTCACGGGTATAATCCTGTTCTTCATAATCGGCTGTGAGTTTTTCATAAGCTACAAGCTCAGCTTCCGCAAGGCGGCAGGAAAGGAGGCAGCGGAAAATGTTTGATATAGTATCCTTTTTCCCTCGCGCGGTAATGCAGGGCGTGCCTCTGCTTTCGGCGGCACGGGCGAGATCATAACCGAAAAATCCGGCAACCTCAACCTCGGTATCCCCGGCATCATGTATGTCGGCGGCATCTGCGGCGTTATCGGCGCATTTTTGTATGAGCAGTCGGCAGCGGAGCTTAACAGCTTTCTCGCCGTTGCGATACCCATGCTGTCCTGCCTGCTCGGCTCGCTTCTCATGGGACTTCTGTACTGCTTCCTGACGGTCACGCTCAGAGCAAATCAGAACGTCACCGGCCTTGCAATGACAACCTTCGGCATTGGTATCGGCAACTTCTTCGGCGGCTCGCTCATTAAGCTCACCGACGCGGAGGTACCCTCGATCGCCCTTTCGGCAACAAGCAAGGTTTTCAGCAAGTCGCTGCCCTTTGCCGATAATCTCGGCTGGTTCGGCAAGATGTTTTTAAGCTACGGCTTTTTGGCCTATTCCGCCGTTATCATTGCGCTTATAACCGCTTATGTGATAAAGAAAACGCGCGTCGGCCTTAATCTGCGCGCCGTCGGCGAAAGCCCGGCGACTGCCGATGCTGCCGGCATAAACGTCAATAAGTATAAGTACATCGCCACCTGCGTCGGCAGCATGATCGCCGGCCTCGGCGGCCTATACTATGTCATGGACTATGCCTGCGGCGTATGGTCGAACGATGCCTTCGGCGACCGCGGCTGGCTTGCCATCGCGCTGGTCATCTTCTCGATATGGAGACCGAACCTTGCGATAATAGCCTCAATACTTTTCGGCGGACTGTACATTGTTTATCTCTACATTCCGGCGGGAACACAGCTTTACATGATGGAGCTGTACAAGATGCTCCCGTACCTTGTCACCATCATCGTGCTCGTGGTCGTTTCTATGCGCAAAAAGCGCGAGAACGAGCCGCCTGCCGCGCTTGGACTTGCATATTTCCGAGAAGAACGATAGTTTTAAAGCTCCACGGTGTTTGCCGTGGAGCTTTGTTATTATGCGTTGCTTGCGGCAACGGGGCGTGATAGTATATATTTTGCCGCAAGGAGGTAAAAAAACATGTTCTCTGAAAACCTGAAAACACTGCGTAAGCAGAAGGGCTTTACGCAGGAAGAGCTTGCCGCGCGGCTGAACGTTGTCCGCCAAACGGTGTCAAAGTGGAAAAGGGACTGTCTGTGCCTGATGCCGAGCTGCTTACAAGGCTGGCGGAGGTGCTTGAGGTTCCGGTCAGCACATTGCTCGGCTCGGCGATCCCCGACGATAAAGAGCCGGACGATATCGCCCGTCAGCTTGCGCGTATAAATGAGCAGCTTGCAGTAAAAAACCGCCGCAGCCGCCGCATATGGCGCACGGCAGCCGCCGTGCTCATAGCGGTCGCTGTTATATATCTGCTGCTCATCGCCGTAAGTATCATAGCATTTGACAAGTTTAGAGTAGATGATCCAGGCACGGCGCAGGTGACCGACTATGTGGAGGTCATGCCGGAAAAGAAGAAATAGCAAAAAGGTGCTGTCTCATTGTGAGGCAGCACCTTTTTTGATGCTTATAATGTCCCGAGGTAGCCCTCAAGGATGAGGCTTGCCGCAACGGCATCGACGGTTTTGCGGTGTTTTTTCTCCTTTTTGCCGTTTGCGTGCAGAATGGCATGAGCTTCTACGCTGCTGCGGCGCTCATCCCACATGACGATCGGAATATCAGTCTTGCTGCCGAGAAGTGCGGCAAATTCGCGGCATTTCCGCTCTTGCACCTTCTGTGCCGTCCATATTCTTCGGAAGCCCGAGCACGAAGCGCTCGATGCCGCGCGACTCTGCCAGCTTGACAATCTCATCTGCCAGAGCGTTTGCGTCCCATTGGTTCACAGTCCACGCCTCGCCGACAAGAATGTTCATTGCATCCGAAACGGCAAGCCCCGTGCGAGCGTCACCGTAATCAATACCCATTATCCTCATTTTTTCACCTCAGTCCAAAGCATGAGCGTATTTGACCGCAGATATACAGCGAGCCAAATGCACAGACCATTGCATCCCGCTCTTGGGCAATATCACGCGCAAGATCGACTCCGTCCTCGACCGTGTCGGCCACGCAGACCTCGCGGCAGCTGCCCTTGAACAGCTCCGCAAGCTCCTCGGCCGGGAGCGCGCGCTCGGACGGCGGCGTCACGCACACACAGGCATCAAACAGCGGTGCGAGCGTTGCCGCAATGCTTTTATAGTCCTTATCCTTCAAAACGCCGACGAGAGCAACGCGCTTTGAATCGGGGAAGTAGTGCTCAAGACATTCGCGCAGGGCGGCCGCGCACTGCGGATTGTGTCCACCGTCAAGCACGAACCACGGATCGTCCGTGTGCAGCACCTCAAATCTTGCAGGCCACGCGACGGAATAAAGCCCAGACTCCACTGCCTCATCGTCGATATCCCACCCCTGCTTGCGCAGAACGGATATCGCTTCGAGCACCGTTGCGGCATTTTGCAGCTGATGCTCGCCGAGAAGCGGAATGGCGTAGCTTGCACCGCGATAAGAAAACACCTGACCGTCGATAGAGTCAAACTCAACGCTTATATCGTCAAAGTCGGGAACATAAAGCTCGGCGCTCATCTCGCGGCACACATCGCGCACGACCTCCATCGTTTCGCCAAACTGCTGATACATGACGACTGCCGAGCCGTATTTTATTATTCCGGCCTTTTCGTAGGCAATTTTGGACAGCGTTCCGCCGAGAATAGCCGTGTGATCAAGTCCGATGTTGGCAATGACGCAGCACTCCGGGCAGGGGATGACGTTTGTCGCGTCGTATCTGCCGCCGAGACCGACTTCAAGTACCACGATATCGCAGCCGGAATCGGCAAACCAGCGCAGAGCCGCTGCCGTCATCATCTCAAACTCCGTTGGGTGCTCGTCCATGGCGTCCGCGTGGCGCTGTATTTCGGTGACGAGGTCGGCAAGCGTGTTATCCTCTATCTGCTTGCCGTTTATCTGCATGCGCTCGTTGAAGCGGCGCAGATACGGAGAGGTGTAAAGTCCGGTTTTGAAGCCTGCCCTGTGCATTATGGATGCAAGCATTGCACAGATGCTGCCCTTTCCGTTGGTGCCCGCAACGTGGACAAATTTAAGCTCCGATTGAGGATTGCCCATCCGTGCAAGAAGCTCGCTTATTCGCTCAAGACCGAGCCTCGAGCCGCGCCATGATGCGCCGTTGATGTATTCAAGTGCCTGTTTGTAATCCATACCTTGACCTTCAATATTTAATATATTTTGCGATAAATGCATCGAGCTTTGCGGCGTAAGCCGCGCCGCTTGTGAACATCGTTTCTATGTGCCGCGTGCCCTCGGTGAACAGCAGATCCTTGTCAGTCGGACAAAGCTCGAAAGCGCGCGGTGCGTTTTCAAACGGCACCGTCGGATCCTCCTTGCCGTGGACAAACAGCATAGGGCAGACAGCGTTTGCAAGGCTTTGCGTTACGTCGGTATCCGCGAGATCATAGCCTGCAATGTGCCTGTTCATTTCGGCAATGAGCTTATACGCCGGCCCGAGCTGCGAGCGCAGTATCGGCCGCGCGTCGGTAAAGCCGCTGTCCTCAACGATGAATTTGACAACATCGGGAACACGGTCGCTCATCTTCATGACGGTTGCTCCGCCGAGCGAAAAGCCGTGCATGATAACCTGAATATCGCTGCCGAACTCGCCTTCGAGAAAGCTCAGCCATTTTAAGCAGTCGGTGCTTTCAAAAACATCATAGCCGAACCAGGCGCCGCCGGATAAGCCGGAAGCGGTGTTGTCCGGCGCAAAGATATCAAAGCCTCGGCTGTGATAATATTCATGCAGAATGCCGGCAGTTTCGGCGTGCTCGGAGTGATAGCCGTGCACGATAAACGCGATCTTCTTGCTGAATTTTTTGCCGCAGGGGAAGTAGAAGCCCTGCAAAATCTCGCCCCTGTCGGACTCGAGCGTGTAGCAAAGATGCACCTTGCTCTCAAGCGCCGCAGAGCGCTCGTCGCGCCAGACGTAGTATTCCGGCCTGTGCGTTTTCTTATCCAGAAGTGCGTTAAGAACCGGCGGACGGCTGCGCGCGAATATAAACTTATACACATCCCACACCGCAAGCGGCGGTATGGCAGTCAGCAGCCATGCTTTTTTCATATCAGTTCACCGGAAGTACGGCGCCAACGCTCGAAAGCAGCGAGAAAGCGATGACAAGTATCTGGAATGCGAGCGAGCCGAATTTGCCGCATATTGGCGAAGCTCCTGTGCGTTTGCGTGAGCGGTTGTATGCTATGATGATCCCGATGCCGGTGACTATCTGAATTATGCTCGCAAAGCGTGTGAAACCTACGAAGCTGCTCACGCCGAACAGCGCAAGCGCAAGGCAGGGCAGAGAGGCCAGAAGCCAGCAGAGATTTTTGCTCCAGCCGGTCTGCTCACCGACGATATCGCGCAGATTAAGCGTGTTTGCCCAGAACGACGTTGCAAGCGCCAGAAGCGTGAATATATAGCCGACTATGGCGACCCAGCCGCCCAAGTGGCGCGAAAGATCGACCAGCGCGCCGTCCTCGGAGATGTCGCCGCCTGCGCCGAGCAGGGTCATGAGCGTTATTATGAATATGAGTGCAAGGTTGATTCCCAAGCCTGTCGCTATCGCTGCGCGGATGCGTTTTGCGTCGCCCTTTAATCCCTTGACGACCTGCGGCGTGCTCATAACGGCCGACAGCGAAAATGACACCATGCCGAACAGAGCAAGCGCGTTGTTAAAGCCCTGCCATCCTGTGGGGGAGGGGAGCAACGTCGCGCAGCAGCGTTGCAACAAGCAGAATACCGACAACGCCCATCATTGAAAACACGGCGATCTTTTCGCATATGCCGACAAGCTTCATGCCGACGAACACTACGCCTGCGCCGAGAATATAGAATATCAGCATGCCGACGATATCGGGCAGGCCGAACCAGTTTCTGAACACGGCCGCGGCGCCGGTCAGGAATGCGCTGACGTTCACGATGACAGAAACGCCAAGCAGTATAAACGCCGTCCAGGTGAAAATCTTTTTGATCCTGCCGGAGAAAAGCTCGGCGTCAAAGCACTTTACAAACTGTGCGCCGTCGTTGTTAAGGCTCAGCTCAGCTATCAGAAAATGCAGAACAAGCGCAACTGCGTAGCCGATAAGCAGAATAAGCACGGTTTCTCTGAAGCTGTTGTGCGCGGCAAGATATGGAACGGACAGTATGCCCGCGCCGACGCCGTGCCGACGATTATGCTTGCAGCCTCCATGAAAGTAAGCTCGGATTCACCCTTTATCTTTGCCATGTAACCGACCTCCGTCAGTCGTAATTTTTTCACCATTTTACCACAGCGCGCCGAGCATTACAATAGACAAGCAATCACGATACAATATGTTATGTAAACTTAGAGCGGACAAAATGAGCAGCCGTTCGGCTGCTCATTATCTATTGTTCCCGGCCAACAAGGTAATCGAGACTTACATTGTATAAATCGGCGAGCTTTATCGCCAGATCGAGCGGAAGTGGCCTTTCGCCGCGCTCATATTTTGAATACAGAGACTGGTCGCACATAAGAACCTCGGCGACTGTCTGCTGAGTTAAATCGTGATCCTCGCGGAGGTCACGAATTCGAAGTTTCATCATGTTACTCCACATTTACGATTTTTCGCATTGTTTCCGGAGATAGCTTCACCACTTTGCGGTCATATGTCACAAGACCGTTGACTTCTTCCTCCACATCGCTTAATTGCGTGTATACGGCGGCGGAAAGCCCCTGCTTATATGCCGGCTTTATCTGCTCGGAGTACAGCTTTTCGAGCGCTTTTTGCAGGTCGGCGGGGCTTTTTAGCTTTTTGTAGCCGAAATCGGCGCTGCCGAAGCTGTGTCCGGCGCAGCGGTAATTGTATCCGCCGAACTCCGTCAGCATGACGGCGCGGCCGAGCTTATCGGGCTTGAAAACGTATTTTTTGAAGTAGACGTGCAGGCTCTTGGTCTCACCAATCTTTTGATCGTGCCAGCCGGAGGCATGGTCGATGGTGCGAGTAGGATCTGCATTAGTGATCTTCTCGGCGATTCGCGCAGCGTCGAACTGTCCCCAGCCCTCGTTGAACGGTACCCACATTGCAATGCACGGGCAGTTATATAAAAGCTCGATCATTTCATTGAGTTCTGTTTCATATTCCATGCGGCCTTCGAGATCCTCGCGCGCGAAGAGCTTGTGGTTTTTGTCGCTCAGGTGAACGCCGGTTACGAGCGGAGCGGAAATTACGGCCGGATTATAGCTGCCGCCGCCGTTTATCATATCCTGCCACACGAGCATGCCGAGCCTGTCGCAGTGATAGTACCAGCGCAGCGGTTCGATTTTATGTGCTTGCGCAGCATGTTAAAGCCCATGTCCTTGGCGGTTTGAATGTCAAAAATGAGAGCCTCATCCGACGGAGCGGTGTACATACCGTCGGACCAGTAGCCCTGATCGAGCAGACCGTTGTGAAAGTAGGGCTTGCCGTTTAAAAACAGGCGCTTTACGCCGTTTTCATCGGCTTCAACGGAGAATTTGCGCATGGCAAAGTAGCTCTCGACGCGATCGGCGCCGCAGATGACGGAGAAATCGTAGAGCTTTGGATTTTCAGGCGACCACGGCTCAAAGCCGGGAACGGGGATTGACGCCGGCAGCGGATACTGCTGTCCGTCAAACAGCGCATAGGCTTTGCTTTCGCCGACAACGTCGGCTCTCACATTTACGCAGGCGTGGTCAAAGTCAGATGTTATGTGCAGCGAGCGCACGCAGTCCTTGGGGATGCACTCGGCCCAAACCGTCTGCCAGATGCCGCTTTGCGGAGTGTACCATATTCCGCCGCGCTTGAGCTTTTGCTTGCCGCGGGAATGATAGGATGTGTCGCTCACATCACGTACGGAAAGCGAAAGCTCGTTTACGTCTTTGGATAGGAAGCCGGTTGCGTCAAATTCAAACGGCAGGTATCCGCCGTTGTGCCGATAAGCGCGCAGACCGTTTATGTACACGGTGCAGCTTTGATCGACCGCACCGAAATGCAGAATAACGCGCCCTTCGCCTACATCGGGCTTTGCCCAGTCGCGCCTGTACCAGAGGTACTCGTCCGGGGAGAGAGTGCGCCCTACGCCGGACAGCTCGGACTCGGGGGAGAAGGGGACAAGTATTTTCCCATACCATTTGTCCGGCTGCTTTTCGCCGGCGGCGGTGAAAGCATAGTCCCACAGTCCGTTGAGGTTTATAAACGAGCTGCGCCGCATCTGCGGACGCGGATATTCGCCGAGAACGTTGTTTTTATCGAGCGTTTCGCCCCATCGGGTAAGCATGGCATATCCTCCAAATCTGTGTATTCAATATAATGTATAACATGTATATATAATATACAGCATAAATACGCTTTTGATAAGCCCCATTTTTAACAATTGAAAATGCAGGAGGAATATTGACAAGAAAGCCACAATAAGCAAATATTGCGTTAAAATATGTGCAATTGTTAATCATTTGTCATGATAAAGCGCCGAAAATCACAAAAATTCGACGAAAATCGAGTCATTGATTGTAGACACAAAACATAGTTTATGCTATATTTAAAGTTGCATAAATTAGAGAGGTGATGTAAATGCCCTATAAGTTCCGCGGTGGCGTGCATCCTGATTACATGAAGGCTCCCAATGAGCCTGTCGTGGTCATAACCCCGCCGCCCCAGGTCGTTATCCCGATGGCACAGCACATCGGCGCACCTTGCCAGCCTATAGTCAAGGTCGGTGATTATGTAACGATGGGTCAAAAGATAGGCGATAATCCTGCGCCTGTTTCAGCCCCCGTGCATTCTCCCGTTTCCGGCAAGGTCATAGCGATCGAGCCCAGACCCCATCCTCTGGGCGATATGATAATGGCGATCGTTATCGAAAACGATTACCAGGACACCCCCTGCACGGATCTGGCTCCGCTGACTGAGGAGCAGCTGAAGGATCCGGAAGCGATCCTTACCCGTCTGCGCGAAGCAGGCATAGTCGGTATGGGCGGCGCTATGTTCCCCACCGCATTCAAGATCAGAGGCGGCCTCGGAAAGGTCGATACTCTTATCATCAACGGTGCCGAATGCGAGCCTTACCTCAACGGCGACCATTGGACTATGAAGCTGCATCCTGAAGAGCTTCTCAGGGGCATCGAGCTTGCACGCATAGCCAGCGGTCTGGACAAGGCGTACTACGGCATCGAGAAGAACAAGATGGATGCCATCGAGCTTCTCAATTCCAAAAATCCGGCACAGTACGGCGTTGAGATCGTGCCCGAAGAGGTCAAGTACCCCCAGGGCGCAGAGAAAATGCAGATCAAGGCCATAACGAATCGCGAAGTCAAGCCCGGCGGACTGCCCGCAGGCGTCGGCTGCAACGTTGTCAGCACTCAGACTGCATACGCTATCTACAAGGCATGCTATCTCGGCATCCCCTGCTACGAGCGTATACTCACCGTCGGCGGTTCGGCCGTCAACAAGCCCTATAACCTCCAGTGCCGAATCGGCACTCCCTTCCGTTACATTGTCGAGCAGTGCGGCGGCTTCGTCAAGACCCCGAAGAAGATAGTTCTCGGCGGACCTATGATGGGCCTTATCGCTACCAATATCGACGCTGTCAACATCAAGGGTACGGCAGGCATTCTGTTCTTCACTGAGGAAGAAGACAGAAACGTCGAAAATCCCACCTGCATACGCTGCGGCAAGTGCATCACCGTATGCCCCATGGGACTTGAGCCCGTTTACATGTACGCGTACTTCAAGAAGGGCGACTTCGAAAATATGAAGAAGTACCACATTCTTGACTGCTTCGAGTGCGGCAGCTGCTCTTACAACTGCCCAGGCAGAATGCCGCTTACACATTCGTTCAAGACCGCTAAGCTCCTGTTTGCTGCAAAGGCAGCCGAAGAAAAGGCAAGGGCGGAAGCTGCCGCAAAGGAGGCCGAGAAAAAGTGAAAGCAAAAGAGTATACGTTTGACGCTTCCTATCAGCCTCAGGTAAGAACCAAGACCGACACCTCGCGCATTATGCTCGACGTTATCATCGCCCTTGTGCCGGCAATGGCATTCGGCGTATATCAGTTCGGCTTTAAGGTTCTGGCGCTTCTGGCAATAAGCGTTGCATCTGCAGTGTTCTTCGAGTGGGGCTACCGCAAGCTTATGAAGAAGCCCGGCTCGATAAACGATCTTTCCGCATGTGTCACCGGCATACTGCTGGTGCTCTGCCTGCCCGTTGACGCTCCTCTGTGGATGCCCGTCATCGGCACCTTCTTTGCCATCGTCATCGTAAAGCAGCTTTACGGCGGCATCGGCAAGAACTTCGTCAACCCTGCTCTGGCAGGCCGTGCGTTCCTGTTTTTCTCCTGGACGGCCACCATGACAAGCTGGGCCGTTCCCAAGGCTCTCGGCGGCGTATCCGTCGCGGCCGACGCCGTCACCATGGCTACTCCGCTGAGCCTCCTCAAAGAGGGCAGCGACATTGCGGCTCAGGGCTATGATTATCTCGACATGTTCCTCGGCTTCATGCCCGGCTCCATCGGCGAGATAAGCGCACTTGCACTGCTCATCGGCGGCGCATACCTGCTCATCCGTAAGGTCATCAACTGGCGCATCCCCGTTGCCTTCATCGGCACCGTTGCCGTTCTGACCTTCATCTTCCCGAGAAACGGCTATGCAAACCTCGACTGGATGCTCTACAACCTCCTGTCCGGCGGTCTGCTCCTCGGCGCCTTCTTCATGGCGACCGACTACTCCTCCAGCCCCGTAACGCTCAACGGTCAGCTCCTGTTCGGCTTCGGCTGCGGCGCACTGACTGTTCTCATCCGTTACTTCGGCGGCTTCCCCGAGGGCGTTTCCTTCGCTATCCTCATCATGAACCTGTGCGCATGGGCAATTGATAAGGGCACTCGCGGCCGTCAGTTCGGCGTGACCAAGGAAGACCTCAAGGCAGCGAAAAAGGCAGCAAAGGAGGCAAAAGCATAATGAATAAGATAGTAAAGCTTACCCTCATTCTGTTTCTCGTCTCCGCGATCATTGCCGGCGTTCTCGGCCTGACCAACATGGTTACCGAAGAGCCCATCAGACTTTATAACGAGAAAAAGACCGCAGAGGCTTACAGCGCCGTTATGGATTTTGACAGCTATGACGAGGTCTCCTACAGCGGCGACCGCAGCGAGGTCACCAAGGTCTACAAGACCAATAACGGCGACTGGATCGTTGAAGCCGAAGTATCCGGCTCGCAGGGAATGATCACCGTCGCAGTCGGCGTAAATGCCGATCTTACCTGCAACGGCATATCGATCATCTCCAGCTCCGAGACCAGCGGCCTCGGTTCCAAGGCCAGCAACGCTGAGTTCAAGGACCAGTTCCCCGGTCTCACGGCAGATCAGGCTAAGGTCACCAAGGACGGCGGCCAGATCAACGCCATCACCGGTGCAACCATCACATCCCGTGCAGTCTGCACGGCAGTCGGCGCAGCTATCGAAGCTGTCGGCACGCTTGGTTAAGGAGGTCAGACATGAATATTAAAAAAACAGTTCAAGGACGGCCTTATTACCAATAACCCCGTTCTGGTTCAGCTTCTCGGCATGTGCTCGACCATGGCCATCACCACGATGTTCTTCAACGGCATCGGCATGGGCATATCCGTACTTATCATCCTCACCTGCTGCAACGTCGTTATCTCCGCAATCGCGCAAGATCATCCCGAATGATATCCGTATCGCAGTTTTCGTCGTCATCATCGCAGGCTTCGTTACGATAGTTGACCTCCTGCTTCAGGCATATGTTCCCGCGCTGAGCGAGTCTCTGGGCGTGTTCATCCCCCTGATCGTCGTCAACTGCATCATCATCGGCCGTGCAGAAGCATTTGCCGCGAAAAACAGCATCGGCGCTTCCGCGCTCGACGGTATCTTCCAGGGCCTTGGCTACACTATCGTTCTCACGATCATGTGCATCATCCGTGAGTTCCTCGGTTCCGGCTCCTTCGGCAAGGGCATCATCAACACCATTAACGGTATCGGCACCGGCAATGGCCTTCAGATATTCCCCGAAGAGTTCGGAGCAAAGCTCCTGACCATGCCTTTCGGCGGCTTCCTTACCCTCGGATGCCTGATCGCACTTATGCAGTATGCTCTGCGTAAGTCCGCCGAAAAAAAAAGAAAGAAAAGGAGGGAAATAAGTAATGCTTACAAGTATTCTTTCCATCTCTCTGGGCGCAATCCTCATTAACAACTTCATTTTCTCGCAGTTCCTCGGCTGCTGCCCGTTCCTCGGCTGCTCGAGCAAGGTCGACACCGCTGTCGGAATGGGCCTTGCAGTTACCTTTGTTATGGGCCTTGCATCCGCTATCTGCTGGGTCGTCGATGAGTATGTTCTCATGCCTCTCGGACTTGCGTTCCTGCAGACTCTGACCTTCATTCTGGTCATTGCTGCGCTGGTTCAGTTCGTCGAGATGTTCCTGAAGAAGTCCATCCCCTCCCTGTACTCGGCACTGGGCATTTACCTGCCCCTTATCACCACCAACTGCGCAGTTCTCGGTGTTGTTCTTCTGAACGTTCAGAATAAGTACAACTTCATCGAGTCCACCGTTTACGGTATCACCGGCGGCCTCGGCTTCCTGCTTGCTATCGTTCTGTTTGCCTCCGTGCGCGAGCGCGTTGAGTTTGCAGAGTATCCGAAAAGCTGAAGGTTTCCCGATCTGCCTTGTGACCGCATCTCTGCTCGCTCTGGCCTTCATGGGCTTCAGCGGCATGAAGATCTTTTAAGAGGGGGACGATGATATGCAATTAGTTATTTATGGTATTATCGTTCTCGGCGTTCTCGGCGCACTGTTCGGCGCGATCCTCGCGTTTGCATCGAAGATATTCTACGTCGAGGTAGACCCCAAGCAGGAGCAGGTTCGCGAATGCCTGGCCGGCGCAAACTGCGGCGGCTGCGGTTTCCCCGGCTGTGACGGCTATGCCGCCGCGGTCGCAAAGGGTGAGGCTCCTGTCAACAAGTGTGTTGCGGCAGGCCCCGAAGCCGCTGCGAAGATCGCAGAGATCATGGGCGTTGCGGCAGGCGATGTGGAAAAGATGGTCGCTTTCGTTCCCTGCTCGGGCACCGAAGGCCATGCCTCCAAGCGCTTTAACTACAGCGGCCCGCAGAACTGCCAGGCAGCAATGCTGTTCGGCGGCAAGAGCAACATGGACTGCCGCTTTGCCTGCATCGGCCTCGGCAACTGTGCAAATGCCTGCCAGTTCGGCGCAATGAGCATCGTTGACGGAGTTGCAAAGGTCGATCGCGAAAGTGTGTCGGCTGCGGTGCGTGTGTTGACGCCTGCCCGAAGAAGATCGTCAAGCTCGTTCCTTACGATCAGCACGTTCTCGTCGCATGCTCCAGCTGCGATAAGGGCGCTGCCGTTATGAAGGTCTGCGACGAGGGCTGCATCGGCTGCATGAAGTGCCAGCGCGAGTGCCCTGCCGACGCGATCGTCATTCAGGACAGCCTGGCTCGCATCGATGTTTCCAAATGCGTTCAGTGCGGACATTGCTCCGATATCTGCCCGCGCCACATCATCAAGGTGCAGAACTGATAAAAACCAAAGCTTAAATTACCTGAACGGTTTCCGTTCAGGTAATTTTTTTGTATAAATATCGCTTACCGTGGCAAAATACGAAAAAAGCCATCGGGGTGATGTTGTTGAGCGTTAAGCACAAAAAAATAATTCTTGCCGTTGCGATGCTGTTTGCAGTGAACATTCTTATAATCGCGCTTGCGCAGTCTGCCGATGCGGCGCTTTATAAGCGTGGCTCATCGGGCGCAACGGTCACGCAGATACAAACACGCCTGAAAAGCTGGGGCTACTACAGCGGCAGCGTAGACGGTATCTACGGCAGCGCGACAGAGAGCGCCGTCAAATACTTTCAGCGCAAAAACGGCCTGAGCGTTGACGGTCAGGCAGGGGACAAGACCCTCGCGGCGCTGGGTATATATGAGCCGCCGTCTTCCGGCTCTGCCGCGTCGGGCGACGTGTATCTACTTGCGCGGCTTATATCCGCCGAAGCGCGCGGCGAGCCGTATGTCGGACAGGTCGCGGTAGGCGCGGTCGTCCTCAACAGGATCGACCATCCGTCGTTCCCAAACTCGCTGTCGGGCGTCATATATCAGCGCGGCGCATTCTCCTGCCTTGACGACGGTCAGTTTGACCAGCCTATAGCCGACAGCGCCTATCGAGCCGCACGCGAGGCACTTGCCGGCTCGGATCCCACCGGCGGCGCGATATACTATTTTAACCCTGCCACGGCAACCAGCAAATGGATATGGTCGCGGCCGCAGATGCTCACCATCGGAAGCCACATATTTTGCGCTTGACTTAAAATAGGGATAATAATAAAATATAAAAAAATAGGCGGCGGCTTGCCGCCGTACATAGAAAGGTGAGAGCGATGAACAAATGCCCAAGATGCGGAACATATATCCCTGACGGCGGCAAGGTCTGCCTGTCCTGCGGCTGGAAGCCCGGCACGGAGGACAGCTTCACGGATAATCCGATACTTAAATATATGCAGGAAGCCTTTGACAAGGCAAGCCCCGAAATGACCGAGGACGACAAAATACCCGATGAGTTCAAGGAGCGTGACCTTGCAGCCGTCGGCTACATTGGCCCCGTGTTCCTTTATTCGCTTATAAAAAACAGTTCGTCGGAGCTTGTGAGGTACCATGCTAAGCAGTCGGCTATGCTGCTTGTCATGCACATGCTAAACGGCGTTATCGGCGTTGTGCCGTACCTCGGTAAGCCTGTGAAAAAGCTTAACACGATGCTGCTGGTTATCCTCGCGTTCCTCGGCGCGCGAAATGCGTATTTCGGAAGAAAAGAGCCGGTTCCTTTTGTCGGCCAGATAATCTCGTCAATTATTGAGGCGCTCTGATATGAAGTTTGTTACATATAAATATAATGGCGCAGAATGCGTCGGCGTCCTGACCGAGGACGAAACTGCCGTGATACCGGCATCAGAGCTTGGCCTCAAGGCAGGCAGCATGCTTGAGCTTATCGAAGAGCTTGACGGAAGCTATCCTGCAACGCCGACGCAGGCAAAATCAATAGCGCTTTCCGATGTCAAGCTTGAAGCGCCGATCCCGGAGCCGCGTCAGGACGTGATCTGCCTCGGCCTTAACTACCGCGATCACGTCGAGGAGGCCACACGCGCCGATGCTGTTTTTGACGTTCAACGCGGCGACGCCGTGTATTTTTCAAAGCGACTTCAGCGCGCGGTCGCGCCCGGAGATAAGATAGACGGACATTTTGACATTTGTGACAGCCTGGACTACGAAGTCGAGCTTGGCGTTGTCATCGGCAGGGACGCAAAGAACGTCAAAGCTGCCGACGCGGGCAAGTATATCTTTGGCTACACTATCGTAAATGATGTATCGGCGCGCAATCTCCAGACACGCCATAAGCAGTGGTATTTCGGCAAGAGTCTTGACGATTTTACGCCTATGGGGCCATGCATACTCTCTGCCGACGAAGTAGGCGCAATGCCCGAACTCGATATTCGCTGCTATGTCAACGGCGAAAAACGTCAAGACAGCAACACGCGCATGATGATATTCGATATACCGTATATAATTGAAGAGCTGTCGGCCGGAATGACGCTAAAGGCCGGAACGGTCATTGCAACAGGCACTCCGAGCGGTGTCGCTCTCGGTATGGCGCCCGAGGTGCAGAAATATCTCGAATCGGGAGACGTAGTCCGCTGCGAGATCGACCGCATCGGCGTTTTGGCGAACACAATAGCATAATGAACTAAATCGGCCGGGGCAAAGCTCCGGCCGTGAATTTACGGAAGCATATTTTGCGGTCTGCGAGAGTAAAAAACACAAGATTTTGCATCTGAAAAATCGTGAAAAAACTTGCGAAAAAGTTCAAAAAACAGCTTGACATTTGGCGTTTGCGGTGCTATATTATCTAAGCACTTCGGGAAATGACCGAAAAGAGCGAAAAAGAAAACTTAATAAGTTTTGAAAAAAGTTCTTGACAAGTCGTCTCGAATCTGCTAATATATAAAAGCTCACCGCGTTGCGGAGAGCAAGAGTGTACCTTGAAAATTAGATAATGTAAGAACAGCTTATGCTAAATAAGCACCGGAAAAGGGTTCAAGTTTTCCGAAAGGGAAGCTTAAATTAATTTCTTTGAGAGCTAAGAAAAGCAATCATAATTTAGATTATATCTGCGTGAGCAGTTATGATACAATTTATAGAGAGTTTGATCCTGGCTCAGGATGAACGCTGGCGGCGTGCCTAACACATGCAAGTCGAACGAAGCACTGAGAGTTTGAGATTTCGGTCAAGAACTTTCTTTGACTTAGTGGCGGACGGGTGAGTAATGCGTGAGCAACCTGCCTTTCAGAGGGGGACAACAGTTGGAAACGACTGCTAATACCGCATGATATATTCGGATGGCATCGTCTGAATATCAAAGATTTATCGCTGAAAGATGGGCTCACGTCTGATTAGTTAGTTGGTGAGGTAACGGCTCACCAAGACTGCGATCAGTAGCCGGACTGAGAGGTTGAACGGCCACATTGGGACTGAGATACGGCGCAGACTCCTACGGGGAGGCAGCAGTGGGGGAATATTGGGCAATGGGCGAAAGCCTGACCCAGCAACGCCGCGTGAAGGAAGAAGGTCTTCGGATTGTAAACTTCTTTTATCAGGGACGAAGTAAGTGACGGTACCTGATGAATAAGCCACGGCTAACTACGTGCCAGCAGCCGCGGTAATACGTAGGTGGCAAGCGTTATCCGGATTTACTGGGTGTAAAGGGCGCGTAGGCGGGGATACAAGTCAGATGTGAAATCTATGGGCTTAACCCATAAACTGCATTTGAAACTGTATCTCTTGAGTGTCGGAGAGGTAGACGGAATTCCTAGTGTAGCGGTGAAATGCGTAGATATTAGGAGGAACACCAGTGGCGAAGGCGGTCTACTGGACGATAACTGACGCTGAGGCGCGAAAGCGTGGGGAGCAAACAGGATTAGATACCCTGGTAGTCCACGCCGTAAACGATGAATACTAGGTGTGGGGGGACTGACCCCCTCCGTGCCGCAGTTAACACAATAAGTATTCCACCTGGGGAGTACGACCGCAAGGTTGAAACTCAAAGGAATTGACGGGGGCCCGCACAAGCAGTGGATTATGTGGTTTAATTCGAAGCAACGCGAAGAACCTTACCAGGGCTTGACATCCCACTAACGAAGTAGAGATACATTAGGTGCCCTTCGGGGAAAGTGGAGACAGGTGGTGCATGGTTGTCGTCAGCTCGTGTCGTGAGATGTTGGGTTAAGTCCCGCAACGAGCGCAACCCCTATTGTTAGTTGCTACGCAAGAGCACTCTAGCGAGACTGCCGTTGACAAAACGGAGGAAGGCGGGGACGACGTCAAATCATCATGCCCCTTATGTCCTGGGCTACACACGTAATACAATGGTCGTTAACAGAGGGAAGCGAAACCGCGAGGTAGAGCAAATCCCCAAAAACGGTCTCAGTTCGGATTGCAGGCTGCAACTCGCCTGTATGAAGTCGGAATTGCTAGTAATCGCGGATCAGCATGCCGCGGTGAATACGTTCCCGGGCCTTGTACACACCGCCCGTCACACCATGAGAGCCGGGAACACCCGAAGTCCGTAGTCTAACCGCAAGGAGGACGCGGCCGAAGGTGGGTTTGGTAATTGGGGTGAAGTCGTAACAAGGTAGCCGTTCGAGAACGAGCGGCTGGATCACCTCCTTTCTAAGGAGACATGTTGGTAACCATTCCAACGAACTTCCTATGGTCAGCCTTTTCCTTTCTTACATTGTCTAATTTTGAGGGTATACTTACCCTTAGGTGGCATGGGCCCGTAGCTCAGCTGGCTAGAGCGTACGACTGATAATCGTAAGGTCGGTGGTTCGAGCCCACTCGGGCCCACCATTAATCGTGGGGGATTAGCTCAGCTGGGAGAGCGCCTGATTTGCATTCAGGAGGTCAGCGGTTCGATCCCGCTATTCTCCACCACGGCTTATGCCGAAATTGCACCTTGAAAACTGTACAGAGAAGAGAATTAATGAAAGCAAGGCAACAGAGGGCGCATCTGAAAAGATGCGAAACCAAAAAGCAAATGTGGAAAACTTTAATTTATTAGGGTAAATACAATTTTGTTAAACTGAAATTCTGTTGAGCCTGCATAATTCTAACGTATGAGAACTAGTTAGTTCATAAGGACTAAATAGGTCAAGCTAATAAGAGCGCAAGGGGAATGCCTTGGCATCAGGAGCCGATGAAGGACGTGACAAGCTGCGATAAGCTTCGGGGAGCTGCAAATGAGCATTGATCCGGAGATTTCCGAATGGGGAAACCCACATAGGCAATACCTATGTACCGTGCATTGAATAAAATAGGTGTACGGGGGGAACGCCCTGAACTGAAACATCTAAGTAGGGGCAGGAAAAGACATCAACCGAGATTCCGCAAGTAGTGGCGAGCGAACGCGGAGGAGGCCAAACCAGAGGTCATTGATCTCTGGGGTTAGGACTTGCATCACGATCAGAGGTATCTAGCGGAACGGCATGGGAAGGCCGACCACAGAGTGTGAGAGTCACGTACGCGAAAGAGAAGACTGACAGCGAGTATCCAGAGTACCGCCGGACACGTGAAACCCGGTGGGAACACGGGTGGACCACCATCCAAGCCTAAATACTACCTGATGACCGATAGAGAAGCAGTACCGTGAGGGAAAGGTGAAAAGAACCCCGGGAGGGGAGTGAAATAGTACCTGAAACCTTGTGCTTACAAGCAGATAGAGCACGTTAAAGTGTGATATCGTACCTTTTGTAGAATGGTCCGGCGAGTTATAGTCACTGGCGAGGTTAAGTTATTCAGTAACGGAGCCGAAGGGAAACCGAGTCTTAATAGGGCGTCGAGTCAGTGGCCATAGACCTGAAACCGGGTGACCTATCCATGAGCAGGCTGAAGGTGAGGTAAAACTCACTGGAGGGCCGAACCCACGTTCGTTGCAATGACCGGGGATGACTTGTGGATAGCGGAGAAATTCCAATCGAACTCGGAGATAGCTGGTTCTCCCCGAAATAGCTTTAGGGCTAGCGTTATGTTAGATTACCGGAGGTAGAGCACTGAATAGGCTAGGGGGCGATGAGCTTACTGAACCTTATCAAACTTCGAATGCCGGATAATTGATGCATAGCAGTCAGACAGTGTGAGATAAGTTTCATTGTCGAAAGGGAAACAGCCCAGACCCACAGCTAAGGTCCCAAATATATGCTAAGTGGAAAACGATGTGGGGTTGCGAAAACAACCAGGATGTTGGCTTAGAGGCAGCCACTCATTAAAAGAGTGCGTAATAGCTCACTGGTCGAGTGACCCTGCGCGGAAAATGTAACGGGGCTAAGCATATAACCGAAGCTTGGGATATCCAATGGATATGGTAGGGGAGCGTCGAATACGGGGCGAAGTCGTAGCGGAAGCAACGGTGGACTGTATTCGAGTGAGAATGCCGGAATGAGTAGCGAGAATTATGTGGGAATCATAATGGCCGAAAATCTAAGGTTTCTTGGGGAAGGTTCGTCCGCCCAAGGTAAGCCGGGAGCTAAGGCGAGGCCGAAAGGCGTAGTCGATGCACACACGGTAGAAATTCCGTGGCCGCCGAAAGTGTTAAGCACAGGGACACATAGAGATAGCCGGACCGGGGCGTTGGTTGACCCCGCTGAAAAGGGCCCGTAAATGATGGGGGAGCCGGCGATGCTCTGTGGCGAGAAAAGCTGTGTGTATTGATAAGGCGCCCGTACCGCAAACCGACACAGGTAGATGAGGAGAGAATCCTAAGGCCAACGGGAGAAGGGTTGTTAAGGAACTCGGCAAATTGACCCCGTAACTTCGGGATAAGGGGGAGCCGGCCAAGGCCGGCCGCAGAGAATAGGCCCAAGCAACTGTTTACCAAAAACACAGGTCTCTGCTAAATCGAAAGATGACGTATAGGGGCTGACGCCTGCCCGGTGCCGGAAGGTTAAGAGGAGAGCTTAGCGCAAGCGAAGGTTTGAATTGAAGCCCCGGTAAACGGCGGCCGTAACTATAACGGTCCTAAGGTAGCGAAATTCCTTGTCAGGTAAGTTCTGACCCGCACGAATGGCGTAATGATTTGGGCACTGTCTCAACAGCCCGCCCGGCGAAATTGTAGTACTGGTGAAGATGCCAGTTACCCGCAACTAGACGGAAAGACCCCATGGAGCTTTACTGTAGCTTAATACTGAAGATCGGTAATGCATGTACAGGATAGGTGGGAGCCAGCGAAACCGGGCCGTCAGGTTCGGCGGAGGCAACCTTGGGATACCACCCTTGATTTGCTGGTTTTCTAACCTGCGGCCGTGAATCCGGTCGGGGGACACTGTTAGGCGGGCAGTTTGACTGGGGCGGTCGCCTCCAAAAAGAGTAACGGAGGCGCTCAAAGCTTGGCTCAGCACGGACGGAAATCGTGCACAGAGTGCAAACGCATAAGCCAACTTGACTGCGAGACCGACGGGTCGAGCAGGTACGAAAGTAGGAGTTAGTGATCCGGTGGTATGTGAGTGGAAATGCCATCGCTCAACGGATAAAAGCTACCCTGGGGATAACAGGCTGATCTCCCCCAAGCGTCCACAGCGACGGGGAGGTTTGGCACCTCGATGTCGGCTCGTCACATCCTGGGGCTGAATTCGGTCCCAAGGGTTCGGCTGTTCGCCGATTAAAGTGGCACGCGAGCTGGGTTCAGAACGTCGTGAGACAGTTCGGTCCCTATCTGTTGCGGGCGCAGGAGATTTGAAGGGAGCTGTCCTTAGTACGAGAGGACCGGGATGGACTGACCTCTGGTGCACCAGTTGTCGTGCCAACGGCACAGCTGGGTAGCTATGTCGGGACGAGATAAACGCTGAAGGCATCTAAGCGTGAAACTCCCCCTAAGATAAGATCTCCCATCCTTTATGGAGTAAGGGTCCATGTAGACTACATGGTTGATAGGCCGGCGGTGTAAGCGCAGTAATGTGTTCAGCCTACCGGTACTAATAGCCCGAGGGCTTGACCTACAGTTATGCAGGCAGCCTTGTTCTTCCTTTCCTTTTCTGTTCAGTTTTGAGGGTGTAATGAACCCCTTAAGATCAATATGGCCCGTTGGTCAAGTGGTTAAGACGTAGGCCTCTCACGCCTGAATCAGGAGTTCGACTCTCCTACGGGTCACCATATGCACCATTAGCTCAGTTGGTAGAGCACCTGACTCTTAATCAGGGTGTCCAGGGTTCGAGTCCCTGATGGTGTACCACAAGGGGAAGAAATCCTCTTCCCCTTGAAAAAGCTCTTGACAATGAGAGCGTAATAGTGTAGTATTTGGTGTGTTCCAAATGCAGTTGGTGTTTTTAACGGTGAGGGTCCACCCGTTCCCATTCCGAACACGGAAGTTAAGCTCACCAGTGCCGACAATACTTGTCTGGAGACGGACCGGGAAGATAGGTCAATGCCAACACGAAGGGTTTGGCGCAAGTCAAGCCCTTTGCTTTTGCCTCCTTAGCTCAACAGGTAGAGCATGCGGCTGTTAACCGCAGGGTCGTAGGTTCGAATCCTACAGGGGGCGCCAAGGGTATTGCCGCCACATTAGTGACGGCAATACTGATATTAGGGCCTTTAGCTCAGTTGGTTAGAGCAACCGGCTCATAACCGGTCGGTCTGGGGTTCGAGTCCCTGAAGGCCCACCAATTTTATAGGGGAATAGCTCAGCTGGTAGAGCGGCGGTCTCCAAAACCGTAGGCCGAGGGTTCGAAGCCTTCTTCCCCTGCCAAACACCGGACAATTTGTCCGGTGTTTTTTACGTATTCCTTGACTTATATCTTGATTTGAATTATGATGCTTTTGTAGACCTGATGTGCGAGCTTTCAGCGTTCGGCGCTGCCTCTGCCGGTGTAGGGTCTACTTTTTCATTTGTGCGTCTTGTAGTCTTGTGATAATGAGGTTTCAATACACTTTTTTGAACCATATTTTTATCAAATATTTGCGTAATGATTTAAGTGCGCGATCTGTTGGGCATTCATTTCACGCAAGCTTTTTTGATTGATCAGCATAATGTTTGTTGACATTTTCGCTTGAGGTGGGTAAACTGTTAGCAGAAGTAGGCGCACCACTTCTGCTGCTCACTGCTTTAGTAGGCGGTACGGTGCGCCTGCCATTCTATCTGTGCATTTTTCAAATTCGCGCTGTATATAGCCGTTGCTTTTGTTTGGCATCTTGGGCACTATGACCCTTGCTCCCGAATATAAAGCAGCGGCTTTTGCCGCGTCAATATGTAGGCGTTCATTCTGCCGCCGCAGCTCGGTAATGCTCTCCGGCTCTCGGGAGTAGCTATTGACATTTTTGCTTTAATCGGTTATACTTTCGTCGAAGTTGGAATTCTGCTCCGCGCCTCTGATTTCCAGAGAGTGCACTTCAGCGTTTCCAACTTTTTTTATTTTGCCCCTTGTGGTATACAGAATCGTTCTGCCATCCGAAGCTTTTGCTATATCATCTTAAAGAGCATGGCACTGCGCAGCTCGTCAAGGCTTATATCGCCCTGTGGGGCGCGATAGGCTAACTACACATATAAGAGAAAAGCTCCTGCAAGATGATCTTGCAGGAGCTTTGAGTTTAGATATCAGAATGCCTTGACAAACTCCATGTAGCGATGGAGCATTGCTGCCATCTCGGAGCGGAGAGCGGTCTTGTTGGGGCCGAAGCTGCCGTCCGTGTAGCCGTTGACAACACCAACAGAGGTTGCCCAGATGATCGCGTCGCGCGCCCATGCACCTACGCTGGCCGCGTCGGTGAAGTTGGGAACGCCGCTCACGGTCGGAGAACCGGAGTAGCGATAGACCATGGTGACGATCTCCGCGCGCGTTATGCTGTCGTTGGGAGCGAACGTCGTGGCGGTCTTGCCGAGGGTGACTCCGGCGTTATATGCCCAGATGATCGCGTCGTAGCACCACTTTGCGCCGATATCGGTGAATGCAGGGATCTGCATGCCTTCAACGGAAGGTGAGCCCTCCATGCGATAGAGGACGGTGACGAACATTGCGCGCGTCATCTTGGTGTCCGGGCCGAACTTGGTGGCGGAAATGCCCTTCATGATGCCGTGCTGCCATACATACTCAACATCACTGCGGCACCAAGCGGTCTTGGGAACATCGGTGAAGGGGAAGGGAACGTATTCGCCGCAGTTCTTGCAGCGGATACCGTCGAGGTCGCTGAAATCGTGGCCGGTGGCCTTGATGACCTCGGATACGCTGAGAACTTCATTGCACACGCTGCAGTGGCTGCCTTCGGTGCGGCCGTCGGTGGTGCAGGTGGCTGCGATGGCCGGAGTGTCGATGACCTTGACGTGCTGGCAGGGAACGACCGGGGTAACGGTGAGCTTTGCCTCGTCGGTCACGAACAGGGTGATGTCCTTAAGCGCGATGTTATAGATCACGCATGCGAAGGTGCGGCCGTTATCCGCGGCTGCGGTGTTCTTAAGCTCAAGAGTGTCAGTGGTGCTGAGGGAAACCTTGCTCAGAGCCTGGAAGAGCTTCATTGCGATCTCAAGCTTGCTGCCGGAAAAGTCGATGCCGCCGAGGTCAAGACCCTTGACGACGGAAGGCTCGATCCACATGTACTTGAGGCCGGATGCCTTACTGTTGACCTTGACATTGAAGGTCGCGGTCTCGCCTTCATTCACGGTAACGTCTTTGGGGCCGGTAACATCAAGCTTGCTGCCGATAAGTCCGGCGATAGCCTTGAGAAGAGTGTATGCATCAAGCTGCCCGAGAATTCCGCCGATATCGCCGTCGCCGCCGATGAGTCCCTTGAGGATATCAATAATCTTATCGGTGTCGATATCGCCGTCGCCGCCGATGAGTCCCTTGAGGATCTCAATAATCTTATCGGTGTCGATATTGCCGTTGCCGCCGATGAGTCCCTTGAGGATCTCAATAATCTTATCGGTGTCGATATTGCCGTTGCCGCCAATGAGTCCCTTGAGGATCTCAATAATCTTATCGGTGTCGATATCGCCGTTGCCGCCAATGAGTCCCTTGAGGATCTCAATAATCTTATCGGTGGGGATATTGCCGTTGCTATCACCGAACAAGTACTTGAGGATATCAATAATATCCTTGCTGTTGAAGCTGCCGTTTTCAAGAAGCTTCTTTAAGGTCTCGTAAAGCGTTTTCATATCCATATCCTTGAGCTTTTCAAGGAGCTGCTTGGCGGTATCGCTGTCAAGGCCGAGCTTTTCGAGAATTTGGACGATCGTGTCGATATTAAGCCCTTTCAGAAGATTCTCAAGCTCGCCGTTGGGGTCGCCGCCTTTGATCAGGGCTTGTATTTTCCCGACGATATCCTGAATATCTATACTCTGACTGTCCGTTGTATCGTCGTTCCCTGTGACGGATACGGCATCGGCAATGGCATAAACGGGCAGCAGCGTGAATACGAGCGCCAGAACCATTACCAGACTGATAATTCGTGTTCTCATTTTTTTCCTCCTTGCTCCATTTGCAAAAATCATAGTGTCAACATACGACAAATATTATACAGAATTATTACATCACTTGCAACGGTATTCATACAAAAAGTTTAAAAACAGCGAAATAGCCAGTTATATAAGAAAATAATTGTGCATAATTTGCACTGACATGACGATTATACAATCATATGTATGTCGTTTCCCGACGAAACTCGGCCGGAACGTCGAATATTGATTCGTGCTCGCTTATCGCAACCTCGCGCAGATCAAAGCCGCCGACGGAAACGCACCACCGGGAGGACAGGCTTTTTGCTATGCAATAGTATTTTTTTGTGATTCTTTAATGATCTGCCTTTTTGCATATTGCGCTTCCGAATATCACAGGCTTTTCCCTGCCGTGCAGGGTCTGCTCGAAGATTTCCTGCGGAAGATCGAGCACACCTTCTTTGAACAGCAGGACGATCGTCGAGCCGCCGAAGCGGAACAGACCTTTCTCCTCGCCGCGGCGGATAACGCCTGCCTGACGGTAGTTTTCGATCTTGCCGACGAGACATGCGCCGACCTCGATCTGCACAACGGTACCGAAATTTTCGGTGTACAGCATGCAGTATTCACGAGTGTTCTGCATAAACACGGGCCTTTTGCGCACTACTATCGGCTGCACGGGATGATAGCGCCCCTGAATGTGCCAGTTGCGGCTTTTGAAGCCGTCGTCGATATAGCAATAGCGGTGGTAATTCTCAACGCCAAGCCGCAGTACGAGGCAGGTGCCGTTTATGTAATCGTCTGCGATATCCGCACCGCCTACGAGATCCTCGACGTTGTAATAGCTGTTTTTTATCGAAAACTCGGAGTCGCTGCTTATTTTATACGCCGACATGTATCCGTCACAGGGGGAGATGAGTGTGTCACGGTCGGTGTTTATCGGACGCGCGCCGGCCTTGACCTGCCGGGTGAAAAAGTCGTTGAAGCAGCGGTAATCCTGCTTTATATAGTCGCTCATATTGAGCGCGTTCGCGCGGATAAAGCCGCTGATGCGCCGGGTCGAGAGCTTCGTGTCCATATAAGCGCCGATGATTGCAGTAAGTATCGGGTTAGTCATTATCTGACGTGCCGGCCAGCCGAGATGCTTGAAGTAGCAGCAGGTAAGGCCGACGGCCATTTTCTTTGAAGTCATATCTTATCACCATTTTTAAGCTTTCTTTTTATAAGTACGCAGAGCAAAAGAACACCGCAGAACACTATCGTTGCATAGAAGCTTATGCCGCGGCTTAAAAGCTCAACGCTCACAGGCTCGTGTACGATCTGCCTGAATCCGCTGAGCAGGATGAAATCCGCAACACCGACCGCTCCGGGGATGGGAACCGCATTCGAGCCGAGCACGGCAAGCGTCTGCACGGAAAACGCCTTGAACGCGCACTTTGCCTCGCCGCCGACCGCAAGAAAAACACAAACCGAAACAAGTATCACTGACAGACGCTGCGCAAGATTGCACAGGAACACCTTTATTAGCAGCCCGGTTTCCTTTTTCAGCAGTGCGCCGCATTCCTTATACTGCTATCATTGCAAGCAGCTTTTCATACTGCACGTCATAGTCCTTATAAACATGTATTTTGCACAGCAGCCTCAGCCCCCAGCGGCAAACCTTGAGGATGAGCTTTTCATTGAAAATGCACATGAGAAACAGTGCGATAAACGCTGTCTGAACAATGACGCCGAAGGCAATGAAAAGCTTCGGAACAAGGCTCATGCGGCAAAGAATGCCCGGATAAACAAGGCAGCACACAGCACTTATAGTAAGTATGGCAACCGTGTACATCACAAGGTTCAAAAGCAATGCGATAGCTGACACCGCAGCCGGAGTTCCGTACTTGAGCATTAAAATAAGCGCTGCCGGCTGGCCGCCGGTCGCAGATGGGGTGATCGCGGAAAAGAAAATATCGGAGGCGGAAAAAATAATGCCCTTTCCGGCTGGAAAACCATGCCCGAAGAATCGGCAGGTGCATTGCAGACCGAGTCCCTCAAAGTAGATAAAGCCAAATGCGCACAGCACGGCAAGCATTATCCACACAGGATCAGCACCCTTTAAAAAGCATACAAAACGTCCCCACGAAAAGCCTTTTGAGCAGGATGTGACGATCTTTATCGTTATTGCCGATATGGCAGCCAAAAGAGCTATCCACAGCAGATTGTTTTTAAGCGTATTTTTCATGAGCTTTTCTTTCACAAATCCAAGCAGCAGATCGAACAACTGTATGGGTTTTATTAGTACAGTTAGTATACACGCCTGTGATATGTTTGTCAACGCTTTACATATAAGCGTTGACAAAAATGAGCATCGGGTAATATAATTCCTCTATTAGGGCAATGTTATACCCCAATGCACGAAAGGCGGATCTGCTAATGAAAAATGTAATTGAATTGTTTGGCTCTATGGTGTTTAACGACTGCGTCATGCAGGCGCGGCTGCCAAAACAGGCATATAAGCAGGTCCAACGCTCAATAAAGCTCGGCGAGCGGCTTGACGGCGAAACGGCCGAGATAGTTGCAAACGCGATGAAGGACTGGGCGATAGAAAAGGGCGCAACGCACTTTACGCACTGGTTCCAGCCGATGACCGGCATCACCGCCGAAAAAGCACGACAGCTTTATTTCCCCCAGTGATAACGGCAGAATAATCATGGAGTTTTCCGGCAAGGAGCTTATCCAGGGCGAGCCGGATGCGTCAAGCTTCCCGACCGGCGGACTGCGCGCAACGTTTGAAGCGCGCGGCTACACCGCGTGGGATCCGACCTCGTATGCGTTTATCAAGGATAATGTCCTTTGCATACCGACGGCGTTCTGCTCTTACGGCGGCGAAGCACTGGATAAGAAAACGCCGCTTTTGCGCTCTATGGAGGCTCTCAACCGTCAAGGACTGCGCGTGCTCCGTCTGTTCGGAAATAACGACGTCACGGCCGTAAAGACGACCGTCGGCCCGGAGCAGGAGTATTTTCTCATCGACAAAAGCGTTTATGAAAAACGCAAGGATGTAATGTACACCGGCAGAACGCTCTTCGGCGCGCAGCCACCCAAGGGTCAGGAGCTGGATGATCATTATTACGGGACGATAAAGCCTCGCGTCGCCGCGTTCATGGAAGAGCTTGACGAGGAGCTGTGGAAGCTCGGCGTTCTTGCGAAAACCGAGCATAACGAGGTCGCGCCTGCCCAGCACGAGCTTGCGCCGATCTACACGACGACCAATATCGCGGCAGACCACAACCAGATAACGATGGAGCTTATGCAGAAGCTTGCCCGTAAAGTACGACATGGTGTGTCTGCTGCATGAAAAGCCCTTTGCCGGCGTTAACGGCTCGGGCAAGCACAATAACTGGTCTATGACGACCGACACGGGGTTAAACCTTCTCGAGCCGGGCGAGACTCCGTATGAAAACGCTCAGTTTCTGCTGATGCTGTGTGCGGTCTTGCAGGCTGTCGATGATTATCAGGATATGCTGCGCATATCAGTTGCGAGCTGCTGCAAACGACCACCGCCTCGGCGCTGCCGAAGCGCCCCCGGCGATAATCTCGGTGTTCCTCGGCGAGGAGCTTGAGGAGATACTTGAGGCGATAGAAAACGACACGCCCTACGGCGGCAAGGAAAAAAGGAGCAGATAAAGGTCGGCGTCCATGTTCTGCCCAAGTTTGCGCGCGACGCGACCGACCGCAACCGCACCTCGCCCTTTGCCTTCACCGGCAATAAGTTTGAGTTCCGTATGCTCGGCTCGTCAACCTCCATATCCGGCGCAAACGTTGTTCTGAACACCGCCGTTGCCGAGTCGCTGCGCAAATATGCCGACATTTTGGAGAATGCCGATAATTTTGAAACGAGTCTGCACGAGCTTATCCGCAGCGTTATAAAAAAAAGCATAAGCGCATCATATTCAACGGAAACGGCTACGGTGAAGAGTGGCTCAAAGGAAGCGGCCGCGCGCGGACTTAAAAACTTCCGCACGACGGTGGACTGCGTGCCGTATTACCTCGACATAAAGAACGTCGATCTTTTCGCGCGTCACAGAGTGTATTCCGAGATAGAGCTTGCCGCGCGCTATAAGAAGATGAAGCTTGACAACTATTGCAAGGTCATTCGCATCGAGGCGCAGACCATGCAGGAGATGGTCTGGCAGGATATTCTCCCGGCGGCAAGCGCTTACTCAAAGCAGCTGAGCGATACTGCCATAGTTAAAGCGCAGCTCGGCATCGACAATAGCTTTGAAAAGGATCAGGCAGCCAAGATAAGCACCCTTATGAGCGAAACGGTCAAAAATGCGCAGGCATTGGCCGACGCGGCCGAGTCTGCCGACGAGTATTCGGATAACTACACAAGAGCATCCGTTTTCCGCGACAAGGTGCTTCCTGCGCAGGAAGCGCTCAGAGCGAGCATTGACGGACTTGAAATCAATACGGCAAAGCAGTTCTGGCCGTATCCGACCTACGGCGATATCCTGTTCAGCGTGCAGTAAGAGCGGGAGAAGGGGGCTTAGCATTGGAACTCAGTAAAAAAACCGTAAAACGAATATTGCTCATCATAACGTTCACGGTGCTTCTCATATGGGCGATATATAATCACAAGCTGCTGTTTAAATACATCGGCGAGCTGTATTCGCTCATTTCGCCGTTTGTGATCGGCCTGTGCATAGCGTATGTGGTCAATGTCATCATGCGGCCGATAGAGCGGCTGTGGATGAAGCTTTTGAGCAAATGCAAGGGCAAATGGGTCGAAAAAATGAAGCGCCCGATATGCCTTCTGCTGAGCATACTGCTGGTCATCGGCATTATCCTTGCTGTCATATTCATTATCATGCCGGAGCTGAGCGATTCCGTGTCCTCGCTTGTGAGCATGGTGCCCTCGTATGTGTCCGAGGTGGAAAGCTGGTGGGAAGCTCTGGCACTGCGTCTGGATAAGTACGGCGTCGAGCTGCCGCAATTCAGCTTTGATACGGATAAGTTTATTCAGATCCTCAAGGACGGCGGCACGGCTGTTTTGAACACCACCCTGTCGGCGACGACGTCGATCGTAACGGCGGTCATAAACATCGTGCTGGCACTTGCGTTTTCCATCTATGTCCTTGCTCAGAAGGAAACGCTCAAGCGGCAGTCGAAAAAGGTGCTTGCAAAGCTCATGAAGCCCGAGAAGATGCAGAAGCTTCTCGATATGCTCGACCTTATAAACCGCACGTTTACAAACTTCATAACCGGCCAGCTTACAGAAGCTGTCATCATCGGCGTATTGTGCTTTATCGGCATGTCGATATTCCGCATGCCGTATGCCCCGGCGATATCCGTGCTCGTCGGCTTCACGGCACTGATACCAGTGTTCGGCGCGTTTATAGGAACAGCTATCGGCGCATTTTTGATACTGCTCGTAAAGCCGATACAGGCCGTGTGGTTTGTTGTGTTTATCATTGTCCTTCAGCAGTTTGAGGGCAACCTCATCTACCCCAAGGTTGTCGGCAAATCCGTCGGTCTGCCGGGCATTTGGGTCCTCGTTGCCGTCACGATAGGCGGCAATGCAATGGGCGTTGTCGGAATGCTTATAAGCGTTCCGCTGTGCTCTGTATGTCGTTGCACGCAATGCCGTAAACGGTTTGCCCCTTGCCGGAGAAAAACCGGAGCCGAAATCAAAATAAGGACGCAAAAGCTCCCGTATCCTGCGATACGGGAGCTTTTTATACGGTTTACCTATGCAAAAACATCAATTTTTTAATGATAAACATTAAAAAATGCTTGACATGCCCTTGGCTTGGTGATACTATCAATTTAACGTTTTGCGTTAAATAATTTACGTTGATCACAGTCGGAGGTGGCCTTTATGGAGAAAACCGTGAAGCACAGATTTTTAAATAACGCGCTGTTTACGGCGCTGATTGTTCCGCTGGCCTTTTTTGTCCTGCGCGATACGATCGCCGTTTTGACCGGGATGATGTTTGAAGCCATGGGTGGGAAGGAGTCGTTTCTGTATCAGATAAACGACGATATTTCAGGCTTATCACAGCCGGCCTGCTGATGCTGATATTGCCGATCTTCTTCCGCGGAAAGTGCAATTTCGGCTTTAAGGGCGGCTTGCCGAAGCTCGGCATTCTGCTCCCGTATGCCGTCGGCGAAAAGTATGAGCTTGAAAGCTCCGACCCCGAGTCGCTGGCGCTCAATGACAGCCGCGAAAACGGCAGCACCTATGTGTTTGAGTTTTCTCATGTGGGCGCAGGAACGGAGGATGTAAAGCTCACTTTCTCAAAAACCTTGGGCGATATGCCGTTCGCTATCAAGGACTATACGGTGACAGTCGGCTTCAATGCCGACGGCACGATATCCTCGGTTGGGGGCTGAGAAATGAAGAAGATATCCGCTGCGTTCGGCGGCCTGCCGATGACATGGCCGATAGTCTGCGGCTTTGCGGTGATCATCGGTATCTATGTCGGCGTAATAAATCAGATACCGATCCTGCACGACACTTCGTTTCAGGACGTTGCAGTCACGCTCGAGTGGTGGGTGCTGTTTGCGGTTTTGATCGTGTCAAACTGCAAAAGCGCCCGTGAGGCCGGACTCAAATGCCTTGTGTTTTTTCTCATAAGCCAGCCGGTAATTTACCTCGTTGAGCTGCCTGCGATCGGCTTGGACAAGGCGCTTTACTATTACACGAGCATTTGGCTGCCCGTTTCGCTGCTGACCCTCCCCGGTGGAGCAATCGCGTTCCTTGCAAAGCGCCAGAATGCCTTGGGCGCAGCGATACTGGGCGTCGGAAATACAATAGTTGCCCTGATGGGAGTAAGCTATTTTCGGCAAATGCTCGGCTCGTTTCCACGGCATTTGCTGACGGTGGTATCATGCGCGGCGATCGTTGCCGTAACTGTTCTCGGAATGCAGAGAAAACAGCGGACGCGGCTTTTATCGGCGGCGATCACCGTCCTGCTGACGGCCGTGATTGCAGCTTGGACAGTGCTGAGCGGCAGAACTCTCTAAAGCTGCACTGCGCTCTTAATTTTTGGTGCATTGCGCGCAAAAGAATGCTATAATACAGCTATCTATCACAGGGACGCTCGGGCAGAGCGCTTTCGCAGAAAGGAATAGCACACATGAATTCCGATACTATTTCAAAATTCCGTCTGTTTGGCAAGGCAGGAAAGATAGTCATGACGGTTTTGACCGTTATAGCGGCGATCATAACGATCTCATGCTGCATTGCGGCCGCTTTCGTGGCGGCTTTGCCGGATAACGCACTGACGGTGCGCGTTGTTGAAAACACCGAGCTGCGCTTCAATGCGGAAAGCTTTGATACATTGTGGAATATAATCGGAGGAAGCTTCAGCTATTCGGGCGAAAGCAGCCCTGAGCAGATACTCGGGGAGGGGTCAGGTACGATAACACCGCCCGAGGATCAGCAGTTTAAAACGGAGCTTAGGCTCTTTAACCGCTCATATGACTCTGCCGAGATCCACTCCGACGGAAACACGAAGGTCATGCAGGCCGAGGCCTCCCCGGCCGAATATAACGCAAGCGATCTTACGAAAGTGTTTATTTTCGCCGCGCTGTTTGCAGCGTCCGCAACCGTTGCGCTTTGGCTGCTCAGAGGGATGTTTTCCGTGCTCACAAAGTGCGAGTCTCCGTTCTGCAATGAAGTTGTGGCCAAGATGCGCGGCTTTGGCTTTTCACTTCTTCCGGTTGCCGTTTTTGCTTCTGCCGCCGAAACGATGCTGGAGAGCTTTTTCACCGCAGGAAAAAGCACCAATGTCAGCATTCAGTGGGGCATTCTGATAACGTTTGTTGTAACCATGGCACTGGTGGCTGTTTTCAGATACGGTGTTTGCCTGCAAAAGGAATCGGATGAGACCCTGTAAGGAGGCGGAAGAATGGGACAGATCATTTTGCGGCTGGATCGTGTCATGGCCGACAGGAAGATGAGCCTCAACGAGCTATCGGCAAGAGTCGGCGTGGCCAACGTGAATTTATCAAAAATGAAGAATGGACATATCAGCGCCATCCGCTTTTCCACCCTGGCGGCCATCTGCGATGTTCTCAACTGTCAGCCGGGAGATATATTGGAATACAAGCCTGACGAGGAGTGAAGCTCGCCGGCATATAAAAAACGGCATAGTCGTTTATGCGACTATGCCGATATTGTTTTTTGCTCAGTTCTCTTTTTCGTCCTCGCACTGCGCGTTCAGGCGTTCGACCTCGGCCTTAAGCTCTGCGTTCTGAGCCTTCAGCTCGTCGAGCTTTTTGTTCACCGGCGCAAGCTGACGCTTAAGCTCGCCGGAAACGATGCCTTTATAGAACGTATAGCGCCCCGTAAGGCTCACTGCCGACAAAACGACAGCCGCGCCGCCGGCAGCAATGCCGACCTTTTTGACATCGACCTTGCGTAAAAGGTGCATAACCGTGCGCTTATTGAGCTTGCCGGGCTGCAAAAGCTCCAGCGGGCTTATATCCTCGGGCTGAACCTCGACCTCAACGCTGCGCTTTGCGATCTTTTCATAAAAACCCCTCCAAAAATATCTTTGCCTGTATTATAGCACCATCTCCGCTTTTTTCAAGTCCGCATATCATGAATATGCCGCAGCTTACAAGGTTATAGTCCCTGTGCGAGAGGCAACTTTTTATAACGGACTTGTCGTGGGTTGCTATCCAGCCGAGGCGTATTCCGGCAAGGAGAGAATACCTTGGACATGCTGCTGACGGATATGCCCTTGTCGTACAGATCGACGATGGATTCGCTCCATCCATCACCCGGTGGTGACGGAAGCGAATATTATGTTTGCAGGGTGAATTAAAATACAAATTTTGCCCTTTGTCAAGCACTGCGATGAATAAAAATGCATTCTGACGATAAAAAACCGCGAAGAACCGCAGCCTTTTGCCCCACTCGATTTTAGTGAAGAGTTAATAGTGAATAAGTAAAAAGCGCCAAGCTTCTGCGAAGCTTGACGCTTTTTTGGTGCCGGTGGCCGGACTCGAACCGGCACGACGCAAGCATCAGAGGATTTTAAGTCCGCCGTGTCTACCATTCCACCACACCGGCAAATACCTGATTATTTTAGCATTGCGCCGCAAAAATGTCAATTGTTTAGGGCACCGCGAACATCCCATGCGGCATAAAATGCAGGGAGGTGAGGCTAATTGAATGTAAACTGTTTCCTCGGCGCAAATTCCGCAGGCGGGTTTTTCTCGCTTTACGGCGGCTTTTGCAGCGGCGAGGGCGACTTTCTGCATCTGATAAAGGCAGGGCCGGGCGGCGGAAAATCGGGCTTTATGAGGCGCGTTGCGCAGGCAGCGGCCGATCACGGATATGATACCGAGTGCGTTCTTTGCTCGGGCGACCCGGACTCGCTCGATGGGGTGTACATACCCGCTCTGCACGTCGGGTTCATGGATGCAACAGCGCCGCACGCATGCGAGCCTGCAAATTTTGCGTACAATTCAGATTATGTTAACTTAGGACGCTTTTGCAGCCGAGCAAACGATCCGCGCATAGCGGAGATGACGGATAAATACCGCGCTATGTATAAAACGGCGTATGCCTACCTTGCCGCGGCAGGCAGCGTCGCAAATGCCGGGATTCCGGGTCTGATAAGCGAAGAAACGCGTCAAAAAGTAAGAAAACGGGCGCAGAGCGCCGCTGAGCGAGAGCTGGGCAGGGTAAATGAAGCATGTGCCGCAGCACAGGAGCGGCGCTGTTTTATGCGATGCATAAGCTGCAAGGGAGAGCTTGTGCTTGCAGACGATATTAAAAAGTTATGTAAACGAATATATCTGCTGGACGACCGCTGCGGCCTTGCCGATATTTATCTCAAGCAGCTGCACGCCGAGGCAAAAGAACGCGGCATGGGAAGCATATCGTGCTTATCGCCGCTGTGCCCGGATAGATTTGATGCGCTGCTGCTGCCGGAGCGAGGAGTGGGATTTGTGTCCGCCTCGGCAATGGATATAGCAGAGCCTTATCGCCATGTGCGGCTCGATGCGCTGATACAGACAGAGACCATGCAAAAAGCACGGAGCGAGCTGAAGCGCCGCGATAAGCTCGTGCGCGAGCTTACAGGCGAGGCGGTGCACTGGCTTGCACGAGCAAAGGAGTATCACGACGAGCTTGAGCGCGCGTATAATCCGTATGTCGATTTCGACGCGCTCGACGCCTTCACCGATGAGACTATAAAAAAGCTTTTTGCATAGTAAAACGGCTGAGGCGTTTGCCTCAGCCGAAACTGTTCTGTTTAGCAGCACATGCCGCCCCACGGGGTCAGGCACGAGCAGCACAGATACGAGGTGCAGCAGTCGTCGCAGATGCAGCAGGAGCTGTTGTAGTTTCCGCTGTAATCCTGATAATACTGCCCGTTGTTTTGCAGCCTGTTGAGAAGCTGGCGATAGTTCGGGTTATCCGGATCAATCTCGACGGCGCGCTTTGCGTCCTCAAGGGCGTTTATCTTGTTGCCGAGATACATATTGGCAACGGCGCTCAGATAGTACCAGCGTCCGTCACGCTCGGAAAGCGGAACCTGCGAGAGCGCGGTGAGAGCTTCGTTGTATCTGCCGTTGCGTATGTAGTTGACAGCCGCGCGGCACTCTGCGCGCTCCTGCGGCTGCTCATACGCGCCGTAGCCGCCGAAACCACCGAATCCGCCATAGCCGCCGCCGTAACTGCTGCCGTATCTTCCGCCATAGCCGCCGGAGGGGCCGGTCTGACCGTTTTTGATCTGGTCGTATGCGGCGTTTATCTCGTTCATCTTCGCCGCCGCGGCTGCATCGCCGGGGTTGCGGTCCGGATGATATTTCTTCGCAAGCTCTCTGTAAGCTTTTTTTATCTCATCGTCCGTTGCATTTCTTGAAACGCCGAGGACTTCATAGGGGTCCCGTGCCATTCGGTACTGCTCCTTACTTAGTGCTTATTCCGTAGTGTTGATTGAATTTTATCCACACGCCGCTGCACAGTATATTTTTTATTATGCCCGCATCCTGAATTATCGGCAGCCGCTCAAAGCTTCTCACGCAGTCGGCAAGCAGAAGCTCGAGTATCGCCTTGAAGCGCTCCTGCTCGTCAAGCCTGCCGTACAGGTAAACGAAGGGGTTGTACTTATATGCTCTTTTGTCGCCTTTTAAATCAATGCAGGCGTCCATGACATAAACAAATTGCCCGAGCGCCATGCCGAAAGCGCGCAGATCGCTTTGCCAGTGATCCTCGCGCATGACGAAAAGCTCCGCCATAAGCCGGCCGAACGCTGCGGCCGCGGCGTCGGTCGAGCTGTCTCTGCGATCCTCGATCTTCTTAAGCTCTTCCATCGACTGCTTTATGACAGCGCACTGGCGCGGATATTCGACGCATACCTTTTCGTATGACTGCTTGAGCACTCCTGCCGAGGCAAGCGCCGCGGCGTTTAGCTCATCGTGCCAATCGTCAAGGCAGTTGAGGTATGCCAGCGCAACATTCATGTCGGCGGCATAGTCGCTGATCTCCGACTGCAAAACGCGCGCTTGCCGAGCGGATGCGCAGGGCAGGGAGCCTCGCCGCTCAGGTCAAACGGCTCATACAGTCCGCTGAGCACCATGACCAGAAACGTCATGTCGTAGGTCAGCGTAAAGCGCGCAAACGAGCCGTGACGCTCGCTCAGACTGCGGCACAGGCCGCAGTAGTAGGCTTTATATCGCTTTCGTTGTTGTTCATTGAGCCCGGCAAGATCCGCCGTTACAAAGCCGAACATATCAGGTCTTGCCCGTGAACGAGTTGCCGCATTTCTTGCAGACGATGTTTATTTTCCCCTTGTGACGGGGAACTCTGAGCGTCGTGCGGCAAGCGGGGCATGTGAAGAACTTATAGTCCTTGCGCTGCGTCCAGCGGACCTTGATCATCTCGAACTTTCCGCTAACGTTCATGCGCAGCCGAAGATAGCGCGTATTTTCGGCGCTGCGCTTATAAAGATTTCTCGACAGCATACGCGCGTAGACAAGTATGAGCAGGATGAACGCGATAAGCCAAATGGGTCTTGAAAACCGTGTTCCGTTGAACACCACAGCCACGATCATGAGCACAAGGCTCAATATCGACAGGAATCTGTTGAGCTGGTCTATTCCGCAGCGTCCTGCCATAAAGCGCGCAAATTTTTCTCTCATGGAAAAGTCACCTGATTGATAATATTTCAATAATACATATTATCACAGCAAATGCCCGAATATATAAATTAATTGTTAATTCGTCAGCCTTTGACGTAGCTCCAGCTGTATTCAATGACCGTGCTCTGCTCGCCGTCACCCTGAGTGCGCGTGCATTTGACTATGTTGCCCGGTTCATCGTATTCGTATTCGTTTTTCGTGATGCTTATTGCACTGCCGTCCGGGCCGTAAATGCTGACGGAAAGCTCGTTTCCGTGCTCGTCATAGCTGTATTCGGTGCGGCTTTCAATGCCGTCGCTGCCGCTTACCTCGCGCGAGGCGAGAAGTCCGTTCTTATCATAGGTGCAGGTCTCCGAAGTCTCGCTGTCCTCGAGCATATCGCGGCGCACAAGCTTTGTGAGTCTGCCGGCCTCATCGTATTCATAAGCAATTTCGCTTATGAGCTCCGAGCCTTCATAGTATTTTTCATCGACAAGATCGCTGCCCTCGTAGGCATAGGTCGTGACCGATGCGGCCGTGTCGCCGATCATGCTCGTTTCTTTCATCTTAAGGCCTGTGTCGTTGTACTCAAACAAAACGCGGTACTCCTCGGAGTATTCCTCCGGGCCGTCTGCGATATAGTTTATCATTGTCTCCGGCAGCCCGTCAGCGTTGAGAACGTATTCCTTGTATCCTACCGGCGCGTCGTTTATGCCGAGGGTCGTTTCCTTTACAAGACGGCCGGCAGCGTCGTACTCGTACTTGACAGTGCTGAATTTAAGACCGTTTTCGTTGTACCATACCTCCTGCGAGAGAAGTCCCTCGCTTTTTTCGTATACGGAAAGATCCTGCGTGGATGAAGGCTGCGTCTCGGTCGGCTGAGTCGTGCTCTCGCCGCTTTTTGTGCAGGCGCAAAGGCAAAGCGCAAGAATAAGCGCCGCTATTATGCCAAATGTTCGTTTCATGCTGCTTTTAAGTCCTTTCGAAAGGATGTTTTTTGAGATTATATCACGAAACGCGCGAAATATAAAGTGCTTTTAAAAACAGTGGAAATGCAAGGACGTGAGTGCCATTGGGACTGCAAAAGTTTTGGAGATGGGAGAGATCGAAGGAGCCATGAGCGGCTTGTCGATCGCTGTGTCGGGAGTGTTCACCGTTATCGGCGCAAGCGTTTTTGCGCAGTTTATATAAAAATATCGAGGCTTCGAAAGAAACCCCGATATTTTTCAGTCGTCCATGTCCTTTTCAAGTATTGCGCCGGAATACGCCTCGATCTCGTACTCATACTCGATCGCAATGGTGCGGAACGTGACCTTGTAGCACCACACGCCGTCATCAAGCTTGATCCTTGCTTTGAGCCGTGAGACCTGGTTTGCCGCAAGCCCTGCGTCATTAAGGGCTATCTGCTGCGCGCGCTCCTCGCCTATTAGGAGATCATCGTCGCGAGTCTGGAAGATGAGATATATAACTCCGCCGGCGATAAGCGCCGCAATAAGTACGCAGATTATAAGGATATTTACACTCTTTTCATGTCGTTCTCCGTTAAAATATGATAAACGATTATAGCATTTTTCCTGCCGTTTAGCAATATGCCTGTTTTTTTGAGTTTTTGTCCGAAAAGCGAATTTTTTCGGTTGACAAGCCGGGGTAATTCCACTATAATATTCAAGCGACTGTGGAGAGGTGCACTATGCTGCTTGATTTGAGACAGATAATTGAAGTTCCCGGAAAGAGTGTTCCGTTCAAATGCGAGCTGAACACGGAGGGCTTGGAATTTGACTCGATCAAAGAGTATAAGACCCCGCCCACGGCAGAAGGCAGAGTGTTTAATGAGGCAGGTATCCTGACACTCGAGGGTACCCTGACAGCCGAAATGACTTGCGTCTGCGACAGATGTGGTAAACTGTTTGACAGCAGCAAGGTGATGGACCTCCACGCCTTCATATCCGACAGAGAGTCTGAAGATCCCGAGGTCTTTGTTCTCGACGGGGACAATCTTGATCTCGATGAAACGCTCTCGACCCTTTTCGTCCTTGACATGGAAACGAAGTTTCTGTGCTCGGAGGATTGTAAAGGCCTTTGCTCCCGGTGCGGAGCCGATCTAAACCTTGGCCCCTGCGCGTGCGGGAAAGAAGTCGATCCAAGACTTGCTGTTTTGCAGCAACTGTTGGATAGTGATCAATAATATTTACGCTGACATGCAGCTATTATTCAGGAGGTGTCACCATGGCAGTCCCTAAGGGAAAAGTATCAAGACAGAGACGTGATAAGAGACGTTCGTCTCACTGGAAGCTCGAGGCTCCCGGCATCGTAAAGTGCCCCAACTGCGGCGAGTTCAAAATGCCCCACCGTGCGTGCAAGGCATGCGGTATGTACAACGGCCGCAAGGTTCTCACCGTTGATGAGAAGTAATTAAAATGCTAAGCTCAAGGAGGAATGGGTACAGGTACCCCTTCCTCCTTTTGCTTATTAAAGTGTATGAAAAACGACGTTATTTCAAAAATCGATAACGACAGTCCTCTGCTGCACAAGGCGCATATAGGCGACGAGATAGTCAGCATAAACGGAAACGTGATCCACGATGTTCTCGACTATAAATACTTCTCCTATGAGCCGGTGCTGCATATAAAGCTTCGCCGCAAGGACGGAACAGAGCATATCGTGCGTGTCGAAAAGCCCGAGGGGCGTGACCTCGGCCTTGAGTTTGCCGAGTATCTGATGGATAATCCCCGAAGCTGCGCCAACAACTGCGTTTTCTGCTTCATCGACCAGCTTCCGAAGGGCATGCGCAAGACGATGTACTTCAAGGACGATGACGCGCGCCTGAGCTTTTTGCTGGGAAACTACATTACGCTGACAAATCTGTCCGAGCGCGAGATTCAGCGCATAATCGACCTGCACATAAGCCCTGTGAACATCTCCGTTCACGCGACCGACCCAGAGCTTAGGGTGAGGCTTCTGCGCAATAAAAACGCGGGCAAATGCGTCGATATAATGCGCCGCTTTGCCGGCGGCGGCATCGTCATGAACTGCCAGATCGTCTGCTGTCCCGGCCTTAACGACGGCAAGGCGCTCATGCAGACCATGCAGGATCTTGCGGCCATGTATCCTGCGGTGCACAGCGTGTCGATCGTTCCGGTCGGACTTACGAAATACCGCGAGGTCTGTATCCGCTCGAGTCGTTTACGCCCGAGCACTCGGGAGAGACGATAGATATGGTCACGGCATTCGGCGACGAGTGCGTAAAAAAATACGGCACGAGGATATTCTTCTGCTCGGACGAAATGTATATCTGCGCGCAGCGAGAGCTGCCGGACGACGATTTCTACGAGGAGCACACGCAGCTTGAAAACGGCGTCGGAATGATACGCCTGCTCGAGCGCGAGTTCCGCGGTGCGCTCAGCCTTTCGGAAAAGCCGGACGGAGTGCCGTTTTCCATAGCCTGCGGAGTGTCGGTAGCGCCGTATTTTGAAAAACTTATTTGTATTGCAGCGGAAAAGTATGATAATATAAATGGTAAGGTCTACGCCGTTCAAAACGACTTTTTCGGCCACGGAGTAAACGTTTCCGGCCTCATAACGGGGCAGGATCTCATTGCTCAGCTGCGCGGAAAAGACTTGGGCGAGCGCCTTTCGTTTCGCAGAATATGCTGCGCCGCGACGAGCTTGATTTTCTCGACGATATTACGCTCGAGCAGGCCATAGATGCCCTCGGCGTTAAAATATACCCGATAGAATCGGACGGATTTGCCCTCTGGGATGCCATAAGCGGCGATAACCTGCCCGAGGTCAAAATACCCGTCCGCTCGCCCGAGCGGCAGCAGTACTATAAATATAATCAGAACTAATCAGAACGGAGGTTATCTTTATGTCAAAGCCTCTCATAGCCATAGTCGGCAGACCCAATGTGGGAAAGAGCATGCTTTTCAATAAGCTTTGCGGACGCAGACTGTCCATCGTCGAGGATACGCCCGGCGTTACACGCGACAGACTGTATGCCGAATGCGAATGGCTCGGAAGAAAATTCAACATCGTTGACACCGGCGGCATTGAGCCGACAACGGATAACGAAATACTCATGTTCATGCGCGAGCAGGCAAACATTGCGATAAACTCGGCGGATGTCATTGTTCTCGTCACCGATGTGCGCACGGGCGTGACGGCGGCGGACAAGGACGTTGCCAACATGCTGCTGCGCTCGAAAAAGCCGACGGTGCTTGCGGTCAACAAAATGGACTCGACCGGCAGAACAGACCCTGCCATATACGAGTTTTACGAGCTTGGCCTCGGAGATCCCATCGCGGTCTCGGCCGTTCACGGCCACGGCACGGGCGATCTGCTTGACGAATGCATGAAGTACTTTCCGCCCGAGGAAGAGGACGAGGAGGAAGATGACCGGATAAAGGTCGCCGTCATCGGCAAGCCGAACGTCGGCAAATCCTCGCTTGTTAACCATATCCTCGGCGAGCAGCGCGTCATAGTCAGCAACGTTGCCGGCACGACGCGCGATGCGGTGGACTCGGAGATAGATAATAAGTACGGAAAATATGTTTTTATCGACACTGCCGGCATTCGCCGCAAGAGCAGGGTAGACGAGCGGGTCGAGAAATTCTCCGTTATGCGCGCACAGATGGCTATCGAGCGTGCGGATGTGTGCATAATCATGATAGACGCGCGCGAGGGCGTGACCGAGCAGGACACCAAAATTGCCGGTCTTGCGCATGAATCGGGCAAGGCCAGCATAATTGTCGTCAACAAGTGGGATCTTGTCGAGAAAGAGACCGGCACGATGGAGAAGATGCGCAAGGAGGTCATGCGCGACTTGAGCTTCATGAGCTATGCGCCTGTGCTGTTTATCTCGGCAAAAACCGGCCAGCGCACCGACAGGATATTCGAGCTGGTCAATTTCGTAAACGATCAGAGCAACATGCGCATAACTACCGGTATGCTCAACGACGTTCTTGCCGATGCTCAGGCGCGCGTCCAGCCGCCCACGGATAAGGGCAGAAGGCTCAAGATATATTACATGACGCAGACCGGAATCAAGCCGCCCAATTTCGTCATTTTCTGCAACAGCCGTGAGCTGTTCCATTTCTCGTACCAGCGCTATATAGAAAATCAGATACGCGCGGTGTTTGGACTTGAGGGCACGCCTATACGCATGGTCATACGCCAGAAGGGGGATAAGCAATGACTCCCTTACTGCTTGCAGTTACTGCAATAATCGCTTATTCCTTCGGCAGCCTCAGCACACCGATCCTGTCCTCGCATATTTATTTTCACGAGAATGTTCTCAATTACAGTCGCGATAACGCCGGAATAACGCGTTTTTTGAAGCGCCATGGAGGGAAAGGCGTCGGCGTCATTGTGCTCATCGAGGCGATAAAGGTCATTGTTCCGGTGCTGCTGGGCAGCCTGCTCATGCTCATCGTTGACCAGTCGAAAATCGGCAGCGCGTTTGCGCTTTTCTGCGTTGTCCTCGGCACGAATTTTCCGATACTTTATCGCTTCCACGGTGAGCACAGCCTGCTTGCAGTCGCGGTCGGAACATTCTTCGTCAGCGGCGAGGTCGCCTTTGCCGGCATAATAGTGTTTGTCGTTGTGTATATATTCTCGCGATACATATCGCTGTCTGCGCTTGGTGCGATGCTTGTCATGTGCCTTGTTGCGATCATGAGCGTTGACGATACGATCGTCAGAAACATATATCTGCTCACCGGGCTTTTGGTTTTCGTCGAGTATCGCCGAAGCATTCCGCGCCTTATAAAGGGCAAGGAGAAAAAGTTCCGCTATAAAGAGGATGTGACGTATATGTTCGACGACGATTACGGCAGCGGGCAAAATTAATTTGAATTTTCAGTTGACAATATGCTCTCGGTCTGTTAAAATAACCAATGCGTCTGGGGGTATAGCTCAGCTGGGAGAGCGCTTGAATGGCATTCAAGAGGTCAGCGGTTCGATCCCGCTTATCTCCACCAAAAAACACCGCAACTTGTGTTGCGGTGTCAGCCTGTCGAAAAAGGTCACCGCAAGGTGGCTTTTTTCTCGTAAAACAGGGAGAAATATGGTATAATAAGTACGGGTGATGAACGTGCTTACGAAAAATATAGAGAACAGAAACCAAGTTGAATTTGTAAGTCTGGAGGAAATGGTTCCTGCAGACCATCTGCTGCGTCAGATCGATGCAGCAATCGACTTTAATAAGGTGTATGAATTTGTAGGAGATTTGTATTGCAAGGACAACGGCCGTCCCAGTATAGATCCGGTCGTGCTGTTTAAGATCGTGCTGATCCAGCATATCTACGGTATCCGCTCTTTACGCCGTACGCTGGAAGAAGTCGGCATGAATATGGCGTATCGGTGGTTTATTGGCTATCCGCTGAACGAGCAGGTCCCACACTTTTCAACGGTGAGCTATAACTTCAAACACCGTTTTAATACGGCATCGGTAGAGTATATTTTCCGCTGGGTATTAAAGGCAGCTGCGGACGAAGGCTATCTGGACACAGAAGCCGTATTTGTAGACGGTACGCACATAAAGGCAAGTGCAAATCTGAAGAAGCAGGCTCGCAAAGCTGTACCCAAAGAAGCAAAGCGCTATGCACACGAATTGTTTGATGAGATAAACAAGGACAGAGAAGCGCACGGAAAGAAGCCCTTCGACGAAAACAACAACGGAATGATTCCGGCAGCGGAGATAATTCCGGTGAACCGGAAATGATAGAAAAGACTGTTTCTACTACAGACCCGGAATGCGGCGTATTCCACAAGGGCGAACACAAGAAAGTCTTTGCCTATGAAGCGCACACAGCATGTGACAAGCACAACTTTATTTTAGGTGTACATGTTACGCCCGGAAATATTCACGACAGCGTAGCATTTGATTGTCTGTATGATGATATCTGTAAGCATTACCCCGAACACAAAATCGTTGCAGCCGACAGCGCCTACAAGACCCCTTGGATCTGCAAAAGGATCTTTGAAAGTGGCAGAGTTCTGACTTCTGCCTATACACGCCCCAAAACCAAAGACGGCAACCACCCTTGGTACACCTATGTTTATGATGAATACTTCGATGATGTAATCTGCCCGGAATACAAGGTTTTGCACTATTCAACAACCAACCGCGATGGCTACCGCGAATACAAAAGCCGCTCTTATCTGTGTGCAGACTGCCCAACAAAAGCGATGTGTACACAAAATGCCAAGTGCGAAAAAACCGTTACAAGGCATATCTGGCAGCGTTTTGTAGATATGGCTGAGGATGTACGACACACACCTTTGTACAGGGATATCTACAAGCTAAGACAACAAAAAATTGAGCGTGTGTTTGCCGATGCAAAAGAAAAGCACGGTATGCGCTATACGCAGTACAGAGGCTTGGCTCAGGTTACCAACTGGGTGAAGCTTAAATTTGCTGCCATGAATCTGAAAAAACTGGCCACTTGGAAATGGAAACGGAAAAATCTTTCTCCGGGGAAGAGGCGGAGAAGGATTTTTGCGGCCGATTATTTTTCTTGGCTGCTATTTTTCCCTTTTCAAACGAAAAAGCCTGACACCGCAACTTGTGTTGCGGTGTTTTTTTATCCCGACGCTCGTCAGCTTTAATCTTAAAAACAGTGCAAAATTCAACGCAAGCCCCGACAGAAGTCTGTCGGGGCTTTTTGCATATTAAGCGGTAAATTTATTACGGCCGGGGACTGCTCTGTCTCCGGCCGCTTTGAAGGGGGGTGTAGAATATGCTCGTTAGCTGATGGAAATAGGAAGGAAGGGAGAATTACTTAAACGACATGTATAGTTACTGAACAACTTGGATGGCATTTGTAATAGGGCATAACGAACATACTTTAATGAGAGTCTTGCTGCGCAGCACCTGCAGCTGCGCGCATTATTATCCCACGCGACATATTATAGCACGCTTTTCGCTAATGTCAATACAAAAACGAGAAAAATATTTTTACAAAATGTTGGTTGTGTCATAAATATATCAAGCTTTTTAAGTATATCTCTATTATACTCATTTTTCGTGCCTGTTGCAAATTTTTTTGTAAAAGAGCAGTCCAACGAGGCTTATTACAAGCGTTATGGCGAAAACAGCGGCGGCAAACCAGTAGTTTGACGTGCCGAGCGCGTCGCCGCCGACGGTGGAGGTCACGATCGACGGAAGTCTGCCGAGCGAGCATATCAGTAGCCACAATGAAAGACGGATATCGGTGAGCCCGGCAAAATAGCACAGCAGATCCTTTGGCGTTCCGGGTATCATAAATATGATAAAAAATATGAAGTCGCGCTTAGGGGTGGTCTTCAAAAACTTTATGCGGTGCAGCTTTTCCTCTGAAAAGAAAACCTCGACCAGCGGAACACCGAAATATCTGACGAGCAGAAAGACCGTGATACTGCCGAGGGTGGATGCCGCTATGCACAAAAGTGAGCCTTCAACGGCGCCAAAGGCGTAGCCGGCGGCAATCTCGAACGGTTCGCCGGGTAAAACGGCGATCACGACCTGAAGAATGACCATGCCCATGTAGGCAAAGCGGCTCCATATGCCGTTATTGTCCACCCATTGACGGAATTTTTCAGGCTCCGATGCAAATCTGACAAGCGGAACGCCCGCAAGCCATATTATCAGTGCTATTGCGATAACGGAGATGGCTATCGCCGCTATGCCGACGTATTTTTGCTGCTTTTTGCTGAGATGTTTTCTGTCCATTGTTCAAAAACGAATAAGCCCGGCCGGGCCTTCATATATTAAAAGCGGTGATGAATGTGAAGATCAAATGGAAAAAGCTTGCCGTGAGCCTTGCCGCGCCGCTTGCCGTTGGCGGACTGTCCGCCCTTATTACAAAGATAATATGCTGATGTTCGAGGTGATCGAAAAGCCGCCGCTTGCGCCGCCGGGGTGGCTGTTCCCGGTCGCGTGGACGATACTTTATATCCTCATGGGACTTGCGTCATACAGAGTGTGGACATCCGACGCCCGAAAGGCTCAGAAGCAAACGGCCGGCGTTTACTACGCCCTGTCGCTCGTTTTCAATTTCGGCTGGCCGATAATATTTTTCAATGCGGAAAAATATCTGGCGGCGTTTATCTGGCTGTGCCTGATGTGGATATTCACGCTTCTGGCGACTGTCCGGTTTTGGAAGACGGACAATGCGGCCGGATGGCTGATGCTGCCGTATCTCCTGTGGACGACTTTCGCCGGATATCTGAACATGGGAATTTACTTGCTTAACTGACGTGCTTTCTCAACGCGCTCGCGCAGAGCCTCGATGAAGATCGCGGCGTCAAGGCTGTACGCCATGCCGTCGAAGCCGCGGTCAAAGCCGGCGGCGATCCCTTCGACGGTTCCGGTGAAGAAAATGCACTTCTTGCCTGCCTTGCGGCAGGCTTTTATTATGCGGTCGATCGCAGCCTGAAAAACGGGGTTTGAAAAATCGCCCGGCATTTCCATGGAAATAGACAGGTCGAACGGGCCGACGAATATGCCGTCAACTCCGTCGAGTGCGGCGATCTCCTCGATGGATTCGAGCGCGCCGACGGTCTCGCACTGGGGGATTATGAGCGTTTCGGCGTTAAAATGTGCCATCGTGTCAGGCACGCTGCCAAGGCCGTCAAAGCCCCAGCCGTCCTTGCGCGAGGGGCAGAAGCCGCGCTGGCCGATAGGATAGTATCTGGCATAGGATATTATGTCCTTGACCTGCTGCACGCTATGCACGTTCGGAATGATAAGACCCTGTGCACCGACATCGAGAAGCTTGAGTATCGCCGGGCGGCTTATCTCACGCACACGGCACAGCGGCGTTACGCCTGCGTTTTCCGCGGCTCTTATGAGCCTCGCGCTGGTTTCGGCCTCAATTGGGGAGTGCTCATTGTCGATGATAACAAAGTCTATTCCGGTGCGCCCGGTGCATTCCATGAGATATTCGCTTGCGGTGTCGAAAAATATGCCGATCGGCTGCTGGCCGTTTTCGAGCTTTTGCTTTAAAGTGTTGTGCAAAAATATCATCCTTTTCAATAAACTGATGCCATTATACAAACATTTTACACGATTTCAAGTTGTAAATTGTTAATTTAAATGATATCATCTAAATATAAAACGAATTATACTAGAGGTCATACATATGAGTGAGTTTTCGAGAGAGTATCTTGAGCTGCTGGCGGAAAAATATCCCGACGAGGCGGCCGTTTGCTCGGAGATAATTAATCTGCGCGCGATACTTGCCCTGCCGATGGGCACCGAGCATTTTATCAGCGATCTGCACGGTGAATACGCCGCCGTGCGGCATATACTCAATAACTGCTCCGGCGTTATATTGGAAAAGGTCCTTCGCCTTTTCGAGGCCGAGATAGGGGAGGAGCGCTGCCGCAGCCTGTGCACGCTTATCTACTATCCGCATGAAAAGCTCAGCGCGATGCGCGAAGCCGGCGAGTATACGCATGATAGGCTCAAAAGCGCGCTTACCATGCTGCGCACTCTTGCCGAAACGCTTTCAAGCAAATACACTCGCAGCTATGTGCGCAAGCAGATGCCGCCCAAATGGAGCTTTGTGCTCGATGAGCTTCTGCATATGCAGCGTGACGAGTATTCAAACCAGGTGCGCTATCATGACGCGATCCTGGAGTCTATCATATCCACCGGCGCTGCCGACGACGTTATCACCGCGCTTTCGGATATAATTAAGCGCCTTGCCGTCGATAAGCTGCACATAGTCGGCGATATTTTCGACCGAGGCCCCGAGCCTGCGCGGCTGCTCGATGCGCTCATGGAGCATCCGAATATCGACATTCAGTGGGGCAACCACGATATCCTGTGGCTTGGCGCCGCGTCGGGAAGCCCGGCATGTATATTCACGGTGCTGAGAATATCACTCGACTACGGCAACGCAAACCTGCTCGAGCGTCGCTACGGAATATCGCTCCAGCCGCTTTATGACTTCACGCGCAAATACTACGGTGAGGCAACGAAAGAAAACATCAGTATCGCGTTGAACACCATCGGCTTCAAGCTTGAAGGCAGGGTAATCCTTCGCCACCCCGGCTACGGAATGAACTCTCGCCTGATGCTCAACCGCTGCGATTTTGAAAACAACACGGTCATACTCGATGATGGAGTGTACCCCCTTAACACGGATAAGTGGCCGACTATTGACAGAAACGATCCGTACAGCCTGAACGATGATGAGCTCGATCTGGTAAACGAGTACATAAACCTTTTCCGCGACAGTCAGTCGCTGCACCGCCATATGGATTTTATCTACCGCGTCGGCAGCACATACCTGTGCTGCAACGGAAATCTCCTGTACCACGGCTGCATACCGATGACCGAGGACGGCGAATTTGCGCGCGTGCGCCACGGCGGAGTGTGGTACTCCGGCAAGAGTCTCATGGACTATTCGGACATGGTCGTGAAAAACGCCTGGGCAAAGCACGATGAGTCGGCGCTGGACATGATGTGGTACCTCTGGTGCGGCAACGACAGTCCGTTCTCCGGTCGCGTGTTCCACACCTTTGAACGCGGCGTTGTCGATGACGAGAGCACATGGGCAGAGCCGAAAAACCCCTATTTCAGCTTTTGGGAGGATGAGAAGGTCGTTGGCATGATCCTGTCCGAGTTCGGCCTTGATCCGGAAAACGGACATATCATAAACGGCCATACCCCCGTCAAAGCAAAGAAGGGCGAAAGCCCCGTAAAGGCCGGCGGGAAGCTGTTTATCATCGACGGCGGCTTCTGCGAGGCCTATCAGAAAACGACCGGCATCGCAGGCTATACGCTCGTTTTCAATTCCCACGGTCTGAAGATAAAGGCGCACAAGCCCTTTGAGGGCGTTGCTGCGGCAATAGACGATAACGCGGATATCGAGTCCGAGGCCGTGCAGGTCGAGCGTTTTGAGCGCCGCCGTTATATTGACGACTGCGACAGCGGCGCGCAGCTTCGCCGCAGGATACAGGCGCTTGAAAGCCTGCTTGCGGCCTACCGCTCGGGCGAGATACAGGAGAAAGAGTGATGCTCGCCGTAAATCTGTACTGAACCGGCACAAAGAGCTATTAAATACAAATTAAAAATGCGATATTTAAAAGGCGTGACCGATTTGGCCACGCCTTAAAGCTATCGTTTTTTATACAGAATGAGCTCCGGATCCGCACCGTCTTTCCTGTAGGTGCAAACGAGCAGAAAATCGACATTCGCGATGATGCCGAAGCAGGTTTCTTTATCGAGCGCGCTTTCAAGCTGATTGCCGAGATATGTTTTGCCGTCGCCCAGGAATTTTGCGTGCTGCCCGTTCGGGAGCGTATACTCAAGATTAACGTATTTCCCAACGAGCGCGTTTAATCTCCGCACCTCCGGCATTCCGGCAATGTCAAGCGCGTTGAACTCGGCTATAAGCTGCTTTTTAAATTCCTCGAACTGCCCGTTGTCGCCGAGGCTTTCGTGGTTTTTCCAGTAATCGAGCGTCGGCAGCAGCTGTCGCATGTATGAGCGCGCCTGCTCCTCGGTGAAGTCTTCGCCGGACATATTTTTCACGCAGACGTCGATAAGCTCGTCCATGTCGCTGTAGGTGTAGGTCCCGTCGGCGTAGCACCATTTGCAGTAGCTTTCGTTAATCGAGCCGTCATTGTCTCGCCCGATGATCGAGTCATCCTCAAGCGGCATGCCGCAGCACTGGCAGATTAGCTGCCGCGGCGAGCCGAGGAGTGTGTTGATCGAAACGTCAAAGAGCCTGGAGAGCAGCTTGAGCGTTTCCGTGTTCGGAACGGTCTCGCCGTTTTCCCAGCGCGAAACGGCCTGCCTTGTGACAAATACTTTTTCAGCAAGCTCATCCTGCGACATTCCGTTTTTCGTGCGCAGCTCGTATATTATCTTTTTCGTGTCCATATGATCGCCTCCCAGTGCCTTGAGTATAACCGATGAATATCTGCGGCGCAAGCAACCGACAGTTGCATATAAAAAAACAGCCGCAGCAGGTTAAATGCAGAGGCTGTTTTTTCGCTATTCATCAAGCTTGAGTACTGCAAGGAAAGCCTCGGTCGGTATCTGAACGGTTCCGAGCTGGCGCATTTTCTTTTTGCCTTCCTTCTGCTTTTCAAGCAGCTTTTTTCTTTCGCGTGATATCGCCGCCGTAGCACTTTGCAAGAACGTCCTTGCGCATGGCCTTGACGGTCTCGCGAGCGATGATTTTGCCGCCGATGGCGGCCTGAATGGGTATCTCGAAAAGCTGACGGGGGATATTGTCCTTGAGCTTTTCGCACAGCTTCCTCGCTCTGGGATAGGCCTTGTCCTTGTGCGCAATGAAGCTGAGCGCATCGACCTGATCGCCGTTTAGAAGCATATCGACCTTAACAAGCTCCGAGGGCTTGTATTCGCTCAGCTCATAGTCGAGAGAGGCGTAGCCCTTCGTGCGCGCCTTGAGCGTGTCGAAAAAGTCGTAGATTATTTCGTTGAGCGGCATCTCGTAGCGAAGCTCGACAAGGTGCGAGTCGAGGTACTGCATGTCCTTATATTCTCCGCGCCTGTCCTGGCAAAGGGGCATGATGTTGCCGACATAGTCGTTCGGCGTTATGATCGACACCTTGACATACGGCTCCTCGGCGTGCTCAATAACGCCGGGGTCGGGGTAATTATGCGGATTATCGACCATGACAATGCCACCGTCGGTTTTGACGACCTTATATATAACGCTCGGCAGAGTCGTAACGAGGTCAAGGTCAAATTCGCGCTCAAGGCGCTCCTGAATGACCTCCATGTGCAGCATGCCCAAAAATCCGCAGCGGAAGCCGAAGCCGAGCGCGGCCGAGCTTTCAGGCTCGAAGGACAGGGACGCGTCGTTGAGCTGAAGCTTTTCCAGCGCGTCGCGCAGATCGGGGTACTTGCTGCCGTCCTCGGTGTATATGCCGCAATAGACCATTGCGCGCGCCGGGCGATAGCCGGGCAGAGCCTCGGCGCAGGGGTTGGCTGCGGTCGTGACCGTGTCGCCCACCTGGGTGTCGGCAACGTTTTTGATGGAAGCGGTGAAGTATCCGACGTCGCCGGCCGTAAGCTCCGAGCACGGCTCAAGGCCGATCGGACGCATGTGGCCGACCTCGAGAACGCTGTATTTTGCGCCGGTCGAGTGCAGCAGCACCTCGGTGCCCTTGGCGATGCGGCCGTCAAAAACGCGCATGAAAACGATAACGCCGCGGTAGCTGTCATACTGGCTATCGAAGATAAGAGCCTTGAGCGGCGCGTTTACGTCGCCCGTCGGCGCAGGAACGTTTGCGACGATATCCTCGAGAACGGATTCGACGTTTATGCCGTTTTTCGCGCTTATCTCCGGCGCGTCCATGGCGAGGATGCCGATGATATCCTCGATCTCGTGCTTTACGCGCTGAGGATCGGCGGCAGGGAGGTCGATCTTGTTTATAACGGGCAGTATCTCAAGCTCTGCATCGAGTGCAAGATATGTGTTGGCAAGCGTCTGCGCCTCAACACCCTGAGAAGCGTCAACGACCAGCACCGCGCCCTCGCAGGCTGCCAGCGAGCGGCTGACCTCGTAGTTGAAGTCAACGTGTCCCGGCGTGTCGATGAGGTTCAAAACATAGGTCTCGCCGTTTTCGGCCTTGTAGTTTAAGCCGACTGCGCGCGCCTTGATGGTAATGCCGCGCTCGCGCTCAAGATCCATGTTGTCAAGGATCTGATCTTCCATTATGCGCTCCTCGACAGCTCCGCATATTTCTATCAGCCTGTCGGAAAGTGTGCTCTTGCCGTGGTCAATGTGAGCGATTATCGAAAAGTTTCTTATGTGATCCTGCGGTATCATGTCAGTTCCTCCAAAGCGGCCTCGGTCTTGTTCGCAAGGCTGCGCATTTCCGCGATGAACACGCGCGCGATGTCCGCGCCGCGGTCAACTCCGTCGGGATTAGGCGAGCGGCCGAGAAGATAATCGGCCGTTACATTATAATAATCGCACACGCGGCATACAAAGTTAAGTCCCGGCTCGCGCGCGCCGTTTTCATAGTGGCTCAAAAGCGCCTGGCTGATGTTAAGGTCGGCGGCAGCCTTGCGCTGGCTCAGGCCGGCCGTGCGGCGCAGCTCGGAAAGTATCTGTGCGAAGCTTTTTTTATCGTATTCGTACATTATATATATTTCTCTCCCCAAATGATTACAGTTTGTATATTATACATGCGAGATCGCGGTTTGTAAATAGAAATCGGGCTAAATACTTGAAAAATATTCGCGGTAGTGATAAAGTGGTATTCGGATTTTTTTACGGCCAAAATGCCGCATTAATGGAGGAAAATAAAATGTTTGAAAATCTTATTGAAGTTCTCAAGAACGATCCGAGAAAGATCGTCTACACCGAAGGCAGCGACGCTCGTATTCTCGAGTCGGCAGCCCGTCTGAAAAAGGACGGCTTCCTGACCCCGATCCTCGTCGGCAACGTCGATGAGGTCAAGGCAGCGGCTGCAAAGGGCGGCTTTGATATCGAAGGTCTTGAGATCCTTGATCCTGCAACCTACGAAGGCATGGACGCAATGGTCGATGAGATGGTCGCACTGCGCAAGGGCAAGATGAGCGCAGAGGACTGCCGCGCGGCTCTTTCCAAGGGCAACTACTTCGGCACCATGCTCGTCAAGATGGGCGTTGCAGACTGCCTGCTCGGCGGCGCGACCTACTCCACCGCAGACACCGTCCGTCCGGCACTCCAGCTCGTCAAGACCAAGAAGGGCGCACACCTCGTGTCCTCCTGCTTTATCATGATCCGCGGCGACGAGACCCTCGCAATGGGCGACTGCGCGATCAACATCGACTATCAGGATACCGTCGATAAGGAAGGCAACGTCACCTTCACCGCAGCTCAGAAGCTGGCAGAGGTCGCCGTCGCAACCGCAGAGACCGCGAAGGTGTTCGGCATCGACCCGAAGGTCGCAATGCTGTCTTACTCCACCAAGGGCAGCGGCAAGGGTCCCAATGTTGACCTCGTGCGCAATGCTACCGAGGAAGCAAAGAAGCTCGCTCCGGAGCTGAAGCTCGACGGCGAGATGCAGTTTGACGCAGCCGTTTCCCCCGTTGTCGGCCAGCTCAAGTTCCCCGGCTCTCCCGTTGCAGGCTATGCAAACACCTTCATCTTCCCCGAGATCCAGTCCGGCAATATCGGCTATAAGATCGCAGCACGCCTCGGCGGCTTTGCGGCATACGGCCCCATCCTTCAGGGCCTGAACGCTCCTATCAACGACCTGTCCCGCGGCTGCAACGCAGAGGAAGTCTACCAGATGTCCATCATCACCGCAGCGCTCAAGTAATACATACAGCATTGAAAATGCCGCTCGTCAGAGCGGCATTCAGCGTGTCAAAAAAGTCTTTGACTTTTTTGCACGCTTCAAAAACGCCACATTTTTTGTGAAAACAGGTTTTCATAAAAAATCTCGCTGCGCTCGTCAAAAAGCCTGATAAAACTGATCAATCAGTTTTTCAGTCGTTTTTGATGGCTATGATCCAATTGCGAGCGGGGGCTTACCCCCCCTCGCGCTCCCCCGCTGTACACTTGTCTTTACGAAACAGGCTGTAGTGCTCCATGTCTACATGGAGCCCATTTTATAAGTGAAAGGAATGAGGTTATGGAGCTTTATACGAACGCCAGATTCATCTCCTGCGAAAAGGAAAACCGCATTTACACCGCGATGGCGGTAAAGGGCGGTCACATCGTGTGGCTCGGCGATGAAAGCAGCATCCCTCCGCGCTACGGCAAGGCAAAACGGGTCGATCTCGGCGGCGCGACGGTAACGCCCGCGTTCGGCGACACGCATATGCATTTCGGCTCGCTGTGCGTTTTCGAGAACACATTCTATCTCATGGATGTCAAAAATTTTGCCGAAGCAAAGGCGGCGGTCAGGCGCTATGCCGACAGTCACCGGAAAAACAAGGTGCTCATGGGCTACGGCTGCACCGCGAACACCGTTGCCGAGCATCGGCTGCCCGAAAAGCGCGATCTTGACGACTGGACGGAGCGTCCGCTCATGGTCATGAAGTACGACGGTCATGCTGCCGTGTGCAACAGCGCAATGCTGGCACTGCTGTCGGATAAGGTGAAATCCGATCCCGGCTGCAATACCGAGACCGGATGGCTGTACCAGTCGGCGTTTTATAACGGCGTGAACGAGGCGACGGCGTATATCCCCACGATGGATATTATACGCGGTCTCTCCGGAGGCGCGGAGTACCTTGCGTCGGTCGGCATCGGGCTCGTGCACACCGTTGAGGGCGTGGGCTTTGCAAACGATCTGGATATAGACATGATAAAAATACTCGCACCCGGCCTGCCGCAGGCGTTCCGCATATTCTTCCAGACCATGGACCTCAAGGCCGTGAAAAAGCACGGCTTCAAGCGCGTCGGCGGCTGCTTCAAGCTTGCCCTCGACGGCTGCTTCGGCTCAGAGGACGCGGCGCTCAAGGAGCCGTACGCGAACGATCCGAACAACTACGGCGTTTTGAATTATCCGCAGGAGCGCGTGAACGAGTTCGCCATCGGCGCAAACCGCGAGGGCTGGCAGATAACCATGCACGCCATAGGCGATGCGGCGGTGGAGCAGTGCATAACGGCATATGAGGCGGCTTATGCCGATAAGCCGTGGGACGATGCGCGCCATGTGATGATCCATGTCTGCCTTGCAAGCGAGGAGCAGCTAAAGCGCGCGGCAAAGATAAAGCTGTGCATAGCCGCGCAGTCGCCGTTTATATATTGGAAGCAGGAGCCGGACGAGTATCTGTGCGCGGTGCTCGGCAGAGAGCGCACTGACAGACTAAACGCGCTGGGAACGATGCACCGCCTCGGACTTGTCGTAGGCGACGGCTCCGACGGACCGTGCACGCGTCCAAAGCCCCTGTACGGTATGGCGTGCTCCGTAAATCATCCCAATCCGGACGAGCGCATATCGCGTCTCGACGCGCTGCGCATGATAACGGCAAATCCCGCGTATATGAGCCATGAGGAGAATAAACGCGGCACTCTTGCACCCGGTATGATTGCCGATTTCGTCGTTCTCGGCGATGATCCGCTCACCGCGGAGGATATAGCGGGCATCGAGGTCAAGGCACTCTATCTGCACGGCAAGAAGCATGTTGCAAAAAAGATAGGCGTCGCCGGACTTCTGGCTCGGGCGATCATAAAACGGATCACCCAAAGAGAATACATATGACAAAAAAGGCTCCCCCATCAGAGCGGCATTTTTTCATGCTTATTTTCTTTGACTGCTTTCAGCATGCTGTAAAAAGGCAGAATGTACAGAAAACTTGCAGCCAACAGGCCGGATATAGGCGCGCCTATAGAATCGAGAGGGACAGAAGCTGCTATCGACCATGGGATGAGCGCCGGAAGCACGATAGCAGTGTCTTCAATGTAAAGGGCGAGGCGCTGCCTGTCGTTTTCCGTGTTGCGGCAAAGCTGATGTGTGAGCATGATGGCAAGCGTTTGGTTGCAGCTTATAACTGATGCCATTGCGGATGTCACGAGGACGGCGCCGAAAGCACTGATCATTCTGCTGAGGGCTTGGATGCGCTCGCGTATCTCGCCGAGCATCCCCGTGCCGGAAAAAATACCGGCGTATGTGGACGAAACGATAATTATCGCAATGCTGCGCAGCATCGAAGCTATACCGCCGCCGTCAAGCAGCGCAGCCACCTGAGAGCTCTGCGCGTGAAAGCCGGCTGCGGCTATGCCGAGTATATTGGTTGCCGTGAATTTTTGAATTGCGGAGCACAGCACGGCGGCTGAGATTATGCTCACCGTCATGGTTATCTGCACACGGATCTTAAAAACAGACATCACTATGACCAAGACTGCCGGTATCAGGCAGAGCCAGTGCAGCTGCAGCTCCTGCGAAAACAAGTCGCTCAGATCCGGAACATCTCCGCCTGAGTGTAAACTGATCCCGGCCAGAGTGTAAAGCACACAGCAGACGATAAACGGAATCAAGGAGCGGCGCAGCATGCCGCGGATATTCGAGAAAACATTGGTCTCCGTAAGCTCGCTGACAAGCAGCGCGCTTGTTGACATGGGCGATGCCCTGTCGCCGAAATATGCACCCGACACTATCGCACCGCCGAGAAGCACCGGGTCTGCACCCATAGCGATACCCATAGTCATGCTGATAACGCCCATGGTTGCAGCTGTGCCGAAGGCCGTGCCGGTCAGCAGTGAAACACCGCAGTTTAGTATAAAGCTCATGAGCACCACGGTTTTGGGATGTATAAGCGATGCTGCATAGCTGATGATGGCCGGTATCGTTCCGGCAGCGCGCCAGAGCGCAGTGAGCATACCTATAAGAATAAGACTTAAAATGACGTTTTTGGCGGTTTTAATGCCGTCGAGCATCATTTTGAATATGCTTTTAGCTCCATACCCCATTTTGAATGCGCACAGAGAGAATATCAAGAGTCCGGCCAGCAGCGCGTAAATTACCGAAACGTTAAGTATGACGCAGACTATGAGCGCCGCGGCAAACAGGCCGAATGCAGCCAGGTGCATCTTTATCACCCCCAGCGTGATATGGTAGCACAAGCGCTGCTGCTTGTAAAACGTTAAAAATAATTATATAATATGAAAAAACGGCATAGCTGGTGGGGGCATATGGACAGAGAAGAATACATGGAGTACGCACTTGCGCTTGCATCTCGCGCGGCCGAAGAAGGGGAGATACCCGTCGGCTGCGTCATAGCAGATGCGGACGGAAATATAATCGGACGAGGCCGAAACAAGCGCGAGGAGAGCCACGACGCAACGCATCATGCCGAGATCGAGGCCATACGCGAAGCGTGCGGCTCAATCGGCGATTGGCGGCTGGGCGGCTGCACGATATATGTCACGCTTGAGCCTTGCCCGATGTGCGCCGGAGCGATAATAAATTCGCGTATCCCAACGGTCGTTTTCGGCGCAAAGGACGAAAACACCGGCTCGTGCGGCAGCGTGATCAATCTGTTTGAAGAGCGATACGGACACAAGCCGGCAATCTACGGCGGCGTCTGTGCCGATTCATCGGCAAGACTGCTGAGGGATTTTTTTAAAAAAGCAAGATAAACAAAAAAGCTCCCCGCTTGGGGAGCTTTTCTTGATGCGTAAATTAGGCTTTGACGGTGCCGTCGGGATTAAACAGGGGAAGATCGCCCAACACGATGATATCATCGCGCTTCTGAGCCGCGCCCTCGGCCAGAACGGCCATTCTGCCGACTATGCTGCCGCCTGCACGGGTGACGAGCTCTTCCATTGCTCGGAGGCTTTCGCCGGTAGATATAACATCATCAACGATGAGGATGCGCTTACCCTTGATAAGCTCGGCATCGGCCGTGTCGATAACAAGGCGCTGCACGTCCATTGTGGTGATGGACTTGACGTGGACTTCAAATACCCCGCTCATGTAAGCCTTGGGGCCTTTTCTGGCGAGAAAATATTTCTCCGCGCCGCTCTGACGCGCCATTTCGTAGAGAAGAGGAATGGCCTTTGCCTCCGGAGCAATAAGATAATCATATTCGGGAGCTCTCTTGAGCAGCTCGGCTGCGCAGTGGACGGTCAGCTCAACATCGCCGAACATGACAAATGCGCCTATGTAGAGGTCGTCGGTGACCTTGCATAGGGGCAGCTCGCGTTTTAAGCCGGCAATGTCCATTTCGTAAGTCATTTCATGTCTCCATTCTGCTGAAAACAGCATTCCGCAGTTATCGGCCGCCGGTCGCCGTAATCTATAACATTAATATTTTACAGTATATATTCAAAAAATCAAGAGCAAAGCGGATTTTTTTCTTGCAGAATATTTATTGATGTTTACATGTGAGTTTACACGCGAGTGTGAAGAGAGCTAACGTCTGTGTTAAGAATCGTTAACACAGACGCGACTGTCAAAAAATCGACATTTGTGATATAAAGTGAATTTTAGTAATATCGGCTATGAATAAATCTCATACATTGTGGAAGTTGCACAAAACTTTAGCGAGTAAAAGCGAAAGTTAATATTTAAACAGCAAAAAAGTATTGAAAAATGTGTGAATATAGTGTAAAGTCTGCTTATAAATTTGGCGAGTCGTTAATGAGAAGTTAACATATCGCCGGTTTTGTACCGCGTGCAATTTGCGGTAAAGGAAAATAAAGGAGAGAAAGTTATGGAAAACAATCGCGCTTCGTTTGGCTCCAACCTTGGTTTCCTGATGGCAGCTGTCGGTTCGGCAGTCGGTCTGGGCAACATTTGGGGCTTCCCGTACAAGATGGGTATGAGCGGCGGCTTCGCCTTCCTGCTCGTTTACCTCGTTCTTGCGGTATTGGTCGGCCTCGCCGTTATGATCGGTGAGTTGACAATCGGCCGTAAGACCGGCCTGAGCCCTGTTGCGGCTTATCGCAAGCTCAGCAAGAAATTCACCTGGATGGGTTACATGGCAGTTCTGGTACCGTTCCTGGTCCTCTGCTTCTACTTCGTCCTCGGCGGCATGGTCATGCGCTACGCTCTCGGCTACCTGACTGCTATCTTCGGCTGGAACACCTGGAACGTTGCTGATATCTCCGAGTTCTTCGGCCAGTTCATCATCAACGGCGGCCAGATGATCCTCTGGACCGCGATCTTCATCGCGATCAACGTATTCATCGTTGCAGCAGGCGTTGCAGAAGGCATCGAGAAGTTCTGTAAGATCGGCATGCCCGCTCTGTTTATCATGCTTCTTATCGTCATCGTTTACGTTGCTGTTCAGCCCGGCGCAATGGACGGCTACAAGTTCATGTTCGGCTGGAACGTTGAGCCGCTCAAGGAAGACTTCCTCAAGGTCCTCAAGACTGCGGCAGGCCAGATGTTCTTCTCCCTGTCCCTCGGCATGGGCGCTATGATCACCTACGGCTCTTACCTGAAAAAGCAGGAGAGCGTCCAGAAGAACGCAGTCATCATTGTTATCTGCGATACCCTCGTTGCGATCATGGCCGGCATGATCGTTATGCCTGCTTGCTACGCATTCCTCGGCGGCGAGACCAGCTCCGGCCCGGGACTCCTGTTCCTGTCCATGCAGATCGTCTTCGACAAGATGGGCTACGTCGGCAACATCATGGGCTTCCTGTTCTATGCCCTTGTTTTCATCGCAGCAATTTCTTCTTCCTTCTCCCTGCTCGAAGTCATCACCTCCTTCAAGGTTGACCAGAACGTTGAGAAGGGCAAGGCTCCCGGACGCAAAAAGTACGCTATCCTCGTAGCCGTCATCATCTTCGTATTCTGCCTGCCCACCGCACTTGACGGTCTGGGTGCCGGCACCAACGGCGGCGCAACCATCGGCAGCCCGGCAGATATTCTCGGCATGCACTGGGCAGAGGCCGGCGATATCAGCGAATTTGCCGACGGCACCAATTACTATGTGAAGGGTGATGACGGCATCTACTCCAAGGTAGACACCGCGGCTGTCGCATTCGACGCATCCGAGACCTATTACCTGAACACCGCAAAGACGTGGAACGGTGACTGGCTTGACTTCTACGACATGCTTTCCGAAGGTATTATGATGCCGCTCGGCGCAATGGTAATGGCGTTTGCCATCGGCTGGATCTGGAAGATCGACATAGTCGTTGAAGAGTGCGAAGCTTCCGGACACAAGTTCTGGGGCCGTACTTTCTTCGATATCTGCTACAAGATCATCACCCCGGTCGGCATGGCATTCGTTCTGTACGCACAGATCACCAGCTTCTTCGGCTGATAAAGCTAAGCAACATAACATAACATTTAAGGAGCAGCGTTCGCTGCTCCTTTTTGTATCACATTGTTGAAAAATCCGCAGAGTGTGGTATAATCAGAACATATCGCATAAAGGAGAAATAACATGCGTGAATGTGAAAAATGCGGAAATTATATACCGGACGGAATGAAGATATGCCCCCACTGCGGCAAGCTGCCGCCTACGCTGTGGCCGCAGTTCGGCGTTTATGCCGTTCTGACGATAGTTGCGATAGTATGCGCCGTGTATTTCAGACCGTTTTTAAACGGGCCGGCGATCGGGGAGGTATCGCAGGGCGTGCTGTGGGTCGCGGTGATCATTTTCATCGTTTTCGCCGTGATATTCCTCGGTGTCAGCGTGATCATTATGCGTGACTATAAAAACCGCACATATCGCGGTAAGCTCACTAAGCAGGAGAGAGAACGCTTTGTTAAAATGAAGCAGCATATTGAAGCAAAGCGCCATTTCTACGAAAAGGATATCGACTACTGCACTGTCTGCGGCAACAAAAAACCCGCATATATGAATAAAAGCAAGTAAAACAAGTGTATATGCAAAAAATCTCCCGATCAAACGATCGGGAGTTTTTTCGTGTATTTGTCAGTCGTAATATTGAGTATCTTCTTCGATGTCAATGCCGAGATTATCTTTGATCCAGGAGATGCACTCGGTGCAGCCTGTTGTTATTTCAACAACGATTTCCTGACTGTCATAATAACGGCTATTGTCGATTTCCTGCTCAAAGGTTATGTACATCGTTGCGATGATGTCGTCGTTGGTACGGCTGATGACCTTGTGCCCGGCTTTTATATCCGGCAAAAGAGCGTTACGATAAAAATCGATTGCCTGCGCCGGGGTAAGGTCTATTCTCTGATTGTCTCCGATGTACAGTATAGCTTGAGAACAGTGCTCTTCATCGGCGGGGATCGAAGGCGAAAAGCGCTCGAGCAGAATGGAGACTGAGTTTGAAAGCCCATAGTACCTTGCGGCGTTTTCGTCGTCGAACGGCAGCCTATATGCACGAGAAATTATTCGGTCGTCCTTGAGCGTGTAGTTAAATGTAACATACTCATAGCTATCTGCGTAGCTGATATTCTCGTACCTGTCTTTCTTACTGACTATATCCTTGTGAAGCTGGATGTAGTCTTCGATGACGCTTGGGTCAACTATCCTGCCGGCGTAGTTCACGTTTAGACTCTTGACACTGCTCACCTTGGGGACATAGCTTCCTATGCCTAAAACATCGAGATCGCAGCAGAGCGTGAACACTGCGCACAGGCAGCATACGACTATAAATCCAACCCAGCTGCCGCGGAAAACGTGGAAGCTTTTTTCAAGCAGCATTTTTGCGCCGAAATAGCCGATGAAGGCGAATATTATCATGCTCAGTATCATGATAAACACGCTCGCCGAGCGGCTTTCGAACAGGGCAAACAGAACCGTGTACAGCAGCAGACCACCGCACAGCGCGGAGCATACGGTCACTCCGTATTTGAAAACAGGGCGCATGCAGCGCACCGCGACAACGTCGCCTGCCGATTCAATTCTGCGCCTTCTGAATATCATGAGTGCCGCAGCGGAGAAAACGAGCCCGACAACGAAGTAGATAGCGGACGGCAGCCAGTGATCGAAGGTGAACGAAATGCACTCGTTTGTCTGGAGAGCAAGACCATAGATATCGTAGGCATAAGGCGTATTATACTTTAACACCGGTGTGAAATTCTCGAGCATATACACCAGCGGCGACAGGAAGTCGAGCACACAGTCAAACGAAACGTTCGACATACCCCAGATGAGGCAGGAAAAGTCGAGGCGGATTATAGTCTCCATGCCGACTGCAAGGAAATTGAATATGATGTAAAGTATCGGGAGCACGGCGATGCTTCCGGTCATGACGGCCGTAAGCGAAGCGATGCCGTAGAAGAGGATAAACTGCATTGAATAAACGCCCAGCCATGTGAATGCCGCCTTGAACGCAAGGGCTGTGTTTATGGTCGCGCCGAGAGAGAACAGAAATGTCAGCAGCGCAATGACGAGGTTTGACGCCAGCACAGCAAACACGCCGCCGAGCCACGCAGAGCCGAATATCGCCTCGCGGCGAACCGGCAGAGAGGCGATAAGCCCTGTGCTGCGGCTGCTATACATGAAGCTGAACACCGCCATAGCGGCGAGTATCGCCATTATGAACGCAACGACCGACGAGGCGAAAACCGCGCTTTCGCATATGGTGAAGATAAATTTCGTGGATTTGTTCGGGCCTAAGTTGTTCATAAGCGTGAGAACCGGCAGGAACAGCAGCCAGCCTGCAAAATGAATTGTCCACAGCGGCCAGAAGCTACGGAGCGTGCTCCTGAAAAGACCTGCGTTAAAGAACGATATCTTTGACTTCATAGTCTGCACCTCCCAGCTCATAAATAAATATCTCCTCAAGGGTCAGCGGAACAAAATCCATAAACAGAGGATTGCGCTGAGCAAACCTCTCTACAAGCTCTGCCGATGTGCCGTGCAGGATAAGTGTTTGCAGTCTGCCGGTCGATGAAGCGTGCAGAATGTCAAGTCCGTCGGGCAGAGTCTCACCGTCGGGCAGAGCAAGCTGCATCTTGACGATACCCTCCTGCAGATCGCTGAGCGTGCGCTCTATCATGATCTTGCCCCTGTTCATTATACCGACGTGATCGCACACGTCCTCAAGCTCGCGCAGATTGTGCGACGAGATGAGCACGCTTGTTCCGTTTTCCGCAACGTCGGACATAACAATGCTCCAGATCTGGCGGCGCATCACGGGGTCAAGTCCGTCAACAGGCTCATCGAGTACGAGTATATCGGGCCGCAGCGACATCATCATCCAAAACGCGGCCTGCTTCTGCATGCCCTTGGACAGCTTGCGCATCTGCCGCTTCGGATCAAGGTCAAATACCTCACCGAGCTTTTTAAAGCGCCCGGAGTCAAACTGCGGATAGATGCTGCGGTAAAAGCTGGCCATTTCGCCGATTCTTGCGTTGGAAAAATAAAATATGTCGTCGGGGATATACGCTATGCGGTTTTTCACCGCCGGGTTTTCAAACACCTGCTCACCGTCGACGAGCACATCGCCGGAATCCTGCCTGTATATTCCGGTCAGATGACGGATGATCGTGCTTTTGCCGGCTCCGTTCGGGCCGACAAGGCCGTAAACCGCTCCGTCGGGCACGGTCATGTTCAGCCCGTCGAGCGCGCGGAAGCCGTCAAATTCCTTGATGACGTTTCTTATCTCAATCATTTTTCAGCTCTCCTTTCAGGCGCTGCGAAAGCATCTGCTTTGTAACTCCGATGTAGTCAAGCTCCGTAACAAGCTCGTCGAATTTTCCGAGAAGCTCGGAACGGCGCAGAGCCTCGGCCTCGTCATTCGAGCAGACAAAGCTTCCTTTTCCGGGGACGGAACAGATGTATCCCTCGGCTTCAAGCTCGCGATACGCGCGCTGGATCGTGCTCGGGTTTATGGCAAGTCCTGTCGCCATCTCGCGCACAGAGCTTATCTTACTGCCTGCCGGCAAAGCTCCGGAAACGATCAGGCGACGCATCCCGTCCTTGATCTGTTCATATATAGGGCGCGGATCACGGAAGTTTATGCTGATCACTTTTGATCCCTCCATGCAACTGTGTGGTTTGTTCTCATACACTTAGGATACACACTAAATAAACACTTGTCAAGAAAATTTCAATTATCCACTTAAAAATGCCTAAAAAATGGACTGAATGCAGACTTTAAATTGTGAACGTATTATTCTTGCGTATGCAGCGGAAAAATGCTAAAATATTATGCTATATTATATATAATAGGTAAGGTATGAATATGTGGATATCTGATAAATGGCAGGACTTTGAGCTTATTGACTGCTCGAAAGGCGAAAAGCTTGAGCGTTGGGGCAGGTTTTATCTTGTTCGTCCCGATCCGCAGGCGATATGGGATACGCCGCGCAGCGACGCGCGCTGGAACATGCGAGACGCGCGCTACCGCAGAAGCCAGACCGGCGGCGGAGCGTGGGATAAGGGCGGCCTTCCGGCAAGCTGGAAGATAAATTACGGCGAGCTTACCTTCAATGTAAAGCCCATGAATTTTAAGCATACGGGGCTTTTTCCGGAGCAGGCGTGCAACTGGGATTACGCAATGCGCAAGATCCGCTCGGCAGGTCGGCCTATAAACGTGCTCAACCTTTTTGCGTACACGGGCGCTGCCACCGTCGCCTGCGCGAAGGCAGGTGCGAGTGTGTGCCATGTTGACGCTGCAAAGGGTATGGTCGCGTGGGGCAGGGAAAACGCAGCCGCCTCCGGCCTCGGCGATGCGCCGATACGCTGGATAGTCGATGACTGCGCAAAGTTCGTCGAGCGCGAGATACGCCGCGGCCGCCGATATGATGCGATCATCATGGATCCGCCGTCATACGGCAGAGGTCCCGGCGGCGAGGTCTGGAAGCTTGAGCAGAACCTGTGGCCGTTCGTATCGCTGTGCGCGGGCGTCCTGTCGGATGATCCGCTGTTTGTGATAATAAATTCCTACACCACGGGTCTGTCGCCCTCGGTGCTGTCGTATGTGACCGAGAGCATATTCACCAAAAAATTCGGAGGCCGCTCGGAAAGCCGAGAGCTTGGCCTGCCTGTTACCGATTCCGGCCTTGTGCTGCCCTGCGGCGCAACCTGCCGGTGGGAAAGGGACTGACGATGAGCAGCATAATCAGTATTAAAAACTTGCACTATACCTACCCAGGAGATGAAGCGGAAAGCCTTTGCGGAGTTAGTCTTGAAATTGAAAAGGGCAGCTTTGTCGCGGTGCTCGGCCATAACGGCTCGGGCAAAAGCACGCTTGCAAAGCATTTAAACGCCATCCTTACCCCGACGGAGGGCGAGGTGCTTGTTGACGGAATAAGGACCTCCGATGAGGACAGGCTCCTTGATATCCGCCGTACCGTCGGCATGGTTTTTCAAAATCCCGATAACCAGATCGTCGCAAACGTCGTTGAGGATGATGTTGCTTTCGCACCTGAAAATCTCGGCGTCGAGCCTAAGGAGATACGCCGCCGCGTGGACAATGCGCTCAAGCAGGTGGATATGTACGAGTTCCGGCAGCATGCGCCGCACCTGCTCTCCGGCGGTCAGAAGCAGCGCGTTGCAATAGCCGGTGTTATCGCAATGGAGCCGGAGGTCATCGTGCTCGATGAGCCCACTGCGATGCTCGACCCGAAGGGCAGGGCAGAGGTCATAAGCACAGTAACAAAGCTTTGCCGCGAAAAGGGCATAACGGTCGTCCTCATAACGCATCATATGTCCGAGTGTATCGGAGCCGACAGAGTTATAGTCATGTCAAACGGCAATGTGATCGCAGATGACAGCCCTGAGAACGTTTTTTCGCAGGTCGAGCTTATGAAGAGCGAGGGGCTGACCGTTCCGGCAACAACGGAGCTTATGTTTGAGCTTAACAAAAACGGCTGGGATCTGCCGCTGACCGCGCTCGGAGTTTCCGACTGCGCAAAGGAAATCGCAAAGGAATTAAAGTGATATGTCAGAGATAAGTAAGCGGTTTGCGCCATGTTTACAGCGCGGACACGCCCTTTGAAAAAATAGCGATAGACAATGTCAATGTTGAAATACCGCACGGGCAGCTCGTCGGCCTTATCGGCCACACGGGCTCGGGCAAGAGCACGTTTATTCAGCATTTAAACGGCCTGCTCGTTCCAAGCTCGGGCACGGTGCTGGTTGACAGCGTGAATATAAACGGCGATAAAGCCGCCGCGCGCGACGTGCGCTTCAAGGTCGGTCTTGTTTTCCAATACCCGGAGTATCAGCTCTTTGAGGAGACGGTGTATGCCGATATCGCCTTCGGCCCAAAGAACATGAAGCTCACAGAGAGCGAGATCGACGAGCGAGTGCGCGAAGCTGCGGCGCTTGTCGGCGTCGGCGAGGAGCTTTTCGAACGCTCGCCGCTGGAGCTGTCGGGTGGTCAGAAGCGCAGAGTTGCCATAGCCGGCGTTATCGCAATGCGCCCGGGTGTGCTCATACTCGATGAGCCGACGGCCGGACTTGACCCTGCCGGCTGCCAGAGAATACTTGAAACAATCTGCGACTACCGCGAAAAGACCGGCTCGACCGTTGTTATCGTCAGCCACAGCATGGATGACGTTGCACGCATAGCCGACAGGCTTATTGTCTTTAACCACGGCAGCATCCGCTTTGACGGAACGCCCGAAGAGGTGTTTTCAAACCCGAAGGAGCTTTCGGATATCGGCCTTTCCGTCCCGGCACCGACGCAGATAGCGTCCGCGCTGCGCGAGCAGGGCGTTGAGATCGAAGGCTCGGTCTACACCACCGAGCAACTGCTTGCCGCACTCCTGAAGCTGAAAAAGGAGGTCGGACGCAATGCTTAAAGACATAACCCTCGGCCAGTATTTCCCCGGCGATACCGTTGCGCACAGACTCGATCCGCGCACGAAGCTCCTGCTCGTTATAATATATATAGTAGGGCTTTTCAACGCAAACGGCTGGGCAAGCTATGCGTTTGTTATTCTGATAACGGCGCTTAGCATGGCGATATCGAAGATAAAGCCAAAGTCCGCGCTCAAGGGCTTAAAGCCGCTTGTCATAATAATCATCCTCACCGCGGTGCTGAATATTTTCTACACCGGCGGAACGCCTATAATCGAGGGATGGATCATAACATGGGAGGGCATCGAGCGCGCCGTTATGATGTCGCTGCGCATTATCCTCCTGATCGTCGGAACATTTATGCTGACGTATACGACAAGCCCCATCGCGCTCACCGACGGACTTGAGATAATGCTCAATCCGCTCAAAAAGATCAAGATCCCGGTTCACGAGATGAGCATGATGATGAGCATGGCTCTCAGATTCATCCCGACGCTCATTGAGGAAACGGACAAGATAATGTCCGCGCAGAAAGCGCGCGGTGCGGACTTTGACAGCGGCAATCTGTTTCAGCGCGCAAAGGCACTGCTGCCTATCCTCGTGCCGCTGTTCGTTTCGGCATTCCGCCGCGCAGACGAGCTTGCCGTTGCCATGGAAAGCCGCTGCTACCACGGCGGCGAGGGCAGAACGCGCATGAAGCAGCTCAGAATGCAGGGGATAGATGCATGGGCGCTGCTGCTTGGCGCTGCGTTCCTCGCGGTGATCTTCGTCATGAAGCGCTTCGGACTTTGAGGAAAGAATATGAGAAACATAGCCTTGCGCCTGCGCTATGACGGCAGCCGCTATCACGGCTGGCAGGTGCAGAAAAACGACGTTTCCGTGTGCAGCACGGTGCAGGATGCGCTTGCAAAGATCTGCGAGCACCCCGTGAAGCTAACAGGCTGCGGCCGCACCGACGCCGGAGTGCATGCGCTACGCTACTGCGCAAACTTCCGTACCGACTGCCGTATCCCGATAGACAGATTTCCGCTTGCCGCAAACTCGCGTCTTCCGGACGATATCGCTGTCGTTGATGCAGTTGAGGTCGACGAGCGATTCAACTCGATATCCTCCTGCATAAAAAAAGAGTATATTTATAAAATACACAACTCGAATATCCGCGACCCGTTTCTTGAAAAGCGCGCCTGTTTTTATCCGCAGGAGCTTGACATGGAAAGAATGCAGGCTGCGGCCGCCGCGTTCGAGGGAACGCACGATTTTGCAGCCGTTCGCTCGCTCGGAACGCAGACGAAAACGACAGTCAGAACGGTGTACAGCTGCACGGCGGAAAAAACGGATGACCTTATAACCGTGTCCGTCTGCGCAAACGGCTTGTACAACATGTGCCGCGCAATAGTCGGAACACTGGTGTACGCGTCCTACGGGAAGATAGAACCCGAGGACATTCCCAAGCTCCTGGAACTTGGCGACCGAAGGCTCACAGGGCCGACGATGCCGCCGCAGGGCTTGTATCTTAACAGAGTGTGGTATGAAGGTCCGGCCGGTATCATGATGCTGAAGGACTGATTACTAAATGAAAAGAACCCTGAGCTTAGTGCTTATCCTGTGCGCTTTTCTGTGCGCCTGCACAGGGAAAACGGAGTTTTCCGAGTCGTTTATCTGCGGCGAGGCCGAGGCTTATGCCGTGTGCGAAGAAGGCCTGCTGACGGCAAGTGCCGGCAGCGTGAAATGCTTTGACGGCGCAGGAGAGCAGACGCTTGATCGCGAGCTTGAAGTAAAGCCGGCGTGCATTGTAAAAAACGGCCCGATCGCAGCTGCGTATGCCCGTGGCGGCACAAGCATTGTTTTTCCCGACAGCGGTGTTATCGAAACCGATAACGGCATAAGGGATGTGCAGCTCTCTGCCGGCGGATACCTTGCCGTGTGCACACAGCAGCCCGGATACATGGGCAGCGTGACGGTTTACTCACCCGAGCGTGAGCGCATGTACAAATGGTATTGCGCAAGCCAAAGACTTGTTTCCGCCGCCGTCTCGCCGGACGGAAAGTATCTGCGGTGCTCACCGACGAGGGGATACGCCTGTTTTCGCTCGACAGCGAAAAAGAGCGAGCATCGTTTTCAGCGCAGGAGCTGCGCGCGATCACATGGCTTGGCGACAGGGTGTGCGGCATAGGCAATAGCGCAGTCTATGTGTGTAATGATAAGGGCAAAAGTGCCGGCAAGCTTGAATTTGACGGCAAAACGCTCGGCAAATTCGGGGTACTTGACAAAAAGCTCATAATAGAGGTTAGGGAGCACGCTTCCGGAGGATCGGGAGAGGTGTATATTCTCGATGACGACCTGAAGGTCAAGGACAGAATATCCGTCGATGGCGAGGTATGGAGCCTCGACTGCCGAAACGGAAAAACAGCCGTGCTCACGCAAAACGGTGTGAGCGTATATGACGGGGCAAAGCTTTTGGCCTGCAGAAAAGCTCAGGGAGCCGAAGAAGCCCTGTTGACCGACAGCGGCGAGATCATCGCCGTGGGAGGCGGCAGCGCATGGGTAACAGAGAAATGAAGAACGGATGAGATTTGTAATTGAACTGAGTCTGCTGCTAATAATATTTTATTGTACATGGCGCGGCTACAGGCGCGGAGCGGTCAACGCCGCGATAAGCCTGCTTGCCGTGATAATTGCCGTGACCGGCGGACTTGCGATATCCTCGTCGGCGGCGCCGTCGGCGGCGTATCCGCTGAGACCGCTTCTTGCCGGGTATTTGGATTCACAGCTCGAGGCCGAGGCCGCGCGCAGCGCCGGGATCGACGAAACGCGCATCGAGGATACGATAAAGGAACGGCCTGAGCTGCTTACGCCGTATGCCGAAAGCTGCCTTGAAAGCCTCGGCTTTAATGAAAGACGCGCGGAAAGCTATTGCGCAAATGCGCAGAAGGTGTATTCGTCATACGAGATAGACGCGACTACCGCCGCGGCTCACGCCGGGAGCGAGGCCGTCGCCTACGCGATATGCTCGGTGATATTCTTTTTGCTGATAATGCTTTTCATATCGCTTATAAAACAGATATTCGGTCTGCGCTTCCGGATAACGGACAACGTGGACGCCGACCTCTACGGAGGCGCCGCATTCGGCTTTGCGCGCGGCTGCATATATTGCATATGCCTGTGCTGGCTGCTGAGCTTCTGCGGAAATATGATAGGTAAAACAACATTGGACGATGGCCTGTTCAGTAGATTTTTCCTCCTGCTGAGCAATGCGGCCGACAAACTATTTTAATGATTGGGGGATAAAAAATGCAGGCAAAAATGTGCTCACGCTGCGGCAAAAACGTCGCAGTGGTGTTTATTACGAAGCTTGAGGGCGGAGTTCAGAAAAATGAGGGACTGTGCCTTAAATGCGCAAGGGAGCTTCACATAAAGCCCGTTGACGATATGATCGAAAAAATGGGCATATCCGATGAGGATCTTGATAATCTCAGCGGCGAGATGATGAATGCTCTCAACGGAGTCGAAAGCCTTATGGATATGAGCATCGACCCCGATAATGATGCAAACGACGATTCCGATGATGACGGCAAGACCGCAACATTCCCGTTTCTCAACAGACTGTTCGGAAACGGCAATAACACGCCTGCCGAGAGCAACAATGCAGCCGCGCAGCAGCCGCCCAAGGAGGGCGGAAAGCCGCCGAAGCGCAAGTTCTTGGACAATTACTGCATAAATCTTACCGACAGAGCCAGAGCCGGAAAGCTCGATAATATGGTAGGCCGCGAGGAGGAGCTTGAGCGCGTTATCCAGATCCTCAACCGCCGCCAGAAGAACAATCCCTGCCTTATCGGCGAGCCTGGCGTCGGCAAGACTGCCGTTGCCGAGGGGCTTGCTCAGCGCATAGCGCTCGATCAGGTTCCATATAAGCTTCGCGGTAAGGAGGTCTATCTTCTTGACCTGACGGCGCTGGTCGCCGGAACGCAGTTCAGAGGCCAGTTTGAAAGCCGCATGAAGGGACTTATCGAGGAGATCCGCAAGCAAGGCAATATAATCCTCGTTATCGACGAGGTGCATAACATCGTCGGCGCAGGCGACGCCGAGGGCAGCATGAACGCTGCGAACATCCTCAAGCCGGCGCTCTCGAGAGGCGAGATACAGGTCATCGGTGCAACTACCTTCACCGAGTACCGCAAGCATATCGAAAAGGACTCCGCGCTCGAGCGCAGGTTCCAGCCTGTTACCATAAACGAGCCGTCCGTTGCCGACAGCATCGAGATACTCAAGGGCATCCGCCGCTATTACGAGGATTACCACGGCGTTAAGATATCCGACGAGATGTGCGCCGAGGCGGTGAAAATGTCCGAGCGCTATATAACCGATCGCTTCCTGCCGGATAAGGCAATTGACCTTATAGACGAGGCGTGCTCGGATGTAAACCTCAAGGATAAGAATATCGTGCGCCGCGCCGAGCTTCGGAAGGATCTTGACGATCTTAAGTTCGAGCGCGAAACGCTCATGAGCGCAGATGCCCCCAAAGGTGAGGAACTTACGGATGAAGCACTTGATAAACGCTACGAGCGCATAGCAGAGCTTCGCAGCAAGGAGATGCAGCGCGAGCAGGAGCTTGCATCGTTGGAGCTTGAGGGAGTTCCGGAGCTTACGATAGATAATCTTGCGCGTATAATCGAGCTGTGGACCAAGATCCCGGCGTCATCTATCCGCAAAGATGAGTTCGAGCGCCTTGCGGAGCTTGATAAGCGCCTGAAAGCGCATATAGTCGGCCAGGACGAGGCGGTAAACGCCGTGTGCGCGGCAATAAAGCGCTCGCGCGTAGGACTTAAGGCAAAGCGCAAGCCGACAAGCTTTATCTTTGTCGGCGGAACCGGCGTCGGCAAAACCGAGCTTGTAAAGCGCCTTGCAGCCGATCTTTTCGACTCGCCCGAGTCGCTTATAAGGCTCGATATGTCCGAGTTTATGGAAAAATTCAGCGTATCGCGCATTATCGGTTCGCCTCCGGGCTATGTCGGCTACGACGAGGCAGGCCAGCTCACCGAGAAGATCCGCCGCAAGCCGTATTCGGTCGTCCTGTTTGACGAGATAGAAAAGGCGCATCCCGACGTTCTGAATATCCTGCTCCAGATCCTTGACGACGGCAGGATAACCGACGCTCAGGGCAGAACGGTGAACTTTGAGAATACCGTAATAGTTATGACCACGAATGCAGGCTCCAACAGAAAGGGCGGCGCGATGGGCTTTGGCGGTACGGTAAACGATATGGGGCGCGAGCGTGCGCTCAAGGCACTTGGCGAGTTCCTGCGGCCGGAGTTTATAAACCGTGTTGACGAGATTGTGTATTTCAACAGCCTTACCGAGGAAAACTTCCGCAGCATAGCCAAGCTAATGCTCGAGGAAACGCGCGATGCCATTGCAGAGCGCGGCATAAGCATGACATGGAACACTGCGCTTATCGATTATCTTGTTCGCAAGAGCTATTCCGTCACCTACGGTGCGCGTAATCTGCGCCGCACGATCCAGAAGGACGTCGAGGATGCGATAGCGCAGAAGATAATCGACTGCCGCGGCGAGAATGCGGGGCATATCTCCGTTTCTGCCGATGATAACGGCGTTATTGTGGAGGTCGGCGAATGATAAGGTTTGAAAGCGACTATCTTGAAGGCGCGGTGCCGGAGATAATGAGCCGCCTTATTGAAACAAACTATGAGCAGACCGCAGGCTACGGCACTGACCCGTATTGCCGCGCGGCGCGCGAAAAGATAAAGCTCGAGTGCAATGCGTTCGACGCGGATATACATTTCCTCGTCGGCGGAACTCAGGCAAATCTTACGGTCATTGCGGCTGCGCTGCGTCCTCATCAGGGCGTCATGGCGGCCGAAACCGCGCATATCGAGGCACACGAGACAGGTGCAATAGAGGCGACCGGACACAAGGTCATAACCCTGCCGACAACAGACGGTAAGATAAACGCTGCCGACGTGAAGAATTATGTCCTGCGCCACAGAGCAGATGAATCGTTTGAGCATATCGTCCAGCCGGCGATGGTGTATATCTCTCAGCCGACCGAGACCGGCACGGTGTATTCGCTGCCGGAGCTTGAGGAGCTTAGCTCCGTGTGCCGCGAGCTGGGGCTTATCCTGTTTGCAGACGGTGCGCGCCTATCCTGCGCGCTTGCCTGCGAGGGAACGCCCACGCTGAGTGATCTTGCGCGGCTGTGCGACGTGTTCTACATCGGCGGAACAAAGCACGGCGCGCTCTTCGGCGAGGCAGTCGTCATAAAAAACGATGCGATAAAAAAGGACTTTCGCTATATCATAAAGCAGCACGGCGGCATGTTCGCCAAGGGCAGGCTATTGGGTCTGCAATTTGACACGCTGTTTACGGACGGACTGTATTATAAAATCGGCAGGCGCGAGGTCGCGCAGACTGCGAAGCTGCGCGCCGCATTCGAGGCAAAGGGCATTGAGTTTGCCTACCCCTCGCCGACAAATCAGTTGTTTCCGATACTGAGCAAGCCGCAGCTTGACGCTCTGCGCGAAAAATACAGCTTTTCAGTGCAGTCTGTACTGCCCGACGGCGGCGCGGTAGTTCGCTTCTGCACGAGCTGGGCAAGCAAGGAGAGCGACGTTGATGCGCTCATTGCCGATATTAAGAACTTCTGAGGTGTGCTATGGGTAAAATAGAGATAATCCAAGGTGATATCACAAAGCAGACGGTCGATGCCATCGTCAACGCGGCAAACTGCTCTCTGCTTGGCGGCGGCGGAGTGGACGGCGCGATACACAGAGCGGCAGGTCCGGAGCTTCTTGCCGAGTGCAGGACCCTCGGCGGCTGCAAAACGGGCGAGGCGAAAATCACAAAGGGCTATAAGCTGCCGGCAAGGTTCGTTATCCATACGCCCGGCCCGGTGTGGCACGGCGGAAATAACGGTGAGGCGGACAAGCTGCGCTCGTGCTATCGCAATTGCCTTGTGCTGGCATCGGATAACGGCTGCAAAACGGTCGATTTTCCGTCCATATCCACGGGCGTTTATCATTTCCCGCTTGAAAAGGCATCCGAGATAGCGATAAAAACGATCTCCGAATACCTCTTTGAGCACCCGGAGATCGAGCGCGTGCGCATGGTGTGCTTTGATGAGCGCACTAAGGGCTTTTACGAAAAGGCGCTGGAGAAGCTTAAATGAAGAGACTGTTCAGACTTCAATATAACGCCCCCGTCACTCTGACCTTTGCGCTCGTGTCTCTCGCGGCGCTGCTGCTCGGAAAGCTCACAAACGGTTGGACCGATACATATCTTTTCAGCGTCTGGCACTCGTCGCTGTCGGATATACTCACATATCCGCGCTTTTTCCTGCATGTTCTCGGCCATGTTGACTACGACCATTACATAGGCAATATGATGATGATCCTTGTCGTCGGCCCGGGGCTTGAAGAAAAGTACGGCAGCCGCAATCTTTTAAGCGCGATCGTCATAACGGCACTCGTCTCGGGGCTTGTGTATTGGTTCCTGTTTCCCGGATCAATGCTAATGGGCGCGTCGGGCATAGTTTTTATGATGATAGTCATGGCCTCGCTTGCCGGTATGCGCGACGGATGCATCCCGATAACGCTTATCCTCGTGCTCATCCTTTACCTCGGCAGCGAGATAGTGGACGGCGTGATGCTTAAAGACAATGTTTCGCAGCTTACGCATATAATCGGCGGCGTCTGCGGTGCGGTTCTGGGGCTTAGAAGGCGATGAAAGAAAAAATTCTTATATCCGCATGCCTGCTGGGCTTTGACTGCAAGTATGACGGCGGCAATAACCGCATGGCGGATACCGATATAGAGGCGCTGCGCGAAAGGTTCGAGCTTATTCCGGTGTGTCCCGAGTGCTGCGGCGGACTTCCAACGCCGCGCACACCGTCCGAGCGCCTTGGAGACAGGGTCGTTTCAAAAACCGGAGCGGATGTGTCCGAGCAGTTTAAAAAAGGCGCTCGGGCAGCGCTCGGTCTTGCGCGGCACTTCGGCATAAAAACTGCCATACTCAAGGCGAACAGCCCATCCTGCGGCAGCGGGACGATATACGACGGCTCGTTTACCGGCACACTCGTTCCCGGCGACGGAGTCACGGCCGAGCTTTGAAAAAGCACGGCGTAATAGTTACAAACGAAAATGCACTTCTTTGAAAGAGGTGCATTTTTCATATTTTCGGCTCATATGCTTGTACAAAAAAAGGAGGCAGGCATATGTCATACGAGGAAAAACAGCAGCCGTCGGCAAAGACGCACAGCATAAGCATGGAAAACCGAACGAAGCTCAACATCACCGGCGTCGAGGATGTAGAGAGCTTTGACGAAAACGCGATCATCATGAACACAAGCCAGGGCGACCTCATCGTGCGCGGCACCGGGCTGCATATAGGCAGGATAAGCCTCGACGTCGGACAGCTTAGCGTCGAGGGCAGCATAAGCGAGTTGAGCTACGAGGACAAAGCGCCCTCGGGCGGCTTCTGGCAGAAGCTTTTCGGCTGAATGCACGTTGACGTTTCGCTCCAGCTCGCGCAGCTGGCAGTGTCGGTGCTGACGGGCTTTGCGCTCGGCGTTTTGTATGACGTTCTGCGCGCCATGCGAAGGGTGTTTAAAATCAATGCCGCGCTCGATGCGCTGTATTGTGCGGTGCTGCTGCTTGCGCTGTTTACGCTCGGCATGGATATCGGGCAGGGAGGGGTGCATGTGTTCATGTTCTGCGCCGCCGCTGCCGGATGCGCGGTGTATATGTCGCTTCTGAGCGGCGCTCTGCTGCCGCTTTTTGAGAAAATCACCGCCTTTGCCGCCAAAGCCGCGTCTCCGATATGCAAGTTAATAAATAAATTTGCAAACTGCGCCAAAAAATGCTTTTCAAAAGCCTTAAACTGGTATACAATAAAAAAACAAAGCAGGAAAAGGAGAACCGGAGCGCAGGATGAAAAAATCGACGACGATCGTCGGTCTGGCATTGACGATGCTTGCCGTATATGCTATTCTGAACCTGGTAAGTCTCAAGCGCGATCTTGCCGACGCAATGGAGCAGACAAGCGCGCTTCAGGCGGAAATTCAGCAGGCTCAGGCGGAAGGCGCGGAGCTTGAGGAGAAAATGCAGGCCCTCGATACCGACGAGGGGATAGAAAGTCTGGCAAAATACCGGCTGAGACTGATCGGCTCGGATGAAAAGATATTTAGAGATATAAGGGGATAAAATATGCAGCCTGAAGTGGGAGCGGTGCTCGAAGGCAAGGTAAGCGGCGTAACAAAATTCGGCGCTTTTGTAAATCTGCCCGGAGACAAGAGCGGTCTCGTGCATATTTCAGAGATCGCAAACACTTTTGTAAGCGACGTTGCGCAGTATGTCAGCGTCGGTCAGACTGTCAAGGTCAAGGTCATCGGCATAAACGGAGATAAGATAAATCTCTCAATAAAGCGCGCCGAGGAATCGAAGGAGGCTCCGCGCCGCCGCGCGCCGCAGCAGCGCACCGAGCAGCAGAGCAGACCGCCCAAGCAGCCGCAGCAGCCGTCCGGGCAGGTCGCAGCGCCCACGGAGGATCAGGCGTTTGAGGATAAGCTCAAGCAGTTTATGAAGGATTCCGACAGCCGTATTGCGGACAATCGCATGTATGCCGACCGCGGCCGTTCCCGAAGAAAAGTAACTAATCAGCCGCATTTGCGGCTGATTTTTCTTGTGTAAAAGCATCCTTGCGTGACAAATGTAAGGTTTTGTGGCATGCTTAAGCTGACGAAAGCCGATGTGCATTCGACTTTCGCCGGTTTATGTCGAGGTGATGATATGAGAGACATCGGGAAGAATATACGCAAGCTGCGTGAGAGCAAGGGCCTGACACAGGATCAGCTTGCCGAAAAGCTGTTTGTCGCCCGTCAGACCGTTTCAAATTATGAAACAGGCAGGACTCGACCGGATGTTGATATGATTGTGAGCATTGCCAATGTTCTGGAGACCGACGCAAACTCGGTGATTTATGGGCTTCCGGCAGATGATCGAAAACAAAATACTTTGAAAATAATCGTTAGCATAAGCATAACGGCGATATGTACCGTGGCTTTTGCAATGGTACTGCGAGCAGCACAGACCGTCATGTATGAGACGTACCATGCGCGGTCTGCCGAAGTGCTTATTGCTTTGCTGTGCCCACCGGTAATAATGCTTGCCGGGTGGTGCGTAATGCAGCTCATATCGCATTTTGCCAAGGTTGAGCCAATTTTGACGCGCAAGTCGCGCATTGCAAGATTCGCTATAATATTTATGATCTTTGCAAGTTATGTGATCGTCATACCGTGCGAAATGTGGCTGCTTGCGGCGGAAGGCGGCAATCAGGCGATACCGCTTTCTCAGAACACGATATTTTATTGGATGTACCGAGCCATACTGACCGCAGATGTCAGCTTCCCTTGGATATATGCTCCCATCGGAGCAGCACTTTGGATTTTCAGAGTGCCGTTAAAGCACCAAAATGCAGAATCGTGCGGCGAGTCGTGCAGGACTTGAAATCGGGTATGCTCGTTTCTGCACTGATTTCTGCGCAGATATCTCCGGCGGCTGTGCTGTTTTAACGAAATTCTTAATACATCTTAATTTTCGCGGCGGTTTTCACCGCCGCGTTCTTGCACGCACGGCTTGCAGTCGGGAACAAAAATGCATGCTTTGCCGGTCAAAATCGCAGGAAAATGCAAGCCGATTCTCCCTGCAATGCGTTTTTGCATAGCACTCACACAAAAACTTGCAAAAACAGGGCGTTTACACACCGCCGCAGGGCCAAAACGAATAATGAAGCCTTGCATTATGCAAACTGCAAAATGCCTGCAAAAGCAATTCTGCAAGTTTTCAAAATGCGGCTGCAAAACAAGGAAAACTGTGCAACATGCACAAAATGCGAAACTCGTTTTTGTAGAAAACAGTTGATTTTCTCGGCGGAATAGCTATAATGAAACATGCAAAGAGAAATCAACTCAAGGCCTAAAATTTGAAAGGAGCGCACAACAATGGTAGCAGGTATCGGTATTTTCGGAGCAGCATATCTCGCAGGCATGGTTTGGATGACCGTCAGAGGCATGCAGAAGGCTTAATGAGTATAAAATATAAGTGATCAAGTCCTCGGATGTTAGGCCGACTGACATAAGAAAACAAACGGTTTTGAAACGATCTTTTTCGCCCCTGCGGCGTCCAAAGTCTTGAGAATACGACAGTATGCTCTGCAACTTTGTCCTTGCAGGAGCAAAAAATCTCAGCTTCAAAACTGCAAAGCACCAAAAATGACGGAGCAAGTGCGAGGTCAAGGCGGCGGCGCAGGCATACTTTGTGTATACCAAGCCGTCGCAACGAAGGCATTCGTGCTTGCTCCGCCTTTTTTGGCGTGTGTTTTCTTGTGTCAGCCGGCCTTTCCGGGGGGCTTGATTTTTTTCGCCCTCGGCGTGTATAATAGCGCGTATGAAAGAACTGACCGTAAGGCGAAACGACGCAGGTCAGCGGCTTGACCGCTTTGTCGGCAAGGCTGTGCCGCTGCTGCCGGAAACGCTGCTGCAAAGTATATAAGAATCAAGCGCATAAAACTAAACGGCAAGGGCGCAAAGCGCGACACGCGCCTTTCCGAGGGCGATGTTTTGAGCCTTTACATAAACGATGAGTTTTTTGAAAAGCCGCGCGAGGAAAATGCCTACCTCAAGGTCGGAAAACCGCGGATAAACATCGTCTATGAGGATGAGAACATCATCCTTGCCGACAAAAAGCCGGGCGTTTTGTGCCACAGCGCGGGAGCGTGGGACTATAACACGCTCATTGCGAACATTCAGGCGTATCTTGCGCAGAAGGGCGAGTGGGACCCGAGAGGGGAAAACTCATTTGCACCGGCCCTGTGCAACCGCATCGACCGAAACACAGGCGGCATAGTCATCGCGGCGAAAAATGCCGAGGCGCTGAGAATATTAAACGACAAGATCCGCGACAGGGAGATAGAAAAATATTATCTCTGTGCCGTGCATGGAAAACCCAAGCAGTCGCGCGGCAGACTGGAGAACTATCTGTTCAAGGACGCCGCGAAAAATCAGGTCTATGTCAAAAATCGTCCGGAGCCCGGCGCAAAGACAGCCGTTACGGAGTACAGGCTCATTAAAACCTCGGGCGCGCTCTCGCTCATGGAGTGCCGACTGCTCACCGGGCGCACGCATCAGATACGCGCGCAGATGGCTCATGCCGGCATGCCGCTTCTGGGCGACGGTAAATACGGCAGCGAGCGGTTCAATAAGAATTTCGGCGAAAAAGGGCAGGCGCTTTACTCGTATAAGCTCGAGTTTGCATTCCCGACCGACGCCGGTATTCTCGAGTACTTGAGGGGCAAATGCTTCACCGTGCAAGGCGTTGAATTTGCAGAAAAATACTTTGGTATCGCAAGCCTTGACGGTATTTGAAAAATTATCGAAAAATATCGGGAAAGCTGTTGACTTTCAGGGATTTATTATGTATATTGTTCACGATGCAAAGGGCACGCCGGACGCAGGTCCGCAGTGCCCTTTCTCGTATTTTTTATGAAATGGGGGAGGATAAATGTCCAAAGAACTCATTCGCCTTGTGAATTGTCAAATGGCGTTTGACGACGAGATCGTTTTAGACGATATTAACCTGTATTTTAATGATAAGGAATTCCTTACGCTGCTCGGCCCCTCCGGCTGCGGAAAAACCACCACGCTCAGAATAATCGGCGGTTTTATAAAGCCCACAGGCGGCGACGTGCTTTTTGACGGCGTGAGGATCAATGATGTCCCGCCTCACAAACGTAAGGTCAACACGGTGTTTCAGAAGTATGCGCTGTTTCCGCATCTTGATGTTTATGAAAACGTCGCGTTCGGCCTTCGCCTTGCGAAGCTGCCCGAGGAAGAGATCGACGAGCGCGTTACCGAAATGCTCGAGATCGTAAGCCTCAAGGGCTTTGAAAACCGCAAGGTATCGCAGCTTTCCGGCGGTCAGCAGCAGCGTGTTGCCATTGCGCGCGCTCTTGTTAACCGTCCCAAGGTCCTGCTTCTTGACGAACCGCTCGGCGCGCTCGATCTGCGCCTGCGCAAGGATATGCAGAACGAGCTAAAGCGCATTCAGCAGGCGATGGGCATCACTTTTATATATGTTACCCACGATCAGGAGGAGGCGCTTTCCATGTCCGACACCGTCGTTGTCATGGATAAGGGCCGCATCCAGCAGATCGGCACGCCCGAGGATATTTATAACGAGCCGAAGAACGCATTTGTTGCCGACTTCATCGGCGAGAGCAATATCCTCGACGGTATTATGCTTGAGGACAGACTGGTCAAATTCTTCGGCCGCAAATTCAAGTGCGTGGACTTCGGCTTTGAAAAGAACGAGCCTGTCGATGTTGTTATCCGCCCCGAGGATATCGACATTGTCGCACCGGACGACGGGCACCTTTGCGGAACCGTCACCTCGGTAACGTTCAAGGGCGTGCATTATGATACGATAGTTGATTTCAAGGGCTTCAAGTGGCTCATCCAGACGACCGACTTCTACGAGGTCGGCTCGTATATCGGTATCCGCCTTGAGCCTGAGGATATCCACATTATGCACAAGAGCGAGTACTCCGGCATGTTCGGAGACTACAGCTCCTATTCCGCCGAGTACGATGAGATGGACGACCCCGACCTCTATCCGGAAGACGCCGAAGAGAGCGAGGAGGCCTCGGAGGGCGGCGAAGATGAAGAATAAAGCTCTTGCCGCACCCTATCTTGTCTGGATGGCACTGTTTACGATAGTGCCGCTTGCCATTGTCGCCTACTATGCGTTCACCGACGCAGCCACAGGCGAATTTACCTTTGCAAACATCGCAAACCTCGGCAATTACATGCCTATACTCATAAAGAGCATATGGCTTGCGCTCATCTCCTCGCTTATATGCATCGTCATCGGCTACCCCGTTGCGTATTTTATCGCAAACTGCAAGGAGACGACTCAGCGCTTTCTGTACATGCTCGTTATGCTGCCGATGTGCATAAGCTTCCTTCTGCGCACCCTTGCGTGGGTCGCGCTCACGGAGGATACCGGCATTATCAATAATTTCATAACCGCTATCGGCCTTCAGCCGCTGCCGCTTATCCGCAATAACGGCGCTGTTGTGCTCGGCATGGTCTATAACTATCTGCCATACATGATCATGCCGCTGTACACCGTCATAATGAAGATCGACCGCCGCCTTATCGAGGCCGCGCAGGATCTCGGCTGCAACAGCGTGAACGTCTTTAAACGCGTGATACTTCCGCTTTCGGTGCCCGGAATAATCTCGGGCTTTACGATGGTGTTCGTTCCGGCGGTATCGACGTTTTACATTTCCCAGAAGCTCGGCTCCTCCGGAACGACGCTCATCGGCGACGTTATCGAGAGCCAGTTCAAGACCGCTTACAACCCGAACCTCGGCGCTGCTCTGAGCCTTATACTCATGGTGATGATATTCATCTGCATCGGGGTCATGAACCGATTCGGCGATGAGGAAGAGGAGGTCGTGACGCTGTGAAGAATTTCAACAAGGTCTTTACTGTCATCGTGCTGCTGTTCCTGTACATCCCGATGATAGTTCTTGCAGTAGGCTCGTTTAACAGCGGCATGGATATTGCCGTTTTCAAGAGCTTCACCTTTGATAACTACAAGGAGCTTTTCCGCGACAGCGTTCTTTTGCCGCTGCTGTTAAACTCCGTTATCGTTGCGCTTTTGTCCTCGATATTCGCAACCATCCTCGGCACCTGCGCAGCCCTCGGCATTCACTCGATGGGGCCGCGTCTTCGCCGCTTCACGATGGGCGTTACGAATATTCCGCTGACTAACCCCGAGATCGTCACCGGCGTATCGCTTGCGCTGCTGTTTGCCTTCGTCGGAACGATGATGAAGATAAACAACATCCTCGGCTTTGCAACGCTGCTTATTGCGCACATAACCTTCAATCTGCCGTATGTAATACTCTCTGTAATGCCGAAGCTCAAGCAGATGGATCCGAACCTGCGCGAGGCGGCGCTCGACCTCGGCTGCACGCCGTGGCAGGCGTTTTACAAGGTCGTTATCCACGAGATAACGCCGGGCATCGTTTCCGGCGCTCTCATGGCCTTCACCATGAGCCTTGACGATTTTGTCATCAGCTATTTTGTTTACGGTCCGCGATTTGTCACGCTGCCGGTGGAGATATATAACTACACCAAAAAGCCGCTCCAGCCGAAGATATATGCGCTGTTTACGCTGCTGTTTGCCGCGATACTCATAGTCATGGTGCTCATGAATCTCCTGCAGGAGCGCGACGCAAAGCGCTCGCGCGAAAATCGCCGTGCGTTCCGCCGCGGAAAGAAGGTGGGCGCATGAAAAGAATAGTACCGCTGCTGCTGTGCGCGATCATGATATTCACAATGCTGCCCGTTCAGGCGAAGGCCGATGACGTGACGATAAACGTCTATAACTGGGGGCAGTACATATCCGACGGGACCGACGGATATATTGACGTCAACAAGGCCTTCACCGAAAAAACCGGCATAAAGGTAAACTACATGACCTTCGATTCAAACGAGACCATGTACACCAAGCTCAAGACCGGCGGCAGTACCTACGACGTTATCATCCCCTCGGACTATATGATAGCGCGCCTTATCGCCGAGGATATGCTCGAAGAGCTTGACTATTCGAATATCCCGAACTACGCACTCGTTGACGAGGCGTATAAAACACGTCCTACGATCCGGAGAATAAATACTCCGTGCCGTACACTTGGGGTACAGTCGGCGTTATCTACAACAAAAAGTACGTTTCCGAGAGCGATATCGGCTCATGGGATCTGCTGTGGAACGAAAAGTATTCCGGCAAGATACTCATGTTCGATAATCCGCGCGACGCGTTTGCGATAGCCGAGCTGCTGCTGGGCATTGATATAAACAGCGAGGATCAGGATGAGCTACGCTCGGCGACATATAAGCTCATCGAGCAGAAGCCGCTCGTGCAGGACTATGTCATGGATCAGATCTTCAGCAAGATGGAGCGTGAGGAGGCGTGGATAGCGCCATATTACGCGGGTGACTATCTGCTCATGCAGCAGGAAAATCCCGACCTCGGCTTCTATTTCCCGAAGGAGGGCTTTAACCTCTTTATCGACGCTGCCTGCATCCCCAAGGGCTGCCAGAACAAGGCCGCAGCGGAGGCGTATATAAACTTCCTGTGCGACCCCGAGATATCGGGCGAAAACCTTGACTATCTCGGCTACTCAACGCCGATATCCGAGGCAAAGCAGTATATGGACCCCGAGACTGCCGAGAGCGAGATCGCGTATCCGACTGAGGAAACGCTTGCAAACGGACGCGCGTTCATTAACCTCTCCGAGGATACCAGCCGCTTTACCGACTCGCTGTGGCTTCAGGTCAAAACGCAGGGCGGCGTTGATACATATGCGATCGTCTGCATGTGTGCCGTTGTTGTGCTGCTGGCCGCGTATTTTATCATCCATGGTGTGCGGCGGAAAAAGCGTATAGCAAACCGCTGCAAAAGGTGGAAGCAGTAAAGCGAATATATTTTCGCTTTCCGTGCAGAATATAATTTGAATAGATCGTATTTTTGCGGTGCAGTCCATACGGGCTGCACCGCTTTCATATTTTCTCATCGTACTGTTGACATATACCCCTATAGGGTATATAATACCCCCACGGGGTATAGAAGGAGGCTTAACAATGCCTGACAAAGAAATGTGTGCATGCTGCGGCAAAACGACAAAGCGCTCGGAGGAAGAGCGAAAAAAACTGATACACAGACTTAACCGTATCGAGGGGCAGATCCGCGGGATTCGCGGAATGCTCGAAAAGGACGCTTACTGCGCGGATATTCTGACGCAGTCTGCTGCGGTGAACGCCGCTGTCAATGCCTTTAACAAGGAGCTGCTGGCCAGCCATATCCGGGGCTGCGTCGCAAGAGATATCCGCGAGGGCAAGGATGAGGTCATAGACGAGCTGTTGCGACATTGCAGAAGCTTATGAAATAAAAGAAGGTGTTATAAAAACAATGGAGCAATACACAGTTACCGGCATGAGCTGCGCCGCCTGCTCGGCGAGAGTCGAAAAGGCGGTGTCGGGCGTTAAGGGCGTAAGCTCCTGCTCGGTCAGCCTGCTGACAAATTCAATGGGAGTCGAAGGAACAGCCACTGCCGAAGATATAATAGCGGCAGTCCGCGCGGCGGGATACGATGCCTCGCCTAAGGGCAGGCAGGAGCCGATCGCAAGAAAGTCTGCCGATGAGGATGCGCTCAGAGACAGAGAAACGCCGGTTCTGAAAAAGCGGCTTATAGCGTCGCTCGGCTTTTTGATCGTGCTCATGTATGTTTCCATGGGGCACATGATGTGGGGCTGGCCTCTGCCGGGCTTTTTTGACGGAAACCATGTGGCTATGGGCCTTTTGCAGATGCTGCTTACGATCGTAATAATGGTCATAAACCAGAAGTTTTCATCAGCGGCTTCAAAAGCCTGTGGCACCGCGCGCCTAATATGGATGCGCTTGTCGCGCTGGGCGCAACGGCGGCCTTCGGCTACAGCACGTTTGCGCTGTTTGCCATGACCGATGCTCAGGTAAAGGGCGATGCGGCGGCAGTTATGAGCTATATGCACGAGTTTTACTTTGAGTCGGCGGCCATGATACTTGCTCTCATCACGCTCGGAAAAATGCTTGAAGCGCGCTCAAAGGGCAAGACCACCGATGCGCTCAAAAGCTTAATGAAGCTTGCGCCCAAAACCGCAACGGTCGAAAGAAACGGCGCGGAAATGACCGTGCCGATCGAGCAGGTCGCAAAGGACGACGTGTTCCTCGTGCGCCCCGGCGAGAGCATCCCGGTTGACGGTATGGTGATCGACGGCAGCAGTGCCGTCGATGAATCGACGCTCACCGGCGAGAGCATCCCCGTTGACAAAGCGACCGGAAGTCAGGTCTCGGCCGGAACGATGAATCGCTCGGGCTTTATCCGCTGCAAGGCGACGCGCGTCGGCGAGGATACGACGCTTTCTCAGATCATCCGCATGGTGAGCGACGCTGCCGCAACTAAAGCGCCGATCGCAAAGGTCGCTGACAAGGTCTCGGGCGTATTTGTGCCGGCGGTCATTACGATAGCTGCGATAACCGTTGCCGCATGGCTCATAGCCGGTCAAACGGTTGGCTTTGCACTGGCGCGCGGCATTTCGGTGCTCGTTATAAGCTGTCCCTGTGCCCTCGGCCTTGCAACGCCTGTTGCCATCATGGTCGGCAACGGAATGGGTGCAAAAAACGGCGTTCTGTTCAAAACTGCGGTATCGCTCGAGGAAACGGGAAAGGCGCAGATCGTTGCGCTTGATAAGACAGGAACCATAACCCGCGGCGAGCCGCGCGTTACGGATCTTATCCCGGCAGGCGGCATAAGCGAAACCGAGCTTTTGTCCGCAGCCTACGCGCTCGAGAAAAAAAGCGAGCATCCCTTAGCTCGCGCGATAACTCAAAGGGCAGAGCAGGAGTGTCTCACGGCTTTTGAGGTCGAGCGCTTTGAAGCCTTGCCCGGAAACGGACTTACCGCGTCGCTTGACGGAGCGGAGCTTCTCGGCGGCAGCTTCAAATTCATAAGCGGACAGATAGCCGTGCCCGATGAAACGGCAAAAAGAGCCGAGCGCCTGTCCGAGGAAGGGAAAACTCCGCTGCTTTTTGCACGCGGCGGAGCGCTTATCGGCATAATCGCCGTTGCCGACGTCATAAAGGACGACAGTCCGCAGGCCATAGAGCAGATGCGAAACATGGGCATACACGTTGTTATGCTCACCGGCGATAACGAGCGCACGGCAAAGGCTATCGGCGCAAAAGCCGGAGTGGACGAGGTGATTGCCGGCGTACTTCCCGACGGTAAGGAGAGCGTCATCCGCAGACTCAAGGAAAAGGGAAAAGTCATCATGGTCGGCGACGGCGTGAACGACGCTCCGGCGCTCACGAGCGCGGATATAGGCATCGCGATCGGAGCGGGAGCCGACGTTGCGATCGACGCTGCGGACGTGGTGCTGATGAAAAGCCGCCTGTCCGATGTTCCGGCCGCTATCCGCCTCAGCCGCGCAACGCTGCGGAACATTCACGAAAATCTGTTCTGGGCGTTTATCTATAACATCATCGGCATTCCGCTGGCCGCCGGCGTGTTTATAAGTGTGCTCGGCTGGCAGCTCAACCCGATGTTTGCCGCGGCAGCAATGAGTCTTTCAAGCTTCAGCGTAGTGACAAACGCTCTGCGCCTGAATCTTTTCAAAATGCACGACCCGAGCAGAGATCACAAGCTCCGCAAAAAATTAAAAACACCAATCAAAAAGGAGACAAAACAAATGGAAAAGACCATTAAGATCGAAGGCATGATGTGTAATCATTGCGAGATGCACGTTAAAAAGGCTCTTGAAGCGCTCGACGGCGTAAAGTCTGCCGAGGTCAGCCACACCGCAGGAACCGCAGTGGTAACTCTGGAAAAAGCAGTTGCCGACAGTGCCTTGAAGCAGGCCGTTGTCGATCAGGGCTATACCGTGACCGGCATAGAATAATTTTAGGTATGAAAAATCCGCCCCACGGGGCGGATTTTTTATGCCTTATCATTCTTGTGAAATATCGGGTGGTCATAGGGATAATCCTCGTAATTTATAAGTATAACGCGGCATTTCGGGCAGTTTAACGCCGTGACCTCTTTTCCGATGTGCCCATCGGGAAGATACAGTTCATCCTTTGCAAGCCCCGGCAGAGCGGACACAAGCTTTTTCTTTTCGCTCCAGCAAACGCCGTCGCGGCTTTGAATGTATCCTGTCAGCAGCTCACCGCCGCAGTACGGGCATATTTTATTCATGGCGTTACCTCCTTGCTTTCTTGGATTATATCAAAACATACATGCCGATGCAACGCCGTCAGCTGTAATATTTCACGTCGCTTTGATGCTCCTTCAAAAGCTGCGCGCGGTGGTCGTTATAGTATTGGTCAAACTCATCGGTCATCAGCGCATCGTCAACGCTGCCGTTATAGCCGGTTTCCTTTTTGGAAGTTCACCATGCCCTGCGTGACCTTGAAGTCCTTGTACTCGGCAAGCACCGTGTCGTCGCTCTGCTTTGAGCTTATGCCCAGTGACTTAAGGAACGATATCTCGTCACCGAACGAAACAACGCATATCGAGCTTAACGGCTATAAGGTCGTCAGGATAAGCCACGAGGACGGCGAGATCGAATTCCTGTTGACGGATAACGAGTATTTTTTCAATCTGTTTTGCAGCAATGTAAGCCCCGATGAGGCGGAAAAAATATTCTTCGGCATTATCCCCGACGCCGAATTGACCGATACGGTCAAAAACGGGGGAGAGATCAACACGGGAAAATTTGCCGACGATCAAAACTGAATTTTGCGCCCTTTTTCCTTGGCGAAAAAGGGCGTTTTCTGTTGTGCGGAAACGATAATGCTGATATAATAATATGGTTAAATCAAGTGTGCCTTGCGGTGCCGCTCAACGCGGCCTAACAAGGAATTCGGTGCAAATCCGAAGCAGTCCCGCTGCCGTGAATGGCGACGAGGGCGCAGACGCCACTGTTTTTATGGGAAGGCGCGCCCGAGAATGACCCATGAGCCGGAAGACTTGCCGCAAAAGCGCATTTGAAATCCAAAGGAGGTGGGATATATGCGCGAGGACGCATGGACGCTCAACATTACCTACGAGTAGGGCGGCTGCGAAAGACGATAAACTAAACTTACTTGGAGGATAACTATGAAGAAAAGATCACTGAGCCTGCTTCTGGCTCTTTTAATGGTGCTGAGCCTCGTTATGCCCGGCACTGCCGCGTTTGCCGACACCGTGTCCGCAGAGACACCGGCCGACGCTTCCGACACCGAGCTCAAGTGGGCAAATAAGCTTGGCACGGACTGGATGAACGCTCCCAGCGTTCCGACTGTTGCCGACGACGGTGTTATCGTCATGGTCGGAACGACCATCAATAAGCTCAGCTTTGAAAACGGCGAGATCATCGCAAGCGGAAATATGAGCTCATCTCCCAGCTACGGCTATACTCCTGCCGTCGTTAACGGCGACAAGATAATCGCGCCGCTCGGCAAGGGCACGCTCGAGGCCTTCGACGCAAAAACGCTTGAGAGCAAGTGGAGCGTAAGCGACGAGCTGGCCGGTCAGGCTCTTTCGCCTGTGCTCTGCGCCGACGGTAAGGCGTACACCGGCTTCTGGAACGGCGAGGCTAAGGATGCAAACTTCGTCTGCGTCGATACCGCAACCGGAGAGCTCCTGTGGAGCTACACCGTTAAGGGCGGCTTCTACTGGGCAGGCGCAGCCGAGGTCGGAAGCTATGTGGTCGTAGCCACCGACGACGGCGAAAACGGAACCAAGGGCACAAGCTCGCTGCTCGTGTTCAAAAAGACCTATGCGGAAAACGAGGAAGTTAAGCCCGTTTCTTCCGTTGAGCTTGCAGGCTGCGGCGATGCGCGCAGCAGCATCACCGTTGACGGAGGCAAGGTTTATTTCACCACCAAGGGCGGCTATCTGTGCAGCGCGTCGGTGAATGCTGAAAGCGGCGCGATAAGCGATCTTAAAACCGTTTCGTTCAACGCTCAGAGCACGTCTACTCCCGTTGTGTTTGGCAACTATGTCTACTTCGGCGCGGGCAGCGGCATATCCGACAGCGGCTCCAAGGGCAGCTTCGTCATTGCCGATAAGAACACCCTTGAGGTCGTAAACCACGTTGACATGCTCGGCTATCCCCAGTGCGAGATGCTTCTGTCAACGGCATATCTCAAGAGCACCGGTTATCTGTATTTCTACAGCACCTACAATATGGATCCCGGCGGCGTTTCGCTCATCAAGGTCAAGGCCGACGATGTCAGCAAGACCGAGCTTACAGAGCTACGACGCAAAAGGCTATGAGCAGTACTGCATTGCAAGCCTCGTTGCCGACGATAACGGCAACCTCTATTATAAAAACGACAGCGGCAATATCTTTTGCCTTTCCACTCGCACGAGCGAGGATGTGCTCGTCAGCATTGCCGACAAGGGCAGCGTTGAGCTTAGCTACGCTGCCGTAAACGCATACGATCGCAATAATGACGGCTCGATCGATATCGACGAGGTCATGTATGCCACGCACGAGCAGTATTATGAAGGCGGCGCGGCGGCCGGCTATGCATCCGCAACCGGCGACTACGGCGCATACATCACCAAGCTCTGGGGCGACGAGAGCGGCAACTTCGGCTATTTTGTCGATGACAAGATGACAATGGGCCTCGGCGACAAGGTCGGCAGGGGCCAGCACGTCTATGCCTACATAAACGCAAATTCCTATCCCAATAACGACGCATATTCCTATTTTGAAACACCGGCCTTCGATTGCGAGACCTATGCCGCAGCTTCCGTAAAGCTCATAGCTCAGAACGGCTATGACGAAAACTGGAGCCCGAAGTTTGAAGGCTATGATAAAGCTCAGCTCAAGGCATACACGGCCGATCTCAAGACCGAGGCAGAGGGCTTCAAGGCCGTATCCAAAGGAAACGGCGAGTACAGCATCAGCTTTGCAAAGGCAGGGGATTACTGCGTTGCCGCTACGGCAGAGAATAACGCAATAATTCCTGCCGTGTGCAAGATAAGCGTAAGGGCTGCAAATGGCTTTGCCGACGTAAAAGAAACGGACTATTACTACGAAGCGACCCTGTGGGGCAGCGCAAATAATATCGTACGCGGCTTCAGTGCGGACGAGTTTGCGCCCAATGTGCCCTGCACCCGCGCGCAGATAGTAACCTTCCTTTACCGACTTGCCGGAAGTCCCGAGGTAAGCGGCAGCTGCAAGTTTGCGGACGTCACCGATAAGAATTATATCGATGCTATCACGTGGGCTGCCGAAGAGGGCGTAACAAAGGGTACGACCGAAACCACGTTCTCTCCGAATGCGACCTGCACCCGCGCACAGGCAGTTACCTTCCTGCACCGCTATATGGACACTCCGAAGGCCGATCAGGCACACGGCTTCACAGACGTCACCAACACCGGCGCATTCTATTACGATGCAGTCATGTGGGCTGCCGATAACGGCGTTACGCTTGGCTTTGCCGACGGAAGCTTCCGTCCCGGCGCAGTGTGCACCCGTGGCGAGATCGTGACGTTTATCTACCGCGCAGCGGCGTAAAAATGAAAAAAAGATCAATTGCACTTATCCTTCTCGTTCTTATGATATGCAGCCTGCTTGCAGGCTGCATGAAGAACGCGGAAGCCGTAAACTTCGCCGGGGACATTGACCTCGGCGAAGACGGCGTTATAACAAAAGATGTTTTTTCGCAGCTGCGTGACAGCGGCGAGATCGCTTCAATATGCGGAAAAAGCGGCGAGATAAGCTATAAATGGACGGTTCCCGGCACTGAGGTAACGAATCCGCAGGATCTGTGCATGGCTGTGGCGATAACGGAAAAAACCGATGGCAGCGTTGAGATCACGCTTAAAAGCGACAAAAGCTTCGGCTTTCTGCCGACGCTTTCGGTCACACTCAATGATAAGTGGGATGCTATTTCCGCGAGCGTTTATGATGCAAACGGCAAAAAGCTGTGCGCTGCGTCCGTTACCGGCGGCGATAAAACCACGCTGAGCTTCAAGATCAGCGCGGACGTTTTTTCGTACGTTATCCGCGCCGATGAGGTCGAGCCGACACCCGAACCGAGCAATACAGCAAATCTCTCCGACGGAAGCCGAACCGAGAAGGACAAGTACGGTACCGACCCGGTGCCTGCAGGCAAGCCCGAGCCGGTCGAGCCCGACAAATCGAATGTTGATACGACTAAAAAGCTGCACTGCACGATATCGATCGACTGCGCAACGATACTTAACAATCTCTCCGACCTTGACCCGGCAAAGCTTGACGTTCTGCCGACGGACGGAGTTGTGCTCGGCGCCGTCACAGTTGAGTTTTCCGAGGGAGAGTCTGTATTCGATGTTTTGCAGCGCGTCTGCCGAGAGAATAATATCCACCTTGAAGCAACGTTCACTCCGGGCTATAACAGCGCCTATGTCGAGGGCATACACAATCTGTATGAGTTTGACTGCGGCGAGCTTTCCGGGTGGATGTACAGCGTCAACGGATGGTTTCCAAACTACGGATGCAGCCGCTATGCGCTGCAGGACGGTGACGTGATCAGGTGGCGCTATACCTGCAACCTCGGCGCGGACGTCGGCGGAAGCATGGTGGCCTGAGCATGAACGACGCATTTTCGCAGCTGCACCCGGCGGCGAGCTTTGCCTTTTTCGCCGCCGTGATCACACTGACGATGCTTTACATGCATCCGGTGCTGCTTATAATAAGCCTTACTGCCGCGGCAGGCTATGTCTGCATTCTCAAAGGCGCGCGGCATTTTGGAAAAACGCTTATCTATCTTGTGCCGTTTCTCCTTTTCATGTCGGCGCTCAATGCGCTTTTTAATCACGCCGGAGTAACGCCGCTTTTTTATCTTTCAAACGGCAACGCCGTAACGAAAGAGTCTCTGACCTTCGGCTTTTACGCCTCGGTGATGTTCAGCGCGGTGATACTGTGGTTTGAGTGCTTTAACGTTGTTATGACGTCGGATAAGCTCCTGTGCCTGTTCGGCAGACTCAGCCCGTCGGTTTCGCTGCTGCTGTCAATGGCGCTGCGGTTCGTGCCGAAGTTCGGACGAAAATACGCAGCATCGATGCTGCCCGTGCGCAGATAGGGCAGGGCAGCGCTCAGGGCGGATTTATCCGCCGCGTAAAAAACAGCATGAAGGTTTTGTCGGTCACGCTGACATGGGCGCTTGAAAGCTCGCTTACCGCGGCAAACTCAATGAAAAGCCGCGGCTACGGCGCTGCCCGGCGCACGAGCTTTTCGCTGTACAGATTCACGGCGCGCGACGCTGTGACGATGGTTTTGTGCGCTTTCGCCGTCGGTGTGACGGCAGCGTGCGTCGTCAGCGGCGGCATATACGCGCGCTATTTCCCGTCGGTAATAATAAGTGGCTTCGGCGGCATACCGGCGCTCGGTATGGCGGCGTTTGCGCTTCTGTGCTTTTTGCCGCAGCTTTTTGATGCAAAGGAGGCCCTGGTATGGCGGCGTTTGAGATCCGCGATCTGAGCTTTACATATCCAAACGAGAATAAGCCTGCGCTCGACAATATAACGCTGTCGATACCCGAGGGCAGGATCACGCTTATCTGCGGAGCCAGCGGCAGCGGAAAGAGTACGCTCCTGCGCAGGCTCAAGACATGCCTTGCCGACCATGGCAAGGCCGAGGGCGAGGTGCTGTTTTCGGCAAAGCGCTCGACGCTGTCGGCCAGGCCGAGCAGGCGCGGAGAATAGGCTTTGTCTTTCAGCACCCGGATGATCAGATAGTCACCGACAAGGTGTTCCACGAGCTTGCCTTCGGCCCCGAAAGTCTCGGCTGGGATCAGGCAAGAATGCGCCTTGCGGTTGCCGAAATGGCAAGCTATTTCGGATTGGACGAGCTGTTTGAAAAAAACGTCGCGGAGCTATCCGGAGGTCAGAAGCAGCTGATAAACCTTGCGTCCGCTGCCGTGCTGCGGCCGGATGTGTGCTCATCCTCGATGAGCCGACAAGTCAGCTCGACCCCATTGCGGCGGCCGATTTTCTCGGCACTCTGCGCAAAATGAGCGAGGATCTCGGCCTGACCGTTATTTTGACCGAGCATCGCCTTGAGGAAGCGCTGCCGATGGCGGACATGCTCGCCGTGCTCGACGAGGGACGGCTCATAGCCTTCGGCGAACCGAAAAAAACGGTAATGCAGGTGAAAAACAGAGCTGTTTTCGAGTCTATGCCGGCTGCTGTGCAGATATTTGCGGCCGTTGACGGCGAGGGCGACGCACCGCTCACGGTGAGCGATGCAAGGGCGTTTATCGCATCGCGCACGCACGCTTCCGTAAAAGCGGCTCAGCCGTCTGCCGAGCCTAACCCGGAGTTGGCGGCGGAGCTGAAAAATTGCTGGTTCAGATATGAAAAAAACGCACCGGATATTCTGCGCGGACTTAGCCTCACACTTAATAAGGGCGAAATTTTCGCGCTCCTCGGCGGCAACGGCTCGGGCAAAAGTACAACTGCCGGTCTGCTGTCGGGAAGGCTAAAACCATATCGCGGCAAGGTAAAGACCTATGGTGCGCGTGTGGCGGCGCTGCCGCAGGATCCGCGCGAGCTTTTCGTTAAGGACACGGTGCTCGACGAGCTAAAAGAGCTTGATCCGGAAGAGGCGCTGCTTTTGCATATCACGGAGCTTTTGGAGCTTGAAGGCGTGCTTTCGCGCCACCCGTTTGATATATCCGGCGGCGAGCAGCAGCGCCTTGCACTCGGAAAAGTGCTGCTTACCGCACCCGACGTGCTGCTTCTTGACGAGCCGACAAAGGGAATGGACGGTGAGTTTAAGCGCCGCTTCGGCGAGCTTCTGTCCCGTCTGAAGGCCGAGGGCAAAACCATATTCCTCGTAAGCCACGACATCGAGTTCTGCGCGCAATGCGCCGATCGCTGCGCCCTGCTGTTTCGCGGTGAAATTGTCTGCCGGAGCGCACCGCGCAAGTTTTTCTCCGGCAATTTCTTTTACACTACGGCGGCTGCCAGGCTCAGCCGCGGCATGATTGAAAACGCGGTCCTCACCGGGGAGGTGATCGAATGCCTCAGACAGTGAAAAAAAGCCGCGTGACCGTGACGCTTGCGGTGATCGTGCTTTCGGCCGCCGCAATCGCGGTCGAAACATGGCTGTGGAGCAGCCGAAAATACTACCTAACGTCGGTTATCATCATACTGCTTGCAATGCTGCCGTTTTTTGCCCGGTTTGAAGTACGCAGGCCGCAGGTGCGTGAGATAGTGCTGCTTGCGGTCATGACGGCGTTTGCTGTGGCAGGAAGAGTGGCTTTCTATTGGGCGCCGCAGTTTAAGCCCGTGTGCGCCATTGTCATACTCACGGCCGTTGCGTTCAATGCCGAGGCCGGATTTATCACCGGCGCCGCGGCAGGGCTTATATCAAATATGTTTTTCGGCCAGGGGCCGTGGACGCCGTGGCAGATGTTCGGCTTCGGGCTCGTCGGCTTTTTTGCCGGAATTTTGTTCCGCGACAGGGAAGTGAAAACGGCTCCGATGCTGGTATACGGTTTCTTCTCCGTGCTTATTATCTACGGTGTTTTGCTTGACACAGGCTCGCTTCTTATGTACTCGCAGGAGATGAGCTGGAAGGCGCTGCTTGCAATGTATGCCTCCGGATTTACGTTCAATCTTATCCATGCATCGGGAACCGTTGTGTTCCTGCTTTTGCTGCAAAAGCCCGTGCTTTCCAAACTCAGGCGCATTAAAATTAAATACGGAATGCTTCAATAGTGCATTCGACGATAAAATGTGCAGATACAGACAAAACTGTGTCTGCACATTTTAAGCATCAAAATATCTGAAAGCATGCCAAAATTGCATTTTCGCGCTTGCCGATGCAAAATAGCAAACTGGAAGCAAAAAATGCACTGATTTCAGCTCAAAACTTTTAAGAAAATATTTCATTTGACTAAATCCACAAAAAATATGCAGAATTTTTGTGAATTATTAAGTACGATTATCTTGAAATTAACAAGCAGAATTGTTGACGGAAAAATTGCAGGATGCTACAATATAAACAATTGAATGCGTTCATATATTGAACGGAGGTTACCGGCGATGAAAAACGTTAAAGTCCTCATCGGCAACTACGGCAGCGGCAAAAGCGAGCTTGCTTTGAACTTCGCAATGCAGGCCGCCGCACGCGGAGACAGGACAGAACTTATAGACCTTGATATGGTCAACACATATTTCAGACTTACCGAGCGCGGCAAGATGGTCGAGCAGAAGGAGATAAGGCTTGTCTCTCCTAACTATGCATGCTCCGGTATCGAAACGCTCTCGCTTCCGGCGGAGGTCGCTTCGGCATTCGTCCTTGAATGGGACACGGTAGTGTTCGACGTCGGCGGAGATGATGTCGGCGCAACGGCGCTCGGCAGATATCATCAGGATTTCGTCGATCTTGAGCCGGGCTCGCTCGAGGTGCTCAACGTCGTCAATATCCGCAGACCGCTTTCCGGCACGGTAGAGAAGCTCATAAGACTTCAGGAGGGAATGCAGGCACATTCAAGACTCCAGATAACAGGCATGATCAACAACGCAAACCTTGCAACGGAAACAAGCGTCGAGGAGCTGCGCGACGGATACAAGATGCTCAAGGAAGTCTCCGACAGGACGGGTATCCCCGTGGCATATACGACAGGCAAAAAGGATCTGCTTGAACAGTTCCTTTCCGAAGGGCACGATCCGAAGTATATCGGCAAGCCCATTCCCATAGATGTGTACATGCACCGTGATTGGGATTCGTATATTAAATACGGACTGCACACGGTCGATCCGCAGAAAAATTTCAAGCATTGATTTGCGCGACCCCGCTTTATGCGGATTTAAATAAATTAGCAAAAAGCAAAAATAAAGAAAAGAGGTAGCAAAATGGTAAAGGTAACCATCAATGAGAACCTGTGCAAGGGCTGCGGTCTCTGTGCAAGAGCTTGCCCCAAGGGTTGCATTGAACTTTCCAAGGCAAAAATCAACGCAAAAGGCTATCACCCGGCAGAGGTTGTAAAACCTGAAGAGTGCATCGGCTGCGCATCCTGCGCACGCACTTGCCCCGACGTGGTAATCCACATCGAGAAGGATTAAGGAGGAAATTATAATGGCAAAAACTCTTATGAAGGGTAGCGAAGCTATTGCAGAGGCAGCCATCAGAGCTGGCGCTCGTTATTTCTTCGGCTATCCCATCACCCCGCAGACTGAGATTCCTGAATACATGTCCGCTCGTATGTTTGATCCCGACGTAAACGGCTGCTTCCTGCAGGCAGAGTCCGAAGTCGCGGCGATCAACATGATCTACGGCGCAGCCGGCACCGGCGCCCGTGCGATCACTTCCTCCTCCAGCCCCGGTATATCCCTGAAGCAGGAAGGCATTTCCTACTGCGCAGGCGCAATGCTTCCCTGCGTTATCCTGAACGTAATGCGCGGCGGCCCCGGCCTCGGCAACATTCAGGCTTCCCAGGGCGACTACTTCCAGGCCGTCAAGGGCGGCGGCAACGGTGACTACCACCTGCTGACCTACGCACCCTCCTCCGTACAGGAAGCAGTTGACATCATGATGTTCGCTTACGACAAGGCAGAGCAGTACCGTATCCCCGTACTGTTCATCGCAGACGGCATCATCGCTCAGATGATGGAGCCTGTTGAGATGCCCGAGATGGTCGAGTTCAAGATCGATCCCGAGAAGAAGCCTTGGGCCTGCACCGGCTGGAAGCCCGGCGACGATCCCGAGAAGCGCGGCGTCATCAACTCCATCTACATCGACACCGAGTCCCTTTCCGAGCACAACGCAGTCCTGCAGGCAATGTACGCTGAGGTCACCAAGAACGAGAAGATGTGGAAAACTACAACTGCGAAGGCGCAGAGTACATTATCACCGCATTCGGCACTGTTGCTCGTATCGCAAAGTCTGCTATTGATCAGCTCAAGGCAGAAGGCATCAACGTCGGTCTGGTACGTCCCATCACCGTATGGCCGTTCCCGTACGAGGCTGTTGCAGAAGCAGCCAATGCTGACGGCGTAAAGGCAGTTCTCGACGTAGAGCTGAACGAAGGCCAGATGATCGAAGACGTTAAGATCGCTGTCAACGGCGCAAAGCCCATTGATTTCTTCGGCCATTGCGGCTCCCAGATGCCCACCACCGACGAGATCGTTGCAAAGATCAAGAGCATGAAGGAGGGTAAATAAATGTCCGTAGTATTTGAGAGAACTAAACTCCTTACCGATAAGACTTTCCATTACTGCCCCGGCTGCAACCACGGCATTATCCACCGCCTGGTAGCAGAGTCCATTGAGGAGCTCGAAAAGGAAGGCGTTATCGAAGAAGGTAAGGTCATCGGCGTAGCACCTGTCGGCTGCTCCGTATTTGCATATGATTACTTTAACTGCGATATGTACGAAGCCGCACACGGCCGCGCACCCGCAGTTGCAACCGGCGCAAAGCGCGTTGTCGGCAAGGATACCCTCGTATTCACATACCAGGGCGACGGCGACCTCGCTTCCATCGGTACTGCTGAGATCGTCCACGCTGCACACCGCGGCGAGCACATCTGCACCATTTTCGTCAACAATGCCATTTACGGCATGACCGGCGGCCAGATGGCTCCTACCACCCTCGTTGGCCAGAAGACCACCACTTCCCCCAAGGGTCGTGACGAGGCATGGTGCGGCGCACCTATCCGCGTTGCAGAGATGCTCTCGACCATCCCCGGCTCTTACTACATCGAGCGCTGCGCTGTCAACAACAACGCAAACATCATGAAGACCAAGAAGGCCATCAAAAAGGCATTCACCTATCAGATGCAGGGCAAGGGCTTCTGCCTGATAGAGGTTCTTTCCACCTGCCCCACCAACTGGGGTCTCAGCCCGATCGAGGCTATGAAGTGGCTCGAAGAGAATATGATTCCTTACTATCCTCTCGGTGTTAAGAAAGACAAGGAGGCCGAATAATATGAAAAAAGAGTTTATATTCGCCGGTTTCGGCGGTCAGGGTATGCTCCTGATCGGTAAGTTCCTTGCAATGGCTTGCATGCTCGACGGCAAGCATGTCTCCTGGCTGCCTTCCTACGGCCCTGAGATGCGCGGTGGTACCGCAAACTGCTCGGTTATCGTTTCCGACGATCCCGTTGCTTCTCCTCTGGTTGACATGGCAGACGTCGTTGTCGCCATGAACCGTCCTTCTCTGGACAAGTTCGAGGCTCACGTTAAGCCCGGCGGCGTTCTGGTTATCAACAGCTCTCTGATCGACCGCAAGGCAGAGCGCACCGACATCAAGGTCGTCTACTGCGACGCAAACCGCATTGCTGAAAGCGTTGGCAACCCCAAGGGTGCAAACGTTGCTATCCTCGGCGCACTGCTTCAGAAGGCTCCCGTCGTTGACGACGAGAAGATGAGCGAAGCAATCCGCATCGAGCTCGGCGAGCGCAAGGCAAAGTTCCTGCCCGGCAACATGAAGGCTCTTCAGGCCGGCAAGGAAGACGCTGCAAAGCAGTGATCCAAGCTTAGTATCCAAAACAGGTACGATCGAAAGACCGTACCTGTTTTTTTAACCGAAATCATTTTCGCGCATTTCCCATGCGCAAATAACATTTCTCAACAGCACCGAGTGACACGCTTCGGAGAATTACATAAGTATAATTATTATTACTTTATGTAAACTGCGGAGGATAAAAATGGACATGAAAGGATCAATCGCGGCTATCAAGGACGCGATAACGAAAAGCACGGCCGAGCGCACCTCGCCGGAGGTGATAAGCGCGGCATACGCCGTTGTGTATCTTATCGGAGGCGTACTGCTTGCGTCGGCGCGCCTTCTCGGCGCGGCCGGGCCGTTCGGCATGGCGGCGGTGGCGGCGTCGGGTGCAGGGCTGAACGGCGTTGCAGCCCTCATCGGCGCAGCGATCGGCTACATAATCAGCTGCGGCCTTGCAGGCAGCATACGCTATCTTGCCGCCATCGTACTTGTTTACACGATAAGCTTTTTGCGTTTCAGGACACAAAGCTTGCGTCAAAAAGCGTGTTCGCGCCTGCAACGGCGGCCGTTTCCGCGCTGTCAACCGGCATACTTTCAAGCTTTACCTCGGTGTTCACTCAGGCGCCGGCGGCTGCTGTCGTGCTCATCGAAACCGTGTTTTCGTTCGGCGGCTGCTGGTTCTTCCGCGAGGCGATGAGCGGCAGGGAGCGCACGACCGAGTCCGAGGAACTGCGTTATGCCGGAAGCGTGCTTATAACCGCTGCGGTTTTGCTCATGGCTGTGTCGCAGATCGAGATATTCGGTGCAATATCACTTGGGAGGCTTGTTGCGGTCCTTATCGTCATGACCTGCACTCTGCGCTGCGGCATAATGACGGGCTGCACAATCGGAACGGCGTTCGGCATAGCGATGGATCTCACGGCCGGCGGAATGCCGTTTTACACAATGGCCTATGCCTTTGCCGGGCTGCTGTCGGGCATGTTCAACCGCCACGGGAGACTGCTGTTTTTACTATCGTTTATCATAGCAAATGCCGCTGCGGTCGCATGTGCGTGGGCGTTCAGGCAGGAGACGGGCGCGCTGTTCGAGGTGTTCGCAGCGTCGGTCATATTCCTGCTGCTGCCCTCAGGATTTTTAAGCCGGGCAGGCTCCATGGTGCAGCCGGTCATAGGAGGCAGCGGGGAATCGGGCTTGCGCCGATACGTTGCGCGCAAGGTGATGAACCTGAGCGACGCTTACGGCAGCCTTTACGATATCGTCCGACGCAATGTTGAGGAGCAGTATAACGACGCAGACCCTGCAAAGGTGTTCGACCGCGCGGCAGACAGCGTGTGCCTTAAATGTAAGGAGAAAAACCGCTGCTGGAACCGGGATTACATCGACACACTGTCAGCGCTGAACGACGCAACGCCGAAGATGCTCGAACGCGGCACGCTGGAGATAGGCGATATTCCGCGCCGATTCACGGAAAAGTGCAAAACGCCGGAAGCCTTTGTAACGGCGGTCAACGCGGAGCTGCGTGCGGCCGCATATCGCCGCCAGTTTGCCGAAACTCTGCGCGAGAGCCGCAATACCGCGTGGGGGCAGTATTCGGACATGGCGGAGATCCTCGGCTCGGTGTCAAAGGAGCTTGCCGGAACAAACGGCGCAGACCACCTTGCCGAGAGACGGCTCATCCGCTATCTGCTGTCGCTGGATATTGATGCGGACGCGGCGGTATACCGAGATGCGCGCGGCAGGCTGCGCGCCGTTATCGAAAGCGGAGCGCTTGCTCGCCTCACAAAGCAGGACGATTACCTCGAACGCCTGTCGGGTGTGCTCGGCGTTCGTCTGTGCAGGCTCAAAAGTCAAAACGACAGCGAGGCAAAGCTCGTGCTCATGGAAGCCGAGCCGCTTGCCGTGTCGGTCGGCATTGCGGCGCTCAAGAAAAAAGGCGAGAAGGTCAGCGGCGACAGGGGAACCTATTTCAAGACCGACGCAGGGGTTTTGTGCGTTATTCTCTCCGACGGAATGGGCTGCGGAGAGGCCGCGGCAAGTGAAAGCCGCCGAGTGATAGAGATACTCGAAAGCTTCCTGCGTGCAGGCGTTGACCCTGCCGTAGCTATGAAAACGCTCAACTCGGTCATGCTGCTCAAATGCGGCGATAACTGGGGCTTTGCAACTGTTGATCTGATGTGTGTAGACCTTTTCTCCGGCGAAACATGCTTTTATAAATACGGTGCTGCGCCAAGCTACGTCAGTGCAAGCCGCGGCATACGCAGGATAAAGTGCGAAAGCTTCGCTCCGGGCCTAAGCGGAACGGCCGGCGCCGAGCCGGATATCGTGCGCATGCGGCTCAAGCCCGGAAACACTGCCATAATAGCCTCGGACGGCGTCGTCGGAGATGACGACGATGCATGGCTGCGCGATATACTGACCTCCTGCGGCGACGATATGAAGCAGCTTGCGCGCGATGCGCTCAAGGCAGCTGAGCACAGCAGCACATATTCCGACGACATGACAGTCCTTGCCGTGCGCGTCGAAGAGCGCGCTTAGGGTATAAAATAATGCTCAGACGGTTAAACTACAAACAGAAAACCGACAGCAGGGAGGCGACCGAGGTGGTAAAGGGAGTCGCAAAGCGCGTTATCGTCGTAAAATCGCCGGATCCGAAGGTGTTCGAGGAGGCAATATTCATCGTCCGCGAGGACTATATGAAAACCGCCGGAGTGACGCGCTCGCAGCTCCTGAGCGAGGCGCGCAGGGCAGCCGGTAGCTACACCGGATCGATGCAGCGCAGTGAAAAAATGCCGACAGCGCTTGTCGCGGCACTGTCAACGCTCATCGGCAGCGGTGCGGCGGCAGCAATAATGTATTTCATAATGTAAAGTGATTCCCACAGCATATTATTGCTGCGGAATTACAGTCTGTCGAAAAAGTCCAGCAACGGCTGGGCTTTTTCGACACGCTGGAACTGTCCGGAAATTTTTCCGGACAGTTTTTTGCTGCACAGCGAACCGCAGCGATTATTTATGTTTATACTCCGTATGAGACGACTTCAAGAAGCTCGCCCGTGTACGCATCGACGACCATGACCGAATCTGCAAGGAGCGAACCTGCTCCGCCCTGTGAATCGAGCCGGACGTCGCGGAACGTGACTACCCATGACGGAACATCCTGCATCGTTCTGCCGGTCTCGGGAACGGAGACCAGCTCGGAGTCCGTAAAACCTGCCAGAACGGCGTTCACGGAGCTTGGCACAGATGATGTCATGTTTTCAAGATGCTTTGCGGCCGTTTCGATAGCCGTATCACGGGCTATCATCTGCGCATCGGCTGCTTGTATGCCGACGGGTGAAAGCTCGGAAACGGAAAAACCGTAGGCATCGGTGCTTGCGCGGCTTGAAGCTTCGATAGCTTCGGTGAGAGGCACGGACTCATCGTTGACCGAAACGACATCCTTGACCTGCTCTTTGCCGGAGATTGCTGCTTCATTTGCCGTATCCGACAGCGCATATGCAACGGATGCAGATAATAAAAGTACCGCAGCTAAAACTCCGACGAAAATTTTCGTGTTCTTTTTCAAAGTGCTACCTCCTTAATACATTTTCCCTGTGTTTTAACTATGAGACGCGCCGAAAGCAAAATTTGAAAAAAGATGCCTGCGAAGCCTGACGGTACGGACTGCCGATATTGTTGACATTGCCTTGGCCAAGCGATAAAATAAACGAAACGATTACTCAGGAGAGACTGTTATGGCTGATTTTACTCATTTTAACGAAAACGGCAGAGCCAAAATGGTGGACGTGTCCGAAAAGGCGGACACCGTGCGCACGGCTGTTGCGGCAGGCAGAGTGCTTGTCAATGCCGAGACCTTCGAGCTTATAAAAACCGGCGGCATGAAAAAGGGCGATGTGCTCAATGTCGCGCAGGTCGGCGGGATCATGGGCGCAAAGCGCACGTCGGACATTATTCCGATGTGCCACCCGATCATGATATCCGGCGTGGATATCGACATATCGCTGTGCGAGGAAAGGCACAGCGTTGAGATAGTTGCAACAACAAAATGCACCGGCGCAACGGGCGTTGAGATGGAAGCGCTCACCGCGGTGAGCGTTGCGGCGCTTACGGTGTATGACATGTGCAAGGCCGTGCAGCGCGATATTGAGATAACGGATATCCGCCTTCTTAAAAAGACCGGCGGCAAGAGTGGGGTGTTCGAGCGCAAATGAAAAGAATACTCATGATCGGAACCGGCGGCACGATAGCGTCGCAGATAAGCGGCAACGCGCTTTCGCCGCAGCTGCGGCCCGATGAGCTTCTGGCGCTCGTTCCTGCCATATCAAAGCTCTGCGAGGTCGAGTGCGTCTCGCTTTTTAATGTGGACAGCACGAGCATGACTCCGGCGCATTGGGTGCAGATAACAAAGTGCGTGCGCGACAATTATGATAAATACGACGGCTTTGTAATAAGCCACGGAACAGACACCATGGCGTACACGGCTGCGGCACTCAGCTACATGATCCGCGGCTCTAAAAAGCCCGTTATCCTCACCGGCGCGCAGAAACCTATAAATTTTGAATCCACGGACTCAAAGGTGAACCTGCTCGACGCTTTCACCTGCGCCTGCTCTGACGATATGTGCGGCGTGAACATTGTTTTTAACGGCCGCGTTATACTCGGCACCCGTGCGCGAAAAACAAGGTCGAAGTCCTACGCCGCATTCTCAAGCATAAACTACCCCTATATAGCGACGCTTCAGGATGGGGTGCTCATGCAGTATATAAAACCCGAAGGCCTTGAAAAGCCGCAGTTCTGCACCGAGCTTAACACCAATGTCGGACTTATAAAAATGATCCCCGGCATTGATTTTGAGCTTTTTGAGTTCCTTGCAGAGCGCAAGGATGCGGTTATTATCGAGTCCTTCGGCGTCGGCGGCCTGCCAAGCTACGGCGACGATAAGTTTCTGGATGTAGTAATAAACGCCATCGGCCGCGGCAAGGTCATGATCATGACCACCCAGGTGCAGAATGAAGGCTCGGACCTTGCGGTGTACAACGTCGGCCACAGACTCAAGGGCTGGCGGAACGTGCTCGAAGCGTATGACATGACGACGGAATCCGCGCTTGCGAAGATAATGTGCATCCTCGGCTCAACAAAGGACTCCGACGAGATATGCCGCGCGTTTTACGAGCCTGTTGCGCACGATATACTTTACCACTTCGGTGAATGATATGAATACGGTTGTGATCATAGGCGGCGGCGCGTCCGGAATGGCGGCCGCGATAACGGCCTCGAATGATAAGAATAATAATGTAATACTGCTCGAGCGCCAGCAGCGCGTCGGCAAAAAGCTCCTCAGCACCGGAAACGGCAGATGCAATCTCACAAACACGGGCGCTGTGCCCGAGCACTACCACGGCGCGCAGCCGGGCTTTCCCGACGAGGTGCTCTCGCGCTTTACGCCTGAGGACACGCTGCGGTTTTTCGATTCTCTCGGCCTTGCCGTGAGCTGCGAGTACGGCGGCAGAGTGTATCCGCAGTCAAACTCGGCAAACAGCGTGGTGGATGTTCTGCGCTTTGCGCTAATGCGCGATAACATAACGGTCAAAACCTCGTGCCCTGCGCGGAAGATAGAAAGACGCGGCGAGGGCTTTTCGGTTCTGACCGATGAGGGGAAAATTAACGCTGATTTCGTCATAGTTTCCTGCGGCGGAGCTGCCGGAGCCAAGGTCGGCGGAGTGCACGACGGATACGAGCTATTAAAGCCGCTGGGGCATAAGAGCACGGCTCTGCTGCCCTCGCTCGTGCAGCTTGTGACAGATCCCAATTATCCGCGCGCGCTCAAGGGCGTGAGGGTAATGGCAAGGCTGCGCCTTGAAAAGGACGGAGAGATAATTGCCGAAAGCTCCGGCGAGCTGCAATTTACCGAAACCGGCCTGTCCGGCCCGGCGGCGTTTGATATTTCGCGCGCCGCGGCTCAGACCGGCAAAGGAAAGGTGCACATAGACCTGTCGGGGAATGAGGATATAGAGGCTAAGCTGCGCGCAAGGATAAAGGCAAATCCAAGCTTATGCGCAGACGATGCGCTCACCGGAGTTTTGCACAACCGACTCGGCAGAATGGTAGTTAAATACGCCGGTGTTCCGGGGCAGACTCCGCTCGATAGGCTCGAACAGCAGCAGATCGCCGCGATAGCCGCCGCCTGCCGCGATTTTTGCATCGAGCTGCGCGGCGTTGAGGATTTTGACCATGCTCAGGTCACGGCCGGCGGTATCAAGACAACCGGCGTAAACCCCGAAACGCTTGAGAGCTGGTTCGTTCCGCATCTTTTCATAACGGGCGAGCTTCTGGACGTTGACGCCGACTGCGGAGGCTATAACCTCCAGTGGGCGTGGGCAAGCGGCGTGACCGCAGGGAGACTCGGCATGATACTGGTGAGAAATCTGCGCCTCGATATCGGGCAGAGCAGCGATCGGCTGAAAGTCAAGGCCGCGCGCGAGCTGAAGCTCCCGACTTGGGCGATAAAGGATGTTAAGATAACAAAGCGCTCGCTCGACGCGCGCAGAAAAAACGATATACACTGGCTGTATTCCGTCGCCGTTTCGGTCGATAATGAGGAAAAGCTGCTGGCAAAATGCAAAAGCAAAAACGTTGCCGCGTATGAAGCGCCGGAGTACACCGTGCCGCAGGCAAGCGCCGAAATTCGTCCCGTTGTTGCCGGCTTCGGGCCGGGCGGAATGTTCGCGGCGCTCGTTCTGAGCATGGCAGGGCTAAAGCCTGTTGTGCTCGAGCGCGGCGCCGATGCCGAAGCACGCAGAAAAAAGGTCGAAGCCTTCCGAGCAGGCGGTGAGCTTGACCCCGAGTGCAACGTCCAGTTCGGCGAGGGCGGAGCCGGAACGTTTTCCGACGGCAAGCTCGGTACAGGCATACGCGATATGCGCATCCGCTGGATACTGCGCACGTTTTACGAGCACGGCGCGCCCGAGAGCATACTCTATGACGCAAAGCCGCATATCGGAACGGATATACTTATAAATGTAGTGCAGAGCATACGAAAAGCCGTCATCGCTTACGGCGGCGAGGTGCGCTTTAGCTCAAAGCTCACGGGGCTTGTTACGGAAAATAACGTGCTGCGTGCGGTTCGGGTGACGGACGAAACGGGTGAGTACGAGCTGCCCTGCGAAAGGCTCGTTCTCGCCGTAGGCCACTCGGCGCGCGATACGTTCGAGATGCTCGAAAAAACGGGCGTTCCCATGGAGGCAAAGCCGTTTTCAATGGGCGCGCGCATAGAGCATAAGCAGAAAATGATAAACATCTCGCAGTACGGCGAGGATAACGAGTCCCTGCCGGCAGCCGACTATTCGCTCAATGTCCATCTTCCGGACGGAACAAGCGCGTATACCTTCTGTATGTGCCCCGGCGGCGAGGTCATTGCCGCGGCATCTGAACCCGGCGGCGTGTGCACAAACGGCATGAGCAACTCTCGCCGCAACGGAGAGAACGCAAACAGCGCACTGCTCGTGACGCTTCCTCCCGAGGACTTTCCGTACGAGGGACCGCTCGGCGGTATGTACTGGCAGCGCGATATCGAGCGTGCGGCGTTCGCTGCCTCCGGCAGCTATCGCGCCCCGGCGCAGAAAGTCGGCGATTTTATCGCACACAGGAAAAGCGAGGGGGAGGGCGGCGTACTGCCGAGCTACCGCCCCGGCGTTTTCTGGTGTGATCTTCACGATGTCCTGCCGGAGCGGATAAGCTCGGTGCTCGAAAACGCTCTGCCCGAGCTTGGACGGAAGCTCAATGGCTTTGACGCGCCGGACGCTGTGCTCACGGCGCCGGAAACGCGCTCGTCATCGCCGGTGCGCATATTGCGGGATGAGCGCCGCCAATCGCAGATACGCGGCCTTTACCCCTGCGGCGAGGGCGCAGGCTATGCCGGAGGCATAACCTCTGCCGCCGTTGACGGCATGAAATGTGCGGAAGCGGTCATTCAGTCGCTGTAAAAATTAAAGCTCAAATGCTGAAACGGATTTTTTCTCCGTTTCGGCATTTTTGCGGCCTGCGCCACAACATCGGCAACATAACTTGTGTTAATATAAGAACACAGACACAAAATCTTGTGTTGCAGCGAAACTTGCAATTACACTTTGATTATGAGATTCAAAGCAAGCAAAAACGGCGCTAAGCATTGCATAATCAGCATTTTTGGCGTGGTGAAAAAGTTTCAAAGCCATAAAATGCCGCAAAAAAATAACTCTCTGTAAACAAGTACACCACAATATTTTGCGGTGTATCGGGTTACAAAGCGGTAAAAATAACTACATTTTGTGTTTTTCTATTGACATGGCAACTCGCTTATGCTATTGTTTAGACCGTTGAAATAAGGAGACAGACATGAAGGTTACAGGCATTCAAAAATTAACGCTTCTTGACTATCCCGGAGTTGTCGCGTGCACGGTGTTCACGGCAGGCTGCAATTTCAGATGTCCGTTTTGCCACAACGCCATGCTCGTTCTCCCCGAGCAGATAGACAACGAGTGCCTCACGGATGACGAGGTGTTCGGCTTTCTGAAAAAGCGCAGGGGAGTGCTCGACGGTGTTGCCGTTACGGGCGGCGAGCCGCTGCTGCATGCGGACATGCCCGAGTTTTTGGCTCGTGTGAAGGAGCTGGGCTATAAGATAAAGCTCGACACCAACGGCTCAAACCCGGAGCTTCTTTCCGAGATAGTGAAAAATAAGCTCGTTGACCGTGTCGCTATGGACATTAAAAACGCGCCTGAGGAGTATGCTCGAACGATAGGATTTAAGTCTTTTGACATTGCCCCTGTCGAAAGATCGAAGGAAATGCTCCTGAGAGGCGATATCGACTATGAGTTCAGAACGACGGTCGTAAAGGGTATCCACACGAAGGAAAGCCTCATAGGCGCAGCCAAGTGGATAGAAGGCGCAAAGGAATATTATTTGCAGCAGTTTAAAGACTCCGGCAATCTCATCCTGCCGGACGGACTTGCAGCATACGACGAAAAGCAGATGCACGCACTGGCCGATGCCGTTCGGGACTATGTTCCGACGGTCGAGGTAAGAGGCGTTTGAGAGAAATATGGAGGAAACAAATGTACAAGATTATTAAGAGAGACGGAAAAATCGTAGATTTTGACATCACCAAGATCGCAAACGCCATTAAAAAGGCGTTTGAGGCCACCGACACCGAGTACACCGATGATATCATTGATTTCATCGCGCTCAAGGTCTCGGCTGACTTCCTGCCGAAGATAAAAGACGGCTATGTTGCGGTCGAGGATATTCAGGACAGCGTTGAGGCGGTGCTGTCGCGCGGCGGCTATGAGGGCGTTGCAAAGGCATATATACTTTATCGTAAGCAGCGCGAGAAACTGCGCAATATGAAAAACACCTACCTTGACTATAAAGAGACCGTCAACAGCTATGTAAACGTTCTCGACTGGCGCGTCAAGGAAAACTCTACCGTCACTTATTCGGTCGGCGGCCTTATCCTTTCTAACTCCGGAGCTATCACCGCAAACTACTGGCTCAGCGAGATTTACGACGAGGAGATCGGCAATGCCCACCGCAACTGCGACCTGCACCTGCACGATCTGAGCATGCTCACCGGCTACTGTGCCGGCTGGAGCCTCAAGCAGCTGATCCAGCAGGGCCTCGGCATTCCGGGCAAGATAAATTCCTCTCCGGCAAGTCACCTGAGCACTCTGTGCAATCAGATGGTAAACTTCCTCGGCATCATGCAGAACGAGTGGGCCGGTGCTCAGGCGTTTTCGAGCTTCGATACCTACCTTGCGCCGTTTGTCAAGATAGACCACCTCACCTACAAAGAGGTCAAGCAGTGCATCCAGTCGTTCATCTTCGGCGTAAACACTCCGTCGCGCTGGGGCACACAGGCTCCGTTTTCAAACATCACCCTTGACTGGACGGTTCCCGCCGACCTCAAGGACATGCCTGCCATAGTCGGCGGCAAGGAGCAGGACTTCACCTATGGCGACTGCGTCGAGGAAATGGCAATGGTAAATAAAGCGTTTATCGACATCATGATCGAGGGCGACGCAAACGGCCGCGGCTTCCAGTACCCGATCCCGACCTACTCCATCACCCGTGACTTCGACTGGTCTCCCACCGAGAACAATAAGCTCCTGTTTGAAATGACCGCAAAGTACGGTACTCCGTACTTCTCCAACTACATAAACTCCGATATGGAGCCTTCAGACGTCCGCAGCATGTGCTGCCGCCTGCGCCTTGACCTGCGCGAGCTTCGCAAGAAGTCCGGCGGCTACTTCGGCTCCGGCGAGAGCACGGGTTCTATCGGCGTTGTCACCATCAATATGCCGCGCATTGCGTATCTTGCGACCGACGAGGCCGACTTCTTCAAGCGCCTGATAAGATGATGGACATAGCCGCGCGCTCTTTGAAGGTAAAGCGCAATGTTATAACAAAGCTCCTCAACGAGGGACTTTACCCCTACACCAAGTATTACCTCGGAAATTTCGATAACCACTTTTCGACCATCGGCCTTGTCGGCATGAACGAGGCCGGACTCAACGCAAACTGGATCCGCGCCGATATGACCACCGAAAAGTGCCAGGAGTTCACAAAGAAGGTACTCAACCACATGCGCGAGCGCCTGTCGGACTATCAGGAGCAGTACGGCGATCTGTATAATCTCGAGGCCACCCCGGCAGAGAGCACATCCTACCGCCTTGCAAAGCACGATGTCGAGCAGTATCCCGATATCATCACCGCCTCTCAGGGCGACACTCCGTACTACACAAACTCCAGCCACCTGCCCGTAAGCTACACCGACGATATCTTCTCAGCCCTCGATATTCAGGACGAGCTCCAGACGCTTTACACATCCGGCACTGTATTCCACGCATTTCTCGGCGAGAAGCTGCCCGATTGGGAAGCAGCCGCAAACCTTGTCCGCAAGATAGCCGAGAATTACAAGCTGCCTTACTACACCATAAGCCCGACCTACTCCGTCTGCAAGAATCACGGCTACCTCACCGGCGAGCAGTTTACCTGTCCCGAGTGCGGTGAGAGCGCCGAAGTTTACAGCCGTATAACCGGCTACTACCGTCCGGTGCAGAACTGGAACGCAGGCAAAACTCAGGAGTATAAGGAGCGCAAGGAGTATAACATCGGAACCTCCGTCCTGAAGCACAAAGGCCCCCTGCACCCCGAGGCAAAGCCCGAGCAGGAGCCTGCCGTTGAGGAGGAGCTCTGCAAGAACTCTACCGGCAAGCGCAAGATCCTCTTCACGCGCGAAAACTGCCCCAACTGCCGCATCGTCTACAGCTATCTGGACAAGGCAGGCTTTGACTGCGAGAAGATCATGGCAGAAGAAAATGTTGACCTTGCACTGTCCTATGGCGTAAAGCAGGCTCCGACGCTTGTCATCGTTGACGGCGAAAGCATGTCGAGAAATTTGCCGGTGCCGGTGCGATAAAGAACTATCTTTTCAAGTAAACGAAGGCAAAATAATGCATGATATTATAGTCATCGGCGGAGGGCCGGCAGGATTAACTGCCGCCCTCTACGCCTTGAGAGCGGGAAAAAGCGTTCTCGTAATAGAAAAAAGCACCTTCGGCGGTCAGATCACATGGTCGCCCAAGGTCGAAAATTTTCCCGGCATACCGTCGGTATCTGGTGCCGAGCTTGGTGATAAGTTCACCGCGCAGGCGCTCGATCAGGGCGCTGAGCTTGAGCTTGACGAAGTTACCTCGGTCGAGCTTGACGGGGATATAAAGCGCGTTAAGACCGATTTTGGCGGCACGTTTGAGGCAAAAGCGCTCATCATTGCCTCCGGCGCAAGACCGCGCACCCTCGGCATTCCCGGCGAGGAAGAACTCATGGGCGCCGGAGTTTGCTTCTGCGCGGTGTGCGACGGCGCGTTTTACAAGGGCAGGGAGGTCGCCGTAAACGGCGGCGGAAACTCTGCCCTGCAGGACGCAATGCTTCTTAGTGATACCTGCTCAAAGGTATATCTTATCCATCGCAGAGATACATTCCGCGGCGAAGCAAAGCTTGTCGAAGCACTGCGAGCGAGGGATAACGTCGAGTTTGTGCTCGGCAGCAGCATAACCGCGCTGCTCGGGCAGGACGAGCTGTGCGGCATAAGAGTTGCCGATGCCGACGGCAACGAGCGCGAGATCGCCGTTGACGGGCTTTTCGTCGCGATAGGCCACGCGCCCGATAACGGCATATTCTCGCAGCTTATTGACCTTGATGACGGCGGCTATGCCGACTCCGACGAGAGCTGCCGCACCAAAACGCCGGGTGTGTTCGTCGCCGGCGACTGCCGCAAAAAGACTGTCCGCCAGCTCACAACGGCGGCCGCCGACGGCTCTGCCGCAGCACTTGCCGCGTGCCGCTATATCGACGCGCTTGAAAATTGAAGACGATATATAATGTTTTATAGGGTTCCGGCATTAACTGCGACTGGACCGAGATAAAACGGCGCATAAAGCGCTGCACGGAGGGATAAAAGCCCGGGAGAAGTATTGGCAAAGCAATACCTCTCCCGGTTTTTTTGTTGTTTTAATTATAAGGAGGAACTATGAAAGAAAAAAACACGGCATGGATACTGCTCGTTGTCTCCGGGCTTATGGAGATAGTTTGGGCGTATACGATGAAGCTCAGCCATGGGTTTACGGTGCTCTGGCCGAGCGTGATAACCATAGCGATACTAATAATAAGCTTTTTCCTGCTTGCCAAGGCGGTAAATACGCTCGGCATCGGGCTGAGCTACGCAGTATTCACCGGCATCGGCGTCGTGGGAACCACTTTCATAAGCATATTTGTCCTCAAAGAAGGCGCGAGCCTGCTTAAAATGCTTTCGCTTGGCGTTCTGATCATCGGTATACTCGGCCTCAAGCTCTGCGATAAGGAGGGAGAAGCAAAATGATGTGGCTCGTTCTTATCTGCGCAAGCTTTTTTGAGCTGGCGTTTACGGTGTGCATGAAGCTCTCAAACGGCCTGAAAAACGTGAAATTTACCGTGCTGACGGTCATAAGCTCCTGCGCGAGCATCGGCTTGCTGTCTGTTGCGACAAAAACTCTTCCACTCGGGGTATCCTACGCTGTGTGGACAGGATTGGGAACGCTGTTCAATGTTCTGTTTGGCATAATAGTTTTTAAAGAGAGCAAAAGCCCCAAAAAACTCTTCTTCATGGCTATGGTCCTCCTCGGCGTCATCGGCCTGAGATTGGCATAAAAAACGTTCTCTCATTAGGCTGGCCTGATGAGAGAACGTTTTTTATCACCCGAAGATGCCGCGGATGAAATCTACGACCTTATTTACAAACTCAGTTACAGTGTCGGCAACGTTTGAGAGAAACTGCTTTATCTCGCCCTGCTTACTGACGATATCCTTCAGATATTTCTGCACCTGCTCGACCTTTTCCTTGAGCGCGGCGGTGTCGAGCTTTTCCATCGAACGGCACAGGGAAACGAGGCTGTCTATCTGGCTGTCGGTGAGGCTTACGTCGTATTCGGCCGCGATCTTTTTTATCTCCTCGCGCAGCTGATCGTCGGTCATGTCCTTGGTCTGGTCGAGGATAAGCTTGAGCTGATTGACGATAGCGGTGGAGTCTGCGCTGCCGATCTCGTCGGCAAGCTCTGCCGTAACGGTGAGCTCCTGAGTGCCGACAAGCTTTGCGTCGTTATCGAGCTTCTTGCCTGTTATATCCTCGTATGCTTTGTATATTCCGGTGAGAGCTGCCGTACCCGAGACGTTGAAGGGGGCGACGATTTTGACATTTGCGTCGGTTATGCCGGCGGTCACCATTGCGTTCATGTACATGTCCGGAGTGCACCAGGTAATGTTCTTGACCGTTACGTCAAGTCCCTTGCCTTCGCCGAGCGCCTCAATGTATACGCAGGAGATGGACTTTGTGCCGATGAGGCTTTCATCGACAAGACCCTTGAGGTATTCGCGCTCTTCAGCGTTTGTAACCGTAAGCTCCTTGACGTCGCCCTGAGAAATGCCGAATTCTTTATAAACAGATGCCATTTCGTCTGCGTCAAGATCCGCTCCGATAACGGTGCGGCTGCCCTCAATGGTGTCGGCAAAGGCAAAGCAGCTGCCGAGCATAAGCACGCAGAGAATAAGAGAAATTACTTTTTTCATGTTCAATTTGTCCTTTCACGGAAGTCAATCTATTGTAGTATATGTAAACTTCGTTTGTGTTAACGATCTATTAATTGTGCAGGACGATAAAATTTTATTTAACGATTTAAAGTTGTTGACATACTGTGAACAGTGTGTTAACATACATGCATAAATCCTGTGAAACCTCAAGAATCGCAAGAGACTGGAGGCGGAGGATGCTCTGGAGAATCCCGAAAGGGTGCCGAAGGTGTAAGGCTCATTGAGCCGAATCTCTCAGGCCAAAGGACAGAGGAAAGCATAAATTTTATTTTTATATGTTTTCTAATATGTCTCCGGAGCTGCTGAATTTTCAGCAGTTTTTTTGTTGCTCAACAAGGAGGAAAAAAGAAAATGGATGCAGTATTAAAAATCGTTCAGACCGTGAACATGTACCTGTCGGATTATATCCTTATAATCATGCTGATCGGCTGCGGCCTGTATTTCAGCTTCAAGACCAAGTTCGTTCAGGTTCGCTGCTTCGGCGAAGGCTGGCGCAAGGTTTTCGGCAACTTTTCGCTTCACGGCGGCAAGCATGAGGGCGGTATGAGCTCGTTTCAGGCCCTTGCAACGGCAATAGCTGCGCAGGTCGGTACCGGCAACATCGTCGGCGCATGCGGCGCGATCCTCGTCGGCGGCCCGGGCGCTATCTTCTGGATGTGGATAATCGCCTTCTTCGGCATGAGCACGATCTACGCCGAGGCTGTCCTTGCTCAGAAAACACGCGTTGTCAATCCCGACGGAACCGTCGCCGGCGGCCCTGTTTACTATATTAAGAAAGCCTTCAATAACGCCTTCGGCAAATTCATGGCAGGCTTCTTCGCAGTCGCTATCATCCTCGCGCTCGGCTTCATGGGCGCAATGGTTCAGTCCAACTCCATCGGCGAGAGCTGCCAGAACGCATTCGGCATCCCGTCATGGATCATGGGTGCAATAATTGCTGTTATCTGCGCGTTTATCTTCATTGGCGGTGCTCACCGCGTTGCGGCAGTTGCCGAGAAGCTCGTGCCCATCATGGCGATCCTGTATGTACTCGGCGGACTTGTTGTTATTATCTGCCGCATTCAATATGTTCCCGAGACCTTCGCACTCATCTTCAAGTGCGCGTTCAACCCCACCGCAGTCATCGGCGGCTCGATCGGCTTTGCCATCAAACAGGCAATCTCCCAGGGCGTTAAGCGCGGCCTGTTCTCCAACGAAGCCGGTATGGGCTCGACTCCTCACGCACACGCTCAGGCAAAGGTCAAGTGCCCCCACGAGCAGGGCGTTGTTGCAATGATCGGCGTGTTTATCGATACTTTCGTTGTTCTCACCATGACCGCACTTGTCGTTATCTCAACTCTGTACACCGGTGACGGCATACTCTCCGGCGTCATGACAAGCTCCGAGAATCTTGACGCACTGGGCGTTGCAAAGACGAATCTTGCTCAGCTCGCGTTCGGCAGTGTGTTTGGCGAAAGCTTTGGCAGCGCATTCGTCGCGATATGCCTGCTGTTCTTCGCATTCACGACCATCATCGGCTGGAATCTCTTCGGCCGTATCAACATTGAGTATCTGTTCGGCAAGAAGGCTGTTCTGCCGTATTCGATCATAGCGATAGCCTTCATCTTCCTCGGCTCGATCCTGTCCAACGACCTCGTGTGGGAGCTGACGGATATGTTCAACCAGCTCATGGTCATCCCGAACGTTATCGCACTGCTCGCTCTCGGCGGTCTGGTCGCGGCAAGCGCCAAAGCCGGAAACAGCGAAACGCTCGAAAACGTAAAGAAATAAGACATAAACTTCAAGAGTCCGCCTTTGGCGGGCTCTTCAGTTTGTCGAAAAAGCCCAGCCGTTGCTGGGCTTTTTCGACAAACTGAAGACAGGATCAAACGATCCTGTCTTTTCAGTATTCTCTTTTCATGACGGCGAGGAACGAGCCGGCGCTCGTTACGACAAAATAGCCCAGCGCCGTGAGCAGCGCCTTTTTCATGACGGCGCTTTTAACGTCAAATGACGAAAGCGTGCCGGAAATGCGCTCGAGCCAGTAGGCAGACAGCGAGATATCCTTTTCGGCCAGAGCGGTGTCTGTAAGAGTGAGGACAATGGTCAGCACCATCGGAAGAACTAGGCACACGGCGATGGAGCCGCCGGTTTTCTGCAAAACGGTGCTTATGGCATAAAACAGCGCACCCTCGGCCAGCATTACGGCCAATTGACATAGCAGTATCTTCACCGTGTTTGCGTCGAAAGGCTCAACGCCTGAGCCGGAGAATATAAGACCGATCAGGTACCCTGCGGCCATGCATGCTATCGTCATTACGGCGGTCGCAAGCATTACGGCTATAAGCTTTGCCGAAAAGATACCGAGGCGCGAGTAGCCGCGCGTTACGATGTTGCGTATCGTGCCGGAAACGTAGTCCTCGCAGGCGAAAAGTGGAATGAACACGCCGATGACCATGCTCAGAACGCCGCCGGATGCAGAGCCGATCATGACGTTCATTGCGTCTATGCCCATTTCGGCCGTGTCCATAACGTCTTTGTTAATGAGATAAGTCGTGCAGGTCGAAACAACGAGCATCGCAACGGCAACTGCCAGGCAGATGTAAAAGCTCTTTTGGCGGATGAGCTTATGAAATTCAAAGTGCAGAAGCTTAGCCATATCACTTGCCCATCCTTTCAAGAAAGTATTCCTCAAGGCTTGCCGTCTGCACCGACAGCTCGCTGACCTTTATCCCGTGGCGCACGAGAAGGCGGTTTACCTTGTCGCTTTTATCGAGCAGCTCGAATAAGTAAATGCAGTCGTCCTGAATTTTGACGGCCTTGGGGTCTGCAATGCATTCCAAAAGCGCCTGCGCCTTGGGAATGTTATCTACCCTGAGCTTCAGATGATGGCGGCAGCGCCCCTCAAGCTCCTTCGCCGTTATCTGCTCGATAAGAACGCCGTCTTTTATTATGCCGTAGGTCGTTACGATCTTCGACAGCTCGTCGAGCAGGTGACTCGATACCAAAAACGTAACGCCCTTTTTCTGATTAAGCGCAAGTATAACGTCGCGTATCTCCTTTATTCCGGCAGGGTCGAGGCCGTTTATCGGCTCGTCGAGCACGAGAAACTCCGGATGACCGAGCAGGGCGATGCCTATGGCAAGGCGCTGCTTCATGCCGAGCGAAAACTGCCCGGCTTTTTTCCTGCCCACGCCCTTCAGGCCGACAAGGTCGAGAATATCCTCAAGCTCGTCGGTGTCTGCGCCGGTGAGTATCGCGAAGCGGCGCAGGTTTTCAAGCGCCGTGCAGTTTTTATATATGCACGGATACTCAAGCAGCGCGCCGATGCGGTGACGGGTCTCATTCACGCTCTCCTCGCCGCCGAACAGCTCAATGCTGCCGCCCGTCGGCATTGCCGCGCCCAGAACAAGGCGCATGAGCGTTGTTTTGCCGGCGCCGTTTTTGCCGATGAAGCCGTAGATTTCGCCCTTTTTTATCTGCATGCTTACATTCTTGACGGCCGTTTTTTCGCCAAACTGCTTGGTCAGATTTTGTGTACGCAAAACATATTCCAAATAATTCGCCTCCGGGTGAATTGACATTTAGTTTATAAACTATATAATCTATACTATATAATATAATAACAGACGGAAAAAATCAACAAGTGCAGGTGAAACATATGCCGGAAATGAAAATAATCGCACGAATACACACTCCCTTTGACACAAAATTCGGAATACCGCGTCAGAGCGGAGTTGCGGCCGACGTAAAGGGCGAGATAGTGTTTGAGCCGGAATACCGCGAGCAGGAGGCTGTGCGCGGACTCGAGGGCTTTTCGCACATATGGCTGATATGGTGCTTTTCAGAATCTGTGACGGATAAATGGTCGCCTACGGTGCGTCCGCCGCGTCTCGGCGGAAACATGCGCATGGGCGTTTTTGCAACGCGCTCGCCGTTCAGGCCGAACCCGATAGGACTTTCGTCGGTAGAGCTTGAAAAGATCGAGTTTACGTCCGATCGCGGACCTGTGCTTCATGTACGAGGTGCCGACCTCATGGACGGAACGCCCATATTCGATATTAAGCCCTACGTCGCCTATGCCGACTCTCACCCGGATGCACTGAGCGGCTTCTTGGGGGCAGCCACGTTTAAAAAGCTGCGCGTAACGCTGCCTGACGGCGTTTCGGAGCCGTTGCCCGAGGGCCTTATTGATGTTCTGTCAAACGATCCGCGCCCGAGATACCACGACGACCCCGAGCGCGTCTACGGAATGCAGTACGCCGGGTACGAGGTGAAATTCCGTGTTTCCGGAGATGAGCTGACCGTGCTTTCAATACAGTAAATTTATAGAATGTCAACAAAATGCACAGTATAAAACTGTGCATTTTTGATATTGAAACACTTCAAAATTTTGATATAATATACTTAAAAATTCTGAAACATTGAGGCTTCAACCATGACATATATAATAATTGTGCTCATTGCGTATCTGCTCGGCTCATTCTGTGCGTCGATCCCGCTGTCAAAGCGTGTTTACGGCGGAGATGTGCGCGAAAAGGGCAGCGGCAATGCCGGCGCGACAAATATGGCTCGCGTTTACGGCATGAAGGCCGGAATTGCAACATTTATGCTCGACGCGGTGAAAACCGCAGCCGCAATGCTGATCGGTGCGGCCATAGGCGGTGAGGCCGGCAAGGCGCTTGCCGGTGCGGCGTGCATAGTCGGCCATTGCTGGCCGGTATACTTCTCGTTCCGAGGAGGAAAGGGAGTGTCCGTCGGGGCGGCGCTCGGCTTGATGACGGGGCTTCCCGTTTTCGCCGCAATAATTGCCGTGTTTTTCGCGGTGAGTCTTTCAACGCATAAGGTATCGCTCGGTTCGATCTGCGCTGCGGCAGCGCTTCCTATCTCCGCATGGCTCGCAAACGCCGATGCGCCAATGCTTTCAATGTGCGTTTTCTCGGCTCTGCTGGTCATTTTTATGCACCGCAGTAACATCCGCCGCCTCATAAGCGGAACCGAAGGCGACTTCCATGCAAAAAAATAGTTGAGAAATTTTAAGCCCCAATTTGTCTAATATGTCGAAAATGACCAATGTATACGTCAAGGTCTTGACAAATCGCACATAGATGTTGTAACATAAACATATCATCAAAGCGGACGCAGGGAAAGTCCGTGTATAAAAGCTAAAGGAGAATTATTATGCCTAATTTCAATGAAGTCACAGGTAAGCAGTTTCTGGATGATTACAACGGCAAGCAGCTCTTCAAGGAGTTCGCTCCTGTCATCGGCAAGATGCCCAACATAGCATACGTCCCCTTCCACAAGAAGATGGCGAAGGACGTTATTGGATACGTCGTCGGCAAGGGCTACTGCACTCAGGAAGCGGCAGACGCACTCGTCGCGAAGTTCAACGAGCTTTACGATAAATAATAGGAACATTCTTTGAGAGCCCTGCCGTTCGGCGGGGCTCTTTTGCCAAAACACAGATTTTTAAAGGAGGAGCGAAATGGACTTTAAAAGCATGACGGTTAGAGACTTTTTTGAAGTCAACGGCGGCAAAGAGCTGTGCGAGAAGTACGCCCCGAATCTTCTCAAGTATCCCATCAAGCTCTTTTATAAAAAAAAACTGCGGCGAGATATTTGATCTCGTGACCAGCAAAGGCCTTATCCCGGCGGATAAGGCAGCAGCCATTGAGGCGGCAATAAAGGCAAAGTAATAAATAATAAAGTCTAATAAAGTCTAAAGCATGAAAAAACTCCGACCGCCGGTCGGAGTTTTTTGTTTGCAGCATTACATGCCGTAGTCCCAGTCAACAGCCTTCTTGGAATCTATAAGGCTCTGGTATACGCCAAGATGAGCGACTGCTGCGAGCAGGTTGCCCTTGAGCTTGAATTTGCCCTTTACGAGGGGGGTCTTGGAGTCCCACTCGCCGGTGATGACCTTTGCAAAGTTCTCGTAAGGTCCGATAACGGTGAAGCTTGCGTCGGGAGCAGTGTCCTCGCCGAAACCGCACTTGTGGTCAACGCATACGTTGTCCTGAACATCAACGTAGAACCAGAAGGTGCTGCCGTCGGGATTGTCGGTCCAGATCTCGGTGTAGGTGAAGGTGTTGAGCTTGCCGGGTTTCTTCTCGGAGAACTTGGGCAGAACATCTGCGCCCAGTTTCTCGAACCATTCCTGGTTAACAGCTTTTGCCATAATTATTCCTCCTTAAATGTTGCGCCGTTTTTTGCGCACTGCTAAAAAAGCTTCTACATTATAACTGCGCAAAATGTGAAAATCAAGGCAATATAAGGCAAAAACGGCCGTTTAACCAAAAAAAGTCCAAAATACTTACATATATTCTAATGTGTATAAAATCAAAAGCAAAATTGCCGTTACACGCAGGGGGAAATGCTCCGTATTTAATCGCAAACTTTGTCGCGTCATGATCAAAAAACGCGCCGGCGGAATTTTCCGCCGGCGCGTTCTGTCCGTAAATCAATCGCCGCCGAGATAATTTGTCAGCAGCTCGTGCATAAGCTCGTCTCTGTCTATCCTGCATATAAGGCTTCTTGCGTTATTGTAGTTCGTGATGTACGTCGGATCCTCGGAGAGGATATATCCGACAAGCTGGTTAATAGGATCGTAGCCTTTAACCTTAAGCGAATTGTATACGGATGACAGGATCTCGCGCATTTCGGTCTTGCTGTCAACGATAGCATTTTCTCGTGATGTCTTCCATAATTATCACTCCTCGGTCAAAAAATTTCTTGCTGCTATTATAACCAGTTTATTCTCAATTGTAAAGCAAATATGCGGAAAATATTGCGGTCAAAGCCCGAAAAGCGGCGAATTATCGCATCGATGCGCCGAAATCGCGCTCCAGAGCGTCGAGAACGGCCTTCATGGTCTCCTCGGCATGGTCGTCGGTGAGGGTCTGATCGTCGGCTCTGAGCGTCAGCGAGAAGGCAACGGACTTCTTGCCGTCGGCAATGTGCGAGCCTGTGTAGATATCAAACAGCGAGCAGCCCTTGAGGTACTTGCCGCCTGCCTTGCTTATGCAGTCAATGAGCTTAGCAACGGGAATAGACTTATCGCAAACAACTGCGATATCACGCGTGACGGCGGGGAACTTCGGCAGAGGCGTGTATATCGGATCGGGGCCGCAGGCATTCAGCAGCTTTTCCAGCGAAAGCTCGGCGCAGTAAAGCTCGGTGTCAACGCCGTAGTTTGCGGCGACCAGCGGATGGATCTGGCCGAATACGCCGATGCACTCATCGCCTGCCCAAACGCTTGCGCAGCGGCCGGGGTGGTACGAGGGATTGTCTGTGCATGCCTCAAAGCGGACGTTTTCGGCGCGCAGATCCTTCATTATCGCCTCAACAAGACCCTTTACGGTGAAGAAATTTACCTTTGCGCCGTAGGTGCCGAGGGTGAGGTACTTTTTCTCGATCGCAAGGCCGTCCTTACCGCCGAGGTGGTAGGTTCTGCCCAGCTCATAGAGCCTGACTTCCTTGTTGCGGAAGTTGTAGTTGCGTGTGAGTATTTCGAGCATGGACGGCAGTGTGGTCGTGCGCATGATGGAGGTATCCTCGCCGAGAGGATTGAGTATCTTGAAGCTCTCGCGCTCTGGCGAATCGACCGGCATGCGGATCTTGTCGTAATATGTCGGAGAGATGAACGAGTAGGTGATTATCTCGTCATAGCCTGCCGCGCGGCACAGCGAGCCGAGGCGCTGCTCAAGAAGCTGCTCTTCCGAGTAGCCGCCGAGGGTGCTTTCGCCGGAAACCAGCGTGCAGGGAATGTTATTGTAGCCGTAAAAGCGCGCGACCTCTTCGGCAAGGTCGGAATAGTGGCCGACGTCGCCTCTCCACGAGGGAACGCTTATCGTCTCGCCGTCAACGCCAAATTGGAGATTGCGCAGTATATCCTGCATCGTCTCGGTGGAAACGTCGGTGCCGAGCAGAGCGTTTATCTTGTCCGGGCGCAGTGCAAGCACCGTCGGTTCGGGAATGCTGTTTACTATATCGATAACGCCGTCAACTACCTCGCCTGCGCCGAGCATCTCGACCAGCTCGCAGGCTCTGTTTACTGCCGGCAGAGTGTTCAGGGGGTCAAGACCCTTTTCAAATTTCGCCGAAGCCTCGGTGCGCATGCCGAGCGACAGAGCGCCCTTGCGGATGCAGGTCCCGTCAAAGTTTGCAGACTCGAAAACAACGTCAACCGTGTCGGCAACGATCTCGCTGTTCTCGCCGCCCATGATGCCTGCAAGGCCGACAGCGCGCGTATCGTCCGCGATAACGAGAATGTTGGGGTTGAGCTTTCTGACGTTTCCGTCGAGCGTTGTAAGCTCCTCGCCCTCGGCGGCGCGGCGCACGATGATCCTGCCGCCCTTGACGTAGCGATAGTCGAATGCGTGCATCGGCTGGCCGTATTCCATCATGACGTAGTTTGTGATATCAACGATGTTGTTTATCGGCCTTACGCCCATTGCGCGCAGTCTCTCGCGCATCCACTTCGGGGAGGGAGCGATCTTAACGTTGCGCACCATGCGCGCGGTGTATCTCGGGCAGAGATCGGCGGCCGGAGTTTCAACAGAAAGAAGCTCGGTGAGAACGCCTTCTGCGCCGCCCTTGACGACCGGCTCGTGTGTTTAAGCTCTTTGCCGAAGGTCGCGGCGGCCTCGCGTGCAAGACCGATGACCGACAGGCAGTCGGGGCGGTTGGGGGTGATCTCAAACTCAACGACGTGATCGTCCGCGCCGATGATGGGCTTGATGTCGTCACCGGGCTTTATGCCATCCTCGTGCAGGACGAATATACCGTCGGGGATGCAGTGGGGGAATTCGGTCTGCTGTGCGTGAAGGTCATCGAGAGTGCAGATGCTTTCGCTTTTCGTGTTGTACGCGACCATGTCGCCGACGTGGATATTCTGGCAAGAAGTCACGACAACAGCGCTGCTGTCGCCGGTGTTCAGGGTGCAGCTCCAGAGGTTTGCTCCGGCGTTCTCAACGGCGGTCACGGCTGCTGCTACGACCGGTCCGAAAACCTTGTCGCCGGCCTTGATGTCGGCAGGGATCGAGGGCTTATCCTTGTCCAGCGGATGATAGTCGTTCAAAAGCGCGGCGGCGCTTATAACGCCGTAGGGGAAGTCGCGCTCGTCAAGATCAAGCTCCTTGAGCGAGCAGAGCATGCCGTTTGACAGCACGCCTCTGAGCTTGCCCTTTGTTATCTTCTTGCCGCCGGGCAGCAGCGAATTGTGCAGCGCGGCCGGAACAAGATCGCCGGCATGGATGTTCCATGCGCCGGTAACTATCTGCACAGGCTCTGCCTGACCGACGTCGATCAGGCAGACCCACATATGGTCGGAGTCGGGGTGCTTTTCCATGGAGAGGATCTTGCCGACGAGAACGTTATTTATTTCTGCTCCAAGATCCTCATAGGCCTCGACCTTAGAGCCGGAGAGGGTCATAGCCTCGGAAAACTCGCGGTCGTCTATATCGCTGACGGAAACGCCGTCAACAAACTCAGTGAGCCATTTTCTGCTTAAATTCATATCATTTCTCCTCCCATCAGAACTGTTCCAGGAAGCGGACGTCGTTTTCGAATATCAGACGCAGGTCGGATATCTTGAATCTGCGCATTGCAAGGCGCTCAAGACCCATGCCGAACGCCCAGCCGGTGTATTCCTCGCTGTCAATGCCGCTCATCTCAAGAACCTTCGGGTGGATCATGCCTGCGCCGAGAACCTCGATCCAGCCCTCGCCCTTGCAGGTGGGGCAGCCCTTGCCGCCGCACTTGTGGCACTGAACGTCCATCTCGCAGCTCGGCTCGGTGAACGGGAAGTGGTGCGGTCTGAATCTCGTGACGGTGCCTTCGCCGAACAGCTCCTGCATGACGAGGTTCAGCGTGCCCTTGAGGTCTGCCATGGTAACGTTCTTGTCGATGACCATGCCCTCGATCTGGTGGAACATCGGGGAGTGAGTCGCATCGACCTCGTCCTTGCGGTAAACTCTGCCGGGAGCGACGATGCGGATGGGCAGCTTCATCGTTTCCATTGCGCGAACCTGCATGGGGCTGGTCTGCGAGCGGAGCATGACGCGGCTGTCTTTATCAAAATAAAACGTATCCGACCAGTCGCGGGAGGGGTGGCCTTCCTCTGCGTTGAGCTTATCGAAGTTATATGTTGCAAGCTCAATCTCGGGGCCGTCGAGCACGGTAAAGCCCATGCCGACGAATATCTCCTTAATTTCGTCAAGCGCCTTGTACATCGGGTGCTTGTGGCCGAGTCTGATATCCTCGCCGGGAACGGTGACATCGACCGTTTCAAGCTCAAGGCGCGCCTCAAGAGCGGCGGCTTCGAGCTTCTTGCGGGTCTCGTCAATCGCGCTTTCAAGCTCTGCGCGGATCTGGTTTGCAAGCTGACCCATAACGGGGCGCTCCTCTGCCGAGAGCTTGCCCATCTGCTTGAGTATGGCGGTAAGCTCGCCCTTTTTGCCGAGATACTTAACTCTCAGCGCTTCAAGATTTTCGGGACTGTCAGCGTTGAGAATTGCCTTGACGGCGCTTTCTCTGAGCTGATTCATCAATGCTTTCATCGTGTCTCTCCTTATCTTTAGAACTAAAAATAAACAAAAAAATAGCCTTGCGTCCTCATTGGGACGAAAGACTTAACCTCCGCGGTACCACCCTTATTCGATGTTCATCGCACTCAAGTGGCTTTAACGGAGCCGCCGCCGGGGATTAGCCGGAGCTCACGGGCGAACCGAATATCCGCATCACGGGCGGCTTGCAGCCGGTGACCGCCGTTCTCTGAGTGACGCTGCGATATTATCTTCCCGATCAAAGCAATAACATTATTATTACTATAGTATTAAAGCCCACATTTAAATAAATGTCAAGAAAAATTTGAATAATGTTTGCCGCAGGTGGTTAATAGAATTAATTGAGAAAAGCTTTCGGAGGATGAAACATGAAAAGAGTATTGCCGTTTGTGCTGTGCCTTATCCTGCTGTGCGGCTGCGCCGACGACGGAAAGTCGCAGTTTTTGGAGTTTGTAAATGTGGTCTCGTCGGCGGAGAACATATCGTTTTCGGCAAAGGTATCGGCGCAGTACAGCGACAAAACGGCGCAGTTTACCCTCGGCTACGAGCAGACTGCCGACGGAGCGAGCGTATCGGTCATAGAGCCTGAGATGCTGCGCGGCATAAAGGCAAACGTCACGGGAAAAAACCTCAGCCTCGAGTATGACGGCGCAATGCTCGATATTGGAACGCTCGATGATGCCGAGCTTAGCCCCATGTCCTCGCTGCCGCTTATCGTGCAGGCGATGCGAAACGGCCATCTAGAAATAAGCTGGGTCGAGGACGATATGCTCGCAGCGCGCATCATCCCTGCCGACGATTATGTTGTGACGCTGTGGATCGACTCATCCCTCACGCCGAGGAGCGCCGAGATAAGCTATAAGGAGAACACTGTCGTGCTGGTCGAGATATCGGACTGGACCGTTTCGCCGTAAGGTAAGCTGAAGAGAACCTAAGCCATATCGGTTTTGACTATCGTCAGCTTAAGTATAAAATTCACGCTGCCGTGGGAGAATATAGTCAGCACCCTACATAAGATGTAGCGGGCGACTATAATTCGGAGTGTGAATAAAATTGAGTATAGTCAAACGTGGAGATATTTTTTACGCAGACCTAAGCCCCGTCGTCGGCTCGGAGCAGGGCGGCATGCGCCCGGTGCTCATCGTCCAGAACGACACCGGCAATAAGCACAGCCCAACGGTGATCGCTGCGGCAATAACGAGCCAGACAGGCAAGGCGCGTCTGCCGACGCATATTGAGCTTAACGCCCAAAGCGTGGGGCTTTCGCGCGACAGCGTGATACTGCTCGAGCAGGTACGCACCATTGACAAATCGCGCCTGCGCGAGCGCATGGGCAAGCTCGACGATACGACCATGACCAAGGTCGATAACGCCATAGCGGTGAGCTTCGGCCTGTAATATATCTTGCTCCCCGGGCAGAAACCCGGGGAGCACTCACAGGGGAGGACGGGGACATGCACAGCCTGCCTGTTTACATAGACGGAGAAAAATGCGGAAGCATAAGCAAACGCGCCGACGGACTCATGACCGTGCTGAGCGCCCGATGCAGCGCCCGGCCGGGCAGGATCGTGCGTCTTTATGTATTCGGCGGCGGAAAAAGCGCGCTTTTGGGAACCATGCAGCCGGACGGCGACTGCCTTGTCATAACGCGGCGTTTTTCGCGCGCAGAGCTAAGAAAGCTGCCTGAGAATATCGAATACGCAGCCGACAGAGCGGTAGGAGAGCAAAGCACCTCCGATACCTTATGGCGCAGAGGTAAAATGGGGTGCCTTGTTTCGGATGAGCTTATCGCGATACCGGCGCAGCCTGCCAGGCTCGGCCTTGTTTCGGATAAGCTGCGCAGCATAGAAGGACGGATGTATTTAATTTTCGAAAGAAATCTGTGATATATGTGGAAAAATGGCGCCGTGTGTGTTAACATGATAGCATAATACACAAAACTATGGAGGTGTCAGCTATGCTGATGACTGATGTTATCGTAAAAAAGCGCGAGGGCGAAAAGCTCAGCGCGGAGGAGATAAAATTCGTAGTTGACGGCTATACGAAGGGCGAGATACCGGATTATCAGATGTCGGCGCTTTTGATGGCGATCCTGCTTCGGGGCATGGACAGGGAGGAGACGCTGGAGCTTACCATGGCCATGCGCGACTCGGGCGAAACGCTTGACCTCAGCGCAATTAAAGGCGTTAAGGCCGATAAGCACTCAACCGGCGGCGTCGGCGACAAGACCTCGCTCATACTCTGCCCGATGGTGGCCGCTCAGGGCGTAAAGATCGCGAAAATGTCCGGCCGCGGCCTTGGGCATACGGGCGGTACGATAGACAAGCTGGAAAGCTTCCCCGGCTTCAACACCGGTATTTCCGAGGAAAAGTTCATCGAAAACGTAAACAGCTTCGGTATCGCCATTGCCGGCCAGACCGCCGACCTCGACCCTGCCGACAAGAAAATGTACGCTCTGCGCGACGTTACGGGCACCGTGCCGAGCATACCGCTTATCGTAAGCTCCATCATGAGCAAAAAGCTTGCCGCAGGCGCGGATGTGATCGTCCTCGACGTTAAGTCCGGCAGCGGCTCGTTTATGAAAACGGCCGACGATGCGCGCGAGCTTGCCGAAAACCTCACGGCGGTAGGCAAGCTTGCCGGAAAAAAGACCGTTGCCGTTATAACGGATATGGACGAGCCTCTGGGCAACGCCGTCGGCAATGCGCTTGAGGTGAAAGAGGCGATCGAGGTGCTGCACGGTGAGAAAAAGGGCGAGCTTCTGGAGTTGTGCCTCACGCTCGGAGCCTGCATCCTCACAGAGGCCGGCATTGCCGAAAACGATGCTGCGGCGCGCAAGATGCTCGAAAGGGCATTGAGGACGGCTCCGCGCTCGAAAAGCTTGCCGAGCTTGTCGAGGGACAGGAGGGTGACAGACGCGCGGTGTTCGATACCTCGCTTCTGCCCATGGCGCCTGTTCAGCTTGAGGCCGTGTGCGACCGCACAGGCTATGTAAAGCACATCTGTGCCGACGAGGTCGGTCTTGTCTCCATGCATCTCGGCGGCGGCAGAGCCACGAAGGAGAGCGTCATCGACCTTTCCGTCGGCCTTATCCTCAAGAAGAAGGTCGGCGATGCGGTCACGGCAGGGGAGAGCCTTGGAACCATCCACGCGCAGAGCGTTGAAGCGGCAAAGAAAGCCGCTGAAATGCTCAACGCCTGCTATACCATCGTACCCGACTCCGTTGAAAAACCTGCATTTATAAAGGGCATAGTCAGATAACAAAAAAACTCAGGTCTCAGACCTGAGTTTTTTTAACTTGCGATCGCAATAAGCACCGAAGCGAGAACTATAAGCAGCGAAAATCCGATCTCGCCTGCCCAAACCATGCGCAGCTGATCCTCGGATATCACCATGCCGTAGCTTTTGGGCTTATTTTGCGGCTGCGGCTCTGCGGCCGGAGCTTCCTCAGGAGCCTCGGCGGAGTCAAGCTCGTCGAACACTTCGTTATCGGCAGTGTTGCTGTCGTCAACGCCTTCGCCGTTCTGCTCGGGATCGACTTCCTCGTAAGAGATCTGCTCGTCATCCTCAGCCTTGCGCAGCTTCGGAATGCTGACCTTCGGTATTTTTATTTCGGGTATCTTGAACTTCATAGCGTTACCTGAAAAACGGTGGGCGTTGCGCCCACCGTTTTGATTTGTCGATTACTCAGCCTCGGCCAGAGCCTTAGCCTCTTCGATGACCTTCTGCTGAACATTGCCGGGAGCTTCCTCATAGCGAATGAACTTGCAGGTGAACGAACCGCGACCCTGAGTCATGGAGCGCAGGTCGATGGTGTAAGAGCTCATCTCTGCCATGGGGACCTCAGCCTCGACGGTCTGCATGCCGTCCTCGGCGTTCATGCCCAGAACGGTGCCGCGGCGCTTGGAGGAGATATCGGACATGATATCGCCGAGGTTCGCGTCGGGGATGGTTACCTGGAGCAGGCCGATAGGCTCAAGGATGGTGGGCTTTGCCTTGGGGATGCCGTCCTGATATGCAAGACGTGCAGCGGTCTGGAAAGCCATATCGTTGGAGTCAACGGGGTGGTAGGAGCCGTCGTACAGAGTTGCCTTCAGGCCGACCAGCGGGTAACCTGCGAGAACACCCTTCTGAACTGCGTTGCGCAGACCCTTTTCAACGGAGGGGAAGAAGTTCTTGGGGACGGAGCCGCCGAATACTTCCTCAGCGAAGATCATGTCGTCCTGCTCATCCTGCGGCTCGAAGCGGATCCAAACGTCACCGAACTGGCCGGAACCGCCGGATTGCTTCTTGTGACGGCCGTGAGCCTCTACCTTGCCCTTGATCTTCTCGCGATAAGCAACGCGAGCGGGCTTAAGCTCGGTCTCGACGCCGAAGCGGCTCTTGAGCTTTGCGCACAGAACGTCAACCTGAATGTCGCCTGCGCCGGAGATGACCATCTGATGGGTCTCCGCGTTGTTGACGAGGGTAAAGGAGACGTCTTCTTCGTTAAGTCTTGCAAGACCGCCGGCGACCTTGTCGTCCTGACCCTTGGTCTTGGGGGAGATAGCCATGGAGTAGCAGGGATCGGGCATCTCAAGTGCAGGAAGCTCGACCTCGTTCTTGGGATCGCATACGGTATCGCCGGTCTTCCATTCCATCTTGCCGACGGCAACGATATCGCCGCAGCAGGCTTCCTTGACCTCGGTGGTCTTCTTGCCGCAGATGGTGTAGAGTCTGCCGAGCTTGTCGGTGCTGGAAGCACGGACGTTGCGCAGCGAGAGGTCGGCGGTGATCTTGCCGGAAACGACCTTTACAAAGCTGTATTTGCCGAACTGATCGGAAACGGTCTTGAAAACAAAGCCGCAAACGGGCTCTGCGGACTTATCCTCCGGAGCCGGAACGTAATCGCAGACTGCCTGCAGGACAGCCTCGGTGCCGACGTTTGCCATTGCTGCGCCGCAGACAACGGGAACTACGCTGCGCTCTGCAAGGCCGGCCTTAAGACCGACAACGATCTCTTCGTCGGTAAGCTCCATGGTGTCGAGGAACTTTTCCATAAGCTCTTCGGTAACGGCAGCTGCCTCCATAAGCTCCATGCGCATCTCTTCGACCTTGTCTGCGTCGGCAGCAGGGATAGCGACCTTTGCGGTCTTGCCGCCCTTGGTCTGGTAAGCGGTGCTGTGAACGAGATCTATAACGCCGGTGCCGTCGGACAAGGGGATCATGACCGGGCAGATGGCTGCGCCGTATTTCTCTTTAAGTGCCGAAAGGACAGCGTAGAAGTCGCCGTGCTCTTCGTCGATCTTGGAGATGTAGAACATTGCGGGAACGCCTGCAGCCTTGAGGTATTTCCAGCTTCTTTCCGCTCCAACGGTGATGCCGTCCTTAGCCGAGCAGAAGATGATGCCGGTCTCAACAACGCGGATAGCGGCGAGAACGTCGCCGACGAAGTCAAAGTAACCCGGGCAGTCGAGAACATTGATCTTGCAGCCGCCGAAGTTTACGGGAGCGACGGAAGTTGCAATTGTGATCTGACGCTTGATTTCTTCGGCGTCATAGTCGCAGACGGTGTTGCCGTCGGTGACCTTGCCCATACGGTCGATAGCGCCGGTCGTGAACAGCATGCTCTCAGCAAGGCTGGTCTTACCGCTGTTGCCGTGACCCATGAAGCAGATGTTGCGGATGTTTTTGGTTTCGTAGCTCATGTGTTGCTTCCTCTCTTGAAAGATATATTAAAAATTTAATTTCGTATAAAACGCAATCGATTTATTATACACTATTAAATATTTAATGGCAATATTTTTTTATGGAGTGCCTATCGAAAAGCCGAGTATGACCGTGATAAGCAGCCATGCCAGCAGATAGCTGAGCGCCGTTACGACACTCGGCAGAGCGCTGAGGCTGAGGATAAACATGACGAGCATGCCGATAACGGCACTGACGACGCTGAGCATAACGCTGAGCCTTATGCGACTAAACAGCATTTTGCCGTGATCTGCAAGGCTGACAAGTGCGCTCAGGCCCTCGCGCGAATAAGTGCGGCAGGCTTGCTGGCCTCGGAGGGCTCTGCGCCGGATATCGCATAACGTTCGGGATACGGTGGAAAGTCAAAGCCGTCGGTAGGCATGTCGAACTTCACCGAGAGCATCGAGGGCGTGATGTTGAAATCGCGCACTGCGAATATGGCATGTCTGTCCGAGCCGACAAGCTCCTCAAGTGCGCTCTTTACGGCATCCGAGGCTATGTACTCCATTTCGAACACGCCGCAGATTACGCCGGCAACGGCTATGTAAACGCCGTTGTTCAGAACGTACTTTTCCGGAAGAATAACTCCCATAAGGCGCATGAACGCGGCATTTCCGCAGTAAACGTCCTCGCCGTCGATCATTGCGGTAAGGCCGCCGCTTTCGTGAACGGAGAAGGCCTCGACAGGCATAAGACCGCCGCCCGCCTTGCGCATGAGCTCTGCAAACGGATGCACCATGGCGCTTCCCGAGGCGGAGATTATGCTGCCGGCAAAGGAAATGATCCTTTCTGGCTCCATTCCGGCGAAAACGCGCGTGCGGCTTATTTTTACGCAGCCCTTGGGGAATAGGTCGCTGTCGGTGACGATAAGGTGCTTTGCCTTACCGATGTCATAAAGCCCAGACCAGCCGGCTATTGTCGAGCCGCTTCGAATAAGGCTTTTTATCGAAATGAAAAACGGCAGTGGGAAGGTTAAGAGCATGGCTATGGGCGCTGCGCACACGAAAATACCGGAGAGAATATGCGCAAACGATGAAAAGCTCTTGCTTATTACGGCTGCAATGATGCTCAAAACGAGCGCTGCAACGACAAAATACGGAGTGAGCACGCCGAAAACCGACTCGTCGGGCCCGTCCTCCTCCGTGCGGCGAACAATGCCGTCAATGGGCTTTCTGCCCTTGACGAGGGTGATGTCTCCGCCGGAAAGCTCCGATTCGGCCGTCACGACATAAGGGTGCTTTGAAGCGGCTGCGGTGTTTAGGATTATTTTGTTGCTGCGCGCGTTCATGACGCTTCCGAGCAGCGTAAAAGCTATCGTCAGCGCAGGAATGACGCAGAAGGGAACAACCTTTCGCTCACGCTTGCCGCCGAAAGAAAAGCGTCGATCATGCAAAGCAGGCACGAGACGACGATCAGCGCGCTGGCGTGCAGCTTGAACCGCACTATGCTCATAATGCCGGTCGTTATTATATCAAGTCCGCAGAACATTACGGATATCATCATGATAAGGCACACGGCGCTTTTTACGCCCACATCGGCAAGCGCGCCCGGAACCGGAAGCCCGTAGGATATGTAAGCCATCAAAACGCAAAGCACAAATGCTATCCGCGTTCTGAGCCTCAGCCCGGCAATGTGCTTGTCGTAAAACCTTGCGGCCTTGTCCGGCTGCATCTCCTCGCCGAGATCCTCCGACTCGTAGCTCGTTTCGCCGAGGGTGACCTGGCTCTGCTTTATCTTCATTGCGATAAACGCAAGCGCGCTTATCACCGGCACGGCGACGGATTCGCGGAACGATTTGGGCTCTCTGCGCGTCTTCTCCTTTTTCGGCGGCTCGGGTTCGATGACGGTGTAATCTGCGTCGGCGGCGTATTTGTCGCCGGTATCCTCGTTTATGCCCGAGCCTTCGTAAAGCTCTTGCTCCGCTTCCTGCTCCTGCTCGCCGGAAGCCTCGTCGTGCAGCTTTGTCTGTTCTGCGGCAGATACGGGAGGCTCGAAGGTCTTGGCGGAAAGCGAAGCTTCTTGCTCGCGCAGCTTTGTCGGCTCCGGCTCGGACTGCGCCGCCTCCGCCGGGGCCGGTTCAGGCTCTATAATGCGACCCTGCGGCCGGGGAAAATGCTTAAACTCTGCGATTATGCGCTCGACCTCATCAAGCTCCGAGCCGCCGTCCGGCATTGCGGAGCCGGCAGGCTCGACAGACTCGGACTTTGCCGCGTTTATTTCAACAGGCGCGTCGTCGGACTCAAACTCGCGCCGTATCCGCTCGGGATCGAGCTTTGACGTGCTCTCCGTGGCGCCGTCTTCCGCTTCAAACTCCTCGATGATCTGCGTTGCGTCAAAGTCAAGCTCGTCCTGCGGTGCCGCAGTTTTGAAGCCGTCGTTTACGACTGCCGAAAACACCGGGTCGGACTTTTTCGAGGTGTCCGCGACCGGCGCGCCCGGCTCAAAAAAGGGCTTTTCGGATATCGGCTCCTCGTCAAGCGCTCCGAACTCACTCAATATACTGTCAAGATCAAAGTCGAAATTGACAGAGTTTTTGTCATTTGAAGATGAACTCATAAATATCCCTCGGTCAGCCTCTGCGCTGGCGCAGGACTTCGTACATGATTATTGAGGCGGCGGCGGAAGCGTTCAGTGAGTTTATCTTGCCGGCCATGGGGATGCTCACGATAAAGTCGCAGCTCGCGCACGAGCCTGCCCATACCGTCGCCCTCGGAGCCTATAACGATCGCGCAGGAGCCTGTGAAATCCGTGCTCCAAAGCTCACTGCTGCCGCCGGCTGCCGCGCCGTAGACCCAAACGCCCTCATCCTTAAGCTCCTTGAGAACGGATGGGATGTTCGGAACGCGGGCTATCTTCATGTGCTCGGCAGCACCGGCCGAAGCCTTGCCGACGATGGCGGTAAGCCCTGCACTGCGGCGCTTGGGGATTATAACTCCGTGCGCGCCGGCACATTCCGCGCTGCGGATTATCGCACCTAAATTTCGCGGATCGCTTACCTCGTCGCAGACGATGATAAAAGGCTGCTCGCCTCTTTCGCGCGCAAGAGCAAGGATGTCAGACACCTCGCAGTATTCGTTAACGCCTACAAGGGCGATAACGCCCTGATGCGCCTTCGTGACCGACATGTTGTCAAGCTTCCGGCGGTCGGCATCGACAACGACTATTCCGGCCTCGCGCGCTTTCGACGCGATATGGCCGAGGGTCTTGTCCGTCTCGCCCTTGGCAATGAAAATCTTATCTATGCTGCGGCCTACGCGCAGAGCCTCGACAACGGCATTTCTGCCCTCGATTATATCGTTTTTGATCTCAAAATTGTTTTCTTTGTTTTGCATTTCTTCACCCGTGCTCACATTTGCAGATAATAATACAAAATACATATTAACATATGCTTGCAAAAGTTTAAAGGGAAAAGTTTTTCCCTGCGACAATTTTTTTGTGGACATTATCACAATTTGGTTGTAAGATGCAAGGTAGCATACTGTAATATAAAATTAGTGTAATTATATCCTGCGAAAGGAAAGCAATATGAAAAAACTCAATAATAAGATCGACATGTTCTGCTACAGGCACCCGAGATTCGGCGTTCCGAACCTCATGCTGTACATTGTCGTTATAAGCCTTGCCGTATGGCTGCTGAGCATTATGGACAGCAGCAGGACGCTGATGAGCTACTTCGCATTTTCGCCCGAGCTTATACTAAAAGGACAGGTATGGCGCCTTATCACGTTTATGTTCATTCCGCAGGATACGAGCATGTGGGCGCTGCTGTTTTTCTATTTTTATTACTGGATAGGCAGCACGCTCGAACGCGAGTGGGGCACGGCGCGATTTAATATATTCATCTTCTCCGGTGTTCTGCTCACCATCATCTACGGCATGGTGATCTATCTTATCACCAAGCAGTCGGCAAGCATCGGAACGTACTACATCTATCTTTCGATGTTTTTCTCCTTTGCTACGCTTTATCCGGATACCCAGGTTCTTTTCATGTTCATTATTCCGGTCAAGATCAAGTGGCTTGCGTATATCGACGCTGCGTTCTTCATCTTTGAAATGATAGCAACACCGTTCCCGTTCAATCTGCTGCCGCTTATCGCAATGTTCAACTACTTCATATTCTTCGGCGCGGATCTCATATCGGAGCTGCGGTCGAAGCGCGTGCACTACAGCAAAACAACGGTCAACTTCAACCGCGAAAAGCAGAAGATCAAATATGAGCAGCGCCAGAAGAACTACACCTATAAGTGCAGTGTCTGCGGCAGAACAGACGTGGATTTTCCCAATCTTGAATTTCGTTACTGCTCAAAATGCGCAGGCTACCACTGCTTCTGTCAGGACCATATAAACAACCACGTTCATTTCACTGAATAATAAAACAGGGTGGATAAGGATATGGAAGAGAAGAAAATAACGGTCAAGACAGTCGTTGGCATAGTGATATTCGTTGCTCTCCTTGCAGTGCTCGTCATGGTCGTGATGCGCGGCGTTGCGGCAAACAAGGCGCTTGAGGAAACAGCGGAAAGCCCGACCGTAACGGTGCAGCCTACGCCGACCCCGACTCCCGAGCCTACGCCGACACCGGTGGGCCTGCCAGACTTCAAGCCGCATTCCGTTGACGGAACAGAGCCTGAAAGACTCATTTCCAGCACGGCGATCATGGTTGACGGCGAGGTCGTCGAGGAGTACGAAAGCGATTACGAGATAAACTTCGACCTGCCGGAGAGATACACAGAGCTTGAGGGCATCGTCACCTTCCGCGGCGATAACTTCCGCAGCGGCGCAGCCTACGGCACGGCGGCGGTCAGCAGCAAAACGCTCACGAAGGTCTGGTCGAAATCGACAAGCGGCCTTAGCGATACCGACGGTACCTATTGGTCCGGCAGCGGCTGGACGGGTCAGCCGCTCGTTGTAAAGTGGCCCGAGGCAACGCGCAAGAACATAAGCGCAATGTACGACTGGGCGCGCGAAAAGGAAGGCCTTGTCGAGGTCATATACGCAACGCTTGACGGACATGTGTATTTCTATGAGCTGACAAGCGGCGAATACACGCGCGATCCGCTCAACCTCGGCTTTAACTACAAGGGAGCGGGCGCTCTTGATCCGCGCGGATATCCGATACTCTATGTCGGCTCGGGCGTTGACAGCGTAAACGGAAGATCCCGCGTCAAGGTCGTAAACCTTATTGACAACAGCGTTATGTTCGAGTTCGGCCACAATGAGACCTTTGCAAACCGCGGCTGGCATATGTTTGACTCTTCACCCCTCGTGAGCGCGGAGACAGATCAGCTCATCTATCCGGGTGAAAACGGAATACTCTACATCATTCATTTGAATACAAAATACAACGAGCAGACAGGTGAGCTGTCCGTTGATCCGGACAATATAGTCAAATGGAAGTATAACGGTGTGCGCAGCGGCAGCCGGTACTGGCTTGGCGTTGAGTCGTCGGCGGCGATAATCAATAACTACATTTTCCTTGCCGATAACGGCGGCAACCTCATGTGCCTTGATCTGAACACACTGAAGCTCGTATGGGTGCAGGATGTGCTCGACGACACAAACTGCTCGCCTGTTGTCGATATTGAGGACGGCCACCCGTATATTTACATCAGCACCTCGTTCCACTACGGATGGCGCTCGTACTCAACGGCGGCGATACCCATTTTCAAGATAGATGCCGAAACCGGCGAGATAGTCTGGCGCACGGATTACACCTGCTACACCGTGCAGGATCTCTCCGGCGGCGTTCAGGGCACCATCGCAGTAGGCAAAAATAAGCTCTCGGACATGATATTTGTTCCCGTTGCGCGCACTCCGGGCGCAAGCTCCGGCACGCTCGCGGCGCTCAAAAAGGACACCGGCGAGGTCGTCTGGGAAAAGGAAACGTCAATGTACAGCTGGAGCAGCCCCGTCGATTTCTATGACGCCGACGGCAACGGGTATCTGCTCTACTGCAACTCGGGCTTTAATATGTTCCTGATCGACGGAAAAACAGGCGAGCAGCTCGACTACATGAACCTCGGCGGCAATATCGAGGCTTCACCGGCAATGTACGGCAACTATGCCGTTGTCGGAACGCGCGCAATGCGCACATATTGCATACAGGTGGGTTAATTTGTACATATAGAGGTAAAAGGAAGGGAAAAAGACAATGAAATACGCGATTTTTTACTTCAGCCCCTGCGGCGGAACAAAATCCGTTGCGGACATCATCAGCAAGGAGCTGGGCGACGCTCCCATGCAGGAGCTGACCACTCCGAGCATGAACACGGCCATCGACCATGATACGCTCACGTTCTTCTGCTTCCCGGTCTACGGCGGCAGGATACCCAAGCCCATGTACGACCGCATGAAGATCATAAGCGGCGATAAAACGCCCTGCGTTCCCGTTGCCGTTTTCGGCAACCGTGCCGTTGACGATGCGCTGCTCGAGATGAGCGAGCTTGCCGAAAAGTGCGGCTTTGTGACCGTTGCCGGCTGCGAGATGGTAGCTCCGCACTCGATCGATCCTCAGTTCGGCGCAGGCCGTCCCGACGCAAGCGATAAGGCAAAGCTGCACGAGTTCCTCGAAAAGCTCAAGGCAGCCGAAAGCTTCAGTCCAGTTAAAATGCCCGGCGATCCCGGCTATGCCAAGAAAAAAAGCGCGGCGCTTCCGCTTTACCCCGTTGCGTCTAAGGAATGCATCGGCTGCGGCATCTGTGAAAAATACTGCCCGGCAGGCGCAATCAAGGGCAAGCATATGCGCACCGTTCCCACAAAGTGCATAAGCTGCATGCGCTGCGTTAGCATGTGCTCGACCGAGTCGCGCAAGGTCCCGGCACCTATGCGCCTTGCCGCGCATCTTACGCTCAAGAAGCTGTGCTCCGAGCGCAAGGAGCCTAAGTTTTATCTGTGATCTCATTCAATTGCAAAATATCTGACAATTGCGTGTTGTGCTCGGTCGGATATATGTGATATACTTAAAAAAGACCTGAGGCAAATAAAATTGGAGCAAAGGAATAAGGAAGGAGCTACATATGGCAAGAGAAAAAATCATTGCGCTCGGCAAAAAAATGACCGACCGCATACCCTACAAGCTCGGACTTGAAAAGCTCACCGAGTCCGATCCCGAGTATTACGGCCTTGAGTGCGTCGTGACCGACGACGAGGCCGACGTTGCACTGGCAATGGATCTCCGCAAGCCCACAACTCCCGAGAAGCTCGCGGCAAAGATGGGCAAGGATGTTGCCTATGTCTGCGAAAAGCTGGACGATCTGGCGATGAAGGGCGTTATTGAGTATAACTACGACAATCCCGACGGGATCCGTCAGTACGTTCTGCCCATTTTTCGTTCCCGGCGCTGCCGAGCTTATGAATATGAATCTCGAGCAGGTCGAGAAGTACCCCCAGATCGCAAAATTCTTCGAGCGCATGGCATTCCTGCCGCTGACGAAGATCACCCCCATGGTACCTCCCGGAGGCAACGGCATAGGCATGCACGTTATCCCCGTCGAGAAGGCAATACCGGCAACCAACGAGTCTGTCAGCATTGAGCATATCTCCCACTGGCTCAAGAAGTACGAGGGTCAGCTCGGAGTCGGCTACTGCTCCTGCCGCAACGCAATGCGCCTTATGGGCGAGGGCTGCGGCGAGATGCAGGATGAGATGTGCATCGCCGTCGGCACCTTCGCAAGATACTGCGTCGAGACCGGCAAGGGCCGCTATATCACCCACGAAGAGGCGCTGCGCATCCTCAAGCGCTCCGAGGAAAACGGCTATGTGCATCAGATAACCAACATCGACGGCGAGAACAAGATCTTCGCCATCTGCAACTGTGCGCTCGGCTCCTGCTTTGCTCTGCGCACCTCCCAGCTTTTCAATACCCCCAATATGTCCGCTTCCGCGTATCGCGCGCACGTCGATAAGGAAAAGTGCGTTGCCTGCGGCAAGTGTGTTGAGGTATGTCCTGCAGGCGCCGCAAAGCTCGGCCAGAAGCTCTGCACCAAGGACGGTCCCGTCGTGTATCCCAAGCAGCCTCTGCCCGATGATAACCACTGGGGTGAGCACATGTGGGATATGGACTATAAAAACAACAACCAGAAAAACTGCCACGAGAGCGGCACCGCTCCCTGTAAGGCAGCCTGCCCGGCGCACATCGCCGTTCAGGGCTACATCAAGATGGCAGGCCAGGGCAGATACCTTGACGCTCTCAAGCTCATCAAGCAGGATAACCCGTTCCCGGCGGTCTGCGGCAGCATCTGCAACAGAAGATGCGAGGATGCATGCACTCGCGGCCAGCTCGACCGCGCCGTCGCCATCGACGAGATCAAGAAGTTCATCGCCGAGAAGGAGCTGAGTGAAAAGACTCGCTATATCCCCGAAAAGCGCCGTCATAAGACTCCCGACACCGATTATGTCGAGAAGATCGCGATAATCGGCGCAGGCCCTGCCGGCATGAGCTGTGCTTATTACCTGGCAGAGATGGGCTACGCAAACGTCACCGTTTTCGACCGCAACCCGGTTCCCGGCGGCATGCTCACCCTCGGAATCCCGTCCTTCCGCCTCGAGCGCAAGGTCATCAATGCCGAGATCGATGTGCTCAAGAAAATGGGCGTAAAGTTCAAGTGCGGCGTAGAAGTCGGCAAGGATATCACCATCGACGAGCTGCGCAAGCAAGGCTATAAGGGCTTCTTTGTCGCCATCGGCGCGCAGAAGTCTGCAAAGCTCGGCATAACGGGCGAGGAGCTCAAGGGCGTTTACGGCGGCGTTGATTTCCTGCGTGACGTCAACCTCGGAAACAAGGTCGAGATCGGCAAGAAGGTCGCCGTTATCGGCGGCGGCAATGTCGCAATGGATGTTGTCCGCACGGCTGTCCGCCTTGGCGCGGAGGAAGCTTACATAGTCTATCGCCGCAGCGAGGATGAGATGCCGGCAGACAAGGAAGAGGTCGCCGAAGCAATGGCAGAGGGCGTGAAGTTCTGCTACCTCAACGCTCCTGTTGAGATCACCGGCACCGCGGCAGGCAAGGTCAACGGCCTGAAGGTCGAGATCATGGAGCTTGGCGAGCCTGACGAGAAGGGCAGAAGAAAGCCCGTCGGCACCGGCAAGTTCAAGACCATCAAGGTCAATTCCGTCATCGGCGCTATCGGCCAGACCATCGACTGGGGCGAGCTGGATATCGGCGCGCTCAAGACCGCCGCAAAGGGCGTTGCAATGGCAGACCCCGTAACGCTCCAGACCGCACAGGAGGATATCTTCGTCGGCGGCGACTGCTACACCGGCCCGAAATTTGCGATCGACGCAATAGCCGCCGGCCGCGAGGGCGCTATCAGCCTGCACCGCTATGTTCAGCCCGGCCAGAGCCTTACCCTTGCCCGTAATCCGCGCGATTTCTACGAGCTGGATAAGGACAACGTCGTGCTCGATATAAACTGCTTCGATGCGCCCGTGCGCCAGGAAGTCAAGCACGATCCGCGCAAGGCAAAGACCATGAAGAACGACCGCGTCACCTTCACCGAGGAGCAGGTAAAGGCGGAAGCCAGCCGCTGCCTGGGCTGCGGCGTGACGATCGTTGATCAGAACAAGTGCATCGGCTGCGGCCTGTGCACCACTCGCTGCGAGTTTGATGCGATCCACCTGCACCGCGATCACCCCGATGCAAGCAAGATGGTCAGGACCGACGACAAGATTCCGCCTCTGGCAGCATATGCCGCAAAGCGCGCGGTCAAGATCAAGATCAAGGATCTCAAGGAAAAACTCGCAAAGTGATCACATCGGAGGAAATGCCCCATGCATGAGCTCGGAACGGTATTTTACGTTATAAAGGAAGTTGAAAAGCTCTGCGACGAGAATGATCTGACCAAGGTCGGAAGCGTGACGCTTCAGATAGGCGAGGTCAGCGGTATCATTCCGGAATATATCGTCGATTGCTGGAACTGGGCCGTAAAGGAGTCCAAATATATGAAGGAGGCCGAGCTGAAGGTCGAAAAGCTCGAGGCGGTCACCTTCTGCGAGGACTGCAAACAGACCTATCCGACGGTGAAATACGCGAAGGTGTGTCCGTATTGCCAGAGCGAGAACACATATCTCGTCACCGGCAACGAATACATCATAAAAGAGATCGAAGCAATGTAGATCAAAAATGTAAACCAAAGTGAAAACTCCCGACCGAATCGGTCGGGAGTTTTTGTGCGGCAAAATGCACAAGCGGCGTAATAACTATTTATTTACTATTACTATTTAAGAAAAGAGCAAGATGTGTTATAATATATATCGAAGAGGGCGATTGATGGTCACCATCCCACCCTGTCGGCACGAGTGCCGAGTTGTGACCTTCAATTTGGGAGAATATGCCCCGCAAAATACACAATGCACCGCACGGTTATCCCCCGTGCGGTGCAATTTTTACATATTCAGGTTATCGACTCCGTTTCGCATTTCGAACAGAAATGCGATGAAGCTTTTCATGTACGGAATAAATTCGCCCGAATCGATCATCGACATGACCTCGTCGAGCGTCACCCAGCGCGCGTCCATGACCTCCTCGGCCTGAAAGCGCAGCGAGGAAAGCGCAATGTCTTTCACGACGATGTAGTAGTCGTCGAAGCCGTCCTCAAAGTTTGCCGTCAGCCGCGGCCGAATGTCGGAAAAGTCGATGTCTATCCCAAGCTCCTCGCGCAGCTCACGGTGCATCGCCTGGCGGCTCGTCTCGCCGGAAAGCGCGCTGCCTCCGACGGTGACGTCCCATTTCTCGGGAAATGTGGCCTTCTGCGTGCAGCGCTGCTGGATGAGCAGCCTGCCGTCAGTGCTGAAAATTGCGATATGCACGACCATGTGGTAAAGCCCCTCCGGGTGCTTTGCGCCGCGGATAACGCTTTTGCCGGTCGGTATTCTGTCAACGTCGTATGCGTCCCATGTTTCCATAATTATCACCCGGAACACAGTAGCATTTTTTCGCCGCCGCGTCAAGAGAATGTCGCGTTCGGTCGAAAATAACTGCTTACATCGGCTGCGCGATTTGCTATAATATTTGGGCGTTATAAATGCGCCCGTAGCTCAGCTGGATAGAGTGTCAGACTCCGACTCTGAAGGTCGTGGGTTCGAATCCCGTCGGGCGTACCATTAAAAAAGCCGGTGTTATCAATGCTTTCAGGCATTTTTGCACCGGCTTTTTTCGTTGCTTTTTACTGTCCGCTTTTTGCTTTGCTAAGGCGCTCTTGCCTTGCCTGATTGTATTTCATGGAGTAGTTTCTCAGACATTCGTGCAGCATGAGCGCGGCAATATCGGCGGACTTTTTAAGTTCGCTGTCCGATAAATTCAGCTCGGACAGGGCGCTTTTGATCCTCTCGCCGCTTATGAGGGCTGCGGCCATAATGGCTTTTCCCTCGGCAGCTGCCGCAATTGCGGACATTGCATCGACTATGCTGCCCGGAATTTCCGGAGCGGTGTAGAAGCCGCATTGACTTATAATGTCGCGCTCGACAAGGATTGCAAGTCGGAGAAATACATATCCGCCCTCGTCATGCATGCTGCTCTCCGCGACCGGAGAAGCGGACATTTCCGTGCCGCCGGCTCGCAGCAACGCCGCTGCCGATTTTCGATTTATCTGTTGCCATGTTGATCCTTTCCGCCGCACACAGGGCAGCCGGGGAGCTTTACGATGCCGTGCTCCTGAAACACGTTGTCCCACAGGTCAACATACAGAAGCGTTTTGCGCACGGAGCTGCTTGAAAAGCTGTGAGTTATTATCTTTATCGCTTCGGTCGCCTGAACGGCAGCGATAAACGGTGCGGCGGTGCTAAGTATACCATGCGTGCCGGCTATCGGATATGTGCCGCGCTCCGGCGTTTCACCGGGCATCAGACATGCAAAGCACGGTCCGCCCGGCACGATATTCATCGTCATGCCCTGACTCTGCACAACTCCGCCGTATATCCACGGAATACCGCGCGGTACGCAGCAGTTATTAATTATCTTGCGTGCCTCAAAATTGTCGCTTGCGTCAATGACGATATCGGCGCCGCCGAGCAGGGCAGGGGCATTGTCCTCCGTGAGCCGTTCGCGCGACGATGCGATCGAAATATCGCTGTTTATTTTTCCGAGATGCTCGCAGGCTGCATCGGCCTTGCTGCGCCCGACATCGCTCTCATCAAAAAGCGTTTGACGCTGAAGATTGCTCAGCTCTACGATGTCGTTGTCGATGATGAGTATATGCCCGACTCCGGCGCGCGCAAGATACGACGAGGCCGACGTGCCGAGCGCGCCCTGACCGACTATGGCAACGTGTGCGCGGCCGAGCTTTTCCTGCCCCGCGTGGTCGATATATGGCAGACGGATCTGCCTGTCATATCTATTGTTCTGATCCATTTTTCTTCACCGCTTTTCGTACATTCCAAGCAGGGCCTTATAATCCTCCGGTGTGTCGGCGTCGCGAAGAGAGCCGGGGTCGTTGACGGGGACCTCAATCATCGCTTCTCCGCACGCGGCCATTGCTTTTCCGAGACCGCCGTCGCCGCTATACGCTAAAATTCCGTCAATGAGCCTTGCTGCGATCAGTATCGGATGTCCTCGCTTGCCGTCGCAAACGGGGCAGGCAAGCTCTGCTCCGGAGTCGATGAGGGCGCGCGCGGTCGTGACCTCAAACAGCGGAACGTCGACCGGCGTGAAAAGTATCCTGCCGCACTTATCCTTTAAATAATCAAGCCCCAATGCCGCCGAGTCGAACATCTGCGTTGTCGCATAGCGCTCGTTTCGGATGAACGTCAGGCCGCAGCCCTCAAGATGCCGCTCCAAAGCGTCGGCATTATGCCCGGTTATCATAACGATCTCCTCGGCTCCTGCCTGCCTGAGCGTTGAGACTATGCGCCGGGCTATGGACTGCGAACCGATGCTCAGCATGGGCTTGAAATCCCCCATGCGCGACGACATGCCGGCTGCTACTATTACCGCACCTATACTCATGCTATATCCTCCATTGTAAACCATTATTTGCGCAGCGGCACCGAGCTGCCGAGCACGGATAGAAACTGCTTTAGAACGGGGTTTGAGTTCGAGCTTTGCCACGCAGCGATTATATCCTCCTTCTCGCACTCGCCGACGAGCGGAACAAAAACAAGGTTATCCGCATCGTACAGCTTGTCGGTGAAATAATCCGGCAGTATCGAAATGCCCTCCTGAGCGGCGACCATCATGAGGATGCACTCGGCGTCGCACGAGCGGAAGAGAATATTCGGCTTGTAGCCTGCGTCCTTGTAAAGCTGCATGAAGAATGCGTCGCCGTAGGAATCGTTCGAAGCGTCGGGCGACATATACAGTATGCTTTCGCCCTTGAGATCGGCGCGGCTTAGTCTCCGCCTGCCGGCAAGGGGGTGCTCGTCATACAGGGCTACAACGAGCCGCGCGCTTTCAACGCCTATGTATTCCACGTCCGCCTGAGCTTTTAGGTTCGTGCTGTCCCAGGTGAAGATAATGTCATACTCCTGCTGCATAAGCCCGGCGGCCAAAACATCGGTCGAGCAGCGGTAAAAGCTTATAAGCGCGTTTTGGTTTTGAAGGTGAAACGAGCGCATGAGCACCGAAAGATCGCTGCGCTCATAGCCGCGTACAAAGCCTACGCGCAGGGCTCCCGTAAGTCCGGTGGACGCATCGTGGACGCGCTCGACGGCGCTGCTCATTCTGTCAAGTATGGCGCGAGCCTCGCCCAGAAAAATTTTGCCTGCCGGGGTGAGCGAAACGGGACGCGTAGAGCGGTCAAACAGTGCGCAGCCGAGAGATTCCTCCAGCAGCTGCATCTGCTGCGTGATTGCCGTTTGGGATATATAAAACTGCTCGGCGGCCTTCGTGAAGCTTCGGCTTTCGGCGGCCGCAACGAAGTATTTAAGCTGATTTCTGTTCATCATATGCCTCAAAATAAGTTTTCTTATTTTAGCATACGGAAACAGCCCTTGTAAACTGCTGAATTTTTGGCTAAAATAAGCAACAGCTTTTATGAGAGAGGTATTCGTATGAAGAGAGAATCATTCGGCTCCAGACTCGGCTTTCTGCTTGTCAGCGCAGGCTGCGCTATCGGCATCGGAAACGTCTGGCGCTTTCCTTACATAACGGGTCAAAACGGCGGCGGCTATTTCGTCCTGTTTTACCTTATCTGCCTTGTTGTCATGGGTATCCCCGTGCTGACGATGGAGCTTGCGGTCGGCCGCGCGAGCCGGCAGAGCGCCGTTCTGGGCTACAAGGCGCTTGAAAAGCCCGGCAGCAAGTGGCACATCCACGGCTGGTTCTGCCTTATCGGCTGCTATCTGCTGATGATGTACTACACGACCGTTGCCGGCTGGATGGCAAGCTATTTCGGAAAATTCCTGACCGGCGTGTTCCACTCCGGCATGTCGGCCGATGCAACGAGCGCCGTGTTCGGCAACCTTCTGGCATCTCCCGGCGAGATGGCGATATGGACCGAGATAGTTGTCGTTGTAGGCTTTATCGTGTGCAGCTTCGGCCTTAAAAAAGGACTTGAGCGCATATCAAAATTCATGATGCTCGCGCTGCTTGCGCTGATAATAGTGCTGGCTGTTCACAGTCTGACGCTTTCCGGCGCGGCAGAAGGCATGAAATTCTATCTGCTTCCGTCTATTGATACCATCCGCAAAAACGGCTTCGGAAGCCTCATCACCGACGCAATGAACCAGGCGTTTTTCACCCTCAGCCTCGGCATTGCGGCAATGGAGATATTCGGCAGCTACATGAGCGATAAGCACACGCTCACGGGTGAGGCTGCACGCATCTGCGCGCTGGATACCTTCGTTGCGCTCATGGCAGGAACGATCATCTTCCCGGCCTGCTTCTCGTTCGGCGTGTCGCCCGAGCAGGGACCGTCGCTGATATTTGTTACTCTGCCGCAGGTGTTTGTCAACATGGCCGGCGGCCGCTTCTGGGGCGCGTTGTTCTTCCTGTTCATGATCTTTGCAAGCTTTTCCACGGTGCTTGCGGTTTTCGAGAATATCATTGCCGTATGCATGGATACCTTCGGCCTGAGCCGCAAGAAGGCGGTTGCAATAAACTTCATTCTTCTTGCGCTGCTGAGCCTGCCGTGCGTATTCGGCTATAATATCTGGAGCGATCTGCATCTTATCGGCGGCAGGGATGTGCTTGATACCGAGGACTTCCTCGTGTCGAACCTGCTTCTGCCTATAGGCTCTCTTGTCTATCTGCTGTTTTGCGTCAGCAAGTGGGGCTGGGGCTTTGATAAGTATATTGCCGAGGTCAATAAGGGCACCGGCATCCGTCTTTCGCCCAAGCTCAAGCCGTATTTCCAGTGGATACTGCCGATACTTATACTCATAATCCTCGTCCAGGGACTTATATAAGCTTTCAAAGCCGACCGAAAGGCCGGCTTTTTCATTTACAGAACGGAGCAAATGTGTTATGATATTTTATTATTAAAATATCAGGAGAAAACGATGCTGGATAAACTTAAACAGCTTGATAACAGATATTCCGAGCTCGGCCAGCGAATGGAAAACGGCGAGATATATGCAGACCCGACGGCATACACCAAATGCGCACGTGAGATGAAAGAGCTTGAGCCGATAGTCACGGCGTACAGGGAGTATGTCAAGTGCGAAAAAGCAATGAAGGACGCCGAGGAGCTTATGTCCGACCCCGAGTTCAAGGAACTTGCACAGGAGGAGTATAACGACGCAAAGCAACGCCTCGGCGAGCTTGGCGAGCAGCTTAAGATTCTGCTCCTGCCAAAAGACCCGAACGATGAGCGCAACGTCATTATGGAGATCCGCTCCGGCGTCGGCGGAGAGGAAAGCTCGCTTTTTGCGCATGATCTTTTCCGCATGTATTCCATGTATGCAGAGAGTAAGGGCTGGAAGATAGATATCGTCAATATTAACGAAACGGAGCTTGGCGGCATAAAGGAAATGAGCTTTGTCGTCGAAGGGCAGGGAGCATATTCACGCCTTAAGTTTGAAGCCGGCGGCCATCGCGTTCAGCGCGTGCCCGAAACCGAGTCCGGAGGCAGGATACATACCTCGGCGGCAACCGTTGCGGTTCTTCCCGAGGCCGAGGAGGTCGAGTTTGAAATTAACCCTGCCGATCTTCAGATCGACACCTACCGTTCGTCCGGAGCCGGAGGTCAGCATGTAAATAAGACCGAAAGCGCAATACGCATAACGCATTTGCCCAGCGGCGTCGTGGTCGAATGTCAGGACGAGCGCAGCCAGTATAAAAACAAGGACAGAGCGATGAAGATCCTGCGCTCAAAGCTGTATGAGGCCGAGCAGCAGAAGCAGGCCGCAGCCATAGCTGCCGAGCGCAAAAGCCAGGTCGGCTCGGGCGACAGGTCGGACAGGATACGCACCTATAACTTCCCCCAGAACCGCGTCACCGATCACAGACTTGTCGGCGATGTGCGCAATTTCAATATTCAAAGCGTGTTAAACGGCGACCTTGACCCGATAATAGATGCGCTGATAACCGCAGATCAGGCGGAAAAGCTCAAAAGGCAGGCGGAGAGCTGATGGAAACTAAGATAATCGGAAAAGATGATCTGAACACAGCGGCTGCGCTCATAGCCGCAGGGCAGCTCGTTGCCGTTCCTACGGAAACGGTTTACGGCCTTGCATGCAGCGGACTTGACGCTGACGCGGTCGAGCAGGTTTATGAGGTCAAGGGCAGACCCGAGGTAAAGCCGCTGTCGCTGATGCTGCATAAGGGCGCTGCCGTGACCAGGTACTGCGCAAATGTTCCCAAGCAGGCGCGCGTGCTTATGGATAAATTCTGGCCGGGACCCTTGACGATAGTTTTAAAGTCAAAGGACATCGTTCCCGATATCGTCCGCGCAGGCGGCGATACGGTCGCGCTCAGGTGCCCCGATCACCCGATGACGCAGGCAATGCTGAAAAAAGCGCGCCTGCCGTTTGCCGCTCCCTCGGCAAATCCCTCGGGCGAGAAAAGCCCCGTTACGGCGCAGGAGGTGCTCGGATACTTCGACGGCAAAATTGCCGCCGTCGTGGACGGAGGAAAATGCGGCCTCGGAAAAGAGTCAACCATAATCGACATGAGCGCGGCACCTTATAAGATACTGCGCCGCGGCGCGCTGCCCGAGGAGGAGATCGCCGACGCTCTTGCCGAAAGCCTCAGGGTCGTCGGCATAACCGGCGGCACGGGCTGCGGAAAAACAACGGCTCTGCGCGAGCTTGAAAAGCTGGGAGCGCTCATAATAGACTGCGACGCGCTGTATCACGACATGCTCAGAACAAATGCGCAGATGCTAGGCGATATCGAGCGCTCGTTCCCCGGCACGGTAACGGACGGCGTGCTTGACCGCAAGGCGCTGGGTGCAACGGTGTTTTCAAACGAAGCGGCGCTTGTTGATCTTAACGCGATAACGCATCACTACATCGGCCTTGAGGTCAGCAAAAAGCTCCGGGAGTGGGCGATGAGCGGAGGAAAGATAGCGGCGATAGATGCAATAGCGCTTCTTGAAAGCGGACTTGGCGAAAAATGCTGCGCCGTGGTCGGAATAGTTGCCGAGAAAACGACGCGCATCGAGCGTATAATGAAGCGCGACGGCATAAGCTATGAGTATGCCATGATGCGTGTGAACGCCCAGTATCCGAACGAGTATTTCGAGCAGAAATGCGAATATGTGCTGCACAATGACGGCAGCGAGGACAAATTCAGAAAAGAATGCAAAAATTTATTTAAGGAAGTATTGAAAAATGGCTGAGATCAGAGACGAACTATTTTACAAGCAGAAAACGGTTATGATACCATGAGCACGCAGCAGCGCATCGATATGGAGGATTACTGCCGCGGCTATATGGCGTTTTTGAACGAGGCGCGCACCGAGCGCGAGGCGGTGAAGATCGCAATAGAGATGGCCGAGGATAAAGGCTTTGTAGAGTATGTTGACGGTATGAAGCTTTCCCCGGGCGATAAGGTCTACTGCAACAATCGCTCAAAGGCTCTTATGCTCGCCGTCATCGGCCGGAAAAGCCTTGAGGAAGGCTGCGTTATCGCCGGCGCGCATGTCGATTCGCCGCGCATCGACCTCAAACAGAATCCGCTTTACGAAAGCGACGAGCTTGCGTATTTCAAGACCCATTACTACGGCGGCATAAAGAAATACCAGTGGGTCACCATTCCTCTCGAACTGCACGGCGTGGTCGCACTCAAAAACGGCGAGACGATCGACGTGAGCATCGGCCACGATCCTTCCGATCCGCAGTTTGTCATAACCGACCTCCTGCCGCATCTCAAGGAGCAGATGAGAAAGACCATGGAAGAGGGCATCACCGGCGAGGGCCTCAATATCCTCATCGGCAGCATCCCCTACGCCGACGAGGGCAGCGACAGAGTTAAGCTCGCCGTCATGAGCATCCTCAACGACCGCTACGGCATCGTCGAGGAGGACTTCCTCTCAGCTGAGCTGACCGCCGTTCCTGCGTTTGAAGTTCGCGAGATCGGACTTGACCGCTCGCTCATCGGCGGCTACGGCCACGATGACCGCGTGTGCGCATACGCAGAGCTAAAGGCGATACTCGACCTTGACGAGGCACCCGAAAAGACGGCAGTCTGCATCCTCGCGGATAAGGAAGAGACAGGCTCGGACGGCGTCAGCGGCATGCAGAGCAGCGCATTCGAGTGCTTCATGGAAGAGCTGTGCGCCGGTCAGAACGTTCCTCTGCGCCGCTGCTTTAAAAACAGCTTCTGCCTGTCGGCGGATGTCACCGCGGCATTTGATCCGAACTTCCCCGAGGTAAGCGAAAAGCGCAACGATGCAAAGCTCAACTACGGCATGGGCATCTGCAAGTTCACCGGCGCTCGAGGCAAGAGCGGAACGAGCGACGCTTCGGCAGAGATCGTCGGCTACCTGCGCAAAATATTCGCCGATGCAGGCGTTGTCTGGCAGATGAGCGAGCTTGGCAAGGTCGATCAGGGCGGCGGCGGCACCATAGCAAAGTACATGGCAAACCGCAATATCGACACGATCGACGCAGGCGTTCCCGTCATGAGCATGCATGCTCCGTTTGAAGTCGTTGCTAAGTTTGACTGCTTCATGACCTACCTTGGCGTGCTTGCTGCATATAAAGCATAATAAAACCGCCTCATATCTGACAAAATAGGTATGAGGTGATTTTTTTGGAGGAGCTTAAAGAGTTGGGCAGCGCTCAGCCGCAGGGCCGGGCAGGAATGATACACTGCCTGACTATCGTCGGTCAGGTCGAGGGGCATCAGATATTGCCCGAGGATAACAAAACCACAAAATATGAGCATGTCATGCCGCTGCTCGCGGCGGTCGAGGAGTCCGAGGAGATAAAGGGACTGCTGATACTTCTAAACACCGTCGGCGGCGACGTTGAGGCCGGGCTCGGCATAGCCGAGATAATTGCCGGAATGAAAAAGCCAACGGTATCGCTCGTGCTCGGCGGAGGACACTCGATCGGCGTGCCGCTTGCCGTTGCCGCGTCGCGCAGCTTCATTGCGCCGTCGGCGGCAATGACTATCCATCCGGTGCGCCTGAACGGCGTTGTCATCGGTGTTCCGCAGACGTATAACTATTTTGCGCGCATTCAGGAGCGCATAGTAGGCTTTGTGACAAGCCACTCGAATATAAGCCGCGAGAAGTATAACGAGCTGATGATGGCGACCGACGAGCTTGCAAACGATGTCGGCAGCGTGATATACGGACAGGAGGCGGTCGCCTGCGGCCTTATTGACAGCATCGGCGATCTTTCGGACGCGCTTGACTATCTGCACAATGAGATCGAAAAGCAGGCACACTGATGTGTGCTTGCTTTTTAATACATTATATGATAAAATAACTCAGTTAAGTATACATAACACCTACATAGGAGATAAATACATGAGCATTTTGGATGCCATAATCCTCGGCATTGTTCAGGGCGTTGCGGAGTTTCTGCCCATTTCAAGCTCGGGCCACCTTGCGATTTTGCACAATCTTTTTAATATGTCCGACCTCGGCAGCAATCACATGTTCTTTGACGTTCTGCTGCACTTCGGCACGCTTATCGCTATCTGCTTTATGTACTGGAGCGACATTAAAGCGATGTTTACCCAGACTATCGACATGCTTTCGGGCAGAACGGTTGACGAAAACGGCCGCCGCAGGAGATTTCCCGAGGCGCGGCTTTTTATGCTTATCATTGTCGCGACGCTGCCCTTGGTACTTATTCTCCCGGTGCACAAATACATTGAAGCGCTTTCAAACTCAACGGTGTATGTCGGCATAGCGCTCATCCTCACCGGCTGCATGCTGCTCGTTTCGGACAAAATGGCCAAGGGCAGCAAAACCGAGAAGAACATGCTTTTCACCGATGCGCTCATCGTCGGCCTGTGCCAGTGCGTTGCAACGCTGCCCGGTCTGTCGCGCTCGGGAACGACGATAACTGCCGGTATCGCAACGGGTCACGACCGCAGCTATGCCGTGAAATTTTCGCTTCTTATGAGCATTCCGGCGGTGCTCGGCGCAACGCTTCTGGAGCTTGTTGACGCGTTCAAAGCCGGCATCGACGTATCTCTTATCCCGGCGTATCTTTTCGGAATGATCGCTGCCATGGTTTCCGGCGTTTTGTCCATCGGACTTCTGAAAATGATCGTGCGCAAGACACGCTTCGGCGGATTTTCCTACTACTGCTGGGTAGTCGGCGTTCTGACGATAATACTTTCACTTATATTCTGATAAAGGCAGGTAAGCTGAATAATGGCGCAAACCGCTACGAAGAAAAAATCCAATAGTTCCGGCAAAAACCAGTCCTCGCAGCCGGCAAAAAAGCCGAACAGTACCGAGCCTGCGACTAACCCTGCCCGGAGAATAATAGCCGCTGCGTGCTTTCTGTTTGCCGCCGTTCTCGTCGCTATAGGCATCTTTGCGCATGACGGTGTTGTTGTCGGCTGGCTGTGCTCGCTTTTAAAGGGCCTTTTCGGCTATGGCTTCTGGATCTGTGCACCGGTGTTTCTGCTTGCAGCGTATATTCTGGCATTTAACAGGGAAAGACCGTGCACATGGCGCATGACGGCGACTCTGTTTCTGCCTCTTTTGGCAGGCGCGCTTGTAAACCTTCTGCTGTCGCAGGTCGTTGTCGATAACCTCAGCGGCGTGGGCGAGCTGTTCGGAACGCTCTATTCCGGCGGCAAGAAAATGCTGTGCGCCGGCGTTCTCGGAACGCTCATAGCCTTTGCGCTGGAAAAGGCGTTCAGCATATACGGCGCTGCTATCGTGCTCCTGCTGGCGTTCATATTCTTTGCGCTGTCGGCGCTTAGCATAACGCCGAAAAAGCTTTTTGAGTTCTTCCGCGCAGACCCGGCCGAAAAGCCGGAGAAAAAGACAAATTCGGCTGCCGCCATTGCCGAGCCTGCCCCGGCGCAGGATGCGGAGCAGGAGGCCGAGAAGACCAAAAAAGCCCGTCGCCGCGCGATAGATATTCCGCTTGACGATGAGCCTGCGTTCACCAAAAAATCCGCAGCCTCCGAGGAGCCTACGGTTAAGGAAGAGCCTGCACCGAAAAAGGACAGTGGGCTGTTCGGCAAAAAAAGCGCGAAGGCAAAGCCGGCAAAGGCCTCTGCCGACGTTGAGCCGATGACCATTGAGGAGGTCGAGGCGCTGACGGGCATTTCGGCTGTGAAAATGACCGACGAGGGAGCCGTAAAAACGGCGGCGGTGTCCGATCCGCCGAAAAAGGCATCCGCAGCCGAGGTCGCGGCCGAGACGGAAGCTATACGCAACGCCATTGAGTCGGCAACGAGCGACGGCGAGTACGAAAAGCCGCCGATATTCCTGCTCAAAAAGGGTCACGCGGTCGCGTCAAACTCCGATGAGGAGCTGCGCACGAACCGCGAGCGCCTTGAGAATACGATAAAGAGCTTCGGCGTGTCGGCAAGAATAGTTGACACGACCCGAGGTCCCACGGTCACGCGCTATGATCTTGAGCTTGACCAGGGCGTGAAGCTCAGCAGGCTCACAAACCTTGCCGGCGATATCGCGCTTGCCCTCGGCGTTGTGAGTGTGCGCATTGCGCCGATACCCGATAAGATATCCACCGTCGGCATCGAAGTGCCGAATAAGATCATAAGCACCGTTTACCTGCGCGATATAATCGACTCGCCGCGCTTTGCCTCGTCCAAGTCAAAGCTCAGCTTTGCCATCGGCAAGGACATTGCCGGTCAGGCGGTAGTCGGCAACATAGCAAAGCTTCCGCACCTACTCATTGCAGGCACTACCGGCTCGGGCAAATCGGTGTGCATGAACTCGCTTATAATAAGCCTTCTGTATAAATCCGATCCCGATGAGGTCAAGCTCATCATGATCGACCCCAAAATGGTCGAGCTTGGCGTTTATAACGGCATTCCGCACCTGTATATACCTGTTGTCACCGACCCGAAGAAGGCAGCCGGTGCGCTCCAGTGGGCGGTTACGGAGATGCTGAAGCGATACAGGCTGTTCTCCGAGCTTGGCGTAAGAAGCCTTGAGGCATATAACGAGCACCTTGCCGAAAACGGGCAGCCGAAGATGCCGAGCATCGTTATTGTCATCGACGAGCTTGCAGACCTCATGCTCGTTGCGTCTAAGGACGTTGAAGAGAGCATCTGCCGCGTCGCCCAGATGGGCCGCGCCGCCGGTATGCACCTTGTTATCGCAACTCAGCGACCCTCGGCCGACGTTATCACCGGCCTTATGAAGGCCAATATCCCGAGCCGCATTGCGTTTGCCGTGTCCTCCGCGCTTGAAAGCCGCATTATCCTCGATAATGCCGGAGCGGAGAAGCTTATCGGCATGGGCGATATGCTGTATGCCCCCATAGGCTGCGGCAAGCCTCTGCGCGTGCAGGGCGCATTCGTCAGCGACGATGAGCGCGACTCGATCGTTCAGTTTATAAAGCGCCAGTCCACCGCGCAGTACAGCGAGGACGTCATGGCGCAGATCGAAAAAGCCGCCGAGGATAAGGGCGCAAACGGCAAGGGCCGCGGCGACGATGACGAGCCGTCGGGCAAGCCCGACTATGACGAGCTGCTGCCGCAGGCGGTCGATGTTATTTTCGATACCAAGCAGGCGTCCGTGTCGATGCTTCAGCGCCGACTGAAGCTCGGCTATTCGCGCGCTGCGCGCATAGTAGATCAGATGGAGGAAATGGGCATCATCGGCCCGTTTGAAGGCTCAAAGCCGCGCCAGATACTCATAACGCGCGACCAGTGGCTCGAAATGCAGACCACTCAGGGCACGGCACCTACCGAAACGCTGCAAATTAAGACGGAGTTTGCCGACGAGATCGACGATATGTAAAACACAAGGGCGGTTAACATAATGTGACCGCCCTTGCTTGATTTGGAGACTGATATGAACGATTATTTCTGCCCTCGGATGGAGAAAAGCGATATAAACAACATAAGCATGCTCGGCCTTGCGCATATCGGCGACGGAGTGTATGAGCTTTTGACGCGCACCATGCTGTGCGCCGACGGAAACAAAGTGACCGAGCTGCACAAAAAAACGGTCGCGATAGTCAACGCCCCGGCTCAGGCCGAGGCGGCCGAAAGGCTTCTGCCGCTGCTTGACGAAGACGAAATGTATGTCTACAAACGCGGCCGCAACGCAAAGGTAAATTCCGTGCCGCATAAGGCCGACATTGCGCAGTATCACGCCGCCACCGGGCTTGAGGCGCTGTTCGGCTGGCTGTATCTTCAGGGAAAAACGCAGCGGATAAACGAGCTGTACGCGGTTTGCGCGGAGGGTCACCATGGCGCTTGATGCAATACTGTTATCAGGAATAATAGCCGAGCTGCGGCCGAAGATCATAGGCGCGAGGATCGACAAGGTCCAGCAGCCCGAGCGCGATAAGATCGTCCTCTCCGTTCGCGGGGACGAGAATATGCGCCTGCTCATTGACGCAGGGGCCGGCAGCGGCAGATTGCAGCAGACGAAAATGAGCTTTGAAAATCCGGCCGAGCCGCCGATGTTCTGCATGCTGCTGCGCAAATATCTCACAGGCGGCAGGATAGAGGCAATAGAGCAGCCGAACTGGGAACGCCTCGCAATGGTTAACATAACATCGCGCAACGAGCTTGGCGACAATGTTGATCTGCGCCTTGCCGTGGAGCTGATGGGAAGAAGCTCGAACCTCGTGCTCATAGGCTCGGACGGGCGAATAATCGACTGTCTGCGCCGCATGGACTACGGCGGCGACGCCGAGCGCAGGCTGCTGCCGGGCATGATATATCGCCTGCCGCCGAAGCAGCGCAAGCCGCTCATTTTTGACCTGTCGCAGGAAGAGATAGCGCAGACGCTTGCGCAGTCCGACGCCGGCAAAAGCACGGACAAGCGTATAATGGACAGCTTTTCCGGACTCTCGCCGCTTGTGTGCCGCGAGCTTGCCTGCCGCAGCGGAGATAACGCCGCATTCCTGCCCGAGGCGATCGGCGCGTTTCTTGAAAGCGTCAGGGCAGGGGAGCTTACGCCGACCTTGCTCACCGAGGAAGGAAAGCCGAAGGAGTATTCCTTCATGCAGCTCAAGCAGTATGCCGGAGTCTACGATGCGCGAGAGTTTGAAAGCTTCTCGGAGCTTCTTGACGCATACTACTCAAAGCGCGATATCATGGAGCGCCGCCGCAGACGCTCTAAGGAGCTTAGCCACCACGTCAAAACCGCGCGCGACCGCATTGCGCGAAAGCTTGCAGTGCAGAAAACCGAGCTTCAGAAGTGCTCGGAGCGCGATGAGATCCGCCGCAATGCAGAGCTTCTGACGGCAAATCTCTATCGTGTAAAGAAAGGCGACAGCTCGGTGACCGTCGAGGATTATTACGAGCCGGATTGCCCTCAGCGCACGATAAAGCTCGATGTCCTCAAAACGCCGCAGAGTAACGCCGCGGCAATGTTCAAGGAGTATAACAAGCTCAAAACCGCGCAGACGCACCTCACGGCTCTCATAGCCGACGGCGAAAAGCAGCTTGAGTATTTAAACAGCGTCCTTGACGAAACCGAGCGCGCCGAAACCGAGGACGATCTTGCCGAGATCAAAGCCGAGCTTGTCGGCACGGGCTATATCAAAAAAAGCAGCGCGGCACAAAAAGAGCGCAAGCATAAAAAGCAAGGACCCATGCGCTTTGCCTCGTCCGATGGCTTTGAGATCCTTGTCGGCCGCAGCAACGCGCAAAACGATGAGCTGACGACGAAAACCGCGCGGCGCACGGATATCTGGCTGCACACGAAAACCGTCCACGGCAGCCACGTTATCATATCATGCGACGGCCTTACTCCGCCGGAGAAAACGATAGAGGAAGCCGCAAGCCTTGCCGTTTTCTATTCGCAGGCGCGCGAGGGCGGCAAAACTCAGGTCGATTACACCATGGTGCGCAACGTGCGCAAGCCCTCCGGTTCGCTGCCTGGCAAGGTGATATACACAGATTACAGTACCGTCTCCGTCTCGGCGGATGAAGTGCTTGCCGAAAATTTGAGAGTGAAATAAAACCTGCTGCGGAGCCTATGCTCTGCAACAGGTTTATTTATAGTATCATTGCATATAAACCATAACACTTTCATCAGTGCCGCCGATTATTGAGTTTGTAACTGTAGGTTCACCAACGACTTGAGTTTTTATATATAATTCGTATTCATATACAAAAGAATCTAAGTACTGCCCATATTCATTATAGGCATTAGTAGTGCCTTTCACGGTAACCCAGTAGCATGCTGAACCGGATTTCTCAACAGTGTCGTTTTTAATATCAACGCTACCTACACTTGGAACGCTTATTTTCTCAGTTCTTGGTGCGTCTTATTCTACTCTATCTAAAATTTTGTATGCGCCGTCCCCACTGGTAACGTATTCTTTTGCTAATTGTTCTGCAGCCGCTTGAGTTAAATCAGTTGTGCCGGGGACGCTGCTAGACCCCGTTTCGGAACTACCATCGTCTTTGCCGCATGCTGCAAGCGCAAATACCATCACCAGCGCCAATAATAAGGCGATAATTCTCTTTGCATTCATTTTCATCTAAGCAACAAAATACGATTGTAGCATAAACTAAAAAGAGGTGCATGCCATGATAGTATTTGACCGCTTATGGACGACGATGAAGGAAAAGGGCGTGTCGCAATATAAACTCATAAAGGAGTACAAAATAAGCACAGGCCAGTTGGACAGACTGAGAAAAAACGAGAATGTAAATACTTACACTCTCGACCAATTATGCAGAATATTAGGATTGCAGCTTGGACGATATCGCGGAATACAGAGAAAGCTAAAACCGGAAGGCAGTGCCTTCCGGTTTTCAGCGCCGGGCGAGAACGTCCATGGCGGCGGCGAGCATGTCGGCGGCCTCGGCGTGGGTGAGGGGAGAGGAATCGACGCTTTCAAGGCTTGCGATTCCGCATGCGTCGAGGTTGGCTGCCGACTGTGCGGCCCAGGTCGGCACGGCGTCGGTATCCGCGCAGCTCACGTCGGCAAGGCTGAGCAGCCTGTCGAGCATAACGGCGGCCTCGGCGCGGCTGATATCGGCTCCGGCGTCGAACACCGCGCCCTCGCGCCCCTTGACAACGCCGTCCTTGACCGCGCTCGCAACATAGGCGCGCTGCCAGTCGGGGATGCTGCCGTCGTCGGTAAACCCGGTGCTGACGACGCCGCGCAGCACGTTTTCGCCGGCGACGTTCAGGCACATTGCGGTGAACTCGCCGCGGCTGAGCGTTTTCTGCGGCTCGAAGTAAGCTAGTCGCCGCCGATCTGCTTGCCGATAAACGCACCGCACTCGGCAAGGCGCACGGCGCTGCAATAGCTTGCGCTGCCGCCCATATCGACATAGCTGACGCTTTTGTTTTTGACGAGCCTGATTATGACCGTCGCCTCCTGCGAGCCGGGTTGCCGTCGGCGTCGATGGCCTTATAGCCGAAGTAGTCGCGGCCGCGCTTGCCGTCGATGGGGGAATAGACGAAGCTGCCGTCGTCGCTAAGCTCGATGCTGCCCTTTTTGGGCTGGGTGGTGATCTCGAAGCTCACCGCGTCGCCCTCGGGATCGACGGCGGCGAGCCGACCGCCGAAGGACACGCCGCGGTAGGTCTCGAACTCGAAGTTTTCCGCGACCGGCGCGGAGCTGTCGGCCAGAGCCGGAAGCATAAGCGCGCACAGCGAAAGGCACGCCAGCACGGCTGCAATATATTTGCGCATAAGAAATACCTCCGTAAAATTTTCTACGGAGGTATTTTGTGAGTTTTTTATATTATTATACATTTTTAGAGGCGCTTTGACGCATCTGCGGATACGCATATTGCGGTATCCCGGTTCGAGACAATGGAAAAAACCGTGGTTGCCTCGCCACCCATTAGTGTGATGCTGAGTATTTTGCACCGCTCCCCATTGCCTTCCCCTCAAGCTCCGCAAGGGGAAGACAAAAGGCAAAACCTCTGCTGCATACCGTTGTATTAACGGCGGCAGTAGATGCAACAAGCGGAACGGATAAATCCGTTCCCTACGGGTAGAGCCACAAAACTCAGCAGCGCACTAATTATGGCGCGGCACACACGGTTTCCACCATTGTCTCGATACCGGGCTACTGCAATAACCGTATCCGTAGGTGCGGCAAAACGCCACTAAAAAAACCGGTCGGGAAAACCCGACCGGCTGTGCTGTGTTTAATTATGCTTCGGGAGTAACCTCGGGAGGATTATTAACGATGGTGAAGCTGAACGTCTTGGGGAATGCGAAGAAGTCGCCGCCGCGGACGGTTGCCGTTACGATGTAGCGACCGGGTGCAGTAGGCATTACACTCTTGGCGTATATTTTGTTTACGCCGGTGAACCAGTAGTGGATAGAACCTGCGGAAGCGCTGTTAAGGGACTTGCCGTCCTTGGTGAGTATGCAAAGATTGTTGCCTGCCTTAAGTTCCTCAGCCTGAGAAACGGTGATGGTGTTAGCCTTATCGCCGCTGTTAAGTACGGGATTCTTCTCGAGCTTTATGTTCTTCCAGTTCTTGAGAACAATAAGGGAGCCGGCTGCATAAGCAGGATTGTAGTTATCGTTTACGGCAATCACAAATGCAAAATAAGCACCTGCGTGATCGGGAGTACCGATTGCAATTTTAAAGTTATCTGCTATCTTAGTGATGGTGTTAAGCGTATCGACAAGGTCCTTGAGGTTATCAACGGTGATGCCGTACTTCTTGAGCATTGCGTTGACGAAGAACTTCGTAAGGGGATCTTTGCTTGCATAGTCGACGATCTCGGTCATTGCCGCTTTAAGCTCGCCGATAGTAACACCTTCCTGGAGCTTGCCCCTGATAGTATCCTTTTCGGCGTAGCCCAGATATTTTACCTGTGCATCGCTGATAGCATCGATGAGTTTGGTCTTGCTTGCGGGGAAATCGATATATGCAACGGACTGCAAATTCGAGTTCTCGCCGACGAAGAATTTGTAAATGTCGATTGCAGGATCGTTAGGATCGAGAGTTGCGTACGGGTTTTCCTTAGTCTCAAGAGGCTCGCCCGCGTAAATCTTGGCTATGAGGGGAATGCTGACCTTGACGTCAGCCTTCTTTACAGTGAGGTTGCCCTCAACGTAATCACTGCCTTATAATCACTGCCGCCAACATACTTGACACGAATGACCTGCTCGCCTGCGCCCATCTGATCAAAGGTGGTGAGCTTGGTTGCACCCTTTACGTCCGCCAATGGGAACAAAGACCTTATATTTTTCAAGATCATCCGCCTTTTGTCTTCAAGAGCCTGAGGAAGTGCCTTGTACTTGACGGTGAAGTCGGAAGCTGCTGCATCGGCAGGAAGATCGGATTTCTCCCAGTCGATAGCGTTCTTGACGATCTCTTCGATCATCGTTTCAGCCTTCATGTTATAAGTAATGGATGCATCGGTCTTGAGAACTATTTTGCTGCTGTACTTGTCAACCTTTACGATTTTGCGGTAATTATCGTGATCATCACCGATGCAGACTTTGAATGTTTTGTCAGCTTTCTGGTCTTTGAGATTGGGGTGTACGTATGTAAACTCAATATCTCCTTTTTTGTGGAAAAAGCCGTCCTTTTCATATAACTTGTAAGTGTCAAATCCATTAACTGAACCAAAAGTCGAATCATATAGTGCAGTCTTGGTCGGGTCGCCTTTTAGATATCCTTCGCACTCATACTGCCAATCGATTGCAGCGATTTGCTCTTTGGTAAGTTCGCTGTAGTTTGCCAGAAGTGCCTTTGCAAGAGCGTCCTTAACGTCTGTATCCGACTTGATAAGAACCTCGACAGCGCCTGTGTTCTCTTTAAGAACCGGTGCGACGGGTTCCGCGCTCTCGGTCGGCTCGGTCGTTCCGGTTTCGTCCTCCGCAAAGACGCCGGGTGCGACGCCGGTGACCTGCGAAAGCATCAGAACAGCAAGCAGCGAAGCAAGAAAACGCTTCAGATTGTTTTTATTCATGCTATGCCTCCAAATATAATATAAATTTCCATAGTAGGGCGTTAAGAAAACGCTAAGATTGCCCGCCTATAACAATAGTATAATAACAAAATATTAACAAACTTGCAATCAAATATTTAGCATTTTACATGCATTTGTCATGACAAAAAGTACTATTCCGAAAAAGCGTTGAAAATTCAACAAAAATTGAGAATTGCTCAAAAATGCGCGAAAAAAGCACTTGAAATGTGCGAAAATAATGTATATAATATAACAAATTTTTTGACAGATGCAGACTGCGTGTATAGTATTAGACGCAGGGTTTGGAAAATCAAAAACTGATTGACAAGCCGGTCAGTTTATGCTAACATAATCCCTCGTTAAAAGGGAGTAATTATAAAGGCATGGCCAACACACCCCCGGCAAATCGCCGGTGGTCATGCACCTGCTTGCAGGCGATGAGACTTTTAGCACGGCAAAAGCATGCCCGTGCGGAAGGTCTTATTTTTTTATGTGCAAAGAAGATAAATAAGGGAGTTATCAAAAATGGGAATTGATTTTACGGGAAGCACGCTCGCGCTCGTTCTTGTCCTGTTCGCCGTCGGCCTTATATGCATCATCAAGGGCGGCGACCTTTTCGTTGACGCGGCAACGTGGATCGCCGAGGCCTCGGGCATACCCAAGTTCATCATCGGCGCAACGGTCGTGAGCTTTGCAACGACCATGCCGGAAATGCTTGTTTCCGTGTTCTCGGCATTCGAGGGCAACGCCGATATCGCCGTCGGCAACGCCGTCGGCTCGGTCACGGCGAACACGGGACTTATAATGTGCCTGTCGCTTGTCTGCATGAGCTGTCAGATGACGCGCAAGCAGTTTGGCGTCAAGGCCGGTCTGCTGCTGGCTGCGGTCGTGCTGCTGTTTGCGTTCACGCGCGACAGTGCGCTGTCGGTTTCCGAGAGCATTATAATCATGCTCGTTTTCGTCGGATTTATGGTCGAGAGCATCCTTGCCGCAAAGCGCGAGCAGGGAAGCGAGGCACCCGATGAGCGCCCGAGCACCGACGGCAAAAGTGTTGCGATAAACATCGGCAAGTTCATCCTCGGCGCTGCCGCAATCGTCCTCGGCGCGCAGCTGCTTATCGATAACGGCTCGGCGCTGGCTGTCATGATCGGCGTTCCCGACTCCGTGATCGCCGCGACGATGATCGCTATCGGCACATCGCTGCCCGAGCTTGTCACGACCATCACGGCGATCCGCAAAAAGCAGTCCTCGCTGTCGGTCGGCAATATCATCGGTGCAAATATAATGGATCTTACGCTTATCATGCCGCTGTGCGCGCTTTTGCAGGGCAAGCCCCTTGCCGTTGAAAATCAGGGCATGCTGCTGGATGTTCCGGCTTGCCTTATCGTCAGCGCCGCCGCTATGCTCCCGGCGCTCATCTGCGGAAAGTTCAAGCGCTGGATCGGCATGTTCATCGGCGTGCTGTATATAGCGTATCTTGTAATAATGTTCACTTACTTCGGCGCGTGAGGTATAAAATCGACTCGACCCGTCCGAAAGGACGAGCCGAGTCTTTCTGCTTATGGGGGATGTGGGTATATGGGTTTCTGAAATTAGGTAATAGTGTGATGAAAAATTGACATAAGAGGCAAATTTGTATAAACAGTCAAATTAATAACGATTTTTTGCCCAATGTGAGTAATATAGGCGGATATTTGCCTTAAATAATATATAAATTCAAGTCAAGTATTATTTTCGGCATATATCGTGCGTTCAGCCTTAAACTCCCCGTCCGACAAAATACAGCCCATCCGCCTGATGCGCTGTCAGCCAGCTAAAGAACCACTGTTTTCACTTTTTGAAAACAGTGGTTCTTGCAGACTGCCGAAAAACTATGCCGCAATGCAAAGTAATAGAGCAGCAGGGGAGCGCGAGGGGGCAAAGGCCCCACTCGTAATTAGATTAATAGCCATCAAAAACGCCTGATAAATCAGGCGTTTTGCAGCCTGTCGAAAAAGGTCACCGCAAGGTGGCTTTTTTCTCGTAAAACAGGGAGAAATATGGTACAATAAAAACAGACGAACCCCGAACCCTTGATTTTTCAGGGGTTCGGGGTTTTCTTGTTACTAATGTGTGCATAGTTCAGCGTTCAGCGGCCTAAAATGTTCACCGGTTTGAACCCTATGGAATCAGTTCCACGGTGGCCTTCAGTTCGTCCAAAGTCTTGTGATTATAGACCCGGTTTCCCGTGTCCTTGGACACATGACCCATGAGCAAATCAATACATTTCCGGTTGGCTCCGGCGCTATCCAATTTGGTTTCAAAGGTGTGGCGGCATTCGTGCGGGGTATGGTTCAGCTTCAGGGCCTTCATAATATCCGCCCAAAATATCCGGTATTGGGTTTGATTGCAAATCTTCCCGTTGTAGCTGATCAGCCGGGGGCCACCTTCGGCAAGCCGCCGTTCAATCAAGGGCCTGATCTTTGGATGGATGGGAACAATGCGGTTCTTACCGGCTTTCGTTTTGGTGCCGCCCTTCATTGTGCCTTCCTTCAAGTCTATATCTTCAGGTTTCAGGTTCAAAAATTCAGAGATACGCCACCCGGAATATAGCAAGATCAAAACCGTATCAACCCAAGGATCAGACTGATGTTCCCACACCGTTTTGATTTCATCGTTGGTGAACGGAAGGCGGCTGGTGGGCGGTATTGGATCAGAAGTCAGAAGTTCGGAGAAGCACCGGTTTATTATATCCATTTCAAGGGCGAACCGGTCAAGGTGGCCCCACAGGTTCTTGATGGCCGCTTGGGTGCTATACCCTTTCCCACAACCATCAATGGTTTCTTGCATTTGGTAGGATCGCAGTTGCTTGTAAGGTTTGTTCACATACGCTGAACAATGCTTGAACGCTGAACAGAGGGAAGAACGATTGGATTCACCCAGCTTCGGGGCCTTCTTTTCTTTCCAGAGGTCAAAAAGCTGTTGAAGGGTGATCTTGGCCCGGTCAACATCCCAAGGATCACGGTTGTATTCAGCAAGCATGATGTTCCCGGCTTCACGGGTTTCAGCATAGCCGATAATGTCATAGATGGGATGGCCTTTGTCATTCCAACCTATGGTTTTCTTCACAATGTATGGGCGGCGGCGTTGGCCTGATAGCTTTGCAACCGTTCCATACCCGTTTGGATTTCGCATTATATCACCTGAACTTTCAAAATTGGGTATGGCAAAGCTAAACCCCATGTGATATAATGTTCAAAGGCGTTTGAAACATTAACTTCAAAAGGGGTTTGTTTTCGCCTGACCGCTTCCGGTGTGCAAGACCGGGGGCGGTCATTTTTTTGCATTCTGTTCCGTATCTGTTCCATCAAAAAAGCCTTGAACTGTGGAGGTTTTGAGGAACGGAACAGATGGTACAGATGCTATATTACTTCAAAGAATAGAGAAAAAAATATAAAAGAAAAAGAGTATATAGGGAACCGGCGCTTTATCTGTTCCACCTGTTCCAAAGCCTTGATTTTCCTGTGTTTTCAGGGATTGGGCGGCGGAACGGATGTGGACAGATCGAGTTTGGCAAGTTCACCTTTGACCTGTTCCAGAACTTCAGGATATTCAGAATCAGGGTTCATGGAATATTGATCTTCGTATTCTTTCAGGGTGTTCAGATACCGGTTCCAATGGGTGGCTTTGGCCTTTGCGGTTTTCAGTTCATCAATCTTGGCTTTTTGATCAGAATAGGAATCTAACAAAACCCGTTCTTTCTGACTATCAGCCGCCTTGAAGAAAGAAGCTGGAAAGATCAGATGTGTAAGGGATGATCCCGGCCTTGGCCGCTTGATCCACCGTCAGGGCTATTTGCATACCATATTCATAGCGGGAAAAGAATGTTTCAAGGTTCTTCGTCTTTTCAAAGATGTTCAAACAATCTTGAACAATCCGCACATGGTTTTTGGCTTCTGCTACGGTGTAGGCCCCCGGCATGGATTTAATAGCCCGTTCCGGGTTCAGATTGGAATGAACCTGAACGGTGGGTTCTGTTTTGGGTGGGGCCTTCTGTTTGGCCGGTTTTGGTTTTCGCTTTCGGAAAATCAGAAATAAAATCAAAGCACATATAGCGTCCATAAGGACGAACACCGGAAGAAGATTAGGTTCCATGAAGATACACGCAGTATAAACAAACATTGCTGTTCCAAGAAAGAACCCAACTACGCCTTTCAAAAACTTCTTCACCCAACCACCTTCTATCTAATATCACTTTGGAAGGCTACGGCTTTTCCAAGAATCCTGATATGGTTCAGTTCTTCACCTGTGTAACGCATGGTTTTATACTTTGGATTTTCAGCGAACAACAACAGTTCGTTTTCTTCAGGATTATATTGAACACGCTTCAAGGTGGCTTCGTCACCAATCAGGACGGCGGCGATTTCACCATCATCCACCATTTCCTGTTTTCTGATGAACACAATATCCCCGTCATAGATTCTGGCCCCGATCATGGAATCGCCCTTGGCCTTCAAGCAGAAATCAGCATGAATGTTTGCACCAGCTTCCACATACAGTTCCTTTTCTTCGTTGGCAAAGATAGGGGTTCCACAAGCAATGTTCCCAAGTAATGGGAACTTTCGCTTTTCAATTCTAAATAGGTTATCCAATTCAACTTCTTCTTTCCAGCCCATTAAATAGGCCGGTGTGGTGTGAAGAACTTTCGCCAAGTCAGCTATTTTATCACGGCGCATATTGGCAATAATCCCATTTTCCCATTTCCGAACGGTGCTTTTACCCACGCCAACAGCATTGCCCACCTGTTCAAGAGTAAGATTATTTTCTTCACGCAAAGCCTTGATTTTTTGGCCCATTGTCAAATCAGCCACATCAACACCCCTTTCACGGTTAGTAACAACAGTATAACCGCAATGTGTCTTTTGCAACCCCTAAAGCGAAAAAACAAAAAAAGTTTCTTTTAATCCACAAATGGGGTTGACAAGCGACAAGGGGTGTGATACTATGATGGTGTCCTAAAGGACACGGCAAAAGCGAATAAGACACCGGAAGGGGTATATGAGATATGAAGGCCATTGTGGGGATTTGGAAGAATGATCCTTGTAGGATTCCACAGCTTTATGAATTTAACAGTTGGGGTGATGCCCTTGATTTCTACAAGAAGAACCATAAGTATTTTGGAATCATGTATCACTTTGTAATACCTGAAGTGCTTCCTTTTTGATACAAGCCGAAACGGGCCTGATGGCCCGTCCACCGGAAACCGCCCCACCGGTGCTGATGATGGCAGGGCAACAGCGACAACATGAGCGCCCCCGGTTTATGGGTTCGGGTATTGGGTATCAATCCCCATGTAAAAGGTATGACCGCCCGGAAATTGCTTGTTGGGGCTTTGGCTGTTCTATTTTTGAAGAAAGGATGTGAGCGAATGAACAAGGCCCGCTTGGAATATGAAATGTCTGTTCGGGGTGTCACCCGTGCCAAGCTGTGTGAAGTCCTTGGGATTTCCCCGATCCGCCTTTTACCGAAAGTGTAATGGGGGTTCGGAGTTCACCCAAGGCGAGATTCAGAAGATCGTGGATTTTCTGAACCTTGAAACCCCGGTGGGAATTTTTTTTGATGCGAAAGTGTCCTAAAGGACACCGCAAGGAGTAAGAATCATGAATGAAGTCAGTTTGAAACCGGTCATTGATGAACTTGAAACCTTGTTTTCAAAGTTCAACAAAGCCTTCTTTGAAGGGAAGCTGGAAAAGCCTGTGATCACCGTTTCCCCGGATCATACCCGTGGGGCCTATGGGTGATGTACCGGTTGGAAGGCGTGGCAAGACGGCACCAAGGAAGGCGGCTATTACGAAATCAACCTGTGCGCCGAATACCTGAACCGCCCCTTTGAAGAAACCTGTGGAACCTTGCTTCACGAAATGGTTCACCTTCAGAACCTTCAGGACAATGTTCAAGACACTTCCCCGTTCTGGTTCCTACCACAACCGGAAGTTCAAAAGGAAACCGCTGAAGCCCACGGGCTGACCGTGGAGAAAGGCGAAAAAGTACGGATGGCACAAAACCACCCTGAACCCGCAAGCTGAAGCCTTCGTGAAATCCCTTGGCAAATCCGGGTTCTGTCTGGTTCGGCCCCGTACCAATCCGCTGAAGGGTTCCCGGAAGGGCGGGGGATCAAGTTCCCGCAAATATGTTTGCCCTTGTTGCGGAACCATCATCCGGGCCACCAAGGAAGTTCATGTTCTCTGTGGGGAATGTGAAGTGGCCTTTGAAGAACAGGAGTGATAACCAATGAAGTTGATTGACACCAAGGATTGGAAGGCCGTTCACTTCAAGGATCGAACCATTTTGAGAAGTGACCGCAATCTTTACCCGGAAGCTGATTGGTGGGCTTTGGTTTCCACCGTGGATGTGGAACCGATGAAGGAACCCGGTCATTTCAAGGTGGTAAGCCAATGATGATCACCCGCCAAGTTCGCTGTAAGAAGTGTGGGGAAATGTTTCCCCTGACCTATCCAGAAAAGCTGTCCGACATTGGCCGGGATGTTATTTCTTACTGTCCGCCGTGTTTACACACGGAAATCTTGAAAAATGAAAGGAGTACGCACAATGACCACCTTTGCAGAGCGTTTGAAGAACGCTATGGAACAGGCCAACATGAGCCAATCCGCCCTGTCTGAACAGGCCGGGGCTTCCAAGGCCGCTATCAGCCAATACCTTTCCGGGAAGAACACCCCCGGCCCTGACCGTATCAAGGCCCTTGCCGATGCAACCGGCGTTTCCTTTGATTACCTGATGGGTTATGGAGCCGCCCCGGTTGCGGAACCGCCCATCAAGAAGATCAGCGTGAAGGAAGCCGCCCGGTGCATGGGGAAAATCTGATCAGTTCGTCAGAATCGGCCTTCAGCGGGGCCTTCTTCCCTTCGGGAACGCTGTTCCCGGAACCGGTGCTTGCTGGAATTACTACATCAACCCCACCAAGTTCCGTGATTATGTGGGCGCTGATCAGTTCAATTCTTCTTCGGCCTTACGGCCTGATTTTTAGAAAAGGAGTAAAGCAATGAAAACCAGATTTGATGGAACCTTGTGGATCGGAGCCGGTTGGACAGGCTTTCCGCCCCGCAGAAATGGGAACCGATCACCTGTTGAACACGGTGAAGATGCTTCTGAAGAACCGCCCCGGCGTGGTGATAGCTATGGTGGTTCGTGACATTGAAGCCACCCCCTGACTGTTGCCCTTTTGATCCCTTCGGTGGCGGTCATTCCGAGTTAGTGAAACAGTCAGTCCTTGTTCAACATCACCGTTCCCGTCAGACCGGCTTTCCCCGGAACAGGTGAGTGATTACGCCCTGAACAGCCCCTTGGGAATGGCTATGAAGGCCGAACTTCTTTCCCGTGGTGTGAATGTGGAAAATTACCTTTCCATGATTGAAGGGCCTGAAACCATATGATCATGATTAACCTGTTCCAGCACCAGCAACAGGCCCTTGATGAAACCGAGGGGAAGAACCGGGTGGCCTATTACCTTGATATGGGCCTTGGGAAAACCTTTGTTGGTTCCGAAAAAATGATGAAGCTGGACAAGCGGATCAATCTGGTGGTGTGCCAATGTTCAAAAGTTCAAGACTGGATTGAACATTTTCAAGACCACTACACCCGGAATTGTGTGTTCGACCTGACCAACCCCAAAACCTTCAAATGGTTCTTTGAACAGGTTCAGCATGAAGTTCCAACCCTGATGATTGGCGTGATCAACTACGAACTGACTTTCAGGCGGAATGTGCTGAAAACCCTGACCGGCTTTACGCTGATGTTGGATGAAAGTTCCCTGATCCAGAACGAGAACGCCAAACGATCAAAGTTCATTCTTGGGCTGAAACCGGATAATGTGATCCTTCTGTCAGGCACCCCCACGGGCGGCAAGTATGAAAACCTGTGGAGCCAATGCCAACTGTTGGGGTGGAAGATTTCAAAGGAATTGTTCTGGAAGCAGTACATTCAAACGGAATGGGTGGAAACCGATGGCTTTTGGCGGCAACAGATTACCGGCTATAAGAATGTTGACCGGCTGAAGATGAAGCTGGCCGAACATGGGGCCGTTTTCATGACTACCGAACAGGCCGGGATCAGCCTTCCAAAACGGAACTGGATTAAGGTCAAAACCCGCCCTTCACCCCTTTATTGGAAGTTCTGGAATGATCGTTATGTTGCGATTGACAGCGCCAACCTTGGTGAATTTGAACTGGATGCTGATTTCTACGGTTCCAATGCCCATTGTGAACGGGAACTGATTGGCGATACCAGTTTGACCCGCCGCCTTTATGCCCGTCAGCTTTGCGGCCTGTACAACCCGGCCCGTTATGAAGCCTTCCGGGATTTGGTGAACAGTACGGAAGATCGCTTGATTGTGTTCTATAACTTCACGGAAGAAATGGAACGCCTGAAAGGAATTGCCAAGGGCCTGAACCGGCCTGTGTCTGTTCTTTCCGGTGAAGAAAAGAACTTGGATGCTTACCGCTACCAGCACAACAGCATTACCTTCATTCAGTATCAGGCCGGTGCAATGGGCGGCAATTTCCAGCTTGCCAACAAAATCATTTACTTCAGCCTTCCCCAAGGTTCGGAATTGTGGGAGCAATCCCAAAAGCGTATTCACCGCCTTGGGCAAGAACGGCCCTGTTTCTATTACCTGATGATCTGTCCGGGAACGGTTGAAGAAGATATTCTTTCCAATTTGGAAATGAGAAAGGACTATACCGATGAACTATTCAGAAAGTATGAGCAAGCGGCAACAGCGCCGCAAAGCCCGTTGATCAATGGTTCAGGCGGATGTTCCTTGTGGCCCTTCTGATGGGCCTTGCAATGGGCTTTGTATTTGGGCGCTGTTCTGTTGCAATCGTCAGAGAACCCGCCCCGGATGCCACCATTGAACCGGATCAGCTTACCGCCGTGACCCCGGATGTGACCTTGGAGCCGGTGGAACCCCCGCTGGTGGAAGAACCCGCCGAACCTGAACCGGTGCTGTTGGGCAGTTTCAGAATTACCGCCTATTGTTCCTGTGAAAAGTGTTGCGACGAATGGGCCAAGAACCGGCCCAACGGCATTGTGTATGGTGCCGCTGGTGTGGAACTGAAAGCCGGTGTTTCCTGTGCTTCCCCGCTTCCCTTGGGAACCGTGGTGGAAGTGGAAGGCTTGGGTGAATACATCGTTCAGGATCGCCCCGCCCAATGGGTGATTGACAAATACGGTGAAAACCAGATCGACATTTATTTTGACAACCATGAAGCCGCTTCCGCCTTCGGCCTGAAGCAGTTGAATGTTTATCTGAAAGGAGAACCAGAAAAATGATCAAATGTGAAAATGCTTGCCCCCGTGGAAAGTTCGATGGGTGTTGCCACAAATGCCCGGAGTTCCACACTTGCCCTGATTCCTGTCAGGAAAACCCGAACGCCTGTGGTTCGGCCACCTTCGATGAAGAAGCGGCCCTTCAGGAGTTCAAGAACACACAGCTTGCCACCTTGAACGCCATTGCTTCCCTGACCGCCCACAAGAAGGCCATTGAAGATCAGGAAAAGGAAATGAAGGCTAAGTTGTATGAAGCAATGGTGAAGTTCGGCGTGGATAAGTTTGAATCCGATGTTCTGAACCTTACCCTTGTGAAGCCTACCAATGCCACCAGCATTGATTCCACCAAGCTGAAGAAGAAATACCCGGACATTGCTTCCGAGTGTTCCAAGACCACCGCCAAGGCCGGTTATGTGAAGATCACCCTGAAAGGGGATTAAGTCATGAGTTGCCGGGGCTTTGAACCTGTTTGCACCAATAATGAACTTCGGGAGTATTTCAGCGCCAAGGGCCTGACCTATGACAGCATTGATGAAGGTGATATTTTGATCCTTTGCATGATGCTTCAGAAGGAATTGAAGAAATCCAATAAGGCTGGTGAAACTTCCGTCACCATGACTTTAAGCAAACGGGTTGACATGAAGAAGGCCACCAACGGCCACATTACCGAGTGTTACATCTACATGAACGCCCACTATTTCACCCGGCGTGAATGTATCAGCTTCAACCGGGATGGGTGGATTGGCTTTGCTGGATGGGCCGATGATGGCAACACTAACCCGTTGCGCCGTGCCTTCCTTGCATGGTGTGACTATTTGGCGGAAGGTGGTGGGGCCGATGGCAAGGGATGAATTATGGGATGCCCTGAAGGATCATGCCAAACAGGTTCATTCAGAACGGGTTGCAAAGACCCCCGACCGGATCGCCTATGCCATTCAGCAGTTTGAAGCCCACGGCATTGAATACCAACTGAAGAATGAGCAAACCGGACATTTCCATTGTTGGCGAAAGTCTGATGATAAACTGTTCCAATTCTACGCTGGAACGGGTAAAATTCAGGGCTTCACCCAAGTCAGAGGTATTCACAGCCTGATTCAAATGTTGGAGGGGTGAGCCGTGGCCGGTGAAAAAAACTTTGAAAACCGCTTGAAGGACTGGCTGGAATCTGAAGGCATATATCCCTTGGGTGAACCTGTTGACCGCATGAGCGCCCCGCCTTGTGGCTTCTATGAAAAGCGTTGGGGTGGAAGCCGGTATGTGAAAAGCGGCCTTCCGATATGCGGATCACCGTGAAGGGCATTGCCCTTGAAGTAGAGCTGAAGGCCACCAATGGAACCCCATCTGTGCTTCAGAAGCGTAATTTGGCCCAAATCAACGGTTCGACAGGGGTTCAAGGGTTCATCCTTTACCCGGAAGGCTTTGAAGCCTTCAAGCACATATTAAAGGGGTGAAACAATGCGAGTTTCCCACAGCCGGGTTGAAGTCTTTGATAGATGCCCATACAAATACCGCTTGCGATATGTGGAAGGGATAGACACGATCCCGAACACGGACGCAGACAACGCCCTGATCCTTGGCACCGCCCCTTCACACCGGCATTGAAGAAGGGGGTTGAACAGGCCCTTGACTTCTACAAGAACAGCTTCCCGGTTCTGACGGATGATCACATTCATGAAATGATGAAGTTGGAAGCCATGATTCCCAAGGCAAAGGCCATGTTGCCACCGGGCGGAACCTTTGAACTTGCCAATTGGGAACGCTGATTTCATCGGCTTCATGGATTATCTGGTTCCCGTGGGAAGGGCCTGAAGCTGGATGGCCTGATCACTGGTGAAGATTTGAATGAATTTGAAGCGTTTGATCTGTACGATTTCAAGTATTCCAACAACGCCAAGAACTACGCCATTTCCGGTCAGCTTCACGAAATACAAGTATTGGTATGAACTGACCCATCCCGGCCACCGGATCAGGAATATGTATTTCCTGATTGTTCCCAAGGCAAAGATCAGGCAAAAAGCACCGAAACCCTTTCCCAATTCCGTGACCGCTTGCAAGCGGCCTTGAAAGATGCTGAACCAACGCTGATGCCGGTTCAGTATAACCCCCATGAAGATTGTGGACTTCCTGACCGATGTGAAGCACATGGTTGAAGCCACAGACTTTCCCAAGAACCCAAACCATTTTTGTGGATGGTGTGAGTATGAAGAATATTGTCAGAAAGGATGGGATTATATGTTACTTCCCAAGAATGAACGCCGTGATCTGAACGCCACCAAGAAGAAGGTTGTGTGGCTTTACGGCGCACCCTTCAGCGGCAAAACCTTCTTTGCCAATCAGTTCCCCGATCCCCTGATGTTGAACACGGATGGCAACATCAAGTTTGTGGATGCCCCCTATATCGCCATTCGTGACACCGTAACGGTGGAAGGCCGTATCACCAAGCGCAAGTTGGCCTATGAAGTGTTCATGGATGCCGTGGCCGAACTGGAAAAAGAAACAGAACGATTTCAGAACCATCGTGGTTGACCTTCTGGAAGATGTTTATGAATCGTGCCGGGTTTACATCTGTGACCGTCAGGGCTGGAAGCATGAATCTGATGATTCCTTCCGTGCATGGGATATGGTCAGAAGTGAGTTCCTGAACACCCTGAAGCGGCTTGTGAATCTGGACTATGAAAACATCATCCTGATCAGCCATGAGGACAGAAGCCGTGACCTGACCCGTAAAGGGGGCGATAAGATCAGTTCCATCAAGCCGAACCTTCAGGATAAGGTGGCAAATAAGGTGGCCGGTATGGTTGATCTGGTGGCCCGTATCGTGGCGGACGATGATGAACGGGTGCTGTCTTTCAAGACTTCTGAAGTGATCTTTGGCGGTGGCCGTTTGACTGTCCGTGATAAGGAAATCCCGCTGACCTATGACGCTTTCTGTGAAGTCTACGAGGAAGCCAACCAGAAGGCCGCAGGAGCCGTGAAGCGTGGCGGCAATACCCCGGCTACCCCCGCACCTGAAACCACCGACACGCCCACCACAGCGCCCAGCAGAAGGGGCAGAAAGGCCAAGACTGCAACCCCGCCCCCGGCTGATAACTATGATCCGGCTAAAGATGCGGCAAAGGCGGCTTGTGGTGATCCTGATGGAACTTGGACACCGGGCGGCGGTGAAAAGGATGATTCTGTTCCTGTTGATGAACCGGCCACCGGTGACACCCCCGCCTTGGAACGATCTTCCCAAATGCCCGGACGGTGAACGCATTTTCAGACAGCACGATCAGAACCCGGAAATCCCCCTTTGTCCGTCCATTGACGCTGGCCACCGTTGCCACAAGGAAGGCGGCCCCGATGGTTGCCCCCTGTGGGATCGCCCCAAGGCACAGGCAGAGGAACCCGCACCCAAGACGGATGCTAACCCGCCCCGCCGTACCCGGCCGTACCCGGAAGAAGCGTGAAGAATAATGGCTGATGTGCTGATGATTTCCGGGAAGCCTGAAACCATCTTCACGGCCCGTGATTTTGAATATCTGGTTGAAAAATACATGGGTTATGAAGCGGCCAAGTATTTCCGGGAATACGCTGAAAAGGCTGATGAAGAAGTCAGATCGGCCAAGGCCGGTGAGAACACAGACCTTGCTTCCTATGAAGCTGACCTTGAAAGCAATCACAGAGCCTTTCAGGACATTCAGACGGAAGCCGCAGTTATCACGGGTGTTCTTCAAGAAAAACGGATAAACCGTGAGAAGATCGCCCATGCAGTCAGGGAAATTGGAAAGATAATTTCCAACCAAATATAAAAAACAACATTTTTGGAGGTCCAGCTTCAAAAATGGCGACTATGGCTATTGATTTTTTTTGACAAGATTGATCGTTCTGTTGATCTGAAGGGCCTTCAGGCTGATGTGGAGGATGCCAAGAAGAACGGCGGCGGTGATTTGCCCCCGGTGATTCCGCCCATTCCCGCTGGCAAGTATGAAGTGAAGCTGGAAAGCATGGAGATCAAAGGCACCAAGGCTGATCCCAACCGCCCCATGCTGGCCGTGTCCTTCAAAAATCCTGTCCGGTGAGTTCAAGAACCAGCGCCTTTTCATGAACCGTGTCCTTTACGGCACCAAGAATGACAAGAACATGATCGCTTCCGCTATGGGCTTCCTTGAAAAGCTGGATTCCGGTGTTGCTGTCAGCTTCACCAGCTACAAGCAGTTTTCTCAGCTTGTTCTTGATGTGGCGGAAGCCATTGATGGAAACTTGGAATATGCGGTGGACTACGATGATTCCCGCTTCAATTCCATCACCGTTGAAGAAGTTTTCGAGGTTGAAAACTGACCCAAAATTTTTTTAATGAATGGCAAATAGTCTTTGGGATACGGTTTTTTGAAAATTCACTTTCAAGCCGGGGCGAAAAGCCCCGGAATGGCCCCGAAGTGAAAGCCTTCCCGTGGCGGGGCTGATAAGGCGGAAACGCTGACAGATTTCACAAAAGCTGAAAGGATGTGAGTTGATGATCTTCTATGATTTTGAGGTTTTCCGGTATGACTGGTTGGTTGTCCTGATCGACCTGAACGCCCGAAAAGAAACCGTGATTATCAACGATCCCGACAAGCTGAAACGCTTCTATGAGGAACACAAAGGTGTGATTTGGGCCGGTTACAATTCCCGGAACTATGATCAGTACATCCTGAAGGCCATTCTGTGTGGGTTTGATCCAAAGCCTGTGAATGATTGGATCATTGCAGAGGATAAACCCGGTTACAGATATTCAAGCCTGTTCAGGGGAATACCCGCTGATCAATTATGATGTGATGCCGAACCCGCCAATCAGCCTGAAGGCGCTGGAAGCGTTCATGGGCCATTCCATTAAAGAAACTTCTGTTCCCTTCGACATTGACCGGCCTTTGACTGAAGCAGAGTTGGCCGAAACGGTCAAATATTGCCGCCATGATGTGGGAACAGACGGTGGAAGTGTGGTTAAGGCGGAAAGAAGATGAATTTGATGCCCAAATGTCACTTGTGAAGGCGTTCCACCTTCCCATTTCCGACATTGGCCGCACCAAAGCACAGCTTTCCGCCAAAATCCTTGGAGCCGTTCAAAGGGAACACAATGATGAATTTGAAATTGAGTTCCCGCCCAGCTTGCGGATCGAAAAATACACGGAAGTTTTGAATTGGTACAAGAACCCCTTGAACCGTGATTATTCCAAAACCCTTGAACTGGAAGTGGCCGGGGTTCCCCATGTGTTCGCTTGGGGTGGCCTTCACGGGGCCATTCCCAAATATCACGGGGAAGGTTGGTTTGTCAATGTGGATGTTGCTTCCTATTACCCGTCTTTGATGCTGGTTTATAAGTGGCTTTCCCGTAATGTTCACGATCCTTCCAAGTATGCGGAAATCTACCACACCCGCCTAAAGCTAAAGGCGGAAAAGAACCCCATGCAACAGCCTTACAAAATTGTTCTGAACAGCACCTATGGCGCTATGAAGGATAAGCACAATGCCATGTATGATCCTCGGCAAGCCAACAATGTTTGTGTGGGCGGTCAGCTTCTTCTTCTGGATTTGATTGAACGGCTGGAAGATCATTGTGAAATCATCCAGAGCAACACGGATGGTATTTTGGTCAAACTTCGCCGGTATGAAGATTTTGAAATGCTGGACGATCTGTGTTGGGAGTGGGAGCAAAGAACCGGGATGCGCCTTGAATTTGATGAATTTCAAAAGGTGTATCAGAAGGATGTGAACAATTACATCATTGTTCCTTCCGGGCCGCTTCGTGACGAAAAAGGGAAACCCCGCTGGAAGTGCAAGGGTGCCTATGTCAAAAAGCTGTCTGATCTGGATTATGACCTTCCCATTGTCAACCGGGCCATTGTGAACTATTTCCTTCAGGGGATCAGCCCGGAAACAACCATCATGGAATGTTCCGATCTTCGGGATTTTCAGAAGGTGGTGAAGGTGTCCAGCAAGTACAAATACGCCCTTTATTCCCCGATGATTACGGAAGCCAAGATCAGGGATGAAAAAGGCCGTTCTAAAAAAATCACCCGCTTCAGCGGCGGTGAGGTTCAGACGGATAAAACCTTCCGGGTGTTCGCTTCCAAGGATCAGAGCAAGGGCGGAATCTTCAAGGTTTCCGGGAAAATCGTCAAGGGCCGGGAAAAGAATCCTGAAAAGTTCGGCAACACCCCGGATCATTGTTTCTTCATCAATGATGATGTGACCAACCTTCCTATCCCGGATGAACTGGACAAGCAATATTACATTGATGTTGCTTGGGATCGGTTGAAAGATTTCTGGGTGGAACGATGAACAATAAAACCTTTCGGGGGGGGGGAGCGTTGAAGCATGGAACTGTTTAGGGGCTATGTGCCTACCAGAAATAAACAATGCCTTGAAAATTCAAAGGCGTTGAAAAACTGAAAACCCGTTCTGAAGTCCAAGACCTTGATGAATACGCCGGTATTCTTGGAGAAGAAACCATCCTGATTGATGTGGACGATGCGGAAACATCTGAACTTTTGTTCAGAATTGTTCAGGATTTAGAACTGAAGTGCAGAGTGTACGCCACCACACGGGGAAAACACTTCTTGTTCAAGAACTGTGGTGTTAAAAAAAGCTGGACGAAATGCACCTTGGCCGTGGGTATCACCACGGATGGAAAGGTTGGAGCCAATAACAGCTATGAAATCTTGAAGTCCGGTGGCGTGGAACGGCCCATTCTGTATGACTTCCCTGAAGGGGAGATTCAGGAACTTCCCAAGTGGCTGACCCCGGTGAAAAGCAACTATGATTTCCCGAACCTTGGGGAAGGTGATGGGCGGAACCAAACCCTGTTCAACTACATTCTGACCCTTCAGAGTGACGATTTCACCAAGGAAGAAGCCCGTGAATGTATCAGGCTGATTAACCGTTATGTGCTGAAGAAGCCCCTTTCCGACAAGGGAACTTGATGTGATCCTTCGGGATGATGCCTTCAAGAAAACATCCTTCTTCCGGGATAAAACCTTCCTGTTTGATAAGTTCGCCACCTACCTGAAGAACAACAACCATATTGTGAAGATCAATAACCAGCTTCACATTTACAAGGATGGTATCTATGTTTCCGGTGCCGGTGAAATTGAAGGGGCCATGATCAAGCTGATCAGCAACCTGAAACGGGCGTGGCGTTCGGAAGTCCTGTCCTATCTGGAAATCATAATTGAGGAAAACACCAAGGCCACCAACCCAAATATCATTGCTTTCAGCAACGGCCTTTACAATATCCGGGATGGTTCCTTTAAAGAGTTCACCCCGGATGTGGTCATTACAAACAAAATCCCGTGGCCGTACAATCCCGCCGCCCATGATGATCTGTTGGATCACACCCTGAACCGGCTGGCCTGTGATGATCCTGAAGTTCGGGCCTTACTGGAAGAAATGGTGGGCTATTGTATGTACCGCCCGCAATGAACTTGGCAAAGCCTTCATCCTGATTGGCGATAAGAGCAACGGCAAATCCACCTTTCTTCATGTGGTGAAGAACCTTCTTGGGGATCAGAACATTGCTTCCCTTGACCTGAAGGAATTGGGCGATAGGTTCAAAACCGCTGAACTGTTTGGCAAGCTGGCAAACATCGGTGATGATATTGGTGATGAATTTATTGCCAATGCTTCCGTGTTCAAGAAGCTGGTCACGGGTGATCGGGTGAATGTGGAGCGCAAAGGCCAAGATCCTTTTGAGTTCAACAATTATTCCAAGTTCCTGTTCAGCGCCAACAATATCCCCCGTATCAAGGACAAAACCGGAGCCGTTCAGCGGCGTTTGGTGATTGTTCCCTTCGATGCCAAGTTCACCCCCAATGATGCTGACTTCCGCCCGTTCATCAAGGATGAACTGTGTGAACAGGATTCTATGGAATATCTGGCCTTGCTTGGACTTCAGGGGTTGAAGCGGGTTCTTGGGGAACGCACAGTTCACCACTTCCAGCAGAGTTCAGGGGCAGTTGGACGAATATGAGGAAAACAACAACCCCATCATTGGGTTCATCAATGAAGTGGGCCTTGACGGGATTGAAAATGAAGCAACCGATTCCGTGTATCGCCGGTATAAGGAATATTGCATTGCAAACAACTTCCAAGCCCTTTCCAAGATTGAGTTTTCCCGGCAGATCACAAAACGCTGTGGCTTCACAACGGTTCCAAAGTGGATCAGAAACCGGAAAACCCGTGTATTTGTGAAAGGCGGTGACACAGAATGAGTGGTTCCAAGAAGGTGTTCACCACATTAGGCAGTTCAACCATGTTCCTGAAGAACGGAAGCATTTGATTACTACGCCACCGATCCAAGGGCCGTGGAAATGCTTCTGGAACTGGAACAGTTTTCCCCGGTCATTTGGGAACCGGCCTGTGGTGAAGGCCACATTTCCAGGTACTTCAGGCCCACGGTTATGAAGTCATTTCAACCGATTTGATTTACCGGGGCTTCGGTGATCCTGAACCGCTGGATTTCCTGAAGGAAACGCTGGACGATTTTGAAGGCGATATAATCACAAACCCGCCGTATTCAATGGGGCTTGAATTTGTTCAAAGGGCGCTTGAAAGCGTCCGCCCCGGTGGGAAAGTGGCTATGTTCCTGAAGGTTCAGTTCTTGGAGGGGCAAAAACGGGGTGAGTTCTTCAGGCATACCCCCCCCCGAAAGGTTTATATCAGCCGTTCCCGGCTGGCCTGTTATAAAAACGGCGATATGACCGGGAAACCGGAAAGCGCCATTGCCTATGCGTGGTATGTGTGGGAAAAGGGCTTCACCGGTGATCCGGTGATTAAATGGTTCAACTGAAAGGACGGTGCTGAATGGCCCACAAATATTCCAAGTTCAAGAACAAAAACATTCCCTATGCCAAGGTTGGGCGGCGGGTGTTCAATAGCCTGTTTGATGCAGAAACCTTTTGCACCAAACACGGCCTTGATGTCAATTCAGCTATTGAATATCGGGATGATCCTGAATTGAAAATTAACATTCAAACAATCGCCCAATACCAGAAGGCCATTCTTCAGGAATGTTTAGACCAGATGAAGGCCCGTGCTGAAGCCTTGGTTCAAGAAATCAACCGGTGTAATGCTGATTTGGAAAAGTGCCACCCGCTGGATCGTGGTTTCTTGACGGATCGGCGAAATGAAGCCATTGCAAAGCATACGGGTACGATGGAAGCCCGTGAGATTGTGGCCGGATTAAAAAATAATTTAGAAAGGTTGACTGGTTGGCATGATTAAAGACAGCGGTGAACGCACCGAGTTTGGAACCGGCGCTGTTCGTGATATGCACAGCGGCAAAGGCCGCATGGATTTACTTCCGTGGGAAGCCTTGATAGAGGTTTCCAAGCATTGTGAAGAAGGGGCCTTGAAGTATGGTGAACGGAACTGTGAAAAGGGTATTCCCATTCACAGCCTGATTGATTCGGCCTTCCGGCCACCTTGCCAAGTACATGATGGGGATGGACGATGAACCCCACCTTCGGGCGGCTTGCTGGAATTGCCTGTTCGCCCTTTACATGGAAATCAAACACCCGGAACTTCAGGATATTCCAGCACGAATGAAGGCCAGCCGGTTCCCAAAAATCAAGGCGGCTTCGGAGCCGTGCCGCCGATGCAAAACACCGTGACCGCTTCGGGGATGAATTTCCCTGTGATGAATGTGTTCACAGACAGAACGGTTCACCGATGATATGTCACTTTTACCCGGCAGATTGGTTAACGGAGGATTGCAGAACAATGAAAATTATCAAGCCTATGTAAATGGGATGTGCAGTTCATCACCCTGATTGATGCAGTTCATCCACCATTCTGAAGCGGTTGGAACAATGTGGCCGTGTCTGCTACAAGTCCGAGGACAAAGATCACGGAAGGTTCCGCTGAAAAGTTCGTTGCCGGGATCATCAAGCGGGGGCATGAAGCGGTTCTGGAACACATTGTTCCTTCACGGTGAAGTTCATTTGTGATCGTGGGGTTTCTCATGGATCATCGTCCGCCACCGGATGGCTTCTTACTGTCAGGAATCCACCCTATTGCAACTATGGCAAGGGCAAGTTCGGTGAGGAAATCACGGTGATCAAAGCCTTGTTTTTGGGATGAATCGGTTCGAGAAGGTGAAAATGGATTGTTGGAGAATTGCCTGTGAAGGATGCTGGAAGATGCCTATTTTGCCTTTGTATGGATGAAGGATGCACACCGCAAGAAGCCCGTTCGGTTCTTCCCAACAGCCTGAAAAACGGAAGTGGTCATGACGGCCAACATTCGTGAATGGCGGCATTTCCTGAAGTTGCGCTGTTCACCTGCCGCACATCCGCAGATGCGGGAAGTGGCCTTGATCCTGTTGGACAAGGTTCATTGGCTGATTCCGGTATGCTTCGATGATATTTGGAGTGAATACCATGCCGATGTTTAAGAAGTCCGGTGGTAAAAATTTTTCCGCCTGTTCAGTTCAACAAAGCTGAAGAACGGGCCTTGGATCAGGAAATCAAGAAACAGATTGTGGAAAATGATCGGGCCTTGACATGGACAAAGAATCATCCATCCTGTGGATGCTTCACACCCAATTGGCTTTACCCAAGCGCGTTTGAAGCTGGCATGGAAGCTGTTCTATGCCGAAACCTTGACTACGGGAATATTACCTGATGGATCAGGAAGATGATGGGTGGTTGGCCGTAAAAAGTTAAAGGACATTGGGTGTGACATTGAAGAATGGTACAGAGAAGAAGGGAGGAAAACCGATGCCTAAACCTTGGGAAAATGCTTGGAAGGGTATCACGATCCGACAGCCTACCACGGCACAAAAGAATATCATCCGTGACGAGGATGAACAGCAGAAGCGGGTGAACACCCTGATCTTCGTCCTGAAGTACATCACCCGTTTGGCGGGTTTGAACTTTGAACCGCATTGAAATCAAAGACCGTAAAACCGAGAGGGAATACCGATGATGAAAAGGCAAGCTCTTTTGCCATTCAAAGTGGTGGAGAACCCTTTTTTCATGGATTGTGACGGGTGGTATTGTCGATAGAAAATGTGGGGTTGAAACACCCGTAACAGATATAATAGAAATTGCGGAAAAATCAATGGACTCCAGGCGGGTGAATGACGATGAAAAAAAATAAGCCGTGTCATTTTTCGGAGCTGATTTGTTCAGAAAACCGGCTTCAGAAATCTGAATTTTGCAAAAAGAAATATGCGGATATTCCGTTCAGAACCTAAAATGTTCACCCTAAGAACGGTTGCTTTGAACGAGGGTTGAGAAAGTTGGAGAAGTGGAACAACCGGAAACCGGAACAGGTATTTCTTCAGTAGGGGGTTGGAAACAGCGTGTGGAACAGGTATGGAACAGATGCTCTATATCTGTTCAACGAAAACCCTGATTTTTTCAAGATTTTTCAGTTGTTTTCAGAGAACGGAACAGATGGAACAGATGTAAAATATACTTTCTTCTTATAAAGAAAAAAATATATAAGAAAATGTGTATAAGGAACTGTCCGTTTTATCTGTTCCATGCGTTCCAAAGTCCTGAAACCCCTTGATTTTTCGGCATTTATCCACGGTACAGATGCAATGAAAACGGAACAGACTACCGCAGAAAGGATGTGTTACATAGTGAATGACAAAGACCTTTCCCCAACAGGCTAAAGAATACTTTGCCCAAATCAGGAGAACGGATCGTTTGATCCATCGGCTTGATAGCACCATTGCAACCTTGCGTTCCAGCTTGACTTCTACCGGAAGCCAACTGAAACAGGACAAGGTTCAGACTTCAGGCCCCAAGAATACCCTTGAAGAAACCATCACCAAGATTATTGATCTTGAAGCCAAGATCAATGCCCGGATTGATGAACTTGTGAGCATGAAACAGGAAGCGTTCACCATGATCAACCGGATTCCTGACCTTGATCAGCAAAAATATTCTGATCGGGCGCTATATTCAGTTGAAAAAAATGGGAAGATATTTCTGAAGAACTGAATTATTCTCCTATGCAATGGGTTTTTTGAACTTCACGGAAAGGGTTTACTTGCTTTTGCCAAGGCAAACAGCGACTTTCTAAACAACCGAGAAAACCAGAGTGCCACCGGTTCCAAACAGAGTAAAGAATCGGTAGAATAGTAAATAAGAAATTGCGCCTACGGGAAACCGGGGCGCTTTTTTTCTATGCCTGATGAAAGGGGGTGAATACCTATGACACCAAGACAGCGGAAGTTCTGTGATGAATACCTGATCAGCGGCAACGCTACGGATGCGGCAATCAAGGGGGGGGTATTTCGCCCAAGACCGCAAAGCAGACGGGTTCTGAAAACCTTGCAAAACCTGACTTGAAAGCGTACATCGAAACCGAACTTGAAAAATTTCATTCGGCCAAGATCGCTGATGCTGAAGAAGTCATGAAATACCTGACTTCGGTGATGCAGGGGGGTGAACATACTGAAGAAATCCCGATCCTGTGCGGTGACGGTTGCCAAGAGTTGACGCAGAAAGAGGTTGGAGCCAAAGAAAGGTTGAAGGCCGCTGAACTGATCGGCAAGCGTTATGGTATGTTCACGGACAAAGTAGGTGTGTAAGGGGCCGTTCCGGTGATTATCACGGGGGATGATCAACTTGAAGATTAGCCCACAGGCCAAGCGGGTTCACCTTCCTGAAGTGGTTGGCAAAGGGTTACGGAACCTTCTGGAACTTCAAAGGCCGTTACCGGTGTGTAAGGGAAGCCGTGCTTCCAAGAAATCCAAGACAACGGCCCTGAACATCATCAAACGGATGATGCAATACCCGGAAGCCAATACCCTTGTGGTTCGTACAAGGTGTTCAGAACCTTGAAAGATTCCTGTTTCACTGAACTGAAATGGGCAATCAACCGCCTTGGGGTTTCAGCCTATTGGGAAATCAAAGAAAGCCCCCCTTGAAATGACCTACCTTCCCACCGGTCAGAAGATTTACTTCCGGGGCCTTGATGATCCCCTGAAGGTCACTTCATTACGGTTGAAATAGGGTTTCTGTGCTGGTGTTGGATTGAAGAAGCATACGAAATCATGAATGAAGCTGATTTTGATATGCTGGATGAATCCATCCGTGGTGCTATCCCGGAAGAAACCGGCCTGTTTAAGCAAATCACGCTGACATTCAACCCGTGGAACGAAAAGCATTGGATCAGGAAACGCTTCTTCGGGGAGATCACCGGCAAGGATGCCCAAGGGAACCCCACATACAAGTTCCATGATAGCTGGATCAGCCCGGATGGGCAGATTTACGCCACAACCACCAATTACCTGTGTAATGAATGGCTGGACACGGCGGATTTGAAGGTGTTCAACACCATGAAGGAAAACAACCCCCCCGCCGCTACAAGGTGGCTGGCCTTGGGGGTTGGGGCATTGTGGATGGCCTGATTTTCGATAATTGGCGGGAAGAAGCCTTTGATTATCTGGCTATTTCAAGAAGCCTGATGTGAAAAGCGCCTTCGGCCTTGACTTCGGTTATACCAACGATCCCACGGCCCTGTTCTGTGGGCTGGTGAGTGAGAAGGAAAGAACCATTTGGGTTTTTGATGAACTGTATGAAAAGGCCCTGACGAACCGGGCAATCTGTGACCGGATCACCGGCATGGGCTACGGTAAGGAACGGATCAAGGCCGATTGTGCAGAACCCAAGAGCATTGATGAATTGCGGGATGCTGGCCTTCATCGTATCAGAGCCGCCCGGAAGGGCAAGGACAGCGTGAACAATGGAATCCAGTACATTCAGGGTTACACCATCATTGTTCATCCCCGATGCGTGAACTTCATCACCGAGATTTCAAACTACACATGGGCAGAAGATAAGTTCGGGGCCAAGATCAATGTTCCCATTGATGATTTCAACCACCTTATGGACGCTATGCGTTACGGGCTGGAAGATATGTTGGTTGGCCCCGCCTTCAGCTTCGACTAATAACATGATAGTAACAAAACACACGAAAAACGCACGGTTTCCGTGTGTTTGTGTTTATTAAGCAATGAAGAAAGGCGGTAAGTGAATATGTTTCTGGATAACGCTATGGAGCGTATCAACCGCCTGATCCTTCAGGGTGGGCGAACCGGCATGACTGAAAATCAGTTCTTCGCCGCTGAAATCAAGGAATGGAAGAATAGTCAGCGCCGCAAGGATCAGGTTATGGGTGATCTGTACTATGAAGGACAGCATGACATTCTTCAGCGTCGCGCACAATCATGGTGAAAACGGTCAACTTCAGGTGGTGACGACCCTTCCGAACAACCGCCTGATTGATAACCAATATGCCCTGATGGTGGATCAGAAAACCAACTACCTTGTGGGCAAGCCCTTCACCCTGAACTGTCAGGATAAGGGTTACACGGATGCTTTGGGCAAGGTTTTCAACAAACGGTTTTACCGGCTTCTGAAATATGTTTGTGAAGATGCTCTGAACGGTGGCATTGGCTGGCTTTATCCTTACTACAATGAAGCTGGTGAATTGACCTTCAAGCATTTCCCGGCCTATGACATTCTTCCCTTTTTGGGCTGACGATGATCACACCATCCTTGATTGTGCGATTCGTTACTACACCCAAGAAGTGTGGAACGGCTACCAGAAGGAAAAGGTGGAGAAGGTGGAAATCTTCAAAGCCGATGGCATTTACCGGTATATCTATCAGAATGATATGCTGATTGCCGATGTGGAAGCCGGTGAACACGAAAACTATTTCATGGTTGAGGAAGAAGGGCAGGAACCCAAGGGCTTCAACTGGACAAGGATTCCGCTGGTTCCCTTCAAGTATAACAAGCAGGAAATCCCCCTGATCCGCCGTGTGAAAACCCTTCAGGATGGAATCAACACCATGATTTCCGACTTTGAAAACAATATGCAAGAGGACGCACGGAACACCATTCTGGTTCTGAAGAACTATGATGGTGAAAATCTTGGTGAGTTCCGCCACAACCTTTCCACCTATGGAGCCGTGAAGGTTCGTGAGGATGGCGGGGTTGAAACCCTTCAGGTTGAAATCAATGCCAGAGAACTACAAGGGCATTTTGGAACTTCTGAAGAAGTCCTTGATTGAAAATGCCCGTGGTTACGATGCCAAGGATGATCGTTTGAGTGGCAACCCCAATCAAATGAACATTCAATCCATGTATTCTGACATTGACCTTGACGCAAACGGCATGGAAACCGAGTTCCAAGCGGCCTTTGAAGAACTGTTGTGGTTCATCAATCAGGATTTCAGCAACAGGGGCTTGGGCGATTATGAAGGCGCTGAACTTCAGATCGTGTTCAACCGTGACATTCTAATCAATGAAACGGAATCCATTGAAAACTGTGCCAAGTCCGTTGGTATTCTGTCCACGGAAACCATTGTGGAACAGCACCCGTGGGTGACGGATGTTGAAGTGGAGCTGGCCCGGTTGCGTAAGGAAAAGGATGAAGCAATGGAACAAGCGCAGGAATACGCCGGGGCCTTCCAGACCGGCAACCAGAACAAAAGGTGACAATGGCGAGGGTGAATAACTCCCCGCCGTTTCACAATATATGCCGGGGCAGACATTGAGTGTGGCGGGGTGCTATTACTCCTACCCGCCAAAGGGTGAAATTCCCTTCCCCGGCTCATCATGGCCCGTTAGTCAAGTGGTTAAGACACCGCCCTTTCACGGCGGTAACGCCGGTTCGATCCCGGCACGGGCTACCAAGGCCACAAAGGACAGGAACCAAAATTCAGCAAGGCGCAAGCCCCTATGAAGAAACAGCGTGGCCTTCTATGCTGAAGTGGATGGAATAGGCAGACACGGCGGATTCAAAATCCGTTGCCGCAAGGCGTGTGGGTTCAAATCCCACCTTCAGCACCATTTTTCAGGATTGGAGGAACCGCCCATGAGAAATGCGGACTATTGGCGTGGACGGTTTTCCATATTTGATGACGGCGACCACCGAGAAGCCCAGCGAACCATTCAGGGCATGGAAGAACTGTATTTGGATGCCCAGCGTTCAGTTCAGAAGGAAATTGAAAGCTGGTATGCCCGTTTTGCGGTGAACAACCAAATCAGCCTGACCGATGCCCGGAAATGGCTAACCGCTGGACAGCTTGAAGAATTTCATTGGAGCGTTGAACAGTATATCAAGATCGGTGAACAGGCCGGGTTGGATGCGGCATGGCTGAAGAAGCTGGAAAATGCGTCCGCCCGGTTCCACATTTCTCGCCTTGAAGCTGTTCAGACAGGTATTCAGCAACAGCTTGAATTGCTGTATGGCAATCAGGTTGATAGTCTGGATGCCCTGTTGAAGAAAGTTGTGGGCAATGGCTACACCCACACAGCCTTTGAGGTTCAGAAGGGCGTTGGCCTTGGTTGGGATATTACCGGGCTGGATCAGAAGAAACTTGAAACCTTGCTTTCAAAGCCTTGGACAACGGACGGGCGAACCTTTAGTGACCGTATTTGGTTCAAGAAACAAGAATTGGTTGACAGCCTTCAAAAAAAGAATTGGTTCAGGGCCTTCTTCGTGGTGACAGCCCCCAAAAAATCACGGATGCCATTCAGAAGAAGTTCAAAGTTTCCCGGTACCAAGCCGCACGACTTGTAAATACGGAAACAAGCTATTTCAACGCCCTTGCCGCAAAAGAGACCTATAAGGAATTGGGCGTTAAGAATGTGGAGATTTTGGAAACGCTGGATTCCATCACCTGTGCATTTTGTGCAAGTATGGATCGAAAAGTGGTTCCCATGTCGGAGTTTCAACCGGGTGTTACCGTTCCCCCGTTTCATCCACATTGCCGAGGAACTACGGTTCCCGCCATTGATGAAAAAATATATGGGTGAAAGAGCCGCAAGGGATCAGGATGGAAAAGTTTACTATGTCCCCGGTAATATGAGTTATTTCGAATGGAAGAAAACTTTTGTGGACAACGGTTCCAAAGATGGGTTGACCCTTGCAACCATCGGGAGTATAATTAAAAATACAGTTTCGATGGTAAAAAGCGAGGGTTCCAATGTGCAGACGGTAGGCCGTATTGATATAGAAAAATACCGTTGCATTACGGACGAGATCGCCACCGATGAAGTGATTATCACCCCGGAACGGATTCAGCATATTGAAGAACGCCACCCCGGAGATTACGAACAGTTCGTTAAGTATATTGCGGATATTCTGGCAAACCCGGATTATATCTTGGAAGCGAATAAGCCTAATACCGGTGTAATTCTGAAAGAAATTGAAGAAAATGGCGAAAAGTTCAAAGTAATCCTACGGGTAAAGGTAGAGAGTGACCCCGCTGAATATCGAAACTCCATCTTGTCCTTCTGGCGCATTGGTGAAACCACATGGAAGAAGAATGTGAAGAACAAGAAAATCCTTTACAAGCGGGAATAATACTGCTATACTTTAGATAGGATAAGAACGGGCTTTGAGGTGGAAAAAGCGTTCCCATACGCCACACGCCTTTTGGTAGTGGGCAAAAGAGATGCCGGGAGTGACGCTCCGGCCAAAGTCCAATCTTCAAGGGAACAGGTTTCAAACCCTGTTCCCTTCTTCTATGCTGAAAAAAATATTGAAAAAACCTCTTGACTTTTTGAGTTCCAATTATTACAATAAGTTTGTGGAACTCAAAAAAAGTGAGGTGATACGATGTCTCCACGAACCGGAAGGCCGAAAGCGAACAATCCCAAAAGGAATGATGTGAAAGTTCGATTGGACGATGAAGCAACAAAACGCCTTGATGAATATTGCGCCAAGCATGATATTACACGGGCAGAAGCTATTCGGCAAGGGATTGATTTACTTTTGGCACAAGAAAAGTGAAACAGCCGCTCCACCCTGAACAAGTAAGCGACTGTTTCTAAAAACCAGAGGTTTCCCCAACTGGATAAATCCATTCTATCACAGTTGGGAACTTCTATCAAGTGAAAATTGATGGAGGTTTAACATGGAAAAATTGATCAAGAGCATTGAAGGCGTACACCCCGGTAAGTATGACCTTCGCAGGAATGAACTGGATGAACTCTATGACGCATATCATCACGACACTTTCAAGCTGATTGCCGTGGTGTTCAAGCTGGGCTTTGCCCGTGGACAGAAGGCGGTGAAGAAGGCATGAATGAACTTCAGGTATTCACCAACCCCGAATTTGGACAGGTGCGAACCGTGACCATTGAGGAAGAACCGTGGTTCGTGGGCAAGGATGTGGCGGTTGCCTTGGGGTATGAATCGCCACGGGCGGCAGTCAGCAAGAAGGTTGACCCGGAAGATAAAGGCGTTTCCGAAATGGAAACACCTTCAGGGAAGCAACAAATGACCATCATCAACGAATCCGGCTTGTATGCCCTGATCTTCGGAAGCAAGCTGGAAAGCGCCAAACGCTTCAAACATTGGGTGACGCATGAGGTTCTTCCCGCAATCCGTAAAACCGGAAGTTATTCCATCATCCCGAAAGCAAGAGCATTGACCACAGACGATTACATGAAGGCGGCACAACTGGCCGCTACCTGTCGGAATGAACGGCTTCCCTATGTGCTTGGATTTCTGGAACAGGCCGGGTTTAATATCCCGGAAGTGACCGCCACGCCCCCGGCCTTGATGGGCCTGTGGATTGCACGGAGATTCAAAGACTGATGGATGAACGGGGCATTTCCGTAACGGAACTTTCTAAGCTGACGAACATTTGCAAAGCGTCTTTGAGTTATTACAAACGGGGCATTTACAAGCCGAACCGTGAACGCTATCGCATTATCATTGACGCATTAACTTAATTGATGATCTGACCCCCCCGGCCTTCTGGCCGGTGGTGGTTTTTTCATACCATTTTCGCCGTTTC